>SKEY01000001.1_pt1 | contig 829754 bp, 736 predicted proteins | sample 4843871 | NCBI WGS metagenome assembly SKEY01 (sample SAMN11008797, study PRJNA524170) | human gut metagenome | biome: Human fecal sample; material: Feces; isolation source: fecal sample from pouch patient p36 | host: Homo sapiens | place: Israel: Tel-Aviv | collected 2016-12-04
AAATTAAAGTCCTTAAAAAAATTGGGTATTTGATTTTTTACTTCTTCAGCTAGTGCTTTTTCATTTTTAATTGATAGTTTTTTATTTTCGTATTTTAGATATTCTATTAAATTTTTTTCTAATAAAGCTTTGCTGTTTAAAAAATCATTAATTTGGTCTTCTTTAACAATTTTTAGAAATTTACCTAATCCTAACTCTAAATCGGACCACAGTTCGTAGTTTTTGCTGATAGATTTAGCAATAAAATCGTTTGGCTCTTTTTTTGTATAATAGCTATAAAAATCCTTATAGCTAGTTGATAATCCTAAATTTAAATCAAAACCATTTCCAAGTAAAAATGTGACATTCATATTTATTTCCCCAAAGTTCCTAAATCTAAAATTCCTTTTTATCAATTATATGAAAATAATTGTTTTATGAGTTTCATTGTTTCATCAAGTTCTTTTGCTGTAATATTCGTAGACAACAAAATATTTTCATTATTATGTAGAGCTTTTCCTGATTCAAATATAATTCTTGAAATTTCATGTGCATATTTATTAGCTGACTCATGTACTTTTTGCATGAAAATTTTTCTTTTGCCGTTTTTAAAAAAATATCCAAATATTTCGTAATCTTCCTCATATGCAAAACTATCATAATACGCATGCAACTCGCTAGCAATGTTATACACTTCATTTGAATTAATATTAGTGCCTTCATACACATTTATGAATCTTGCAATTCTTAATAAAAAATCACGAATGAAAGTTGCATAACGAATCTCATATTTTCTTCGTTCGGAAAAATACCCTAAAACGGAAGTTAGCATTAAAACAATACAACCGCTAAATAACGCTAAAGATATATCATATAAAAAATTAAGCATTGATTTAGTTCCATTGTGTAAAATCAAACTAATTGAAAATGTAAGAATAGTGATGATTGTTCCTAAGATAAATGTTTTTTTATGTAATTTCATGACAAATTCCTTTAAGACTATGGCTTAAGTAGTAGTTGGTTTTTACTTAACACTATAATTTATTCAGTACACTGTTTTTGATATTATAATACTCATTAATTATTTTTGCCTCTATTAAATATTGGTTTTCTATAATATTATTTTTTCTAAGAAATATTTCTAATTCTCGTCCTCCTAAGGAGTGTGTGTATTCGCTGTCAATTTTTTCATTAATAATTTTAAAAAATAAATCTGGTGAATTTTTATATGTTATTAGCAACATTTCAAATTCTCGTATTGTTACTAGCCAGTAATTATTATCATTTTTCAGATCGCAATCTAGTTTAAAAAGTTCATCCAAACACTCTGCTTTATAGTAGTCTTCATATAGTAAAATTATTTTTATTGGTTTTTCTATGTTTAGTGCAATTTGTGTTTCGCTTAATTGACGGATAGCTTCACCCCATGTTTTCAATATGTATTGTTTCATAGAAACTATGTCTGGTTGATTTTGCTTTATTCCTAACAATGAAAGTGTTGACTTTTGTTCAACAATAAATTTATATTGACCAATATTGATGATCCAGTCAGCACGCTTCCCATTATTAGTTTCATCTATATGTCTGAATTGATTATTGTTTAAACAGTAGCTAAGTATTTCCTCAACATATATTTCAAAGTATGAACCAAAAGCATTTAGAAATGTTTGAGATTTCATAGAATTAAATTTATTTCTAATAACCCAGTAGTTAGAATTTTCAAACAAACTTAGTATCATAAAATAGTTTGAAGCAATATAGGAATCCTGGATTTTTATAATTGGTTTTGAATAAAAAATCTGGCGATTTAATTTACTATTTCGAATTTCTTCGACTGTTATTGAGTTTTTGCTTAGAACATTTAATATATTCTTATTGGTAAATATATGACTATTAGATTTTGTGCTTATATCTGTGTTAAATATTATTCCTTTTGAAATTATAAAACAGATAGCAATATATAAAATGATAGATGAGTATTCATCGGTAGAAAAATTCGTTGTTTCGGCGAATATATTTGCAATATCAATATCATATGTATTTTTTGTGTGTTTTTTTCTGGATACTGATTCTAAAATATATTTTTCTCGTGAAAACGATTCTCGAAATGTATTAGACTGAAACTTTTTTTGTTCTCCAAAAAGACCATATAAATACATGAATATGTCTGATTTTTTAAAATTATTTTTACGTTGGTTGCAGTAATCATTATATAATGAAATTAAATGGAGAGACTCGTTTTCAGAAATTATTTTTGTGCCATATGAGCAGTTCATAATAATATCATATTGCATATCTATCAGCCAAGTTTGTACAATGTTTACCTTTTGTTTTATAGTTGTATTTCCTATCATTATTTCGTTATAAATTAATGCCCCCATTTTTCCCTGAAGAGTATTTGAATTTAAAAATATGTAATAGGACCAGTAGCTGATTATTTTTATCATAGATTCAAGTGTAAAATTTGAAGCGTAGACAAAAAACTGATGTGGTAGTTTAGCTTTAATAATAATCACCCGACCTAACTAATTTAACATAAAATAATATTTTGCTTAGGTGAATTATATCACATAGAATTTGTTACTACAATCTAATGTGAATAAAAATCTAATCCCTAAATTTTCGAGAGAGGTTTAGGGATTTTTTCGTGGTATGTATTTGATTTTAGATACAATTATTCCGATTTATTTTCATCTGTATCCATATTTTTTAGAGCGTATTCGCAAGCTTGTAAAACAAAGCTGGAGAAAGTAACATCTTGGTTTGCTATGACAGATTCTATTTCTTGTATAAGGGGCAGGGGGAATCTGATTGTTTTGTTTTCAGATTCTTTTCTGTTTTGTTTTAATTGAAAAGCCATTAGGACACCTCCCATAATATTTATTATATTGCATAAGCGAAGAATAATAAGCACTGAATAAAGCAATAAAAATTGCAATTAATATTGTCTTGCATTTTTGCAATACATGTTGTATACTGTATTATGGTGGGAATTTATAAAAATGAATAAAACTATATATTTCACACTACAATAAATAATATTTTAAGGGGAATTGTGATGAAAAAACGAATCGTGCTTATTACCGCTTTAGCGGTCTGTATGTTTATATTTCTAACCGCTTGTTCTAATCAAATATACAAATCAACGATTATGAAAGATATTGAACCTGATGTAAGTAAAATTTTATCCAGTGATAAAAAAATAGATGATATAGAAATATTAGAATATAATATAGATAACACGAAAGAAACTTCTATATCTCTTAGAGTAAAATCAAGCGATGAAATTGCTGAATATATAAATTATTTTATAGCTACATATTATTATTCGTCTGATGATAAATGGGTTTTTGATAATGTTTCTCAAGTGGACAAAGATAAATCGATCGCTACTCCTAAAAAAGGTGTTAATGAAGAAATAATTGTTTCTTCACTAAATGGCGAACATGTAACGATAAATGATGAAGAATGGGAAATTAAATCCAGTAATATAAAAAATCTTTCCATTAAAAGTCAAAAAACTAATATTGATGAAAGAAAAGACAATGTTACAGTTACGCTGATATTAGACGATGATGTATTAGAGGCAGAAGGAGAGATAAATATCGGTTATATTTTTGATAAAAAGTGGGAAGTAACGGCTGTCTCTAATGAAGGCGAGTTTAAGACTACCGAAAAAAACGAATGTGAATTAAAGGTTAGGGACAGCGATTTAATTGATGAGATTGCACAAAAAGAAATTATTTTATTTAGTGACACTTCAAATAGTCAAACTGTAAGTATGGCTAAATCTGAAATATCGGATTTTGAAGTTTACAAAAAAACATCGGAGAATAGAGGCAAAGCCAGACGATTTTACTGTAAAGGTACATTAACAAAACCAAATGCGACTATTGAGTTTGACACTCAGGTTTATTATGTCTATGAGGGTAGATGGCTGCTTCAACCAACAACAATTAAAGCTGAATTGGATTCAGTAAATATTGAGGGTAAATGGAATGGAACTTATAACGGAGTAGGAAATAAAGGGAAATCTTCGCTTAAAATTACAGAGGCTACAAAAGATGGCAAAATAAAAGGAGTTTACAGCTATACACCTGATAAAATTGATCAATACAGAAAAGCAGGAAGTTATAATGTATCCGGTACTATTGATATGAGTAGTCTAATAATAAATTTAACTGAGGATAATAACAAAAATGTATTTACAGATATTTCTGCAATTTTGTATATTGAAAAATCCAAAATTAAGGGAGTAGGTCAGAAAGGTTATCCGATTGATTTAACAAAGGTGGAGTGATAGATTGTGTATAAAATGAATTCTAAAAAAATTGTAGCATACTTGTTCTTTTGACTTACTGCCTATATGCCAAAGGAGGAAAAAGCAGAAAGTAATAATAAAATAGCTCATATCACAAAAAGGAGATGTCAAATGAAGAATTTAAATAAATTTTATCAAGAAAGGTTAATAAAAAATATGTTCAATAAAACAATAATAAAAAACAATGTAAAATTACTCATACTTTGGAGTACAATGTTGACAATACTATTACTAGTTTCATCAGGATGTTCATTGAAATCAACTGTCCAAGATTCATCCGAAACAAGTGAAAAAACTGTTACTTCAATTGATGTGAGCGAGTTTATTGGTCAACCAATTAGCGTAGCTGTTGAAAAGTTCGGTGAATATGATGATGTTTACAACAGTATAGGTAACCCAATATGCAAATTTTCTGATGGACTTGTGATGACTAAAGCTAATAATTTAATTAGCAGTATAACTGTTGATTATTCTGAAATATCAAGTAAAACTAAGTATAGTTATAAAGGCATTAACGGAAATTCCACAAAGAACGATGTTATTAAAATTTTAGGAGAACCAAAAAAATTACGATTTACCACAGATAGCTACTCTAGATATCCAATAGATAACAATGAATTTTCAGTTACTTACTCAGAAGATGAGTTAGTAATGCGATTCACATTAAAAATGGATAGATGAATTAACTTTGAAAATGAACAAAACATTAAATTATCTATGAGAACATCTATTCAAGGAATTGATTTCTGTAATAGCCGAAATGGCAAATGACGAATTTATAAAGTAAGAGAACAAGAAGTTATTTCAAGCTTTGCTAACTAAACAACATAAATAAAAGCAACCGTATCAAGATTAGATTGGTACGGTTGCTTTTGTTTTCCTATTTATCTATTGAATTATTCGTTTTGTCTAACTTTGCATAATTGCCTAAGTCTTTTAATAGCTTTTCAGATTTGGTAGTAAGAAATTCGTCAACGATTTTTGAAAATGAATTGGATAGAGCGTTTCGGTAATAATCGGAGCTGTTAGCATAAGACAGAATACCATAAACGCATGAAACTGTATCGTTTAAAAATGCTTGTGATAATTCTATATTAGTGCGTTTGCTTAAAACTGTTATTTGAGAAAATCTGTCCTTTGAAACATTAAAAGATATATATTCCTTGTTAAGAGTGATGTTGTTATTCTTTATTTCATTATACAGTGCCACTTTGAAAGTCTCTTCTTTCATTTCAATAGGCAAGGTGGATTCCATATACTTTGAATATGCCGATACAATAATATCCCTTAAAGATTTACTATAAGCGGATAAAATATCCTTAGTAATATAATCAGAATAAAAGATTTGATTTACAAGTCTTAGCAAGTTAGTCAATTCTTTAGATTGCAAAAAGGAGTTAATAAAATCAGGTGCTTTAGAGTTTTGTTGTAAAGCGTATATTGATTTCTCCGTCAAACCAGTTTCTTCAAAAATATCAGTAAGATTATGTTGCTCCGACGATTCTATACCAAGTAAATAATCAATTGAAACATTCAGAGCTTTTGAAACTGATATTAAAGCGTTAACGGAAATGTGTCGAACAGACTTATTTTTCAAATTTGTATATTGTGAAAGTGTACTTGATAATAATTGATAGTTAGCCGTAAGTTTTTTTACATCTTCATTGTTATTTGCTTTATTACAAACCTCACATTTATTTATATTTTTTTCTTCTAATTTTTTAAAAAATCGCTTAAGAAAACATTGTTGCCAAAAACAGGGTAATGATTCAATGGCTTTAATATCCATTTGGTCTAATCCGTCAAAGTAAGGTGATTCTTTTTTCTTCATGGTTTTACCTCATTTCATAAATGTGAATTTATAATTATAATAATATATAAATGTGAGAAATTTGTGAATAGTGAATTTTTTTGTAAAAAAATATGTATAATTAAAAATGTCAAGAGAGCTCACTTGAATAATGTCAGAGATTCATGATAATCTGACAGAAAGGAGCAAGTTATAATGACTAATGAAAATTCTGTTATTGCCTATAAATGCTATAACCTTTTGAGAGAGTGCATTTATGTTGATAATATAGAAAACAAAATATTTATCAAGAACAATCTCAATAGAATTAAGAAGTATCGTACTAAGTTATCTAATGATATATATAGCAATATTACACTTTTTATAAATGTTGTTATTGATCCTATTTTGGAAGATGATAATTATTTTTATTTCTTGCAGATAAATGAATTTGGACATATAAATGCCAAAGGAGTTTTTGAAATCAATTCTATGCATTCTTTTGAATTGATGTATTTTTTGATGTGCGAATATACAATACATCTAAAAAAAATGTTAGATGTATTTGCAGAAAAATATTTATTCTTGAGAATTGATGGATGATATTTTTCACCCAACAACTAAATGCAAAGTTTAAAAATCTTTGCATTTAGTTACCTTATAAAACAAATTTTACAGCCTTACATATCAGGCAGAAAGGTGGCTATTATGTCTTTAAAAAAACTTTCACTCTTCAAGTATTTTGATATAGATACATGGTTGGCAAAGAAGAAACTTATGTCTGTCGGAATTCAGGAATGGAGAGATTTCGAAACGCAAAAGGTGCTCGGAACAAAAATTGATGTAGTCATAGTTTCCGATGAAACAGATTACGGAAATTCAGACGGAAATGTTGTGAATAATCTTTATGAGAAACTGTCTGTAAAAATCCCTGCAAAGCTCAATAATGTTCCGATGAATACAGTTATCCGCTTAGTTAATCCTGAAGCAGTTGTATATGGTGAATATAGAAATGCACTCAGTATTACCGCAGAAAATATTGAAATAGTTGGTAAGTAATTAAAACTATGCTGGTCTGCAACCCTTTTACAGGGTTGCAGACTAAGCATTATTAACTTGATTATCAGGTGATATTATTCCATGAGTGTTATAAAGCGTAAAATTGATGTGCCCGATACAATTGATTTATATACTACTGCTACATTAAAAACTATGGGTAATATTCAAGAAATTTCGTTATCCAGTAACAGGAATAACGGGAAAACTATTGTACCTTTATCTAAAGAAGAATTTGTAGTAGTATCTACAGGTGAAGTTAAAAAAGTACAGCACCACGCATTAGACCGAACAGAGAATTTGCGTAATCTAGAAAAAAGTATGCGTAGTTTATCGGATTTAATAAATTCAAATATAACTTTTGATAATGCAGAACAATGCAGATTTATAACTTTTACCTACAAAGAAAATATGAGAGATTCTAAGAAACTCTATAATGATTTTAAAAACTTTAATAAACGCTTTAAGAGGTTTTTATCTAAAAAGGGTTACAAATATGAGTACATTATAACAGTTGAAGCACAAGAACGAGGTGCATTTCATCTGCACGGGATATTTATCTTTAATAGGAAGGCTCCTTATATTGATAATAAAATTGTTGCTGATATATGGGGATTGGGCTTTGTATCTATTAAATCAATAGATAAGAATATTGACAATATAGGTAAATATCTTACTGCATATCTAACTGATTTCCCGATTGATAATGATTTAGAAGTTTCTCCTGAAATAGTTGGAGGAGAAATAAAAGAAATATCTGTTATGGGTAACAGTAAAAAGATTATAAAAGGTGCAAGATTAAAAATGCTCCCTGTTGGAATCAGAATGTTTCGGCACTCTAGAGGAATCAAGAAACCGACAGTTTGCAGATTGCCTTATGGAGAAGCAATAGAACTTGTTTCAAAACAAGGTTTCACAAAGGTAGGTGAGTATGCATTGGAGATTTCAGATATTGAACGAGATTTTAAAAGTAATTATGTAAAACAAATATATAAAAAGCACATCAACACATATGAATCTATCTGTTAGGGGGTGACATAATTTGAAAAGATTATTTGGTGAAATAAAGGTAATTAGATTATCCAAAGGGTTTGAAAATATAAAGAATAAATGAATAAAAGCAGTAATGCCTTTAGCTTTTCTAACTGCTGTGATTTTGTTGTGGTTCATTGCAAAAGATAAAATATTAAATGAAGTTTTATTATGGATTTTTGACTTTATACTGATTGTTTTTTCAATCATTGGAACTTTGCTTATTATCTCATTTTTAGGTACACCTTTATCAGCTAAAAGAATTGAGATGTGTTTAAGCAGTATTGGATTTAAGGATAGATTTGGAGAAACACCGCTTTTGTTATCAAGATTCAGACAAGCAAAAGCAGAAGTATACGAGTTTTATTCTCCTACCATACCAATTACCGAATATGAGAAAAAGCGTTCTGATATTGAAACCGCACTTAATGTTCGTATAGTAAGCATTGAATCAGGAAAAGACTTTCAGCATGTTATTATAAAAACAGTGACAGCGAACAAAGAATTTCCGCAAATACTTATGTGGGAAAATAAATATTTATCCGAAAAGGAAAGTGTTTTGTTACTTGGAGAAAGTCAGCTTGATAAGGTAATGACAGATTTAAAGGTAACTCCGCATATTTTAATAGGCGGGAGTTCAGGTTCGGGAAAATCTGTTTTGCTAAAACTGGTTATAATGCAGTGTGTTGAAAAAGGTTTTGAAATTTACATAGCTGATTTTAAAGGCGGAGTGGATTTTTACGGAATATGGAAAAGAAAATGTAATATAATCACTCAACAAGAACAACTTATAAATCGTCTTGAATACATTGTGGAAGAACTCAACAGCCGTAAACAGTTATTTATTGATTGTGAGTGTGCTAACATTGAACAATACAATAAACTGACTGATTGTAATTTTCACAGAATAGTTTTTGCTTGCGATGAAATTGCAGAATTGCTTGATAAAACAGGGCTTGATAAAGAAAGCAAGGTTCAGATTGCAAAAATTGAGAGTTTGTTATCAACAATAGCAAGACAAGGCAGAGCCTTTGGAATACACTTGATTTTAGCTACTCAAAGACCTGATGCCGATATTCTCAAAGGTCAGATAAAAAATAATATCGACTTTAGAATTTGCGGTAGGACTGACAAGGTACTTTCTCAGATTATTCTTGATAACCCTGACGGAGCGGAGAAAATCCCAAAGGACAAGCAAGGCATATTCCTTACGAATACAGGTGTGCTGTTTAAGGCTTATTATTTTGATGATAGCGAATGGTGATTATATGAAAAAATTATGTGATTATGGAGAGGTGCTGACGGTTAAAGATGTTCAAAATATTTTAGGTATAGGCAGAAATGCCGTATATACAATGCTTAAAAACGGAACGCTGAAATCCAAAAGAATCGGCACTAAATACATAATTCCAAAGAAGAGCATACAAACATATTTGAATAGCTGTTTTTAGCAAAAAATCTTGAAAGAGCCAACTGTAAATGGTATTATTATATCAGTTATGGTTGGCTCTTTCGGAAAGGAAAGTAATGAATAAGAATAGAGTCAATGGAAGCATAGTTGAGAAAAACGGAATTTGGTATGCTCGATTATATGTAACTGATGAAAACGGAAAAAGAAAGCAGATTTGGCGTACAACAAAACTGCCTGTTAAAAATAATAAGAGAAAGGCAGAAGCGTTTTTGCAAGATCTTATTGAACAGTACAGCAAGGAGTGTAAAACCTTCTACAGTGAAATTACTGTTGCAGATTATTTTGAATTGTGGCTGAACGATATTAAATCAGAAGTAAGACCAAATACTTACCGAAATTACAAAGGAAATATGGAAAAGCATATTATCCCATATTTTCGTGAAAAAGGTATACGATTACAGGAACTAAAACCTTGCGATTTAACGGCTTACTACAAATTTAAAAATAATACAAACAGCAAACTTGAAAAAGCTGAACCGCTTTCTCCTCGCACAATACAGCACCATCATCAAAATATTTCAAAAGCACTGAATGATGCTGTGGAAAAGGGTTACATAAATTTTAATCCTGATGTTAGTTCCAAAAGACCAAAGTTGAAAACTTTTAATGCAAAGTTTCTCAATCAAAAACAGATTAACAATATGCTGACGGCTATTGAGAACGAAATAATTTATTTGCCTGTTTTACTGTGTTCGATATATGGATTGAGAAGAAGTGAAGTTTTGGGCATTAAGTGGAGCTGTGTGGATTTTGAAAATAACACCATTCATATTTGCGAAACTTTACAGCAAAGCACAAAGGAACTTACTGGCGAATCAAACTATACCGATGATACTAAAAATGCAAGCAGTAACAGAACAATGCCGTTAATTCCTGTTATAAAAGAAAAACTTCTTGTTCAAAAGCAATGGCAGATTGAAAACAAGAAGGAATTTGAAGAATTGTATTCTGATAGTGATTTTGTATTTACGCACGAAAACGGTTCAGTTATGACACCGAATTATTTAACAAAGAATTTTCGCAGAATAGCTGATAGTTTGGGTTATCACGGCTTGCGTTTGCACGATTTAAGACATAGCGTGGCAAGTAATTTGCTTAATAAAGGTTTTTCTTATGTCCAAACAGCTGAATGGTTAGGACACAGTAATCCGTCAACTACTTTTCGCTTTTATGCTCATGTTGATAAAACTTCTAAAATTGCAATAGCTTCTGATTATGAACAGATTTTTAGAGAAGAAAAAAGCCGAAAAGTTGTAGAAAAATCAGCAAAAATTGTAGAAATCAATAGCTACAGGGCAAATTTGAAAATCCTTGATAAATAACAAAAACACCTCAAAAACGGCTTGCGTATCGCCTTTTTGAAGTGTTTTTAAATGGCAGGGGCAGAAGGACTTGAAGCGGAATAGGAGCATATTTGAATATTTTTATATAATCACTTTTCTGCTTAAATGCCCTTAAACTGCGGATTGTCATAAAATTAATGGGAATCAATAACAACGCCTAAATCTGTTTGATAAATGATTTTGGTAGAAAAATGGTAGAATTTTTGATTGATGAACGCCCGCTGAATTTGTTATAAAATAGGAGATTCAATTATGAAAACTAAATATCAAATTTACCTCACCGCCGAGGAACGCAGAGTTGTTATCAATAGTCTGATTGATTTGAGAAACAACCTTATTTCACAAGGAATGTACACCGATTTAGTTGATGAACTGCTTATTAGAATTTCAAAAGCCAAAGCTAAAAAGATTAAGATTAAGGGGGTTTGACAATGGAGATTACATATACACGTCAAGGAGATTATTTGCTGCCGAATTTAACACTTCCCGAACAGGATAACCGACCAATCGGCTTGTGGGGACAACAACGCCTTCGCTATATCAAACGAAGCCGCCCGATTCTTTATACCAACCTGCTCACAAAATGTAGGCTGAACGAATACCTTGCCGACATTGATGAACGGGCGCAGAAGATGTACGACGAGCTTGTGCAGTCTTTTGCTAAAGAAGAAGGCTGCACCGAACAGTTAAAAGCCACCAATCAAATACTATGGGTACGCAAGATGAACAATGCTGCCCAACGAGCGAGAGAAGTTGTAAATGCCGAGTTGATATGCAATTAAGGACTTTTATCAACAACTCCATTGAGAACTTCACTTATTTGTTAGTAAAGTTCTCAATGAAAAAGAAAAAAGAGCGTGTAAGCAGGTGATGTCTGTTTACACGCTCTTTATATTTATTTTGAGTTGGGAATCGACATCAATTCACGTGCTCTCTTTGAGATTTGCGCTTCGATTGCTGTCAAGCGTTCTTCAGGTAAGTTGATGGATGGGTGTCTTGTGAAAGTGAAATTCAGCAGTTTACGGAGCTGAGATTTTTGTTTGCTGCCCATAACAGCCTTACAAACCTCGTCGGACGATACGCCGTAGGGCGGTGTTCTTGTCTTTGCGTATTCGCTGAGGTTTTCTAAATCTTCCGCCATCGCAAAATTGAACAGCGATAAGCCATTGTCGAAAATCGGAGCGGGCTTTATGATTTTACCTGTGTGATTGTCACGCAAAATACCGAAGTTTCCGAAATGTCTGTCCTCGTTGTAAATCACAGCATCGAACACCAGCATACTGCAAAGCTCGTCATAAAACTCTTTGCCAAGCCCGGCGTAATAATCGAGGGCGTTTTTCAGTGTTCTGTCTTTTATCAGCCTGCTGATCGGCACAAAGGATGTGTCTATATCGGTGAACAGGCGACATTTTGAAGCGAGAATTCCTTTCCAGTTTTCAAGGTCATATTCAACGCAATTTAAGCCCATAGTCTTAGCAACTTGACAGGCGTAAAACTCGCTGTACGGCTCATTACCGGCGTTTGCAGCGCCTTCTGTGCCACCTTTGTAGAGATAGATACCGTCGCTTTCGATGTGCCGCCAAGCCTTGCGAAGCATACCGTTTGTTGTGAACTCAGGAGAGGTCGAGAACGCTTTTTCTGCACTTCCAACGCCCGTATAGGCGACAAGCGACAACGCTTCCGAGAATGGGTTTTCAAACAGATTGTAATCCACAAATTTGCCTTCAAATTCAACAGGCGTTACCCAATAGCTGTCGTTGAGTGACAAGCCTAAGCAGATGTCGATAATGCCCTTTGTGTCGTTCACGCTCAGCCCGAACGTCTTTAGTATCTCGTCAACAAAGGCTCTGTTCTTCGGGATAACACGGTTGGAAAGCCACTTGATAATACCTTTGGAAGTCAGCTCCATATTGATTGGCAAGAGGTGCTTTTTGCTTTCGTCATAAGATAGAACGTCAACAACTAAGCCCTCTAAGCCTTTTTCTTCAAGTGAGAACGTCACAAGAATATCGTCATATAGTTTCAAGTGATACACGTTGCTCATTTCAACACTCTTTTCTTCCAATAAAACGCTGATATCCTTGCCGAGAGCGTCTGTTATCTTAATCAATAAATCGAGAGAAAGGTTCTGACCGCCGTTCTCGATGCGGCAGATATTCGACCGTTGCGTACCGACCATTTCGGCAAGCTGTGCCTGTGACAAGCCCTTTTCCAGTCTTGCCTGCGTTAGTTTTGAAACAATTTCCTGGCGCTTGCGGATTATGCTATTACTGTCTGTCATAACGATCACCTTCTTTTATTATATGTTATCATATATGATAACGGCGGTCAAGAAAAAATCGTCAATTTTTTGATAATCCGCTATTTGATGAAACTGAACAAGAGATAAAATGAAATGAGCGTGTAAGCAGAAGTTGATTCTGCTTACACGCTTGTTTTGTTATTTTAACTTTTTCAATGGGGCTAATAATACTTCATAAGCATATCTATATACATTTTGGGAAAGAGCATCCGGAGTAAAATCGCCGTGTGCAAGGCAACAGCGAAGCATATACAATACGGTAATGATAGCTCTGCTTATCTCTTCAATATCTTTAATAAAATCATAATTGCCTATTTTTATAACATTTGAGTTGTTTGGGTTAGGATGTATGCATAAGACATTTTTCCTATGATAAGGAATTAACCGTCTGTAGCAACTAAGAACAGTTTGTTTTTGTGTAATGGTTAATGAATTATAAGATGATTGTTGTGATAATTCGTTTTCATCAAAGCCTACTTGTTCATATCGAAACACTTCACTTTGATCTGACAATTTTTGAATAATAGTTATTAGTTTTCCGTGCTCTCTCTTACATACATAGTGATAAGTATAGTAATCAAACTGGTGCAGATTATTAGTGTTCTTTATTGGCACTTCTGCAAATGAGATAATCTGAGCTACACCAAAGTATTCTTGAGAAGTTATCGAAGACGCCAATAATGATTCGTGTAGTTTGGCTAAGCTACTTTTAAATGAATCACTTTCTGTGCCGGTATTAGCCAAAAGATTATTTATGTATGTCTTAAAGCGGTTGGTGTGTTCAATGATATGCTCAATACATTTTCTATCAGTACCCAATGGGATTTCACCGCTGAAATTATACCAGGCATTAAATGCTATCCAAGCCTTCATAAATGCTGAATAGTAATCAACTTTTATATCTGCTTGTTCGATCCAATCTTTATAGCCGGGCATTTTATACACCTCACTTTGCAAAAATCACTTCATTATCCATTATTTCAAGTGCCTGTTGTTCCAACAGATATGCTTCATACCGTTTTTGATTTGCTTCTAAGGCTAAATCATTAATTTTCTTTTGTATATCCTTGTTTTTTAATAAAGGAAATTCGACAGAAGATAAACTATTATTATCTATCATATCAACGACCGATCCATATGTTTGCCTTTGCACAAGTTTTCTACCATATTCGCAATTCAAATAAATAAAAAGATATCCAGCAATTTTATTAGTTGAAGGAACTGCTTTCAATACATTCTGGCTTACAGCATATCCGTTCCAGTGTTTAGGTACAAGTGCAACTGTACCAATTGTTCCTCTATCTGTAACTAAAACGGTGTTTTCTTCGATTTTTAGTTCTTTCTCATATCTTTTTCTATGAATAGCTTTAGATAAGAATTTCTCTGTTTTAGGAGCTAATTGTGTAATTTCTTTTCCTCCAAGGAAAGGATAACCATATTGCTCGTCAACATATGTTCTTTTAAAAACACCTGCTAATACAATATCATGTGTAATTCGTTTATCACCAATTGTTGTAACTTCATCTGCATATTTTTTCAAATGCTCTATGATTGCTTCAACAATAGGTAAGTGGTATGATGCGTCAGCACGTCCGTTTAAGTCGCTCAGTTTAACGCTAAATGTTTCAACCGGTGCATTCTTTTTATAATCATCTACTTCAAAACTACTGATATCCGGTAAATGTAGTTCATCTATTAGAAGTTGAGTTGCGTTATCAATCAATTCATTAGATTCATCACGTAAATCAAAAGATTGTACAATAAGGTTGTGTATTCTTTCTTTAATCTCTCTTGGTGCATCAGGTATGGGAATGGTGGCAAGGTGCTCAGGTTCTATATGTGTAATAACAGCACCATAGCTATTAGTAAGTAAAATTTTATTACCCACTTTACTTTTTAAATATGTATAGACATACCCTTGATCTACTGTATTTTTACAGTTGATTCTTAAAAGGTCATGACTGAATATTTTATTTTTTAAAGTATCTGATACATAAGACACCTTTCCTATAGTACCAGAGCAGGTCATCAAAATTTGCCCTTTTTTAACACGCAAATTTTCTATATTAGTTTTAGTCAAATGGGAAATATATCCATCCGGTTTTGGCTTAATATCAACTATTGTGGATGGCTGATATATTGGAAAATCTGAATGTTCAAGCCATATACGTTTAAAACGAGCACATGTATAAGATGTCGTTAATCCATTTTCGCCTCCTATAGTTGTAGAAGGAAATTTTGAATTTTTAATAATTTGTCTGGCCTGCTTTGCCTCTACATCGAAAACACTTGCTTCAAGACGTTTACCACGAAAAATAACATCAGACAAAGACACTGAACACCATTTCAATGGTATATCATTTGTTTCAACGTCAATAGTATTTTCATTATCTAATTTGTGTGCCAAATTACTGTTTACCACGCTATACCCTCCTGTTGCTTCCATTTTGCGAAAATCTCGGGAACATCAGGTGTTTGGTCATCCTCAACTTTCTTTTTTTGCTGATGAGATATAGTGCGTTCGCCGGTACCTGTATCTCCCAGCACAAGAACGCTGTTAGTATCCGGAACGAGTATTTCGTTACCCTCTTTATCTCTCTTAAAAATTGGATTTCCTCGTTTATCGTGCCCCACTTTTTCAACCATAGCCATAAAGATGTTATAATCAGCCATTTTCCCTGATCTTTCCTCTGAATCTTTCTGTTGTTTCGTTTTCTTTTGTAAGAAAAGAACAGATGTCTGCGTGCCGTTACGAGGCTGAAAAGTATCAACGTGAAGATCGACACTGGCAACGATTCGATGATTTTTAATCAGCCACTCTCTGATGTAGCCTAATCCCGGTGAACCGAGAATCGAATCAGGCAAAACAATACCCATTCTTCCGCCAGGGACAAGCAACTGAGTACAACGTTCAATGAACAGGATTTCAGGAGGGACAGACGATTGCAAACGTTCTGTCATCGTCCATTTGTTATTTGCTTTATCATTATCCCAAATGTGCGCTAATTCAAATTGCTCAAGTACATTTTTGTCTTTAACCGGAATTTTGCTTCCAAAGGGCGGGTTAGTTACGATTACGTTGAAAAATTCCAAGGTGGTGTGGTTTCTTATATCAGATTTCTTTACACCAAGCGCTTCTGCAAGTTTTGTTTTGAAGTCATCGCTCCACTCGTGAGGCGGTAATAAAGAGTTGGTTTGCAAAATATTACCGCTTCCATCGTTATTCATAACCATATTCATTTTGGTAGCTTTTACAAGATCGGGATTTATGTCAAAGCCAAAGAAATTGGTAGCAGCCATTTCCGATATTCTATCTTGAAAAGCTCTGACAGAATCGCTATCCCAATCTTTTCTTTCACATCCAATATCCTTAGAGAAATCTTTTTCAAGCTGTGCTATAACGTGTGTCATAGCGGTTACAAGAAATCCGCCGGTTCCGCAGGAGCTGTCCAAAACCTTCTCATCAATTTGGGGATTAATCATTTCCACAACCATTTTCATAACATTTCTCGGCGTGAAAAATTCTCCTCGATCACCTCGAAGATTAGCGCCTACAATTTCTTCATAGGCTTTTCCTTTGATATCAATGTTAGTATTTAATAAACTATATTTTTGAAGTTCGCTAACAATATAAGCAAGACTACGGGGAGAGAGCTTTATTTCATCATTGGCATCGAAAATCTTTCCGTGTTTTCTCTTGACTCTTTCAAAAATCTTGGAAATTCGTTTTCTAACCGTAAGCTGACCATCAGGATTGGAACGTTCTTCGGAGGTGGTATAAAACTCCAACGGCTTAGGAATATTACGCTCATCTTCTATTTTGCAGAAAATAACCTTTAATAGCTCAAAAAAGGCAGGCTGCTTTTGCAAGCCGTCATTGACGTGAATATGGTTATGGCAGGTTTTAAACACAAAAAGAAGATTATCATCATAGGCGTTCTTCAGCGAAGACCTTTTAGGACGGTTAATGTCATCCAGATTGCCGTCGGCAGAAGGAATGTCATTGTAATCCATAAAAGCAAGATTGCCTTTATCATCAACATATTTGTGAAAAACTTCTTTTTGCTTTCCGTTAGTCCACATACCCCATTCGCAATTAGGACAAGCTGACATATAGGATTTCAATTGTTCAACGCCGTCTTTTGCATTACGAGCGTCAACTGTTTCTTTCTTACACTCGATGATTAGCTTAATATTATTTTGAGTTTGCTCAATATCTGAATTATCAAAAATAACAATATCAGCACGAGGTTTTCTTGAACCCAGTTGCAAAGTGTACTCAATTCGGATTTGTTTAGGAGAATACTTGTGCTCATTAACAAGACGCTTTTCAATTGTCTGTCTAACGTACTCCTCCGGTGTGTCATTGCGGAATTTTCCGTCAACATAGTCACAAATCTTTCCTTCCGGAATTACAATAACTTTTGTTTCAGGCATATTATTTTCCTCCTAAAATTTTTCCAATCATTTTTTCATAAGCTGATTTATCGGTCAAATAAGCTTTGGCAGCTTCGTTAAAAAAGTCAACAAGCTTTCGATCGTTTAAAGCCAGTGTCCCTTTTAACTTACTGTGCATTTCAGGTGTAAGACGGACTTGTACCTGTTTTGTTTTTTCATCCACTGACTTCACCTCAACTTGATATCAAAATATCTTGATATAATGATATCATTTTAATGCTGATTATTCAATTTCAAACAGAGACTTTTTTTGTAACAATGAATACAATTTCGTAAAATCTTTTATGAATTAATCGTCTGCTTTTCAGCAGGCGTTATTTTTTGCAAAAAATTTTTGAAACAGACTTAAAAAATGACCTTTCCCATTGGGTATAGGTGAAGGGCTATTTAGAAAGGAGGTGATGCCCACCGAAGCAAACCTACAATTGAATAGCTGCCAAGCGAAGGATAAACCGCCACGACCTCTACGGAGCGAGCGCAGCCGAAAGGCTGACGGCACAGCGTCGAGCAGGATTGCCTGTCAGGAAAGTACGCTTTGGCAGTGTGACACATAACATACAGTTTGATGTCACGCTTTTTAAGGTTCACGAGCCGCTCATAATGCGACCTCTGAGCGACAAAAAGCACGAAGGAGAGTAATTATATTCCCCACCACATTTTCGGACTTATTAAGCGTGACAGGAAAGGAGGTCAAATGCTCATTGAAATTAAGACAGGACAGTTTCGGAAGGTCAGCCGCTTGGTCAGGCGGGAGTGCTGCAACTGTATGGACGGCAACTGTCTGTTGCTCGACGACGGAGAAACGCACACTTGCGTGCAGCTGATTTCCAAGTATCACATCTTCTGCAACCATTTCAAGAACGCTGTGCTTCCTCTCGACAAGGAGCTGTATCGGGAGCTGATCTGCGGCAACGATTACAAGCGCTGCCAAAGCTGCGGTTCACGCTTTTATTCCAAGGCTCGCAACAAACGCTACTGCGACAAATGCGCCGAGAGAATCAAGCGGAAGAAGGCAGCTGAACGAAAGTGCCGTCAACGTGAACGTGAACGTCAGAAGCAGCTCCTATATATAAATAACTAAATAGACAAATAAAAAAATAACTAACCGAAATAGAAGAAGTTTATCTCAACACACCTACCTATATGGGTGGCGAAAATTTTTCTTTTCGGGAAGTGGAAAGGAGAACCAAATGAACAACAACGCAAAAGTATTCTCGCTCATTGAGATGAGAGAAATGATGATCGACACCTCGGGCTATCAGATGATGGAGGAGGTAGGAGAGTTCACCGGAACGCTTGAAATGAAAGCGCAGGGACACAAGAAATCCATTCGCATTTTTCTCACGCTCGACGACGGAAGGAAAATCATCACACCGATTTTCTGGTGGCAGACTTACCTCGGATTTTACTATATGCCAATCGGTACGAAGCTCCGACTTTTTTATTCGGAAAGTAATCAAAACAAAGTTTACCTTGAGAAGATCGAAATTATTGAAAATGTGTAGCGTGGCTACACGGCTCTACACAGGATGTTAGTCTTATGGTGTAGCGAGCATAGGTTTTGTAATGCCAAAACCGGCGGCTGAAAGCCGAAAGGGGAATGTTCCCCTGTAACCCCAATTCAGAAAGGAAGTTTTACAATGCGAAAGCGCAATTTTAACATCAATGTCAGAGTAACAGAGAACGAGAAAAAGCGGTTGAAAAGAGCCGCAAAGCACTATGGGATTTCGCTCTCGGAGTATCTGAGAAAGGTCGGTTTGAACAAAAATCTGACCGAAAAACCGAGCCGAAAACTCTACGAAGTGTACGCTTCGGTGAACGATTTGCGGAGCAATTTATATCCGCTCGACGGAAGAATTTTGGAGGGAAAGCTCTCGGAAATCGAGCAAAAAATTCTCTCCGCATACCACGAACGAAAGGAGGACGACAGCGGTGGCGACAACGAAAATTTGGGCGGTTAAGGACAACTTGGAGCGCACGGTAAACTACGCCGCCAACCCTAAAAAGACGGTAGATTCAGATTTGAAAAAGGCGATTCACTACGCCGGTGACGAAGCAAAAACGGAAAGCCGTTTCTATGTAACGGGCGTAAACTGCAATGTCGATTCAGCATTTGAGGAGATGAACGCCGTGCAGGAACGCTTCGGAAAAACAGGCGGCAACGTTGCCTATCACGCTTATCAGAGTTTCAAAACAGGCGAGATCACGCCGGAGCTTTGTCACGAAATCGGTGTCGAGTTGGCCAAGAAAATGTGGGGCAACGAGTATCAGGTGCTGGTAGCGACGCATCTGAATACCGGTACGCTGCACAATCACTTTGTCGTATGCAGCACTAATATGTGGACAGGCAAAAAGTTTGATTGCAACGAGGGAGCTTACTGGAAATTCCGTGCTTTGTCGGACGAGCTTTGTGCCGAACATAATCTGACCGTTATCAAAAATCCGACAGGCAAAACGCCGAGGAGCATTTACTTTGCGGAGAAAAACGGCGAGCCGACGACGTTCAATGTGCTGAGAGAAGCGATTGATTACGGTATTGAGCACTCACGCAGCTTCGAGTATTTCAAGTGGATTATGAAGGATATGGGCTATATTATGTGCCTGAATCCGAAGCACCGTTACTGGACAATTCGCTCCGCCAACAGCAAGAAATCGGTGCGAATGTACCGCTTAGGCGACGAGTACAACAACGAAGCAATCCGTCGCAGAATCCACGAAAACAATACGCAGCATTGGCGAAACGCCGCTGAGTATGAGCACAGCCGCAAGCAGATGAAGCGCTTTAAGCCGAGGGTATTTGTGTTCCGTGGCAGCTTCAAAAAGCTCAAATCCTTCGGAGGTTTATACGCCAAATATCTGCACTATCTTTATCTGATGGGCAAGCTGCCAAAGCGAAATCAGCGCAAGCCGTTGTCGCCCGAAATGTGTGAAGCGTGGCGGCATTTGGACAGCTATTCACGCCAAGTGACGTTGGTTTCAAATAAAAAGCTGCACACGCTTGATGATGTAAAAGCCTTTATCACCGATACCGACAAGGAGATTAAGGAAGTTACCGAGCTGCGAGAGAAGGTATATAACAAGCTGCGCTACTGCGATGACGACGACAGAATCAGGGAGCTGAAAAAGAGCCGTGACGATTGCACAACGCTCTTGCGGCAGCTCCGCAAGGAAAAGAAAATCGCCCTCACAATCATTGAGGACGAGCCGAAGATTAACGAAAATATCCGCTGTGAAATACAAGCGCAAAACCTCGCAAGAGGAAGGAAACCAAAAGAACGAAAGAAGGTGTATGAGAGATGAAAATAGCAATTAACAAGCTTCATCCGTTCTATAATCATCCCTTTAAGGTGATTGATAACGCAGAAATGGATGATCTTGTTTTAAGTATAAAGGAGCAAGGCATTCTTACTCCAATCATAGTCAGACCGCTTGAAAACACAAGTGATGAATTTGAAATAATATCGGGACACCGCCGCTATCGTGCCGCCCAACTGTTAGGGAAAAAGGAAATAGAGGTTAGCGTCCGTTATGTAAATCGTGACGAAGCCGCCGTAATGCTGGTGGACAGCAACTTACACCGAAGCAGAATTCTGCCAAGTGAAAAAGCTTTTGCTTATAAGTTGAAGCTGGAAGCATTGAAGCGTCAGGGAAAGAGAAGTGATTTAACTTTGTCGCAATTTGCAACGAAGTTGGATACCGCTTCCGCTGTCGGTCAGGACGCAGGAGAAAGCCGTGATACGGTTTACAGATATATTCGTTTGACCAAGTTGATTCCGGAACTTTTGCAGTTGATGGACGACGAGAAAATTGCTTTTTCTGTCGGCGTGGAATTATCTTATCTTTCCGACAATCATCAGCTCAGATTGTTTGAAATCATCGAAAGAGATAACTGTACGCCTTCGTATTCTCAGGCGTTCCGAATGCACCGGGCGTTTAAGGATAATTGTCTGGACAGCCGTTTGCTCGAAAGAATTATGTCCGAAGAAAAGCCCAATCAGCGTGAAGTGCTTAAAATCTCAATGGAGAAAGTAAGGCGTTTTGCACCCAAAGCCAGCAATACACAGCTCGAAGATTTTGTTATAAAAGCCTGCGAGCATTACAGAAGATATTTGAATAAAAACCGTGACAGAGGGAGGTGAAAATGATGACCGACAAGACTTATGAAATGTTTTCCGATTACGAAGATGTCGTAACGGTTAACGACGTTATGAAGATGCTTCATATCGGTAAAAATTCTGTGTATGATTTGCTGAAGAATCACAGAATTGAATCTATAAAGGTAGGAAGCAGATATGTTATACCAAAGAAAAGCGTTATCAATTTTCTTAACATATAAGTTTATTTAATCCGCACATTTGATGTTTGAGAGCCTGTTGTGCTATTCTATATACACAGCGGGCTTTCATCCAAATGAAAGGAGACACTTTGAAAAACACAACTGAATTATTCGCTGAATACTGTGACGTCGTATCGGTTGACGATGTTACGAAAATGCTAAAGCTCAGCAAAGTAACTGTTTACAAGTTATTAAAATCCGGCAAAATCCGAACTATCAAAGTTGGCAAGAGATACATTATCCCAAAGAGATGTGTTTCGGAATTTCTTGAAAGCTGTTAGATAGGAGGATGAATTGTATGGATAAAACAAAAGAAGCTTTTGCAGAGTATAAAGACGTTGTCACAGTATGTGAGGTAATGGAAATGTTAGGTTTGGGAAGAGTAGCTGTCTATCGCTTGTTGCGTGAAGGAATCATCCGCACAATCAGGGTAGGCAAAAAGTATATCATTCCCAAGCAGAGCATTATCGACTTTATCTCAACAGGAGAATCATTTTTTAGAAAGGGTTAATTATTTTGGAAGGAAGCTTAATAATAAAAGGCAATTATTACTATGCCAAATTTCGTATCAACGGCAAACAGAAAATGATTGCCACGAAGATACCCGTTAAGGGTAACAACAAACGCCGTGCAATTGAGAAGATGAAAGAAATCATTGAGAGCTACAAGGATATCAACCTTGAATGCGACGATGTTTTCTTTACCGACTTTCTCGACAAATGGCTGAAAGGTATCAAGGGAATCATAAAGCCCTCTACGTGGGAATCTTACGACAAGACCGTGAGCGGCAAGCTAAAGCCCTATTTTGAGTCAAAGAGGTACAAGTTCAAGGATATGAAGCCGGAGGTATTCACCAAGTATTTTGTATTTCTCTCTCAACACGGTAAGTCAAACGGCAAGGGCGGACTGAGCTACAAAACGGTCAAAAACATCCGTGGCGTGCTGTCATCGGCGTATGAATACGCTCTTGAGAACAACTACGTCAAGGAGAATCCGGTGACGAGAAGCCGTATGCCGTCGTTCCCACACAGCATCAAGGAGGACGTTCCCGAATACAACGCACATCAAGTCAGAAAGCTCCTGCTTTACGCAAAAGAGCACGAGAGTCATATCTACATATTCCTGCTTTTAGCCCTTTATACAGGGCTGAGAAAGGGCGAATTGCTCGCCTTAACGTGGGAGGATATAGACTATGACAAAAAGCTCCTGAACGTCAACAAGAGCAGAACAGGCAGCCGCAAGAACGTGACAATGCAAATCACAACGCCAAAGACAAAGAGCAGTAACCGCAAAATTCCGATAAACGATTTTGTGATCGGAGAGCTGAAAGCCGAAAAGCAAAGGCAAGAAGAATACTCCAAACTGCTTGGCAACGGCTACGACAAAAGCCACGACTTCATTGTGCGCACCGTTCTCGGAAAGCCGTATGTCAATCTCAGCGCAATTAACCGTGTGGTAAACCGTCTGACTGAGAACGCCAGCTTGCCGCATTGTACAATTCACGGCTTTCGCCATTCAGTGGCGAGTATCCTTGACGACAACGGCGTGCCGATTCAGGACATTTCCGTTTTGCTCGGTCACGAAAGCGTAAACACCACCGAGAGAATTTATATCAACCGCCGCAAGACCGCAAAGGAGACGACGATAAACGCTCTCGACAGCGCTATAAATTTGAACATCGCATAACGATGGTAGAATTTTTGGTAGAATTAAAAGAAGAAAGGCTTCGGAAATCGCTTTCCGAAGCCAAAAATCACTGGCAGGGGCAGAAGGACTTGAACCCTCGGCACGCGGTTTTGGAGACCGCTGCTCTACCAACTGAGCTATACCCCTATATTAATTTCAACCGATGAAATTATGAAGGTCGGTTCTGCAAACTTACTCATAAATTTCAACGCAAGATAGATTATATCACCGTTCAGTCGATTTGTCAACACATTTTTGTGAAATTTGACATTTTGAGCCGAGCGGTGATTTTTTTTCAATATCTGCAATACAAATGTTCAGACCAAATCACTCAGTTTCTCTGATTTCCTGCGGATTTTCGGGGAAGCCTTCAATTTGGAAACGGAGTCCGCAGGTGGGGCATTCAAGGTACGGCTTGCCGTTGTTGAGGTTGTCCTGAATAATCATCATTTCGCTTTCGCAGAATGGGCAGAGTTTATTATTTTCGCTGTTCATATTTTTACCTCCGAGTGGATTGTTTTCGATATAACTTAATTATACCTTTAAGCGGTAAAATGTCAACCGAGATATTAAAAATGTATAGGCAAGAGGGTTGGATTTTAACGGCTTTTGTGCAAATTCCGCTTTACAAATTGACGAAAAAAGACTAAACTATATCTATGCTTCTGCGTTGCAGAATATACAATCTCATTCAAGGTGATTATTATGAAAAAAGAAAATATGGCTATGCTGTGTGACTTCTACGAATTTACAATGTCAAACGGCTATTTTAAAAACGGTTTTTATAAAAAGAATGTCTATTTTGATGTGTTCTTCCGCAAAGTTCCCGACAACGGCGGTTTTGCGATTATGGCAGGTCTTGAACAGGCTATTGAGTACATCAGGGAACTTCATTTTGAAGACGAGGACATCGAGTATCTCAAGAGCAAGGGCATTTTTGACGAGCAGTTTCTTGAGTATTTGAGAAACTTCAAATTCAGCGGTGATGTTTATGCAATCCCCGAGGGAACTCCGATTTTCCCGAACGAGCCTGTTATGACAATCAAAGCGCCTGCAATTGAAGCTCAGCTTGTTGAAACATTCCTTCTCCTCACAATCAATCATCAGACTCTTATTGCGACAAAGGCTAACAGAATTGTCCGTGCCGCTCAGGGCAGAGCCGTACTTGAATTCGGTTCACGCCGTGCTCAGGGTGCAAATGCCGCAGTTGACGGTGCAAGAGCCGCATATATCGGCGGCTGCAAGGGTACAGCCTGCACACTTACAGACGAGCTTTACGGTGTTCCCGCCGGCGGTACAATGGCACATTCATGGGTTCAGATGTTCAACAGCGAGTATGACGCTTTTAAAACCTACTGCGAGATGTATCCCGATAATCCTACTCTCCTTGTTGATACATACAACACATTAAAGAGCGGTGTCCCGAATGCCATTAAGGTGTTCAAGGAGGTTCTTCTTCCGCAGGGTAAGACCAAGTGTGCAATCCGCCTTGATTCGGGCGATATTTCCTATCTTTCAAAGAAAGCAAGAAAAATGCTTGATGACGCAGGTCTTACAGAATGTACAATTACTGCGTCAAACGCTCTTGATGAGTACCTTATTCGTGACCTTATGATGCAGGGCGCTCAGGTTGACACATTCGGTGTCGGTGAAAGACTCATCACTTCATCAAGTTCGCCTGTATTCGGCGGTGTTTATAAGCTTGTTGCCGTTGAAAATGACGGCGGTGAAATTGTTCCGAAAATCAAGGTCAGCGAAAATACAACCAAGATTACAAATCCGCACTTCAAAAAGGTTTACCGCTACTTTGACAAGGACAGCGGCAAGGCTATTGCCGATGAGCTTTGCATTTATGATGAGGTTGTTGACGATTCAAAGCCGAGAACAATTTTCGATCCGAATGCAGTTTGGAAAACAAAAATGCTTGATAACTATACCGCAAAGGAACTTCTTGTGCCAATCTTCAAAAACGGCAAGTGCGTGTATGAGTCACCGTCAATTGAGGAAATCGCAACCTATTGCCGTGAGCAGATTGACCTTCTCTGGGACGAGGTTAAGCGTTTTGAAAATCCGCATAACTATTATGTTGATCTTTCAAAGAAACTCTATGACATCAAGGCTCTTTTGCTCAATATCTATGAAAAGTGATTTTTGATTATTTTTTGATTAAATCTGAAAATTGAAAAGTAAAATTTACGGTCGGGTAGTTCGTCTATCCGACCGTTTTTATATGTATGGATATTGTTTGCCGTTACAATTTTGCAATTGTTTTAAAATTGTCTTATTTGGATAATTCTGTGAACGAAATATAATTTTATTTCCAATTATTTTTGGGCAAAAATAAACGGCGGTTTTTGACCGCCCGACACACTATATTTAATTTAACTTATATACCCTTATTACCAACCGATTTATTATTGCAAATCAATTCTTTAATCAAATTTCGTTCTAAAATAAAAAAGGCGGATACTCTCCGCTTACATCTTACTATATATTACGCAGTATCACGCCTCTGCCATTGTTTTAATTCTTTCATCAATTCGGATTTTGTTTTCGTAGGTCAGTTGTCTGAAATGTTCAATCAAATCGGCTTCGTTCGGTGTAATTTGTGAGTTGCTGTATGGATTTTTGATATCTGACATACCGATAAGGTAGTCAACCGTAACGCTGAAAATTTCCGCCAAGCTTTTGAGCGTGTCAATAGACGGCTGTGTAATGCCCTTTTCATATTTTGAAATCGCACTCGCCTTTAAATTCAGCTTTTCCGCAAGCTCAGTCTGTGACATATCGTTGTCAACACGCAATTCTTTTAATCTGACTGAAAACTCCATAATAACACCTTTGCCTGTAATTTAGTTTCTTTGATTTATTATACCATTTGTTTCATAAATAATAAAAATAATAGCCAAATCAGATTAAAATATGTTGACAATTGCAAATTAGGAATATATAATTATCTTAATAAGATAATTATTTTATTAAAAATTCTTGTTAGGAGGAAAGAAAATGAAAAAATTATTATGTGCAGTCCTTTCGGGTATAATGGTATTTTCAACTTTTGCGGTTGCCGTGCCGATTACAGCCTCAGCCGCCGAATCACAGGAAAGCGTAAGCGCAACCTACGGCGATTTTGAATATACCCTCGAAGATGACTATACCTGTACGATTACAAAGTACAATGGTTCTGCGGCTAATGTTACTATACCCTCAACTATTTATGGTAATAAAGTTTGTAAGATAGGGGATTGGGCTTTTTCAAAAAACTTAAATTTAAAGAATATAACTTTACCTAATAGTATCACATGTATTGGTTGGGCAGCTTTTCATGATTGTACTAAACTTGAACATATAAATATACCCAATAGTATCACATATATTGGTGGGGGAGCTTTTGAAAATTGTGCTAAGCTTGAACATATAACTATACCTAATAGTGTAACCTATATTGGAGATGCTGCTTTTTATGGTTGTACTAGTCTTGATAATATTGTCATACCTGGAGGTGCTAAACTTAGTGCACAGACTACAGGTAGCACTTTTGCAGAATGTACAAATCTTAAAAGTGTTGTAATAGAAAATGGTGTAACAACTATTGTGCAAGCGATTTTTGAAAATTGCGTTAACCTTGAAAGTGTTACTATACCAAATACTGTTACAGAAATTTATCCATTAGCGTTTATGGGTTGTACAAAACTAAAAAGTATTACTATACCCAAAAGTGTTAAAACAATTGTCAAAACAGCAGGTAAGGCAATGGGATATTATAGAGATAGTGATAATAACTATATAAAAATTGCCGATTTTACAATTAAGGGATACAAAGGCACAGCCGCAGAAGAATATGCAAAAGAAAATGGGTTTAAATTTATTGCACTTGATGTTTCCGAACCAACCTCGGTATCATTAAACAAAACATCATTAACTTTAGATGTCGGCAAGAGTTATACTCTTACAAAGACAGTTTCGCCGTCAAATGCTGTGACTTCCTACACTTGGAGCAGTTCAAACACAAGCGTTGCGACTGTTGACAGCAACGGTAAAGTAACCGCCAAAAAGGCGGGTACGGCAACAATCATGGTAAAAACTTCAAACGGCAAAACCGCAACTTGCAAAGTTACCGTAAATCTTCCCGCTCCGCAGATTACAGGTCTTGCAAACACAACAGGCGGTATCAAAATTTCGTGGAACAAGGTTGACGGCGCTTACGGCTACAGACTTTATTACAAGCCTGTGTCGGGTGGTTGGAAACGCTTTAAAGACACAACCGCCACATCGTTCACCGATTCGGGAGTAGTACCGAATAAAACCGAAACATATACAATCCGTTGTATTGACAAAAACGGCAACACAATCAGCGGATTTAACTCGACAGGCTGGTCGAAAAAATATACACCCGCTGCTCCGACGATTACAAGGCTCTCAAACACATCAAAGGGTGTAAGTGTAACTTGGAACAAAATCGCAGGTGTTTACGGTTACAGACTTTACTATAAAACATCATCAGGCGGTTGGAAGAGATTTAAGGACACAACTGCCACATCGTTCACCGATTCGGGAGTAAGTCCTAACAGAACCGAAACCTACACAATCCGTTGTATTGACAAGAACGGCAATACCGTCAGCGGTTTTTATTCAAGGGGTTGGTCGAAGAAATACACTCCGGTTGCTCCGACAATTACAAGGCTTTCAAACACATCAAAGGGTGTAAGCGTAACTTGGAATAAAATCGCAGGCGTTTACGGCTACAGACTTTACAGAAAATATGACGGAGGAAGCTGGACAAAGGTAAAAGATACAACTTCAACCTCTTTCACAGATTCAGGTGCTAAAAAGGGTAAGAAGGTAACCTACACAGTCCGTTGTATTGACAGGAAAGGCAAAACGGTAAGCGGTTTCAACTCAAAGGGTTGGTCAATTACAAGAAAATAGTATTTTAATCAGAAATCCCGACAGGTTTTGTGCTGTCGGGATTTTTGCTTGTTTTTACCATTGAAAAGACTGAATAATAATGTTATAATAAATCTAAATATCGGAAATTGTGAATAACTTTATCGAAAATGGGAGATGAAAACTAAAAATGGCAATAAAGGTAACGCTCCTTACACACACACCTAACCCTGAACAGACGGTTGCAATGGCGGCAAAGCTTTGCTACTCGCCGTCAGGGATTGAAGATATAAGAGAAGGTCTTGACGAGGAAAAAACTTCCTCATTTATTGATATGCTTGCAAGCCTCGGCCATGCAAGTCCGACCGAACACGCATATTTTACATTCGGCATTGAGGGCATTTCAAGAGCCTGCTCACACCAGCTTGTCCGCCACAGAATTGCATCCTACAGTCAGCAGTCACAGCGATATGTTGACGGCACAAGGTTTGACTTTGTAACTCCGCCCGAGATTGCAAAGAACGAAAAGGCTCTTGCCGCTTATGAAAAGGCTCTCAAGGTTGAGGCTGACGCTTACAAGGAAATCAGAGATGCGCTTGCTGTCGGTTACATCAACGAGAAGTGTCCCGATAAATACAGCGGAACGGATGAAGAAATTATCAATGCCTACAAGGCTGACGACAAAAAATCCTGCAATGCTTTCATCAAGAAAGCCAATGAGGACGCAAGATTTATTCTTCCGAATGCATCGACAACAAAAATTGTCTGCACTTTCAATGCAAGAAGCTTGCAGAACTTTTTTGCACACCGTTGCTGCAACAGAGCGCAGTGGGAAATTCGTGAGGTTGCCGAACAGATGCTTTTGCAATGTCTTGAGGTTGCTCCGCATCTTTTCAAAAACTGCGGCCCGTCATGCCTGTTCGGACCATGCCCCGAGGGCAATATGTGTTGCGGAAAGCAAAAGGAAATGCGTCAGAAATACGGCAGAGAAAAGTAAGGTATATATATGAAAAGCAAAATTATTGTTATTGAGGGACTTGACGGCAGCGGAAAAGCTACGCAGACAAAGATTTTGTGCGAAAAAATTTCCGCCCTCGGCAAAAAGGTCACAAAGCTTGAATTTCCGAATTATGAAAGTCCTGCCGCCGCTCCCGTGAAGATGTATCTTGACGGCGAATTCGGTGACAAGCCCGATGATGTCAATGCCTATGCGGCGAGTGCGTTTTATGCGGTTGACCGTGTTGCAAGCTATCTTCAGTTTTGGAAAAAGGAATGTGACAACGGCGGTGTGATTTTAAGCGACCGCTATGTGACTTCAAATATAATTTATCAGATGTCCAAACTCCCGAAAGAGGAGTGGAACAGCTTTATTGATTGGCTGAACGATTTTGAATACGAAAAACTCGGGATTCCGAAACCCGACCTTGTAATCTACCTTGATGTTGAACCCGAGGTTTCGCAGAAGCTTATGGAAAAACGCTACGGCGGTGACAACAGCAAGAAAGATTTGCATGAAAAAAACCTCCGTTTCCTTCTTGACTGTCGAAAAAGTGCAGTTTATGCCGCTAAAAAATGCGGCTGGAAGGTTATTAATTGCTGTGAAAACGGAGAGATTAAGAGTATAGAAAAAATATCGGAAGAGATAGAGAGGGCAGCGGCTGAAATTTATGCTGAGCTTTAAAAAAATTGAGCAAAGTGACATAAACGAACTTAAAAAATACTACGATTATGATGAGTGCATGGGTTGCGATACCAACCTTTTGAACGCTTATCTTTGGCGAAACGAATACAATATTAAATTTGCTTTTTATGATGATACAATTGTCAAGGTGTATTGTAATCCCGACGAGTCCGTCTGGGGTTACTGTATGCCTACAGGCAAAAATATAAAGGGTGCGCTTGAAGAGGTTTTCAAAGATGCCGAGGAGAGAAACGGCAATTTGCGGATTGTTATGCTGACAAACGGCAATCGTGCAATGCTTGAAACAATGTTTCCCGACAAATTTGATTATGTCCGTTCACCCGAAAATCAGGATTATATCTACACTTCCCGTGACCTTGCAACCCTCGCGGGCAAAAGGTTTCACGCAAAGCGTAACCACATTTCAAAATTTTACAGAACCTACACCGATACCCGTTTTGAAACTTTGTCGGATTCAAACATTCCCGATGCATTAACGGTTGCAAAACTGTGGTGTGCGGAAAATGACACCGATCCCGAAGCTTCAAGCGAAATTATGGCAATCAGGGAAATGTGCGATCTCAAAGACGAATATAATGTCAAGGGTGCTGTACTGTATGTTGACTCAAAGCCTGTTGCCATGACACTCGGAAGTGAAATTTCACCCAAGGTGTATGACATCAACTTTGAAAAGGCACTTCGTGAATATGACGGTGTTTATGCCGTAATCAACAACGAATTTGCCAAAACTCTCACGCAGTATGAGTATATAAACCGTGAGGAAGATATGGGACTTGAGGGACTCAAAAAGTCTAAACTTTCATACAATCCCGTTATTATCCTCGACCGCTGGAATGCAATACCGAAAAAACGATGAAAACGATATTTCGCAAAACCGAAAAATCCGATACCGAAAGCCTAAAAAAGCTGTGGCTCTCGTGTTTTGACGAGGATGTAACTGCCGTCAACCTGATTTTTGACAGCGACCTTTTTGACGGTTGCTGTGCCGTTGTTGACGATAGAATCGTTTCGGCTCTTTACCTTGTAAAAGGTACGCTCAACGGCGAAAAATCGCATTATCTTTGCGGTGCGTCAACCGATAAATCTTTCCGTGGCAACGGGATAATGTCAAGGCTGATTGATTTTGCACTTGATGGCGCAAAGAATAACGGTGATGTCTATTCTCTGCTTTTTCCTGCAAATGACGGCTTGTATGGCTTTTACACAAAACTCGGATATGCTTTGAACTGCACCGTAAAAAGCCGTGAAATTTCAAGACAAACGCTTGAAAATTTTGCAGAGAAGGGCTTGAATATCGGCTGTTCAAAAGAAAATTCTTTCATATACGGTGAGAATTTTTTTGAATTTGCAAAGTCCTATTATGAGATTTACGGCTCAAAGGTAATCAATAAGAATGACTGCTTTGCCGTATTTGATGAAAACGAAAATACTGCCGATGTTTTTTACTCGGCTTATAAAAATATAAACGAACTTTCCGTACTTTTGCTTGAAAATACAAAATCAGAAAGGTTTGTGTTTACGGGCAAATCCGATAACGCTCTTTTTGAAAACTGTAGGTTACAAAAATGCGGAATGATTAAATCACTCGACAAAAACCATAAAATTCCCGACGATGTCTATATCGGGATTACTCTTTCCTGAAAGGAAGTTTACTATGTTCTATGTATTTCTTGCAGAAGGCTTTGAAGAAACAGAGGCGCTTGCCCCCGTTGATGTAATGCGCAGGGCAAAGCTTGATGTTAAAACAGTCGGTGTAACAGGCGAATGTGTTACAAGCTCACACGGTGTGCCTGTAAAAGCCGATATCACAATTGACAATATTGACCTTGACGATGTTCAGGGTGTTGTACTCCCCGGCGGTATGCCCGGAACTCTCAATCTTGAGGCAAACGAAAAGGTTCTTGAGACTGTTAAGTATAGCTGTGAAAACGGCAAAATTGTTGCCGCAATCTGTGCCGCTCCGTCAATTCTCGGTCATCTCGGAATCCTTGACGGCAAAAAGGCAACCTGTTTTCCGGGCTTTGAAAAGGAACTCAAGGGTGCAGACTATACAGGCACTCACACCGTAACGGACGGCAATATTATTACCGCAAAGGGCGCAGGCTGTGCAATTGAGTTTGGTCACGCAATTGTTTCTCTCGCAGTATCAAAGGATGCCGCCGACAAGGTTATCGGTGATATGCAATGCCTGTGAAAAATGTTCGTGAGCTGAAAAGTCAGCTCCGTGCAAAATATAAAAAAATCCGAAAAAGCTGTCCTCCCGAAAAAAAGCAACAGCTTGACCTCGCCTTGCAGAACGCTTTTCTGGCAAGTGAGGAATACAAAAGCTGTGATGTGCTTTTTGCCTTTGTTTCATCACCGATTGAGGTTGACACCTCGCTTATTCTTGAAACAACGCTGAAAGACGGCAAAAGACTTGCTTTGCCAAAGTGTAAAAATAATTTCGGCGAAATGGATTTTTACCTTGTAAATTCACTTTCTCAGCTTGAAAAGGGTGCGTTTTCAATCATGGAACCAAACCCCGAGGTTTGCGAAAAGTACGAGGATTTCTCACACGGACTCTGCCTTGTTCCGGGACTTTGCTTTGATATGCAGGGATTCCGCCTTGGATTCGGCAAGGGTTACTACGACAGATTTTTACAGAATTTTTCGGGAACAAGCGTTGGGCTTTGCTACTCCAAATGTATAGAGCATACTCTGCCCTCGGGAGTGTTCGACCGCCCCGTTGACGCCGTGATTACCGAAAAATATACCAACCGAACAAATAACGAGTTTGTAAAGGAATGATACATTATGAACCCTGATAATTTTAATATGAGCGAACAGGAGCTTAACGCTCAGCGTCGCAGAAGAGCCGAAAACTTTAAACTTAATATTGATGAAAGCGAGTATGAGGACGATAATTTAGTCAAGTCTGAGGATGAACCGTCAAACCTTAATTCATACAGCGGTCAGGATGTCAAAAAGCAAATGGCCCGTGAATCAAAGCAGGTTTTAAAGCAGAAGAAAAAGGAAGAAAAAAAGGCTCTTAAAGCAAAGAACAAGTATAATCGCAGAACCTTCCGTTTTATCTGGATTATCTCGGTTTTAATTGTCGGAGCAATGGCGGCTGTATATATGATAACAGGCATGAACGATTTGCTTGCCGTGAACAGAACCGACTCCTCAACCGTGAAAATTGAAATCCCCGAAAATCCGACTGTTGACGATGTTACAAAGGTACTTGTTGACAATAAAGTAATCGGTGAGCCGTCATATTTCAAGCTTTTTGTCAATGTCACAAAGTCTGCCGATGATTTTACTCAGGGTACATATGAAATTCGCAGAAATATGGACTACGAGGCAATCATCAACTTTCTTTCGAGTAACAACAACAGAACCGACACGGTTTCCGTTACAATTACCGAGGGTGAAAGCGTTCTTGAAATTGCCAACACTCTTGAAAAGAACGGTGCTTTGGGCGACAGGGACGAGTTTCTTTCGCTTTGCAATTCCGAAAAGTTTGACAGCGACTTTGACTTTATCAAGGCTGAAACAAATGCGGACAAGCGTTACTACAAGCTTGAGGGCTATCTCTATCCCGATACCTACGAATTCTACAGAAATGAAAATGCAGAATCCGTAATCTATAAATTTCTCAACAACTACGAAACAAAGATTAACGAAAAACAGACTGTTGACGGATATTCAAAGAAAACAACAGTTTTGAAAATGGTTGAAGAGAGCGACACAAAGTATTCGCTTGATCAGGTTATGACAATCGCATCTATCATTCAGGCAGAGGCGGCTGACAAAGAGGATATGTACTACATTTCTTCAATCCTCCACAACCGTCTTACAGCCGACAGCAGTCTCGGCGTGTCAAGCCTCGGTCTTGATTCAACAAAGTTCTATCCGTACAGAAGCCTTGAGGATGTTCCCGAAAATGACAGAAGCACCTACAAGAGCAGATATGATACATATGACAGGAAGGGACTTCCTTACGGTCCTATCTGCAATCCCGGTATGGATGCGATAATTGCCGCACTCAATCCGAACAGCTCGGATTATTACTTCTTCTGTCATGACAGCAAGGGACAGGCTTATTACGCATCAACACTTGAACAGCAAAACGCAAATCTGGAGTATATTGAAAGCTATGATAACTAATTTTGAAAAACCCGAAATTTTGTCACCGGCAGGTGATATGGATTGCCTTAAATCCGCTTTAAACTTTGGCGCAGATGCAGTTTTTCTTGCAGGAAAAATGTTCGGAATGCGTTCCGCACCGCAGAATTTTGATAACGATCAGCTCAAAAAAGCTTGTGACCTTGCCCACGCAAAGGGTGCAAGAATCCATGTGACCTGCAACACACTTCCACGCAATAATGAAATTCCTCATCTTCAGGAATTTATGGAAAATGCTCAGGCTTGCGGAGTTGATGCGTTCATAATTGCCGACCTCGGTGTTTTTGAGGCGGCTAAAAAGTATGCGCCAAAGGTTCAGCGCCACATTTCGACTCAGGCGGGAGTAACAAACTATGCGGCGGCAAATGTGCTTTACAATATGGGTGCGTCAAGGGTTGTGCTTGCAAGAGAAATTCCGCTTGATGAAATTGCCGAAATGCGTGCAAAAGTTCCGAAAGAGCTTGAAATTGAATGCTTTGTACACGGTGCAATGTGTGTTTCATTTTCAGGCAGATGCCTTATTTCAAGCTATATGACAGGCAGAGATGCGAACCACGGTGACTGCGCTCAGCCGTGTCGCTGGAAGTATCATCTTTACGAAGAAAACCGTCAGGGACAGTATTTTCCTGTTGAAGAAACAGGTGACGGTACATATCTCTACAATTCAAGAGATCTCTGTATGATTGAGCATATCCCCGAGCTTGTAAAGGCAGGTGTTTCAAGCTTTAAGATTGAGGGCAGAGCAAAGTCGGCTTACTATGTCGCTGTTACAACAAACGCTTACCGTCACGCTGTTGACGATTATTTTGCAGAGGGTGACGATTATGTTCTCAAACCGTGGATAAGGGAAGAACTTGAAAAAATCAGCCATCGTGAGTACAACACAGGCTTCTATTTCGGCAGAGAACCCGGTCAGGTTACGGGCAACGGAGGATATATCCGTCATTATGACAATGTTGCATTGTGTGAAGAGCTTGTTGACGACACAACCGCAGTGATCACTCAGCGCAACAAATTCTATGTGGGCGACACACTTGATGTACTTCCGCCAAGCGGAGTGCCGTTTGAAATCAAGTGTGAATCACTTACAACCGACGAGGGTATGCCCGTTGAAAGTGCGCCACATCCGATGCAAAGACTTACAATGAAATGCAACGCTCCCGTTCCGTCGGGCTCGGTTATCAGAAAAAAGCGTGATTAATCCCGAATTTTGCTATTGACAACACAAAGAAACAGTTTTATAATCTAAGTACTGATGTTCCCCACCTTAAAAACGGTGGGGAACAATTCAGCCTTTCAGCGTGAGCAAATCTCTCGCTGAAATACTGAGGAGCTGACGCTCCTATGCACTTGATTGCAATCTGTCGCAAACTCTGCTCCTTGCAAGCAAAGCAGAGTGTTGCTCCGATTTAAATTATTTGCTACAATTGAATTACAATATTCGGCTGTGACGGGATTAACCGAGATGTCAGCATTTCAGAGAGAAAGCCGTTTTGGTGCAAGGCTTTTATGTGAAGTTTCAGTGCGCTGCCCCTGAGCTCTGTGTGATTAAGCACAGCGTATTTCTGCGTTAAGGAAATGTAATCTTATGACGATTACTCAAAGCGGACGCTTGGCGTCAATTTGGGTGGTACCGCAGGATATTCCTGTCCCATTGTATTTTTATACAATGGGATTTTTTATTTTGCTCGGTTGCATACTTTAAACAAATTTGAACGAATATTGTATTCCCCTGTGAATTTGTATAAGGAGAGATTTTTTATGAAGTGGACAGGACTTAACGAATTAAGAGAAAAGTTCCTTGAATTCTTTGAATCAAAGGGTTGTTTAAGACTCCCCAGCTTTTCACTTGTTCCAAAGGACGACAACAGCCTTCTGCTTATCAACAGCGGTATGGCTCCTATGAAAAAATATTTTACAGGTGAGGTAACACCTCCTCGCAAGCGTGTTACAACCTGTCAGAAATGTATCCGTACTCCCGATATTGAGCGTGTCGGTATCACAGCCCGTCACGGTACATTCTTTGAAATGCTCGGTAACTTCTCATTCGGCGACTATTTTAAGCACGAGGCTACAGCGTGGGCATGGGAATTCTTTACAAAGGTTCTTGAAATGCCGCCCGAAAAGCTCTATGTTTCAATCTATGAGGACGATGACGAGGCTTTTGACATTTGGACAAAAGAAGTCGGCGTTGATCCGTCACATATGGTAAGACTCGGCAAGGAAGATAACTTCTGGGAACACGGTTCAGGTCCCTGCGGTCCGTGCTCCGAAATCTACTTTGACCGTGGCGACGAAAAGGGCTGCGGCAGACCCGACTGTCATGTAGGCTGTGAATGTGACCGTTTTGTTGAGGTTTGGAACCTTGTATTTACTCAGTTTGAGAGTGACGGTAAAGGTAACTACACTCCTCTTGAACATCCGAACATTGATACAGGTATGGGACTTGAAAGACTTGCCTGTGTTATGCAGGGTGTTGACAACCTTTTCCTCGTTGACACAATTCAGAACATTATGAAACACATCTCACAGATTACAGGTGTTGAGTACGGCAAAAATGAAAAGAGCGATGTTTCGCTCCGTGTTATCACAGACCATATCCGCAGTACAACATTTATGATTGGTGACGGTGTTCTTCCGTCAAACGAGGGCAAGGGCTATGTGCTTCGCCGTTTGCTCAGAAGAGCCGCTCGTCACGGCAGACTTCTCGGTTACAACGAGCCTTTCCTCTATAAGGTTTGCGATACGGTTATCAAGGAAAATCTCACAGCTTATCCCGAACTCAAGGAAAAGCAGGAGTTCATCACAAAGGTTATCAAGGTTGAGGAAGAAAGCTTTGCCAAGACAATTGATCAGGGCTTTAAGATGCTCAACGGCATTATGGACAGCGAAGATGTTAAGGTTCTCAGTGGTGAGGACGCATTTAAGCTTAACGATACCTACGGCTTCCCGATTGACCTTACAAGAGAAATTCTTTCGGAAAAAGGCATCAAGGTTGATGTTGAGCGTTTCCGTGAGCTCATGAAAGAGCAGAAAAAGCGTTCCCGTGACGCAAGAAAGAACGCAGGTGCAGATGCTTGGATTTCTGACACAACAGACCTTTCGGATGTTGCAAATACAGAATTCGTAGGTTACACAGACCTCAAGTCAACTTCAAAGGTTCTTGCAATCGTTAAGGACGGTGTGAGAGTTGACAGTATCGGCGAGGGCGAAAATGCTATCATTGTTCTCGACAAAACTCCGTTCTACGGAGAAGGCGGCGGTCAGGTTGGCGACACAGGTGTTATGGAGTCTGGCAGTTTTTCAGCTGATGTTGACAACACAACAAAAAATCCGTCAGGCACAATTTACCTTCACGCTTGTACAGTAAAGAGCGGCAGCATCAATGTAGGTGCAGAGGTTTCAACTGCTGTTGATGAAGAGCGCCGTGCGGATATTACAAGAAACCACACAGCGGCTCACCTTCTTCAGTCGGCTCTCCGTGAGGTTCTCGGCAACCATGTTCAACAGGCAGGTCAGCTTGTTTCAGACGATTACTTCCGTTTTGACTTTACTCACTTTGAGGCTCTCACGGCAAAGGAACTCATTGAGGTTCAGAATCTTGTAAATAAAAAGATTCTCGAGGCAATCCCCGTTACGACACGGGAAATGCCTATTGAAGAGGCTAAAAAGCTCGGCGCAATGGCACTCTTCGGTGAAAAGTACGGCGATGTTGTCCGTGTTGTAAGCGCAGGCGACTTCTCTGTTGAATTCTGTGGCGGTACACATGTAAAGAATACCGCAAACCTCGGTCTTTTCAGAATCAGACAGGAGGGTTCGGTTGCCGCAGGTGTAAGAAGAATTGAGGCTCTCACAGGTATGGGCGTTCTCAAGTACATCAACGGTATGAGCGCTGTTATTATGGATGTTTGCTCATTACTCAAAATTGCAAATCCAAAGGCAGTTGTTGAGGGTGTTCAGAAGGCTGAACAGCTTATCAAGGAACAGCAGAGAGAAATCAACGAGCTTAATTCAAAGCTTGCCGCTGCTCAGATCGGTCAGCTTTTTGCAGGCACAACGGAGGAAAATGGTGTAAGAGTGGTAACAGGCAGAATTGACAAGGCTAATGCCGACATTCTTCGCACAATGTGTGAAAAGGCAAGAGATTTTGCCCCGAAGTGCGTATGTGTTCTTGCAACTGAAAATGACGGCAAGGTGACATTTGCCGCAGCCTGCGGTAAAGAGGCTCTTGCTCTCGGTGCAAATGCAGGCAAAATCATAAAGGCTGTTGCTCAGAAGGCCGGAGGCAACGGAGGCGGAAAGCCCGATATGGCTATGGCAGGCGCTAAACAGCCTGAGAAGATTTCAGAGGCTCTTGACAGCGTAAAAGAAACTGTTTATGCAATGTTAAAATAATCGTTTAATGTGTATTTATGGCTTGCTTGCCGGTTGAATTGTGGAAAATAGCCAAACGGTTACATAAAATCTTGTGCAATTAACAAAAACGGTTTTAAATCAAAACTATTGCAGTTTTGTTATTTTTATAGTATAATAAGCAATACTAAGATATGAAAATCTATCTTGGATATTTATGAACAATTTTAGGAGGAGATTAAAAATGTTCAAGAAAATTGCAGGTCTTTTTCTTGCAGCAGCAGTAATGTGCAGTTCAGCTGCCATCACAGCTAGCGCTGCAGAAGCAGAGGATGACGCTGCTGTTGCTGCAGCAGATCAGTCAGGCGAGGTTTCAGCCGACGGTTCATCAGAGGTTTCAGCTGACGCTTCTTCAGAAGTTGAAGCAGGCAATGTTGTTAAGTTTGATGTTAAGAAGTCAGGCTGGAATAATGTTAAGTCAGTATTCTGTCATATTTGGAAAGCTGACGGTTCAGGCGATTGGCCGGCTTGGCAGTCAAAGAAAGAAAAATGTAAGTACGATTCTTCAACAGGTATCGCTACATATGATCTTTCAAAGACAGGTAACACAATCTCTAAGTCAGACGGAAGAGTTTACTGTGTAATCTTTAGTGCTAACACAGGTATGCAGTCATACAACGCTATCATGAGCGGCAAGTGCATCGGTGACACACTTTATTGCACAGGTAATCAGCTTGAAAACCCTGAGGATTCAGAAAAGAAGGCAAACGAAGCTAAATGGGAAAACAATTCAGACTGCGGTCCTGAAAAGAAGATTACATCAACAGGTAACATCATCGGTTCTGCTTTCCCTGAGGGCGAATCAGATGCAACATTGTTGGCTACATACCTCGTCGCTTACTACAATGATGAGGCTAAGACAAGTTTTACACAGAAACTTCTTGACGAACTCAAGGTTAGCCCAACACAGGTTATGGGTGCTGTAACAGATAGGCTCAACGCTACAAAAAACCCTGATAAGGATACGATTGCTCCTGCAGTTGAGAAGATTCTCGCAGGTTGCACAGATCCTACAACAGGTAAAAAGGTTGACAAGACTCAGCTCGACAACGCTAAGAAGACAGGTAACAAGGCAGCAGGCGGCAGCTCAAGCAACGGTTCAAGTTCTTCTTCAAGCAACGGTGGCTCAAGCTCATCAGGTTCAGGTTCTTCAAGCACAGGTGCAGTTAAGTCAGGTGTTGAAACAACTATCGTTTTCGTAATGGCAGGTCTTATGGTTTCAGCAGCAGGCGTTATGTTCCTTGCAAGAAAGAAGAAAGAAGACTGATTTTAACGAATTAATCTTTGATTAAGCATTTTTCGGACACTGTCAATCGGCAGTGTCCGTTTTGCTTTTTTAACTCATGGTGCAAAAATATTCAAAAAGTTTTTAAAACATCTTGACAACGCTCGCAGTGTTTGTTAAAATATTAATGTTGCAACGGGATGTAGCGCAGTTTGGTAGCGCACACGTCTGGGGGGCGTGGAGTCGCAAGTTCAAGTCTTGTCATCCCGACCAACTAAAGCCTTTTTGTCTTTTGACAGAAAGGCTTTTTTCTTTACGATAAACCGCTTACTGCAAATAATTAACGCAAAAGGAGAAAATATGCTTAATATCGGCTCTCATCTTTCAATATCAAAAGATTTTTACGCAATCGGCAGAGATGCACTTTCAATCGGAGCAAACACATTTCAATTTTTTACACGCAACCCTCGTGGCGGATCTGCAAGAAAAATTGATATCGAAGATGTCAATGCACTTATAAAACTTATGGCGGAAAATAATTTTACAAAAATTCTCGCCCATGCACCATACACAATGAACCTCTGTTCGGCAAAACCCGAAACCCGTGAATTTGCTCTGAACACGCTTACGGATGATTTGAAACGAATGGAATATCTCCCGAATAATCTTTACAACTTTCACCCCGGCAGTCACACGGTACAGGGCGTTAAAGCTGCGGTTGAGCAAATAGGCACAGCATTGAATACTGCAATGTTCGATGATATGACAACCACGGTATTGCTTGAAACAATGGCGGGCAAAGGCACGGAGGTCGGCAGAACCTTTGAAGAACTGCGTATGATTATCGACCGTGTGGAGCGAAACGATAAAATCGGCGTCTGCCTTGATACCTGCCATGTTTTTGACGCCGGTTATGACATTGTGAATAATCTTGACGGAGTTCTTGAAGAATTTGACCGTGTAATCGGGCTTGAAAGACTCAAGGCAATTCATCTCAATGACAGTATGAATCCTATCGGCAACCACAAGGACAGACATCAGAAAATAGGCGAGGGCTATATCGGAATTGATGCGTTCGGGAAAATTATAAATAATGAAAATTTGCGAAATCTTCCGTTTTTCCTTGAAACCCCGAACGAGCTTGACGGTTATGCCAAAGAAATTTCGGCTTTGAGAAATTTGTATTTTGAATGACATTTGCCTTAAAATAAATCAATACAAAAATTGTCAAAAATATTTGTTGCTATTGCAATTTGCGAAAATTAAAAAATTTAAAGTCCTCTCGATTTTTCGAGGGGACTTTTTTCGCCTTTTTACAATAAAATCGGTTTGCCGTTACACATAATTTGAATACGCAGACAAAGATATAATAATTACCCTTAAATCGGGAACAATAGTAAAAACGATTTACGGAGTGATATTGTGATTCAAAACATACGGAAAAATGAATTTGAAAGTTTAATAAAATCATCAAAGCCGGTGCTTGCCGATTTTTATGCCGAATGGTGTTCACCATGCAGAATGCTTTCGCCTGTAATCGAAGAAATCGGTGACAAATACAAAGCATATTTTGAAACCGTCAAGGTCAATGTTGACGAAAATCCCGAATTGACAGAACGCTACGGTGTATCTGGAATTCCTGCACTTTTGCTCTTTAAAGACGGCAACGAAATTTTGCGTATGTCGGGGGTTCAGACCGAAGAACGGATAATTTCCGCAATATCCGAAAAAACGGGTGAGAGTTTTGTATGACCTTGTAATTGTCGGCGGAGGTGCGGCAGGACTTACGGCGGCACTCTATGCCTCACGGAGCGGACTTGACTGCATTGTGCTTGATCCGTCATCACCCGAGGGCAGTTCAATTGCCCTCACGGATGCGGTTGAAAACTACACGGGCTTCAGCGATATTGCAGGCTTTGACCTCATTCAGCACTTTTATTCACACGCAAAGTCATTCGGTGCAAATTTTGTCAGACAATCCCTTGTCGGCATAAGAAAAAATTATGACGGTTTTATCCTTGAATGTTCCGACAGCGAGGTCAAGACAAAATCTGTTATTCTCTGCATGGGCGCAACCCACAAAAAATTGGGAATTGACGGTGAAAATAAGTTTGAAGGCAGAGGAGTAAGCTATTGTGCCGTGTGTGACGGCTATTTTTTCAAAGACAAAACAGTGGCGGTAATCGGCGGAGGAAACACCGCCGTTACCGAGGCGACCTATCTTTCTCATATATGCAAACGGGTTTTTCTTATTTACAGGGGCGATGCATTAAAAGCCGACAGAGTGCTTGTGCAAAAGCTTGAAAAATCGGGCAATGTCAAAATTCTTTACAACACCAATGTTGTGAAAATTGACGGTGACGAAAAGGTTAAATCGGTTACGCTTGATAATGAGAAAATTCTGAAAACTGACGGAGTTTTTGTTGCGGTAGGTCTTGAACCGAGAACCGAATGTGTCAAGGGTTTTGTAAAAACTGATGACAACGGATATGTGATTGCCGATGAAACCTGTCAGACATCCGTGTCGGGAATTTTTGTTGCAGGGGATATCCGCACAAAAAATCTGCGACAAATTATAACCGCCTGTTGTGACGGTGCAAATTCTGTTTACGGAATAAACAAATTTTTGAAATTGTAAGGTTTTCTTTTTCTGATTTTTATGGTATACTATACCTGATATTGTTAATTTTTCCGGATGAATAAAATGAAACTGTTACAAAATAAAAAAATAGCATATTTAACAGCAATTTTCTGCACACTTTTGTGGGGAACGGCTTTTCCGTTTATAAAGGTCGGCTACTCTGCTTTTAAGATTGAGGAGTCGGATATCGGCTCAAAGCTGATTTTTGCAGGAATGCGGTTTATGTTGGCGGGATTTATGGTGTTTCTCTTTTTGTGGATATCAAAAAGAAAACCGCCGACGCTTTCAAAAAAAGATATACTGCCCGTCTGTTCACTCGGAGTGGTGCAGACAGGATTGCAGTATATTTTTACATACATCGGAATCGGTTTTACAAGCGGAACGAACACCTCTATAATAACGGCTTGTGCATCGTTCTTTACCGTACTTTTCGTGCCGTTGTTTTTCAAAAACGACAGGCTCACGCTGATGAAAATTATCGGTTGTATTCTTGGATTCGGCGGAATTATCGCAATCAATTTCGGCGGAACTGTCAGCACGGACACTTGGTTCGGTGATATGATGATTCTCTTTTCAACAATATCTGCGGCGGCAGGCAACATCGTTGCGAAAAAAGTCACAACAGGACGAGATCCGTTCCCTGTAACCGCTTTTCAGCTTTTAACAGGCGGTTTTATATTGCTTGTGTCGGGCATATGCTGCGGTGGCAGTATTGGTTTGATAAATGTTGAAAGTGTTTCCGTGTTGCTCTGGCTTGCGTTCGTATCAGCGGCGGCATTTTCGCTGTGGACAGCACTTCTCAAATTTCATGATGCAAGCAGAATTTCCGTTTTCAATCTGCTTGTTCCCGTGTTCGGAACAGTTTTGTCGGGACTTATGCTCGGTGAAAATGTTTTCAGAATCGAAACGCTCATCTCGCTTATTCTGATTTCACTCGGAATTGCGTTTGTAAATATGAATCTAAAAAAATCGGGAGGTAAAATATGAATCCTGATATAAAAGGTATTATTTCCGATATGGACGGTGTCATTCTTGACACAGAAAAGCTGTATGTCCGTTTTTGGTGTGAGGCGGCCAATTTTTACGGCTATCCTATGGAAACGCACCACGCACTCAGTATTCGCTCAATGGCTCGCCCGTTTGTAATTGCAAAATTAAAGGGCTTTTTCGGGGAGAATTTTGACTACTGCAAGGTTCACGATAAAAGAATTGAGCTTATGGATAAGTTCATCTCGGAAAACGGCATTGAATCAAAGCCCGGTGCCGCTGAATTTTTCGGCTTTTTAAAGCAGAACGGCTACAGGGTTGCCCTTGCAACCGCAACCGCTCCGGAGAGAACGAAAAAATATCTTTCGGCTCTCGGTCTTTACGATTATTTTGACGAAATAGTTTGTGCGTCAATGGTTGCAAAAGGAAAGCCCGAACCCGACATTTATCTTTATGCCGCAGAAAAACTCGGACTTGCTCCCGAAAACTGCATTGCACTTGAGGACTCGCTCAACGGCATAAAGTCGGCAAGCTCGGCAGGGTGTAAAACGGTTATGGTTCCCGACCTTGACCGTCCGAGTGCAGAGGCAATTCCCCTTCTTTACGGAGTTGCAGACAACCTTATTGATGTAAAACGATTTTTGTAAAAAATATTAACGGACATAAAGCAGGTTTTGCTTTTGTATATTAAACAGGGTAGGTTTATACTAAAACAAGGAGGCGTACAATATGTGGGATGCGATTTCAGCTGTGATGAATAGCTTCAATGACTTCCTGTGGGGTTGGTTTATGATTATCCTTCTTCTCGGAACTCACATTTTCCTCACAATTCGCACAAAATTTGTACAGAGAAAAACTTTTAAGGCAATCAAACTTTCGGTGACAAAGGATCCCGATTCAGACGGTGACATCAGCCCGTTTCAGGCTCTTGCAACAGCGCTTGCCTCAACAATCGGCACGGGTAATATCATAGGCGTAGGTACTGCAATTGCACTCGGCGGACCCGGTGCGGTTCTCTGGTGCTGGCTCACCGGTGTTTTCGGCATCGCAACGAAGTATTCCGAGTCACTCATCGGTGTAAAGTATCGTGTAAAGACATCTGACGGCAGAATGCTCGGCGGCGCTATGTATGCCCTTGAAAGAGGATTTAAGTTTAAAACTCTCGGCAAAATTTTAGCCGTTCTTTTTGCACTTTTTGCATTGCTTGCATCTTTCGGCATCGGTTCGGGTGTTCAGGTTAATGCAATTTCAAACATTATGAACAACACCTTTGACCTTGGTACGGTGAATCTTTTCGGTCAGGACGCTTCGGTTATTTCGATTATTGTAGGTGTTCTTGTTGCTGCAATTACAGCCGTTGTAATTTTCGGAGGTATCAAGTCAATCTCAAGAGTTTGCGAACTCCTTGTACCGTTTATGGCTGTTTTCTATGTTCTCGGCTGTCTTATTATCCTCGGCATGAACTTTGATGTTCTCGGTAAGACATTTGAAATGATTTTTCAGGACGCATTTTCTCTCAAGTCCGTTGCAGGCGGTTTCCTCGGTTCAAGCCTTATGCTTGCCGCTCGTTACGGTATTGCAAGAGGCCTTTTCAGTAACGAATCCGGTATGGGTTCTGCTCCGATAGTTGCCTCTGCCGCTCAGACAAGAAACCCTGTTCGTCAGGCTATGATTTCTTCAACGGGAACTTTCTGGGACACTGTCGTTGTTTGTCTTATGACAGGTCTTGTGCTTGTAAGCTCAATTATCAAAAATCCTGCAATTGATGTTTCTGACGGCGGCGACCTTACATACAAAGCCTTCCAGCAGATTCCCGTAATCGGCACACCGATTCTTGTTATCGGTATTGCCGCTTTTGCATATTCAACAATTCTCGGCTGGTCATACTACGGTGAACGCTGTGTTGAATATCTTTTCGGCAGAGGCGGTATGATTCCTTACAAGCTGATTTTTGTATTTATTCTTCTCATCGGTCCTGTTATCAAGCTCGACCTTGTTTGGACAATGGCTGACATCTTCAATGCACTTATGTCAATTCCCAACCTTATTGCCGTAGTTGTGCTTTCGCCTGTTGTTGTAAAAGAAACGAACTATTACCTTTACGGCAACAGACTGGATGAATACGATAAAACCAAACTTCCTGTAGTAAATAAATAATCACATAAAGCCTGCACTATGCCAATGTGCAGGCCTGAATTTTAAGAGGGAACATTATGGAGAAATCAAGAATTGAAAAGCAATTTGATTTTATAAAGGAAATTGATAAGGAAAAATTCATCATCCGTCAAACCTACCTTTCCGACGCTCGGAAAAAGGAAAACGATGCCGAGCACGCATGGCATATGGCGATAATGACCGTTATGCTTTCCGAATATGCAAATTCGGAAATTGATGTGCTTAAAACAATGACAATGCTCCTGATTCACGATATTGTCGAGATAGATGCAGGCGATACATATGCCTATGATGAGGAAGCTAAGAAAACTCAGGCAGAGCGTGAAATGAAAGCCGCAAAAAGAATTTTCGGACTTCTTCCGGAAGATCAGGGCGAAAAGATGATGAATCTGTGGCTTGAATTTGAAAGCGGTGAAACAGCCGAAGCAAAGTTTGCACACACAATGGATAACATTCAGCCCGCCATGCTCAATGATGCAACCGACGGCAAGGCGTGGGTAGAGCATATTGTTCATCTGCACAGTATCCTTAACCGCAACAAAAATACTGCCGACGGCTCAAAAAAGCTGTGGGAATATTCAAGGGATAACTTTATTATGCCCAATGTTGAAAAGGGCAGAATAATCAACGATTGAGCCGCAATAAATGATTTTGGCAATATAGGTTCTCTACTTGATTTTGAACAGCCGATGTGCTAAAATTAAGATTAACGATACAGAAATTTTCACTGTGTTTTATTATGGAACAATTGAAGGGCTGTATGTGAATTTTGTTCCGATTTGATAATTATGGAAAGGGTGTTTACAATGAAAAGTTCAGTTATAAAGGACGGCGTAAGTACCGCACCTCAGCGTTCGCTTTTGAATGCTCTCGGTCTTACCGAAGAAGAAATTAAGAAACCTTTTATCGGTATTGTAAGTTCCAAGAACGATATCGTTCCGGGACATATGAATATAGATAAGATTGTTGACGCCGTTAAGCAGGGCGTTGCTCTTGCAGGCGGCGTTCCGATTGTATTCCCTGCAATCGCTGTTTGTGACGGTATTGCTATGGGACATGAGGGAATGAAGTATTCTCTCGTAACCCGTGAGCTTATCGCAGACTCAACAGAGGCTATGGCAAAAGCTCATGCGTTTGACGCACTTGTAATGGTTCCTAACTGCGACAAGAATGTTCCGGGTATGCTTATGGCTGCTGCAAGAATCAATGTTCCGACAGTTTTCGTAAGCGGTGGTCCTATGCTTGCAGGTCATGTTAAGGGCAAAAAGACAAGTCTTTCGAGTATGTTTGAGGCAGTCGGCGCTTACACGGCAAACAAGATTACTGCCGAAGAGCTTGCCGAGTTTGAAAACAAGGCTTGTCCGTCATGCGGTTCATGTTCGGGTATGTACACCGCCAACAGTATGAACTGTCTTACCGAGGCAATCGGTATGGGACTTCAGGGTAACGGTACAATTCCTGCTGTTTACTCAGACAGAATCAAGCTTGCAAAGCACGCCGGCATGAAGGTTATGGAACTTCTTGAAAAGGATATCCGTCCTCGTGACATTCTCACAGAAAAAGCATTTATGAATGCTCTTACTGTTGATATGGCTCTCGGCTGTTCAACAAATACAATGCTCCACCTTCCTGCAATCGCAAAAGAGGCAGGTGTTAAGCTTAACCTTGACATTGCCAATGAAATCAGCAAAAAGACTCCTAACCTTTGTCACCTTGCTCCTGCAGGTCACACATATATGGAGGATCTCAACGAAGCAGGCGGTGTTTATGCCGTAATGAACGAGCTTACAAAGGTTGGACTTCTTGACACAGACCTTATCACGGCAACAGGCAAGACTGTAGGCGAGAACATTAAGGGTTGTGAAATCAAGGACACGGACATCATTCGCCCTGTTACAAATCCATACAGCAAGACAGGCGGTATTGCTGTTCTCAAGGGTAACCTTGCTCCTGACGGTTCTGTTGTTAAGAGAAGTGCCGTTGCAGAGGAAATGATGCACCACAAGGGTGCGGCAAGAGTGTTTGACTGCGAAGAGGACGCTCTCAGTGCAATTTATGACGGCAAAATCAATCCCGGTGAGGTTGTTGTTATCAGATACGAAGGTCCTAAGGGCGGTCCGGGCATGAGAGAAATGCTCAACCCGACTTCCGCTATTATGGGCAGCGGTCTCGGCAACTGTGTTGCTCTTATCACAGACGGTCGTTTCTCAGGTGCAACAAGAGGTGCGGCTATCGGTCATGTATCTCCCGAGGCAGCAGTCGGCGGTCCGATTGCACTTGTTAAAGAGGGCGATATGATTGAAATCGACATTCCTGCAAACACAATCAATCTCCTCGTTTCTGACGAAGAGCTTGCAAAGCGTAAGGCAGAATGGAAGCCCCGTCAGCCCAAGATTACAACAGGCTACCTTGCTCGTTATGCAAAGCTTGTTACATCAGGCGCACAGGGTGCAGTTCTCGAATAATCAAGTTTTCAAGGCTCTCGTTTTGAGAGCCTTTCCTTTTGCCAAAAATTGTTTTTTCAGAAAGCCCAATCGTTAAAATGCACAATTGACCTTGCAAAAATCTGTATGTTTTTCAGCTTAACATAAAATAAAAAAGCAAGTTGCACAATTCATCCCTTGTCCATTTGGGCAAAGGGTGAATTTTTTTATTTTGCCATAATTCGGTTGTTTATTTTATACAAATATGCTATAATAATTCCGTATTAATTGACACTATTGTTTAATTTTGTCGAAATAAGCTTGATTAGAATAGAAATTTTACGAAAGGGGATTTCACTTTTGAAACAATACGACGCTAAAAAAATTCTTAATATTGCCCTCGCAGGACACAGCGGCAGCGGCAAAACCTCGGTTGCGGAGTCAATACTCTATCTCTCGAAGATGAGCGAAAGACTCGGTAAGGTTGCAGACGGCAACACAGTCCTTGATTTTGACAGCGAGGAGATCAAAAGACAGACTTCAATTATGACGGCGGTTGCACCGATTGAATGGAAAAATACAAAAATCAACCTAATCGACACCCCCGGTCTTTTTGATTTTGCAGGCGGTGTTGCAGAGGGCATGAGAGCGGCTGACACAGCGCTCATCGTTGTTTCGGGCAAGGACGGTGTCTGTGTAGGTACCGAAAAAGCAGTTGAGGCGGCAACAAAGGCAGGGCTTACAAAGGTGTTCTTTGTAAACGGTCTTTGCGACGAAAGTGCCCGTTTCTATCGTGTATTCGAGAGCTTGAAGGCTACATTCGGTCCGTCTGTTTGTCCTGTTGTTGTTCCGTACATTGTTGACGGTCAGGCAAATACTTATGTTAATTTGTTTGATTACAAGGCTTATGAGTACGGCACAGACGGCAGTGTAAAACAGACTGCGCTTCCTGATATGGGCGACAGGCTTGAGGGCTTGCGTGAGGCTATCAAGGAGGCTGTTGCCGAAACAAGCGAGGAACTTCTTGACAAGTTTATTATGGGTGAGGAGTTTACTCCCGAAGAAATCATTCTCGGTGTAAGTCAGGGCGTTAAGGACGGCACAATCTGCCCCGTATTCTGCGGTGATGCTCATAATACATTCGCAATTGATCAGCTTTTGAACAGCCTTACATGGCTTGCTCCGTCAGCGGCTGACAAGAGCGGTGAAATCGGTGTTGACCTTGACGGTGAACCCGTTGATGTTTCGGTTAATGACGGCGGTGCGGCTGCCGCAATAGTATTCAAGACGGTTGCAGACCCGTTCATCGGCAGACTTTCATATGTAAAGGTTGTTTCGGGCAAGGTAAGCTCGGATGCTCCTCTCATCAATATGCGTACAGGCGCACAGGAGAGAATTACAAAGGTGCTTTCCGTAAGCGGTAAAAAGCAGTCGGATGTTCCGTACATCGGTGCGGGCGACATCGGCGCAATCCCGAAGCTTGCATCAACAAAGACAGGCGACACACTCTGTTCGCCTCTCAGAAAGGTTGTTCTTGACGGAATCGACTATCCGTCATCATCATATACAATGGCTGTGTATCCCGCAAAGAAGGGTGACGAGGATAAGGTTGCTCAGGGCATTGCAAAGCTTGCAGACGAAGATCCGACAATCAAGCTCGTTTCAAACCACGAAACCCATGAAATGTTAATTTCGGGACTCGGTGAACAGCATCTTGATGTTGTAATTTCAAGACTTAAAACAAAATATAATGTTGACGCAGTCCTCAAAAAGCCAAAGATTGCATACAGAGAAACTATCCGCAAAAAGGTTTCCGCACAGGGCAGATATAAAAAGCAGTCGGGCGGTCACGGTCAGTTCGGTGATGTGTGGATTGAATTTGAGCCGTGTGATTCGGACGGTCTTGTATTTGCCGAAAGAGTTGTCGGCGGTGCAGTTCCGAAAAATTTCTTCCCTGCTGTTGAAAAGGGACTTCAGGATTCAATCAAGAAGGGTGTTCTTGCAGGCTATCCGATGGTAGGCATCAAGGCCACTCTCTATGACGGTTCATATCATCCCGTTGATTCCTCCGAGATGTCATTCAAGACAGCGGCATCTCTTGCTTATAAGAACGGTATTCCGAATGCCTCTCCGACGCTTCTTGAGCCAATCGGAAGCCTTAAAGCCAATGTTCCCGATGCAAATATGGGCGATGTAATGGGCGAGGTCAACAAGCGCAGAGGTCGTGTACTCGGTATGCAGCCGGGTGAGAACGGAACGCAGATTGTTGAGGCGGAAGTTCCTATGGCAGAAATGGATGACTTTGCAACCTACATTCGCCAGGTAACACAGGGCAGAGGATCATTTGAATTTGCGTTTGTCCGCTATGAGGACACTCCTGCAAATGTTGCTCAAAAAATTATTGAGAAAACCAAGGCTGACTCTCAGGAATAATCAATAAGCTGATTAAGGCACCGATTTTTCGGTGCCTTTTGCTTTTCTTGCCTAAATATCATTATTGTGATACAATTAGGCTATACTTATGTGAATGATGGGGATGGAAATTTATCGCAAAGGATGATGACAATGAAAAATCTTTTACAAAGAGCGAGAAAGACAATCAAAATCAAAAATATGCTTTTTCTCACAATTGCCGGAATTATCAATGCGTTTGGAATTACAATATTTCTTAATCCCGTGAACCTTTACGACAGCGGAATTTCAGGTACGGCTATGCTTGCCGCACAACTTACACCCGAAAGCCTGTCGCTTTCACTTTTTCTTATAATTTTTAACCTGCCGCTGTTTTTGTTCGGACTTAAAAAGCAGGGAAAGAAGTTTACATTTTACGCAATTTATACGGTTGCAGTTTATTCGTTCGTTTCATGGCTGATAACCGATGTTCTGCCCGTTGATGTCAGTATGGCGTCTCCGCTTGCGGGAACCGATTTGCTCCTTTGTGCCGTGTTCGGCGGTGTGATTTCGGGTATAGGCAGCGGCCTTGCAATCAAATTTGGCGGTGCAATGGACGGCATCGAGGTTATGGCAGTAATCTTTGCGAAGAAAATCGGTGTATCGGTTGGTTCATTCGTCATGGCATACAATATCGTACTTTATGTTGTATGCGGTTTCATTCTGCAAAGCTGGATTCTTCCGCTTTATTCGATTGTTACATATTTTGCCGCACTTAAAACGATTGACTTTATTGTTGAAGGTTTTGACAGGGCAAAGGCGGCAACGATTATTGCGTCTGTAAGCCGTTGCGATGAAATTTGTAATGCACTTTCGGAGGAATTTCAAAGCGGCGTTACCGTAATGCAGGCTCAGGGAGGATATTCAGGCAAGGACAAGGTGATGATTTACTTTGTTGTCAACCGTTTCCAGATTGGCAAGCTGAAGGAAATTGTGCGTGAAATCGACAAGAAAGCGTACATTTCAATTACTGAGGTTGCCGATGTTTTCAGCCGAAACGATTCGCTGTAAATAAATTTTAGTTGGTGTTTTATTTGACAAAATTACTTGTAAAGCTGTTCGTTAAAGACAGCGACAATTGCGATAATCCAAAGGTTAGAACTGCCTATGGCAACCTTTCGGGTGTTTGCGGAATAATTCTTAACCTGTTACTGTTCGGAGGAAAATTGTTTGCCGGAATTGTTTCGGCATCGGTTTCCGTCATTGCCGACGCCCTCAACAACCTTTCGGACGCAGGCAGTTCGGTTGTTACATTCCTCGGATTTAAGCTTGCAAGCCGTCCTGCCGACAGAGAGCATCCGTTCGGTCACGGTCGTTATGAGTATGTGGCAGGCTTGGGAATTTCCGTTGTAATCCTTTTAATGGGTGTTGAACTTATAAAAAGTTCGATAGAAAAGATAATTACTCCCGAGGATAAAACGGCATTTTCAACGCTTTCACTCGCAATAATGATTGCGTCAATTTTCGTAAAATTATGGATGTACTTTTTTAATTCGGGATTGTCGAGAAAGATAAATTCAACCGCACTCAAGGCGGCGGCACTCGATTCTTTGACCGACTGCATTGCAACCTCGGTTGTAATAATCGGATTGCTTATTTCTGCCTCAACAGGAGTTCAGATTGACGGTTGGCTCGGCGTGTGTGTTTCGCTGTTCATACTTTTTACGGGTGTCAGCACATTCAGAGAGAGCCTCTCTCCGCTCCTCGGCAAAGCGCCCGACCCTGAATTTGTTGATGAAATCAAGGAAACAGTGTTGAAAAATGATATGATTGTAGGTATCCACGATTTGATTATTCATGATTACGGTCCGGGCAGATGCTTTATTTCACTCCACGCAGAGGTACCGTGTGACGAGGATATCCTTGAAGCTCACGACGCAATTGACCTGACGGAAAAACAGCTTGAAAACAGGTACAACTGTTTTGCAACCATACATATGGATCCGATTGCGTCAAACGATGCGTTCACAAATGAACTTAAAATGAAGGTGGAGGAGGGCTTGTGTGAGCTTAATCCGGAGTATTCAATCCACGATTTCAGAATTGTAAAGGGCAGTACGCATACAAATGTTGTCTTTGATATGGTTATTCCGTATGGACTTGACCTTACAGAAAGACAGATTAAACAGAGTGCAATCGAGAAAATCAAGTCAATTGACGAAAAGCTTTATCCGATAATCAATGTTGAAAAATCCCTTTCTGATTAAAAGTTCATAATACAAAACAGAGGTCATCGGTTTTTAGCTGATGACCTCGTTTTGTATATATTTTCGGAATTGTTGAAAATTGTGTGTTCGAGTGTAGTAGTCAGTTATACGGTTTATTGTCGAAACGATTTTACAATTGTTTCAATTGGCGGTTACTGACCGTTGCCGTATTACTGTTTTGCAAACTGACTGTTGTAAAGTTTGTTATAGAATCCGCCTTTGGCGAGCAACTCCTCGTGTGTGCCTTGTTCAATGATGTTGCCGTCCTTCATAACAAGGATAACATCGCTTTCCTTGATTGTTGAAAGTCTGTGGGCAACAACAAAGCTCGTCTTGCCCTTCATCATCTTGGCAAAAGCCTTTTGAACACGGATTTCGGTAAGGGTATCAATTGATGAAGTCGCCTCGTCAAGAATAAGAATTGATGGGTTTGTAAGCATCGCCCTTGCAATACACAAAAGCTGTTTCTGTCCCTGACTGAGATTACCGCCGTCCTCGCTGATTACGGTGTTGTAGCCGTCAGACATACGGCGGATGAATGAGTGCGCATATGCTGCCTTTGCAGCGGCAATAACTTCTTCTTCGGTTGCGTTTTCGTTGCCGTAACGCAGATTTTCCATAATCGTTCCGTTGAACAGCCAGCTGTCCTGAAGAACCATTCCGTAGCATTTTCTGAGGTTGTCACGGGTGATATCCATAATGTCAACACCGTCAATGCTGATTTTGCCGCTGTCCGTGTCATAAAATCTCATAAGAAGATTGATGAATGTTGTCTTGCCGCAACCTGTCGGACCGACAATGGCAATGTGACTGCCGCTCTTGACATCAAGCGAAAAGTTTGTGATGAGCGGTTTTTCTTTTGTGTAGGAGAAGTTTACATTCTCAATCTTGACATTGCCTTCGCAATGCTCAAGCTCTTTTGTACTGTTGTCGGGAATTTCGTTATCTGCCTCAAGAACCTCAAAAACTCGTCCTGCCGCCGCAATGCCTGTCTGCAATTGCGTGAGTACGCCTGTAACCTCGTTAAACGGCTTTGTGTACTGATTTGCGTAGGTAAGGAAGCATGATAACTGTCCGACCGAAAGTGTGCCTGCAACGGCAAACAGAGCACCCATAATGCCTACTGCGGCATAAACCAATGCGTTTACGAATCTTGTTGACGGGTTGGCAAGTGCGCCTGCAAACTGCGCCTTGAATCCCACTTCAAGAAGTTCATCATTGTACTTTTCAAATTCTTCAAAGGCTCTGTCCTCATATGAAAAAGCCTTTACAATTCTCTGATTGCCGATATGCTCCTCAACATATGACGAGATGTCACCGTTGAGTGCCTGTTGACGGGTAAAGCGGTTATGCGTCATCTTGCCGATGAATGCCGCAACAAAGAGCGAAAGCGGTGTGAGAACAACAACCACAAGGGCGATTTTCCAGTTGATTGTCAGCATAAATACAAGCGTGCCGACAATGGTAACAATGCCCGAAAAAAGCTGTAGAAACATCTGTGTAAGACCGTCACCAACTGCGTCAACATCGTTAATTACTCGGCTGATAAGGTCGCCGTGAGGTGTTGTGTCAATGTAGGAGAGGGGAACTGTGTTGAATTTTTCAAAAACCTCTCTTCTGAGGTCACGAACAGTGCGGTAGCTGACAATGTTGGTAAAGTAGGTCATAATCCATTGGAAAAGTGCCACACCGCCGATGCCTGCACCGATGTACACAAGAATCTGAATAACGCTTGCAAAGTCAACATTGCCCTTGTCAATGATGTTGTCGATTGCGTTACCTGTGAGAACCGGAATATAGAGCGTGAGCGAAACGCTGATGATTGCACTCACAAGAGCTAAAATCAGATAAAACGAATACGGCTTTATTTTTTTGAGTACCTTTTTTACAGAGGAGGATTTTTTTGCTGAATTTTTCATCTTTTTGCCTCCTCTTCACTAAGCTGTGAAAGACAGATTTCACGGTAGGTTTCGCAGCTTTCAAACAGTTCATCGTGCGAACCTTTGCCTACAAGTCTGCCGTCATCAAGCACAAGAATAAGGTCTGCGTTCTTGATTGTTGAGCAACGCTGTGTAACGATTATCACGGTCATATCCTTTGTGTTTTCACGCAAAGCCTTTCTGAGTGCCGCATCTGTTGCAAAGTCAAGAGCCGAAAAGCTGTCGTCAAGAATGAGAAGCTTCGGTGAGCCTGTGAGTGCTCTGGCAATGCAAAGTCGCTGACGCTGACCTCCGCTGAAGTTCTTTCCGCCCTGTTCAACAAAGCTGTCAAGCCCTTTGTTCAGCTTGCTTACAAACTCGTATGCCTGTGCAATTTTTAGAGCCTTTATAATATCCTCGTCAGTTGCATTTTCGTTTTGCCATTTCATATTGTCACGGATTGTTCCCTTGAAAAGAATTGACTGCTGAGGAACAATGCCAATCTGTGAACGGAGCTGTAAGAACGGATAGTCCTTGACATTTCTGCCGTCAACGCTTACAGTACCCTGTGTTGCATCGTAAAAACGGGGGATAAGGTTGACAAGCGTACTTTTACCGCAACCCGTACCGCCGATAAGACCGACCGTCTGACCACGCTTGATTTTAAAGCTGATGTCCTCAAGCTCATCATCACCCGTGCCGTATGTGAAGTTTACATTGTCAAATTCGATTTTCGGAGTGCTTTCGCTCTCTGAAATTTCAATGTTCTCGGTAGTGCTTTCACACACACTCGGCTGAGTTTCAAACACTTCGTTAAGTCTTGCCGCACTTGCACTTGCTTTCGTGAAAAGTACAACAAGGTTTGCAACAACAATCATTGCAAGCAAAATCTGCGTCATATAGTTTACAAGGGCAATGATGTCACCCGAAAGCATTCCGTTGCCTGCGTTGATATTCTGAGCGCCAAACCAAATGATAAGAATAATTGCAGCATTGGTGATGATGTAGGTGACAGGGCTTAAAAGTGCCGAAAGGATGCTTACTCTGATCGAAGTTTTAGCCAAATCCTCGGTTGAATCGTCAATACGCTTTTTCTCATTTTTCTGCTTTGAAAAGGCTCTGATAACCCTGTTGCCCGAAAGATTTTCACGGCAGATAAGGCTGATTTTGTCGAGCTTTTTCTGCATTTTTTCAAAAATAGGAATACTCTTTGTCATAATGAGGTAAAGAGTAACGGCAATCAATATAGCCGCAATGAAGAAAATAATTGACATTTTAAGGTTGATTGTCATTGCCATAACCATTGAACCGATAACAATAAACGGTGCTCTGGTGAGCAGGCGGATAGCCATTGCAACAGATTGCTGAACCTGATTGGTGTCATATGTGATTCGTGTTATAAGTGACGGAGTGCCGAGCTTGTCCAACTCTGCGTGAGAGAGTTTGTTGATGTGCAAAAACAAATCTCGGCGAAGTCTTGTTCCCACACCCTGAGATGCCTTTGACGCAAGATACTGACACACGAGCGCACTGCAAAGTCCTACAGTTGCAAGAATAACGAGCAGACCGCCCATTCTCCAAATGTATGCCGTGTCGCCGTTTCGCACACCGTTGTCGATGATTCCTGCCATAACAAGCGGAACGAGCAATTCTAAAATTGCCTCAAACAGCTTGCAAAGCGGACCGATGATACATTCCTTTTTGTAGTATGCAAGATATCTTCGTAGCTTAATCAAATTTTCCCCTTCTCTGCCATAAAATTAACAATACATAAGTAATATTATTTTACACCGATTAACGATATTTTACAACTTAAATTTTGCGTTGCGGGAATTTGCGGCGGTCGCAAGGCTACCCCTACAGTTTTGTGCTAACACAAAAAAGCCACCGATAAAACATCGGTGGCTCTGTATATAATCAGTAAAATAAATTACTTAATAAGGCTTGTGCCGTCCATTTCTTCGGGCTGCTCGAGTCCCATAATTTGGAGCATTGTCGGAGCGATATCGGCAAGTCTGCCGCCCTCACGAAGCTCGCAGTCGTAGTTTACTACGCAGAAAGGAACAGGGTTTGTTGTGTGAGCAGTAAACGGTGAACCGTCCTCCGCAACCATCTTATCTGCATTGCCGTGGTCGGCTGTGATAAGAGCAACACCGCCCATTTCTTTGATTGCGTCAACAACCTTGCCAACGCAGGTGTCAACAGCCTCAACAGCCTTTACGGCTGCCTCGAATACGCCTGTGTGACCAACCATATCGCAGTTAGCGTAGTTGAGGATAATCATATCGTACTTACCGCTCTTGATTGCCGGAACAAGCTTGTCTGTAACCTCGTAAGCACTCATTTCAGGCTGGAGGTCATATGTTGCAACAGCAGGCGACTTAACAAGGATTCTGTCCTCGCCGGGATACTGCTTTTCAACACCGCCGTTGAAGAAGAATGTTACATGAGCATACTTTTCTGTTTCTGCAATTCTGAGCTGTGTCATACCCTTGTCTGATACATACTCGCCGAGTGTGTTCTTGAGAACCTCTGGCTTGAATGCAACTTCAACATTAGGCATTGTTGCATCATACTGAGTCATGCAAACAAAGTTTACGGGGAAGAAACCGTTCTTTCTCTCAAAGCCCTTAAAATCAGGGTCAACAAATGTTCTTGTAATCTCTCTTGCTCTGTCAGGACGGAAGTTGAAGAAGATGATGCTGTCGTTAGGCTTAACCTGAGCACCGCCCTCAATAACACAAGGAACAACAAATTCGTCTGTTACGCCGTCATTGTAAGAGTTCTTAATTGCGCAAACAGGGCATTCTGCCTTGTTGCCCTCGCCATATACCATAGCGGCATATGCCTTTTCAACTCTGTCCCAGTTGTTATCTCTGTCCATTGCGTAGTATCTGCCCTCAACTGTGGCAACCTTGCCTATGCCGATTTCTTTGAGCTTGTTAAGAAGCTTGTCAGCATATTCAGCGGCACTTGAAGGCGGAACATCACGGCCGTCAAGAAATGCGTGAATGTAAACATCTTTAAGACCCTTTTTCTTAGCAAGTTCAAGAATACCATAGAGATGCTCAATGTGGCTGTGAACACCGCCGTCTGAGAGAAGTCCCATAAGGTGAAGTGCCGTGCCGTTCTTGAGAGCCTTGTCCATTGCATCAACAATAGCCTCGTTATCTTTGAGCTTGTCCTCGTTGATAGTTTTTGTAATTCTTGTGAGTTCCTGATAAACGATTCTGCCGGCACCCATATTTGTGTGACCGACCTCAGAGTTACCCATCTGACCGTCAGGAAGACCTACATCCATACCCGACGCACCAATCTGTGTGAGCGGATTAGATGCAAAAAGCTTGTCAATGTTTGGCTTTTTAGCAGCCTTGATAGCGTTGCCTTTTTCGGGAGCAATACCAAAGCCGTCAAGAATCATTAAAATTACCGGTTTTTTCATTTTGCGTGTCCTTTCCATAAAGCATACACAATCTTGTTATGCAAAAAACAAAATCCAAAAGCCGATTACAGACTTTTGTGCCGTGCCCAAAAGGACACGGCATTGTGTTTGAATATACTGTTTAAATTACTTGCTTGCAGCCTTTACGATTGCGGCAAACTTCTCGGCAACGAGTGATGCACCGCCGATAAGACCACCGTCAACATTTGTCTTTGAGAGAAGCTCGTCAGCATTGCCGTCATTCATTGAACCGCCGTACTGAATTGTAACAGCGTCAGCAGCAGCCTGATTGTAAAGCTTAGCAATTGTAGCACGGATGAATGCACAAACCTCTTCAGCCTGATCAGCTGTAGCAGTTTTGCCTGTGCCGATAGCCCATACAGGCTCATAAGCGATAACAACATTCTTGAGTTCTTCTTCTGTTACATTGAAGAGGTCAAGCTTAATCTGTCTTGCGATAACTTCTTCTGTGATGTCGCACTCACGCTCCCAGAGGAGTTCGCCAACGCAAACGATTGGCTTAAGACCTGCGGCAAGAGCAGCCTTTGTTCTCTTGTTTACAGTTTCGTCTGTTTCGCCGAAATACTGTCTTCTCTCGCTGTGACCGAGAACTACATATTCAACGCCCATTTCCTTGAGCATACCTGTTGAGATTTCACCTGTGAAAGCACCGCTTTCAGCCCAGTGACAGTTTTCTGCACCAATTTTAACATTTGTGCCTTCTGTAGCCTCAAGTGCTGTTGCAAGGTCAACATAAGGAACACAAGCGATTACTTCACAACCGGCATCTTTTACGAGGGGAGTAATAGCGTTGAGGAGCTCTTTAGCTTCCTTTGGAGTTTTGTTCATTTTCCAGTTGCCGGCGATAATTGCCTTTCTCTTTGACTTATCCATGATAATTTTCCTTTCAGAATATGTTATTATTATAATAAAGTAACAGGATTAAATCAGTAAGGGCGGAAAAATCCGCCCTTTTATTTGATTAAATTATTTGTCAGCGATTGCTGCGATACCCGGAAGAACCTTGCCTTCAAGGTATTCAAGAGATGCGCCGCCGCCTGTTGAGATGTGGCTCATCTTGTCAGCAAAACCAAGCTGAATAACAGCAGCTGCGCTGTCGCCGCCGCCGATGATTGTTGTTGCGTCTGTGTCGGCAAGAGCCTTAGCAACAGCAATTGTACCCTTTGCAAGAGTCGGGTTCTCAAATACGCCCATAGGACCGTTCCAAACAACAGTCTTTGCGCTCTTTACAGCGTCTGCAAAGAGTTCCTGTGTCTTTGTGCCGATGTCAAGACCTTCCATGTCAGCAGGAATCTTGTCTGAATCAACAACCTTAACTTCGATTTCAGCGTCGATAGGATCAGGGAAGCCTGCAGCGATTGTTGTGTCGATTGGGAGAAGGAGCTTCTTGCCGAGCTTTTCAGCCTTAGCCATCATTTCCTTACAGTAGTCAATCTTTGTATCATCAACGAGTGAAAGACCGACTTCCTTGCCCTGAGCCTTGAGGAATGTGTAAGCCATACCGCCGCCGATGATGAGTGTGTCGCACTTTTCGAGGAGGTTTGAAATAACATTGAGCTTGTCAGCAACCTTAGCACCGCCGAGGATTGCAACGAACGGACGAACAGGAGTTTCAACGGCATTGCCGAGGTAGTCAATTTCCTTCTGCATGAGGTAACCTACTGCTGTGTCCTTGATGTGGTCTGTAACACCTACTGTTGAGCAGTGTGCACGGTGAGCCGAACCGAATGCATCCATTACGAATACATCAGCGAGTGAAGCAAGTTCTGATGAGAACGGCTCAAGATTCTTTGTTTCTTCTTTTCTGAAACGAGTGTTCTGGAGAAGAACAACATCGCCGTCTTTCATTTCTGCAACAGCCTTTTTAGCATTTTCGCCTACAACCTCGTCATCGTTAGCGAAAACAACATCCTGACCGAGGAGTTCCGAAAGTCTTACTGCTACGGGAGCGAGTGAGAACTTCTCTTCGGGACCGTTCTTCGGCTTGCCGAGATGTGAGCAAAGGATAACCTTGCCGCCGTCAGCAATAAGCTTCTTGATTGTAGGAAGAGCTGCTGTAATTCTGTTGTCGTTTGTGATTACGCCGTCCTTGAGCGGTACATTGAAGTCACAACGAACAAGTACTTTTTTACCTTTTACATTGATGTCATCAACAGATACTTTGTTGAGCTGCATAATATACATTCCTTTCGTGTAAGAAGAAATTTGTAAAAATTTAGTATTTTTACAGTCACCATTATTATATATCAAAAACCCCTTTTTATCAATAGAAAACTTTAAAAAATTCGCCTGTCGGGGTATTTTTTGCACTGTCTTTACAAATACTGATTTTAAGGAAGTTTATGAATATTATTTTTGTTCTTATGTCATATTGTTGAGGTCGCTCCACTTGTGGTTGTGAAGCTCGCCCTTGTTCTGCAAAGCAGGATAATCCCATTGCCTTAAAACTTCATAAGCCGCAATTGCAACCGAGTTTGAAAGATTAAGACTTCTTGCCTCGTCAATCATAGGCAGTCTTAAAGTATCATCGGGATGCTGCATTAAAAGCTCCTCGGGTAAGCCTTTTGTTTCTTTGCCAAAGAGAAGATAGCAGTTGTCGGGATATTCAACATCGCTGTGGCGGTGAGTTCCTTTTGTTGAAAAGAAAAAGTATTTTCCGCCTTTTGTTTTTTCAAAAAAATCGTCAATGCTTTCATAATATGTGATGTCAAGCAAGTGCCAGTAGTCAAGTCCTGCTCTTTTGAGTTTTTTATCGTCGGGTTCAAAGCCCATAGGCTTGACAAGATGAAGTCTTGTTCCCGTTGCGGCACAGGTTCGTGCCACATTGCCTGTGTTCTGCGGAATTTCGGGTTCAACAAGCACAAGGTTGAGAGTTGCCAAAAGTTATCACTCCAATTTTTATTATTCCATTCTTTTTCTGTTTAAATACATTTTAAATCGTAAACAATAATAATGCAAGTTTTTTTGACAAAGCTGTGTGACAAAGATGAAAAAACACACATTTTGTCAATGAATTTGCAAGATTGGGAGGTGTGATTATGAATACAAGTCCAATGATGAATGTGGTGAAAGGCGTTGCAATAGGAATGACGGCAGGCGTCTGCATGGGTATTGTCGGCAAAAATATGGTAGACAGCAACCCAAAACTCAAGAAAAAGGCAAACAAAGCCTTTAAGACAATGGAGTCAGTCCTCGACACCGCACAGTATATGTTCAGATAAAATCATATTCATCATAAACAACCCCCCGACTCAAACGAATCGGGGGGTAATTTTATACTCTCTTGTATGTGCTTTTCCTGAAAATCAATGTGTCGCCTGAAATATAATATTTGTGATAATCATTCATGGCTTCCTCTTCGCTTTGAGCAAGGTCAAATGATGATGTGCCGTCCCATTCCATTGTGAATACGAGTTTTCCATCACTCATGACCTTGTATGACACAGGGTCAGCACTTGTCGGACCATGATAATCAATATCATTGCAAGAACCGTCATCATTAAAATACATTTTTGAATTTTCGCTAACTTGCCCATCGTCATCAACAAATGCCCATATTCCGGTTATGCTGTTGTTACTGCAACCGCTTAATGACATAACCGCAAACAACATCGTAATTATACATAACACCATTGATATTTTTCTTAATTTTATCATATTGTTACCTCTGTTTACAGACTTGCCTTAATCTGTTCAATGACCTTCATAACAGATTTTTTTGGTACAGCGGCAACAATACCGTTAAGTGCCATTTCGTTTCCGCCAATACTACCGACACCTGCTTGTACCCAACCAGATACAACGAGCGTTGTATCTGTAAATTTAATTTTTATGTATTGCATAGCAGTCAAAAGTCCTGTACCTTTTTTCCATACAGTTTCGCCGTTGTAGGAAACTTCTTTAAAACCGTTTGCCTGCAAAATGTTTACAGCAGTGTTGTATGATTCATCAACACTGTTTCGCAGTGGCAGGTTAATAATTGTTCTTGCCATTATAAAAACCTCCGTCAATATTATTAAGTTTTTGGTGGCATCGTGGACATTCGTTAATACCTGCGGTAACATTAAGACCGCAATTTGGACATTTATTGTTATTTCCTAAATTTTTAAGTGAATTAAGCTTATCCTCATTTTTCTTTTTAACAAAAGAAAATATAACCATAATAATTCCTACAAGCAGAATAATAAATGAAATTATAGCAACTGCAATAATTGTTTTTTCAAATGAAGAAAATGGAGATGTCCACGAATATCTATTGTTTGTATTCACAGTAAATAACGAATATGCAAGTCCGCCAAAGCCGAGAGTTGTCAGAATATACCCAATAACAGTAATCACTTATTGCCTCCTTATTAAATTTTTTAGATATGAAGCTTCATTGATTCAATTATAACATTGCGTAATACAAAATGCAAGACAAAAGTAATACGCAATTTTTGTGTAAATTGCATACAATAGTAATATACAATGTAATACAGGAGCAGTTCACGCAATGAAAAAGTTTAAAATTCCGCAAATTCCCCAAACAACAAGCAAAAGTATACGATTTCCAAACAATGTGATTGATGAAGTGGAATCTGTCCTTGTCGGTACGGATTGCACATTTTCTGCCTTTGTTGTGGAAGCGGTAAGAGTAGCTCTTGAAAATTTAAAAGAAGAATCAGCCGAAGATGAGTAAACAAAACCCCCTATTCAAGTGAATAGGGGGTTTTAATTTTGCATTTTATTATTTAATTAAATCAGCTTGTGTAGCCGAGGGGGTCCATTTTTTCACCGTTGAGGCGGATTTCAAAATGGAGGTGAGGACCTGTTGAGTTGCCTGTTGAACCGACATAACCGATAAGGTCGCCCTGATTTACATACTGACCTGTTACTGCAACAAGTGAACTGCAATGACCGTAAAGTGTTGTGTAGCCACTGCCGTGGTCAATGATAACATAGTTGCCGTAGCCGCTGTTGTCACCGCCCGAGAATGTTACGGTACCGCTTGCGGATGCATAAATAGGCTGTCCGTAAACACCGCCGGCTGAAATGTCAAGTCCGCCGTGAAGTCTGCCCCAGCGTGTACCGAAGGTACTTGTCAATGTATGTGTGTAGGGGAGTGGCCATGCAAACATACCCGATGAACCTGTTGTGTAGCTTGAAGATGAATTTGAACTTGACGAAGAACTGCTGTTTGATGAGGTTGACGATGAACCTGTGCTTGATGAAGTATCCTCAGCCTTGCCTTTTACAACAACTTCGTCAACTGCCTCTTTAATAGTTTTTGCGTCAGTCTGAACCGCATCGGTCTGAACACCGTCAACAAATGTAGTTCTTACCGTTACTTCTTCTTCACCCTTAACGCCCTTTGTGGTAACTTTTTTGTATGAAGAAGACTTGTCCTCGTCATACTTTACCTTTGTGTCATAAGCCACATCTCTTGTGTAAACAATGTCTGTTGAAAGTGAGATTGAAAACTTGCCGTCTGCAAGTGCCATAACCTCGTCTGCGGTAATAAGGTCTGTACCGCTTGCGTTACCTGTTACAACCTCCACCGAATTTGCAAACTCGGTTGTTGTTTCGTCATCGTAATCTCTGCGGTAATCAACAAGAACCTGATCGAGATCTGCATTGAGCTGATCAATTTCTTCTGTCGCACCGATGAACTTGCCGTCAATATAAAGACTTGCGCATGACGGTGAAATTGCCTTGAGGTTTGCCGATGCCGATTCGCCGTCAATTTCAGTATGAGGAACAGCCTCGTCACTTGTTGCAACAAGTGCAGGTGTCTGTACGCTGTTGTTATCTTTCATATCAAGTGCGCTTGCAACCGTTGCACATGAAAGTGTGATTGCGCTGAAACAGGCTACTACTGCAAGCACAGCCTTTTTTCTGAGCAACTTCTGCGAACGGATTGCTGACGGTGCAAGGTGAGCATACTGCTTTCCGCTTTTGAACGAAAGTTCAGATACAATCTCTCCGGCACTCTTTGTTGTGCCGTTTCTTGATTCATTGAATGCTTTGTCAATAGCTGATATCTGTGTTTTTGCTTTCTTTGACGAATTAACAGCCTTGATTGTAACAGACTTTAAAGAACCCTTCCTGTTCTCAATTGCCTGTGTGAGTTTTGCGGCTGTGTTTTTTGACATTCTTACAACTGATTTTGCACAAAATGTTGTTGCTCTCTTTACAAAGCGAACAGTTTTCTGTGCTGTTGTAAGCTCACGCCTGCAAACTTTGCGTTTCTTTGTCGGAAGACTCTCGATTTCATTGAAACCTTCCAAACCAATGAACTTTGTCTCCAAAATAATTTCTCCTATCTCATTAACCGTTACATTTTTGTAACAAACACGATACCTTTATTATACCAAATAGTTACGAAATTGCAATATGAGAATTAAAAAATGTCATAATTAATAATAAGACAGGGGATAAGGTTACAAAAAACAGGGTAAATTAAACAATAATTCCCTATATTAATTATACTGTAAGTTATCAACCGTGTAATCTTTTAACAAAGAGTAATATTTATTTAACTCTTTTAAAGCACCGTCAAGGTCATGTTCAAGGTAGTTTCCGCACTCAATTGCAGTTGTTCCGGGGATTTCCCCCTTGTGCTCTGCACACTGCTTTATTGTGTCTTTTATAAGCTGTAATGCGTCCTCATTTGACATATCACGAACGAGAAAATAAAAACCCGTTCTGCATCCCATAGGTCCAAAGTAGATTACATTGTCGGCAAATTTGCTGTTGCGGGCATATGTTGCAAAAAGGTGTTCAATTGTGTGCATAACGGGATTCGGAAGATACGGCGGTGTGTTTGGCTTTACAAAACGCATATCGTATGTTGTAATATCTCCGTCGATTCTTGAAATGTAAACACCCGGCATAAGTGTGTTGTGGTTGATTGTAAAGCTTGCTATCTTTTTCATATATATTATCCTTTCTTAATCGTAATCGGCTATGTTTGTGAAGCAGATGTTCATATCAACATCGCCCTCAATTCCGTCAACCTTGCCTGATGAGGAGTATTGCCACATAGAAAACTGATAATAGAATGTCGGAACATTTGCGTATTCGCAGTACCAGATGTCAAAATCTGCAAGCTGTGTGAGGTCATATTTAAAGTAAAGCTCCTTGCTCGGAGAATAGATAATCGGTGTGTAGCCAAGCTCCTTTACACGGTTGCAGAATGCCTTTGCACAGGCTGTTGCCTGAGCGGCTGAAACGCTGTCGGTTCTTGCGTCATCATCCTTGATGATTTCCCAGTCATATGCAACGGGAAAATCGATTGTTTCATCGCCGAGAAGTGTCTTTATATAGTCAGCCTCTTCAATTGCCTCATCGTTATTGACAGCCTGAGAGAAGAAATACACGCCGACTTTAAGTCCTGCCGCCTTAGCACCCTTTATATATGAAAGGGCGGAATCGTCCGAGTACATTTTTCCGTCAGAACCGTAGCCTCTGCCGCCGATGCGAACCATAACAAAATCAACACCCGATTTTTTAACCTTGCCCCAGTCAATCGTTCCGCTGTAGGAGGAAATGTCGATTCCCTCCATTGAAGCGGCCTTGCCGTTTTCACTGTAGTATTTGAAAGTGTCGTCAGAGGTGAAGTTATCGTTGTTGAGTGTATTTTTCGGTACACCGTCAAGCTCGGTAATCCAGATTTCACCGAGAGTGCTGTCGTTTATATGTATTTTTTCGCCTGTTGTCTTGACGGTTGTGTCTGTGGCAACAGTTGCCGGGGTTGTACTGCCCGACTGCGAACTGCTTTCACCGTTGCTTGAGCAACCGCACAAAACCGAGGTGAGTGCAAGCATGGCAGCCGTTACGGCACAAATAGTTTTTTTCATTATTCTACTCCTGACAAAAATTTTTTAACGCTGAAAAATGTCGATTATACGGACATTTTGCGTATCTGTTAGTCAGCATATCATAAAAAAGTGTTGATGTAAACAAAGAAACCGAAAATAAATATTGAAAATCTTGTGAAAATTAAGTATAATCTAAGGTACAAATGTCCTTCATCAAACAGCGGAGGCATTTATTCGGAAATATAATGATAACAATGTTCCGCAAAAGGCGATAAAGGGCGGTGAGTGAAATTGAATGAAACAAAGGTGCACGGATACCGTCACAAAACGACGGAAGAACTCGTCAAGGCAATTGACGAATGTACCTCTCTCAGTCAGCTTTTCGCTCTCATTCAGCATGAGCATATCACCATTCAGATGCTCACAAGACCGGGTGCATCAAATCTTGCACCAAAAATTTTAAGCCCGAAAGAGATAACAGGCAACCGTGACACACCATTTGAAAGACTGCGAAAACAGGTTCGTGAATCTGTGCTTGAGGACGAAAGAAGGCTTAAACAGAGCAAGCTGATTGCCGAATGTGAACGTCTTTCAAGACTTAATAAAAATGACAAGATAAAGTAAGAGTAATTAGTGGAAGATTTTTGAAATTTTTTACTAAATACTCTTTATTTTTTTGAAAAAAACATATATAATCTAATTATCAAATACGATTGGGGATGAAATATATGACATTCAAATTCAAACACACCTTGGCTGTAATTCTCGCAGTAGTTACCGTAGCTTGTTCTGTTGTCGGAACATTAGCTGTTTCTGCCGCAGAAACAGACTCTCAGCCTGCAACAGAGGCAACTGTTGCATCTGATGTAACAGATACGAGCGTTGAACCAACTCAGGCAACCGAGCCTTCACAGCCGGTAACAGAGCCGCCCGTAACTCCTACGGTTTCTCCGACTCAGCCGGTTAAGCCGAATGTGGGCGCAATCAAGAATCTCACAAGAACGCAATATACAACAAATTCGCTTTCGTTCAAGTGGGATAAAGTAAGCGGTGCAACAGGCTATGTAATCTACTACCGCAACAATGACGCACACAAGAATTTTTCAAGATTTACATATGTAAAGTCAAATGCCTGTACACTCAAAAAGATTAGGACAGCAACCTGGTATGATGTAAAGGTTGCCGCCTATGTTGAGCATGACGGTGTAAAGTATGAGGGTAAGAGTCAGACCTACAGAACAGCTACTCTCCCGAATGCCGTAAGCGTTTCACTCAAGGAGTCGGGTTCTGCAATTACACTTTCGTGGTCAAAGAACTCACAGGCAACAGGCTACAAAATCTACCGTATGAGCGGTGACACAAAGGGCAGGTATGTTCTTTACAAGACAATCACTTCAAATTCCACAACTTCTTTCAGAGATAAGGGAGTTAAGAACGGCAGAGCGTATTACTATCAGATTAGGGCTTACCGTGCAATCAAAAAGAACACTTACTATTCGTCACCGTCAACAATAAGATGTGTGGCAGGTCTTAATGCCGTTAATTTCAAGACAGATACAAGACTTTCAAGAGTAAATCTCACATGGGGCAAGGCAATGACCACTCCGACAGCATATGAGATTTTCTATTCAACCTCAAAGAACGGAAAATATACAAAGCTTGGTGAAACAAAGAATACTTTCTACAACACCAAAAAGCTTACAGTCGGCAAGACCTATTACTTCCGTATTCGTGCTTACAAGTATTCGGGACCGAGCAGTAACCCGAAAAAGTACAAGTGTCTCGGCACATTCCAGACAAAGAGTGTAAAGATCAGCAAGAATGCCTACGGTGTTTCAGTCGGCGGCACATATGTTGAAATTAGCATCAATCAGCAGCATATGTGGTACTACAAGAACGGTAAGCTCGTTGTTGAAACAGATGTTGTAACCGGCAACTACGGTACAAACGATACGCCAAAGGGTGCATATTCAATCATCTACAAGGCATCGCCTGCAACTTTGATGAATAACTCTCATGTAACATTCTGGCTACCGTTCACATCTGACGGTTGCGGAATCCATGACGCATCATGGCGTTCAAGCTGGGAATACGGCGGAACAAGGTACAAGGGTCACGGCTCACACGGCTGTGTAAACACACCGTACAACGCAGCTAAGAAAATCTATAACAACATTTCCTCAGGAACCCGTGTTGTTGTTTATTGATTTTTATCCGTAGCGAAAACTTGATAAAATAATTTAAGGCTGACAGATTTTTAATAACCTGTCAGCCTGATTTTATGCTGTAGCGGTTTAATAATAAATTTTGATTTTGATATAAATTAATATAATTTTTGTACCGAAAAAGTTGTTCTTTGTTGATATTAGAGAATAAGATTTTGACTTGTTGACAAAATCTTGTTTTAATAATATAATAACTTTGCTGTATTAAGCAATGATATAAAGCAAACATGAGGAGAGTAAAAAATGAAAAGAATATTTATAGTTTCACTTTTGGCTTTGACGGTTGCGCTTGGTGCGGTTGCAACGGGTTGTTCGGGCGGTAACAATTCATCTTCAACCGACAAATCTTCAAGCAAGGTTGAGTCCGTGAATGATTCATCGGCTGATGATTCAAGTGCTGCTGAAGTCGGAGATGCAGTTGACGGTGACTTCGTGTGGGATGAAAACAGTTGCATTGTCAATCTTTCAAAAGAAGCAGCAAAGAAGAGCGAAATCGTAATTCCAAAAAATTGTATTGATTTAAGAATTGATGATTGGGCAAGCGGCGAGGATAACTATTTTTCAGAAAACGATAACCTTGAAAGTGTTGTGTTTGAGTCTGAAAACATCAAAAATCTTCCTGACGGTTTGTTTGTACATGATAAAAACCTGAAAACGGTTCAGCTTCCGAAAAACCTAAAGAGAATTTCAGAATTCTGTTTTAGCAATTGCGAGTCGCTTGAAACTATTGAAATTCCTGATAAGGTAACCGAAATCAAGGAATCTGCGTTCCAGTATTCAGGAATCAAGGAGATTAAACTTCCCGAATCAGTAACAACTGTCGGTGATTCTGTTTTTGCATGGACAAAACTTGAAACACTCTATCTTCCGGAATCACTTACCTCAATAGAAAGTAGTTTCTTGACTTGTGTCGATTCTGATAAACTTACAATCTATGTTAAAAAGGGCTCATACGCAGATGAGCATTTTGCTGATTTTGCCGACAAATCAAATGTTGAAAAGGCATATTATTGATTTAATCTAAGTTATAATTAAAAAAACAGGCTGACAGATTTTTAATAACCTGTCAGCCTGATTTTTATATGTTTTTATATGAAAGTTATTGTTAATCAGTAGGGGCGTTCATCGGACGCCCGCAAGTAGTAGTGTAAACTATATGTTAAAACAAATTTTATAAAGACCGCAAAACAACCGTCATACTGTAGCGGCGAACTGTGTTCTCCCGTCTGAAATATAGTCGCAATGCGTTGCACATAAATGTGCTTCCTATTGCTCGTTATTTCAGACAGCGCATTGCTCCCTTTTTCCGCCACCGGCGGCGGTCGCAAGGCTACCAATCATTTCGTGTGCAAACACGATACGAATAAAATTATATTGGCTACAATTAACTGTGCTTTAATCCCATAATGATACCAAGGGCAATGTTTTGTTTTTCTTTTGGCAGACAACGAAATTCATTGAGAAGTTCGCATTCCGTTTCCGAAAGTTTAGACTGTGCAATTTTGTCAATCGGCTGTCTGATGTCCGTATATTCAATTATATAATCAACAGATGTATTAAAGATTGACGCAAGCTTTTTGAGCGTTGTAATGCTCGGTTCAACCTTTCCGTTTTCATATTCGCTGATTATCTTTTGCGAAAAGTTAAGTTCCATTCCCAATGCAATTTGGTTCATAGATTTTTCTTTTCGTAGTTCCTTAATTCTTTGCATTTGCCGTACCCGCTCCATAAATTATACCTTGTGAGTATAATATTATAACTTTTTGTTGACAATTTTATACAATATAGGTATAATTCAAGTGAATAAAGTATATAAAATTATAGAACTTGCTTTTGCATTAAGTGATTTTTTAATTAGAAATAATTTAAGGAGTACGCAATGATTATTTTATTTAGTAATTGTGGTTTTGCAATTATTGCATTTTTATTTTATCTGTGTGGAAGTAATAGAGTAGCCGAAGTATTTGCTGATTTCATTGTTAACAATTGCTATTTAATATTTGCGGTTTTATTAATTATTACTTTTCTTATATCATTCTATTTAGTTCGGAAAAATTCATTCAAATCAGTAAAAGTTACAGCTACAATAGGTTTTACAATACTTGATTTTGCAAAGGTGTTAATTTTTTATTTGTTACTTGTTACTTGGTCAATAGATTTTGTTTGTCATAATGATGTGCTGAATTCAATTATATCGTTGCTTGTGATACCTCTTGACTTAATGTTCATTAGTTGTATATGTGTAGTACCGACATTTATTTTAAGGTTAAAATATGCAGAATACGGTAATATTTTAAATATATGTTTAGTAATGGCATTGGATTTATTTTTAACAATACTATTTGTCATACTCATTCGTTTGCTAATAGCGGAAAGTTTTCTCACAACCTATTCAATAATATCATCTAATGGTTGGTGGGAAAATATTCTTAATATTGCATGAAAATGATGATTGCATTAAAAAACAGACTGATAATCTGTCAGTCTGTTTTTGTATGAATGTTATTGCTATTTTGTAGCGGAGAACCTCGTTCGCCCGCTTTGATGAAATGATTTGTTTTACTAAAATGTTTTGATGTAATGAAAGTTGTGTATTATCCGTAGCGGTATTTATAAATATTCTTTACTTACGAACTCGGTTGTGTGGCGGTTTTACTGCACATTTTGCCGTCAACATCTGTGTAGTATTCGCCTTTGAGCAGAATTTGCGAAATCGGAACGATTTCGTAGCCCTCGGACTTGATTGCCTCGATTACCGTCGGCAATGCTTCGGGGGTATTTTTTGCACCGTTATGCATCAATATAATACTGCCGTTCCTGATTTTTTTCATAATATTCTGCTTTATCTGCTCGGGAGTAGGATCTTTCCAGTCGAGCGAATCGACATCCCATTGCACGCAATACATATTACAGCCGTTGACCGACTTTACAACATCATTGTTGTAATCGCCGTAGGGGGCACGGAACAGGGTGGGAGTTTTGCCCGTAAGTTCCTTGATTTTTTCGTTGCAGGACTGAATCTGACCGACCATATCGGACGATGACATTTGCGTCATATGCGGATGGGTGTTGCTGTGATTTCCCACATCGTGACCGTGCTTTGCAATATCTTTTACGCTGTCGGGATAATTCTTAACCCAGTCGCCCACAAGGAAAAATGTTGATTTCACCTTGTATTTGTCGAGAATTTCAAGCAGATGCTCGGTCTGTTCATTGCCCCATGCCGCATCAAACGACAGGGCAACCTGCTTTTTGTCCGTGTCAACATAGTAAATGGGAATTTCACGCTGAGCAGCCGCACTCTGAACGGCTCGAACGGTTGATGTGACTGCAATTGCCCCTGCAAGCACTCCGATTAAAAGACAGAATCCGATTGATATTAGATTTCGTTTTGTTATGATATACAAACGCATAAAATCCCCTCCATACCAAATTTATATGAAGGGGATTTTTATTTATTCATATTTTGTTTTAATTAGGTGCGTTCATTGGGCGATAGCAGTCAAGTTAACCCTCAACATGCCATTCAATGCCGTCTTTTGTGTCCTTGACAACAACTTTCATCTCTTTAAGCTTGTCACGGATAGCGTCGGCTGTCGCCCAATCCTTTTCGGCACGGGCTTTTGTACGCTGTGCAATAAGCTCCTCAACTTTCTTGGCAAAGTCATCGTCAGCGTCCGCTTTGTTGCTTTCGGGAACTTTTGTAAGGTCGAGTGAAAGCACCTTGTCAAATTCGCCGATTACATAAAGCTTTGTTGCATCGTCTGCGTCAGCCTTGAGAACATCATAAACGCAGGTGAGAGCAAGAGAAGTGTTGAGGTCATTGTCGAGTGCCTCGCTAAATCCCTTTGTAAGCTCCTCAGCCTTTGCCATATCAGGCTCACCGTCCCTTGAAAGAGCGGAAATTCTCTTTATAAGCTTGTTGTAGGCTGTGGCTGTGTTGTCAAGGTTGTCATATGAGAATGTGAGCGGCTTGCGGTAGTGGCTCTGGAGGCAGAACATTCTGTAAACAAGCGGATTATAGCCCTTTTCTTCAAGAAGTGAAACTGTAAGGAAACCGCCCTTTGACTTGCTCATCTTGCCTCTTGCATCGTTGAGGTGAAGTACATGGAACCAGTACGGACACCACTTGTGACCGAGAAAAGCCTCGCTCTGTGCAATTTCGTTTGTGTGATGGGGGAAAGCATTGTCAATGCCGCCACAGTGAATGTCAAGATATTCACCGCAATGCTTATAGCTGATGCATGAGCATTCGATGTGCCAGCCCGGATAACCTACGCCCCACGGACTGTCCCACTTGAGCTCCTGTGAATCAAACTTTGACTTTGTGAACCAGAGAACAAAGTCAGCCTTGTTACGCTTGTTTTCATCCTCTTCAACGCTGTCACGAACACCGACAGCAAGGTCATCCTCATTCATATTGCCGAAAACATAATAGCTGTCGAGCTTTGAAGTGTCAAAGTAAACATTGCCGCCTGCAATGTAGGCATAGCCCTTTTCAAGCAGAACGGAAATCATATTAATAAAATCGTCAATGCAGTTTGTTGCAGGCTCTACAACATCGGGACGCTTGATGTTGAGCTTTTCGCAGTCGGCAAAAAATGCGTCTGTGTAGAACTTTGCAATCTCCATAACAGTTTTATGCTCACGCTTTGCGCCTGAAAGCATCTTATCCTCGCCTGTGTCGGCATCGCTTGAAAGATGACCTACATCTGTGATGTTCATTACACGGTTTACATCATAACCCGAAAAACGAAGATACTTTTCAAGAACATCTTCCATAATATAGGTGCGAAGATTGCCAATGTGGGCATAGTGATAAACAGTAGGACCGCAGGTGTACATATTAACCTTGCCGGGTGTGTGCGGTACAAATTCCTGCTTTGTCTGTCCGAGAGAATTATATAAAATCATTTGCTATTCCTCACTTTTTACATTTTCCTTTTTCAGCTCATCAAGCTGTTTTTGAAGTTCAAAAATTTTATGCTCAAGATTGCACAATGCAAGTGCAACCGGATCTGATACATGAATCTGGTCAAGGGTTTCACTGCGAACACCGTTGACTTTTACTACTCTTGCCGGAACGCCGACAGCCGTTGCATTCGGCGGAACTTCGCTTAAAACAACCGCACCTGCGGCAATTCTTGCGTTGTCACCAACCTTGAACGGACCGAGAACCTTTGCACCCGAGCCGACAAGCACATTGTTGCCGAGTGTGGGGTGTCTTTTTCCCGTTTCTTTGCCTGTTCCTCCGAGAGTAACATTCTGATAAATGGTGCAGTTGTCTCCTATTATTGTAGTTTCGCCTATGACAACGCCCATTCCGTGATCTATAAACAGTCCCTTGCCGATAGTTGCACCCGGGTGAATCTCAATTCCCGTCTTGTGACGACTGCGTTGAGAAATCCACCTTGCAAGAAACTTGAGGTTGTGTCGCAAACACCAGTTGGCTTTTCGGTGAGAACGCACCGCCTTGAAACCCGAGTAGAGAAAAAACACCTCTGCTCTGCTCCTTGCGGCAGGATCACGCTCCATAACCGCATCAATATCCGCTTTCAGGGTTTTAAACACGCAATCACCCTCCTGTCAAGACCGTGAGAGTATGTTCTCAGGTCTGAGAAATAAACTGTCTGTTTTGAATTATATATACAACGCCCGAAATGATTGTGAATACAACCGAAATCCAGATGAGAATTTCTCCCACCACAAAGAAAATCGGTTCAAATGTTGCCGTGTTTATAAAATTAAGTCCGACTTCGGGCAGTTCAAGCACGATTTGCATTGCAATTACTGCAATTATAGCAATCATCTGTGAAACCGTCTTTGCTTTGCCCCACATATTAGCGGCGACAACCTTGCCTTTTGAGGCGGCAATCAGCCGTATTGAGGTGACGGAAAATTCACGGAAAAGCACGATTATGACCGCAACGCAGTCACATATTCCAAGCTGTACAAAGCACAGCAATGCGGCAAGCACAAGAATTTTGTCTGCAAGCGGATCAGCAAATTTTCCGAAGTCTGTAACAAGACCGTTTTTTCTTGCAATTTTTCCGTCAAACATATCTGTGAGTGACGCCGCAATAAAAATAATCAGGGCAACGGCATTGTTGAGCGGAAAGTTTGCAAGCAATGCCACCACAAAGAACGGAACAAGAATTATTCGTCCTACTGTCAGTTTATTTGGTAAGTTCATTTTATGTGCCTTTCAAAGTTAAATATTATGAAATTGCTGAGTCTTTTAGCCACTTAGTCGATTTTGCCGACAAATTCGCCTACAGGATCGCAGCCTGTGTAATCGGTTACACGCACCTTGACAAAATCTCCTGCCTTTGGCTTTTCACCGTTACAGGTGAAGAATACACAGCCGTCAACCTCGGGGGCGTCGGCATAGCTTCTGCCGAAGAAACATTCGGCAAGTTTGTCAAAGCCTTCAACAAGAACTTCAATCTCTTTGCCAACAAGGCTTTCGCAGTATTCAGCCATAACCTGCTGTTGATGCTCCATAATAATATCGGCACGCTTCTGCTTGATTTCTTCGTCAATCTGGTCGGGCATTTCAGCTGCCTTTGTATCCTCCTCGGGAGAGTAGGCAAAACAGCCGAGTCGCTGAAACTTCATATCGGCGGCAAACTCTGCAAGCTCATTGAACTGCTCCTCGGTTTCACCCGGGAAACCTGTAATAAAGGTTGAGCGGAAGATTACATTCGGAATTTTATCCTTAATCTTGTTCATGAGTGCAGTGAGGCTTTCTCTGTCGCCGTGACGATTCATTCTGCGAAGAACATCCCCGTCACAATGCTGGAGTGGAATATCCATATATTTTACAATCTTATCTTCACTTGCAATTGTGTCAATAAGCTCGTCTGTAATTCTGTCGGGATAGCAGTAGAGAACCCTTATCCATTTAAAGCCGTCAATCCTACAAAGTCTTCTGAGAAGCTCTGCAAGCATCGGCTTGCCGTATTTATCCTCACCGAAACGAGTTGTGTCCTGAGCAATGACATTGAGTTCCTTGACTCCACGCTCAGCAAGACCTTCCGCCTCTTTTACAACATCTTCAATATCTCTGCTGCGGAATCTTCCTCGAATCATCGGGATTGCACAGTAGGAACAACGGTTGTCGCAACCCTCGGCAATCTTGAGATAAGCGGTGTAGGGGGGAGTTGAAAGAATTCTTCCGCCCTCAAGCGGCAGACAAACCTTGTCTGGGAAGCTTTCGCACTTCTGTCCGTCAAGTGTTTCCAAAACGATGTCTGCGATAGTTTCGTTAGCACCGATTCCGATAACCGAGTCAACCTCGTAAAGCTGTTCGGAAATTTCCGACTTATATCTTTGAGCAAGACAGCCTGTTACGATGATTGCCTTGATTTTGCCCTCGTCCTTGAGCTTGCCGAGTTCAATAATTTCGTTAATGCTTTCTTGCTTTGCACTTTCGATAAATCCGCAGGTGTTTACAATTACTGCGTCCGCATCTGCCGGATCGTTCACAATAATAAATCCTCTGTTCTTGAGTGTGTACAAAAGCATCTCAGCGTCAACCTGATTTTTTGCACAGCCGAGTGATACAATGCCTACTTTATAATTCATAATCAGTCTTCCTCTGTGTATTCTCTGAGGACGGTCTTAATGTCATCCCATCCGTATCCGAGCCTTTGCAGAGCGGCAACGGCTCTTCGCCTTATTTTTTCATCATTTATGTTTTTATATTTTCTGTCGATAACCGCCCTTATTCCGTCACACGGATCAAAGTCGATTTCTTCGATAATCTCTTCTGCAAGTTCACGGTCAATTCCCTTTTGAACAAGCTGTCTTACCGCACCTCTCGGAGCATTATGTTTTGAAAACAAAAGCTGTTCGGCATATCGTCTTGCAAAGTTTTCGTCATTTACAAGACCGAGTTCTTCCATTCGCTCAACAGCCTTTTCTGCCGATTCCTCGTCACAGGTGCGTTTGATTTTGTCGGTGAGTTCTTTTTTTGAGTGGTCACGATAGGAAATAAGCCACAAAGCCTTTTCCTTTGCACGGCGCTCATTGCTTAGCCTGATAATCTCGTGCAGCTCCTCGTCATCAATCTCTCTGCCGACATCAAATCGGTTTTCAATAACTGTGCGTGCGTCAAGATTCATAACATATTCGCCGTCAATGTAGAGCGCACACATCGCCTTTCTTCGTGGTTCAACTGCGGTTATAAGCATCAGTCGTCAACCAGAACATCAATTTTTGCACCGCTCTTTTTCTCTGCCTTATCCGCAGAATCAGGCTTGATTTCTTGGTTTGCAGATGGAACTTCGGTAATTTTTACCTTTGGAGCAGGTTTTTTGCGTTCATAAAGCTTGTCAATATTTTCCCAGAGTTTCTTCTCAATTTCAGCAGCAAGCTCCTTGTCGGTTTTGAGAAGTTCCTTGACCTTGTCGCGTCCCTGTCCGAGTCGTCTGCCGTCATAGCTGAACCATGCTCCTGCTTTTTGAACAATCTCAGCCTTTACGGCAAGGTCAAGAAGCTCGCCCTCACGGGAAATGCCTTCACCGTACATAATATCAAATTCAGCTTCACGGAACGGAGGAGCAATTTTGTTTTTTACAACCTTTGCTCTTGTGTGTGAACCGACCATTTCACCGCCTGATTTAAGGGTTTCAACTCTTCTTATATCAATACGAACGGAGCTGTAGAACTTGAGCGCACGACCGCCGGTTGTTACTTCGGGGTTGCCGTAAACAACACCGACTTTTTCACGCAACTGGTTAATGAAGATTGCAACGCAGTTCGATTTTGAAATTGCGCCTGCGAGTTTACGCAGTGCCTGTGACATAAGTCTTGCGTGCAGACCTACATGGCTGTCACCCATTTCGCCCTCAATTTCAGCCTTTGGAACAAGAGCCGCAACAGAGTCGATTACGATAACATCAATCGCACCGCTTCGGATAAGCGCCTCTGCAATTTCAAGTGCGTCTTCACCTGTGTCCGGCTGTGAAACGAGAAGTGAGTCAACATCAACACCGAGAGCCGCCGCATATGTCGGATCAAGTGCATGCTCAACATCAATAAATGCAACATTGCCGCCGTTTTTCTGTCCCTCTGCAATGCAGTGGAGAGAAAGTGTTGTTTTACCCGAAGATTCAGGTCCGTAAATTTCAACAATTCTTCCGCGGGGAAGTCCGCCGATTCCGAGTGCAATATCAAGCGAAAGCGAACCTGTTGAGATGTGTTCAATGTTCATATGTTTATTTTCGCCAAGACGCATTACAGCACCCTTGCCGAACTGTTTTTCGATTTGTGTGAGCGCAGTTTCAAGCGCTTTGTTTTTATCTACTGCCATTTTATATACCTCCGTACTCCGCAAAGGGAGCTGATGTTTTTCGGTCTGTAACATAACCGTCACTTCAACGGCGGTTATGTCCGCACTAAGATTATAAAATATGTGAGGGGAAAATGCAATAATTTGGCGGTAATTTTATCGAACAAAATTTCTAAAATCAGAGCAAAGTCCCAATAATCGCCCTCTGCACACCGCCAAAGTCGAGCGAAATTTTAAAATCCGAAAAGCCTTTGTCAGTCATAAGTGCCTTTACTGCGTCAGCCTGATTTTCTCCGAGTTCAAATGCAAGCGCACCGCCTTTTTTGAGTTTTCTGCTCCAACGGCTCACTATTTCACGGTAAAAATCGTAACCGTCCTCGCCGCCGTCAAGTGCAAGTCTTGGTTCAAGCCGAACTTCTTTTTGAAGTGTTTCTATGTCGGCTGATTTTATATAAGGCGGATTTGAAACAATGAGGTCAAGCTCACCGTCTGCAAATGTTTCGCAGATTTCGAGAGCGTCAGCCATAACAGGCTTTACTGATGAATTGTTTTCTTTTACATTTGTTTCAAGATATGAAAAAGCGGTTTCGTCAATTTCAACTGCCATAACTTTTGCACCCGAAATTTTATCAAGTGCAACGGCAATTGCACCGCTGCCCGAACAGAGGTCAACCGTCTTTTTGTCGGTTCTGTTTTTGAGAAAATCAATGCAGAGATTGACAACCACTTCCGTGTCATCACGGGGAATGAGCACGCCTCTGCCCACCTTAAAATCGAATCCCATAAAGCTCCATTCGCCGAGAATATACTGCAACGGCTCGCCTGAAATTCGTTTTTCTATAAATTTTAAAAAGTTATGTGAACAGTTTTCATCGGCTTTATCAGTTTTGTGTATGATAAAGCCGATTCTGTCAAGCGAAAAAGCCTTTTGTAAAAGACTTTGCGCCTCAAATTTTGAATTTTCAATATTATTATTTTCAAGCAGTTTAAGTCCGCTTTGATAAATTTCGTTTACAGTCATTACTTGCTTACAATGTCCGAGCCGTCCTCGGGGATAACAGCCTTGATAGCCTCAATTGCAACTTCAATCATAGTGTCATCAGGCTCTTTTGTTGTGATTCTCTGTGCCCAAAGTCCGGGAGCGGCAATGATTCTTGTTGCGGCATTGTCGTGCTTACCGCAGATTTTGATAAGCTCGTAACCGATTCCGCATGAAACGGGGAGAAGAAGAATCTTGAATACAGGTCTTAAAAATCCGATGCCGAAAGGTGCAACAGGGACGAAAAGACCGACAAGAATGCCGACAATCAGCATAAGAACCATAAAGCTTGTTCCGCATCTCGGGTGAAAACGGCTCTGCTTTTTAACATTTTCAACTGTGAGTTCTTCTTCGTTTTCGTAACAGAAAATTGTCTTGTGCTCGGCACCGTGGTACATAAACACCCTTTTCATTTCTGTCATTTGTGAACATACTATAATATAAAGTAAGAAAAGAATAATCTTGAGAACACCCTCAAAAACAGACTTCCAGAAAACAGCGTTTCCGCCGTCACCCTTGAAAGCCGGCACAACATTTGCACTGAGGTCAAACAGGAAAGAGGGGACAAAGAAGAAAAGTCCCACGGCAAGCGCAACACCGAGGATTGACGCAATTACCATCATAACCTTAACAAGCTTGTCACCGAATTTATCGTCAAGCCATTTTTCAAACTTTGACGGTTCTTCTTCAATTTCGGTTGATTCAATTGCCTTATCGGCAGAGAGCATAAGCGCTTTGTAGGAAAGTCGCATTGAGTCAATAAGACCTGCGATTCCTCTTAAAAACGGAAGCTTAAAAAGCTTACATTTTGAGGGAATTGTGTTTATGCTTATATCCTCGCTGTAAATCTTGTCGGGTGCGGTACGAACACACACGGTTGTGCGTTTCGGACCTCTCATCATAATGCCTTCAATCAGGGCGCTGCCGCCGATTGAGGTGATTTTTTTAGTAGTATTTTTAGCCATTAGCTGTTCCTTTCTGTATTAGGCTGCACAGAGAAATAAGATTAAAGCTTAATGTTTTCGGGAAGTGAGTTTTCACTGCCCTCTTTATACACAGGGAAGGTGAGCGTTACGGTTGTGCCGACACCCTCTCCGCTTTCGATATCAAGTGAACCGTTGTGGAGGTTCATAATCTCATCGGCAACCGCAAGTCCGATTCCCGAACCGCCGACAGTTTGGTTTGCTTTGTAGAATTTTTCCTTAACCTTTGGAAGATCCTCGGCAGAAATTCCGCAACCCGTGTCGGTTATTACAATCTTGATAATATCGGGTTCATCTTTGCTGTAGATTACCTGAGCGGCAACAACACCGCCCTTTGGTGTGTATTTTAACGCATTGTCAAGCACATTGAGGAAAACCTGCTTGAGCCTGTTTTTATCGCCGTAAACGGCAGGATAAACAACCTCGGGTTCATCATAAAGAAGATGCTTGCCCTCTGTAACGGCTCTTTCCTTTAAGAAGTAAACCGCATCGTCAAATTCGGCAAGAATGTCAAGCTTTTCCTTGATGAGCTTCATTCTTCCGCTCTGAATACGGCTGAAGTCAAGAAGCTCTTCTACAATGCTTGTAAGGCGTGAGCTTTCGCTGATAATAACTCCCATACCACGGTCAAAGGTTTTGCGGTCAAGCTTTCCTCTTTCGGAAAGCTGCATTGTTTCAGCCCAGCCCTTAATCGCTGTAAGCGGAGTACGCAACTCGTGCGATACTCGTGAAATAAAATCGTTTTTCATCTGATCGGCTGTCTGCAAATCAAGAGCCATATCGCTTATTGCATCGCAGAGGTCGCCGATTTCATCATCGTATTTGTACTCAATCTTCTTTGCCTGTGAAAAATCGCCGTGGGCAATCTTGCTTGAAATCTCCGAAAGTTTTCTTATCGGGGTAACGATTGAACGGATAAACATAAGTCCCGACAATATTACAAGGGCGATGATAACAAGACCGCACGCAATAACTGCCGCAGAAACAAGCACAATTGCCGTGTTGACCTGTTCCATGGAAACAATGTATCTTACCGCACCTACGCAGGTTCCGTTTTCGTTGGTGATGATTCTTGTCAGGCTCATTGCACTTTCGTTCGATGAAAGCTTGCCGTTCCAATATGCACAGCCGTTTTCGTTTGAGAGTGCATCATTAAAATCGGGAATCTGCTCGTTGTCATCGGGGGTGAATCCTGTTGAAGTCATGACAACTCTGCCGGAGGAATTGATTACAAGAACCTCCATTTCTTCTTTTTTGTCAAAGTTTTCAACATAATCACGGGCAGACGCCGTAAACGAGGTTGAACTGTCGCTCTGAAATCCCGAAAAGACAAGTGAAAGTTCGCTGCTTGTTGTGTTCAGGTTCTGTTCAACGCTGTTTTGAAAAATATATGTAACAATGAAAATAAGGCTGACAACAATAAGGATTATGATTGTCAGTATAACACTCAATGTGTTGAGCATCCATCTTTTTGAAATACCCTTAAAAATTGTTGCCGCCCTCCTCTTTAGATTGTATAAATTTTATGCAGGCTGTTTTGCAAAGTTATTCGCCTGAATCCCACTTGTAGCCGAGTCCCCAAACCGTGATGATATGTTTAGGATTTGAAGGTTCGTCCTCAACCTTCATTCTGAGTCTGCGGATATTAACATCGACAATTTTATCCTCGCCGACATAAGCATCTCCCCATACATGGTTGAGAATGTCGATTCTGTCAAGAGCAACACCCGGATTCGAGAAGAAGTACTCCATAATCTGGAATTCAACCTGTGTGAGTTCAATCATCTTTCCGCTCTTCATAAGCGCACGGTTGCGAAGATTGAGTGTGAACTCGCCTGATTTAAGCTCTTCTTTAAAGTTGTTTTCGGAATGTGACTGTGCAAGCGCAACTCTTCTGTAGAGTGAATCAACTCTTGCAAGAAGCTCACTCGGTGAGAAAGGCTTTGTAACATAGTCGTCTGCACCGAGCATAAGTCCTGTTACCTTGTCCATTTCCTGAGTTTTTGCCGAAAGCATAATAATTCCGATTCCGCCGTTGCGGTTTCTCAGCTCCTTACAAACCTGAAAACCGTCAATACCCGGCATCATAACATCAAGAATCGCAACATCAAAATCGCCGTTGTTTTCTTCATATTTCTGCAAAGCCGCCTCGCCGCAGTCTGCCTCAACTACATCGTAGCCTGCCCTTGTAAGATTGATAACGACAAAGTCACGAATTGCCGCTTCATCCTCACAAACAAGAATTTTTTTCATATCAAAACCTCCGTTGCTATGATCAGATTCCCGACTGATCAAGTGTGGAAAAACCTGTCTTGATTTCGTCATCACTTAGCGAAATCTGTGTGTCGGGATTTATATTATTAAATGTGTATGCATATTTATCGTCTTTTGTAATCAGCGTAAAATCATCAGATTTGCCCGATTCCCATTCGCTGACGGGGAACACCTTTATTTCAAAAAGCTCCGTGTCAAGCTTAGTGCCGTTCCATGCATAGAATGAGGTAGTTTCGCTTTCAAGGTCGGTAATTGCCGTAACCTTGTTTTCGCTCCACTTATCGGCATAGTTCATCATAAACATATAATCGTAATTTATGATTACCGCCTGTTTTGCAACAAGCGCCTCCTTGGGTGAGTCAAAGCTGTTCCAAATGATTTTGTCGGCATAAATATTTTTGCTGTCACCGCTCTGTTTCGGAAGATCAAGCGTAACGGGAATTTCAAGCTTTCCGTCCTTGTCAATGTCCGAACAGATGATCTGTGATGAACGCCGGGTTATATTTTTTGCTTTTTCTTTAAAAAGAGGATTACGCAGAATTGCAAGGTCACGGCTGTAAAAAATAACCTGTGTGTTCGTAACCTCATTTGCAGAAGTTCCGTCAACGACAACTCCCGTAATATCGTTATCAAGCTTTGTAACGGCAATGTTCTTGTACTTTACAACATTCGGATCCATGTTTGCCATTGCTTTGGCATACAGGCTTTTGCTGTCCTCGTTGTAATCAAGCATTGACGCAAGAGCCTCGTTTTCGGTTGTGTAGAGAACAAACGACATAATCTCGCTTGTTCCGTCATTGTCAAAATCCCCCGTAACAAAGCTTGAACAGCTTTGTCCCGAACCCACTTCGTTTGTCTTGCCTTCCGAGTAGGAGTAGCAGGAAAGCTTGCCGACATTTGGAGTGTAGGTTGTTGAATTAACGATGATTTCAGCCTTTCCGTTGCCGGTTAAATCCGCAAAGTCAACGCTGTCAATATCGGTGGTTTCAAAGATATTGTCGGACGCAATTTCCCACGAATTGTCTTTTGAGTACATGACAAGCATATGAACCGAAGAAGTTTCGGCACTGTTGCGAAAAAATGCAACAGCCTCGTTGCTGTCGTTCCCGTCAAGGTCGGTCATGATGATTGCACTGCGGAATTTTCCGTTTTTAGGATATTTCAGCGTATAACCGCTGTCAGCCGTTTTGGCAATAAGCTGTTCAATTTCAGCCTCATCTCCGACTGCCTTAGGAGGACGAAGAAGATTTTCTGCGCTGAAATCCGTGATGTTGCAACCGCTCAAACCGACAAGCATTGAACCGAGAACCAAAGCCGAAATCAGCTTTTTAATCTTCACAAAAATCCCTCCCGTCTTTATTTATGGGGCTGTCAAGGCTTTTGTCTTGCAATAAGATACTTGATTTTTATGCCCTCTTCGGAGAACATTTTTTCATGCTCTGTTTCAATATTATCGGTAACATCGCTTGCGTGCAAATCACGGGTGAGATACAAAATTTCATATCCGCTCTGCTCAAAGTATTCAAGACTTTCGTCAAACAGCTCGTCATCATCGGTTTTGAAACGGATTTCGCTGTCAGGCTTCAAGAATGTTTTGTACATTTCAAGCTTTTTGTAGTATGTAAGTCTGCGCTTTTTGTGCTTTGCTCTCGGCCACGGATTACAGAAGTTGATGAAAAGTCTGTCAATCTTATCGTCAGCCGTAATGATTTTGTCAAGCATTTCAACATTGTATTTTACAAGCAAAAGATTTGTAATATCATCCTGCGTTTTGCCGGCGTCCTCAAAAAGCTTTACAATTGTTCTTCTGCCGACGCCGAGCATATCGACCTTGATGTCAAGTGCGATAATGTTTTTGTCGGGATTTTTAAGCGCAAGCTGTCCCGCAAAACCGCCCTTGCCGCAGCCGATTTCAAGATACAACGGCTGTTCCTTTTTGAAAGCCTGCATCCATTTTCCAGCGTTTTCTTCGGGATTCTTTACATAAAAATTGCAAACGGAAAGCTCCGGTTCTGCCCATTTCTTTTTTCTGATTCTCATAATACCTCATTTTGCGGTGCGTACAGACGGCGCACTACCACATATAGTAATTTACCGTATCATTATATCAAATTGTAACAAATTATGCAACAAATATTTTGATAATGATGCTTACAGGTTAAATAAATTTAATCATATCGTCACAGGATTGCGATTTTGTAAAAATAATCTCGGAAAATTCTTTTGAAAGCTTGTTTACAAGCGGTAAAATTACAATATCTTCACTTTTGAGGTGACCTGCGTCAATAATGTCAATTCCGAGTGAATTTGCGGCGATAATCTCATGGTGCTTGATTTCTCCCGTGACAAGCACATCAACACCCGCCAAAGCTGCATCAAACACATTTGAACCGCCTGCACCCGACGATACGGCAACCTTTTTAACCCTGTCTTTAATGTCGGTGTAGCGAAGTCCCTTGCAGTTAAGATTTTTCTTTGCAAGCTTTGCAAAATCGTGAATATCGGTTTCGCTTTCAAGCTCACCCGTGAACATACACTCGCCAAGTTCCGACAGCACGGGGTTTTTGACTCCGAGTGCGTCTGCAAGGCAGATGTTCACTCCGAACTTTTCTCCGAGATCAAGGTTGGTGTGCATACAAACGGCAGAAATGCCCTTTTGTGCAAGCATATAGGGAACGGAAGAGGTTGAAAGCCTTTTTATCGGGGCAAAAATTACGGGATGATGACTGATAATCAGCTCACATCCCAGACTTTCCGCCTCATTCACAACATCTTCCGTAATGTCAAGAGCGACAAGCACACGGCTTACGGCTGTGCATTTGTCGCCCACAATAAGCCCTGCGTTGTCAAAACTCATCTGAGTTGCACAGGGCGCAAATTCTTCAAAAAAATTAAGAATATCGTTTATGGTTTTCACTTAAAGCTCTCCTCAAGAATGCGTGCGGTTTCGGCACAGACAGGGTTGCCCTTAGCCTGTTTTAAAAGTCTGCGCACACAGCCTTCAATAAATCTGCGGTGCATGGAGTTGTTTTTCGGATCAAGCCCGTAAAGAAAAAGGTCGCTTTCGGATACCGTGCGAACCTCACCGCTGTATTCGGCAAGAATTACAGTGTAGCACTTGTTTGCGGCAGTACAGCAGTCACGCTTGATAACGCTGAAACCGTTTGCAAACAGCCAACGCATAAGCTCTTCACTTTTGGTCATAGGCTGAAGAATAAAGTGCTTTGACCTGTCCTTTGAATACTCCCAGTTTTCGATAATCTGCGAAATGAGTTCTCCGCCCATTCCTGCAATTACTATGTCATCAGCCTCATCGCCCGAAATTTTTTCAAGACCGTTTGAAAGCCTTGCTTCAATTCGATTGTTAAGACCGCTGTTGTTAATTGTTTCAATTCCCCGTTCAAGGGGCAGGGGGTTGATGTCTGCGGCAATCGCTGTGCCGCATCTGCCAATACGGCACAGCCACACCGGAAGATAGGCATGGTCTGTGCCGATATCGGCAACCTTTGCTCCGCCACGCACAAAGTCCGCACAAAGCGCAAGACGGTTATCAAGCGAAAAATCAGATGCGCCGTTCATTATGCAATTGCTTTGTTAAGGTCTGCAACGAGTGCGTCTGCGTCTGCACCGTGTACCATACAAGCCTCTTCAATCGTTTCGCCTCGTGATGCAGGACAGCCAAGGCAGTGCATACCGATGCTGAAGAAAAGCTCTGCTGTGTCGGGGTACTGATCAAGAACATCACCGATTATTGAATTCTTTGTAATTTCCATTATAAAAAACCTCCTGTGTCATGAAACTGCAACATCGCTTTGATGTCACACTATAGTAGTATAGCATAAAGCCGTACTTTTTAAAAGTGATATTTTAAATTTTTGTGTAAGGTATAAGTCTTATTTTGCCCAATATTTGCGGTCAAGACTGCGGTATTGAACCGCCTCAAGAACATGCTCGGAGCGGATTATTTCCGACTCGTCCAAATCGGCAATGGTTCTTGCAACTTTCAAAACCCTGTCATACGCTCTTGCGGTAAGTCCAAGACTTTCAAAAGCGTCCTTGAGCGTCTTTTCAGCCTCTTTATCAATTACGCAGACCTTTTCAAACTGCTCTGCGTTAATTTTTGCGTTGCAGGTTGTTTTACTGCCCTTAAATCTTTCACGCTGAATTTCTCTTGCTCTGTCGGCTCTCTTTTTGATGTCGGCTGAACATTCGGCAGATGAAGCGTCACGCAGTTCTTCAAATTTCACGGCAGGCACTTCTACATGGATATCAAAACGGTCGAGAAGCGGTCCCGAAATGCGGTTGAGGTAGCGTTTTATCTTCTGTTCCGAACAGGTGCATTTTCTTGTCGGATCACCGTAATATCCGCACGGACATGGGTTCATTGCGGCAACCACCATAATCGAACACGGATAGGTGCATTTCTGACCTGATCTTGAAATTGTGATAGAGCCGTCCTCAATCGGCTGACGGAGTACCTCAAGCGCCGTCCTTGAAAATTCGGGCAGCTCGTCAAGGAACAGCACACCGTTGTTTGCAAGTGAAACCTCACCCGGTCTGATAGTTCCCGTACCTCCTCCGCCGAGTCCTACGGGCGTTACCGTGTGGTGAGGCGAACGGAACGGCCGTGTTGTGATAAGTCCGTCATGCTTTAGCGTTCCTGCAATTGAGTGGATTTTTGTGGTTTCAATCATTTCGTCAAAGCTCATATCGGGCAGAATTGACGGAACTCGTTTTGCAAGCATACTTTTGCCCGAACCCGGAGGGCCTATGAGCAGAATATTGTGACCGCCGGCAGCGGCAATTTCAAGCGCACGCTTCACCTCAAGCTGACCTTTAACCTGTGAAAAATCCGGAATGTAGTCCTGCTCTTCCTTCGGTGAGTGTGTATTCGGCTTTGCGGGTGCAGGTTCGAGAATGTGATTGAGATAATCTTTCAGTTGAAGAATGTTGTCAATACCATACACTTCAATTCCGTCAACAACAGCACCCTCGCTTGCGTTGGCTTTCGGAACATAAATTTTCTTTATACCGCATTCCTTCGCTTTGATTACCATGGGCAGAACTCCGTTGATTCCTCTGACTTCTCCCGAAAGCGAAAGCTCGCCGATGAATGCGCAGTCGGAGATGTTGCTCTTAATCTGATTGAGCAGTATAAGAATTGCAATCGCAATCGGCAAATCGTAAATAGGCCCTTCTTTTTTGATATCGGCAGGGGCAAGGTTCACGGTCATATGTGCGGCAGGGTATCTGAATCCGCAGTTCTTTAATGCACTGAGAACCCTGTCCTTGCTCTCACGCACGGCGGCGTCCGGCAGACCGACCATATCAAATTCCCGTGTGCCGTTGTACATTGACGCCTCAAGCTCAACCTTGTAGCCGTCCATACCGCTCACGCCAAAACTGTTGCAGGTAACAACCATAAAAATTCCCCCGAACCGATAAATAAAAATCGTAATAAATTAATAATATAAAGTATAACATTTTCTGCTTCTCTTAACAAGTTTCATAATGTATGTAATTTCGACTTTATTTCAGCTATTTTGCACAAATAATTTCCATATCATAATGCAATATTACAGAAATTGCTTTCGGGTTGTTGACATTTGTGCGTTTTTGTTATACTATTAAGCGTATAAGAATAAGTATTAGGGGCAGGTTATGACCGAATTGCAAAAATCCTACGGTACTTTATCCGACGCACAGCTTGCAAATTTTGTGAGTCTTGGTGATGACCGTGCTTTTGATGAGCTTGTCGTAAGATATCTTGACACAATCAGCATAATTGCACGAAAGTTTTCGGCAGAGGGTTATGAACACAATGACTTTGTTCAGGAAGGACTTGTGGGACTGCTTTGTTCCTGCAAAGCTTTTGACCAAAACGGCGGTGCAAGCTTTAAAAGCTATATGTCGGTTGTTGTTGAAAGAAGATTTATTTCTATAATCAGACGGGGTGAGCAGAAAAAAGCCATTCCCTCATCAAGCATTGTTCCTATGGACGATGTGGGCGAGTCAATTGAAGATTCCGCCAAAACTCCCGAAGAACTTTTGATGTGCAGAGAACAGCTTGACCAGTTGATGTTGCGACTTCAAAGTGTGCTGTCAAAGTCCGAATACGATGTTCTTATGCTCTACGGCAACGGTTTGAGTTATAAGGAAATTGCAGAAAAGCTTTCCGTAACCGAAAAGGCGGTTGACAATGCCTTGCAAAGAGCAAGGAAAAAGGTTCACGGCGGTCTGAATGTCGGCTGAGCGGTAAACCGAAAATTAATATTTGTCCTTAACAGTATTGCGGTGCAACTCCGCACGGGGCAACAAACTAACCTCCGAGAGGTAGAAAAAGAGAGGTAAATACCAATGTACGAAGATAAGACACTTGTCTGCAAAGAATGCGGAAACGAATTTGTTTTTACTGCAGGAGAGCAGGAATTTTACGCTGAAAAGGGTTTCACAAACGAACCGCAGCGTTGCAAGGCTTGCAGACAGGCTCGTAAAAATGCTGCCAAGACAGAGAGAGAGTTCTTTGAAACCGTTTGCGCTGAATGCGGCGGAATTGCAAAGATTCCTTTCAAGCCTGTTGAAGGCAAAAGCTACTATTGCAGCGAATGTTTTGCAAAAAGAAAAGCAGCTGAATAATTAATTGAATTTTTATTGTTTTAGTTTAATTTCTCGTAACTGAGGTTAAATATTTTAATTTTAAAAGCTTGATTATCTTCAGACTAATTTCAAATTAAAAAAGCTAAACACAAAAACGGTGGGCATCTGCTCGCCGTTTTTTTATGCCATTGTTTTGATACGGATGTTAAAATATTTCACAATTATTGGCGAAATAGTATAATTTAGTGAAATAAATTCACTAAATTTGTTGATATAACGAAAAAAGTGTGTTATAGTAACCCTATAGTGTTGTGAAATTTATATAACGGATAGAGGGAAAGACATGGCAAAGAATAGTGGCTTATCTAAAGCGAAAAATGCAAAAAAAGATGAATTTTATACTAGTTATGAAGTCATCCAAGCGGAAATTAATCATTACGAAGATAAATTCAAAAATAAAACCGTATTATGTAACTGTGATGATCCGTTTGAGAGTAATTTCTGTAAATTTTTTTTAAGAAATTTCAATTATTTAAAATTAAAGAGATTAATCTGTACTTCGTATAGCACATCTCCCATAGTCGGACAACAACTTACTTTGGTTGGGTGGAATGAAGAACCTATAAAAAGAGGTAATGGTTATGTAATGGATATTTCCGAAGTTCCGATGGCTAACGGCAGAGGTGTTTCGGACAGCGATATTGATAGTTTATTAAAATCTAAAAATAGTGGTGTAAAAAAATTAAAAGGTGACGGCGATTTTCGTTCTGTTGAATGTATAGAATATATGAAACAGGCAGATGTCGTCATTACTAACCCGCCTTTTAGTCTTTTTAGAGAATATGTGGCACAACTTATAGAATACGAGAAAAATTTTTTAATAATAGGTAATGTTAATGCTATAACATACAAAGAAATTTTTCCATTAATAAAAGATAATAAAATGTGGCTTGGTGCAAGCATACATAGCGGAGATAGAAAGTTTTATGTTCCGGATGATTATCCTCTAAAAGCTTCAGGTTGTGGGGAAGATGAAAATGGAAGAAAGTTTATTCGTGTTAAGGGAGTAAGGTGGTTTACAAATTTGGATTATACCAAAAGACATGAAGAATTGGTGCTTTACAAAAAATACTATGGTAATGAAGAAGAATATCCTAAATATGATAACTATGATGCAATCAATGTTGACAAAACAGCGGATATACCATGTGATTATTTTGAATATATGGCTGTGCCAATTACATATACCGATAAGTATAACCCAGACCAATTTGAAATTATTAACGCAAATGATATAAGAACAAACCCTGATACTCCGATAAAAGCTCATGGATTAATCAAAGACAAGGATGCTGTAATTACAACACAAATTTATGCAAAAAACGCAGAAAAAGACTTGACACAAACAGCTAAAACAGGGACAATCTTGACAGACAGACAGACAGACAGACAGACAAACAAACAAAAAAACAAAAAAAAACAAAAAAAAAAAAAAAAAAAAAAAAAAAAAAAACATATATAAACATATATATATATACATACAGACAGACAGACAGACAGACAGACTAATTACATATGCAAGAATTGTCATCAGGAGAAAGATGTAACGGAGTCATGGGAGTGCCTATCACATTCCTCGACAAATACAACCCGGATCAATTTGAAATTATCGGACTTGCGGCAGGAAACATTAGAGGACTTGCCGGAATTACTTCACGAACAGGAAAAGATGGACCATATATCGGTGGAAAACTCCGCTACGGAAGAATTTTTGTCAAAAAGAAGATGTAGTGGTATTATGGGAGTTCCCATTACTTTTTTAGATAAATATAATCCTGAACAATTTGAAATAATCGGATTGACACAGCGTGGGTGTCATGATGAATCTCTTGAAACCAAAAAATACAATGATTTTTGGGAAATGCGTCCTGATGGAACAAAAACAGGCTCAAGCGGTAATAAAACAAATGGAAATCCAAATATTGCCAAAAATGACGGAAAACATAATTATTTTGTAAACAGAGAAGGCTATATTGTACAATCTTGTTATCAAAGAATTTTAATTAAAAGGAGGAAAAAAGATGAAAATTGAACCTAAGTCGATTAAAGTAAAAGATATATTTGACGGTTATGCAGATAACGGTGATAACGGTGTTTTTGCATATGACGGTAGGCTTGCAATACGACCGGCTTATCAAAGAGAATTTGTATATAGTTCAGAACAGGCTGAATCTGTTATTCATACGATACTGAAAGGATTTCCTCTCAATGTTATGTATTGGGTAAAAGTTGGTGATGATCAATATGAGGTTCTTGACGGACAGCAAAGAACTCTTTCTGTAATGCAGTATTTAGATCATAAATACTCTATTTCTGTTGACGGCGGAAAATATTATTGTGACTCATTACCCGATGATAAATATGATGATATAATGAATTATGAGTTTATGGTTTATGTATGCGAGGGTAGTGAATCAGAAAAATTAGATTGGTTTAAGGTTGTAAATATTGCAGGCGAAAAATTGACTGACCAGGAACTTCGTAATTCAGTATATACAGGTAAATGGCTTACTGATGCTAAGAGATATTTTTCTAAACGAAATTGTGCCGCAAAAGGGTTATCTGATAAATATATTAAAGCAGACCCAAACAGACAGGAACTTCTTGAAAAAGCTTTAATGGGTATTTGCGGTTTTCAAGGTATAGATAATATTACAGAGTATATGTCGATGCATAAGTCAGATGATGACGCAGATGAATTATGGCAGTATTTTCAGGATGTTATCAATTGGGTACAAAAAATATTTCCTAAGTATTACAAAGATATGAAGGGATTGGATTGGTGTTCCCTTTATAATAAATATCATAACAATACTTATAACTCTTCAGCTATGAAAACAGAGGTAGAAAAACTTCATCAAGATGATGAAGTACAAAAACGAAAAGGGATTTATGAATATCTTCTTTGCAAAGACAAAGATCCATTTGCAGGCAGATTGCTTAATTTAAGAGCCTTTGATAACAGAGATAAGATGGCGGTTTATGAGAGACAACAAGGATTGTGCAATATTTGTGGTGAACATTTTGAGTATGATGAAATGGAAGGCGATCATATTAAACCTTGGAGTAAAGGCGGTCGCACAATTCTTGATAACTGTCAGATGCTTTGTAAATCCTGCAATGCAAAGAAAACTGACAAGTATTGAGTAGTAACAAAAACGGTGGGCATCTGCTCACCGTTTTTTATGTTTTTCATAATATCACCTATAACTTGTAATGCAGTAAATGAATAAGCCGATTATCATAAGAATCGGAATACCGACACTGTACGGGAAAAAGAATGCAAAGGCCACACCAAAAAGGATACTGTAGAATGGTGTTGAAATCAGCGAAAAAACAATTGATTTGCCGACCTTTGTACCCGTATCGCATTCAAACTTTTTAAACATCGTAAAATAAGCAATAACAGCTTGAATCAAAAATATAAAAACAATACTTCCTATGCTGAATGAAAGATAGCAAGTTAAGTCAGGAAACGGAAGGTTAAAAAGCAGTATTGCTGTCATATGCAAAACAAAAAATATCGGGTAAATTATTATGTGATTCTTTTTGCCGATGTTTACTTTGTTTTTGTAACCCGCACTTCTTTCCGTATGGCAAAATGCTGTTGTAACAGAAAGTATGGCAAGAAGTACAGATAAAATAATTATAGTTGTTAAGATTTCGGGATTTGAGTTTTCATTCATAATATCACTTCGTTAAAATCAGCAGGGGTCGAGTGTGAAAGCAATTGGGTATAAAAATAACGGTGCATTGACAATAAAAATATAGTACGGTGCGCAAATGCAAATAAAGGATAAAGCTCGTTTATTCTTTTCTTTTTTATCAAACGAAAACTTTTTGAATACTACGGTTCTTGCAATGAAATATTCAACCAAAGCGGATAAAACTGTAAAAATCGAACAAACAGGTATGTATGTAAAATAATAAGTAGCATACATAGACATAAAAGAGGCAAATGAAGCAATACAGTTTATAACTGAAAAAATCAGAACTACTGTTATGTAATTTTTTCCTGTTATAAGTGTTATGTTTTCCATACAGGCTTTTCTTTTTGCATAATTCATAGCAATGAAAACTGTAACAGATGTAAAAAGTACAGATGCAATTATGTTAATAAACAGGATAACAAAAGTATATTGCGGATCAAATGTTGTGTTGAACATAAATGTCGAGTTAAGCATAAATCATCTCTCCTTAAACACAAAATCAAAACATCATACGGTCGATAATCATACTTGCAATCTGTCCGTAAGGGATCAACAATTCATACGGTGCGTTTGCAAGTGCGGTGAAAAGTGAGAGTTTCATTTTCTTATTTTTAGAAACTTCAAAATCTTTATAAACAAATTTGTAATTGATAAGAAACAGCATTGGAATGCTTAGAATAACTAAAATAAAGAAAGGTATAACAAGTTCACTACACATACCGTACTCATCACCGATTGTATCATATTTGGGACCAAAAAGAGCCATTGCAAATCCAGGAAAAAATGCTGATAGCAATTGTCCTAAATTCAAATATTTATATATACTGCAAACAATTGTTCCTAAAATAAACAGAACAATTGCTGATAACAAAATATAGTTTGTTCCCAGAGTATATAACACAACCTTTTTGAAATTGTAATCACCTTCATAAGGCTTTTTAGAAAGGTATTTTGAAATACCGAAATTTACTGCTAAAGCTTTTCCTATGCTTACTGCAATGGCACAAATGCCGAATATGAGATATATGAATCCCATAACCAAGCCTCCTTAACATTAAATCATAAAATCGTACTCCCAAAAATCATCGCTCCAATCTGTCCGTAGGGTATTAACAATTCATACGGTGCGTTTGCAAGTGCGGTGAAAAACGAGAGTTTCATTTTCTTATTTTTAGGAACTTCAAAATCTTTGTAAACGAACTTGTAATTAACGAAAAACAGAATGAGAATGTTTGCAATAATCAGAAAAGTATAGGGTATTGCAAAGAGTAACCACAAACCGAAATCACATTCTGCACCAAGAACAACGATTGCAAATACGGTAACAGCTGTCGAGAAAAATTCAGGCAACAGTTCATCAAAAAATGCATTTGTGTAAATTGTATTTATGGTGCATAAACTGATGAAAAGTGCAATTATTGCTATCGAAACATATTCAACACCAAGTGAAATAAATGTTGTTTTTACTGTTTTAAAATTGCCGCTATATGACTTTTTAGCAAGATATTTTGAAATGCCGTGATTTATGGCAAACAGTTTTCCTGCGCTTATTCCGATAGCACCGATGCAGAGTATAGTATATAAAACTGTTCTTAATGCAAAGTCGCTGTACATAAAATCACGCTCCTTATCAAGCAATTGAACTAATTCATTAGTACAATTATATAATACAATATCTCTGTACAATTGTCAATCGGAAAACACAAAATTTTTGTTTAATTTCAAATGTTTTTATTACAAAAATTGTATTGAACCGCCCGAATAACATACTTGTTGTCAAATTTGCTTATATAATGTATAATAATAAAAGTAACGATACCGAGAAGGTGATTGCCGTGACGATTGAAAAAATTAAGAGAATTTATGCATCTACCGCAATTTACAAGTTTTCGCAGGGACTAAAGAGCGCTGAAACCGATGACTTTGATTCAGCGTTTGACAATGTGCTTGATTTTTTCGGAAACAAAATCGAGGAAGACGCTCTTAAAATTGAATGTTCGGGCGATGAGGTTAATATGATGTTCCTCGATTTTGTAAGAATGTTATCGTCAACCCGTCACCTTGCAATGTGTGTGTTTGTAAACGGCAATGCCGATGTTGATACAGTCAAAAGACTTGAACGCTTTTCGGGTTGGTCGGAGTGCTTTAAGGTTGTTCGTGATATGAATAAACATGATGACAAAATCTGCATCTACATAGGTTTTATAAATTGGTTTGACGGTGAAATTTACGATGTTGATTACACGGTTAATGTAATTTTGTAAGGTCAAATTGCTTGAAAAGTCAGACTTTATCGGATAAAAATTGAAAGTCAGAAAAAGTCAAAAATATTTTAAAATATTAGGAAACGAGAGCATAAGCGAGAATTCGTGAGAATTTCAAAGCTTATGCTTTATTTTTTGACTTTAATTGACTTTGACTTTCTCTGACCTTGATATTATAATGTAGTCAAACAAATGAAAAGAGGCGACCAAAATGAGAATGAGCGATTTGGTGGCACAGTACATTATAGAGATGCTTGACCGTGAAAACGGCAGTGCGGAGATTCAGCGAAACGAACTCGCCGGCAACCTCGGATGTGTACCGAGCCAAATCAATTATGTTATAACCTCCCGATTCACTCCCGAAAAAGGCTACATTGTAGAGAGCCGTAGGGGCGGCGGCGGATTTATCCGAATAAGCCGTGTGAAGATGGATAGAGGTACGGCGCTTATGCATATAATAAATTCGATTGGAACAACACTTGACAAGGCAAGTGCAGAGGCAATGCTCAAAAATATGTTGCAAAGAGATATGATTGAGCTTACATCGGCAAGGCTGATAGCCTCGGCGTTGTCCGACAGAACGCTTACAAATGTTGAACAGAGTAAACGAGATGCCGTGCGAGCGGACTTGTTCAAGAATATGTTGCTCACATTAAGTTGATTTTGAACGGAGGCAGTTATTATGAAATGTCAAAAATGCGGTGCTAACAATGCTAATACTCATGTAAAGACCGTTATCAACGGTGAAATTAAGGAATATGATTTGTGCAGTGAATGTGCAAAGAAAATGGGATACACAAACATCTTCGGTAACTTTGAGGACGAATTTTCGGGACTCCTCGGAAGTTTCTTCGGCAACAGCCTTCCCGCAAGAACTCAGGCAACACGCTGTGACTTCTGCGGAAGCTCATATTCCGATATTGCAAAGTCGGGTCATGTAGGCTGTGCAAAATGTTACGAAATTTTCGGCGACCAGCTTCTTCCCTCAATCAGAAGAATCCACGGCAACACAACCCATTGCGGTAAGAACAGCCGTTTCGGTACAAAGAAAGCCGAAAAGAGTGCCGAGATGACAAAGAAAGATAAAATCAAGGCACTTAAAAAGGAACTCGACAAGGCAATTTCGGAACAGAATTTTGAACATGCCGCAGAGTTAAGAGATCAGATTAAGGAAATGGAGGCTTAATTATGAGTAACGAAGTAATTTCCACCAGAGTAAGACTTGCAAGAAACCTGAAAGATTACCCGTTTCCGTGCCGACTGTCCGAACAGGGCAGAAAAAAGGTTATTGAAAAGGTTACAAGTGCAATCAGGGACAGCAACAGCTCAATTGCCTCGGATTTCAATCTGATTAAGCTTGATGATTTGACAGAGGCACAGGGTGTGTCGCTTGTTGAAAGACATCTTGTAAGTCCCGAATTCATCAGCGAAACAGAGGGCAGAGCATTGCTGTTGAGCAAGGATGAAAGCATGAGCATTATGATTAACGAGGAAGATCACATAAGACTTCAGGTTATCACAGACGGCTTGTCGCTTGAACAGGCATATGACACAGCCGATAAGCTTGACACCCTGCTTGATGAAAACCTTGAATTTGCTTTTGATGACAAGCTCGGTTATCTTACACAATGCCCTACAAACCTCGGCACAGGCATGAGAGCCTCTGTTATGCTCCATCTGCCGGCACTTGAAAAGAGCCGTACAATCGGCAGAATTGCAGGCAACCTTTCAAAGCTCGGACTTACAATCCGCGGTGCTTACGGTGAAGGCTCAGAACCCAGCGGTTCGCTTTATCAGCTTTCAAATCAGGTAACGCTCGGTATCTCCGAAAAAGCCGCTATTGAAAATCTTGAGAATATCACAAAACAGCTTGTTTCTCAGGAACGGCAGGCAAGAGAAAGACTTGCAAAGAGTATTGATATTCAGGACAGCGTAAGCAGAAGCTTAGGCTTGTTGAAATCGGCAATGGTTATGACTCATGACGAGGCTTTAAAGCTGTTGTCAAATGTTCGTTTCGGCATTTTGTCGGGACAGATAAAAGATGTTACCGCAGATGTTGTTGACTCTCTTATGGAAAAAATTGAGCCTGCAACGCTTATGGTAAACTCAGGAAAAAATCTTTCCGCACAGGAAAGAGATATTGAAAGGGCAAAAATTTTAAGAGAGGCTCTTTCATAGAAAATAAGCAGTTAATACATTATCCACAAGGAAGGGTGATGATTTTATGTATCAGTTCAAAGGTTTTACAGAAAAAGCAAACAAGGCGCTTAATCTTGCGATTGAAAGTGCAGAGGAGATGCGCCACAACTATGTCGGTACAGAACATATTCTCTACGGACTCGTAAAAGAGGGCAGCGGTGTTGCCGCAACCGCTCTTAATGAGTGCGGAGTAACGGAAGATGCTCTCCGGGAAAAGCTTGAATCCATTAACGGTACAATGTCGCTCGTTGAGCTTACTCCCGATGATTTTACTCCCCGTACAAAGAGAGTTCTGAGAGCCGCAGTTATCATTTCTTCAAAAACAGGCTACACCTATGTAGGCACAGAGCATTTGCTCCTTGCCATCCTTTCGGAGAGCGACAGCTACGCAGTTGCTTTTCTTGAAGAACTCGGTGTATCTGTTGAAAGACTTGCACAGGCTGTGTCAAAAGGTATGCAGGGCGGTGCAGATGACGGTTTCGGCGGTTTTGAAAACGAATCCGCTCCGAACGGTTCACAGAAAGGCGGTTCGGCTCTTGATAAATTCGGCAGAGATCTTACTCAAGCCGCAAAGAACGGCGAAATTGATCCTGTAATCGGCAGAGAAAAGGAAATCCAGAGGGTTATCCAGATTCTTTCCCGCCGTACAAAGAACAATCCTGTTCTTATCGGTGAACCCGGTGTAGGTAAAACTGCGGTTGCGGAGGGACTTGCACTTGAAATTGCAAAGGGCAATGTGCCTGAAATTCTTAAAGACAAGCGAGTTGTCAGCCTTGACCTCACAGGTATGGTAGCAGGTGCGAAGTACAGAGGTGACTTTGAGGAGAGAATTAAGGCGGCTATTGACGAGGTTAAAAAGTCAAAGAACACTATCCTCTTCATTGATGAACTTCATACTATCGTTGGTGCAGGTGCCGCAGAGGGCAGTGCAGACGCTGCAAATATCCTTAAACCGTCACTTGCAAGAGGCGATTTTCAGGTTATCGGTGCAACAACTCTTAACGAGTACAGAAAATATATTGAAAAAGATGCCGCTTTGGAGCGTCGTTTCCAGCCCGTAAAGGTTGGCGAGCCTACTCCCGAACAGGCTGTACAGATTCTCAAAGGCTTGCGTGACAGCTATGAGGCACACCATAAGGTTAAGATTACCGATGAGGCAATCAATGCTGCAGTAACATTGTCATCAAGATATATCGCAGACCGTTACCTCCCCGATAAGGCAATTGACCTTATTGATGAGGGTGCGTCAAAGGTAAGGCTTGCATCTCTTACTTCTCCTGATAATGTAAAGGAGCTTGAAGATGAAATTGCAGACTATGAAAAGGAAAAGGCAAGTGCAATTAACGAGCAGGACTTTGAAAGGGCTGCACGACTTCGTGATGAGCAGAAGGAACTTCAGACAAAGCTTGACGATGCAAAGAAGAAGTGGCAGGAACAGCAGAAGGGTAACAGCGGCGAGGTAACTGCCGAGGATATCGCAAAGATTGTTTCTGAATGGACAGGTATCCCTGTTGTTCAGCTTACTAAGGAAGAAAGCGAAAGACTTCTTAACATGGAGAATGTTCTCCACGAAAGAGTTATCGGTCAGAGCGAGGCTGTAACTGCAATCGCAAAGGCTATCAGACGAGGCAGAGTAGGTCTTAAAGACCCGAAGAGACCTGTCGGTTCGTTTATCTTCCTCGGTCCGACGGGCGTCGGTAAAACAGAACTTTGCAAGGCTCTTGCAGAGGCAATGTTCGGCGATGAAAATGCAATGCTCCGTCTTGATATGAGTGAGTATATGGAGAAACACACCGTGTCAAAGCTTATCGGCTCACCGCCCGGATATGTAGGCTTTGAAGAGGGCGGTCAGCTCACCGAAAAGGTAAGAAGAAAACCGTATTCGGTTGTACTCTTTGATGAGATTGAAAAGGCTCACCCCGATGTATTCAATATGCTCCTCCAGATTCTTGAGGACGGCAGACTTACCGACTCACAGGGCAGAACGGTTGACTTTAAGAACACCGTTATCATAATGACCTCTAATGTCGGCGCAAGACTTATCACCGAAAAGCAGAGCTCACTCGGTTTTAATTCCGAAAATGAGAATGCCGAAGAGAGCGAGAAAAAGGACATCAAGGAGCTTGTAACAGGCGAACTCCGCAAGGTATTCCGTCCTGAATTCTTGAACCGTGTTGACGACATTATCGTGTTCAACAAGCTCAACAAGGACGAAATCAAGCAGATTGCCGTTAAGATGCTCAAAACTCTTGAAAACCGTCTTGATAAGATGAATATTAAAATCAGCTTTACAGACAACGCAGTCAGCGAGATTGCCGACAAGGGCTTTGACGAAAACTACGGTGCAAGACCTCTCCGCCGTGCAATACAGAACGAGATTGAAGATCCGCTTTCAGAGCAGATGCTCGAGGGCAAGGTCAAGGACGGCGCAGTAGTTACCTGCGATTTCTCAGACGGTCAGTTTACCTTTACAACAGCAAACGCCAATTAAGCGTAATCATTAATAAAAACAAAATCAACCGCAGAGCTAAAAACTTTGCGGTTGATTTTTTTGTTTTGAATATCTTGACAAAATGAATTTAAGGTGTATAATTAATCCGACAAAAACACAAGAGGGTGTTAATTATGAAAAAAATTATCTCAATTATCTTGTTGGCAGTTATTATCTCAACTTCTGTTTTATTTACAGGTTGTGGCGGTGAAGTTGCACCGAGTAATGCTCAAACTTCTGATGAAGCCGATACAACTGCTTTGTCAGACACTACTCCGACAGCAGATCCAAACCAATTTTCAGTTGAATTTTATGACTATAAAACTAATGAACTCATTTCAAAATCAAACAAAAACAACCTTAACGAAAAGTTGAAGGCATCTGACGATTTGATATATATGACATCTGATAATAAGGTGGATTCGATAGATGTTGAACCGAGTTATGTACTTCTTTTATCATACCTGAAAGATACCAGTCGAGATATTTGGGTTTTGATATATGTCAAGGGTGATGATGTCTATGTTCAGGCTGACAAAAGGCACGCAAACATAAACCTTGACACGGCAGGCTATGACATCTATAAGAGCAAATACAATAAATCGCAGCTTGAAGAATTGATGAAATAATTACAGTGTAAAGTTGCCTGAATTTAAAAGATTTTACAAACACGGTGTAACCCAAATACATAGGTTGCATCGTGTTTTTTACATCAAATTTCTGCTCATAATTTGAAAAGTGTAGCTTTTGCCCCTCAAATTTCATTGAAAAGTGTAGTTTTTAACCCCTAAATTCTATTGAAAAGTGTGTCTTTAAATGGTATAATCTTATTGAAAAGTGTAAAAAACTATACTGAAAATCTATTGAAAAGTGGGATTGGTATGCTTTACAGAAAGATTGAAACCGTAATCGAAGAACATATAAAGTCGGATTCAAAGAAAATTCTTCTCATAGACGGTGCAAGACAGGTCGGAAAAACATACATTATCCGTTATGTCGGCAAAAAGATTTTTAAAAATTTTATTGAAATAAATATGGTTGAAGATTCCCTCGGCAACCGACTTTTTGAAAACACAAAAACAGTCGAAGATTTTTACTTGCAGGTGAGTATGCTCGCAGGAAATAAAATGGGGAAGAAAAGCGATACCTTGATTTTTATTGACGAAATTCAGGCATATCCTCATCTGCTGACCTTGCTTAAATTTTTGTCACAGGACGGCAAATTTACATTCATTGCAAGCGGTTCGCTTTTGGGTGTAACGCTGTCACAGACTACCTCAATTCCAATGGGCAGTATTCGCAAAGTGCGTATGTTTCCGCTCGATTTTGAGGAATTTCTCTATGCAAACGGAATGAATGAAATTGTTATTTCGGCTATGCAGAAAAAATTTGAAAATCTTGAATCTCTCGATGAATCCATGCACAATAGGATGATGGATTTATTCAGAAAGTATCTGCTTGTCGGCGGATTGCCCGATGCGGTTAACAGCTATATTTCTGAGAGAAATATTCAGTCCGTCAGAGAGATACAAAGCGAAATTCACGAATATTATGCTGCAGACGCTTCAAAATACGATGAAGAAAACAAACTTAAAATCCGCAGAGTTTATGACCTCATTCCGTCAAATATGGAAAACAAAAAGAAGAGGATTGTTGCAAAAAATATTGAGAATAAAAGCGGTAAGCGTTTCAGCGACTATCAGGATGAATTCGAGTATTTGATAAGTGCAGGGATCGCCCTTAATGTTCAGGCAATTTCAAATCCCGTTTTTCCGCTTATTGAATCAACTGGTAAAAATCTGCTCAAGCTTTATCTGAACGATGTCGGTATTCTGACGGGAATTTTGTACGGCAACAATATCCGTGCCGTGCTTGATGATGAAACGAGTGTGAATCTCGGTTCGGCTTACGAAAGCGTTGTGGCAAGCGAACTGGCGGCTCACGGCTATAAACTTTACTATTATGATAATCGAAGTAAGGGAGAGGTTGACTATCTTATTGATGATTACGACAGCCTTTCTGCTGTTCCGATTGAGGTGAAATCGGGAAAGGATTACACGGTTCACAGCGCATTGAACACATTTGTAAGCAATAAGGATTATCACATTAAGAAAGCCTTTGTTCTTTCAAACGAGAGAACAGTAACTTCCGACGGGAAGATTAACTATATCCCGATTTACTATATTATGTTTTTCAAAAATGATGTGGGCAAAACAGGAAGTTTTACCTTTTGATATTTAATAGGGTGTAAAAAAGCCTCCCGTGGTGGGAGGCTTTTGTTCGGTTATGACCGTTAATCAGTCGATTTCAACCATAATTTTTTCTTCACTGCGGATAGCGGCACTGCGGGCAATTGTGCGGATAGCCTTGGCAATTCTGCCCTGCTTTCCGATGATTCTGCCCATGTCGTTTTCTGCAACATGAATGTGGTAAACAACTGTTCCCTCTTCGTTGGGAGCGTCTGCTTCAACTGATACGGAATCGGGATCGTCAACAAGACCCTTTGCGATAACTGCAAGTAAATCTTTCATTGTTTGTCCTTTCCGAAGCGCAATTATTCAATTACGCCGTTCTTCTTGAGAAGAGCCTTTACTGTGTCTGTTGGCTGAGCACCGTTAGCAATCCACTTCTTAACTGCTTCAGCGTCAACATTGAACTCAGAGGGCTTCTTGAGAATATCATATGTGCCGATTTCTTCAATGAAACGGCCGTTTCTCGGATATCTTGAATCTGCTACTACTACTCTGTAGAAAGGAGCCTTCTTTGAACCCATTCTTCTAAGTCTGATCTTTACTGCCATAATGTTCACCTCATAAAAATTGTTAATTTATATTCACCAACCGTAATTGGATGAAAAACTTTGTTTAATGTTTGATTAATGTTAATTATTTGAACGGAGGCATTCCGTCCGGTCCGCCCATTCCGCCTGCAGGTCCCATACCGTTCATCGGCATACCGCCGAGTCCGGGAAGGCCTTTCATTTTTCTTCTTTTCTTAGAGCCTTTTCCGCCCTTTGTCATCTGACGCATCATCTTCTGCATCTGGTCAATCTGCTTGATAAGTCGGTTGACCTCTTCAATGCTTCTGCCCGAACCTGCCGCAATTCTGCGCTTTCTTGACGGGTTCATAATGTGCGGATGACTTCTTTCTTCGGGTGTCATTGAGAGGATGATTGCCTGAACCCAGTCAATCTGTCTGTCGTCAATGTCAACGCCCTCAAGCTGTTTTCCGACACCCGGAATTTTTGAGAGAATGCCCTTGAGCGGTCCCATTTTCTTGACCTGCTCAAACTGATCGTACAAATCGTTAAAATCGAATTTGTTGCTCATCATCTTCTGAGCCATTTCTTCGGCTTTTTCGGCATCCATTTTATTCTGTGCGTCCTCAATGAGAGTAAGCACATCACCCATGCCGAGAATACGGCTTGCCATTCTGTCTGGGTGGAAAACTTCAATATCGTCAAGCTTTTCGCCTGTACCTGCAAATTTAATAGGTCTGCCTGTAACAGCCTTTACCGAAAGCGCCGCACCGCCTCGAGTGTCACCGTCAAGCTTTGTGAGAATAACACCCGTAATGTCAAGAAGTTCGTTAAAGCTCTTCGCAACATTAACTGCGTCCTGACCTGTCATCGAGTCGATAACAAGCAAAATTTCGTTTGGTTCAACTTCTTTTTTGATGTTTTTAAGCTCATCCATAAGAGCCTCATCAATATGAAGTCTGCCTGCGGTATCGAGAATAACAACATCGTTGCCGTAGTCCTTTGCACGCTTGATTGCCTCTTTTGCAATCTTAACGGGATTTGCTTTTCCCATTTCAAAAACAGGAACGCCTGCCTTTTCACCGACAACCTTCAACTGGTCGATAGCGGCGGGACGATAAACGTCACAGGCGGCAAGCAGAGGATTTCTGCCTTGCTTTTTCAGCATTTTTGCAAGTTTTGCCGTGTGGGTTGTTTTACCTGAACCCTGAAGACCGCACATCATGATGACTGTCGGAGGTTTTGACGCAAACTCAATTCGTGCGTCCTCACCGCCCATAAGGCTTGTAAGCTCCTCGTCAACAATCTTAACAACCATCTGTGCAGGAGTAAGACTTTGCATAACATCCTGACCGACAGCACGCTCTGTTACTTTGTTTGTAAAGTCCTTTGCAACTTTGTAGTTTACATCGGCCTCAAGAAGTGCGAGTCGAACCTCTCGCATTGCTTCCTTAACATCTTTTTCAGAAAGCTTGCCTTTGTTTTTCAGTTTTTTGAACGCATTGCCAAGCTTATCTGCAAGTCCTTCAAATGCCATGAAAACTCCTTTAATCTTTCAGCGAGCCTGATTTTTCGATGATAACATCCGCAAGCTCTGTGATTTGTGTATCCTGTGAAAGTTCTTTTATTTCAAGTGCAAGAGCCGAAATTTCGTCAAGCCCCTGCTCAAGCTTACTGAACTGTTTGAACAGACCGAGCTTTTCTTCAAACTCAAAAAGCTGTTGCTCACTGCGCTTGATACTGTCACGCACTCCCTGTCTTGTTATTCCCGTTTCATCGGCAACCTCTGCAAGCGACAAATCTTCATTATAATAAAGGTCAATCGCCTTTTTGCCCGAGGGCTTTAAAAGCTCGCCGTAAAAATCAAACAAGAGAGATACTTCAATGTTTTTTTCCATACCTGACAGCTCCCGTGATTCTGGTCTGCGTGTAAAGAAAATTTCTTTACACCTGTGAATTATAATATACAATTGCCCGTTTGTCAAGCGTTTTAAGCCGATTTTACGGCTGAGAGTAGTTTTGATAAATTTTTAATTTTCGTGAAGTTATCAAATTTGTACAGTTATATTACAAAAACGGCAATATTGTGAAAGTTTCGGAAGATTTAAATAACTAAAATAAGCCGATTGTAAGGCGATTTTGAGTATAATTACGAAAGAGTAAAAAAAGTGTTTCTATCCTTTACAAATGAGTGGCTATGTGAAGTTTAGTTTTCGTCAAAATTCACAAAAATTATTTTTTTAGTGAAAAAAGCTATTTTTAATGTACATTTTCAAGTAAAATGTGTTATAATTGTTTTGAATTATTGAAGAAACGGGAGTTTTGCTTTACGGAACAAATTATAAATATCGACAGAATGGAAAATGCCGTAGCACTTTTTGGCAGTTTTGACGGAAATATTAAGCTGATTGAAAAGGAGTTTAATGTCCGTGTTACCTGCCGTGACAGTGAGCTTAAGGTTGAGGGCGATGCCGAAAACACATCGAAGGCCTGCAAGGTTATTGAAAGCCTGTTGCAGTTCATCAACCGTGGCGAGGCACTTTCCGAGCAAAATATCCGCTACTGCATTTCGCTTGTCAATGAAGGCAGTGAGGACAAAATAGAACAGCTTGCAGGCGACTGCATCTGTATTACTTCAAAAGGAAAGCCTATTAAGCCGAAAACCATCGGTCAGAAGCGCTACTGCTCGCAGATTGCGAAGAATACTGTCACAATCGGCGTCGGCCCTGCCGGTACGGGCAAGACCTACCTTGCCGTTGCAATGGCGGTCACGGCTTTCAGAAGCAAGCAGATTAACCGAATAATTCTCACAAGACCTGCTGTTGAGGCAGGCGAAAAGCTCGGTTTTCTGCCCGGTGATTTGCAGAGCAAGGTCGATCCGTATCTTCGCCCCCTGTATGACGCATTGTTTGATATGCTTGGTGCGGAAACATATCAAAAGTATGTTGAAAGAGGTAACATTGAGGTTGCACCGCTTGCATATATGCGAGGAAGAACGCTTGACGACAGCTTTATAATTCTTGACGAGGCTCAGAATACGACAAGGGAACAGATGAAGATGTTCCTTACCCGACTCGGATTTAACTCAAAAATGGTAATCACTGGCGATATTACGCAGATTGACCTTCCGAACGGTGCAAAGAGCGGTCTTAAAGACTGCATCAAAATCCTCAAGAATATTGACGATATCGGCACCTGTTTCTTTGACGAAAAGGATGTTGTCCGTCATCGCCTTGTTCAGGATATCATCAAGGCTTATGCAAAATTTGAAAACACTGACATTAATAATTTACGAAACAACGGCTCCAAAAACAACGGCTCCAAAAATTAATTTACTTAATTTTCACATATCCCACGCTATCGGGTTAAAAATAATGAAAGGATGATCATGAATGGCAGAGCATAATAAAATCAGGGTAATTATCACAAACAAACAAAAAGCAGTAAAGATTCCGACAGGTATCAGAATGTTGGTTCGTCGTTGTTGTAACGCAGTTCTGCGACTTGAAAAATTTGAAGGTTCTGCTGAAATCAGCGTTACTTTCACGGATAACGAGGGCATCAAGGCTCTTAACAAGCAGTATCGTGACAAGGACATTGAAACCGATGTTCTTTCTTTCCCAATGGGCGAAAACGGTGTTTATGACACCAATCCCGAAACAGGCGCACAGATTCTCGGTGATGTTGTAATTTCTATGGAAAAGGCAAGAGATCAGGCAGAACTCTTTGGCCACAGCCTCCAGAGAGAGGTTGGCTATCTTACCGCTCACAGTGTTCTTCACCTTCTCGGCTATGATCACATGGAAAAGCTTGAAAGGGTAAGAATGAGAGAAAAAGAAGAGCTTGTTATGGAACAGCTCGGTCTTCCTGCATCATCAAGCTACATAGTTGATGACGATATGGCTTGACAGAGTAGTTATATTACGGGGTATGAAAAAGCAAATCAAAAGTTTTAAAAGTGCATTCAGAGGTTTCTGCTTTGCCGTAAAAAGCGAAAGTCATATGAGATTTCACCTTGTTGCAACATTTTATGTTTTCGTTTTCGGTTGCTTTTACGATTTTTCTGCCGCAAAATGGGCGTTGCTCGCCGTTTTGTGTGCGCTTATAATTGCACTTGAAATGGTCAACACCTGTGTTGAAAAGCTTTGTGATTTGTTTTGTGACAGATACGATTTTTCCGTTAAGATTATCAAGGACATTGCAGCCGCAGCCGTGCTTGCCGTGTCATTTCCGGCTGTGTTTACAGCGGTGCTGTTCTTCCTTGATTTTGAAGTAATCAGAAAAATATTTTCGTATTTTGTAAACAATCCCGTTATGCTCGTTTTGCTGATTTTATCTGCGGTGATTTCTGCCGTCTTTGTATGTGCAGGTCCCGCAAAAGTCAAGAACGCAATTTTGGGCATTAAAAGAAAAGATAAACATTAACAAAGGGGCGGCATTTTGCTTGCCCCCGATTTTTGTATAGTGAGGTAATATGTTAAATACAGATAATAAAGATAAATCCGCATTTATTGCCATTGTCGGCAGACCTAATGTGGGCAAAAGTTCAATTCTCAACAGACTTATGGGACAGAAAATTGCAATTGTTTCAAGCAAACCGCAGACTACCCGCAACAGAATCACAGGCGTGCTTACTCAGGGCGAATATCAGCTTGTTTTCTTTGATACACCGGGTATGCACAAGCCGAAAACCTCTCTCGGCAAGTATATGGTGCGTTCCGTCAATGAATCCGTGGGCGGTGTTGACTGCTGTATGCTCGTTGTTGAGGCAGGAAAAGAACCGGGTGACACAGAACTTAACCTTATTGAAAAGTTCAAGTCAATGGAAATGCCGGCAATCCTTGCAATCAACAAGATTGACACTCTCAAAGAAAAAGAAGAACTTATGAAACAGATTGCCCGTTACAGTCTGCTCTACGATTTTGACGCAGTTGTTCCCGTGAGCGCACAGGACGGCAACGGTATGAACGAACTTCTTGACGAGCTTAAAAAGCAGGCAGACGAGGGCGGTCATTTCTTTGATGACGATACTCTTACAGACCAGCCCGAAAGAGTTATTGTTGCCGAAATTATCCGTGAAAAAATACTCCGTCTTTGCGACAGGGAAATTCCGCACGGCACGGCTGTTGTAATCGAAAAAATGAAAACAAGGGATAACGGTATGCTTGATATTGACGCTACTATTTTCTGTGAAAAAGAAACCCACAAGCGTATTATTATCGGCAAAAACGGCTCAATGCTCAAGAAAATCAGCACATTTGCCCGTCAGGATATCGAAAGGTTTTTTGATTGCAGGGTATTCCTACAGACATGGGTAAAGGTAAAAGAGGATTGGCGAAACCGTGCCCAGATTCTTCAGAATTTCGGCTATGAAGAAAAGAATTTTGACTGATAATCCGATTAAAAGCGATTCGGGTACACGATTTGACACAATGTCAGATTTTTCATAATATAATAAACGGCATCCGTGAAACACTAACTGCGGAGGTGTTTTTATGGATAACTGGAGTGCGTGGCAAATATTCTTTACCACGGGAAGCGTTCTTGATTACATTCGCTACAAAAGTATTCAGGATGCCAAAGACACGGGTGCAATCACCGTGAACAGGGAGGAAACCGATGAAATTCCGAACAGAGGGACTGATTATAAAGGAACAGAATATCGGTGAGCAGGACAAGCTCGTTTTTGCTCTCACAAAGTCAAACGGTGTAATCCGTGCGTTTGTAAAGGGTGCAAAAAACATCAAAAACGGCAAATGTGCGGCGGCATCTCTCCTCTCATATTCCCGACTTACAATTTATAAAGGTCGGGAAAGTTACATAATCGGTGAGGCACAGCCGATTCGCATTTTCTCAAAGCTCCGCAGTGATGTTACAAAAATGTGCCTTGCACAGTATTTTTGCGAACTCGCTCTGACAATTTGTCCCCGTGAGCAAAAGGCAGACTCATTTCTGAGCCTTGTGCTTAATTCGCTCTACCTTTTGTCAGAGAACAAACGCAGTGCAGACCTTATCAAGCCGTGTCTTGAAATGAGGCTTGCAAGTATGGCGGGCTATATGCCCGACCTGAGAATGTGCAGAGAATGCGGAGAATACATTACTCCCATTATGTACTTTCTGCCACGCATAGGCGCTCTTGAATGTGCCGATTGCAGAACGGATGTGTCGGAACCTGCAATCGCTCTCAATGAGGGAACGCTCACGGCGCTTAGGCACACGGTTTATGCCGATGATGACAAGCTGTTTTCGTTTGCATTGCCGAAGGATGACCTTGTTGTGCTGAATGCGGCGAGCGAAAGTTATCTTAAATACAGATTTGAAAAAGACTTTAAAACGCTTGTTTTTTACAAAACAATAAGCAGTTAATCAGACAATGCAGTTTTGTGTGAAAATGACTTATTTATTTGAAACAGAATGACTGAAAACTGTAGGGGCGCTCATTGGGCGCCCGCGGGCGGATAATATCCGCCCCTACGGACACAAAATTGCAATTATTGAATTTGGTAGAATTATGAACAGACATTACAAAACACTTGAACTTGATAAAATCCTCGAAAGGCTTGCGGGAATGACTTCGATTGAGGACGCTCGTGAAATGGCATTGAATCTCGAACCCGTGTTTGAACTGAAAAAGGTTGAACAGCTTTTACAGCAAACCGATGACGCAGTTGCGTTAAGCGGAAGATTCGGTGCTCCGTCATTCGGCGGTGCCGGAAATTGTTCGGGACATTTACGCAGAGCACAGGCAGGCGGTTGCCTTACCACAGGCGAACTCCTGTCGGTTGCATCAACGCTCAGAACAATCCGCACGGTCAAGGAGTGGCACTCACGCTCGGGCGGAGGAGCAAGCTCTCTTGACAGCTATTTCAGCGGACTTGTTTCCAACAAGTTTCTTGAGGACAAAATCACCTCGGCTATTATAAGCGAGGAGGAAATTTCCGATAAGGCAAGCCCTGTTTTGTCGGATATAAGAAGAAAAATCCGCACAGCATCCTCAAAGGCTCGTGAGGTACTCGATAAAATTATTCACAGCTCAACATACATAAAGTATCTTCAGGATACTATCGTCACACAGCGTGACGGCAGATATGTTGTTCCCGTAAGAAGTGAATGCAGAGGCAATGTTCCGGGTCTTGTACACGACACCTCGTCAAGCGGTGCAACCGTGTTTATCGAGCCTATGGGCGTTGTTCAGGCAAACAATGACATCAAGCTTTTGCAGTCAAAGGAAGAGCAGGAGATTGAAAGAATCCTCTTTGAGCTTTCCGCAAATGCAGGCGAGTTTGCCGACAGTATTATCCACAGCTACAAGAACCTTGCACAGCTTAATTTGATTTTTGCAAAGGCTGACCTTGCGTATTCAATGAAAGCGTCAAAGCCGATTATGAACGACAGGGGAATGATTGAGCTCAAACAGGCTCGTCATCCTCTTATCGACAAAAACAAGGTTGTTCCCGTTGATGTTATGCTCGGAAAAGAGTTTGACACGCTTGTAATCACAGGTCCTAACACGGGCGGTAAAACCGTAACTTTAAAGACAATCGGTCTGCTCACGCTCATGGCAATGTGCGGACTTCTTGTTCCGTGTGCCGACAACAGCGAGCTTTCCGTGTTCAGAAGGGTGCTTGTGGATATTGGTGACGAACAGAGTATTGAACAGTCGTTGTCAACCTTTTCGGGACATATGACAAATATCGTTCAGATTATAAAGCTTGCAAACGCAGGCTCGCTCTGCCTTATTGACGAGCTCGGCGCAGGAACAGACCCTGTCGAGGGTGCGGCTCTTGCAATTGCAATTCTTGAAAGACTGCGTGACAAACACGCAAAAATCGCTTCAACAACCCACTATGCGGAGTTAAAGGAATTTGCTCTGCGTACTCCCGGAGTTGAAAACGGCAGTTGCGAATTTGATGTTGCAACTCTCAAGCCGACTTACCGACTTCTCATCGGTGTTCCCGGCAAGAGTAATGCGTTTGCAATTTCAAAAAGACTCGGAATAGATGATGAGATAATCAGCCGAGCAAGCGAACTTGTTTCAAACGAGAACAGACAGTTTGAAGATGTTGTTGAAAAGCTTGAAAAGCGCCGTCAAAGCCTTGAAAAACAGCTCGAAAACGCAAACAGACTTACTGCAAAGGCTAATACCGAAAAGCAGAAAGCAGAAAACGAAATGCAGAAGGCAAAACAGCGTGCAGAGCGTGAGATTGAAAAGGCAAGGCAGGAGGCTCAGCGTATTATTTCACGCACAAGAGCACAGGCCGACGCAGTTGCCGAAGAACTTGAAAAGGCGAGAAAAGCCAAGGATATGAGCGTTCAGGCAAGAACACAGCTAAAGAAAAATATTGACAAGATGGAGGCTCATGCCGATCCTGTCAAGGCTCGCAATACTCCCGATGAGGAGTACAAGCTGCCAAGACCGCTCAAAGTCGGCGACACGGTTCTTATTTACGATATCGACAAAAACGCAACTGTACTTGCACCGCCGAACAAGGACGGTGTTGTGCTTGTTCAGGCGGGCATAATCAAAACGAGGGTTGATATCAAGAATCTTCGTTTGCTCAAATCAAACAACAAGCCTGCAAAGGACAGATTTTCAAGCACAAGAAATGTGCCGAGCAGAATGGATGTCCGTCCCGAAACAGAGGTTGATGTCCGTGGTGAAACCGCCTTCGACGCAATTAATATTGTTGACAAGGCAATTGACAATGCCGTACTTTCGGGTGTGAGCAAAATGACGATTATTCACGGCAAAGGCACGGGTGTGCTTAAGCGTGAAATAAACAAGTATCTTAAAACAAACAAAGCCGTCAAAAGTCAGCGACTCGGTGTTTTCGGTGAGGGCGAAGACGGTGTTACAATCATTGAATTAAAGTAAAATCCGACTGAATTTATTTTGTGAAATTTGAGGTAATTATGAAAAAGCAGTTTCTTGATTCGGGAAAAATCGTGGGTACACACGGCATAAAAGGTGAGGTCAGAATTGATCCGTGGTGTGATTCCCCCGAATTTCTCTGTGCCTTTAAAAAGCTGTGGCTTGACGAAAACGGAACAGAGTTCATCGAGGTAAAATCCCGTCCGCACAAAAATATCGCTCTTGCAAAAATCAAGGGTGTTGACACAATCGAGGCAGCCGAAAAATACAGAGGCAAGGTTGTGTATATCAACCGTGACGACATCAATCTTGCAGAGGGCGTTCACTTTGTTCAGGATCTTATCGGTCTTGAGGTTAAGGATGCCGGCAACGGCAGAGTTTACGGCAAAATTTCCGATGTTTTGCGTACAGGCGCAAACGATGTTTACGAAATCAAAGATGCCGACGGCAAGACATACCTTGCTCCAGTAATTGATGATGTTGTAAAAGAAATCAATGTCAATGACGGCTATGTTCTTATTGTTCCCATGAAAGGAATTTTCGACGATGAGGATTGATATTATAACGCTTTTCCCCGAAATGTTTGAGCCTGTTTTAAACGGAAGCATAATCGGCAGAGCACAGAAAAGCGGTGTGCTTGAAATCGTGTGTCACCAACTGCGTGATTACGCTTTTGACAAGCACAAAAGAGTTGACGACACTCCCTACGGCGGCGGAATGGGAATGCTTATGAAAGCCGAACCCATTGCCCTCTGCTTTGAGGATATCTGCAAACAAATCGGCAAAAGACCACATTTTGTCTATATGTCACCGCAGGGCAAAACATTGAAACAGCAAAGACTTCGTGAGCTTGCCGATGTTGAAAACATCTGTATTCTCTGCGGTCATTACGAGGGTGTTGACCAAAGACTTCTTGACGAGTTTATTGACGAAGAAATTTCAATCGGAGACTATGTTCTCACGGGCGGAGAAATTCCCGCAATGGTATTTGCGGACGCACTTTCAAGAATGGTTCCGGGTGTGCTTTCCAACAACGAATGTTTTACCGAGGAAAGCCATTTTAACGGACTTCTTGAGTATCCGCAGTACACAAAACCATCGGTCTGGAGAGGCAAAGAAGTTCCCGAAGTGCTTATGAGCGGTCATCATGCAAACATTGAAAAGTGGAGAAAAGAAAAGAGCATAGAGGTGACTGCCCTCAAGCGTCCCGAAATGCTTGAAGAATATAACAAAAAGTAATTTTTGCAGTATATTATCGGTGTGTTTACATAAAATAAGACAAGAAAAAACATATGAAATACCGCGTGTTTAAGGGGAAAATACGGGGAAAACATAATATTTTGTAAAAATGCACAATAAACAGGGTAATAAATTCTCTCAAGGTGCATATTAACACGAAATTAATTTATTGTATTGACCTTGTTCGGAAAAAAGATTATAATACATATTAAATTGAGCCGCAATTTGCAGGCATTGGTGGTTAAAAATTTAAAGGCAAAGAGGGTTTTAAAAATGTATGTTAAGGAAGTATTAGTACAGAATAAAGCCGGTTTACACGCTCGTCCGGCAACTTTCTTTATTCAGAAGGCTAATGAGTATAAGTCAACAATTTGGGTAGAGAAGGAAGAGCGTCGTGTAAATGCAAAAAGTCTTCTCGGTGTGTTGTCCCTCGGAATTATCGGCGGCACTACTATTAAGGTAATTGCTGACGGTTCTGACGAAACTGAAGCAGTTGAGGGTCTTGTTTCTCTCGTTGAGTCAGGCTTTGCTGAATAATCAGCTTTAAATTTTACAAAATAACAAGGGGCGGTTTTTCCGCCTCTTTTTTGTTTCTCTCAAATTAATCTGAAATCGTAAAAGGCGGTGATTTTGTGAATCCGAAAATGTCACAGCTTCGCAAAAAAGCAATGGCACTTCCTCTGTTGCCGGGTGTGTACATCATGCACGACAAAAACGGAAAAATTATATATATCGGCAAGGCAAAGGCTCTTAAAAACAGAGTCAGCCAATACTTCGGTTCGCAGAATAACCATGCCGAAAAGGTTCGCAGAATGGTTGATAATGTCGATGATTTTGAATATATCATCACGGACAGCGAGTTTGAGGCACTCATTCTTGAATGCAGTCTTATCAAGCAACACACCCCGAAGTATAACATTCTGCTTAAAGACGACAAGGGCTACAGCTATATAAGAATCAGCTCGGGTGATTGGAAAAAGCTGTCATATACATTGCAGAAAAAGGATGACGGAGCGGAATATATCGGTCCGTACAAGAGCAGTTACTATGTAAAAAATGCCGTTGAGGAGGCCAACAAAATCTTTATGCTCCCAACCTGTAACCGCCAATTTCCGAGAGATTGCGGAAAGGGCAGACCGTGCCTTAACTACCACATAAAGCAATGCATGGCTCCGTGTACAGGCAGAGTAAGGCTTAAAGATTACAACGAAAATCTTAACCGTGCGCTTGAATTTTTGCGTGGCGGTTCAACAAATTCAATCAAAAAGCTGACCGAAGAAATGGAAAACGCCGCAGAAAATCTTGAATTTGAAAGGGCGGCGTCAATCAGAGATATAATAAAATCCGTCCGTAAAATGAGCGACAAGCAAAAGGTTGTTGCAACAAAAATTGATGACGGCGATGTTATTGCAGGTTTTTCGGATGACGGCAAAACCTGTTATCAGGTATTTCGATTTGAAGGCGGAAGGTTATTTGACCGTGAAAGCTTTGTGTTTGACAGCGGTGAAAGTGAATCCGAAACCGAAGAATTTTTACTGCGATATTACACTCTGCGTGACAGTGTGCCAAAGAGCATTGCAATTGACAGGGAATTTGACGGTATGGAAGAAATTGCCGAATGGCTCTCGCAAAAGCACGGCAGTAAGGTCGGCATAACGGTTCCGCAGAGGGGCGACAGAGCGCAGCTTGTGGCAATGTGCAAATCGAATGCCGCAGAAACCCTTGCACAGAAAAAGGGCGCAACCGTTCGTGAGTACAATGTGCTTGAAGAACTGCGTGATTTGCTCGGACTTAAAAAACTGCCCGAATATATCGAATCCTACGATATTTCAAACCTTGCAGGCACGGAAAATGTTGCGGGTATGATTGTTTATAAAAACGGCAAACCGCTCAAATCGGCTTACAGAAAGTTTAAAATCAAAGGCTTTGAAGGACAGGATGACTACGCATCCATGGCGGAAGTTTTGACAAGACGATTTGACGAATATTATAAAAATCCCGATGAGAACGAGGGCTTTGGAAAATTGCCCGACCTTATCCTGCTTGACGGCGGTAAAGGTCAGGTTGCGGCTGTAAAAGAGGTTTTGCAGAGTAAGAATATTGATGTTCCGCTGTTCGGTCTTGTAAAGGACGATAAGCACAGAACCCGTGCCGTAACGGGCGAGGGCGGAGAAATTGCGCTCAGTCCCGGACGGTCGCTGTTTGCGTTCCTCGCAAAAATGCAGGACGAGGTTCACCGCTTTGCAATCGGCTATCACCATTCAAGACGAAGCAAAAATACATTCAAAAGTTCGCTTACAGGCATTGAGGGTATAGGCGAAGTCAGAGCAAGGTCGCTTCTTAAGTATTTCAGAACGATTGAAAACATCTCAAACGCAGACCTTGCAGAGCTTGAAAACGCTCCTAAAATGACAAAAGACGCCGCACTTGCGGTGTATAAATACTATCATCCGCAGGATGAAAACAAAACAGAGTAAAATATTGTTGTAAATTATCTTTTAATGTGTTATACTAAAATTTGCAGTTTTAAACAATTGTTTGAAATTCAACTTTTTGGTAATGCCGTATGCCTGCTTGCGGTGTTGTTTTATGATTTTGCAGGCGGAAAGGCTGCGTGTGTTTTATGAGAGTTATTACAGGCTCCGCAAGAGGCAGACGACTCGAAACCCTTGAGGGTGAAGATGTAAGACCGACAACCGACAGAATTAAAGAGGCTGTTTTTTCGATTATACAGTTTGAAACCGAGGGCAGAAACTTTCTTGACCTTTTTGCAGGCTCGGGACAAATGGGTATTGAGGCTTTGAGCAGAGGCGCAAAGTCGGCAAGCTTTGTTGACAATGCAAAAAAATCGCTTGAAACGGTAAAAAGAAACCTCAAGGCTACTAAGCTTGAAAACTCGGCAAAGGTTTTTGCAATGGATTTTCACAGCTTTCTTTCGATGAATTCACAGCGTTTTGACATTGCATTTCTCGATCCGCCATACAGAACGGGAATGCTGCAGGATGCCCTTGAACTTGTTCCCGAGGCTATGAACGATACGGGTGTAATTATTGCGGAAAATCCTCTTGACGAAGAAATTTTGTCGAATTACGGTGATTTTGTACTTGACAGACAGTATCGCTATGGTAAAATAAAAATAACTACATTCAGACATAAGGATTTTCAAAGATGAACAAAACAGTGATTTGTCCGGGAAGTTTCGATCCCGTAACGCTCGGACACCTTGATGTTATCACGAGAGCGTCAAAGCTTTTTGACCGTGTAATCGTGGGCGTGCTTGTCAATTCTTCAAAAAAGCCGATTTTTTCGATTGATGAGAGAATTGAACTTTTGAAGGAAGTTACCGAGCATCTCAATAATGTTGAAATAGTAGGCTTCAACGGCTTGCTTGCACAGTATTGTGAGGAACACGGTGTGGACGCAATTGTTAAGGGACTCAGAGCGGTAACTGACTTTGAATATGAATTTCAGATGGCGCTCACCAACAAAAAGCTGAATCCGAACCTTGAAACCCTGTTTTTAACGGCTGAGGCGGATTCAATGTATCTCAGCTCGAGCATGGTTCGTGAAATTGCCTCAATGGGCGGTGACATCAGTAATTTTGTTCCTGCGTGTATCCATGACAGAATTGTGGAAAGACTGAAAAATAAATAAGCGTTTGATTTTTTAATTAAAGGTGGATTAAACCAAACATATAAGGAGTGGACAAAAATGAAAGTTGAGGATTTGATTTTACAGCTTCAGGATGTTATCAGTGCCGCTAAGTCAATGCCGTTTTCGGGTGGCAAGGTAATGGTGAGCAGTGATGAGATTTATGATATTCTCGATCAGATTCAGGACGCTATGCCGGCAGAGGTAAGACAGGCAAAGAATATTGTCGCTGACAGAAAGCAGATTCTTGCCGAGGCTAACCGTGAATCAGAGAATATAATCAGAAGTGCCGAGGAACGCAAAAAGGCTATGCTTAACCAGAACGAGCTCGTTCGTGAGGCTCAGGCAAAGGCTAAGGAAATTGTTGACGATGCAAAGCAAAAATCGGCAGAAATCAGAAAAGCTGCGAATGTGTATGTTGACAGCATTATGAAACGCACGGAAGAGGGCGTTGCAACACAGCTTGAGGCTCTCAGAAAGACTCATGCAAACATAGTCAGCTCACAGAAAAAGCAGGGCTGATTTAAATTTAGCTTATTAAGGACAGACTCAATATGAGCCTGTTCTTTTTTTATGCCGTTTTTATCGTATGTGTTGTGTCACATTATGACACTGAAACGAATGCTTGCGAAATCGGCGGTTGAAAAATATAAAAATGTTGTCGGCTTTTGTAACCCGTGCGGTGCGTTTTGTAATTTTTAAGACTGCTGTTTTTGCTATGGAATGGGTGAAATCCTCTGTAAAATCAGTTTTTTGGGGCATAATATTCTTTTGCGAAAAAATATGGTTTCAAAGTTGAAAGCATTTGAAATGATTTGTAAATATTATTTGTTTTTTCGTAACTTTGATATTGATTTTTTTGTACCTATGGTTTATAATAAGACAAAAGGTGTCAGAAGGTGTCATTCAGTGACTTTTAAAACCACAGAGTGACGGTTTCTGAAGAAAAGTGTATGGAGGTGGGCAGATGTTTTCGGGAATGACAAATCATTCTATTGATGCAAAAGGAAGAATTGTACTGCCCGCAAAGTTCCGTGAACAGCTCGGCGAAACATACTATCTTGCACGAGGCTTCGGCAACAAGTGCATTCAGGTTATGTCAAGCGAACAGTTCAACGCAATGTGCGAGAAGATTCTTGCACTTCCCGCAAACCTCTCCATGGCTGTTCAGTACACCTTTAACGCTACTGCGGTTGAGGTTACTCCCAACGCACAGGGCAGGGTGATTATTCCGCAGTCCCTGCGTGAGTTTGCCGAGATTGAAGGCGATGCGGTAGTTATCGGTATGACAAACAGACTCGAAATCTGGAGCAAGAAAAATTATGAGGACTATGTTGCTTCTCAGAATGAAAATCTTGCACTTGCTCTCAAGGAGTTAAAGCTTTAAGGAGGTTGTTATGGAATTTTCTCATATTCCTGTCCTTCTTGAGCAGGCTGTTGACGCTCTTGCTGTTAAGGAAAACGGCATTTATGTTGACGGCACAGCGGGCGGAGGCGGTCACAGCAGTGAAATCCTCAGTCGACTTACTACGGGCAAGCTCATTTCGATTGATCAGGATCCCGATGCAATACTGACGCTGACAGAGCGTTTTAAGAAAAACGAAAATTCAATAATTATCAAGGGTAATTTTGCCGATATGGTTAGCCTCCTTCATTCAAGAGGAGTGGGCAGAGTCGACGGTGTTCTGCTTGACATCGGTGTTTCATCTCATCAGCTTGATACAGCCGAAAGGGGTTTTTCCTTCCATGAGGACGCACCTCTCGATATGAGAATGAGCCAAAGCGGAACAACAGCCGCAGAGCTTGTCAACACTCTCCCCGCAGGTGAGTTAAGACGAATCCTCAGCGTTTACGGTGAAGAAAAATTTGCCGGTGCAATTGTAAACGGAATTGTAAAGGCAAGAGCCGAAAAGCCGATTGAAACTACCCTTGAGCTTGCGGAAATTATAAAAGAAAATGTTCCACAGCGTGTCCGCCGTGACGGACATCCTGCGAGAAAAAGCTTTCAGGCTTTGAGAATTGCTGTAAACGATGAACTCGGAGTTCTTGAAAGAGGTCTTGACGGTGCATTTGAACTTCTCGGAAGCGGCGGAAGGCTTGCAGTTATTACCTTCCATTCGCTTGAGGACAGGATCGTAAAACAGAAAATGGCATCTTGGTGTCAGGGCTGTACCTGTCCAAAGGATTTTCCCGTGTGTGTTTGCGGAAACAAGCCAAAGGCTAAGCTTGTTGTAAGAAAGCCGGTTTGTGCAAATGAAACAGAATTGAGGAATAACCCGAGAGCAAGAAGTGCAAAGTTGAGAATATGCGAAAAAATTTAAAAAAAATTCTCTGTGACTATAGACAAAACTGCCTGTTTGTAGTAAAATATAACAAAGTTGTAAAGATTATTACAGACACAAGCAATTGTGCTTTCGTGTTTGTTAATAACAAAATGTATGGCTTTGAAATATATGTCCGATAAAATCGGATTGATTGTGTGTTGTGTGTATTTTATAAATTTGTTAAAGATTTGAAACTTTTTTGTTTTATCGAAAATAAAGCAAAAATGTGTGTTTTATGAAATTGATATAGAAAGGCATCAGGTGCGTTTAATGGCTTATGAAAACAGAAATGCAGCTTATGATTTGAGTCTTTTTGATGACAGCAGCGACTATGTTCCGGGTTCGGCCGCTCCTGAAAGAAAAGAAGAAGTACATAAAAAGCAGGAAAGAAAAAGAAGAAAAAACAATGTTGTAAGTCTTCCGAAGGAGGAACTTCAGAAGAACAGACGCCGCAGACATAACAAGTTTAAAATCGCTCTCGGAACAGTGAGCGGTGCTGCAGCGACAATCATAATCGGCATCATAATTGTCGGACAGGTAAGACTTACCGAGCTTAATCAGGAAGTTATTACGGCTAAAGAAACTCTTGCAAATGCACAGAGCGTTTATACACAGACACAGATGAAGCTTGAATCAAAGCTTTCAACATCGGATATTGAAAAGTATGCCGAGGATAAACTCGGTATGACCAAGGCTACGAACACACAGAAAGAATTTGTTACCCTTGCAGGCGGAGATAAAGCAGAGGTTTCTGCAAGTCAGGAAAGTGACAATCTCTTTACACAGTTCTGGAGTTCGGTACAGAATCTTTGGTCATAACATTTAGATTAATTTAATAGATATGTTATGAAAGAATGGAGAGTTAAGACTGCGTCTTGACTCTTTTTTCGGTATATATGCGGATTGACACGGAGCGTAACGGACACTATTTTGCGGTGAAAGGAGCTTTACATTGCAATCACCAGGATCAAAAAACAACTCAAAAAAGCGTGCCGAAAAGGGACCTGCACAAAGACTGAGACAGCGTACCGCAATATTGATTTTACTCATACTTGTGCTTGGCTTCGGTGCGGCTGTTTTAAGACTTACATACCTCACCACCATTCAGAGCAGTGAACTTCAGGAGTCGGCTGTTGACCTTCAGCTTGCCGACACAACTGTTTCCGCAAAACGAGGAACAATTTATGACGCAAACGGCAATGTTCTTGCCGAAAGCGCATCGGTTTGGCAGGTGGTAATGTCGCCTGTCAACTTTAAGAATGACAAACAGCGTCAGGCTGCCGCAAAAGGTCTTTCGGAAATTTTTGACCTTGAATACAACGATGTGCTTGACGATACAAAACAGCAGAGCCATTACGTTGTTGTCAAAAGAAGAATCGAGTCGGATGAGCGTGAAAAGGTTCTTCAGCTTATTGACACTCTGAAAAAGGATTACAGCTGTTCGGGTGTTATTCAGCTGCTTGATGATTACAAGAGATATTACCCGAAAAACAGCCTTGCATCTTCCGTAATCGGTTTTACGGGCAGTGACGATCAGGGCCTTGAGGGTATCGAGTACGAATATGACAGCTATTTGTCTGGTACTCCCGGTCGAATTATCACGGCACAGAATGCAAGAGGTACGGATATGCCGTTCAGATACGAACAGAATGTTGAATCTGAGGACGGCAACAATGTGTATCTTACAATTGATGAAACAATTCAGTCAATTTGTGAAAAATATATGCAAAAGGGTGTTGAGGACAACAATGTTCTTAACAAGGGCGTCTGCATTGCAATGGATGTAAACACAGGCGCAATCCTTGCAATGGTAACAACAGACGGCTACGATCTTAACAATCCTTATGAACTTTCGGCAAAGGATAAGAAGAAAATCAAATCAACTCCAAAAAAGAAACAGGCGGAGGCAGAAAGTGCGGCTCTCAGCAATATGTGGAGAAACAAGGCTGTTGCCGACACATATATGCCCGGTTCTGTATTTAAGATGTGCGTTGCGTCAGCGGCTCTTGAAGAAAACCTTGTAAATGAAAAAACATCATTTACCTGTACGGGTTCAATTTTGGTTGAGGGCGAAACCATTCATTGTTCAAATATATCAGGTCACGGAACACAGAACTTTGTTGAGGTAATTTCAAACTCATGTAACCCTGCATTTATTCAGATCGGTCAGATGCTCGGTGCAGGCAAGTTCCGTCAATATTATCAGGGATTCGGTTTCAGCGATAAAACAGGAATCGACCTCCCGGGTGAGGCAGAGGACAGTTTCTGGAAAGAAGGCAAAATGGGCGGTGTTGACCTTGCGGTTGCATCATTCGGTCAGAACTTCTCAATCACTCCTATTCAAATGATTACAGCCTGTGCGGCTGTTTCAAACGGCGGTTATGTTGTTCAGCCTCATGTGGTTTCAAAAATCACAGATTCAAAGGGCAATGTAATCAAGACTGTTGATAAAAAGGTTAAAAGACAGGTTATTTCAGACGATACATCCAAGAAGATGAATGAATACCTTGAATATAACACAGAAAGACAGGGTGCTGCCGCAGGTTATATTTCAGGCTACAAGGTAGCCGGTAAAACAGGTACAACTGAAAAAAGGGGTGTAACAAAGTTTGAAAGCTCATTTTCTGAGGACTATATATCATCATTCTGCGGTTATGCTCCGGCAGACGATCCGCAGATTGCAATGCTTGTATTCTTCGATACTCCGGACGGTGACGCCTACTACGGTTCACAGGTTTCATCACCTGTATTTATAAATATTATGAGCGAGGTTCTTCCTTATCTTGATGTTAAGACATCATACACAGACGAGGAACTCGGTTATGTTGACGCATCTGCGGGCGATTACACAGGAGTCAGCGTTGACGAGGCTAAAACGGCTGTTGAGGCTGACGGCTTTACGGCAACCGTAAAGGGTAACGGTTCAACTGTAATTTCACAGATTCCGACCGTATCATCAGGACTTCAGAAGGGCGGCAGTATTGTCCTCTACACAGACAGCGACAGTCAGTCGGAAACAGTAAGTGTTCCGAGTCTTATCGGTCTTTCTCCCGATGAGGTGAACAATGTTGCAAGTGCCTACGGATTGAATGTCAGCTTCTCGGGTGCAACAACATCTTCCGGAACAAGCTCATCACAGAACATTGAGGCGGGAACTTCGGTCAGCCCCGGTACGGTAATAACGGTATCTTTTGCGGATTCCTCTTCAACACTCAACGAATAACAAAAATATTTATTAGTCTGAAAGGAAAGATAACTATGATTTACGGAATATGGACATTTTGTGCGGCTTTGCTTGCTTTTATAATCTCAGCCGTTACAGGCAAGTTTTTGATTCCATACCTTCGCAAGCTCCATTTTGGTCAAACAATTCTTGAGGAAGGTCCTAAGTGGCACAAGGGTAAGCAGGGAACTCCCACAATGGGCGGTATAATGTTCATCGTTGCAATTGTGGTTGTCACAATGATCAGCACAGTTATATATGCTTTTACAGGCGCTGATTTGGTAAATTCATTCTTTGCAGACATTCCAAGAGAATGCATGTTCATTTTCTGCGGACTCGGTCTTGCGGTTGCAAACGGTTTTATCGGCTTTATTGATGATTACATCAAGGTTGTAAAAAAGCGTAACCTCGGTCTTACAGCGTCACAAAAGCTGATTCTCCAGTTCCTTGTTGCCGCCGCTTTTCTTGCAGTTCTGGCAATTGCAGGCTACGGTACAACAACAACCATTCCTTTTGTCGGCAAGGTTGACCTCGGATTTTTCTATTATATTATTGCCGCCGTTGCAATCGTGGGTATCGTAAACTCGGTAAACCTTACAGACGGTATTGACGGTCTTGACGGTTCGGTAACATTCTTTGCGTGTGTTGCATTTATGCTTATCGCCTGCGTAAAGAGCTATCTCGGTATAACAGCCATGAGTGCCGCATCTGCGGGTGCCTGTCTCGGATTCCTCGTATGGAACTTTCACCCTGCAAAGGTGTTTATGGGCGACACGGGTTCACTTTTCCTCGGAGGTCTTGTATGCGCTCTTGCTTTTGCAATTGATATGCCTATTCTTCTTATTCCGATCGGCATTATCTATATTGCTGAGGAGCTTTCCGTTATTCTTCAGGTCAGCTACTTCAAAATCACACACGGCAAGCGTCTTTTTAAGATGAGCCCTATCCATCACCACTTTGAAATGTGCGGTTGGAGCGAGGTTAAGATTGTCGGTGTGTTCAGTGCAGTAACCGCAGTTTTCGGTGCAATCGCTTTTGCACTTGCATATTTTGGTGCATAAATAAACGCAGAAATACTTGTTTAAAATAAATTTTAAGGGAGGAACGGTCTTTGGCTCCACAAAAAAGAATGATGCTTAAAGCTGATGTAAACAGAATATATGATGAAGAGGTTTACTCGGAGCAGAAGATCAGGGAAGAAAAGTTTTTTGTCCGTCCTACTCGTCAGAGAAAGATGAAAAAAGGAAAGCTGTTTTCCGTTGGCATGGGACTTGACCTTCCGTTTTGCATAATCATTCTTGTACTTCTCATTATCGGTATGATTATGATGTTTTCTGCAAGCTATGCCTATGCTTATTACAATCAGGGCGACAGCTACTATTACCTTGTAAGACAGCTCATTTTTGCCGTTATCGGCGTAGGCATAATGTTTGTTCTTTCGTTCTTCAACTATAACAAGCTCCACAAGGTTGCACCGGTTGTTCTTGCAATTTCATATTTGTGCCTGCTTGTGGTTCTTGTACTGCCCGGCTCCGAGGGTGTTAAAAGATGGATTCCTCTCGGCATTTTTAACATTCAGCCTTCTGAAATTGCAAAGTTTGCAATCATCCTTTTCTTTTCACATTGGTGCAGTAAATACTATAATAAAATGCAGTTTGCCCGTTACAGCGTTCTGCCGGGTGTAATTGTTTTCGGTTCAACGGCACTTCTGCTTTTTCTCGAACCGCACTATTCGGGTATCGTAATCATCGGCATTCTTTCGGTTGTAATGCTTTATATCGGCGGAATGCAGACAAAGTATCTCGGAATCGGTCTTGGACTTATTGTCGGAGTAGTGCTTATACTTGCCGTCACAAACAGCCTGTCCTATGCTATGAGCCGTCTTGACGGTTGGGGTCAGGCACTTGAATATACAACAGATGATATGTGGTGGACCACATATCAAACCCGAAATTCACTCTATGCAATCGGTTCGGGCGGACTTTGGGGACTTGGTCTCGGTCAGTCAAGAATGAAGTACCTCTATATTCCTGAGCCGCAGAACGACTTTATCTTTGCCGTTGTTGTTGAGGAGCTCGGTCTTGTGGGCGCACTTATGATTCTCCTTATTTTTGCACTTCTTGTGTGGAGAGGCATCACACTTTCACTTCGTGCAAAGGATAAGTTTGGCAAACTTCTCGGTATCGGTCTTACCTCACAGATCGGCATTCAGGTTGTGCTGAATATTCTCGTTATCACAGACTGGCTGCCTAACACGGGTATCAGCCTTCCGTTTTTCAGCTACGGCGGCAGTTCGCTTATTATGCTGCTTGCCCAGATGGGACTTGTGCTTTCAATTTCCAGAACGGCAAATATCGAAAGACAATAATTTAAAAATAGTTTTCTCCTGCATGAGTTTTGCAGAATTTTCAAAAGAAAGGTAAGAAAATTATGAAAGTATTGCTTGCAGGCGGCGGCACGGCAGGACACATAAATCCTGCACTTGCAATAGCCGGATATATAAAGAATAAAAGAAATGATGCCGAATTTTTGTTTATCGGCAACCGTGGCGGAATGGAGCAAAGACTTGTTCCGCAGGCCGGTTTTGATATTAAGTCAATCACAATCAGCGGATTTAAGAGGAGCTTTTCTCCTAAGAGTATGCTTGAAAATGTTAAGACAGTTTCAAGAACCTTCACTTCCTCAAGAGAGGCAAAGAAAATAATTGCCGAGTTTAAGCCTGATATCTGTATCGGAACAGGCGGATATGTTTCGGGTCCCGTTATCAGAACAGCCGCAAAAATGGGTATTCCGTGCATTATTCACGAGCAGAATGCATATCCGGGCATTACAAATAAAATGCTTGCAAAGAGCGTCAAAAAGGTAATGCTTGCCGTTCCGGATGCAAAAAAGTATTTTGACAAAAATGTTGATTTTGTCATTACCGGAAATCCTGTAAGACAGGAAATCCTCACGGCAAAAAAAGAAGAGTCAAGAAAAGAACTCGGGCTTGACAACCGTCCCGTAGTGCTTTCGTTCGGCGGAAGCCTCGGAGCAAGAAAAATAAATGAAGCTGTTGCAGACCTTGTTGCAAGAAGCGGTATTGACGGCAGATATCAGCACATTCACGCATACGGCAGTTACGGAGACTGGTTTCCGCAGCTCGTTGAGGAAAAGGGTACTGACATTGCCGATTGTTCAAATCTTGATATAAGACCGTATATTGATAATATGCCGACTTGCATGGCGGCGGCAGACCTTGTAATCTGCCGTGCAGGTGCAATTACTCTCAGCGAAATTCAGGCTATGGGCAAACCGGCAATCCTTATCCCGTCACCTAATGTTGCCGAAAATCACCAGTACCACAATGCAATGGCACTTGTGAATGCAGGTGCGGCTGACATTATTGAGGAAAAAGACCTCACGGGTGCGGCTCTTATGCGTAAAACCGACAAAATGCTTCTCAATCCCGAAAAGCTTGAGAAGTACAGCGAAAATTCACGCAAAATGGCAATTACCGACGCTAACGAAAGAATTTATTCGGTAGTCAAAAAAGTTCTCGGACTTGTGTAACGGTAACATTTATAACGCTTTCTCATAGAATAGAAGGGTATTCTTTTTGAGAGGGTGTTATTGTGTCAAAACTGCTTGTTACAGGACGCAAAAAGCTTGACGGAGAGGTTGAAGTTCAGGGGGCAAAAAACAGTGCTTTGCCGATTATTGCCGCCTCGATTCTTACAAAAGGTGAAAATGTAATCCACAATTGTCCTTCGCTTTCCGATGTTGACGCATCTGTCAACATTCTTCGGTATCTCGGCTGTGCCGCCACACGCTGTGATAAAACACTTCTCGTAAAATGTGACGATATCAACCGCTTTGATGTTCCCGTTGAATTGATGCGTAAAACAAGGAGTTCAATTGTTTTTCTCGGTGCAATCCTTGCACGAACGGGAAGGGCGAGAATTTCATTTCCCGGCGGATGTGAAATCGGTTCAAGACCGATTGATTTGCATCTCAATTCACTTCGGGAAATGGGGGCGGATATTCGTGAAAAGCACGGCTATCTTGAATGTTGCGTTCCAAACGGACTTTGCGGAACAAAGATAACGCTTTCGTTTCCAAGTGTGGGTGCAACGGAAGATATTATGATTGCCGCCTGTCTTGCGAAAGGCACGACAACAATCATCAATGCCGCCCGTGAGCCTGAAATCTGCGACCTTGCGGATTATCTCAATTCCTGCGGTGCCGATATTTCCGGAGCAGGCGAGGGTGTTGTCGTCATTGAGGGTGTAAGCTCTCTCTGCGGCTCTGTCCACACAATTATTCCGGACAGAATCGTTGCCGCAACGCTGATGAGCTGTGCCGCCGTAACGGGTTCAAAAATTATACTTAACGGAATAATTTCGTCCCACCTTGCGGCACTTATTCCAATCTTCAAAAACGCAGGGTGCAAGATAAGAATTTCGGACGGAAATCTTGAGATAAACGCTCCCGAAAGACTTAAATCAATGAAAACAATCAGAACGATGCCGTTTCCGGGCTTTCCCACGGACGCACAGGCACCCTTGCTTGCAACAGCGTGTGTTGCAGACGGAACAACGGTTTTTGTTGAAAATATATTTGAAAACAGATACAGACACATCCCCGAGCTTGTCAGAATGGGTGCAGCCGTTAAGACAGAGGGCAAGGTAGCCGTTGTCGAGGGTGTGGAAATTCTTTACGGTGCGTCGGTTGAAGCTCCCGATTTGCGTGGAGGTGCGGCACTTGTTGTTGCAGGTCTTTGTGCAGAGGGCAAAACCGAAATCGGCGGCGTGGAGTATATTGAAAGAGGCTACGAGTGTATTGAGTCTACTCTTACATCAATCGGGGCAGATATCAAGAAAATTTAGGGTAATCAGATTTTTAACTGTCGCAGGGCGGATTTCCGCCCTCGGCAGATAACATAAACGAAGGGAGGATTTGCTTTGAGCGACGGTAAAGGCAGAAGACCGCTTACATCAAAAGAGCGAAAGAGTCTTGAAAAACAGCGTAAAAATGCCGCAAAGCAGGCAGAAAAGTATCATAAGGAAAAAGCAAAGCAGGATAAGAGAGCTAAAAAATCCCCCAATCCGAAAAAGGAACAGCAGAAAAAAGCTCCAAAAAGTAAAATTGAGGAGGCTTTTCTCAAGCAAAAAGAAGAGCAGAAATCACAAAGACAAGTCGAAAATATGAGCCGTGAAGAAAAATTCAGGAGAAAAGGCAAGGCTAAAATCAAGAACCTTAAACCAAAGGATTATGAAGACGGCTATTATGTTGACGAATTCGGAGAAAAGCAAAAACAGGAAAAGCGTGCAAAGGAAATCCGTGCTCAGGAGCGTGAAGTAATTCGCAGAAGAAAAAAATCTCTGACAAGCACTCAGATTAAGCACAGGAGAATCGCACTGTACAGTTCAATTTTTGCGGCAGTGCTTATAATCGGTGTTATACTAAGCCTTACAGTCCTTTTTAAAACCGAAAAAATTGAGGTTGTGGGGGACAAGTATTATGACGAAAAACAGATAATTGCATTCAGCGGTGTTGAATATCAGGAGAACATCTTTATGGGTGCAATGTACAATACATCGGACAAGATTGTCAAGAATCTTTCGTATATCGAAAGCGCAAGCGTAAGCTTTAACATTCCGGACACAATAACAATTACTGTTGTTGACGCAACACCGTCATATGTTATTCCAAACGGTAACGGCTATCTGCTTGTAAGCTCAAAGGGCAGAATCCTTGAGGAAATTTCCGAAAATAAGGACAAGCTTCCCGAACTCACCTGCGGCGACATCAAGAGCACAGAGGTTGGACAGTATGTGTCATTCAGCGACGCAAATGTTCCCGATATTCTCGAAGATGTTTCGCAGAGCCTTATCAACAACAAGGTTAAGAATATCACGGGCTTTGATGTTACCGACACGGCAAACATAAAGCTCGTTTATGACGGACGAATTGACATTAACATCGGACTTCCCGATGATATCGACTATAAAATCAGAACTGCAATGACAATCATCAACGAAAAGCTTGACCCGAACAACACGGGACTTGTTGCAGGAACGCTTGATGTTTCGGCTTGCAGTACATCAAAAATTTCTCACTACAAACCTGCCGCAACCCAGCCCACAGCCGCAACACAGGCAACCACACAGGCAACAACGCAGGCGGCTGATTCTTCAGCCGATACGGGTGACGGCTACACAGACAACTACACATGGGATGACGGAACATATTCGGGCGGTGACACGGGTTATTACGACAATAACAGCTATAATAACTATGATAACGGTACCTATGATAACGGTGACGGCGGATATGACTACGGCAATGCGGACGGCGCCTATACGGGCGAGTAATTTTTCAGCAGAATTTTCCGTATAAATTTGCAGAAAAACGGCTGAAAAGCATTGCTATTTTGAAAAAAGTATGATAGTATAAGATAGTATAATTGTGTACTATGAAGAATAATGATTTCTGACTGAAAGTTGTCAATATATAAGGAGGACGAAAAAATGGCTTTTGAACTGGAATTGGAAAACGAGTATATGCCTAAAATTAAAGTAATCGGTGTCGGCGGAGGCGGCGGAAACGCTGTTAATCGCATGGTTGCGACCGAGGTTAAGAATGTTGAATTTATCGCAATAAATACAGATGAACATGTTTTAAGACTTTCAAAGGCTTCGCAGAAGATTCAGATCGGCGAAAAGCTTACAAGAGGTAAGGGCGCAGGCTCTATGCCGCAGATCGGACAGGAGGCAGCCGAGGAGAGCAGAGATGAAATCGCAGCACTTCTCAAGGATACGGATATGGTATTTGTTACTGCCGGCATGGGCGGCGGTACAGGTACAGGTGCTGCTCCCGTAGTTGCCAAAATCGCAAAGGATATGGGCATTCTTACAGTCGGCGTTGTTACAAAGCCGTTTGCTTTTGAAGGCAAGAGAAGAATGACTCAGGCTGAGCAGGGTATTGCAGAGCTTTCTGCCTGTGTTGACTCGCTTATCATCGTTCCTAACGAAAGACTCAAGTATGTTTCGGATACAAGCATCACTCTCCAAAACGCATTTGCTATTGCCGATGATGTTCTCAGACAGGGTGTTCAGAGTATTTCTGACCTTATCCTTCTCCCGGGTCTTGTAAACCTCGACTTTGCCGATGTTACTTCCGTAATGAAGGACGCAGGCTACGCTCACATGGGTATGGGCAGTGCAACAGGCAAGGACAAGGCTACCGTTGCCGCAGATATGGCTATTTCAAGTCCGCTTCTTGAAACTTCAATTGACGGCGCAAAGGGTCTTATTATCAACATCACAGCATCTGCCGATGTTAGTCTTGATGATATCGATGCCGCATCAACAATGATTAAGGATAAGGTTTCAGATGACGCAAACATCATTTGGGGTGCTGTTATTGACGACAAAATGGAAGATGCTATCAGCGTGACGGTTATTGCAACCGGCTTTAACGCAGACGGTCAGATTGCTAAGAAGAATCTTACGGACGCAGTTTCATCAGCGTCAGCTCCTGTTGCGGCTAAGGAAGAGCCAAAGTCAACAGCAAAGGATAAGACTGATGATGACGACGATACCTTCTATGATATTATGTCAATTTTCAACAAGTAATACATTCTGATGTAATGAGGCACTCCTTTTCGGGAGTGCCTTTTCGTTTGACAACAGCAATTCCGTTATGGTATAATTTGAACGGAATAAAGGGGAATTGTGAGCTTTTGTGCTTTTACAATTTCTCTTTTTTTGAGCGAAATCCAAAAGCAAAGAAGGCGGAAAAATGAAAAAACTACTTGCACTTTTGATTGCCTTGATGACTGTTCTTTTGTGCAGCTGTTCATCAGGCGGTGAAACAATCCGATTCGGTGCGGCAGGTACCGGCGGAATTTATAACGAAGCGGCAAATTCGATAAAGTCGTTTGCCGATGCTGACGGCACTCTGAAAATTGAAACAAAGACAACAGCCGGTTCTGCGGCAAATGTTCGCTTGCTTTCACAGAATTATCTTGACGCTGCAATTGTTCAGTCCGACATTGCACACGACGCATTTAACGGCGAAAATAATTTTGAAAAATCCGGCAGTCTTGAGGGTTACAGCGCTGTTGTAGGTATGTTTACAGAGGCTTGTCATATCGTTGTAAGAAAAGATTCTGATATTAACAGTGTTGATGATTTGCTCGGCAAAACCGTGAGCATCGGTGAAGAAGAATCGGGTTCGGAGCTTAACGCAAAGCAGATTCTTTCGGCATACGGGCTTAACTCAAAAATGGTTAAGGAAAAAAATCTTAATTATGCCGATGCCGCAAAACAGTTACAGAACGGCGAAATTGATGCGGCATTCTTTACACTCGGACTTAATGCAACAGTTGTTGAGGAACTTTCAAAGCAATGTGACATCAAGCTTATAGAAATTAATGACGCAGCTGTTAAAAAGCTTAAAAACACCTACAGCTATGTTGACTGCAAAATTCCGAAAAACACTTACAACGGGCAGAGTGATGAAGTCGGCACAGTTGCGGTAAAGGCTGTTCTGATTGTGAACGACAGACTTTCAGACGAACAGGTGAAGAAGCTTACACAGCTTGTCTTTGACAATGCGCAGGAACTTCAGCTGACTGTTTCGGCGGATGTTGACATAACACTTGAAAAAGCCGTTGAAGGTGTTAAAATTCCTTTTCACAAGGGTGCGGCAGAATATTATTCCGAAAGAGGGATAACAGTAAAAACAGCAGGATAACTGCGAAAGGATTGGTGCTGATTGAATATAACTCTTGATATGTATCAGACAATCGCAGTTGCTGTGATTGTTCTGATGGCCGGTGCATTTCTGAAAAAGCGTATATCGTTTTTGCAGAAATTTTGTATACCCGCACCTGTAATCGGCGGTTTGCTTTTTGCAATTCTTACGCTGGTTCTCTATATGACAGGTGTTGCGGTAATTGATTTTGATGATACACTAAAGGAAGTCTGCATGGTGTTTTTCTTTACCTCAGTCGGATTTCAGGCGAATCTCAAGGTACTGAAAAGCGGAGGCAAATCCCTTATCGTATTTTTGTTTCTTGTAATTATGCTCATTGTAATGCAGAATTTCTCTGCAATCGGACTTGCAAATTTGATCGGACTTGACTCGCTCACGGGTATGACAACGGGTTCAATTCCTATGGTAGGCGGTCACGGTACGGCGGGCGCTTTCGGTCCTGTACTTGAGGATTTCGGCGTTCAGGGTGCGACAACTGTTTGTACTGCCGCTGCAACATTCGGTCTTATCGCAGGCTCACTCATGGGCGGACCTGTCGGAAACAGACTTATTAAAAAGCACAACCTTATTGCTACAATCAAAACAGAGGATGACAGCCTTCTTGTTGAAGAAGAAGAAAAGCACGAACGACATTTTTCAATGTATGCTCCGGCAGTATTTCAGCTGATTATAGCGGTCGGACTCGGTACGGTTGTTTCAGATTTGCTTTCACTTACGGGCATGACATTCCCGATTTATATCGGTGCAATGATTGTTGCCGCAATTATGAGAAACATCGGTGAATACACGGGTAAAATCACCATTCATATGGGCGAGATTAATGACCTCGGCGGTATATGTCTCTCACTTTTCCTCGGTATTGCTATGATTACACTCAAGCTTTGGCAGCTTGCCGACCTTGCGCTTCCGCTTATTATACTTCTTGCAGGTCAGGTTGTTCTTATGTTCATTTTCACGTATTTTGTTGTGTTCAACATTATGGGCAGAGATTACGACGCCGCTGTTCTTGCGGCAGGTACTTGCGGTTTTGGTATGGGCGCAACGCCAAATGCAATGGCAAATATGCAGGCAATCTGCGAAAAATACGCACCGTCCGTAAAGGCTTATCTTATTGTTCCGATTGTCGGCAGTTTGTTTGCCGACTTCCTGAACAGTCTGACGATAACATTCTTTATAAATTGCATTTAGAATCGGAGGCAGGTATTATGAAGGACAGGAAATTTACATTTGATTCCGAAAACCTTGCTTTTCCCGAGATTCATACGGGCAAAGTAAAGCAGAATGATGTTGCCGAGGATAACACAGACAGCACGGTTGTTTATGATACTGTCGCTGTTCCAGAGGTTCATCTCAAAAAGCATAAGCATAAAAAACAGAAGAAAGACAATAAATAAAACAACAGCCGTACATTTCAAAAGTGTACGGCTGAAATTTTTGTATTTAATTTTGAAATAAAACCTTACCTTCCGTAATGGGTGTGTATGCGGTAAGTTCGGCTATGTCAAGGTCGATTTTGTGCATATCAACCGCACAAATTTGGTGATTGTTGTAGGTGGTGTAGTAGTAGATTCCCTTGTCGGCATTGCAACAGGAGGTGTAAAGTGTGATTTCATACTTTCCGTCTGAAACCTCACAACAACCTCTCTGCTGGTCAACAGAACCGAGAATGTGGAAAAACTGGTTCACGCTTTCGCTCTCGCTGTCACCCGAAACGGAGTTCAGCTTTGTGAACGCAACCTTTGCAAAACGGGATGCGGATGAAAGGTCGCCCGGCAGTCCGATTGCACCCATTCCACGGCTGTATGTGGTAAGCTCGGCACTTTTGCCGAAGTTGTTTTCGGGTTGCTTTGGTGAGAGTGACATATAGTTGTTGAGCATGAACATCTGAATGTCAAACGGAGGATTGTTTGTCAGCACACCGACAGGGTTGTCATAGACCTTGAGTCCGTCATTTGTCGATTCAACTGTAAGCGATTCGTTTCTGTCGGAAATAATCCAATGCAATTGAGCACAGGGGAGCTTGTCGCTGAACTGCGTATTTGTTATGTTAAGGTTTTCAAGCTTTTTTCTTGCCTGCAAAACGCTGTCGCAATGTGAAAGTATATACGGAATGAACTCAAATTGTGCAATATTTTCCTTGCCGTTTTTCGGTTCAAAATATACGGCATTGCCCACAAAATTTAGCCCTGCCATACACAAGCCCTTTTCATTCATTGCATCGTAATAGAGCGGATAACCATCTGCAATGTGAGCCATGCCAATCATCGCAAAGTGGCTGTTGCATTCGTCTGTATGGCGGAACTTAAACGGAAAATTTCGTGGAGTAATTGTAATTTCGTCACCGTATGAAAATTCATAATCAAGCGTTCTGCCAAAGTAAAAGTCTTTTGTTTTATATGTTGCCGCTGTACACATATCATCAGCCTCCGATTCTTTTAATAATAAATATTCTTCCGCTTGGTATAGAGTATCATACTACTTAAACAAAATGATTGCAAGGTGATTTTTGGAAAATTACAAAAATTGTCGAAATCACTTGAAAAATTAACCTGCTCGGTATATACTATATATGTCAATATGAATGGGAATGAGGTTCTCCCACGGCTTTTGTCGAAACCGCTTTTGCTGATGACTTCTGTTTTTTGAACAGGGGCATTGGCTTTTTTTATGCGATGTTCTTTGTGCGGAAATTTTGAGGAGGAAATTTATGAAGAACAAATTTGTTGATTTTAAGGTGCTTGCAACATCTCTGTGCTGTTCCGTTGTGATGGGACTCATATCGTTTGCATTTCTGAAATGTCTTGATTATGCGGCAGATTTCAGGAGCTTCTTTCCGTTGTGCTATATGTTTTTGCCCGTAGCAGGTATTGTGACCGCTTTTGTATATAAGCGTATCGGCGGAAAGTCGTCAATGGGTAACAACATTATTATTGAGAGTGCAAATGACGGTGAAAAAGTGCCAAAGCGACTTGCATCGCTGACATTTATATTTACCTGCGTAACCCATCTTTTCGGCGGTTCTGTCGGCAGAGAGGGAACTGCCGTTCAGATTGGCGGTTCGCTGACAAGTAATGTTGCCGATTATCTCGGCTTTAAAAATAATGACCGAAGTACAATCGTTCTCAGCGGAATCAGCTCTGCATTCGGTTCGGTTTTCGGCACACCGTTTGCAGGTGCATTTTTCGGAATGGAAGTCTGCTGTGTCGGAAGATTGTCGGCAGGTGCGGTAATTCCGTGCTTTGCGTGTTCATACCTTGCAAATTTTGTTACACAGCTTCTCGGCTTTAAACATGAAAGATATGCAATCTCGTCAATCCCCGATTTTGACGCAAGATTTCTTTTTGTGTTTTTAATTGCGGCAGTTTGCCTCGGCTTAATCGGCAAGCTGTTTGCACTCGGAATAAAGTATGTAAAACTTGCATACTCAAAAATTTTCAAGAACTACCTTCTTGCAGCAGCAGTAGGTGCGGCAATCGTCAGCCTTTTAATTTTCGCTTTGGGACTTAACAATTTTGAGGGCTTAAGCACATGGATGCAGAACACCGCCTTTAAGGGCGATGCAAAATGGTACGATATGCCGGCAAAATATCTTCTGACCGTACTCACCCTTGGTGCAGGATTTCAGGGAGGAGAGGTTACTCCTATGTTTGATATGGGTGCGTCATTCGGCAGTTGGTTCGGATGCGTCTGCGGATTTGATCCCACATTTTTTGCGGCAATCGGATTTGTATGTGTTTTTGCCGCAGCAATCAACACACCTATTACAGCAATCGTTCTCGGTATCGAAGTTTTCGGTGCGTCTGCCGCCCCGTATTTTGTGCTTGCAGTCCTCATCAGTTTTATCGCATCCGGCAATACAACAATTTATCCGTCGCAAAAATTCCCGGTTGATAAAAGCCTTTTTCATTTTCAAAAGAAGTAATGCAATAGGCTTGAACAAAGTGTAAGTCGGTGTATTTAGGCGTTGACTTTGCGAAAATTGTTATTTATACTTTTCTCATAATCAATAGTTAGTTGTGGGCGAGATTATATGAAAAAATTCAGAGCGGTTTGTTTGGCTTTTGTGATGATGTTATCCGTTGCGGTAATGCTTTGCGGTTGCGGTGATACGAAAATTACAGACAAGGTTAATTTTTCCGATGTTGATGAAATAACCGTCGTAATGTCGGATGAGTCAGCCGCCGTGCTTGGCGAGGTTGATTTCAAGACGGTCAAGAATATTCTGCAATCAGCCAAAACAGGCGGTACAAGCGGTGAGTTTGACGGCGGAATCCTTATTGAAACACGCAAAGACGGAATTGTTACCCACAATATCCGTGTCGGCGGTGCTGACAAAATCTGTGTTGACAAAGACAATTCAACCGTGTATAAAATTTCCGATGATGATTACAAGACCTTGGAAAAGGTTATGGACAATTACAAGCTGTAACGCTTGAACAGAATCACGATAAATAAAAATATAAGCGAGATGAATTCAATCGAAAAATTCATCTCGCTTTTTGCTTGAAGATTAAATTGTTTGCTGAATAAAATCAGAAATCATCGCCGAAATCCGTGTCAAATTCATCATCTGAATCAGACGAAAACAAGTCGTCATTATCTTCGTCATCATTCATAATATCTTCAATCACGGTGAACTCAAGACCTTTTTCAAGCGAATCAAGCATTCCGTCATGGTTTAAATCAAACAATCTTTCAAAATCGAAAATGCCCATAAAATTTCCACCTTAACATATGGGATATCCTATATGTTAATCATATCAAATGAACTGTACGATAAAACGGACTTTTCTTTGATGTCAGACAAATTTATTGAGTTTTGCGTTGTATTTGTAGTCAATTGCAGAAAGCTTGCTTTCAATTTCTTCTTTACTGCAACCGAGATCGTCACACATTTTATCAAGGCTGGGGTAGAAATCACGCAGCTTTGTATTAACAAAGCTTAAAAGAATCATCGGATCGTTCGGAATTGTATTTTCAGCCATAATAATCGCCCTTTCAAAATTATTTACTGTATTTACTAATCTTACAATTAGTAGTATAATATACAGGTACAAATTTGTAAACGGTATTTTGTGTGATGCCGTGTGTAATAGATAAATTTTTTTCAAAGGAACTTGGAAATGGATAAGAAATTTGATGTTGTAATCGTTGGCACAGGTGCGGCCGGACTTTATGCGGCACTTAATTTTCCCGAAAGCGTGAATATTCTTCTTGTTTCAAAGCGTGAACTTCAGCTTTCAAACAGCTCTCTTGCGCAGGGCGGTGTTGCGTGTGTGCTTGATACGGTTCACGACAGCTACAAGCTGCATATTACGGATACATTGATTGCGGGAAAGTATAAAAATACTCTTTCTGCTGTTGAAAAGCTTGTTACCGAAGGTCCTTCGGATGTTCTTAAAATAAAAGACCTCGGTGTTGATTTTGACCTTAACGAGGACGGCACAATGTGCAAAACTCTTGAGGCAGGTCACAGCAGAAACAGAATTGTTCATCATAAGGATTCAACAGGCAAGGCAATTGTTGACGGACTTATCGCAAAGGTTACTCAGCTAAAAAATGTTACCGTGTGTGACAACGCTCTTGTTTATTCAATTGACAAGGTGCTGAACGGTTTTTATATAAGCATTTTGAGAAACGGTGAAAAGCTTCACTACGGCTGTAACTACTGTCTGCTTGCAACAGGCGGTATCGGCAGAGTTTATAAGTATACAACCAACTCCGCAATCGCAACGGGTGACGGCATTGCGTTTGCATATATGCTTGGTGCAAGAATTAAAAATCTTTCGAGAATACAGTTTCACCCGACAGCATTTGCGGCTGATCATGGCAGAGAGCGTTTTCTTATAAGTGAGGCTGTTCGTGGTGAGGGTGCGGTTCTGCTCAACTGCAACGGTGAGAGATTTGCCTCAAATTATGACAGCAGAGGAGAGCTTGCTCCGAGAGATGTTGTTTCAAATGCGGTTATGCTTGAATCAATTAAGACAAACAGCGAGAATTTTTATCTTGACATAACCCACAAGCCGGCTGATTTTGTAAGAAATCGTTTTCCGATGATTTATGAAAGATGCCTTGAAGAGGGCGTTGACATTACAAAGGACAGAATTCCTGTATTTCCGTGCCAGCATTACCTTATGGGCGGTATTGATGTTGACCTTCATTCACGCACAACCGTTGAGGGCTTGTATGCCGCAGGAGAGTGCTCGCACACAGGTGTTCACGGTGCAAACCGTCTTGCAAGTAACTCGCTCCTTGAGGCGCTTGTTTATTCAAGAACAGCCGCTCTTGATATTACGGATAAAATCAACAAATTCGGCAGAAGAACTCTTGGCGAAGAACCTGTTTACCGCCCTGTTGAGGGCAAGACCATGCCGCATGGCTGTCGTTCAAAAATCAGAGAGATTTTACAGGACGCATATTTTGTTCTTCCAAAGCCTGAAAAATATGAAGAAAGCAGTAAGCAGATTCACGAGATTATGAGTGAACTGTTTGCAGAAAAGTACGAAATCAATTCCGATCTTGTTGAGGCAAGAAGTGCGGCAATTGTTGCAAGTATCATTTTTGATGAAATTATGGAGGGTACAGACTGATGACACTTAACAGCATTTACGTAGACAATCTTATCAAAACCGCATTGCTTGAGGATATCAACTATCTTGACACAACAACCGATTACCTTATTGACGAAAATCAGGAAAATACGGCAATTTTCCTTGCAAAAAGTTCAGGCGTTCTTTGCGGTATCGAGGTTGCTCTCCGTGTGTTTGAAATCCTTCAGCCAAACGGTTTTGAGGCAAAGGTTTATAAGCATGACGGCGACAAGCTTGTAAAGGGCGAAATCATCGCTGAAATTCACGGTAAGACAAGAACAATTTTAAAGGGCGAGAGAACGGCTCTCAACCTTATTCAGCATATGAGCGGTATTGCAACCGCAACAAACAAGGCTGTCGAAATTGTCAGCGGTACAAAGGCTTCTATTGCCGACACAAGAAAGACACTCCCGGGTATGCGTCCGCTCCAGAAGTATGCCGTTACGGTTGGAGGCGGAAGAAATCACCGTTACAATCTTTCAGATGCCGCAATGCTCAAGGATAACCACATTGACGCAGGCGGCGGAATTGCCAACGCTGTTTCAAAGCTTAAATCAAAACTCGGTCATATGACCAAGGTTGAGCTTGAAGTAAGAAACCTTGACGAACTCAATCAGGCTCTTGAGGCAGGCGTTGATGTTATTATGCTCGATAATATGAGCCCCGAGCTTATGAAACAGGCTGTTGACATCACGGCAGGCAAGGCTCTTCTTGAGGCAAGCGGCGGCATCACGGACGAAACTCTTCGTGAAATTGCCGAAACCGGTGTCGATATCATCTCAATGGGTGCGCTCACTCATTCGGTTAAGGCTTTTGATATTTCACTTAAAATAAAATAAGCCTGAATTGAAAAAAATTTAAATCCAAAACAAAAAAACAGCGGTGATTATTCTTCATCGCTGTTTTGTGTTGTTTGAGTCGAAATTAAATTGTTGTGTTTGTAAAATGCAGGGAGCATTGCATAATGACGATGATTTTATAATCGGAAGTTGTGATAACAATTAGCAAGATTCTTGTATATTTCTGTCGGTATCGCAAGATTTCCTTTTCCGACTCCAAGCGAAATATCGGGTTTTGTTGCTCCGTGAAAGTCACTTCCGCCGCTTTTCAAAAGACCGTATTCGTCACAGATTTTCTCGGCAAGCTCTGTTTCGGCATTGTCAAAAAGCGAATAGTACGCCTCCGTTGCGTTAAGACCGCAAGCCTTTGCTTTTGGCAGAAATTCTCTCAATTCATCTTCGTTCATATTGAGAAACGGGTGTGCAAGAACGGATATTGAACCGAAACCTTTCAGCTTTTCAATTATATACAGAGATGACGGTCTTTTCGGCGGAACATAGTAGCCGAACTTCGACATAAGCAAGGTTTGAAATGCCTCTTTGACAGAAGAAACATAGCCCTTCTGCATAAGAGCGGCGGCGATGTTTGCACGGTTTACAAAGCCGTCAACCGTGCCGCTTTTGATTTTGTCATAGTCGAGAATATAGCCGTCTTTCGCAAGATTTTTAACAAGCAGTTTGTTGCTTTCCTCCTTTAATTTTTGCGACTCAGCCATAATTTCGGTTATGTCTGAATAGTTTTCTTTCTTGATAAACAGACCGACAATGTGCAGCTGTTTTGAATTGTATTCGGTTGAAAATTCAATCCCCGCAACGGTGGTTACGCCGTACTCTTTACCTGACGAAACAAATTCGTCAAGTCCGGCAACCGTGTTGTGGTCGCAGAGTGCAACAGCGTCAAGTCCGATTTCTTTGGCTTTTAAAACGATTTCCGTAGGTGAAAATGTGCCGTCCGAAAATGTTGAATGTGTATGCAAATCGCAGAACATAAAATTCCTCCGATACAAAATGGAGTGGGATAATTTTACCCACTCCATTTTAGCATATACGGTTTGCAAATTCAACGCAGATGAATATTTCACACAAGCTTTTTCAGTTTCAGTGCAAGGTCGGCAATGTGATTCACTCCGTTTCTGAAAACATAGTCAAACTCGCCGGCATAGGTTTTGACTTTGCCGTTAAATCCCTGTTTAAAGCGATATACACCGTAGTTTTTATGCGTTTCGTCATACCAATAGGGAATACCGCAAAAATCGTATGTATGGCAACCGCTCTCAATTGCGTACTTAATCATCGTCCATTGCATAAGATAATTCGGCATATATTTTCTGTATTCGTTTGATGAACAGCCGTAAACATAGCTTGCAACATTTGCATAATTTACAAGCAATGCACCCGACAAAACTTTTCCGTCAAGTTTTGCGATACATAGCTTTGCGTTGCCGTGAAATGCCTGTAAAAAATTTCTGAAATATTCTTCCGAACGAATTTCAAAGCCGTCACGCTTGCCTGTTTCTTTCATAAGCTCCATAAAATCGTCAAGCTCATCTTCACCGCAGAATTTACACTCAACACCTTTCCTCATTGCAAGGCGGATGTTGTACCGCCATTTTGGTTTAAAATTTGCAAAAACTTCATCACACGATTTATCTTTTATGTCAAGCACATAATTTTCTCTGCATTGGGTGTTGTCATATCCTTGCTTTTCACCGTGATAAACAAATCCGAGGTCAACAAAATTTTTAATAGAGATAAAGTCGGTTTCGTCAATCAGCGGATCGGTTTTGAGCGTGTATGCGTGATATTTTTCTGCAATCAGTTTTATCTGCTCGAATATTTTTCTGACGGTTTTACTGTCGTGAGTGTCGCATACAAAGCCTCTCGGTGCATAAAGCATTGCCGTGTTGAGAATCGGTATTTTCTTTACAAGCACGAGTGTACAGCCGTTGATTTTTCCGTTTTCGTCACGAACTGCAACATATTCGGGAATCCAACCCTTTTTAACCCTTGCCCAGTCAGCCGACTGCATAAAGTTTCCGTATTTACTGTTTTTACAAAATTCCTCATACTCTTTAATATCCATAAAAAACAAGCCTTTCGTAAGTGTATCTATACTATACAAAAGGCTTGTTTCTGAAATTGTTCAAAAATGTATCATAGTTGTTTCATAACACATAATAATCAAATTGTTCGTTGTTTATTTTGCTGTATTCCAAAAACGGCTGCGGGCAGATGTTGATGCTGAAAGATTCGGGACGTACATTAACCGTTATTGAATCGGAACTGACACCCCAGTATTTTATGAGTGCGTCTGACAACTCCTGTTCATAACTGTCGCTGTACGGAATAACCGAATACAGCGGATTTTCACTCTCGGTACCGCTGTCCGACAGGTAGGTTGTATCAATGTTAAGCTCATAAATTGTAAAGGTTTCCGTGTCAAACAGCATTGTTATGTTTAGTCCGTATCGTGCGCCCTCTTTGGCATAGTTGCATGCGACAAACATAAAATCGGACGAAACGATTACATTGCCGTCAAGTGTTCCACGCATTGTAAGTTTGTAACCGCTACAGCTGTCAAATGTAAAAAACTGCGGAATGTAGCCTGCAATATTGGAAAATAAATTTGTGTCTTTAAGCGAATTTGCAAGATTGCTTATCGCTTTTTTGGCATAGCTGATTACAGTTTCTGCTTTCGGAGCATTGTTTTGAAGAACCCAGACGGTATCTTCGCTTGAAACGAGTTTCAAAAATTCTCCGCCGCTCAAAGTAGTTATATCGGCGGTAAGTTTAAATGTTTCGGCTGTGTTTCCGACAGAATCCCGATTGTCCGTTACCGAATAATAAAAGCGGGGGAGAAACACAACGGTTGCGACTACGGTCAAGGTGAGCAGAGTGCAGATGATATATTTTGCGGATTTTTTAAGGTTAAATTTCATCTTCAAAATCCTCACTTTCCTCAGAATTATCGGCAAGGCTTACCGTAAAGCTGATGTCCGTACCCTTGCCGACTTCACTGACAATTTCAAGAGTTGAGCCGTGAAGCTTTGCAATTTCGTTGCAGATTGAAAGTCCGAGTCCGGCTCCGCCCATACTTCTTGAACGGGATTTGTCAACCATATAAAACGGTTCGGTAATTTTGGCAAGGTCATCTTCCGCAATTCCGCAACCGCTGTCGGTAACGCAAAAACGGTATCTGTCGCTGTCAACATATCCCGTTAGTGTAACAGGCTTTCCGCTCTCACTCGCTTTGCAGGCATTGTCTATCAGATTGTACAAAAGCGTTTTCAAGAGTGACGGCTCTGCGTTGACTTCTGCTTTTTCAACATTTAATTTTAATTTCACACCGTATTTTTTCAAAATAAAGAGAACAGACCTTTTAATGTCATCGGCAATTATGTCCGTTCTTATGTCTACGGTTTTGATTTCATCATTTTTCAAAACTATAAGGTTTAGCAGATTGAGCGAAAGCGCCTCAAGCCGACTGCCCTCTTTGTAGATAAGGTCGGCACATTCTCTGCGTTGTTCAGGCTCCATTTCGTAGGAACGGAGCATATCCGCATAGCCGATAACAGAGGTCAGCGGAGTTTTTAACTCATGGGTAAAATCCGCAATAAAGTTGTCACGATTTTGTGCGGCAAGTTTGAGCTGTTCAATGTAGTCTTCAACATAATCTGCCATGGTGTTAAAGCTCTGTGAAAGCTCGGTTATTTCGGTTGAAGATGTAATGCCGTGGCTTTCCTTTACTCTCATATTAAAGTTGCCTTTGGCAATTTCTTTTGACGCATCCTTTAATTTAACAAGCGGTCTTGTCAAAAGTTTTGAGAAGATTACGAGCAAAATTGACGCAAACAGTGCGACCCCTATGAGAATGAACTGATAAATTGTGCAGTACATATCACGGTCGCTGTACACGCTTGTTATATCGTCAACCGTTTCAATATAACAGCTTGCGGTTACAAGCTGAATTTTGCTTATTGTCTGAATATAGTATTTTTTGTTTTCCGTAACAATTCTGCTTTTTCTGGAGTTTACCGACATACCGTGGGCAAATTCATTTTCTGCCGAAAAGCTGAGCTCGTTTATTGAACCGATTTTGCTTTTGGAATCCGAATTGCCTGCAATTTGTTTTGCAAATCCGATTGCCGAAGTACGAAGATATTCCCAGTTTCCGTAGGTGGGTTTGTTGTTATCTGCATATACCGAAAGTGCTGTTGTGATGTAATTGTTGTTCTTTTTGGCTGAGTCAATGCGGTTGTTCAGCGTGTTTGTAAAAACGGTGTTGATGAGGAGAAAACCTCCCACACCGAAGGAAGTAATTATAATAAGAAAGGTAATAAAAAATATTTTCCACGAAAATTTCATTAGGGCTTTCCCTCCGCTTATTCAACAAGACGGTAACCGACTTTATACACAGACTGAATGTTGTCTTTTAAATCAAGCTTTTTTCTTAACCGCTGAATATGCAGATCCACGGTTCTTGTATCACCCATATACGGTTCATTCCATACCCTTTCGTAAATCATTTCACGGTAAAGGGCAATGTTTTTGTTGCGTACAAAAAGCAGAAGTATTTCGTATTCCTTTAATGTAAGGTCAATTTGCACTCCGTTTTTGGTGACTATTCTTGAATTTGTGTCAATTACTATGTCTTTAAAGCTGAGTTTTGTTTTTGCCTTGTTGTATCTTCGCAGTACCGCATCAACTCTTGCCTGAAGTTCCGAAATGTTAAACGGTTTTGTTATGTAATCGTCAGCCCCCAGGTTAAGCCCGTAAACCCTGTCCGATATATCTGATTTTGCAGTAATGAAAATTACGGGTGTGTCAAAGCCTTTGATGTAGTCCATAAGTTCAAAACCGCTGATTTTCGGCAACATAACATCAAGCAGAATAAGGTCAAAGTGCTTTTTCTCCAGAACATCGGCACAGCTTTCGCCGTCAAACACACAATCGGTTTTGTGCCCGTGCCGAGAAAGAGCCATTTCGATAAGATTTGAAATATTCTTTTCGTCCTCAACAATCAATATGTCAGCCAACAACCCCACCTCCAAGACACAGTTTATATTGCCATTGTATCATAGATGTATCATTTTTTTCAAATTATTCTTTTTTTGCAGAGCTGTATCCCAAAATCGGCTAATGCAGAATATTGTCAAATTATGTGCAGTTGTTAATTATTTCACGAACCGTACTTGAAAACAAAGTCGAATAATGGTATTATTTTATGCAAACAAAACATTTTGAAAGGAAGATTACAATGGGTAATTCTAAATCGGTAAAAAAAGGTGTTGCAGTTGTAACGGCAGTAATTGTTGCTGTTGTTATGGTTTGCGTTTCGGTAGTTTGCAATTTGCTTTCAACAAAAACAGAAAGCTCAAATCAGACATATCTTGATGACGCAAAGGCTCAGCTTACAGAATACAGCGATAACTATAACTACACTAAATTTGAGTTTATGAACTCACTTTTTGAAAAGGCAAATGTAATTGCAAGTGTTGTTACGGAAAATACTTCGGCTGACACAAATGCCTCACTTGTAAAGAACCTCGGCATCAATTCATTTGTTATGACAGACGCTGACGGCGAGATTATCGCATCGTCAGACGATAAAAAGGTCGGCACAAATTTCCTTGATGACGAAACAACAAAGCAGTTCAAGGCTAACCTCAAGGGTATGAAGGTCAAGAGCATTTCAGAGCCGACAGCCGTTGAGGGCGAGGATGGTGTGTATAACCTCATGGCTTGCGTTGCAAGAACAGAGGGTGGCATCGTTATTATTGATACAAATACAAGCGACTATTCGGCTGTTATCGGTGCTGATATTGCAAAAAGCTGCAAGGGTGATACAATCATCGTTAAGAACGGCGAAGTTGTAAGCACAAATATGAACCTTGGCGATAACGGTCTTAAAAGCGCAGGTATTACAGACGAAATGATTCGTTCGGAAAATTTCAATGTTACAATCGACGGCACAAAATATTCACTCAGCAGTATGCCGTCAGGTGAATATACAATCATCAGCGGACAGGCTGCGACAGAAAGCGGTTTCAATATGATTTACGGTGACATAATTCCGTGTGCCGCAGGTTTTGTAATGATTATCATTTCCGGAATTATACTCAGCCTTGGCACAACAAAGAAAAAGGAAAACGAGTAATTGTTAATTACAGCATACAAACAAGAAGTGGACATTTCACGAAATTTGTATGTAAAATGACGAAAAGGTCATAAATTCAAGAAATATCTCCGAAAACATTGTGCTTTAGCACAAAGAATATTGTGCCGAAAAATATTGCATAACCATATTTTGATGATATAATAATGGCATAAACAAAAAAGACGCAAAGCAAAGGAGCTTCTGAAAAGGAGGCTCCTTTGCTGTTTATCTTTTTTGGTATCTTAAAAAGGGGAAATTATTATGACACCTGAGAAAATTGTTGAAAACCATAAGAAATATGTCCTCCAGTCATGGAGCAAGCAGGGTAATCTCAATCCGATTCCCGTTGCAAAGGCAGACGGAATTTACTTTTACGATTTTGACGGTAACAGATATACAGATATGTCATCACAGCTTGTAAACCTCAATCTCGGTTACGGAAATAAAGCAATCGGTGATGCAATCATCGGTGTGAAAGCCGATATGGCTGACCATATTTCTTCAAGAAAGCTTGAATCGGCATTTGAACGAACAATTTATTTATACAAAAGCACTGGGGCGGTTTTAAGGTGGACAACATGATGTTCTATGTCCTCAATGACTTTTCCGATGACGAAATTGAAAGCATAGCCGAAAAAATTCAGTCGTAAAAGGAGAGGTATATAAGCGTCAACAAGCTGTATGTGGCAGTGAGCAAAACAAATAACAAGCTGAAATCACTCCCGAAAACATACCAGATTGTTTTAAGAATGTTAAGGCTTGCCGTCCGTGCAGATATGACGCCTATGTTCTATGACCGACTTGAAGTTAAAAAGCTGATTCTTGCGGTTGACGATATTTCGTTGCTTGAAAGTATATATAACGAAAATCTCAAAAAGCTTGAAGTGTATGACCGTGACAACGGCACGGATTATATGAGCTTTTTAAGACTTTACCTAAAGTATGACGGAAGTGTTCAGAGGGTTGCTCAGGAAACCTTTGTTCACCGCAACACCATAAATTATCAGCTTGCAAAAATCAAAAAGATTCTCGGCAATAACCTCAAAACCTTTGAAGAACGATTCAAAATTTTATTAGCCTTTGAAGTTCGTGATGTGCTTTGACCGCCTCCGTCCCCGTCACGATGTTAATACTGAAAATCCCCCCGACAGCCTAACGGAAACCGCTGTCGGGGGATTTTTTATGTGTTTATTGTAGTTGTATTTATTTTAGTAACTGATACTAATTGATATCAATTAGTATCAGTTACTATCAGTCAAAGTTAGCATAAGTAAAAAAGAACCGATACAAAAAGTATCGATTCTTTTTTGGTGCGGGTGACAGGACTTGAACCTGCACATCGGTTGACACTAGAACCTAATGGTGACGACACCTCAGTGGATTATCTTATTTCTAATCTATTTACAATTACCGCAATTTATACAATATTCATCATTATTGAAGTAGTAATTACTTGGATTATTAGTTTTGTTTATATTCGAATTTACACAAGATGATTTAAAAAAAGCGTTGATTCCATTTTCCCTGAATTTCTCAATATATTTATAAAGAGTTTTTACTTGTGTGGCTTGGATTTTTATGTTACCATTGCAATCAAGTGTCGATAATTCTAGTGCATCGGTATTAATTAAGCAATCTTCCCCTAAACTTTTGAGTATATCATCACTTATGTATAATTTACCTATTACGCAGTATGTTATGTTGTATTCCTTAAGTAAATATATTATTTTATCTAATTCCAAATCTGTCATACCTGGTATAAATGGTTTAATAAGTACATTGCTTTCAATTCCTTGATTCTTAAATTCTTTACACGTTTTAATTCTTTCTTCTGGTGATACAGTATTAGGTTCAATGGTCTTCCATTTGTCAATAGTTGTTATAGTTGTTGAATAAAGAACTTGGTTAGTATATTGAACATATTTAGCTAATTTAGATATTAGACTTATATCTAATTTGTATTTACTCATGAATTGAATTGGATTACCTAATTTGATAAGTTCAATTATCAAATTGATAGACATATCGATAAATCTATCTGTTTGAAATATATCTCCCCAAGCACCCATAGAAATTATAGTTCCGTTTTTTCCTGCTTTAAATTCCTTATTTTCAGTAATCAAAGCTAAAATTTTCTCGATAGATAAACAGTTTAACTTCGGTGCTGTAAGATTTCGTAATTTTAGATAGCAGTATTTACATCCACCGCAGCAACCTATTACTGGACTTATAAAAACTCGCCCATCCTTAAATGATGGAACTATATAGTTTTTATTCATTGTTTTACACCTTGCTTTTTTCTGCGTTTTCCTTTTTGCTGTTTTGCCAAAGTATATCAAAATAATTTTTGTAATATTTATATCCTTCGCTATCTTTTTTAAATCTATATGTTATAGTTTGCTGACTTGTTTTATTTTGATATGGTCCAATATAGAGGTTACCATCTATAGAAAAGTAAAAATCATATGGATAATGATCATAAGTGCGTAACTCAATTTGCCCATCATATTTTTGCTCTTTTTTTATTTCATCTATCCACTTAATTAATTCTTTAATCGAGTCTTTTGTAGAGCCTTCAAGTATTCCCTCAGTCTTATCAATTTCGAGTGCATATTTACTATCTGGAGAAAGCGTTAGTATCTTTATGTTTAGCCCTTTGGAAACTCTTGATTTTATTAAAGGTGTTTGTGCATCTCGGTATCCTTTTAATCCCATAGCACAGATTTCAAGTGTTTTTGCTTTTTTTAATTCTTTGTTGCTTTCACTATTCATTTCAGCACGTGTTTTATATATTTCACTTAATCCCCAATATCTTAGCATATGTTTATAATTTTCTTCTCGAATTTTGGAAAAGTAATTTATAAAAGAGATTACTCCACTAGCCAAAATAGAAGTTCCTATACTTATGAATATTATTGAAATAGTATCTCCTGTTCCTATTATTACAGAAACTAAAATAAAAAATATTCCAATAAAACATACAATTATATTAGGAGAATGGAGCATTTTACTAATAATTACTTTTATGTGTTTCATACTATCACCCTGATAATCAATATTTATTCATTTTAAAATATATTTGCTATAAAATAGTTAATAAGTAATCATCTCATTAAAAATATCAATTGCAAAATGATCTGTCATTCCGGAAATGTAATCTATAATTGCTTGAATGTACAAATTTTTGTTGTCAAGTTTTCCGTAAATTTTTTCGTTGTCCAGAACAACGCTGTTGTCAATGTATTTCTCCGGGATAATTTCGCTATCACAATATTTGCATAACCATTTTGTAAATGAGTCTAATAACTTTTTTGAATATTGCAAATTTGCTTTCAACGCAGAAAAAGTGTGTTTTTCGTCATAGCATTCAAGAAGAATATTAAAAATTTCAGTAATAATTAATTCTGCGTAATGCATAAATGGTTTAAATCTCTTATTACCATAAATATGTTCGTAATTAAAACTCTTTATTTCATTTAGCTGGTCTAAAAAAGTTTTGCTTAATGAAATCCCTTTTTCCGGAGTGCTGTTTTTACATATATCAATAATCATATTATGCATTATTACAGTTGTATTCATAACATTTTCATCATTTGAGCGTGCCATTTTTAAGAGTTTGTTTTGATCTTTTTTATCCAGAAAACCTAAATTGATTGCGTCTTCAATATCTCTGCCGACATATGCTATTTTATCAGATATTTTAACTACGCATCCTTCCCAGGTAGCAGGCTGATATTGCCCGGCAGAAGTAAAATCATTCAGATTGATTAATTCGTCTCGTGGACGCAACCCGTTTTCATCTAATTCTCCGCAGTGGGAAATGATACCATCACGTACAGCGTATGTAAGATCTAAATTCTTTCCGACTTTATAGTTATCTTCAAGTAATTCAATTTTATCAACAAATCTTAATCCGTTCTGTTCATGCCAAAATTTTTTATCTAAATGTTTTTCAGTTAATTTACTTATAACTTTTTCACCGTGGTGGCCAAATGGTGCATGTCCAAGATCGTGACCAATAGAAATTGCTTTTGTAAGTTCATCATTCAAGCCTAATTCTCTTGCAATAGTTGAACTAACAGAATCAACATGGTTGACATGTTCCATCCTTGTACAAATATGATCATTGTTAATATTAAAGAAAACCTGTGTTTTATGTTTTAGACGTCTGTATGCCATTGAATGAAGAATTCGTGTAAAATCTCTTGCAAAGGGACTTCTGACATCATCGGAGCGAGAATAGAGTTCGCTTGGTCTTGATGTTAACATTTCCCAATTTGGATGTTTGTTTGTTACTGCCACGGATTTAAAAACTTTTGTTGACATAATTACACCATCCTTATTGTAAAATAAACTAAATATTTCGATATATGTTTCATTATAGCACGGAATGTATAATTTGTCGATAATAAATTCACGATACGATAATATTTTGTTTAATATATAAATTGATGAATTTATTATCCTATGATAAAGAATCTCTATTATAAACAGTCGTATTTGGCATAAAAACAAAATAGAATAAAAGCACGAAAAACTTCTATCGCCTTTCGTGCTTTATTTTGTGTCAGTATTAATTTTGCCTGTATTTATAATCTCGGTATATATCCTTATACTAATGTCAACAGTCCGTTCTTAAACACATAGTCAAAAACAAACATTTTTTCACCTTTATCAAATCTGACATAGATATACTTTTGCGCTTTATCGATTTTGCTGACCGTTCCCGTTCCAAACAATTTATGTTGGACAGTATCACCGACTTTAATATCAGGAAGATTAAAATTCTCGCTTTTTTGTATAGTCATTGGCTTTGAAGTTTTTGAGTTGATGCTTTGACTGATACCATAGCTTGAAGTAACAAGGTCAGATTCTTTAATTTGTGCTTTATCTTTTGTTTGAAAATCTGAAAGTTGATTAGTTTCTACCGTAATATCAATAGCATCATCGTCATCGGTTACTTCATCAAGATTATCAGCGGACATAGTTGCCTGTTGATTATAGAATAACTGTTCATATTCTTTACGTTTGATTACAGTATCCCAACCGCCGATATCTTCGTTTTCGTGTTTGTTGATTCCTGTGTAAGAAAGGCTTGAATCCTCGTATCGCTTGAATTTGAAAATTGCGTCATTCATCAAGCCGGCATTGAAAACTCCAAGCGAGCAAAGCAGTTCAAAATCCTTGACATCAAGTCCTGTTACTTTCTTAAACAATCCCGGTTCAAGCTGAGTGATAACATCTTTGAGAGAACGCTCACGGCAGTCGGTCAGGTACATAAATATCGGAACACGGGTTGCAAATTTTATCAGCTTTTCCTGAATTTGTTTGCGCTTTGATTTAAAATCTTTTTCCTCTTCGCTGATTTCTTTCTTTTCCTTCTGAGTCAGCTTATCCTTCTCTTTTTTAGCCTTCTTAACTGCTTCAGATTTATTGATAATTGTTTCAATGTCCTGATTTAATGAGCGAAATCCCTCTATACTCATCAAAGCCTTCATGGCCTGTTCATTAGCAAAAAGACGTTTTAGAGTATCGTTGTCAACATTTACAAGTAAAGCTGATTCCCAACGCTTTGCAAGCAAAGTTGCAGAAGTACCTGACATTGCAATATCAAGAATATCCTGTGCGCTGATTTGTTTCATAGTACTTCCGTCGTATGCAAGTACAGGCAGAAAATTAATAAACTCAGCTACTTTCTTTTCAGGATTGCTTTCATTGATATTCAGCCGACAGCTGTAGTCGGAAATCTGTCGTAATGCTCTGTCAAGCGCAAAGTCAAATACATAGCACTCGTGCTTAATAATTTCTTTTTCTCCGATCTCATTTATAATCTCCCACGGAGATTGCACCCTGAATGCCGCCTGAAAATATGTTTCGGGACTTTTTAAATTACGGAGCATAAATATTCCCGTCCACGGCCTTACTGTAACACCTGTTGTCAGCTTGCCGCAGGTTAAAGTAATTGTTTTGGTTTTAAGAGGATTGCCCATAGATTTCAGAACAGGAGCAAGAGCGTCAAGACCGATACCTGCAGATGTACCTGCGCAAAGATTGATTTTGTATTCGTGATAAAAAGTATTTTGCTTTTGCTCGAGCAGATTTTTCATTGCATAGCAGGAGGCAACATTTGGCAGAAACCAAAGAGTATGAGAGAGCACATTCAGCAGTCTTACATCTGAAAACGGCATAGGAGGACGTCTATCCTTGCCTAATTTCAGGTCAAGAAGATTTGCAGGCAGATGCTTGCCTGTCATAAGATTAAGCCAGCTTTGCACCTCGTTTTCGTACACAAATCTCGCTTCTTTGCCTTTTCCTTTTGCGGAAAAGAAAACATTTAGGTCAAATTCGTTAAATTCACCCTGCATTGCCACCTGACGGATATCCTCAGGCATTTTATAGGTGAGCATAACCATTCTCGGAAGAGCAAGATAAGGATTATCAGAGCCTTTCCAATTTTCTTTTGCGGACTGCTCATCCGAATAAGTCCAGTTGAAAATCTGTTCTTCAATGAATTCTCCGCTGTTTATGGCACGAAACGGCGTTCCCGATAAAAATAGATAATGGTCTGTTGTAATCTCAATAAAGCTTTCATTATAGGCATTGTCGGCTTCATCATTTTTGTACTTTTCCATATCAAAGTCAACATCAACCTCTTCATCAGGCTTTTCAAAGAGCTTTTTTGTGTTCTCACGCCACGCACCGTAATGATACTCGTCAAAGATAACTAAATCCCAGTTGTTGCTGTGTATAAATTCATTTTTAGGCTTGATTGCACCTGATTCAGTTGTGCCGAGCAAATCCTGAAACGAACCGAAAACAACAATAGGCTGTGACTTATCAGCCTGTTCAAACATATGGTCAATTGTAGTTTTTCGGTTTGCAGCGTCTTTGTTGGAAATAAACTGCCAGCCTTCAAAGTCAATGTGAGTTATCAGATCTTCACGCCATGCCGATTCAACGGCAGGCTTGAAGGTGAGAACAAGTACACGCTTAAAATTCATCTTCCTTGCAAGCTGATATGACGCAAAGGTTTTGCCAAAACGCATTTTTGCATTCCATAAAAACTTTGGCGTGCGATTTGGTTCGGCAGCTTTAGCTTCTTTAAAATATTTTATTGTTCGTTCAACTGCTCTGTACTGTTCGGGGCGCATTTCAAAACTTGCCGTTCTGTTTTCAGACGCAACCTTGCCTGTTATAAGCTCATTAACGGCAGATTTTATGTCATCAACCGTGCATTTGTACCATTCGTTGCGGTCGTTACCGCTGTTAAGCTGTTGCTTACCTCTGCGTTTTAGAATACTGTGAACATCGTGGTCGGTAAAGCAGGAACCGTCGGGGCGCATAGAGGAATGACTGAATAGAATCTTGTATTGCACACCGCTGGTGTGCATCTGTTCCTTTATACGGCTTTTAACATTTCTTTCGGTAAAGCCTACCTTTATGTAGCCTTTATGAGAGGGAACATCCACAAGCTCGTATGCGTAGATTGTGGGATTGATTTGCGGACGTGGTGCAAAAAACTGATTATCAGCCATTGTCGTCACCACCTATATTACAAATTCTTGAATCAATGTAATTCCATTCATCTTTGCTGATGCCCCATAAATCTATTAAATATTCATCAGTGAATGTGATATTATACTTTCTTAAATCGGGGACAAAACAAAAATTCTTTTTTGTTACATCTTGTGATACAACAGTCTGTAATAACAGAAAACGTACAACTTTTGTAAATAAATAAGATTTAAAATTCAATGTTTCTTCCCTTGTGTCAAATGCACCTGCAACAATCCATGATTCTGTACAACATTCGCCAGGAGCAGCAAGCCTTATATTTCCGTCATAATAAAATCCAACAGGCTTTGTGAAATCTGTCTGGCCTGCTATTGGAGCTTTAGGCACAAGTAATTTCCACTTATTTAGTAGTTGATTATTATCAATGATATCTTTTTTATCAGCGTACTTCTTACCTATCCTTTGAATAAACCAACATGGTATGCCGTTTTCTTTTGGTGGATAATTTGTTGGTATTCCGAAAGGCTTTCTTGAGGATACTTTTTTATTCAAATAGTACTTGTTTTGTTTTTGTATTTTTTTTACAATCTTTACAGCTAAGTTTTGTCGAATAAATATTTCATTTTCATCCAGATATCTATTTGAGGTTAATGGCTTGGATTTATCAAAATTAGTTACTTCGCACATTCCGTTATAATCCCTATTCCAAAGAAAATAACACGCTCCACCAGCTAAATCAACACCAGGAAATACATCTTTAAAATTTTCATAATCAACCAACTTCTCAATCCTTCTGTCTGAAAGCATTTCTTTACGGAAATCATCAAGTCCTTTTCCTCCGCTAAACCATCTTGATGGTATAATCATCGTTATATACTTTGGCTTTAATAATTTTGCACGATTTACAAAATGTTGATAAATAGGTTTTGCGCTTTTTCCATTTCCACCGTCGTTTAATTGATACGGAGGATTTGAGATAATTACGTCGAATTTCATATCAAAGACCCTTTCTTTATCACCTGAATGTATAAATTGATATGCGTGGGATTCGAGCAAACTATCTCTATCGTATTCTTTCTGAGATGCACCGCAATAAATGCATTTTCCGTCCTGCCATGTATGCTTTATGCGCTTGTATCGTATATTTCCCTCAACATCGGGAAACCTACTTACGGAGTATTCTGTGTTTGGATATTTTGAGCAATACACGCTTCTGCGTGACAGCAGACTTGTCAGTTCGGTAATTGCTATACCAAAAAGCTGTTTGTGAAAAATATGGTCTATGCGTTTCTGCAAGTTGGGAATTTGCACTTCAAGTCCGCTGATAAGCCTTTTTGCAATTTCACGTAAAAAAACACCTGATTTGCACGAAGGGTCAAGAAATGTTGTGTCAGGATTGCTGAAAAGCTCCTGCGGCAGCATATCAAGCATAGCGTTAGCAACTTCAGGCGGTGTAAAAACCTCGTCGTTTGATAGGTTAGCAAGGCAGGACAAAACATCGGGATTGTAAATTTCATTGAATAAGCTGTCAGCCATTTTTCTGCACCCTCCTGTAATGTGTGATGTATTTTTTCAGAAAGATGCCCTCATCAGACGGTGTATCACTTACCAATGATAACTGTTCGTCTTTGTCAGGCTCCTGCTCTTTAAGCAACTGTTCAAAGGTATAGTCGCTTCTCTGCATCTGTGAATCTGTGATAAGTGCCCATTCTGAAAAAACTATTGGAATATCTGTGTCATTTCCGTTTTCATCGACTGTCATTAGGGTGAGTGCGTTGCCGCATACAATGTTGCGGCTGAAAATGAATTTTACGGCTTCTTTTGTCTGTTCGTTGCACATACTTTTGCATACAGCCTTATACTGCTTGTCCCATATTGTAAACATACGCCTTCTGCAATCAAGCACGTTGTCCTGCAATATATCGACACCGTATATGGAGCTTGCTGCGAGTACCGAATACTTTTCATAATCAAGAGGGCTGCGTTTGTACTTTCGCTTGCAAACCCCAAGCTTTCGGGTAAGAATTTCTGCAAGAAAATTTCCGTTACCGCAGGCTGGTTCAAGAAACCGAGAATCAATGCGTTCCGTTTCGTCTTTAACAAGGTCACACATTGCTTTTACTTCTCGGTCATTTGTATAGACCTCCCCGTAATCGGCTACCCTTTGTTTTGACTTGATTTGTTTCTTCGCCATAAGTACATCACCAACTGACCTCAAATTTTCGCAGAATGTAACCATCTGCGAATAATAAAATGACACATTAAATCGTACTTTTATTGATTATTTTATCACTTTTTATATAAAAATGCAATGTAGATTTCACTATTTATCCGACATATTTGAGAATATGTGTTATTTTTCAAGTGATATCAAGATATTTCTGGTCAAGAATTCCGTCATTTGAAATATCATTTTATAATAGTATTATGATATTCACAGAAAGGAATGATATTATGCCAAGACACGGCGAAAACATTTATAAGCGTAAGGACGGACGATGGGAGGCAAGGTATGTAAAAGCAATTAATATTGACGGTAGTAAAAAATACGGTTCAGTTTACGGAAAATCGTATGCTGAAGCGAAAGATAAGCAACAGTATTGTTTAATTCACCCGACAACAACACAAAATGTTTTTAACTACACGGTTAAGTCTATATTATTTGAATGGCTTGAAACAAGCAAAAATCATATTAAACACTCCACATATATTAAGTATGAAAATATTATAAAAACTCATTATGAAGATTCAATTGGTAGAATATTTATCAGGCTTGTTAATACAAAAAATATACAGCAATTTACTGATTATCTTTTAGATAAGTCAATTTCAAAAAATACAGTAAACAATATTCTGATTGTGCTTGGAATGGGATTTGAATATGCCAAAGAAGAATATGGAATTGTCTGCCCAAAGGTACATTTATTGAAATCTGAACACGATGAAATGGATGTGTTATCAGAATCAGAACAACAAGATTTGATGAATCATTTGCTAAAAAATACGGATATATATGATTTTGCAATACTGCTTGCACTCTACACTGGATTACGAATTGGCGAACTATGTGCATTACAATGGGGAGAGATTTTTAACGGCAGAATTTATGTTTCCAAAACAATGCAAAGAATACGTATGAACTCAGGAAAAACAGAAGTCGTAGTAACACCTCCCAAAACAGACAAGTCAAACCGTTGTGTACCTATACCATCATTTCTGCTTCCGATTGTGGAGAGATTTAAAATGCAATCGGGATATGTAATAAGGCAAGATAACGGAAAATTTGTTGAGCCAAGATTAATGCAAATAAAATTTTCTCAAAGGATAAAGGCTTATGGTATCAGGCAGACTCATTTTCATACACTTCGTCATACTTTTGCCACACGATGTATTGAATCGGGGATGGATGCAAAAACGCTATCAGAAATTCTGGGGCACTCTGATGTTAAAACAACGCTAAACAAATATGTTCATTCATCATTTGAATTAAAACAGACCAGTATTGATAAATTGCCTTTCGATTACGCAATTTAATAATAATATTTATGGTCAAATATATGGTCGCTTATTTATTGTTTGTTCGATAGATAAGCGATTTTTTGTTTCTTTTTCGCTGTCGGTTACATTCTGCGAATTTTCATTTTCGGTCATTGAAATAATTTTTTGTAGTATATCAACTTGAAATTTGATTGATTTCAAGTAATTTAATTAAAAAACAGAATGATTTAATCGAAAATTATTTATCAAACAAAAGAAAATCTCTGGACTTATACAGAGTTTCGTGGTATATGTTTGTGCTAAGAAAGGTGGCATAAACAATGGATACACTTGAAGATTTATATTACGGGAACTTATTCCCTCACGAAAAATGCGCAAAGCTTGATGATGAAATGAAAGAGTTGCTCGGTTTACTCAACAGAAATGAGGAAAAGCTCACAGAAACTCTTTCCGATGAGCAGAAAGAAATTTTTGGAAAATACAAGGATTGCAATCAGGAAATTTCTGAAATCGGTGATCGAAACGCATTTCTAAATGGCTTTCGGTTAGGAGCGAGGATCATCATTGAAGTTGTCCATAACTAAAAAGGTGGATAGGTAATTATTAACATTGCCTATCCGCTTTTAGGTTTGCCAGGAATGGGCAGTAACTAGGTGGTGAAAGTCCACTACAGGCTTGTCAGTAGGAACTGTTAGCTGAGGGCAAGTGCGTCCATCGTGAGGTGGAGTATGAAGTAAGCCTAAAGCAAACTCTCGGTCTGACGAACAGAAATCACATATAAGGCATATGCAGAGCGGACGAGCTTACCGAACAAAGCAAAGTCCAATACTGCCCGAACTCTGCGGTGTAAATGTGGCGGATATATGAGAGGAAGGTTACTGTTCTTAACTGGGGAGGTCTTGTAATGGGGCGAAGGACAGATAGATTGACACCCACCCAAACTGTGCAGTGATGTACAGCTGAATTGCAAGAAGTCAGCAGAGGTCATAGTAGCGAAAAAAATTTTTTTTTTCGCAAAGGACCGAACAATAATAGTCTTGAAAACGAAAGGACGGCGGAGCAATGCAAAGACCACAGAAAACGGCGAAAGTCGGCTACCCTTGCGAGGGTATGTTGGAAACAGATAGTAACAAGGGAGCGTGTAGCGTTGCACAGCTTGAAACGGAAAGACAAGACGGTGCAGAAAATTTACTGGAAGCTATACTTGTCAGGAATAACCTGAACAAGGCATATCTGAAAGTAAAAAGAAACGGAGGTTCGGCAGGAATAGACGGTATGACAGTAGATGAAATGTTGCCGTATCTAAAAGAACATCGTGAAGAATTGCTAACAGCATTGAGAAGCGGAAAGTATAATTCAAAAGCAGTCAGGCGAGTAGAAATACCAAAGCCTGACGGAGGAAAGAGAAAGCTTGGAGTACCAACGGTAATAGACCGAATGATACAACAGGCGATAGTTCAGGTTATGCAACCAATATATGAACCAATCTTTTCCGACAACAGCTACGGTTTCAGACCTAAAATAAGTGCACATCAGGCAATCAGCAAAGCGTTGGAGTATTACAACGAGGGATATACACAAGTAGTAGATTTAGACCTTGCAAAGTATTTTGACACTGTAAATCACGATATGCTGATAGATATGCTTAGAGAGCAGATAAAGAACGAAAGGGTCATATCATTAATTCGTAAGTATCTAAAAAGCGGAGTAATGATAAACGGCTTGATAAGCCCGACAACAGAGGGAACACCGCAAGGAGGAAATCTGTCACCGCTGCTCAGCAACATATATCTGACGGCATTTGATAAACTGCTTGAAAGCAGAGGACATAAGTTTGTGAGATATGCAGACGACTGTAACATATATGTCAAAAGCCGAAGAGCTGCCGAAAGAGTAATGACAACCTGAGTAAAATTTCTTGAGGGAAAGCTGAAACTGAAAGTAAATCAGCAGAAAAGTCAGGTAGAAAGTCCCTTGAAACTCAAATTTCTCGGGTTTTCACTGTATAAAACAAGGAAGAAAGCAGGAATACGCCCACACGGAAAAAGTATCAAGCGGTTCAAGGATAAAATCCGAGAACTGACAAGTCGAAAACAAGCAAGGTCAGTTGAGAATATTCTCAAAAGAATAAATAGATATACAACAGGCTGGCTTGGATATTATTTCGTTGCGGATATGGAAAGCAAAATTAAAAGTCTTAACGAATGGCTGAGGCGAAGAATACGGCAAATCTACTGGAAACAATGGAAGAGGATAAAGACTAAGCACGATAATCTCGTCAGGCTTGGGATAAACAATTCAAAGGCTTGGGAGTGGGCGAACAGCAGAAAGGGTTATTGGATAATATCCAACAGCCATATTTTGCATAAATCATTAACAAACGAATACCTTGCATCAGTGGGATATGATGACATACTCCACAGATACAAGGTACTGCACTCAAATTATTGAACCGCCGTGTACCGAACGGTACGCACGGTGGTGTGAGAGGTCGGCTACTCAACTAATGGGTAGCCTCCTACTCGATTTGCTATTGAATTTGCTATTGCTGTAATTCTTCTTTCAATTGATCCAAAATTTTCTTTATTCTTTTTTCTGCACCCTCGGCTGTTAGACCGACTCTTAAGGATGCTTCAAGGATTGTTAATTTCTCCTTGCTCTTGAGGCAGTCGGGACAGATACCAAAGACTAACTCAATCAGCCTTAAATCCTGCGGATTGAGTTTACTCAAAGCCGTTCTTAATTTTTCTCTCTGTTCGTTTTTGAAATATATTTCCTCAGGGGACAATGTATCCATTTCAACATCAGTGATTGAAGAATTGAAATAATTTTCATAATCTTGATTGTGAATATCAAGATTATTGTTCTGCTTAAACTGAGCTGAAGTAATAATGCAGTTACGGACTGTATTTTCAGAAATATTTAATTCATTTGCAATGTCTGTGACTGCTTCTTCAAGTGGTTTGTCATTAGGCTGTTGAGAGTACAGCAATGCTACTTTACGTAAATTCAGATACTGATTATAATTATCAATATGTACATTACCGCAGACAGTACGGACATATTCGTGCCAAGCCTTGAGTGTCTTATATTTTATCAGTTGCAGTAAAGGTATATCCGAATTATAGCTTTGCAGTTCACTCCACAGCAGAGATGAAAAGATTTGTTTCAAGTCGTCAATTCTGTTACTATCCAAGCTGTATTTCTTTATAAACAGTCGAGCGTTTCTGTTGAGTACAGGTTCATAAAAATAGAGAAATTCATTAAAGTATTTTTCATCCTTTGTTTCTCTGTAGCGTACAAAATAATCATTCAAGTTAGCAGGCCTGATTGGACCATAATCAAGCTGATACATTTTATTTTCCTTAATCTTTCATAGCCTCCTCATAAATTTTTGAAAGCTCCATATCTTTCTCGTATTGATTTTCGGCATAGACAAAATCGATATTTGCTAAATTGAAATAATAATCAATAAATTCCTTTGCCTTGGCAGATACATTCGCATTGTATTTGCTGAGGCTTTTATTTTTGCGGATAGAATCGTAACGGTTTTTCCATAGAACATAATATGGGCTGTCGGATTTTCTCTGTTTTTTCATTTTCCTTTTTGTGACTTCCGGGTGTTTAGCGATGTATGAACAAGGCACACCGTATTTCTTATTTACCGTACTGCAATACAGTTGATTGCGTGCTGTTGTCATAAAGAAATAGCTGTCGCAAATATCGCATCTCCAAAGATAGTGACCGTGAATATATCCTTCAAATAAATCAGTCATCAGAAAGTCTTTCAGATTATTGTAATAAACCTTTCGATAAATCTTACTCGTTCCGTTTTCAGACTCAACCACCGGGATTATTGTTGCTCTCGTGCCGAATGGGTGGCTGTTAACGTCAAATATAAAATTCATATACGGGTCGTTTATAAAATCGCTGAATGCTTCTGCGAGTTCGGTTTTGGTTCGTGCGTTGTTTTTTACTATTTTATTTGTAATCTGAAACACGATTGATGAATAATATTCTACTTCCTTTACAGCCGATGAAATATAAAATCCGATTGAGAAAGCTGTTTCCAAATCAACAGATGCTTTGATTAACTCGTCTAATTTCTCTGAAATCTTTATTCTATATTCATTCTTTTTGAATCGGTCATATTCTTCATAAAGCTTGATTTTTTCTTCAGTAAAATATTCATCAATTATCGCTTTACATTTCTTGATGTCAAATATTTTAAAGATTTCATATTCACTCAAAATATCAATCGCTGAAATTATTTTTGCGTGATAAGCTAAAAATTCAGTTCTGCTAAAATCCTTGTTCAATAATTCTTCTGTGAAAATTTTTAAATCTTCAAAAATACTTTCATCAATAAAATGACTGTCGGTGTCCATTACAAGAAAACTTGTGTAACCGATAGGATATTCCTTATCGCTGATTGCAAACTTATCTTTCTTGTATGTAACGCTAATAAGGTTAGTTGTATTCAGCTTTTTTATTACATCGTCCTTTAAGTCCATAGTATCAACTCCGTTTATATTATATCACTTTGCTAATGAAATCACAAGTGTATAGGAAAGCAAATTAAGTTGTCACAGGCTTTTACAGTTTTTTTAAAATTTCTGACATTTATATATTGAGAGCAAAAAGCTTTCAATATTTTATGGAAGGAGTAGTTATAGTGCGTAACAACAAAAAGCTTACTGTCATTGACGGTGAAACATTAATGGATATGCGAATCAAGCCGATAAGCTTTTGCATTGACTCGTTGTTTCCGCAGGGAGTATCAATGCTCTGCGGTGCTCCGAAGATAGGTAAGTCGTGGTTAGTACTTGATTGGTGTGTTCGCATAGCCAAAGGAGAGGAGGTGTGGAATTTTAAAACTACGAAGGGAACTACCTTGTATCTTTGTCTTGAGGACAATTTGAGCAGAATCCAACAAAGGCTAAATGAAATTACAGATGAAGTTCCGAACAATGTATTCTTTGCAACATCTTCGTGTTCGCTGCCGGACGGACTTGCAGAACAGATTAAAAGTTTTGTCGTAGAGCATAAAGATACGGTTCTGGTTGTCATAGATACATTTCAGATGATACGAAGTAAAAATAAGGATACTACTTACGCAAATGATTATCAGGAAATTGAGGAACTGAAAAGATTAGCGGACAAGCTGAAAATTTCTCTTCTGCTTGTACATCATCTGCGCAAGCAAGGTGACAATGATCCTCTGAATAAAATCTCAGGCACAACAGGAATCAGCGGTGCGGTTGATACAACATTTATTCTTGATAAGAGCAAGAGAAGTCAGAACAACGCAACTATGATTTGCACGGGCAGGGATATTGAATACAGAGAGTTGGAACTGAACTTTTCAAAAGAAAATCATATATGGGATTTAGTTTCGGACAGTGTAGAAAGTCCTGAAATACTTTTGTCGGATGAGATGATTCAGCTGATAGAGTTTATGAAAAAGGTAAAAATCTTCAAAGGTACGAATACCGAATTCGCAGAAGAATTTAATCCTTTCTGCCGTAAGGAAATCTCTGCAAAAGCGTTAAAACAGATGATGAATAAATGGCGTTACGAATTAGAGAGTAATAACATTTACTTTAACTCGTACAGAAGTAACGGAAAAAGGTTTGTAAATGTTCACTATCTGCCCGATAGTGACTCAAGTGCCTTAAATGACGGAAATATTATTAGTGCTAAAACTTGCGTTCCTTTCGCCACTTGCGACCCTGACGAACTGTGTCAGGCAACGTAAGCCGATTTGTGCGATTATTTTGCAGAGGACGAGAAAATACCCGACTGCAAGTGGAAATCAAAATTTGGGCGAATTTACGGCAAAATTGAATATTAATTTTAGAAGCGGTTGTTTGGGCTACATTTCCCGGACTTGTCCGGGGCAAGCAGAGCGCCCGGCTGTCCGCCAAACACATAAAACCGAGCGAAGCCCGGACCCACTTTAATACGGAGGTGCATAAAAATAGAAAATCGTAAGAGAAATCAAACATTGAGTATAAGATTGACTCAATCCGAAAAATCTGCAATCTATAAAAAATCAAAGAAAGCTCAGCTGACATTGACTGAATATATTTTAAAATCTTCATTACAAAGTGAAATCAAAGTAGTTGATTTGCAACCGTTGCTTGTTGAACTGAAAAGGATCGGAAACAATCTTAATCAGATAACAAGAAAGATAAACAGTGGTGCTTTTAATTCCTACAACTTTAGTGAGATGATTGCTATGCAAAGAAAAATCTATGACGCAATCATAAAACTGTCGGAGGAAAAGTGATGGCGACCGTGACATATATTCGTGAGTCAAAACAATCAATCAATGCGATGAAAGGTGTAATTGATTACTGTTGTCAGGACAAAAAAGTTTACGATGAAATTTTAAATCAAAGACTTATCAGCGGAATTAACTGTGACGGTGAGAATGTTTTTTCAGAATTCCTAGCAACAAAGAAATCGTATAAAAAGACGGACGGTATGAATTTCTACCAGTATGTTCAATCCTTCTCACCCGAAGAAAATATTACTCCGCAGAAAGCTCATGAGGTTGCATTAGAGTTTGCTGAGAAAGCGTGGACAGGATATGAAGTTTTGGTTGCAACACATTGTGATGCACAGCATATTCATTCCCACTTTGTTATCAACTCTGTCAGTTTTGAAAACGGTAAAAAACTTCGGCAGAATCCAAACACACTGAAATCATTACGAGCCTTGAGTGATGAAATTTGCAGACATCATAATCTCTCAACTCTTGAACCTTACAGAAAAGACGGTATGAAAATCTCAACAAGAGAATACCGCACCGCAGTCAAAGGTCAGAGCTGGAAATTCAAACTGATGAATGACATAGACAAAGCTATGAACATAAGCGGAAGCAAGGAGGATTTCATAAACGCAATGTCAATTATGGGTTATTCGGTGACTTGGACTGATGACAGGAAATACATCACCTATCAATGTCCTAACAAAATGAAGTGCAGAGATATTAAACTCCACAACGATAAATATTTGAAAGGAAGTATGGAAAATGAATTCAGATACAGGCAAGAACAATATTTTGGAAAGCCTCAAGCAGAGGAACAGCAACTCGCTGACAGCGATAGAGCTACTCTCGGGAGAAACGAAAATGATTTCGATTCCGTCACAGGTCAGGGAGGAAGAACTCACCCTGTTGAGAACGGCAATAACCTTTCAGCCGGAGCTGTACAATATGATTTCAAAAATCTCAACGGACGACCAGATGGTGCAATATCTGGAGAGAATTCTGGAAATCAACAAAGACAATATGGAATTGATCTTGAAGGGTTGTCAGGCGGAGCTGAAGAAAATTTCGGAACAGACTCTGAAAGAAATCAGGTCGGTGCAAACTCAGATGACGAAAACTATCGAACAGGCTGGGAAGAGTCAAGAAGAGTTTTTGAACAATACCTTGCGACAAGGTCGGGAGTTGGAATCGGCAATAGCGTCACAAGTGAAGAAGTCAACTCTGCTGACAACATTAAAATGGATAGCAATAACTGTGCTGTCCTCGGCAGTATCAACTCTCTTGCTGAATCACTTTCTCGTATAATTGATGATGATTCGGGGGATGAAGAAGAACGCAGAAAGCGGATTGAAGCCGAGCAGAACGGAAGCGATATTGGTACTTTGCTTGGACTTACAGCAGGTATGATTGCAGGTGCAATATCAAAAGAAGAAAATAATGAATATGAAGAACCTGATGACAGTCCGACTATGCAAATGTAGTCGGAGAAAGGAGGACTATGAGCAGGAAATCAGAACCGGTAATTATTGAATCTGTTTTTTACAACTACACAGGCACAGACGAGCAATTTAATACTTTTCTGAAAAGTGTAATCAAGGATTATGTTTCAGAAAATAATCTGTTGCCTGATGATGAAAATATTATTGATAAAAAGTCAGCATAATAGCTGGATATTAGAAACGAGTTGTGATATGTTGTGGTTGCACCGAGGTGGTGTGACCACAACATTCAGATAACAAATGAGAGGAGAATCAAAATGAAAGTATGGTTGTATTACAGACTGTCGAGAGATGAAGATGCCGAGCTTAACTCATTGACAAATCAGCGAAATATATTAGTCGAATATGCTAAGGCAAACAATCACGAAATCGTGGGAGAATCTTATGATGATAATGTTTCGGGTATGCACTTCAATCGTGAGGGCATCAACAAGATTTATGAACAGGTCGAGAATAAGGCGATTGAAGCAATCATCGTGAAAGACTTATCCCGACTTGGCAGGCACAGAACGCAGACTGCGATGTTCATTGATTATCTTCGTGAACACGATGTCAGAGTGCTGTCGGTTACAGAAAACATTGACACAAGCAATGAAGATGATGACCTGATGATAGGCTTCAAGGGGATTTTCAACGATATGTACGCTCGTGATATTTCAAAGAAAATCCGTGCAGGCTACAAGCAGAAACAGAAAAACGGAATTGTGATTACAGTACCGCTTGGATATTTTAAGGATAAGAACACCAATGAAATTTTAATAGTCGAGGAAGAAGCTGAGATTGTCAGAAAGATATTTGACCTCTACCTATCAGGCTACGGCTTAAAAGCAATAGCCAAAAAGCTGAATGATGAAGGCATAAAATCACCGCAGTACTATCAAAACAAAATGTACAACAAGAAATTACCCTGCAACAAACCTGAAATTACTGGCAGGTACTTATGGGTGAACACAACGGTAAAACGGATTTTGCAGAATGAGTTTTACATAGGAACAGTCACCTGTCACAAGACTTATACCAGTAAAATTAATCATATCAGAAAGGCTTTGCCTAAGGAAGAACAATTTAAACACGAAAATTTTGCACCTGCCATTATCTCAAAGGAGAAATGGGAACAGGTGCAATTTTTATTATCTTCAAAGCGTAATAATGTTCGAGCGAGTTCAGGTAATCCTTGCCACCGCTACACAGGACTGATAGAATGCGGTGACTGCGGTTGTACATTCGTATGCAAAAAGCGTAAGTGGAAAGATAAACCCGAACGCATTGAATACAACTGCAACGGCTATCATCGCTATGGCAAGGAACACTGCACAGCACATAGGATTGATGAGGGGCATTTGGATAAGCTGATTTATGATGAGCTTATGTCAATCAAGGATGAAGCGCTTGCAAATTACAAATCAATAGAATCGGATGTCAAGAAATGGATGAGCAACAGGGGTACAGTTACTAATAAGCTGAAACAGCTTAATACAAGCCTTGAACAGCACAAATCTGACCAAAAGGAAATCCTGCTTGAGAGAATCAGGGATAGGGAACACGCAGATATCTACACAGAAATGCTTGAAAAATGCGAGTCGGACATTCAAAAACTTGAGGATGAAATTAAGTCCATTCAGGATTACAACTCCACTATCAAAAAGCGCAAAGCTGAAATGAAAGACAGCGTTCAAATCATTGAAGAAATTATAAAAGATGAGGCAATCAGCGATGCAAACCTCAGGTTGCTTGTAGATAAAATAATAATCTTTGAAAAAGATAAAAAGATGAGTATCAAAATCAAGCTCAATGCAAAATTTCAAAAACATAAGGATTGCTATGATGAGAATGGCAATCTTAAAGACAGTGCATTTACGGTATAAAACTTTTGGCAGACGCATAACATTAGTAAGTTTCAATTTAGCGATTATAGCTAAATTGAAGTGTGAAGATTTGTGCAATACAAACTACAAAATCATCACCTTATGTTATGCGTCTGCCAACTTTATTTTTTGCTCAAAACAAGAAAAAGCCCGATAAAATCGGACTTTTCAGGGTGGTGCGGGCGACAGGACTTGAACCTGCACATCGGTTGACACTAGAACCTAAATCTAGCGCGTCTGCCAATTCCGCCACGCCCGCACGTGTGTATTTCAACAAGATAAACTTGCGAAAATCAAAATATTAAATTGTTTCACAAAGGTAGCGTGACCAAAATCTAGCGCGTCTGCCAATTCCGCCACACCCGCATTTTTAATTTCTGCAAGACCTACCGTTAGATAATACTATAAATATCAGCAAAAGTCAAGTATAAGCAAGCAGTATATTATTACTGCTTGCAGAACACGATTCCGTCTTTTTTGCTGATTGACTTGATTTTTGCCAAAGATTCAACTCTTATGCCCATATCACGAACGAGGTTGCCGCCGCCCTGATAAGCTTTTTCGATAACAATTCCCGCACCTGCTGTTTTTGCGCCTGCTTTTTCAATAAGCATAAGAAGTGCCGTTAAGGCGCTGCCCTTTGCAAGAAAATCGTCAATGATAAGCACATTGTCTTCTTTGCTCAAAAATTCCTTAGAAACAACTATGTCATAGTCCTTTTTATGAGTGTATGAGTGGACGGTTGCGTTGTATGTATCTGAGTAAATGTTTATCGTCTTTGTCTTTTTTGCAAAAACAACCGGAACACCAAAATACTGAGCCGCAAGACAGGCAATGCCAATTCCCGACGCTTCGATTGTCAGAATTTTTGTTATGTTTTCGTCCTTGAAAAGTCTGTAAAATTCCTTGCCAAGCTCACACACAAAATTGACATCAATCTGATGATTGAGAAAGCTGTCAACCTTTAACACATTGTCGGCACCAATATGTCCGTCTTTAAGAATTCTGTCTTCTAAAAGTTTCATATCAATCTCTTTTCTGAAAAATAAAATAGTAACAAACAATACGATAGATTATACTACAAATATTTGCACATTTCAATTGATTTTTGTGATATTCCATGCCTTATTTTTCTTATTTTCGGAAAATATTAAATTCAGACACAAAAAAGGCAGTCGTGATAAAGCGACTGCCCCTGCGGTTTATACTTCAATATTTTTTATTGAATCAAATTCGTCCGTGATTTCTTTTGACGGCTTTTTTGAAAGAAGAGAAACAACAACATTCACAATAAGCGCAAGTCCGAAGCCTACAACAAGTGAATAAAGATTTGTTGCCGCATAAAGCGTCTGACCGTTTACAAGCGGAATATAGTCCCATATGATAACTGTCAGAGCACCTGTTGCCATGCCGCTGATTGCACCCGAAAGTGTTGAGCGTTTCCAGAAAAGTGCCAACAGAACAACAGGTCCGAATGCCGAACCGAATCCTGCCCATGCATCCGAAACAAGTCCCATAATGCTTGATTTAGGATTAAGTGCAATGAAGAATGCGATTACAGCAACAACTGCAACTGCGATTTTTCCGACCAAAAGCGAACTCTTTTCGCTTGCATTCTTTTTAACAGCACCTTTGTAAAGATCCTCCGAAACAGCCGATGCAGTGACAAGAAGCTGACTGTCTGCTGTTGACATAATTGCGGCAAGGATTCCGCAAAGGAAAATACCGCCGATAAAGATAAGCACGCCGTTGCCTGAGAAAAGCTGCTGGATTGTTCTGATGAATACAGATTCGCTTGTTGCATCGTCAAGCTGTGCTGTAAGGTAGCCTCTTGCGATAAGACCGATAAGGCATGACGCAGTAAGTGAAATAATTACCCAAACAACAGCAATTTTTCTTGACTTCTTGATTTCTTCATTGCTCTTTACAGCCATGAATCTGACGAGAATATGCGGCATACCGAAGTAACCGAGTCCCCACGCAAGGTTTGAAATAATCGAAACAGCCGAAACAGGCGTTCCGTCACCGTTTACAAAGAAGTTAAGGAACTGAGCAGGCTGTTCAACACCTTTTGCGGCAAGTGCAGAACTGAAGCTTGTGTCAAATGTGAGAATTGCATATGCAAGCACCGGAACGGTAAGGATTGCAACAATCATCATAAGTCCCTGAATGAGGTCGGTTGTACAAACTGCCTTGAAACCGCCCATGAATGTATATACAAGAATTACTACTGCGGCAACGATAAGACCGATAACATAAACCCGATTGTAGTTTTCGTCACCGCTTGCGCTGTCCGAGAAGAGCGTTGCAAAAAGCTTTGCACCCGAACTGAATGCCGACGCTGTGTAAACCGTGAAGAAAACTGCGATGATTGACGCCGAAACAATCTTGATTATGTTTTTATGGTCACGGTAGCGATTTTTGAAAAAGCTCGGAATAGTGAGCGAGTTGCCTGCCACAATTGTGTATTTACGAAGTCTTGCCGAAACAATGTACCAGTTGAGAATTGTGCCGATAAGAAGTCCTATGGCAATCCATGCCTCGCCTGTGCCGGCAAGGTATACGGCGCCCGGAAGTCCCATCAAAAGCCAACCGCTCATATCAGATGCCTGTGCCGACATTGCGGCTGTCCAACTGCCGAGGTTTCTGCCTCCGAGAAAGTAGTCCTCATTGTTCTTGTTGCCCTTTGAGCAAACAAAGCCTATTACGATCATAATAATCATATAAGCTATAAACGCACAAAGAACTATTATGTTGTTTGTTGTCATTATGCCCCTCCTGAAATTTAATTTATAAATCAAATACCTTTTAATTTTACCAAAAATGAATAAATAAATCAAGTGAATTGCAGTATTTAGGGCTTTTATGCAGATAATTTGTGCATTTGCAAAAATTCAGGAGTAACATTTTGCACATAATTACGAATAAAATAACTTTTATATGCATTTAAAGGGGGATTTTGTGTTGATTTGAAGAATCAAAAGTATTATAATTACATTGATTGCAAATTGACTGTAAAAGGTATGTGGAGAGATAGAAATGAATATGGTAAAAAGAACTTGGGCAGAAATTTCACTTAATGCAATTGAGCATAACTATAATGTAATAAGAAATAAGGTTGCAGACGATACAAAGGTCTGTTGTGTTATAAAGGCTGACGGCTACGGCCACGGTGCAGTTGAGCTTTCACAGATTTATGAAAAACTCGGAGCGGATTTTTTTGCTGTTTCAAATATTGACGAGGGTATAGAAATCAGAAAAAACGGTTCAAAACTTCCTATTGTGATTCTTGGCTACACTCCCGTTTCAGAGGCTGAAAATCTTGCTGAATATGATATTTCTCAGGCTGTTTTTTCACTTGAGTATGCAAAGGAGCTTTCCGAAAAATGTGTTGAAGAGGATTGTATCTGCAAAATGCACATCAAGGTTGACTCGGGAATGTCAAGAATCGGCTTTATGTGTCAGGAATTTCCACGGGATGAATATTCTATTGAAGAAATTTGCGAGGCTTGTTGCCTTCCGAATCTTGAGGTTGAGGGGCTTTTTACTCATTTTTGTGTGTCTGATGAAGATGCCGAGGGCAGAGAGTTCACAAACAAGCAGTATGAAAACTTTATTCATGTGCGTGACAGCCTTAAAAAGCGAGGCGTTGATATCAGTGTTGTTCATTGCTCAAACAGCGGTGCAATTGAAGATTACCCCGAAACTTGTTGCGATATGGTAAGGGCAGGTATTATCCTCTACGGACTTGCTCCGTCATCAAAGCTTGCTGACAGACTTGACCTTGTTCCTGCAATGACTCTTAAAACAGTTGTCGCTTTTGTAAAAGAGGTTCAAAAGGGTGCAACAATTTCCTACGGCAGAACTTTTACAGCCGACAGAAAGATGAAAATTGCAACCGTTCCGATCGGATACGCTGACGGATTCATCAGACAGAATGCAAAAGACGGCTATATGACGGTAAACGGAAAGAAAGCGAAAATTGTGGGCAGAATATGTATGGATCAGACAATGCTTGATGTTACCGATATTGAAGATGTCAAGACAGGTGACGAGGTTGTCGTATTCGGTACAGGCGAAAACGGTGAGCCTACTGCAGATTCACTTGCCGAAAATACAGGAACTATAAACTACGAAACCGTCTGTCTTGTCGGAAAGCGTGTTCCGAGAATTTACATTAAAGACGGAAAAATTGAGAATGTGATGTATAAATTATGAGATTACTTGCTGTTGACGGAAACAGCATTGTAAACCGTGCGTTTTACGGAATAAGACCGCTTACTACAAAGGACGGTCAGTTTACAAATGCAATTTACGGATTTCTGACAATGCTGTACAAAATTAAAAATGAAGAAAATCCCGATGCCGTGGCGATTGCCTTTGACCTGAAAACACCGACCTTCAGGCACAAGGCCTATGCAGGCTACAAGGCAACACGAAAAGGTATGCCTGAGGAGCTTGCGTCACAAATGGAACCGCTGAAAAAGCTTCTTACCCTTTTAGGCTATAAGCTTGTTACCTGCGAGGGCTTTGAGGCTGACGATATTCTCGGTACGCTCGCCAAGGCTTGTGAAGAAAACGGAAACGAGTGCGTTATTGCAACAGGTGATCGTGACAGCCTTCAGCTTGTGTCGGACAAAACAAGCGTTCATCTTTGCTCGAACAAACAGGATATACTTTATACCCCCGAAAAGATTCTTGAAACTTACGGTGTAACTCCGAAAGAGCTTATAGAAATCAAGGCGATTCAGGGCGATACTTCGGATAATATTCCGGGTGTTGCGGGAATAGGTCCAAAGGGTGCAGGCGACCTCATTCAGAGATATCACACGGTTGAGTATATCTATGACCATATTGATGAACTTGAAATCAAGGACGGTGTGCGTAAAAAGCTGACTGCGTCAAAGGAAAATGCAATTCTCAGCCGTATGCTCGGTGAAATAAACTGCAACGCTCCTGTTGACACAAATGTCGAAAATTATGTTGTAGATATGAAAGATGCCGATGAATGTGCCGGATTTATGGCAAAACTTGAGCTGTTTTCTTTAATAGAAAAATACGGTATCAAGGCTGACAAAAATGCAAAGCCCGAAAAGGTTGAGAAAAATTCGCTTGAGGTTGTGTCTGATTTTGATGAAAATGAACTTTTAAAAAATGTTAAGTCAGAGAAAAAGCTCTATCTCAACTTTGAAACAGAGAATAAAGAATTAAAATCCTTTGCCGTGCTTTTTGACGGCAAGGTGTATATAAGCACGGACGAAGAACTTTTTGTTAAGTTTATTGCCGACAGTGAACTTGAAAAGTACACAAGAAATATCAAAACGCTCTATGCTTATGCCGATGAGAAAAATATTGATGTTGAAAACATTGTGTTTGATATTGAGCTTGCGGCATATCTGATTGAACCGTCGTCAAAGGATTATTCGGACAAAAATCTTTGTGCCGCTTACGAAATCACTCTGCCCGTCTGCGCTGATGAGCAGAATGAAAAATACGAGGCATTTGCCTGTTATGCAGAATTGTGCGAAAAACTCGGAGATAAAATCAAGGCTCACGGTCAGGAAAAGCTGTTGAGTGAAATTGAAATACCGCTTGCAAAGGTGCTTGCAAGAATGGAAAATATCGGTGTCTGTGTTGACCGACAGGGCATTGAAGGCTACGGCGAAATGCTTTCGGCACAGATTAAGGAGCTTGAAACCGCAATTTACGAAAGTGCGGGCTGTGAGTTTAACATCAATTCTCCGAAACAGCTTGGCGTAGTTTTATTTGAAAATCTCGGACTCCCCTGCAAAAAGAAAACGAAGAGCGGCTACAGCACAAATGCAGAGGTGCTTGAAAGCCTGAGGTATGACCACCCTGTTGTTGAAATGGTGCTGAGATACAGAACGCTCTCAAAGCTAAATTCAACCTACTGCGAGGGACTTTTAAAGGTCATTGCAGATGACGGCAGAATCCATTCAAACTTTAACCAGACCGAAACAAGAACAGGCAGAATCAGCTCAACAGAGCCGAATCTCCAGAACATTCCCGTAAGGACCGAACTCGGCAGAGAGATGAGAAAGTTTTTCTGTGCAAGAGAGGGCTGGGCGCTTGTTGACGCCGACTATTCGCAGATTGAACTCCGTGTGCTTGCCCATATTTCGGGTGACAAAAATATGATTAAAGCGTTCAAGGATAACGAAGATATCCACGCAATCACAGCGTCACAGGTGTTCAATATGCCGCTTGATATGGTAACTCCGATTATGAGAAGCCGTGCAAAGGCGGTTAACTTCGGTATTGTTTACGGAATCGGCGCATTTTCACTTGCAAAGGATATCGGTGTTTCAAATAAAGAGGCAAAGCACTACATTGAAAGCTATCTTGCCCATTACAGCGGTGTTGACAGCTATATGAAAAATGTTGTTGAAAAGGCGAACGCTGACGGCTATGTTGAAACGATGTTCGGTAGAAGAAGAAATCTTCCCGAACTCACCTCGAGCAAGCATATGATTCGTGCATTCGGCGAGAGAGTTGCAAGAAATATGCCTATTCAGGGCACAGCCGCAGACATTATCAAAATTGCAATGATTAAGGTTGACGAGCGAATGAAAGCCGAAAATCTCCGTGCAAGGCTTGTGCTGCAGGTTCACGACGAACTTATTGTCGAAGCTCCGCAGGATGAGAGCATGAGAGTTGCACTCATCGTTCAGGAAGAAATGGAAAACGCAGTTAAAATGAGCGTTCCGCTCACAGCCGATGCGGCAATCGGAAGGACTTGGTATGATGCAAAAGGATAACAGAACGATTGCCTTTGTATGCACGGGCAACACCTGTCGCAGTCCCATGGCAGAGGCAATTTTTAATGATATGGCAGAGAAAAACGGCGTTTGCGTCAGGGCGGAAAGCTTTGGCATTGCGACCTCAACGGGACTTCCCGTGTCGGAAAATTCCGTGATTGCCTGTAAGGAAATCGGAATTGACCTTTCGGGCAAAGTTTCAACAGCCGTAGCTGATGCCGGCATTGAAAAATACGAAAAATTTTACTGTATGTCGCAAAGTCACGCAAAAATGTTGATGCAGTTTTTTCTTGTACAGCCCGAAAAAATCGCCGTGCTCGGTATAAGCGATCCCTACGGCGGCGACATTGAGGTGTACAGACATTGCCGTGATGAAATTGTTAATTCTGTAAAGGAAATATTAAAAGCGTATGAAAATTGACAGAATGACCGAAAATCAGCTTGAGGCGGTTGCACAGCTTGAACAGAGGTGCTTTTCGCATCCGTGGTCGTTTAACAGCCTTGAAGAAGAACTGAACAACGAAACCTCGCTGTTTTTTACCGCAACGGAAGATAATGCTGTTGTCGGATATATAGGAATGAGTGTTGTTGTTGACGAGGGTTACATTTTCAATGTTGCCGTTGACGGTACACACAGAAATCGGGGAATAGGTTCGGCGCTTGTTGAAACTCTTGTGACCTATGCCAAGAAAAATAACCTTTGCTTTCTCACTCTTGAGGTTCGTGAAAGTAACGGGAATGCCCGTTCTCTCTATGAAAAATTCGGATTCATCAAGGTGGGAGAGAGGAAAAATTACTACTCATCTCCAACCGAAAACGCTGTTTTAATGACACGCTGTTTTTGACATATATATGTAATAAAACATTGTATTAACGATATTACGGAACTTCATCATAAATGTTTCGTAGTGAAAGGAAAATTATGAAGATACTCGCAATAGAATCGTCCTGTGACGAAACTGCGGCAGCGGTTGTTGAGGACGGCAGAAACATAATATCCTCGGTGGTTGCATCTCAGGTTGAGGAACACAAGCTTTACGGCGGTGTTGTTCCCGAAATCGCATCACGCCGTCACGCAGAGGCAATTGTTCCTGTTGTAAGACAGGCTCTTGAAGATGCAGACTGCAAGCTTTCCGACATTGACGCAATCGGCGTTACATATGCCCCCGGACTTATCGGAGCGTTGCTTGTGGGAGTGAATTTTGCAAAAGGACTCTCACTTGCAACAGGAATTCCGCTTGTTCCTGTTCACCATCTTCGTTCACACATTGCATCAAATTATATTTCAAACAAAGAATTAAAGCCGCCGTTTCTTTGCCTTGTTGTGTCAGGCGGTCACAGCCATATTGTTATGGTTGAGGACTACACAAAGATGAAAATTATCGGCAAAACCCGTGATGATGCCGCAGGCGAGGCTTTTGACAAAGCCGCAAGGACAATGGGAATGCCGTATCCGGGCGGAATTGAAATGGACAGAGTTGCGGAAAACGGCAATCCGTTTGCATTCAAGCTCCCTCGTCCCGCAGTTCACGATGCACCGTATGATTTCAGCTTTTCGGGACTTAAAACAGCCGTAATCAACCTCATTCACAATTCGGCACAAAAGGGTGTTGAACTTAACAAAGCTGATGTCTGTGCATCATTCCGCTATGCTGTTGTCGATTGCCTTGTTACAAACTTTATCAAGGCGGCTGAAGACTTGGGACAGAAAAAGCTTGTAATCGCAGGCGGTGTTTCGGCAAATTCACTTCTCAGAAGAACCCTTGCCGAAGAGTGTAAAAAGCGTGATTGGGAAATGTATATGCCCGAAAAATCTCTTTGCGGTGACAATGCAGCCATGGTCGGTTCACAGGGATATTACGAGTTCCTCAGCGGAAATATTGCAGGAACAGACCTCAATGCTTTTGCTACAATGAGCATTGAAAAAGGCTGATTTATTTGCAAATAATCACTAAAATACTTGCTATTTTATCAAGAATATACTAAAATAGTGTTAATAAACCGAAAGGACGATTTAAAATGAGCAATCCTATTGTTACTTTTGAAATGGAAAACGGAAAAACAATCAAAGCGGAGCTTTATCCCGAAATTGCTCCGAATACTGTAAATAATTTTCTCAGCCTTGTAAACAAGGGTTACTATGACGGACTCACATTTCACCGTGTAATCTACGGTTTCATGATTCAGGGCGGTTGTCCCGAAGGCACGGGCATGGGAGGTCCCGGATATTCAATCAAGGGCGAATTTGCCGTGAATGGCTTTGAAAACAATCTCAAGCATACAGAGGGTGTTCTCTCAATGGCTCGTTCAATGATGCCCGACTCAGCAGGCTCGCAGTTCTTCATTATGCACAAGAACGCTCCGCACCTTGACGGTCAGTATGCCGCATTCGGCAAGGTGATTGAGGGTATGGATGTTGTCAATGAAATCGCAGAGTGTGACACAGACTATTCCGACAAGCCTCTTGATCCTCAGATTATGGCAAAGGTTACAGCCGAAACCTTCGGTGTTGACTATCCCGAGCCTGAAAAATGCTGATTGTTAAGAAAGGAATTTTAAAATGAATGTTTTGCTTGCAGGCGGCGCCGGATATATCGGCTCGCACACTTGTGTTGAACTTATCAACGCAGGTCACGATGTTGTAATTGCAGATAATTTTTCAAACAGTTGTCCCGTAGCGGTTGAAAGAGTTGAAGAGCTGACAGGCAGAAAAATTCCGCTCTATGAGGCCGATGTATGTGACAGAGATGCCGTTGAAAAGATTTTTTCGGAGAATAAGATTGATGCGGTAATTCACTTTGCAGGTCTTAAAGCAGTAGGTGAAAGCTGTGAGAAGCCTGTTGAATATTACCGTAACAACATTGATTCAACGCTCACATTGCTTGAGGTGATGAAAAAACACGGTGTAAATAACTTTATTTTCAGCTCAAGTGCCACGGTTTACGGTACTCCGGAAACTGTTCCGCTTGTTGAAACAATGCCAAAGGGTTCTCCTACAAATCCGTATGGCTGGACAAAGTTTATGATGGAACAAATTCTTACAGACACCGCAAACGCAAATCCCGATATGTCTGTTGTTCTTCTTCGTTACTTTAACCCGATCGGCGCTCACGAAAGCGGCAGAATCGGTGAAGATCCTAACGGAATCCCGAACAACCTTATGCCGTACATAACACAGGTTGCCGCCGGCAGACTCAAGTGTCTCGGTGTTTTCGGCAACGATTATCCTACGCATGACGGCACGGGTGTGCGTGACTATATCCATGTTGTTGACCTTGCAAAAGGTCATGTAAAGGCTATTGAATATTCCGCAGAGCACAAGGGAACCGAGATTTTTAATCTCGGAACAGGTGTGGGCTACAGCGTTCTTGATATTGTAAAGGCTTTTGAAAAGGCAAATTCGATTGAAATTCCTTATGTTATAAAGCCACGCCGAGCAGGCGACATTGCAGAATGCTTTGCCGACGCAACAAAAGCCAAAAAAATACTTGGATGGATTGCCGAGAAAAGTCTTGAGGATATGTGCCGTGACAGCTGGAACTGGCAATCTCACAATGTGAATGGTTACAAATAACAAATAAATGATATTTTATTTGTGCATTCCTACAAAAAAACAATATTTTGTCAAATAATCAGTCAGCAAGAGTTTTTAGCATTGACTTTTGGTGGTTGATTGTTGTATAATTAAACTGCTTATAGAAGCATTATCACATAAGGAGGAAAAGAAAATGTTCAAAAAAGCACTTAGCCTTTTACTGTCTATGATGCTTGTTGTGACATCACTCGTTGCAACTGTAGTGAGCGTTTCTGCTGCCGGCGATTCATATTTCGTATCCGGTTCTGAAGAACTCACAGGTTACAAGTGGGCTGAGACTGAAGCAACTTGCGGAGATAATGTAATGACAGAAAACGGCGATGGTAACTACGAAAAAGTATTTACCAACGTAGCAGTCGGCAACGGCTACCAGTTCAAGATCGTTAAAAACGATAAAGAGTGGATTGGTGTAGGCGATACCGGCAATGACAACTTCACATTCAATGTAACAAAGGAATGTGATGTAACAGTAACTTACAACCCTACAACAAATGAAATCACTGCAACAGGTGAAGGTGTTGTAATTCCGAAAGAACTTGTTGTTGACCACATTACAGTCGTTGGTAACGGTGAAGATGCATGGCTCAACGGTAAGGACTGGAAGGTAGATGCTGAAGCTAACTACATGACAGAAACATCTGAGGGTTCAAAGGTTTACCAGATTAAGTTTGAGAGCCTTGACGCTTATGAGAACTATCAGTTCAAGTTTGCTGCCAACGGTTCATGGGCAGATAACTGGGGCCTTCCTGAGCAGGGCACAGCTCCTCTCAATGAGTGGTTTGACCTTACATACAACGGTCAGAACATGATCATTGATACAGATGCAGCTGGTTACGAAGACGGTTATGACATCGTTCTTACACTTGACCTTTCAAACTTTAACTATGCTACAAAGCAGGGTGCAAAGGGTAAGGTTGACATCGTTACTGATGCAGAGCCTACAACAGTAGCAGAGCCTACAACAGTAGAGCCTACAACAGTAGCAGAGCCCACAACAGTAGAGCCTACAACAGTAGCAGAGCCTACAACAGTAGAGCCTGCAACTGCAGCTCCTGCAAAGGGTCTCACAGTTACAGCTACTTCAAACCTCTTCCCTGAGAAGAAGGTTACTCTCAGCGCAGATAAGAAGACTGTAAAGGTTACATACATGTTCCAGTCTAAGGATAAGGACATGTTGGACTTCCAGTGGGATATGAACTACGATGCAAATGTACTCAAGCCAACAGCTAACACAACCAGAGCTAAATCATTTGAATATCCAAAGATTGGTAGTTATGTTTGGAATTCTCTTCCGGGTGTAATTAAAGCTAACGGTAATACACTCAGCCTTTATGACACAACATCAAAGGAAATCGTATTTGCTTCTGCTGAGTTTGAAGTAATTGATCCTGAGGCTACAGCAACTACTGTTAATCTTGATGTACAGGTACTTCGTCTTTCAAAGGTTGATCCTGCAACAGACATGGAAATCGGCGATGAAGAAGTTTCAGTTGCTGACAAGTCAATCGTTGACCAGGAAGTATTTGATAAGTATGTTGTAGCTAATAATACTGTAACAGATCCCGACGCTTCAGAAGAGCCTACAACAGAAGAGCCTACAACAGCTCCTGCTGCCGATACTACATATGTAGTTGCCGGTACAACAAATCTTACAGGCTACGAATGGGTTGGTACACCTGCTGCAGCTCCTGAAAATGTTATGACAGCTGACGGCAGCGTATTCACAAAGACATTCTCTGCTGTTCCTGCAGGTAAAAACTATCAGCTCAAGGTTGTTGCAAACACAGGCGACGAGCAGAAGTGGATCGGTCTTGACGGTACAGATAACAATGTAACTTTCGATGTAGAAACAGCTTGTGATGTTACTGTAACATTCGATCCTGCTACAAACAAGATTACTGTAACAGGTGACGGCGTTAAAATGGTAACAGACCTTGAAGTTAACAGCATTACAGTTGTTGGTAACGGTGAAGACAACTGGCTCAACGGTGTAGCATGGGGTGTTGACGCTGAAGCTAACCACATGACTCAGGTTTCTGACAAGGTATATCAGATTAAGTATGAAGACATTGAATCTGCAGACGATGCTTATCAGTTCAAGTTTGCTGCAAACGATGATTGGGCAGCTAGCTGGGGTCTTCCCGAGCAGAGCGCAACTCCTATAGGCGAAGAATTTGACCTTGCATTCAATGGTCAGAATATGCTTCTTAACACAGTTTCTGCAGGTTTTGCAGAAGATTCACTCGTTGATGTAACAATCACACTTGATCTTACTAAGTTTGATTATCCGTCACGCTCAGGTGCTAAGGCTACTGTTAAGGTTGAGCCTTCAACTCCTGCAGTTGATAATTTAACAATCAACGCTACATCTAATATTTGCCAGGCTAACGGTTCAGGCACATTTAATGTAGGCGACAAGGTATCAGTTTACTATCTCCTTGACACTAAGGACGCACAGCTTGAAGAAGTACAGTGGGCTCTTACATATGATAAGAACCTCCTTACACTTGATTCACTTACAATGCCTGAAATCGCTGACGGCATGGTAAATATGAATGATGTTTCAGGCAATGCTTCAAACCTTGCACTTTATGATTTTGCAGGTGGCAAGAAGCTTGTTGAGGCTGTGTTCACAGTTAACGGTACAGGTACAACAAATGTAGACCTCAATGTAGTTGATCTTACACTTGGTAAGCTCAATCCTGCAACAGGCACAGTTGATGCTGATTCAGAATATGAAGCAGTAGTTAACGGCGACATGGCTAATGATCTCTTTGATCACATTAACTCAGACGCTAAGGTTGAGGCATATGTTGAGCCTACAACAACAGAGCCTGCTACAACAGAGCCTGCTACAACAGAGCCTGCAACAACAGAGCCTGCTACAACAGAGCCTGCTACAACAGAGCCTGCTACAGAGCCTGCTACAGAGCCTACAGACGCTCCTACAACAGAGCCTACAGATGCTCCTGCAACAGATGCTCCGGCTACAGTAGCTCCTACTACACCTGATGCTACATCTGCTACACAGGCTGCAACAAAGGGTCAGTCAACAGCTGACACAGCTACTTCTGACACACCGGCTAACGGCACAAGCAGCAACGCAGTACAGACAGGTAATGCTTCTATGGCAGTAGTTATCCTCTTAGCTCTTGTTTCTGCAACAGGTGTTGTTTACTTCACAAGAAAGAGATTCAATAAGTAATTGAATTTCCTATTGTAAGACTGTTAACGGCGTTGACAGATTAAAAAAATAATTTTTCGCCTCTCGGTTTTCCGAGGGGCGTTTTTTTTATATCGTAATGTTGTGAAAATCAGTTTGAATTATAATTTCTAAAATATCATTTCTTTAAAAGCGAGTCTGCAATTAATTTACTTTTCACATAAATTTCACCGAGAATTGTTAAATTATTGATTGAAATTTTAGACTTAATGATATATAATAGGGATATCAAACTAAAGGAATGAAAAAAATGTCTAAAAAAATCAAAAATATGCTTTCAATTCTCTTCGTGGCTGTACTTACCGTGTCAGCATTCTGTATTCCTGCAAGTGCTGCCGAGGATGACCTTACAATCAGCATTTCAACAGATGAAAAGGATTCTGTAACAGCTAAAGTTGGCGATACGGTAAAGTATGCTATTTATATGACCGATACAAAAGAAGAAGTAATCGGAGCTGCAATGAGTTTCTTTTACAACGATGAATATTTGAAGTTGAATGCCGATTCAATAAACTGCGAAAGCTTTAAAAATGCGATTGGCAACCCTAAACTTAAGAATTTTTACACCTTTACATGGACAGATGTTCAAGCTCCCGTAAAGCTTAACGGTGACAAGGCTCTCGTTTCTGCTGAATTCAAGGTACTCAAGGGAGGCAAAACCGATCTTTCATATTTCATCTCGGATATGTACGGCGATGATATGACATATCTCAAATCATATAAAATCACCTGCAAGCTTTGGGTGAACGGTAAAGAGGTAGAGGATAGTGCCGTTCCGATAGTAAATAATGATACGGCAAATTCCGAAAAAATTCAGGGCGATTTTGTAAACTACATTGACGGAATGGGAGAGGAAAACTCACCTAACAAAGACGATCATAAGTCGGTAGTTGTTGAGAAAAAGTACATCTCAACTCAGCAGAATAGTCAGGTTGTAGATGTTACAAAGGTTGTTGAGAGCTCTGCAAACGGTTCGGGTTCAAACACGACATTAATTATTATAATTGCAATTGTTGTTGTTTTGATTGCCGCAGGTGCAATTATTTTCGTAAAGAAAAAGGACGAAAAAAAGAACAAAGCTGCGGACAATAATGCAATCTCGGACGACGCAGATGCGGATAAATAAAACAGATAAATATCTTTTATAGGAAAATTTTTTATAATACAAGCTAAATACACAAAATTGCGATTGCAATTTTGTGTATTTTTTTGTTTTAAGCTTTTTGAAAAAGATTGCAATTTTGAAAATTTTGTTATATAATGATTCCATACCGATAGAAATCGGAAATTTTTTTGGAGGAGATTCAAATGTCAAAAAAACTTATCAGTATCATAGTGTCATGCGCTCTCGTTCTTTCACTTGCTCTTGTAGGTGTAATCGGCGTTTCCGCAGCTATTGATACAGACGGTCGTTATGTCCCAAGTGAGGGCGTAAAAGAAACACACAAAGTTTACTTCCTTATGCCTGAGTCATGGAAGAGTGAAAAGTACAATGCTCATGATGCAGGTGCATACTGGTGGAACGGTTCAGATCCATGCGGCTCTCTTGACGGTACGTCAGTAGGTCCTGCTTGGCCGGGTTATAAGATGCAGGTTGAAAATGCTGAAAATAACATCTTCTATCTTGACCTTCCTACAGATGTTCCTAATCTTGATTTCAACAACTACCTTAACGGCGGTCAAAGGACAGAAGATGCCGCAACAGGTAAAGTAACTTACGAGTTTACTGAGGAACAGTTTAAGGCTGCTAAGCAGACTGCCGATGTTTCTTGTCAGTACTATTCGGAAGGCGACAATGAATATTATGACAGTTTGCTTGACGGCGAATTCTGGGCAAAGGCTCAGGAAGCATTTGACGGTGATGACAAGACATTCCTCGGTAAATTTGCTGACAACTTCTTTGAGGATCCTGACTGGGGTATCTCAATGTACCTCACCAACATGATTTATGTTATAGACCCTACCAACACTTCTGTAAGCGTAACAGGTAAGGAAACATATGCCGGTGAGTTCTACTTCTACTATGGTCTTAACGAAGAAACAGGCAAGTACGAGTACGGTTCACTTCCTAACTATGATATGGCTAAGGAAGCAGGTCTTGTTCAGACAGTAGACAAGAATGCAAAACCTGCTACACCTGATCAGCCTACAACAACAACTCCGTCAAATAACAACAACACAGATCCTACAAAGAACACAGTTCCTACTGCAGGTCAGAACCCAACATCTTCTGCAAACGCAGTTTCAACTGCTGACACAGCAAATAGCACAGACAACAGCGCAGTTCAGACAGGTGCTACAACAGCAGCTGCAGTTCTCGCAGTTCTCCTCGTTGCAGGCGGTGCAGTTCTTTACACACGCAAGAGATTTGAATAATCTTAAATAATTATACATAATTATTTGATGCCCTCCGCTTTGGAGGGCATTTTTGCATTACTGTTTATTATTTGTTCTCTTATGTATGACTGAATAAGCGGAAATTACGGTTGAAAATATGCCAAAATTCCATAAAATGCAAATTTGGTGGAATTTAACACAAAAATTTGGTTGTTATTACATTGAGATTAAGGCTCAAAATTCCCTGTAACACTTGATTTTTACTGCGTTTTATACTATAATAAGCATACAGATGCAAGTATGGTGTCGGAAATTCATAAGGAGGAAATACAAATGTCCAAAAAAGTTATCAGTCTTTTATTGGCTGTTATGCTCACAGCGGCAATGATAGTGGTTGCTGCAATAAGCGTTTCTGCCGATACGGACGATGAAGGCGGTTATGTGCCTTCTGAGGGCACTGAAACCTACCATATATATTTCTGCAAGCCTGATGACTGGGAAAACAAATATACATCTGATGCAGGTGTTTATTGGGAAAACGGTTCGGATACTCCTTCAGCGTGGCCGGGTTATTCAGCTCGCAATGCTGATATCAAAAATGTTTACTGTTCTGATGTACCGACCGATGTTGATAAAGTAATCTGGAACAACGCTCTTAAAGGTACAGACGATCCGACAAATCCTGAATATAAACTTGCTTATCGAACAACCGATATTAATTTTAAGGGTTATGATAAAGGCGAGTCTGATTATTATCCCAACGGTATTGAAAGCTTTGACAATATGATTTATATTATCAATCCTGAATTTACTTCCGAGAACGATAAGGATGAATTGATTTTTACCGGTGAGTGGTTCTACTACTACGGTAACGGTGAATACGGCAATGCTCCTAAAAAGGCAGACCTCAAGGCCGGCGATTATTACGGCAAAGACGGTGTGTTCCCGACAGAGTACAATCCATCGGGTGAGGAAACAACAGCCGAATCAACAACAGAGGTTGTAACAGAATCGGAAACAACCGAGTCTGCAACTGATGCCCCCGTTGCAACTGAGGGTACAACATCATCTGCTGAATCTTCGCTTGCTCTTACAGTAAATGCAACATCAAATTACTTCCCAATGGCAAGTGCAAAGTATAATGCAGTTACAAATCAGGTAACGGTTACATATAATATGCAGTCTCCAAAGAATGTGCTCGACACGCAGTGGCACATTTCTTATGACCCTTCAATCCTTTCGGTTGCTGATGTGAATACTGCTAAGTCGGTTTGCCCGACAATGGACGGCAGAGGTGTATATGTAAACTTCAAGAATAAGTCGGAAGGCGTTGGTTATGTAAGATTCGGTGCAAGTAATCTCGGTCTTTATGACTTTAGCGAAAAGACGCTTTTTGCAACAGTTGTTTTTGATGTTAAAGACATTTCGAAGGTTGCACCGGTTTCGACGACGGTTGACCTTGTTGTTGAGGTGCTTCGTGTTTCGGAAGTAAATCCGGACACAGAAATGACTGACGGTTCAAAAGAAGTTATTCTTGTTGATAAAGAAGTAGTTAAGAAAGATCCTGTTGCTGTGGCAGCAAAAAATGGTCTTTCAACTGAGCTTACTCCTTCAACCTATGCAGAACCGACAACAGCCGAGCCTTCAACCGCAGAGTCATCTACTGAGGCTACTAAGGCTACAGAGGAAACGCAGGAATCAACTAAGGTTACAATTGTTCCTGTAACTTCACAGGATGCAACATCTGTAACAGAGAAAATCAATTCAACATCCGACACTCCCGATACACCCGACAGCAACGGCGGCAATGACGGCGTTGTTCAGACAGGTGAAGCTCCTCTGGCTGTTGTAATTCTTACACTTCTCATCGGCTCAACTTGTGTAATGTTCGTTCTTCGTAAGAAGGAAGAAATCCTTTAACGGCTGATAAAGACTAATAATTAAGAGGGCTGACCAAACAAAGGTCAGCCCTCTTTCTATGCTGTGATTGAGGTTTAAAATTCTGATAAAAATACAAAAAAACAGCTCCACCGTAAATAGTGGAGCTGTTTCGTAATCTGTAAAATCAGTTAGCTCTGGTAACCTTACCTGAACGCAAACAACGGGTGCAAGCATATACACGCTTTGGTGAACCGTCAACAATAGCCTTAACACGCTGTACGTTGGGCTTCCATGTTCTGTTTGATCTTCTGTGTGAGTGAGATACCTTAATACCGAACTTTACATCCTTACCGCAGAATTCACATTTTGCCATGCGTCTGCACCTCCTTAAAGAAAACTAATTCTATTTCTAACTTTGTTATAATAACAGAAAATGAGAGAAAATGCAAGTGTTTTTTGAAAATTTCTTAACTTGTTTTTTGCTCTTGTAATTTTTGACGATATATTATATAATTAAGAATAAATATAGTTACACGATTGTTACCTAAAAATTCAGATTTCAGGAGGCTCTTATGCTCTCATTATTACTTAACGGCATCAGAAACGGCAACCTTGATTTCGGCTCGGTAATTGCCGAAATATTGGCTGTACTCGTTATTATATTTTTAATTCTCCCGTTCCATGAATGGGCGCACGCTTTTACTGCGTCACTTCTCGGTGATAAGGCGGTAAAGGGCAGAGGCAGGCTTTCAATTAATCCGCTCAGCCACATTGATCCTATGGGTGCTTTGTGTATGCTTTTGTTCGGATTCGGTTGGGCAAAGCCTGTTCCGATTGATCCGAGGAATTTTAAAAATCCAAAGGTCGGTATGGCAATCACCGCAATTATGGGCCCGATTGCAAATATCGTTGCGGCTTTTGTCGGACTCCTCATTTATTATCCGATTATCCTTTTTACAGGCGCATTTCCGCTTTCAACAATCGGCGATTACATTGTTCAGTTTTTAAGTTTCTATATTTCGTGCAATGTCGGACTTGCAGTGTTCAACCTTATTCCCATTCCTCCGCTTGACGGTTCAAAGGTTCTGTTCGTATTTTTACCCGACAAGGCTGTTGAATTCTTTTACAGATATCAGATGTACTTTTTTATCGGTCTTTTTGTTCTCTTGTATGTGGGAATTCTCAACACTCCGATTAACTGGCTCAGCAATCAGATTCTTAACTTCATCAGCTGGCTTGCAAGCCTGCCGTATATGCCGTTTGTCGGTTGATTTCAAAATCATTCGTAACATCAAATCATAACTGAAAATTATTTATGGAAACACAACAACTTCAATATAAGCTGTCGGCATTTGAAGGCCCTCTTGACCTTTTGCTGACGCTGATTTCTAAAAACAAAATAGATATTTACGACATCAGCATTTCCGAATTGCTCGACCAGTACATGGAGCAGATTAATATGATGCAGGAAAATCAGATGGATATCGCATCTGAATTTCTGACAATGGCGTCAAGGCTTGTTTATATCAAGTCTGTAATGCTCCTGCCAAAATATGAGGAAGAGGCTGAAGAACTCAAGAAAGAACTTTCGGGACAGCTTCTTGAATATGCCGTTTGCCGTGAAATGGCGGCAAAACTCGGCGATATTTATGACTTTGACAGCTTTTACCGAGATGTTTCTCCTGTTGAATTTGACCTGACATATAACCGAATTCATCCGAGTGAGGATATCGCAAAGGCATATGTCAGCGCAGTCGGACGAGGCAAGCGTAAGCTTCCGCCGTCAAAAGACGCATTTTCGGGCATTGTGTCGCATAAAATCGTGTCGGTAAACAGTAAGATTATCCATCTTATGAGAAGGCTCTGGCACGGCAAAAGGCTTGAATATCACGAAATTTTTGAGGTGTGCGAGGGCAAAAGCGACCTTGTGGCAACATTTCTTGCAACGCTGGAGCTGGTAAAAGGCAAGCGTATCAGAATTGAGGGCAGCGGTGAAAATGCCGTTGTTCACATGATTGAGGATAAAAACGCAATGCCTTTGCCACAGGTTGACGAGGACGAAAACAATGAAAATGAGGAGGTGCAGTAATGGCTGTTGAAAATATTCGTGGTGCGATTGAGGCGATTTTGTTCGCAAACGGTGCGTCGGTTGAATTTTCCCGAATAGCGCAGGCACTTGAAATTTCCGAAAAAAAGGTTAAAGAGCATATTTCTGCACTGATTGATGATTATGAGGCGTCAGGACGGGGCATAACTATAATATTGCTTGACAATTCCTGTCAGATGGTTTCAAAAAAGGAATTTGCTCCGCAGATTCGTACCGTTATGGATTTGAGAAGAAACACTCCGCTTTCACAGGCGGCTCTTGAGGTTCTTGCAGTTGTTGCGTACAATCAGCCTGTTACAAAGGCTTTTGTTGAGCAGGTGCGTGGTGTTGACTGCAGTGGTGTAATCGGCAGTTTGACAACAAAGGGACTTGTTGAAGAAAAGGGCAGACTTGAGCTACCCGGCAGACCGTTGCTTTACGGCACAACCGAAAACTTTTTGCGTTGCTTTAACATTTCAAGTCTTGACGAACTTCCTCCGCTCCCCGAGGGTGATGAGGACAAGGAGTCCGAAGAAAACGGTGAAGAACAGGAAAAGACTGAAAACGGCAATGAGCAGATTGATTTGCTTGCCGATCAGCCTGTTGACAGGCAGTAAAATTTAGGGGGAATTCCCTTTGCTTTGGCTATATATCCTACTCGGAATTGTGCTGTTTATTGCGCTTGTGATGTTTATTCCGATTACTTTGCGTGCATCATATAAAGAGGAGTTTTGGTGTGCCGTGTATATCGGATTTGTAAAGCTTCAGCTTGTGCCGGCAAAACCCAAAAAGGAAAAGAAGAAGAAAAAAGCAAAAAAACAAACTCAGAAAACCGAACAACCTAAAAAAGCAACAGAAAAAAAGCCGAGCCTTATAAAAAAATACGGTATTGAGTGGCTTTTGAACCTGATAAAAAAAGTTGCAGAGCTTGCAGTATCTGCATTGCAGGACTTTTTCAGCCACATACTGGTTAAAAAATTGTCGCTGAGTATCAGCGTTGCAGGTGACGATGCGGCTGACACGGCTATAAAATACGGCAAATACTGTGCCGTTGTTTATCCGGCAGTAGGCACAATTGTCCGTGTTGTAAAATGCAAAGGCTACGGAGTTGACATAAATCCGAATTTTTCGGAAAAAGCAGAAACTGAAATTAACTTTGACTTTGCCGCAAGAATTTTCGCATTCCGACTTATCGGTCTTGCCGTTAAGCACGGAATCAAGGGGATTAAACTTCTTGCAGAAGTTAAAAATGATTGATATAAATATTGTTGAAAAAGGAGAATGGCTATGGAACATCCTATCGGCAGTTTAATGGATACCACAATGGAAAAGATCAAGGAAATGATTGATGTCAATACTATTATCGGCGAGCCTATAACTTCGCCTGACGGCACACTTATCATTCCTGTTTCAAAGGTAAGCTACGGCTTTGCGGCAGGCGGTTCGGATCTGCCTACCAAAAAGGAAAACAAAGACTGCTTTGGCGGCGGCAGCGGTGCAGGTGTGACAATTCAGCCTGTTGCATTTCTTACCGTTTATCAGGGCGATGTAAGGCTTGTTTCCGTTGACAGGGAAGAAGGTACAGCCGACAAGCTCGTTAATATGATTCCCGATGTTCTTAAAAAAGTAAAGGGAGTTTTCAAAAAGGATAAGAGCGAATCCGCAGACGATTTTTCCGAAATCACACAGGACGATATTGACGGCTGATTCGTAATATTGCAGCACCCCTCGGCATAGATTTATGCAGGGGGTGTCCTTATGAAAAAAATAATCTCGCTTGCGGTGTGCTTTGTTATGCCGTTTGTGCTTATTGGCGCAAAAACTGCGGAGGATACTCCTCCCACAACTTCTGCACAGGCATTTGTTCTTTATTGTCCCGATAACAACACGGTCATCTGCTCAAAAAATGCAGATAAAAGAATGAAGCCTGCGAGCACCACAAAGATTATGACATCGCTCATAACGCTTGAGGAGGCGGCATCCTGTAACAGCGAAGTAACCTTCAAACAGGAAATGGTTGCCGAGGGCAGTTCGATGTATCTTAAAGTCGGTGAAAAAGTCCGACTTTCGGACCTTGCGTCAGGAATGATGATGGCGTCGGGTAATGATGCGGCGAATGCGGCGGCATATACGATTTCGGGCAGTCCCGAAAAGTTTTCACAACGAATGAATGAAAAGGCAAAGCAAATCGGTATGACGAATACCAATTTTGTAACGCCGAGCGGACTTGACGATGACAACCATTACTCAAGTGCAAAGGATATGGCTCTGCTTATGTCATATGCACTTGAAAATGATGATTTTGCAAATCTTACGGCTAAGAAGAGTGTGACTGTTGAATTTCTTGAACCAAAATCAAAGAAAACCGCATATGCAAATCATAACAGGCTTTTGTCGCTTTATCCCTACTGTACAGGCGGAAAAACAGGCTATACAACGGTGGCAGGGCGGTGCCTTGTTTCCTCTGCAAAAAAAGACGGCGTAACGCTTGTGTGCGTCACTCTGAATGACCGCAACGATTGGAATGACCATATTTCTCTTTATGATTACGCTTTTGAAAAGTACAGGGGAGTTGACTGCAAAGACGCTGACTTTTGTGCCGATATTCCGTGCGTGGGCGGTGATAAGGACAGCGTAACGGTTACAGGGGAGAAGAACAACACAATCGTTTTAAAGCGTGAGGACTGCGATAAAATCAAGAAAAAAATCTTCATAGACAGCTTTTTGTATGCTCCGATTGAAAAGAACGAATCGGTCGGCAGAATTGAATACACACTCGGTGGAAAGCTTCTTTATAAATGCAACATTGTTGCAGGCGAAAAGATTAAATCGGATAAAAAGAGTGTGTCAATATTTTCGGCAATAGGAAATCTGTTTTCGTGACAGCTTAAATATACAGAAAATTTTAATAAAAAGGAATTTACATATGGCTAAAATTGAACCTATAAGACTTCAGAAATTCATAGCGCAATGCGGTATTGCGTCAAGGCGAAAAGCCGAGGAGCTTATTCTCGGCGGTCATGTCAAGGTGAACGGCAAAACCGCAATTCTCGGCGATAAGGTTCTTCCTACAGACAAGGTGTTTGTAAGAGGCAAGAGGATTGTTGTGCCGAAGGGCGGTAATTACCGATATATTATGCTCAACAAGCCCCGTGGATTCATTACCACAATGAATGATGAGCGTGGCAGAAAGTGTGTTGCACAGCTTGTTGAGAATGTCGGCGAGCGAGTTTATCCGATTGGCAGACTTGACAAAGACAGCGAGGGTATGCTTGTTTTTACAAATGACGGTGACTTTGCAAACAAGGTTATGCACCCGAAAAACAATGTTTATAAGATTTACAGAGTAACCGTTCGACCGTCAATTGACGAGGATCAGCTTGTAAAGCTTGAAACAGGTGTTGAGCTTGACGGCAGGAAAACCGCTCCTGCATATGTCCGTGTAATTCACAAGGAGCAGGGCAGAGTAGTTCTTGAAATGATTCTTCACGAGGGTAAGAACCGTGAAATCAGAAGAATGTGCGAGGCTGTCGGGCTTGAGGTTGCAAGACTCAAACGCACCCAGATCGGCGGAGTTAAAATGGGTATGCTCAAACAGGGCGACTGGAGAGATTTGACCGAACAAGAGGTAAAAAAACTGCTTGCAAACCCGTTTTTAAACGGCAAACAGCTTTAATTTTCCGTTTTTGAAAAATACTTCCGAAACGGTCAATAAAACTATTCGTTAATTTGACAATAAATTTACGGTTTTCACGGAATAACTATTAAATGTGTTAAAAATTGAAATAGTACAGCGTGTTTTTCTTGTACTTTTGAAGATTATAGAGTATAATGTATGTGTAGAAAATTAGTATGCACGCTCAGTTTTCGTGCATATTCAATACATGGTATTGGAGGATTTTAAGATGAGTATTGAAAAGATCAATCAGGCAAAGGCTGAAATTGCCGCAACTTCCGCTTATAAGACAATTACGGCGTTTTTTGATGCAGACAGCTTTTGTGAAATTGATGCCTTTGCAAAATCCGGTGAAGGTTTTGCCGAGGTTGTTGCAGGCTTTGGAACAGTAGAAGGTATGCCTGTTTATGCGTTTGCACAGAACAGCGACATTTGTGGCGGTGCTATGAGTAAGGCACAGGCTGCCAAGCTTAAAAAGCTGTATGGTCTTGCACTCAAGACAGGCGCTCCTGTTGTAGGTTTCTATGACAGCGTTGGCGGCAGACTTAATCAGGGTACAGAGCTTCTCGCAGGTTGCGGTGATGTTCTCAATGCGGCTGCGTCACTTTCCGGTGTTGTACCGCAGATCTCGGTTGTTCTCGGCACTTGCCTCGGAACAAACGCTCTTAACGCCGCAAGCGCAGACATCGTTATCATGAGCAAAGACGCACAGCTTTCACTTTCGGTAACAGGCAAGCATTCCGATGCCGCTTACAATGCTGAAAACGGTATTGCCTCAATCGTTTGTGACGATGCAGACAAGGCAATCAAGGCTGCAAAGGAACTTATCCTTTATCTTCCGTCAAATAACCTCACAATGGCTCCTCAGTCATTTGAAGAAGCTCCGGCAGAGGACGGTTGCGGTTGTGTAGTCAGCAGAACAGTTGACGGCAACAGCATTGTAAAGCTCTTCAATGATTACGGCAAGGAAGCAAATGTTCGTTTTGCAAGACTCGGCGGTCAGGTTGTAGGTATTGTTGTTACAAAGGGCAAGGAGCTTGGTTGCAAGTCTGCAAACAAGGTAGCAAAGTTTGTTCGTTTCTGCGACGCTTTCTCACTCCCTGTTGTAACATTCGTAAACTGCCCGGGCTTTGAGTCAATCAAGTCGGCAACAAAGGCATCAGCCGCTTATGCTGAGGCAACAACAGTCAAGATTTCTGTTGTTACAGGCAAGGCAATCGGTTCAGGCTATGTTGCTCTTGCAGGCACAGGCGCTAATGCAGATGTTGTTTATGCGCTTCCCGATGCAGTTATTTCACCTGTTAATGTTGAGGCTGCCGCATTCATTATGGCTCCCGAAGTTATGAATGTTGCCACAGATAAGCAGGCTGAGGTTGCTCAGAAGTTTGCTGACGAGAATCTTTCTGCTTACAATGCCGCTCAGAACGGCTATGTTGACGGTATTGTTGAAGAAGCTCAGCTCCGTCAGACTCTTATTTCTGCTCTTGATATGCTCTCGGGCAAGCGTGTTTCAACACTTTCAAAGAAGCATTCAACTATCTGATAAATGATTACTTGTTAAAATAAAAGGGGATACTAAAAATGAAGAATTTAAGAATTACAGTTAACGGCACAGCATATGATGTTCAGGTTGAAGAACTCGGTGGTTCTTCAGCTCCCGCAGCAGCCGCTCCTGCTCCGGCAGCCGCTCCCGCTCCTGCAGCAAAGCCGGCAGCTCCCGCAGGCGCTCAGGGTTCTGTTGTTGTAAAGGCTCCTATGCCCGGTACAGTTGTTAATGTTGTTGTTTCGGCAGGACAGGCTGTTAAGGCCGGAGATGACCTCGTATTCATCGAGGCTATGAAGATGGAAACTCCCGTTAAGGCTCCGCAGGATGGCACAGTTGCAACAGTTGATGTTGCAAAGGGTGAGTCTGTTGACTCAGGTAAGGTTCTCGTAACACTTAACTAATCAATAATTCGGAGAAAGGGATGCTGTAAAATGGCAAAAAAAATCAGAGTTACCGAAACTGCTCTGCGTGACGCTCATCAGTCACTCATTGCAACAAGAATGACAACAGAGGAAATGCTCCCTGTTCTTGACAAACTCGATAAAATCGGTTATTACTCACTCGAATGCTGGGGCGGTGCAACATATGACTCATGCCTCAGATTCTTAAACGAAGATCCGTGGGACAGACTCCGCACAATCAGAGAGCATTGCCCTAACACAAAGCTCCAGATGCTTTTCAGAGGACAGAATATGCTCGGTTATCGTCACTATGCCGATGACTGCGTTGAGTACCTTGTTCAGCGTTCAATCGCAAACGGTATTGACATTATCCGTATTTTTGATGCTCTTAACGACATCAAGAATCTTAAAACAGCTATCAAGGCCGCTAACAAAGAAGGCGGTCATGCACAGGTTGCTATCAGCTACACAACAGGTCCTGTATTCACAGATGAATACTATGTTGAGTATGCTAAGAGAATTGCAGACGCAGGTGCAGATTCAATCTGTATCAAGGATATGGCTGCTCTTCTTACTCCGACAAGAACCGAAAGCCTTGTAAAGGCTATCAAAGCCGCTGTTCCGGAGCTTCCGCTTCAGCTCCACACCCACTACACATCAGGTCTTGCATCAATGTGTCTTTTAAAGGGTGTTGAGGCAGGTGCCGACGGCATTGACACAGCAATCAGCCCACTCGCTCTCGGTACATCACACGCACCTACAGAGTCAATGGTTGCCGCTCTTTCAGGCACAGAGTTCGACACAGGTCTTGACCTTAAACAGTTCTCTGACATCCGTGCTTACTTCATGACTCTCCGTGAGAAGTACATCAAGTCAGGACTTCTTGATCCTAAGATGCTCGCAACAGACGCTAACGCTCTTATCTATCAGGTTCCCGGCGGTATGCTTTCCAACCTTCTTTCACAGCTCAAGCAGGCCGGTAAAGAAGACAAGCTTGACGAAGTTCTTGCAGAAGTACCCCGTGTTCGTAAGGATTCAGGTTATCCTCCGCTTGTTACTCCGACATCACAGATTGTCGGCACACAGGCTGTATTCAATGTAATCACAGGCAAGCGCTACTCAATGTGCACAAACGAGTTCAAGGGACTTGTTGCCGGTGAGTATGGTACAACTCCAATGCCGATTGATCCTGCGTTTCAGAAGAAGATTATCGGTGACAAGAAGATTATCAAAGGTCGTCCTGCAGATCAGCTTAAGCCTGAGCTTGATAAGCTCCGTGGCGAGATTGAGCAGTGGATTGAACAGCCTGAGGATGTTCTTTCTTATGCACAGTTCCCGAAGGTTGCCCTCGACTTCTTTGAAAAGAGAAGAAATGCCAAGGTTGGCATCAACGGCGACAAGCTTGACAAGAAAAATATGGTTCACCCAGTTTGATTTGACAACTAAAATTAACATTTATGCCACCTTCATTAACGAGGGTGGCATTTTCATTTGAACAGAATTATTTTTGCTAAATTTTTAGCAACTATATTGCATTACATATATTTTAGCGGTATAATGATGTAAATTGAATATCTGTTGCATATACCATTATTACAGATAGAATAAATAAAAGATGAGGAAATAAAAATGAAAAAATTTTTAACAGCATTTATAGCATTTGTAATGTGCTTTTCGGTTGTAACAACGGCTTTTGCGGCTACACCGGATGAAGTTTCTGATTCAGACTTGATTTCAGATATTAAACAGGCTATGTTAGATACATATTATGGTGATGAAAAGCCTGAATATTTGAATGTCGAAATTCTTTTGGACGATGAAGACGAGGTTTATTTCAGTTTTTCTGACAGCTTTGCTACTTCTGCAAACAGAGTTTACACCGAGGCAGGCAATTACATAGTTTCTTACCTCGAAAATTGTCCTGTGGCACTGTACAAAAACAACAGGGTTTATATGATCCCCGATGCTTATAATTCAGGCGTTATTGATGACGATACACTTGAGGGTTTGACCTATTGCGGACATATGGATATAGTTCCGAAAAGCGATGATTCAGCACTTGTTATCGAAATAAAAAACAAAGTTATTGAAGAGTGTTTTGACGGCAAATCACCTGAAACTTTGAGAATTGATATTGTTGGCAGAACAAGTGACGGCGGAGTATATTTTAAACACAGCGTAGGCGGCGGTATTGATGTAATGGTTGAAGAAACAATCGGCGATTATACTTACAGCTATACTCACGGCGATGATGTTATGCTTTATAAGAATGGCAATGTTTACTCAATTAAAGAGGCTTATGAAAGCGGAGTTATTGACGATAGTATTCTTGAAGAATTGTCAAAAATGAATTTTGGTTTGAAATCTAATAAACCTAATACAACTGTTCCTACTGAGCCTACAACTACGGTTGCAACAGTTGACGAACCTGTAACAGTACCCGATACAACTTCTGCAACTTCGGCAACAAAGCCTGTTTCAACAAGCGACACAGCTACAAATGACACACCGAACAATTCACAGAATAACAGCGGTGCAGTTCAAACAGGACAAAACAGCGTTGCTGTAATTCTTCTTGTTGCAATGCTTGCAGGTTGTGCAGTAATTTTTGCAAAACGCAGAAATCATTTTGAGTAATTTACAAATTAAATAATCCCTATAAAAGCCGTTCTCGTTATTGAGAACGGTTTTTATTTTGCTGATTATTTTATGTGAATTTTTAGCAACTATATTGCATTACATATATTTTAGCGGTATAATGAAGTAAATTGAATATCTGTTGCGTATACCATTATTACAGATAGAATAAATAAAAGATGAGGAAATCAAAATGAAAAAATTTTTAACAGCATTGATAGCATTTGTAATGTGCTTTTCGGTTGTAACAACGGCTTTTGCGGCTACACCTGATGAAACTTCTGATTCAGACTTGATTTCAGATATTAAACAGGCTATGTTAGATACATATTATGGCGATGAAAAGCCTGATTTTATTGAAGTAAGAATATATGGTACAGCCAGTGACGGTGGCGTGTATTTCGATTTTATGGATAGTTTTACACACTGGACAGATGAAGTGGAATTCGATATAGGTGATTATACTGTTTCTTATCCGAGAGATTGTCCCGTTTTGTTATACAAGAATAATAAAGTATATACCTTGTCAGATGCCTATGAAACAGGTGTAATTGATGATGATATGCTCTATGAATTATATGTTTGGGGAAATCTTTGGGGTAAGATAGATGTTACCCCAAAGGGTGAAGATAGAGCTCTCCTTTCAGAAATAAAGCGTGTAATTATAAATAAATATTACAATGGCAAAGCACCTGAATATTTGAATGTCGAAATTGTTGGTTCTACAAGTGATGAAACAGTATGTTTTAGAAATATACCCTTTATGAGTTTAGGCGTTATGATTGAACAAACAATTGGTGACTATACTTATTATTACAACCATGGCGATGATGTTATGCTTTATAAGAATGGCAATGTTTACTCAATTAAAGAGGCTTACGAAAGCGGGGTTATTGACGATAGTATTCTTGAAGAATTGTCAAAAATGAATTTTGGTTTGGAATCTAATAAACCGAATACAACTGTTCCTACTGAGCCTACAACTACGGTTGCAACAGTTGACGAATCTGTAACAGTACCCGATACAACTTCTGCAACTTCGGCAACTAAGCCTGTTTCAACAAGCGACACAGCTACAAATGACACACCGAACAATTCACAGAACAACAGCGGTGCTGTACAGACAGGACAGAACAGCGTTGCTGTAATTCTTCTCGTTGCAATGCTTGCAGGTTGTGCAGTAATTTTTGCAAAACGCAGAAATTATTTTAAATAATTCAAAATATCAACAGAATATATAAAATAAACCGTTCTCGCTTTTGTGAACGGTTTATTTATTTTAGCTTAAAAATTTGTGATAGTTTATCAAGATGTATTGCTTTTTATATCATTTAATGTTACAATTAACTTGCATAAAAATTTAGCGAAAGTTTTTAATAATGCGTAGAATATTTACAAAGTGAGGGATAGATATGAAAAAGTTTTTACTTATAGCTATGGCGGCGGTAATGTCGATGTCTGCGGTTGCGGTTTCGGCAGTTTCTGCAAATGCGGTTGAACCGCTTAACACACCCGTGCAGTATGCACAGGTTGCAAGGGCAAGCTTGGCTACTCCGAAAATTTCAAAAGCCGAAAGCGTTTACGGCGGTGTAAAGCTAACATGGAACAAAGTGAATGGTGCGGCTAAATACAGAGTTTACTACAAGGGCCGTAAAGGTTGGACACGAATGGTTGATACAACTTCAACCTCATATATCGACAAGGATGTTTCATCGGGCAGGAATTACACCTATACTGTAAGATGTATTTCTGCTGACGGAAAGAGCTTTACAAGCGGTTATGATTCAAAGGGGACAACCGTAAAATATATTGCTGCCCCCGAAATTTCAAAGCTTGAAGGCGTAAACGGCGGTGTAAAAATTTCTTGGGGCAAAGTAAGCGGTGCGTCAAAGTACAGAGTTTATTACAAGAGCAGTAATGGTTGGACCAAAATTACCGATACTGATTTTACTACTTATACTGATAATAGTGTTTCACCAAAACAGAGCTACACATATACGGTTAGATGTTTAAGTGATGATGGAGAAAAGTTTATAAGCGGATTTAATCCAAAGGGTTCAAAGACTGAGTATTACTCTGTTCCTAAAATTAAGGGTGTTGAAGTTAAGAATGGCAGTGTGCATATCAGTTGGGGAAATGATGTTGTACCAAAATATAGATTATATTATAAAACCGATGGTATTGGTTGGACAAAAGTTTGCGATACAACTATGAATGGCGGAGACCACACAAATCTTAAAACAGGTAAAACTTACACTTATACCTTGAGAATTCTCAGTGCAGATTCAAAGAGATATTTGAGCGGTTTTGACCCGATTGGAGTAAGTACAAAATACCTTGCTACCCCCAAAATTTCAAAAGCTGAATATACATACGATGGCATTAAGCTTTCATGGAATAAGGTTGCAGGTGCAGAAAAATATCGTATCTATTATAAAGACAGAACAGGTTGGAACAAGCTGGCTGACACTACAGGCACAAGTTTTCTTGACAGGGGAATTGTATCAAGAGAACTGAATAGCACGAGTTCTCCCTCTGATATTCAGTATGCTTATACTATTCGTTGTATTTCTGCTGAAGGAGAAAAGTATCAGAGTGGTTATGACACAAAGGGTATAAAAGCATCACTATATAAAAACGAATGTCCGGAAATTTATAATATTGATACTATGCACGGAGGAATTACTTTAACTTGGAATTCTACCGCCGATAAAAATTCAAAGTATCGTGTTTATATTAAGCAAAGTGGTTCGTGGAAAAAGATTGCCGATACAACCGATAACCAGTACACTTATAAGAATGTAAAAGCAGGACAGACCTATACTTTTACCGTAAGATGTGTATCAAAGGATGAGAAGAAATTTACAAGTGCTTATAATCCGTCAGGTGTGGCATTTAAGTATAAAACTACCGACAAAACAAGAGATGCATATATAGACTATATGCTTAAGCATGAATCAGAGTGGTTGCCTAAACTCAAGGTTGGAGATGTAGCATTAGCAGGCGTGCATTTTGCAGATCTTGATTTTGACGGTATTCCTGAACTTATTGCGCAGGAAGCAGGAGACGAGAGTTTTAATTTTGATGCGAAAGTATATACCTATAAAAACGGTAAATTCTCAAAGGTTGAGCTGAACTATGGAGAATATATTCCCAATATACTAAAGTGCTATTATAACAAAGCGACCAAGAAATATGAGATTCACGGAACAGAAATTTCTGCATATAGAAATGCTGTTGAATACGCTAATTTTAAGCTTAATTATGATGGCTCAAAAATAATAAAACAAATATATTCTAATATGGATCTGTTTGTTATAAATGGAGAGTATGATTATTCATATTTTGGTAAAGGTGCTCTGTCAAAGAAAAAATATAACGAACTGAATATGAGTATGCTTGACAATTGTTTAAATGCACATATGCACAGTCAGTTTGTTTATTGTTCTGTTGACGGCTATCCAAAACTTTGGAATAATTATAGTGAAACACAGAAGAAACAGCACCTTCTTGATTCATACAACGCTTTTTCTTACGACAAATATTGATTGTCAAAATTGATAAGTTTTAACTGCAAAAGGGTTCAGCCGTAAAAAGCTGAACCTTTTTATTGCGCAACAAAAACGGTTTAGCCAAATTGACTGAACCGTTAATTCGTACTATACAACGCTCCGGTGACAGAAGTTTGACAAATAAAAAATATTTATGCCCGAGCGTAATATAGCTACCATTAGAACAATTCTGTAGAGGCGGATATTATCCGCCCGCTTTGATGAAATTTTATGTTGATGCTCATATGCTTTGACATAATAAAAGCCGTTCTCATTTTTGAGAGCGGTTTATTTATTTTAGCTTAAAAAATTTGTGATAGTTTATCAAGATGTATTGCTTTTTATATCATTTAATGTTACAATTAACTTGCATAAAAATTTAGCAAAAGTTTTTAATAATGCGTAGAATATTTACAAAGTGAGGGATAACTATGAAAAAGTTTTTACCTATAGTCATGGCGGCGGTAATGTCGATGTCTGCGGTTTCGGTTTCGGCAGTTTCTGCAAATGCGGTTGAACCGCTTAACACACCCGTGCAGTATGCACAGGTTGCAAGGGCAAGCTTGGCAACTCCGAAAATTTCAAAAGCCGAAAGCGTTTACGGCGGTGTAAAGCTTACATGGAACAAAGTGAACGGTGCGGCTAAATACAGAGTTTACTACAAGGGCCGTAAAGGTTGGACACGAATGGTCGATACAACTTCAACCTCATATATCGACAAGGATGTTTCATCGGGCAGGAATTACACCTATACTGTAAGATGTATTTCTGCTGACGGAAAGAGCTTTACAAGCGGATATGATTCAAAGGGGACAACTGTAAAATATGTTGCTGCTCCCGAAATTTCAAAGCTTGAAAGCGTAAACGGCGGTGTAAAAATCTCTTGGGGCAAAGTAAGCGGTGCGACTAAATACAGAGTTTACTACAAAGGCAGTAAAGGCTGGACAAAAATGGTTGATACAACTTCAACCTCATATATCGACAAGGATGTTTCATCGGGCAGAAATTACACTTATACTGTAAGATGTATTACATCAGACGCAAAGAAATTTACAAGCGGTTATAACCCGACAGGCAAGTCGGTAAAGTATGTTGCCACACCGAAAATTTCAAAACTTGAGGTTACATATGACGGTGTAAAGCTGACATGGAACAAGGTTGCAGGTGCAGAGAAGTATCGTGTGTACTACAAGGACAGAAACGGTTGGACAAAGCTTGCCGATACAACAGGCACGACTATGCTTGATATGAATGTTGTTTCAAAGGAATTTGATTTAAGCATTGATGATATTTATTACACGGTTCGTTGTATCAGCAAGGATGCCAAGAGTTTTACAAGCGGCTACGATTCAAAGGGTACGCCTATTGGCGATCATCAGGATTGTCCCGAAATTTACAGCATTGGTGCAGTAAACAACGGTGTTGAAATGCATTGGACGGGAGATGCACCAAAGTTCCGTGTTTATATTAAAGAAAACGGTTCTTGGAAGAGGATAGCAGAAACTTATGACAACTATTATGTTCACAAGGGCGCAAAGTCCGGCAGTAACACTTATACGGTAAGAGGTGTTTCAAAAGACGGTAAAAAGTTTACTACGATGTTTAACCCAACCGGTGTAACATACAGATATAAGACATCCGATAAAACAAGGGACGCTTATATCAATTATATGATGAATCATCAGAGTGAATGGATGCCAAGCTTGGGAAGTAATCACAATTTGTCAGGTGTTATGTTTTTGGATTTCGACTTTGACGGAGTTCCGGAACTTGTTGCACAAAAGGCTGATTCCAATGAGTATGGTTTCCATTCCGTTGTTTACAAATTTGAAGACGGTAAGTTAAAAAGAGTGGGAAATGTTAACGACGGTTTTGCGATATACTATAATAAAACTGCCAAAAAGTATGAGGTTCACGACCTAAAGATATCTTTAAATGTAGATGACGGTTACTATTGGTCGGGTAATTCAATAATCACATACGACGGAGAGAATCTTTTTGCAAATATGTATTCGGCAAGAGGCGTAGGCGAAGAATCAAATAATAATATTTATTATAGATATTTTGACGGTAATGACAAAAATATTTCACGGGCAAAATATAACGAAATTAACCTTAAACAGTTTAATAATTGCGTAAATGCACATATGTTTACCAAATTTATTGTGACAGGTTATGGTGATAACAGCGTATGGAGTGAGAATACTACAGCTGAGAATAAGCAGTCTTTGCTTGACGCTTATAATTCTTTCTCCTATGAGAAGTATTGATTATTTAAAAATTAATAAGTTTTAACTGCAAAAGGGTTCAGCTGTAAAAAGCTGAACCCTTTTATTGCACAACAAAAAACGGTTCAGCCAAATTGACTGAACCGTTAATTCGTACTATGTAATGCTCGGGTGACAAAAGTTTGAATATATCAAACTAACTTCACGAACTAAAAAACATTAGTTGTTGATGAGCTTATCTTCGTCAGACCAGCTGTAGAGCTTTCTAACTTCCTTACCGAATACTTCGGCAGGAGCTTCGGCAGCGAGCTTTCTCATAGCCTTGAAGTGAACCTGTGAACCGGCATCGCTCATGTCAAGGAGGAAGTCCTTAGCAAATGTACCGTCCTGAATGTCAGAAAGAACCTTTCTCATAGCCTTCTTAGTATCCTCTGTGATGATCTTTGGACCTGTGATGTAGTCACCGTACTCAGCTGTGTTAGAGATTGAATATCTCATGCCTGCAAAACCTGACTGATAGATAAGGTCAACGATGAGCTTCATCTCATGGATACATTCAAAGTAAGCGTTTCTTGGGTCGTAACCGGCATCGCAAAGTGTTTCAAAACCTGCCTGCATAAGTGCGCAAACACCGCCGCAAAGAACAGCCTGCTCACCGAAGAGGTCTGTTTCTGTTTCTGTTCTGAATGTTGTTTCAAGAACGCCTGCTCTTGCACCGCCGATACCGAGTGCATATGCAAGTGCGAGATCCTTAGCCTGACCTGTAGCATCCTGCTCAACAGCAACGAGGCAAGGTACACCCTTACCAACCTGATACTCTGAACGAACTGTGTGGCCAGGTCCCTTAGGAGCTACCATTGTAACATCAACATCCTTTGGAGGCTTGATGCAACCGAAGTGAATGTTAAAACCGTGAGCGAACATAAGCATATTGCCTGCTTCGAGGTTTGGCTCGATGTCGTTCTTGTAAAGAGCTGCCTGCTTTTCATCGTTGATAAGAATCATGATGATGTCAGCCTGCTTTGCAGCCTCTGCCGATGTATATACCTTAAAGCCCTGTGCCTCAGCCTTTGCCCAGCTCTTGCTGCCTTTGTAAAGACCGATGATTACATCGCAACCTGAATCCTTGAGGTTGAGAGCGTGTGCATGACCCTGGCTGCCGTAACCGATAATAGCAATTTTCTTACCCTTGAGAAGGTCAAGGTTGCAATCTGACTGATAGTAGATTGGTGCTGTCATGTTTTTTGTGTAGTCTTTCATATTAAAGTCCTCCTTACCGCAAACGCGGCATATAAATTAAAATATATGCTAACTGTAAGATTAAACGGAAACCGAAGCTGTGCCTCTGTCAATGGCAACAGTACCTGTTCTTACAATCTCACGGATACCATAAGGCTTGAGTAAGTCAACAAGCGTGTTGATGCGGCTTGCACATTCGCAGTACTCAACGGTAACTGACGAAGGGGATACATCAACGATTTTCGCCTGCATAATTTCAACCGTTTTGACAATTTCGGCTCTTTTTGAGGCGGCGCAGTGAACCTTGATTAATACAAGCTCACGGCTGATAAATTCGCCCTCGTTAAGCCTTTTTACCTTAATAACGGGAATGAGCTTGTTGAGCTGTTTTTCAAGCTGTTCAACAATGTACTCGTCACCGTTTGCAACGATTGTGATTCGGGAAACCGACGGTTCCTGAGTAACACCTACTGCAAGTGAGTCGATGTTAAAACCTCGGCGAGAGAAAAGTCCCGAAATCTTTGAAAGAACGCCCGCCTGATTTTCAACAAGTATTGATAATGTATACTGCATTTTATCACCTCATTAAATTGACGGAGTGTCGGGGTGAACATCGCAAACAAGAATGAACGGTTTTTCCGAATCAACAATACCCTTGATGATGTTTTCGGCTTCCTTGTTTGAATGAGCCTCTGCATGGTCAATGCCGTAAGCATCGGCAATCTTCAAGAAGTCGGGATCACCGTTGAGAATTGTTGCGGAGTGTCTGCCGCCGTAGTGTTTGTCCTGAAGTTCACGAACCATTCCGAGTCGTGCGTTTTTCATAATGATGATTTTAATTCCGAGCTGATTGCCTGCAATAGTCGCAAGCTCATTAAGCCCCATCTGAAAACTGCCGTCACCGCAGATTACAATAACATCACGGTCGGGTCTTGCAAACTTTGCACCGATTGCAGCGGGAATTGAGTAACCCATTGTACCCATACCGCCTGTTGTGAGGAATCTGCCCTCACGAATACGGAAGTTGTTTGCACACCAGATTTGATTTTGTCCTACATCGGCAACGAGAATTGCCTTTGAGCGGAACATTGCACTGAGATGACCGACAAGTGTTCTCGGCTCAACAAAGCCGTCAAATACGGGAGGCTCACGGTAAAGGTCTTTTTTCCAGTTCTTTACGGTTTCGCTCCACATTGTTGTAACCTTGTAATCGCCGATGCTGTCAAGCAGCATATTGATGACATTTTTCATATCGCCTACAATCGGAATTTCTGTTTTAACATTCTTACCGATTTCAGCAGGGTCAATGTCAATGTGAATTACCTTTGTGTTTTCACTCATCTGGTCGGGAGCCGCAACAGCTCTGTCACCGAGTCTTGCACCGCATACGATTACAAGGTCGGCTTCGTGAAGAGCACGGTTGGCAACAGCCTTGCCGTGAGTGCCGAGCATTCCGAGATAAAGCTCATGCTCGCTGGGCATAACACCGATGCCCATCATAGTTGAAATAACGGGGATACCCGTAGTTTCTGCAAATTTTTGAAGTTTAAGCTTGATACCCGAACTCAGCACGCCGCCGCCTGATACGATAACAGGACGCTTGCTTGCGTTGATGGCCTCAACAGCCTTTTTAACCTGAATTGCGTGTCCCTTAGTGTTCGGCTTGTAACCGATAATGTTTACGCTTTCGGGATATTCAAAACTTTCAATTTCATTTTCCTGAATATCAACGGGAATGTCGATAAGTACAGGACCGGGTCTGCCGGTTGAGGCAATATGGAAAGCCTCTTTGAAAACTCTCGGAAGGTCTTCTGTTTTGCTGACGAGATAACTGTGCTTTACAAACGGTTCACAAGCTCCTGTGATGTCAGCTTCCTGAAAGACATCTCTGCCGAGAAGGTCGGAACGAACCTGACCTGTAATGGCAACAATCGGAATAGAGTCCGTATAGGCGGTCGCAATGCCTGTGATAAGGTTGGTTGCACCGGGACCGGAAGTTGCCACGCAAACACCGGGACGATTACTGCATCTTGCATAGCCGCTTGCCGCATGAGCAGCGTTCTGTTCCTGACGAACAAGAATGTGGGTAATGCTCGAATCGTAAACTTTATCGTAAAATGGGCAAATAGCCGCACCGGGATAACCAAAGACTATGTCAACGCCCTCGGCTTCCAAACATTTTACCATAATTTCAGCACCGCTGATCATTATGTTTTGTCCCTCCTATCCTTTTTATTGTGAGCAAAAGGTGTTTTGTAACATAAAATAAACCTTTTTGCTTTACCGCTAATTATACAATAAATACCTTAAAAAGTAAAGAGCAGTATTGCCCATAAATTAAATTTTTTGCAGGATTTTGACAGATAATTTGCAAAATGGATTTTAATTGATTTTTACCGCCTGTTTACTGAAAATTTAAGTCGCTTAATTTTGTAAAGTATAGTTTTGGATTAAGATTACTTTTCCCGTCTGTATTATCAGGAGTTGTTATTATCATCAAATTATCTTTTCCAGTTCTTAACATTGAGCCGATATAGTAGTTTTCTTCTTCAGGTTTGAATTTTGTTTTTTTCATTGTTTTGTCAATGGTATTAAATAAGTATATATTGCGTTCTAAATCAACATCTTTAAATGATAAAACTGTATTATATCCTTTTTGTGGAGTTTGAGCCATAGAGTAGGTGTCGTCAATGTTGTCAATCATATCGGATTTTTGCAATTTTTTGTTCCCTATATAACCTATACATCTTGTCATACTAAAATTTTGATAGATAAGGTAGTTGTTTCTGAAATCAAAAAACTGCACTCCTTGAATCAATTCGTTAGAATCATCCGAAATATTGGAGATATCGTAGCTTTTAAGAAAATTCATATCATAGTCATAGGTTTCTATTCTTAAAGAAACATCTGTTTCCGAAACACAGTCCAAAACCAAGAGGCAGATTGTTTTTGTTTTGTCGTCAATTGAAACTTTTCTTATAGTTTTTCCTACACAGTTCTTATCATCAAACTCTAAATATTTCAGTTGTTTGAACTTTTGCGTTTCGGTGTCATACAGTTCCAAAGAAGTACCGTTGTTTAATACTTTTGTAATTATGACAAGATTGTCTGCACCTGTAACGGTATCATAGGGAAAACCGCCTTTGTCAGAAAAGACAGTAGTCATTTTGTTTTTATTAAGGTCTATATCAATAAATTCAAGGGTTCTGTTTTCTTCATCTGTAATGTCACCCGTGCTTGCCATAAAACATAAGTGATTATTTACATACGCTTTATCGTTAATTTGCATTGTCCAGTCTTTTATTGAGCCGAGTTTTATACTGCTCTTTTTGTCTAAATAGTATCTGTAGTATTCTATTTCATTCGGAGAAGTTTCGTTGATTTTTGAATATATGAGTCCATCCTCAGTTGGCATAAATGCATCGAAAAGATTTAAGGTATCTATTTTTTTATCGTTGTTGTAAATCTCCAAATCGTAATTAAATTCTGTTTCAGAATCTGTATCTGTATCAAGAGATAAATCATCTGTATTCGTTACGGTTGTTTGTTCAGTGGAATTATTGCTTGATGAAGAAGTGTTACATCCATATAATGAAAGTAAAAATAAAGTGGTTACTAATAATAAAAATATCTTTTTCAAATTAATCTCTCCGAAGTTTATTTATCAGTTGCAAGCACTGACAAAAATATTATAATTTACATAATTATAAAAGTCAATGATTTTAAAATACTATAATATAAGATTATGTTTAGAAAAATTTTGGCAAATGAAAGCACCGTGAAACTTGTGAAAGCTCACGGTGCTTTATCATAATAAATGATATGATTTGCAAAAAATCAATATTTCTTTTTGAGGAGTCTTGCGGCTATGAGGACGCAGACTACGCTGACGCCTGTGTCGGCGATAACGGACATCCAGATTTGTGCAAGACCGAATGCGGCAAGGATAATTACAAGAGCCTTGATTGAGAGGGCAAAGATGATGTTGCCTTTGACGGTGTTGATAACACTTCTTGCAATTTTAATTGCCTTTGGAAGCTGTTTGAGTGTGCCTGATGCGAGAACTGCGTCTGACGCTTCAATAGCGGCTTCACTGCCGAATCCCATTGCGATACCGCAGTCGCTTGCCGAAAGAACAGGGGCATCATTGATGCCGTCGCCTACAAAGCAAGCACCCTTGGATTTTGATTTCAAGCCCTTGAAAAGTTCAAGCTTTTGAGCAGGGAGAAGCTCTGCGTGACATTCGGAAAGTCTGAGTTCGTTTTTAACATTTTCGGCAGGCTGTTGTCTGTCGCCTGTGAGCATTACCGTGTTCTTGACACCGAGCGCTTTAAGCTGTGAGATAACCTCTTTTGCCTCAGGTCTTACTGTGTCGCTGACATTGAGCGAACCGATAAGCTGACCGTCATAAATTACGAAAACAGAATCGTCTTTATTTGCAATCTTCTTCTGTTCGTCCGAAAGAATCTTTGAACCGCCGCACTGAATAGTTTTGCCGTTATAAACTGCGCTTGTTCCGTGACCGGCACTTTCGCTGTAGTCGGAAAGCTCGGGGAGTTCAAGACCGATTGCCTTTTCTCTGATTGCGGAGGCAATCGGATGAGCAGAATATTTTTCGCTTGCAGCGGCAAGGGCAAGAACTTCGTCAGCACTGTATGAACCGACCGTATTAACCTTGTTTACGCTGAGCTTGCCGCTTGTGAGCGTGCCTGTTTTATCGAATACGAATGTGTCTGCTTTTGCAAGAGCCTCAATATATTTTCCACCCTTGATGAGTACACCGACTTCGGATGCCGCACCGATACCGGAATAGTAGGAGAGAGGTACGGAAATAACAATAGCACACGGACATGACGCTACAAGACAAACAAGTGCACGGTATAGCCATTCGCTGAATGCTCCGAGTCCGCAAAGCGGAGGGATTACTGCGATTGCAACTGCAATGAGTACAACAACCGGTGTGTAAACAGAGGCAAATCTTGAAATAAGCTTTTCGCTGTTGCCCTTTTGAGCGGCGGCATCTTCAACAAGCTGAAGAATTCTTGTTGCGGTACTGTCGCCGAAATGCTTTGTGGTTTTGACGGTAATAAGGTTACTGCCGTTGATTGCGCCGCTGAGTACCTCACTGCCCTCGTCTGCATCAACAGGAAGGCTTTCGCCTGTGAGAGCAGATGTGTCGAGAGTCGTTTTACCTTTAATAATAATGCCGTCAAGCGGAACTCTTTCGTATGGCTTGACTTCAATGATACTTCCGATTTCAACGCTTTCGGCAGGAACAATCTGTTCCGCACCGTCAACAATAATTGTTGCTGTATCGGGACGAATGTTTGCAAGCTTTTCAATGTCACGGCGGGATGCGTCAACTGCTCGATCCTCAAAAATTTCACCGATAGAAAAGAGAATTGTTACCATTGCCGCCTCAACAAAATCGCCAAGACAGAATGCCGCAATTACCGCAACAGCCATAAGCGTTGTTTCGTCAATTCTCAGCTTTAGAATGTTTTTTGCACCCTTGATGAATACCTTGTAACCCGAAAGAAGGGTTGCAACAAAACACGCTGCGAGTACAACATAATGAACAGCCGTAACACCGTCAAGTGTAAGGTGGAGAATTTCGGACACTACAGCAAGTACAATTGAAATTGCAAGGAAGATTGTGTCATGGTTGATTTTCTTTTTCGTGATTTCGGGTTCTGCCTTTGTTGTGATATCATTTTTCGGAGTTTTGTCAACAACGGTTACACCGTTCTCAATGCTGTCGCAGATTGCCTGAATTTCGGAAACAGGATTCTGCTTTTCGCTTTTGAAGTTGAGAAGTTTTGTCGCAAAATTAAAGCTTACATCCTCAAAGCCGTTTGTTTCTGCAATTTTAGCCTCAATTTTGCCCGCACAATGAGCACAATTGAGATTGTCTAAAGTGTAGGTGTATTTTTTGAGATTGGTTTTCGGAGTTTTGTCAACAACAGTTACACCGTCCTCAATGCTGTCGCAGATTGCCTGAATTTCGGAAACAGGATTCTGCTTTTCGCTTTTAAAGTTGAGAAGTTTTGTCGCAAAATTGAAGCTCACATCCTCAAAGCCGTTTGTTTCTGCAATTTTAGCCTCAATCTTGCCTGCACAATGAGCACAGTTGAGATTGTCAAGCTGATATTTGTACCTCATATGTCTCCCTCCTTATTCAAGAACATGGTCAAGTCCCATTTCTATGATTCGTTTCACATGGTCATCGTCAAGGCTGTAATAAATCTGTTTTCCTTCACGGCGAACACGCACCAGCTTGTTCTGCCTTAACACACGCAGTTGGTGGGAAATTGTGCTTTGCTCCATGCTGAGAGCTTCAGCAATGTTGAGCACCGACATTTCATTTTCCGAAATGGTGTACATAATGCGAAGTCGGGTCGAATCACCGAAAACCTTAAAAAGGTCTGCAAGCTCAAACAGCACATCAATGTCGGGCATTTCGGGAGTGGTTGTTTTTTCTTTGTTTTCCATAGGCGTCCCCTTTAATTTTCTCTCAGGTTAATAGTTATACTTGAACATATGAAGATATGCTCATATGTTAATTATAATATAGCATTCCCTTTTTAAAAAGTCAATAGACACACACGAAAAAATGTAATGTTTTTCAAGTTTTTTTGCCCCAAAGTTTCACTTGTTTATTGTGTCCGTTTGGAAAGTATATATAGTATAGTATAGAAAGTTAATTTTAAATTTGAAAAAAGAAGATTGAAGGTGTAAAATTATCATAGGAATAACGGAACGATATTTTTCTGTGTTCAATTTGAATTGTAAAATGCTCAGATGCCTGATGATAACACGAAAATAACACTTGTTTCAATTTGTAATAATTTTACAAAAAATCGCTTTGATTAATTACTTCTTTTTAGGAAAAAACGGTTTTAAAAAGCATGGTTGGTTATATTAAAAACAAAAAAAGCAACAAATTAATAATTTGAGTACAACTTGCCCAAAAATAGATTACAGTTTTATTATTCCGTTGACTTTACTACAATTTTGTAGTATCATTTTCTGTAAGAGAATTGTTAAATTACATCTGCGTAACCGAGTGGGTTCGTTTTTAATAAAATGTAACAAATTAGTTCTCGTTATGAATTTTAGATTCGTATAATTTTTGATTTTTACTTATACACTATATAGATATACATTTTCAGATATTTAGCTTATTTAGTTAAAAGTATCTTCTACACATTAATTGGGGTGTAACAATTGGAGAAGTTCGTAGTTACCGGCGGAAAGCCATTATCGGGTGAAGTGACAATCAGCGGTGCGAAAAATGCAGCCGTTGCAATTATTCCGGCAGTTATTCTTTGTGATGAACCGTGCCAGATTGAAAATATTCCTAACATCAGCGATGTATCACTTATCAGCAGAATTCTTCAGCAGATGGGTGCTAATGTAAGACGAATCAACCGTTCGTCCTTATATATTGATCCTACAAAAATCCGCACATGCAATGCTGTGACCGACCTTGTAAGAGGTATGAGAGCGTCATATTATCTTCTCGGCGCACTTTTGGGCAAGTACGGCAAGGCTAAGGTGGCTCTTCCGGGCGGCTGTAACTTTGGCGTGCGTCCGATTGACCAGCATCTTAAAGGCTTTGAGGCTCTCGGTGCGACAACTCAGCTTGTTGACGGTGCGATTATAGAGGCAGAATGCGACAGCCTTGTCGGTACACATGTGTACCTTGATGTTGTGTCCGTTGGTGCAACAATGAACATTATGCTTGCCGCATCAAAGGCAAAGGGACAGACCATTATTGAAAATGCCGCAAGAGAACCGCATATTGTTGACCTTGCGAACTTCCTTAATTCAATGGGTGCGGATGTCAGGGGCGCAGGTACGGATGTTATCAAAATCCGTGGCGTTGAGTATCTTCACGGCATTACTTATTCGATTATTCCCGACCAGATTGAGGCAGGAACATATATGTGTGCCGCCGCCGCAACAAGAGGTTGTATTACGGTAAAGAATATTACACCGAAGCATCTTGAATCAATCAGCGCAAAGCTGCGTGAGATGGGTGTTAAGATTACGGAATATGATGAGGCTCTCAAGGTTGATGCGTCATCTGCTCCGCTAAAGCGCTGTAATATCAAGACAATGCCGCATCCCGGCTTTCCGACAGACTGTCAGCCGCAGTTTGCCGCATTGCTTATGAGCGTTCCCGGAACAAGCATCATCAACGAGAATGTTTGGGATAATCGCTATCAGTATGTCAGCGAGCTTATCAGAATGGGTGCGCAGATTTCTGTTGAGGGCAGACTTGCAATCATTGAGGGCGGTGTTCCGCTCACAGCGGCTCCCGTTAAGGCAACCGACCTTCGTGCAGGTGCGGCTATGATTATTGCCGCTCTTGAAATTAACGGTACAACAGAGATTTCTAATATTCAGTTCATTGAGCGTGGATATGAAGATGTTGTTGAAAAGTTCAGAGGACTTGGTGCAGATATCAAAAAGGTGTATTTCACAGGAGACAACGAGCAGGAACTCGGTGCCTGACTAAAATTTAATTAGAAATCAAAGCCGTTTTCTTTGTGAGAACGGCTTTTTTGTGAGATAATTTACAAATTTTAAAATTTGTGTTATCATATTCGTTACACTAAAGATAAGGATTGATTGTTTTGGCAAGAGCAGTACCGCTGTTCAGCGGAAGTAAGGGTAACAGCTACTACATAGGTTCGGCAAGCGAAGGCGTACTGATTGACGCAGGCCGTTCATGTAAGCAGATTGAAAATGCCATGCTTGCAAACGGACTTGATATGGGCAGTATCGGGGCGGTTTTTATAACTCACGAGCACACTGACCATTGCAGTGCGTTGCGTGTGCTTGCAAAGCGTTACGGCTTTAAGGTGTATTCAAGCCTTGGTACGCTCAATGCTTTGAGGGCAGGTAATAAGCTTGATCCAAACACAGATGCAGATGTTATAACTGACGAGGTTGTAATCGGCAATATGCGTGTTCAGCGAATTGACACCCCCCACGATGCGGCGGAAAGCTGTTGTTACCGTGTTACTGCTCCCGACGGAAAATCCGCACTTATAGCAACCGATATGGGCGTTATGTTGCCCGGTGTCAGAACTGCCGCAGAGCAGAGCGACTTTGTTGTGCTTGAGTCAAATCACGATATCAATATGCTCAAAAACGGATTTTATCCTTATCCGCTAAAGCAGAGAATCCTTTCAAACAGAGGACATCTTTCAAATGAGGCTTGTGCAAAAGAACTTGTTAACCTTGTTGAAAAGGGAACTTTAAGACTTATGCTCGGCCATCTCAGCGAAGAAAATAATACCGTTCCGCTTGCAATGTCAACATCCGTAGACCTGCTCACATCAAAAGGAATGAAGTACAAAAGCGATTATTCGCTTGATGTTGCTCCGAGTGTAAGCACAACAAAAGCCATCATCTTTTAACCTTAAACAAACAAGAGGAATATGATTAAGATTAACATAATTTGTATCGGCAAAATCAAGGAAAAATATTTTACCGACGCAATTGCAGAGTATGCAAAACGCTTGACCGCATTTTGTAAATTCAATATTATTGAGCTTTCGGAAGAACGCATTAAGAGCAACATACCGAATAGGTCGCAGATTGATGAGGTTATTTTCTCTGAGGGAAAACGAATCATGCAAAAAATTTCGCCTTCGGATTATGTTGTTGCAATGTGTATTGAGGGAAAGTCTATGTCGAGTGAGGAGCTTTCAAAGCTGATTGACAATGCGTCTGTAAGCGGAAAAAGCACCGTTGATTTTATTATCGGCGGCAGCTACGGGCTTGACGAATCGGTTAAAAAACGGGCGGATGTCCGTCTTTCAATGAGCAGAATGACCTTTCCTCACCAAATGGCAAGAATGATTTTAAGCGAACAGATTTACCGTGCGTTTGAGATTTCGTCAAACGGTAAATATCACAAATAAGTTACGGAGTTACTATGGCGCTTGACGGAATTTTTTTAAGACATATTAAAAGTGAAATAGAAAAAGAGGCTCTCGGTGCAAGGGTGTCGCAGATTTATCAGCCGAACAGAGAGGAGCTTGTGTTCGGGCTGAGAACATTTTCCGGCAACAAAAAGCTGTTGCTTTCTGCACGAGCAAATTCACCGAGAGTGAACTTCTGTTTGTCAACACCCGAAAATCCTGCACAACCTCCGATGTTCTGTATGCTTTTGCGAAAAAGAATCGGCGGCGGAAAGCTTGTGGGACTTCGCCAGAACGGTTGCGACCGTGTTCTTATGCTCGATTTCGAGTGCGTGAACGAACTCGGCGATACTGTGATGATAACTGTTGTATGCGAAATTATGGGTATGTACAGCAACATAATTATTGTCGATTCAAACGGCGTCATCATTGATTCACTCAAGCGTGTAGATCTTACAATGAGCAGTAAAAGACTTGTACTGCCGAATATAAAATACGAACTTCCCGAATCGCAGAACAAGCTGAATCTCCTTAAATGTTCGGTGCTTGATGTGTGTACAGCCGTAAAAAATCTTGACACGGAAATGCCGCTTAACAAGGCGCTGTTAAGGACAATTGAGGGCGTTTCTCCGATTGTATGCCGTGAGATTGAATACAAGGTTATGGAGGGCGCAACAAACAGAATTGAGGGTGTGCTTTTTGACCGACTCGCAGTTGAAATTGAAAAGCTGAAAAGCGTTTGCAGCGATTGTTCGGGCAAGCCTGTTGTGGTTTATCGTGAGGACGGCAAGCCTATGGACTTCTGCTTTATGAATGTTGAGCAGTACGGCGATTTTGCAAAGGTTGAGAGTAAGGAAAGCTTCTCCGATTTGCTTGACGGATTCTATGAGGCTCGTGACAGTTGTGACAGAATGAGGGTGAAATCACAAAGCCTTACAAAGCTTTTGAACAACACACTTGAAAGGCTTGCACGAAAAATTGCAAAGCAGAAGAGTGAGCTTGAACGCTGTGCAGACCGTGAGCATCTTCGCATATGCGGTGACCTTTTACAGGCAAATATCTATCGCATTGAGCGTGGTGCGGAGTATGTTGATGTTGAAAACTTTTACGATGAGAACAACGCAATTTTACGCATAAAGCTTAATCCGGCAATCTCACCTTCGGCAAATGCTCAGAAGTATTACAAGGATTACCGCAAGGCTAAAAATGCCGAAATTATGCTCAAAGAACAGCTTGAAAAGGGCAGGGAAGAGCTTGATTATATTAACTCGGTTCTCGATACGGTTGACCGTGCGGAGAATGAAAAAGACCTTGCACAAATTCGTGAGGAACTTACCGAGCAGGGCTATCTCAAGGTTCAAAAGGGCAAAAAGCCCCGTCAGACAACTTTGCCGCCGCTCGAATTTGAATCAAGCGACGGCTTTAAAATCCTTGTAGGAAGAAACAACCGCCAGAATGATAAGCTGACTTTGAAAACAGCGTCAAAGAACGATATGTGGCTGCACACAAAGGACATTCACGGTTCTCATGTAATTGTTGTTTCGGACGGCAAAGAGATTTCCGACACGGCAATCTACGAGGCGGCACGGCTTGCGGCATATCACAGTAAGGCGAGAAACAGCAGTCAGGTTCCTGTTGACTGCACACTTGTTCGCTATGTGTCAAAGCCAAACGGCTCAAAACCGGGTATGGTGATTTATGTCAACAACAAAACCCTGTATGTAAAACCGTCACAAACGGTTGAAAAGCAGTAAGATATTTTAATAAAAATTAAACGGAGGGCAAGACGCTCTCCGTTTTTATGTTAATTTAATTGTTTTTAACGGGCGGTAAAATCGAATGTAAAAATTCGTATTTTAGGGGTGCAGAATTTGAACTCATACCCTTCGAAATTTGCACCTGCCCCCTTCAGAATTTGAACCCGTCCCCTTCAGATTTTGAAGGGGACTACTTCAGAATTTGAAGCCTAATAATACCCATAGAAAAAGACTAAGAGAATAATACCAAGTAAACAATACCAATTGAAAAATGAGGAGGAATTCAGATGACCGAACTGACAAAATTATCCTTCAAAATCCCATTCGGGGACATAGCTTTCATCTGCGGAAGAAAGCTCCTGTGTAAAGCCGTCAATTCCCAGTCGCATCATTTCAAGCTTTACCTTGTCATATTCTCTGCGTGTGATTTTACGGTTAATTCGTGAAAACTCCCTGTCGCTGACCTTGCCCATAGGAATGTACTGACACATAAGACTTAACAAAACCTGATCGCCGAATCTGCGTTTTACAATATCAAGCACTTCAAGACTGTTCTTTGTGTGGGCAGGCAAAATCAGATGCCTTACGATAACGCCCTTTTTCATAATGCCGTCATCGTCAAACTGAGGCAGACCAACCTGAAAAGTCATTTCGTGAATTGCTGCAACAGCCGTGTTGACATAATTCGGTGCGGAAGAGTATTTTACCGCAAGAAAATCATCTGCATATTTAAAGTCGGGAAGATAAATATCAACAAGTCCGTCAAGCATACTGAGAGTTTTCGGACTTGTGTATCCGCTGCAGTTATATACAATCGGAATTCTCGGTTTGTAAATTTCAAGACTTTTAACAACAGCGTGTGCAAAATGGTCAGCCGTTACAAGGTTGATGTTATGCACTCCCTTGTCCTCAAGTTCTTTGTAACATTCGGCAAGTCTTTCGGGAGTGATTGTTCTTCCGCCGTCCTCGTTTGAAATTTCGTAGTTCTGGCAGTACACGCATCTCATTGTACAGCCTGAAAAGAAAACAGTTCCGCTGCCCCTTGTACCGCTTATGCACGGTTCTTCGCCATAGTGCGGAGCAACCCTTGCAACAACGGGCAGTTCTCCCATTTTACAAAATCCGTTTCCGCTGTGGGCGGTACGAACAGCACCGCATTTTCTCGGACATAAATTGCAAATCATGATATCACCTTATTGTCTGATATATAATGTCTGATAGAACATTAAACACTATTGTACCACGATTATGACAAAAGTTAAAGTCTTTGCAAATTAAAGTGTGAAATCAGTAAGATAATCTTCGATGATATCGTCAAGCTGGCAGAGTTCAAGCTCAAGCTCGTTGCACATTTCGACAAGCTCCGTCATTTCACGAAAGCTTTCGCTGATTCCCGACACGGATTTTATAAGCTTTTTGCCGCAAAATGCGCTTATCCCAAAGGTGTTAAACCCGTTTTCGGGTGTATGATTCAATTTGTAGGTTATCATTTTTCCCCTCCGGATGACAACCGGTCACAAGATAATAATACTATTATGTTGCGATATTGTCAATATTATTACAAAAATATTGTTAAGTTGTAAACAAATAGTGATGTATCAGTAATAAATTGTACATAATGACAAATGAATGTAAACCGCGGTTAAAGAATTTTATAACAATAAAAACTTTAGTTCGATAAAATCTTAATAATATGTAACAAAGTATTACATATGGTATATAATTTCAGCGCAGTCAGATTTTTCGGCAAACGGCAAATAACATATCGGCGACAGTTAACTGCTGAAATATTGCAATAATAATAGTTAATTATTGCTTTGTGTCAGTCTTTATTTGTGCATAATGTATAAAAAGCGTTCTTAAAGTTTGGCTTTAGGATGCTTTTTTAGTTCTTAATAGGAAAAATACGGCATTTATAAATGTTAAAATATAGTTATCGTACGGTACTTTGTGCGAAATAATATTTAGGAGTGAAAATATGAGATTGCGCAAACCATTATCGATTCTTCTTTCTCTGTCCATGATTGCAGGTATGTCGGCCTTTGCCTCAAATGCGGCAGTAACAAGCGATGAATCGGTTTCAGCAGGCAATTATTACAATGCAAATTATCTTGAAAGCTATGCAAGCAAAGCGTATAACGAATCAGGACTCGGTTCAGTGTACAGCAAAACTTCCACAACATGGAAAACCTGGTCACCTGATGCGTCATCCGTAAAGCTCAAGCTCTACACAACAGGTTCTGACAACGAGGCGGGCGCTTCGGCAATCGGCACCTATGATATGAAAAAAGACAGCTCAACAGGTGTTTGGTCACTTAATCTGAGCGGTGATTACAAAAACAAATATTACACATATCTTGTAACAGTAAACGGCACAACCAAGGAAACACAGGATGTTTACTCACAGGCTGTCGGTGTAAACGGCAACCGTACAATGGTTGTTGACCTTGACTCAACCGATCCGAGCGGTTGGTCGGACGATAAGCATGTTCTCTTTAACAGCGCATCCGAGGCGGCTGTATGGGAAGTTCATGTGCGAGATTTTTCAGTTTCCAAAAACTCGGGTGTGAGTGAGGATAACAAGGGTAAGTACCTTGCATTTGCCGAGGGCGGTACAACTCTTAATTCAGACACAAGTTCATCAGCCGTTTCAACAGGCATTGACTACCTTGTTGAGCAGGGCATTAACTGCGTTCAGCTTATGCCTGTTTATGATTACGGTTCGGTAAAGGAAGATGTTGCAAGTTCTTCTTCAAACCGTAACTGGGGTTATGATCCGGTGAACTATAACGCTCCCGAGGGTTCATATTCAACAAACCCATATGACGGCAACACAAGAATCACTGAGTTCAAGCAGATGATTCAGGCTCTTCATGACAGAGGAATTTCAGTTGTAATGGATGTTGTTTACAACCACACATTCTCAAACGATTCCTGCTTTAACAGAACTGTTCCGGGTTACTACTACAGAATGCATTCATCATCAGCATATTCAAACGGTTCAGGCTGCGGTAACGAAACTGCGTCAGATAAGCTGATGTACAGAAAGTATATGATTGAATCCGTAAAGTATTGGGCGGAGGAATACCACATTGACGGTTTCCGTTTTGACCTTATGGGTATTCACGATATCACAACAATGAACGATATCCGTTCTGCTCTTGACGGACTTTATTCAGACGGTTCGGGTAAAAAGATTCTCATGTACGGTGAACCGTGGACAGGCGGTTCAGTTGCAATTTCCGACGGTTGCTCGCAGTCAAAGGCTGGTTCACTCAACCCAAGAGTAGGTATGTTCTGCGACAGCTACCGTGATGCAATTAAGGGAAGCACAGACGGTTCCGATAAGGGATTTGTTCAGGGCAACACCGATAAGGCCGGAACGGTTGCAAACGGTGTAACGGGCAAGGGCTTTTCGGCTCAGGCTCCTTCACAGACAATTGCTTATGCCGACGCTCACGATAACCTTATCCTCTGGGATAAAATTGTAAAGAGTAACGGCTCATCAAGCTGGAATTCAACATCTTCATCACTCAGGGGACAGGTTAAGAAAGTAATGGGACTCCTCCTTACTTCACAGGGTATCCCGTTTATGACGGCAGGCTCGGAATTTTGCCGTACAAAACAGGGTGATACAAATAGTTACAAATCAAGCGACGCAATAAATGAGATTGATTGGTCAAGAGTAAAGACCTACTCGGATGTTGCCGCTTATTACAAGGGACTTCTTGAAATCAGAGAAAACTATTCTCCGATGAAGAGTTCAACATTCAACACTCCTTCATTCCAGTCAACACACGGTGATGTTGTTGCTTACACATATTCAAACAACAAGTCAAATGAGTGGGGCAAGGTTTGTGTTCTTGTAAACGCAAGTTCAACAAATGATTGGCCGATTACACTTGACGGCAGTGGCTGGACAGTAGTTGCAGACGGTACGACGGCAGGTCTTAAAAGTCTTGGCACAGTTTCGGGCAACACATATACAGTTCCTGCAAACAGCGCCTGTGTGCTTGTTCAGAGTTCAACATTCAACAACCTTAAGGTTAGTGAAAAAACATTCGGTACGGTAACAATCAAACATATTGATGACAGCGGAAATGTTCTCAAGACATCAACAGCAAAATATGCAGACGGTACAACATACCGTACTTACCCTGACACAACCATCCTTTATGACTACGCTCTCAAGGATACTCAGGGTGTAACTTCGGGTACTGTTACAGGCGGAAAGAACTACAATGTAACTTATGTTTACAGCTCCAGCGGTATTCGTTCAGGCTATGTTACGGTAAATTATGTTGACGAAAACGGTGAGTCAATTAAGGATACCGTTTCAACAAAGTATCGTGAAGGCGACAGCTACAGCGTTCCGTTCACATCAATTCAGGGCTATCAGCTCGACACAGACAAGTATCCTGCCAACACGACAGGTACATTTAACGGTACGAACACAACCATTAACTTTGTTTATAAGGCACTTGACAGCACAAGTTCGGTTGTTCACTACTATAACTCAAACAACTGGTCAAATGTTCGTTGCTATGCTTACACAGACGGCGGTGAAGAGCCTAACGGCAAGTGGAACAATGCAACTGTTATGACAAGTGAGGGCAACGGATGGCTCAAATGCACAATTCCTGCATCAAGCTCATATGTAATGTTCCACACAGACTCACAGCAGGAGCCGGGTGCAAACGAGACAGGCTACCTTGTTTCGGGCGAGGCATGGATTCAGAATAAGAAACTCAGCTTTAGCAGTAAGGTTATCACAAGCCACATTGACGCCGCAACAGGTGAAAAGATTGCCGATGATGAAATTTTAATTCAGTCAAAGGTTTCTTCCGACGATACATACAAAACTTCTCCGCTTTCGGGCAGAACAGATGTTATTGCTCCCGTAAATGCGTCAGGCAACCTTTCATCGGGTATTATCAATGTCGTTTATCTTTACACATCCTCGGAGCGTCCTTCAACTGCTCCTTCAACGGTAACTCCTACCACAGCCCCCGTTACACAGCCGACGGAAAAAATCCTTATCGGTGATGTTAATCTCAATGGTTCGATTGATATAGTTGACTCAACAGCGGTTCAGAAGTACATTGTGAAGCTTATAACACTCTCAGACAAGGCTCTTATCGCAGCCGCAAGATGTGACGCTGACGGCGAGAATGATATCATAAGCGTTAAAGACGCAACATACATTCAGATGTATGCCGCAAAGCTTGACGGTCACGGAAATGTCGGCACTTATTATGAGTCGGAAGTTACTCCGACAACCGCCCCTGTTACCGAGCCGGCAACAGAAGAGCCGACAGTTGCTCCGACAACCGTTCCTGCAACAACAGCTCCTGTTACAGAGGCTACAACCACTCCGTCATCAACCTATACAGTTAAGTTTACGGATTCACTCAACTGGAATGGTACACTCTACTGCTACTCATGGGCTGAAGACGGTACATCTACAAAATCATGGCCGGGCGTTGCGATGACATATCTCAACACAAATGACCATGGTCAGAAGGTTTACTCGGTTGAAGTTCCGAACACTGTTGATTACATTATTTTCACAAACGGTTCGAGTCAGACCATTGATATCGGTTTTGACGGCACTTCGCTCAATTATTATACAGAGTCGCAGTATGATTCACAGGGTCATGCTTATGTCGGCACATGGTAATCATTTTTTGAAAAAGTGTAAATAAGTAAAAATATAAGTCGGCAAGACAGTACGCAAATTAAACTGTCTTGCCGACTTTTTATGTTGGTTTGAAGCAGGGGCGGATATCATCCGCCCGCAAGTAACGGTACAATATTTGTAATTCAACTTGCTTTATAAATACAACAATGTCATTGTTAAACTGTAGGGGCGAACCGTATTTTCCTGCCTGAAATATAATCGCAATGCTATCAATCTAAAAAGAGAGCGTAAAATCACGCTCTCTAAAATTATCATAATTATAAAACTTTATATAATCGTTCCGCCGCCAACTACATATTCACCGTCATAGAGGACTGCTGCCTGACCTTTTGAGATTGCTCTTTGCGGTTCGTCAAAGACAATGTGTAGGGTGTTATCGTCAATCTGTTCGACGATTGCGTCCTTTTCGGGCTGGCTGTAACGAACTCTCGCCTTGACTTTAATCGGCTTGTCGATTTTGTCACAGGTGATGAGGTTTATGTCCGTTGCATAAAGCTCCTTTGAGAAAAGCTCGTTGTTATCGCAGAGAATAACCTCGTTGGTGTCAAGATTCTTTTCCTTAACATACATAGGGTGGGGGAGTGCAAGTCCAAGACCTTTTCGCTGACCTACGGTGTAACGGATAATTCCCTTGTGTTCACCGAGAATATGACCTTTGGTATCAACAAAATTACCGTTAGGATAAGTTCTGCCCGTGTACTGTTCAATGAATTTTGCATAGTCCCCGTCGGGAACAAAGCAAATGTCCTGACTGTCGTGTTTTCGTGCGTTTATCAAACCAAGCTCATTTGCAATTTCACGCACCTTTTCCTTTGTATATGTGCCAAGAGGAAGAAGTGTTTTTGCAAGCTGTCTTTGTGTAAGACAGTACAGCACATAGCTTTGGTCTTTTGTGCTGTCAACCGATTTTTTCAGCAAATAGCGGTCTGCACCCTTGTCATACTCAATTGTTGAGTAATGCCCCGTGACAACGCAGTCAAAGTCAAGCTCTTCTGCACGGCGAATGAGCTTTTCAAATTTGATAAAGCGGTTGCAGTCAATACAGGGATTCGGTGTTGTACCGTTTTCATAGGCTCTGATAAAGCGGTCGATTACATTTTCCTTAAAGCTGTCCTTGAAGTTATAGACATAGTAGGGAATGCCGAGCTTGAGGCAAACTCTCCTTGCATCATCAATGTCATCAAGAGAACAACAGGTTTTTTCTCGCTTTTCACCGATATCTTCGTTATCAAAGAGCTTGAGGGTAATGCCCGTTGCGTCATATCCCATATCCTTGGTAAGAAATGCGGCAACCGAGCTGTCAACTCCTCCGCTCATTGCAATCAATGCTTTGTTAGTCATTTATTCCTCCCGAACAGATTTGCGTTCATAAGTAATTTATCAGCCGAGTCTGATCATTTCGTCAATGCACTTTCTTGCGTCTGTGATAGTCTGATCGTCAAGCTTGATTTCTTCTCCGCCGTTGCCGTTAAGGCAGTTGTAAACATCAACAAGTGTTGTTGATTTCATATTCGGGCAGATGAGCTTTAATGTAAGGCCGTAGAAATTCTTGTCCGGACATTCATACTGCAAATGTTCGGCAATGCTGATTTCTGTACCGATAATGAATTCCTTTGCATCGGATTTCTTTGCATAATTCATTATGCCCGATGTTGAGCCGACATAATCAGCCATAGCAACAACTTCGGGAGTGCATTCGGGATGAACAAGAACGAGTGCATTCGGATGAAGCTCCTTAGCCTTCTTAACATCCTCAACATTTACGCAGGCATGAATCGGACAACCTCCGTTGAGAAGCTTGATGTTCTTGTCGGGACACTGCTTTGCAACATAGTCGCCGAGGTTGCAGTCAGGGATAAAGAGAATGTTCTTATTGTCAAGATTGTTTACGATTTTAACAGCCGATGAGCTTGTTACGCATACATCGCAAATTGTTTTGAGTTCTGCCGTAGTATTGATATATGCAACAACTGTGTAATCGGGATACATTTTCTTAACCTGAGAAATAAGCTGTTTGTCCATCTGGTCTGCCATACTGCAGCCGGCAACAGGCTGTGCAAGGTAAACAGTTTTTTCAGGTGAAAGAATTTTGCAGGTTTCAGCCATAAATCTTACGCCGCACATAAGAATGTTCTTGTTTTCGGCTTTGCTTGCGTCAACACTCAGTTTGTAGCTGTCGCCCGTGTAATCTGCAATTTCAAGAATTTCATGCGCCTGATAGCTGTGGGCAAGAATACAGACATCCTTTTCCTTTTTCAGCTTAAGAATCTGTTCTTGTATTGATGAAATATTCATAATAGCTTTCCTTTCAAGGTAATTAAAATTACTCCCCCTTATTATACATTTTCAGCAGTTTATATGCAATAGCTTTCGGTGTAAAAAAGCTGTATTTTTTGCGTTTTTAACAAGAAACAGCCCATTCCCAAAGTTAGAATGGGTTAAATTAGGAGGATTATGTGATGAAAAAGACAATTGCTGTGTTATTTGCAGTTATGATGATGTTATTGTCGGCAGTTCCCGCATTTGCTGCCGAAAGTCCTCAGCCGAGTACATTTAAATACAAGGTAGAGATTATTCCGACAGAGGGCGGTGACGGTGATTATAAGTTCACAACAGGTATTGACGAAAAGGGCGAACAGCATGTATTTATTGAGCCGCTTCCTTATGACGGCTATACTTTTGACCACTGGGAAATTTCGGGCGGTCCTTTCAGAACCGACAGCAAGTATACAGATGCTAATATGAATATTATTATTTCAGGTGACATTGTTTGTACTCCTTATTACCGTAAGGCAAGCAGCGGCGGCACAACAGGTCCTGTTGCTACAGCTACGGCAAAGAAAGATGATTCAACAACTTCACCAAAGACAGGCGCAAGCGATGTTGTACCGTATGCAATTTTAGTTCTTTCTCTTGCGGCTTGCGGTGCGGCTGTATTTAAGCTTGTAAAGAGCAAATAATCCAACCTTAACTAAAAATCAAGAGACTTCTCATAAGGAAGTCTCTTTTTTATTCATTAGATGTTTGAATATTAGGTTTTGTATTGCAGATGCAGAAGTTTGTAAATTGTAATAAAATTTTACTAACAGGTAATGATTAATTGACATACTGACACAAAAATGATACAATATAACCAATTGGGAGTTTTTGATATGAGCAGAAAAAGAAACAAATTTCTTATAGCTTTGATTATTTTGCTTGTGGCTGCAATTATCGGCACACTTGCGTACATAGTCGTTAAAAACTTAAATGAAAATAACGAACGAAAAAGTCTTGATAACATCGCAGGCTCGTATGCGTCAGGTATTGAAAACGGTACAACCTCTGCAACAGAATCTGCAACAGAAGTGACTTCACCGTCAATCAATGTGAAAAAGGTCGAAAATCCGATTGACTTCAAGTCGCTTCAACAGCAAAACAGCGACATTTATTCGTGGATTTACATTCCGAATACAAATGTAAATTATCCTGTTTTGCAAAGTCATCTTGACGATAACTTATATCTTGACCACGATATTTATAAAAATTACAGCTTTTCGGGCAGTATCTATTCGCAGATGTGTAACAAGCGTGATTATTCCGACAGAGTGACTGTGCTTTACGGTCATAATATGGCAAACGGCTCAATGTTTGCAACGCTCCATCGCTTTTATGATGCCGATTTCTTTAACAAGAACAGGTACATCTATGTTTACACTCCCGACAGAAAGCTTACATACGAAATTGTGTCAGCTTTTGAATATGATAACCGACACATTATGAATTCGTTTGATTTTTCCGATGACAATGTATTTTCGGATTATCTCAATATGATTAAAAACCCACATTCTGTTTCTGTGAACAAGAGAAATACGGAGCTTACTACCGATGATAAAATTCTTGTTTTAAGCACATGCTTAAACAGCGGTGACGGAAGATATCTTGTGCAGGGAGTGCTGAAGAAAAATGAACCGACAAAATGAAAGTTCGGCTGAGGCAACAACTGAAAATATAGAGAACACGCTTGATCCGAATACACCGGAAATTCTTGAATCGAAAAGAGGAAAGAACAGTAAGGAGCATGTAAGCGATCCTTCAAGGTTGGATATAGAAGGTTATATTTTCAAGGACAGCAAGTTAATAAAGAAAAAGAAAAAAGTATATACAGATGTGTACGGTGTTGATTCCGACAGCATTGTCGTGAAGAGTAACACAACAAATCACTATAAAAAGCATAGATCAAAGTCGCATCATCACCATTCAAAGCATCGAAAGATGATAACCTGGAAAAAGGTGCTTTTGTCAATCGGCTGTACATTACTTGGATTAATTATACTCACCGTAGGCACGGTTGCGTATTTGATTTATCAGGGCGGAAACGAGCTGTTTAATACTGATATTCATGTTACCGCCCCACAGGGCATTGAAACCGAGGAAAACGGTAAGTATGTCGTATACAACGGTGAAACATATCAGTTCAACGAAAAGGTGACGAATGTTCTGTGTATCGGTGTTGACAAGCGCAACCTTGACGAAAATAATAACAGCAAAGTCAAGGCGAGCGGAGGTCAGGCGGATGTGCTTATGCTTGTGTCAATCGACACTTCAAACGGTAAAATAACACTCTTCAACATTTCGAGAGATTCGATGGTTGATGTCACAATGTATTCAGCAGGCGGTGCGTATGCAGGCACGGAAAAACAGCAGATTTGTCTTTCGTATTCATACGGTGACGGTAAGGATTCAAGCTGTGAAAATACGGTAAATTCAGTTCAGAGGCTGTTCTATAACATTCCGATTAATACATACTTTTCGCTTGACCTTGACGGCATTTCCGCTCTCAACGACAGCGTTGGCGGTGTTGATGTTGTGTCACCCGAAACAATCGGGGAGTTTGTTGAAGGAGAAAGCTATCACCTTGTCGGACAGCAGGCTGAAAGCTTTGTCAGAACCCGTGATACAAGCAAGACCGATTCAAACAATATGCGTATGCAAAGACAGAAGGTTTACATTCAGTCTTTTATGAATACGGTTCTTCAGCAGACAAAGGAAGATTTAACCACGCCGATTGATTTGTTCAATGCGTCCGCTCCGTATTCATGTACGAATCTTAACCCGTCAAAGGTGTCATATCTTGCTCAGCAGGCTGTGCTTGGCGGTATGAACGGAATTGATATGGTTTCAGTCCCCGGTCAGGTTGCAATGGGTTCAAAGTACGCAGAATTCAATGTCAGCGAGGCAGAATTTTATCAGCTGTTTTTGAGTATTTATTATACGAAAATAGAATAATAATCAAACAAATAAAATGCATCAGATTCCAAGTAAGGTTCTGATGCATTTTTGTTTTATGTGCAATGCGGTTGTTATATTGCAGCGGAATTTTCATCATATCAAAACATATTTATTGAACAAAAAAATTCATTAGAGCAGGCGGATAATATCCGCCCTTACGGCTCGGTTTGTAGAAAAAACTGCAAATGCTACGCTCGGGCATAATATGTTTTGTAATTAAACAAACTATCTTCACGAATAGGGTACGGCGGCTCGCCGTAATTTAGAGCGAATAACCGCAATGTTACGCTCGGGTGTAATATGTTTTGTAATTAAACAAACTATCTTCACGAATAGGGTACGGCGGCTCGCCGTAAAAAACAGACAGCCGATAATTGGCTGTCTGCATTTTGTTCAATATTTAATTTGATGCGGAGGTTGTTTCTTTTGAAGAAGTGCCGCCTGTGAACAATTCTTCAAAAACGAAGCTTGCAAACTTCTTTCTCTGTTCTTGAAGGTCTGAAATTTTGATTGTTGATGTGATTGTACCGTTCCATGTTTCGGTGTTATCATCGTAGTACCAAAGACCTTCTTCAGGAACATAATACTGCTCTACATCATAGGAAAGATATGTGAGAGCGTGAGAAACAAGTGCTGTGATTTCGTCCTTCTTGAGGTTTGTTGTTACAAGAGGACCGACAGAGCTTACAATTGAAACAATCTGACCGAGGTCTGCACTTTTCATACTTGTGAACAAAGTTTCAAGAAGCTTTCTCTGTCTTGAGGTTCTGTCCCAGTCGTCACCGTCAAGACCGATTTCGTTGCCGTCCTCGCCCTTTGTAAGACCTCTGTTTCGAGCATACCAAAGAGCCTCCTGACCGTTGAGATGAACAGTACCGGGTGCGTCTGTGATAGTTGTTCTTGTGTCAGCCTGATTGTTCTTGTACATCTGATAGTTGATGTAGTCAATTTCGTCCTGAGTAACTTCCATATCAATACCGCCGAGGGTGTCGATAATCTTCTTAAAGCTGTCAAAGTCAACAACCGCATAACGGTCAACCTTGATGCCGAAGTTTGCCTCAATTGTCTGAATTGAAAGCTTTGCTCCGCCGTAGTTATAAGATGCGTTGAGCTTGTCATATCCGTAACCGGGGATATAAACATATGTGTCACGCTGGAATGATGTCAGTTTAAGCTTTTTGTGATTGTTATCAATGGTCATCATGATCATTGTATCACTTCTGCCGTGTTTATCGCCTTTTGAATTGTCTTCGCCAAAGAGCATAACATTAAGCTCCTTGGAGTTCTGCAGAAGCTCTCCCTCTGAAAGCGAAAGGTTTGTTGCATCACTCTCAAGCGGAGCAACCGATGAGTTGGTAGCTGCTGTGTTGTTGTTTGTGTCATCAAGCTCTTTGAAGTTGAGAGTGTCAAGAAATGAATAGTAGTAGAGCATTCCGCCGCCGCCCAACAGGAAGATTATTGAAAACACAAGGCAGAGAATTCTTTTAAGTCTGCCTTTTTTATTATATAATTTTTTGACCTGCTTATTTGAGCTTATGTCAACAAAATTGCTTTTCTGACTGTTTTTTTCGTAATTTGGCATATTACTCCTCCAATCGGGTAAAAAGCACACAATACATAAGTATAGTTTATTATACCATATGAGAATTTCTTTTAATGCTAAATTAGAATTAAAATCTGCCTTTTCGTAAAGTTTTAGCGAAAAATCTGACTGAAAATATTGATTTTTTTGTCGGTAACTGTCAATCCTGTTCATCAAGTGACAAATAGAAGGACGGAAGGAACTCTTTTTCAAACACCTCGTTTTCGGGCATATTCATATTGTGAATTGATTTTTCGGTTGCCTCTTTTGCCTTTGAAAATTCGCTGTTGCCCATTTTTATTTCTTCAATACATTTTATGAGTGCGGAAAACTTGTCCGCCGCTTTTACATATTTTTTAAGTTCATCGTCACCTGCACCGTTCATTTTGATGATTTTATCCATATCGTCCTTAAAATCATCCGGAAGCATCGACACAAGCCTGTTGCCTGCCGTTGTTTCAATCTCCTTGTAGGCATTTTTGATTTCGGGGTTGAAGTATTTTACGGGAGTCGGCATATCGCCCGTTATGATTTCGGTTGCATCGTGAAAAAGTGCGAGCAATGCGGCTCTTTCGGCATTGAGATTACCGCCGAAACGCTTGTTGTGAATCAAAACAAGGCAATGTGCAATCACTGCAACATCAAGACTGTGTTCACTGAGGTTTTCACAGCGTGTGTTGTTCATAAGTCCCCAACGGTTGATGTACCTCATTCTTGAAAGCATTGCGTAAAAATGTGAAATATTCATAGGTAGTTTCTCCTGTTTTTTGCTAAAAATTAGTGCAATTTGTATCGCATTATGTTATAATGTAATCTAAATGCGAGTGTCCTCTGTTCTCTGCAAGCAAAGCAGAGCGTTGCTCCAAATTGAATATGTAGGTGTCTTTTGAATAAATGACGGTGAAGGACATTTATATTACTGATTATACTATTCATAATTTAAAAGTAAAGAAATTATCGAAAAAAAGATTTTTTCAGACTTTTTGCTCCGTGGAGGGTTTTATGCCGAGCAGAATTTTGCAAAAATATCCAACACAAAAACTATTTGGTTTGCGTGTGTTTCTTATATCAATTATAACTGCAACAGCACTTTTTCTACCGTTTATCATAATGGGTGGCGGTGTTTTCTATTATTACGGTGATTTCAATGTTCAGGAAATTCCGTTTTATCAGCTTGTGCATGACGCCGTAAGAAACGGTGATATGGGTTGGATGCACAATGTTGACCTCGGAACGGATATGCTTTCAAGCTTCAGCTTTTATCTTCTTGGCAGTCCGTTCTTTTGGCTGACAATTCCGTTCCCGAGTGAGGCTGTACCGTATCTTATCGGACCGTTGCTGATTTTAAAATTCGGCTGTGCGTCACTTTCCGCATATCTCTATTTGAAAAGATATGTGGCTGACAGGAATTTCGCTCTTGTAGGCGGATTGCTGTATGCATTTTCGGGATTTTCAATCTACAATGTGTTCTTTTTCCACTTCCATGAACCGATGATAATGTTTCCGCTGTTGCTTGCGGCACTTGACGCATTCATCTATGACGGAAAAAGAATAGTGTTCACACTTGCGGTATTCTCCGCCTGTGTTGTGAACTACTACTTCTTTGTGGGACAGGTTCTGTTCGTAATCATCTATTTTCTTATGATTACGCTTACCAAAGCCTACAAATTTAAAGTTAAAAATTTTCTCTTGCTTGCGCTTGAGGTTATCATAGGATTCCTTGCAACGGCATTCATACTGCTGCCGTCAGTGCTCGGATTAATGGGAAACCCAAGGCTTGCCGAGCTTCCGAACGGCTGGGATTCGCTTGTCTACAGTCAACCGCAAAAATACTGGCTGATAATTTTAAGCCTGTTTTTCCCCGCAGATATGCCTGCGTTCCCTGTATTTACACCCGGCTCAAATTGCAGATGGGCGTCTGTTGCGGCATGGTTGCCGCTTGTCGGAATGACGGGAGTTATCGCATATTTTCAGGTTTGCCGAAAAAGCTGGCTCAAAAAGCTTCTTGCCGTGCTTGCGGTGTTTGCGTGTGTGCCTGTTTTGAACAGTATGTTCCAGCTTATGAACAGCTCAATTTACTACGCAAGATGGTTCTATATGGGCGTGCTTATGCTTGTTCTTGCAACAATCAAGGCGTTTGAAAACAGAAAAACCGATTGGAACAGGGCGATTCGTTGGTCGGCAGGAATTACGGTAGGCGCAACTCTGCTGATAGGTCTTATGCCTGTGAGCTATACGGATGAGGAGAGCGGCGATATTCAAAATACGGTTATCGGCACTCAGGCAACATTTGAACGCTATTGGCTCTATGTTCTTATGGCTTTGTTAAGTCTGCTTGCGTTCGTTCTCATCATCAAAAAATTCAGACGAAACAAAAAGAGATTTACGGTTATGCTCACTGTTGGTATCCTGAGCGTTTCGCTTTTCACCTCATATTTTATAATCGCCACAGGCTATTTCTCAAGCAGCAGTACAAATGCCATCAAAGAAGATATCATAAACAGGCGTGACGGTATCACAATTGCCGATATTGACAATGTTCGCAGTGATTTTTACGAATGTGTTGACAACACGGCAATGTTCTGGCAGATTCAGAGCATTAACTGCTTTCAGAGTTCTGTTTCAACATCTATAATGCAGTTTTACGATGCACTCGGAATTACAAGGGATGTTGCGTCAAGACCTGACCTTGATGTATACGGACTTCGCCCGTTTCTGAGTTGTAAGTATCTTTTTGATTACCGTGGCGACGGAAAATCGGGAAGTCTGAATTCATTCGTTGACGAAAACGGCAACACAAGAATGCCGGGTTGGAAATATCTCAGAACGCAGAACCGTTTTGATATTTACCGCAACGAATACTACATTCCTATGGGATACACCTTTGATAAGTTCATTGCCGAAGAAGAATTTGACCTTGTGACGAACGCACACAAGTCCGAGGCTTTGCTCTACGCAATGGTTCTTCCCCGTGACCTTATGAAGAAGTATTCCGATATTACGGGCTACAGCGATGAAAAGTACAAGCTTTTGTACGGCAAACATCCGGAGGATTACGACAGCATTACGGAAAAGTTTGATTACAGTAATTCAGATTACAAAAAGGTTTGTAATCTCAGAGCCTTGAACAGTTGTACTTCATTTGAATATACAGATAACGGCTTTAAGGCTGTTTACAATAATAAAAAGGGTGACGATAACCTGTTGTTTTTCAGCGTTCCTTACAGCGATGGTTTTACCGCAACTGTAAACGGCAAGGCGGCAGATGTTGAAAAGGTTGACTACGGCTTTATGGCTGTTAAGATTCCAAAGGGGGAAAAGTGTGACATTGTGTTCACCTACGAAACACCCGGATTTTCAACAGGTGTCAAAATCAGCCTTTGCGCATTCGGAGCATTTTTAATCTACTGTGCGGTTATTGTGACCGTTAAAACAGTTAAAAAAAGAAAAAATAAAAACTGATAAAGATACAATCAGCATTTAAGTACGGAGGTATTTATTATGTTTGGAAACAAAATACTTGACTTCAAAGACGAACTTTTAAAGGATCTTAACACACTTCTTTCTTTTGAATCGGTTGACGGTGAAAAGAATGACGAGTGCGATAATGCCTTGAATTTTATTCTTAAAAGAGCAGAAGATTTCGGTCTGACAGGGGAGAGAACAACCGACAAGAGCGGTCATATAACCCTTGGCGACAGCGGAAAGCTTTGCGGTGTGCTTACTCACCTTGATGTTGTTCCTGCGGGAAACAGCTGGAGCGTTCCTCCGTATGCGCTTACCGAAAAGGACGGCAGACTTTACGGCAGAGGAATTGCAGATGACAAGGGTGCAGCTCTTGTTACTCTCTATTGTTTGAAAGCAATCAAGGACAGCGGTGTAAAGGGCGTGAACACTCTGCGTGCTATTTACGGCACGGGTGAAGAAACGGGTATGGAGGATATGGAAAATTATTTCAAGAAAAATCCACTTCCCGACATGGCATTCACTCCCGACAGCGACTACGGCATCTGCTTTGCCGAAAAGGGTATTCTTCAGCTTGAAGTCAGCACACTTTTAAATAATGCAACAACACTCAGCCAGTTCCATGCAGGCAGAGCAGTTAATGCAGTTCCCGACAGAGCGTATGTAATGCTTGATTCATCAGACTATGACGAGCAGACTCTCATGCGCCTTGCAGACGCAAGTGACGGTGATTTTGAATTTAATTACACCATTGACGGTCTTATGATAATCAGCCGTGGCAAAGCGGCTCATGCGTGTGAACCGGACAAGGGCTACAATGCCGCAGCGGCACTTGTTGACCTTATCTCAAATGTTTACACAACAAAGGAAACAGGTTCAATCTGTTCATTTATTGACTACGCAATTAACAAGGAAACAAACGGCAGATCACTCGGTCTTAAAATGAGCGACGCTGTTTCGGGCTCGCTCACCGTAAACCTCAGCAGCGTGAACATTGAGGGACAGACCGCAAAGGCTGTGTTCGATATCCGTTACCCTGTTACCGTTAGCGGAAACAGAGTTCTCAAACAGTTTAAAAAGGTTGCAAAAATCAGCGACCTCAAGGTTACTGTTCTCAATCACGAAGAACCGCTTTATGCCGATAAGGACAGCAAGCTTGTAAGGCTTCTCTCTGACGCTTACGAAAGCGTAACAGGCGAAAAGGCTGAGCTTTATTCAACAGGCGGCGGAACATACGCAAGAATGCTCGGAGGTCACGGTGTTGCATTCGGTCCTGCATTCAAAAACGATGATGTTCGTATGCACAATGCAGACGAAAGTATGGATAAGGAGAACTTCTTTAAACACGCTCAGATTTGCCTTGAGGCAATGTACAGAATGTTTACTGACGGAGAATAATGCGTTTCGTTATGAACAAATTCAGATGAAAAGGGAATGCTAATGAATACGGAAAAAACTGTTAGAAAACAGGCAAAAAAGGTTCTTGAGGGAAACCGGTCGGTAATTATCTCAGAGGTAATGGTCGCTGTGCTTGCATTTTTGACAGGGCTGTTTGCGTTCAGCCTTGCAATGTCTGTGGCAGGACTTTATGATGTAAAAAATCCGAATCAGACTCAGCAGATGCTTACAATGATTTTCGGGCTTGTATTTTTTGCTTTTGTTGTTGTGTGTCTGCCGCTCATAAACGGAGTTTACAGAAGTGTGTGTAATGTAGTCAGGGGCAGAGAGTGCAGTTCTCTTGATGTTTTTTACTATTATAAAAAGCCGAAATTATTTTTTAAGTCTGTTATTCTTGATGTAATTTCAGTCGGCTTGTTTTTTATCATAAGCGGTCTGCTCAATGTGTTCAATTATCTTAGTGCGGTTTCGGATAAAATAATTGACAATTCACCCTCACTCACGGCGGTTGTGGCTGTATTGCTTGTTTTGGCGTTTATCGTCAGCACTGCGGTTGTTGTGGTGTGTTACATTATTTTTGTTCATTATACATTTTTGGCTTACGGTTTTAACGAACATTTGCCGCTCGGAATTTATCTTCCGAGAATGATGGCTTTTTCAATAAAGAACTTCATCCCCACAATAAAGCTGTTTATCGGTTTTATCGGCTGGGCGGCTTTGTGCTTTTTTGTTGTTCCGGCATTGTATGCCGTACCTTATTTTCTGACAACCTCTGCAATGTCTGCAAAATGGTTGTTCGAGCTTGAAGGGAGCAGAGATATTATATGTTAGTTTCACTTTGTATGATAGCCTATAACGAATCGAATGCTTTGAGCGGACTTTTCAGGGATATTGCACTTCAGGACTATCCGCATGATAAAATTGAGGTGGTATTTGTTGACAGTATGTCAACCGATGATACTAAAGAGAAAATGGAAAAATTCCGTGATACCGACTACGGCTTTTGGAATGTGTCCGTTGTTCAATGCGTAAAGCGTAATCAGGCAACCTCATGGAATGCCGCTCTGATGACCGCAAAGGGCGATGTTATCATAAGAGTTGACGCTCACGCAAGAATTCCGAGAAACTTTGTTTCACGAAATGTTTATAACATAAAGCAGGGCGAAAATGTTGTAGGCGGCGGCAGACCGAATATCACTTCAAATGTTTCAAGCTGGAAGCTTACCTTGCTTGCGGCTGAGGATTCTCTGTTCGGCAGTTCGGTTGCTTCGTACAGACGGCCGCTTGCGCAAAAGGAATATCTTGACAGCCTTTTTCATGCGGCTTACCGCAGAGAGGTTATTGCCAAGGTCGGCGGATTTAACGAAAATCTCGGCAGAACCGAGGATAATGAATTTCACTACCGCATTAGAATGGCGGGCTACAAGATGTGCTGTTGCCCAGATATTATTTCGTATCAGCATTCACGAAACGACCTTCACGGAATGATAAGGCAGAAGTATTCAAACGGACGGTGGATAGGACTTACACTCTCGGAATGTCCCGGTTGTCTTTCATACTTTCACTTTGCACCGTTTCTTTTTGTAATGGCACTTCTCGGCTGTTCCGTGCTTGCATTTCTCGGACTTCCGCTTTTTTTGTACATTCTTTTGATAATCTACGGAATGTTTGATATTGTAAACGCTGTCGGATGTTGCACAATGAAAAATGTTCAGCCTCAGTTTGTGTTTTTGCCGTTCATTTTCCCGTTGCTCCATGTTGCCTACGGAATAGGTACGATTGTAGGTTTGATTCAGATTCCGTCATGGCGGAAGAAAATCAAAAACAGCGGTGCGAAAGAACACATTGAAAAGGTAAAAAGAAAAATCAGGGAAAACACACTTCCCGGTCATTCATACAAATAATTTTTTGGGCGGATAATCTCCGCCCGTATTTGATATTTACGGAGATACTTATGACTGAAAAAGTAGAACTTACCCCCGAACTTTTGCGTGAGTTACAGCTTAAACAGCTTGATATGCTCGTGTATTTCAGGGACTTTTGCGAAAAGAACAATCTCACATTCTATCTCATCGGCGGTGCGTTAATCGGTGCGCTCAGAAACGGCGGATTCGTTCCGTGGGATGATGATGTTGATGTTATGCTGCCACGAGAGGACTACGAAAAGCTGTACAAGCTTTGGCATGAACAGGGCGCAGACGGAAGATTTCGACTTCTCAAAACCGACAGGGATATGTTCACGGGCAATATTTTTATGACCGTAACCGACACAAATTACACTATGGTCAAGACAAATCAGACCGAGGTTGATATTCCGCACGGACTTGTGCTTGATGTCTTTCCGCTTGATGTTTGTCCCGACAGCCGTTTTGCACGCAAAATGCAGTATGTGTGGACAATGCTTTATTCGCTGTTTTTGGCTCAGGTTGTTCCCGAAAAGCACGGCGGAATTGTGGGGGCAGGCAGTAAGGCTTTGCTTTCAATTTTCAGAGGAAAAAAGCTCCGTGAAAAGATTTGGAGAACTGCCGAAAAGCATATGATTAAGTACAGGCTTGATAAAAACAAGTGTGTAACGGAGCTTTGTTCGGGCCCTCATTGGATGAAAATTGAGTATCCGAAACACATTTATTCGGGCGTTGATTATGTCACATTTGAGGGCTTAAAAATGCCGTGTATGTCGGGATATGACGAGTATCTCAGAATGGTTTTCGGTGATTATATGCAGCTTCCGCCGGTTGAGGATAGAGTGCCACACCACGATATTGCATATCTTGACCTGAACTCACCGTGTGAAATTTATGACAGCAAAAGAAATAATAAGTAAAAATAACGGTGCATTATGGAGCTTATAAGAGATAATTGGACTAAAAATGACTATGATGATTTTGTAGAGGAACTTCGTTCATATGCCGATGAAAAGTACAGAAGCTTTCATTCCTCATTGATTCCCGACAATGACAAGGATTTTTTTATCGGAGTAAGAATGCCTGTTATGCGAAAGCTCGGCAAGGAAATTTCTAAGGGCAGCGGACGCAGTTTTTTAGAGCAGACAACTGATAATTCTTATGAAGAAAAAACAATGCGAGGTATTGTAATCGGTTTGCTCAAAACCGAAAGCTATGAAGAATTTTTGATGTACAGCGATGATTTTGTACAGCGTATAGACAGCTGGGCGGTTTGCGACGGCTTTTGTGCAAATCTCAAAGAAACCAAAAAGTACAAATCAGAATTTTTTCCTCATGTTTGTGAATACACCAAAAGCGACAATCCGTGGATAATTCGTGCAGGTCTTGTGCTGATGCTCGACTATTATCTTGAAGATGAGTACATAGACACGGTGCTTGAATGTTGCGACAATGCGAAAAGTCCGCATTATTATGTGAGTATGGCAAGGGCTTGGCTTGTTGCAACAGCACTTGCAAAGTGCAGAGAACAGACTATGCGGTACATAAAGTCAAATTCGCTTGATAATGCAACCTTTAATAAAATGATTCGGAAATGCGTTGAAAGTTTCAGAATTGACGATGAAACGAAAAAATATCTCAAAACATTGAAGAGATATTGACAAATCCGAAAATCGGCATATAATATAATCAACAGTTGTCTTCGGGGCGGAGTGAAATTCTCCACCGGTGGTTAAAGTCCACGAACAGGTGAAAGCCTGCCGAGTCTGTGAAATTCAGACACCGACGGTTATAGTCCGGATACGAGAAGATGCGGCAGAACAGGCGGTTCGTCTGTTTTATTTTGGTACGCAATCCCGTTACATTTGTAGCGGGATTTTTCTTTTCCCGACAACTCGAAATAATTTTTCAGGAGTGGTCGTAATGACAAAATCAAAAGCAAAAACAATCAATTCAGACAACACGGCAAAGACAACAAAGCTTGCCGTAACCGCAATGCTTGCGGCGCTTTCGGCAGTTCTTATGTTCTTTGAATTTCCTCTCGGATTCATCGCTCCTTCATTCTATGAGTTCGATTTTTCCGAAGTTCCCGTTCTTGTCGGAACATTCAGCATGGGCCCGATTGCCGGTGCAGTAATTGAATTTGTAAAAATTCTCGTTAAGTTCCTTATCAAAGGCACAAGCACAGGTGGAGTAGGGGAGCTTGCAAACTTCCTCATCGGCTGTTCGTTTATCTTGCCGGCAGGTTTCATCTACAAGTACAAAAAAACAAGAGTCGGTGCGATTGTCGGAATGCTTACTGGTACGGTTGCAATGGCGGCTATCGGTGTGGTTCTTAACACATTCGTGCTTGTTCCGCTCTACTCGTCATTTATGCCGCTTACAGAAATTATCAAGATGGGACAGGCAATTTTCCCTGCAATTGACGGCACATTTACATTCTGCCTGTACTGCGTAGGTCCATTCAACATCATTAAGGGACTCATCATTTCGGTAGTTGTTTTCATAATCTACAAGCCGCTTTCAAGACTTATCCACAGCCTCGATGCCCTTCTTACAAAGAAGAAAAAAGCAACAGTTCAGTAAACCCGAAATTAAATTTTGGTTGACAAACAGCAAATTCAGGCGTATAATAGCATATGGTGTCGAAAGGCATCTATCACAGAGTAGAAATTTGTGCGTGAAGTGTTTTGCGGACGGGGAGTTGCCGCAAGAACGAAAGGTTTATCCTGCGGTACAGATTTCGCATCCCGCTGTTACTTTGGGACATATAATTCAGCGGGCAGAGCAATCTGTCCGCTTTTTTCTTCCTGAAGCAACAACAGAGATTCAGGAGGTAAAAAATATGTCACAACTCAAAAAAATTCAAAGCTCTTTGCTTGAAATGAAGAGTATCTACGCTCTTGCGGCAATTGCAATGCTGCTTGCACTCCGTATTGTTCTTGGATTTTTTGCAAACAGCACACTTCCGTTTTTCGGAAACAATGTAAAGCTCAGTGCAGCGTTCCTTCCCATTGCCGTAACAGGCGTAATGTTCGGACCGATTCCTGCCGCAATTGTCGGTGCTTTGGGAGATATTCTTTCATTTATCATTGCTCCGACAGGCGCATATTTCCCCGGCTTTACAATCAACGGTTTTATTACTGGTTTTATCTACGGTATGTTTCTTTATAAGAACAATGTAACTCCGCTCAGAGTTGTTCTTGCATGGTTTACAAATATGCTCTGCGTTGAAACATTCCTTACGGCTTTTTGGCTTTACACACTCTACGGCGGCGGTTCAACACCGTACACAGTTTATCTTACAGCAAGATTCATCAGTGTTGCCGTTAAGTGCATTCCCGAGATTATTCTTGTGTTTGCTCTTGGTAAGCTTGCAGGTAAAATTCGTGTTCCACACGCAATAAAGAGAACCTGATGAAAAACTAATGCAAAATTTTAAGGTTGGAAATCGACTGCTCCCCGCAGTAGTTTCCAACCTTTTTTGTTTGTGTAGCGGCGGATATCATCCGCCCGCAAGTAACAGTGCAAACGAGATTGCTATTTTAAATAAATCAAAAGTCGGAAAGCAAATTTAAAATCTGCTTTCCGACTGAATTTTTTGTTATAAAATTTGACTGCACGATTAAGCCCACTTGAGGGTATCATTGTAGAGATTGATGTAGTCCTGAGCCGAACGCTCCCAACTGTTATCGCTCATCATAGCACGCCACATAAGCTGATGCCAACCCTGGTCGTCCTGAATGCCCCACAATGCTCGTCTTACGGCAAGCTGCATATCTGCACATTCATAGTTTTTGAATGTAAATCCATTACCGTAGTTGTCGGCACTGTCGAAAACAGAGTCTTTAAGACCGCCAACCTCACGAACAACAGGAATTGTGCCGTAACGGAGTGCAATCATCTGTGCAAGACCGCAAGGCTCCTGAGCAGACGGCATAAGGAAAATATCTGCGCCTGAGTAAATCTTTCTTGCAAGTTCGGGAACAAAGCCGTGACAGAAGCAAAGTCTGCCCGGATACTTCGCCTGCATATAGTTGAAGTAGTCCTCGTACTCCTTGTCACCTGAACCGAGAATTACAAACTGCATATTTTCTGTGTCCATAAGCTCCTCAAGGCCCATTCTTACAAGGTCAAGTCCCTTGTGTGCAACAAGTCTTGTTACCATACCGACCAGCGGAACATCCCAGCGCTGTTCAAGACACAAACGCTCCTGCAAAGCACGCTTACATTCGCCCTTGCCGCTCATATCGTCCTTTGAATAGTTGCGATAAAGCTGATAGTCTGTTTCGGGATTATAGCTTTCTGTGTCAATACCGTTCTTGATACCGCAGAGCTTGTAATGACGAAGATTGAGTTCGTCATGAAGTCCCCAACTGAACCACGGGTCTTTAATTTCAGCCGCATAGCTTGGAGAAACAGTTGAAACACGGGTAGCTGTTTCGATAGCACCCTTCATCATATTGAGTTTGCCGTTCATTTCAAGAATCTTTGTTTCGGATGCAGGAATGCCGACGCACTCTGTGTTAACTTCCCAGCCGTATTCACCCTGATACTGGATGTTGTGAATAGTGAACAGACTCTTAATGTTATAGTACCATGGTCTGTGTGAATAGAACAGATAGTAGTAAACAGGAACAAGAGCCGTCTGCCAGTCATTACAATGAATGATGTCGGGATGGAAATCAATGTAAGGAAGCATTTCAAGAATTGCACGGGAGAAGAAAGCAAATCTTTCAGCGTCATCATAATGACCGTAGAGAGTGCCTCTCTTGAAATAATATTCGTTATCAATAAAATAGTATGTACAGTCATTCCATCTTGCCCAGAACAAACCGCAATACTGATGACGCCATGCAACCGGCACGGTAAAGTTTGTGATGAAGTTCATGGAGTTTTTAAGTTCCTGCGGAATTGTGCCGTAAAGCGGAACAACAATTCTGCAATCCTGACCTTTTCTGCAAAGTGTGTGCGGAAGACTTCCTGCTACATCAGCAAGTCCGCCACTGCCGCAGAAAGGATTAGCCTCTGAAGCACAGTATAAAATTCTCATTGTAAGATTACCTCCTGTTTAAACAACTTTATACAACAGATTTTTTAGCAATATAAATGGGGTACGAATCATATCCCATAAGTGATCGACCATCCTTGATGGTAACATCCTTATCTATGATAACATAGTTGAGGTTGGTATTGCAACCTATTTTTGTGTCCTGCATTACAATACAGTTAGAAAGCTTTGCGCCTTCGCCGACATAAACACCCTTTGAAATAACGCAGTTCTCAACCTCACCGTTGATAACACAACCCTGTGCAATGATTGAATTTTTCACATTGCTTGTAAGTCCGTAGCGTGACGGAGCGTCATCTCTTACCTTTGTATAGATAGGTCTTTGCGGATTGAAAAGCTCATCCCTTACTTCTTTTTTCATAAGATCCATATTGAACTCAAAGTAATCGTTGATTGAGCTGATTGCCGCACAGTAACCCTTATTTTCATAAGCATAAATACTGTATTTGCCCAGACTGCTCTGAATAAGTCGCTTTACATCAAGCTGATTAACGCTGATGGCGTTTCGAATTTCACTCATAAGAATGTCTTTCTTGATGAGAATAGAGCCGTATGCGTGGTTGAATACCTCTTTGTCAACAACACCGGGCTTTACAAAAATCTGATTTACCTTGCCGTCATTATCTACATCAAGGGTAATCGGTCTGTCATAGCCCTGCGGAATTGCATGATTCTTATATATAAGTGTAATGTCTGCCTTCTTCTTTGAGTGGAAGTCAAAAACATCTGTGTAATCAATGTTAGTAATTACATTGCCCTGTGAAATAAGTACATACTCCTCACGGCAATGCTCAATGTAGCCGTGCATATTGTAGATTGTTTCAACAAAGCTTGAAAAAGCCTTGCCGTCATATGGTGGGAGAATTGAAAGATTGCTCCTTCTCTTTGAAAGGTCATATGCACTGCCCGAACCCACATGATCCATAAGTGACTGAAAGTTGCTTTTTGCAACTATGCCTACATTGCTGATACCTGAGTTTGACATATTTGAAAGGTCAAAGTCGATAATTCTGTATTTTCCGCCGATCGGAACGCTCGCAGTTGTTCTTGAAGACGCAAGCTCGGGGATTTTGTCGTCAAGTGTTGCCGCAAAGATGAAACCGAGTACATTATTACTTCTCATTGCCGTCCACCTCCGTGTCGCTGTCTATCATGGTTTTTGCTTTGATAACGGTGTTTTCTTTGATAACGGTATTTGCACCGACAACAGTAATTCCCCAGTCGTCAATATTTTCCGTTTCTTCGGGGTTTTGTCCGACTTTTGCATTTTTGCCTACAACGGTGTTTTCGGCAATGATAGCAAACTGAACCTCGGCACCGTCCTCAATTACCGCACCGGGCATGATGATTGAAGAATTAATCGTAGCATTTTTACCGATTGTAACACCCGCAAAGAGAATTGAGAACTCAAGGTTGCCGTAAACATTGCATCCGTCGGCAACGAGTGAATTTTGGATTGACGCCTCGTTTGAAACATAGTGCGGAGGCATCATCGGGTTTCTTGAGTAGATATCCTTGAGGTCTAAAGTAACCTTTGGATCGAGAAGATCCATATTAGCCTCCCAAAGGCTGTCGATTGTTCCCACATCCTTCCAATAGCCTTCAAAAGGATATGCAAACATACGCTCACCTGCGTCAAGCATGGCAGGAAGGACATCCTTACCGAAATCGTGGCTTGAACCCTCTTTGAATTCATCCTCTGTAAGATACTTTTTAAGTTCCTTCCAGCTGAAAATATAGATGCCCATAGAAGCGTTAGTGCTTTTCGGATGAGCAGGCTTTTCTTCAAATTCGTAGATTGAGCCGTCCTCATTTGTGTTGAGAATACCGAATCTTGAGGCTTCTTCAAGCGAAACATCAATTACCGCAATTGTACAAGCGGCATTCTTTTCCTTATGATATTCAAGCATCTTGTTGTAGTCCATTTTGTAGATATGGTCGCCCGAAAGGATGACCACATATTCAGGATTATAACGCTCAATGTAGTTGATATTCTGATAAATTGCATTGGCTGTTCCCGAATACCAGTCTGCACCGTCAACAGCCTGATAAGGGCTGAGACAGTTTACACCCGAGTGCATACTGTCAAGATCCCACGGCTGTCCGTTTCCTATGTATTCGTTAAGGACAAGAGGCTGGTACTGTGTGAGAATACCTACAGCGTCAATGCCTGAATTTACACAGTTAGATAACGGGAAATCAATAATACGATATTTGCCGCCAAACGGTACGGCAGGCTTTGCAAGCTTTTTGGTAAGCACGCCAAGACGAGAGCCTTGACCGCCGGCAAGCAGCATAGCCACTACTTCCTTTTTTGGAAACATCTTAAAATACCTCCGATATTTATTTTATTATCTTTATTAAACTTATTAATTACAGTCTTGTGACTGAAAATATCAATTTTCTTTCTGAGCTTCATCGGGTTCAAGTTCTTTTGCACACCTCAGATAGATTACGCTGAGAGGGGGGAGAGTGAGTGAAAGTCCCTGATCAAAACCGTGAATTTTCATTACCTCGGTTTTGATATTATTACCGTTCACAACACCGCTTCCGCCGAAACGCTCTTCATCAGAGTTGAAAACCTCGTCATAAAGACCGTATTTAGGAACACCGATGCAGTATTCGTCACGCCTGATGGGCTGAAAATTACATACTGAAACAATTTCATCACCGTTTTTGTCGGTGCGCTTGAATGCAATAACACTGTTTGTGTAATCGTCATGGTGAATCCAGTCAAAGCCTTTCCAGACCGTGTCAAGTTCGTAGAGCGGCTTGCAGTCAAGATAAAATTTGTTGAGCTCCTTAAAAAATGTTCTGAGCTTTTTATGCTTTTCAAATTCAAGCAAATCCCATTGAATTGCCTCTTCGTGATTCCACTCGTCAAACTGTCCGATTTCAGTTCCCATGAACACGAGTTTCTTGCCCGGATGAGCGTACATATATGTTATGAATGCTCTCACGCCTGCAAACTGCTCGTCATACTTTCCGGGCATCTGCTTTATGAGTGAGCCTTTGCCGTGAGAAACCTCGTCGTGTGAAATCGGCAGAAGAAATTTTTCTGAAAAAGCATAATAAAAGCTGAAAGTAAGACTGTCATGATTGAACGGCCGCCACATCGGATTGAGTGACATATAGTGCAGCATATCGTTCATCCAGCCCATGTTCCACTTGAAGTCGAAACCAAGACCGCCGTCCTCTATTTTATGAGTAAGCTTTGGCCACGATGTGTTTTCCTCGGCAAACATCATAACATCGGGGTGGTACATATGGACAGCCGTGTTGAGTCTTTTTACAAAATCAACAGCGTCAAGATTTTCCTTTCCGCCGAATTTGTTCGGTTCCCATTCACCCTCGGTTTTACCGTAATCGAGGTAGAGCATAGAGGAGAGTGCGCCGATTCTCAAGCCGTCAATATGATATTTGTCGAGCCAGAACATTGCGCATGAAACAAGAAAACTTGTAACCTCGAATCTTGCGTAGTTGAAAAGGCAGGTTCCCCATGAGTCACGCTTGCTCGTTTTTGGATCGTTGCTTTCATAAAGAGGCGAACCGTCAAACCTTGTAAGTCCGAAATCGTCCGTCGGAAAATTTGACGGAACCCAGTCAAGAATCACACCAATGCCTTCACCGTGAAGCTTGTCAACAAAAGCCATAAAATCAGACGGTGTGCCATAGCGTGAAGTAGGGGCATAGTAGCCGGTTGTCTGAAAACCCCAGCTGCCGTCATAGGGATACTCCATAATCGGCATAAGCTGAACATGGGTGTAGTGCATCTCCTTTAGGTAGGGGATAAGCTCATCGGCAAGCTTTTGATAGTTAAAAAAGTTGCCGTCAGGATATTTTCTCCATGAGCCTGCATGTATTTCATAAATATTCATCGGTGACGATGAAATGTTGTTTTCTTTGCGTTTATTAAACCATTCGCTGTCATTCCACGAATAGCTTTCTATATCATATACAACAGAGGCCTGACCGGGGCGGGTTTGAGCGTGAAAAGCATACGGATCTGCTTTCATAAGCCTGTCGCCGTATTCGCTTTCAATGCAGTATTTGTATGTACAAAACTGTTTTACACCCTCGACAAACACTTCCCACACACCGTAACCGATGTTATACATATAGTTTGCCTCGTTGTTCCAATTATTAAAATCGCCTGCAACCGAAACGCTCCTTGCGGTTGGCGCCCACACACGGAACACTACTCCGTTTTTGTCGTTACGGTTCACGAGGTGTGCGCCCAAAAAATCATATGCACGCACTGAATCGCCGGTGTGAAAAACTTCAAGAGCCGGTCTTGCCTCGTTAAAGCTGTAATTCATAAGAATTGCTCCTTGTTTAATATCTGTTGTTTGTTGATTGTTTGCTCACACTTATATAATACCAAAATTATATGTCAATTTCAAGCAAATTCAAAAAATTTAAAACTAATTTTTCGTGTATATTTTATAAACTGCGACTGAATGTTACATTTTAAAACATAATTTTACGAATAAAGAAAAATAAGGATAAATATCTTCCGAAAAGGAAAACAAAAAGGGCTGTCCAAAAAGGACAGCCCAAAGAATAATCTGTAAATTCAGATTAGCCAAGCTCAGCGAAATACTTAATTGTTCTTACCATCTGGCTTGTGTATGAGTTCTCGTTGTCGTACCAAGAAACAACCTGAACCTCATAAAGATCATCAGCAATCTTTGATACCATTGTCTGTGTAGAATCGAAGAGTGAACCGAATCTCATACCGATTACATCTGAAGAAACGATCGGATCTTCGTTGTAACCGAATGACTCAGAAGCAGCAGCCTTCATAGCAGCGTTGATACCTTCAACTGTTACATCAGAACCCTTAACAACAGCTGTAAGAATTGTTGTTGAACCTGTCGGAACAGGAACACGCTGTGCAGAACCGATGAGCTTACCGTTGAGCTCAGGAATTACAAGACCGATAGCCTTTGCAGCACCTGTTGAGTTAGGAACGATGTTAGCAGCACCTGCTCTTGCTCTTCTCTTGTCGCCCTTTCTGTGAGGACCGTCAAGAATCATCTGATCGCCTGTGTAAGCGTGGATTGTTGACATGATACCGCTCTGGATTTCTGCATACTTGTTAAGTGTGTCAGCCATAGGAGCGAGGCAGTTTGTTGTACATGAAGCAGCTGAAATGATTGTATCGTCAGCTGTAAGAGTCTTTTCGTTTACGCTGTAAACGATTGTCTTGAGGTCGTTGCCTGCAGGAGCAGAAATAACAACCTTCTTAGCGCCGGCATCAATGTGAGCCTGGCTCTTTGCCTTTGATGTATAGAAACCTGTGCACTCGAGAACTACATCAACACCGAGTTCGCCCCAAGGAAGCTCAGCAGCGTTTGGCTTAGCGTAGATTGTGATCTTTTTGCCGTCAACGATGATTGAGCCTTCGCCGGCCTCAACTGTGTGAAGGTTTTCACCGATCTTACCGCAGTAGCCGCCCTGTGCTGTATCGTACTTGAGAAGGTTTGCGAGCATAGCAGGATCTGTAAGATCGTTGATAGCTACTACTTCGTAACCCTCAGCACCGAACATCTGTCTGAAAGCAAGACGACCGATACGGCCGAAACCGTTAATTGCAACTTTTACTGACATAAAAAAATTCCTCCTAAAATTCTAAGGTGCTTCTATTATATTACATTTTTTTCATTTCTTCAATAGCTTGACAAAAATTTAACGAAAAATTTTTGACTTTTTTACAAATACGGTAAAAAACACGGTCACATTTTGCTTTTTTAAGGCAAATTTAAGCTGTAACCGTCAAAAAGCTGTAATCTTTTTTATTTCCGTAATAATTATCTGCAAAATTCCCGTGCTTATTCTTGACAATTTGGTTATTTTATTATAAAATTGTATAGTCCGCTGATGCGGATTTTGGCAAAAGTACAGTTTTTGACTTTTGCGACTTTTTTAATCAGACTCTTTAAAAGAGCCGTTATATATAGATATTTTTTATAATTTTTATGGCGTTTCGCCTTTTGAAACGCTCTGTGCAACCTGTACGGTGTTTTGCGGTTGCGTATGTATATATAGTGTATTAAAAATATTTACAAAGTAAAAATGAAAATTGAATATCTTTTTAACGGCACCTTTAAAGTCTAATTGATTGGGAACTGTGAAATATTAAAAAATCAAACTAAGGAGGTGTCCAGATTGCCATTGTGGATAAGTATTATCTGCATTGTCGCCGCAGTTGTTATCGGCGCAGGTGCAGGTATTTTCCTTGGAATTGCCATCCGCAAAAACACAGCCGAGAAAGAAATCGGAAGTGCTGAGGAAGAGGCAAAGAAGATTGTGGCTGATGCAATCAAAACAGCCGAAGCAAGGAAAAAAGAAGTAGTCCTTGAGGGTAAAGACGAGGTTCATCGTTTCAGAAACGAGAGCGAGAAAGAAATTTCCGATCGACGCAAGGAAGTTCAGCGTCAGGAGAGAAGAATCCAGCAAAAGGAAGAAACTCTTGACAAAAAGCTTGACAATATGGAACGCAAGGAAGAAAAGGTCAACAAAAAGCTTCGTGATGCAGATGCAAAACTCGAAGAAGTTGAAACTCTGAAAAAGAGCCAGTTTGAAATGCTTGAAAAAATTTCGGGCTACACGGCAGAACAGGCTAAAAGCTATTTGCTTTCACAGCTTGAAAATGAGCTTGCTCACGAGAAGTCGGTTAAGATTATGGAATACACCGAACAGCTCAAAGAGGAAGCAGACGACAAGGCAAGAAACATTATTTCGCTTGCAATTCAGCGACTTGCAGCTGAGCAGGTTTCAGAGGCAACAATTTCGGTTGTTCCTCTGCCCAATGACGAGATGAAGGGCAGAATCATCGGTAGGGAAGGTCGTAACATCAGAGCCATCGAAACTCTTACGGGTGTTGATCTTATTATTGATGATACGCCGGAGGCTATCACGCTCTCATGCTTTGAGCCTGTAAGAAGAGAAATTGCAAGAATTGCACTTGAAAAGCTTATTGCAGACGGCAGAATCCATCCCGCAAGAATTGAGGAGATGGTTGAAAAGGCAAGAAGAGAGGTTGAATCCGAAATCAAGCGTACAGGTGAGAGAGCCGTGCTTGACGCAGGTGTTCATAACATTCATCCGGAGCTTGTCAAGCTTCTCGGCAGACTTCGTTACCGTACAAGCTACGGTCAGAATGTACTTGATCACTCTCTTGAAGTTTCATACATTGCAGGTATGATGGCGAGCGAGCTTGGTCTTGATCCTACAATTGCTAAGCGTGCGGGTCTTTTGCACGATATCGGTAAATCCATTGACCATGAGGTTGAGGGAACACATATTCAGATTGGTGTCGATCTTGCCAAAAAGTATAAGGAAAGCGACGCTGTTATTCACGCTATTCACGCTCACCACGGTGATGTTGAGGCGAGAACAATTGTTGCCTGTCTTGTACAGGCGGCAGACGCTATTTCAGCCGCAAGACCGGGTGCAAGAAGAGAAAATGTTGAAAACTACATTAAGCGACTCCAGAAGCTTGAAGAGGTTGCGTCTTCTTTTGACGGTGTTGAGCGTACCTTTGCAATTCAGGCAGGCCGTGAGGTTAGAGTTATGGTTAAGCCTGAAATTGTAAATGATGAGCGTATGATTCCGCTTGCAAGAGATATCTGTAAAAAAATCGAAGAAGAGCTTGAATATCCCGGACAGATTAAGGTTAATATTATCCGTGAAAGCAGAGCGTCCGATTTTGCAAAATAAAATATCTTGATTTTAACTACGGTTGACAGGACTATGTTGACCGTAGTTTTTATTTTGTAGGTACGATATTATCCGCCGGTACGGCAAGCCGCCGTACCTGATTCGTGTAGATAGGTTCATTAAATGAAAAATTGAAAATTGAAAAAGGAAAATTGCGGTCGGGAAGATGGTTTGCAATATAAAAAACATATTATGCCCGAGCGTAGTATAGTAGCTGTTTGCACAATTTAATGTAGCGACGAACGAGGTTCGCCGCTACAAACGCTACAAAGAATATGCTGTAATCAAAAAAATAATTTGCAAGAAAATTAAATAAACTTGCAAAAATTAAATTTGTGCCGTAGCTTAGATTTTTGACCTGTTATTGTAAACTGTAATTTAAAAAACAGCAAAAAACTTTAAAAAATATTCAAAAAAGTATTGACAATCGGTTGATTAGGCTTTATAATTCAAGACAGTAAGGCAAAGGTCTTACGAAGTTTTCGGAAAACTGAATATAAAAAGGACAAGGAAGTTCACTTTGGTTTCTTCTGATTTTGCAACAAATTTTTTAAAACTTGCAAAATCGGATAAAACATTGTGAGCTTTATTTTTTTGCTTCGGCAAAAACGGTTTATGTGGAGGTTAAAAATGGATTCAGGAAATATAGGCTTTGTGCTGCTTTGTGCGGCTTTCGTATTTGTAATGACTCCGGGTCTTGCAATGTTCTACGGCGGTCTTGTACGCAAGAAAAATGTTGTAAATACAATGATGACATCAATTTTTATTATCGGTATCGGAATTGTTATGTGGGTGCTTTTCGGTTATTCGCTTTCGTTCGCTCCTTCGGGAAATGCTTTTATCGGTGATTTCCGTTGGCTCGGTCTTGAGGGTGTTTCACTCACGGAGGGTTACACGGATGGCGCGTCAATTCCGAATATGGTATTCTCAGCGTTCCAGATGATGTTTGCCGTAATCACCCCTGCTCTTATTACGGGTGCGGTTGCAGGCAGAATGAAGTTTAAGTCAATTTTCGTTTTCACAATTTTCTGGTCGCTTATCGTTTATTATCCGCTCGCTCACATGGTGTGGGGACAGGGAGGACTTTTAGGTGCAGACGGTATCGGTGCTCTCGACTTTGCAGGCGGCGATGTTGTACATATCAGTTCAGGTGTTTCGGCACTTGTACTTTGCATACTCCTCGGCAAGCGTCACGATTATGAACATTCAATTTACAGAATTCACAATATCCCGACAGTTGTACTCGGTGCGTCGCTCCTTATGTTCGGTTGGTTCGGCTTTAACGCAGGATCTGCACTTGCCGCCGACGGTCTTGCGGCTCACGCATTTATGACAACGGGTGTTTCAGCCGCAGCCGCAATGCTCTCGTGGATGCTCTGCGATGTTATCAAGAACAAAAAGCCTACGCTTATCGGCGCAAGCACGGGTATGGTTGCAGGTCTTGTAGGTATCACGCCCGGTGCCGGCTTTGTTCCAATGTGGGCGGCAGTTATTATCGGTTTGACAACAAGCCCCGTTTGCTATATTATGATTTCATACGGCAAGAAAAAATTCGGCTTTGACGATGCGCTTGACGCATTCAGCTGTCACGGTACAGGCGGTATCTGGGGCGGACTTCTCACAGGTGTGTTCTCATGCACGGCAATCAACAGCAGTGCAGGTAACGGTCTTGTGTACGGTGAGTTTGCACAGTTCGGTGCTCAGGCGGCAGGTATCGGCATCACAATTGTAATTGCGGTTGTCGGAACACTCATCTGCTACGGCATCACAAGACTTCTTACAGGCAAAATCAGGGTTGACCTCAGAGATGAGCTTATGGGACTTGATGTTTCACAGCACGGTGAAGCTGCTTATCCGTCATTTAACGGTCTTGACAACTAACGGAGGTTTTAAAGTATGGAAAACAATAACGATATTCAGCTTATAAAAATAGAGGCCGTTGTTCGTGAAGAAATGTTTGTAGATGTCAAAAAGGCTCTCACGGATATCGGCGTAAACGGAATTACAGCGTATCAGGTTGTCGGTTGCGGAATTCAGCGTGGTATGTCGGAGTATGTAAGAGGACAGAAGGTTGATGTTCAGGTTTTGCCGAAAATCAAGTTTGAAATTGTTGTTTCTTCCGAAGAATGGGAGAGAAAAACAATTGAGGCAATCAGAAAAACAGCCTTTACGGGCAACCCGGGTGACGGTAAAATATTTACCTACTACCTTAAACAGGCGGTTAAAATCCGTACGGGAGAAACAGGCTACGATGCAATTCAGACTCCCAACTTTGACGACTGATATTTTCCTATTTTCCTATATCAAAAAAGTGCGTACCAAAATTTGGTACGCACTTTTTGCTTGTAAAATTGTTTATCTTCTTATTGTAACATCTTCCGTATCGACAATGTTGTCACGAAGCCGATTGTAATAATCGGGATTTGAATGCTTTATGCTTATCGGTTTTAGCTCGGGAGTTGCAAAACAGTGTGTTGTTCTGCCTGTTGCAGAAAGTTCTCCGTTTTTATTGTTGAAGATTTTATAGTCAAAAATCATTCTTGAACCCGTAAAAAATACAAGGCTTACTTCAACGGAAAACTCATCGCCGAATTTAAGCGGCTTTTTGTAACGGGCATATGCGTCAACATTTGGAATATACAATCCTTTTGACTGCATTTCGGCAACATCACAACCGATGTCGTGCATATACTGGATTCTTGCATCTTCAAAATATCTGATATAATTTGAGTGATGAACAATGTTCATACAGTCTGTTTCATAGTACGAAACCTTTGATTTGTATAATTTCTCGGTCATATTTTCTCCATTACATATATACGGAAAATCCGTAATTATTTTTTAAGCAACAAACCGTTTTTTAGGTCCTCTGCTGCCTGTTTTTTTATTACAAAATGCTGTTTCTTGCCTGTAGCGGTTTGCGGAAGATCGTTGACAAAACGGTAGTATCTCGGAGCCTGATATTTTGAAATATTCGGTGAGCTGTCGCAGAAATTGATAAGCTCGGCAACCGTAAGACTTTCGTCAGCTTTTATTACATATGCCGCAACGCACTCGCCTCTTGTTGAATCAGGAACACCTGTTACGATACATTCCTGAACCTTCGGGTGTGAGTTGAGAATTTCCTCAATTCTTGCAGGATAAATATTTTCGCCTTTGCTGATAATCATATCATCTTTTCTGCCTGCAATTGTAAAAAACTGCTCGCTGTTCCAAGTGCCGATGTCGCCTGTGTACATCCAACCCTTGTAGAACTTGTCTTTTGTAGCCTTTTCGTTATTTACATAGCAGTAGGTAGTTTTGTTCGGACATTTGATGATGATTTCTCCCTCTGTTTTGTTATCGCAGGGGACTGTGTCATCGGGCTCTGCTTTTCTGTCGTCATAAACATTTACAAGTCTTACCTCATCATCTGTGCATGATCTGCCTGCCGAACCTGCCATTTCAGGAAGGTCATACGGACGAAGAAATGTATTCCAGAAAGATTCCGTTATGCCGTAGCCGTTGAAAATGTTGGGGGAGAGAAGTTCCTGATAGCGGATGCAAGCGGCTTTTTCAAGCGGACTGCCCATGGTAATAATGCCCTTGAGCGAAGATAGGTTTTTCTGATGCTTTTCCTGACGGTTTGCAAGCATCTCAAGAGTTGACGGAACACCTGTGATGAATGTAATGCCGTATTTTTCGATAAAGTCCATGCAGCTTCTCGGGTTGAATGTTCTCATAATCACAAGACACGCACCTGCATAAAGGGTAGGTGTGGGACCGCCCGAATGAATACCGCCACGGTGAAACCACGGCGTCATATTCATCGTAATGTCAACGGGTGAGAGCGGAAAGTGCATAATTACATCGTGAGCCGAAAGAACTTCGTTGATTGCGTTAAGCGGAACGCCCTTTGGAGTGCCTGTTGTACCCGAGGTCTGAAGTCTTAAAACCTCGTCATAAATATGCGGTGCATAGTCAACAGGCGGATTTTCGTAACTGCTGTCCTTGATGTAATCGTCAAAGAAAATGTGTCCTTCGGGAAGAGTTACTTCCTTTTTGGAATTATTAACGCAGAGAATCAATTTTGGCTTATGCTCGCAGATTTCAAGAGCCTGTACGGCTGTTTGCATAATGTCCGCATCATAAACATAAACAACAGGCTTGTTGTGTCCCATAATTTCTGCGGTTTCGCCCGGTGATAGGTTAAAGTTAGCGGGATTTGAGATTGCACCGAGTTTCTGCGGCGCAATGTAACCGAACAAAAACTGCGGTGAGTTGTAAAGCTGCATAAACACGATGTCGTTTTTCTTGACGCCGTCTTTTTTCATAGCGTTTGCAAATCTGTTTGCATCGGCATTAAGTTCTTTGTAGCTCCATGTTCTGCCGCTCTGAGGATCAATTGCGGCAGGCTTATCCGAAAAGCGTCTTACATTTCTCATAAAGCCGTTAAGCCATGTAAATTCACTTTCAAATGTTTCTCTGAACATCTGTGAATCATATGTTAAATTCATAATATCCTCCTGTCCTATTATGTACGGATGTACATTATTTTATACACACATATGTGTGTTGCTTGTATGTTGTTTTGTCGGCAGATTACTTGCCGTATTTGCCTACGATAATACTTGAGTTCTGACCGCCGAATCCGAATGCGTTTGACATGGCAAAGTTGATTTCGGCTTTCTTTGCGGTATTTGCAACAAAGTCAATGCCGGCACATTCGGGATCAACCTCGTTGAGATTGATTGTAGGCGGAACTGTGCCTGTTTCAATAGCCTTGACACAGGTAATTGTTTCTGTAATACCGCCTGCGCCCATCATATGACCTGTTGCGCCCTTTGTTGAGCTTACATAGGGGAGAGTGTTGCCGAAAACCTTCTTGATTGAAGATGTTTCAACTGTGTCACCCTTGTTTGTTGCAGTACCGTGAGCATTGATGTAGCCGATGTCGGAAGGATTGATTCCTGCCTCTGCAATTGCCTGTTTCATACAAGCGATTGCACCTCGTCCTTCGGGATGCGGAGCAGTTACATGGTAAGCGTCATCTGTGTTGCCGCAACCTCTGATTTCTGCATAAATCTTCGCACCTCTTGCAAGAGCGTGTTCCTCTGTTTCAAGAACGAGCGCACCGCCGCCTTCACCTATTACAAAACCGTCACGGGTAACATCAAACGGACGGCTTGCAGTGCTTGGCAAATCGTTTCTTCTTGAAAGAGCTTTTGCGTTGGCAAGCGAATAAATTACAAGAGGACAGAGAACGGACTCTGCTCCTACTGCGAGCATAATATCAGCCTTGCCGCTCTGCATACACATACAAGCTGTGTTGATTGCGTCACCGCCTGACGAACAAGCTGTGCTTACCGTAAAGCTCGGTCCCTGAATATTGTAGTCGATTGCGATATTTGCGGCGGCAATGTTTCCGAGAATTTTGGGAATAAAACGAGGACCTACCTTTTTGTGTGATGCGCCTGTGAGTGCCTCCTGAGTATATGCGATTGTTGCAATACCTGCCATTGCAGTACCCATAACAATACCCGTTCTTTCGGGTTCAATCTCGATTCCGCTCTGTTTCATGGCTTCCTCAGCCGCAATATAAGCGTACTGCATAAACGGATCTGTTTTTCTGATTAAATCCTTTGGAAGATAGTCGGACGGATTAAAGTCCTTTACTTCGCCGGCAATCTGAACAGCGAGTTCAGACGGATCAAAAGTCTTAATTGTGTCAATGCCCGATGCACCTGCCGTGATATTATTCCAGTAGTTTTCAACACCGATGCCGACAGGTGTTACCGCACCCATACCGGTTACAACTATTTTCTTCATTCGTTAAGCTCCTTGTTTTAAAATAAGTTATTTACATTTTGCATATTATTATGCTATACTTGAATTGTACCAAATATGGAAAAATTATTCAATACCGTTGATTATGCAAAAATGACGATTTGGCAGTCTTAAATTTACAGTTTTGCATAATATTGAAAAAAACCGACAAAATACTGCGGGAAATTGTCAAAACGGAGGTTATTATGGATATAAATCAGCTCAATTGCTTTATAACTGTGGCTCAGACGCTCAACTTTTCAGAGGCGGCAAGGCGGAACTATGTTTCTCAGTCAACCGTCAGCAGATATGTAAGCGACCTTGAAAAGGAGTTTGGGGTTCAGCTTTTTACACGCTCTCACCGTGATGTTATCATAACAAGCGAGGGCAAGGCACTTTTGCCCTATGCGATTGAAATTGTTGAAACTTTAAAGAAAGCAAAAACCGTTATCAAGCAGATGCATGACGGAGGTCAGGGTAAAATTACGCTCGGCTGTGATGTTACCTCGCTTTCGTTCCCAACAAAATGTATTGCCGACTTTGCGGAAAAATATCCGGGAATTACAATTGATGTGCGACAGCTTGACGAGGCTGACCGCACGCTTGCAATCACAGGCGGTGAATACGACTTCTGCTTTATGCCGAGAGATATGGTTCCCGAAAGCTCAGGTATTGAATCAATCATTACACATAATGAAACTTTGTCCGTTGTAACAGCGAAAAATTCAAAATTCAGCGGAAGAAAAAGCGTTAAGCTTTCCGAATTGGCTGACGAAAGTATTCTGGTACTTTCGGAATCGGTTGCACCGATTGTATATATGGAAATTATGGACTTGTTCCGCACATTTCACATCACTCCTAAAATCAGTAATTCATTTGACGATCTTGTTTCCATATATGTGTCATCGTCATCGGGAATCGGCGTGTCTGTCATACCAACCTCGGTTGCCGCATACACTTCTAACGAATACACCGATTCATACCTTATTGATGATGCGGACACAAGCATAGCCTATGTTATGGCATGGGGAAAGAATATTTCAAATCCTGCTGCAAAGCTTTTTATGGAGGCTGTTAAGAAATATGCCAAGGGCGATGACAACATTTACGGGCTGTAACTGAGCATATTTCTCAATATAAATTCCAATAAAGAACTATAGTGAAAATTTCACAAAATAAACACACATTATTTTCAAAAAAGGTATTTACTTTATAAATCTTCGGTGTTATAATTACGGTAGTCAAGGAGAAGTTGACAAAATATCCTTTCAGGAGGTAATTAAAATGTACAGATTTACTTTACCGAGAGATCTCTATCATGGTAAGGATGCTCTCTCAAGTCTTAAAAATTTATCCGGCAAAAAGGCTGTTGTAGTTGTCGGCGGCGGTTCAATGAAGCGTTTCGGTTTTCTTGACAAGGCTGTTGACTATCTTAAAGAAGCAGGTATGGAGGTTAAGCTTATCGAGGGCGTAGAGCCTGACCCATCTGTTGAAACAGTTATGAAGGGCGCCGCTGTTATGCGTGAATTTGAACCCGACTGGATTGTTGCAATGGGCGGCGGTTCTCCGATTGATGCCGCAAAGGCTATGTGGGTATTCTATGAGTATCCAAACACAACCTTTGAGGAAATTATTACTCCGTTCAGTTTCCCGACACTTCGTACAAAGGCTAAATTCTGCGCTATCCCGTCAACATCGGGTACTGCAACAGAAGTTACGGCTTTCTCAGTTATCACAGACTATGCAAAGGGTATCAAATATCCGCTTGCTGACTTTAATATCACACCTGATGTTGCTATCGTTGATCCTGCACTTGCCGAAACAATGCCGGCTAAACTTACTGCTCACACAGGTATGGACGCTATGACTCACGCAATTGAGGCTTATGTTTCAACTCTCAACTGCGAGTACACAGATCCGCTTGCACTCCACGCAATTGAGCTTATTCACGACAACCTCAAGAAGTCTTATGAGGGCGACATGGCTTGCCGTGACAAAATGCACGATGCACAGTGCCTTGCAGGTATGGCATTCTCAAATGCTCTGCTCGGTATCGTTCACTCAATGGCTCACAAGACAGGTGCGGCTTTCACAGGCGGTCACATTATTCACGGCTGTGCAAACGCTATGTATCTTCCTAAGGTTATCAAGTATAACTCAAAAGATCCTGTTGCAGCTGAGCGTTATGCTAAGATTGCTAAGTTCATCAACCTCAAGGGCGAAACAACAGAAGAACTTGTTGACGCACTCATTGCTGAACTCCGTTCAATGAACGATCAGCTCAACATTCCGCAGGGCATTAAGAACTACGGTCCGGGCGGCGTTAAGGCTGACGAGAGCATTATCGACGAAAAAGAATTCCTCGAAAAGCTCCCCGAAGTTGCCAAGAACGCAATTGCCGATGCCTGCACAGGTTCTAACCCACGCCAGCCAAATCAGGAAGAAATGGAAAAACTTCTCAAGGCTTGCTACTACGATACAGAAATCGACTTCTGATTCGTTTGACAAATCTATTTGTACTTACTGCAGCTCCCTGTTTTCAGGGAGCTGTTTTCTATTTCAAAATGACTGATAAATGAAAGAATTTTAATTAAATTTGCTTTAAACTATTGCAAAATTAATTCTTTTATCATATAATATAAGCAGTGAAAGGAGTTGATTGATATGACAACAGTAAGTCTTCGTTTTGATGACAATACTAAAAAAGAACTTGACGAAATGTGTGCTGAAATGGGTATGAATCTGACCACCTTTTTTATGATTTACGCAAAAAAGGCACTTCGTGAGCGAAAAATTCCGTTTATGGTAGATGCTCCTTTAAAGATTGATGAAAATGATAACTATGATGATTAAGCATCTGTCAGAGGACAGGTGCTTTTTGTCTTTTATAAGAGTAAAAAATCCGCATAAAAATGCTCTTAAAAGGCATAAAAATCATATGGACAATATTGCTTTGTTGTGCTAAAATTGACTTGAAATTGATGAATTTGGTGACATAAAATGAAAATTGCAGTAATAAACGGTCAGAACCATAAAGGCTCAACCTATCATATTGGCAAGCAGGTTGCCGATAAATTAGGCGGCGAGGTTACGGAGTTTTTTCTTCCGAGAGATTTCGGCGATTTTTGCGTAGGTTGTACGCAGTGTTTTCTAAAATCCGAAACACTTTGTCCGCATTATGAGCGACTGAAAAAGATTACCGAGGCTATGGACGAGGCTGATGTACTCATCTTCACAACGCCCGTGTATGTTTATCATTGCACAGGCTCAATGAAAGCATTTCTTGATCATTACGGTTATCGTTGGATGGTTCACCGTCCCGAACAGAAAATGTTCACAAAGCAGGCGGTTGTAATTTCGACAGCCGCAGGTTCGGGTACAAAATCTGCCAACAAGGATATCGCCGACAGTATGTTCTTTTGGGGCGTTCCAAAAACTTATCGTTACGGTGTCAATGTTCGTGCAACAAATTATTCAGGCGTCACCGATGAACTCAAAAAGAAAATTGACAAAAAGACTACCTCAATTGCCAACAAGGTAAAGAAAAATAACGGCAAAGTTAAGGCAGGTTTAAAAACAAAAGGCTTTTTCTTTATTATGAGAATGATTCAGAAAAGCGGCTGGAATGAAGCCGATAAAAATTACTGGGCAGAACGAGGTTGGAACGGTAAAAACAGACCGTGGAAAAATACATAAGGAGATGTTTTAAATGGCAAAAAATACTGAAATTAGCTTGAGAAACAAGGTTATTTATTCGGTTTATGTCCGTAATCACACAAATGACGGCACATTTAATGCCGTTGCAGACGACCTTGACCGAATAAAGTCACTCGGTACTGACATCATTTGGTTTATGCCTATTCATCCGATTGGCGTCAAGAATAAAAAAGGCTCTCTCGGCTGTCCTTATGCAAACAAGGACTATCGCACAACAAATCCCGAATACGGCACAATGGACGATTTCAAGAGCCTTGTTGAAAAAATTCACGCAAAGGGCATGAAGTGCATCATTGATGTTGTCTATAACCACACTTCGCCCGACTCAAATCTTTCGGTTGAACATCCCGAATTTTTCTACAGAAAGCCGGACGGCAATTTTGGCAACAAAGTCGGTGATTGGAGCGACATAATCGATCTTGATTATTCTAACAAAGAATTATGGCAGTATCAGATTGATTCACTCGTTATGTGGGCGAAGATTGTTGACGGCTTCCGTTGCGATGTTGCATCATTCGTTCCCGTTGAATTTTGGAAACAGGCGAGAGAGGCTGTTGCAAAGGTAAATCCCGACTGCATTTGGCTTGCCGAAAGCGTACACAGCTCTTTCAATGTGTTCTCTCGCAAGAGCGGAATTTATACCGCAAGTGACTATGAGCTTTTTGATGCTTTTGATATGGAATATGACTACGATATCCGTGAGGTTTTCGACAAATATTTGAAGGGCAAAACATCTCTTTCACATTATCTTGATATGTTCAATTATCAGGAGGCAATTTATCCGCAGAATTACGATAAAATGCGTTGCCTTGAAAATCACGATCAGCTACGAATCTGCCATTATGTAAAGAACAGGAGCGACCTTGAAAATTACACAGCTTTTCTGTATTTCTTGAAGGGTTCAACTCTCATCTATGCCGGTCAGGAGTTTGGTTGTGATGAAACTCCAAGCCTTTTTGACAAGGATGTTTTCCCACGCAACACAGGCATTGATTTGAGCAACCTTTTTGCAAAGCTCGATACAATCAAGAAAACCGTTCTTGATGATGACGATTATTTCAAGGCCGATGCAGACGATGAAAACGATATTGCAATTCTTGAGCGTGACAACAACAAGAGCAAAAAAGTCGGCATTTTCAGCCTTAAATCAAAGTCGTCTGATGTAAAAGTTGACCTTCCCGACGGCGACTATAAAAACGAAATCAGCGGTGAGACAGTTACGGTTTCAAACGGAAAGGTTCATTGCAACGGCAAAGCAATAATTATCCGCAAGTAAAATAAAATTCCATATAAGAATAATAAAATCTCCCTGCAAAGCATTTCAGCTTACGGGGAGGTTGTTCTTTATATAAAAATCCGTGTTGCATGGTTACAACACGGATTTCTTGGTTTTATTTAATTGAACCGTCGCCACCCATAAGAGCGGTCATTTCTTCAATGCGTTTCAAAGGAAACGGTGGTTCGCAAAGCAGTTTTTTATATGCTCACTTAGCTTTCTTTTTATTACTGCCGAAAATTTTAGTCGGAATAATGCTTCCGAGGAATGCGGCGAGTAAAATCCACGGAATAACTCTTGCGTCAAAGCAGAGCAAAAGGAGCATTGTTACGGCAAGCGGTTTTTTCATTGTGACACCGAGAAGTCCTGCCGTTATGACTGCCGCACAAAATGCTGTGTCAAGTCCGCCGAGCATTGCAACACCGTAGCCGATGCTCACTCCGCAGAAGATGACGGGGAAGAAGTGACCGCCTTTCCAACCCGACTTTATGCAGATGTTTGTGAGAATAAGTTTCAGCACACCGCTGATAATGAGAATCCACGGTGCAAATTCGGCAAAGCTTTCCTTGACAACGGTAATGCTTTCTTCACCCGAAAACATTGTGAGTGGGAGGTATGTACCCATAACACCGAGGATAATTCCGCCGAGAGTTGTGCTGATAATAATGCCGAGTTTGCCCTGAATGAGTGTGAAAAATTTTCCGAAAATCTTTGAAGATATGATAAACAGAAAACCGCATACAGCACCCAAAAGTGCGAGAGGAATTCCCCACAAACGCTCAAAATTTGTAATGTTATAACCGCCAAGTCGTGGAAGTCCCATACTTCCGCCGAAAATCGAGTTAAGCAAAAACAGAGTTCCCGCCGCAAAAAGTACGGCAATGATGTTTGAAATTAGCTTTGTTGAACGGATATCGGTAGGCTTTTCTTCGCTGTCAAGCCTTTCTTCATTGACCGATGCAAGACCGAAAAGCGGTGCGTAGAATACCGCACTCAGGGTTGCGCTTATGCCGATTTGCATTAGTTCGGGAATTTTACTTTTAGCGTCTTTCATATGACTTCCTGCCCAGTAGCAAAGTCCCACGATAACACCTGTCAAGCCTGCCTCAGGACCGAGACTTCCGCCGAAAACAAGGGGCAAAAGTGCCGAAATGCAGAGCAAAAGCACCTTGTTGTACGGGTAAAATTTATCTTTTTTTACCTTTTTCATAACCTCGTCAAGTTCATCGGGAACGGCATTTGTCAGCTTTTGCCATATTCCGAGAATAAGTCCGCCAGCCGTACAGACGATAATCGGATAAAATTTGAAATCAAAATTTGATGGAATTGTATCCCACACAAGACCGATTCCCAAACCCATAAGTTTTAGAAACAGCCATACTATCAGCGAAGTAACCGCACCGCTGAATCCGCAAAAAATGTAGTATAAAAAATTGTTGGCAACAGTCCGTTTAGTCATTGTCGCACCTCCGTGTGTTTATAATTGGATTATAACATAAAACACAGCAAAAAAACAATTATTCCGCACAAAAAGTACAAAATAATTGCTTTTTATTATTTTTTTAATTTTAGAGCCTCTTCTAAACAAAAACAGCTGACACCAATGCCGATGTCAGCCATAAAAATCTATTTGATTTTAAATTTCAAAAGCGGCGCTTACCTTTTTGAATTCCCTTTTTCTGATGATGAAGTAGGCAATCAAAACGGATGTGCCTGTGATAAGCCATGAAACGGGGTAAACCATAAGGAGCATATCATAGGTGTGGAATGCCTTGAATACCGTGAAGAGCCAGATGATTCTGAACACAACAGAACCGAAGATTGTGAGGATTGCAGGGAGGAGTGAATGTCCGATTCCTCTGAGCGCACCGCCGCTGATTTCGTATGAACCTGTCATAAGCTCAAGGAGCATAACAATCGCCATTCTGATGATTGCGTACTTGATAACGGTGGGGTCGGTTGTGAAGAAGGTGATGAAAAATCCGCTTCCGAGCATGAATATAATGCTCACACAGCCTGTGAAAATACAGCTGAAAAGCATACAAAGCCTAAACACCTTTTTGCATCTGTCAAATTGAAGTGCGCCGTAGTTCTGACTTGTGAATGTAACGGCTGTCTGGCTGAACGCACTTACTACATAGTATGTAATGTACTCAAAGTTGAGTTCAGCCGATGAGCCTGCGACCGCCTGTGAACCGAAGCCGTTTATGGCTGTCTGAATGAATACATTTGAAATTGAGAAAACCATACCCTGAATACCTGCGGGAGCACCGATTTTCAAAATCATAATGAGATGTTCTTTCTTGAATGAAAGTTTTTTTGGATTGACTCTGATTGACTCGTCCTCGTTTCTGATGAGGAACATCATAACAAGTCCGGCGCTTATGCCGTCGGCAATTACTGTTGCAATGCCGACTCCTGCAACGCTCATATCGCAGACGATTACAAAGAAGAGGTTCAAAAGAACATTTACAATACCTGAAATTACAAGACAGTAGAGCGGACGGCTTGTGTCGCCTACACTTCTCAAAATTGCCGAACCAAAGTTGTAGAGCATTACAAACGGCATGCCCATAAAGTAAATTCTCAGGTATGTTGCCGCAAGGTCAATTACATCATCCGGTGTGTTCATCAACCTTAACAGCGGTGCTGCAATAACCTGACCGAGTATCAGAAGAAGAAATCCGCATATAAGTGAAAGTGTTATTACCGTGTGAACAGCTTCCGAAACCTTTTTACGGTCATTTTGACCTATATATCGTGCAATCAAAACATTTGCGCCAACCGAAAGTCCCGTGAATAACAGCACAAGCATATTGATGAGCGGAGCGTTGCTTCCGACTGCGGCAAGTGCCTGACTGCTTGAAAATCTGCCAACCACCGCAACATCGGTTGAGTTGAAAAGCTGTTGAAGAATACTGGATCCTGCAAGCGGAAGTGTGAAAAGAAGAATTTTTTTTACGAGCGGACCTTCCAGCATATTTATCTGGTGTGAGCGCCGTCGCTTTTCTTTTACAGTATTCTGACCTTTGTTTCTTTTAAACAGACTTGCAAACGCAAGTGAGGGCATTTTTTTGACTTTCCCCATTAATTTCTAACCTCTTCAATCACATAATCTTTGTAAACAATACCATTCTTTTCCATTTTCCACAATTATTGTAATCCTGTTGCCTGAAATAAACAAGCAAAATATCTTATAAACATAAAGTTTACTTTGCTCACAATTTTAGTTACAATAACTACCTCGTCAAAATTCTTCTTTTTATGCCTTTATAATATGGTAAAAACTGCTTTTCTGCATATTTTCAGACCGATTTTTCTCAATAAGCAAGGCTTTGAATTTGTATGCAATTTGTGCCTCTTCAACAAAAGTAAAATTGCTCTCTTGTAAGCATTGACGAAAAATTTTTTAACCTACAAATAAATGATTTTAAAATTGGTGTATATGCCGATTAAATTATAATGATACAATTATGATACAAGCTCAATATAATATATGTTTATAGGGATAAGCGAAAAGGAGTGAATGTTATGAAGAAAAAGATTGCTGTAATTGTGGTTGCAGTCGTTTTATGCGTTGCCGCCGCAGTATTTGCCGTGCCGAAAATCAGTTTCTATGCGTGTGAGCCTACCGTGTATTTTGATGTTGAGTACTGCGACAAGGTTGACGCTAAGATGTCTGCCGAAGATGCCGAAACCGTGAAGAAAATGTTTGAGGGCAAATCCGCATATTTTGATTCACCCTCGTGAGGTTTTGACGAAAAGGCATCAATAAGAATAGGCTGTAATACATATATGCCTGCGTGTGACGGTGATGAAACAGTCAAGCACGGATTTATGTATTTTAGTCTTTCAAAAAGCGAAAATAACGAACTTCGCAAGATTATGAAAAAGTACGGAGCAGATACGAGAAAAGCTATCTAAAACCGTTGACAGACACATTTCCGTGTGTTAAACTTTTCTCGAAAAATATACGGAGGTGTTTTTATGAAAAACTACAACTGGGCAACACTCGGTTGCGGAGTTATCGCAAATGAGCTTGCAGCCGCACTCAAAAGCAGAGGACAGAAACTTTATTCCGTTGCAAACCGTACCCATGAAAAGGCGGTTGCGTTTGCCGAAAAGTACGGCATTGAAAAGGTTTACAACGATATTGACGAGCTGTTCAAAGACGAAAATGTTGACATAATTTACATTTCCACACCGCACAACACGCATATAAAATATCTTCGCAAGGCTCTTGCGGCAGGAAAGCATGTTTTGTGCGAAAAGTCGATAACGCTTAATTCAGATGAACTTGACGAGGCAATCTCTCTTGCAGAAAAAAACCATGTTGTGCTTGCAGAGGCAATGACAATTTTCCATATGCCGATTTACAAGGCACTTCTTGAAAAGGTAAATTCAGGTGACCTTGGCGAGCTTAGGCTTATTCAGATGAATTTCGGCAGTTACAAAGAGTACAATATGAACAACCGATTTTTCAACCGCAATCTTGCAGGCGGTGCAATGCTTGACATCGGTGTGTATGCGCTTTCGTTTGTTCGTATGTTTATGAGCTCATGCCCAAACAATGTGTTGTCGCAGGTTAAATATGCAGAAACAGGCGTTGACGAACAAGCAAGTATTCTTTTAAAGAATAAAGAGGAGGAAATGGCAACTGTCATTCTTTCCCTTCATGCAAAACAGCCAAAGCGTGGCACAATCTCGTTTGACAAGGGTTATGTTGAAATCTTTGAATATCCCAGAGGCATGGAGGCAAAGATTACATACACGGCTGACGGCCATTGTGAAACAATCTCGGCAGGTCATACAAAGGACGCTTTGCTTTATGAGGTTGAAGATATGGAAAAGGCGATAGAGGGCGACAAGGCTCTTATGCACCTTGACTACACAAAGGATGTTATGAAAATCATGACCGACATCCGCAAAAGCTGGGGCATGAAATATCCCGAAGAAGAGTAAGTTTTTTGAATTTAATTTGATACTAAACACAAAACTCCACCGTGATATGCGGTGGAGTTTCCTTTATATGTTTGATTAAATCAGAATTAGTAGTTTTCTGCGTGGATTTCAAAATAGCTCTGTGGGTGATTGCAGACGGGGCAAACCTCGGGAGCCTCTTTGCCTACAACAATGTGACCGCAGTTACGGCATTCCCACACCTTGATTTCGCTCCTTTTGAAAACTTCTGCAGTTTCAACATTGCGGAGTAATGCACGGTATCTTTCTTCGTGGTGCTTTTCGATTGCGGCAACAAGGCGGAACTTGTGTGCAAGCTCTGTAAAGCCTTCTTCCTCGGCAGTTTTAGCGAAATCTTCGTACATATCTGTCCACTCGTAGTTTTCGCCCTCGGCAGCGGCAAGAAGATTTTCTGCTGTGTCACCGATTCCGTTAAGCTCCTTGAACCACATTTTTGCGTGTTCTTTCTCGTTGTCTGCCGTTTTTAAGAAAAGGTCTGCAATCTGCTCAAAGCCCTGCTTTTTGGCAACAGACGCAAAATATGTGTATTTGTTACGAGCCTGTGATTCGCCTGCAAAAGCAGCCTCAAGGTTCTTTTCTGTCTGTGTTCCCGAATACTTTGTTGTTTTAGCCATAATATTTCCTCCGTTAAATTAATTTTTGAAATTTAAAAATACTCAATACGCCTTTGTGTATTTAATTTTTGAATAAAATAATAATAATTATAGATTTAATACAACTATACATTTTTTATATAGATTTGTCAATAGATTTACGCAAAAAAATATTTCTTTTTTAGGATAGGCATATTTCATTTGAAAATACCTATCCGTTATTTTATGCCTGTTTTTTCGATTTTATTACTATTTTTGCGAAAAATATTGCTTGTGTATTGTTGCAATTTGCTAAAGTGTCGGATGTGTAAAAATTTTACCTTGACTTTTCACCCTGTACAGTATAAAATAGTTCTCAAAGAAACGCATAGTAAATTGATAGGAATTGTAGGTTAAACAAAATAACCTCAAAAATCCAAAAGGTGACGCTTATGAAAAACATTTATAATCTGAAGAAAATACGAATGTGTACCTCATTTGAAGGCAAGCCGTACTGTTGTATGTAATTGCCTGTCAGAATCTAAAATCAAATTAATTTAAAGTGAGGTAATCAAAATGAAAAATTTAAGAACAAAAGTATTATCGGCAGTATTGGCAGTTTCAGTATTGGGTGCGTCAGCGGTTGCCTTTACAGGATGCGGTAATAAAGATACAACAAACGATTCAAAAGTAACATTAACAAATGTTTCGTATGACCCTACACGAGAGCTTTATGAATCATATAACAAAATCTTTGCAAAGCATTGGAAAGAAGAAACAGGACAGGATATTGAAGTTACCCAGTCACACGGCGGTTCGGGCAAACAGGCTCTTGAGGTTGCAAACGGTCTTGAGGCGGATGTTGTAACACTCGCACTTGAATACGATGTAAACGCAATTCGTGACGCAGGTCTGATTGAGGACGGTTGGGTAAATGAGTTTGACAATGACTCTTCACCATACACTTCAACAATTGTATTCCTTGTTCGCAAAGGTAATCCGAAAAACATCAAGGATTGGGACGATGTTGCAAAAAACGGTGTAGGCGTTATCACTCCAAACCCGAAAACTTCGGGCGGTGCAAGATGGAACTACCTTGCCGCTTGGGCATATGCAGACAAAAAATATAACGGTGATGAGGCAAAAATTGAAGATTTCATTAAAAAGCTTTATCAAAATGTGCTTGTTCTTGACTCAGGCGCAAGAGGTGCTACAACTTCATTTGTAGAAAACGGACAGGGCGATGTTCTTCTTGCTTGGGAGAATGAGGCGTATCTTTCAATCAAGGACAATCCCGACGAGTACGAAATCGTAACTCCGAGCGTCAGCATTCTTGCACAGCCGTCTGTTGCTGTTGTTGATGAAGTGGTTGACCAAAGAGGCACTCGAAAGGTTGCAACAGAGTATTTAAGTTATCTTTACAGCGATGAGGCTCAGCGTATTGCAGGCGATAACTATTACCGCCCTTATAATAAGGAAATTTTAAAGGAATACTCCGATGTGTTCGACCTCAACATTAATCTTGTAACAATCAACGATTTTGGCGGTTGGGACGAGGCTCAGAAAAAGCACTTTGCAGACGGCGGCATCTTCGATAAGATTTACGAGAAAAAATAAAACGATTAAAAAATGACATCAGGCAGTTTATAGGCAATTCTGTCTGATGTCGGATGATATTTTACAGGGGAAACAGGTGTGATGATGGTTCAGGCAAAAAAGTCAAAAAAAGCAAAAAGAGTAATCCCGGGCTTCGGTCTTTCTTTGGGTGTAACAATTACATTATTAAGCCTTGTTGTGCTGATTCCTCTTGCCGCTCTTGTTATTTATACGGCACAGATGAGCCCCTCTGAATTTTGGGCGGCAATCACCCGTGAAAGAGTGCTTGCAAGCTACAAGGTTAGTTTTATAACCGCATTTATTGCATCTCTCATCAATGCCGTTATGGGTGTAATTCTTGCGTGGGTGCTTGTTCGTTACAAATTCCCGGGCAAAAGAATTCTTGACGGTATGATTGAACTTCCGTTTGCACTTCCGACAGCGGTTGCGGGCATTGCACTTACTTCTCTGACTGCCGACACAGGTCTTATCGGTGGATTTTTTGCAAAGTTCGGCATAAGCATTGCCTATACAAGAGTTGGTATTACGGTTGCCCTTGTATTTGTGGGAATACCTTTTGTAACAAGAGCAGTTCAGCCTGTTCTTGAAAAGCTTGATCCTGTTTATGAAGAGGCGGCAGGAGTTATGGGAGCAGGCAGATTCAGAATTTTCAGAAAAATTATTCTTCCCGAAATTCTTCCCTCGGTTCTCACAGGCTTTGGTCTTGCATTCGGAAGATGTCTTGGTGAGTACGGTTCGGTTGTTTTTATTGCAGGCAACAAGCCGTTTGAAACAGAAATCACTCCGCTTATCATTATGTCGGAGCTACAGGAATATGACTACAAAAGTGCAACGGCAATCGCACTTGTAATGCTTGCCGCATCTTTTTTGATTCTGTTCCTTGTAAATATGGTTCAGCACAGAAATGCAAAAATTCTGAAAGGAGGAAGATAAAATGTATGAAGAAACAAAGCGTTCAAAGGTTGTAAAGTACATACTCATAGGTATTGCACTTTTATTTGTATTCGTAATGCTCGTTCTTCCTCTTGTTACGGTAATCTGCGAGGCTTTCAAAAACGGTGCAGAGGTGTTCTGGCAGGCTGTCAGCGATGATTACACGGTAAAGGCAATTGTGCTTACTGTTGAGGCAACCGTGTTTGCGGTACTGTTCAATACGGTATTCGGAATTTTTGCTGCCTGGTCAATTACAAAGTTCAGATTCAAGGGCAAAAAACTTCTTACAACACTCATCGACCTCCCCGTAACGGTTTCGCCCATAATCGCAGGTCTTATATTTGTACTCACATTCGGCAGACAAAGCCCGATATATCCGCTTTTAAGCGAACTTGGAATCAAGGTTATCTTTGCCGTTCCGGGAATTATCCTTGCAACCGTGTTTGTAACATTCCCGTTCATCTCAAGGGAGCTTATTCCCGTGCTTGAATCCGAGGGTACGGATGAGGAAGAAGCCGCCGCACTTATGGGTGCAAAAGGCACAACAATTTTCAGAAAAATAACATTTCCGCACATAAAATGGGCATTCCTTTACGGAGTTGTACTCTGTGCCGCAAGAGCAATGGGTGAATTTGGTGCAGTTTCGGTAATTTCGGGACATTTAAGAGGAAAAACAAACACACTTCCTCTCCATGTTGAAATTTTGTTCAATGAGTTCAAGTATGTTCCCGCATTTGCGGTTTCATCAATACTTGTGCTTATGGCGATTGCGATTTTGATTATCAGAAGTGTGGTTGAATACAAAGGAAAGAAGGATGCGTAATGTATGTTGAGCTTAAAAATATAAATAAAACTTTCGGTGACTACAAGGCATCCGACAATGTAAACTTTGGTATTGAAAAGGGTAAGCTTATCGGACTTCTCGGTCCTTCGGGCAGCGGCAAAACAACAATTCTTCGTATGATTGCAGGACTTGAAAATCCCGACAGCGGCGAAATTGTAATTGACGGAAAGGTTGTCAACGATATTCCCGCAAGCAATAGAGGCATAGGCTTTGTATTCCAAAACTACGCTCTTTTCAGATATATGACAGTTTTTGATAACATTGCTTTCGGTCTGAAAATTCAGAAAAAGAGCAAGAAATTTATCAAGGAAAGAGTAATCGAGCTTGTAAAGCTTATCGGTCTTGAAGGACTTGAAAAGCGTTATCCAAGCCAGCTTTCGGGCGGTCAAAAACAGCGTGTTGCCTTTGCAAGAGCGCTTGCGCCAAACCCGAATCTTCTTCTGCTTGACGAACCCTTTGCCGCAATTGACGCAAAGGTTAGGCAGGAGCTTCGCTCATGGCTTAAGGATATGATTGAAAGGCTCGGCGTTACAAGTATATTTGTAACCCACGATCAGAGCGAGGCTATTGAGGTTGCCGATGAAATCATAATTACAAACAAGGGCAGAATTGAGCAGATAGGCTCGCCGATTGACATTTATCAGCATCCCGAAACCGCATTTTCCGCATCATTTTTCGGTCAGACTACTACGCTTGACGATTATACAAAGTTCAAGACCTTTGATGTTGTTGATAATGTTGACCGTGCAGTTATCCGTCCCGAATTTGTAAAGGTGACAAAGCTCAGCGAAACAACCGCACAAAAAGCGTCTGTATCCGTCGGCGAGGTTATAAAGACTTCGTTCAGAGGCGACAATATCGAAATTGCCGTAAAATGTGACGGAGGCACGGTTTATGCGTACAGAGGACTTGACGAAACTCCGATTACCGTCGGGGAAAAGGTCAATGTATTTCTTTATCGGCTTTTTATTACCAAAGGCGATGAGGTTCAGATTCTCCGTAACAAATCACTTCAGGAAGAATCGGTTATCATCTAATCTGTTTAATCACGATATCAACTGTAAAAAATCCTATAAAAACAAGCAAAGCACCGAGGGTAATTTCTCTCGGTGCTTTGCTTTGTTAAAGATTATATTTACTTAATCAAATCCTTGATAACTTCGCCGGCTATGATAAGACCGGCAACCGACGGAACAAATGCGGTACTGCCGGGAACCTGTCTGCGTTGGGTGCATTTTCTTTCAGTCCCGGGAGGGCATATGCAATTTGTTTTACAGCTTATTGCCATATCGTCAACAGGTGTGATAGGCTTTTCTTTTGAATAAACAACCTTCAGCTTTTTGATACATCTCTTTTTGAGTTCGTGTCTCATAACCCTTGCAAGAGGACAGACCGAGGTTTTGTAAATGTCGGCAACCTCAAACGCTGTAGGATCAAGCTTGTTGCCTGCCCCCATTGAACAGATGATAGGCGTCTTGGCTTTGTCTGCTTGCATAACAAGCTCAATTTTGCCTGTTACCGTGTCAATTGCGTCAACTACATAGTCGTATTTTGAAAAGTCGAATTTTTCCGAGGTTTCGGGAGTGTAGAAGGTCTGATGCTTGTTGATGATTATGTCGGGATTGATGTCCTTGAGCCTTTCCTCTGCAACATCAACCTTGTATTTGCCTACTGTTTTTCTTGTTGCAAAAATCTGGCGATTGATGTTTGTAAGGCACACCTTGTCATCGTCAATAAGGTCAAGCTCACCGACTCCGCTCCTTGCAAGAGCCTCCGCCGTGTATCCGCCTACACCGCCGATTCCGAAAATTGCAACTCTTGTTTTTGAAAGCCTGTCCATAGCTTCTTTGCCAATCAAAAGCTGTGTTCTTGAAAACTGATTAAGCATAAAAACGCTCCTTAATACATATTCAAATCATTTAGTATTCCTATCGGTACAATAAGTATTTACATCGGAATAAAACTCCCGCTGTTTGCTGACGGGAGGTATCTTTGTATAGTTTATATTGTAATCACTGTTTTTGTCAAGCAAAACCCGAAATTTATTGACATGGAACGGTGAATGTAGTATAATCAAAACATACCAAACAGATAGGCTTAGTGGTAAAATAACTGACTGACTTTAATTGACAACAGCTGTCGGCAGTAATAAAATAACTTTAAAAGTGTATTTTACTGTCGGATTTTATTTGTAACGGAGCGAATTTTTTATGTACTGCCTGAGCGTAAGTCACAAAACTTCAAATGTGGTTGTGAGAAAGAAGCTTGCCTTTCCCGATGAGCAAAAAAAGACATTTCTTGACGAACTTTATTATTCTGAAAATATCAGCGAGTGTTTGATTCTCTGCACCTGCAACAGAACCGAGGTTTATTTTTGCGGTGACGAATCATCTGTGAAAACGGTTGAAACCGTTCTTTCGGATTTTTCGGGAATTGATTTTGACGAACTAAAAAAGTACATCTGTCTTTTCTACGGTGACAGGGCTTTGCTCCATCTTTTCAGGGTGGCAGGCGGAATTGAATCAATGGTTATCGGTGAAGATGAAATACTTGGTCAGCTAAAGCGAGCCTATGCCTTTGCAAAGGATAACGGCACGGTTGCATATGAGCTTAATATGTGCGTTCAGGCGGCTGTTGCCTGTGCAAAAAAAATCAAGACCGAAACCGCCATTTCAAAAACATCGGTTTCAGTTGCAACTCTTGCGTCAAACGAGGCGGCAAAATTCAAAGACGGTGAACTGAATGTCCTTGTAATCGGTGCAACAGGCAAGGTCGGCTCAACCGTTGTGAAAAATCTTTTGTCGCACAAAGGTATAAGCGTTACCGTGACTTCACGAAAACATAAAGCAGAAACTGTTTTTGAAAATACGGGTGCGAATGTGATTGATTATGACGAAAGATACAAAGCGTTTGATTTTGCAGACTGCGTAATCAGTGCCACAAGCGGACCGCATTACACGGTTACATATTATGATTTAAAAAACAATATAAAAACCGAAAAATCAAGGCTGTTTATTGACCTTGCCGTACCGCCCGACATTGACGAAAATGTCCCCAAAATAAGCGGAGTAAGGCTCATTAACATTGACTGCATAAAACAGCTTGCAAACGAGAACAATGCTCTCAAACTCGACAGCGTTGAAAGTGCAAAAGAAATAATTTTTGAGGAAATTGAAGTTCTCAAAAAAGACCTTGCCTTTCACGAATTTTTGCCGTGTATGCAGTCTGTGAAAAACGCAATGCCGTCAGATTTTTCGGAAAAATTCATTTATAAGCTGAAATCCGATGTTTCGGCAGAAGAATTTGCAAGAATTCTTGAAATCTACAGAAAGTGCGGAGAGAATAACTAATGGCATACTTCCCGTTTTATATTGACATTGAAAATAAAAAAATACTTGTAGTCGGCGGCGGTACGGTTGCACTCAGAAAGATTGAAAAGCTGATGCCGTTCTCGCCCGACATAACCGTTGTTGCCCCGAAAATCTGCGATGAAATCAAGGCTTTGAATGTAAAAATCATTGACCGCAGATTTTGTGACAGCGACCTTGACGGTGCGTTTTGCGTTGTCAGTGCAACCGATGATGAAACGCTCAACGGCAGAATTTTTCAGCTTTGCAATGAGAAAAATATTCTTGTCAACACAGTTGACGATAAGGAAAAATGCGGATTTATTTTTCCTGCAATTGCAAGCAAAAACGGCATAACGGCGGGAATTACAACATCGGGCAAAAGTCCGATTTACGCAAAATATCTTAAAGAGCTTTTTATGGGAATCCTTGAAAGTATGAACGAAAACATAACCGAGGTTTTGTGGAAATATCGCCCGATAATTAAGGAGAAAGTTGAAAAGGAAGATGACAGAAGGAAAATTTTTGAACAGCTTCTTTCGCTTTGCCTTTCGGGACTTGAACCCGATGAAAAAACTGTTGAAAATTTGATTGAGGAATACGAACAATGACGATAAAAATCGGAACAAGAAAAAGCAGGCTTGCCCTTGCACAAACCGAAATGTTAATAAAAACGCTGAAAAACCGTTTTCCGAATGTTGAAATTGAAACGGTTTACATTTCGACAACAGGTGACAAAACCCTTGACAAACCGCTTGCAGCTTTGGGCGGAAAAGGTGTGTTCATCAAGGAGCTTGAAATGTCACTTTTGAGCGGAGAAACAGATGTTGCCGTTCACAGTGCAAAGGACTTGCCGACAAAAATTGCAGACGGACTTGAGATTTCCGCCGTGTTGCCAAGGGGCAGCTATGGCGATGTGTTTGTTACACGCAACAATTTTGAAACAAAGGATGGTTTTGTCATCGGAACAGGCAGTTTAAGGCGAAAGCTTTTTGCGGAGAAAATCTATCCTAATGCAAAATTCAAGGATATAAGGGGCAATGTTGACACCCGACTTAAAAAGCTGTTGAACGGTGAGTACGATGCTCTTGTGCTTGCAAAGGCAGGACTTGAAAGACTTGACCTTTGCAACGGTGAGAACTACACGGTAATTCCGTTTGATACCGATGAATTTCTCCCTGCACCGTGTCAGGGAATAGTTGCGATTGAAAGCAGAAAAAACAGCGAGGTTTCCAAAATGCTCGCTGAAATCAGCGACAAAAATACAATGCTTTCGTTTGAAACCGAAAGACAGGTTCTGCACAGCCTCAATGCCGATTGTTCAACTCCCGTCGGTGCAATTTCAAAGGTTGAAAACGACAGGATAACGCTTTATCTGTCTGCCGACTGCAAAAAAACAGTCAGCGGAACAGATGGAATTTCAAACAGAATCAAACTTGCAAAAAGGCTGGTGAGCGAAATTGAGTAACGGAAGAGTGTATATTGTCGGTGCGGGATGCGGCGATTTTGATCTGATAACAATGCGTGGTGCAGAGTATATCAGACATTGCGATGTGCTTGTTTACGACAGCCTTATAGATGTGTCATTGCTCGGTTTTGCACCCGAAACGGCTGAAAAAATCTGCGTTGGAAAGCGTTCGGGCAGACACAGCGAAAAACAGGAAAATATTAACGAAATCCTTGTTGAAAAGGCGAGAGAGGGCAAAACGGTTGTCCGTCTTAAAGGCGGCGATCCGTTCGTGTTCGGCAGAGGCGGAGAGGAGATTGAAGCCCTCAAAAGTGCCGATATTCCGTTTGACATTGTACCCGGAATTTCTTCCTCGATTGCCGTTCCCGAACTTGCGGGAATCCCTGTTACACACAGAAATCTGAGCCGAAGTGTTCATATAATCACGGGACATACGGCACAGGACACCCTGCCCGAAAATATAAAGAAATGTGCCGAAACCGACGGAACGCTTGTCTTTCTTATGGGATTGAGAAACCTCCCCGACATTGTGGAAAATCTTATTCAGAACGGTAAATCGGAGGATACTCCCGTTGCCGTTGTGTCAAACGGCGCTTGTGCAAAAAATCAAACCGTGAGGGGAACTCTCTCGACAATCTGCGAAAATGTTAAATCAGCAGAGGTTGTACCGCCTGCCGTTATAGTGGTTGGCGAAACCACAAAATTTGACTTTGCCCCCACAATTACAAGACCTTTGAAAAATGTTTCGGTTACTGTTACGGGTACGAGAAAGCTCTCCGACAAGCTCGGCAAAATGCTTACGCTTTCGGGTGCAGAGGTTAAAAGGCATGACCTTTTAAAGGTGATTGAATATCATGACAACGAAGTTTTTGACAATGCAATAAACGGTATTGACGGCTACGATTATGTGGTGCTTACAAGTATGAACGGTGCAGAAATTTTTATGAGCCGACTGCGTAAGCTGAAAAAGGATATCCGCAGTTTTGCAAATGTCAAGTTTGCGGTGATTGGTTCGGGAACAGCGGCTGTACTTGAAAAGTACGGAATTTTTGCCGACTGTATTCCGAATGTCTACACAACCCGTGAACTTGGAATTTTGCTTGCAAAAACGGTGAAAAGCGGCGAAAAAGTATTGATTCTGCGTGCCGAAAACGGTTCGCCCGAACTCACTCGGATTTTGGCTGATAACAACATTGACTTTGATGATATCAAAACCTATGACATTCAGCTTGAGAAAAAACAGGATAATTCCGTTGTTGATACCGATTTTATTACTTTTGCGAGTGCGTCGGGTGTGAACACATTTTTTGACGGCGGAGCAATTATTTCCGACAGAACTTCCGTTGTCTGCATAGGTGAAATTACCGCCGAGGCACTTGAAAGTCACGGCGTAAATTCGTTCAAGATTGCAAAAACGAAGGACACAGACGGAATTTTGGAAACTATAATCAAGGAAGTAACTTTGAAAGAAGGATAAATATATGAGAAGATTCAGAAGATTAAGAGCAGGCGAGCAGATTCGCAGTCTTGTTCGTGAAACAAGAATTGACAAGGGCGATTTGATTTACCCGATTTTTATTGCAGAGGGTGAAAATATTAAAAAGCCTGTTGATTCAATGCCGAATGTCTACCAATATTCGCTTGACAGAGCAGACGAGATTCTTAAAAAAATTGAAAACAGCGGCATTGCAGGACTTCTTATTTTCGGAATTCCAAAGCATAAAGACGAGCTTGCAACATCAGCCTATGACGATAACGGTGTAACTCAGAACGCAATCAGATACATAAAGAAAAATTATCCGTCACTCCTTATTATTGCCGATGTCTGTCTTTGTGAATACACAAGTCACGGTCATTGCGGTGTTGTTTGCGGTCACGAAATTCTCAATGACGAAACACTTCCGCTCCTCTCTAAAATGGCTGTCAGCCTTGCAAAAGCAGGTGCGGATATCATCGCTCCGTCGGATATGATGGACGGCAGAGTGTCTGCAATCAGAAACGCACTTGACGAAAACGGACTTATCAACACTCCGATTATGTCATACAGTGCAAAATTTGCCTCAGGCTACTATTCGCCGTTCCGTGACGCCGCAGAATCTGCTCCCGAATTTGGCGACAGAAAAAGCTATCAGATGGATTACGCAAACGGCAAAGAGGCTCTGCGTGAAATTGCAGATGATATTGACGAGGGTGCGGATATGGTTATGGTCAAGCCTGCACTTGCATATCTCGATATCGTAAAAGCCGCAAGCGAACGCTTTGACCTTCCGCTTGTTGCCTATAATGTAAGCGGTGAATATGCAATGGTCAAGGCGGCTGCCGAAAAAGGCTGGATTGACGAAAAGAAAATTGTGTGCGAAAATATGATTGCAATCAAGAGGGCGGGTGCGGATATCATAATCACATACCACGCACTTGATGTTGCAAAATGGATTGACGAATTTTACAAATAGGGAAGTGTTTTTATGAATACAACTCAAAGCGAAAAGCTATACGCACAGGCGCTTGACTTTATGCCCGGCGGTGTGAACAGTCCTGTCCGTGCGTGTCGTTCGGTCGGAAGAACTCCGCTTTTTATCGACCGTGCAGAGGGTTCTAAAATTTATGATGTTGACGGAAACGAGTTTATCGACTATATCTGCTCATGGGGACCGAATATCCTCGGTCACAAACAGCCCGATGTTATCAAGGCCGTGACTTCTGCCTGTCAGAACGGACTTACATTCGGTGCGTGCCACAGCGGAGAAATTGAACTTGCCGAGCTTATCCGCAAAAATATGCCGTCAATTGAAATGCTCCGACTTGTAAATTCAGGCACAGAGGCGGTTATGAGCGCAATCCGTGCCGCAAGAGGCTTTACAAAAAGGGATAAAATCGTAAAATTCGAGGGCTGTTACCACGGCCATTCCGACGGTTTGCTTGTAAAGGGCGGTTCGGGACTTCTTACAAATTCAATTCCGAACAGCGCAGGTGTGCCGAAAGGCTACACAGACACAACTCTCCTTGCAAAGTATAACGATGAAGAATCCGTGCAACAGCTTTTTGATAACTGCGGTGATGAAATTGCCTGTGTAATCGTTGAGCCTTGTGCCGCAAATATGGGTGTTGTTCCGCCCAAAAAAGGATTTTTAAAATTCTTGCGTGAAATCACTGAAAAGCACGGCTCGCTTCTTGTTTTTGATGAAGTAATCACAGGCTTCAGACTTTCACTCGGCGGTGCTCAAGAGCTTTACGGAGTAAAACCCGACCTTACAACCCTCGGAAAAATTGTCGGCGGCGGAATGCCGCTTGCGGTTTACGGAGGTCGAAAAGAGATTATGGAGTGTGTTGCTCCTCTCGGTTCTGTTTATCAGGCAGGCACACTTTCGGGAAATCCGGTAGCGGTAAGTGCAGGCATTGCAACGCTTAAAATTCTTGAAAAAAATAAAGATTCGATATATCCTGAGCTTGAACGCAAGTCTGCAAAGATTGAAAATGCAATGAAGAACGCAGGACTTAATGTGAACCGTGTGGGTTCGATTATGACAGCGTTTTTTACCGACAAAAAGGTTGTTGACTATGACACGGCAACCACAGCCGACACAAAGAGATATGCTGAGTATTACAATCATCTGCTTGAAAACGGAATCTATGCCGCACCGTCACAGTTTGAGGCGATGTTTGTTTCATTTGCGCACACGGAAGATGACATTGAAAAAACCTGTCAGGTTATTGAAAGCTTTAAATAAAATCCGATAAAACAAGAAAAGCCACCGACATAAAAATCGGTGGCTTTTTGTTTTTAATCTATCAGATGTAGTACATCGGAATGTTGTGTTCAATTTCATTGTTTTTGATATACTCATCGCAAAGCTGTGCAAGTGTAATGCTTTCGGCATAGTCCTGAAGATATGACGACATCTTCGACCAAAGACTGTTGTCGATAAGTCTTATCATAACATCATCATCGCCCCGAGTGTTAAAATAAACATTGCTCAGAACATTTGCGTCAAGTGCGTTTATGATATCCTTGAATGTAATCTCTTTAAGGTTTTTTGCAATAACATAACCGCCGTTTGAACCCTTTTGACCTCGCACAAGTCCTGCCGAGCTGAGTGACGAGAGAATCTGTTCAAGATACTTTTTAGATATATTTTGCCGTTTGGCAATTTCGGGAGTTGTTACCGCATTGCCGTTTAGTGAGTGTGACGCAATGTCAATAACAGCGATGATTCCGAATTCCACCTTTGTTGAAATCTTCAATTTTAGCATCTCCTTTCCGTGCGTTTTGTTTGCTGAAAGAGTATATAATAATGGTAACAGTTTTTAATTTAAAAATCAATACCTACTAAACAAATATGCATTGTAGGAAATAATGGAATTACGGCAAATTTTAAAGAAAAATTGTGCAAGAGGTAAAATCTTATTAAACCTATTGAAATACTATGATTAATGGAGTATAATCTACCTATATCAATCGAAGCCGTCAGACAAATTCTTACGACGGTCTTACACAAAAGGGTTGATTGTATGAAATTAAGGGGTTGGTGATATTATGGAGTTTAACACCGCATTACTTCACAAGGGGTTTAACGGTGAAAAGGTTTTTGGCTCAACCTTAACTCCCATTTATCAGGTCAGTGCATTTTCGCACAGCTCTGCCGAACAGCTTGAAAAGGTGTTCAACAACAGAGCTCCCGGCTACGCCTACTCTCGAATAGGCAATCCCACGGTAACATCTTTTGAGAACAGAATTGCTTCCATTGAAAACGGTGTCGGTGCGGTTGCGTGTTCGTCAGGTATGGCAGCCGTTACGATGGCACTCCTGAACATTCTTGAATCAGGTGACGAGGTAATCGCAAGCGCAGGCCTTTTTGGCGGAACAATTGATTTGTTTGGAGATCTTGAGCCTTTCGGAATTGTTACACGATATGTCAACAAGGTGACAGCCGAGGAGATTGAACCGCTCATAAACGAAAAAACAAAAGCAGTCTTTGCCGAGCTTATCGGCAATCCCGGACTTGAAATTGCCGATCTTGACGCTGTATCAAAGCTTGTTCATTCGCATGGTGTTCCGCTCATTATCGACAGCACAACGGCAACTCCGTATCTTATTCAGCCGTTTGAACACGGTGCGGACATCGTTGTTCATTCCTCGTCAAAGTACATTAACGGCGGCGGAAATTCAATCAGCGGAATAATCGTTGACAGCGGCAATTTTGAATGGAATACGGAAAGATACAAAGGTCTTGCAGAGTACAAAAAATTCGGTCGGCTTGCATATGTTGCAAAGCTGAGAAACGGTATTTGGCGAAACATAGGCTGTTGCCTTGCACCGTTTAATGCTTTTATGAACTCTGTCGGACTTGAAACACTCGGACTTCGTATGGAGCGTCTTTGTTACAACGCTCTTGAGCTTGCAAAGTTCTTTGAAACACAGGACGGAATCGAAGTCAACTATCCCGCTCTTGAAGCTTCTCCGTATTACAGCCTTTGTCAAAAGCTGTTGAAGGGAAAAGGCGGTGCAATCCTCACAATCAGGGCAGGAAGTAAAGAAAGAGCGTTTAAGCTTATCAACAATTTGAAGTATGCAACTAATGCAACAAATATAGGCGACACAAGAACACTTGTAATTCATCCGTCAAGCACAATTTACGCTCACGGAACAGAAGAACAAAAAAGAAACGCAGGCGTGTTTGATGACACAATAAGAATCAGCGTCGGCATTGAGGATATTGAGGATTTAAAGTCTGACTTCAAACAGGCTGTAGACAGTATAAATGTGAATGAATCGGAGGAGTAAGAGAAATGGCAGTTGATTATGCTACGCTTAAAAAGGGCGGCTTTATGCGTCAAAAACAGAAAAATAATTTTTCGCTCAGGCTCAGAGTTGTAGGCGGCAACCTCACAGCTAAACAGCTTGCGAAAATTGCCGAGGTTTCGGAAAACTACGGTGACGGTTATGTTCACCTCACATCAAGACAAAGTGTTGAAATTCCTTTTGTAAAGCTTGATGATGTTGAGGCAGTTAAGGACGCACTTGCCGAGGGCGATGTTGAGCCGGGTGTTTGCGGTCCGAGAGTAAGAACAATTACAGCCTGTCAGGGTGAGGCAATCTGTCCCAGCGGTTGTATTGATACATACGCTCTTGCAAAGGAGCTTGACGACAGATATTTTGCAAAGGAACTTCCGCACAAGTTCAAGTTCGGCATAACAGGCTGTCAGAACAACTGCCTTAAAGCCGAGGAAAACGATGTCGGGATCAAGGGCGGAATCAAGGTTTCATGGAAAGAGGACGCTTGTATCGGCTGCGGAGTCTGTGTAAAGGCCTGCCGTCAGGGTGCAATCACTCTTGAGGACGGAAAAATTTCCGTTGACAATTCAAAGTGTAACTACTGCGGCAGATGCTTCAAGGCTTGCCCGACAGATGCGTGGGACACAATTCACGGTTACATTGTTTCATTCGGCGGACTTTTCGGCAACTCAATCAATAAGGGCGAAACAATTATTCCGTTTATCGAAAATAAAGAAAAACTTATGGAAATCTGTGATGCCGCTCTTAACTTCTTTGCAGAAAACGCAAAGCCGAGCGAACGCTTTAAGTTTACAATCGACAGAGTAGGCAGAGAGAAATTTGAACAGAGAATTTTGGAGGTTTACAATGGCTGATTTTGTAATTGACGATACAGTAGATATTACCGATGTGGTATGCCCGACAACTTTTGTAAAGGCAAAGGTTGCCCTTGAAGAACTTGACGAAGGTCAGATCCTTTCAATCAAAATGAATGACGGCGAGCCTGTTCAGAATGTTCCGAGAAGTATCAAGGAAGAGGGACACAAAATTCTCAAGCTTATTGACAACGAGGACGGCACATATGACCTGATTGTTGAAAAGGTTGGTGATTAAATGCCGCAGAGAGTAAGCAAAGACAATTTTCAGAGCGAAGTTCTTTCAGCCGAGACACTCGTGCTTGCGGATTTTTATTCCGACAGCTGTATCCCTTGCAAAAGACTTTCACCCGTACTCTTTGAGCTTGAAAAAGAGTATGAGGGCAAGCTGAAAATTGCAAAGATAAATGTTAATTTTGATTCCGAGCTTGCATCGGAATATGAAGTACAGGCGGCACCCACACTCGTTTTTTTCAAAAACGGTGAAGAAAAAGAAAAACTCAGAGGTGCGGTCAAAAAATCAGAAATAATCGAAGTGACAGAAAAACTTATTAAGGAGTAATCGTTATGACAATCACAGTTGCAGGAAACAAAAAGGAAGTTGCAGACAATCTTACGGTAGCACAGCTCATTATTGACGAGAATGTTGAAACACCCGAGTATGTAACCGTTACAATCAATGACAAATTTGTTAAGAGCGGTACATTTGAAGAAACAACCTTAAAGGACGGCGATGTTGTAGAGTTCCTTTACTTTATGGGAGGCGGTCAGTAATGGCATTTTCAAACGAACAGCTTGAAAGATATTCAAGACACATTATTCTTAAAGAGGTCGGCGCAAAGGGACAGAAAAAGCTCCTTAATGCAAAGGTTCTCATTATCGGTGCAGGCGGACTCGGTGCTCCTGCCGCAATGTATCTTGCCGCCGCAGGTGTAGGTACAATCGGAATTGCAGATGCAGACGAGGTTGACCTCTCAAATCTTCAAAGACAGATTATCCACTCAACACAGGATATCGGCAAGCCGAAGGTTGAGTCGGCAAAGGAAACAATGGAGGCTATCAACCCCGATGTTACCGTAAAGACATACCACACATTTGTTACAAGCAAAAACATTCTTGACCTTGTAAAGGAGTATGACTTCATCATTGACGGTACTGATAACTTTCCGGCAAAGTTCCTTATCAACGATGCCTGTGTAATGGCTAAAAAGCCTTTCTCACACGCCGGAATCATCAGATTTAAAGGTCAGCTTATGACCTATGTGCCGGGTGAAGGTCCTTGTTACCGTTGTGTATTCAAGAACCCTCCGCCAAAGGACGCAGTTCCAACCTGTAAGCAGGCAGGTGTTATCGGTGCAATGGGCGGTGTAATCGGCAGCCTACAGGCAATGGAAGCAATCAAGTACATCATCGGTCAGGGCGAATTGCTCACGGGCTATCTTCTTACATATGACGCACTCAAAATGGAATTTCGCAAGGTAAAACTTCCGAGTGACACACACAATTGTGCAGTTTGCGGTGACCACCCGACAATCACAGAGCTTATCGACTACGAACAGACAGAATGTGACGGTGTTCATTTATGATAAAACTTACAAAAAGTGACTTTGAAAAAATACTTGCTCACGCTGTAAAGGAGCTTCCCGATGAGGCTTGCGGTCTTATTGCAGGAACGGTTGAGGACGGTGACAAGGTGATTAAAAAGGTTTATCTCCTTACAAATATCGACCACTCAAACGAACATTTTTCGCTTGATCCAAAGGAACAGCTTGAGGCAATCAAAGATATGAGAAAGAACGGATTTGTTCCTCTCGGTAACTGGCATTCACATCCCAAATCGCCGTCAAGACCGTCTGAAGAGGACAAAAGACTTGCCTTTGACAGCAAGGCAAGCTATATGATTCTTTCGCTTATGGACAGAGAAAACCCCGTTCTCAATTCATTCAAAATTACGGGAGATACAGCAGAAAAGGAAGAACTTGTTATAGAGTAAAGGAGGGAGATTATGTACGACATCGTGATTATCGGCAGCGGTCCCGCAGGACTTTCAGCCGCAATTTATGCACAGCGTGAAAACCTTAAAGCAGTTGTGGTTGAAAAAGAATTTATGGGTACGGGACAGATTGCCGAGAGCGAGAGAGTAGATAATTACCCCGGGCTTTACGGTGAAACAGGCTTTGACCTCGGAGAAAAGTTCAGAACTCACGCCGAAAAACTCGGTGCTGAATTTGTTGAGGGAGAGGTTACCGAGGTTGAAAGAGTTAACGGTAACTTCTCCGTAAACATTGACGGCGGTGAAAGTCTTGAAACAAAAACCGTAATCTATGCGGCAGGAACACAGCGCAGAAAGCTTGGTGTGAAAGGCGAAAAGGAATTTTCGGGTAACGGAGTTTCTTATTGTGCGGTGTGTGATGCGGCTTTCTATAAGGATAAAATTACCGTGGTAACAGGCGGCGGTGACACTGCTTTGGGTGACGCACTTCTGCTTTCAAGATTCTGCAAAAAGGTTTATCTCGTTCACAGAAGGGATTCCTTCAGAGCAGGCAGAGCCTTGCAGAACAGGGTGTTTGCCACGGAAAATATTGAAGCTCTTACAAATGCAACGGTATCTGAAATTAACGGAGATGCAAAGGTGACTTCGGTCACGCTTTTACAAAACGGAGAAGAAAAACAGCTTGATTGCAACGGTGTTTTCGTTGCAGTCGGAAGTGTTCCCGATACAAAACCTCTTGCAAATCTTGTCAAAACCGACAAGGACGGTTACATTATTGCCGATGAAAGCGGAAAAACCTCTGCAGACGGTATTTTTGCAGGCGGTGACATCAGAACAAAAGCACTTCGTCAGGTCGTTACAGCCGTGTCGGACGGTGCAAACTGTGTGATTTCGGCAGAAAAATATCTTGACGAAAAACAATAACGGCAAGGGAGTGAAATCCTATGAAAACAGAAAAAATAAGCACCGATGTCCTCATTATAGGCGGCGGAACGGCAGGCTGTTATGCGGCTCTGACCATTTCCGAAAATTCGGACAAAAAGGTTCTTATCTGTGAAAAAGCACACATCAAAAGAAGCGGTTGTCTTGCCGCAGGTGTAAATGCTCTTAACGCATACATTGTTGAGGGCAGAAAACCGCAGGACTATGTTGACTACGCTAAAAAGGACGCCGACGGGATTGTCAGAGAGGATTTGCTCCTTACCATGTCCGAAAAGCTCAACGAAGTAACCGACAGGCTTGAAAAACTCGGTCTTGTAATTTTAAAGGACGAGAACGGAAAGTATGTTACACGAGGCAACCGAAACCTTAAAATCAACGGTGAAAACATAAAGCCGATTCTTGCGGACGCAGTCGAAAAGGCAAAGAATGTAACGGTTCTCAACCGTGTCAATATTTTTGATTACTCGGTAAATGACAACAAAATCAACGGTGCATTCGGATTCGGCATTGAAAGCGGAATTTTCTACACAATCGAAGCAAAGGCTGTCATAATTGCCACAGGCGGTGCGGCAGGACTTTACAAGCCGAACAACCCCGGATTTTCCCGTCACAAGATGTGGTATCCGCCCTTTAACACAGGTGCAGGCTACGCAATGGGAATCAGAGCCGGTGCAGAGATGACAACCTTTGAAATGCGTTTTATCGCACTCAGATGCAAGGACACAATTGCTCCCACGGGAACACTTGCACAGGGTGTAGGTGCAAAGCAGATTAATTCACTCGGCGAGGTTTATGAAACAAAGTACGGACTTACAACTTCCGAAAGAGTTTACGGTACGGTAAATGAAAATCAGGAGGGCAGAGGTCCCTGCTACCTCAGAACAGAGGGAATCACAGCCGAGCAGGACGAATCACTTTTAAAAGCTTATCTCAATATGGCACCTTCGCAGACAATCAAGTGGATTGAAAGCGGAAGAAATCCTTCACGGCAGAATGTTGAAATTGAAGGAACAGAGCCGTATATCGTAGGCGGTCACACGGCAAGCGGTTACTGGGTTGACACAGACCGTGCAACAACAATTGAAGGACTTTTTGCAGGCGGTGATGTTGCAGGCGGTTGTCCGCAGAAGTATGTTACGGGCGCTCTTGCAGAGGGTGAAATTGCAGGACTTTCGGCAGTTAAGTATATTGACAGCAAAAAAAGCTTTGAAAAAATCAGCGATGAAGATACAAATTATCACCTCAGGGAAACCGAGAAATATCTCACAGACCGCCATTCACTCTACACCACGGAACAGCTTGAAGAGGCAATGCAGACGGTTATGGACAGCTACGCAGGCGGTATAAAAACGAACTACCGTTTCAACGAAAAACAGCTTGACATTGCCGACTGCAAAATCAGACAGCTTGAAACGCTCACAGATGACCTCTATGCAGAAGATTTTCAGGAGCTTATGTATATCTGTGAGCTTAAAGAAAGGCTTACGGTCTGCAAAAGCGTAATTGCTCACCTCAGAGCGAGAAAGGAAACACGCTGGCACAGCTTTGCCGAAAACCTTGACTATCCCGAAAAGGACGACAGGAACTTTAACAAGTATGTTAATTCCCGTCTTGAAAACGGCGAGATAAAAATTATTATTCGTGACCTTGTAACGGGAGGTGAAAAGTATGAGCATAGTAATTGACAAGTCCAAGTGCATAGGCTGCAAAAAGTGTCGCAATGTCTGCCCCGGAAGTCTTATCAAGACTGACGAAAACGGCAAAGCGTACATCAAATATCCCAAGGATTGCTGGGGCTGCACCTCTTGCATAAAAGAATGTCCCGCATATGCAATCAGCTTTTTCCTCGGTTCTGATATCGGCGGTATGGGTAGTAAGGTTCACACCGAAAAGAATGGAGATATCCTCTCGTGGTTAATTGAAAAACCGCATGGCGAGGTCATTAAGATTGATATAAATCAAAAAGAATCAAACAAATACTAAGGAAACACTTTGTAAGTATTTCCGTGAAAAGGAGATAAGGTATGAGTCAGCTTTCACATTTAGATGAGCTTGAAGCAGAAGCTATATACATAATCAGAGAAGTTGCGGCAGAGTGCGAAAAGCCTGTTATGCTCTACTCAATAGGCAAGGACAGCTCGGTTATGCTCCACCTTGCAATGAAGGCGTTTTATCCCGAAAAACCGCCGTTCCCGTTCCTCCACATTGACACAACATGGAAGTTCAAGGATATGATAAAATTCCGTGATGACACAGCAAAAAAGCTCGGAATTGAAATGCTCGTTTACACCAATGAAGAAGGTGTTAAAAAAGGCATCAACCCGTTTGATCATGGTGCGGCTTACACAGATATTATGAAAACACAGGCTCTCAAACAGGCACTCAACAAATACGGCTTTACTGCGGCATTCGGCGGCGGCAGACGAGATGAGGAAAAGTCAAGAGCTAAGGAAAGAATTTTCTCTTTCAGAAATAAAGCACAGGCATGGGATCCTAAGAACCAGCGCCCCGAGATGTGGAAGCTTTACAACACAAAAATCAATAAGGGCGAAAGCATTCGTGTGTTCCCAATTTCCAACTGGACAGAAAAGGACATATGGCAGTATATTCAGAGAGAAAAAATTGACATCGTTCCGCTTTACTTTGCGGCAAAAAGACCTGTTGTTTACCGTGACGGCAACATTATTATGGTTGATGACGATCGTTTTCCGCTCAAAGAGGGCGAAGTACCCGAATTGAAATCGGTTCGTTTCAGAACACTCGGCTGTTATCCTCTTACAGGCGGCATAGAGTCAACTGCAACAACTCTTGATGAAATTATTGACGAAACCCTCAGCTCCGTTTCTTCGGAGCGTACCTCCAGAGTAATTGACAACGAGGCACAGGGCAGTATGGAACGCAGAAAAAGGGAGGGTTACTTCTGATGAAAGGTTTACTTAAATTTATTACCTGCGGCAGTGTTGATGACGGTAAATCAACACTCATAGGTCACATACTTTATGACGCAAAGCTTATTTATGCCGATCAGGAAAAGGCTCTTGAGCTTGACAGTAAGGTCGGCAGCCGCAACGGTGACATTGACTATTCGCTTTTGCTTGACGGTCTTATGGCTGAGCGTGAGCAGGGCATCACAATTGATGTTGCTTATCGCTACTTCACAACCGACAACCGCAGTTTTATCGTTGCCGACACACCCGGTCACGAGGAATATACAAGAAACATGGCTGTAGGCGCATCTTTTGCAGACCTTGCAGTTATCCTCATTGACGCATCACAGGGCGTTCTTGTTCAGACAAGACGGCACGCAAGAATCTGTAAGCTTATGGGTATAAGACATTTTGTCTTTGCCGTTAATAAGATGGATTTGGTAAAGTACAGCAAGTCACGCTTTGACGAAATCGTAAAGCAGATTGAAGAACTAAAAAACGAGCTTTTACTTGACGATATCTACATCATTCCGCTTTCCGCAACAGAGGGCGACAATGTTACCGTAAAGTCCGAAAACATTCCGTGGTACAACGGTGTTCCGCTCCTTCAGTATCTCGAAACTGTTGATGTTGATTCCTCGGAGGAGGAAGAAGGATTCTATCTTCCTGTTCAGAGAGTTTGCCGTCCCGACCACACATTCAGAGGCTTTCAGGGACAGATTGAGTCGGGCAGTATCAGCATAGGCGATGAAATCGTAACACTCCCGAGCAATGAAAAGGCTCATGTAAAGCAGATCCTTATGACAGATAAGGATGTTAAAACTGCTTTCAAGGGACAGCCCGTTACAATCACACTTGACAAGGAAGTTGATGTATCCCGTGGCTGTGTAATTACAAAGGACACAAATCTTGCGTCTTATCAGGAGCTTACAGCGTCAATTCTCTGGATGGATGACGAACAGCTTACAGCCGGCAAGGATTACCTTGTAAAGCTCGGCACAAAGACTATTTCGGGTATCGTTTCCGAAATCAAGTACGCTGTTGATGTGAACACAGGCGAGCATATTCCTGCCGATTCACTCACAAAGAACGGAATCGCAGTCTGCACAATTCTGCTTGCAGAGCCGATTGCGGTTGACCTTTTCTCAAAGCATAAAACACTCGGCGAGCTTATTTTGATTGACCGTGTGTCAAATATGACATCAGCCTGCGGTGTTGTTGATTCGGTTGAAGAAAAAGCTGATGATGCAAAAAAGGCGTCATTTGTACTCGGCTCACTTGAGGCAAGAGGTGACATCTTTGAAGAGTTTTTCTACGACACTTCAAGCCTTAATGTTCTCAAATATCAGCCTGTTAAGGAAACCTATACAAAAGGGGACACAATCCCTGTTGAGGGCGAAAGCTATAAGTATCCCGACAGCTTTGATATTATAGTTCTTCGTGACAGCGTTGCCGTAAAGGTTCGTGACCGCAAGATTACCGATATCGTTCCGACATCGGAGTACAGCTACGGCGGTGTTCCTGTTGTAAACGGCAGAGGCTTTGAGGTTCTTGCCGACAGCAACGAAAAAATTCAGCAGTTTCTTTCCGAGTATTCAAATCTTAAAAGCATCAACGATGCGAATTTCTTTGCAAAGTGGGTTAAGTTCGATACCTACAGAAAAATTGCAATTCAAAACAGATAACAGGTTTATTCATTTTAACTCATTCGCAGAGGGCATTGTCATTTGGCAATGTCCTTTGTGATTTTATGACTTTCTTGCCGAAAAACTGACCTTGCTGCCAAATTGTTGCATTTATAATTTTTATTCTGTATAGTGTACTCAACAAATAAATTTTAAGGAGTGCTTACAAATGAGCAAAACAGCGGCGGTACTAATCACATTTTTTCTCGGTGAACTCGGTGTTCACAGATTTATGACAGGCAAAATCGGAACAGGTATCATCTGGCTTTTAACTTGCGGTGTATTTGGAATCGGTTGGCTTGTTGATTTTATTATGGTTCTTACAGGCAAATTTACGGACAAAAACGGAAATGTCTGGGGTGCTAACTAATCTGAAAGGAAGTTACTATGGCATTCGGAATTAAAACCAAAAACATTAAGACACAAAATTCTTATACGATTGAGAGTTTTTTTGATGCAATCAAAGACAAAGAGTTTACGGCAGGAACTCCGTCACTTACAAAGCATGGAATGGCTACCGTAATAACATTTCCCGCTCTCGACAGTCAGAATCAGGTGTGGATTATGAAGAGCGGTTTCGGCAAGGAAACGCAGAAATTCTCAATTCAAAAGTCCACTCAGGCGGGTATGGACAATGTAGCCAAAAATGCGGCATTGGATTCAATCACAGGCGGGCTTTTCAGCGTTGGCGGAATGGTCAGCGAAAACACAAAAAAGTGTGAAAAACTTGTTGATGCAACCGCAAAAGAACTTTCAGAAATGAATCTGTAACCAAAGTCGGCACGATTTTCGTGTCGATTTTTTCTTGCCAAAAACTGCTTTTAACGGTACAATTAGGTGTGGTGAGATTATGTTTTTTAACGATTATTACAATTCTCCGATTGGCAATATAACTATGGCATCTGACGGTGAGAGCCTTTGCGGTTTGTGGTTTGATGGACAAAAGTACTTTGCGTCAACCGTAAAAGGTGAAACTGAGGATAAAACCATGCCTGTTTTTGAACAGACAAAAAAGTGGCTTGACATATATTTTTCGGGCAACGAACCCGATTTTATGCCCAAACTTTCGCTTAACGGCTCAGAATTTCGCAAGGCTGTGTGGGATATTCTCTTGACAATTCCCTACGGCTCAGTTATGACCTATGGTGAAATTGCAAAAATTTTGGCAAAACAGCGTGGCGTTGCCAAGATGTCTGCACAGGCGGTCGGTGGTGCTGTGGGTCACAATCCGATTTCGATAATCGTGCCGTGTCACCGTGTTGTCGGGACAAACGGAAACCTTACGGGTTATGCGGGCGGCATAGACAAAAAAATCAGCCTTCTCAAAATTGAAAAGACTGATGTTAAAAAACTCATTCAAAAATTCCCGAAAAGAATTAACTGAAATTATTAATTACCCAACCCGTGGTTATTGCAAGTCTGTCATCCGACAGGCTTGTTTCAATTTTACCGCCGTTTTTTTCGGCAAGATTTTTCAAAGTTTTATACGCAAAGCTGTGGTACAGAACATTGTTCTGTGCCTTTTTTATTTCATTTTCAATCGGAAAGCTTATGCAACAAAAGAGAAAACCAGCTCTTGTTTCTGCTTTTAAGGCGATAATTTGTTTTCCGTTTCCGCAAAATTCCTTTACATTTTCAAACGCAATGTCAATCATATTGTTAAACAAAACGCAGATTTCAAGGTTGTCGGCAGGCACATTTGCAAGCGAACCCTCAAATATGATTTTAATATTTTCATCTGCATTTTTCTGCTTATCGCTTAAAATCGCATCCGTAAGGTCGTTGCCCGTGTTGTACAAAATCTGAAATGAGCTTATAATCTCGCTGTCATACTTTTGCAGAAGAGGGGGAACCTCGTCATACTTTTGACCGCTTATCAGCGACTTTAACCCGATTGACAGGTCATTGTAATCGTGTCTGATTTTTCGCAGTTCATAACCCGAAGTTGTGATGCTCTTGTAGTAATTTATCTGTGCGTTAAGCTGTCTTTCGTAGATGTCATTCTCGTGCATATACTGGCTCTTTTTAATCTGATTGTACAAAAGAATCGGTATTGAAAATGAGAACACCACCGACACAATCATTGTCAAAATTTTAAGTGTAGCCGTTCTGTAATCCGATGACGGAATTATGTAATATGCCCCGAAGGTCGCCATACTACCGCCGATATAGAGGAAAATCAAAATCATAATTATTGTAGGTTTGGTAATTGACTCAACCACAAGCTTGGTCTTGATTTTCAGAGGACTTGACAGCAGTACAAATATTCCCAAAACAATAAGATTTGAAATAAGTTCAAAGACGGTAGAACTTTGAATGGTTAATTTTATATGTAAAATTGAACATAATAATTGATATATGGTATAGATAAAAAATGTTAATCCCGAAAAGAACAGAGAAGAGAATATCAACATCATCTTTTTGTTGTATCCCAGTGAAATCGGAAGAAATGTCAATGCAACAAAATGCAAAACCGGCAGAATTACATACCGTTGGTCGCTTTTTATAAAGCAGGCAAACGATGCCGTTGAAATTATAAAAATCAATGACAGGACAAAATACAGTTTGTACTTGGTAATAGAGAATATTTTTGAAGTAAAATAGAAAATTGCCACAAGCCCTATTATAAGCTCCGCATAGCTGTAAAATAGCATTAAATTATAACCTCACATAATTTTTTTTAAGAAAATTCATATATGATGTCTGAAACGACTTTTGATAATTTTTGCTGAGAAAAGCCGATTCTCCGTTGCTCAGATACACTGTATCGGAAGAATACGATTTTATATAGTGAAGATTTACCACAAAAGCACGGTGGGTTTTCACAAAACAGTATGCAGGCAACAGCTTTGTAACCCCTGCAAGTGTTTTTGAACAGTGCATAATCTTATCGCTTAAATGAATGTTTGAATACTTTCCGTCGGCTTCAATATAACATATTTCGTTGGAGTTTATTTTTTTTAATTCTTTATTTTGAATGATGGTTATCGGATAATTTGCATCTACAATTTTTATATAATCGTCAATTGCCTTGAAAAATTTTGATTTGTCAATCGGCTTTAAAAGAAACCTGAATGTGTTCACTTCAAATGCGTCAATCATAAAATTCGGATAGGATGTAAGAAAAATTATGGAAGAAAGCACATTTCGCTTTCTCAGCTCTTTTGCAACGGTCAGTCCGTTTGTACTGCCAAGCTGATAATCAAGCACAATTATGTCGTAGTTTTTTTCGGAATTTAAAAGTTCTTCTCCGCTTTCAAATTCATCAATATCAATAGTTATACGATTATCCTTTGCATATTCCAAAAGCAGTTTTTTAATTTCTTCGGTTATATATTTATCATCGTCACATAAAGCCGCAAACACATCTTCACCCTCTTACTCCAAAAATAGAATATCTTGCTCCAGACTGTATTTATTTTGCTCTTTCTATCTGCTATTGTGAATTTAACAACAGAATAAAGGGGGAGCAAAAAGTGTTTGGTACTATCTTCAGATGGATCTTCGGTTGGCTCTAATGCTCAAAAATAAAAGGCAATCATTAGATTGCTTTTTATTTAGAAAAAAAGTTTACTCCCCAAAAACTCCCTTTTACTCCCATTGTGTAATAAATTATAATATTTGTAACTTATGTTGTCAACACGGATTCCGTGGCAAATAAAAAATTTTGACAGATTTTCTTATGATTTATTAACCGCAAAAACTCTTTACTCCTTAAAACAATGATTTTACTCCAATTGGTATTGAAATTAGTACAAGATTTGTTAAAATAACTATGTCATATTGTGACGAATTTTGTAGTTGCAAAATGACACAATAAACTGCAGTTTAAAATCAATTAAGAATAAGGGGTAAATTAAGTGAAAAAAATCAAAAATTTATTAAAGAAAACAGTTGTTCCAGCCTTTTTAGTTGTATTTTGTATGACTTTTATGGCAGTTCCAGTATATGCTGCGAGTGATTCGTACACATCGACTTTGTCTTTTCAAGGTGAATATGGAGGTAAATCCAGACAATATAATCACCAAAACATAATGTACGCTGCAGGTGTTGAAAGTTATATCGGTGGCAAAAAAATAGCATATAATTCATCTGTTAGTAAAAAGTTTAGTAAACAATATCGAGTGGAACTGTATAGAAAAACTGGTTGGTTTACAAAAGATAAAATTGGTAGTGTTAATTTAAGCAGATATAGTTACGGTAGTGCTAAATGGACTAATGTTGGTAAAGGTGAGTATTATTTTTACTTTGTGAAAGCAAGGGATGGTGTATCAGTTAGGTCAAGCAAAGTAATTATGAAAGGATATTGATTTATGATAACTCAAGAACTTGCCATAATGTTTGGAATCATAGCAATAATTTTTGCTGCTGTAATCTGCATTTTGTTAAAAAAAGGTGTTAAAAAGACGGCTTTGGTTTGTATCTTCATAGCTTACATAACAGCCGTTGTGTGCATAGTTTTCTTCCCAATACCGTATGCCAGTGACCCGATTGAATATTTAAACGGCTATACTTGGTACAACTTTGTTCCGTTTGCAATGATTACGGAAGCTTTAAGTAACGGATTTGGTGAAACGGCATTTTTACAGATTTTCGGCAATATATTCTTATCTGTTCCGTTCGGATTTTTTGTTATGATGTGGATGAAAAAGCCTAAGCTTTGGAAGATGTTTGTTTTTGCATTTGCTTTTACTGTTACGATTGAAATTACACAAATGTTCCTCGGTTTTGCAATCCACAGTATGTACCGCAATGTTGACATTGATGATGTAATACTAAATGCAACGGGTGCGTTTATCGGTTTCGGTATTTATAAGATTTTACCGAAGTCATTTAAGAAAATGCTCACCGCATAATTAAATACATAACTACGGCTCTGTTTTGTTTGGACAGAGCCGATATTTTTTGCTGATTTTATTCTAAAAACCCTTTCACTCCCCAAAAACGCTCTTTTACTCCAAGGTATATTTATTTTCGACTTTGAATATTTAAAATGTAGACAGAGATTATTATTGAAATCTTCTTTATTAATTTGACAGTAAGTGCATAATTTGACAAGCATTTAACTTTACCGTCCTTGTTCTGTTTTTTGCAGAGCAGGGGCGGTGCTTTTTATGCTTGCCGTTATTATAAAATATAAAAACAGCGGACAGTCCATTAATTCGGAATGTCCGCTGTTTTGCCTTTTATTATGACTTGATTTTGTATTATTAATCGAAGAAGCCAAGACCTCTTAATGCGTTGATGAATCGTTTCATATAGTCAAGCGAGGTAACGGGCCACACAAATCCCATTCTGTAAAGAACCTGCATTGTATATGTGTTGCTCTTGCCGACTGTAAATGTCTTTTGACCGTGAGCCATGTTCTGATATGCAATCATACTCGAAAGAATCTTTGCTTTTTCGGGATCCTGCTCTGCTCTGTCAAGTGCAATCATATATTCCTCATACTCTGCACCCTGTGAATGAAGTCCGATTTTGTTCATTTCGGTGTAGAGGTCGCCCATAATGAGAGTATGGTTGTTGAACGGGTGGAACACGGTGCAATCCTTCGGAGCTTGTGCAAGCAGAAGAATTGCCTTTGCCACAAAATCAATCGGAGAAAGCTCAAACGGCATTTCCATTGCCTCATACGGATATTTGCCGATAAGAAGCGTAGATTTGAGTCTGCCCATAAATGTGTTGGTGGTGAAATTAATCTGATATTCACCGTCGCTGTTTCTTGCGGCAAGTGTGCCTACACGCATAATCTTTGCGTTAAAGCCCTTTGATACCTCTTCAAGAATCGCCCTTTCCGCAAGGAATTTTGACAGGGTGTACTTTGAACCCTCATGCTGACCAAAGTAAAGTTGATTTTCTTTGAGCTTGTCAACAGAACCTTGTTCGCCCACAAACATACCGCCAACGCTCATTGTTGACACATGAACAAGCCTTGCATTAGCCTTTTTGCAGAAGTCAAGTACATTGAGAGTACCGTAAAGGTTTACATCTTCAATGTCTGTACCCTTTGAAAAGTGCTTAACATTTGCGGCACAGTTGATTACCGTGTTAATGTCCTTGTCAATAAATTTATCGAATGATTCACGGTTTGTAACATCACCGCTGATAACGGTAACTCTGTCGGGATATCTTTCTTTCAGACTTTCTTCAAAGTAGTAATAGTAGATTGAGTTCATTCTGTTTTCGGCAGGATTATTGTTCTTGTCACGAATCATACAGTAAACCTTGCCGTTATACTTGTGAAGAAGTTCGTAGAGAATGTGTACTCCGAGGAAGCCGGCAGAGCCTGTCAGAAGAACATTGCCGAGTTTTTGAAGCTCACCGTTTTTAAATGTGTCAATATTATTCTTTTCAAGAACTTTATTGATATTTGTATAATCGTAGTCCGAAAGATTTTCAAGGTCGTCTTCGGCTGAATCATCCTTGCTCACAAATTTTGCAAGAGTCTGCGGAGTAGGATTTGCAAATATGTCGCTGTATGCAACCTCAATGTTTTTCTTTGATGCGGAGATTACAATTCTTGTCGCTGTAAGCGATGTTCCGCCGAGGTCAAAGAAGTTATCGTCTGCAAAAACATTGTCAAGTTCAAGAATTTCTGCAAAGATGTCGCAGAATGTTTTTTCAAGTTCATTCTTCGGCAACCGACCGCTTTCGGATTTGTTGCTTTTAGGTTCGGGAAGAACCTTTGTGTTGACCTTGCCGTTTGGTGTGAGAGGCATTTTGTCAAGCTGAACATATGCGCTCGGAACCATATAATCCGTGAGAGATTTTGCAAGCTCAGACTTAATTTCATTTGGCTCAATCTGTCTGTCGGCTGTATAGTAAACGCAGATTGCGTCAGCCTTGCCGACCTTTCTTATGAGAGCAATTCCGCTCTTGATTCCGTCAACTGCGGTCAGACACTTTTCAATTTCACCGAGTTCAATTCTTAATCCTCTCAGCTTAACCTGATTGTCGGTTCTGCCGAGAATAATAACATCGCCGTCTGTTGTCCATTTTGCATAGTCGCCCGAGCGGTAGGTGCGTTCACCGTTAAATTCGATGAATGCCTTTGCAGTCTGTTCGGGAAGTTTGTTGTAGCCGAGTGCAACACCGCATCCCTGAATGAGAAGCTCGCCCACAACTCCGATTGGAAGGAGATTGTTGTCTGAGTCAACGATATATTCCGTGTAGTTGCGTAACGGCTTGCCGATTGAAATTTCGTCTGTATTCGTAAGATTTTTTGCGTTTGAAGAAACCGTGATTTCAGTCGGACCGTAGGTGTTGATTATTATTGCGTTCGTCTTTTCACGCAGTATCCTTAATAGCTTGTCGGGATATTTTTCACCGCCCGAAAGTATAACCTTGCAGTTTGCCATTGCTTCTGCAAATTCGTCAAGCTCCATATATTGCAAAAGTCTTGACGGTGTAGAGTTGAACGCATCAACATTGTTTTCTTTAAAGAATTCTGCAAGTAACATCGGGTTTACCGTCTGTTCTTCACTTGCAAAAACGAGTGTAAGACCGTTGCAGAGCGACAGCATGGTTTCCTTTAGCGACATATCAAAGCTGATTGTAGTTACAGAGCCGTATGCGTGACAGTTGTCAACAACCTCTTTAACCTGAATGTTTGAGTCGCTGTATGCAAGGTAGTTTGCAATGCCGATGTGGCGGAGCATAACGCCCTTTGGCTTGCCTGTTGAACCCGATGTGTAGATGAGGTACGCAAGGTCGTCAGGCTGTACATAAACATTCGGATTTTCTTCATTATTGCCTGAAAGAAGTTTTGAAACATCAACCGTGCGGTCATATTTATTGAGCAGTTCGCCCTCGGTAATTACAAAGTCTGCGTCGCTGTCCTCAATAATACTGTCGATTCGCTCCTTCGGATAGTCGGGACATGACGGAATAAACGCACCGCCGGCCTTGAGAATACCGAAAAGTGATATGAAGAATTTTGAGGTTCTTTCAAGCAGAATAAGAACCTTTCCGCCCTTTTCAAGACCTTTTTCAATGAGTGAGTTTGCCGTGATATTTGCAAGACGGTCAAGCTCTTTATAGGTCAGTTTACCGTCACAAGCCGAAAGAGCAATTCTGTCTGGAGTTTTTGCAACCTGCTCCTCAAACATTTTGTGAAGAAGTTTTATCTTAACGGGAGCAATTTCGGTTGACTTAAAGCTTTCAAGCTGTGCAATTGCGGCGTTGTCAAGGAGTGAAACCTTTCTGATTTTGCCGTTTGGATTTTCGATAATATGTTCAACAGCACAGAGAACGGATTTTGCAAGCGTTCTCATAAGCTCACCGCTGTAAAGTGCATCATTGTACTGAACCACAACGCTCGGCTTGCCCTTGTAATCCTCAATGTGAACGGCTGTTTTAAACTTTGCAGTATTCATTTCAAGGTAATCACGGAAAACAGCTTTGCCGTCAATTTCAAGGTTATCAACAACACCAAGCTGATATTCGTACATAATGTTCGGCGCATAGCCGTATTTTGCACAAAGCTGTGCATAGGGATAAATTTCGTTTTCAATTGAATCAGTGAAAACAGCCTTGCTTTTTTCAACAAATTCAAGTGAGGTGATGTCCTCAATTTCAATGCCGAGTGCAAGAGTTTTTACAAACATACCAAAGCAGTTTGTAAGCCGCATATCGCTTCTGCCGTTGCTGATTGTGCTGATGTAAACATTTCTGCTGTTTACAAATCTTGAAATAGCGTAGAATGTGCCGGCAAGGAAAAGGTGGGCTGGAGTGATTCCGTGCTGTGAACAGAAGTTTTCAACCCTTGCCATATCAACGGGGACTGCCTGAGATGCAAGAGCACCGTCCTCTGCATGACCTCTGAGGTCTGCCGTGATTTCGCTTGCAGATTCAAAATTTTTCATCATATTGTCGAAGAACTTTTCAGCATTTCTAAATTCATCACTGCTTTCAGCCTTAATTTCATTCTCTGCATAATCAAAGTAGGTGTAGCTTTCAGGCTCAATATTACCTCCCTCGTACAGCGTTTTAAGCTGTTCAAAGAAAAGTGCAACGGATGCACCGTCAAAGATAAGGTGGTGGAAATCCGAAAGCAGATATACCGCCTTTTCGGTTTCTGCAACCGAGATTCTGAACAGCGGTGCTTTCATAAGATTGTGCGGTTTTACAAAATCCTTTTTGTAGACTTCAAGCTGTTCTTCCGTAAGCTTTTCAACGGGAACATTCGGTTTTGCAGAGTCAACATATGCCTGCTCAATATCATCGTTTTCAAGTGAAAGGTGAGTCATAATATATGGGTGAGCCTTGATTACCTTTACAACGCAGTCGGCAAGCTTTTGTGCATCGACTGATTTTGAAAATGTGAGAATTGACGGAATATTGTAAAGTGTGCTGTACGGATTTTTCATACAGTCAATATACACGCCGAGCTGAGTTTTTGAAAGGGGATAGAGAGCCTTATGTTCTTTCTTTTCTTCTTTTTTGACAGTTTGCGGATTTGCCGTACCGCTGAACATAAACTCCTGAAGTTCGTCCTCAATCGAAAGAACCGAACAGCCCTTCATCATCTTTTTAACCTGTGCCTCAAAGCCGAATGCCTTGTTGAGTTCAACTGCAAGCTTGATAACCGAAAGCGAGGTCATACCTGCGTTGATGAGATTTTCGGAAATATCAAAATCGCTGTGTCCGATAATCTTTTCGATAATTGCGGAAATTTTCTTTTCAAGGAATGTTAGTTCCCTCGGAGCGGAATTTTTCTTTTTTGAAGATTTTGCCTTGATTTCGGGAAGCTTGCGCTTGTCAACCTTGCCGTTTACATTGAGCGGAATTTTGTCAATCTGCATCGTAGCGGCGGGTACCATATACGGCGGCTTGTGTTCAAGAATAAATTCGTTGAGCTTTTGAATGTCAATTTTTCTGTCGGCAACAATGTATGCGTTAATGCATTGTCCGCCGCCATCAAGCTTTCTTGCGATTACAGCTGTGTTTGTAATGCCGTCATATTTGCGGATAATCTTGTCAACCTCGGAAAGCTCAATGCGGAATCCTCTGATTTTAACCTGACCGTCATTTCGTCCGATAAAATCAACCTTGCCCTCATCTGTAAGGCGAACAATGTCGCCTGTGTGATAAAGCCTTTCGTAACCGTTTTCATTGCAATACGGGTTCTTTTCGTATGCTTTTGCAGTCTGTTCGGGACGGTTAAGATAACCTCTTGAAACCTGCTGACCTGATACACAGAGCTCGCCCAAAGCCCCTGTCGGAAGCCGTCTGCCGTATTTGTCTGTTACATAAAGCTTGATATTGTCAAGCGCCTTGCCGACAGGAATTCTGTGATAGAGTTTGTCAACGGGCTGTGTTGTGATGTAAACCGTACATTCTGTCGGACCGTAACCGTTTATGAGTTCAAAATTCTTTGGCGGTTCAAGGGGAACAAGCCGTTCACCACCCGTAAGAAGATATTTGAGCGAGTGGTTGTCAATTTCGGTTGCAAACTGTCTTGCAACCTGTGTTGTCATAAATGCGTGGGTGATTCCGTTATCTTCAAAATATCTGTTCAGCCTTACAAGGTCAAGTCTGATGTCCTCCTCAATAATGTGAAGCTCGGCACCGCCGATAAGCGCAGGATACATTTCACTGAGACAGGCATCAAAACCGTAGCTTGCATATGCCGAAACAACGCTGTGTTCGTCAATGTCAGAGTTTCTGATATGAAAATCGCAGAATGAACGAACATTTTTGTGTTCAAGCATAGCACCCTTTGGAGTGCCTGTTGAACCCGATGTATAGATAAGTATAAACAAATCATCGGGTGAGGGTTTTGCAAAAACTGTGTCTGATTTCGGAAGATTCGGAATATCCTTTGTAAGAAGAATATCACCGCTGTAATCGGGCAAAAGCTCAAGCAGATTTTCGTCCGCAATAAGAAGCGTTGCATTTGCGTCCTTAATCATAAACTGAAGTCTTTCGGGCGGATATGACGGATCAAGCGGTTGATATGCCGCACCCGATTTCAGCACACCGATTGACGCAATCGGCATATATTCGCATCTCGGAATCAGAATTGAAACAACCTCTTCTTTACCGATACCCTTTGAGTGAACATAACCTGCAATTCGGTTTGTAATCTCATCAATTTCAGCGTAGGTGAACTTCTTTTCTTTATATACAACCGCTGTTTTGTCGGGAGTTTTTTTGCATTGCTCCTCAAACAAATCAACAACGGTTTTGCTGTCGTCAAACGGAAATTCCGTTTTGTTGAAGTTATCAAGCTCTGCAAGCTGATTTTCGTTTACAAGCTCAACTTCGCAGAGCTTGGATTTTTTAAGAAACTGCTCAACAATCTTTAAAAAGCTGTCGGCAAACGAACGAATAGTTTCCTCTTTGAATAAATCGTTTCTGTATTCAAAACGCAATTCAAAATCTGTTTCTGATTCAAATACCATAACATTCAATTTTGAAATGGCACTTTTTAACGGAACAAGTTTTAATTTTAGAGCCTGACCGCCTATTTTAAATGTGTTGAATATGTCAGCCTGATAGGCAAGCATAATGTCAGCAGAAAGGTCATAGTCGGACGCAAGTTTCATAAACGGAAACCAATCGTTTGCAACTGTTTCCTTTATGTTCCTGCGTATTTTTTTGAGGTAGTCCGAAACTGTATCTTCTTCGTCAATATTTGCGTGGATAGGAAGTGTGCGAACCATCATGCCGACCGTATTTTTAAGCTGTTTGTCAAATCTTCCGTGAGTAACCGTGCAAACCGTTGTTTCGCTTTGATTTGTAAACTTTGCAACTGCGTATTCATATGCACCGAGGAAAACAGTGTACGGTGTAATTTGGTTTGCTAAGGCAAAATTGCGAACATCCTCAACGGAGAATTTTCCGTTCGTGGATAATTCAAAAGAACCGTTCGGTTTATCCTCAACCTCTGAATTCTCTGCAAAATCTTCCGTTATTTCCGACTTTGACTCAACAGCCGAAAAAATGCTGTCATAATAGTTCTTTGATTTTTGATATTCTTCGGTTTCTTCAAGCTTTTCCTCAAAAACAGAAAGATCAAGCTGAGAAAACTTTTCGGGTTCAAGCTCTTTTCCGTCATATGCAAGTGCAATGTCATTGCAGATAACCGAAACAGATGTGCCGTCAGAGATTATATGGTGAAAGTCCATCGCAAACATAGATTTGTCACCGCATTCAAAAACCGCAAATCTGAACAGAATGTCTTTTTCAAGGTCAAACGGCTTGACAAAATCTTTGCCTGCCTGTTCAAGGTTATCAACCTGTACAACAGGAATGTCAAAATCAACGCTGTCACGAGGCTTCATCATCGGACTTCCTGTTGAACTGTCAATAAAAATTTTCATAACAGGGTGATTGTCAACAGCTTTTCTTACGGCATTTATCAGCCTGTCGGTATCAAGACTTCCACTGTCAAAAACATAGGTGCAGGGAATGTTGTACATTGTGCCTTTTGGGTTGTGCATACACGAAAGATAAACACCCATCTGGCTCGGTGTAAGCGGATAAAGCTCTCGCTTTTCACCTTTGTATGTATCAAGCAAGTTGATTAAATTACTCATAATATTCAACTCCGTTTGTTAAAGTTTAATTATTGTGCGGTTGAAACCAAGCACCCTTGAATATTCAACCTTATCCGAAATCGCCTTCACAACTGTGAGAGGACTCATCTCAAATTCCTTGTCGTCATTGAGCGGATCAAATTCGTCACCGTTGTCACGAACAGAAATAATGGTTTCGTTTTTATCGGCAAAAATTCTGATGTCGATGTCTGCAAACTTCTTTTTGCCTTCCATTCTTTCAGCGCAGTTTGCCGCCATTTCTTCAACGGCAACTGCAATCCTGTTTGCACGGCTTTCTTCAATTCCGTTTTTTGAAAGAAAAGAGGAGAGGTAGAGCGAAACGCCTGCCGCATTTTCTTTTGTTCCTTTGAACGAAAGGGCAAGAAGCTCGTTGTCCTCGGTTTCTTCAAGAAGGTAAAAGTTTTTATACTTTCCGCCCGATTTTCTCTTTTCGGCAAGGTCAATAAAATACACAACTACAAGTGTTCCCACCTGTGCAACCACGAGTGAATACCATACGCCCGTGATGCCGAAAAATTTGCCGAGAATTAAAGCTGACGGAATGAGTATGACGATTCCGTTGATGATTGAAATTGCAGTAGAAATAGCTCTTTTCTGCGTTGCCATATAGTAGTAAAGCAACAAAAACGAGAATGAAAGTCCGGGAAATGACAATGCGTTGATTCTCATTGCCGGAACTGTGTTTGCAATGTCTGTGGGTGAAGTAATTCCGAAAAATTTAATTATCGGTTCAGGCTCGATACAGATGAAAAGCATAATTACAACGCTTGAAACAGCAAGCACCCTTGCGGCTCTGCGGAATGCATAGCGCACACCGTCATAGTCCTTTTCACCAAGACAAACCCCGATAATCGGAATCATTGTCTGACTTGCACCAGTGATGAACATTGACATAAAAATTTGGCTTGACGAGCATACCGAATATGAAACCATACCCGCACTTCCGCCTATGCTCTGAATAATTGTGTTTAAAAACAGCATTTTAACTGTTATCAGCATTGTACCTAATGCTCCCGAAAGTCCGATTGTAACCATTTTTCCGAGAAACTTAAAGAACTGAACGGGATTTCTGAGAATTGAAAAGTCAAAGTGCAATGTGCTTTTCTTCATGATGAAGTGTGTTGACATCATCACAAACCCTACCGCATAGCCTGTTACGGTCGCAATTGACGAGCCTGCAATGCCCATTTTGAAAGCACCCATAAACAGGAAGTCAAGTCCGAGATTTACGGCATTTGCCACAATTACAATGTTTGATGCAAACGCAGGTCTTGCGTCTGCTCTTACAAAGTGAATTGAACACATGAGCAAAAGGTAAATCGGTGTGCCGATTATGAACGGAACATAGTATTGATACAACAGAGATTTAAGCTCTGCGTCCTTTGTAAGCAACGAGCTTATCGAGTCGGCAAGCGGCAGCTGAATTGCAATAAAAATTACGCTGAGTGCGATAAGTACGATAAATGTTGAAGTGAAAACACGGTCAGCCTGCTTTTCGTCACGCCTGCCCTTTGCAAATGAAATTATCGAGGACGCACCGAGTCCGAAAAGAATAGTAATCGAAAAATAAAACTGCGAAATAGGGGACATAAGGTTGATTGCCGCAAGTGAGTTTTGCCCCAGAAGATTGCCTGCAATAATTGAGTCCACAATCATCGCAATGTTTGTTGCCATAGCCGTCAGAACTGTAGGAAGAAAATATTCCGTGTATTTTTTGTTGACGGTAACGGCATTTCTGCCAAGTACGGTACTGCTCATTTTAACTCCTTATCCCTGCTCAATGTCAAGGTAGTCAGACATCCCCGTCATTGAGAACAGCTCCATAATTGTGTTGCTTACATTGACAATTTTAAGATTTCCGCCCTTGCTTTTGAGGTTTTTATAAAGTGCAAGAATAACTCTCAGTCCCGAGCTTGAAATGTACTCAAGGTCTTTAAGGTTGAGAGTTACGGTTTCAACCTCGTCAAAATCAATGCTCTTTGCCTCGTCATCAAGCTGCGGTGCTGTCATTGTGTCAAGACGGCCTTTGAGTGTGATAATAACATTCTGATTGCTTATAGCCTTATTGATTTCCATAGTTAGTTCCTCCAATAAATTTTATTCTTAATTTCAATCGTTCAACATTTCCATTATAGTGTCAATACCGTGACAAAATACTGACAATCGGATTATTATAACCTGATTTTGGAAACATTGTATTATTCGGTTTTGAATTTTGAGTGATGAATAATTGATTCTTTAAATTAGAAATTCTTTGTAATTGTAAAAATGTTTTTGCCGTTAGATCTTTCATAGGAAAGAGTGTCGGAAAGTTTCTTTGTCATAAAAATTCCCAGACCGCCGATGCTTCGTTCTTCAAGCGGAGCGTGAATGTTCGGCTCTGCAATTTCAAGCGGATTGAATTTTTTTCCGCTGTCAATGAATTTTACAACAATGCAGTCTGAAAGTTTGCTAACTTCAATTTCAGCCTTGCCGACATTTTCACCGTAAGCATAGTTGCAGATGTTTACAAACACTTCCTCGCAAATCAGTTCAAGCTCAAAAACAAGCTTACCGTCTGCATTTTCACCAAGCATATTTGTCACAAATTCTATAACATTCGGCAGATTTTCCTTAACGGCATCAACGCAAACGATTGGCATAATTCTCACTCACTTTCAAAACACCTGTTTCAACATAATATACAGTTTTATACAGGTACTGAATCATAAAAATTATACAACATTTTGAAGAAGAAATCTATAGAATTTGAAAAAATATTGCTAAATTGTGAAAATGTTTTAATTAATTGCGTTTGCACCGCATTTTTGAAAAAACAAAACCGTGCAAAACTGATTTTTGTTTTGCACGGTGTATGGTTATTTTGAGCATATGTCAACAAGTTTAAATTTTTACTTTTCCTAATGCTTTATATTCTTCATCACCGCAAGGATTTATTAGTTTATACCTGTCAATAAATCCGTCATTATCGTGGTGGAAAATATAATGCTCGTAGCTTGTATCACAATCAGGCAAGCCTAACTTTGCTTCAAGTGTCAGATTGTTTTCAAACGACTTTTTAATTATGTTTTCAATTACTTTGTCAGATTCATAGTAACTTATAATTTCGGCTTCGTTAAGACCTGATTCATCATAGCTGTATTTTTCAAGTTCAATTTCATCTATTTTTGTTCTTGTTGCCTTATTACTTGAAACCGACGCAGTCAGGAATGATTTTATTTTGTTATCTGAATCATAAATACATTCTGATAATTTGATAATGGAATTATCATAGTTATCTATATCAATTCCTGTGACGAGATTATCTTCGTAAATAAGCACTTCTGTCTGTACGGCTTTCCAATCTAACAACGAATTAACCGCAACAAGTCTGTTATCACTGTCAAAAAGATATTCCTTGTCAGGATTTGTGCGCTTTGTAATTCGTTTCAGAAGTTTGCCTCGTCTGCAACCGCCTATAATCAAATCGTCAACAGGACTTGGACAGTAGTATCCTCTGTATATTCCGTTTTCGTTGTTTGAATATTCTTTTCTGACGGCAGATTTTTCGGCAAGTTCACGCAGATTTTTTAATAAAGGTGTATAATAATCTACTTTTTCTGCAAGTCGATTTTTCTCGCTTAACATAAACTCGTTTAATTTAAGCTCTTTGTTTCTGCGTTCTTTAACCATTTCGATACACTCGGGTGTTTCATTAATTTTAAACATAATAAACCTCAAATTAAGAAAATAATTACAGACCATGCAATCATAACAAGACAAAAGCCTAATATCTCAAATCGACTGCCAAAGTAAAAATCGCCCGTACTTTTGCGTTCTTTTACCGCTGTTGAAATTGTAAAAATCATCGAAATGATACTGTCGGGAATGAGTATGGCAGACACGGCAATTTTAATCGGCAAGCTAAGATTAAAAAACACAGTAAGTACCATTGTGCCGACCGTGACTGTAATTCCCACAATCAACAGAATGGTAAGAGCAAAACTGCTCTCTGCCATTATACTTTGTTTGTCAGATGATTTGTGCCTGTTTATGTTTCTCATTTTTTACTCCGATATTTTTGTTATCCATATTATAAAACCTGAAAAAGCCAAAATCAATAATAGCCTAAAATTAGTTTCTAAATTTGGCATTACTCACAAAGAAAAGAGGTAAGTTTTGTTGCACTTTACCTTTTTGAAAAGCGGTTGTAAATTTGTGTAATATATTATTTACTTTTGCCGAGTTAAATATTATAATAAAGGGTATGCTTGCAAAATATATCTGCAATATTTTGTAAAAAATGAATTTAAAGTATGGAGTTAAAAATGGGTGGGAAAAATTTAATAAAATCTAACCGAAAGGTTATTCTTGAGGGAATGCGTGACGGTATTCCGATTGGACTCGGCTACCTTGCCGTTTCGTTTTCACTCGGCATTGCCGCAAAAACTGCGGGACTTAATGCGTTTCAAAGCTTTCTTGCAAGCCTTTTGTGCAACGCATCGGCAGGCGAATATTCGGGCTTTACCGTAATTGCGGCTGATTCGTCATATTTTGTAATTGCGCTTGCAACCCTTGTTGCCAACGCAAGATATCTTCTTATGAGCTGTGCGTTAAGTCAGCGTATTTCAAAGGACACCTCGATTATCCACAGACTGTTGCTTGGATTTTTTGTTACAGACGAATTTTTCGGAATTTCAATTTCACGGTCGGGCAAGCTGAATCCTTTCTATACCTACGGTGCAATTCTCATAGGCTGCCCGTGTTGGGCATTCGGCAGTATGCTCGGCACAATTGCAGGCAATCTGTTACCGCTTCGTATTGTCAGCGCACTAAGCGTTGCACTTTTCGGAATGTTCCTTGCAATCATAGTTCCACCGTCAAGAAAGAACAAAACACTTCTCGGAATTGTACTTGTCAGCTTTGCGGCAAGTTTTGCATTTGCATATATTCCCGTCATCAATCAGATTGACGAGGGTACACGCACGATTATTCTTACAATCGTAATTTCGGCAGCGGCGGCATTGCTGTTCCCTGTCAAAGAAGAGGAGGAGAACGAAAATGTCGCATAATCCCTATATATACATACTCATTATGGCGGCTGTAACATTCGCAATCCGTGTTCTTCCGCTTACACTTGTTAAAAAGCAGTTTACAAACACATTTGTGCGTTCGTTTCTCTACTATGTGCCGTATGTAACGCTTTCGGTAATGACATTTCCGGCAATAATCAACGCAACTCACAGTCCGATTGCAGGCATAGCAGCCTTTGCGGCAGGACTTGTAGCGGCATGGTTCAACGCAGGTCTTTTCAAGGTTTCATGCGTATGCTGTGCAGTTGTGTTCATTCTTGAATTTTTTGTGTGACATTTTTGACGCATAACCTGTTGTTTAATTAGTTTGGAAAGTTTTGATTAACTGAAAGGATTTTTAAAATGAAGTTTTTGCATATTTCGGATTTGCATATTGGAAAATATGTGAATGGCTACAGAATGCTTGACGATCAACGCTATATGCTTGAGCGGATTGTTGAGATTATAAAAGAAAAAAATCCCGACGCTTTGCTGATTGCAGGAGATATTTATGACAAGTCTTTGCCGTCTGCCGAGGCAGTTGAATTGTTCGACAACTTTATGACTGAAATTGCAGGACTTCACGGCAAAACAGGGTTGAAAACCTTTGTAATCAGCGGTAATCACGATTCGCCCGAAAGAATCGGTTATTTCAACAAGCTGATTGAACTCAACGGAATTTTTACCGACGGTGTGTTTGAAGGTGTTGCAAGAAAAAATACTGTTGAATGTGACGGAGAAAGGGTTAATATTTTCTCGTTGCCGTTTATCCGTCCGTCATTTGTGCGTAAGGCATATCCCGAAGAATCGGCTAAAATTACCGACTATACAACTGCTGTCAGGGTTGTGCTTGAACATTCCGATATCAATGCCGATGAAACCAATATTTTGATTGCTCACCAATTTGTAACGGGCAGTGAAACCTCGGGTTCGGAGTCAAGCCTCGGTACGCTTGATAATGTTGAACCGTATGTTTTTGAACCGTTCGATTATGTTGCACTCGGTCATATTCACGGCAAGCAGATTATGGGCAAAAACAAAAATATTGCCTATTGCGGTTCGCCGATAAAATATTCAAAAACGGAATGTCGCAACAAAAAATGTGTGATTTTCGGCGAGCTTTCAAACGGAAAATTAAATCTTGAAGAAATTCCCGTACAGCCGTTGCATGATATGAGAATCATAAAAGGAACTCTGCGTGAACTTGCAGAAAATCCGATATCCGACACATATGACGATAAAACCGATGATTATGTTTTTGCCGAGCTTACGGACGAAAATCCCGTTACCAATGCATTTTCAACGCTTGAAAATATCTATCCCAACATTATGGGACTTGAATATGTCAATAGAAAAAAGAGCATTGAAATGACTCCCGAAATGTACGGTAAAACAGAGGGTAAGAGCAATATTGAACTGTTTTCGGATTTCTATAAAATGCAGAACGGAAAAGAGATTGAACCCGAATCCGTAAAAATTATTGAGAGAATTTTCAAAGAAATCGGAGGTGTAAACGATGAAACCGATTAAACTGAAAATGAGCGCTTTCGGTCCGTATGCCGATGTTGAAACGGTCGATTTTTCGGCATTTGACGGCAAAGGGCTTTTCCTCATAACAGGCACAACGGGCGCAGGAAAGACAACAATTTTCGATGCAATCTGCTTTGCACTTTTCGGCGAAACAAGCGGTTCTTCACGAAACGGCGAAATGCTCCGCAGTAACTTTGCAAAACCGCTCACACGCACCTATGTTGAGCTTGACTTTGAACACAGGGGAAAGAAGTACCGCATCATCAGAACCACCTCAAATGAGGTTGCAAAAAAGCGTGGAACAGGCAGTAAAATTGAGGGTGCGTCAGCAGAGCTTACGGGTGATGACATTACAACTCCGCTCACAAAAACGGGCGAGGTCAATAATAAAATCAGCGAAATTATCGGCTTGAAATGTGATGAGTACCGCCAGATTGCAATGCTTGCACAGGGCGAATTCAAAAAATTCATTGAGTCGGGAAGTGAAAAGCGAAGCGAGATTTTTCGCAAAATTTTTCACACGGACATCTACAAAGAATTTCAGGATAAATTGAAAACAGAGTCAGCCGAAAAGCTTGAAGAAAAGAAAAAGGTCTGCGAACTTATCAAGTCAAAAACCGTTGCCGTTGAAATTCCCGATGATGACAGCTTTGCCGAAATCAGCGAAAAAATCAACCTCTATACCGACAGAACAGACCTTACGGTAATTGATATTGAGCAATTTCTTTTGCACCTATCGGTACTTTCCAAGATGCAGAAAAAGGACAATGCAGAAATTGAAAAAAAGCGAAAAGAGCTTGAAAAGATAATTCTTGAGGAAGAAAAGAAAAAGGCTCTTGCAGTTGAAATTAATAATAAATTCGATACTCTTGATACCGAAAAGCTCCGCCTCGAACAGCTTTTGCAGAGCAAACCGCATTACGATGAAATGCTCAAAAAAGCTGAGAATGACGAAAAAATACTGCACTCCGTAAAGCCAAAATATGACAGCTTTGCCGAGTCACGGAAAAGATATGATTCGACACTCAAAAACTGTAAAAATGCGGAAATAAACAGAAAATCTGCCGAAGAAAATTTGAAATTAAAACAGAATGTTTTTGCCGAGAAAAAGTCGCTTGAGGGCAAAATTGCAACGCTAAACGAGGAATCGGGAAAACTCCGTGCAAAGGAAGATACTTACAGAAAATATTTTAACCTTACGGCAAATTTGAATGTATATGAATCAGTTTTGCAAAATTCCGAAAAAGAAATTTCAGACAACAGAAAATCTTATTCGGATACGGAAAATCTAAAGACAAATGCGGAAAAATTTATCTCAGAAAACAGTGACACAGAGCAGAAAATTTTTGACGCCAAGAGCAAAATAACAGCATTGAAAGACAAATCAGGCAAGGCTGAAAGGCTTTCTGCGGAATATGAAAATCTCGAAAAAATCAATGCAAGGTTGACTAATGCAAAAGCAGAATGTGCCGACCTTGCAAAGTCGGCAACGGCACTCAACAACGAGTACAACGAACAGCACAACATTTATATAATGAATATGGCGGGCGTGCTTGCCGACACACTCGAAGATGAAAAACCGTGTCCCGTCTGCGGTTCATTGCATCATCCGAATCCGGCAAAACACAGCGAAAATGCCCCCGACAAGGATACGCTCGATGCTTTGAAGGCAAGGTGTGAAGTTGCTGAAAGCGCCGTTCATAAAAAGTCAAATGAGGTCACAAGGCTTGAAACGGAATCAGAATCCGCAAAAACAAATGTCACGGAATTTGCGAATGCACTTGAGGTTGATGCCGAAACACTTTCAGCCGAAATGATTTCACAGCTTTTGTCGGAACAAAAGAAGCAATTAAATGCGCTTGAAACCGAAGCTTCTGACCTTGAAAAAGTCAGAGAACAGCGTGATGTCTGCAAGACTGAAATCTTAAGGTTTGATGAAAAGCTTAAAAAGCTTGACCTTGTTCATACAGAATTAATCCGCAAAAATGCTGACGCAAAAAGCAAATATAATTCCGCAAAAGAAGAAACTGAGAGTCTTAAAGCGGAGATAAAATACTCATCGGTTGAAGAACTGTTGAATGCTGCAAAGGCTTGTGCCGACAAGGCAGAGCAGATTAAGTCGGAAATCGACCTTGCGCAAAGCGAGCTTTCAAATGCAAAATCAGATTTTGATGGCAAGGTTTCTGTTGAAAATGAAACTGCAAAACAGCTGAAAAATTTTGAATCTGAACTTGAAAACAAAAAAACGGAGCTTGATATTGTTCTTTCAGAGAATAATATCTTGGAATGTCCCGACTTTAATTTGTTGACCGAAGATTCTATAAAAGAATTAAAACGAGAGGCAGAAATCTTTACCGATTCTCTGAAAAAATCTCGGGCAACGGTTGAAGCCTGTGAAAAATCAGTTGAAGGAAAGCAAAGGGAAGATGTCCTTAAAATCAATGAACTGATTGATAGCTATACTTCTGAAAAGGAAAAATGGGACAATCTTTATACCGCAGGCGACAGAAGTCTGCACAATAATCAAAACATTTACAACAGCGTTGAAAAGCTGAAAAATGACTTTGAGGAAAAGCTCAGAATAGCCGATGTTTACGAAAACCTCAAGAAAACCGCTAACGGTGAAATTGTTTCCGATAACAGCAAAATCACCTTTGAACGCTACATTATGGGTTCGTATTTTGAACAGGTTTTGTACTATGCTAATCTGCGTTTTTCAAAAATGACTGGCGGTCGCTATGAAATTGTCCGTGGCGAAAGCCGTGACAAGCGAATCAGTGCAGGGCTTGAAATCAGCGTTCGTGATAATTTTAACAACAAGGAAAGGGATATTTCATCTCTTTCGGGCGGAGAATCTTTTCAGGCGTCACTTGCGCTTGCACTCGGACTTTCCGACATTATTCAGCAGAGAAACGGCGGAATCAGACTTGATTCAATCTTTATTGACGAGGGATTCGGTTCACTTGACAACGACAGCCTTGCATCTGCAATTGAAACGCTGAATGACCTTACAGGCAACGGCAACCGCCTTGTGGGTATCATTTCCCACATAAGCGAGCTGAAAAACAGCATAGGCAACAAAATCGAGGTTGTCGGCACAAAGTCGGGCAGTTCAATAAAAATTATTACAGATTAACATATCACATCATATTATGCAGCGGAGCAGAGATTTTCTGTTCCGCTATTGTATTTTAAAATTTGTTGTGCTACAATGTAGTTAGCAAAGGCTAACTACAAGGAGGTCAATATGCTTTTAAACGGACTGATTATAATTTTAATACCGCTTCTCGGAACATCGCTCGGCTCAGCCGTTGTACTTTTTTCAAAAGGTGAGCTCAATCAAAAGCTGCAAAAATTTCTGCTCGGATTTGCATCGGGAGTAATGATTGCGGCATCAATATGGTCGTTGTTGATTCCCTCAATTGAAATGGCAGAAAGTCAGAACATAGTTGCGTGGATTCCAGCGACAGTCGGATTTTTGCTCGGAATTGGATTTTTGCTTTTGCTCGACAGCGTTATACCGCATATGCACCTTGACAGCGACAATCCCGAGGGCGTTCGTTCAAGCCTTTCAAAGAACACTATGCTCGTTCTTGCCGTTACCTTGCACAATATCCCGGAGGGAATGGCGGTTGGTGTAACATTTGTCGGAGCAATTTCGGATAATACGGGAATAACCGTTGCAGGTGCATTGGCTCTTGCTGTAGGTATTGCAATACAGAATTTTCCCGAGGGGGCAATAATTTCACTTCCGCTCCATGCAGGCGGAGCGTCACGCAAAAAGTCATGCTTTCTCGGAATTATGTCGGGAGTTGTAGAGCCTATCGGTGCTGTACTTACGGTGATTTTTGCAGGAATAGCAGTCCCATTGTTGCCGTATCTTCTCTCATTTGCCGCAGGAGCAATGATATATGTTGTAACCGAAGAGCTTATTCCGGAATCACAAAACGGCAAACATTCCAACATCGGAACAATCGGTGTTGCAATAGGATTTACGCTGATGATGGTTCTTGATGTTGCTCTCGGATAAATTTTTAAAAAATCGGAAAATTTCACTCTGCAAATTCTTGACAAATTTGTCATATATTATATAATTAATGGTAAAGTTGTTGTGTAAAACAACTTAAATATATGTACATTTGTGCATATGAGCGTTAAAGGAGGACTTTATATGTTGAAAGTATTCAAGAACGAAAAATTATGGTGTGCAGTTGCAGGCGCAGCAGCAGTAATCGTAGGCAAAAAGATACTTAAAGCAGATAAAACCCGCAGTCTTGCAGTTACAGGTCTTGCAAAGGGTATGAAGCTTCAGAAAGATGCAAAGGCAGCTTTCCAGAATATGAAGGATGAAGCTTCGGATATCTGCTATGATGCTAAAACAGAGGCAGGTATTCACGAAGATGCTGCCGCTGAAGAAGTGACAGAATAATGAAATTTAAAATTGTCTATGACAAGCCGCAGAGAATTCGTTTTCGCTGCGGCGCATATGCATTTGATAAGGAGTATGAGGGGGCAATCTATAATCTTGTGACCGCATCTCCTTATGTGAATTCGGCACAGGTAAGTTCTGCAAACGGCGGTATTCTTGTCAATTACACAAAGGGCAGCAGAAGTAAAATTATCGACCTTGTAAGAGCTATTAATGTAAAAACTCTTAAAAAGAATGAACCGAGTGCAGAATTTGGAATTCAGAAGATTGACAGCGATTTTCATGACAATCTTTTCACTCTTGTTGCAAAGCACTATCTTTCAAAGATGTTCCTTCCTGCTCCGATAAGAACGGCAATCACTCTTTACAGAAGTGCAAAATATATTAAAAAGGCTCTCAAAACTCTTTGGAACGGTAAACTTACCGTAGATGTGCTTGACGGTGCATCTGTTGTGGCATGCTTGTGTCAACGCAAGTTCAAAACAGCTGCAACGGTTATGTTTATGCTCAGAATATCGGGCTTGCTTGAAGAATATACTCACGCAAGAACAAAGGCGGTTCTCACAGACAGCCTTGCAATTAAGACCGATAGAGTATGGCTTGTTACAGATGACGGTGATGTTCTCATTCCGATTGATGATTTGCGTGTCGGCAACAAAATCCGTGTTCAAACAGGCAAGGTTATTCCTGTTGACGGTGTTGTTGCAGACGGTGAGGCAACCGTAAACGAGTCGTCAATGACAGGCGAGCCGTTGCCTGTATTAAAGCGTGAGGGAATTTCCGTTTATGCAGGTACGGTAATCGAAGAGGGCAGTATTGTTGTAACAGTCCGTCAGCTTGCGTCAAATACTAAAATCAGCAAGATTATTGAGCTTATCGGCAATTCCGAGGAACTCAAGGCAGGTGTTCAGAGCCGTGCCGAAACTCTTGCCGACAGAATTGTTCCGTTCAGCTTTATCGGATTTTTCGCAACTCTTATCTTCACAAAAAACATCACAAGGGCAGTTTCACTTCTTATGGTTGACTACTCCTGTGCAATCAAGCTGTCAACCCCTATTGCCGTAATTTCGGCTGTAAAAGAGGCGGCTGACAACGATATTACAATCAAGGGCGGAAAGTATCTTGAGGCTTTTGCAAACGCTGACACAATCGTGTTTGATAAGACAGGTACTCTCACAAACGCAGAGCCTGTTCTTGAAAAGGTTGTTGCATTCGGCGATTATACCGAGGACGAGGTTCTCAGAATCTCAGCCTGTCTTGAGGAGCATTTTCCGCACAGCGTAGCAAATGCCGTTGTAATCGGTGCTGAAAAACGAGGAATTTCTCATTCCGAGGAGCATACAGAGGTTGAGTATGTTGTTGCCCACGGTATTGCAACAACACTTCACGGTCAGCGTGCAATAATCGGCAGTAAGCATTTTGTTGTTGAGGACGAAAATGTTACCGTTACAAAGGAACAGCAGAATATTATTGACGAAAAATCCGGCTCATGTTCCGTGCTTTACCTTGCAATCGGCGGTGAACTTTCGGGTGCATTGTGCATCAGCGATCCGCCTCGAAAAGAAGCAAAACAGGCAATTGATATGCTCAAAAAACAGGGCATAAAGAATGTTGTTATGCTCACGGGCGACAGTTACAGAGCCGCAAAGGCGACTGCCGCAATGCTCGGAATTACCGACTATAAGTGTCAGGTTCTCCCCGAGGACAAGCACAGATATGTTGAAGAAATGAAGCAGAACGGTCAGAAGGTAATTATGGTCGGTGACGGTATCAACGATACTCCGGCACTTGCCGCCGCAAATGTTTCGGTTGCAATGAACGATGCGTCCGACATTGCCCGCGAAACTGCGGACATTACCATAAAAGGCTCTGATTTGCGTGCGCTTGTGCGTGTTCGCAAGTTGAGCAAAGACCTTATGAAACGAATCAACAAAAACTATCGTTTCATAATTGCTTTCAATTCGGCACTTTTGCTTTCAGGCTTTATGGGCGTTATTCAGCCGTCGGTTTCGGCATTTTTGCATAATGCGTCAACTATGATGATTTGTGCAAAGAGTATGACTCCGCTGACAAAGAAAAATGATAAAGGCAAAGCTTTGTCGCTCCCTGAAAAAGCAGAGCAGTAATTTTAGTGGATATAAGTAAATATTTCAAAAAACAACCGCTGTCAGGTTTAATCCAGACAGCGGTTTTGTGCTTAATTAAGCGGATTTTTTTACTTTTACATACGCATAGATGTAGGCAACGGCAATGCTTATCAGAAGAATTGCAACCATAATAATTGTTGAATTGATTCCCTTTATGAATGAGCTTTCAATGATTGTCAAAACTCCGGTAACTACAAAGGCAATTCCGCCGGCTCGGTTTGATTCATACCACGCCAAGTCACTGCTTTGAGTCCATGATGTTTTTACTCCGATAAACGAATTTCGTTTTGTTTTCGGAAGAAAGTTGCCCGCAATAATCAACATCAAACCCATAACCGTATTTATAATGAACGGCACATTATCTGTAAAAGTTGTGCTGTCGGGCTTTAAAATTGCCAGAATGAGAAACATCAATTGAAGAATATTGAAAGCCGCAATGATTGATGTCACAAGTATCGCAGTGATTTTTACATTGTTATTTATCTTTTCAACGCTGTTTGTGCTGTATTTAGTATATATCTTGGTATACACCATGTAAAATGCATACATAAACAGAATGATTGCAGGAAAAATGAAGTTTTCATATTTTGAACCGTAACGGTCAACAGCACCGCTTGCGTTGTAGTGCATGGGAACGGTGTCATTCATAAAGAATAAAAATACGGAAGTAAGCAAAGTGGGCAATATGGAAAGTGCAAGCATAATTTTATTCAGCTTTTTCATAAAATCAACTCCTAAAATTGTTTAAGCCATATTATGAGTTCGTCAAACAGGGTTGTGTTAAGCTCATAATAAACATAATTTTTTTCTTTTGATTCAATCACCAGGTCGTTTTTCTTCAACAGATTGAGGTGATATGAAAGCGATGCAGGTGAAATTCCAAGTTCTTCGGCAATATCGCCTGCAATCATTTTCTTGCCTTTCAGCATTGTCAGAATATTTCTTCTTATCGGATCTGAAAGTGCTTTAAGTGTACCGTTCAGTGACAAGCAGATACCTCCTCACAAAGTCCTATTACATCTATTTAAAAAATATTTTAAATAGCTTGTAGCTTTATTATAGCCTGATTTACCGAAAAGTCAAGAACTATTTAAAAATATTTTTAAATAGCTTTAAAATATCTCTGACGAATATTGCAGAAAAAATAAAAATTTCTCTTGATTTTCTTTGTTGAGTGGTATATAATAATACTCAGTTAGCAGAGGCTAACTCTTTTGAATAAATCATGTGGACTTCCCTTGCGGGTACCGAAAGCCTTTACTCGGGAGGATGTGCTTACCTCCCGACAGGGTTGTCTGCAAGAAAAAAGTTAGGAGAATTATAATGACTTATTTGGAAATTGAAAAAGTAGTCGGCAGAGAAATTCTTGACTCCCGTGGCAATCCGACAGTTGAGGCAGAGGTAACACTCGTTGACGGTACTGTTGCAAGGGGTACTGCCCCAAGCGGTGCGTCAACAGGCGAATTTGAGGCACTTGAACTCCGTGACGGTGACAAGTCAAGATATCTCGGCAAGGGTGTTTCAAAAGCAGTTGAAAATATTAACACAGTAATTAATGATACAGTTGCAGGTATGGATGCATCAGACATTTATGCAGTTGACAAGGCTATGATTGAGGCTGACGGCACAAAGGACAAGTCAAAGCTTGGCGCTAACGCAATTCTTGCCGTTTCAATTGCAACAGCAAGAGCAGCCGCAACAGCACTCGATATTCCGCTTTACAGATTCCTCGGCGGTATCTCGGGCAACAGACTCCCTGTTCCTATGATGAACATCCTCAACGGCGGTGCTCATGCCGCAAACACAGTTGATGTTCAGGAATTTATGATTATGCCTGTAGGCGCACCGTCATTCAAGGAATGTTTGCGCTGGTGTGCAGAAGTTTTTCACGCACTTGCTTCCCTCCTCAAATCAAAGGGACTTGCAACATCAGTAGGTGACGAAGGCGGTTTTGCTCCGAACCTTGCAAGTGATGAGGAGGCTATTCAGTATATTCTTGAGGCTGTTAAGAATGCCGGCTATGAGCCGGGCAAGGACTTTATGATCGCTATGGACGCCGCATCATCGGAATGGAAGGGCGAGAAGAAGGGTGAATATGTTCTTCCGAAGGCCGGCACAAAGTTCACATCGGCAGAACTTATTGAGCATTGGAAAAAGCTTGTTGAAAAGTACCCAATTATCTCAATCGAAGACGCTCTTGACGAGGAGGACTGGGAAGGCTGGCAGCAGCTTACAAAGGAACTCGGTGACAAGGTTCAGCTTGTCGGCGATGACCTCTTTGTTACAAACACAGAAAGACTTGCAAAGGGTATCAAGCTTGGCTGCGGTAACTCAATTCTTATCAAGCTTAACCAGATTGGTTCGGTTTCGGAAACTCTTGAGGCTATCAAAATGGCTCACAAAGCCGGTTACACAGCAATTTCTTCACATCGTAGCGGTGAAACGGCAGATACAACAATTGCCGACCTCGCAGTTGCTCTTAACACTTGCCAGATTAAGACAGGTGCTCCGAGCCGTTCAGAGCGTGTTGCGAAGTACAATCAGCTTCTCAGAATTGAAGAACTCCTCGGTGACAGCGCAGTTTATCCCGGTATGGACGCTTTCAATGTTAAAAAAGACTGATTAATAAGACAGTTTGTTTTCATAAATATTTTCTCTAATGTTACAAGGCAGAGTCGTTTTTTCGGCTCTGTTTTGTTTTTGCTGAAAACTCAGAATAACAAAATATTGACAATTTGCAAATTTTTATCAAAACGGTTGTGTTCTTGAAACAGTCAATAATAATCGGATAATGTGAAATACTTATTATTTGGTTATAAAATTATGCTGTAATAAAATAGGACAAAATCAATACTGTGCATTGTGTAAAGTTTTTTCAAAACAAAAGCGTCTTTATTTCGTCATTCCTATACATTTACATTCACAAATCGCTGTGCTATAATCAAGTGCAGATTGCAATCTATCGCACACTCTGCTCCTTGCAAGCAAAGCAGAGTGTTGCTCTGATTTAAATCTGTTTGCAGAAATACCGCATCGTCAGGCAAAGCATAGCGTTGCTCTGGACTTATACTTAAACGAAAAAGATATTAAAAACATAAAAATTTTTGATAAGAAGTGTGAATGTTATGAATGGTTCAAAATCTGTTAGAAATCTGACTCAGGGAAAAATTTCAAGTCAGATTTTATTTTTTGCAATTCCCGTAATAATCGGCAACCTTTTACAGGAGCTTTACAATGTTGTCGATACGCTGATTGTCGGTCAGACTCTCGGTGAAATCAAGCTTGCGGCTGTCGGATCAACGAGTTCGCTCAACTTTTTTGCACTCGGATTTTTCATAGGACTTTCCGCCGGCTGTTCGGTAATCACTTCACAGCATTTCGGTGCAAACGATATGGAACGGGTGAAAAAGAGCGTTGCCGCCCACATAATAATCGGCGTTGTGTCGGCTGTTGTGCTTACTATTTCGTTTGTACTTCTTGTTAATCCGCTGCTTACAATGCTCGGAACAACCTCGGATACATTCGAGTATGCAAGCAGATATCTTACAATAATTTACCTCGGAATCCCCGCAACAATGCTCTACAACCTTACGGCATCACTCCTGCGTTCGGTTGGTGACAGCAAAACTCCGCTTTATCTGTTGCTCTTTTCATCCGTAATGAATGTCGGACTTGACCTGTTATTTATCGTAGTGTTCAGGTGGGATGTTTCGGGTGCGGCAATTGCAACGGTAATCTCTCAGCTTGTGTCGGCAGTTCTCTGTTGTGTGTACATTTTTTTCAAGGTGAAAATGCTTTTGCCGAACAAAAACAGCTTTAAAAATTTGACTTCAACTGTACGGGATGAGCTAAAAGTCGGTTTCCCGATGGGACTTCAAAACTCAGTAATTTCAATCGGAATGATGGTTTTGCAGTATTTCGTAAATCAGTTCGGTTCATATGCCGTTGCCGCCTACACAATCGGCAACCGTGTTCAGCTCCTCATCCAGAATCCGATGAACTCAATGAGTACGGTTATCGCAACATTTGCAGGTCAGAACGAGGGCGCAGGAAGATATGACAGAATCAAAAAAGGTGTCAATTTCTGCCTGTTAATTTGCATTGTATATTCAATTGTAATAGGTGCGGTTTCAATGATTTTTGCTCAGCCGATAACAGGAATCTTCACAAGCGGAAGCTCACAGCAGACTATTGATTATTCCGTTCAGTTTATCTTCTGGAACTGCCCGTTTGAGTGGTCGCTTGCAATGCTGTTTATATACCGTGGAACAATTCAGGGACTTAAAAACGGCATTGTGCCTATGATTGGTTCGCTTATCGAAGTTGTTATGCGAATTATGACGCCCGTCATTTTCAGTTCTGTAATAGGTTACGCATCAATATGTGTTGCCGGTCCTGCCGCATGGACAGGAAGTATGCTCCTTATGATTGCGGTTTATTATGTTAAAATAAGAAAACTTTCAAAGACGAAAACTGCTGTGGCAAATTAATCCTTTATGTGGTACAATATTCCCTGTGATTATAATAACGAAAGGGATTTTTATGATTTGCTTTAAAAAAGTCACAAAACAAATTTGTGATTATAAATCTGTAAAAGAATTATATTTTTCCGCATTTCCTGCCGTTGAGAGAGTACCGTTTTGGCTTTTGATGAAAAAATCAAAGAATGACGGTGCAGATTTCTACGCAATTTATGATGAAGAAAAGTGGATTGGACTTATCTATGCAATCACGGACGGCGAAGTTGTCTATGTGTACTACTATGCAATTTCCGAAAAGGAGAGGGGACACGGAATCGGAGTTGCCGTGCTTGATGAATTTAAAAATTTGTATAAGGGCAAAAAAATTTTTCTTGCAATTGAACAGCTTGAAGAAGAAAATGCCCCCAATCAAAAACAGCGAATGAGCCGTTATAAATTCTATCAGCGTTGCGGATTTTTAAGGCTGAATGCAAAGATTGTTGAGGCGAAAATAACATTTGATGTTATGGCATACGGCGGTGAAGTCAATCCCGAAAGCTATAACAAAATGATGAAAAAATATCTCGGCAAAATTATGTCGCACTTCATTAAAACAGAAATGAAAAATTTTAAAATTTAAAGGTTTGGTGTTTTGGGTATGCTTGAAAATCAGTTTAATTTGCTTGATAAGTTATTTGAAGAGTGGAAAAAGACAGACAGTCAGGAGTTTGGTTCAGATTCACATTTTGCATTTAGCAAAGATGGTATTATATGTTCAGATGAATACGGAAAAAATAACCCTAAGTTACTTTTTATAGCCAAAGAACCTAATGCAGGCGGAGTATATAACAGTGATATTTTTTGGATAAAAAACTTTTTAACCGATAAATCACAAAAGAAAAGTCTTTTTTCTAACAGGATAGTAATGATGTCAAATTGTTATTATAATACTGATTTAGGTTATGATGTATTACGAAAGATTTCGTATATGAATTTAAAGAAAACAGCAGGTAGTTCTCGATGTAACTATAATGATTTGAATAATTATTGTGCAAATGAAGAAAGAAGAAAATTTATAAAAAGAGAGATTGAAATACTTTCGCCTGATTTAATTGTTTGTTGTGGCAATGATGTTAAAAGAATTCTTTATAATATTTTTCATGATAATATAAATTACAGATTAATTTGCGTTAAGCATCCAAGTTATTTTTTTATTTCAAATTTAGCATATAAAAATGATTTTGAAAGTAAAATAGTTCGAAAGAGAAGAAAATAAAAACGGGACAGTACACAAAAGTGCTGTCCCTGTTTTTAACCGGTTTTACCCATTGCCACGCTTGCGTGGTACAAAGAATATAAAACAACACCGACAGGTTAGCTTTTGGCTTGAATCTGTCGGTGTTGTTTTTTATAAGATATATTATTTTGTACAGCGGTTGCCGGATGTTATGGATTTGCGGGCGTTGATTTTATTGCCGACAAATTCGAAGAGTTTAAGTCTTAAAAGCTCAATTACGCAACAGCCTGCGAATATGAGGAGGATTGTTATAATTACAATCGGAATGTAAATCAGGGTGTCATAGAGGTGCTTATTGCTGAAGTTTGCAACATTCCACAGACAATCACGAACATACGGATTTTCGTGGATTGCATATATACCGAGCGTTGTGCCGGCTACTGTATTGACAAATTTTGAGCTGAAATTGAAATCTCTGAAAAAGAGAACCAACATCGCCGATTCGGCGAGGACAATCGGGTTGTTGAACATACCGAATGCCGGCTTGTACTGTGGAAAAACAGATGCCAATACAAAATCTAATACGCAAAGGCCGACGAAAATGCCGAGATAGCGGAAATTCGGTTTTCTTTCCTCAAGCGGTTTCTGCTTTACAAACAACCTCAGATAACCGCCGATTATGTACATCAAAAGGAATCCGCCAAGACTCTTGCCCATATAAGGATCAAGTATTTTGTTGACGCTGATAACATTGTTTATTCCGTGAATTTCCGCAAGCGTTGACCATAGACTTACTGCCACAAAAACAATTCCCATAAAGTAGAGGTAATGTTTTTTAGAAAGTGACGCAAGCATTTTGTTGAGAAATGGGCTGAGCAGAAGAATAATCAAATAGTTGCTCAGAAAATACCAAGTTCGTGACATTAGCGGAGTGAACGCCTTTATAACTGAATTTATATTTATGAGCGACGGATCGCTTATGAAGAAAATTATCGAAAGTATAATCGAGTAAAAAATCATTGCACCGTAGATTTTTCCGCCACGCCGTATGGTCTTTTTTATATCAAACTGCGAGGTTATCATAAAGTAGCCGCTTATCATAATAAACACATCAACAGGTGTTCTGCATAATGACCATACAAATGTCACCAATGTACCGTCAATATCGCCTGCAGCCTTTGATGCGTCATGAAGAAATCCGTACTGATACGCATGCAAAAAAATTATCTGTATCATTGCAATAATTCGCAGTAACTCAATACCGGACTGTCGTTTGATTTTGCTCATTTTTAAATCCTCCGTAAACGGAAATCCCAAAAAGTACGGGATTTGTGTCTGTCAATTTCTGACAGGAACTTCGTTTTCTTAACAATTTTCGTAAAATTTGCAACATTGCTACAAATACCAATTATACCATAATTTGCCTGTTATAACAATTTATGCGGTGTAGTATTTCAAGAGAAAAAACAAGTAATTTTTAAACAATATATACAAAATTTGTACATATGTACAAAAAACAATAAAAGTATATTGAGTTTGAGGAGTATTGGCAAAACAAAAACGGTCAGCAAAAAAACTGACCGCTTAAATATTATTTTAATTTGTCTTTGTTAACCTGTTGCTGATACTTGATGATTTCGTTGTAAATTCTTTCACAGTTGTTGTGATCGTCAAACTGATAGAAATCTTCAACTCTTTCAACATACTTTGGCTTCATTTTACAGCCGTTTTCCATATACTCGCAGAGCAGGTCAACAAGCTGGTCGCTTTCGGTACAAATTTCTCCGAATCCCATTGTATCATAGAAGAATCCGCCGTCATCATAGTGCGCAGGAAGCTGTGACGGATGAAAATATACAAGCGGTTTCTTCATATAAGCAAAGTCAAACTGAACGCCCGAATAGTCAGTTACCATAAGGCTTGACTCCTGAAAAGCTGTTTCGTAGTTGAAATCACCAACCGATGAAACAACCTCAACATACGGATCGGGGATAAAGTCGTTAACCTGTGAGCTTAAAATCGGATGAAGGACATACTTAATCTTGTAGCCTGTACGCTTTGCCGTATCAATCAACTTTTTATTATTGATAAGGTCGTTGTAGATTTTATAATAGGTTGTGTGCTTGAATTCGGGATTGTAAGCTCTCTGTTCACCCTCGCTTGTTGTAACAGGCATTGCATTGTACATACGCCAGGTGGGTGAAAGCAGAATCTGCTTTTTATCGTTATTGATAAGTCCGTCATATCTGCCGATGCCTGTCATCTTGAGAATGTCAAAATCCTGATAGTTGTAAACATGGTTGCTCAGGTTTTTGTACTCATACTTTGACGCAAGGAAGTACATCTGTGTGTTGTCAACAATTCTCTGCTGAGCCATTGCACACTTCTGAACCGAAAGTCCGTGCTGTAAGCACATTGAAGGGAAGTTGCACAAACCTCTGATGAATCTTGAACGATCCATACTGTAGCCGTTGAACGGGAATACATTTGAGTTTGTAATGAGCGCAATATCGGTATTGAGAAACAGCATTTTGTGCTTGAATGAACGGTTCTTGACAGGCTTGAGTCCGTCAGCCTTTAGTCGCTTGTAATCGGAAGTGTTTTTGTCAATGATATAGTATCTTGAAATGCCGTCCTTTTTGTCTGCACAATACCTGTAAAGATATTCACAACTGTCACCGCCCTTGTACAGCTTATCGTACATGAGCCAGATTTTCTTGTTCTTGAAGAAAGGTCTTGTAAGCCAATACTGAATTCTTGTAATGAAGCTGCGTTTACTCTCCATGAAAACATATGGGAGAAACTTGAGTTCTCTCTTGAATGTATCCATAGCAGATGCGTGGCAGATTACAATTGTGCTTGAGTTGTCAATATAGGCAACATACTTGTTGAATCTCCAGTAGGAGTTCTTTGGCTTGATTGTAAACTTAGACCAATGGTGCAGGAATGAAAGCTTGAGCGGAATAATTGAATCCTTGTATCTTGCAAAGAATGCAACCGTCTGCTGAGGCTTTTCGGGATCAAGCTCAAGCTCAAGGTGGAAGGTGAATTTCTTGTACGCACTGATGCCGAAATATTTTGTCAGAGAATAACGGTCTGTGTTTGTAAGAACCTGTCTTTTGTCGCCAAACTGAACATAAAGCTCAAAATCTTCAAGGTCAAAAACCTGTCTGAACGAGCCGTCAATAACAAGCTTGCCGTCACGGTAGTCCATAACATGCATACCGACTCTCTGGTCTGTAAGCTTAGAAATATAGACATTGTTGCAGTTGAGGTAAACCTCTTTTTTGCCCTCGGAATATTCAAAAGGCATATCCTTGAAAACACAATTGTGCTTTATCATATAGAACATCTCGGCGGCTTCCTCACTGTAGCCGAGAGAAACATATTTGTCTTTGTTAAGAACAAAACCGTCATTTGCAAACTTAAAACATTCTCTTGCTGTTTCAAAGAAAACCGCAAGCTCTTCATCGTTCATATTACGCTTGTTGCGGTTGTTCATATTTGCAAGGAACTTTGTTGTAATATTGAAAACAATATAGAACTGAATAAACAGCGGAATATTTCCGTCCCTATCCTTGCTGTCATTGATGAGAGGCTTTAAGAAGTTGTTAAGCGAATCTGTGTACCAGTCCTTGTAGTTTGTGGGAACATAGTACATAAAGTCATCGCTTACAGGCATAAAGTAGTCAAATTCAATCTCGTCAAGATATACATACTCCGGATAATCAAGCTGAATTCTGAGTGCAAAATCGTCTGCGCTTTCGTACTTGAGCTTGTTGTTCATTTTGTATGATTTGAAAATTTCAGTTCTGTAAAAAGTACCCGTAAGCTCAAGATTGATGAGGTTGGGATTATCAAAAAGGTTGACAACGCTTGATTCAAGCTGACCTTTGTTAAGTCTAAATTCCTTTTTCTCTCTGAAAACAGGGTTTACGCAAAATCTGTGACCGGCAACAAAAGGAATTTTTTCCTTTTTGTTGAACACCTTAATGCAGCTTTCAAAATAGTTATAGCTGAAAGTGTCGCCGCAATTGCACACCATGATATATTTGCCTGTTGCTTTTGACGCAGCAAGGTTGCAGGCATCGGCAAAGCTTTTAACCGACTTTGCATAAATCACCTTGCACATTGACATGCTGCCACTTGCAATTTTGCTTGAAGTTTTGTCTGTTGCGTCAACAATAAGCACTTCAATGTTCTCTTGATTAATATTCTTTTGCTCGGATATTGATGACAGAGTATCTATTAATTTGTTATTGCTCTCAAGAAAGGGGACAATAACAGAAACAATTATACCGCTCATAGTACCTCCAGAAAAAAATTATCTCATTAGATTATACCACAGTTAGTGAAAAATGCAAACTTTTCTTTGATATTGTATGTCGCAAATTTGCGGAAAACAAGGTAATATGTTGAAATTTTAATAAGCAGTAATAAAAAAACAGGCGACAGTCCGAAAACTGCCACCCGTCAATTGTAATAAAATTAAAAGCTGTCGTCATAAACGGCACGGCAACCGCCGATGAATTTAGGACGAGTTCTTGCGGCAAGCAGAATTGCCTGTCCGATATGGTCAATGCTGAGTCTTACGGGTACGGCAACTCTTTTAAGGTGCATGCCGATAAGTGTTCCGCCGATGTCAAGACCTGCGTCAGCCTTGATTTCTTCAAGTGCAACGGGATCTTTGAATGTTTTGTATGCTGTTGTGGCAAACGAACCGCCTGCCTTTGGCTGTGGAACAACATTCACGATTTCAGCGTTCGGAACAGCCTCTCGCTCAACGATGATTGCACGATTGAGGTGTTCACAGCATTGTGCGGCAAGGTAAATTTTTCTTTCGCAAAGCACTTCGTATATACCCTTGAAAACAGCCTGAGCGGTTTCAAGACTTGAATTGTGTCCGATAGTTCCGCCTGCAACCTCGCTTGAAGAACAGCCTATTACAACAATACTGCCCTCTTTAAGCTTGGCAACATCGCAAAGCTCGTTACAAGCCTGTTTTGCCTGAGCATAAATTTCTTCATACATATATGTCAACTCCTTGGTTATGTAAATTTTATCCTGATTATATTATACCATTCTTTTTGCAAAGTACAAGTTTTTAATGCAAATGACAGCAAAAGACATAGAAATGTTAAAATGGTTCTTTAAATTTTAGATATATAGGCGTATAATAAGACAAATAGATTTATTCTGCAAGTGTTGAATAAGTTTCAGAGCTCTACAAAAATCTTATATAACAACATAAAACTGATAATTACTTTCGTTCATATTTACTCCCGAAAAGGTTTGCGGTCAATTTTGGTCGCAAGCCTTTTTGCTTTGTTTACATTAATTTTTTAATGTGGTAAAATAAATGTTAAAGGTTTCGGCAAAACGAAATTGCACAAGGTATTTTTTATATGATTGGAAGATGAAATTATGTGTGAAGTAACAATAAGACGGGCAAAATTTAAAGACATACCGCAGCTTGACAAGCTCCTTTTTGAGGTTCACAAAATTCACAGCGATATCCGCCCCGACCTTTTTACAGTCGGTGAGAAGAAATACACAGACGAGGAGCTTGAGCGAATAATTGTTGATGAGCAAAAGCCGATTTTTGTTGCAGAACATAACGGAAAAGTAAAAGGATATGCTTTTTGTATTTTCAAGCAGAATCTTGAAAGCAAGTCGGTCACAAATATAAAAACCCTGTATATTGATGATTTGTGTGTTGACGAGGATACAAGAGGGATGCATATCGGCACAAAGCTGTATAACCATGTTATTGATTTTGCCCGAAAAAGCGGTTGCTATAATGTTACGCTAAATGTGTGGGCAGGCAATGACGGCGCAATGAAATTTTACGAGCGTATCGGTTTTAAGGTCCAAAAAATCGGTATGGAAACAATTCTCTAAAAGAAATATATAAATTTTCGGGTATGGTGATAAGATGAAAAAAATTGCAGTCGGTATTCTGGCTCATGTCGATTCGGGAAAGACTACGCTTTCAGAGGCTCTGATGTACTCCTCAGGCAACATAACAAAGCTTGGTCGGGTTGACCACAGGGATTCGTTTCTTGACACTTTTTCGCTTGAGCGTGACCGTGGAATTACAATTTTTTCAAAACAGGCGGTTATGAAGTACAATAACACGGAATTTACTCTGCTTGACACACCCGGTCATGTTGATTTTTCGGCAGAAGCAGAGCGTACACTTCAGGTGCTTGACTACGCAATTCTTGTAATCAGCGGAACTGACGGCGTTCAGAGTCACACCTGCACACTTTGGAAACTGCTCAAAAAGTACAATGTGCCGTGTTTTATTTTCGTCAACAAAATGGATCTTGACGGTGCGGACAAGCTTTCCATTATGGCACAGCTGCGTACAGGGCTTGACGAAAACTGCGTTGATTTTACCTATCCGAACTCCGACGGCTTTCGTGAAAGTGTTGCCGTATGTGATGAAAAAATTCTTGAAAAATATTATGAAACAGATACCGTTGAAAAGACCGACATAACAGGTGCGATTAAGGAACGAAAAATCTTTCCGTGTATGTTCGGTTCGGCACTCAAACTTGACGGTGTAAAGGCATTTTTGAATCTGCTTGACGAATACACGGTTATGCCCTCTTACGGTGCTGAGTTTGGTGCAAAGGTCTATAAAATTGCAGAGGACAATCAGGGCAACCGCCTTACATTTATGAAAATTACGGGCGGAAGTCTTAAAGTGCGTGAAATTCTCCAAAGCGAAAAAAATACCAATGCCGAAAAGGTAAACAGAATAAGAATTTATTCAGGCGAGAAATTCACAGCCGTTGAGGAGGCTGTTGCAGGAACTGTTTGTGCGGTAACGGGAATAACATTCACTTCATCGGGTGACGGCTTGGGTGTTGAGAAAAATTCCGGAGTTCCCGTACTCGAACCTGTCCTTACTTATAAGGTTGAATTAGAGGACGGGACAGACGCCCACACGGCTCTCACAAAGCTGAAAACGCTTGAAAACGAAGATCCTCAGCTAAATGTTGTGTGGAACAGCAGACTCGGTGAAATCCACATCCGACTTATGGGTGAAATTCAGCTTGAGGTGCTGAGGTGCATAATAAAAGAGCGTTTCGGTATGAATGTATCGTTCAGCACAGGCAGTATAATATATAAAGAAACTATCGAAAATACGGTTGAGGGTGTCGGTCATTTTGAGCCGTTAAGACACTATGCAGAGGTTCACCTCCTTTTGAAACCCGCAAAGCGTGGCAGCGGAATTACAATAAATTCCCGCTGCAAAGAGGACTTGCTCGACCGCAACTGGCAAAGGCTGATTCTTACTCACCTCTGCGAAAAAACACATCTCGGTGTGCTGACAGGCTCGCCGATTACAGATATTGAAATCACGCTTGTTTCGGGAAAAGCTCACGCAAAGCATACCGAGGGCGGAGATTTCAGACAGGCAACCTACCGTGCCGTAAGACAGGGACTGCGCTCGGCAAAGAGCATTCTGCTTGAGCCTGTTTATGATTTTACGCTTGAAGTGCCTAATGAAAATGTGGGACGGGCAATGTCAGATATTCAGCGGATGAGCGGTACTTTCAATTCTCCCGAAGCCAAGGGAGAAAATTCCGTTCTCACAGGTACTGCACCCGTGTCCGAAATGGGTAACTACACAAAAGAAGTTATGCAGTACACTCACGGCAGAGGCAGACTTTCGTGCAGTCTTAAAGGCTATGAGCCGTGCCACAACAGCGATGAAGTTATTGCACAAATCGGCTACGATTGTGATGCCGATGTTGACAATCCATGCGGTTCTGTGTTCTGTTCTCACGGAGCAGGCTACAATGTGCCGTGGAATGAGGTCGGCGAGCATATGCATCTGCCGAGTATTCTCGATGCTCCGAAAGACGATGAAATCGGCACAAACAGCGAAAACGCTTTTGCAAAGTGCAAAACTCAGGACGATATTTTTGCTCTCGACAAGGAGCTTATGCAGATTTTTGAACAGACCTACGGCCCTGTGACACGCAGAAAACACGCTCCCGAAAAGCGTCATGTCAAGGCGGTTTCGTCAATTGACAAGGCGGCTGAAAAGTATAAAAAATCCCCCGTGTATGACGGCACGGAGTATCTGCTTGTTGACGGCTACAATGTTATTTTTGCGTGGGAACACCTCAAAAAGCTTTCCGAAAGAAGTCTTGACGGTGCAAGGCACGCTCTGATAAACATTCTCTGCAACTATCAGGGCTACAGCAAGTGTAACCTTATTCTCGTGTTTGATGCGTACAAGGTAAAGGGCGAACACAGAGAGGTTGAAACCGTGAATAATATCAGCATTGTATATACCAAAGAGGCAGAAACCGCCGATATGTTTATTGAGAAAACCTCTCACAAGCTTGCCAAAACCAACAAGGTGCGTGTTGTAACATCCGACGCACTCGAACAGATGATAATTCTGGGCAACGGTGCGTTGCGTGTTTCATCAAGAGCATTTTTAGAAGAAGTCAGACAAGCCGAAAATGAAATCAGAGAAATAATAAATTCTTCAAACGAATTAAACAATAATATGAATTAGTTTTTAAGCATAATAATAAGCCGACAGATACAGCGATTGTATTCTGTCGGCTTTTTTAATTTCTGTTAGGTTTGTTTTTTTCAAGCAAAAGTGCAAAATCTATCAGCAGTTTGTTTTCGTCCGAAGAAAGATTTTTGGCTATTTCTGCAAGCTGTTTTGTTGTTGCATTGTCATTAAGCTCAAATTCACCAATCAGCAAATCATCGGGAGAAACTTCAAGGGCATTGCATACCTTTATCATACATTCAAGTGACATTGCAACAGAACCTGTTTCAAGGTGTGACATATGAATTGTTGAAATGTCGATAATTTCCGCAAGCTGTGCCTGCGTGAACCCTTTTTGCTTTCTGTATTTTTTAATTCTGTTACCTATTTCTTTAAGGTTTAGCATTATTTATCACCAAGTAAATATTATCTTTTAAAAGGATAAAAATAAATAAATTATTAAAGATAGTATTGCTTTTAAAAGGATAGTATGCTATAATAAATACAAATTATTACTGAGGGTGATATGTTGTGTTTTGTAGTAATTGCGGCGAGAAAATTGAGGACAGTTCTTCTTTTTGTAAAAATTGCGGTGCAAAGATTACAAATAATGACAAAACCGAGCGAGTTCAGCTGAAATGCAGGGAATGTGGCGGTGTGATGACAGCCGACAGCAGTAATAAAACTTTGCATTGTCCGTACTGCGGTTCAAGTGAGGTTATTGTCTATGGTGATGCGGTTGAGGTTGAACGCATCAGAAATGATACTTACAAAGAAATGGAATATAAAAAGTGGGAAAGAGAGGACGAAAAAGAACGCAAAGCCGAAAAGAAAAAAGCTGACGAAGCGTATAGAAAAAGCGGCTTCGGTGTTGTTGCAATAATCGGTGCGATAATATGCGGAATAATTGCAATGGGCGAATTTTCACAACTCAGATATTCTTCAAGACTTTTAATTGACGCAATAATTTCCGCATTGCAAACTATTCTTTTTGTCTCATCTGTTTTGTTCAGAAAGGGAGTTATAAAATCCCCGACACAATCGCTTCCGACAATTCTTACCTTAGCAGGTTTAATTTTAATAATCCCGTTTGTAGTGTTTGCCTATTGATTTAGTTTTTTATTATAAATATTTTAAGGAGAGTAAAACTATGAAAAAGAAAAAATTATTTGCCGCTGCGGCAATGTCGCTTGCAATACTTATGTCTGTGTCATTGTCAGGCTGCGGAAAAGACAGCAGTTCAAAAGATGATGCGAAGGAATCAACATCCGTAGTGTCGGAAATTTCAGATGAATCAAGTGATGTTGAGTCTGAACCCGAAACCGAAAAGCCTAAAAAGGAAGAAAGTTCAAAGAAAGAGAGTTCAAAGGAAGAAAGCTCCGAAAGTGAAGAAGTTTCTTCATCCTTCAAAGAAACAATGGACGAGTACGAAGAGTTTATGGACAAGTATGTTGACTTTATGAAAAGCTATGATGCAAATGATGTAACAATGCTTTCCGAATATACCGAACTTTTGAGTCAGTACAACACATATATGGACAAGGTTTCAAAAATTGATGAGGACGAACTTTCATCGGCTGACCTTGCATATTATCTTGATGTTACAAACAGAGTAAACAAAAAACTTCTTGAGGTTCAACAATAATTTAATTAAAAATAAGCAAGCCGACAGATACAGCGATTGTATTCTGTCGGCTTTGTTGTTTTTAATAATGTAAAATCAAATTTCTTCTTCCGTGTCATCATCGGGTTCATCGTAATCGTTACGGTCATTTCTGTGGCGTTTAAAGCTTGCGACTGCCGTACCGCCTGCGATAAGCAGAAGAATTATCGCAAAATCCGTAGGCATTGAACCGCCGTCCGATTCATCGGAGGTGGAGTTGACTTGTGTGTCTGTTTTGTCAGTTGCAAAAGCAAGGGTACGGCTCCAGAAAATCATCATAAGAGCAAGCAAAAACGGTACAAATTTTTTCACGACAACACCTCCGCAATATCTACACGAATTATACCATTATAATTCCAAATTAGCAATATTAAATTTGGGATATTAAATCAGCAATATATGTCAATGTTCACAGCAACTGTCCCTGTAGATTTTGTAGGGAAAGGGTTATACAATGAAGGAATTTTAATAAATAACAAAACAAGACAGCCGTAAACTGTCTTGTTTATATGTAATACTATTCGTCAGCGTTGTTAATTGCCCTTATTCTGAGCAGTGAAACAATGCACAGAGTAACTTTTATCAACATTATGAAGATGAAAATTATGCTGTAAATATTGAATGTTTCAGCACCGCGAATTATGTCAAGAAGGGTATAAACTCCGTAAGCAACCATAATCATAAAAGTAACAGCAGATGATATAATAATCAAGCCGTTTGCCATCGTGCTTTTACTGCGTATGGATTTGTAAACGAGATATACGGGCAATACCAACGATGCAATATCCATAATTTCAAAAATAACATATAAAACATAATTTTCTAACAAGCTTGAGAAAGATGCAAAGGTTGTAAAAAGAGTGTTGAAAATGAATAGGAACGGGTAGTCGCCGTGGATTGCCCAAAAAGAAGAATCTTCACAATAGTATGTGTTATACAAAAATGTCACTTGTATCCAAATGGCAAGCAGTAACAGAGTTGCAATGAGTACACCTTGTATAATTCCTGTGTATTTGAGAGTTTTATTGCTTTTCATAATCTCACCGCCTTTTAATCTCTTTTAACCGTTACAAAAATTAATCCGATTTTTATTATTAAATTGATTATGTAAAACGCTAACAATAGAAAATAGTGATTAGATGTGAAAAAATATCCTATTGTAAAAAATAAGCCGTAAAATGCTGACAAAACGGTGTCGGGAATCATAAGAATAAGAATAATTGTATTTGCGGATTTTTTGTTTTTGAATACTGATTTGTATGTTAAAAACCAAAGCAGTGCGGGCATCAATATTAGTACAAAATTTTGAAACAGAATTGCCTGTACGGTGTAGGGGTGGTCAAAATAGAACTCTATGAGATAAAGCGGAGTTATTGCAAACATAGGTGCGTATATCGGCGGCTCGGATGTTATACAATGAATATTAAAACACACGATTGACCCTACAGTAAGCCACAATACAAAGAAAATCTGCCAAATTGCTGTCGCTTGATTTTTTGTAATTTCTTTCATAAAATCACCGCCTTTTGATTAATTACAATTTTTCTGTGTTTCTATTGTATTAATATTATAGCACAATATAATTCAAAGTGCAATTGCAAAATATTCTGCCATGCAATTTCGTGCGATTTTTACAAAACAATAATCCAAAAAAGGTTCAGATTGACGGTAAAATTAGTTGCAATGAATAAATTGCAGTAAAACTTTTGTGCAAAATAAATGTACAAAATAAAACCCGACAGCCACACATTGTACCGTGTGACTGTCGGGGAGAGAAGGATTCGTATTAACTTTAAATCAGAATCCCGTTGCAATGGTCAATTTCATGTTGAATAATCTGTGCGGTAAAGTCTGAAAAACTGCGTTTTATCTGCTTGAAATTTTCGTTGAAATATTTTACTTTTATCGTTTTGTAACGAACTGTTTTGCGTTCGCCGTCAAGCGAAAGACAGCCTTCCTCAGTTTCAAATTCACCGAATTTGCTAATGATTTCGGGATTGAACATAACAAGATATTTTCCGTTGTCATTAATTGCGATTATTCTCTTTGCAACGCCTATCATGTTAGCCGCCATGCCCACACAACGGTCAAAATTTGCCCTGAGTGTGTCAAGCAAATCCTGTGCCGTCTGCAAATCTGCCTGTGTTGCGTCCTCCGACTTTCTCTGTAAAAACATAGGATCATGTACAATTTCTCTTACCATAACTCTGCCTCTTTCAGTTTCTAACCCGAGTATAACACATCTGTGTATTTAAAACAAGTCTTACTGTTCCGACTGAATATTGACCGCTGTCCATTCACCGTCTTTATTGATTACGGTAATTCGTGATTTTACGGGTTCGGTCGTCATCCAAAAAGTTCCGTCCTCTGTGTATAAATCCTTTGTGTATTCAATCCACATATATCCCGTGTCTGTGTAAAGCTTTGCGGAGTTCAATTCAACCTTAGCTTTGACTGTGTAATCGCCCTCAACACGGTCATATGAATAATACGCAAGTTCTCCGAATTTTCCTTTGGCGGTTTCATATTCACCGTTGAAATCAATAACATTTTTTATATCATTCAAAAGCGGTTCAAGCTGTTTTTGGTCCGATTGTGAATATCCCTTGTCAAATTCACTTAGCATTTCATCGCTGAAATATGGGCTTTTCGCTGTATCTGTGTTGTCAGCACCGTACATATAATTTGCCCCGATAATAATTAAGGGGATAAGAAGAGTAACCAAAATAGCCGCAATTGCAACTTTAATTATTCTTTTCTTTTTGTTCTGCTTTTCAATACTTTTCCATACGCTGTTAATTTCATCGTCAAGGTGTGCCGTTTTGTCAATTTCGGTTTTTGAAAGTGATAAAATACGATTGCATTTATCGCAAGTACGGCAATGCTCCTCAATAAATTTCCTGCTTTCATCACTTGCGGTATTATCGGAATACAAAGGAATTAAATCACGCACTATGTTGCAGTTTTTATTCATTATCATCACCAAGCCTTTCCAATAATCTGACTTTTGCACGGTAATAGGTGACTCGTACCCATGTTTCTTTTTTGTCGAAAATTTCGGCAATTTCCTTATATGACAGCTCTGCAAAAACTTTTAAAATAAAGACCTCACGATACGGTTCATCAAGAATATGCAGATATTTATGTATTCGCAATGCCGTGTCTTTATCCGAAAGCTTTTCTTCTAAATTGCTGATGTCGGCAATTTCTGCATTGTCAAAACCATCAATTTTCTTTTGCTTACGCAGATGTTTTAAATATTCGTTTTTGGCAATGGCACAAAGCCATGTTGAGGGCTTGTACTTTTTGTTGTAGCTTTTGTAATGTTCAAATGCTTTAAGAAAAGTTTCGGCAGTCAATTCCTCTGCAAGGTCGCTGCTTTTACAGAGATTAATCAGAAATCCGTAAACTGTTTTAAAGTTTTGTCTGTAAAATTCTTCAAATGGCACTTTGTCACCTCCCGTATATTAAATCCGCAAATTGCTGTTTTGTTACAGTATATTGAAATTTTATCATAAAAATTTTTTCTGTTCAATGTTTTGCAACAGACAACCCTTTGACTTCATATAAATTACCGAGGTGGTTAGGTGAAATATCCGGAGTTATCGTGCAATGTTTATGCTGAGGTTGACGGTGAGAATGTTTTGCTGATTGAAATTGACAGAGAGGGCAGAGCAAAGGTTTATCATGAAAATTTAAGAATTGACGGGGTGCGAAAAATTTTTGAAGAAATCAACTGCAACATTGAAAGCTACATAAAATATTTCGGAACAAAATAAAATAGCACAAAATAAAACGCCCTCCGTTTGGAGAGCGTAATTCTGTGAATTTACAAATTATCAAAATTAATCTTCGTCATCGCTGTGGGCATGGTCATACAGCTTTTGAATATCATCGGGAAGATTGTTCGGGAGCATTTCGTTGATTCTGTCCTCGTTTCCGTCAGCAATGGCAGTATCGTAGTACCAGCACTTAAAGCGGAGCATATCAAGCGTCTTTTGAAGACGCTCAATTTCCTTTTCTACGGTTTTTTTCTGATTTTCAAAAAGCTCTCGCCTTTGCGGATAGGACGAACTGCCCTCGGCGCACCATTGCATAAATTTTCTTATTTCCCTGATTTCAAGTCCCGATTTTTTGAGGCAGTCAATTATGCGGAGTGTTTCAAGCTCTCTGTCGGAAAATCTGCGGATACCCGACACCCTCTCCATATGCGGAAAAAGTCCTTCTTTATCGTAGTAACGCAGGGTTGAAACAGGAATACCGCACATCTGAGATACCTGACCGATTGTGTACATAAAATCACTCCGAAACATTCTAAAAGGTCTTGACCTAAAGCCAAGTTTATCTGTTAATACAATCATACTGCATAATGATTTGGTTGTCAATTGAATTGTTTTTAAAATAAAAAGTCAAGGCACAAAACTGTACCTTGACTTTCGGGAAGATAATATATTAGAAAACTTGTTGTTTTGATTATTTCTTTTCGAGAACATTGAGGAAATCTTCAATTTCGGCAAGCTTTTCTTTGGCAAGATTTTTGCCGGCGTTATATGCCTCGTCAAGCACATCCGTGTTCATCTCAAATGATTTTACATACTTGTGTGACGGGCGGAGTACCATAAGTATGCCGTCCTCCTCAAGCTGTTTCATTCTTTTGCATTGCTCATTATAGCGGTCAAATCTCGTCATAAGAGCGTTGATGAGGTTCGGATAGTCCTTGTATTTTTTGTTGATTAAAAATTCAAACTTGCGATAGTCCGTACAAGGCTCATTTTCGGGCTTTGTCAAAAGCACAAGCACACGGGAACAGCCCTGTTCAAACGCACGGTCAAAGGGAACAGCGTCGGCAACACTGCCGTCAACATACTTTCCGCCCTCAAATTCGCTTATCTGATAGAGAATAGGAACTGTGCAGGACGCTCTTACGGAGTCAAGCAATCGCTGTTCGCTTTTGTTCTCGGAAAAATATTTTGCCTTGCCTGTTACGCAGTCGGTTGCCACAAATTCGCAGTTTGTATCTGACGCAAAAAATGTATCAAAATCGAACGGATAGTCCTGATAAGGAAATCTGTAAATCATATTGTCAAGATCCATTGAAAGAAAACCGAGAACCGAAAAATCGCCTGTTCTGTGGGGCATAATAACCCTGCGGGAACGACCTTCCTGTTTTGCGGTAAAATCAAGGGCGACCTCAGCTCCCGCCGAAACTCCTGCAACATAGTCAAAGTGTATTTTATTTTCAAGCAGACAGTCGGTTATACCGGCGGTAAAAATTCCTCGCCTTGCTCCGCCTTCAATTATCAGACCTGTCATAAGGACCTCCGTTGACTCAAAAAAATTTTGGTGCTATAATCAAACTGTTTTATGGGGTGATAGTATGGATGCTAATGTGACTGACCTTCGCATTGTAAAAACAAGAACCAATATAAAAAATTCGCTGATTGATTTGCTTGCCGAAAAAAATGTTTCCAAAATCACGGTGACTGAGCTTGCAGAAAAGGCGATGATAAACCGCAAAACCTTTTACCGTCACTACAACACGGTTCAGGATGTTGTCGATGATATCAACTACGATATAATCAACGATGTTATCAGCCATGCGAAAAAATCCGACCGTGACGGCAACAATCTTGTGAATCAGCTGAATTTTATCGGTATTTCCATTGTTGAAAATAAAGAACAGATTAATAAAATTCTGAAAAATTCTCCCGAGGTGTTCGGCTCGGGACGCTCTGTTGAGCTTTTGAAAAGATTTATCGAGGTTTCAATAAGACCTGTGCTTAATTTTAAAAATGAAACAAAACTCAAATACCTTGTTGAGTTTGTCGTTTCGGGATTCATCTCGGTTTATGTCCGTTGGTTCAATGACGGCTGTGCAGAAAGCTCCGAAAAACTTGCAGACGCTGTCAACGAGTTCGTTCTCGGAGCATTGTCCGAATATGTTCGCCCGAAAAGCTGATTAACTCATTTTCCAATGAGCCTTAGTAATTGCCTCGAATCCTTTGGGGGAGAGAATAGGCTTTGAAATTTTTTTCATTGTTTCATCGCAAAGACAGCGGTTTTCGCAGAATTCCCTGCCTGCCTCCGTGATTGAATCAAGGTATGCCTTTCTCTGCCTTTCAGCTTTTTCTGCAATAAAAAGCTCGCCCTCGGGACATTTTATCATCGTGTAATTGCCGTTACCGCAAATCAAATCAAGCTGTTTTATAAGCGAGGGATACATCGGTTCGGCACTCACATAGCCGCAAGTCGTAATAACCAAAAGCCTCTTTTCGTGCATTGTTTCATCACGCAGTTCATGGAAAGAGGCTTCTTTGTCCTCGGCAACATTTCCCGAATAGGGGAGCATATACGGCAGACATCTGTCGGTTAATGCTTTCATCTGTGACGGCATACCGAAAAAGTAGAGCGGAAAGCTCTCAATGATAATATCGGCAGAATTAATCTTTTCGTAGATTTTCTGCATATCGTCCTTTATAACACATTCGCCGGGTGTTCTGCTCCAACACGAAAAGCAACCCATACACGGCTTGATTGTTTCCTTTTTAACCGTGATATATTCAATTTCCGTATCGGCTGAAAAGCCGTCAAGAAATGCTTTTGTAATGTTGAGAGTATTGCTTTTTTCGCCCTTTGGACTACCGTTTAATACGAGAACTTTCATAATCACTCCTGTGACGGCTTGTAAACCGCATTTTTATCCATTGTGGTAAACAAAAGATTTCCCTTTGCCCTCACTTCACCGTCAACCTTGATGACACACGCAAATTCAAATGCCGACTTTGTTGACATTGTAACATTTACGCTGATAATAAGCGTGTCACCCGGAATAACGGGGCGGAGCATTTTGAAATCCTTGACTTTTAGAAGAACATACAGCTTGTCCTCCTCAACGCTTTCGGGAGCAAATACAAGACTGCAAAGCTGTGCCGCAGATTCAATGAGCAATACTCCCGGCATAATCGGTGTGTCGGGAAAATGACCTGCAAAATACGGCTCGTTCACCGACACATTTTTTATACCTGTTGCCGAAACATTCGGCTCAAGCTCGGTCACTCTCTCAATCATCTGAAAGGGTGGTCTTTGTTTTATTCTTTGATTGATTTCAAGCAGATTCATCATAAGCTGAGTCCTCCGTCAAGCACAAGCACCTGACCTGTCATATATGAAAAATCGTCACTGCAAAGCTGTCCGACTACATTTGCGACATCCTGAACTGTGCCGAATCTCTTTTCGGGAATAGCCTCAAGATACTTTTTCTGCAATTCTTCGGGAATGCCGTTCATCATTTCGGTTTCGATAAAACCGGGTGCAACTGCGTTCACTCTGATTCCGTACTTTGCAAGTTCCTTTGCAAGCGTGTGTGTCATAGCGTTTACCGCACCCTTTGTTGCACTGTAAACCGACTGACCTTCAACTGCAAGAACAGAGCTTACGGAAGAAATGTTGATGATGATTCCGCTCTTTTTGCGGAGCATTTTAAGCGATGCCTGTCTTGCACAATTGAAATATCCTTTGATATTAATGTCAAGACTTCTTTCAAGTGACTCGTCCTTAATCATCAAAAGGTAAGCGTCGTCAACCACACCTGCGTTGTTGACAAGCACATCAATTCCGCCGAAGTCCTGCTGAATACTGCGGAACATATCCTTTACTTCGTCAATATCTGCCGTGTTTGCCTTGTAGGCAACGGCTTTTCTGCCGAGTGATGTAATTTCGTCAACAGCCTTTTGAGCCATTTCTAAATTTGAATTGCAGTTCACGGCAATGTCATATCCAAGCTCTGCAAGCTTTAAAGCGCAAGCCTTGCCAATGCCCCTTGATGAACCTGTTACAAGAGCGGTTTTGCTCATATTTACCTCCGATTTTTACGCTTTCTTCAGGATTACGGCAGAGTATGTTCCGCCCGCACCCATTGAAAGAGCAAGTCCGTATTCGTAATTTTTTTCGCTGTCAGAAAGAAGCTCAGCCGCATATGCCGCTGTCATTGCGCTTGCTGCGGCTCTTGCATTGCCGATTTCCTGCGATACATCATAGCAGGGCATAAGCGTCTTGATAATCTTCCTGTCGTCACAACATACAAAGTCGATATCGTCTGCCTCAATGCCGGCATTCATACAAGCCTTTTCGATAACCTCAACAACAGCATTGCTGTCAACCTCTGAGTTGTCATAAGATACAGGGCGGTGAGCCTGTGCATAACCCTTAATTTCTGCATACTTGCGTGCATTTCTGCCGTTTGCACTTTTCTCTGTTTCAAGAACGAGAGTTACAGAGCCCTCACCGAGCGGTTTTTCAAGCAATTCGGCCTTTGTATAGAGTTCAAGGTTTGTCTTTGTATTTTCATCGGTACCTGCGGCAAGCATAACGCTTTCGTTGCCGTCTGCAAGAATATCAGCGGCATAGCAAATACTCTGCAGTCCTGCCTGATTGCCGTTTGCAACAGTTGCGTTGTAGCCCTTGATGCCTGAGAAAATGCTCAGATAACCGCCTGCGGCATTGTAAACCGTATTCGGGAATGAAAAAGCACTGCCCTTTTCGGTACCTCTTGTGATTGCCTTTTTCTGAAAATCAACAATTTCGGTCATAGGGCCGTCAGCCGTGCCGATTACAATACCTGTTTTATATTCGTTGTCCTTGTCAATTTTAATGTCAGCGTCTGCAAGTGCGTCCATACCGCTCAAAAGCTGGAGCTGGCTGAAACGGTCAAGCTTTCTGTAAAATGCAACCTTGATTCCGTGTTTGTCATAATCTTCGGAGGTAAGGTTGCAGTTAAGGCTGTGTTCGTCAGTCCTTGTGCCTGTAAGCTTTGAAATGCCCGTAATGTAAATTTTTTCATTTTTACTGTTGTCGGGAATATCATGCTCGTTGTCCGAGAAAATGATGCTTGCGTTGTTGCCGCCGAATGCAAATGAGTTTGACATTGCATAGTGAACATCTTTTGTGTGGCTCTTGTTCGGAATAAAGTCAATGTTGCCCGCTTTTTCGGAAAGCACCTTCAAATCTTCATCGGAGTAGCCGATTGTAGGCGGAACGAGGTTCTCTTTTATTGCTTTTACGGAAAATACAGCCTCAATTGAGCCGGCCGCACCGAGGCAATGACCTGTCATAGATTTTGTTGAGCTGACAGAAAGGTGGTCGTTGCCGTCAAAAAGTGTGTGAAGTGAAAGAAATTCAGCCTCGTCATTTTTGGCAGTACCCGTTCCGTGTGCGTTTATGTAGTCGATATCGTCAAAACTAAGAGCAGAGCTTTCAACAGCCCTTCTGATTGCACTCATCTGACCTTCACCGTCGGGACGGGGAGCGGTAATGTGGTAAGCGTCACTGCTTACACCCGAACCGAGAATCTCACAGTAAATCTTTGCGCCTCGTTCAACAGCGTGTTCGTAGCTTTCGATTACAAGAATACCCGAACCCTCACCGAGCGTGATACCTGTGCTGTGATTGAACGGGGAACAGGCATTTTCGTCAAGCGCATGGAGAGCGTGAAAACCGCTGAATGCAAGTGAAGAAAAGCTGTCCGAACCGCCTGCGATGAACACATCACCCTTGCCCTCACGGATAAGGTCACAGGCATAGCCGATGCTCATTGTACCTGCCGCACAAGCGTTGACGATGTTTGCGGTAATGCCCTCAAGTCCGAAATGAGCGGAAACATTGTTGGCAATTGCCGAAGCACCCATTTTGAAAATATCTTCTTTTTTACCGCCGTCACCCTTGATTTCGTCTGTGTAATATTTGTCAATGCTTGCCGCACCGCCTACACAACTGCCAAGAATAACACCGATGTTCTTTTCGGATGCGTCAATGTTTGCATCTTCAAAAGCCTCGTTTGCGGCATGAATACAGAGAAGAGAAGAACGGTCATAGTTTTCGGGAGAAAGCTCTGACGATGCCTTGTCAACCTCTGCACCCTTGTGTGCATAACATTTTGAGGTGTCAACCGACTTAACCTCATCAATGCCGGAGTGACCGAGTGTTACGGCATCCCAGCAATCCTTTACATTGTCACCGACGCCGCAGATAAGTCCGAGTCCCGTGACAACACATCTCTTTTTGTCAGCCATATTAACCCTGCTTGCTTTCTACATATTCTGTAAGTGCTCTGATTGATTGGAAGTGCTCACGGTCTGCACCTGTCATATCAATACCGAAAAGTGTGTCGATGCCTGCAACGATTTCGATTGAGTCGATTGAGTCAAGACCGATTTCGTCACCGAAAAGTTCTGAATCGTATGTAAGAATGTTTTCGGGAATTCTAAGGTTTTCTACGAGCATTTCCTTAATCTGATCTGCAATAGTATTGTTCATTTTAATTACCTCACTTAAAAATTTGATTTTTTTGATTTTATTATAAATTTTCCGAAGAAAAATCTTCTTTGTAATAAACCTTGCCTTTGCCGTATTTTTCTTCAAGCTCAAGATAAAGCTTTTTGACCTGCTTTTCGGCTTCGGCACTTATTTCTTTTGCATATTTTGAGTAGCGAACATTTTCGGGACATTCGGATTTTATCGGATTGCCGATTAAAATTTTCTGCCTTTTTCCGAAAAGAATTTTATACTCACCCAAAGATGCAATCGGGATTATGTCAAGCCCTTTTTTTGCCGCAAGCAATGCCGCACCTGGCTTGAACGGGAGCATTTTGCCATCTCTTGCAATTCCGCCCTCGGGGAAGATAAGCATTGAATATCCGTTTTCAACCGCACCCTCACTTTGCGCATACCAGTTTGTGTCCATGGTGTCAAAGTCAACGGGAATACTGCGGCAAATTCGGATAAACGAGCCTGTTCCGCTCTTGTCGTACCAGCTTTTTTTAACAAGCATATACGGCTTGTATCTGCTGAGTACAGAGCTTATCACAACTCCGTCAAAGTGGTGAGTGTGGTTGCACACAAACACAACAGGCTTGCCATTGAGGCCCTTTTTAAGGCTCTTGTCCTTCCATTCAACCTTCGGGCGAATAAGAAGATGCACAAGACCTTTTACAAATTTTATGAATGCAAGCTGTCCTGCATTTTTATGATAATTGCACTCCATACTCTTTACCCTCGTTTTTTTAAAATATTATATTTTTATTTTAAAAAAATTCAACGGTCAAATGAATTTTGCGTGTGTCTTATGCAACATTTTGTCGAATTTTGTGGCATAAAATATATGGGAATTATTATGGAATATTTTTCTTTTTAGCTTTTTTACAAATGTTGACGGCTGTTGTTTATGGTGATATAATCATAGAAAAGAATTTTGCCTTTGAATCAAGGTAAACAAAGGAGAAACCTATGAAAAAAGTAATTTTAACAGGTGACCGTCCTACGGGCAGACTTCATGTCGGTCACTATGCAGGTTCGCTCAAGGAGAGAGTAAAGCTCCAGAATTCGGGCGAATATGATGATATATACATTATGATTGCAGACGCTCAGGCTCTTACCGACAATGCCGAGCATCCCGAAAAGGTAAGACAGAATATTTTGCAGGTTGCGCTCGATTACCTTGCCTGCGGAATAGATCCGAACAAGTCAACAATTTTTGTTCAGTCAATGATCCCCGAGCTTACAGAGCTTACTTTCTATTATATGAACCTCGTAACCGTGTCCCGTGTTCAGCGTAACCCCACCGTTAAGGCAGAAATTCAGATGCGTAATTTTGAGGCAAGTATTCCTGTAGGATTTTTCTGTTATCCAATCAGTCAGGCGGCTGATATCACGGCATTCCGTGCAACTGCCGTTCCTGTCGGCGAGGATCAGCTTCCGATGCTTGAACAATGCAAAGAGATTGTTCACAAGTTCAATTCCGTTTACGGCGATACTCTTACGGAACCGCAGATTATTCTTCCGAGCAACAAGGCTTGTCTGCGACTGCCCGGTATTGACGGCAAGGCAAAGATGAGCAAATCCCTCGGCAACTGCATTTATCTTGCAGAAGAACCCGAGGATATCAAGAAAAAGGTTATGTCAATGTTTACCGACCCGAATCATCTTCGTGTTGAGGATCCCGGCAAGGTTGAGGGCAATCCCGTGTTTATCTATCTTGACGCATTCTGCCGTGACGAGCATTTTGCGGAATTTTGGAATGATTACAGCTGTCTTGACGAACTCAAGGCTCATTATCAGCGTGGCGGACTCGGTGATGTCAAGGTTAAGAAATTCCTTAACAATGTTATGCAGGAGGAGCTTCGTCCCATTCGTGAACGCAGAAAAGAATGGGAAAATCATCTTCCCGATGTTCTCGATATTCTCAAAGAGGGCAGTAAGGTTGCAAAGGAAACTGCCGCAAAAACACTTGAGGATGTCCGTCATTCTATGAGAATTGATTATTTTACAGACAATAATCTTCTCAAATAATTTAAAATTCAATATGTAAAATACAGGTCGGAAGGACAGAAATCAAAAATTCTGTCTTTCCGATTTTTCTTATGAAAAAATTATTGCGAATTGACTTAAAATTGTTGAAAAAATAAAAATATTATGCTATTATTGCGTTGAAAACACCCCGTTTTAAGGAGAATACATTATGATTGACGCAAGAAAGCATACGCTTGATTCTGTTAAAAAGCTGACCGATTACAGCGATTTTAACCTTTATAAAATGGATATATGCTACGATTACAGCATTGATAAAATCATTGACAGAGGGATTTTTGATGATGAGTCGGCTCTCGGTGCAATTGTGCAGGAGGTTCTGCCCGATTATCCCGTCAATCTTAAAATGCCAAATTTTGGGTGCAGTGCCTTTACAATGAAAAATCCCGACAGCGTAATGATGGGGCGAAACTATGATTTTAAGAACGACACCTCGTCAATGCTTGTGTATTGTTCGCCAAAGGACGGCTACAGGTCTGTTGCGTTTGCGGCACTTGATAATGTAGGTGCAAACAACCCCGAGTTGAGTGATGAAACAAGGCTTGCAACCTTGCTCTCACCGTTTATCAGCCTTGACGGAATCAATGAAAAGGGCGTGTCAATCGCAGTTCTCACACTTGACAGCAAGCCGGTTCGTCAGCAAAGCGGAAAGCCCGTTATCGCCACAACGCTTGCAATCCGTCTTATACTTGACAGAGCTGCGTCAACCGAAGAGGCGGTTTCACTTTTTGAAAAATACGATATGTTCGCCTCAAGCGAAAGAGATTATCACTTTTATGTTACCGATTCAAACGGTGACGGTCGTGTTATTGAGTACGATTGCAACAGCGATGACCGAAAGCTTGTTGTTACAAAATCGCCTGCCGTTACAAACTTTTTTGTGATGTACAAAAATTTTGTAAAGCCTTATCAGAAAAACGGTGTTTACGGTCACGGCAGAGAGCGGTATGATAAGATAATCAATATTCTTGAAAAGAATAATAGTTACACAAAAGAAACAGCATGGGAGGCTCTTGTTTCGGCATCACAAGCACCGAATCCGAACGATATAACAAGCAATACTCAATGGTCGATTGTTTATGACAACACAAACCTTACCGCTGATATTTCAATCCGCCGAGATTGGAACACGGTGACAAAATATTCGCTAAAAGAAAATAAAATTACGGAATAAAAAAACAGGGAAGAAACCGAAAAAAGTTTCTTCCCTTTTATAATGTCCGATTTAGTTTTTGCCGTGCAGCATAACATCCGCCGTAAAAATTCCGTTTTCGTGAGAAAATCTGCAATAACCGCCGTCTTTTTCGGCGATTCTGCGTACCGACTGCGTACCGATACCGTTACCGTTTCGCTTTGACGAACCGAAAAAACCGTCCTTTTCGGTAATCTCTCCGTTGAAAGCATTCTCAACGGAAATAAGCAATATCTTTTCGGAATGCGGACGGGCATACATTTTAATCTGCCGTTTATCTCTGTCAAGCTTCATGCTCGCCTCAAATGCATTTTCAAGCAAATTTGCGATTACAAGACAGATATCGGATTCCGAAACTGTCAATTTTTCGGGGATGTCAATTTTTAGTTTAAACGGAATACCATTGCTCTTGTATTTTGAATAATAATGTCCGATAATCGCATTAACAGCTTGGTTTTTACAGAGTACAAGCTCTGTGTCGGGAATATTCTGCGATGCTGACGAAAGGTATTTTTCAAGTTCTTCCCAGTTCTTTTGCTCGGCAAGAGCATTGAGTACGGCAAAGTGATGTCGCATATCATGCCGTGCCTGACGGGTTTCTTCAATAGCGACTTTTAATGCGTCATACTGTGCCCTCTGCATATTCAAAAATTGATTTTTCTGAGCAAGTTTGTTATTGCGGTTCAGACTTTTTGCAATAAAATACAGCAAAGCGTAGAAAATGAGCAACAGCACAAGAAGTGATACGCTGATAACAATGTAACCCTGCATAATTCTTCCTGTATGGAGAATGTTAGGATTCCATGGAATTATAAAAAAGTTGAGCAAGATGAATATTATCGGTAAAATCCAGAATACATACCATGTCTGGGCAATGTTTTCATCATCGAGCAGTTCACTCACACCGTGTGTTGCAGGATACCATGCAAGAATTACAAACATCCAGCATAGAATATTGAACAGCACAGCCGATTTAATTTCAAACCACGGCGTTGTGTTCTGCGGAAATGTTATCGAATCAACCGCCCGTGTAATGCTCGCAATGCAGGCAAACACTCCGCATACCGCAAGTAACACACTCACCGATTTCCACATGGATGTTTTGAGTGAACAACAGTATGCTGCCGAAAGAGCAAGCACTATCGGTATTGCAAGCACAAACGATTTCAGATTGTATCTGTAACAAACAAAACCGCACAATGTACAAAGGCACACAAGTGATAAAATCATCACAGGAAACAGCCTGAGCTTTGATAATTTGAGATGTTTTTTTATCGGAAAATATGCAAGTACAACACCTGGGATGATTGCACCGAGTTCAATCATCGGACAGAAAACATTTGTCAATGCAAATCCCTCCTGCCGAAAATATATTCGCCAAAGGTGCTTTTTGCGCTTTTTACAAGACTTCGACTTATGGAGATTCTTTCACCGTTGTCAAGAACAAATTCATTGCCGTTCATATCCCTGATGTGTTCAAGATTTACTATGATTCCTCGGTTGCACACAAAGAAATTATCCCCGTCATCAAACAGCATTACAAATTCGGCAAATGTACTGCGCACAGACTTTTCGGATTTGTCCGTACAATGAATATGTATGCAGTGCTTAAAATGCTCGGCATACAAAATGTCGCAAAGCTTTATACGCAACGAGTCACTTGCAGAGGGTATTTCAATGTATTTTTCTTTAACGGAAATTTTCTGCGAAATCTCATCGAGCAACATATTAAGCTCTTCATCGCTGTACGGCTTCACAAGATAGTGCAATGCCCGAACCCTAAAACCTTCAAGTGCGTGGTCGGTTGATGTGGTTGTGAAAACAAGCAGACAATCTTTGTCAAACTTCCTCAGCTTTTGTGCCGCATCAATTCCGTTTTCCTTTTCCATATATATATCCATAAAAACAAGGTCAAATCTGTTCTGCATTGCCTCATTCAGAAAATCCGTTCCGTTACCGTATCCGCAAATTTCAATATCATATGACCTTGAAAATGAGCTTTGAGAAAGTCTTTTGCAAAGTTCATTCCGCTCATTTTCGCAATCATCAACTATTGCAATCCTCATACCGTACCTCCTGCATAATTATCACTCTTATTGTATCACATAATATCTCAAATAGTGACTTTAATTTGCATTTCGTGCCAAAAATTTTCACTTTGTGCCAAATGTATGGACTAAATGACAATTATTTATTATAATTCAGCTTAAACCAAAAAATCATGGACGGATAGAAACACGGAGGAAATATTCTATGATTAACAAAAAGAAAACGGGGCTTTGCCTTGCTTTGGCGGCAACATTGATTGCCTCGTCTGCACTTTGCGGATGTCAGCAGAGCGACAGCAGTACATCTGCAAAATTCAACAGCGATGTAAAGGATGCGTCAAAATATACGGCTGACGAAAACGCACAGGTGTATAAGACCCTTGACTTTTCCGATGAACAGGAAAAGGAATTTGCAAAAAAAGGCTTTATAACAGCACCCGACAAACTCGAAATCAAAACCGAGAACGGTACTGTTGCGTGGAGTCAGACAGCATATGACTTTATCAGAAACTCGTCAACTCCCGACAGTGCAAACCCAAGCCTTTGGAGAAACACGGAGCTTAACTCGCTTTACGGACTTTTTGAAGTTGTTGACGGTGTTTATCAGGTCAGAGGCAACGATGTTGCCAATGTAACCTTTGTAAAGAGCGACAACGGCTGGATTGTTTTTGACTGTACAACAAGCTCCGAAACTGCAAAGGCGGCGCTTGAACTTCTTGAATCAAAGTTCGGCAAGGCGCATATTGCCGCTGTTGTTGTAAGCCACGCTCACATTGACCACTACGGCGGTATCGGCGGACTTATTGACGAAAAGAATGTTGCAGATTCATCACTTCCGCTTGATGAACAGATTAAGTCCGGCAAAACGCTCATTATCGTTCCCGAAGGCTACGAAAAGGCTGTTATGGAAGAAAATGTTTTTGCAGGTAACGCAATGAAACGCAGAACCAACTTCCAGTACGGATCATTGCTTGATAAGGGCGGTAAGGGCAGCTTGTCGGTAGGTATCGGCCTTACCCCTTCAAACGGCACAACAACATACATTTCACCGTCTTATGAGGTAAAGAAAGCTACCGAAACCATTAAGGTTGACGGTGTTGAAATGGTGTTCCAACTTACTCCCGACACAGAATCGCCTGCCGAGATGAACACCTACCTTCCAAAATACAAGGCTTTGTGGATGGCTGAAAACTGTTCCGGCACAATGCACAACCTCTACACACTCAGAGGCGCAGAGGTTCGTGACGGCAATGCGTGGGCGCAGTATATTATGGAGGCAAAGGAGCTTTTCGGAGATAAAGCCGAAGTAGTTTTCCAGGCTCACAACTGGCCGCATTGGGGCAACGATGTAATCAATGACTACATGGCAAACACAGCCTCTGTCTATAAGTACATATTCTCACAGACACTTATGTACATCAATCAGGGCTATACATCAACCGAAATTGCAAATATGATTGAACTTCCCGATGAACTCAACAAGATTTGGTACACCCGCCAGTATTACGGAACTCTCAAGCATAATGTAAAGGCGGTTTATCAGAAGTATATGGGTTGGTATGACGAAAACCCCATTCATCTTGATGAGCTTGAACCGACAGAATATTCAAAGAAGCTTGTAGAGTATCTCGGCGACACAGACAAGGTTCTTGAAATGGCTAAAAAAGACTTTGACAAGGGAGAGTATCAGTGGGTTGCACAGATTACAAACACACTTGTATATGCAGATCCCGAAAATAAAGACGCCCGCTATCTTTGCGCAGACGCACTCGAACAGCTCGGCTATCAGGCAGAAAGCGGTGCGTGGAGAAACGCTTATCTTACAGGTGCTTATGAACTTCGTAACGGTACAAAAAATTATCCGAATTCCGAAGGTTCAGGTGCAACAGCTCTCGGTATGAGTACCGAAACAATGTTGGATTATCTCGGAATCTGTCTTGACGAAAAGAAGCTTGAAGATCAGAACCTTGTAATCAATATTGAAGTGACCGATAAAAACGCAAAATATCTTCTTCGCATAAATCACGGTGTGCTTATCTATTCACAGGAAAAGTGGAGCGATAAGGCTGACGCAACAATCAAAACCAAGAGCGCAGGTATTCTCGGCATTGCACAGAACAATCAGAAACTTATGGACGCCGGCATCGAAAAGGTTGAGGGCAACAGTGACATCATCAAAACCCTTACATCAAGCGTTGCCGAATTCCCGCTGTATTTCAATATTATTGAACCCTAATTAAAGTATGAGGTGACTATGAAAGTATTTAATTGTATTTTCGGCATATTGTCGATAATCGGTGCGATCTATTGTATGTTCTATCCGGGACTTACCTTCCTTAATGCCGGTTGGATAGTGACAATTCTTCTCGGAGTATGGGGAATATGCTCCGTGATTGACTACTTTGCAAAACGCAAAAAGGCAAAGGCTGAACAGAGTGAAGCGATAATGGGAACACTCGGTCTTGTTGTCGGCATTGCAGCGGCAGTAATTTCAATTCTTGCTATGTTTATGCCGGGCATAAGACTTATGTTTGATGTTATCATTCTCTGCATTTTCTCAGGCTGGCTTGTAGTGGACGGTATCTCGTCCGTTGCAATGTCACTCAAGGTCAAAAAAGCATCTTCCTCAGGTGCATGGCTTATTCCGCTTTTCTGCGGAATACTCGTCATAATCGGCGGTATCTACGGATTTTTCCACCTTATATTTGCCGCACAGACAATCGGATTTATGATTGGTGTCCTTTTGTCAATCTACGGTGTAAAGCTTATTCTTTCGGCATTTGAAAAGCCGAGCGTGTAAGATACTTATCTTGTTTTCTTCTCTTTTTAAGAAAAGTATGATAACCCCAAAATCCCGAACCTTCAGAGTATTGCATCTTTGAGGGTTCGGGGCTTTATGAGGAATCAAAAACAGAGGTGTCATTTTTCTGTTTGATGCATAAAATATCAGTGTAGAAATTTTCCGTTAAATTTTGTTGTTAAAATGCAAATTCAGTATTGACAAATGAATTTTATTATGATAGAATAATGCCTGTTGGGTGACATTGCTCAGTATTCGGCGACATAGCCAAGTGGTAAGGCACGAGTCTGCAAAACTCTGACGCCCCGGTTCAAATCCGGGTGTCGCCTCCAAAAACGGAAAGCACTTCTTAACGGGAGTGCTTTCCAATTATAAAAATGTGGGAGCATAGCTCAGCTGGGAGAGCATCTGCCTTACAAGCAGAGGGTCACAGGTTCGAGCCCTGTTGTTCCCACCATTATATGCGGATGTAGCTCATCTGGTAGAGCGCCACCTTGCCAAGGTGGAGGTAGCGGGTTCGAGCCCCGTCATCCGCTCCATTAAATCAGTACAGTTGATGTACTGATTTTTTTATTTTACAGAATTTTTTGACAAACAAGGGACTGTTAAAAAACAGCCCCTTTGATTGTTGTGTAGTTAATTATAGTGTTCCGAATAATGATGTGCCTTGTCAAGAAGCATATCCTTAACCTTCATCAGCCTTGTACGACTGCTGCGGTCATTTTCTTCAAGTTTCATCGAAATATACTTGATTGTTTCCTGATATCTCGGAATCATAACATGCTCAAGCGAATTAACACGGCGGCGTGTCTTTTCAATTTCTGCCGACATAAGCTCACAGCTTTTTTCAATTTCAGCAAGCCTTATCAGGTCGGGCAAAAGCTCGTTGAGCGACATAACCGCATCATCAAGTTCAAACGAAGTAAACGCAAAACCGTAGGGAAAAATATCGCTCTCGTTGCTTGTTCGTGTGCTTGATGAAAACTGCGGAATATCAACGCTCATAACATTTTTGGAAGAAAGCTTAAGGTCAATTCTCTGCTTTGGTGACATCAATGAGGCGTCCAGAGCCTCTTTTGACATAACCGCACTTGCGTTCACAAAGTGGTTGTTGCACTCTGCAAGCTCTCTTTCAATCTTCTCACGAAGCTCCTTGTTTTCTCTTACAAGGTCAAGAAATCGGCGCATCAGTTCGTCACGCTTGTCTTTTAACATTTTATGACCACGGGTAGCTGTTGCAAGCTGTTTTCTCAGCTTTGTCAACTGCATACGGGTGGGATTAACATTCATAACTGCCATTAGCAAACACCTTCAATGCGATTATTCTTTACCGTAAAACTCATCAAGCATATCGTCCTTAATTCGTTTAAGTTCACTTCTGGGAAGAATATGCAAAAGCTTCCAGCCGATGTCAAGTGTTTCTTCAATTGAACGGTTTGCGTCATAACCCTGTGAAACATACTCACGCTCAAATGCCTCGGCAAATTCAGCGTACTTTTTATCCATATCGGTAAGAGCTGCCTCACCGAGAATTATCATAAGTTCTCTTGCGTCTTTACCTCTTGCATAAGCGGCAAAAAGCTGGTTCATGGTTGCGGCGTGGTCTTTACGGGTTCTGTCGGGACCGATACCCTTGTCTTTAAGTCTTGAAAGTGACGGAAGAACATCAATCGGCGGAGTAATTCCCTTTCTGTAAAGCTCACGGGATAGGATAATCTGACCTTCTGTAATGTAGCCTGTAAGGTCAGGAATCGGGTGAGTCTTGTCATCTTCGGGCATTGTAAGAATCGGAATAAGAGTGATTGAACCCTCTTTGCCTTTAAGTCTGCCGGCTCTTTCATACAATGTTGCAAGGTCTGTGTACATATAACCCGGATAGCCTCGTCTGCCCGGAACTTCTTTTCTTGCGGCAGAAACCTCACGGAGTGCATCGGCATAGTTTGTAATGTCGGTCATAATAACGAGAACATGCATTCCTCTGTCAAATGCAAGATATTCAGCCGCCGTGAGCGCCATTTTAGGAGTTGCAATACGCTCAATGGCAGGATCGTTTGCAAGGTTTACAAACATTACGGTTCTGTCAATAGCGCCTGTTTCTTTAAACGACTGAACAAAGTAGTCGGATTCTTCAAATGTAATACCCATTGCGGCAAATACTACGGCAAACTGCTCGTCCTTGCCTCTTACAGCCGCCTGTCTTGCAATCTGAGCGGCAAGCTGGGCATGGGGCAGACCAGATGCCGAGAAGATAGGCAGCTTCTGTCCTCTTACAAGTGTGTTAAGTCCGTCAATTGCTGAAATACCTGTCTGAATAAATTCCTGCGGATAGTTTCTTGCGGCAGGGTTCATAGGTGTTCCGTTGATGTCAAGTCTTTTTTCGGGAATAAGAGCAGGACCGCCGTCAATCGGATTTCCAAGACCGTCAAATACTCGTGAAAGCATATCGGGAGAAACGGGAAGTTCCATTGAACGACCTAAAAATCTTACCTTTGAATTTGCAAGGTTAATGCCTGCGGCTGATTCAAAAAGCTGAACAAGTGCGTTTGAACCGTCAACCTCAAGAACCTTGCAACGGCGTGTTTCACCGTTCGGAAGTTCAATTTCGCCGAGTTCGTCATATGTTACTCCCTCAACATCACTTACCATCATAAGAGGACCTGCAACCTCTCGTATTGTGCGGTATTCCTTTGGCATCAGTCCTCACTCCTTTCAAGTACATCCTTAATTTCCGAATCAAGCAGAGCCTTGATTGACTCGAACTCGTCCCGAACCTTATCCTCGGGTACATATTTATATCTTCCTATGCGTTCACGAACAGGAAGATTGACAAGCATTTCAATGTCTGCACCGTTTGCAAGAGCCTCTTTTGCTTTGTCATAGTAAGCAAGAATTGCTCGCATCATAAGCACCTGTTTGCCGAGAGATGTGTATGTGTCTGTCGGGTCAAATGCGTTTTGGTGCAGATAATCCTCACGGATTGAACGGGAGGTTTCAAGCTTAAGTCTGTCGGGTGCGGAAAGTGCGTCCATACCGACAAGGTTTACAATTTCCTGAAGCTCGCTTTCTTCCTGTAATAATGTCATAAGTTTGCCACGAAGCTCCATAAAGTCGGGAGCGGCATTCTTTGAGAACCAATCTGCAAGTCGGTCTGTATAAAGCGAATAACTTGTCAGCCAGTTAATTGCAGGGAAGTGTCGTTTGTAAGCAAGGTTTGCGTCAAGTCCCCAGAATACCTTAACGATTCTGAGTGTTGCCTGTGATACAGGCTCTGAAATATCACCGCCCGGAGGTGATACAGCACCGATAACCGAGAGTGCGCCTTCCGTGTCATCACTGCCGTTTACGATAACACGGCCTGCTCTTTCATAGAACTGTGCAAGTCGGCTGCCGAGGTATGCGGGATAACCCTCTTCACCCGGCATTTCTTCAAGACGGCCGGACATTTCACGGAGAGCCTCTGCCCAGCGGGATGTTGAGTCAGCCATAAGTGCAACCGTGTAACCCATATCACGGAAATACTCGGCAATAGTAATGCCTGTGTAGATAGATGCCTCACGGGCGGCAACAGGCATATCGGATGTGTTTGCAATAAGCACGGTTCTCTCCATAAGAGAGTTGCCTGTGCGTGGATCTTTAAGTTCGGGGAACTCATTAAGAACATCGGTCATCTCGTTGCCACGCTCACCGCAACCGATATATACGATAATATCGGCAGCCGCCCACTTTGCAAGCTGATGCTGAACAACAGTTTTGCCCGAACCGAACGGTCCCGGAACTGCGGCTACACCGCCCTTTGCAAGCGGAAAGAGTGTGTCGATAGGTCTTTGACCTGTGGTAAGAAGAATGTCGGGGGAGAGCTTTCTTTTGTACGGTCTGCCCACACGAACAGGCCATTTTGTACACATATTAATCTCAACATTGCCCTTGTCTGTTTTGAGAACGGCAACTGTTTCGTCAATTGTAAAATCGCCCTCGCTGATGCTCTCAACAACACCGCCTGTTTTGTTCGGAACAAGAATCCTGTGAAGAACAGCGTGTGTTTCCTGAACCGTACCGAGTGTGTCGCCTGCCGCAACTGTGTCGCCCTTTTTAACAAGGGGAGTAAAGTGCCACTTCTTTTTGTGATCAAGCGACGGAACATCAACACCTCTTTTGAGGTTTGTGCCGGCAACCTTCATAATCTCGTTAAGCGGTCGCTGAATACCGTCATAAATTGAACCGATAAGTCCCGGACCGAGTTCAACAGAAAGCGGAGCTCCTGTGGATTCAACAATCTCACCGGGTCCGAGTCCCGAAGTTTCTTCATATACCTGAATTGATGCCCTGTCACCGTGCATCTCAATTATTTCGCCGATAAGTCGCTGACTGCTTACACGCACAACATCGAACATATCGGCATCACGCATACCCTCGGCAATTACCAGAGGGCCTGCTACCTTAGTTATAATTCCAGATTTCAAATTCTTACACCTCAATCATTGAAGATAATGTCCGAACCGACTGCCTTTTCAACGAATGACGACAGCCTTTTTATGCCGATTCCCGTATTGCCTTTTACACCGGGGATAGGAATAACGGCAGGAATGAGCCTTTCTTCATATCTTTTTCGCTCTTTTTCAACAAGTCCGAACATTTCCTCGGTAATAAAAATTACCGCATAGTTGTCACCGTCAGCAATCTTTCTGAAAAGATGCGGTGCGTTTTCGTTGTCATCACACGGATAAATGTCCATGCCGATTGCCGCAAAGCCCTTTATGCTTTCGCTGTCGCCGATAACGGCAATATTTTTAGCCATAAACTTCACGCAACCTTTCTTTTACGGTTTCATAATTTGTTTTGGTGCGGATTCCGCTTGCAATAATGTGAATAACTTTTTTCTCTGTTTCACATGCAATCAGATAGCCCGTAATCGGGTCTGCACCGTCACCGCTTCTTTTGCATTTTTCTTTTGCAAGGCTCATAAGCCTGTTGTCAACAAATTTTTCAAATGCCGACGGAGAAGCCTTGTACTCTTCAACAGCCTTGTTACAGCCGTATGCCGAGATTTTTGACAGCACATCAAGCGTTGGTTCAAGTCCCTTTACGCTTGCCTCAATAACCCTTGAACGGGGAAAGTCCTGCACATCACAGATTGCAATTTCAAGAAAATCCCTGTCACAATCGGCTTTTGCACCTCTTATGGCTGTCTTTACATTATTATAAAATACTGTAGCTTTAAAATATTCGGACATAAATTCGCTGTCGGATTTTTCGGATGTTTTCAGAACAAGCTCCATAAAAGCTCTGTCAAGAACCGCATCGCTGAGTCTTGCGTCACCTGTGTGTGCAAGAATTTCATATGCCTTGTCACAAGGTGCGGAAAGTTCTTCGCCCAAAAGTGAAAACTTTCTGTTCTCAACCGCCTGTTTAAGCGTTTCTTCAGAGAAAGTACACGGCTTTACCAAAAGCTGTGAATACGGTTTGCTTGAAAGCGTTCCCTTTAAAACAGCTTTAAGGTTGTGAAGGTCGTTAAGATAGAAGAACGGTTTGAATATTGCAAAATCGGGTGCGGTTCTTTTAAGATATTCCCACACATTTTCGCTGTGTGATTTCAAAATATCTTCAATGTCATCGCCCTCACCGTAACCCTTGTCCGAGAGGTATCTGCAAAGCTCGTTCACATTTTCACAACCGAGCATATGCTCAATGTCGCTGTTTGTAAACAGATTTTTTTCTTTAGCACGGACGGAGCCGATGGAAAATTCATAAGATAATGCCATCATATTCCTCCCTATGCCTTAAAAAGTTCCTGATTTATAAAATCCTCGATAGCGTCACGCTTTTCGGACAATATTGCCGAGAAGTCCATGTTTTCTTCAATGTCACCGCATTTAAGAATAAATCCGCTTTCAATGTCACACGGCGTTTTTGAAAGCTCTGCTTTTACACCGCATTTTTCAAGCCTTGCAAGAAAATCCTTCGGAAGTCGGTTCATATCCTTTTTGTTCAAAAGCACAACACCGCTCATTCCGTTTAACTTTTTTGCAAATGTGTAAATCAGTTCAAAGTAATCTTCATCGGGAAGATTTTTCATTTTATTAAGAATTTCACTGTATGTCTTGTCAATTTCCTCACGCCTTCTCTTTAGAAAAGCGTTGCGTGTTTCAAGGTCGCAACGGCTCTTTGAAGCCGCCTGCATCTGCTTGACCTTTGACTGTGCCCTGTCGGCAATTTCGGCAGAAATCTTGTCGGCATCAAGCTTTGCCTGTGCCATAATCTGTGCGCATTTTTCATCGGTTTCAGCACCTATTTGGCTGATTCTTTCGTCACAGTCAAGACTTATGCGATTTAAAATTTTATCACCGCTGCTCAAAGTGATTCCACCTTTCTTTCGTAATTTTCGTTAGTCGGTTATCAGATGTTAAGGTTTGGAACTGTGATAACAACGAGAAGTGAAACGATGAATGAAAGGAGAGCGTAAATCTCAACGAGAGTTACGGAAACCATTGCCTTTGAGAAGTTTGAATCGTCCTTTGCGCTTAGTGCAATACCCGAAACGGCTGCCTTGCCCTGTGCAAAACCTGAAATCATACCGCCGATACCGATAGCAAGCGATGCTGCAAAGTATGCAAGTCCCTGTCCGATTGTCGGAGCTGTGCCGCCGAGAACGCCGCCGCTTACGAGAATAAGGAAGCCTACGATAAATCCGTAAAGTCCCTGAGTACCGGGGAGAAGTGTGAGAACGAGCATTTTACCGAATTTTGATGAGTCCTCGGAAAGAACTCCCATAGCTGCCTGTGCGGCAGAGCCTACACCTCGAGCAGAACCTACGCCTGCAAGTGCTGTTGCTATTGATGCGCCTAAAAGTGCGAAAAATATTCCATTCATTTTGATTTGTCCTCCTGAATTTTAATATATTTACTGTTGAGCTTGAACGGCTTAAACTGTTTGCCGCCGCCCTCATAGAATTTTCCGAACATTTCAACATACTGAAGTCGCATTGTGTGAACATATGAACCGAGTGCGTTGAGTCCGATGTTGATTGCGTGTCCGATGATGAACACAATAATGAGTAAGATAATTCCAAACCAGCTCTTGCCGAACATGGTCGAAAGCATATTGAACACCTGAGCCATAACTCCCGTTGTAAGACCGAGAGCAAGAAGTCTAGAGTAGCTCAGAAGGTCACTGATGTAACCTGTGATGTCATAGAGAGAGGCAAGTCCGCCGATGACTTTGCCGAATCCCTTTTTGTTTCTGCCCTGTGTGAGAACAAGACCGATTGCGCAGAAAATCGCAATGCCTGCTCCGACATAGATGAGTGTCTGACCGAATGCCATACCTGCCGCCAAAACGGCAAATCCGATAAGCATAAGCATCCAAAGCCCCGTGTCAAAGAACGCTCCGCCGTAATCCTTCTGCCTGAGGCAAACATAGAATTTGCAGCCCATACCGACAAGAATGTGTACAAGACCGAATGCTATTGAAATAATCATCAGCATAAGTGCGTCCTTTTGCGGGTCAATTGTCGGCCACGGGAAGATTTGTTTCATCGTAATGTCTGCACCCGTAAAGTAGTTGTAAAGGGTTGCGGGGGCATCTCCGAAGAAGCTTGCAAAAACAAGTCCCCAGAAAAATGTTGAAACACCGCAATATTGGAACAGCTTCAAGGTGTTTCGCATTTCCTTGTCAGGTTTGAACAGCTTTATTGCAAGTCCTGTTCCTATTACCATTAACAGTCCGTAGCCTGCGTCCGAGAACATCATTCCAAAGAAAAAGTAGAAGAAGAATGCAAGCAACGGCGTTGGATCAATATCGCCATGCGACGGGGGAGAGTACATATTTACAATGCTCTCTGCCGGTGCTGCAAAGCGATTGTTCTTTAGCTTTACAGGAGCTTTTTCCTCGTCAACATCGCCAAATTCAACATAGCATACAGAAACTCGTTCACAAAGCCTTTCAAGCTTTTCACAGTCCTCCTCGGGAATATAACCCGAAATGACAAAAACATTCCGTGAATGCTGAAGTTCACCGATTACGCTGTATTTATCGGCTCTGATTCTGAAATAATCCTGTGTATCTTTAATATCTTTTCGTCTGTCTGCAAAGGAAATGATTTCTTTTTTTGCGTTTTCTGTATCATCTTCAAGCTTGTGACTTCTTTCAACAAGCTTTTTTGATTCCGCCAAAGGGGTAAGACTTGAGTTCGTAACAGGTTTTGCAAAACCGATATCACGCAGAGCATTTTCTGCAAGCTCCTTTTGAGCAATCGGTGCAAAAAGTACAATACAGGTAAGCACCTCGTTTGCAAATTGAATTTCAAAATCAAATTCAAGCTTCGGAGAAGCCTCGGCAAGTGCCTCTGAAAGCGATACCTCGTTGTACTCCTTTTGAATTGAGCCTATGAAAACAGCCGTTGTTTTTGTGTCCTTTGCATTAAGCGGAATGTCAAGATTCTTCCACGGCTCAAGCTGTGCAAGAGCGGTTTTTATACGAATCCGTTCCGCCGCATTATCGGCAATCTGTTTGTTAAGCTCACAAATTCTGTTGCACACATCAATAACTTCGCCTGCATTTGATGCGATAACTCCGATTTCATCGGGATCAATCTCCCGCCGTCCGCAAAAAGCGGAAAGCATACTTTTCTTTTCGGGAGAGTTGCTGTCGAGAATTTTCAGAGCGTTTTCACTGAGAGTAACATTTCGCTCGAAAATCTGAATTTGTGAGGTCATATCAATCTTGCCGAAACCTTTTCTGCAGGTTTCGGTCTTTTCAATCTGAACCAAACCCGAATCCTGCAAATGTTCAAGAAGTCGCTTTCTGTCCTGTCTTAGGGCAATAATCCGAACCGACTTCATTTTAAGTTTTGCCAATTTCTATCACCACGCTTCTTTCATTGCAACCGTTTTAAAGAGAGAGCCTTTGTATAGCCCCGTCAATAACACGCTTGCGGTTTTTGTCTGCAGTCTGAGAGAGAATGTCGCACTCAAGATTTGCCTTTTCAGAGGCTTTCTCAAGCTCTTTTTTGCCCTCTTTCGCAGTCTTTTCAAAAAGCATATCGGCATCCTTCTGTGCCTTTTCCTTTGCCGAAAGCACAACCTGTTTGGCATCTGCCTTTGTCTGTTCAACCCTTTCTGCTGATTCTGCTCGTGCATTTGCCTCACGCTGTCTGCAATCCTCTTCGGCATTGTAAATGGCGTCCAGCATATCTTTTGCCATTGTTATCCTCCTTTGCTAAAAATTGCATAAAAATATTTTTGAAGAATACACTATTTTGTTTATTCTATTCCTAGATTGTAGCACAATTATTTAAAAAAAGCAATCAACATACATTAAAGTTTGCCCAGTTTTTTATCATTTTCTTCCCTGTGACCGCATTTGCGAGTGGTTTTGCAGCATTAATTTGCGATAAAAGAAAAAACACCGCATAATACGGTGTTTAAAAGTTTTAAAAATTATTTTTTATATACCGCTGATTGCGGCTTGTCGGTTTATCAGGAACAGTCATCCGAATCAGATTCATTTCAAGTGCAGGATTAAGATAATTTTTTCTGAAAGTTTCCCTTGATTTTAAATTCAGCTTATCTAAAAGTTCCGCAGTATTATAGGGGATATCAAATTCCATAACATCAAGCAACTTTTTTACATAATCATTCATCTGCCGAATATCGGATTTGGTTTGTGAAATAATTTCGGTAAGAATTTCGTCAATCATTTCAAGCATAAATTCTATGAAAATATTTGAGTTACCCTCAACATGGCATTTTGAAATTGACTTGTAATATCTGTCCTGATATTTTTGAATTTGACTTTCAATAGGAATGTATTGAAAAATGGGTTTCCATTTTGTCAAAATTGCAGTCTGCCAAAGCCTTGCCATGCGACCGTTTCCGTCAGAAAACGGATGAATAAAAACAAATTCATAATGAAAAACAGATGACAAAATCAGTGGGTGAACATTATTTTTTTCACTGTTCATCCATTTAAACAAATCATCTGTCAATGACGGCACAAAATGTGCAGGCGGAGCCATAAAAATGCATTTGTCACCGTCAAACACACCTTCTTCACCGTTTCTGAATTTTCCCGATTCATTGACAAGAGCATATGTCATTATGCCGTGGTATTTTTTTAGCTCTGTTACAGAATAAGGATTTATATTGTTAAGGTTGTCATAGGCATCGTATGCGTTTTTTACTTCTTGAATTTCTCTTTGCGGACCTAAAACAATGTGACCGTTGATTACATCACGCACTTCTGAAATTGAAAGCGAGTTAGCCTCAATGGCAAGCGAAGAATAGATGGACTTGATTCTATTGTTTTTTCTTAACTGAGGTTTTGATTCAAAATCATTATAATTGCTGATTTTACCTATCTTCTCAGAAATTGATGATACAAATCCGAGCATTTTATTTGATATTGAAAACGGCGGTGTGTAGTCTGACATATTAACCATTCCTTGCACTTATTCTGTTTTTAATTATACCAAATTCAATTGAATTTATCAATAACTTGCTTATTATCTTACTTACTATCTTGCTTACTGACTTGCTTATTATCTTGCGTGCTGTGGACAAAACAGCGATATTTTAGTCTGTAAAACAGAAGAAAGCCGTCCCGAAAAAATTCGGAGCGGCTTTCAAAGCTACGGTTATTCGGCAGGCGTCCCACTCTCCTGCATCTCTCAAGGTTTCCCTTTGTCAAGCCATCGGCGTGTGGACGGGGACGAAATCTTCCACCTCGAATAACTTCTAAATTTATTCTAACATTATTTTAATAAAATTGCAAATAAATCAAGGTTGAAATCCGATGCGAAAAGTTGTATTATGTGAGGGTAATAACAAGATGGCAATATGCATGGAGGATTGTGTATTTATGAAAGAAATCAAGACAAATGTAATGAGAATTTTAGACAAAGAAAAGGTTGAATATACTCACCACGAATATCCCCACGGCAAGGATGCCGTTGACGGAGTAACGGTTGCAACGCTTATGAATCAAAATCCCGATTATGTTTTCAAAACTCTTGTAACAAAGGGCATGGGCAGAGATTATTATGTTTTCGTAGTTCCTGTTGACCATGAGCTTGACCTTAAAAAATGTGCCAAGAGCGTAGGTGAAAAGTCGGTTGAAATGATTCCCGTAAAGGACATTACAAAGGTCACGGGTTATGTGCGTGGAGGCTGTTCACCTCTCGGAATGAAAAAGCAGTTCAAGACAACCTTCCACATTACAGCAGAGTCAATTCCGAAAATCATTGTCAGTGCAGGAAAAATCGGATATCAAATTGACCTGAAGCCTGAGGATTTAATTCGTCTTACAAACGGTCAATGCGCCGATATTATAAAGGACTGACCTGATATTCAAAAAACAACACCCCCGACTAAACTGTTTGGTAAAGTCGGAGGTGTATTTTATTAATATGATTTATTCGTCAATAAATTCAAGGTCTTCGTCACTTACTTTTTTGAGTTCTTTTTTATTGAACAAATCGTAAATAACGGGGACAATATAGAGCGTCATAAATGTTGCGTAGAGCAAACCTCCGATGCAGACAATTGCGATAGGCTGCATCATTTCTGCACCTGTGCCTATGCCGAGAGCCATAACAACAAGACCGAGAACGGTTGTGAGTGCCGTTATGAGGATAGGACGCATACGGGTTTTGCCTGCCTCAACAATTGACTCAATTCTTTCTTTGCCGTCAATACGAAGTTTGTTGATGTAGTCAACAAGAACGATACCGTTGTTTACAATGATACCGCAGAGCATTACAAAACCGACAAGCGATACAACGCTGATGTCAAATCCTGTGATTAAAAGTGCAAGGAAGCCGCCCGTGAATGCAAGCGGAATTGTAAACATAATAATGAACGGTGATTTAAGGCTCTGGAACTGTGCAACCATAATGAGGTAGATGAGAATAATGCCGAGCAGAAGCATAAGCATAAGCTGTGAAACTGCCTCCATTGTCATTTTGTCTGTACCTGCATAGTCGATTGAACAGCTTTTCGGGAGCTTGTAATCGTTCATTGCGGATTTTACATTGTTTGAAACAGATGTAAGCGTGTAGCCGTCCTTGACTTCGGCGCTGATTTTAAGATAACGCTTTTGATTTTCACGGCTGATTTTATCCATAGTTTCCGACTTTGAAATATCTGAAACAGAGGAGAGTTTAACGGTCTTTTCGTTACCGCTTGAATCCTTGTAGGTAATGTCAATGTCACGGAGATTTTTCGGAGTAACGGTTTCGCTGTCGTCCTTTACAACCACAACATTCATATCATTGCCGTCATCATTCGTAAGAGTGGCAGCGGTTTTTTCTGTTGAAATTGCATCGGCAACCTGCTGATAAACCTGTGCAACGGTAAGTCCCTTTTCAGCGGCTTTTGACTTGTCAACAGTAACCTTGATTTCGGGAGAAACAGCACCGATGCCGTTGTCAACCGATGAAACGCCTTTAACCTTTTCAAGTGTCTTGCCGATATCCTCGGCAGTGCTTTTGAGTGTGTCAAGGTCGTCACCGTAGAGCGTAATCTGAACGGAACCGTCACCCATAAGGCTTGACATTGAACTTGAAGTGCCGCCGCTTACGGCAGCCTCACCGTCAAGACTTTCAAGATCCTTTTCAATCTTCTTTGAAATCTCACCGCTCTGTTTTGTAAAATCATCCTTGAGAACGGCATATGCCATAAGTGAGCCGGCATCATTTGACGATGAACCGCCTGTAAGTCCCATAAGGCTTGACGAGTTGCCCGCCATAACGCCTACGGTTTCAAACTGGTCATATTTTGAAAGCAAATCGTTGAGCTTTTTGCCCTCTTTAACTGTTTCTTCAAAGGTTGCGTTATCGTCAAGCTTCAATGATACCTGAATCTGTGTACTGCTCATATCGGGCATAAAGCTGAAACCTCTCATCAGACAAAGACCTGCACTTGTAAAGAGAAGTGCAACTGCAACGAGAATTGCAGGAACTTTGTGCTTTAATACGAAACGAAGTGAGCGTTCATATGCCTTCTTGATTTTTCCGTCCTTCGGAGCGGAATTAGGTTTCATCTTGCGGAGTATTCTCTGTCCCATGGCGGGAACAAGCGTCAGCGCAACAATAAGGCTTGCAAGAAGTGAATATGTAACCGTGAGTGCAAGGTCAACAAACAGCTGACGGGTGATGCCTTCAACAAATACAATCGGCAGGAACACGCATACTGTGGTGAGAGTTGACGCCGTAATTGCGCCGGCAACCTGTCTTGCACCGTTAAGTGCCGCCTTAATCGGCGAAACGCCCATACTTCTGAGTCGGTAGATATTTTCGATAACAACAACCGAGTTGTCAACAAGCATACCGACTCCTATCGCAAGTCCTGACAGCGAAATCATATTGAGTGTTACACCGCTGAAATACATGAGCACAATTGCAAACACAACGCTTATCGGAATTGAGCAGGCAACAATGAGTGTCGGCTTGATATCTCTGAGAAAGAGGAAAAGGATAATAATTGCGAGAACCGCACCCATAAGGAGGTTCTGCAAAACGCTGTTGATTACAAGGTTAATGTAGTCACCTTCATTGTAAAGGTTTGTAAAGTGAAGTCCGTCAACCTCTTTTGAAAGCAAATCAAGCTTTGCGTTAATGTTTTCGCAAACGGTAGAAGATGCTGTGTTGCTTGACTTTGAAAAGCTCAATACAATACCGGGGTTGCCGTTGATTCTTGCAAAGGTTTCGTCGGAATTATCGGCAACAAAAACATCTGCAACATCTTCAAGATGAATAACTCCTATTCCGTCAATTCCTGTGTCAAAAAGCACAAGCGACTTCATCTCTTTTTCATTATTCACCTTGTCGCCGACACGAACCATAAATTTATTGTTATCGTCATCGGTAACATAGCCTGCCGGCATTGAAAAGTTTTGTGCCGTTAGAATTGAAGAAATGGTATCAAGTGTGACCGTGTTGCTCACATCAGCCTTGCTTTTTGCCTCTTTCTTTTTATCTGCAAGTTCTTTTTCGGATGTTTTAATCTGTTTTTCTGCACTTGAAAGCTGTGTAAGTGCGCTGTTGAGTTCACTCTGCTTTGATGTGAGAGTTGACATAGCAGATGACATTTTGAAGTCCGCACTTGACTGTTGTTGTGAAATGAGGGCAAGAGCGGAATCAACCGAAACCGATTTATCGTCAAGTCCCGAAATTGCGTTATCAAGCTGTGCAATACCCGAGTTGATTTGTGAGATTTTCTCCGACATTTCACTTAATGCAGAATTGATTGCATCTCCCGAAGTTCCGAGCTTTTTAAGTGAAATTTCAACATTTTGAATTGCCTCTGCACTTTTGTTAATGGAATTCTGAACTGTCTGCATTGTTTTTGCGATATCGGGAGCTTTGATTCCGTAAGGCTCAAGCACCTTGTTAAGCTCGTCAATCTGCAGTTGAAGTGCCTTGTATTCCTCGCTGTCGGGCAGTGCATCATTCATTTTCCGAACAATTTCCTGATACTGTTCGTTGAATTTTGAAAGCTGTTCAAGCTTTTGCGTAAGCTGTGACTGTTCGGAAGTCAGCTCATCATAGGTCGTTTTCAGTTCAAGCAAACCCTGATAAGCGGTTTCGAGCAAAGTCTTTGTGGAAGTGAGGCTTGCCTTTCGGTCAAGCAACTGCATCTTTGCCGACAAAAGCTGTGTTTTACCGCTTTCAGCCTTGTTCTGTGCATCGGCAAGCTGTTTTGAAACAGCCTCCTGCTGTGAGTTGATTTGCTCAATAGATGATGAAATTGTACCCTGACCGTCCTTGGCTTTGCCGATATTATCCTGCAATTCCTTTTTAGCCTTGGCAATTTTGTCCTCCGCATCACCGAATTGATTATCGAGCGCAGCGGAAATCTTCTTATTAAGCTTGTCAAGCTTATCCTGTGAAAGTACGACATTTTCCTGTTCCGTAACAATGCCCTTGTCAGAAACAGAGGCAACACCGTCAATGCCTTCAAGTTCATTCAAAAGTTCGTTTGTGACATAATCCGAAAGCTCTGTCTGCGACTTGCCTTCAAAGTCGACCGCCGTCATTGCAACTGGGAGAATATTCGGGTTGATTTTGATGAGGTACGGTGTTCCGACTCCGTCAGGCCAATTGCCCTTGATTGTGTCAAGGCTTGAACGCATATCAACAGTTGCGCTGTCCATATTTGTGCCGTCCTCAAATTCAATCATCAAAAGTGAATAGTTGTCCGATGAGGTAGAGGTGATCTCCTTAACACCGTCAATTGCCGACATCGACTGTTCAAGAGGCTTTGAAACCGTTGTTTCAACCGCCTCGGGCGTCTGACCTGCGTAGGTGGTCATGATAACGGCATAGGGAAAGTCCATATTCGGTAAAAGGTCGGGCGTCATCTTGAAAAATGACACTATACCGAGAACCAGAACAAGTACAACCGCAACCAATACCGTCATCGGTTTTTTTACGCTGATTTTAGATAACATTGATTACTCCTTTGTTTGTGCTTTTTATCTATGAGTATATTTCATATTAAATGCAATTTCTACCAACTTAGGTTTACATTTTCTGTTGAAATCGGCCGCAACCGGTTGCATGAATATTAAACTTAATCTGCAATTGCACCTGTTTTGATAATTTCAAGTTTTCTGTGATACTCCCTGTGAACCTCGTCAAAAGGTTTTCCTATTACAAAAACATTGAACACGGCATTCTTCAGCACCTGAGTGAGAATCTGTGAAAGACACTTAACATCTTCATCTGAAGTATATTTAAGGTTACTTCTGTCAAAATTGTTTGTAACGCTGACAAGCTCTGCAACGCCCTTGAAACGGTTGATAAAATATTCCGAAACAAGACTGTCATTTGCCTTTATATTTTTGATGAGATTCTTCATAATGATACTTTGTTTTGCATCCTTTGAACATTCGCATAGAATTTCAAAAAGCAAATCATAAGTTACAAATATGTCGCCGTGAGTGCGAGAGATAACCTCTGTGGCTTTTTTAAGTGAAAAGTTGATAAATGAGCGTGTCATAACCTCCACAAGGTCAACCTTATCGTCAAAGTACTGATAAAAACTGCCTCTCGAAATGTTTGCGTTCTTTATAATATTGTTTATGCTGACTCTCTCTCCCGACGAACCGGCAAACTCATTGAATATTGCGTCCGTGATTCTCTGACGCTTTTCTTCGGGAAGATTATAAAAGGTGTTTTTTATCATAAAAAATCCTCCAAAATAAATGTGACAGGCAGTCATATGACAACCTGTCACAATTTTAACATCGTTTATTTATTGTGTCAATTAAATGTGTTTTAGATTTTGCACATATACGATCAAAAATCTTTGTGCATATTAACAACAAAATTAAGCTTTGCCTTTAAATTTTTCAAAAAGTCCTTTGCATCCGCTGTAAATATCGTTGTATGCCTGCTCAAAATCACCGCTGTACCACGGATCCGATACATCACGATTCATACCTGCAAAGCTCATCATCTTGCAAACCTTTCCGTCTTTGTCATCGCCGAAAATTCGCATAGTGTTTCTGATATTATTAGAGTCCATGCAGATGAAATAATCGTACTTGTCATAGTCGGATTTTTTGAGCTGAACAGCCCTCTTGCCGTCACAACCGATTCCGTGTTTTGCAAGCTCACGCTTAGCCGGCGGATAAACAGGATTTCCAATCCCGTTCCATATCTCCTCCGTACTCGTAGCAGATGATTTAATCACAAACCTGTCAGCAATCTCGCCCTTCTTAACCATGTCCCTAAATATAAACTCCGCCATAGGCGACCGACAAATATTCCCATGGCACACAAACATTATCCTTATCATAACAAAATTCCTCCCGATTGGCCGTAATATGCCGCTATAAATTTTGCAATATCTATATTTGAGTATGCTATTTTGTGTGTTGCTGTATTTTCACTATTCATCTATATGTTCCCCTCAAAATGATTTTGAATTGTCGCTATAATATGCAATTTTACCTGTTAACCGAAAATTTCTTCGGGAGTGTGTCCGAGCAGAACATGGAGTCTGGCACTTGTGTACATGACTTTTTGACACAAATATTCAAGCTTTCGGTGGCTGAATGCGATATCATCACGGTTGTAGATTCCGCTTCCCATGATTACTTCGTATACAGATTTTTCGGAATTGTCGGGTTGAGTTACAAAACAAATCATAATATCGTTCGCATAATCGTCTGCGTCCTCTTTTGAAAGTCCTGTTTCATTTCTTAAAAACGAACGCATTTCAAGAAAATCGGGAGTCTTTTTAAAATAGCAGTTATCTTCATATCTGAGAAATTGCTCTTTGTCAAGAATGCAAAATTTCTTTCCGATTTGACGATATTTCAGCATTTCGTATTTATCAATACTATCGTCATCAAATTCAAAAAAGTAAAGATATTCTGCAAGAATTTCCTGTTCAAGAGCAGGGGTTTCTGAGCCGTCATCGTAAATATCGTCCTGATTAAACACACAAAAATACTTTCCCTTAAAATTCATATTTTCAACAAATGACAAAAAATCTTCCTCGCTCACAGGCTCGTTCTGGCTGTTGTAAATTTTAAGAAGTTTGCCGATTTAGATAACTCCGTAAAGATTTGCCTCAGCCGCAAAATATCTGTATAAAAGGTCTTGTGTTTCCTTTGAAAGTGTGCATTCTGAAATTTTCATGTGTCTACCTCAAATTATATCGTACTCTGACTTATATTGTCAGTTTATCATAATTAATCCCACATTTCAACAAGTCTGTGAACAATTTCAGATACTTGCCAGATGATTGACTTTTGAAGGATAGTTGCAGAGTGGTTTAGTACTGTGTGTGTGCAAGCTTTCAGGTTGCCGTGCAGAGGACTGTTGCACAGTAAATATAGCGGATTATATAGTGCCTTTTCACCTAAAATAAGCCATGGATTTCTCGCTCTGCTTTGCGGCGTTTTATTATATTTTATGACAAATTTTGCATAAAATAACCAAAATAGACTATATTTGATTATCACTTTAGTGAAAATAAATCATATCTATGGTAAAAATCTTGCGTAATTATCCCTATATTTTGTTAAAAAGCACTTTTTTTTAATTGTTTTTTCCATATTCTCCTCTTTTATTGCTTATTGATGCTTTCTGTGGTATAATTCTATGGATGTATTGCGTAAGTTAGTTTTGGGTTGAGGAGTATTAAATATGAAAGACAGAAAAATGTCGTTTTATAACAGAATTGTGAAAAGAATGCTTGATATTATCTGTTCACTTGCAGCGATAGTGTGTCTGTCAGTACTTTACCTTCCGATATGTGCCATAATAAAATGCACGAGCGAAGGTCCTGTTTTTTTAGGCAGAAAAGAATAGGAAAAAACAAAAAATATTTCAATATTCTGAAATTCCGCACAATGAGAATTGATACTCTCAAGGATTGTCCTACACATCTTCTTAAAAATCCTGAACAGTATATAACTAAGGTGGGTGCGTTTTTAAGAAAGACAAGTCTTGACGAATTGCCTCAGATTTTTAATATTTTTAAGGGCGATATGTCGGTTATCGGTCCAAGACCTGCACTTTGGAATCAGTATGACTTGATTTCTGAAAGAGATGAGTATGGCATAAATGATTTAAAACCCGGCTTGACGGGTTGGGCGCAGATTAACGGCAGAGATGAGCTTCCTATTCCTGAAAAAGTTCAGATGGATAAGATTTATCGTGATAATGTCAGTTTTGTCTTTGATGTAAAATGTCTTTTTATGACAGTTGTAAGTGTGTTTAAGCATGATGGTGTAGTTGAGGGCGGAACAGGAGCAATTGCAGATGAAGAATAATCGTAAAAAAGTTATGATTCTTACCAATCATTCTTATATGCTGTATCGTTTCAGAAAAGAATTGATTGAAGAACTTATGAAAAATTATGATATTGTTCTTAGTATGCCTTTTGTAGGACATCATGAGGATTTCATCAATATGGGATTGCGTTGTATTGAAACTAAGATGGAGCGCAGAGGGGTTAATCCGATTCACGATTTTTTACTTATGAAATTTTATAAAAAATATTACAGGAAGAAAACCCTGATTTGTTAATTACATACTCTATCAAACCAAATGTTTACGGTGGATTGATGTGTGAAAAGTTAAATATTCCGTTTTATGCGAATGTTCAGGGATTAGGAACGGCGTTTCAAAAACCCGGACTTGCTCAGTTTGCGACAGTTCTTTATAAAACAGCCTTTAAAAAGGTAAAAACGGTATTTTTTGAAAATCAGGTTAATGCAGATGAATTTGTTGACAGAAAGATTATTTCTGTCGAGAAAGAAACTATTTTGAACGGCGCAGGAATCAATCTTGAAATTTATGAGTACAAGCCTTACCCGAAAAGTGATCCGCCGCATTTTTTGTATCTTGGCAGAATCATGAAGGAAAAGGGCATGGATGAATTGTTTTCTGCGGCTGAGAAGCTTCACGATGACGGCTATAAATTTGTACTTGACCTTGTAGGCTTTTTTGAAGATGAATACAAGGAAAGAGTTGAGCTACTTGAAAGTAAGGGCGTTGTAAAATTCCATGGATTTCAGGAAGAACCAAGACCTTACTATGCGACTGCAGATTGTGTTGTAATGCCGAGTTATCACGAGGGTATGAGTAATGTAAATCTCGAAGCCTCGGCAACAGGCAGACCTGTCATTACCACCGATATTCCGGGCTGCAGAGAGTCGGTGGAAAATGAATATACAGGCTGGCTTTGTGAACCTAAAAGCGTTGACAGCCTTTATGAAAAAATGAAAGCTTTTCTTGAAACGGATATTTCAAAACGAGAAGTTATGGGCAAATACGCCCGACAAAAAATGGTGGACGAATTTGATAAAAAAATCGTTGTAAACGATACAATAAAGGCTTTAAAACTTTAATTCTATAAAATGAAGGGTAATTGAATTTTATGTTAAGAATATTACATATTGTAACATACATGGGGCGTGGCGGTCTTGAAACTATGATTATGAATTATTACAGAAACATAGACCGTACTAAAATTTAATTTGATTTTCTTGTACATCGTCAGGAAAAGGCTGATTATGATGATGAGATATTATCTTTAGGCGGACATATTTATCATATGCCTATGCTGAATCCCTTTTCTAAGGCTTATTTTAATGCGCTTGATGACTTCTTTGATAATCATAAGTACGATATTGTGCATTCACATTTGGATTGCATGAGTGCATATCCTTTGAAAATTGCACAAAAACATGGCGTTAAGGTGAGAATTGCACATTCGCATAATAAAAGCCAAGACAAAAATTTAAAGTATCCCATTAAGCTTCTTTCAAAACATTTAATTCCTAAGTACGCTACACATCTTTTTTCTTGCGGTAAAGAGGCAGGAGATTGGATGTTTGGCGGGAATGCATATACTGTCTTAAATAATGCAATTGATGCTGAAAAATATCGGTATGACTGTCAAATAAGAAATCAAGTGCGTGATGAACTGAAAATCAGTAAATCTGATTTTGTAATCGGACATGTCGGAAGATTTAATCCACCCAAAAATCATTCGTTTTTGATTGATGTTTTTAAGAGTGTACATGATAAAAACAGAAATTCCAAACTGCTTCTTGTAGGAACAGGTAACGGACAGAGTAATATAAGAGAAAAAGTTAATGATCTTGGTTTATCGGATTCCGTGTTTTTTTTAGGAAACAGAGGAGATGTGAATAGAATACTACAGGCAATGGATGTCTTTTTGTTTCCGTCTTTGTATGAAGGATTGCCACTTTCAATAATAGAAGCGCAGGCTGCAGGATTGCCGTGTATCATTTCTGACAGTGTTCCGTCTGAATGCAGAGTTACAGACCTTGCAGAGTCGTTAGATTTAAACTTGCCGATTGATGAGTGGGCGGATGTTGTCTTAGAAAAACAAAGTACGATTAGAAAAAACACGATTGATGATATAAAAAATCAGGTTTTGATGTTAAACAGAATGTTGTAAAACTTGAAGAATTTTATTTAAATTCGGTTGAGGAATAATAGTTATGCAGACTTTAACAGTGTTTACACCTGCTTATAATAGGGCACATACAATAGGTCGTACATATAAATCTTTGTGTTCCCAAAAATGCAAGGATTTCGTGTGGCTTATAGTTGATGACGGTTCAACTGATAATACGGCTGAATTAGTAAAAGACTGGATATCCAAAGATAACGGCTTCGAAATTCAGTACATATATAAAGAAAACGGCGGTATGCATACCGCACACAATGTTGCGTATAGTATACATACCGAACTCAATACTTGTATAGATTCTGATGACGCTTTATCTGAGAACGCTGTTGAAAAAATTATGGCTCAATGTCAATAGTTGGGGTAGCATTAAAACAGAATAATTGAAATTGACAAGTGGTGGTTGTTTAAACTGCCGCTTGTTTTGTATTGTTTTTTGCTGATTTGAGTGAGAACATATGTAGGATGCGGTTACGGAAGCGGTTGAAATCTCTGTAACCATACGCATTTCTTTTTAGGACTTTAATTTTGTTGTTGCAGCCTTCAATAAAACCGTTTGTAAGCGGTGTAGTGAACGAATCGAGTATTCCTGTCAGCCAATTTTGTATTGTTTTCGCACATTTTACAAAGCGTGGAATGCCACAATCATAAGCGGAGTTAATCCAATCAGACATTGCCTTTCTGGCAGACTGCCTGTCTTGGCAATCAAGGATTTTGAGAAAATCTTCCTTGTAAAAGTGAGCCGTACACAGATTCGGTGAAGTATACAGCATAATATTTACCTGCTGTTTTTGTTCATCATTCAAATCATCAAATCTTTTTAACAATAGCTTTCTTGAATTTTTAAAATATCTGCGATGTGATTCGCTGAACTTCTTTTGTTCTTCCTTTCGTACACTCTCAAATGCGCACATAATCTGCCGTATCCAGTGGTATTTATCAACAATTTTCGTTGCGTTTTTGAACCAAACCGAACTGATATCTGAAAAAGTCCTCCACATATCGCTGACGAAGTATTCAACCTTATCTCGCTCGGATTTATCAAATTTTTTGAAGTATTTAGACAAACAATACTTGGTTCTTTTGGGCAGAATATCCAAAACCACCTTGTTCTCAGGATCGGTCAAAATACATTGATACTTTTCTTTGCCTGTATTGCCCTTGAATTCATCAATAGAAAGTGCTATCGGCAGTTCTTTTAGTGAATATGAAACCAAATCAAATATTCTGATAACAGTCGGTAATGACAGATTTACTTCCTTAGCAACGCTTGTAAAAGATGCCTCACACCTTAATTTGTCGATAACATATGCAACTAATCTGTTTGTCATTCTGTGAAAACGGGGAAGAAAAGAATTCTTTTCATAAAACCGCTTTCCGCATGAGCAACTATATCTACGCTTTTTGAGGTGAATGAAAACAAACTTTCCAAAAGCCGGAATATCCTTGATAATCTGTTCTCGGTAATCGTGAATTTTGTCTGTATGATTTCCGCAGACGGGACATTTGTGAATTTTCCGCTCAAGTTTGCAGTAAATGTGAATAGTATCATCAATTTCTTCAAGGTTTTCGATTAAAACACCTTGCAATCCGAGTAATTTTTCTGTAAAATAATTGTAGAGCATATTTTGTCCTCCGTTCTGGTTTCTAGTCAATTCCATTTTAACGGATTTTAGGTAAATATGCTCTACTTTTTTGAAATTTTTTTGTAGGCTCTTTCCCTTACCCAAACTTTTATTATAGAGCCTTTTAAGTTTTAAATACAAAAATCCCCATAGATTTCATTGCGAAGTCTATGGGGAGTCTTTTTGTGAATTATTGGTTACTTCTTCTTTTTCAGTTCATTTTTGAAGCATTTTTTATCGAATGAGGGGTTGAAGGCGTAGAAGTTCTTTTCGTTGAGTTTATCGGTTAAGAGGCGGAGGTTTTCGCCGAAGCGTTGGTAGTGGACAACCTCACGGGCACGCAGAAAGCGAATCGGATCTTTTACATCGTAGTCATCGCAGAATCTGAGGATGTTATCGTAGGTTGTTCGGGCTTTTTGCTCAGCCGCCATACTTTCGTGCAGATCGGTTATCGGATCGCCTTTAACCTGCATTGATGCAGCTGTATAGGGAAAACCTGCTGCCGCCTGTGGGAAAATTCCGGTTGTGTGGTCAACAAAATAGTCACCAAATCCCTGTTCCTTGATTTCATCCTCGGTGAGGTCTTTCGTCAGCTGATATACTATTGCACCGATCATTTCAAGATGATTAAGTTCCTCCGTGCCTATGTCGGTGAGAGTGCCTTTGAGTTCTGGCAGGGGCATTGCAAATCGTTGACTCAGATATCGTAATGACGCACCCAACTCACCGTCCGGACCGCCGTATGGCAGAATGTTACTTATTTTGACTGAGAAATATGTTGAGGTGGGAGGCTTTGCGGTCAAATATTATTCTTTTTGTAATTATGGATAGTAAGTCGTTTTGCGTTTTTAAGGGATAATTTTCTTTAATCGAGAAAGCATCATGAATTAAATTGTTCTTTATGAGAATATTGATTGCTTTAATTACAATTATTTCAATCTTTTCAATTCTTACGCTGTGCGATGAATGGCAGTTGCCGTGAATGTAGGCGGAGCATTGGAGAAGATTATTTTTAATCGGAACGAGGGTTGAATTGCAGTTTGAACACTTGACAAGATTTTGAATGAGGTGTCTAATTTCGGTTTGTTTATGGGAATGTTCTTTATTTATTATTCCTTGCAAGAATAATATTTGCTTTGCCTGCTCAAAAGTATTCTCATCAATAATAGGTTCGTGAGTGCCGTTTGAAATTATCAAATTTTCGTTATGGAAATCCCTGCCCGTTTTGCAGATTGGATTCCACCTGATTTTGCCGATATAAACGGGATTTTGCAGAATGTATTCAACGGCACGGCAATCCCAATTATTGCCTTTGGAAGTTTTAATTTTTGCTGAATTCAAGTTGTCACAAATCATATTTATATCTTTATTATTCAAAAAATCGGCAAAAATTTTACTGACAATCCGGGCTTTTTCGGCGTCAACCACAAGCCTTCCATCTGTCACTTTATAGCCGAAAGGTGCAATGCTGACGATGCCGCCACGCTCGGCTTTTTCGGTCATTCCTCGCCTTACCTCACCCGAAAGCCGAATCGAATAGTATTCGTCCGACCATTCGATAATGCGTTCAATCAGCTTTCCGAAGGGACCGTCATCAACGGGTTCGGACACGCTGATGACTTCAATTCCGTTTTTTCTCAACAGTGATTTATAGAAAATGCTTTCCTCCTGATTGCGGGCGAATCGTGAAAATTTCCAAACAAGTACGGCTGAAAACATGGGAGGCTTTTGCTTTGCAAGGCTTATCATTCGGTTAAATTCAGGTCGCTTGTCGGCATATCTTCCCGAAATTCCGTTGTCACGAAAAATAAACTTTTCATCAATCAGATAGCCTTTTTCATCTGCAAATTTTCTGATGATTTTCAGCTGACTTGACGGTGAAAGCTCAGTTTGATTTTCGGTTGACACCCTTATGTATGCCGCCGCAAAGTGATTTTTATTGTAATTTCCCGACAAATTAATCACCTCTTGAAAGAATAATTCTTTTATGCAATAATATGCCTGCGATTGGAATAAAATTCTTCGGCAAATTTCTCGAAAACACTTTACTTTGCTAACGCACTAATGTATAATATACAGAGATTGTTTTGCAAGGTGATTTGCAGAACATAGGTAGAGAGTATATCAGATTACGGAGGAATAATTATGAAAAAGAAAAAGTTACTTTCATTACTTCTTGCAGGTGCAATGTCAGCGTCAATTTTTGTAGGTTGCGGTTCTTCTGCAACGGACTGGGATTATATCTCAAACAAGGGAGAGCTTGTTATCGGTGTTACATATTTTGAGCCGATGAACTACCTTGATGCAGACGGCAAGCTTACAGGTTTTGAAACTGAGTTTGCAGAGGCAGTTTGCGAGAAAATGGGTGTTACTCCAAAGTTCCAGAAAATTGACTGGGATTCAAAAGAGGTTGAGCTTAACTCAAAGACAATCGACTGCATATGGAACGGTCTTACAATTGATGACGACAGAAAGACAACAATGGATATTTCAACTCCTTATATGGAAAACAAGCAGGTTATGGTTGCAAAATCTGATGTTGCAGACAAAATCAAGTCAGCAGATGACCTCAAGGATAAGACAGTAGTTGCAGAGAAGAAGTCAGCAGGTGAAACTGTTGCTCAGACAGACGAGTTCTTCTCAAGTGCAAAGTATGTTTCTGTTGACGCACAGGCTAAGGCTCTTCTCGAGGTTAAGTCAGGCACAGCAGATGTTGCGGTTATCGACTATGTAATGTCAATCGGTACACTCAAGAGCGGTTCTGACTACGCTGACCTCAAGGTTGTTGACGGCAAGGACTTTTCACCTGAGCAGTACGGTATTGCACTTCGTAAGGACAGCCCCGAAACACTCAAAAAGCTTAACGATGCTATTCAGGCAGTTGCCGATGACGGCACACTCGATAAGATTGCAGAGAAGTACAGCCTTCAGGATCTTCTTCTTGTAAAAAAGAAATAATTTAATTAAAATAAGCTTGTACATACAGGGCGGACTATGTTCGCCCGTTGTGCTTTTTATTGATTATAAATTTACAGGTTCAAATTTGTAAGCCTTTTGATATATTCAAAACTGAAAATACTTGGATAGAGTGGTATATAAAATGGATCAATTTTTTAATGTAAGCGGTCAGTTGCTTGAGGGATTCGGCGAAAACTGTATAATTTTCATTGTAACCCTGCTTGCGGCAATTCCGCTCGGACTTATTATCTCAATGGGTTCAATGTCAAAATTCAAGCCGTTAAAATGGCTGACAAAAACATTTGTGTGGATAATCAGAGGTACTCCGCTGATGCTCCAGCTTTTCGTAGTTTTCTATGTTCCGCCGCTTGTGTCAAACGGCAGTGTGACATTTGCACGAATGAACGCCGCACTTATCGCATTTATAATCAATTATGCCGCATATTTTTCTGAAATCTTCCGTGGCGGTATCGAGTCTGTTCCAAAGGGACAGTACGAGGCAGGTCAGGTGCTCGGCATGACAAAGGGTCAGATTTTCTTTAAGGTTGTGCTTTTGCAGGTTGTAAAGAAAATTACTGCACCCATGGGCAACGAAATTATTACTCTTGTAAAGGATACTTCACTTTCAAGCGTTATCGCTATTCCGGAAATCCTTATGAGAGCAAAGGACTTCTCAATGCAGGGACTCATCTGGCCGCTTTTCTATTCGGCAGTATTCTTCCTCGCATTCTGCGGAATTCTTACCTTGCTTTTCTCATTTATCGAGAAAAAGCTTGATTACTACAAGGGTTAAGGGGGAAAGGTTATGTCTTTGTTAAATGTTGAAAACATCCGTAAAAGCTACGGCAAAACAGAGGTTTTGAAAGATATCAGCTTTTCTCTTAAAAAGGGCGAGGTGCTTGCGATTATCGGCTCATCTGGTTCGGGCAAGACTACGCTGTTAAGGTGTCTTAATTTTCTTGAAACTCCGGGCAACGGCAAGATTTCCGTCAATGACAAGGTGCTTTTTGACAGCAATGACAGCTCTGCAAAGAGCGACAGCGAAATCAGAAAAAGACGACTTCACTTTGGACTTGTGTTCCAGTCATTTAACCTGTTTCCGCAATATACGGTTATCGAGAATATTATGCTTGCTCCAAAGCTTGCCGCAAAAGAGCAGATAAAGCAGACAGGCGAATATATGGGCGCAAAAAGCTATAAAGAGGCTCATGAAATTATCAAGAGCAATGCAAAGTCTTTGCTTGAAAGGGTAGGCCTTTCCGAAAAGAGCGAGTCATATCCGTGTAACCTCAGCGGCGGTCAGCAACAGCGTGTTGCAATTGCAAGAGCGCTTGCACTCAATCCCGATGTGCTCTGCTTTGACGAGCCTACCTCTGCACTTGATCCCGAACTCACGGGCGAGGTGCTTAATGTTATCCGCAGTCTTAAAACTTCCGACAGCACAATGATTGTTGTAACTCACGAGATTGAGTTTGCAAGAGATGTTGCCGACAAGATCATTTTTATGGCTGACGGTGTAATCGCCGAAGAGGGCACTCCCGAACAGGTAATCAACAATCCGCAAAATCCAAGAACCCAGGCGTTTTTGTCAAGGTTCAACTGATAACTGAATATTAGGTGAGGAAAGCACTCGAAAGGGTGCTTTTTTACATATTTTTACAAATAACCTTGAAAAGTTTATGCCATTGTGCTATAATAATCGTGTCATTCACTGACAAAGGCACAAAGCCTGAAAAAATGAGAAATCCTGATAGGGAAAACGGAGGAAAAACAAATGAAAAGAATTTTCACAATCAGCGTTGCGGCTGTTATGGCACTTCTTATGGTGCTTTCACTTACAGCTTGCGGTAATTCAACACTCGGCTATTACAAGCTTACAAGTGCAGAAGCAAGCGGTATGAGCTTTGACAGCAGTACTCTTGCCGCTGTCGGTATGGACAAAGGCTACATTCTTCTTAAAGAAGACGGCAAGGCTAAGCTTTCTGCAGCCGGTCAGGAGCAGGAGCTCACATACGATGACAAGAACTTTACAGCAGGGAGCGAGAGCATTCCATACACACTCAAAGACGGTGTTATTACAATGGAAAAAGACGGTACAAAGCTCGTTTTCACATTTGACGCTAACTTCAAGCCCGAATCTTCTAATTCAGAGTCATCAAAGTAATAAAACTTAACGGTGCAAAAATTTCGGCAGTCCAAATCGGACTGCCGTTTTTGTATATCCAACCAAAAAACAAGGGCAGCGGAATTTCGCTGCCCTTAATTTTATAAGATTTTATCAGTCTGAAAGACACTCGTCAAGCGCGTCAACAATTGCGTGCCTGTCCATATGCTGACCGATGAATACAAGCTTGATTTCTCTGTCGCCATATTTTTCGTCCCACTTTTCAGCCATATCGGGATACTCTGCAAGATAGAGCTTCTGCTGTTTCTTTGGGAATGCGGCAAGCCACTTGCCCTGTTCCGTAGCAGTAATCTGAACGCCTGCCTGCTCGAATACATAAACATCTTCTCTCTTGTCATCAAACCAAAGAACACCCTTTGCACGGACTACGCTCTTTGGCCAGTTCTCAACAAACTGCTGGAGCTTGTCCTGATTGAAAGGACGAATGCGGTGGTAAACAAATGAACCGATGCCGTATTCTTCTTCACCGTCCTCATGATCGTGGTCGTGGTGACAGCAATGGCCGTGTTCGTGGTCGCAATGAGAGTGGTCAAGACCGTCCTCATCATGGTCATGGTCGTGATGCTCATGTTCGTCATGGTCTTCATCGTGGTGGTGATGGTGGTGATGATGACCGTGACGGTCTGTATCCTCGTCATCTTCATCTTTATCATAAATCTGAGCCCAACCTGCGGATGCGGCTGTTTCTTCAAAATTAAAGCACTTTGTATCGAGAATATCCTTAACTTCAACCTTGCCGAACTGTGATTCAATAATTCGTGCCTTTGGCTGAAGTGTCTTAATCATAGCCTTAACTCTCTTGAGCTGTTCCTCTGTTACCTTGTCAACCTTGTTGAGGATGATTGTTGAACAGAACTCAATCTGCTGGATAAGAAGGCTTTCAACATCCTCTTCGTCAACATCTTCCTTGAGAAGATCATCGCCACAGCCGAATTCCGTTGCCATACGGAGTGCGTCAACAACTGTAACAATGTTGTCAAGACGGACAAGCTCTGGTATATTGTTTTCCTTATCGCCCTCAAGAACTGAGATTGACTGTGCAATCGGAAGGGGTTCGCAAATACCGCTCGCCTCAATGAGAATGTAGTCAAACTTGCCTGACTTTACAAGGTCTGTAATCTGGTTGATAAGGTCAACGCTCAAAGTACAGCAGATACAGCCGTTTGTAAGCGGAACAAGGTTTGTATCTTTCTGAGTAACAACGCCTGCCTTTTGAATAAGCTCTGCGTCAATGTTTACTTCACCGATATCGTTTACGATAACGGCACACTTGTAGCCCTCCTGATTGCCGAGGACATGGTTGATAAGAGTAGTTTTGCCTGCACCGAGATAACCTGTAAGAAGTGTTACGGGAACAGGAAGCTTAATGTTAGCCATATATTTCATTTCCTTTCGTTGAATTGTGCTTATTAATGCGGATTACCGCCGTCCTTAAATATAACACTTTGCAAAATTATTGTCAATACAAAGTACGGAGTGCGGTCAATCCGAATAGCTGATTATTGCTGTACATTTTGTGTTTTTTGTATAATCACCTTTTATTTATTTCGGTTTTATGTTACAATAGTCAAAAGTAATTTTACGGAGATAGATTATGATTGTACTTGCATCTGCTTCACCACGAAGAAAAGAGCTTTTAAGTTTTATAACAACCGATTTTAAAATCGTTCCCGCAGACATTGACGAAACGGTTGAGGACAATGTTCCGCTTGAAAAGCGTCCCGAATATCTTGCCGTCAAAAAGGCATTGCATATTTCAAAAAACGGCTATGAAAAAGATATTGTAATCGGTTGTGACACGGGAGTTTTTGTTGACGGCAAAATGCTCGGCAAACCTAAGAACAGGGAAGATGCCGAGAATATGTTAAAACTGCTTTCGGGCAGACAGCACAAGGTTATCACGGGTTGTTGTACCGTCAAAAACGGTGTTGCAAAATCATTTTCCAATGTAACGCTTGTTGAATTTTTTGAACTTTCCGATTCGGAAATAGAGGAGTACATTGCAACGGGCGAGCCTTTTGACAAGGCAGGTGCATACGGAATACAGGGCAAAGGTTCTCTGCTTGTAAAGAAGATTGACGGCGACTATTTTAATGTTGTCGGACTTCCCGTAAGTGAATTAAACAGGATTTTGAAAAAGGAGTATTCATATGAATGATAATATAAATAAAACAGTCAATGAAATTCTCGAAAGCTATTCAAAGCATGAACAGACTTGCAGACTTTCGGAGGACAACATTATCAACAAATCTGTGCTTATTCAGGTGCTTGAAGAAATCCGCAAGCTGTTGTTTCCGGGCTACTTTGACAAGAACAGAGTAAGAGAAGAATACATCGGCTATATTGTAGGCGACAGAATAGAATTTATTCAGTATAACCTTAAAAAGCAGATTGCAAAGGCTTTAAAGGGTTGCGAAAAGTGCAACGACCTTTCATATGACGAGGTTATGGAAAAGTCAGAAAAGCTGGTTTATGAGTTTCTTTCAAAGATTCCGTCAATCCGTGATTATCTTGCAACAGATGTTGTTGCAGCCTTTAACGGCGATCCTGCCGCATACAGTACGGATGAAATCATTCTCTGCTATCCCGGATTTTTTGCAATCACTGTTTACAGAGTGGCACATGAATTGTGGAAGCTTAAAATCCCGATGATTCCGAGAGTGCTTTCGGAGTACGCACACGGGCTTACGGGAATTGATATTCACCCCGGTGCGACAATCGGCAAGTATTTCTTCATCGACCACGGCACAGGCATCGTAATCGGTGAAACTACCGAGATAGGCGAGAATGTAAAAATCTATCAGGGTGTAACCCTCGGTGCGTTGTCAACAAGAAAAGGTCAGCAGCTTAAAGGTGTTAAAAGACATCCTACTATCCGTGATAATGTTACGATCTATTCGGGTACAACTATCCTCGGCGGTGAAACCGTAATCGGCAAGGGTGCAACAATCGGTGGTAACGCCTTTATCGTGAACTCAATTACTGAGGGTATGAAAGTAAGCATCAAAAACCCCGAACTCCAGTTCAGTCCCGACCTTTCGGAAAACAATCAGGACAAGTATTGGTATTGGATGATTTAAGCTTACGCTTTAATTGAAAACGGAAAATTGAAAATTGAAAATTTTGGTCGGGAATAAAGTTTTTTATATAACAAACTTTACATTCCCGACCGTTTTCATGAAGTTTTACGATTCCGTAGGATTCAAAACCTACAGAGAATACAAGGAAATGAATATTTAAACCGAAAAAATCCGTATGAAGATTGCTCCATACGGATTTTATTTTGTGTATCAAATTTTATTTATCGCCATTTAAAGGTGACGAGTCCGTAAACATAGATAAATGCGATAGCTGTAGGAACTACATATTTGAAAATCGGTTTCATCCACGAACGCACTTTCATACCGATGCCCATGTTGGCTTCTTTAATGAAGTTATCCCAACCCCAGCCGAACTTGTTGCAACAGAACAGAGCAAGCACAAGAGAACCGAGAGGAAGAACATTTGTGGAAACAATGAAGTCCCAAAAATCAAGCCATGTTGTACCCTCTGCAAACGGCTGAAAATGAAGAACGCTGAATCCGAGAGCCGTTGTGAGTGCAAGCACAAACACTACAATTCCGCAAATAAGACTGCCTTTTATTCTTGACCAGCCTGTCAAATCACGAATCATTGCAAGAATATTTTCGCAAACACCCAAAACGGTTGACATTGCCGCAAACACCATAAACAGGAAGAAGAGCGAACCCCATATTCTTCCGCCGGGCATATTGTTGAACACGGTTGCCATTGTGTCAAACAAAAGGTTCGGACCTGAATTAACTTCAAGGTTGTAAGTAAAGCAGGCAGGGAAGATGATTATGCCTGCAAGCAGAGCTACGAGTGTGTCGAGAGAGATAACATTGATTGCCTCGCCCATAAGTGAATGGTCTTTGCCGATATAACTTCCGAAAATAGCCATACCGCCCATACCTGTTGACAGCGAGAAAAATGCCTGATTCATCGCACCCACAACAACATCACCGTTGATTTTTGAAAAGTCGGGTTTGAGGTAAAATGTCATACCCTCACCCGAACCGCTCAAAAACAGACTGTGGATTGCAAGCACAATCATAAGTGCAAGCAAAGCAATCATCATATATTTTGTTATCCTCTCAAGTCCGCCCTGAATGTTGAACGAGAGTATAACAAAGGCGATAACAACCGTTATCATCATAAAAATAACATTGACTGACGGATTTGCAATCATTGTGGTAAATCCGAGATCACGGTTGTTACCCGTCAGAAAATTTATGAAGTAGTAAATTATCCAACCGCAAACAACTGTGTAAAAAGCCATAATTGCAAGGTTGCCCACAAGGCATGCCCAACCGAAACCGCCCCATTTTTGCTTTGGCTTTTCAAGTTTGCGGTACATTTTAATCGGACTTGTCTGTGCTGCTCTGCCCACCGAAAATTCCATTATCAAACACGGAATTCCCAAAACAATAAGGCAGATGATGTACACAAGCATAAAACTTCCGCCACCGTATTGTCCGCACATCCACGGAAACTTCCACACATTTCCGCAACCGATTGCACAGCCTGCCGAAAGCATTATAAAGCCGAGTCGGCTTCCTAATTTTTCACGATTCACAACACAAGTCCTCCTGCCGAATTTATTTTATCTACACAATATTTTTTCGTCATAAATACTGCTCCTTTGTTTATTTTGCAATACAAAGAGTAGTATAGCAAATAAAATACCATTTGTAAAATTGATAAAACTGTGCTATAATAACGAAGATATCGTTCGTATAAAAGAGGATTTAGTTATGGATACCAATGTGCTTAAAACCTTTGTAGCTGTGTGCGAATATTCGGGATTTTCTGCTGCAGCGGAAAAGCTCGGCTATACCCAGTCAACCGTTTCATCACAGATAAAACAGTTGGAAAGCGAGCTTAACACGGTGCTCTTTGACCGCTTTTACCACAGAATCAGCCTGACTTCCGACGGCATAACGGTTCTGCAACACGCAAGAGAAATTCTTGAATCTCACGAAAAGATGCTTGAAGATTTGCGTGCCCCCGAAACAATTGAGGGCAACGTTCGCCTTGCAATGTCAAGTTCTGTCTGCAACCGATTTTTTAAAGATGATTTTCTTGAGTTCAGAAAGCATTTTCCTAATATTCACCTTGTCGTTGTCGAAAGCGGTACAGAGCAGATGTTTGATATGTTACGCAAAAATGAGGTTGATTTGATTTTTACGCTTGACAGCCACATTTATGATTCGGAATTTATAATTTGTGCAGAGCATGAGGAAAAGGTTCATTTCTTTGCATCAGTTGACAATCCACTTTTGAATAAAGCAAATATTTCGCTAAAAGAATTATGCACCGAGGATTTTGTACTGACCGAAAGTAATATGAGCTACAGAAAATTGCTCAACAATGAACTTGCCGCACAATCGCTTGAAATTCACCCTGTTTTGGAAATAGGAAACCCTCTACAAATTTGTTCCCTAATCAAAAACAGCAAAATGATCTCGTTCTTGCCTGATTTCATCACGGAGGATTACTACAATTCGGGAGAGATAAAACATCTTCCTGTCAACGATTGTGATGTTTCGGTGTGGACGCAGTTGCTTATCCACAAAAACAAGTGGAAATCTCCCGCACTTAATGCGTTTATTGATTTTTATCGGGATGTTATACGAAAATAAAAAGTATCACATTTTGCCTTACGCACCGCCGTATTGCGTTATGATAATCTTGGCAAGCTTTGCGTTCGGCTTTTTGATATTGACGGGGTACTGTAACTTTTTTTCATAGACAAACATCAGCAATCCTCCTCGTTTTCCCACGGCCACGGTTCCTTTATCCAGCTCCACATATTGGTGCTTGTCATACTCTTTTTCAAAGGACCGAATTTTTCTTCATATTCTTCAACAAGCGGTTTCAATTTTTCTTTGAAACCGTTCATTTTTTGTATCATTGCCGTATCGTGCGGATGAGTGTCAAGATAAATCTGAAGGTCAAGTGCGGCAAATTCGTAGGTTGAAATTTTCTTTAAAAGAATTTCTCTTTCAGTCAAGTCCCTCACCACATTTCTTTCCGTAGAATGGCTTGTTGAGAACGGGGAACATTGTACCCGACTCAAGTCCCTGCAACGGGCTGTAGGTTGGGGAGTCGAACTGCTGAAAGGGAACATATGCCATAGCCTCGCTCGTTCTCTTTGGCAGACACGGTATTCCGTACTGCTGAGAAATAATTTCTTTAATATCCAATTTAATTCTCCTTTTTGTTCAAACTTATGAACATTGCTGTTCATTCTCATAATATGCCCGTTTCAAGCTTGTGTTTACACAATAAAAAACAGAGCCGACAGCAATGCTGTCAGCCCTGATACAGAGGTTTTACCGTGAATATTCGATTAAATGTTAATTAACCTTTTTGGCAGAATTTGAAGTAACCTTTGCAATGATTGCAAAAACTACGCAAAGCACAATTCCGATTGCCGAAACGATGCCCACAAGAGTGAAGTTTGTGTTTGAAATGAGTGAAAAATCAAGCACACCGCTGTCGGGATTCTGAAGTGACGCAAAAACTGCAACAGCGTCAACAATTACGGTAACCATAAGTGAAAGAATTGAAATTGATGCCGTAACAGTTTCTGTAAGGTTCTTTTCAATTTTCTTTGCAACGCTGATTTTTTCACTTCTGAAGTTAAGACAGCCGAAAAGCCAAAATACAGCCGCCGCATTGATTATTGTTTCGGGAATCATATATGTAGCGTTGTAGCTGAGTGAATAGAGAAGTCCGTCGGTTGACGGGATTGAAACACCTGCCCATACGGTACAGCCCGAAATTACATGACAGATATATCTCAAAGCACAAACTCCTACCGTGCCTGTTACGGCAGCGGCAGACGGATTGCTGACCTTGTTTCTGAGAAAGCCTGCAAGACCGATAACCGTGAATGCGAATATATAGTCCAGGAAAATGATTGTTACAGCTGCCAAAAATGATGTTGCGTATGAAAGAGTTGACGCAGTTTGAATAAGCTGAATAATGCTGAATACAAATCCCGAAAGCAATCCCCATTTTACACCGTGACGATATGAGATAATTACAATCGGAACAATGCTGAATGCGGTAACACTGCCGCCGTAGGGAAGTTCAAGGATTTTTACAAAGCTTAAAACTGCCGCAAGTGCAATCATAATTGCACATTCGCACATAACAAGTGCATTTTTCTTATTGTTCGTTTTCATTAAAACTACTCCTTAAATAAAATTCTTTCAGAGAAAAAACACAACAAAAAAGGAGTATGCCAAAAGACATACTCCAAGTGCGTACACTTCAAGCTTTATATGTCCCTTCGTTGGCATTATCCAAATCAGGTTGACGGTCGAAATCGAATTTCCTCTCAGCCGGTAACAGCTCCCGTTTTGTATGTGATTATTCTCACTCTGATTACGAATATTACACATCCTTAGGTTGTGTAATATCTGCACTATGATTATAAACTGTATTTGACAATTTGTAAAGCCTTTTGTGTGCAATGTTACAGATAATCGCATATTAATTGACAAACACTTTGCTTTTGTGATAATATGTACCTTGCGGTTTTGCGGTTTATTGCCGAATGGCAGTACATTTTGCAATAATTGACAAACTTAATTGAAGAAGGGTTTTTAATGGACAGCAGATTTAATTCACCGGCAGAAATTGCGTCGCTGGTGTCAAAATCAGGTGTAACAAAATCAATGCTTTCTCTGCCGAAAATGATTTTGCTCGGACTTATGGCAGGCGCATTTATCGCATTCGGTGGTGCGGCAAGTGATGTTGCAATGCACGGAGTTGCCGATGTGGGGCTTGCAAGAGTGGTTGCAGGCACAATCTTCCCCGTGGGACTTATGCTTGTTGTGTTTACGGGAAGTGAACTCTTTACAGGCAACTGCCTTATGATTATTCCGACGCTTGAAAAGAAAATCAAGGCTGTTTCAATGATAAAGAATCTTGTTACGGTTTATATTTCAAATTTTGTCGGTGCAATGATTATTGATTTGCTGATATTTTTTTCGGGACAGCTCAATTATTCAAACGGCGGACTCGGTGCTTTTACAATCAAGGTTGCACTTGCCAAAACTACAATCAATCCTGCAACAGCAATTATCAGCGGCATACTTTGTAACATTCTCGTGTGCCTTGCAATCGTTATGGCAACAGGCGCAACAGATGCAATCGGCAAGATTTTCGGTGTATTTTTCCCGATTTGTGCATTTGTAGTCTGCGGATTTGAACACTGCGTTGCAAATATGTTCTATATTCCGACAGGTGTTATGGCGGCAATGAATCCCGAATATGTTGCAAAAGCTCAGGAGCTTTACGGTATTACGGCACAGCAATGTCAGAATCTTGCAAATCTTTCGGGTTGTGAATCTCTGCTGTTCGTTACAATCGGCAACATAATCGGCGGTATGGTCTTTGTGGGACTTCCGCTCTATTTTGCCTATATTCGCAAAAAGAAAAGTGCTTAAAATACATAAACATAAATAATTCATGAGAGCAGTCGTTTTGACTGCTCGTCTTCTTTTTAGTGCAAATTATTTAAAAGTATGTTATAATAAGCCTTACAAAACAAAAACGGAGGATATAATGGATTATTCACAGATTCTTTCACAGCAGTTTAATATTAAAGAGGAGTATGCCAAAAACATCATCACATTGCTTGATGACGGCAACACTATTCCTTTTATTGCACGATACAGAAAGGAAATGCACGGCTCAATGGATGACCAGTTGATTCGTGAATTTGCCGAAAAGCTTGAATATTTAAGAGGACTTGACAAGCGCAGAGATGAAATTCGTTCACTCATTGACGCACAGGAAAAGCTCACGGATGAAATCAACATTGCACTTGACAAGGCTGCCACACTAAGCGAACTTGAGGATATTTACCGTCCGTACCGTCCAAAGAGAAAGACAAGGGCGTCAATTGCAAAGGAAAAGGGACTTGAACCGCTTGCTAACGATATTTTAAAGCAGGAAAAAGGTTTTGATCCGTCAAAGTCGGCAGTTGATTATATTGATGAAGAAAAGGGAGTTACCTCCGTTGAAGATGCAATTCAGGGCGCAATGGATATCATTGCAGAACTTGTGTCGGATAATGCGGAAATCCGTAAGAGAATAAGAAATCTTACAAACGCAAACGGTGTGCTTGTGTCTGTTGCAACAGATGAAGAAAAGGACAGCGTTTACAAAAATTATTATGACTACAAAGAGCCTGTTAAAAAGATTGCAGGTCACAGAGTACTTGCCGTGAATCGTGGCGAAAAAGAGGGATTTCTCAAAGTCAGCGTTGAAACCGACAGCGAAAAACCGCTTAATTCAATTTTCAGAGCAATGATTACAGACAAAAATCAGCTTTGTTCAGACATTATCCGTGAGGCTTGCACAGACGCTTATCAGCGACTTATTTATCCCTCAATTGAGCGTGAGGTCAGAAACGACCTTACAGATACCGCCGCTGAAAATGCTATGAAGGTTTTTGCCGTAAACCTCAAGCAGCTGCTTATGCAGCCACCTGTAAAGGGCAAAACCGTGCTTGCACTTGATCCGGGATATCGCACTGGCTGTAAGACTGCCGTTGTTGACAGCACAGGCAAGGTGCTTGATACAACCGTAATTTATCCTACACATTCAGACAAAAAAATTCAGGAATCAAAGCAAACCTTGCTCCGCCTCATCAAAAAGCATCATGTTGATATTATTTCAATCGGCAACGGTACTGCAAGCAAGGAAACCGAGATGTTCACAGCCGAAACAATCAAAGAGGCTGACCACCCCGTTTATTATATGGTAGTCAGCGAGGCAGGTGCGTCGGTTTATTCGGCATCAAAGCTTGCCGCAACAGAACTTCCCGACCTTGATCTCACACTCAGAAGTGCTGTGTCAATTGCAAGACGACTTCAGGATCCTCTTGCAGAGCTTGTTAAGATTGAGCCTAAGGCAATCGGTGTCGGTCAGTATCAGCACGATATGCCGCAGAAAAAACTCGGTGAAACACTTGACGGTGTTGTAGAGGACTGCGTAAACTCGGTTGGTGCAGACCTTAATACGGCATCGCCTGCACTTTTGTCGAGAGTGTCGGGACTTAACGCAACCGTGTGCAAGAATATTGTTGCTTACCGTGAAGAAAACGGTGCGTTCTCATCAAGAGCAGAACTCAAGAAAGTTCCGAAACTCGGACCTAAAGCGTTTGAGCAGTGTGCAGGATTTTTGCGTGTTCCCGAAAGCAGAAATCCGCTTGATAACACAGGCGTTCACCCCGAAAGCTACAAGAGTGCAAAAGAACTTTTAGGACTTCTTGAATATTCTGACAAAGAAATAAAATCAGGCAACTTCTCCGATATTCAGCAGAGAGTAAAGGCAAAGGGAACAAAGTCGCTTGCCGATATTCTCGGAATCGGACTTCCGACTCTTGATGATATTGTAAAGGAACTCTCAAAGCCGGGCAGAGATCCCCGTGACGAACTGCCAGCACCAATGCTCAGAAGTGATATTCTCGACATCAAGGACTTGAAAGAGGGAATGGAGCTTAAAGGCACGGTAAGAAATGTAATCGATTTCGGAGCATTTGTCGATATCGGTGTTCATCAGGACGGACTTGTTCATATTTCGCAGATTTGCGATAAGTACATCAAGCACCCGAGCGAAGTTCTCAAAGTCGGTGATGTTGTAAATGTAAAGGTTCTTTCAGTTGATCCCGAAAAGAACAGAATTTCTCTTACAATGAAATTTTAATGCGAATAAAGCAAAAAGACAGTTCTATTGTTCCGCAAATCACCTTTGTATTATTCCGCAACTGTTGATATTGTTCCGTAAAAGTGGTTTTTAGTTATGCCAAAAACCTAAATATATAAAATAGGAGAAAAATATGTGTTTTATATGTGATAGGATTGAAATGATAAAAAACGGTTCAAATCCGTATTTTGTGAAAGAACTTGACACAGGTTATGTTGTTATAGGTGACAATCAGCATTTTTACGGATACACGCTGTTCCTTTATAAAAACCACAGCAAGACGGAGTTGTTTCAGTTGAAAATTTCCGAACGCAATAAGTTTTTAGAGGAAATGTCAGTTGTTGCAGAGGCGGTTTCAAATGCTTTCGGTGCAGAAAAGATAAATTACGAACTGCTTGGAAACGGAGAAGCGCATTTGCATTGGCATCTGTTTCCGAGAAGAAAAGGCGATATCGAAAACTACGGCAACAACGGTGCAGGTCCTGTTTGGTGGTATCCTATGGAGAAAATGTACAGCGACAGTAATAAACCGTCTGACAAAGAACTTTTAAAAATGAAAAATCTGCTTTTGAATGAACTTGAAAAACTTATATAAAAAGATATTTTTCAAAGAGCGTTGTGACAAAGTTCGGGCAATAGTTTTATAGAGAACGAGGTGTGCTTATGAAAAAGGCGGTTGCAATAATTTGTACTATTGTTATTTTTGCGTTTTATTTAAGCGTGTCGAATTGTTGAATCAATCGAAAAAGTGTATCGCCTTATTGAAAGCAGTTGAGTAAAAAACAAAGGCTGACGATTTCTCGTCAGCCTTTTGTGTGTAATATTCGGTAATTATTCAGCCTTTTACTGCATATGATTTTCAAGGTGATTTTTCAATGCGGCAAAGGTTTCGTCGCTGATAATGTGTTCCATTTTGCAGGCATCTGCGGCGGCAGTTTCGGGATTAACTCCGAGCATAACAAAGAGCTTTGAAAGAACGGTGTGTCTTTCATATGTTTTTTCTGCAATTTCCCTGCCGAGGTCGGTGAGAATAAGCGAGCCGTCGTCGCCGACTTTAAGATAACCGCCCTCTTTGAGAAGACCAACGGCACGGCTGACGCTCGGCTTTGAATATCCCATTTCTTCACATACATCAATTGATCTTATATAATTGCTCTTTTTTGAAAGAACATATATTGTTTCAAGGTACATTTCACCTGATTCTTTTAATTGCATAGTCTGCACTCCTTTACATTGTCTAATCATATCATGATATGAACAAAAAATCAATAAAATTAATTGTGCTTTCAATAATAATGAAAAAACGATTTACCGAAATCAACAAAAATAATATCCGAATTACAGGCGTGAAATATTCAATTTGCCAAAATTCAAAATAAAATAAAATTTTTTCGCAAGCCTATTGACATATTTCGAGTTTTATAGTACCATATAATCGGTTAGCGAGAGCTAACCTTTGATTAACAAATATTGTTAGTATCTGCTAACTTAAAGGAGATTGATTTTATGATGCCTTTGATGTTTGCTAACACAGGTGAAACCAATATTATAAAGAAAGTCGGAGGTTCTCCCGAGGTTAAAAAGCACCTTGAAAATCTCGGTTTTGTTGCCGGCGGAGAGGTTACCGTTATTTCGTCACTCGGCGGAAATGTTATTGTTAACGTAAAGGAAACACGAGTTGCAATCAGCGAAGAAATGGCTCGTAAAATTATGATTTGATTCTATGTAACAAACACACGGCGGAATTGTTCCGAGAGGTGTTTTTATACGGCTTTATGCTCAATTTTAGATGGAGGAAACTGTTATGAAAACTTTAAAACAGGTAAAAGTAGGTGAAACCGTAAAGGTTGTTAAGCTTCACGGTGAGGGCGCTGTCAAACGCAGAATTATGGATATGGGCATCACAAAGGGTGTTGAAATTTACATCAGAAAAGTTGCTCCGCTCGGAGATCCGATTGAAATTACTGTAAGAAATTATGAACTTTCACTCAGAAAAGCCGATGCTGAAATGATTGAAGTTGAGTAATTCGGACTTGCAAATCCTACGGGAGAAATCCCGTATTTTTATAACATTACGGTTAGCTTTTGCTAATCTAAGAGAGGATAACTGATATATGGAAATTAAAATTGCTCTTGCAGGTAACCCTAACTGCGGTAAAACAACTTTGTTTAACGCACTCACGGGTTCCAATCAGTTTGTCGGTAACTGGCCCGGCGTAACTGTTGAGAAAAAAGAGGGTAAGCTCAAAAAGCACAAGGATGTTACAATCATGGACTTGCCCGGTATCTATTCACTTTCACCTTATACTCTTGAAGAGGTTGTTGCCCGTAACTATCTTGTCGGTGAACGCCCCGATGCGATTCTCAACATCATTGACGGTACTAACCTTGAAAGAAACCTTTACCTCACAACACAGCTTACAGAACTCGGTATCCCTGTTGTTGTGGCAATCAATATGATTGACCTCGTTAAGAAGAACGGCGACTCAATCAACATTGATGAGCTTTCAAGACAGCTTGGTTGTAAGGTTGTTGAGATTTCGGCTCTTAAGGGCACAGGCATTATGGAAGCTGCCGAGGCCGCAATCAAAGCCGCAGGCTCAACAAAGACAATCCCCATGCACAGCTTTAACGGTGTTGTTGAACACGCAATCGCTCACATTGAAGAGGCAGCTGTTCACAATATGCCAGAGGAACAGCAGCGTTGGTACGCTATTAAGATTTTTGAGCGTGACGACAAGGTTCTTGCAAAGCTTGACATTCCGCAGAATGTTATTGACCACATTGAAAAAGATATTCAGGCGGCTGAAAAAGAGCTTGATGATGACGCAGAAAGTATCATCACTAATGAGAGATACATCTACATTGCCTCAATCATCAAGAGCTGTTATAAGAAGAAAAACAAGGGTAAGCTTACAACATCGGACAAGATTGATAAGGTTGTAACCAACCGTTGGCTCGGCCTTCCGATTTTTGCGGTTATTATGTTCCTTGTTTACTACATCTCAATGCAGACAGTAGGTACTGCCGCAACTGACTGGGCAAATGACGGTCTTTTCGGTGACGGCTGGCACCTTTTCGGTATCGGCTCATCACAGGCTGCCGAGGCTGAAGAAACCTACGGTGATTCAGATGCAATTATCGAGGCATTCAATGCTCAGTACGGAAATGACGACATTGCTGAAGCTGTTGACCTTGAATCTGAAAATTATTCCGAAGATGCCGCTAAGGCTGCTCTTGCAGAACTCGTAAATCTCACACCTTCAGATGCAAGTGTTACATATTCTGTTCAGGATGAAGAAACTCTTGAAATTACAGAAACTCCCGACACTAAGAAATCTGATCTTGAAGAGGCTGTTTCAAACTACCTCAACACAGATTATAAAGAGGGTTACGGCGCTCCCGATGCCGCAACATACGGAATCTGGGTTCCCGGTATTCCAAAACTTATTGAGAACGGTCTTAACCAAATCAATTGTGCAGACTGGCTTCAGGGTCTTATCCTTGAAGGTATCGTAGCCGGTGTAGGTGCGGTTCTTGGCTTTGTTCCGCAGATGCTTGTACTCTTCATTCTTCTTGCTTTCCTCGAAAGCTGCGGTTATATGGCTCGTATCGCATTCGTACTCGACCGTATCTTCCGTAAGTTCGGTCTTTCGGGTAAGTCGTTTATCCCAATGCTTGTCGGCACAGGCTGCGGTGTTCCCGGCATCATGGCGTCCCGTACAATCGAGAATGAGCGTGACCGCCGTATGACTATTATGACAACAACATTCATTCCCTGTGGTGCTAAACAGCCGTTCATCGCTATGATTGCAGGTGCTATCTTCGGTGGTTCACCGTGGATTGCAACATCGGCTTACTTCATCGGTATGGCTGCAATCGTAGTTTCAGGCATTATGCTTAAAAAGACAAAGATGTTCTCAGGCGACCCCGCCCCGTTTGTAATGGAGCTTCCGGCTTATCATCTTCCGACAGTAGGCAACCTTCTCCGTTCAATGTGGGAGCGTGGCTGGTCATTCATCAAGAAAGCCGGCACAATTATTCTCCTTTCTACAATCCTTGTTTGGTTCACAACATACTTCGGATTTGTTGACGGTACATTCCGTATGCTCGGTGAGGACGAAATCGGAAACTCAATTCTTGCCGCAATCGGTAACGGTCTTGCATGGATTTTTGCACCGCTCGGCTGGGGCAACTGGCAGGCAACCGTTGCATCCATCACAGGTCTTGTTGCTAAGGAAAACATCGTTGGTACAATGGGTATCCTTTATCCGGGCGGATGGACAGAAATCGGTGCTGCATTCACAGGCCTCAGCGGTTTCTCGTTCCTTCTCTTCAACCTTCTCTGCGCTCCCTGCTTTGCCGCTATGGGTGCTATCAAGAGAGAGATGAACAACATCAAGTGGTTCTGGTTTGCAGTCGGTTACCAGTGTGTATTTGCTTATGTAATTGCATTTATGGTATTCCAGTTCGGTTCAATCTTTGCAGGCGGTCTTAATGTAATCGGTCTTATCTTTGCCGTTGCAGTATTTGCATTTATGATTTATATGCTCGTAAGACCTTACAAAGAGGCTACAACTCTTAAAGTTAAGCCGGCTAAGAAGTAATAAATTTATTGATTAACAAATGGGAGGAATAAATATGTTGGAATGGTTAGCGGCTAATATCGGCACAATCATTGTTGCATTAATTGTTATTGCCGTGATTGCTTTTGTGGTTGCCCGTATGGTAAAAGACAAAAAAGAGGGCAAATCCTCCTGCGGTGCAAACTGTGCGCACTGTGCGTGTCACGGTGACTGCCATAATCATAAGTAAATGTTTTGTAGGGGGTACAGCTAAAAAGCTGTACCCCTTCTTGTTTTTATTGAAATTATGAATTTGGTGTTGAAGAAATTATATGAGTAATGTGTATTCAGTACGATTCTGAATCGTAAAAAATAATGAGAGGTGATACGAAATGTATCTTGAAATCAAAAACATTCACAAATTCTTCGGCACAGGTGAGAACAGGACAGAGGTTCTCAAAGGCATAAACTGCAATATTGAAAAGGGCAGTATCTGTGTTTTGCTCGGTCCGTCAGGTTCGGGCAAATCAACACTTCTTAACATTATCGGCGGTATTGAAACTGCCGAGGAGGGCAGTATCTCAATCAACGGCGATACAATTGAAAATATGAATGAAAAACAGCTTTCACTCTACAGAAGAAAGCACCTTGGTTATGTTTTTCAGTCCTACAACCTCATTCCAAACCTTACTGTAAGGGAAAACATTGAAGTCGGTGCATATCTCAGCGACAATCCGCTAAATGTTGACGATTTGATGAAAACGCTCGGACTTTATGAACACAGAAACAAAATTCCGAATCAGCTTTCGGGCGGTCAACAGCAGAGAACATCAATCGGCAGAGCAATCGTGAAAAATCCCGACTTGCTCTTGTGTGATGAACCTACTGGTGCTCTTGACTACAAAACTTCAAAAGAAATCCTCAAGCTGATTGAAGATGTAAATAAAAAGTACGGTAACACCGTTATACTTGTGACTCACAATGACGCTATTAAAAATATGGCGGACAGAGTTATAAAACTCCGTGACGGTCAGATAAGACACGATATTATCAATACGGAAAAAACTCCGGCACAAGATCTTGACTGGTAGGAGGTGCGTTATGAGAAATCCTCTTACAAAACGAATACCCAGAGAAATAAAAAACGATTTGGGAAAATATATTGCACTTTTCCTCTTTCTGATTTTAAGCATAGGTTTTATTTCAGGCTTTCTTGTCGCAGGCGACAGCATGAAATCCGCCTTTGACAATTCTTTTGAAAAGTACAATGTTGAGGATGGTCACTTTTGTCTTGCCACAGAAATTGACGACAAAACAAAAGAAAATGTTGAAAACCTCGGCGTAAAACTTTACAAGAATTTTTATGTAAATAAAGACCTTGACAACAGCAATACTTTCAGATTATTCAAAAATCGTACAGATTTTAATGAGATTGCTGTTTTTGAGGGTAATCTTCCCGAAAATAACGGCGAAATTGCAATTGACAGACTTTATGCAGAAAACAATGAAATTAAAGTCGGCGATAAAATCAAAGTTGCCGATAAAGATATGACAGTTTCCGCAACGGTTGCATTCTCTGATTACACATCTCTTTTCAAGAACAACACGGATATGATGTTTGATGCGAAGAAGTTTTCGGTTGCTGTTGTTACAGATGCCGATTTTGACGAAATTGCCGATGACAGCTACACTTATTGCTACTCGTGGATTGACAATGATAAAAATCTTTCCGACAGCAGGAAAAATGACCTGGGCGATGATGTGAAGGAAGAGCTTGCAAAAACAGGAATGCTCACAGATTTTGTAAAGCGTGCCGACAATCAGGCTATTATGTTCAGCGGTGACGATATCGGCAGTGACAAAGCTATGATGCTTACATTGCTTTATGTTCTTATCATTGTATTCGGCTTTATATTTGCAATCACAAGCCGTGACACTGTCGAACAGGAAGCCTCGGTAATCGGTACACTCAGAGCGTCGGGCTACACAAGGGGAGAGCTTACAAGACATTACCTTGTTGTTCCCACACTTGTAACTTTTACGGCGGCTGTAATAGGCAATATTCTCGGTTATACGGCTATGAAAAATGTTGTGATGAATATGTATTATCACAGCTACAGTCTGCCGCCTTATCAGACCTTGTGGAACGGTGATGCGTTCATACTCACAACGGTGATTCCGTGTATCATAATTACACTTATCAATCTGTTTGTAATTGCAAAGGCATTGAGATTGCCTCCGCTCCAGTTCCTCAGACACGACTTCCATATGAAGAAAAAGAAAAAGGCGGCAAAGCTTCCGAATTTCAGATTTCTTACCCGTTTCCGTCTGAGAATTATTCTCCAGAACATTCCGTCATACATAATTATGGTGTTCGGAATTATGTTTGCAGGTCTGCTGTTATTCTTTGGACTTGCACTCAATCCGTTGCTTGCAAACTACAAAACAGAGGTTGTAAACAATATGATTTGCGATTATCAGTATGTTATGAAAGCTCCTGTTGAAACAAGCAATGACGCTGCCGAAAAATTCTGTATGACAACGCTTTATGAGTCAAATGACGAAGAAATTTCAGCTTACGGAATTGAGGAAGATTCGGAGTATCTTTCAAAGGTTAATATTCCTAAAAAGAAAAATGAAGTTGTCGCATCACAGGGATATCTCGAAAAATACAGCCTTAAAGTAGGCGACAGGGTTACTTTAAAGGATAAGTACGGCGAGAATAAATATACATTCAAAATTGTTGGCAGTTACTACTATCCTGCGTCACTTTGTGTGTTTATGACAAACGATAACTTTAACGATATTTTTGATAAGGATGACGGATATTTTACAGGCTATTTCAGCAACGAAAAACTTAAAGATATTGACGACAAGTACATTGCAACAACAATCACTCAGAAAGACCTTACAACCGTAACGGATCAGCTTGACGATTCAATGGGTATGTCGTTCACACTTCTTGTAGGTTTTTCGGTTCTGATTTACATTATCCTTATGTATCTGCTTTCAAAGCTTGTTATTGAAAAGAATGAGCAGAATATTTCAATGCTGAAAATTCTCGGCTATTCAAACAGAGAGGCGAGCAAGCTGTATAACCGTGCAACAACGGTTGTGACAATAGGTGCAATCCTTGTAAGTGTTCCGCTGATATACTATGTTTTTGCAGGCTTGTACCACTACTTTATGTTTGAAATGAAGGGTTGGTTACCATATGTTGTACCGTGGTATGTATTTGTTGAAATGGCAGTAATCGGCATTATCTGCTATGCAATTATATACTTTATTCTTCAAAAGAAGATTAATAAAATCAAACTCTCACAGGCTTTAAAGAGTGATGATTAAAATTAAAAAATAAAAGGAGAGATAAATATGGAGTATGTTTTTTACGGATTGCTTGCCGTGGCATTCATTGCGTTTGTGGTTCTCGTAATCAGAAGTTACAGGAAAAAGCTTGCAAGCGGATGTTGCGGTGCAAGTGACGAAAGCGTTAAGAAAAACAAGGTTGCCGATAAGGATAAGTCACATTATCCCTATGAAAAAACTCTTGTTGTTGACGGAATGGTCTGTAAAAACTGTTCCGCAAGAGTAGAAAACGCACTCAATTCAATTGACGGTGTGTGGGCGGAAGCCGATGTTTCTTCCGGCAGGGTTACGGTCAGAATGAAAAGAGAAATTGAGGATAAAGTCCTCAAAAAGACAGTTAACGATATAGGTGCATACACCGTTATGAAGGTGGAATAAGGTCTTTTAGGAGAAGAGAGGCAACCTTATGGCAGTATTGCAGAAAATTGACAATCCATACGGTATGATACAGACTGTTGAACACTGCGAATCGTTCAGCATATACCGTTCACAGGACAGCACTGGCGATTGCGAGGTCACCGTGTATCCTGTGTTTTCAGGCATTGAGCTTGTGTATTACGATGTACATATGCAAAGTTGTGACATTAATCTTGCAAAGGGAAGAGAAATGCTCATCATCACGCATTGTCAGGAGGGCAGAATCGAGTTTGAATACAAAAACGGCGAATATCTTTACCTTGCGTCGGGTGATTTGTCGATACAGAAGAATACGGAAAACATCCGACACAGATATTGTCCGCTGAGCCACTACCACGGTGTGTCGGTTGCAATTGATATGAACCGTGTGCCAAGGTGTTTTTCGTGTATTCTTGACGATGTTTTTGTCAGTCCCGAAGAGCTTGAAATGAAATTCTGTTCCGAAAAGCCGTACTCAATTATGCGTGAAAATATCAGCATTGAGCATATTTTTTCGGAACTCTATTCCGTTCCTGAAAATATCCGAAAGGGTTATCACAAGGTTAAGGTGCTTGAACTTCTTTTGTTTTTGAGTGGTCTTGAATACAAGGGTGAGAGTGAGGAAAGACGATATTTTTCACGCTCACAGGTTACCGCCGCAAAAGAGGCAAAAAAATATCTGCTTGCTCACCTTGATGAGCATATAACAATTACGGAGCTTGCCGATATGCTCGGCATCTCTTCAACTTCTCTTAAAATTTGCTTTAAGGGTGTCTACGGCGACACGATTAACGGCTACATAACGAACTGTAAAATGCAAAAGGCCGCCTCTCTTTTGAAAAACACCGACAAAAGTGTTCTTGAAATTGCAGGAATTGTCGGCTACAACAACGGCAGTAAGTTTGCGGGTGCTTTCAGAAGGGTGATGAACAAATCGCCGAACGAGTACAGAAAATCGCTCGTCTGAACAGAGCCTTATATGTCCGTAAAGAGCAGTAAAAAGACTTTGTAAGGTGCTATAATAACATTGTCGAAAAGATACGCCTATATTCTTTTCTGACAGACTGCGGAAATATCCGCAGAGTATTTGATGATTACTTTGCCGGGTAATTATTCATAATATCTCTTCTCCTTTCAGGGACAGCGTTTGCTGTCCCTAAATCTTTGCTGAAATTGTCTGTCCGTTTGGAGCGTAGAAAACCTTTTAAGAGCCGATAACAACATTGATTGATGGTATATTTTAACTGTAAGATAAAGACAACAAACAAGTCTTGCTTATGGAATTAAGTTAGCAAAAGCTAACTGTAAAACAATTATCGGATAATCACTGTGGTGTATTTATTCAATTCTATTCAAATCATTCATTCAATTATTTAGAGGAAAAGATGTCAGAAGATTTAATTATCAAGCATTGTTCCCCAACGCTTGCAGGAATAAAAACGGCTAACCTTTTTAACTGTCCGTACTCATCACGGCTTGAGTGCGAATGTGATGTGAGAAAGCTGAATAAAATGTTCTGCAAAAAGGGAATAAAAGTTCTGCCACTGAAGTTCAGCAACGGAAAGGCTTTAATCTATATTTTTCGCCCGTCCAAGCTTGCTGTTGATTTGTCCGATGAATATGCGTGCAAGCTGCTTGAGTCGCAGGGGTATCATTCACACGATGCCGCACGCTGTATAAGGGAGCTTCGCCACCGACTTAAAGACTCAACCGAGTTCCCGCACGAAATCGGACTGTTCCTCGGTTATCCTCCCGAAGATGTCCGTGGCTTTATTCTTCATAAAGGAAATTGCTGTAAATATTCAGGTTGCTGGAAGGTTTACGGTAATGAAGAAAAAGCAGTCAAAGAGTTCGCCAAATTCAAAAAATGTTCTGACATCTATTACTCTAAGTGGTTACAGGGCACACCTATTCAGAAACTGACGGTTGCGTGTAACTGACTTAAAGTGTAATCAAGTACAAAAACTGAAAGGTGAGTATATAATATGAGTAAAGTAGCAGTAGTATTCTGGAGCGGTACAGGTAACACAGAGCAGATGGCGGAAGCCGTTGCAGAGGGTGCAAAGTCCGCAGGCGCAGAAGTTACTCTTGCAAATGTAAACGATTTTGATTCTTCATCGGTTGCCGATTTTGACGGCATTGCATTCGGTTGTCCTGCAATGGGGGCGGAGGTTCTTGAGGACAGCGAGTTTGAGCCTGTTTTCAATGAATGTGAAAGTGCATTAAACGGCAAAAGTATTGCCCTCTTCGGTTCATACGGCTGGGGTGACGGCGAATGGATGAGAAACTGGGAGGACACCTGTAAGGGGGACGGTGCAAACCTTGTTTGCGAAAGCGTTATCTGTAACGATGCTCCCGATGACGACGCCCTTGAGGCCTGCAAAAAGCTTGGCGCATCACTTGCTTAACTTAGGCTGTAAGTATTCAATTAGTTAATACCAATTTCATAATTTCATAGAAACGCCTGTTTACGCTTGTAAGCAGGTGTTTTTATTTGTTCATCATTAATATTTTATATTCTGTTTGCGAATTATGAATAAGACTTAAAAAAATCCTGCAAAAATTCCCCTTGTTTATTCTAAAAAAACTTGATTTTAAAGCCTTGTTGTATTAAAATAAGCAGTGGATACATATAGAAAAGGAAGTAATTGGTATGCTTACATTAGACAAAATCTATCACGCATCATATGTTTTGAAGGATGTTATCAGACAGACTAATATCGTTCAGGCAAGGGGTATTTGTGATGATTGTGATGTTTATCTCAAACCCGAAAATCTTCAGATTACAGGTTCATTTAAGGTAAGAGGTTCAGGTTACAAGATTTCTCAGCTTACCGAAGAAGAAAAGGCAAGAGGTGTTATTGCCTGTTCTGCAGGCAACCACGCTCAGGGTGTTGCACTTGCTGCTACAAAGTACGGTATCAAGTCGCTTATCTGTCTGCCTGACGGTGCACCTATTTCAAAGGTTGAGGCTACTAAAAACTACGGAGCCGAGGTTTGTATGGTTCCTGGTGTTTATGATGACGCTTATAACGAGGCTTTAAGACTTCGTGATGAAAAGAACTATACATTTATCCACCCGTTTGACGATGAAAATGTAATTGCAGGTCAGGGTACAATCGGTATCGAAATTATGAACGAAATGCCCGATGTTGACGCTGTTGTATGTGCAATCGGCGGCGGCGGACTTATTTCGGGTGTTGCCTGTGCAATCAAGAGCCTTAATCCTAACATTAAGGTTTACGGTGTTCAGGCAGAGGGCGCTCCTTCAATGGTTGAGTCAATCAAGAACGGCGAGCCTGTTCATCTTGACAGCGTTTCTACAATTGCCGACGGTATTCAGGTTAAAGAACCGGGTGAGCATACATTTGAATATGTGAAGAAGTATGTTGACGATATCGTAACAGTAAGCGATGATGAAATTTCATCTGCAATTCTCAAGCTTATTGAGTCACAGAAGATGATTGCCGAGGGTGCAGGCGCAGCTCCTTTGGCTGCTGTAATGTTCAACAAGCTCCCTGTTAAGGGCAAGAAGGTTGTTTGCGTTGTATCAGGCGGTAACATTGATGTTACAATCCTTTCAAGAGTTATCAAGCGTGGACTTCTTATGACCGGCAGACAGCAGACTTTCTGTGTTGAACTTCAGGATAAGCCGGGTCAGCTCGTTGCCGTTTCAAATATCATTGCCGAAAAGGGCGCAAATGTAATTTCTATCCACCACGAAAGAGGCGGAGAGGGTACGGATGTAAACGGTTGTTACCTCCGTGTTGTTCTTGAAACAAGAGATTTTGCTCAGATTAAAGAAATTCGTGATGCACTTGTTGACGCAGGCTTTAAGCTTGTTTAATCAGTAATTTTTAATATATTGACAGGAGGTCATTATAATGGAAAAGGTTTATACTAAAAATGCTCCCGATGCTATCGGTCCGTATTCACAGGCTGTAAAGGTAAACGGTCTTGTTTTTACATCTGGTCAGATTGCAATTAACCCTGCAACAGGCAATGTTGAGGCTGCAACAATTGAGGCTCAGACAGAACAGGTTTGCACAAACCTTAAAAATGTTCTTGAGGCATCAGGCAGTTCACTTGAAAAAGCTGTTAAGACAGTTTGTTTCTTAAAAAATATGGAAGATTTCGGTGCTTTCAATGAGGTTTACGGCAAGTATTTCACATCAAAGCCGGCAAGAAGCTGTGTTGCAGTAAAACAGCTTCCAAAGGATGTCCTTGTTGAAGTTGAGGTTATTGCAGAAGTTTAATTCCGATTAAGAATTAAAAATAATATCCGTATAAAAATTACAATCCCGATTAACCGTAAAAAGTTAATCGGGATTTTTGTGTTAATTATGAATACCACAATCCGGTAGGGGCGTTCATCGGACGCCCGCACGGCGAGCCGCCGTACCCAATTTGTGCAGATAGTTTGTAATGCCCACAAAGCATATCAAGCCCGAGCGTAGCATTGTAATTGTTTGTACAATTTATCAACAATATTTTTTAAAATAAAAAATCGGGAACAAGAATTTGCGTTTGTGCACAAACCTTACTCCCGAAATTATCGAACAATTTAATTCTATTAGCCGACAGCCTTTAAAAGCTCGTCAACCTTATTTGTCTTTTCCCATTCAACACCGAGTTCTTCTCTGCCCATATGACCGTAAGCGGCAAGTGGGAGATACTTTGTTTCCGTGAGCTTGAGCTGTCTGATGATAGACTGCGGACGGCAGTCAAATACCTTTTCAACAGCGTTTGCCAGTTCTTCGTTTGAATATTTTGATGTGCCGAATGTGTCAACCATAATTGAAACAGGCTTTGCAACACCGATTGCATATGCAAGCTGAATTTCGCACTTCTTAGCAAGCTTGGCGGCAACAATGTTCTTAGCAATATATCTTGAGTAGTAAGCGGCACTGCGGTCAACCTTTGTCGGATCTTTACCGCTGAATGCACCGCCGCCGTGACGAGAAAATCCGCCGTAGGTATCAACAATAATCTTTCTGCCTGTAAGACCTGAGTCGCCGACCGGGCCGCCGATTACAAATCTGCCTGTCGGGTTTACGAAAATCTTTGTGTTCTCGTTCATAAGTTCAGCAGGGATAATCGGTTTGATAACATACTCGATAAGGTCTTTTCTAATCTGCTCAAGTGTAACATCTTCATCATGCTGTGTTGAAATTACAACCGTGTCAATGCCGACAATCTTGTCATCGTCATACTCAACAGTAACCTGAGTTTTGCCGTCGGGACGGAGATATGAAAGAGTGCCGTCTTTTCTTACCTTTGTAAGCTGTTTTGCAAGCTTGTGGGCAAGAGAAATTGGCATCGGCATAAGTTCGGGTGTTTCGTCACACGCATAACCGAACATCATGCCCTGATCACCAGCACCAATCTGATTGTCGGTATCGCTTTCGCCGTCTTTAAGCTCAAGGCTTTCGTTTACGCCCATTGCAATGTCGGGTGACTGTGCGTCAATTGATGTGAGAACCGCACAGGTGTTGCCGTCAAAACCGCACTTCGGATCGTTATAGCCAATGTTGTTTACAACCTTTCTTGCAACATCTGCGATGTCAACATAGCAATCGGTTGAAATTTCACCCATAACATGAATCATGCCTGTTGTAGCCGTAACCTCACAGGCAACATGAGCGTTTTTATCCTGAGAGAGGATTTCGTCAAGAACTGCGTCGGAAATCTGGTCACACACTTTGTCGGGATGACCTTCCGTTACAGACTCGGATGTAAATAAATGTTTAGCCATTTAGAAAACTCCTTCCAAAAAAATAAGCACCGTTCATCCGAAAGGTGCTGTGTTTACTCATCTTTCGGTAAATACCGCAGGATTTGGCACCTTGCATACGCAGGTTGCCGGACTTCACAGGGCCTGTCCCCTCAGTCACTCTTGATAAGATCATTCTTATTCAATTCTATAAATAAATTATACAGTATCTTTCGACAAATTTCAAGATTAATTTGCAATTTTAAAAAGGTAAAAATAGTAAATATTTCAGCCGTTTGGATTGAAAATTTTAACTTATAGTGCTAAAATTAACCCGAGGTGACTGAAAATGAGTATTACCGTGAGAGAATACGGGGAAAATGATATTAATGGTATGATTTCCGTATGGAATGAAGTTGTAAGGGATGGAGTTGCCTTTCCGCAGACTGAAGAACTTGATTTTGAAAGCGGAAAAAAGTTTTTTGCAGAGCAAACTTGTTGTCCCGTTGCAACCGATGAAAACGGCGAGATTCTCGGAATGTATATTCTTCATCCAAATAATGTCGGCAGATGCGGTCATATTTGTAATGCAAGCTATGCGGTTTGCTCATCGTCAAGGGGAAAAGGTGTCGGCAGAAAGCTTGTGTCGGATTGCCTTGAGCGTGCTAAAAAATACGGCTTCAAAATTTTGCAGTTCAATGCTGTTGTGAGAACCAACAAACCTGCAAGAAAACTTTATGAAAGCCTCGGCTTTGTAAAACTCGGAGTTATTCCGAAAGGCTTTTTGATGAAAGACGGTCACTATGAGGACATCTGTCCTTATTATAAAGAACTTTAAAATTTCAATTTAATCAGGAGGACAAGAAAATGATTATTGATTTTAAGCATATGGAAGAGCAGATTTTGCCGAATTTTAAAGGCGGAGAAAAGGCATATGCCGTAAAGAAATTCACGGATGACAGAAATATGATTATGCACGGTCGCCTTGAAAGCGGTGCGTCAATCGGACTTCACACTCACGAGGGCAACTGCGAAATGTTCTACATCATTGAGGGAACAGGCAAGGTGCTTATGGACGGCGAGTATGAAAGGGTTGAAGCAGGCATGTGCCACTATTGCCCGAAAGGTCATACACACAGCCTTATTAATGACAGCGACTCTGACCTTGTATTCTTTGCTGTTGTTGCAGAGCAGAAGTAATTTTATTTTCGGTTTCTGATTTCCGATTATTCTCTGTTGTATCTTAAATCCCTATGCAAAAACTAAAACAGGGGTGATTACGGTGAACAAAACTGCAGAAATACTCGGAGAAAAATGGGATTTGCCGCTTGGCTTTACAATGGCACTCGGCGAAAATCCCGACGCAATGTTTGTCTTTTCAAGTATGCCGAAAAAGTACCGTGAAAGCTGCATTGACAGGGCGAGAAACGCAAATTCCCGTTGTGAAATGCAGAGAATAGTATCGGATATAGCGCAAAAATCTTTTAATGATTTTATAGGTTAACAAAAAAGCAACGGAGCAAAAACTTCGTTGCTTTTAAATTGCTGTCTGTTATTCGTTTGTACTTTTATAAAAATCTCTTTTACCGATAAGCTCGCTTGCATTTCTCCAACGAACTTTCTTTGAGCAGATGACCGTGCCTTTATAATTGTGTATGTCATCTTCCTTTACATCACCGTTGTCGCACCAATAAATAAGACCGTCTTTTATGAAAAATGATGCGTCCAATATTTCACAGGTGTAGTCCGGATTTACAGGGTACATTCTTATATACTCAAGTTCCGAAAACTCAAGTTCAAGTGCGGAAATATCCTCAAATTGTCGCTGAATAAGAACTGTTAATGTACGCTTTGTGTTTACCGGCGACATTGACAGATTCTTTTCGACATAAGCACCGCTTGAATATTTTATTTCTTTTATGCAACTGTCGTGAAATCCGATAATTTCTTTCATGAAATTGTCAATTTCATGCTGTGTACGAAGTTCTTTCCACATACATATCAACCCCACAATAAATAGAATATGTAAATAATTATACAATATTCCGACCTTTAATTATATTGGTAAACTGTACAATCATTTTATGTCTGCTTTGTTGATAAAGCCAAAAATGCCCCCCCGACAAACCAAAACTAATTTCAGAAAACAAATTTTTGAATTGATTGATCAGACTGTAAAGTATAATGAACCTATAAACATCAGCGCCAAAAGCGGAAATGCTGTGCTTATAAGTGAAGAAGATTATAATAATCTTGTTGAAACAATGTATCTTAATTCAATTCCCGGTATGAGTGAAAAATTAAAGGACGGAATTGAAACTCCGCTTGAGGAGTGTGAAGAATTTGAGTGGTAATTATAAGCTGATGATTACAAAATCAGCTCAAAAGGATAAGGAGAGAATCAAGCAGTATCCTGCATTAAAGCGTAATGTGCAGAATTTGTTTGAACTTATCAGCGAAAATCCTTTTCAAAATCCACCGCCTTATGAACGGCTTATCGGAAATTTGAAACAATGCTATTTACGCAGAATAAATTCTCAGCACAGACTTGTCTATATGGTTTATGAGGAAGAAAAAATCGTAAAAATAATCTCTATGTGGTCACATTATGAGTTTTAACAGAAAATCAGTTTATAAATATGAAAAGGCACCTTCAATGTGAGGTGCCTTTTTTTTATCTTGCAAACTGTACCTATAAAAATTCTGAAAATTGTACATACAAATAATGACAGTGGTGTTGTATAATGACAACATCACAAGATAAATGTTGAACTGTTCAGAAATTTTAAGGCGTGGTATGATGACAAAAAAAGCTGTATTAATCAATGATCTCTCAGGGCTTGGAAAGTGTTCGCTGACGGCGGCAATCTCTGTTTTGTCCGTAATGGGCATTCAGGCGTGTCCTATGCCGACAGCCGTTTTGACAAGTCAGACGGGATTTGAAAGCTTTTACTGCAACGATTGCACTGATAAGCTTGATTATTACACAAGTGAATGGAAAAAACTCGGCTTTCAGCCTGACGGAATCTATACGGGTTTCCTCTCAAGCGAAAAGCAGGTGGACAAAATTCTATCATTTATAGACAGCTTTGAAACCGACGACACGCTTGTACTTGTGGATCCGGTTCTCGGTGACGGCGGAAGAACCTACAGTCTTTATACCGAAACTCTCGGCAAAAAGATGAAAAAACTCGTTTCTGTTGCCGATGTAATCACCCCGAACCTTACCGAATGTTGTATTCTGTGCGATACCGACTATTCAGAACTGATTAAAAATGCCGATTCTCCCGATTTTCTCGATACGGTTGCAGAGCTTGCCAAAAAGCTTTTGAAACTCTACAAGGTGAAAACCGTGATTGTTACAGGCATTGAGCATAAAATTTCCGATGAGGTTACAAAGATTAACAATCTTATTGCAGCCGATGATGAGGTGTTTTGTGTAAGCTGTGAAAAGACGGGCGGAAGTTATTCGGGTACAGGCGACTTGTTTGCCTCGGTTGTCTTTTCGGGACTGCTCCGTGGTGACAGCCTGAAAGATACCGTAAATCTGGCGGTAAAATTCATACAGACCTCTCTTTGTGAAACCGTTAAACTCGGGATTCACCGCAACGAGGGTATTGAATTTGAAAAACATTTAAAAATGCTTTTGTGAGGAAATTACTATGACTGCTAAAACTGTTTCAAAAACCGATTCAAAATTTAATGTAAAACTGATTGCAATTACGGCAATGTGTGCGGCTCTTGTTACCGTTACAACTGCTTTTATCAAGATTCCGTCACCGCTTGGATACTCTCATGCAGGCGACTCTATGATTTATCTTGCCGCAAGTATTCTTCCCGGACCTTTCGGAATTATCGCATCATCAATCGGCGGCGCTCTTGCCGACCTTATTTCGGGTTATCCGCATTGGGCAATCCCAACAGCTATTATCAAGGCTGTCAACGCAGTTCCGTTTGTGCTTTGCAGAATGGCGATGAAGAAGCGTGGCAAAGATGAAAAAATCATCAGTCCGTCATCACTTCTTATGCTCATTCCAACAACAATCGTTACAATCGGCGGTTACTTTATTGCAAACGGTCTTATGTATGACTTTGGTGCCGCAATTGCGGAACTTCCCACTTGCTGGTTGCAGCCCGGTGTAGGAGCATTAATCTACATTGTTGTAGGCATCGGTCTTGATAAAATAAATTTCAAGAAAAAACTCTCGCTTTAATGTGAGTTTCAATAAGGAGAAGAAAACATAATGGCAGATATTCTTTATGTGTACAAAACATCTATCTATGCTAATCTGACGAACAAATGCCCTTGCAGATGCACATTCTGTATCCGCAACAATACCGATTCGGTCGGCAGTGCAGATACACTCTGGCACAAGCATGATCCGAGTATGGAGGATATTAAAAAGGCTGTTGATGATTTTGATTTCACAGGCTACAAGGAGCTTGTATTCTGTGGCTACGGCGAACCGACTTCAGCTCTTGATAATATGCTTGAAACCGCAAAATATGTAAGGGAAAAGCACCCCGACATCAAACTCAGACTCAACACAAACGGTCTTTCTGACAGAATCAACAACAAGCCCACAGCTGAGTTGATTTCAAAGTATATTGATTCTGTTTCAATCAGCCTCAATACCTGTTCATCGGAAAAGTATGACGAAGTTTGCCGTCCTGTTTTTGACCATGCGTATGAGTCAATGCTCAAATTTGCAGAGGATGCAAAGAAATATTTTGAACATACGCAGTTTTCAATCGTAGATACAATCCCCGAGGAGGACATCAAGGCTTGTCAGAAAATTGCCGATGACAGGGGAATTTATCTCAAAATCAGAAAATATTCCGATTAATCGTTAATTTTAATTTTTCATTTCATTTTATATTTCAGAAGTAAAGCCGACTTGTTGTTATGACAGGTCGGTTTTATTTTTATTCGGTATGTCATCCTCAACTGTCCTATAGGATAATTTCATTTTCAATTGATTCTATTCTTAAAGCTGTATATCCACCGCCTTGACGGAGGTAATTTTAATTGCTATAATTTATACAAATGGGGTGGTGTTTTGAAAAAGACAAGGCTGTTGAAAATTGTTCTCAAGCGGACGGGTGCAATCAAGCTTTTGTGCAGTTATGTTATCGTATTTTTTGCGGTGAGTGTTGCAATATGGATTTTTGAACCGAACATAACACGGCTGTTTGACAGCATATGGTACTGTTTCAGCGTTGCCACAACAATAGGTCTCGGAGATGTGCTTGCAACAACGCTTGTCGGCAGAGTGCTTTCAATCTTTCTTTCCGTATGTTCAATTCTCATCATTGCGGTAGTCCCCGGTGTAATCACAAGCTACTATGTGGAAAGTACAAAACTTCGTGCTGATGAAAGCAGTGCAAAGTTTCTTGATGATCTTGAGCGCCTTCCCGAACTTTCAAAAGAAGAGCTTGTCGAGCTTTCCGAAAAGGTAAAAAAGTTCAATCGTAAAAAGTAAATTTAATAAATGCGGACATAAAAAATCCCGACAGTATCAAAAACATACTGTCGGGATTTTGCTTTTAAAGAAATATATTAACTTATTTTATGAATCCCTGAACAATCAAAATCAGTACAAGAACAGGGAGTACATACTTGAAATACGGCTTTAAAGCCTTTGAAAATTTAATGCCTTTACCGGTGTTACACTCATCAAGGTAGTTGTCAAATCCCCAACCGAATTTTGTAACGCAGAAGAGGAGATACACAAGCGAACCTACAGGAAGAAGGATATTGCTTACGAGAAAATCTTCCATACCGAGAACATTCTGACCGAAAATTTGGAAACCGCTCCAAATATTGAAACCGAACACACACGGCAAACTTGCGATAAGAATGATGATTGTGTTGATAAGAACAGACTTCTTTCTGCTGATGCCGAACATATCAATCCAGAACGAAATGATGTTTTCAAACACGGCAATGATTGTTGAGAAGCACGCAAAAGTCATAAACAGGAAGAACAGAGTACCCCAAATTCTTCCGCCTGCCATATTTACGAACACATTCGGAAGTGTTACGAAAATCAGAGCAGGGCCTTGGTCGGGCTGAACACCGTATGAAAAACAAGCGGGGAAGATGATAAGACCCGCCATAATTGCAACAAAAGTGTCAAGTGCGCAAATTTTGATTGACTCACTCGGCAGAGTGTGGTCTTTTGACATATAACTGCCGAAAATTTCCATTGCCGCAATGCCAAGACTGAGTGTGAAGAATGCCTGATTCATAGCGGATGAAATAACATTGCCAAGTCCGATTTCATTCACCTTGTCCAAATCGGGAATAAGGTAGAAGCTGAGTCCCTCACCTGCACCCGAAAGGAATAAGCTGTTGCCTGCGAGTACAAGAATGAGTATGAGCAACGCAATCATCATAACTTTGCTGACTTTTTCAATGCCCTTTTGAATACCTCTGCTGCAAACAAGGAATCCGAGGACGGTGATAATCGCCATCCAAATTACCATTTCAAGGGGATTTGACTGCAATTCATTGAATACTCCGCCAACTTGCTCCGAGGTCATTCCGCTTTCAAATGAACCCGTCGCAAATTTGTAGAAGTAGCTCGTCATCCAACCCGAAACCGTGGTGTAGTACATCATCAAAAGGTAGCATCCGAGCATACAGAACCAGCCGTGAATGTGCCACTTGCTCTTTGGCTTTTCAAGTTTTTTGTAGGCGAGAACAGCACTTTTTTTGCTCGCTCTTCCGACTGCAAGTTCCATTGTCAAAACAGGAACACCCATAAGCACGAGGAAGATTAGGTACAAAAGTACAAATAGTCCGCCGCCGTTCTGTCCTGCAACATACGGAAATCGCCACACATTGCCGATTCCGATAGCACAACCCGCACTTACAAGGATAAACCCAAGTCGGGATTTAAAATTTTCTCTTTCCATAAACGAATTCTCTCCTATAAAAACAGACTTTTTAATTGTACAAAAAATTCACACATTTGTCAAGATGCTCTGTTTTTAATAAATGAAGAATTTTCGCAAAAAAACCGCATAAATAAGCCGTTTTTTAGAGCAGAGGGTAGATAATGGGACAGTGGTTTATGGTATAATATTATTAAAAAAAGGAAAGGAAAAACCTAATTAAAAGGGCAATAACAATAATTGTTACTAAGTTAATGAAAGGCAGAAATTATTATGTTAATGAATTGTAAAAGAAAGATCCACGAAAAGCTTGTGTTTGAAAACGCACCGCAAAATCCCGAAGCAATCAAGGGTATCCGTGCATACCTTTTGGCGCTGCTTTCCTATGCAACGATGTCGAAGAGATGTGAAAATGCTGACTTTGATTTGCATATTGATATTGAGGGCGATGAAACGCTTTTTGAAACCGAAGACGAAAGTGCGGGCGAGATAATCCAGAAGCTCGGTAATCACGGCGGATTCACAATTGACATTACCTGCAGCGGAAAATTTGTGAATATCGGCAACTGTTCCGATGAGGAATTTATCACGGTGGCGTGTTTTCCTGATAGAGTTCCAAGCATTTTTGATTGCCTTGAAAATTCTGGCGAAAAGGACTTCAAGTACGGAAAAATAGCTTATTTTGACGGCATTGATTTGTGGTTATCTCAGTACATTGACGATAAAACCTGTATGGACAATGTTTTTGATTTTGGCGATATTGTTGAGAAAAAGGACTTCGCAATTTCAAATTTGTGGAATAGTGAAATGCTTCTTGTTATCGCATTTGATTTTGAAAAGTATCACGGTGAGGCTGAGGAAATCAAGAATATAATCGAAAGATATATTTATGTTGATGATGAAAAAGCATTTAAAAAGTGCCGCAAAAAGTGGGATGAGGAAATGATAATCGGAATTGACGGTGTGCAGTGGATTCCCGAAAATGTGGGAGAAATCGTTGCATTTACCGATGAAATCAACGAAGTGCTTGCTCGCCTTGACAGGGATGAAGATGTAGGAATTGAATCGTATGGACTTTTCTGCAATATGGACGAGTTCTTCTCGGCGCAGATTTATGCAGACAATGAGGAACATTGCTTTAAAGTTGTTGCGGTTCAGTCCGTAGTATGAAAAAAGGGAAGGATTTTTCCTTCCCGATAAAAAGTTTGATTATTCTATTATGATGTTTTCAACGCCGTGACTGAGGATTACATTGATAAGCTCGTTTCTTGAATAATTTGTTTCTGCGGCAATTTTGTCAAGCTTTGACAATGTATCTTCACGGAGCCTTACGGTTATGAGTTTATAACCGTCCTCGCCACGCTTTTTAATCACCAGCGCATCGTTTTTAAACTTATCCATTTTCATAGCTCCTAAGACAAATTTGTTTATTAATACTATTTTATATTGACATTAGACATTATAATATGTTATAATGTGATAGTAATGATGATATCAATAGTGATATCATAAAATATTACAAAGTAATATGCTTAAAAATACTTTAAGGAGAGGTAATTGTGAGTGAAAATGATAAAAAGATAGATGAAGCGGCAATATCCGAAGAACGGGTTGAAGCAGAAGTCAAACAATTGCAGGAAAGTGAAAGTGCTGATTGTGACAATCATAATGATAGTGTTGCTTTAGAAAAAGATACGGTAGAAACTTGCACGGAACTTGCGGTTATTGATTCGATAAATACAGAAAAGAAAAATTTGATTTTTGATAAAATAAAAAAATCAAAGAAGAAAATAATTATAGTTGCTTCATCAGTTGTTGCTTTAATTATAGTGTTTATTATTACATTTTCTGTATTTATAAGTCCAATGCTAAAATATAACAATGCGAAAACTTTAATGGAACAAAAGAATTATAGTGAAGCAAAGGCAGAGCTTAAACAGCTTTCTGATTATAATGACAGCAAAGAATTATATAAGGAATGTGAGTATAACGAAGCCGTTGAACTTTTTGACAGTAAAAAATATGAAGAAGCAAGGACTGCTTTTGAAAAGTTTAGTAATTATGAAAAAAGCAGTGATTACATCGTGAAGTGCGATTATAACATAGGTATCCAGTTGCAGAAAAGCGGAAAATATGATGATGCTATCAAGCAATTAAAAAAGAATCCTGATTATGAAGACTCGGAAAATCGAATTATTTTATGTTACAGACATTTGCTGATTGATTACATTAAAGAAAATGGCAGTTTAGGTGATGACGGAACATCATATACGATTACTCAAAGATATGATATGAATACTTCGAGTTTTAAAGCAGGAAAGGATACGGTTTTTACAAAACCATATAATTATGTTTTAATGCAGACAAATGGCAGTTATATTAGACTTTCATGTGGTATTTATGGATTGTCAACATCAAAAGTCGATAGTGATATATCGGTTGGTGATTCAATGTTTATGTATTCTATTCAACTTGATGGTGATGATATTAAAAATGATGCGGCGGTAGGTTTATATAACATTGATTATGATTCAATATCCGTAACAGTGAGTGACAAAGGCGAAATGCTTGTTGATACAAAAAATATTACCAAAAACACGCCGATTGTTTTTTTGACATTTGAGAGAAGCTTGGGATCGACTGTAATAAATAGTAATTTGAGTGAAAAAAATGCAGTCACTGCTTGTTCTCAGGTAGCATTTGAAAAGCTGATTGATAAATTAAATGATATTATGGACGGCAGTAATATCACACCGTCTGATATAGGGTTTTTAAACCTATGATTTTAAGGAGGATAATTATGAAAAAGTTACTATCGTTTGTAATTGCAGTAAGTATGATGATTTTATCACTTTTTTGCGGTTGTTCCGAAAGTTCATCAAAAGCAGATAAAAGCAAAGTTGAAACAACAAAAGCAACAGAACAACAGACTACAGAACAGGCTACAACTGTTGCCCCAACAACAGTACAGCCTACCACTGCACCGCCAAGTGCCGCTAAAATATTTGATAAAAATAAATTTTTAGTTTCACCAAATGAATATATGAAACTTTTTGATTTTTATTTGCAGGATGTGAAAACAAAAAATGACTATGGACTTACACTTATGAGTGACTCATATTTATCAAAAGATGAGATTGAAATCCGATACGGAAGTGACTCATCAAAAGTGTTTATGTCATTAAACGGCAACGACAGCCTTAACGATAATATGAAGCAGGTGACTCTCTATGTTGACTTTGACCAACTTATGAATAATTACACTGATTATCGTTCTACAATTATCAGTATCCTTGGTGTTTTACCGTATTCAATTGATAATAAAATCAAAACTCCAGAAAAAGGAAAAGATTTAATAGTTGAACTCTTTAATAAGGTTACAGTTGATGATTTTTCAAAAATTCCGTCATCAGGAAAACATCGCTTTAAATCAGGCAAGTTGCCTGTTAATCTTAAAAAGAACGGTGTAACATATACATTATGGCAATATGGTGACAGGGTTTGTGTTACTGCAAGCATTAAATCTGCTAAAACAGAAATTGCTCCTATGTCTGATAAAGACTTTATCATATACTACGAGGACGGAACAGAGGAAGATGCAATCAAAGGAATGCAGGAACATGATTCCGAAACTTTTTATTTCTTTGATGATACAAACAATATAGCTGACTACACCGATTCAATTACAGATGATGGTTTGGACTATTGGACTTACAGAAATATAAGCACTGGTTCAAGCAAATCTGCCGTGAAAGCTGTGTATGGTGACGGTATTTCAGGTACAGTAGATATAAGTACAGATGAATATTATAGACCATGTTATTTTAGTGATGATGAAAATGAAGCCGAAGTAAGGTTTCATGATTTGTTTGAACAGGTATGTAAGACATACATTGATTACTACGGAAAAGGACATAAAATCAGATTTTATTTTGACAGCAATGATAAACTTTCGTGGTGTTTCATAGAACTATAACAAAAACGAGGAAGGTTTTATGCCTTCCTCGTAATTTTTTGCTATTTTGTTAGAGTTAAAAAGTGAAAATTCAAAAATTAAAACTCAATTGCGTCTGTGAAATCGTCAGCTTCATCATCAGACTCGTCAAAATAATCGGCATCGTCAGAATCGCTTTCGTCTTTGGGAATGTCAATCATATCGAACTCGTCATATGTAACAGCCTTGTTGAGCTTAAAAAAGTTTGTCTGGCAGAAGTAACGGCAGACACGGATGTAGTTGAGAAATTCGGGAGTTTCATTCTCATAATCTTCGGCAGGAATACCCTCTTTGATGATAAGCAGCATTTCGACAATCTGCGAGTTACTGATAAAGAAGTTGTTATGCTCCTCAAAAATTATAAAAATGTCGTCATCATCGAGGTCATATTTTTCGCAGGCATAAAGTGCCTCGCTCTTTGAATTTCTCACAACCCTGTAAATCTCAAAATCAATCATATCAGGCTCATCACAATCAATATTGCCCATAACGCAGAGTTCAAGAAAAGTCTTGCTCATAACAGCCTTGTCGGTCAGTTCAAGGTCAAAGTGCTTTTCAAGAGAAATGATAAGCTCCTCCTGTGATTTTACACCCGGTGTGATGAGTGGCTTGTATCGTTTGATGAGTTTGTTTTTATAAAATTCCGAATTTTCATACTTTAATGAAAGATTAGCGGCAATGTTGTCAAATATATTCATCGTTATCTCCTTAAAAAACAAGTGGTTTTTATGTTTACAAGTAAATTATAATCGAATTTAAGGATAAAATCAATATGCTTTTTGAATATAATGCCCAAACAGATTTATAAATTTGCAGTTTTCATTTATAATCTTAATGTAGAATGACAAACTTGTAGGGGCGGATATCATCCGCCAGCCTTGATGCTATCATATGTTTTTCTGAATGTTTTGATATGATAAAAATTGTGTATTCGTAATATTAAAGTGAAATATATGATAAGCAGAAAACGGTAAGGAGGAGAGTCATGAACTTGTTTGATAAAATGAAAAAACATCAGTCCCCTGAAAAACCGAATGACGGCGAATTTAAGAGCGATGTAAGCACGATTCTGCACGGTACAAGCGTTCAGAACAGAAAAGAAATGTGCGAGCTTGAATATATGAAGGCAAGACGGCTTTTGAAAAATCCGACCGTTGAAACCGTTGCCCGTGCTAAAAATATAATGAATACCCTTGCAACCGATTTCGATTATCTTCCTGCCGTATTGTGGATGGCTGAATTTTCCGTGAACGGTGTCAAAAATCCCGAACAGGCGGCTATGTGGTACAAAAAAGCCGCAGACCTTGGCAGTGCGAATGGAGCGTCCAAAATTGCAGATATTCTTATGGATGGCAGAGGTGTTACCCGCAATCCGAAACTTGCAATGGAGTACTATAAAATTGCCGCCGATAACGGTATAGCGTCAGCATCATTCGCATTGGGTGAATATTATGCAAAAACAGGCAATAGGGAAGAAGCCGTAAAAGCCTATGAAAAAGCCGTCAAAGGCGGATATAAAGATGCCGAAAAAAAGCTTGCTAAATTGAAGAAAAAGTTTTGATTGGTAAGATTTTAATTTAGTCAAATAATATATAAATGAAACAAAGTAGTTGCCATTTTGTAGGGAAGAACCGTGTTCTCCCATTGCAATTAGATTGTAAGCTTTATAAAAATGTTCTGATTTGATTGATGTTGTGTTTAAATTTGAACGCAGTAAAATGTGCAAAAAAGAAAAGGTACTCAGTATTGAGTACCTTTTAATGTGGAGCGGATGATGGGAATCGAACCCACACGATCAGCTTGGAAGGCTGAAGTTCTACCACTAAACTACATCCGCTTATCTGCAACATTGTTATTATATCACGCAGTTTGGTATATGTCAAGAATTTTTTTGTTGTGAAATATACAGGGGCATTCGATGAACACCCCTGATAAATTTAAATAACTTATTATCTCACAAATTAGAACTTGTTTCAAATCGTTTTCGCAATTGTTTTAACGCTTTGGTTTCGATGCGGCTGACATAGGAACGGGATATGCCTAACATTTTGGCAACACTTTTTTGAGTCATGGCTTCCTTGCCGTCAAGACCGTATCTCAGTACAATAATCTTTTGCTCACGCTCGTTAAGTTCCTCTCTTATGAACTGACCGAGCTTTTTTGAATTAAGCTTCAAATCAAGATTGTCGATTATATTATCGTCAACCGACATAATATCAAGAAGGGTGAGAGGATTGCCGTCCTTGTCGGTATCAATTGTTTCGTTTAAAGAAATATCCTGTGCACTTTTCTTTGCATTTCTGAAATGCATAAGAATTTCGTTTTCAATGCATCTGCTCGCATAAGAACTTAATTTTATGTTTTTGTTTATGTCAAATGTGTTGATTGCCTTTATCAGACCGATTGTGCCGATTGATACAAGGTCATCCTGTTCGCTTTGTGTTCCGTAATATTTCTTTATTATGTGTGCAACAAGCCTCAGATTGTGTTCAACAAGCATATTTCTTGCCGCAATATCGCCGTTTGCACTTTTTTCAAGACATTCACGCTCTTGCTTTTCGGTTAAAGGTTTCGGAAACGAACCGCCTCCGCAAACATGAAGAATAAAAAAACATATATATTGTCCTAAAAATCCGAGTAACTCAATCATAACAGCACCCCTTAAACTAAAATTTATCGTTATATAATTTTATTCGTGAAATGTTCAATAATTGCCTGTACCTGATTTCCCTCAAAAAACTTCACAAAACAATCAAAAACTTGATTTTTGCAATGAATTTGTATAATATACCACTTGAAATTTTGGCAAGAATAAACTACAATTTAACTATGTCGTGTTTCGACAAAATATTTTAGGGGGGCTTTCTTTTGGAAAAGATTTTCAAACTGAAAGAAAACGGCACTAATGTCAAAACCGAGATTATTGCCGGCATTACAACATTCCTTGCAATGGCTTACATACTCGCTGTAAACCCGAGTATTCTTTCTGCCGCAGGAATGGATCCGAATGCAATCTTTGCAGCAACAGCTGTATCGGCTGCTTTCGCAACACTCATCATGGCATTTTATGCCAACTATCCTGTAGTTCTTGCTTCCAGTATGGGACTTAATGCATATTTTGCATACACAGTTGTTCCGCAGCTTGCAGAGCAGGGTATCACAAATCCATGGCAGGTAGCTTTGACAGCTATCCTTGTTGAGGGTATTATTTTCATTATCCTCTCAATCTTCAAATTCCGTGAAACACTTGTAAACAAGGTTCCTCAGAACCTCAAGTACGGTATTTCGGCAGGTATCGGTCTTTTTATCACGATTGTAGGTCTTAAGGGCGCAGGCGTTATCACAACAGACGCTTACTATGACGGCAAGGCTGTTCAGTCATCAACTCTCGTTAAGCTCGGTGATGTTGGTTCTGCTCCGGTGGTTCTTGCACTTGTCGGTATCCTCATTGTTGCTACACTCTGGCACTACAAAGTTAAAGGTTCAATCCTTATCGGTATCCTTGCAACATGGGTTCTTGGCATCATTGCTCAGCTTTGCGGTTGGTATCAGGGTGCATCGCTCATTCCTGATTTTGCAAACTACTCTGTATTCGGACCTGTCCAGAATATGGCAACAGAAACTTTCTTCAAGTTTGATTTCGGTTATGTGGCACAGCATGCGCTTAACTTTGCCGTTATCGTATTTGCATTCCTCTTTGTTGACCTCTTCGATACAGTAGGTACACTTATCGGTGTTGCTCAGGAGGGTAATCTCCTCAATGAAAAGGGCGAACTTCCCCGTGTAGGTCGTGCTCTTATGTCTGATGCACTCGGTACATGTCTTGGTGCTTGCCTCGGTACATCAACAGTAACATCTTATGTTGAGTCAACAACAGGTGTTGCAGAGGGTGGTAGAACAGGTCTTACAGCTCTTACTTCTGCAATTCTCTTTATCCTTGCTATTCCGCTTTATCCGATTTTCCTTGCTATTCCTTCATTTGCAACAGCTCCTGCACTCGTATTTGTAGGTCTTCTTATGATTAAGAATGTTACAAAGATGGATTTTGACTCAGATATTGCCGATACAGTCGGCGGTTTCGTAGCAATCATCTTTATGCCGTTTGCATATTCAATAGCAACAGGTATCATGTTCGGTATCCTTACTTGGGTTATTCTCAAGATTGTTACAGGCAAAATCAAAGAAATTCATCCGATTATGTGGGTTGCGTTTGCTTTGTTTGCAGTAAGAATTGTAACAATGATTTGCGGTGTATCGTCGTAACTTCATATATAAACTCTGCGGGGGCGTTTTTCGCTCCCGCTTTTTGTGTTTTCTTACAAGTTAAATAGGTTATTGTTGTGCAACAGGCTCATTGACATATACAGCCGTTTATGATATGCTTTAATCATATTATTAATATATGAATAGGGTGGTTAATTTGAAAATTTCAACAAAGGGCAGGTATGCGCTCCGACTTATGGTTGACCTTGCTCAGTGTAAACAAGGGGAAAATGTAGCCCTAAAGGAGGTTGCCGCCCGTCAGGGAATATCGCTTAAATACCTTGAACAGATTATTACCGTACTTACAAAGGCAGGTTATGTGCTCAGCGCAAGAGGTTCAAACGGAGGATATCGTCTTGCTCATGAACCCGAATATTATACTGTCGGTATGATTTTAAGACTCACCGAGGGCAGTCTTGCACCCGTGGCTTGCCTTGAGGGTAATGAAAATACCTGTGATCGTCGTGAACAATGTTCAACGCTTTTTGTGTGGGAAAAACTCCAGAAGGCTATTGACGATGTTGTTGACAACATTACTCTTGCCGACATTATTGCAAATTCGGCAGATAACTATGTAATTTAATATAATCCGAAAGCATCCTTTACGGGTGCTTTTGTTGTTTACACAGCAATTTAGTAGGTAATGCGGTGTTTTGCCGTTTGCAAATGTTGCTTTTGAATATTAGTTTTAAAAAATCAGAAAAAATTTCAAATTGACTGCTTAACGGTTGAAATTTAAAAAACGGCTTGAATATCGGCTTTTTAGACCTTTTCAATAATCAAAACCCAGCAAACCTACTAAACCAATAGGAAAGATAAGAAAAAATTTCAAAAAACCTATTGACAAATAAAAAATCTGTGGTATGATATAGACAATCCAATTAAAACCCACCAATCAAATAGGAAATATGGGAAAGGTGATCCAAATGAAAAATCTCAGATTCAAACGATGTTGCAGTAATGCACGAATGTGATACGGGACACATCAAATCCGCAACATAACTTCTGAAATTAAAAATGAAATGAGGACATTAAAATGAGTAAATTAAGCGAAAGAAATCTTAAATTTGAAACAAAACAGCTACACATCGGTCAGGAAACAGCAGACCCTGTAACAGACGCAAGAGCAGTTCCGATTTACGCAACTACTTCTTATGTATTCCACAACAGTCAGCACGCTGCAGACCGCTTTGCACTCAAAGATGCAGGTAACATCTACGGCAGACTTACAAACCCGACAGAGGATGTTTTTGAAAAGAGAATTGCAGCTCTTGAGGGCGGCACAGCAGCTCTTGCAGTTGCATCAGGCGCAGCAGCAGTTTCATATGCACTTCAGGCTCTTGCAAAAGCAGGCGACAACATCGTAGCCGCAAAGACAATCTACGGCGGCACATACAACTGGCTTGAGCATACATTCTCAGAGTATGGTGTAACAACAAAGTTCGTTGATCCTGACGAAGAAAACGCATTTGAAAATGCAATTGACGAAAACACAAAGGCTGTTTTCATTGAATCACTCGGTAACCCCAATTCAAATATTATTGATATTGAAGAAGTAGCAAACATTGCTCATTCACACAAGATTCCCCTTGTAATCGACAGCACATTCGCTACACCTTATCTTCTCAGACCGTTTGAGTACGGCGCAGATATCGTTGTTCATTCGGCAACAAAGTTTATCGGCGGTCACGGTACGGCTCTCGGCGGTGTAATCGTTGAAAGCGGCAAGTTTGACTGGGCTGCATCAGGCAAGTTCCCACAGTTCTCAGAGCCTAACGCATCATATCACGGTGCAGTATTTACAGAGGCTGCTCCGGGCGCTGCTCTTGTAACTTATGTTCGTGCCATTCTCCTCAGAGATACAGGCGCTACACTTTCACCGTTCCACGCATTTATGTTCCTCCAAGGCCTTGAAACACTTTCACTTCGTGTTGAACGCCATGTTGAAAATGCACTCAAGGTTGTTGACTTCCTCTCTAAGAACCCGAAGGTAGAAAATGTTAATCATCCTTCACTTCCTGACAGCAAGTACAACGCACTTTACAAGAAATACTTCCCGAAGGGTGCAGGCTCAATCTTCACATTTGAAATCAAGGGTGACGCTGAAACTGCAAAGAAATTCATCGACCACCTCGAAGTATTCTCACTTCTTGCAAATGTTGCAGATGTTAAATCTCTTGCAATTCACCCTGCATCAACAACTCATTCACAGCTCAGCGAGGCAGAGCTTGCAGAACAGGGCATTAAGCCAAACACTATCAGACTTTCAATCGGCACAGAGAATATCGACGATATTATCTATGACCTTCAGGAAGCATTTGATTCACTTGATGACTGATTTTAATTTGTTGAATTTTGAAAGGACTTGATTTTTGTGAGCAAAATATATACAAGTGTAACAGAACTTATCGGCAGAACACCGCTTATCGAACTCGTTAATATAGAAAAGAAATATGACCTCAAGGCAAAGGTTGTTGCAAAGCTTGAACTCTTTAACCCTGCCGGCAGTGTTAAGGACAGAGTGGCAAGAGCTATGGTTGAGGACGCTGAAAAGAGCGGTAAACTCAAAAAAGGTTCAACAATCATTGAACCGACATCAGGTAACACAGGCATCGGTCTTGCATCTGTAGCTACTGCAAAGGGTTACAAGACAATCCTCACAATGCCCGAAACAATGAGCGTTGAGAGAAGAAACCTCCTCAAGGCATACGGTGCTGAAATCGTTCTTACTGACGGTACAAAGGGTATGAGCGGTGCAATTGCAAAGGCTAAAGAGCTTGAAAAGGAAATTGACGGCGGCATTATCCTCGGTCAGTTTGAGAATCCTGCTAACCCTAAGGCTCATTTTGATACAACTGGTCCGGAAATCTGGGAGGATACGGACGGCAATGTCGATTTCTTCATTGCAGGTGTCGGCACAGGCGGTACACTCAGCGGCGTGGGTAACTTCCTCAAGTCAAAGAAGGCTGATGTAAAGGTTGTTGCAGTTGAGCCGCAGACTTCTCCCGTACTTTCGGAGGGTCACGGCGGTCCTCATAAGATTCAGGGTATCGGCGCAGGCTTTGTTCCGGATACTCTCGATACAAAGGTATATGACGAAATTCTTCCGATTGCTAACGAAGCCGCTTTCTCAAATGCAAATGATATTGCAAAGACAGAAGGTATCCTCGTAGGTATCTCATCAGGCGCCGCTCTTGCAGCCGCAATTGAGCTTGCCAAGCGTGAAGAAAATGCAGGTAAGACAATCGTTGCATTGTTCCCCGACACAGGTGAGCGTTACCTCTCAACAGGCGTATTTAACAGCTAATAAGTAATTGGATTACTTCCCGATATTGACAAAGGACAGCCACGCAGACTGTCCTTTGTCTTTTTTATTGCAACCGTTAATTCGATATGGTACAATTGTTTTGTAGGTGAGTTTATGAAAGTTAAAATTTGCGGAATTACATCCGCCGAAGACATTAAGATAGTAAATGCCTGCAAACCCGATTTTGCGGGCTTTGTAATGTTTTTTCCAAAGAGTAAGCGGAATATTTCTCCCGAAACCGCCAAGGGCCTGATTGAAACGCTTGATAAAAATGTTTTGTCGGTTGCTGTAACTGTTTCTCCGACTCTTGAACAGGTGAAAACTGCATATGACTGCGGTTTTGATTACATTCAGATTCACGGTGAGGTTGAAGAAGATGTGCTTTCAAATCCATATCTCAAGGTAATTCGTGCCTTTAATGTGAGCGACCTTGAAAAGTTTGACGAATACAGAATGAATCAGAACATTGTAGGCTATGTTTTTGACGCACACGAACCCGGCAGCGGAAAAACCTTTGACTGGACAATGCTTGAAAATCTGCCTCGTGATGATAAATTGTTTATGCTTGCAGGAGGTCTGAATCCCGAAACCGTTGCAAAAGCCGTAAAAGCCGTTAAGCCTGACGGAGTTGATGTAAGTTCGGGTGTTGAAAATTCAAACGGCAACGGTAAAGATTTTGAAAAAGTGAAGAAATTTATTATATCTGCTCGAAGTGAAAATTAATAAAACAGTAAAAAAATGTTGACAAACCGTGATTTTATGTTATAATAAATCTGTTATGTTGTGTACATAACAATCCTTGCGGTGAAAACCGCCATAATGTCCAGAAGGAGGTGCAATATTAATGGCAGTAACAGCTAATTACGAAACAGTAATGATCATTTCAATGAAGAAGGGCGAAGAAGGTATCCAGGCCATCGTTGAAAAGTTCAAGGCTCTCATTGAGAAGCATGCCACTTTGAAGAATGTTGACGAATGGGGCAAGAGAAAGCTTGCTTACCTCATCAACAAAGAGAGCGAAGGCTATTATGTTCTTTTCGATTTTGAAAGTGAAGCTGAGTTCCCTGCAGAGCTCGACCGTATCTACAAGATCACAGAAGGCGTAATGCGTTCAATGATAATCAAGAAGGAAGTCGAATAATCAATTTGTAGGGGTTAACCCGAACACGAAAGGAAAAGTATGTTAAACAGAGTAATCTTAATGGGCAGAATTACAGCTGACCCTGAATTAAAAACAACAAACACAGGCGTAAGCGTTACAAGCTTCAGCATTGCGGTTGATCGCAACTATGTAAAGCAGGGCGAGGAGCGTAAAGCCGACTTCTTTAATATTGTATGTTGGAGAAGTACAGCGGAATTTGTATGCCGTTACTTTGGAAAGGGTTCTCTCATTGCTGTTGAAGGACAGCTCCAGAGCCGTCAGTTCCAGGCTAAGGACGGTTCAAACCGTTACGTTGTTGAGGTTGTAGCAGATAATGTTTCGTTCACAGGCGAACGCCGTGACAACAATGCAGGCGGCTACAATCAGTCCTATGGCGGCAATCAGTCATACGGTGCTCCGTCTTACGGCGGAAACCAGGCTTATCATCAGGAACCTGCTCCGCAGGCACCTGCGTCTTATCAGAGCGGTTCAAACTCTGATTTTCAGGATATGCCGTTGGACGATGATTTACCATTTTAACTTCAACTTAATTTAAATAATTCTCATTGAAAGGAGAACTTCATCATGGCAGACAGACCAATGAACCGTGGCAGAAAAGCTCGCAAGAAGGTTTGCGGCTTCTGTGTTGACAAGGTTGAGAATATCGATTACAAGGATATTGCTCGTCTTCGTCGTTATATGTCAGAAAGAGGAAAGATTCTTCCTCGCCGTGTAACAGGTACTTGCGCAAGACATCAGCGTGAGCTTACAGTTGCTATCAAGCGTGCTCGTCACCTTGCTTTGCTTCCTTACACAGCTGACTAATTTAATAACAGCTTTTAACACCGTACATTTTGTGCGGTGTTTTTTTATGCAATAAAAAGCATGGCATCAATGACACCATGCTTTTTGTTAAAACAAATCGCTGTGTGAACCTGTTCTTGTAAGAAATAATATCAGTTCATCATCTAAATACTCATAAATTAACAGCCAGTCAGGCTCTAAGTGACATTCATGTTTGCCTTTGTAGTTTCCTATCAGCAAATGGTCACGATATTTGTCCGGAAGAATTTCGTCATTTGCGAGCATATCAATTACTTTCTTCAGAATGTTCAAATCTTTGTTTTGCTTTTTAATTTTTTTAAAATCTTTTTTGAATTGATTTGTGGGCTTGATTATATATTTCATTTATCCAAATCCTCAAATAATTCATCGGCACTACTATAGCTCTTATAAAGTTCGGGGTGTTTTTTCATCTCTTCAACTTCAGCAAAAGCGGCTTCGGTTTCTGCATTATATTTGCGAATAGTAAACGGAATACCGTTAAATTCAAGCGACTGCTGAATGAAAAGATTGATGGCGGTAGTCATATCAAGTCCTAAAGATGAAAACAGTTCCTGTGCTTTTAATTTTTTATCAGCATCAATTCTGATGTTTATATTTGTCATAGCCATAAAATCATCTCCTTATTATTATGTTATCACAATGTAATAACATTGTCAACATTATCTTTTGTATATTTTTTGTTAGTTTTTTCTGTAATTAACCTATTGACAAATACCCCAATGGGGTATAAAATCATAACTGTAAGATACCTATAGGGGGTATTTTAAAGGGTTTTGAATAATATATCCCATTTTGAAATTATGAGGTTGATATTATGGAGAATAATAAGTGTGAACATTGTGCAAAACACAAGCACCGTACCGAAAAAGAATACAAGTCGCTTGTAAACCGACTTAATCGTATTGAAGGTCAGATACGGGGGATAAAGGGTATGCTTGAAAAAGATGCCTACTGTCCCGATATTCTGGTACAGGTTGCCGCCGCCAATGCGGCACTCAACGCTTTTAACAAGGAGTTGCTTGCTAATCATATCCGCACCTGTGTTGCAGATGACATAAGGGCAGGTAATGATGAAACAATTGACGAGCTTGTCGGTGTTTTGCAAAAGCTTATGAAGTAGGAGAAACTATGACTCAATACAATGTAACGGGTATGAGCTGTGCCGCCTGTGTTGCCCGTGTTGAAAAGGCGGTATCAAAGATTGACGGAGTAAATTCCTGTTCCGTCAGTCTGCTTACAAATTCAATGAATGTTGACGGTTCAGCCGATTCGTCTGCAATTATAAATGCCGTGCAGAATGCCGGCTATGGTGCGTCTTTGAAAGGCAAAGAGAAAAAATCGCCCGATGCAGAGGATTCTCTCAAAGATACCGAAACACCCAAAATCAGAAAAAGACTTATCGCATCGCTCATTGTCCTTGCAGTGTTGATGTATTTTTCAATGGGACATATGATGTGGGGATGGCCGTTGCCGTCATTTTTTGATAACAACCATATTGCAATGGGACTTGTTCAGTTGATTTTGTCAGGCATAGTGATGGTGATTAATCAGAAATTTTTTGTCAGCGGATTCAAGGGGATTATCCGCCTTGCTCCCAATATGGACACGCTTGTTGCACTTGGTTCGGGCACAGCCTTTGTTTACAGCACAATTGCGTTGTTTATGATGACCGATGCACAGGTGAGAGGTGACTCGGCGGCGGTTATGTCGTATATGCATGAGTTCTATTTTGAATCAGCCGCAATGATTTTGGCACTCATCACAGTCGGTAAAATGCTTGAGGCTCACTCAAAGGGCAAAACTACTGACGCTATCAAAGGTTTGATGAAACTTGCACCAAAGACTGCTACGATTGTAGTTGACGGTGTTGAAAAAACTGTTCCGATAGAGCAGGTGAAAAAAGGCGATATATTCGCAGTTCGTCCGGGTGAGAGTATTCCTGTTGACGGAGTTGTTATTGACGGTGAAAGTGCCGTCAATGAATCAGCGCTGACGGGTGAAAGCGTTCCTGTTGACAAGCTTGTCGGCGATACGGTTTCAGCCGCAACAATCAATCAGTCGGGATATATCCGCTGTGAGGCTACGAGAATCGGCGAGGACACAACGCTGTCGCAGATTATTAAAATGGTCAGTGATGCGTCTGCCACCAAAGCACCTATCGCAAAAATTGCCGACAGGGTATCGGGTGTGTTTGTTCCCGCGGTAATCACAATTGCCGTGATTACTGCAATCGTGTGGCTGTTGCTCGGTCAAAGTGTAGGATTTTCGCTTGCAAGAGCCATTTCCGTTCTTGTAATCAGTTGTCCGTGTGCATTGGGACTTGCAACCCCTGTTGCGATTATGGTCGGCAACGGTGTCGGTGCAAAGAACGGAATCCTCTATAAAACCGCAGTTTCACTTGAAACAGCCGGCAGAATTGACACGGTTGTTCTTGACAAAACAGGCACGGTTACCAAGGGTGAACCCGCCGTTACCGATATCGTTACAGTCGAAAATATCTCGGAAACCGAGCTTTTGAAAACAGCCGTTGCTCTTGAAAAATCAAGCGAACATCCGCTTGCAAAGGCAATTGTAGTTTATGCAAATGACCGACATATTATCGGCGATGCCGTGACTGAGTTCAATGCCGTAACGGGTAACGGACTTACCGCAAAAATCGGTTCAGAAAGCGTTTACGGAGGCAATTACAGATATATTTCACAGTTTGCTGAAATTTCATCAGACGAAAAAGCAAAGGCTGAACAGCTTGCGGAAGAAGGCAAAACTCCGCTGTATTTCTGTAAAGGAAATAAATTTCTCGGTATTATTGCTGTTGCAGACATAATAAAAGAGGACGGTAAACAGGCTGTTAATGAACTCAAAAATATGGGTGTGCGTGTTGTAATGCTTACGGGCGATAACGAAAAAACCGCAAAAGCCGTTGCAAAAAATGCAGACATTGATGAAGTTGTTGCAGGAGTTCTTCCTGACGGCAAGGAAAAGAATGTAAAAGAACTGAAAAAATACGGCAAGGTTGCAATGGTCGGTGACGGCATTAACGATGCGCCTGCCCTCACAAGCGCAGACTTGGGTATTGCAATCGGAGCGGGAACGGATGTTGCAATTGATGCGGCAGATGTTGTACTCGTAAAGAGCCGCCTTGCAGATGTTCCTGCAACAATCAGACTCGGCAGAGCAACACTCCGTAACATTCACGAAAATCTTTTCTGGGCATTTATTTACAATGTAATCGGTATTCCGCTTGCCATGGGTGCATTTATCAATCTTTTCGGCTGGCAGTTAAATCCGATGTTCGGTGCGGCGGCAATGAGCCTTTCAAGCTTTTGTGTTGTAACAAATGCATTAAGACTTAATTTTGTTAAGGTTCACAGCTCAAAGCATGACAGAAAAATAAAACATAAAAATAAAAAGGAGAATAAAACCATGGAAAAAATAATGAAAATCGAAGGTATGATGTGTCCGCATTGCGAGGCAACAGTAAAGAAAACTCTTGAGGCAATTGACGGTGTTGAATCGGCAGAAGTAAGCCACGAGAAAGGCTCAGCCGTTCTTACAATGTCAAAAAATGTTGAAGATTCCGTTCTAAAAAAAGCTGTAGAGGACGCAGGCTACACAGTAAAATAAACGGTGTGCCACCGTTCTCAGTTCGTGAAGACAGTTTCGTATAGGCAAAGGTAAATATTCCCGAGCGTAACTTATAAATCAAATACAAAAATCAGCAGGACAACATAATTTTGTTGCCCTGCTTTTGCCTTGAATACTGATATTGAAAAATAATGACAATGTAATTACAATCTTCACGAGAGGGCGGCAATACACCGTAGCCGTATAAGAAAAAACGGAGTAACCAAAACCGATTACTCCGTAAATTCAATGTTAAATTACATTTTGTTTGCAAGGGCTCTTTCAAGCCAGATGTCTGCAATATCCATAGCAAGGAACAATCCCTTTTTCTCGCTTGACTTAACAAGCTGTTTTCTCGGTGAAAGATAAGGGTCTGTAGCCATTAACTGAACTGTTACCTTATCGGCAATCTCAGTTCCGTTGACATCCTTTTTACTTTTGATTTGCATTCTTATAACATACGGTTCTTCCATACTGCCGTAGTAAATCTCGTCATTGCAACGAACGAGCGGTCTGCCCTTGTAAGTCGAAAATTTCTTTTCGGTCTTTTTGGTATCTGCCACAAGGCATCATCCTTTCTTAAACATTAAGATACGATTTTACCAGTGCTTCAAGTAGGTCGTCACGGTCGATCTTGCTGATGATGTTGCGAGCGTTATTATATGTTGTAATATAGGTCGGATCCTCGCTTAAAATATATCCCACAATCTGATTAATAGGGTTATATCCTTTTTGGCGGAGGGCATCATAAACGATTGTAAGCCCTGCTTTTATCTGGTCATCTTTTTCCTCACCAAGAGAAAAAATCATTGTTTTATCCAACATACTGAAACACCTCCTATTCTGCTACTATACCATATTTCAAAGTAAATTTCAAGCACTTTTTAATAAATATGCCTAATTTATGTTATTTCAATGTCAAAAACATTGCTTTGTGTGATAAAACAGCAGTAATATTTTTTAATTTTATCTTATGCTTGTCAGATTATGTCACAAAAAGGGGACGGAAAAACCGCCCCCATAATTTTTAGCCTCTGAGCTTTACTCCGTTTTCAGAAAGATTTGAAATTATCTTGTCCATAATCTTCTGAACCTCGGCTGATGAAAGTGTTCTTTCATTTGATGAGAACTCAAAGCGGATTGTTACGCTGTGAACTGTATCTGTGTCATATGTGTCAACAATCTTTGTGCTTTTGAGAATCTCTCCGCCTTCGTTTTTCCAACACTCTGCAAGGTGTGAGAAGAACATTCCCTGAGGAACTTCAACGCTGATGTCGTAGTCCATCGGCGGGAACTTTGACGGTTCGTTATAAACAATCGGAGCGGCCTCTGTGTTTGCATAAGCGTTCACATCAATTTCTGCAAATACAATTGCGGCTTTTTTGTCAATCTTCTTGTTTACTGTCGGATGAACAATGCCGATTGTACCGATGTTCCTGCCGTCAAGGCATACCGAATAGAGGTTTACGGGGTGTTCGTAGCTGTGAGTCGGTTCAGCCTTTTCAAATGTGAGAGCCTTGTGCTTGATTTCATCCGTTACAACGGCGAGAATGTCACGGAGTTCAAAATAAATGTCCTTAACATTTCTTGTCTTGCTGTAAAGTGTGATTGCAAGCTTTTTGTTTTCAATGCAAAGACCGTTTTCATCAAGACCGTTTACAACTCTGCCGATTTCAAAAATACCGAAATCGTTTGAGAATGAAAGGTTTGATTTAATCTGACAAAGCTGTGTGGGAACAATTGAATTTCTTAATGTTTCAATATTCGGGTTAGTTGCGTTTGCAAGCTTAACATTATCCTCAACAGGAATGTCAATTGCCTTGAGTTCATCGTTGTATGCCCATACATATGAGTGAAGCTCGTGGAGATTGTATCTCTTAACGAGCATATCCTTGATTTTGTTTTCCGTAGTTTTAACAACGCTTGCTCTTACGGGATAGAGCGGAGAGCGTGTTGTGTGAATTTCAAAGTTGTCATAGCCGTAAATACGGGTGATTTCTTCAATGATGTCAGCCTTGATTGTAACATCCTTTGTTGCTCTCCAGCTTGGAACCGTTACGCTGAAGTTATCGTTGTTGAGCTCCACCTTAAAGCCGAGGCTTTCGAGTGTTGCAACAATTCTGTCGTTGCTGATTTCGATGCCTGTGTAGCGGTCAACAAAGTTTTTGTCAAAGTCAAGAACAACTGTGTCATACCTGAATGCGTACTCGTCTGTGAGCGAAGAAACAACCTTGATGTCGCTGTCATACTTTTTGAGAAGATATACAAATCTTGCAATTGCAGTAACAGTCATTTCAGGATCAAGACATTTTTCATATCTCATTGATGCGTCTGTTCTGTGAGCAAGTCTTACTGTTGACTTTCTTACGGAAACTGCGTTGAATGTTGCGGATTCAAGTGTGAGAGTAGTTGTATCGTCAACAATTTCCGAATCAAGACCGCCCATGATGCCGGCAATTGCTACAGGAGTGTTGCCGTTGCAAATCATAAGTGTGTTTTCGTCAATGTTTCTTTCAACACCGTCAAGTGTTTTGAAAGTGAAAGGCTTGTCAAAACGCTTGATTCTGATTTTTTCAACCTTTCTTGAATCGAAAGCGTGCATCGGCTGTCCCATTTCAAGCATAAGATAGTTTGTAAGGTCGGCAAGATAGTTTATTGCTCTCATACCGCAGTAAAAAAGACGGATTCTCATATTTACGGGGCTTACATTGCGGTTGATGTTCTCAATCTGTAAGCAGCTGTATCTCTGACAGAGAGTGTCCTCAATCTTCATATCAATCTTTTTAAGACCGTCATATGCCTTTAAATCGTCAAGGTCAAGAGGTTTAAGCTCTCTGCCTGCAAGTGCGGCAAATTCTCTTGCAATTCCGTAGTGTCCCCAAAGGTCGGGACGGTTTGTAAGCGACTTGTTATCAACCTCAAAAACGATATCGTCAATTTCATAAATGTCTTTAAGGTCTGTGCCGTTTTTAACATCATCTGTAATTTCCATGATGCCGGAGTTGTCATCGCTGATACCGATTTCAGCCTCACTGCAGCACATACCGTTTGATGTAAAGCCGGCAAGAGGTCTTGGTGTAATCGTGATTTCGCCGATTTTAGCGCCAACCTTTGCAAAAGCGGTTTTAAGACCGACTCTTACATTCGGAGCACCGCAGACAACATCAATAAGTTCATCTTCGCCTGCATCAATTTTGAGGAGATGAAGTTTCTTTGAATCGGGATGATTTTCAACCGACTTAATTTCACCTACAACAATACCGCTGATTTCACTGCCCTTGCGGAGAATATCGTTTTCAACCTCGGCTGTGGAAAGAGAAAATTTGCGGATAAGTTCAATTTTATCAAGACCGCTCAAATCAACAAAGTCCTGAATCCAGTTCATAGATAAAAACATTTTGTATCTCCTCTCTTATTCGTCATCAGTAAACTGTGAAAGTGCTTTAAGACTGCCGCTGTTAAGGTCACGGATATCCTTGATTCCGTACTTCATCATTGCAAGTCTTGTAAGACCGAGACCAAACGCAAAGCCTGTGTATTTTTCGGGATCAATTCCGCCCTCACGCAGAACATTGGGATGAATCATACCGCAGGGGCATAGCTCAAGCCAACCGCTGTGCTTACATGACGGACAACCCTCGCCGCCGCAGATAAGACAGCTGATGTCGAGTTCAAAACCCGGTTCAACGAATGGGAAAAAGCCGGGGCGAAGTCTAACCTTGATATCCTTTTTGAATACTTCGGAAAGCATTGTTTTCATAAAGTAGATAAGGTTTGAAATTGAAATGTCCTTGTCAACCATAACGCCTTCCATCTGGAAAAATGTGTTTTCGTGACAAGCGTCCGTAGCCTCGTTTCTGAAGCATCTGCCGGGGAAGATGGCTTTTATAGGTGTGCCGTTTTCGATAAGTCCCTTGCCGTACTTTTTAAGAATTGCGTTCTGTGCGGCTGATGTGTGTGACTTTAAAAGCTGACCGTTGTCAAGGTAGTAAGTGTCCTGCATATCTCTTGCGGGGTGGTGCTTCGGAATGTTAAGAGCCTCAAAGCATTCGTAGTCGGTTACGATTTCGGAGTAGTCCTCAATGTTAAATCCCATTGATGAGAAAATCTTTTCGCATTCTCTCTGAACAAGGGTGATTGGGTGATAAGAACCCCTTGCAAGCGCAACAGGCGATGTAATGTCAAACTGCGGCATCAAGGCGATTTCACGCTGAATTTCCTTTTCTTTAAGTTCCGCAAGTCTTTCTTCAATAAGCTGTGCGGCCTGTGCTTTAAGCTTGTTTACCTCAGCACCGAAAGTTTTTCTTTCCTCGTTGGGAAGGTCTTTCATACCCTTTAAAAGAGCCGTGATACTGCCCTTTTTGCCAAGATAAGAAACTCTGATTTTATCAAGGTCGGTCAAATCTTGTGTTTCGCCGAGTCTTGACTTGATTTCGTCTTTTAAACTTAATAATTTCTCGTTCATAAATTACCTCCGTAAAAATAATAAAGCCCTGCGTAAAATCAATTACGCAGGGACGAAATAATCCGTGGTACCACCCTGATTTTTGCATCAAAGCAAACACTCCCGAAAGCAGACACTTTCACAACCTGTAACGGAGTCAGCCGTTGAGATCTACTGAAAATTTCAACCTCACCACTCGGAAGGGAACTTCACACCTGCAACACCGTTGTATGCTTTCAGCCTTGGCACACATTCTCTTTGACGGTATCACGCAAACGCTACTTTCTTCGTCATCATGTTATCTTTTTCTATTATAACACCAAAACATTTTTTTTGCAAGAGTTTTTGTATCTTTTGTTGAAAAAAACAACAGCCTGTGATATCATATGAAATATCAATCATAAAGGAGAAAATACATTGAATAATTTTAACGAACAGGTTGTAAGACGGGTTAACAAACCTAAAAATCTGATTATAAAAATTGTTTCGGTGCTTTTGCTTATTTTAGTGCCGACAACATTGTTTTTACTTGCTTTTGCAACAATTGCATATCTTATCTATGTGGCTTTTTTCGTGTTTATAGGCGGAATTTATGCTGTTTGGTATGTGTTCAGTATTCAGAAGGTCGATTTTGAATATTCGGTTTCGGGCAATGAGCTTGAAATTGCAAAGGTTGTTGCATTGCGCAAAAGAAAAACCATGTGCAAGGTTCAGATTAACGAGATTGAAAGACTTGAAAAAGACGATACCGAAATCAAGAAGATGAGATTTCTCAAAACTTTTATCGCCGCAAGAGATATTGACTCCAAGGACGAAAACTATTTCGCTGTTTTCAACAGTCCTGCATACGGCAGATGTCTTCTCGTTTTTACTCCGAACGAGGATATTCTCAACGGTATGAAACCGCACCTCAACAAGAATATTGTGGTTCAGTTATTCTATAAAAGAAAAATGAGTTGATTGTATGACAGTAACAGATGTAAATGTTGTAAAAAGTGCAATTTTTGAACGCCCCGATGATGCAAACAAGGGAACTCTGGGTTCATTGCTCTGCGTTTGCGGAAGCTACGGAATGGCAGGGGCGGCGGTTATGTCGGCAAAGGGTGCGTTAAGAACGGGCATAGGTCTTGCAAAATGTGCATTGCCGAGAAGTATTTACCCGATTGTTGCCCAAACGATTCTTGAGAGCGTTTACTATCCTCTCAGCGAAAATGCAGACGGCAGAATCTCAAAGGTAAATGTTCCGTTTTTAGTCAGCGAATCGTGCAAATCCTCTGCAACTCTTGTCGGTTGCGGACTCGGTGTGTGCGACGATACATTAAAAATTGTATTTTCTTTAATAGAAAATTCCACAACACCGCTTGTGCTTGACGCAGACGCACTCAATTGTGTTGCAAAACAGCCTGAAATTCTTTTAAGGAAAAAAGCACCGATTATAATTACTCCTCACCCGGGCGAAATGTCAAGACTTACAGGTCTTGCAACTCCGCTTGTAAATGCGGAAAGGGAGAGAGTTGCCCTCGATTTTGCACAAAAGTACGGTGTTGTAACCGTTCTCAAAGGAGCGGGAACGGTAATTGCCTCGCCAAACGGCAAGGTGCTTGTGAACCCGACAGGCAATTCGGGAATGGCAACAGGCGGCAGCGGTGATGTGCTTGCGGGAATGACCGCATCAATTCTTGCACAGGGCGCAAGTGCGTTTTCATCAGCCGCAGCGGCAGTATATCTCCACGGTCTTGCAGGCGACATTGCCGCCGAAAAATACGGCAAAATCTCAATGCTCCCCACAGACCTGATAAATTGCATCCCACTTGCATATAAGCGTTGCGGTTTTTGATTTAAAATACAAGTGGAAACGGGAATCTTTTTGCGAAAAAAGTTGTGAAAACGATGACGATTTTGTTGGGGCAGATATTATCCGCCCGCAAGTAACAGCTCAAAATTTATATTAAGTCAGATTATATAAATGTCACAAAATTACTTTTATGCACTAGTGTGAGGTAATGTTTTGCATATAACTCTGTTTATGGAGGCGAATAAAAATGATGCCAACAAGAGCGGAAGCTGAAAAAATATTAGAAGAAGCCGGACAATGTAATTTTGGTCCTTGGGTAAATCACAGTCGCATTACAGCAAAATGTGCTGAAAAGATTGCGGAATTATGTGAAAATTTGGATTCGGAAAAGGCATACATATTAGGGTTACTCCATGATATTGGCAGAAAGTTTGGTGTTAGGCATTTAGGTCATGTTTATGACGGATATACATATATGATGTCATTGGGATATGATGAGGTCGCAAAAATTTGCCTTACACATTCGTTTAATAATTCAACCGTAAAGGAATACATTGGTAAATTCGATGTTTCTGATGAAGAACTTGAATTGATAGAAACTGCTCTTGCTAAAGTGAATATGGATGATTATGACAAATTAATTCAGTTATGCGATGCGTTGGCAGGCTGTGACGGTGTGTTGAATATTGAAGATCGTATGAGAGATGTAAAACAAAGATATGGTTATTACCCACAAGAAAAATGGAATTCAAACATAAGATTAAAAAATTATTTTGAGAAAAAAACAGGAAATAATATATACAAAATAGTTAATCAATCGTAAGTTGAATTGTTCTTTATAAGAATAAAAAGCGTTGCGGATTTTGATTTAAAATACAAGTAAGAAACGGGAATCTTTTTGCGAAAAAAAGTTGTCAAAATGATGACGATTTTGAAAGGAGTAATGATGAAGAAAATTTTATGTTTAGTTATGTGTGTATTTCTTGTTATCGGTTTGAGTGCCTGCGGAGGAGATAGCGGAGGAGATATAAGCAAAGTGAAGACTCACGATGTGAATTCTGAAATCTATTCCGCAGATGATATTAACTCTGCTGTTGATACTATTGAAAAAGAGTTCGACGCCAATTGGAACGGCTGTACCCTCACGGAAATTTATTATGCAGGAGATGATTACTGCACCGATTTTCAGGAATTTGCCGACAGGAATAATGCAGATGAAGTTATTGTGCTGTTATCTTCATTTGATGTTGATTCATCAGGCGGTGACGGATCATTAAATCCGAATTCCACATATAATAACTGGAACTGGATTTTAGTCAGAACAAAAGGCGGAAAATGGCAGCATATTGACCACGGATATTAAGATAAAATGCATTAATCACTTATTTGTACAATGTATTAAAAATTTCACGGGACATATAATGTATCGGGAGGTGTCTTATGGCACGGAAAATCTTGATTGCATTATGTGTCCTTTTTGTTATGCCTGTTTTTGTCATTACGGGGTGTGATGAAGTGCAGGAAAATCTTACTCCGAAATCCTCGTTTATTGCCGATTTCAGCTGTGAATACAGAAAAATGAACATCACGGGAAAGCTGTCGGCAAGCGGCAAAAAGCTCATCAACATTTCGCTTGATTCTCCGAACACGGTCAGCGGTTTGTCGGTTACATATAAGGGTTCTGATCTTGAAATTTCAAGGGAGAATATGATTTGCTCCGCCGATGAAGCGTACATTCCCGAAAGCAGTTTCCCGAATATTACAAAAGAAATTTTATACGGAATTGCAGACGGCAGGGCGGTTTTTGAGGGGAAGTGCGAAGATGTGTGTACATACAGACTTGATTCAGCGTTCGGCAAAGCCGTTGTCAGCACAAATTCAAATGGCTGTATAAGCAAAATCAGCGTTGACGGCGAAGATTACGAAATGGTGCTTTCCGATGTGAAAGATGCAAACGGCTGAACCGATTCACAAATTTTACGCTCAAAAATATTATGTAATAGCTGTATAAAAGCTTTTGGAAAGGCAAAAATACAAGTAAACAATTATTTGGAGCGTGAAAGCCTTGAATATACGAAGAGGAGATATCTATTATGCCGACCTGAGTCCCGTTGTAGGCTCTGAGCAGGGCGGAATCAGACCTGTGCTTATTGTTCAGAATAATGTCGGCAACCGATTCAGTCCGACTGTAATTGCCGCCGCAATTACAAGTCAGCAGTCAAAGGCGAATTTGCCTACCCACATTCCATTGCACGCTGACAGCTCAGGACTCGCAAAAGACAGCGTTGTTCTGCTTGAACAGGTACGAACAATCGACAAAAAGCGGCTCAAAGAAAAAATGGGTACTGTTGATGAAAATTCTATGAACGAAATAAATAACGCAATATCAATTTCGTTCGGTCTTAACGCATAATTCCGCATTACATACGGATAATGCTATAAAAGAAAATAAACAGACAACAAAACGGTCGGTTCAGCTTGAGAAAAACTCCAAGCCAACCGACCGTTGTTTGTTGTGTTACTTTACTTCTATGCTACATTATAAGCATATATGTAGCACGAAAGAAAACTTATTATTCTGAAAAGGAGTTAAAAATCACCTTTTTCCTGCATAGACATTTTTTATATTTCTTTCGGAATATTGAATTAGGTTGAATAGTGACGGGGCATCTTTTTCAAAACATACCGAAATGACATCGGGAGAGAGGGTGAGGGTAAGCTTATCATTTTCAATAAGTTCGTTGATGATTTCAAGGTCAAGAATCATTGATGCGTCCGTGAGATTTCTGTAGCGGTTCTTATCAAGCGAAAACATAGTTTGCGAGTTATTTTTTTCGGAATTATAAATCGTGCGGAAAATTACATATTCGGCGCTCATAAGGTAGTTGCTGACTGCGTTTGTAAGGTGCTTGTTGCCGATTTTTGCAAGCAAATCGTAGATTACCGAGGTGGTGTTCATCAAAAGACTGCGGTTTATTTTATTGATCATACTGCCTTTTTCGGTATTGATGACAACCTCTTCTTCGGCAGCCTCAAAAGGATCGGCTGTGAAATTTCTCTGTACGGTTCTGCCGAGAAGATAATCGGTTGAAACACCGTAGTATTCGGCTGTTTTTACGAGAAAATCAAGACCGCATTCACGGATTCCCTTTTCATAATGTGACAAAAGTGCCTGCGAAATTCCCATATCGCCTGCAACCTGTTTTTGACTCAAACCTCTTTCTTTACGAAGAAATGTTATAATTCTCGGAAAATCTTTGTTCAAGACTTGACACCTCATTTTTAAAGATAGTATAATTAACTTGATTGTCAGAAAAAGCAAAGCAGAATTTGCTCTAATAATATATAGTGCATTGAAAGCATTTACAGCGATATACTTTCTATACAGACAGTATAATACAAAATTTACTTTTTGTAAATAATTAAGTGCCGATTTGCTGAAAGTCGGTTTATGGGAGAAGTTATGAAATCATACATAATTCATTTTATAAGACACGGTTCGATTGATGATACACTTGCGGGGAAATATATCGGAACAACAGACGCTCCGCTTTCCGACAGGGGCAGAATGGATTTGAGGAAACTCGATTATGAGTACAAATATCCGGGTACACAGGTTGTGTTCACAAGTCCGTTAAAGCGTTGTACCGAAACCGCAAAAATTCTTTATCCCGAACAAAATCCGCTTGTTATCGACAACCTTTCCGAATGTAATTTCGGTGAATGGGAGGGCAAAACTGCCGATGAGCTGAAAAACGATCCCGATTTTAAAAAGTGGCTCGCAGGCGATTCTTCCGTAAAACCTCCGAGGGGGGAGAGCAATGCCGATTTTACACGCAGAGTATGCAAAATGTTTGAAAGCATTGTTGAGGGACTTATGAAAACAGGCACAACCGAAAGTGTAATTGTCACTCACGGCGGTGTTATTATGACCTTGCTTGCAGTTTACGGACTTCCGCAGGCAAAACCGTTTGAATGGACAATGGACAACGGTTTCGGCTATTCACTCAGAGTTACTCCCGTACTTTGGCAGAGGGATAAAGTCTGCGAAGTTTTTCAGACGATTCCGCTTCCGTCGGAGAATGATTGATTTTTTGAAACTTTGGCAGAATTGTAGCACAGTTTACAATCTTTTGCCGTATATTGTGGGATAATATCCATTGATAAACAATTGATTAAGGAGATATAAAAATGGCAGATTATAAAATTACTCTTTTAAAGGGCGACGGTATCGGTCCTGAAATCGTAAATCAGGCTGTAAAGGTTCTTGATTGTGCCGCTGAAAAATTTGGTTTTGGTGTTACATATGACGAGGCACTTCTCGGCGGTTGTGCTATTGACGCAACAGGTGTTCCGCTCCCCGATGAAACAGTTGCAAAGTGTAAGGCGTCGGACAGCGTGCTTCTCGGTGCGGTAGGCGGTCCTAAGTGGGATTCACAGCCGGGTAACAACCGTCCCGAGGCAGGACTTCTCGGTATCAGAGGCGCACTCGGACTTTTCGCAAATCTTCGTCCGTCGGTTATTTTCGGACCGCTCAAAAGTGCATCACCTATCAAGGATGAAATTATCGGCGGCAACCTCGATGTTATGATCGTTCGTGAGCTTACAGGCGGTATCTACTTTGGCGAAAGAGGCAGAAAAGAAGTTAACGGTCAGCCTGCGGCTTGGGATACGGAAATGTACACAGTCGGTGAGGTTGAGAGAATTGCAAGAGTTGCTTTTGACCTTGCTATGAAGAGAAATAAAAAGCTCACAAGCGTTGATAAGGCAAATGTTCTTGAGTCTTCAAGACTTTGGAGAGAAACAGTTAAGAGAGTTGCCGAGGATTATCCCGAGGTTGAGCTTAACCATATGTATGTTGACAACTGTGCTATGCAGCTTGTAAGAAATCCCCGTCAGTTTGATGTTATTCTCACATCAAATATCTTCGGTGATATTCTTTCTGACGAGGCATCAATGATTGCCGGCTCAATCGGTATGCTTGCATCCGCAAGCCTTTCGGGCAGCAAGCTCGGTCTTTATGAGCCTATCCACGGTTCTGCTCCTGACATTGCGGGTCAGAATATCGCAAATCCGCTTGCTACAATTCTTTCTGTTGCAATGATGCTCCGTTATTCACTTGATCAGAGCGAGGCGGCAGACGCAATTGAGGCAGCTGTTGCAAAGGTTCTTGAAACCTACCGTACGCCCGATATCTATGAAGAGGGTTTCACAAAGGTTGGCTGTGATGAAATGGGCGACCGTGTTTGTGAGGCACTTTAATTGGTGAACGGTATGCAGCTTTTCGATATGCACTCTCATATTCTTCCGGGTATAGATGACGGTGCAAAAACGGTTGAGGACAGTCTGGAGTTGCTTTTCTGTCTTAAAAATCAGGGAGTAACGAATGTTTGTCTTACACCTCATTTTTATACAAATGAAATCTCCCTTGAAGATTTTATTGCCGAGAGGGCGGAAAAGTTTGAAAAATTCAAACCGCACATTCCGAACGGTATGAATATCGTTCTCGGAACAGAGGTTTATGTTACAAAGTATCTTTTCAACAATGAAAATATCAAAGGTATAAACTACGGAAATTCAAACTATATTCTCACTGAGTTTCCGTATAATGCAACATTTTCGGACAATTCGTATGAAATGCTCGACAGGCTTATGAGCGAACAGGGACTTATTCCCGTAATTCCTCATGTTGAGCGTTACAGCTTTCTTGTTGACAATCCTGATGTGATTGAAGATTTAAAACGGCTCGGTGTTGTTATTCAGACAAATATCTCAAATTACACAAAGAAAGCTCCGATGATGAAACGCCGCAGAATGTTAAAGCTTGTAAGTGCAGGGCTTATCGACATTATCGGTACGGACGCACATTCACTCAATCATAATACACCTGAGCTTTATTCCGATGCAATCGAATGTATTGCTAAAAAATGCGGTCGGCAGGCGGTTGACAGATTGATGAAAAACAGCGAAAAAATCTTCAATGCCGCAATCGGCTGATATATTGCAAAAATAATAATCGCACAAATAAAAAACGATTGATTTCCTTTCGGATTTCAATCGTTTTTTTGTGCAACTAATCCCACGGTATAATCGGGAACGGCACAAAAATGCCCGACTTTTACGCAGTCGGGCAGATGTATGATTTTAAGTTAATCAGCCTTCACAGCCACAGCTGTCACATTCGGGAACATTGCCCACGATTGGCTCGGGATCAACGCCTCTTCTTTTGTAGTAGTCCGAAACGGCTGCCTTGATTGCCTGTTCTGCAAGAACAGAGCAGTGAACCTTGACAGGCGGAAGTCCGTCAAGAGCCTCCATAACCGCCTTGTTTGTGAGCTTGAGAGCATCATTGATTGACTTGCCCTTGATAAGCTCCGTTGCCATACTGCTTGTTGCAATAGCCGCACCGCAGCCGAATGTTTTAAATTTTACATCTGTGATGATATCGTTATCAACCTTAATGTACATTTTCATAATATCGCCGCATTTTGAGTTACCGACCTCGCCGATGCCGTCTGCGTTTTCAATTTCGCCTACATTTCTCGGATTAGCGAAATGATCCATTACTTTTTCCGAATAAGCCATTTTAATCCTCCTGAATATATTGTTGCCGAATATCTATTCAATTCTATACGAATTTTAACGGGTTGTCAATCAACCCTGAGCTTCCTGCTTTTTAATCTTTTCCCAAAGAGGTGACATACTTCTGAGGTACGAAACAATTTCGGGAACGATTTCAAGAATATAATCAATATCTTCCTCTGTATTGTCGTCAGAGAATGAAAGACGCATACTGCCGTGAGCAATTTCGTGGGGAAGACCGATTGCAAGAAGTACATGACTCGGATCAAGACTTCCCGATGTACAAGCAGAACCCGATGATGCCGAAACACCCTTGAGGTCAAGTCTTAAAAGAAGGCTTTCACCCTCAATACCCTCAAAGCACATATTGACATTGCCGGGGAGTCTGTGAACTCTGTCACCGTTGATTCTTGAACGCTCAATTTTTAAAAGACCGTCGATAAGTCTGTCACGCATCTTTTCAAGCTTTGCGTTTCTTTCGTCCATACCGTCAACTGCAAGCTGAAGTGCGGCATCAAGACCGACAATACCTGCAACATTTTCGGTACCGGCACGCTTGTTCCTCTCCTGAGCACCGCCGCAGATGAGGTTTTCAATTCTTACGCCTTTTCTGATGTAGAGAAGACCGCAGCCCTTCGGTCCGTGGAGCTTGTGTGCTGTCATTGAAAGAAGGTCAATATTTTCTTTCTGAACATCAATCTTCACATAACCTGCCGCCTGAACTGCGTCTGTGTGGAAAAGAACACCGTGCTTTCTGCAAATTGCACCGATTTCGGAAATCGGCTGAATTGTACCGATTTCGTTGTTTGCATACATAATCGAAACTATAGCCGTATCCTCACGAATTGCATTTTCAACATCCTCGGGATGAACGATACCGTTTTCGTAAACATCAAGATAAGTAACCTCAAAGCCTTCCTTTTCAAGAGCCTCACATGTGTGAAGAATAGCGTGATGCTCAAATTTTGAAGTAATGATGTGCTTTTTGCCCTTTGCCTTTAGAGCGTGACAAACACCCTTGAGTGCCCAGTTGTCGGATTCACTTCCGCCTGAGGTAAAGTAAATTTCATTCGGGTTAGCCGCACCGAGATTCTTTGCAATGTTTTCTCTTGCAGTTTCTACGGCAGCCCTTGCCTTTGCACCGATTGTATAAATGCTTGACGGGTTTCCGTAAACCTCGGTGAGGTATGGCATCATTTTTTCAAGCACCTTCGGCGAAAGTGCTGTAGTAGCCGAGTTGTCGGCATAAACATATCTCATTTTATATCCACCTTTATATTAGTTTATTGTTATGCAAATTGTTTTGCGGCTGCAACAGCAAGTCGGTCGCAACGCTCGTTTTCGGGATGACCTGCGTGTCCTTTTACCCACATAATTTCAACCTCGTGAGTATCATACAGGGTAAGAAGCCTGTCCCAAAGTTCGGGGTTCAAAGCCTTTTCTTTTTTATTACGCATCCAGTTGTTTGCTTTCCACTTTTTAGCCCAGCCGAGTTTTAGTGCATTGCAAACATACTGCGAGTCGCTGTAAAGCGTTACCTTGCACGGTTCTTTGAGCAGAGCAAGTGCATTGATAACAGCCGAAAGCTCCATACGGTTGTTGGTTGTGTTTGCCTCACCGCCTGAAATTTCCTTTTCGTGACCGTTATACCTTAAAACAGCACCCCAACCGCCGGGACCGGGATTTCCGCTGCAAGCACCGTCTGTAAAAATTTCAACTTGTTTCAAAAATAATTCTCCTTTAATTCAGAGTGTACTAATTATTCAAAATATTAAAATCCGCACTATAGATTATAATACGCTGAAACGACAATTGCAACCCATTATTTGATATAATTCTGATAACTTTGGTAGGTGTTTGAACAAATTTTGAAATTTATACATAATATTGCAATTAAAAAAATCGCTTACGGGTTTTATTTTACGGAAATTTCAAATTTTTATGCATAAAATTGCCTTTGTTATGCGGATTGCAAGCCTTGGATTTTGTGTTTGTTATGAAAATTTCTTGACATTACAGTAGGATATGCGGTAAAATAAAATGAAAAACTATGATAGGGTAGCTATGTGTTGCCATAATTACGGGAATAAAATTCGTATATTTTGCGGATATTATTATAAATACAGATGTTCACCGTTATCAGAACGGAGAATTTATTTTATAAATAAATTAAGACCTCACGGGCGCTCAGAGGTCTTTGATATATTTATTTTTCTTTTATTCAGTACATATTTCAGAAAACGGAGGTAGATTTGTGAGTACAGAAAAGAGGAACGAAAACTTTATGCTTAAACAGTCAAGGTACTCAAAAGGCAAAAAGAATGTGAAGCAATACTCTAAAAATAATGCTTCAAAAAAGAGCGGTTCGGGTAAAAATTCCTACAACGCTTACTATAAGAAAAATGATGACGGATTTCAGCCGAAATCGAACGGAAAGTCAAATTACGGCAAAAAGAAATATCCGTCAAAGTCAAAGGGTTATCCAAAAAAGAATGCTCAGAAGCCGTCAATTAAGATTGCATTTCTCGGCGGTCTTAACGAAATAGGTAAGAACATCACCCTTGTTGAATGTGAAAACGATATAATCATCATCGACTGCGGCATGGCATTTCCTGACGGGGATATGCTCGGCGTTGACCTTGTAATTCCGGATTTCACATATATTGAACAGAATGCCGACAGAGTTAAGGGTATTATCCTTACACACGGACATGAGGATCACATCGGCGGTTTGCCTTTTCTTCTTTCAAAGGTGAATGTTCCGATTTACGGTACACCGCTTACGCTTGGTCTTGTAGGCAACAAGCTCAAGGAGCATAGTCTTTACAATCAATCTCAGCTTAATGTAATAAATGCAGGTCAGTCAATAAAGCTCGGTTGTATGAAGATTGACTTCATTCATGTAAACCATTCGATTCCCGATGCTGTTGCTTTTGCAATTCACACTCCGGGCGGTACTATTGTTCACACGGGCGACTTTAAGATTGACTGCACACCTATCACGGGTGATATGATTGACCTTTCAAGCTTTGCAAGAGTGGGTGACGAAGGTGTTCTTGCACTTCTTTCGGAGAGTACAAATGCCGAAAGACCCGGATACACCCCCACTGAAAGAACTGTATCCGACAGCCTTGACAATCTTTTCAAGAGTGCAGAAAATTACAGAATTATAATTGCAACTTTTGCATCAAATGTAAACCGTGTTCAGCAGATTATTGACTGTGCAGAAAAGTACGGAAGAAAGGTTGCTTTTTCGGGCAGAAGTATGGTCAACTATATGGATGTTGCACAAAAGCTCGGGTATCTTCATCTTCCCGAAAATATTCTTATTGATATTGATATGCTCGACAAGTATATGCCGCAGCAGGTTGTTCTTGTTACAACAGGCAGTCAGGGCGAGCCGATGAGCGCGCTTTCAAGAATGGCATATTCAGACCACCGCAAGGTAATGGTCGGTGAGGGTGATTTCATCATAATTTCAGCCAATCCGATTCCCGGTAATGAGAAAACAGTCGGCAATGTTGTTGACGAACTTCTTAAAAAGGGTTGTAAGGTAATTTATGAGTCAATGTATGAAGTTCATGTTTCAGGTCATGCCTGTCAGGAGGAACTCAAAATCATGCAGAAGCTTGTAAAGCCAAAGTATTTTATCCCTGTTCACGGCGAACAGAAACACCTCAGAAAACATGCCGACCTTGCAATGTTTCTCGGTATGGAACGCAAGAACATTTATATCGGTGATGTCGGAAGTGTTCTTGAAATCAACGAGGATTATATGAAAGAGCTTCCGCCTGTTCAGGCAGGCAAGGTGTTCGTTGACGGTCTTGGCGTTGGTGATGTCGGAAGTATCGTTCTTCGTGACAGAAAGCACCTCGGACAGGACGGACTTATCATTATTGTTGCTTCTCTTGATGTTTATGACGGTCATGTTATCAGCGGTCCCGATATTGTTTCAAGAGGATTTGTATATGTTCGTGAGAGCGAAAGACTTCTTGAAGAGGTCAAGCAGACCGCTCTTGCAATTCTTGAGGATTGTGCAGAAAATAATGTTCACGAATGGGGCATTATTAAGAACAGAATCAAGGATGATGTTTCAAAACTTATCGGTCAGCGTACAAGGAGAGCTCCGATGATTCTTCCTATTCTTCAGGAGGTTTAAGTTTTATTCGCTGATTTATTTTTTGCTATTTTGTTATTAACAGAGGTTTGACATGAGAAAAAGAAATTGGACGCTTACACCGTGGTTCATAATTTTTTCGGTGATAATGTTTGCCATGGCTGTTGTCAGCTATGACTATTCGCCTGTTGTGTTCTATATCGAACTCGGTGTGTCTGTTCTTTCCTTAGCCGTTGTGCTTATAACTTCATTGCGATTTACAAGCTATGTAAAAAGTACGGTAAAAAATATAGTCGGAAGTATAAAGGGTATTAACGAAGATTACCTTGAAAAATTCATTTGCCCTGTTGCCGTTATAGGCAGACAGGGTGACATTGTATGGTGCAATTCACGATTCCGCAAGGCTATGTGCGGCGGAAAGGGCGCAGAGGGCGATAATATCAAAGCCTACCTTTCGGGAAAAGAAATTGACTGTCTGAAAAAGGGTGAGGGCTGTGATGTTGCCATTGACGGCAGAGAATACACGGTTTATTGCCGTTCTACAGGCGAGGGCGCTGTCTGTGAATTTATCGAAAACACCTATTACAAGCAGATTACAAGGGAATATCTTGCTTCCAAGCCGTGCGTTGCGATTGCCGTTTTTGACAATGCAGAGGACTTTTCCGATAACTCGGACGAGTCGTTTTCCGAGGCAATGCTCGATATTGAAGTTTGTCTGCAAAAGTGGGCTGAGCAGTATTCGGCTCTTTACAAAAAAATCGGCAACAACCGTTATATGATAATTTTCAGAGATGCCGATGTTGAAAAAATGGCAGCCGATAAGTTTCCGATTCTTAAAACTATCCGAGAAATTACGATAAACAACCACAGTGCGTCAATCTCGGTAGGTCTTTGCCGAGGTTATAATAACATCAAAGAGAGCGAGCTCAACGCAAGGAAAGCCCTTGAAATGGCACTGGGCAGAGGCGGCGATCAGGTTGCTGTCATTAAAAAAGACAATACATACGAGTTCTTCGGCGGAAAGGTTGCCGCAGCGGAAAAGGCAAGTAAGGTGCGTATGAGAGTTATTGCAAACGCAATCAGCCGTGTTGTTGCCGACTGCGACAAGGTCTTTATTATGGGACACAAGTTTTCCGACCTTGACTGCGTAGGTGCGGCAATCGGACTTCAATGCATAATGGAGAAAACTTTCAAGCGTTATTCAAAGGTTGTCATTAACCGAGAAACCTCAATGGCAAAACAGCTCATTGAATATACTGATGAAAAACTCGACACCGATATATTCATTTCTCCGGAAGCCGCTCTTTCGGGACTTACCCAGAAGTCGCTTCTCATTATAGTTGATACGCACCTGAAGCGTTCTCTTGAAAGTACGGAGCTCTACGAAAAATGTAAAAAAGTTATCATTATCGACCACCACAGAAAGGCGGTTGATTACATAAACAACGCTCTTGTGTTCTGTCACGAACCCTCGGCGTCTTCAACCTGTGAAATGTGCAGTGAAATAATCAGCTGTCTTGATGATTCTCCGCTCACATATGTTCAGGCAGACGCAATGCTTGCAGGCATTACACTTGACACAAAGAATTTTGCCGTTAAAACAGGCGTGCGCACATTTGAGGCGGCGGCTTATCTGAGAAAAAGAGGTGCAAACACACTCACCGTAAAGGGTATGTTTTCCGATAATATCGAAACCTACCGTGAAAAGGTTGACATTGTGTGCAAGGCTCATGTTTACCGTGGCTGTGCAATTTCGATTGCGCCGAGCGGTGACGGCGATATAAGGCTTGCGTCGGCTCAGGCGGCTGATGAAATGCTCAACCTCAAAGGCGTTGACGCATCCTTCGTTCTTTTTGAAGACAACAGTCAAATTAACATTTCAGCAAGAAGCTACGGTAATGTTAATGTTCAGATTATAATGGAAAAGCTTGGCGGCGGCGGTCATCAGACCATGGCGGCGACACAGCTTAAAAACACTACAAAAGAGCTTGCTTATCAACAGTTGCTGTCTGAAATTGACAACACACTTGATGATGAGGAAAACTCGTAAGAAAGGTTGATTGGTTATGAAAGTAATTTTAATGCAGGATGTAAAATCACTCGGCAAAAAAGGCGAGCTTGTTGAAGCGTCTGACGGCTATGCAAGAAACTTTCTCCTTCCGAGAAAGCTTGCAAAAGAGGCAAATGCTCAGGCTATGAATGAATATAAGAATGCCGAGAATTCCAAAAATTATAAAATTGCAACCCAAAAGGCTCAGGCAGAACATGACAAAAAGACTCTTGAGGGCAAAACCTTTAAGATGACTGCAAAAGCAGGACAGGGCGGCAGACTTTTCGGCAGCGTAACTTCAAAGCAGGTTGCCGAGGAAATCAAAAAGCAGTACAACATTGATGTTGACAAGCGCAAGGTTGTTCTTGACTGCGACATTAAGGAGTTCGGTACATATCACGCAGAGGTAAAGCTCTTTACAGGCGTTTCTGCAAAGATTGATGTTCAGGTATCCGAGGCATAATAAACAGGAGTAAAAATGGCTGATTTAAATTTTGCGGGCAGTTATGACGGACTTCATCTGCCGTACAGCCCCGAAGCGGAACAAGCGGTTTTAGGTGCAATCATTCTTGAAAGCGACACCTTCGACAAGGTTGTTGATACTCTGAAAAGCCCCGATTATTTCTATGTTTCTTTGCACAAGCTGATTTTTGCACAAATGCAGGAGATGATCGGACTCGGTCTTAGCATCGACTTTGTCACTCTGCTTGAAAAATTAAAACAGAATAAGGCTTTTGATGAGTCAACAGGTAAACCCTACCTTATGGATCTTATCTACAATTGCCCGTCAATTTCAAATGCCGAGGAGTATGCGAAGATTATTGCGGAAAAGTACAATGTTCGCAGACTTATTACGGCGTCCCGTGAAATTATTGATGACGCAACTGCAGGCAACGAGGATCCTTCGGTTCTGATTGATTCGGCAGAACAGAAGATTTTTGACATCAGACAGGGCAATGAAAAGCACGGTCTTGAGCGTATCAACTCGGTAATTTTACAGACTTTTGACCGACTTGACGCACTCAACAGCGAAACCGACAACAGTATGAAACCTATCCCAACGGGCATAGGCGACCTTGACCGAATGATTACGGGACTTAACCGTTCCGACCTTATCATTCTTGCCGCCCGACCGGGTATGGGTAAAACGAGTTTCGCACTCAATATTGCACGAAATGTTGCGTGTAAGTCTAAAAAGACTGTTGCGTTTTTCTCACTTGAAATGTCAAAGGAACAGCTCGCAAGCCGTCTGCTTTCAAGTGAGGCGCTTATAGGCGGTACAAAACTGAGAACAGGTCAGCTTACCGAGGAGGAGTGGTCAAGACTTATCCCCGCAAGCGATATTCTCAGCAAAACCGACCTCTATCTTGACGATACTCCGGGTATTACAATTCCTGAGATGAAGTCAAGACTTCGCCGACTTCACAACCTTGACCTCGTTGTAATCGACTATCTTCAGCTTATGTCGAGCAGCAGAAAGATTGACAGCCGTGTAAATGAAATTGGGGAAATCACACGAAATCTGAAAATTCTTGCAAAGGAAATGAATGTTCCCGTAATCACCCTGTCACAGCTTTCCCGTGCCGCAGAAAAGCGTGATGACCACAGACCGCAGATTGCCGACCTGAGAGATTCGGGTTCTATCGAGCAGGATGCCGATATCGTACTGTTCCTTTATCGTGAGGGCTACTATGACAAAGAGAGCGGAGAGGATTCTGCCGCACCGACAGCCGATATGAATTCGGGCGAGTGTATCGTAGCAAAGAACCGTCACGGTGAAACTAATATTGTAAAACTGCATTGGCAGGGCGAGTTTATGCGCTTTACGGGAACGGACAACCGAGATGCTTAACCGTGTTATAGCAACCGTTGAAAAATACGGCTTGCTTGAAAAAGGCGACAGCGTAATCGTTGCACTTTCGGGCGGAGCTGATTCTACGGCTTTGTTAAGCGTTTTTATTTCTCTGAAAGAAAAATACAATCTTTCGATTTATGCCGCTCATATCAACCACAATATCCGTGGTGATGAGGCAAAGCGTGATGAAAATTTTTGTAAAATTCTTTGTAAGAAATTTAACACGGAACTTTTCATAAAAAGCGTTGATGTTCCCACACTTGCCAAACAGCAGAAAATCAGCGAAGAGCTTTGCGGAAGAAATGTCCGCTACGCTTTCTTTGAAGAACTTTCACAAAAACTTTGTGCAAAGATTGCAACCGCTCACACGGCATCCGACAATGCCGAAACGCTGATATTCAATATTGCAAGGGGTGCGTCTTTGACAGGTTTGTCGGCAATTCCTCCAAAACGGGGGAACATAATCAGACCGCTGATTGAACTTTCGAGAGGTGACATTGAAAGCTATTGCGAGGAAAACAACCTTGAATATGTTACCGACAGTACGAATCTTGCCGATGATTACACACGAAATTACATTAGGCATAACATTATTCCGTGCCTTAAAAAGCTGAATCCTTCTTTTGAACGGACGGCTTTAGGCTTGAGTGAAAATGCCGGAGAGTCGGCTGCTTTCATCAAGAAATGTTCCGAAAAAGCCGTGCATGATTGCAAAAGTGATTTTGGCTACGACTGCAAAAAGCTGTTGAGCCTTGATACTGCCGTTCTGAAGGAAATGTTGTTTATTCTGCTAAAGAATAATTGCAACATTCCTCCCGAAAGAAAAACAATTTTACTATTGTGTGAAATAATCAGAAACGGAGGAAGCGTTGAACTGTCAAAACAATGCACAGCCGTTTCAAAACAGGGAATACTCCGCTTTGTATGTCCTAAAAACTCCCCTGATTTTAATGAAATTCCGTTAAAGAATAATATGACCTTTTCTTATGACGGAAAAATATACACGGTAAATGAAATTACCGAAAAAGTAACAAATCAAAATAACCTCGTTTCCAAAAAGCGGCTTGGCGAAAATCCTGTTTTTCGCACACGCAGAGCAGGCGACAGGTTTACATATCCGGACCGCATGGTCACAAAACCGCTCCGCAAGGTTTTTAACGAACAGAAAATCCCGTCCGAAATGCGGGACAGGCTGTTACTGCTTGCGGTATCCAACACCGTTTTGTGGTGTGAAAAGCTTGGTGTTTCATTGCAGGGAAAGGCAGATGACACCGAAAAAACCGAAAAATTACTCATAAATATAGACAAAGAGGGTTAATTATGCATAAGGATATTGAAAAAATTCTGTATTCAGAAAAAGATATTGAAAATATTGTGAACACTATTGCAAAACAGATTGAAAAAGATTATAATGACAAAGATTTTATAATGGTCGGTCTGCTCAAGGGCAGCGTTGCCTTTATGGTTGACCTTATGAGAAAGGTTAATCTTGATTTTTCAATCGACTTTATCGTTGCTTCAAGCTATGGCAGCGGTACTGTAAGCTCAGGCAGAGTTAATATTCAGAAGGATATTTCCCAGTCTGTTGAGGGCAAGGATATTCTCATTGTTGAGGATATTATCGACTCAGGCAATACTCTTGACTTTATCACAAAATATCTCAAAGCCAAGAAGGCAAAATCAGTAAAGCTCTGTACACTTTTTAACAAGCCGGACAGACGGGTTGCCGATATCCATATTGACTACGCAGGTGCGGTAATTCCGGATGAATTTATCGTCGGCTACGGTCTTGACTATGACGAAAAGTACAGAAATCTTCCTTATGTAGGCGTATTAAAGCCGTCAGTTTATTCGTGATTTTAATGCGAAAATAAGCCGCAAATTTTCGTGGCATTACATATTTCCACCTCGGAAAAATAATACTATACAGAGGAGTGACAGCATTGGACAATAAAAAGAAAGTGCGCAATCTGCTGCTTTATCTCGGAATTCCCATTCTGATAATCATTATAACAGCGGCTGTGCTGAGCACAAATAAGTCAACTTCACCGAAAACCTCGGAGCTTGAGCAGTACTTTGTTCAGGATATGGTTGACAGCTTTAACATTGACTACGGTTCAGGTCAGATTGAAATTACCCTTAAAGAGGGCATGAGTCCTATCAAATCAACCGATTCCGACTCTCAATCCGCAACAACTGCTACTCAGACTGCAACTGAACAGCAGGAAACCCGTTCGAACAGCAAAAAATCAAAGATTGTTGTAAAAGGACAGCTTGCCGATATTCAGCGTTTCCTTGATGACATCAAGCCGTACTACAATCCGGCGTCAACTGATGAAATTCCGCATAACCTTACCCGTGCAACGGATAATTCCATACTTATGGAAATGATTCCGACACTAATCATTATGATTATTCTCATCGTTGCCTGGGTGCTCATTATGAAGAAAATGGGCGGCGGCGGTCTTGGCGGCAAGGAAATGAGCTTTGGCAAAGCCAAGATTAAGAATACAAACGATGAAAAGCGCAAGACAACATTTGATGATGTTGCAGGTGCCGATGAAGAAAAGGAAGAGCTTGCAGAGGTTGTTGAGTTCCTCAAGGCTCCCGAAAAGTATAACAAACTCGGCGCAAGAATACCAAAGGGCGTTCTCCTTGTAGGCCCTCCCGGTACAGGTAAAACATTGCTTGCAAGAGCTGTTGCAGGTGAGGCTGGTGTGCCGTTCTTCTCAATTTCAGGTTCAGACTTTGTTGAGATGTTTGTCGGTGTCGGTGCGTCCCGTGTTCGTGACCTCTTTGATCAGGCAAAGAAAAACTCACCTTGTATCATCTTTATCGATGAGATTGACGCCGTAGGTCGCCAGAGAGGCGCAGGTCTTGGCGGCGGCAACGATGAGCGTGAGCAGACTCTTAACCAGTTGCTTGTTGAAATGGACGGTTTCGGTGCTAACGAGGGTGTAATCCTTATTGCCGCAACCAACAGACCCGATGTTCTCGATCCGGCTCTTATGCGTCCGGGCAGATTTGACCGTCAGGTTGTTGTAAGTTATCCCGATGTAAACGGCCGTGAGGCTATCCTCAGGGTTCATGCAAGAAAGAAACCTCTTGCACCCGATGTAAATCTCAAGACTATTGCTAAAACAACAGCCGGATTTACAGGTGCAGACCTTGAAAATCTTCTTAATGAGGCCGCACTTCTTGCCGCAAGAAAAGATAAAAAAGCCATTACTATGGACGAAATCAAGGAGGCAACAGTCAAGGTTGTTGTCGGTGCAGAGAAAAAGAGCAAAGTAATGAGTGAGAAAGAGAAAAAGCTCACAGCCTATCATGAGGCAGGTCACGCAATTCTCTTTGATAAGCTCGAAACTCAGGATCCTGTTCACGAGATTTCAATTATTCCGACAGGTATGGCAGGCGGTTACACAATGCCGCTCCCGAGTGAGGACAAGTCATATAACTCACGCAGGGGTATGTATGAGGATATCGTTGTAAGTCTTGGCGGTCGAGTTGCCGAAGAACTTATTATGGATGACATCTCAACAGGTGCGTCAAACGATATTGAAAAGGCTACAAAAACAGCCCGTGCAATGGTTACAAAGTACGGTATGACTAAGGAACTCGGTTGTGTATGCTACGGCACAGACAACAATTCCGTATTCCTCGGCAGAGATATGGGCAGCAGAACTCAGGATTATTCCGAGGCTACCGCAGCTAAAATCGATCAGCTTGTTCTTGATATGGTCAACAAGGCATATGGCGACGCTACTAAGATTCTCAGCGATAATATGGATAAGCTCCACGATATTGCAAAATATCTTATCAAGCATGAGAAGATGGGCAGCGAGGACTTTACTGCCGTAATGAACGGCACATATAAAGAACCCGAAGAAGTTGAGCAGGAAACTGCCGACAAAGAACCCTCAGCCGAAACAAAGGTTGACGAGTCCACAGAAGGTTAATATCAAATAAACATAGCCTCTCGCAATGAGAGGCTATGCGTGTATATGAATCAAAATTTAAACGAATGTATGAAGTTGTGTCAGGTGTTTGACACAGTAAAGGGTAGATGAAATGGCACAGGATAAAATTATTGTGAGAGGTGCAAAAGAGCATAACCTCAAAAATGTAAATGTTGAAATTCCCCGTAACAAACTTGTCGTAATTACAGGACTTTCGGGTTCGGGCAAAAGCTCGCTTGCGTTTGACACAATCTATGCCGAGGGACAGAGAAGATATGTTGAAAGCCTTTCTTCCTATGCAAGAATGTTTCTCGGTCAGATGGACAAGCCTAATGTTGAAAGCATAGAGGGACTTTCGCCTGCAATATCAATCGATCAGAAAACTACTTCAAAGAATCCCCGCTCAACGGTCGGTACGGTTACGGAAATTTACGATTATCTCCGCCTTTTGTACGCAAGAATAGGTGTTCCGCATTGTACGGTTTGCGGAAGGGAAATCCGTCAGCAGACAGTTGACCAGATTGTCGATAAGATTATGAGCTATGAAACGGGTACGAAAATTCAGGTTATGGCTCCCGTTGTAAGGGGCAGAAAGGGCGAACACGCAAAGGTTCTTGACAGTGCCGGAAAATCGGGTTATGTCCGTGCAAGAGTTGACGGGATCATCTATGATTTGTCGGAAAATATTCCGATTGAGAAAAATAAAAAGCATAATATAGAAATCATTGTTGACCGTCTTGTAATCAAGCCTGAAATAGCATCAAGACTTTCAGACAGCATCGAAACAGCGTCAAAGCTTGGCGGCGGTCTTGTTACGGTGAACTTCAACGGCGATGAGGATGTGACTTTTTCACAAAAATATGCCTGCCCCGAACACGGTGTGAGCATTGACGAGCTTTCACCGAGAATGTTTTCATTCAACAATCCGTTCGGTGCGTGCCCAAAGTGTACGGGACTCGGCGTATTCCTCAAAATTGATGAGAACAAAATTATTCCCGATATGTCGAAGAGTATCCGTGACGGCGGTATCAAGGGCAGCGGTTGGGCAATGGAAGGCAGTACAATTGCCGCAATGTATATGGAGGCTTTAGCGAAAAAGTACAATTTTTCGCTTGATGAACCGCTTGAAAATCTCCCGAAGGAAACTATCGACAAAATCCTCTACGGCACAGGTGATGATGAGCTGACAATCAATAAAAAATCGGTTTACGGCGGAGGTACTTATCAGCATAAATTTGAGGGTATAATCAACAACCTTGAACGCCGTTATCATGACACAAGCAGTAACTGGATTAAGGATGAAATCCGTTCGTATATGGCAGAAATTCCGTGCGATCTTTGTCACGGTGACAGACTTTCAGCCGAAAGCCTTGCAGTAACAGTCGGCGGACTTAACATTGCCGATTTCTGCAAAATGTCGGTTATTGACGCACTCGAATTTGTAGGTCAGCTCAAGCTTACAGAAAAAGAGCAGATTATCGGTGCTGAAATTATAAAAGAAATTAACGAAAGACTTAACTTCCTCAAGAGCGTAGGACTTGGTTACCTTACTCTTTCAAGAAGCTCGGGAACACTCAGCGGCGGTGAAAGTCAGCGAATCCGCCTTGCAACGCAAATCGGCAGTTCGCTTATGGGTGTGCTGTATATTCTTGACGAGCCGAGTATCGGACTTCATCAGCGTGACAATGAAAAACTTCTTGCAACCTTAAAGCGACTTCGTGACCTCGGAAATACTGTTATCGTTGTTGAACACGATGAGGACACTATGTATGCCGCAGATTGCATTGTGGATGTAGGCCCCGGGGCAGGTATTCACGGCGGTGAAATTGTCTGTGTCGGTGATGTTGAAAAGATTAAGCAATGTCCGAATTCAATCACAGGCAAGTATCTTTCGGGTGAACGCAAAGTTCCAGTTCCCGAAAAGCGCAGAAAAGGCAACGGACTTTTCCTTGAAGTCAGAGGAGCGGCTGAAAATAACCTTAAAAATATCAATGTTAAAATTCCACTCGGTGAATTTGTCTGCGTAACAGGTGTTTCGGGTTCGGGCAAAAGCTCACTTGTAAACGAAATTCTTTACAAAGCCCTTGCCCGTGACCTTAATCGAGCAAAGACGATTCCCGGTAAGCACAAGGAAATCAAGGGTATGGAAAATCTTGATAAGGTAATTGCCATTGACCAAAGTCCTATCGGCAGAACTCCCCGTTCAAATCCTGCAACATACACAGGTGTGTTTACGGATATCAGAATGCTTTATGCCGCTACAACCGATGCGAAAATGCGTGGTTTTACACCAAGCAGATTTTCATTCAATGTAAAGGGCGGCAGATGTGAGGCTTGTCAGGGTGACGGTATTATCAAGATTGAAATGCACTTTTTGTCAGATGTTTATGTTCCGTGTGAGGTCTGCAAGGGCAAGAGATATAACCGTGAAACCCTCGAAGTAAAGTACAAGGGCAAGTCAATCAATGATGTTCTTGAAATGTCCGTTGAGGAGGGAATGGAGTTCTTCTCAAATATCCCGAAGATTTACAGAAAGCTGAAAACCCTGTATGAAGTAGGTCTTGGTTATATAAAGCTCGGTCAGCCTGCAACAACGCTTTCGGGCGGTGAGGCTCAGCGTGTAAAGCTTGCAACAGAGCTTTCAAAACGCAGTACGGGCAAGACAATTTATATTCTTGACGAGCCGACAACTGGCTTGCACATTGCCGATGTACACAGACTTGTTGATGTTCTTCAGCTTCTTGTTGACGGCGGAAACACGGTTGTTGTAATTGAACACAACCTTGACCTTATCAAGACAGCCGATTATCTTATCGACCTCGGTCCCGAGGGCGGTGACGGCGGCGGTACAATCGTTGCCAAAGGCACTCCCGAACAGGTTGCAAAGGTTGAAAAATCATTTACGGGACAATATCTTAAACCGTTGTTATAATTCTTATAGAGAAAAAATAATCGTTTTAAAAAATAAATATAAAGAAATTTAGGAGAAATTGCATTGTTTAGTGCAATTTCTCCTTTTTTTGAGCCTGTAAGTGGGAGGTGATTTTTTTGACAGACCAAATTCTTATAGCGTTGATTTCATTTGCAGGAACTCTTGCCGGCTCACTTGCAGGCATTTTTACAGCGTCAAGATTATCAAATTATCGCATTGAACAGCTCGAAAAAAAGGTTGACAAGCATAATAATCTTGTTGAGCGTGTATATCTTATTGAGCAGCACGAGGCAGTTAATGACAACAAAATCAAAACAGCGGAACACAGAATAGCGGATTTGGAAAACGAACAAAACAAGGAAAGGAAAATATAATATAATGAGTAAAATAAAAATATGCTTAAAAAAACCGTGTTTAAAAAGAGCGTTCAGAACATTTATTCAGACTGCTCTCGGTTATGTTATCACCAATGTAACGCTCGCTTTGGGCGGTCTTGATTTTAACGACGGTGATGTTGTAAAGAACGCTCTCATCGGTCTTGCTGTTGCGGCTGTTGCGGCAGGTGCATCGGCAGTAATGAATTTAAAAGAGGGAGAAGATAAAGACAATGAGTAAAAAAATATATCTCAGTCCGTCAAACCAAAACGGCAACACCTATGCAACGGGCGGTACGAATGAAATGGCTCAGTGCGACAAAATTGCCGCCGCAGCAGCCAAAGCACTCAAGCGTTGCGGGTTCAATGTTATGGTCGCAAAGTCGGGCACGCTTATGCAGACACGCTGTCCCGAATCGGATAAGTTTGGAGCAGACATTCATATGCCGATCCACACTAATGCGTTTAACGGCAAATATACGGGCGGTACAAGAGTGTTTTGCCTGAACTCAAACGGCAGAAAGGCCGCCGAGGCGGTAAAGTCTGCCCTCGGAGCAATCTCGCCCGGCAAGGACGATTCAGTCAGCTACAAAACCGATCTCTATGAAATCAATGTGCCGAAGGCATTAACCGTGTATGTTGAGTGTGAGTTTCACGATACCGTGACAGGCTCGGATTGGATACGCAAGAATACAGTTGCAATCGGAGAGGCAATCTGCAAGGGTATGTGCAATTATTTTGATGTGAAATACAAAACTGACTCTGTAGGCTCAGACAGTTCAAAAGCGGGTTCGGATAAAACTTTCAGGCGTTATATCGTGAGAATAACCTCGTCAAACGGCGTGAATATCCGTAAAGGTCCGGGTACAAATTACGATGTGAACGGTGCTGTTCCAAAGGGCGGAGCGTACACGATAGTCGATGAAAAGTCGGGTGCAGGTGCAGCCAAGTGGGGCAAACTCAAAAGCGGTGCCGGCTGGATAGCACTTGATTATACTGAAAAAATAAGATAAAGCAAAAAAGGAGTCGTGATTTTTCACGGCTCCGATTTTTATGCAGAAATTATGTAATTATGAATTTTTTCCAAACGCAAAAAAGACCGTCAAATGACGATCCTTTTCGCGATTGTGTGTTTTATGAAAATGAATGTTTCAATAAAGAAGCAAACATTTTTGCCGAATATTTAATGAACAGGTAAGATTAAAGTTTTGAACTTTATCTCTGTCCATTGTCTTATATTATACCGATTTTCAGGGGTAAATTCAAGGTGAGAGGGTGCAATTCTAATATTCATACAGTCGAAAAGACAAACTGTACAAAAAATCAAGAAGATGTTTGTGCAGTATTTTTTTAGAATCTTAAATTACCCGATAAAAACGATGATTTTAATAATTGGCTCTATACAAAATAAACAAAAAGTAAATCAATAAGAAATATTGTTTTTACTGTTAAACACCATTTTTAATTGGATTAATCTTTTTCCTGCGGATATTTGCCATAAAAATAAGTGCAACGATAAAGGCTACAGCTTCGCCGATCGGGAATGCAATCCAGATTATTGAAGATGCAAAATCAAAGCATGAAAAGATGTATGCAAGGGGCAGAGGAACAACAATAAGTCGTACAAGCGAAAGTATCAGCGAATGCACACCGTTGCCGAGTGCCTGAAAAATTCCCTGATACGCAATGTTAGCACCGACAAATATAAATCCGGGTGTGATAATTCTAATTGCAAGCATTGCAAGTTCGGTTGTCGATTCTGTAAGCGAGAATATTCCGAGTATCTGTTTTGCAAAAATTTGAAGAATTATAATTCCTGCACAAAGAATTGATACCGTGTAAATAAGTCCGTATTTAATGCTGTCGTTTACTCGCTTTTTATCCTGTTTGCCGTAGTTGAACGCTATAATCGGAATCATCGCATTGTTCATGCCGAATGCGGCAAAAAATACAAACTGCTGAATTTTGTAGTAAATACCGTAAGCCGTAACCGCATCCGTTGAAACTCTTACAAAAATAACATTAATGCTGTATGTCAAAATCGACATAAGCGCCTGCATAATAATAGCTGGGATACCAACCTGATAAATCTGCCTGATAATCCTGCCTTCGGGTTTCATATACTTTAATGATGTGTTGAAATGCTTTGAATTGCATCTGAAATAGAAATATGCGTCAATAAAGAATGAAATGAACTGACCTATAACCGTTGCGATAGCAGCACCGTCAATACCGAGCTTCGGGCAACCGCACCAACCGAAAATCATAATCGGATCAAGTATCATGTTCACAACCGCACCGACAATCTGCGCAACTGTTGTCTGCATTGTATATCCCGTTGCCTGTAACAGCTTTTCAAAAATCATGTACATACTAACGCCCAGTGAACTGTAGGTGCAGATTTTCAGATATGAAACAGCCATTGATGTGATAATCGGATCGCTTGTTTGTGAGGCTATGTATGCGTCAACTCCAAAAATTCCGAAAAGCACAAATACAACACAGGTGCAAAGTGCAAGAAAAATTGAGTTGCCCGAAATTTTACTGCACTTTTCTTTATTTCCCTCACCAAGACTTCTTGACAAAATCGAGTTGATGCCGACTCCCGTACCGACTCCGACCGCAACCATAAGCATCTGAACAGGAAATGCCAGCGTGAGTGCATTTACCGCATAATCACCGAGTGCGGGTATATTCGGATCTTTCATACAGCTTACAAAGTAGCTGTCAACGATATTGTACACAGCCTGTACAACCATTGAAATTATCATCGGAACACCCATAGTAAGCAAAAGCCTGCTTATTTTTTCAGTTCCCATTTTATTCATTTTTTGCGTTTTTTCCATTATATAACCTCCGATGTTTTTGACACAAAAAATGTGCAACATTGAAAATCCGGACTTATGCCATTCAATGCTGCACGATTACTCTTATTATACACTTTTTATTATGCTTTTGTAATTGATTTACACACCAAAATTTTGGTAAAAACGCAAAATCTTTTTGTTGATTATCCGAATTATATGTCATAAACAAAGAAATTTTGAAAAACAGAGCATAGTCCGTACAAAGGGACAGTGAATGTATGTCACTTACAATATCGAACAAATGTTCTTGAATTTGTTCGATATGTTCTGTATAATGGAATTAGAAGGTTGAAAGCCCCGCCGACCTTCTAAATGAATAAAATCAAGGAAAGGATATCGGTATGGTTAATTATTTTGAATGGTCAATGGAATATAAAAATACTGCCGACAGCATTCAGGATGTTATCGACAGACTCAAAGCAGAAAAAAGAGGCAAATCGGAAATCAACAAAAAAGAACTTGATTTGAAAATTGCAAAATACAAGATTTATTATAATGAATGCATTCACATTTCAAATCATCTTATGGATAGATATTACGGAGCATGATAAAATGAAAAGAGAATTTATACATATTACAGACAACAACAAACACAGATTAATGTCGGATTCGGGATTTTGGCATGGCAGTACAAATGAAAATTCCCGTGATAAGATGAAGAAAATTCTTTCAATGGCTGTTCTGAACGAGCTTACCGAAAGACAGAGAATCTGTATTGTAGATTACTATCTCAACGGCAAAAAGGAAAAGGAGATTGCAAAAGAGCTGGGAGTCAACTCGTCAACGGTTTCCCGTCACATTATGAAGGCAAGGGATAAACTCAGACATATTGCGTCTTATTATGTAAATTAATCGTCAGCAATTTCAAAATCGGGAAGATACCACAGCAATGCTTCTTCGGCACTGTAGCCGTTTTTGCAAAGGTAATCAATTCCCGAAAGACTCACTCCGACACATTCGGCATTTGCGTCAAAATCGGTTTGGTAACAATCCCACGGAGATGCAACGCTGTGAATATACCTGTAATTTTCGTTTTTGTATGTAGTACCGTTTGAAGTTTCGGAATAGGGAACAAACAACGCTTCGCTGTTTTTGCGGAGCGTTTTGTTTTTTGCACTCTCAGCGGCTTTTTTTATTTCACCGTAAACATCCTTTATACTTCCCGATGCGTTTTCTTCATACAGAAAATCGTTTGCCTTGAAAGAATCGGGATTAGCTTTGTAATTTGTGTTCATAAGAATTGCAATCGCCTTTAGTGTTTCGGCAGAGTAGCTGTCTTTATACAATCCTGCCGTCAACGCACAGAGAATTTCACCCGAATCTTTTGGCTTTTCGGGGGCGTCGGATGTTGAAACTGTCGGTTTTGCAAAAGACCGTTCAGAACATTTTGAAACTGCAATGGGGAGGATTGCCGTGAGAATCAACAGAAGGACAACTGCAATTAATTTTTCCTTCATTACCATGCTCCTTTATTTCGCACAAAAAAATAAATAATACTATTGTATTTTGTGACTTATTTTTTCTTGACATAACGGTTATGTTGGCTTAAAATAATATATGATTGATTCGAAATAATAATTACTTACAATTCATTTTGTATTTGTTTTTGCTGTTTGATTTTTCGGCGGCATAGCTGTTTGATTTTTCGGCGGCATATCAATAATCGTGTAACAAAGTCGTTTTTAAAATTGTCTTGTTACGGTACAGAAACGGAGATTTTTATGAAAACCAAATATTCAGTTATACCATTTATTCCGGCTGTAATAGCTGCTATAGGTCTTAAAATTATGAGTATGTTCGCAGTTGACGGCAACGGATTGTTGTTCGGCATGAACAAGTCGGGCATTAACTATTTCATAATTGAAATCATACTCGGGCTTTTTGCGGTTTGTGTATTAATTAACCTTTTTGACAGAAAGACGGCTCCCGTATATCCCGTTAAAAAGAATTTTGTTTCGGGTGTGTTTGCAGTAATTTCGGGTATTGCGATTGTCGGTTCGTCATTTTTGGCTTTGATTAACGCAACTCCGGATAACACGGACAATTATCTTTTGAGCATCATTGCGGCTCTGTTCTCGATTCCTGCGGCTATTGCTATGATTATGATTGGCAAAGTGCATTTTTCAGGCAAATCAATCGTATCAAATGTGTCGATGTTTTTTGTTTTCCCGGCACTTTGGGGATGCAGTGAACTCGTTACGGAATTTCTCGCCGCAACAAAGGTTTCGATCTCAGCAAGCGATATGACACCGCTCTTCTGCTACGTTTTCATCACACTTTACCTTTTCTCAAGTTCAATGGTTGTTTCAAGGGTAAAGGGCAGAAACCCTGTTAAGGCCTGCTTTATTTACGGTATGCCCGCTGCCGCTGTTTCACTTTCATACGGTGTCGGTGCTGTTTTGACATCATCCGTTGAAAACACAGGCATCAGTGCTCTTGTGAACGGAGTTATGTTTATTGTTCTCGGCATTTATATTGTTTCGTTTTCTGTTGAAATGTTCGCAGGCTGCCTTACAAAGGCGGAGGTTGAGATTATCGAAAGCCTTCCCGAAGATGATGATACATACGAAAACAGCTATATCAGCTCAGGCGGTTACGATGAGCTTGTTGCTTCCGATAGAAAAGAAGATGATGTTCCTGCAAGCGATGACAGCTACGAGGCAGTTGCACAGGGACTTTCCGATTTTGTGATGGGCTACGATGAGGAAAAATATGACGATACAACAATCAAAAACGAAAATATAAATGACGGTCTTGTTCTCGGCTACGACAATGAAAATCAGACTCAGCCTGCAGAAAAAATTGCCACAGAGCCTTTAAAAGAGGAAACTGCAAAGCCTGTTGCAGAAGCTCCTGCAGAGCCTGAAATTCCCGAAGAACCCGTGTACGCAAAGCGTCTTGATGTTTCAGAGGAAAAAACCGAGCCTGTAAAGGCAGAAGCTCCTGTTAAAGCCCCTGTTGAAGACACAGAGGTTTCAGACGACAGAATGAGCGAAATCGACAGACTTCTCAAGGAACTTGAAGATAAAAAATAATTAAGAACATCGAATTAGGTGTTGACATTCAGGTTTTAGAGTGGTACTATACAAATGAAAAGAAAATTGATTTTTGATGAGGACACGATTTGCAGTCCTGCTTTTTCCAGAGAGCGAAATTATTTGCTGTGATATTTCGCAAAAAGCATTGCAAGTTACCACCTTTAAGACTGTGCAGGAAATGGCACGGCGTTTGGTTGCGTTAAAACCGTCAAGAGGGCTTTCAGCCGAACTTGGGTGGAACCACGATTTATTCGTCCCAATATTCCGTTTTTGGAATATTGGGATTTTTTGTTTTCATCACATATTAAAAAGGAGAATGGTTATGATTAATGTTGAATTAAAAGGCGGAGCAGTCAAGGAATTCGAAAACGGTACAACTCCTGCCGAAATTGCAAAATCAATCGGTGCAGGCTTGTACAAGTCTGTTTGCTGTGCAAAGGTTGACGGCGATCTTTGTGACCTCAGAACACCGCTTGAAAAAGATTGTAAGGTTGAACTTCTCACATTTGATAATGTTGACGGTCAGAAAACTTTTTGGCACACAGCCTCTCATGTTCTTGCTCAGGCAGTAAAAAGACTTTATCCGAATGCAAAGTGTGCAATCGGTCCTGCCGTTGACAACGGTTTTTACTATGATTTTGATGTTGAAAAGCCTTTCTCACCCGAAGACCTTGAAAAAATCAAGGCTGAGATGAAGAAAATCGTAAAATCAGGTCTTGAGCTTGAAAGAGTTGAGCTTTCTCCGGAGGAGGCTGAAAAGAAACTTGAAGAGATGAACGAGCCTTACAAGGTTGAACTTGTTAAGGAACATTCCGACAAGGGCGAGCATATCACATTCTACAAACAGGGTGAGTTTATCGACCTCTGCGCAGGTCCTCACCTCATGAGTGTTGCACCGATCAAGGCTATTGAACTCACTGCCTGCACAGGCGCTTACTGGAGAGGCGACGCAAACAACGCACAGCTTTGCCGTGTTTACGGTGTAGCTTTTCCAAAGGCATCAATGCTTGAAGAACACCTCAAAAAGCTTGAAGAAGCAAAGCTTCGTGACCACAACAAGCTCGGTCGTGAACTTGAATACTTTACAACTGTTGACTATGTTGGTCAGGGACTTCCTATTCTTCTTCCAAAGGGTGCAAGAGTTGTTCAGCTTTTACAGAGATGGGTTGAAGATGTTGAGCAGTCAAAGGGCTGTCTTCTTACAAAAACTCCTCTTCTTGCAAAGAGAGATCTTTATAAGATTTCAGGTCACTGGGATCATTATCTTGACGGTATGTTTGTACTCGGCGATCCGCATGATGAAGAAAAGGAATGCTTCGCACTTCGTCCTATGACTTGCCCGTTCCAGTATCAGGTTTATCTTAACAAACAGCGTTCATATCGTGACCTTCCGATGCGTCTTACGGAAACATCAACACTTTTCCGTAACGAGGCAAGCGGTGAGATGCACGGTCTTATCCGTGTTCGTCAGTTCACAATTTCAGAAGGACACTACATTCTCCGTCCCGATCAGCTTGAACAGGAATTCAAGGGTTGTCTTGAGCTTGCTAAATATTTCCTTGACACGGTAGGACTTCTTGAAAACTGCACTTTCAGATTCTCACAGTGGGATCCTGAAAACAAGAATAATAAGTATGAGGGCACAAAGGAACAGTGGGAAGAGTCACAGGCTGTTATGAAAACTATTCTCGATGACCTTGATGTTGACTATGAGGTCGGTATTGACGAGGCCGCATTCTACGGTCCGAAGCTTGATATTCAGTACAAGAATGTATTCGGTAAGGAAGACACAATTGTTACAATCCAGATTGATATGCTCCTTGCCGAAAAATTCGGTATGTACTACATCGACAAGGACGGTCAGAAGAAGCTTCCGTATATTATTCATAGAACTTCACTCGGTTGCTTTGAAAGAACTCTTGCATATATGATTGAGAGATTTGCCGGTGTAATGCCGCTTTGGCTTGCTCCCGAGCAGATCAGACTTCTTCCGATAAAAGAGGGTAATGTTGAGTATGCACAGGGTATTGCAGACAGACTTACTTCACTTGGTATGAGAGTTACTGTTGACAGCAGAGATGAAAACATCGGTCCAAAGATTAAGGCTGCAAGACTTGAAAGAATTCCGTATATTCTTGTAATCGGCGACAACGAGATGAATTCATCAACAGTTACGGTTCGTTCAAGAAAAAGAGGAGAAATCCCGAATATGTCTGTTGACGAATTTGTTGCTCTTGTTAAGAACGAAGTAGATACAAAAGAAAAATAATTCTGAAATTTTTTCGGAGGGATGCTGATGTCCGGAGGATTCGCTCCGTTTGATAAAAACAGCTACAGAGAATCAAAACGCAGACGAAAACAGGCGCTTATTGAGGAGAGAACGGGAAGAATTCTTCCCGTGTCAAATCCTCGCCGAAGGTACATTGCGTTAGCTTGTGTCGGTGTGATTCTTGTCGCAGCTATTGCGTTCGGAATTTTTTCAATACTTAAAAGTAATCAGAAAAGTAATCCCGAAACTCCCGAGCAGATTCAGGCAGAAAGCGAAATGCTGCTGACGGTTGTTGACAGCGCAAATCCGCTTGATAAGGATTATGTGCCCGATCTTGAAACCGTGAACGGATTCAGAGTGAACAGGGACGCACTGAATCCGCTTGAGAATCTTTTGAAAGCGTCAAAAGAAAACGGCACCGAGCTTAAAATCAAAACTGCATATGTGAGTTATGATGAACAGGAAGAAAGGTTTCAGTCCGAACTTCAAAAGATGTTGCAATCATCAAAATATACAACTGTCAGAGCAGAGGCGGAGGTCTTAAAAACCACGCCTCACGGCGGACAGTCGGAGTCACAGACGGGGTTGCTTGTTGAATTTGATTTTTCAAATTCGGGTTCAAAGGCATTTCTTGAGCGAAACTGCGTTGAATACGGATTTGTTCAGAGATATACCGAAAGCAAAACCTCAGTAACACGAATGAATCCGTCAGACTCGCTGTACAGATATGTGGGGATTGAAAACGCAAAGCGTATGCGTTCCTACGGAATGTGCCTTGAAGAGTACAAAAGCTACCTTCAAAAACAGGCAATCCCAAAATAAAATAAATATTTTTTAAAAATGCTTGCATTTTGCAATATTATGTTGTATAATTAATCCGTTAATTGTGTAATGTCAGGTAGGTGAAAACAATGAAAGAGAATATCCATCCTAAGTATGAGAAAACAACAATTACTTGTGCTTGCGGTAATGTTATTGAGACAGGTTCAACAAAGAAGGACATCCGTGTTGAAATTTGTTCAAAATGCCACCCATTCTTTACAGGAAAGCAGAAATTAGTTGATACCGGCGGACGCGTTGACAGATTCAAGAAGCGTTTCGGTATGGATAAATAATTTATTATGTAATTGTTTAGGCGGCACATTGTGCCGCCTTGTTTATTTTACGGAAACTTTGCATAATCGTGTGCAGAGTGTCTGTATAATTGAGGTATTATTATGGCAAAGGATTACAAAACCGTTTTAAGTAACGCAAAAGACGAATTTGTTGAAAAGCGTTCACGCTTTATCGGCTATTGCAAGCCTGTAACCTGTGAGCAGGAGGCTGCTGATTTTATCAACGAAAAACGCAGTGAACATTGGAACGCAACTCACAATGTCTATGCCTATTCTCTGCGTGAGGGCAACATAAAGCGTTACAGTGATGACGGTGAACCCTCGGGTACAGCCGGTATGCCTTGCCTTGATGTAATTGTAAAAAATGAAATTTATGATGTATGTGTTGTTGTTACCCGCTACTTCGGCGGTGTTTTGCTTGGCACGGGCGGACTTGTGAGAGCATATTCTCACGGTGCAAAAATTGCCCTTGATGCCGCAAAAATCGTTATGATGCAGAACTGTCTTGTCTGTTCTGCTCGTTGTACATACAACCGGTACGGCAAGGTTTCGGCACTTGTAACTGATAACGGCGGTGCTGTTGACGATACTGTCTATGAAGGCGATGTGCTGATTAAATTTCATATTAAACCCGATTTACTGCCACAGCTTAACAAAAAGCTTGCAGATGCAACTGCGGGTGAGGTTCAGGCGGTTTTTGATGAGGAAAAATATTATGCCGTTGAGTTATAAAGTTTTCTTTATGACAAAACTTTTTATGCTTTCGACCTCAAAAGCTAAAAAATGAAATACTTTTCAAAATAATTTCAAATATTTAAAGGAATATTCAAAAAAATTTCGTAAAAAGCTAATAGGTAAGCGAGAGGAGGAGTTTTATGGCTTTCCCTGAAAGTTTCTTGCAGGATTTAAAAATGCGAAACGATATCACGGATGTTGTTTCGGGTTATGTCAATCTCAAAAGACGGGGAAGAAATATGGTCGGTCTTTGTCCGTTCCACGGCGAAAAAACTCCCTCTTTTAATGTATATACCGAAAACGGTTCGTTCTATTGTTTTGGCTGCGGAGTAGGCGGAGATGTCATTTCTTTTATTATGAAAATTGAAAATCTTGACTATGTTGATGCCGTGAAGTATCTTGCACAGCGGGCAGGACTTGAAATGCCCGAAAACAGCTATGATGACAGCATGAGCCGTCTTAGAAACAGAGTGTTTGAAGCTAACCGTGAGGCGGCAAGGTTTTATTATGCCGCTTTGTGTTCTCCGCAAGGCAGAAAAGGTCTTGATTATTTTCATTCAAGAGCCTTATCCGACAGAACAATCCGTCATTTCGGACTCGGTTATGCCGATGATAACTGGTCGTCACTATGCAATCATCTCAAATCAAAAGGCTTTAATGACAGCGAACTTGTTGCCGCAAATCTTGCGGTTCGGCACAGAAACGGCAACGGAATCTATGACAGATTCACAGACCGTGTTATGTTTCCGATTATTGACCTGAGAGGAAATGTTATTGCATTCGGCGGAAGAATTATGTCCGATGCAAAGCCGAAATATCTCAACACCTCCGATACCCCCGTATTTAAAAAGAGTGCAAACCTGTTTTCGCTCAACAATGCAAAAAATTCGGGCAAGAGAACTCTGATTCTTTGCGAGGGCTATATGGATGTCATCGCTGTGAATCAGGCAGGTTTTACAAATGCCGTTGCAACCCTGGGAACGGCTCTTACAGGTGAACAGGCTGTTTTGATGAAACGGTATGCCGATGAGGTGATTATCTGTTACGATGCCGATGAGGCAGGTCAAAAGGCTACCGCAAGGGCAATTCCTATACTCAGAAATTCGGGACTTAATGTTAAGGTTCTGACAATTCCAAGCGGTAAGGACCCCGATGAATTTATCAAATCAAAGGGTAATGACGGTCCTGCCGCATTCAAAGCGTTGCTTGACAAATGCGGAAACGATGTTGAATACCGACTGCAAAAGCTAAAAAATGCACACAATATTCAGCTGACGGAGGGCAAGGTTGCTTTTCTTGAGGAGGCGGCAAAGCTGATTGCAACAATCAGCAGTCCGATTGAACGGGATGTCTATTCTTCAAAGGTTGCATCCGAACTCGGAGTTGACAAAAATGCATTCAAACAGCAGGTGTCAAGGGTGTCACGCAGAGGTGAAAGGGCAGAAGAAAAGAAACAGGCTCGTCAAATTCAGCTTGAACTCAGCCGAAGAAATGACAAAATCAATCCCGAACATTTCCAAAAGCCACGCAGTTCAAGTGCCGAAGAAGCTCTTTTGGTTTATCTTTTAAACAATCCCGATGCATATGAGGAAATTTCTGCAAGGGTAAAGCCCGAACAATTTCAGAATACTCTGATGCGGAGGTTTTTTGAATATTTCAGTGCTCGCATTGAGAGGGGAGAAGATCCTCTTACGAATACGGCGGCAGATTTTACACAGGATGAAAATTCAAAGCTTTATCAGCTGATGTCACAGGCAATTCCGGGGGCGTCAACCGCTGAGGCAATGAATGAATACATAAATGTTATCAACGAGGAAAGCTCAAAGCTCAATTCCGGCGATTTAGCCGATGTTTCAAATGAGGAGCTTATGGCATATCTTGATAAAATAAGGAAAAAGAAACAGTAAACGCAGGAAAGGAAAATGAGTATGGCAGCTACACCCGATAAGAAAACAGTCGTAAGAGAACTTGTGGAACTCGGTAAGCAGAAAGGTCAGCTTACAAACCAGGACATTCTTGATGCAATCGGTGAAATTGACTTTGATCCCGAACAGCTTGAAAAGCTTTATGATTCACTTGCACAGCTTGGCATTGAAATCGTAGAGGATTCGGGCGATATTAAAATTGACGATATCGACCTTGGCTTTGATGAAGGCAAAGACGGCGACTCACACGCTCAGATTGCAGAAACAGGCAGCGTTTCGGTTGACGATCCCGTAAAGGTATATCTTAAAGAAATCGGACGGGTTCCGCTACTTTCCTCCGATGAAGAAATCAACCTCGCAATCAGAATTGCTGACGGTGATGTTGCCGCAAAACAGCGTCTTTCCGAGGCAAACCTTCGTCTTGTTGTTTCAATTGCAAAGCGTTATCTCGGCAGAGGAATGCAGTTTCTTGACCTTATTCAGGAAGGCAATCTCGGTCTTATCAAGGCTGTAGAAAAGTTTGACTATACAAAGGGCTTTAAATTTTCAACATATGCAACATGGTGGATCAGACAGGCCATTACCCGTGCAATTGCCGATCAGGCTCGTACAATCCGTATTCCTGTTCATATGGTTGAAACTATCAACAAGGTAAAAAAGGTTCAGAGCCAGCTCCTTCACCAGAACGGTCATGAACCGTCTGCCGATGAAATTGCCGCAGAAATTGATATGCCTGTTGATAAGGTTCGTGAAATTATGCGTGTTGCTCAGGAGCCTGTTTCACTTGAAACTCCTATAGGCGAGGAGGAAGACAGCCATCTCGGTGACTTTATCCCCGATAACGATGCTCCCGCACCTGCCGATGCCGCATCACACACAATGCTCCGTGAACAGCTTTCGGATGTTCTTTCAACCCTCACTCCCCGTGAAGCCAAGGTTCTCAAACTCCGTTTCGGTCTTGAGGACGGCAGAAGCAGAACTCTTGAAGAAGTCGGCAAGGAGTTTAATGTAACCCGTGAGCGTATCCGTCAGATTGAGGCAAAGGCTCTCCGTAAGCTCCGTCATCCTTCAAGAAGCAGAAAGCTCAAGGACTATCTTGACTATTAATCAGACTTTATGATTACTTTTGATGAATGCGGCGCAATGCTTGACGAAATTGCAGATTCCATGCCTTATGAATTATACAGAGATTTAAACGGAGGGATTTCACTTCTTCCGCAGTTGAAGGTTCATCCAAAAGCACTTAACAATGATTTGTTCATTTTGGGTGAGTACATACGCAATTTTCTCGGCAATGCAATTGTGTTTTACTACGGTTCAATCAACAGGGTTTACGGCTCACTTGATAATGAGGAATACCGAAAAAAGCTCGTTGAAATACTTCATCACGAGGTTCGCCATCATAACGAGTATCTTGCAGGTTGCGATGACCTCGGAATTTTTGACAGAAATCAGATTGACGATTACCTTAGAAAACACAGGAAATAATCAAATGAAATTTTAAGAGGACAGCTTTTCTAAACAGAAAGCTGTCCTCCTTTGTTATTTTACCTTTATAATCTGCCCCGGATAAATTACATTCGGATTTGAAAGTCCGTTAAGCCGTGTGAGATTGTCAACGGTTGTTCCGTGCATTTGTGCAATTATCCACAGCGAATCGCCCGGACGGGCAACATGATACTGCGTTTCCGCACTACCGGCGGGAACCGTAAGAACCTGACCTACAAAAATAGCGTTAGGAGTTTGAATGTTGTTGTATTTTAATATGTCATTTACCGTTGTCTGAAAGAACTGCGCAATGCCAAAAAGCGTATTGCCGGGACGAACGGTGTACTGAACCATTTCCATATCTGTCCTCCTTGCTTTTCATAGTAACAATATATGCCTGTGACAAAAATGCGTTACTCCTGCATAAAATAAACCGTGTACGGAAAAATAACAATGCAGACAAAACACAGCGTTTCTCAGATTAAAAATATCTGAAAACGGTTTATGTTATAAAATTTCAATACGAGAGGGCATATAAATGGAAATAAAAATAGATACGATAATCGGCAGAGAAATAATTGATTCAAGAGGAAATCCTACGGTTGAGGCGGAGGTCGGACTTTCTGACGGAACCTTTGCAAAAGCGTCTGTCCCTTCGGGTGCGTCAACGGGAGAATTTGAGGCGGTTGAACTTCGTGACGGTGAAAAACGCTATCTCGGCAAAGGCGTGCAGAGAGCCGTTGAAAATATCAACAGCATAATTTCGCCTAATCTTTGTTGCGACTCACCTTTTGACCAATGTGCAATCGACAGCAAAATGATTGAACTTGACGGCACAGAAAATAAGGATTTGCTCGGTGCAAATGCTATTCTTGCCGTATCGCTTGCCTGTGCAAAGGCAGCGGCAAAGAATCTCAGACTGCCGTTATTCCGTTATATCGGCGGAACATATGCGGTCAGAATGCCTGTTCCAATGATGAATATTCTCAACGGCGGCGCTCATGCGTCAAACAATATTGACATTCAGGAATTTATGATTATGCCTGTCGGTGCAAGGTGTTTTTCCGAGGGAATGATGCAGTGCTGTGAAATCTACCATACACTCGGCAAAATTCTAAAAGAGAATAATATGTCAACAGGTGTAGGCGATGAGGGCGGTTATGCACCGAGCCTGAAAAGTGATGAGGATGCAATTGAGTATATAATTAAAGCGATTGAAAAAACAGGTTATACTACCGATGAAATTAAAATTGCGCTTGATGCCGCATCTTCCGAATGGTATTCCGACGGAAAATATATTCTTCCAAAGAGAGGCGATTCGCTTTCAAGCGACGAACTTATTAATTATTTTGACAAGCTCTGTTCTGATTATCCGATTATCTCGCTTGAAGATCCGCTTTCCGAACACGACTGGGACGGTTGGCAGAATATTACTTCAAAAATCGGCAACAAAGTTCAGCTTGTCGGCGATGATTTGTTTGTTACAAATACAAAAAGACTTAAAAAAGGCATAGAGCTTGGAGCAGGCAACGCAATTTTGATTAAAATTAATCAGATAGGAACGCTGACGGAAACGCTTGATGCAATTGACACGGCTCACAAGGCGGGTTATCGCACGATTATTTCACACAGAAGCGGCGAAACGGAGGACACAACCATTGCGGATATTGCCGTTGCGGTTAATTCGGGACAGATAAAAACAGGTGCTCCGTGCAGAACCGACAGAGTTGCAAAATATAACAGACTTCTTCGGATTGAGAGCGCAATTGTCAACACTTCAACCTACGGAATATAACAGATTTCACCCCGACTGAGGTTGGGGTGTTTGTCTTTTAAGAACAAAATTTTATTATTATGTAAATTTAATTGCCAAATTGTATTTTTTTGACAGATTTTTCTTTGCTTAATATAAATTTAAAAATAAACTTTTAGAAATTCAGCATATTACACATATTTGTCAAAGAAAATTCTACAACAATAAAGCCTTTATCAATTGCTATATTCTTAATCGGAATTAAAATATATTGCCTTATATGATAAAATGAGTTAATGAAATGCTAACATTGGAATTCGTATGGACTATTGTAAAACAGTGCTGATTGTAACCTTTGTTTTGCTCATATCCGAATAAGTCAGGAGGCATTTTTGATTGTTTCTAAAAAGATTATTGGCAGGAGTAATGACAGCTATGATGATTACAGGAATGTGTGCGGCTGATGTTTCGGCAGCGGAAAAGAAAACTGTAACAGATTATCAGGCATATGCTGCAAATCTGGATAAGTCGGCATATTCAGGTAATGATTTGGGGGCTTCTTACTCAAAAAAGGCAACTACCTTCAAGGTATGGTCGCCTAATGCGGCATCTGTTCGTGTGAATATTTTTGAACACGGCAGTGATAATGAGGGAGACGCAGGTTCTATAATGTCAAGAGCCATGTCGCTTGACAAAACAACGGGCGTGTGGTCTGTTACAATTAACGGTGACCTGCTTAACAAATATTATACCTACTCGGTAACACACGGAAAAACTACCAAGGAAACAGCCGATGTCTATGCAAAGGCGTGCGGTGTGAACGGTCAACGCTCAATGGTTGTCGATTTAAGCACAACCAATCCCGATGGTTGGGAAAATGATAAGCATGTGCTTGTACAGAATCAGACAGATGCGTCGGTCTGGGAAATCTCTGTAGCAGACTTTTCATCATCCGAATCAAGCGGCGTGAGTGAGGCTAACCGTGGCAAGTACCTTGCTTTTACCGAAGAAGGTACAACAGTCAACGGTGTTCAGGGTGCGTCATCAACCTGCGTTGACTATCTGAAAAAGCTCGGCGTTAAGTATGTTCAGATTATGCCGTTCTATGATTTCGGTTCTGTTGACGAGAGCAAGAACATTATGGACCAGTACAACTGGGGTTACGATCCCGTCAACTACAACTGCCCCGAGGGTTCTTATTCAACAAATCCTAAAAAGGGTGAAGTGAGAATCAAGGAATGTAAGCAGATGATTCAGGCACTTCATAATGCCGGAATCGGTGTAATTATGGATGTTGTCTATAACCACACCTACACCTCTGATTCTTGGCTTCAGAGAACAGTTCCGAATTATTACTACAGAATGAACAATGACGGAACTTTCTCAAACGGTTCGGGCTGTTCAAACGATACAGCAAGCGAACATCTTATGTTCAGAAAGTATATGATTGATTCCGTTACATATTGGGCAAGCGAATATCACATTGACGGTTTTCGCTTTGACCTTATGGGACTTCATGATGTAACAACTATGAATTCAATTCGTACCGCACTTGACAATCTTTATGCAGACGGCAGCGGCAGTCAGATTCTTATGTACGGTGAGGCGTGGGATATGGCAACCAATTGTGACGAAGGCACAGTATTGGCAAGTCAGAAAAATCTCAAGCAGTTGAGCGACCGCATCGGTGCGTTTGATGATACAATCCGTGATGCAATCAAGGGCAGTACAGGCGGTACGGACGGTGCTTTTGTTCAGGAAGGTTCACGCAGAGCCAACCTGAAAACGGGCATAGCAGGTCAGAGTGACACAACAACAGGCTGGGCAAATGTTCCGTCACAATGTGTAACATATGCGTCATGTCACGATAACCTTTGTCTTTACGATAAGCTTGTCGGCTCGGTTTACGGTGCCGACGGTAAATATCGCAAAAGATATGAAGATCTTGTTGCAATGAACAAGCTTTCTGCGGCAATTGTTATTACTTCACAGGGTATTCCGTTCTCACTCGGCGGTGAGGAGTTTTGTCGCAGTAAAGACGGTGATGAAAACAGCTATGCGTCAAGCAGAAAAGAAAATATGCTTGACTGGGAAAATGTCGATCTCTATTCAGATGTAATTGAATATTACAGAGGTCTTTATAAAATCCGTGACGCTTTTGCGGCATTCTCGGATTCTACTGCTGCAACAGCCAACAGCCTTACATATCTTTCCGATGTTCCAAAGGGTGTTATGGGCTACACAATAAATAACACCGAGAGCGGAAAATGGAGTCAGATGTGCGTAATCTTCAACGGCTCCGATTCTGCACAGAATGTTACCGCAAAAGGCGACTGGGTTGTTCTTGCAGATAACAAGACAGCAGGACTTCGCAACATAAAGAATGTTACAAACAGCGTAAAGGTTGAGGCTCATTCAGCCGTTATTATGGTTGACACAAAGAGCTATGATTCTGCGGGAATTATGGATGATGAGGGCGCTGTTGTCATTGATTATTATGACAACAAAACCGAAAAACTCATCAAGTCACAGACGCTCACAGGCGAACTCGGCACAAGCTATGATGTGACAAATCTTGCGTCAACTCTTAATTATGATGTTAAGAAAACCGACGGTGAAATCAAAGGTGTGTTCACGGATCAGGTAGGTCATGCAAAGGTTTATGTTGAAGAATATGACGGCGAGATGTCAACAGTTACCGTAAAGTTTGTTGATGAAACAAATAATACGGAAATTGAAGATTCTTTTCTTGTAAAAAACAGAAAGGGCGAGCAGTATTATACTCCCGACCTTCCGTCAATTAAAAATTACAAGCTTGTTCTTGACGACCTCCCGACAAACGGTGCAGGCAAGCTTGATTCCGCAAGCAAGACCGTTACATACAAATATACCCGTGTAACTGATGATGAGGATAAGACTGTTTGCAGAGTCAATGCCATTTATATGGATGATTCGGGTAAAATTCTTGATACAAAGACAATCACAGGTGTTGAAGGACAGGCTTATTCACTCTCTCAAAATACATATGAGGAAAAAGATCTTGTAAGCGTTCCCGAAAAGGCAAACGGAACATTTAAATCGGGCGAAATCAATGTAGTGTTCAGTTACTCGTCAAATCCCGATCCGCTCAAGCAGATGCTTCCGTTTGTGTATGTCGGCACCGGTCTTATAATTGCTCTGTGTGCGGCGTCGGTTATTTATTCTTCAAACAAGCGTAAAAAACGCATTATGGCAGAGCTTGACATTGAAGAAGATTAATTAAAGGTAGTTATTTCCGTATGCTAACGGAATAGATTATAAGAATTAATAAGGAGGAATATTATCTATGAGAACTACGAAGAAAATTGTTTCTGCAGTTCTTGCAGCGTGCATGCTTGCCTCAACAGCGGTTGTATCAAGCTTTGCCGCAACAGCCGATGACAGTTCGGCAGTTTCAAGCGACTACGCAAGGGACAATTCTTACACAAAAGCTGCTGAAGATATTGACGCTCAGTATGCTTACTCCGGCAATGATCTTGGTGTTACTTACACAAAAGATGCTACAACATTCAAGGTTTGGTCACCGACAGCAACCGGTGTTAAGCTCAATATCTTTACAAAAGGTTCGGATGACGAGCAGGGTGCATCTAAAGTTGCCAGCTACACACTTGAAAAAATGCTCGTTGACGGTGAGTGGAACGGTGTTTGGACGATTACACTCGTCGGCGAATGGAAGGATTATTATTACACATACTCAGTCACAACAACAGACACAACACACATCGGTTCAGATGCAACAAAGACTTATGAAACACAGGATGTATACTCAACGGCAACAGGCGTAAACGGCAAGCGCTCAATGATTGTTGACCTTGACGAGACAGATCCTGAGGGCTGGTCAAACGATAACCATGTTCTTCTTGACAAATCAACAAAGTCATCAGTATGGGAACTCCATATCAAGGACTTTTCTTATGATAAGGCTTCGGGCGTAAGCGACGCTAACAGAGGCAAGTACCTTGCTTTCACAGAATCAGGTACAACTCTTAACGGCGAGGGCAAGGTTTCAACCTGTATTGATTACCTCAAGGAACTTGGTGTAACAACAGTACAGCTTAACCCGTTCTATGACTTCCAGTCAGTAAATGAGGCAGGCGATGATTCTCAGTTTAACTGGGGTTATGATCCGGTAAACTACAATGTTCCGGAGGGCTCGTATTCTTCAAATCCGTATGACGGTAAAGTAAGAATCAAAGAATGCAAGGAAATGATCAAGGCTCTCCATGACGCCGGCATTTCTGTTGTAATGGATGTTGTTTACAACCATACTTATTCAACTGATTCATGCTTCCAGTACACAGTTCCTAACTACTACTACAGAATGAAAACAACAGGCGCATTCTCAGACGGTTCTGGTTGCGGCAACGAAGGTGCAACAGAGCGTGCAATGTACAGACAGTATGTTATTGATTCACTCAAGTATTGGGTAAACGAATATCATGTTGACGGCTTCCGTTTCGACCTTATGGGTCTTATGGATGTTGAAACAATGAATATGGCAAGAGAAGCGCTTGACCAAATTGACCCACGAATCACAATGTGGGGTGAAGGCTGGGCAGGCGGTGACTCCTACCACCCGACTAACACTTGCTCAGGCACAAAATTCTATCCTGCAACACAGGCTAATGCGTCAAGACTCAGCGACAGAATCGCTATTTTCAATGACGGCATCCGTGACGGTATAAAGGGAAGTGCAATGGAAATCAACGATGTTGGTTTTATACAGGGCTCAAAGTCATCCGCAAAGGGTGTAAGCTACGGTGTTCGTGCCAACAGCTCAGGTACATACAAGTGGAAGGCTCAGGCTCCTTCACAGTGCGTAACCTATGATGCGTGTCACGATAACGCAACACTTTACGATCAGATTATTGCGTCAACAGGTCTGGCAGACTACGGAGAGAGAAATTCCGAGGCTGTTAAGATGAACAGGCTTGCAAGTGCAATTATCTACACATCACAGGGTATTTCATTCACACTTGCCGGTGAAGAAATGGCTCGTTCAAAAGACGGTGACACAAACAGCTACAAGTCGGCAGCCGACCTTAATATGATTAAATGGCAGAATGTTGTTGACTATGCCGATGTAGTTTCTTACTACAAGGGTATGATGCAGATTAAGTCAGCATTCTCGCCTCTCACAGCTATGGATAATTCATATGCTGACAAATACACATTCACAAAAAAGGTTTCTGCTTCAACAAATCAGATTTCATTCACAATTCAGAACGATGTTGAGGGTGAATGGAACAAGATGGCTGTTATTTATAACAATGCAACCACAGCTGCAGATGTAACCCTTTCGGATACATCCGTAACAGATTGGGTTGTTATCGCTAACGGTGAAACAGCAGGTCTTGACTCACTCGGCGAGGTGACAGGCTCAACATTCACAGTTCCTGCTCGTTCGGCTATCGTAGCTGTTGACAAGGCAGGCTATGAGTCGGCAGGCATCAAATCTTCAAACGGTAAGGTTAAGGTTAACTATGTTTACGAAGCAACAGGCGAAAAGCTTGAAGATTCTGTAATCCTTCAGGGTCCTGTAGGCTCAGGTTATGTAACAGTTCCGAGTGCAGTTATTCCCGATACATACATCGTAAGTCGTATTGGCGGAAATGCAGAAGGCAAATATACTTCCGATATGCAGGAGGTTACATACTACTACACAGACTACATTCCTGAATCACTCAAGAACGCTGACTTCAACGGTGACGGTGAAATTAATGTAATTGACGCTACACTTCTTCAAAAGTATATTGCAAAGCTTGAAACTCCTACAGTTGATGAATCAGTTCTTGACCTAAACTATGACGGTACTTTCAACATTGAAGATTCAACAATGATAATGAAGTATGTTGCTGGAATTCCTGTATCTTCCGGTAAAGTAACAGTAAACTACTACTACACAGACGCTGACGGAAAACAGCAGAAGCTCACTGATTCAATCGTATTTGCAGGCAGAGCAGGCAGCACATATAAGTCAACTGCATTCAAGGTTGTTGGCTACGCTGTTGATCCGGACAGAATGCCGGAAAATCAGTCTGGCTTAATTCCTTACGGTGAGGCTGAGGTAAACTACTACTACATCGCTTCAAGCCTTGACATCACACTTCACGTAAAGCACAACGGTTCACTTACATGGACGCCATATCTCTGGATATGGGGTTCAGACCTCAAGGGCAAAGACTCAGGCAACTTTATGTCAGAGTGGCCGGGTGATCCTATGACTAAAGGTGAAAACGGTTGGTTTGATTACGGCTTCACATATAAGGGAGCAGGTACATACAATGTAATTGTATCCGATAACGCTACTAACCAAACAATTGACTACAAGGGCTTTGTAGATAACGAAATGTGGATTGTAATTGATGACTCTGCTGTTATGGGCAGTACATACCTTACATTCTACACAGATAACCCTGACACTAATCCCAACGCTCCAATCGCTGAGCAGGTTACACTCGGTTAATCTGAAATCACAAACACAAATTGCAAAAGAGGGCTGACCTTAAACGGTCAGCCCTTTTAATCGCTAAAAAAGTTTATTATTGCTCTGTAACGGAAAACTCCCCGACAGCTTATAAAACTGTCGGGGAGTCATTGGTTTATCAGTTGTTGTTCATTCTGTAGCAGAGAGTCATAAGGCTGTCACTGAGATGAACATTCTCTACCATAGTATCATTATAACGAGCATTTATATCATAGTGGCTGAAATTCCAGTAATTCTTGATTCCGTGTGAATATAGCTTATCGAGAACATTTTCAACACAAACACGGGGAATGCACAAAAACGCTGTGTCAATATGATTTTTATTACAAAAATCGTCGAGTTCACTTTCGTTTTTAACTGTAATTCCGTTGAGCTTTGAACCGACTTTTTGTTCGTTGCTGTCAAAACAAGCGATAAGCTCAAAACCGAGTTTTTCAAAATTCATATGCATTGCAACGGCCTTACCAAGATTACCCGCACCGATAAGAATGGCCTTGTAATCGTTGTTAAGTCCCAGAATGTTCTTGATTTCCTCTTTCAGCTGACTTACGCTGTAACCGTAACCCTGCTGACCGAATCCGCCGAAGCAGTTAAGATCCTGTCTTACCTGTGAGGCGGTCACATTCATAATTTGTGCAAGCTTAGTTGAAGAAATTTTGTCAATGTTCTGGTCATTCAGTTCTGATAAAAAGCGGTAATATCTTGGCAAACGCCTGATAACCGACATTGAAATACTGTCATTCTTAGACATTACTCACTATGCTCCTTTAACTTTAAAATCAGAGAGATGCTGCAAGGCGCTCGTCAATAGCCTTGAGAAATTCTTCTGTGTTTACTTTCTTTTTGTTCTCAAGTGTCGAGATAGCGTAGAGATCGCCTGTCATAACGCCGTCCTCAATTGTCTTGATTGTTGCTGCCTCAAGCTTGTCTGCAAACTTCATAAGATCGTCAAGACCGTCAAGCTCGCCTCTTTTGCGGAGAGCGCCTGTCCATGCAAACAATGTTGCAACAGAGTTTGTGGAAGTTTCTTCGCCCTTGAGATACTTGTAGTAGTGGCGCTGAACTGTGCCGTGAGCAGCCTCGTATTCATAGATGCCGTCGGGAGAAACAAGCACGCTTGTCATCATTGCGAGCGAACCGAATGCAGTTGCAATCATATCACTCATAACATCACCGTCATAGTTCTTACAAGCCCACATATAGCCGCCTTCACTTCTGATAACTCTTGCAACAGCGTCATCAATAAGTGTGTAGAAATATGTAATACCTGCGTTCTCAAACTTCTCTTTGTACTCATTCTTAAAGATTTCACTAAAGATGTCCTTGAATCTGTGGTCATAAATCTTGCTGATTGTATCCTTTGTAGCAAACCAAACATCAAGCTTCTGATCAAGTGCATAGTTAAAGCATGAACGGGCAAATGATGAGATACTCTTGTCAATGTTGTGCATACCCTGAATAATACCGTCAGTTTTGAAGTCAAAGATTGTGCTTCTTTCCTCGGTACCGTCAGGCTTTGTAACGCAAAGCTCTGCCTTGCTTCCTGCCTCAACCTTCATCTCTGTGTTCTTATAAACATCACCGTATGCGTGACGGGCAATGCAGATTGGCTTTTTCCATGTAGGAATGTAGGGAACAATACCCTTAACAAGAATCGGACTTCTGAATACCGTACCGTCAAGGATAGCACGAATCGTACCGTTAGGTGATTTCCACATACTCTTGAGGTTGTACTCTGTCATTCTTGCGGCATTAGGTGTGATTGTGGCACACTTAACGGCAACACCGTATTTCTTTGTTGCGTTGGCGCTGTCAACTGTAACCTGATCGTCTGTTTCGTTTCTGTGCTCAAGACCGAGGTCATAATATTCTGTTTTGAGGTCAACATAAGGTGTGATAAGAATATCTTTAATCTGTTTCCAGATGACTCTTGTCATCTCGTCGCCGTCCATCTCTACGAGAGGGGTGACCATTTTAATTTTTTCCATATCAGCTGTTCTCCTTTGTGTAGTCAAGCAGACCGCCTGCAATGATAATGTTTCTTGTTCTGTCTGAAAGCTCACAGTCAGCAACAATTGTGTCGCCTGTTGTCTTGTTTACAACAGTAACCTGCTTGCCGTTTGCAATTTCGTCCTTAACATTCGGGAGTTCAAGCATATCGCCAAGCTTGATTTTATCATAATCTTCTGCGTTTACAAATGTAAGCGGAAGAATTCCTGCATTGATAAGGTTGCTCTTGTGAATCCTTGCAAAGCTCTTTACGAGTACAGCCTTAACACCGAGGAAAAGGGGAGCGAGAGCTGCATGCTCACGGGATGAACCCTGACCGTAGTTTTCACCGCCGACAATAATGCTCTTGCCGAGTGTCTTTGCACGGGTTGGGAATTCCTTGTCGCATACTGTAAAGCAATGCTCTGAAATTTTCGGAATATTTGAACGGAGCGGAAGAATCTTTGCGCCTGCAGGCATAATATGGTCGGTTGTAATGTTGTCGCCGACCTTGAGTGAACATGACGCCTCGATAGAATCTGTGAGCGGATGAGTTTCGGGATAGCTCTTGATGTTAGGACCACGGAGGATTTCTACGCTGTCCATTTCTTCAACAGGAGCGGGATCAATAACCATATTGTCATTGATGAGGAATTTTTCGGGCATTTCAATCTCAGCAGCCGCACCAAGACATCTCGGGTCTGTGAATACGCCGTTGATTGCAGAAACAGCCGCAGTTTCCGGAGATACAAGATAAATCTGACCGTCTGCCGTTCCGCTTCTGCCTTCAAAGTTACGGTTGAATGTTCTGAGTGAGATACCGCCGCTGTTAGGTGACTGTCCCATACCGATACACGGACCGCAGGCACTTTCAAGGATTCTTGCACCTGCCGCAATCATGTCGCCGAGTGCGCCGTTGAGAGCGAGCATATTAAATACCTGCTTTGAACCCGGAGCAATTGCAAGCGATACATTATCTGCAACCTTTTTGCCCTTGAGAATGTGAGCAACTCTCATAAGGTCAAGGTAACTTGAGTTTGTACATGAACCGATACAAACCTGATCAATCTTCTTGCCCTCAAGCTCTTTGATTGGCTTAACATTGTCGGGTGAATGCGGACAGGCTGCAAGCGGTTCAAGCTCTGAAAGGTTGATTTCGATAACTTCGTCATAAACAGCGTCATCATCAGCCTTAAGCTCTGTATAGTCTTCCTCACGACCCTGAGCCTTGAGGAACTTTCTTGTTGTTTCATCAGACGGGAATACAGAAGTTGTAGCACCAAGCTCTGCACCCATATTTGTGATTGTTGCTCTTTCGGGAACCGTAAGTGTGGCAACACCTTCTCCACCGTACTCAACAATCTTTCCGACGCCGCCCTTAACGCTCATAACACGAAGAACTGCGAGAATAATATCTTTTGCAGAAACCCAAGGACTGAGTTTGCCCGTAAGATTAACTCTTACCATTTTCGGCATAGTAATATAGTATGCGCCGCCGCCCATGGCAACAGCAACATCAAGACCGCCTGCACCGATTGCGAGCATACCGATACCGCCACCCGTCGGAGTGTGGCTGTCAGAACCGATTAAAGTCTTTCCCGGTTTACCGAATCTTTCAAGGTGAACCTGGTGACAAATGCCGTTGCCGGGTCTTGAAAAATAGATACCGTGTTTTTTACAAACAGACTGAATGAATCTGTGGTCATCGGCGTTCTCAAAACCTGTCTGAAGTGTGTTGTGGTCAATGTAAGCAACGCTTTTTTCTGTTTTTACTCTCGGAATGCCCATAGCCTCATATTCGATATAAGCCATAGTGCCTGTTGCATCCTGAGTAAGAGTCTGGTCGATTTTAAGACCGATATCACTGCCAACGGTCATTTCTCCGCAGACAAGATGATTCTTGATGATTTTCTGCGCAAGCGTGTAGCCCATAATATTACCTCCTAAAAATTAATGCCTATCATAATTCAGGTCCTGCGAAAAAATGCAAAACACTATGTTAATTATATAACAATCTTGAGATATTGTAAAGAAAAAATCACACGAAATGAGCAAAAATCGTTATTTTTTCACTAAAAAATATTTTTTGCGGTTTTCTATCGGAAAAATGTTCAAAAAGTGTCGGATATTAGCATAAAAGGTGATGAAAAATATAAATTGAATTTTAGCTTTTATAGTGTTATAATGCTTGATGTATGCAATAAGATTTAAGTGATTTTAGCAAAACGAGGTATTTTTATGGATGTAAGAGAGAATTTAAGAAATATTGCAATTATCGCCCATGTTGACCACGGCAAAACTACTTTGGTTGACCAGCTTTTGAAGCAGAGCGGTGTTTTCAGAGCAAATGAAAATGTAGAAGAAAGAGTAATGGACTCTAATGACCTTGAGCGTGAAAGAGGTATCACAATCCTTTCAAAGCCGACAGCCGTAATGTACAACGGCATCAAAATTAACATTGTTGACACCCCCGGTCATGCCGATTTCGGCGGTGAGGTTGAGCGTATTCTCCAGATGGTTGACGGTGTTGTATTGCTTGTTGACGCATTTGAGGGTTGTATGCCGCAGACAAGATTTGTTCTTAAAAAGGCACTCGGCCTCGGCAAAAAGCCGCTTGTTGTTCTTAACAAAATCGACCGTCCCGGTGCAAGACCCAAAGAGGTTGTTGACGAGGTTCTCGACCTCTTTATAGAACTCGGTGCCGACGAAGATCAGCTTGAGTTCCCTGTAATTTATGCGTCTGCCCGTGACGGCTATGCATCAGAGGATTATCATGAACCCGGTACGGATATGAAACCTCTCTTTGACGCAATTGTAAAAGAAATCCCTGCTCCTCAGGGTGATATGAACGGAGGACTCCAGCTCCTTATTTCAAACATTGACTCCGATAAGTTTGTCGGCAGAATCGGTGTAGGCCGTGTTGAAAGAGGTACTGCAAAGAACGGACAGGCTGCCGTTCTCTGTCACACAGACGGTACAACTCAGAATGTAAGAATTGCAAAGCTCTATCAGTTTGAAGGACTTAAAAGAGTTGAATGTGACACTGCAACACTTGGTGACATCGTTTGCGTAAGCGGTGTTCAGGATATCAATATCGGTGAAACAATCTGTTCAAACGATTGCGTTGAGCCGCTTCCGTTCGTAAAGATTGACGAGCCTACAGTTTCGATGAACTTTATCGTAAACAACTCACCGTTTGCAGGCAGAGAGGGTAAGTATGTAACCTCCCGTAACCTCCGTGACAGACTTTTCAAGGAAATTGAAACAAATGTTGCACTCCGTGTTGAAGAAACAGACAGCGCCGATACATTCAAGGTATCGGGCAGAGGTGAACTCCACCTTTCAATCCTTATCGAAACAATGCGCCGTCAGAATTATGAATTTCAGGTTTCCCGTCCGCAGGTTATTACAAAGATGATTGACGGCAAGCTTCATGAGCCTATGGAGTTCCTTATCATCGAAGTTCCCGACACATATGTCGGTCCTGTAATGGAAAAGCTCGGTTCAAGAAAAGGTGAGCTTATCAATATGGGTACTCGTGAAGGCGGTGTTACTCACATTGAATTCAGAATCCCGTCAAGAGGTCTTATGGGTTATCGCCCCGAATTCCTTACAGATACAAACGGTAACGGTATTATGAACCATGTATTTGACGGTTATGAGCCATACAAGGGTGAAATCGTAACCCGTCATCAGGGTTCACTTATCGCTTTTGAAACAGGCGAAACTGTAACCTACGGTCTTTATGCCGCTCAGGAAAGAGGCAGACTCTTTATCGGACCCGGTGTTCCTGTTTACGAGGGTATGATTGTAGGTGCAAGTCCTAAGTCTGAGGATATCACAGTTAATGTCTGCAAGAAAAAGCACATCACAAACACCCGTGCATCGGGTTCTGATGACGCCCTCAAGCTTACACCTCCGACAATTATGTCGCTTGAACAGTGCCTTGAATTCATCGCTGATGATGAGCTTGTTGAGGTTACTCCCGAAAATATCCGTATGCGTAAGCGTATTCTTTCAAAAGAACAGCGTATGAAACAGGCATTCCGTAAGAAATAATTAAAATAATGAGTTATGTAATTCTTGACCTTGAATGGAACGGTTCATACAGCAAGGTTCTGCACAAATTTGTCAATGAAATAATTGAAATCGGTGCGGTTAAGCTTGATGATGAACTGAATGTATGCGACACCTTTACAATGCTTGTTGCTCCGAAAATCGGCAAAAAGCTATGCAGTAAGGTAAAACAGCTTACTAAAATAACAAATGAAGAGTTGAAGGATGAGGGTGTCAGCTTTATCAGAGCAATCAGCCTGTTCTCGGATTTTCTGGGTGACGGTGTGCTTATGACATGGAGCGACTCCGACCTTCATGCTCTTATCGAAAACTACAGCTACTACACGGGCAGAACCAGACTTCCGTTTCTCTCACGCTATTGCAATCTGCAAAGCTATTGTGAAGATTGTCTTGATTTGCACGATTCATCCTGTCAGCTGGGACTCGGTGCCTGTGCCGAAATGGCAGGTGTTGATTTTTCGGAAGATGATCAGCACAGGGCTCTTGCCGATGTGTACCTAACATTGGAATGTATGAAGGCTTTTTACGGTAAGTATCCGTTAAAGCCGTACATTAAGGATGCTGTTTGTGACGAATTCTATGACAGACTGCTGTTCAAAAATCATTTTATCACAGATATCAACAGTCCCGATGTTGACAAAAGCGTTATGTTTTTCGATTGTGAAGATTGCGGAAAACCGCTTGTTCAGCTTTCAAAGTGGCGACTTCACAACAAAAGCTTTACCGCCGAATTTTCATGCAAATATTGCAGAAAGAAGTTCAACGGCAGAGTATCCTTTAAAAAGAAGTTCGACGAAGTTTCGGTAAAGAAAAAGCTTAACGAAAAGGTTGAAAAGAAGCCCGAAACAAAAGAACAGGTCAACACCGTTTCGGCAAACTGAGTGCCTTTTGTATATGGAGTTATTTCTATGATTATAAAATTCTTTGATAAACTTCATTATAAACTTTCTTTATCCGAAGAACACATAAATGATATAATTAAAAGTAATTCTAAGTGTGGTGCTGACATTAAGAGAGAGGATTACTCCTATGATGTAAAATTCACGGATAAGGGTTTTAAAATGAAATTTGTACCGACTAAAAATTACGGTGGAATTTATAGCCTGAGTCCGATTTTTTCAGGTAAGATAGAGGAAGATTGTGGATATGCTGATTTAACTGTCAGAATGATTCCAAGTCCGATGATTGTTGTTGCTTTCATAATCTTTTCGTTTCTCTTCTTTATCGGTTGTAATCTTATTTTGACAGGAACGCTTAATCCTCGTTTTAAAGGTGTAGGCTTTGTGATTATATTCTTTTGTGTGTTCATACAACTTACTAATAGGTTCTTCAATAATATGAAAAGTATTGTTGACGGATTATTTAGTAAATATCAGATTAAGGATAACTGAGATTTTAAATTGTTATTATCTTAAACATTATATAGGGCAGAGCGTTATGTTCTGCCCTTTTTTCGTGAATACAGATGATTGTGTCGTACTCCTCACAACGCACACCGAATTTTCACATACTATTTTCTTGCTTTCAACATTAATTCAGCCGTATTTCATATACTTTTCACTTTGGAGCTTTATTATATCGACAACATCAAAAAACAACACCGACATTCGATGAAGTCTTTTGAAAATATAACTTTTAATCGGAGGCACAGTTATGAACGATAACTTTGAAAACAATAAAAACGGTTATGACGGTTATTCGTCAGATAATAATACGGCTGACAACAACTATCAGGATATTCATTCATCATCAGATTCACAGTCTGCATCAACTGCAGAAAACACAGAAAGCTCTTATGAATGGAACACAAATTCAACATCAAGTGTAAATTCGGGTGAGTACCGCCATTCGTATATAAACGGTAACAACGAGAATGCGTCACACAACCCTAACCGTTATGAAAGCGCTTATTCTTCAAACACAGCATCGGGTACATCTTCACAGAACTACTCATCGGATTCATACGGTTCACAGTATTCTTCAAACCCATATTCTTCACAGCAGACTAACAACTATTCATACGGCAATCCGTCACAGAATCCATACGGCTCACAGTCGGGTTCACCGTATGCAAATCAACAGTATTCCGCACCAAAGGCTAAGAAAGTAAAAGTTAAAAAGCCTAAAAAGCCGAAGAAACCCGCATCAAAGGGTTTTGTAGCCGCAATGCTTGTAGCTGCAATCATTCTCGGCGGCGGTGCAGGATTCGGTGGCAGTATGCTTGCATCATCACTTAACAACAACTCATCTTCAAGTGTAAACATCAAACAGGCATCCGCAAAAAGCACATCAACCACAAGCAATGCCGCTCTCAGCGGAACAACTTCCGAAATTGTTAAGAAAACAGCCGACAGCGTAGTTGAAATTGCTACCGAAAGCGTTGTAACAGGCGGATTTGCTCAGCAGTATGTTCAGCAGGGTGCAGGTTCAGGTGTTATCATTTCCGAGGACGGTTACATCATCACAAACTACCATGTAATCGAGGGTGCGGAGAATATCACGGTAACACTCCGTGACGGTGCAACTTCATACAAGGCTAAGATAATCGGCAGTGATGAGGACAACGATATCGCACTTCTTAAAGTAGATGCAACAGGTCTTTCAGCCGCAACAATGGGCAACAGCTCAGATCTTGCAGTAGGCGACTATGTTGTTGCAATCGGTAATCCGCTCGGACAGCTCGGCGGTACAGTAACAGACGGTATTATCAGCGCACTTGCCCGTCAGGTAACGGTTGAGGGTAAGAGTATGACGCTTCTTCAGCACAACGCTCAGATCAGCCCCGGTAACTCAGGCGGCGGACTCTTTAACTCAAATGGTGAGCTTATCGGTATTGTAAACGCAAAGGACAGTGCAACAGAGGTTGAAGGTATTGCATTTGCTATTCCGATTAACAATGTTCTTGATATAATTGACGATCTAAAAACATACGGTTATGTAAAGGGCAAGGTTGACCTCGGTATGGAGCTTACAGATATCACATCCGACGATTCCGCATTCTACTACGGACTCAGCAACACAGGCTGTTATGTTCTTTCGGTAACAAGCGGTTCTAATGCAGAAAAAGCAGGATTTATGAGAGGTGATATGATTACCGCAGTAAACGGTACAAGTGTTTCTTCAAAATCAGACATTGAAACAGCCCTCAAGGATTCAAAGGTGGGAGATACAGTAACTTTTACCGTTACAAGAAGCGGTAAGACTGCAAATCTCAAGCTCACTCTTGCAGAGTATTCACCGAGCGGCAGTTCTTCAACAGGCAATTCAAACACACAGAATAAGTCGTCACAATCACAGAGCAAAAGTTCCGATAACAGTGACAGCGACTCAATCTGGAACTATATGTTCGGTCAATAACAGCCAACAAGCTTTTTAGCTTTTTATATAAATATTCATACAGCCAAAGCTGTAGACAAAAACTCTCTCTTAACGAACAAAGCTCCGTAACCGCACGGAGCTTTGTTCATTTTTATATATTTTTTTCCGCAGCGCTTTCAATTAAAGCTTTTTGCACATCAGTATATCTTAATTTGCTTACAGGAATTTTCATTCCTCCGCTTAAAAGAATTTGATATCTTGTGATTGATTCAATTTCATTAAGTGCAACCAAAAAGCTTCTGTGACATTGAATAAAATCATCCTTTGGCAGGAGCTTTATAATCTCTGAAAGCGTTTTTGTAAGCTCTAAAATTTTGTTATCTTTCAAATGGAAGGTGAGAGTTTTACCGTAAATTTCAACATACAAAATACTTTTTAAATTGATAGAATGGCTTTTTCCGTTTTCCTTAATTATAAGGCTTTGCGATTTGTAATTTTGAAATGCCCTCAAAAAAGCTCTTTTCAACTTGGCTTCATTCAGAGGCTTAATAAGGAATCCCGAGGGTTCCGCTTCATAACCGTCAATTGCATATTCGGAATATGAGGTCATAAATATAAATTTAATGTCCGTGAAATTCTGCTTGATTTTGCATGCAATGTTAATTCCGTTTTTGTTTCCGATGATTATATCAAACAAAACAAGGTCAAAATATTTATTTCCGTTTTCAAGGTCGTTTAATAATATGTCGGCATTCAAATACGATTCAACTGAAATATCAATTCCGTTTTTCAGTGCAATGTTTTCAAGCAAGACTTGAGCTGATTCGTTAAAAATTTTTTCATCATCGCAAATTGCAATTCTGTACATTTACTCACCCTCCGAGCTTATTATGCTCATATTTGTTTTTACCGTAAAGACATTATCAGTACAATCAATTATCAAAATGCTGTTATATTTTTCTGAAATTGAATTCATCGCAATAATTCCGTACCCGTGATTGTTTTTGTCGCTTTTGCCTGAAATGGGAAAATGGTTTTTGTCAAATACAAGATTTTCAAAACAGCAGTTTGAACAGGAGATAAACAGAAAATTTTTATTTGCTTTAATATCTGTTTTTATAAATCTGTGTTCTGTATCGGTTTTTAAACAAGCCTCAATTGCATTGTCAAACATGTTTTCAAGAAACACACACAAATCTTCATCGGCAATGCTGATTTGTTCCGGAACATTTGCACTACATTCAAATTTAATGCAGTTATCGTTAGCTATTTCTGCATATATACCTGTAATTGAGTTTATCAGAATATTGTCGCAGTATTTAATTTTCGGAAGTTTGCTAAGCTTGTCAGTGACTTTTTCTATGTACTCTTTGGCTCTCTGAGTGTCATTATTATCAAGCATAGCCGAAATTGCAACCATATGATGATTCATTTCGTGGCGAGCGGCTTTGGTTTCTTTTTCGCCGTTTTTTAACATCTGATAGCTCTGCAAAGCATATCTTGCACGCTCATTTACTATATAAATTCTTTTCTTATACTCCGTATAATCGTCAATAAATTCTTTGATAATTATCAATACAGAAATAATTGCCGTAACTGTGCAGAACATAGTATTGAGGGGTGCGAATTCGCCAAATTCAAAAATGCTGCCCAAAATATTATTTCCGTAACTTAGAAAGTCAGAGTCGCTTGTACATGCCGCCAAAGTGTAACCGCAAAAAATGCAGATTATAAACAGCAGAATATATTTTGAACTTTTGTATTTTTTATACTTCTGCCCATCAAAAATAAAATCTAAAACAAGCATTATAACGGTTATCAAAAAGTACAGCGAGAGTGAAACTTCAGTAAAATTGATAAACTCAATGGATTCACTGAAAAATCCGTAGCAGATGCAGTATGTCCCGAGCAGGATAAAAGATGATACAAGAAGAATGAATTTTCTCCAGTTAGTGAACATAAACGCTACGAAGAATACAATCGGTATAACATATATTCGTGATAGTATCGAAAAGTCGAATGACGAAAGAACCTTTGAACTCATTTGCAACTGTGAAGATGAGTAACACACACATCTTAAAGCAAACAGTATTAAAAACAATATCATGAGTAGGATTTTGTAATTTTTATGTCCGTTTTTTGTTCTTACAAAGAAGATTAGACATAATGCAATTGCCGCAATAAAACTTAGAGTTGATAAAATAACGGCACCGACAGATCCCACAACAGCATCTGTGGATTTTTGAAACATATCTGCAAGCGACGGATATTTAGTAAAATAATAAGGATTTTCGTCCGTGTAATATGTGTATATTCTCATTTCATTCCCCGAAAAATCAGGCGATATTGGAATACTTGCGGTGGTATAATATGACGGTCCCGTGAACAGATAATTATCGGGAATTTCAAGAAATCCGTCTTTATTTCTTTTTATGTCATCACTGGTCAAATCAATATTTGAATATGCAAGATAGTTTTCTATGAACACCTCGGTTGCTACTCCGGATGGAGAAAAATTCAAAAATTTGTCATCGGTTATTTCGGGGAGGGTTATTTTCATACACAAAGCCGAAAAATCAGTATCGTTTACGGTTGCAGTTAATTTATCTTCAAATACAGGATAAACGGAGCTTACTTTTCCGTCCTTTAGAATTTCGTAACTCCATATATTTTCTGTTGGTGTGTCGGCAAGAGTGTCTGGCTTGTTGGGTGAAAAAAGGAGTGCCGTGACAACAAATCCGATTATTGCCAGAGTGATTGCTAATGCCGCAATGGCAGGAAGATACTTTAATTTTTTTGTTTTCATATTCTTTTCTCCGTAAATCATAATTTTATTGCTGTATATACATATATTAAGTGTTTTAACAGCAAAATGCAAGCCGTATTGTGTCATTTTATTTCTGTTCGTGTCGCAATAGTTCCCGTTCGTGAAAATAGCTTGTAATTGTGAAATTTTGCTATTATAATCACATTGAATTGCAAAATGTGCAATAATAAAAATAACGGAGGAATAATTATGAAAAGAATTACAAAGAAAATCGTTTGTCTGCTTACTGTGGCAACTATGCTTTTGGTGGCAACAGTAACAGTCGTAGGTGCAGTTTCAACTCCTGATACTGTTGTTGACGATCAAGAAAACCCTTTCAAAAGCTATTGCATTAACAAAACAACAGGTGACTTGAAGAATACCGAAATGGTATATTCAAATGAGCATTATGATACTGTAACCGCAGTTTATAACAACCTTACTGCAGGAACTTATGAATTCGGAGCAACAGGCAGTCCCTATTTTAACGAGCCTGCAACAACGGAAGTTAAACTTACAAAGGACGGCTCTGTTAGAATTTACTACCATTATGTGACGAATGATATTGAAGCAGTAGTTTATGATGAACCGCTTACCCCCGATGAAAAATATGAGGCTTTAATCACAACCGATGGCGGAGATTTTGTTCAAGGTATTCTTCTTTCAACATCATCAGAACATTATGATTGCATAACAGGTGTTGCTGATAACCTTAAAGCAGGTACTTATAATGTTAATGTTCGTAACGGCAATGATTTTTTAGTTGATAAAGATTTCACCCTTTCTAAAGACGGTTCAGTCAGAATCAACTACTATACTGTAACAAATGAAGTGGATGTTATTGTGTATGAGTCCGAAAAAGCTCCTTATGAAGTACCATCGGGTTATCTTATGAAAGATGATACCATTGTAGATATGTTCTATTTCCAGCCTTCATCTCACGACGGTGTATATACGCATACTTCCGAAAATCTCCCTGTCGGTACTTATACTGCCGTTATTTCAACAGGTAAAGGTACTGTAATTGAAAAAAGTTTCACTACAACAATTAAAAGTGATGTCCTTTTAACTTATGTTCAGGACAGTGATGAATTTACATTTGTCGAACTTGGCACAATTACACCGGAAAGTAATGATAACACAAATCCGACAGCTTCAACTGATGTATCATCTTCAACATCTGATGTTGTGTTAAAGGACAGCACAAACAGTAACAACGATAACGGAGTTGTTAAAACAGGTGACTCGCCTGTAGTTTCAATTGCTCTTCTTTCAGCTCTTACACTTGCAGTTGCAGGAATGTTCTTTGCAAAGAGAAGGTTTGACTTCTAATTAAAATTAGTCATATCAATTAAGGAGCCGAGATATTCCGTGACTCCTTTTTTAAAATAATATAATAAAAGAAAAAAGAACCGTGCCATAAAAGCACGGTTCTTCTGTTTGTTTAAAAATCTTATTTATTTTCTTCCATATATTTAAGCTGTTTGTAAATCATATTGGCACACATATACACATTACCGCCGCCCATTGTGAGAATGAGGTCGCCCTCTTTTGCATTCTTGCAAACATAGTCGGTAATTTCTTCAAATGTGTCAAGACATACAGAACCCGGAACTTTTGCACCGAGGTCAGTAGAATAGATGTTATATGTGTTTGTTTCACGAACAGGTAGAATAGCCGAAATAATTGCCTGATCCGGAATTTTAAGAGCCTCCGCAAAATCGTCAAGGAGCATGGCTGTTCTTGAAAATGTATGCGGCTGGAATATTGCCCAAACCTTGTTAAAGCCCATTTTCATTGCGGCATTGAGTGTTGCGGTAAGTTCTGTGGGATGATGAGCAAAGTCATCGGCAACAGTAATTCCGTCAGGTGTGCCGAGAATTTCAAATCTTCTGTGAACACCGCCGAACTTGTGAAGATTCTCGGAAATTTCCTTCGGAGTAGCGCCAAGATAATGTGCAGTAGCCGCAGCGGCAAGTGCATTATAAATGTTGTGCTTTCCGGGAACGATAAGCTTAATCTGTGTGAGCTTCTCACCCTTATAGTAAAGGTCAAACTGCTCGTGAACACCCTTGTCTGCGCTGATGTTTTCAGCTCTGTAATCGCAGTTTTCACCAAAGCCGTAGGTGATTTTCTCAATCTTAACATCCTTTACGGCATCAAGAGTGTTTTCATCGTCACCGTTGATAACAAGCAAGCCTGTTGTCTGATGAGCAAATTTGTTGAATGACTTCTTTATGTTGTCAAGATTCTTGAAGTAGTCAAGATGATCTGCGTCAATATTAAGAATAATCGAAATAAACGGATTGAGCTGTAAGAATGTGTCAACATACTCACAAGCCTCACAAACGATTACATCGCTGTGACCGACATAGCTGTTACCGCCGATGAACGGAAGTTTTCCTCCGATAATAGCTGACGGATCAAAACCGCTGCCGATAAGCACCTGTGAAAGCATAGCTGTTGTAGTTGTTTTGCCGTGTGTACCCGAAACCGCAATACTTCTTCTGTATCTTCTTGTAACAATACCGAGCATTATGCTTCTTTCAATGCACGGAATACCGAGTTCCTTTGCCGCCTGTCTTTCGGGGTTAGTTTCCTTAATAGCCGCTGAGTAAACAACAAGCTCTGCACCCTTGATATTTTCTGCGGCGTGTCCCATAAATACGGGAATGCCGTAACCCTTAATTCTGTCAAGAGTTTCACCCTCGTTCATATCCGAACCCGAAAGCTCATAACCCTCGTGGTGAAGAATCTCAGCCAGCGGACACATTCCGCTGCCGCCTATACCGATAAAATGTATTCTTTTTATGTTATCCATAAGACTGTCGTAATTCACAATAGTCCACTCCATTCCTGATAAGTATATTTGTCTGTCAGAAAAATCATTCCGCTTTGCCTGTATTTAAGTTGGAACACAGGTTGATTTGCATTCAAAGAGCAATGCCGTGACAGAACTGCAATACTCATATTATAAGACGAATGGACAAAAAAATAAATACCTAATTTGATATTTGTGCAATTTTTGTGTATTGTACGGATACTGTGTTTTAATTGTTGCCAAATTGTAGAGTAAATGCTAAAATAAAGGGGAATAGGATTATAATTAAAAATACACATAAAATGGCAGAGTGATAAAATGACTTTAAAAAAGAACGATATTGTAAACCTTACAATAACTTCGGCAACTGCCGAGGGCAGCGGAGTCGGAAGAACAGATGACGGCATTGCCGTTTTTGTACAGGGTTCTGCAATCGGTGACGAACTCAATGTGCGTATATTAAAGGTTAAGAAAACCTACGCTTTCGGCAAAATCGAAGAAATTCTCGTTCCGTCCAAGGCGAGAATTACTCCCGACTGCGAAAACTTTATGAAGTGCGGCGGTTGCACATGGCGACATATTTCTTATGAAGAAGAATGCAAAATAAAACAGCAAAGAGTTGAGGATGCCGTAACACGCATCGGCGGTCTTGATAATGTTGTTTTCAAGCCGATTATTTCGTCGGATAATATCACAAGATACCGCAACAAGGCGCAGTATCCTGTCGGTCTTGACCGTGACGGAAATGTTGTGACGGGCTTTTATTCATTCCACAGCCACCGCATAATCAATTGCACCGACTGTATTTTACAGCCCGAAATTTTTGCAAGGGTAATTGAAATTACAAAAGATTTTATCGCAAAAACTAACACGGAAATTTATGATGAAACAACAGGCAAGGGCAGACTTCGCCACATTTATATCAGAATCGGCGAGGTTTCGGGCGAGCTTATGGTGTGCTATGTTGTCAACGCAAACGGTCTTAAACAGGAAGATTTACTCGTGAAAATGCTCAAATCCGAACTTCCGCAGTTAAAAAGTGTGATTATTAATTCTAACAGAGAAAAAACTAATGTTGTTCTCGGCAGAAAAAACAGAACAATCTACGGAAGTGACCATATTACCGACACACTTTGCGGATTGCAGTTTAAGATTTCACCGTTTTCGTTCTGGCAGATCAACAGAAAACAGGCTGAAAAGCTTTACGGCAAAGCCAAAGAATATGCAAATCTTAAATCTGACGAAATTCTGCTTGATTTATACTGCGGAACGGGTACAATAGGTCTTACAATGGCTGATTCCTGTAAACAGCTTATCGGTGCGGAGATTGTTGAAGATGCCGTGAAAGATGCAAATGAAAATGCAAAAGCAAACGGCATTGAAAATGCACGATTCATCTGCGGAGATGCCTCAGATGCCGCATTTCAGCTTGAAAAAGAGGGTTTAAAACCCAACTGCGTAATTCTTGACCCACCGAGAAAAGGCTGCGGCGAAGAGCTTGTAAAGACAATTTCAAGAATGTCACCGAGCCGTGTAGTCTATGTATCCTGTGACCCCGCAACCCTCGCAAGAGATTTAAAATTCTTCACAGAAAACGGCTACACCCCCAAAGAAATCACCCCCTGCGATATGTTCTCCGGAACCTCCCATGTAGAGAGCGTGGCATTGATTGAAAGAAACTAACAATAGAAAAGGATTAAAAATGCAAAATACACTTAAAATAAAACGAACAAAAACGGCTTTGGCATTTAATCTTGCGATTATCGCTTGTGAGATTGCCGCAATAATTATCGTGTTTTTCAAAATAGGCTGCTATCCGCTTATATATTACACTGAAGACAGCAACCTGTTTGCACTTGTTGCCTGTGCGGTTATGGCAGGCTTTCAGGTGCGATATCTCAAAAGCGGAAAAGAAATTCCGCACTCGGTTCAAATGTTCAAATATATGGCGGCGGCTGTGCTTTCGGTAACATTTATCGTAGTTCTTGCTGTACTTTCCCCGATGCGTGGAGATGGCATAAACGGTTGGCTCTATATGCTTTTTAACAAAGACTTCACCTTTTTACATACTTTGTGTCCGATTCTTACAATTTTATCGTTTGTGCTTTTTGAAAAAGAACCTCACCTTAACACAAAATCAGCTTTCACGGCTACAATCCCTACATTAATATATGCGATTCTGCTTATTATACTTAATATAGTCGGTGTAGTTGACGGTCCATACCCGTTTTTGCGTGTGATGAATCAACCGTTGTATATGTCATTTGTTTGGTTCATCGTTATAGTAGGCGGTGCATTTTTCCTTGCACTTCTGCTTCAAAAACTTAATTCAACAGGAAGAAAAAGAAAATAATAGATAATAAGACAGTAAACAGATGAAAATTTCAGATTGGAGTGATTTTTATGAAATACCGCAAGTTGGTGGAGAATGCTAAAAAGCCAAACGGCTTTTGGGGCAAAATGATGATTAAGGCTATGAATAAAGGACATTCAAGCCTTACCTCATGGGGACTTGAACATATGAATATCGAACGCACCGCAACTGTACTTGACATAGGTTGCGGCGGCGGAAAAACCGTTGACCGACTTTGCTCAATTGTTGCCAACGGCAAGGTTTACGGAATCGACTATTCCGAACTCTCGGTAAAATCCTCCGAAAAACTCAATTCAAAAAATATACTCTGCAACAAAGCGAAAATTCTTCAGGCATCAGTATCCGATATGCCTTTTGATGACAATACATTCGATAATATCACGGCCGTTGAAACTTACTACTTCTGGCCTGATAAGGAAAATGATGTAAAAGAAGTTTTCCGTGTTCTCAAACAGGGCGGAACGGTTATTCTGCTTTTTGAAATGCTCAGAACAGACGATGATCCGTTCAAGTGGGAAAAGGTTGAAAATATGCTGAATATCAAGTCGGTAACTCCGCAGGAAATCAGATCCGTACTTGAATCGGCAGGCTTTGAAAACATAAACACATACACTAAGGAAGGTACAACATGGCTTTGTGCTACAGCACAAAAACCGAAGGATGATGAAAACTAATGAAGGCTTTGATTACAGGCGCAAGTTCGGGCATAGGTAAAGAAATCGCCCGATATCTTGCAGAACTCGGTTATGACCTTATTCTTGTATCACGCTCAACAGATAAGCTTAACAAGCTGAAAGAGGAACTTTCAAATGTGAATGTTAGGGTAATTACGCTTGATTTTTCACGAGAAAGTGACAGCCTGGATTTGTATGAGCATATTAAGAATGAAAATGAACAGATTGATTTTCTTGTCAACAACGCAGGCTTTGGAGCATACGGAAAATTTTTGGATGTTCCGCTTGAAAGAGAGCTTGAACTCATTCACACCAATGTTTCAACGGTTCACATTCTCACAAAGCTTTTTCTTAAAGATATGGCGGAGAGAAACAGCGGATATATTCTCAATGTAGGTTCTGCCGCAGGATTTCTTGCAGGACCGACATTTGCAAGCTACTATGCATCAAAGAATTATGTTGTCCGTCTTACTCAGGCAATTCACGAGGAAATGCGTAGGGATAATAAAAATGTCAAGGTTTCCGTACTTTGCCCGGGTCCCGTAAAAACCAACTTCAATAATGTTGCGGATGTAAAATTCTGCATAAGAGGACTTGACCCGAAGTTTGTTGCAAGGTATGCCGTTGACATGACCATGAAGGGCAAAATGATTATCACACCCGGCTTTGAAATGAAAGCGGTGTCGTTTTTCAGACATTTTGCACCCGAAAAACTTCTCACAAGAATTTCTTATAATGTGCAGATGAAGAAAAACGGTATAAAATAATTATCATATAGAAATAGGGGAGGTGACACATTGAGGATAAAATTCGTTGACAAGGCGATAAAACTTTACAAAAGAATAACAGGCAGATTTGAACCGATAACAAGCAAATGCGTTCACGATAATATTTTTGCAATTGCCGGACAGTCGGCATTCTTCATCATATTATCGGCTGTGCCGCTCTCAATGTTCTTTGTGTCACTTTTGCAAAACCTGCACATTCCGATTGATTTTGTTTACCACGGACTCAGCAGTGTGTTTTCGTCAAAAATTGCCGATGACTTAACATACTTTTTGACCTCTGCCTATGAAAGTGCTGTGGGAATTTCTCTTGTAACGCTTGTAGTCACTCTGTGGTCGGCGGCACAGGGAATCCACGCAATCACAAACGGACTCAACAGAATTTATGACGCTTACGAAAACAGAAACTGGTTCTTTTTAAGAATAAGAGCAATGTTCTACACAATTGCATTGTTTGTAATTTTGCTTGCGTCACTTGTACTTATTGTCCTCGGTTCAACAATTAACGATTTTTTTTCACCGCATCTAAAATCATTGCCTGACATAATCGGAATAATCTATCATCTCAGATATATACTTATCTTTATGTTTCTCACGGTATTGTTTGCGCTGATTTACAGGAACTTTCCGAACATCTCACGCAGCGAGCATAAGGAATACGGCTTTAAGTCACAGTTGCCCGGTGCGTTTCTCTGCACGGTTTCGTGGTATGTGCTTTCGTTCGGTATTTCGGTTTATGTGTCGGATTTCAACGGATTTTCCGTGTACGGAGGTCTTACAAGAATTGCCGTTATTATGATTTGGTTTTACTTTCTTATGGTTTGTCTTATGGTTTGTGCGGAAATTAATTATGTCTATCATGACAGGATAAAAGCGTTTACCGTTGCAAAATTTAAAAGAAAGGTAAAAACCAAAGGTTCAGAGCTTAATCAGATAAGAAAAGAAAGAAAAAATAATAAGTCAAATAAAAGTAAATAAATCAAAATAAAACACTTCCGTTCGGTGATACTACCAATGGAGGTGTTTTTTGTGAAAAGAAAATTTTCTAAAAAGGTGATTTCAATATTGCTCGTATTTGCAATGCTCATCGGCGGAGCGTGCTTTTCATGCACAAGTGCAGCGGCGTTTGACCTTGACTATATCAGCGAGGACGGAATGAAGCTCGGCTACAGTATAATCAAGGGCTATTCAAAAATGTCGATGAAAAAAGGTCAGTACAAGGACGGGAAAATTGCCGTTTACTGCGGACTTGATGTGAATAATCTATATGTTATGGGTTCGCTGGGTTGGTTCTATATGACAAACGGTGTTGATCTCGACCGTGCAATGACGGATAACGATTACGCAATGGAGATGATTGCAAAGCTTGATTCACATCTTCAAGGTGCAGGCATAACAAATGACAGGGCAAAAGAAAAGAAAGCCGAGATTTTAAAGGATGCAAAGTATGTTTATCAATGCTTTGACACATTGGGACTTTACATTGTTGATGTTGACAAAAACAGAGCCGATGAACTCATGAACGACAGCGGTATTGATTTTGTGCTTGACGGCGGTTGCGTTCCCAAAAATATGAAAGACCTCAATATTGACGGAAAAACAGATGAAAAGGACGCTGAGCTTATTCAGAAGTATCTTATCAAAGACCTGACCTTTGACGATTATGACGAAAATCAGTATGCTCTTTTTGTTTGCGATATCAACGGTGATAAAACCCCCGATATCCGTGATGCGACAGAAATCCTAAAAAAGTGACAATTGTCATAATTTGTGCAAAGTGAATATGATTTTAACTGCGACAGCTGTAATTTTAGCTGTCGCTTTTGATTTGTGACAGCAATGTGAAACTTTGAATAATTATTTGTAATTTCTCTTGACATTCAAAATGAAGGTGCTATAATTACTGATACAAATTGTTTTGTATCGAACTATTCTATATAGAACAATATCTGATAAGTGTGATTTCGGAGGTGAAATAATGTGTGATGACAAAAGCGTAAAAAGCTGTAAGTGCAACAAACGCTTTAATGATTCAATCGGTCACGAAATCAAGGCGCTTAATCAGGTTTTGCAGAGAAAGTTAATCTATTCCGCCAAGGATAAGGGTGTGGATAAGCTGACTCTTATGCACGGCTGGATTATTGCATATCTCTATGATCATCGTGATGAAGATGTTTATCAAAAAGATATTGAAAACGCATTTTCAATTGCCCGTTCAACCGTTACAAGTATTCTTAAACTTATGGAAAAGAAAAATTACATAACGAGGGAGAGCGTTGAAAGTGACGCAAGGCTCAAAAAACTTGTCTTGACCGAAACAGGTATTGAACTTCATTACAAAATCGAAAATATGATAACTAAAAACGAAACTTTGCTTGACAGTCTGCTGACAAAAGAAGAAAAGAAACAATTTCTTTTTCTTATAAATAAAATTCTCAGCGGACTTGAAAATGCAAATTAAAACGGAAGGAGATAAGTATGATAAAAACTTTGGCAAAAAATATCAAAGGTTTCGTCAAAGAATCCGTTCTGACTCCGTTCTTTATGATACTCGAAGTAATTGTTGAAACAATTATTCCGTTTCTTATGTCATCAATGATTGACGACGGTATCAACAAGGGCGATATGCAGCACATATTCATAACGGGCGGTTATATGGGTGCACTTGCACTCACGGGCTTGTTTGCAGGTATGATGGGCGGTATCTACGGTGCAAAAGCTTCGGCAGGCTTTGCAAGAAACCTCAGACGCTCAATGTTTGCAAATATCCAGTCATTCTCGTTTGCCAACATTGACCGTTACTCAACCGCAGGACTTGTTACACGTATGACAACGGATGTAACAAATCTTCAGAATGCATATCAGATGCTTTTAAGAATGTGTTTCAGAGCGCCTGTATCGCTCATCTGTGCAATGGCAATGACATTCATCATCAATGCAAGGCTTGCCTGTATTTATCTCATTGCAACAATTTTACTTTCTGTTGTTCTTGCCTTTATTATGAAGGCAACATACAAGTATTTCAGTCAGGTTTTTGAAAAGTACGATGAACTCAACGCAAGCGTTCAGGAAAATGTAACTTCAATCAGAGTTGTAAAGGCTTTCGTTCGTGAAAAACACGAAGTTGGCAAGTTCCGCAAGGCAGCCGACAATGTTTACAGACTTTTTGTTAAGGCTGAAAATGCCATGGTAACAGTATCACCGATTATGATGGTTACTTCATACGCATCAATCATCCTTGTAAGCTGGTTTGGCGCAAATATGATCGTAAGCAGTGAGCTTACAACAGGTGAACTTACAAGTATGCTCACATATTGTATGAACATTCTTATGAATCTTCTTATGGTGGCAATGGTGTTTGTAATGCTCACAATGAGCCTTGCAAGCGGCAAGCGTGTTGCAGGTGTGCTTAATGAAAAATCAACGCTTGCAAATCCCGAAAATCCTGTTTACGAGGTTAAGGACGGAAGCATTGAGTTTGACAATGTTTCATTCTCATACAACACAAAAGCCGAAAAACCGATTCTCAACGATATCAACCTAAAAATCAAATCAGGCGAAACAATCGGTATTATCGGCGGTACGGGTTCTTCAAAAACAAGCCTTGTAAACCTTATTGCAAGACTTTATGATGTAACCGAAGGTTCTGTTAAGGTCGGCGGAAAAGATGTTCGTGACTATGATATCGAAACTCTGCGTGACAAGGTTTCGGTTGTGCTCCAGTCGAATGTTCTTTTCAGCGGTACAATCCTTGACAACCTCAGATGGGGCAACGAAAATGCTACAGAGGAAGAATGCGTCAATGCCTGCAAGCTGGCGTGTGCAGATGCGTTTATCGAAAGCTTCCCCGATAAGTACAACACAAAAATCGAACAGGGCGGTACTAATGTTTCGGGCGGTCAGAAACAGCGTCTTTGCATTGCAAGAGCTTTGCTGAAAAATCCGAAAATTCTTATTCTTGATGATTCGACAAGTGCAGTTGATACCGCAACAGACGCAAGTATCCGCAAGGCATTCAGCGAGAATATCCCCGATACTACAAAGCTGATTATTTCACAGCGTGTATCAAGCGTTTCACACGCAGACAAGATTATTGTAATGGATGACGGCGAGATAAGCGCAGTGGGTACTCACGAAGAACTTATCAAAAACAGTCCGATTTACAATGAAATTTATGTTGCCCAGACAAGCGGCAACGGTGATTTTGATGCGAAAGGAGAGCTGTAATTATGCCGGGACCAATGGGAAGAAGAAACCGAGGACCTGCACAAAAGGTTGAAAATTCAGGTCAGGTTCTTAAAAGACTAATCGGTATTATCTTCAAAAAATATAAATTTCAGATGATTATTGTTTTCGTCTGCATCCTCATCAGCGTACTCGCAAATGTTCAGGGTTCATTGTTTATTCAGAATCTTATTGACGATTACATCACTCCGATGATTCAGAGCGGAAGCCGTGACTTCGGACCGATGCTCGGAGCAATTTTAAGAGTTGCAATTTTCTATGCAATCGGTGCGGCGTCGGCGTTTATCTACGCCAAAATTATGGTTTATGTAACACAGGGTACAATGCGTGATTTGCGTTGTCAGATATTTGAACATATGGAAAGCCTTCCGATAAAATACTTTGACACACACCCTCACGGCGATATCATGAGCGTTTACACAAACGATATTGACACCCTCCGTCAGATGATCAGCCAGAGTATTCCTCAGCTTTTCAACAGCGGAATTACAATCATAGCCGTTCTTGTCAGTATGTTTACACTCAGTATTCCTCTTACAATTCTTACACTTGTAATGGTTGGTGTAATGCTTTTTGTAACAAAACAGCTTGCGTCACGAAGCGGAAGGTTTTTTGCAAGACAGCAGGCAGACCTCGGTGCGACTAACGGTTACATTGAGGAAATGATGAACGGTCAGAAGGTTGTAAAAGTATTTAACCATGAGAAAAAGAGCATTGAAGAATTCAATGAGCTTAATGACAGGCTTTTCAACAGTTCATACAACGCAAACAAGTTTGCAAATATCCTTATGCCGATTAACGCACAAATCGGTAACATCAGCTATGTACTTTGTGCAATCGTAGGTTGTATCTTTGCTCTCAACAACTTTCTCGGATTTACAATCGGTAAACTCGTAAGCTTCCTCACATTTAACAAGAGCTTTACCCAGCCTATCAATCAGGTCAGCCAGCAGTTTAACTCAATTGTTATGGCGCTTGCAGGTGCAGACCGTATCTTTAAACTTCTTGACGAAGAGCCTGAGGTTGATGACGGATATGTAACACTTGTCAATGTCCGCAAAGAGGGCGACAGGCTTGTTGAAACTGAGAAAAAAACAGGTATGTGGGCTTGGAAGTATACTCACAGCATAACAGGCGAAACAGAGTATCGTGAACTCAAGGGTGCGCTTGTTATGAACGATGTTGACTTTGGCTACACGGATGATAAAATCGTTCTTCACAATATTGATTTGTACGCAGAACCCGGTCAGAAGATTGCGTTTGTCGGTTCAACAGGTGCAGGCAAAACAACAATCACGAACCTTATTAACCGATTCTACGATATTCAGGACGGAAAAATCCGCTATGACGGAATCAATATCAATAAAATCAAAAAGGGCGACCTTCGCCGTTCACTCGGTATAGTTTTACAGGATACGCACCTGTTCACGGATACCGTAATGGAAAATATCCGTTACGGCAGACTTGACGCAACAGACGAAGAGGTTATCGCAGCGGCAAAGCTTGCCAACGCAGACAGCTTTATCAGAAAACTTCCTGACGGCTACAACACCCTGCTCAAAGGTGACGGCGGCAATCTCAGTCAGGGACAGCGCCAGATGCTTGCGATTGCAAGAGCCGCTGTTGCAGATCCGCCCGCACTTATCCTTGATGAGGCTACAAGTTCAATTGATACCCGTACCGAAAAGATGGTTCAGGACAGCATGGATAAGCTTATGCACGGCAGAACAACCTTTGTTATTGCCCACAGACTTTCTACAATCAAAAATTCAGACTGTATTATGGTTCTTGAAAACGGCAGAATCATCGAACGTGGTTCACACGAACGGCTTCTTGAACAAAAGGGCAGATACTATCAGCTTTATACAGGCAAAACCGCATAATGATAATCGAAATGGGAGAGTCGCAAAGGCTCTCCTTTTTCTGTTCTTGAAATATTGACTTGTTTATTGTACAATAAGATTCAGAATTGTGAGGTGTCAAAAATTAAAATTAATTCAAAATTAATATTAAAGCTTACTGCATTGTTTGCGGTAATCTGTCTTGCACTTTGTTCGTGTTCAATCAATATCAATGTGAACGGTTCCGATTCGGAAAGCAAAACAACTGTTTCAGAAATCGGAACATTATCGGTTCATTACCTTGATGTCGGACAGGGTGACAGCATATTTATTGAACTGCCGAATCAAAAGTGTATGCTGATTGATGCAGGCGAAAATATGTACGGCAAAAGTATTACCGAATATATCAATAATCTCGGATACACAAATATTGATTATCTCGTTGCAACTCACCCTCATGCCGACCATATCGGTTCAATGGCTTATGTTGTAAAGCATAATAATATCGGCGAAATCTATATGCCTAAGGTTACAACCACAACCAAGACCTATGAGAATCTGCTCACGGCAATTGCAGACAAGGGACTTAAAGTCAAGTCAGCCAAAGCGGGTATGAATATTATTGATGACAACGATTTCAGCATAAATATTCTTGCTCCAGTAACAATTGACGAGGATAATCTGAACAATTGCTCTGTAATTCTAAAAATAACTTACAAAAACGATAGCTTTCTGTTCCTCGGAGATGCCGAAAAGAAAGAGCTTGAAACCGTTACGGCAGATATGAGTGCAGAAGTTCTTAAAGTAGGTCATCACGGAAGCAGAACTTCAACAACAAAAGCGTTGCTTGAAAAGGTAAATCCAAAATATGCGGTTATTTCACTTGGCAAGGATAACAGCTACGGACATCCGCACAAAAGCACATTAAAGTTGCTTGATGAATTCGGAGTTGAAACATACAGAACCGATGAAAACGGAACAGTTGTCATTTCAACCGAGGGTTCAGGTGTGACAATCAAAACGGGACAAACTTCAATGAAAAGGGATGAATAAGCTTGAAAAAATTTATTGTTGACAGAATAGAAGGCGACAAGGCTGTTCTTGAGTGTGAAAACGGCGATATGGTGAATCTTGAACTTAAAGCCCTGCCGAAAAATATCAAAGAAGGCGATGTAATCAACTTTCAGGAAAACAGCTATTTTCTGAACAGCGATGAAACAAAAGCCAGAAAAGAAAAAATTAAAAATCTGATGAATTCGCTTTTTGAAGATTAAAAATCATGCAAAAACAAAAATGCTCTGTACCAAATCAAACGGTACAGAGCATTTTTATTTGTAATTGTGTAATCAATGTGTGTTGTCTGCTGTAAGTGACCTTCTGAAAATATGTCTGAAAATGAATCTGACAATCGGGCCTGCAAAAAACAACTGCCAGCAAAGTGCCATAGGGAAGTTGAGTGCGGTAGTTTCAAGCCATACCGAAATAATCTCAACACCCGCATTTTTGAAAATGAGAGTAGCAGCAAGGCTCATAAGAGGACACATAAAGATAACCGAAATTGCGGAAATTGCGAGTACAAGGAAGAAAGGATTATCCTTTGCAGGGTTTACAATCTTAAAAGCAAGCTTTTTGGCAATGTGACCGATAATGAAAAAGTCAAGAATAAATGCAATCGGCCCCATAAAAGAAAGTTCTTTGAAGGCGGAAAGAAAAACTTCGTTTTTCATTTCGCCGATATTAAGAGCTGTGTTGTAGCAAATCATGGCATAAACCATAAAGAACACCATGATAATCGTAAAAATAACTTCCTGAAATTTAGTTTTTGGCATAAAAAATCTCCTTTATAAAAATGATAACTTAGTAAACATATAAGTGTTGTTCGTTATCATTTCCTTAAGGAGAAATGTGCGTTTCCAATTAAACCATTATATATTTCGGAAATTATACTATAATTTTTTTATTTTGTCAACTTCAAAAAATTTTTCATTGCAATTACTCTGTTTAATACATTTTGTGACACTTTTATTACAATTCAGATTCATTTCTCGGTGGATTTTTACTTTGAAATTTGGTATAATACATATGATTGTGATGAAAATTATACTTAAAACTTGCGGTTCTGTTCAGAAAGGGCATTTTTACTATGGGTGCATCAATTTATATTGCGGATGATGAAAAGAACATTCGTGACCTTATTACAAAGTTTCTTGAGAGTGACGGTTACAGCGTTACCGCATTTGAAACCGGTGACGAGCTTATGGAGGAATTCCTTAAAAAACCGTGTGAACTTGTAATTCTTGATATAATGATGCCCGGAACAGACGGCTTGACAATATGCCGTCGGCTCAGAACGATAACCGATGTTCCTATAATTATGCTGACCGCAAAAGATTCCGAATATGACTATGTAAGGGGAATAACCCTCGGGGGCGATGATTACCTGACAAAGCCGTTCAGACTTACAACCCTTTTAATGAGAGTAAAATCCCTTTTAAGAAGAATGGATATGAACACCAAAAAGGTGACAGGTCAGGAGCTTTCGGATATTAAAATCGGAAATCTTAGATTTTCGGCGCAGGAAAACTGCCTTTATTGCAAAGGCAAGCCTGTTTCTTTGAGCAAAACAGAACTTAAAATGCTTACATATATGTTAAAAGAACCGAAAAAGGCATTTTCAAGAGAAGAAATTCTTGAAGGTGTGTGGGGATTCGATACCGAAGTTGAAACCCGTGTAACAGATGAAACCTTGCGAAGAATACGCAGAAAGTTAAGCCTCGCAGGCAGTAATGTCAGCATAGGCACGATATGGGGCTTTGGTTACAGAATAAGCATTGCGGAGGATAAAAAGTGAAACACATAAAATTCCGTATTTTGATTATTGTATGGTCGTCAATGATTTTACTTTTTTTCGCATTTGCAGGAATTTTAAATATAGTTTTGCCGTCCCACTTCGTAAGTGAGGCAGAAGATGCTCTTGAATACGAAATTGATTATCAGCATTATATTACTAACATCAACGACGAGAGCGAAGATGATTCTTCGGATTATTATGAAGAAGATTCCAATGAAGAATCAACTGAAGAATCAACTCTTCAAAAAAAGTTTGAAAGCGGTTATCAGGATTCGTATTTCACCTCGGATATTTACTATATTGATGTAACAGACGCTCTTAATGACAAAAATACCTCCGAGAGCAACAGCCTTGTCGGCTCAAATTCAACTTCATTAAAAAGTACATACGAACTCACTGAATGGGTTAAGAATCACAATATATCCGAAGAACAAATATATACTCTTCAAACAGATAACGGCTATTATGTATTTACCGTTTATGAAGAACCGCAGAATTATGATTATTGGGACGATGCAGAATCCGATGAAAACGATTCGCCTGTGTATTTAATGTACATAAATATCGATCATATCGTAAAATATACCCGTTCGCTCAACTGGCTTATTTCAGCAATTTTTCTTTGCGCAATTGTTGTGATGAGCATAATCGGTTACAGACTCGGTGTTAAAATCGAGGAGTCACAGAAAACTCAGCGCAGATTTTTTCAGAATTCTTCTCACGAACTCAAAACCCCTCTTATGGCAATTCAAGGCTATGCCGAGGGCATTGAAATGGATGTTGTAGATCCGCAAAATGCCGCAGGCATAATTATGCAGGAAACCGAGAGAATGACAGGTCTTGTTGAGGAAATTCTTTCAATTTCAAAAATCGATTCACGACATTTTAAGCTTGACCTTGTAAAGCTTGACATAAAAGAGGTTCTTTACGATTGTTTTCGATCACTTGATGCTGTTCAGCAGATGAACGGCATAAGCATTGTGCCTGAATTTCCCGATGAAGAAATTTATGTGAAATGTGATGAAGATCAAATGGCAAGGGCATTCCGAAATATCATAATAAACGGTCTGAAATATTCAAAAAAGAAAATTACTGTTGCCTGCGAAACCAATCAGAAATATGTTTATATCAGGTTCAAGGATGACGGTAACGGTATAAACCGTGATGATATTGAACATATCTTCGACAGATTCTACAAAGGCAGTGACGGCGGAACGGGCATCGGTCTGTCGCTTGCAAATGAGATTATACATCTTCACAAGGGCAGCGTAACAGCGTATAACTACCTTGACGGTGCCGTATTTGAAGTGAAACTGCCGATTATTGACTGATTATTTGTGCAAATTGCTGAAAATACAAATAATCGCTTACTTGTGACATTTTTGTGATGCTTTTTGACGAATTTTGTGGTATTATGGTAATGCGTTTGCAATATATAATATTTGGTTAACGAATTTATAATTGGATAATTAATATACAGATATATAATGAGGTGCAGCTATGAACAGCAGTGTGCTGGCTTATCTTGAAAACTCAGCCGAATACTTTCCCGAAAAATGTGCGGTAACTGACGAAAAGGTTTCCTATTCATATTCCGAGCTTGTAAAACTCAGCTCATCTGTCGGAACCGCCCTTTCTGAACTTATCGCATCGGGAGATGCAGTAGGCATATATATGGAAAAATGCGCCGATGCGGTAGCGGCATTTTTTGCAACCGTTTACGCAGGCGGATTTTATTCTGTTCTCAACACGGAGCTTCCGCAGAACAGACTTCAGACCACAGTTTCCGTACTTAATCCAAAGGTGATTGTAACTTCTGAAAGCTTGCTTGAAACAGCGAAAGAATATTTCTCTGAAAGAAAAATTGTGACCTTTGAAGATTTGGCAAAATCGGAACCTGATTATGCAAAGCTTGGCGAAATCCGCAGCCATAAAATTGACACAGATCCGCTCTACATCAACTTCACTTCCGGTTCAACAGGCACTCCAAAGGGAATTGTTGTGTGTCACAGAAGTGTAATTGACTTTATTGACCATTTTACCGAAATATTCGGCATTGATAATAACGATGTAATAGCAAATCAAGCACCGTTTGATTTTGATGTGTCCGTCAAGGATATCTATTCGGCTGTTAAAACAGGCGCAACTCTTGTTGTTGTGCCGAGGAGAATGTTCTCCGCTCCTGCCGAACTCATTGATTTCATATGTGACCGCAGGATTACTGTTATGATATGGGCTGTTTCGGCTCTCTGCCTTATCAGCACATTCCATGCGCTTGACTACAGAACTCCCGAAACCGTTAATAAGATTCTTTTCAGCGGTGAGGTTATGCCGCTCAAGGCGCTTAAAAATTTCCGTTCACATCTTCCAAATGCAAAGTATGTCAACCTTTATGGACCGACTGAAATCACCTGTAACTGCACATACCATATTCTCGACAACGACTGCGACTATGCAGACGGTATTCCGATAGGCAAACCGTTCCCTAATGAAGATGTTATTCTTCTTGATGAGAATAATAACAGAATTTCAGAGGTTGGCAAAGTCGGTGAAATCTGCGTGAGAGGTACTGCTCTTGCACTCGGTTACTACTCAAATCCCGAACAGAATGCAAAGGCTTTTGTTCAGAATCCGCTTAATCCGTACTATCCTGAATTAATTTACAGAACAGGTGACCTTGCAAGATACAACGAAAACGGTGAACTTGTTTTCAGCGGAAGAAAGGATTTTCAGATTAAATATATGGGACATCGCATAGAGCTTGAGGAAATCGAGCGTGAGATGTCGGCTGTTGACGGTGTTGAGCAATGCTGTTGTATTTTTGATGAGAAAAAATCAAGGCTCAAGGGCTTTTTCGTAGGCTCAATTGAAAAGGACGAGCTTGCCGCATCAATGTCAAGAGATTTGCCTGCGTTTATGGTTCCGGGCGTTATCCGCAGGGTTGATGAAATGCCGCTAACAAAGAACGGCAAAATTGACCGTAAAAAGCTTGCTGAAATTGCAGGGGGCAGAAGAAAATGAACGAAATATTAAAGCAGAACAAAACTGCATTCTATGTTTTTGATGTAAAAACTCTCAAAGACAGAGTAGCATATCTCAGAAAAATGCTTCCCGAAGATGTTGCAATCTGCTATGCAATTAAGGCGAACACATTTATTACGGCAGAACTTGAAAATGATGTTGACCGCTTTGAAATCTGCTCACCGGGTGAGGCTGAAATCTGCGATTTACTTGATATTCCCGACAAAATGATGGTGATTTCGGGTGTGTACAAAACTCCCGAAGTTATGGAAAATATGGTTGCAAACGGAAAATGTGACAGAATATTCACCGTAGAGTCACTTACACAGTTTAATCTTTTCAAAGAATTATCCGAAAAATATAAAAAGAAAATTTCTTTGCTTTTAAGACTTACAAACGGAAGTCAGTTCGGAATTAATTCCGATGAAATCGAAGAAATTATTTCAAAAAGAAACGAATTTGAATATCTCGACATACTCGGTATTCAGTTCTTTTCAGGAACACAGAAAACCTCTCTCAAAAAACTCAAGAGAGAAATTGACAAACTTGACAATCTTCTTATTCTTCTCAAAGAGAAATATGATTATACCGCAGAAGAGCTTGAATACGGCACAGGATTCCCTGCAGCCTATTTCAAGGAAGATACCATAAATGAGGACGAGCTTATCGGCGGATTTGCACAGCTTTTGAATGAGATGACTTCAAAGCCGAAAATCACGCTTGAGCTCGGACGAAGCATTGCCGCAATCTGCGGTAAATACTACACGCATATCGTTGATAAAAAGTGCAACAAAGGGGAGAACTACCTTCTTGTTGACGGCGGAATGAACCATATTGTGTACTACGGTCAGCATATGGCAATGAAACAGCCGTACCTTTCGGTTTGCGGAAAAGAAACCGAGCCGTGTACCGAATCATGGAATATCTGCGGTTCGCTTTGTTCAATGAATGATATAATCGCAAAACAGATTTCTTTGCCTGATATTGAAATCGGTGATATAATTTGTTTTGAAAACACAGGTGCTTATTGTATGACAGAGGGAATTTCTTTGTTTTTAAGTCGTGACATTCCCTCGGTTTATATAAAAAAGGAGGACGGAACATACCTTTGCGTCCGTGATTCCTTTGAAACATTTAATTTAAACAAACCCAATTACAGAAAGGAAACGAATTAAAATGGATGAACTTATTGAGATTTTAGAGGACATTAAACCGGATGTAGATTACGAAGGCTGCGAAAACCTTATTGACGGTCACTATCTTGACTCTCTTTCAATCATTTCTCTTATTGCTGAGATTGAGGACGCTTTTGATGTGACAGTTCCTGCAGTGGAAGTTGTTCCTGCAAACTTTAATTCAGTAAAGGCAATGTGGAGTATGATTGAAAGACTCCAAGAGGAGGAATAAGATGGATCTTCCATCATTACTGATGGCGGGCAGTCTTGACACGCTGACCTCATATTTTTCGGTAGCGTTTCTTGCCATTTTTCTGCCTGTTTCAGTTGTTGTGTATGCCGTCATTCCGCAAAAAGCAAGAAAGTATTTTCTGCTTATTGCAAGTTTTGCTTTTTTTTGGCTGATAAGCGGTCAGTTGATTGCCTATTTGTGCCTGATAATAATGGGCGTCCATTATTTCGGCTTGTGGCTTGACAGGATTCAAACGCAAAAAAGTGCGGCACTAAAGGCTGTGCCTAAGGAGGAGAAAAAGGCTCTTAAAAAGGTATATCTCCACCGCAGTCGCAGAGTTCTGTTGTTTGCCGCCGTACTTATGATAGGCGGTCTGCTTGTAATCAAATACTCACCGTTTTTTACAACAAATGTAAATTCGCTGTTATTGCTTTTGAATATTCCGATTCAGTTTGATATTCCGAGTTATATAATGCCGATTGGTATTTCATTCTTTACTTTGCAGGCTGTATCGTACCTCTTTGATGTTTACCGAGGACTTATTAAAGCCGATGACAACATATTAAGACTTGCGTTGTTTATGTCTTTCTTCCCACAGATTGTAGAAGGTCCTATCTGCCGTTACGGTCAGACAGCCAATCAGCTGTGGAATGTAAAGCAAATTGAGTTTGAAAATTTAAAACTCGGTGCAGTCCGTATTCTTTTCGGTCTTATGAAAAAACTCGTAATCGCTGACAGACTTAATCCTATGATTAAGCAGATTTTCAGCCATTACGATGACTATCAGGGCGGAATAATCGCTCTCGGAGCAATTGCCTATACAATTCAGCTCTATTGCGATTTCTCCGGTACAATGGATGCCGTAATGGGTGTTGCTCAGATTTTCGGCGTTACAATGCCCGAAAACTTTCAAAGACCTTTCTTTTCAAAATCAATTTCAGAATTTTGGAAAAGGTGGCATATTACACTCGGCACATGGTTCAAGGATTATATCTTCTATCCCGTCACCATGTCAAAGCCGATGAAAAATCTTACATCTTCCGCACGCAAAAAGCTCGGCAACCACTTTGGTCCGTTGCTTGCGGGAAGCATAGCGTTGTTCTGTGTATGGTTCTGCAACGGACTGTGGCACGGTTCTGCGTGGGGTTACATATTCTTCGGTATGTACCACTTTGTGCTTATTCTGTCGGGTAACATCATTGCCCCTGCGGTTACCGCATTCAATAAAAAGCTTCACATCAATTCCGAATGCTTTGCGTACAAAGTGTTTCAGATGGTTCGTACAGGCATACTTGTTGTTATCGGCGAAATGTTTTTCAGAGCAGAAAGACTTACAACAGGTCTTTCAATGTTCGGAAAAATGGTGACCGATTTCAGCTTTTCAAGCCTTAACTATGAGCTTATGAAAAAGCTGAAAATTGATATGCATGATGTTATGATCGTGCTTATTGCGCTTGCTTTTATTTTTGTAATCAGTGTTCTCAATGAAAAGGGAATATGTGTGCGTGGTGCAATTGCAAAGAGAAATGTTGTTATAAGATGGGTGGCTGTTTACGCTCTTATTATGTTCATCATAATCTTCGGTGCTTACGGCAAGGGCTATGTTGCCGTTGATCCGATTTATGCGAACTTCTAAGGAGGTCTGATTATGAAGAAAATAATTAAGAGAATTGTCAGCTGTGTCCTGTTTGTTGCAATACTTCTCGGATTACTTCAGGTGTCCTCACTCGTATTTCAGCCAAAGTCAAATGACAAGGCATCGGGCATTCATTATCCGAGAGCAAACGGTATTTTCAGTGAACCTAAAGACAGTATTGACACTGTATTTATCGGTGACAGTGAGGTGTATCATTCGTTTATTCCGCTCAATATCTGGAGGGATTACGGAATTACCTCGTATGATGTTTCTTCTCCGTCTCAAAAGCTTGTGTACTCAATGGAATTTTTGAAAAAAACTTTTGAAAAACAAAGTCCGAAGATTGTATTCCTTGAAACCAATGCGATTTTCAGAAAATCTTATTTTGAGGATGAAATCACATATAAGGCAGAGCAGATTTTCCCTGTGTTCAGATATCATGACCGTTGGAAGAATCTTCAGCTCAAGGATTTTTCGGCTGCAGTTGAATATACTGCGAACGAGAATAACAAAGGTTATTACTTTACTAAAAAGTCTAAGCCTGCGACAGATAAGGCTATCAAGGAATATATGAAGTATTCCGATGTTTCTGCACCGATACTTTCTACCAACAAAAAGTATCTCAAAGAAATTGCGAAATTCTGTAAAAAGCACGGTACAAAACTTGTGCTGATAAGTACCCCAAGCACAAAGAACTGGAACTATCAGCGACATAATGCTATGGAAGCGGTTTCAAAGGATCTCGGTGTTGATTATATCGACACCAATTTGCTCCGTGACGATATCCCGATTGATTGGAAAAAGGATTCAAAGGATAAAGGCGATCACCTTAACTACAAAGGTGCTGTGAAGCTGACAAATTATATCGGAAAGTATCTTGACGATACAAAGCTCTTCAAAGATAAGCGTAACGATCCGTCATACGATAACTGGAATACCTGTCTTGATAAGTTTGAAAAGCAGGTCAAAAAGGGTACAAGTTCGGAAAACTGATTTATTTAGAATCTAAAATCTTTCCCCTGTGTTGCAATTCAATGCAGGGGAAAGAAATATTAAAAAACTTTTAAAAAAGTATTGACAAAATTACAGTTTTACCGTATAATCAATACTGCTCACGAAAAAAGTGAGAGATAAATGCGAGTGTGCTGGAATAGGCAGACAGGCACGTTTGAGGGGCGTGTGTTTCACGACGTACGGGTTCAAGTCCCGTCACTCGCACCATAAAAAGCAGTTGACACACATTTGTGTTGACTGCTTTTTATTTTTACCGTCAAGCGGTGTGACGGGACTTGAAGGCGACCGTTAAGAAAACAGTCCTGTGGACTGTTTTTAGGGAGAGCGTTGATGAAAGTATGACGATGAACAAGCCACATTGGCGAGGTTGTAAGTTTGACATATAGCAATCACCGTCACTCGCAGTTACCATTATAACAAATTGCAATAGGGAATATGACGGGACTTGTTTTTACCACATAATTTTTTTGTAGTCAATAAGGGCATTTATCGAACGCCCACAGGTAAAGTAACATATCTACAGCACCATACCTTGACAACCAAAATCCGTTGTGATAATATCGTTTTGGCAACGGGAGTCTATTAAACATATTTAATTTGGAGATATGAATTTATGAAAAAAGCAGTTTTATTTGACCTTGACGGCACATTGTGGCACACTTGTGATGTGATTTTGCCTGTGTGGAACGATATACTTAAAAAACATAAAGAAACAACAAAGCAAATCACACTTGAAGAAATGAACAGCTATATGGGAAAGACGGTTGAACAGATTGCGTCAATAATGTTGCCCGAGCTTCCGCTTGAAAATTCGGTCGCAATTGTAAAGGAGTGTTGTGCGGAACAGATTCCGTCACTTCGCAAAACGGGCGGTCATTTGTATGATAATCTTGAAAGTACACTTGAAATTCTTTCAAAGAATTATTTTCTCGGCATAATCAGCAATTGTCAATGCGGATATATAGAGGCATTTTTGTTTGCTCATAAGCTTGAAAAATATTTCTCCGATTTTGAAATGTCAGGCAGAACAAATCTGACAAAGGGAGAGAATATAAAGCTTGTTATGGAGCGTAACAGCATTGATAAGGCTGTGTATCTCGGCGATACAATCGGTGATCAAATTGCCGCAAAAGATGCAGAAATACCGTTCGTGTTTGCATCATACGGATTCGGCACAACGGAAAATCCCGAATATACAATCAGTTCGTTCAATGAATTGCCAAAAGTTGCAGAAAAAATTCTCGGCTGATTGCCAAATAGTAGGATGATGTCGGGATACAGCCTATCCCGATGTCATTCTTGTAAAAGCATAAAGTTTCAGTTTTTATGCGTTTTTTGCTGATAGAGAAAAAATTATGTAAGAAAATTGAAAAAACTTTCAAATATGTGTTGACAAGTTAAATGCCTTATGATATAATCTTGATTGTTGAGTTGAGAAACCGACAAAAATCTAATAAATGCGAGTGTGCTGGAATAGGCAGACAGGCACGTTTGAGGGGCGTGTGTTTCACGACGTACGGGTTCAAGTCCCGTCACTCGCACCATAAAAAGCAGTTGACACATTTGTGTTGACTGCTTTTTATTTTACCGTCAAGCGCTGTGACGGGACTTGAAGGCGACCGTTAAGAAAACAGTCCGGTGGACTGTTTTTAGGGAGAGCGTTGATGAAAGTATGACGATGAACAAGCCGCATTGGCGAGGACGGAAGTTTGACATATAGCAATCACCGTCACTCGCAAGTTACCGTTATATCAATTTGTATTAGTGAATATGACGGGGAGAGAGTAACCGTAAAAATAAAAGTGGATAGAAGAAACAACTGTTTTTAGGGAGAGCGTTGATGAAAGTATGACGATGAACAAGCCGTATTGGCGAGGACGGAAGTATGACATATAGCAATTTTTCTATTTCAACGGATAAAACCGTTTAAACGTTTGCCTGACACAGACAAACACAGCTCAATGTTTTGGCAACCAGAAAAAATAAAAATACGGAACAGATTTCTGCTCCGTAAAAATTATTTAAAGAATATCCAACCTTCAACCTTGTCGCCGTCAACCATAAAAGCTTTTTCTGCAATCTCCGCAAGCGGCGAATCACTGTAACTGTCCGAATAAAAATTGTCAATTTTTCCGTCAGGAAAAGCCTCATAAAATCGCTTTACCTTTTCCTTGCCGTGACAGTTTACACCCGAATATTTTCCGCTGTGCATATCTACCTTTGACGCCATAAGGTTTTTTATTTTGAGCCTTTTGCAAACGGGTTTCAGCAAAAATTCGGGTGATGCCGAAATAATTACATCATCATCTTTCTTTTGCTCAAGGTAAAACGGTTTTATATTTCCTATGTATTCCTTCCAGAAATCATTTACATCCTTTTCAGTATCGCAATAGGTAAGAAATCTGTACATTTTTTCTTTAAAATCAGTTTTTGTACCTTTTTTGAATACATAGAATTTTAAAAATGCTCCCAAAAGCGATGGGGCAAGAGTGAGTATTTTTTTATGCCTTTTAAGGCAGAATAAATAGAAGTCGGCTGTTGAGTCCCCGTAGTAAATCGTTTTGTCAAAATCGTAAACATTCATAATATGCAAATTCCTTTTTAGTTTTGCAAATAATTTTTGACATTCAATTCTTAACAGAAGAGAACATCTGCACTATGATTATAATATGAGAAGAAAATTTTTGCAACATTTCCCGTTAATAAGCTCATTTTGGCTGATTATCCAAAGAATATACCGTTATTCTGTTGCTTTTAACTCTGTTTTGTTGTACAATATACTATGTATTATTGTATAAAGGAGAAAATCCGTGTTTGGTTATTTGCAGATTCAAAAGAGCGAACTGCTTGTTCGTGAATCCGAGGCTTATAAGGCTGTGTATTGCGGTCTTTGCAGGCAAATGGGTAAGGATTACTCCGTGTTTACAAGATTTACGCTAAGCTATGACTGCACATTTTATGCAATGCTTTTAATGTCGCTTAACCGTTCATGCAAAGGCTTTAAAGACGGCAGATGTACCTGTAATCCTCTTAAAAAATGCAAGTTTGCAACAGATTCGGGTGACGCATACAGAAAGGCTGCCGCATTTTCAATGATATCGGTTTATTATAAAATCATTGATGATATTCAGGACAGCGGATTTTTTAAAAAGCTGTTGTGCAGAATCATAAAGCCTTTCTTTTCTCATCAGAGGAAAAAGGCGGCAGATAAGTATCCCGATATGGACAAAGCGGTTTCTGATATGATGAAAATGCAGTATGATGCAGAACATTCGGAAAAGCCGTCTGTAGATATGTCGGCTCATCCAACGGCATTAATGCTCGCTGCTGTATTGTCGGCTGAGGCTCATGATGAAATTCAAAAAAGAGTTCTCTATGAATTCGGCTATCATATCGGCAGGTGGATTTATCTTGTCGATGCCGCAGATGATATAGAAAAAGATATCAAATCAAACGGATTTAATCCGTTTGTAAACAAGAAAACAGGTGAGGTAAAATCATCGGATTTTATAAAAGCGGTGCTGAATCAGTCACTTGCAAGGGCATATGATGCCTACAATCTTTTGAACTTTACCGACTTTAAGGGAATTTTAGATAATATGATGCTTTTGGGATTTCCTGCATCACAAAACAGAGTAACAAGCAAACTTGATACGGAGGTCAATAATGAATAATCCATATGAGGTTCTCGGTGTGTCTGAAACAGCTACCGATGAAGAAGTAAAAGCAGCGTACAGAAACCTTGCTAAAAAATATCATCCCGATAACTACACCGACAGCCCTCTTGCGGATGTTGCGGAGCAGAAAATGAAGGAGATTAATGAGGCATACGATATGATTAATCAGATGCGTCAGAAGGGTAAGGGTACAGGCTCAACAGGCAGTTCGTCATATAACGCAAATTCTTCAAGCTCACAGTTTTACAATGTAAGAATTTACATTCAGAGAGGACTTCTTGATCAGGCCGATCAGATTCTTGAAAACACAGCACAGTCGATGAGAACTGCCGAATGGCATTATCTCAAGGGCATGATTGCATACCGCAGAGGTTGGTCTGAACAGGCTTTTTCATATTTCACAACTGCGTGCAATATGGATCCCAACAACACGGAATACCGAGCCGCTCTTAACAATATGCAGAGCCAGAGAGCATACAACTACGGCGGTTATACTCAAACAAATCCTAACGCAACAGGTTCATCCTTCTGCGATGTTTGTGCAGGAATGATGTGTGCAAACTGTTTGTGTGATTGTTGCAGAATGGGATGTTAATATGAAGAAAAACGGTATCAAAAAGGGGACAATGCGTATTGCGGTTTGCGGAATTATTGCGGCGCTCTCACTCGTTTTTATGATGATGACATCTCTCGTTCCAATCGGAACATACGCTTTGCCCTGTCTTGCAGGAATTCTCATTTCCTGCATAGTTGTTGAATACGGTTATGGATGGGCAATTGGTGTGTTTTGTGTAACTGCCGTGCTTTCAACGCTCCTTGCCGGCGATAAAGAGGCTGTTATATATTTCATTGCACTTTTTGGCTATTATCCGATTTTAAAGGGCGCTTTTGAATTTAAAATCAAAAACAGGGCAGTTCAATACATACTCAAGTTTGCGGTATTTAATGTTGCCGCCATCGGTTCGTTCTTTGTCGCAACATGGCTGTTGTCAATTCCGACAGATGAATTTACCGTTTTCGGTTTTTATGTTCCGTGGGTATTTTTGATTGCCGGAAATATTTTCTTTTTGCTCTATGATTATGCAATTACCGTATTTGTTATGCAGTATGTTCGCAGATTAAGAGGTAAAATATTCGGTAATTTTCACAAGTAATTATAATTCAAAGAAGTTTTGAGAAGGTGGACCTAAATGAAAAAGCAAAAATTGTTTGTCCGCATAGTCTGCATAGTCCTTGTGGTTCTTATGGCAGTATCGGTAGGTGCTGTTGCAATAACTGCATTTTCGGCTAATGCGGCTCAATCAACCGAGGAGGTTTCCGCAAGCGTATCAGCAGGCGCATCAGGCTATATAAATGCGTCGTATGTAAATCTGAGAAGCGGTGCAGGCACGAATTATTCGGTTATAACCTGTATGGCAAAGAACACAAAATTTACTTTTGTTGACGGAAAGCTCTATAACTCAAAGTGGTACAAAATCAAGCTTAAATCAAATTCAAAGACAGGCTATGTTACAAAGGAATATGTTGCCGTAAGTTCTTCGACAACGGCATCAAGCGTAACAGGCTATGTTTCTGACGATTATGTAAATCTCAGAAGCGGAGCAGGCACAAATTATTCTGTTGTTGATTGCCTGAGAAAGAACACTAAGCTTACTTTTGTAAGCACTTCACTCTACAATTCCGCCTGGTATAAGGTTAAGGTTACTTCAACTGCTAAAACAGGTTACATAAAGAAAGACTATGTAAAAATGAACAGTTCAACCCAACCTGCAACAAAGGCAACACAACCCGCAACTCGGCCGACTGCGTCAGCGTCAACTGTAAGTGGTTATATAACAGACGATTATGTAAATCTCAGAAGCGGTGCCGGTACAAGATATTCTGTCGTTGAGTGTATGCGATTGAATACAAAGGTTACTTTTGTAAGCACAAAGCTTTATAACAATGATTGGTATAATATTAAGCTTACATCAAATTCAAAAACAGGCTATGTAAAAAAAGACTATGTTAAGATGAACGGTCAGACACAGCCTACAACGACTCAGCCTACAACCGCAAAACCGTCAACAGGTTCATCTGTTAAACTTTCCGTATCAAGCAAATCAATTTTCACAGGCAACAGATTTGCAATTACTGCAACAGCGTCCGGAAGTGTTTCATGGTCAAGCTCAAATACAGGAGTTGCAACCGTAGACTCTCGTGGTATTGTAACAGCCAAGAGAGCAGGCTCTGCAACAATTACTGCGAAAAGCGGTTCGCATTCTGCAACCTGCAAAATTACCGTAAAATCCGGCTCATCGGTAAATATATCCAACAGCAATGTAAATCTTCCGTGGCAGAAGTCAATGCTTTTGAAATCAATAACAAGCGGTGTCACATGGTCAAGTTCAAATACGAAAATCGCAACAGTTAAGAACGGTGTAGTTGACACGGTAGGCAAGGGCTATGTAACAATCACAGCCTCAACATCATACGGTGCGGCAACCTGTCTTATCCATGTTATGCCGAGGGAAAGCGTGCGTTTCTGCTATGCGTCACCAAACTCTGCTCCGCTTAATTCAAATGTAAGCTTTAAGGCTATTACCGACACAGGCAGGGTAGGCGTGTATTTTGTAGTTACAAACGGTTCAACCTCTTATAAGGTAACCGCAACAAGCAAGGTTAAAGACGGTAACTCCTATATCTGGACAGGTACACAAAAGCTTTCAAAATCAGGCAAATGGTCTGTAAAAGCATATTCTAAATTTAAAACCGAATCAAAGTATTACACCACGGCAGGCGGCGGTGAGGGCGAGGTGTTTGTAACCTCAACAACCAATAAAACCACCACAGCTTGTGCCGAACGCAGAGCGAGTGACGAGGTAATCAAGCTTATTGCAAACTATGAGGGATTTCTCTCAAAAGTCACAGCAGACAGCATTACAACCGATCCTACACTCGGTTACGGCAAGGTTGTAATTTCAGGCGAACAGTTCTACAACAACATAACTTCAAATCAGGCATATGCTTATCTTTGCCAGACCGTGAACAAGGGCGGATATACCACCACAACAAATTCCTACCTTGTAAATAACGGTATAAAGTTCAATCAGCGACAGTTTGACGCACTTGTGTGCTTTGCATACAATGTAGGCAGCGGTGTGTTCTACAATGACTCCGAACTCCAGTCTGTTCTCTTGAACACAGGTTCAAGCGGTACTATCAAAGCAGGCGCTTCGGGTACGGTTACAGGTTCAGATGTAAACCTCAGAAGAGGTGCAGGAACTAACTACTCCGTTGTTACCCGTATGAACTACGGAACAAAACTTAAATTTGTTGACGGAAAGCGTTATAACACAAACTGGTATAAAGTTAAGCTTTCAAACGGCACAACAGGATATATCCACAAGGATTATGTTTCTGCTTCGGGCGGTTCAAGAGATTTGAATAATGTCAATAAGCAGAACCTTATTGATGCACTTTTGCAGTACCACCATGCGGCAGGTTCTTGCTATTGGGGACTTTTGTACAGAAGAGTTGACGAGGCGGAAATCTTCCTCTACGGCGATTATGACCGTGACGGTCAGCACAATTATCACAAATTTCATTTCTCATGTTACTCAAACCCGAGTTTCGGTATATGATATTAATTTTTGCAAAGAAGGTCTTAAAATGAAAAAAATAGGTTTCATAGGTGCAGGCAATATGGCAACAGCCATTATAAAAGGACTTATGGCACAAAACGACGGCAAGGCTGATTTTATCAATGTTTTTGATGTAAGCGAAGAAAAGTGTGCCGCTATGAAAAATATGGGTGCAAATGTAATGACATCTGCCGATGAAATAGCAAAGAACAGTTCAATTGTTGTTCTTGCAGTCAAGCCGCAGAATTATCCCGAAGTTCTTGAGTCCCTCAAAAACAGCATTACAACAGCCAAAACCGTAGTATCAATTGCCGCAGGCATATCTATTGCATATGTAAGAAAAGGTCTTGAGTGTGACTGCCCTGTTGTAAGGGTTATGCCTAATACGCCTCTCTTGCTCAAAAAGGGTGCAACAGCTCTCTGTCCGTCTGAGAATATCAGCGATGATGACAAAACAATCGTTTACAATATGTTTGCTGGCAGCGGTGTTTGCGAATATATTGACGAAAGCCATATGAATGAAATAATTGCGGTAAACGGCAGCAGCCCTGCTTATATTTATCTTTTTGCAAAGGCTATGGCTGATTACGCAAAGAATTGCGGAATCGACTATGACAAGGCCATGAACCTTGTCTGTGCAACTCTTGAGGGTTCGGCAGCAATGCTCCGTGACAGCGGTGAGCCTGTTGAAACACTCATAGACAGGGTTTGCTCAAAGGGAGGCACAACAATTGCCGCTATGGATAAGCTTAAAGAACATGGTTTCTATGAGGCTGTTCTTGACGGCATGGACGCTTGTACAAAGAGGGCAGAGGAGCTTGGCAAATAATTTTGCCTTAACATAAAATGAATACATTCCTCATATATTTTAACGGACAACCAATGAGAGGAATGTATTTTATGAAAAGCATTGTATTTTCTTTTAAAAAGCGTTATCTTTTTCGCAGATCAAAGGGAATTTCACCGTCTGATGTCAGATTTTTTATAAGGCGATATTCCGTGGTGCTTATCTTTGTTTCGGCTTTTCTTACCGGACTTGTTTTCGGTTCAATTTATGCATCCAAAGCCGATAAGCAAATGCTTGATTCCCTTGATTTTCTGTTTACTACAAATCTTGATGCAAGGCTCGGTCAGAATGCCGTCAGCACATTTTGCGCCTGCTTTGCATCTGATTTTATATTTCTCACAGTTGTATTCCTCTTGGGACTTGCACCGTGGGGAATACCGTTTTTGCCGTTTGTTTCAGCATTTAAAGGCTTTGGAACAGGACTTACTGCGGCATATCTTATTATTACATATTCACTTAAAGGAGCAGGTTTTTATCTGCTTGTTGTGTTGCCGGGAACATTTTTGTTCTGTCTGGCACTTGTAAAGCTGTCGGCATATGCTTTTGAAATTTCAAAACAGATGTTTTTCAGCTTAATCGGTCATTCTCATCAAACAAATTCTTTGAAAAATGAGGTGATTGATTTTTGTTCCCGATCTGTTTCGGCACTCATAATGACCTTTTGTTCAACCTTGCTGGACACGGCTTTGTGGTGCTTGTTTTCGGGAGCGTTCAATTTTTAATTTTGGAGGGCGCTATGGCATCGGAAAAGAACGCTGTAGCATTGACAGGATTTTTCTCGTCATTGTTTCACAATTTACCACGACTTTTGCTAACGAATGTGCTTTTTGCATTGCCGTTTGCCGTAATATTCGGAATTTTCTTTTTGATTAATACACTTACGGGTATTAATTCAATGTTTATATATTTTCTTACGATAATTCCGCTTTTTCCGTTTTATGCCGGCGTAACTCAGGTTACTTCCCATATGGTAAGGGGAGAGGAAAATGTTGATGTTTTCTCAAATTTCATCGGCGGAATAAAGGAAAATCTGCTCAGATTTCTCATACACGGCGTTGTGATGTATGCCGCTGTTTTTATCAGCTACTACTCAATTGTTCTTTATCTCGGACTCGGTTCAAAGAACGGAATGTTTTATGTTCCGCTTGTTATTTGTATTTTAATTGCAATTTTCTTTCTGTTTATGTTCTTCTATGTTCCGCCTATGACGGTTACTTTTGATATCAAGATGAAGGATATTTACAAAAACAGCGCACTTATGACAATCGGTGAGCTTAAACACAATCTGTTTGCAGTTTTCGGAATTTTTATTTTATTCCTTGTTTGCGCAACGGTGCTTATGTGCAGTTTTACTCCGGTACTGCTCATCATTTTCACAATTGTTCTTGCATTGTTCATTGTTCCGTCAATTCTATCTTTTATAATCAATTCTGCAGTTTATAAGAATATGTATTCAATGATTGTTGACAAGGATTCAAAGAGCAAAACAATTGATAAGAAAATGGAGAACAGACGCAAAGGTCAGTTCCGTGATGATGAAGAGCCTGTTGCGGAAGATTATTCGGATCTTGAAATTGATGAATCGGCTGACGGTGATGAATTTATTTTCTATAACGGAAAAATGATGAAAAGAAGTTATCTTTTAAAGCTTAAAAAAGAGGCTGAAGAAAGGAAGAACGCAAAATGAGCGGTAAACACGCAGTTAAAAGTTCAAAAAAATCATTGATAATAATTATTTGTGTTGTTGTACTTGTTGCAGTAATTGCAGGTGCGGTTATCCTGTTTATGAATCTTTCGGGTAAAAATAATAATTCGGCAACAACAGTACCGACTGCGGCTGCTTCAACAACCGCCGATAATACAAACTCAACACAGAATGTTTCCGACTCTGTATCCGAAACCACACAGCCTGCAACCAAATCGGGTGAAGCTTCACAAGAGCCGACAGAACAGGGATACACAGCCGAAACATCTGCAAATGACAGTGAAATTGTTGTTCCGACAATCAGCGGAGAGAAGCAAAAGCCAAAATTCAGTGCAACTCTTATTCCGTACTATGCAAAAGACGAAAATTCTTCTGAAGAATATTCTTTGAGAGATCTTTTCGGCTCTGCTTATTCAGGCGGCGGATTTACTTTTAATGAGGACGGAACATTCATTGACGGAATCACAAGTGCCTCGGCAAATTCGGGTGCGTACATCGTTGAGGGCGACTCCGTTATAATAACATATTCCAACGATAAAAATGTTATTGCTGCCGTAACCAAATGGAACGGTGATGTTCCTGCTGAAATTACCGTAAACTACGGCGGAATTATTGTATCCTTTAAGTAAAATATCGGTGATTAAATGAGTAAAAAATCTGTTAAAAAGCCTGACTATGCAAAATTTGAGGCTAACAGGGCTGTAAAAAAGAAGAATAAGAAAAAGAAAACAACAGCAATCGTTTCATCGGTTATTGCCGCCTGCGTATTTATCATTGCGGCAATCGTTGCCGTTAATGTGCTTTCACCGTCAGTAACCGCCGAGCTTACCTCATCTGCATGGGTTCCCGAAGGTGCTAAGAATGCGAGCGGTGATGAGGTTGAAATGAGTGAGGTTTACAACACAAATTACAGCGCTTATCAGGGTTCTATGTCATTTTCAGATGACGGCACTTTTACTTTATGGCTTTCGCCGGGAAGTCCGGATGACGGAACTCACAGCGGAAAATATACCGTGTCAGCTTCGGACAAAGTCAATTTGTCATTTGATGACGGAACAAATACTTCCGCCGCACTCACACAAAAGAACGGTAAAATTTCGGCTGTTGTGCTTAAATATAACGACTATGAAATCACATTTGTAAAACAGTGAATACTTAAAAAACAAAAGATATACGGTAAAATTTTCTGCCGTATATCTTTTTTATTTTTCTATATTCCGTCAAACAGACTTAGCTGTTCGGTTTTGCTTTCAAACTTATGCAAATACGAAAACACATTTTCAACTCCGAACATAATTCCGTGATTTCTGCAAACTTCTGAAATCCTGTTCATCAGAACATTATTGTTACTGCTTGTAAGCTGATATGAATTTCCGTATGTATAAATGTATCGTTCCTTCATATTCGGAAAGTGTTTGTCAAGCCGGCTGTAAAAATATTCTCTGTCACCGTCACGCAGAGTAAGACCTATGCCAAAGCATATTATTCCACGAACCTTTGCGTCAATACAATACTTTAAAAGTTCGTCGATATTTTCTTTTGTATCATTTATAAACGGTAAAAACGGAGAAAGCCACACAACACTCGGAATACCGTTTTCATGAAATGCCTTGAGTGTTTCAAATCTTTCTTTAGTAACGGAAACATTCGGTTCAATTATTCTGCAAAGGCTTTCGTCTGCCGTTGTAAGCGTCATCTGTAACACAGCCTTGCTTTTATCGTTTATTTTCGTAAACAGGTCAATATCTCTCATAACAGATGCCGACTTTGTATGTACGGTTACACCGAATCCGTAGCGGTTGATTATTTCAAGACATCTTCGTGTCAGTTTCAGTTCTTTTTCAAGGGGAATGTACGGATCGCTCATCGCACCCGTACCAATCATACATTTTCTGCGTTTCCTTTTTAAAGCGTTTTCAAGCAATTCCGGGGCATTTTCTTTCACCTCAATATCTTCAAATCGGTGATTCATCTGATAGCATTTACTGCGTGCGTCACAATAAATGCATCCGTGTTGACATCCTCTGTAAATGTTCATGCCGTTTGCGGCAGATAAAATTCCTTTTGCTTTGACCTTATGCATATAATCCTCCGCTTATTGTTTGGCATCGACAAACCACCTGTTTTCCTCCAAAAACAGGTATCGTTCTTTGCCGAGAATATGGCAGGTGTAGCGTATTCCCGCACCGCCTGCTTTGAGAGACGCCGCATACCGCACATCGGAAATTTTGTCAATGCGGTATCTTCTTCCGTCATCCCACACAATATATTCGGGGATAAGATCTCCGTCACAATCAAATGTGGCAGTAACTTTAACATACTTTTTCATAGCTTGTTACCTCCCTTAAAATCAGAGAAACATCTTTAATTTTTCGCCTAAGATGCATCGTTATCATAAATATCCGACAGGATGAATTGTATGATCCTCCTTTGGGTTAAAATCCGAAAGCTCCTTGTCATCGAGCAAAACGGCAGGGCGAACAGCATAATTGCCGAATCGCTTTTTTAATCTGTCAAGTGTTTTGTCAAGCTGTTCGTTCTGAATAAGTCGCTTTTCATCACGCAAAAGGCTCATCTGGTGCGGCTGATCATCGTGAATAAAATCCGTAACGCTTACCCCGATACTTCTCAGCGGCTTTTCCATTTTATAGCTTTTTTTGAAAAGCTCAATAGCCGTATTTGTTATATCCTTTGTAAGATTTGTGTGGATTTCCGTTGTGTGCTGTCGGTTAAATGACATCAGCTCGTTGTCACGAATCGTAATGCAAACCGTTTTTGCCATAAACCCCTGTTCACGCATTCTTCTGCAAACGCTGTCACACAAAACGAATATAACCTGTTTTACATCGTTAAAGGTTACCATATCTTTCGGAGTTGTGGTTGAGTTACCGATTGACTTTACCTCGCTGTTTTCGTTCATATGGGCAACAGGGGAAGAGTCGTATCCGTTTGCAAAGCCGTAAATTAGGTCACCCCATTTTCCAAGATATGACCGCAACAGTGTAACATCTGCGGTTGCGATATCTCCAATCGTATAAATGCCGATAGATTCAAGCTTTCTGCCCGTTGCTCTGCCAACATACAAAAGGTCTTTTGCAGGACAGCTCCACACAATATCTCTGTAATTTTCCCGTGTGATTTCCGTTATAGCGTCAGGCTTTTTATAGTCACTTCCGAATTTGGCAAAAATTTTATTAAAGCTGACTCCGATGCTTACGGTTATTCCGAGCTCCTGCTTTATACGGCGATTAATTTCGAGTGCAATCTCTTTGCCGTTCATATTCTTATTGTCGGTAACATCAAGCCATGCCTCGTCAAGTCCGAACGGCTCAATTTTGTCGGTGTATTCGCTGTAAATTCTCCTCGCCATTTTTGAAAATCGCTTGTACAAATCAAAGTGGGGAGGAACGGTTATGAGGTCAGGACATTTCTGCTTTGCCTGCCAGATTGCCTCACCTGTTTTTATATTATATTTCTTCGCAATCTCATTTTTAGCAAGAATAATTCCGTGCCGATTTTCCGCATCACCGCTCACGGCAACAGGTTTGTTTCTGATTTCGGGATGATGCAAACACTCAACGCTCGCATAAAATCCGTTACAGTCGCTGTGAAGAATAACCCTGTCCTTTTTATATTTGCTTTTGTCAACGGCACAATTAATATTCACAACGCATCACCTCGAACATTTGTTTTTATTTAATTATAGAACACTTGTTCTATAAAGTCAAGCGTAATTTTGTCGCTTGCGGCAAAAGAATCGGTGTATAATTTTGTTTGACTAAATAAAATTTTTAATGTTCAAAAATTTATTCTTGTAATTATTGACAAATATTGTTGAAAGTGATATTATTAGAATCAAATAAGATATAGCTGTCTTAAATAATGCAATAAATTTACAACGAATTTATTGTATGGTCGTGAGTTTACTTTTTCGCTTTTTTGAAAGGAGATTATTATGAGTATTAAAAAAATAAGTGCTTTATTACTTGCTGTATTATTAATTGCAAGCACCGCCGTTTTTTCTGTTTCAGCGGTGTCACGCAGTTATTCGTATATTTATAATTATGCGTTAAAAGTAAAGATGGATATTTCATCTACCGGTGGAAAAAAGCCGTACGCATATTACTATTATGACCATAGTTATAAGTTGGCAGAAGAAATTTTATCTTTATCGGAAGAAACAGAGAGTATAGAATTACAAAATAAATATGATGAATTAAAGGATTTTTATGAGAATCCGTGGATAAGCCCAAGTGGTGCCGGCTATACTTGCTATTATGCTGTTAATGAGAAAAACGATAATAACTGGTACTCTGACGAAATTTGGAATACATTTGTTGAAAAAAGAGAAAAGCTTTTTAATGCCCTTAGTGTTAACAATCCGAATTTTGAACTTAAAGAGTATGGCGAGGGAATTTTAGATAAAGATTATACTATTAAACAACAGAAATACATAAGTGAATGTTTCTATGAATTATTGGAAGTTTTTAATACAATGACCTGTCAGAATATTGTTCTCGGTGATGTTAACGGTGACGGAGTTGTTAATGTAGTAGATGCTACGCTTGTTCAAAAATATATAGTAGGTGAGGTTGATTTTAACTGTGCACAGAAGTTGAGAGCAAGAGTGAATTGGAATGCCTTTCCCATAACTGTCAAAGAGAGCACTACCATACAAAAATATATTGTCGGTTGTACAGATGTATATTTCTATACCGGTGGAATCGTTGAAAATGAAAGCGATTTTGCAACATCTTTGGATAACTGGGAGATTTGTTCTCAGTGGTAATTAAAGTTATATCAAAAAAGACTTCGTACTCTGTTGCGAAGTCTTTTTCTGTTTTAACATAACATTACGATTGATTACAGCTGTGTAACTGTCATTTACAAAAACGAGATATTGTGGTAGAATTTACAATGTTATATTATGTAAAAGTGTCGGATATTACAGATGTTTGTCCGAAAGCTATTTTGTATCGGAGGTTTTATTGATGGAAGCTTACAAAAAGGAATTCATTGAATTTATGGTTGATTGTCAGGTTCTCAAATTTGGCGATTTTGTTACAAAGAGCGGAAGAAAAACTCCTTTCTTCGTAAACACAGGTTTTTACAGAACAGGCGCTCAGCTCCGCCGTCTCGGTCAGTATTATGCAGAGGCTGTCAACAACAAGTTCGGTCTTGATTTTGATGTTCTTTTCGGACCTGCATACAAGGGCATTCCGCTTTCTGTTGCCGCAACTATCGCAATCAGTGAAAAATACGGTCAGGATATCCGTTATTGCTCAAACAGAAAAGAAGTTAAGGATCACGGCGACAAGGGCATTCTTCTCGGCAGTCCTATCAATGACGGTGACAGGGTTGTTATCATCGAAGATGTTACAACAGCAGGCACTTCAATTGAAGAAACTCTCCCGATTATCAAGGCTCAGGGCGATGTAAACCCAATCGGTCTTGTTGTTTCCGTTGACCGTATGGAGCGTGGCAAGGGTACAAAGAGCGCACTTTCCGAGATCGAAGAAAAGTACGGTCTTAAAACAACTGCAATCGTAACAATGGCAGAGGTTGTTGAACACCTTTACAACAAGGAATACAAGGGCAAGGTTATTATTGACGACAAGCTCAAAGCCGCTATTGACGCTTACTATGAGCAGTACGGCGTAAAGGAATAACAGCTTTTGATTATTAATATTAATCAGTCGGGGCGGTTTTATCCGCCCCCAAAGTTTGAAAAAACTTATTTTGCGGTGGGGATAATATGGCACGGACAACCGATAACGAACACAGCGGTCATCGTGAAAGAATGCGTAAAAAGTTCATAGAAAACGGCTTTGATGTGTTTGAAACTCACGAGGCTCTTGAAATGTTCCTTTACTATGCTATTCCGAGAAAGGACACAAATCCTCTTGCACATCGTCTGCTTGACCGTTATATCACTGTCGGCGGAGTGTGTGACGCTCCGATTGACGAGCTTATGAAGGAATTCGGTCTGTCTGAAAATGCCGCCGCATTGCTCAAAATGTTGCCCGAAATGGCAAGGCTTTATACCGAATCAAAGATGTCACATGATAATATCATCGACTATGAAAATCTCGGTAAAATATTTAAAGCAAAATTTATCGGTCGAACAAACGAATGTGTCGCTCTCATGCTCGGTGATGCAAAGGGCAAGATGATTTATTTTGATATAATTTCAAAAGGTTCACTCAATTCATCCGATATGCCCGTCAGAAAAATTGTTGATTTGTCACTTCGTCACAATGCCAAAACTGCGTTTATAGCACATAATCATCCCAGCGGAACGGCTCTGCCTTCGGGAAGTGACCTTGACACAACAATAGTTTTGAAGAGTACGCTTGCAACTGTCGGAGTTGAGCTTATCGACCATTTCATAATAACCGATGATGATTATGTTTCTCTCCGTGAAAGCAGGCTTGCGGGGAACATCTTCTATTATGAAAAGTAATAATGTTCTTTAAAAGAAACATTTGACAATTTAAAACATCTGTTCTATAATTAAAATCGAAATTTTGTTCGGATATGTTTTCTGTTACAGGACTTTTGTAATAAAGAGCCTTGTAACAGGAAACATAATAAAAAAATCCGTATTTGGAATGTGATGTGTATTATGGAATTTAAACTTCATTCAAAATATCAGCCGACAGGCGACCAGCCGCAGACAATCGAAAAGCTTGTAAACAGTATAAATGCAGGCAACCGTGAACAGACGCTCCTCGGTGTAACGGGTTCGGGTAAAACTTTTACAATGGCAAATGTTATTCAGAGGGTTCAAAGACCGACACTTGTGCTTGCACACAACAAAACTCTTGCGGCTCAGCTTTGCAGTGAGTTCAAAGAGTTCTTTCCGGAAAATGCGGTTGAATATTTTGTGTCATACTACGATTACTATCAGCCTGAGGCATATGTTGCACAGACGGATACTTATATTGAAAAAGACAGTTCAATCAATGACGAGATTGATAAACTCCGCCACAGTGCAACTCTTGCACTTTCCGAAAGACGAGATGTAATTATTGTTGCCTCGGTTTCTTGCATATACAGCCTGGGCGATCCTATTGACTACCGAAATATGGTAATCTCACTTCGTCCCGGAATGGAAAAGTCCCGTGATGAGCTTGTAAAAAAGCTTGTTGAACTGCAGTATGAACGCAATGATGTAAGCTTTACCCGTAATAAATTCAGGGTTCGTGGTGATGTGGTTGAAATTTTCCCTGCCGCATCAAACGATTCTATAATCCGTGTCGAATTTTTCGGAGATGAAATTGACAGAATTTCCGAAATCAATCCGCTTACGGGCGAACTCAAAGCTGTTCTGAAACATGCCGCAATCTATCCTGCGTCACACTACATTGTGTCGGGAGATAAGATGAAAAAGGCTCTTGCGGAAATTGACAGGGAGCTTGAGGAAAGACTTGCATATTTTCGTGAAAACGGAAAGCTCCTTGAGGCACAACGACTTGAACAGCGTACAAGGTACGATATGGAAATGTTGCAGGAAATCGGATTTTGTACGGGTATCGAGAACTATTCAAGAATAATGTCGGGCAGAGCGCCAGGCTCATCACCGTACACGCTTTTAAGCTATTTCCCCGATGATTTTCTGCTCTTTGTCGATGAGTCCCATGTAACGCTTCCACAGGTACGGGGAATGTTTGCGGGTGACTATGCAAGAAAAAAGAGCCTTATTGACTACGGTTTCAGACTTCCGTCTGCACTTGATAACCGTCCGCTCAACTTTGACGAATTCTATTCAAAAATAAATCAGGCTGTTTATGTAAGCGCAACGCCGGGCGATTTTGAGCTTGAAAAATCGGCTGTTGTTGCAGAGCAGATTATCAGACCTACAGGACTTCTTGATCCTGAAATTTCGGTAAGACCAACCGAAGGTCAGCTTGACGACCTTGTGTCAGAAATCAATATCCGTACAGCCAAAAATCAAAGAACACTTGTCACAACCCTTACCAAGAAAATGGCGGAAGACCTTACCGCATATCTTGAAAAGCTGGGTATCAGGGTTCGTTATATGCACCATGACATTGACACCGTTGAAAGAATGGAGATTGTCCGTGATTTAAGACTCGGAGAATTTGATGTTCTTGTCGGAATCAACCTTCTGCGTGAAGGACTTGATATTCCCGAGGTTTCTCTTGTTGCCGTACTTGACGCCGACAAAGAGGGATTTCTCCGTTCAACCCGTTCGCTTATTCAGATTGCCGGCAGAGCCGCACGAAACAGCGAGGGTATGGTTATTATGTATGCTGACAGCGTAACACCGTCAATGAAGGTTGCAATAACCGAAACACAGCGCCGCCGTGAAATTCAGAATAAATATAATGTTGAACACGGCATCGTTCCGAAGACTATTGTCAAAAAGGTCAGCGATATACTTGAAATTTCTACTCACGATGACAGTGAATTTAAGAATACAAAAAAGCTTTCAAAGGCACAAAAACAACAGTTGATAGAAAAACTGACAAAGGAAATGAAAGCTGCCGCAAAGTTGCTTGAATTTGAACACGCCGCATATCTGCGTGATAAAATCAAGAAACTGCGTGGTGAAAAATGATAAAGGAAGAGTAAAATGCCAAGAAAGAAAACCACCGATTATGATAATACCAGTATCACAACGCTAAAGGGTGCCGACCGTGTCCGTAAGCGTCCTGCCGTAATTTTCGGCTCGGACGGTATTGACGGCTGTCAGCACTCCGTGTTTGAGATTCTTTCAAACTCAATAGATGAGGCGAGAGAGGGTTACGGTAAAAAAATCACAGTTACACGCTATTCCGACGGCTCAATTGAGGTTGAAGATCACGGCAGGGGAATTCCCGTTGACTACAACGAAAACGAAAAGCGCTACAACTGGGAACTGGTTTTCTGCGAACTCTATGCCGGCGGCAAGTATAATAACAACGAGGGTGAAAGCTACGAATTTTCCCTTGGTATGAACGGCCTCGGTCTTTGTTCAACCCAGTACAGCTCCGAGTATATGGATGTTGATATTCGCCGTGACGGCTACCGATACACTCTCCGTTTTGAAAAAGGCGAGATTGTCGGCAAGCTCAAAAAAGAGCCGTACAGCAAAAAAGATACGGGTACAAAAATTCATTGGAAACCCGACCTCGAAGTCTTTACGGATATCGACATTCAGCCCGAATATTTTCTTGACATAATGAAAAGACAGGCTATTGTCAACGCAGGAATTGAATTTGTTTTCCGCAATCAGAACGGCAAAAGCTTTGATACAACAAGCTATAACTATGTAAACGGTATTGTTGATCATGTTGCCGAGGTAGTCGGTGAAAACGGACTCAGCTCAATTCAGCATTGGGAAACCGAGGTTAAAACCCGTGACCGTGACGATAAGCCCGAATATAAATGTAAAATGGATATCTCGGTTGCATTTTCAAATAAAGTGCATCTCACCGAATACTACCACAACTCAAGCTGGCTTGAACACGGCGGCGCTCCCGATAAGGCGGTGCGGAATGCCTTTGTTTACCAGATTGACAGCTATTTAAAACAAAATAATAAATATAACAAAACCGAAAGCAAAATCAAGTATGACGATGTTGAGGACAGCCTTGTGTGCGTTATTTCGTCTTTTTCAAGTGTTTCATCATATGAAAACCAGACCAAAAAGGCGGTTACAAACAAGGGTATTCAGGACGCTATGACTGCATTTCTCCGTCAGAGTCTTGAAGTCTATTTTATTGAAAATCCGCTTGAGGCAGAAAAAATCTGCGAACAGGTGCTTATCAATAAGCGCAGCCGTGAAAATGCTGAGAAAACACGACTTAACATAAAGAAAAAGCTTTCGGGCAATCTCGACATAACAAACCGTGTTGCAAAATTTGTCGATTGCAGAAGTAAAGACACGGAAAAGCGTGAACTGTTCATAGTAGAGGGTGACTCTGCTCTCGGTGCCTGTAAACAGGCAAGAAACCCCGATTTTCAGGCAATTATGCCAATCAGAGGTAAAATACTTAACTGCCTTAAAGCCGACTACGATAAGATTTTTAAGAGCGAAATCATTACCGATTTGCTCAAGGTTCTCGGTTGCGGTGTTGAGGTTAAGTCAAAAGCAAATAAGAATCTTTCAAGCTTTGATATGAACGCACTTCGCTGGAGCAAAATTATTCTCTGCACCGATGCCGATGTTGACGGCTTCCAGATCAGAACACTTTTACTTACCATGCTTTACAGACTTACACCTACACTCATTGAAGAAGGCAAGGTGTTTATTGCCGAATCGCCTCTTTATGAAATTACATCCAAAAACGATGTTTATTTTGCATACGATGAAGTTGAAAAGGATAAGTTCATTGAACAGCTCGGCAAGGAGAAATTCACAATTCAGCGTTCAAAAGGTCTTGGCGAAAACGAACCCGATATGATGAACCTTACCACAATGAACCCCGAGTCACGCAGACTTATCAAGGTTCTTCCTGCCGATGCAGAACAGACAGCGGAAATTTTTGATGTTCTTCTCGGTGACAATCTTCAGGGAAGAAAAGATTATATAGTAGAACACGGCAACGAATATATTGACCAGCTTGATGTAAGCTGATTGGAGGTGGAAATAAATGGCGAAAAAATCTTCAAAGACTCCCCGCAGAACTTCACCGTCAAAAACTCACGGTGTAATCAACGGTGCGGGTGAAGTAGTGGAACAGCCAATCGTTTCCACTATCAGAGAGAACTATATGCCGTATGCAATGAGCGTAATTCTCTCCCGTGCAATTCCCGAAATAGACGGATTCAAGCCGTCGCACAGAAAGCTCCTGTATATGATGTACAAAATGGGACTTCTGAATGGCGGAAGAACAAAATCGGCAAACATTGTCGGTGCAACAATGAAGCTCAATCCTCACGGCGACTCTGCAATTTATGACACAATGGTTCGTCTTTCAAGGGGCTATGAGGCACTTTTGCATCCGTATGTAGATTCAAAAGGTAATTTCGGTAAATTCTACAGCCGTGACATGGCGTGGGCGGCATCCCGTTATACTGAGGCAAAGCTTGACGCAATCTGCAACGAGCTGTTTCGTGATATAGACAAAGATACCGTAGATTTTGTAGATAACTACGATAATACAATGAAAGAACCGTCACTTTTGCCGGTTGCATTTCCGTCTGTACTTGTAAACGCAAACACAGGTATTGCCGTTGGTATGGCGTCAAATATCTGTTCATTCAATCTGCGTGAAATCTGCGAAACAACAGCGGCACTTATCCGTGATCCCGACCATGATATAAAGTCAACTCTGCCGGCTCCTGATTTTACAGGCGGTTGTCAGATTATCTATGACGAAAATGTCATCAATCAAGTCTATGAAACCGGCAGAGGAAGTATCAAACTCCGTGCAAAGTATGTCTATGACAAGTCTGCAAACTGTATAGATATTCTTTCAATTCCTGCCACAACAACTTGTGAGGTTATCATTGAAAAGGTAATCGACCTTGTAAAGCAGGGTAAAGTCAAGGAAATTTCCGATATTCGTGACGAAACAGGTATTGACGGACTTAAAATTACAATTGACCTCAAGCGTGGCATTGATGCCGACAAGCTTATGACAAAGCTTTACCGCTTTACAACACTCGAAGATTCCTATGCCTGCAACTTCAATGTGCTTATTGCAGGTGTTCCGAGAGTTCTCGGTGTAAAGGCGTTGCTTGAAGAATGGATTGCTTTCAGAATTGAGTGCGTCAGAAGAAGAACATATTTTGACCGCAACAAAAAAGCTGACAAGCTTCATCTTTTAAGAGGTCTTGAAAAAATTCTTCTCGATATTGACAAGGCAGTAAAGATTGTCCGTGAAACCGATGAAGAATCCGAGGTTGTGCCAAACCTTATGATAGGATTCGGAATTGACGAAATACAGGCTGAATATGTTGCCGAAATAAAACTTCGTCACCTTAATCGTGAATACATTTTAAAGCGTACAAAAGACCTTGAAGATCTTGAAAAAGAGATTGCCGAGCTTGACGAAATTTTAAAAAGCAAGGCAAGAATCAAGACAATCATTGTCAAAGAACTCAAATCAATTGCCGAGAAATACGGTCAGCCGAGAAAGAGTATCATAATCTATGACGATGTTGCAAGGTATGAGGAAGAGACAGTCGAGATTCCCGATTATCCTGTTAATCTTTTCTTTACAAAAGAGGGATATTTCAAAAAGATTACTCCGCAGTCGCTCAGAATGAGCGGTGAACAAAAGCTCAAAGACGGTGACGAAATTATTCAGGAGCTTGAGTTCACAAACAACTGCGACCTTTTGTTCTTTACAGACAAGTGTCAGGTGTATAAGGCAAAGGCTGATGATTTTGCACAGACAAAGGCAAGCGTACTCGGTGACTATGTTGCCGCAAAGCTTGGTTTTGACGAAGGCGAAAATGCTGTGAAAATGGTTGTTACAAAAGATTACAAGGGTATGCTGCTCTTTGCTTTTGAAAACGGTAAGGCCGCAAAAGTTCCGCTTGAATCCTACGCAACAAAGACTAACCGTAAAAAGCTCACGGGCGCATATTCCGACAAATCTCCGCTTGTCGGACTTCTCTATATTCCTGAGGACGAAGAGGTTCTCTTCAAGGCGTCATCTGGAAATATGCTCCTTGTTCACACGGGCGCACTCGCTCTCAAAACAACCCGTTCAACACAGGGTGTTGCCGTTCTCAAGCCCAAAAAAGGTCACAGACTTTTTAGCATAGAACGCTATAAAGACGGTACTTTTACAAATCCAAAGCGTTACAGAACAGGTTCACTTCCTGCAAGAGGTGCGTTGCCCGTGAACGATGATTCAAAAGACGAACAGCTTTCGCTGATTTGATTTTGAAAAAATTAATAAAAATCTTGTAATATCTCTTGAAAAAGCTGTGTTTATGTGGTATTATAAAACAGTTATTAAAGCAGGATTTGTTTTATTCGTATTTATTAAATGAAAGGAAGATAAAAATGAGCATTTGGGGCATTGTTTTAGGCGTATTGCTCGCAATCGTATCTGTTGCCATTATCGTTGTAATTATCCTTCAGGAGGGTAATCAGCAGGGTATCGGTGCTGTAACAGGTGTTGCCGATTCTTATTTCTCAAAGAATAAGGCTCGTTCGATTGATGCGTTCCTCTCACGCTGGACAAAAGTTTTTGCTGCAATATTCGTAATTTTTGTAATTGCACTTAATGTGCTTTCAAAGTTCGGCATACTGTAAGCATATTAACTTAATAATCAGCATAAAATTAACCGTCAGGGCAATCCTCTGGCGGTTTTACTTTTTATATGGAGTTGTTAAAAATGCCTTGGTGGGGAATATGTCTGATTATTTTTGTAACATTTATAACTTTCGCAATCTTGCACTTTCTCGGCAAAAACAAGCATCCGTTCAAACGCTCTCTGCTTTCAATGACTTTGGGAGCGGCAACATTGTTTGCGGTCAATCTGACGGGAGCTTTTACGGGCGTAACTTTGCCCATAAGCCTTTTATCGCTTTTGGTATCAATAATAGGAGGAATACCCGGAGTAACGCTTATGCTCGGTCTTAATCTTTTTTTCTGAATAATCACAGAAGGGGCGGTCACATCGACAGCCCCTTAATTGTTTGTATGAAATTTTATACAATGCCGTAAAGTTCCTCAAGAGCCTCACCAACGGTTTCTTTGTCTTTGGTCAGGAGTGCAAGCATAATTTTGTACGCTTTTTTCGGGTTGTCAAGAAAATTTTTTTTGAGAATAAGAGCCTGTTCCATTTCGGGAGCATAAACATCAAGCTTCATCAAATCCATATCACCGCCGGACACCGAACATTTAACAGTAAATCCGTTTGAACTTTTTACAATATCAACCTTGTTTTCAATCTCATTTTTCTTTACGGCAAGGAGCTTAACCGCACAAGCGTATGCCTTTTCTTTGATAGAGTACGCAAGAATGCTGTCAAGCTGTTTTGCAATTTCAACACCGTTTTCCGTGAGCGCATATGTTTTGTGTTCATCATCGGCAGGCACAAGGTTACCGTTTGTAACAAGGTCGTCAAAGGCGGAACTTGTTTCAAAATAATTGGCAAGTCCCTGCTTTAGAATTGCCTGTATGACAATTCCTTTGTCTATATTTTCTTTTACAGAATTATACAAATAACATATCAAGGTTTTAATTTCGTTTTTGCTTCTCATTCCACCGGGATTAATACCCTCGTCAAATGTATCGAAAGCCATAAAATCACCTGCTTTTGCTGATAGATTCGTAGTGACAGCTTAATTTGTGCAAAAATAACTCAAATTATATCTGTCTATTGTTATTATAGCACATTATCTTCACAAAAGCAAAGATGTTGTGCGTATTTATTTTATTCATTATTAAGTAAATTTGCAAGAGTTACACTGTCAAGGTAATTGTTGATTAAATTGTCAAGCTGTTGCCAGATAGGATGTGAGGGACACGATTCCATATGATTGCAATGTTCGTGAGTTTTTGAAGTGCATGGGACAGACGCAAGGTCGCCTTCCGTAAGCCTGAGAATTTCACCGAGTGAATAATCTTTTGGTTCTTTGGTCAGCTTATAGCCGCCGCCCTTTCCTTTTACGCCCTCAAGCAGATTGCGGTCAACAAGGGTTTTGAGTATGCCTTCCATATATTTTTTGGAAATATTCTGTCTTTCTGCAATTTCTTTGAGCGGAATATATCTGTTCTGCCCGTTTTTTGCCAGATCGACAAGCACATACAGCGTGTAACGACCTTTACTTGAAATCAGCATAAAATTATCCCCTTTTGGCAAGGCTTGCATATTTTGTAAGCCTGTTTTGCTTATATACCTTGATTATATACAAAAAACGATAAAAATGCAATACCAACCCATTGACAAAATGGGTTGAAAAGGTTATATTTTAATTATCCACTCCTTTGGTGGGTTGATAATATAACAAGGTGGGATTATGAAATGGCAGACAAATTACTTGATGTAAACGATTTGACTGTAAGTGTAGAGGAAAAGGAAATTCTGCACGATATAAATCTTAGTATAAACAAAGGTGAAACGCATGTGCTTATGGGACCTAACGGTGCAGGCAAGTCAACGCTTGGATTTGCACTTATGGGTAGCCCTAAATATACGCTTAATTCAGGCGACATACTTTTTAACGGAAAAAACATTAACGATGAAACACCCGATAAAAGGTCAAAGGACGGAATTTTTCTTTCATTCCAAAGTCCTCTTGAAGTTCCGGGGCTTTCACTTTCATCATTTATTCGTAACGCTCTTGAAAAAAACCGTGGCAAAAGAATCCGCCTTTGGGACTTTAAAAAAGAGCTCAGAGAGGCAATGGAGCTTTTGCAGATGGATCCGTCATATTCCGAGCGTGATCTAAATGTAGGCTTTTCGGGCGGTGAAAAGAAAAAAGCAGAAATTTTGCAGATGCTTTTACTCAATCCAAAGCTTGCAATTCTTGACGAAACAGACTCGGGTCTTGATGTTGATGCGGTTCGCACAGTTTCAAAGGGCGTTGAACACTATCAGAAAAACCGTGACGGTGCATTGCTCATCATCACACACAGCACAGGTATTCTCGAATCTCTCAAAGTTGATTATACCCATATTATGGTAAACGGCCATATAGTTAAAACAGGCGACGCATTGTTGATTGATGAAATCAATGAACACGGTTTTGAGAAGTATCTTGAACTTTATGCAGAAAAGTTCTGACGGAGGTATTAAGATGAAAGAAAGAACATATGTCGATGATGTTGACAGAAGTGTCTACGATATCAAAGACGAAGAAAATGATGCCTACCGTATCAAATCAGGTCTTGATGCCTCAATTGTAGAAAAAATTTCAAAGGAAAAGAACGATCCCGTGTGGATGCAGAATTTCCGTTTGCAGTCACTTCAAATTTATAATGAACTCAAAGTTCCAAACTGGGGACCGCCCATTGACGGACTTAATATGGACGATATTGCAACCTATGTCCGTCCGAACACAAGGATGACCGCAAAATGGTCGGAAGTCCCCGAAGATATCAAGAATACATTTGAAAGACTCGGTATTCCTCAGGCAGAGAGAAAGTCCCTTGCAGGTGTCGGAGCGCAGTATGATTCCGAGCTTGTGTACCACAATGTTCGTGAAGAGGTTGCCGCACAGGGGGTAGTATATACCGATATGGAGAGTGCGTTAAAGGGCGAATATGCCGACATGGTAAAAAAATATTTTATGAAACTTGTCCGTCCGAATGACCACAAATTTGCCGCACTTCACGGTGCAGTATGGTCAGGAGGTTCGTTTGTGTATGTTCCGCCGGGAGTATCGGTAGAAATTCCGTTGCAGTCATATTTCAGACTTAACGCCCCCGGTGCAGGTCAGTTTGAACACACGCTCATTATCGTTGACGAGGGTGCAGACCTGCATTTTATAGAGGGTTGTTCTGCTCCGAAATATAACATAGCAAATCTTCACGCAGGATGCGTTGAGCTTTTTGTAAAGAAAAATGCAAGACTCAGATATTCAACAATTGAAAACTGGTCAAAAAATATGTACAATCTTAACACCAAAAGAGCACTTGTTGAAGATGGCGGTACTATGGAATGGGTATCGGGTTCATTCGGTTCTCATGTGTCATATCTTTATCCGATGACAATTTTAAAAGGCGACCGTTCAAGAATGGAATTTACGGGCATTACATTTGCAGGCAAGGGACAGAACCTTGATACAGGCGCAAAAGTAGTTCATATCGGCAAAGAAACATCTTCGTTTATGAACACAAGGTCAATTTCAAAAGACGGCGGTATCAGCACATTCAGAAGCTCCGTTGTTGTGAACAAATCTGCCGAAAATGCAAAATCTGCCGTTTCATGTCAGTCACTTATGCTTGATTCAAAGTCACGCTCAGATACTATTCCTGTAATGGATATCAGAACTCCGCACGCAGATATCGGTCATGAGGCGAAAATAGGCAGAATCAGCGATGAGGCTGTATTCTACCTCATGTCAAGAGGTCTTAGTGAAGAGGATGCAAGGGCGATGATAGTCAGCGGATTTGCAGACAATGTGTCAAAGGAACTTCCGCTTGAATATGCGGTTGAAATGAACAATCTCATTCAGCTTGAGATGAAGGGCAGTATCGGATAAGGAGGACATTATGGTTGATAATAAAGACTTAACAGTGAACTTTCTTCCGTCACCCACTTGGAACCGATTGGGAGTGAATCGGGCAAAAATCCGAAGCATTCCCGTTGACGGTTGGAACAGTATTCCTGTTCAAAAAGAAATAATCGAAAAATATACAAATATTTCAGATTCAAAAATCCGGGATTCATTTGCAAATATTCAGACAGGTATGGGCGAGGAGATTGACGAAATCTCAAAAATATCACAGCCTGAAAAAATCAGAATATCGGCTGATAAAACAAAAAGCGAAAAGCTGTTTTTTAATTGCAAAAACGGTGAAAATGCTTTTGCAGATGTAGAACTTTACGCTCCCGAAAACACAGAGCTTACCGTGTTTATGACAATGCAGTCAGCGTGGAATGCAAACGGAATTTGTGCCGTAAGAACGAAATTTAAAGCTGAAAAAGGCGCAAAAATCAGACTCGTACAGCTTAATCTCCTTTCGCAAAATTTCCGCTTTATAAACGATGTCGGTGCAGAATGTGAAGATAATGCAACCGCAGAGATATTACAGCTTTTTATCGGCGGAAATGAAACCTATACAGGCACAAAGACAACGCTTTTGGGCAGGCAGAGCAATCTTGACCTCAATGTCGGCTACTATTGCAAGGACGAGCAGTTGCTTGATATGAACTATGTTGCCGAGCATATCGGCAAAAAGACCGTCAGCTCAATGAATGCCGGAGGTGTCTTGAGAGATAAAGCACATAAATTATTCCGTGGTACAATTGATTTCCCACTCGGCTCATCAGGTGCAAAAGGTGACGAGAACGAAGATGTTCTCATTTTAGGTGAAGATGTAATCAATCAGACCGTACCGCTCATTCTTTGTGCGGAAGAGGATGTTGAGGGCAACCACGGTGCGTCAATCGGCAGACCGTCCGATGATGTGCTTTTCTATCTTGCAAGCAGAGGCCTTGACGAAGAAGAGGCTTGTAACCTTATGGCTCGTGCAAAGCTTGACGCTTTATGCTCAAAAATCGGTGATGAGGAGCTTGAAACGCTTGCAAAATCCTGTCTGGAGGAGGTTACAGGCTATGCAAATGAAAAACTTTAAGGAAGATTTTCCGCTTTTGCGAGAAAATCCTGTAGTCTATCTCGACAGTGCCGCAACTGCTCAAAGGCCTGAATCAGTTATAAATTCGGAAATGGAGTTCTACAAAAAATGCAATGCAAATCCTCTGCGTGGACTTTATGATCTGGGCTTCAAAGCAACCGAGTGTTATGAGCAATCCCGTGAAACAGTCAGAAAGTTCATTAATGCAAGGTCGGAGCGTGAAATAATATTTACACGCAATGCAACCGAAAGCCTCAATCTTGTTGCCTACAGCTACGGAATGAATTTTCTAAAAAAAGGTGACGAAATTCTTGTCACTGTAATGGAACACCACAGCAACCAGTTGCCATGGAGAGTTGTTGCAGAAAAAACTGGCGCAGCGCTAAAGTACATTGAATGCAACCCTGACGGCACAATTACCGAAGAACATCTGAAACAGGCTTTTTCGGAGCGTACAAGGCTTGTGGCAGTAACTCACATATCAAATGTACTTGGTTGCAAAACTCCCATAAAGCGTATCACAGAGCTTGCAAAGGAATGCGGTGCAGTTGTTGTGCTTGATGCATCACAGAGCGTTCCGCACATTCCCGTTGATGTTCAGTCGCTTGATGTGGATTTTCTTGCATTTTCCGGTCACAAACTTATGGCACCATTCGGAATCGGTGTATTATACGGCAGAGAAAGCCTTCTTGAAAAAATGCCGCCTTTTTTAACAGGCGGTGAGATGATTGATTCCGTTACGAGGGACAAGGTTATCTATTCCGATTTACCGCATAAATTCGAGGCAGGAACGGTAAATGCGGCTGGCGCATGGGGGCTGAAAACCGCAATTGAATATATTCAAAATATTGGTTTTGATACAATCGGCGGTGTTGAAGAAGAGCTTACCAAAAGAGCCTTTGACGGACTTATGAAAATTCCTCACATCAATATTCAGGGAAGTAACAATCCGAAAGAGCATTGCGGAATTATCAGCTTTACAATTGACGGAGTTCATCCGCATGATGTCAGCAGTATTCTCGACGCTGACGGTATTGCAGTCCGTGCAGGACACCATTGCGCACAGCCTTTGATGGAATTTTTAGGCATTCCGTCAACAACAAGGGCAAGCATTTATTTCTACAATACGAAAGATGACATTGATGCGTTTTTGAACAGCGTGTCATCTGTCAGAAGGAGAATGGGATATGGAAAATAACAGAAGCTTTTACAATGAAATCCTGACCGATCACAATCTTCATCCAATGCACAAACATCCGCTTGATACGGCAACGGCAAGCCTTGAGGGTGTGAATCCAAGCTGCGGTGATGACATTGTGCTTAATCTTAACATCAAAGACGGTGTGATTACAGACGGTTCGTTTACAGGTGACGGCTGTGCAATTTCCCAGGCGTCAGCCGATATTATGCTTGATTTGATTATCGGCAAAACAGTTGATGAAGCCGAACATCTGAAAGATATTTTCCTTAAAATGATTCAAGGCAAAGCAACTGACGAAGAAATTGAAGAGCTTGAGGAGGGCGGAGCATTGTCTGACATTTCTCATATGCCTGCCCGTGTAAAATGTGCAGTTCTCGGTTGGCACACATTTGAAAACATTGTAAAAAAATAATTTACTGAATTTAATATTTTATAAAACACATTCGGGGAACAGATAAAATAATTTCTGTTCCCCGATTTTTATTTAAAGAATCGGGATTAATGTATTAAAATAACTAATACAAATCTTGACAAATATTGCTTTAAAATAGTATAATAAAAGTGCAAAGAGGTGATATTATGAAAAAAGATGTTAAATTATACAATATGATTTTGCCGCCGTTTATGCTGTTCTTTTTTGTTCCCACTCTTTGGATTGTATCAGCCTTAGGGAATTTCATAATAGATTCAATAGTTCTCTTAATAATTTCAATTTTTATTTACAAGAAATTCACTTGGCAATTGTATAAGAAATCAATAATTCCCGTATTTCTGTATGGATTTCTTTCTGATTTTTTAGGTGTGCTGTATCTAATGGCAATATCTATTGGATCAGGTGCGAAATATTACGAGGGCAACGATATCGGAAAACAAATTCTTTCGGGAATATATCTTGCAACCAACCATTCCTGTTATGACAGCGTCTACGGAGTTTTGTTTATTGCCAGCGGTATTCTGTTTAGCAGTATTTTTATTTTTGCTTTTAATTATCGTGTGTCATTTAACAATAAAGGACTTTCTAAAAAGCAGAAAATAATTGCATCTCTTACAATGGCAATAATAACCGCACCTTACACATTTTTGTTGCCTAAAGAGCTTTTTTATCCGTAATAAAAATATATCTCGGTTTGGTACGGCAATTGCAGTATTACAAAATACATAAAATCAGCAAATCCAAACAAACAGGCTGATGAATTTTTAAAATATTATGAAGAAAATTTTTAGTGTATGTCAAAAAGATACTGAAATATATTGAAAATGATAATGAGTGTTTTTATGTTTAAAAAAGTTGTTTGTACAATAGTGAGTACTTTATGTATCCTTTGTTTATTATCCGCCTGTGATCCTTCGATTGATGATTATGAATCTTATAAAAATCTTAAAGTAGGAGAACATTTTTCGGTTAACCGTGATGGATATGCAGTCAAAATAAACGATACGCTTCTTGTTTGGCACAACCTTGCTGATGGCGAAAAGGATTGCGTCAAAGTCATTGATAAAAATATGGTTGACTCAAGCGGAATGATAGAAGGTGAGGATGTTCTGAACGGTTCAAAAGAACTTCTTGCTGATAAAATTAAGGATTGTTATTCTTCAAATGATTATGTTATAATGGAGTTGTTAAACAATGATACCATTATTCTGGTCGATTGCAATAACAATTTCAAATATTCTAAATTTGATAATTTGAAAAGCACAGGAATTGATTACAGTAAATTTAATCACATATCAATCGTATCAACCGACTGATTATTTATCTTTTCGGAAAGAAATTTCTTATGAATAAATACTATTACATCATAAATTTGTTTGATTCAATAGACAGATTGTTTTTATTTACATATTGGTCTACTGCATACTACTTTGCAATAATCGGCTTTATCCTTTTTATTGTTGCAGTAATAGCAAGTATCCCTGTTTATATATACAAGAAGCTTAAAGACACTGTTTGCTTTTACATAGTAATGAGCGTTTCTTTTGCGTTTACATCTACTGTACTTATAGGTTTCATAGCTGTTCCGTTAAATATTTATCTTGCACAACTTGCAATGATTCTGCCCGACAGTCCAAAATTAAGCAAAAAAATTGTAACTCTAATTACAGTAATTTCGATAATGGTTTCAATTGCTTTTTCTGTCCTTACAATTAGCGGGGTGCTTGTATGAAAAATATAGATTATATAGATTTTAAAAAGCACAAGTTGTTTTTGGCAGAAACTATTGCGTTTGTGGTTATCATGGCTATATTTATTTTTGGCGGAATTTATTCAATATTGTTTCCTGTAATAGATGATGTCAGAAAAAGAGATTATGACACAGATTACCTTGCTGAAATCTATTCTGACGATAAAGATGATTTTAACGAAATTGCAAGTCTTATTGAAAAGTACAATATTGAAAACATATCTCACGGTAGTTTTGTAATCAAGTCTGAAAAGTATTTTTATAAAGACACGCTTTACTATCAGACTGATTCAGAATTAACTGATAACGAGAAAAGCAAAATTGCCGATTTAGCGTATGAACTCTTCGATAAATATGATTTTGATGTTATTGAATTTGAAAGCGGAGAAGTGTCGTTTTCATACATTGCTCAGGACATAGATTTGATTTATTGCAAAAATAAATCCCCATACATTGACTCAGAAGAATATTTAAGTAAATCAATTGCAAAGGATTGGTATGTAGTAGAATATTAACCGTGAGGTGCTATTATGAAGAAATATCTTAAAGACTTGTTTACACAACAATTCGGTTCATTTTTGATAAAACATGGATATACGGAAAATAAAAATTCTTTTGTCAAACTCTATAATGATATCTTTGCAAGAGTGTATCTAACATATCATTATGATAAAAATTATGACGAACTGCAATTTGATGTTATTCATAGTTTTACTCCGTTAATATTTGAAATTGGTACAAAGTGTATCTATGACGGAGAAGATGATTTTTCATTAAGCCGTTTGTCAGGTGAGGAATATATTGCCGATGCAACCGATAAATCAGATGTTACAAATTGTATTAGCAGAATGTTTTCAAAATACAGTGAATTATATGAGTCATTTTTTAGTGCAAAATCAATTTCCGAATATCTTGACAAATATCTGATGTATGACAAATTAATCTGCTTAGGTAAGGAAAAGATAGAAGAAACTAATGATTTTTTGGGATTAGACTTCATTTATATTTATTTGTATTTGAAAGAATATAACTCGGCAAAAAATGAAATTGAAAAGTATCTGAAAATGCTAAATGACGATATGAATGATTTAAAAAATTCCGCACCGGTCAATTATGACAGAATCAGGGAATATGAAACAGACATATCATATTTTAAAAATCTTAAAAATGCAATTTTATCTGATAATGTCAATGTACTGAAAATTGAAACGGATAAAATGAAAGACAATATAAAGATAAATCAAACAAAGCTGAAAAATACATGAGGTGATACGATGTATTCGGAATTATTAAAAGCTTTTCAAAGCAATAAAAATTGCAGTTTTTATACAGATGATGAATGTGACAAGTTTATTTACGGCAAGATTATTGCACTTAACGAAGATGAGGTTGCAATTCAAATGTACAATACAGACGGAACTTGTGACGGTGTAATTGTAAAAATGGTATCTGATTTCTTCAGAATCGAGTATGATTCAAAATATAATCAAAAAATGGAAAAACTGATTGAAACTGATACTTTTGAAGACAGCGTTGAAATTGACAGTAACGCTGTATTTGATTCCGCAATAAAATCCGCAATCATTAAAAATTTCATAGTAAGTATAGAATTGCTGCACAGCGGTAATGAGAATATCACGGGATTACCGTTGTCGCTGGAAAACGGAATCTGCACTGTCAGACAGATAGACGATTATGGTTGTGATGACGGAGTAACTTCGTTTGTATTCAACACCGCAACGCAAATTACAATCAATGCAAAGTATGAAAAATTACTTTCAAGCTTAATGAACAAGTGATATGGAAAAATGAATAATTTGTTATTTGAAAAAATATGGAAAGATGCTGATTTTTATCAAATTATTGTAAAGGCATTAGCCAAAAATATTAGTGCTGAAACAAAAGTATATGTCACAAAAGAAAACATAATTGCTTTGTCGGAATCAATCAAAAATTTGATTGATAAGCACCATAGTGAATTTTACTGGGAAATAGGCGATACTGATTTGTCTGCGGAGTCATTTTTCTCAATAGGGCTTGCTGAATACGATAATCTCGGACACTATAAGTTCGTGCTGAAATTCGGTTTTCAAAATGACGATAACAAGAACTACGGTTGTTCATTTCCAATAACGACCGAAACGGGTTTGTTATTACATTTTGCCGAAAATGTGTTGTTGCTCAGTAAAGATAATTCTTTTGAAAGTTGTATGCTGAATGGTAGGTTGTGATTATATGGAAGTTATTGCTTTTAGCGTAAGTGTTAATCATGTTAATGGTTCTCATTTAGATTTTACATTTCTTATCCCGTATGGATTGTATTTACTTTTGTGTTTCTTGTTAAAAGTGTTTATTAATTCACTTTATTATAAATCTATTAAATCGGAAGTATCAATTTCTAAAAAGAGATTTACTACTATTAAACATTTTGTCTATGATACCTTAATAGATTTACCAAACAGCAAATTTGTTTTAATGATTGATGAGGAAACGAAAATAATCACACCGGCAGTTTATACAAAGCGAAACGGTAGGGTTTCTATGATTAACAGGAATGCTGATTTTGATGTGTATGAACAAATTGAAATTAACAACGGTTCATTTTCAAAAGATTACACATTTATCAGAAGTTACAAAATCAGAGATAAAAAGACAGGAGAACAGGTTCTTTTTGTGGCAGTACCAAATCGTGAAATAGATATTCTCGCATATTCCGATTCTGCACATAAAGCCGACAAAACCGTAACTTTCGGCAAATTCAGAATATTCTGTTTTGTCGAAACTGACAATAACCTCTACACGGATTTGATTGTTGATTCCGAAAAGATTCATCTTGAAAAATCTAAAAGAAAAGGTATGTACTTTATCGGTCTGGATGAAGTTACAAAAGAAAAGTAATGCGTTATAAGCGATTTGAGGTGATTGTAATGAAAAAATTCTTATGTATAAATATTAGCGTTATTTTGTTGCTTTTGTTTGCCTTGAGTGGTTGTAGTGAAAACATAGAGATTGCTGAGGATAATATATATAACTTCATAAACTATCAAAATGAAGAAGTATACGACATAGAGCAAATAGAGTTAAGTAATAGTTTGAGTAAAAGTTGTATCTCGTATAAATTTACATATATTTCTGATGGTTATCAAGTAAAAGCTTATATATCTATTCCTCTGAGTCTTGTTGAAAATCAATCGCTAGGAAAGTGTATATTGTATAACAGAGGAGGAAATAGCAAAATCGGTTTGCTTGGTGATGAAGATACCGCAAAACTTTGTGTATTGACAAATAGGATTATTGTTGCATCGCAATATAGGGGAGCAGATGGCGGAAGTGGTAAAGATGAGTTTGGTGGTAAAGATCTTAATGATGTTATAAAACTAATTGATTTGTGTGAAACACATTTTGACTTTATTAACATGAAAGATTTTTGTGTTGCGGGTGTTTCTCGTGGTGGTATGATGACTTATATGACTGCCAAGCAGGATAATAGAGTTAAAGGAATTATAGCCATATCTGCTGTTAGTGATTTGTTTCAATCTTACGAAGCTCGTGAAGATATGCAAAAATTACTTTACAACTATATTGGGACAACTCCTGAGCAAAACCCAGAAGAATATGAAAAAAGATCAGCTATTTATTGGACAGAAGAAATTACTGTACCTGTTTTGATTATTCATAGCAAATATGATGAACAAGTTTCTTTTTCACAAGCAGAAGATTTGTATAAAAAATTAAAACAAAATAATAAACATATATATTTTAGTGTGCGTGATGATAATATACATGGCTTAAGTGATGGTGATCTCGAAGTAATACTAGATTGGCTTGATACAAATATTTAAGTATATAGGGCTAAAGTATATAGGGCTAAGTTAACGAAAAGGATGTTAAATAAGTGCTTTTTGATGTTGATAAAAATAAATATGTAATGCAAATTGACTCGACAGATAGATTAATCAATAAGATACCTAAAATTGAGGCTCATCTAAAAGGAATTCGTCACAAAGCATTTTCTGTATTAATATTTAATAATGATGGTAAAATGTTAATACAAAAAAGAGCTAAAATAAAGTATCATTCTGGTTCTGTGTCAAGATTTAGCACAAAATAAAATGAGAAGTTCTGCCAACTAAGCTGCTGGCAGAGAAGATACCTTCTCAAACAATTTTTCAAAATCATTAGGAGACATATAGTCGCAGTGGCTGTGAATCCTAACGATATTATAAAAGGTTTCAATATACTCAAATACAAGCCTATAGGCATGTTTGTAATTAATGATATGAAATCTGTTAAGCCATTCTCTTTTGATTATGGTTGAGTTCATTCTTTGGACAGATAATCCCAAAACCGATATTGATAAAATTAGTCATTATATTGGTATCCAACCAATTGAAAAAAAGAGAATGGGCGAGATGAGGTGTTTTACATGACGGAAAACAATAAAATAGACTTTGAAACTATAGATTACAGTAAAGTCAATCCGAAAAAGTTAAACGGCAACAAACGTATTGTAAAGTCATATTTGATATATTTTGCTTTTGATGTTGTACTGACAGTTGCTATATTCTTGCTCACATTATTTAAACTGATTGATAGTTCTGATAACACGGTAAATACTGTGATATTTATATTAAGCGGAATATTGTGTTTGTGCCTTTATACTAATAATTATTATAAATCGAAAGATTGGCGATTCTATGAGAGCCTTCGTTCTGATACGCTTACAAAACTGATTGCACTATTCTTTGTCATAAATGGTGTGTTGCTGCTTTTGACATTTAATTTAGCGGGTGTACATATTTCAATAGTAGCATCATGGGGCGGCGCATCATTATCTATTCTAATTAATAATATAGTTGCTTATTTAGATGACTTAAACAAAATGTACACAACATCGAAATATGATACGGCTATAAAATTTTTGAAATTTTGGTCAGTATTTATATTGTTCGCTATGTTTGCATATGGTTATTCAAGCATTGGCAGATATGAATATATGACTTTTAGATAAAGTAAATATTAATAAGTATTGCTTTTTGCAATGTCTATTGATACAATACAATAAGAATATGTATTTTCATTGCTTAAAAAGCGTATATACAAAAAAGACCGACTTCAAAATCAAATTTGAAATCGGTCTGTAAATTTTAAAAATATCCGAACGGAATTTATACTATTCGATTACATCTTCGGCTATAACAGCTTCCTGTCTTTTTGTAATCTGATGGTCTTCATGCAAAACAATGCAGTATGTAACAGTTGATATGAGTGCAAGAATAAGTACAACCGCAATAAGTCTTTTGATGTATTTGCCTGCCCTTATTTTTTTGACAACATAGGGAATCCCCGTTATTGTTTATTGCCCTTGTCCTCTTTTAAAATATTTAAAATGCTTTCTACACCGCTGTATGCATTATGAAAACTCTCCAAAAGGTTTTCATAATATGCCCGACCTTCGTCCTCAATATGATAATAAATTCGTGTGCGCTTTTTGCCGACAAGCTTTGAATATTCGCTGATTTTTCCTTCGTTAACAAGCTTGTAGGTGACTGCGTAAACGGTGTTCTGAGATATGGACAGGCATCCGTTTGATTTTTCTTTTATGAATTTTACAATTTCATACACATAACTGTCATGCTCACACAAAATGGCAAGAATCAGTATGTCCGTAATTCCGCTGAAAAAATAATTTTGTTTTCCCATAGATACCTCCCGATATACATTATACACACTTAATCACTAAAAATCAATCTAATACATTCAATAAGAATTTAATATGAGCAGTTATTACAGCAAAGCCTTTTGTTGCCGACATTGTGATTTTTTCGTCAATAGTATTCGGAAAAACCGAATTGACCAAAAAATTTCTTTGTGAATTAATTTCATCAGCCATGATATCAACATACACATTATTGATTTCGTTTGAATTCTTTTTGATATAGTCAAATATGAAAAGTAAAATAACAGATAGGATGTTTTAAATGAAAGCAAAGAAAATTTATTATTCAATTGTCGTAGGATTGCAAAGTTTACTTATACTATTGTTGCTTGTAAATGTAGGTTATTGTTTGGTTACTTCGGATTTAACTATGTTTCCTACAACTGCATTATATTTAAACTTTTACCCTTTTATAAATTTTTGTCAAACGCATAATCCATACGATTTGCTTGTATTTATATCTTTGATGATTTTAATACTTGTAATGCATTTTGCAACAATATATATTCTTTTTAAAAAGGTTAAAAGAATATATGCTTGGGTAGTTATAGTTAATGCATATATGTACGCCTTGACTCTATATAGTAACGGAGATTTAATATATGTGTTAAAGGGCGGTGCATATTTAATCTATGGATATAGCAATGTGGCAATGTTTTTCTTGCTGTTCATTGCGGCTTTAATTAAACTATATCGTAAGAGGGTTCATATTAATTCAAGTCTTGCAGATGATTATTTTTTACCCAATGAAGAGGATGACAGACCGGAGGATAAATGCGACAGAACAATCCAAGCCTGTATTTTAGCTCCGATTTTCCAGACAGCTTGCTTTGCATTTTCTTTGATAACAAAGTACTACGGTTCGTTGCTGGAGAATTATTTGTTTTTGTTTTATATTGTGTTCGTTATAGTGTCGATTTTTATATTCGCATTTTCATATCGTGATTACAAAAATGTTGCAAACTCAAATCAATTTTCTGATGAGCGAATTGCAAAAGTTGAAAAATACATAAAAATTCAGCCGATTACTTTTGCACTTTTTCTCGCATCGGCAGTTTTGATATTTGCATTTTGACAGTAACAAACTCTACAATAAAATATGGTAGAACAACTGCTGTAAGGAGGCTCGAAAGAGCCTCCTTTTTAATGCTTGAACAGAATACAAATTTATTGTGATGATAAACAGCTTTACAGCTATGTAAAAATTTTTATAGAGATATAATGATGAAATATAAAATATCGAAATAAGAATAAACCTCCTGCACAGAGTAAAATCCGTTGCAGGAGGTTTTGTTGTACGAAAAATTATATTGGTTTAATTATTGGCATATTTGTTGGAATCTATATGTAAAATTTACAGAACCTGAAAATATGCATTATTGATACTTTGTCGGGACAGGGCACACATCAGTTCTTGCTGTTTGCAATTGCCTGATCAATCAACTTTTGCAGCTTTTCAGACTGCTTTTCGGAGGTTATTGCACCGACAATCGGCTCTCCCACAATATTACCGTTTTTATCGACAACATAAGTTGTGGGGTAGGAGTACAATCCGGATGTGAATTCTCCGGCTTTACTTTTTGAATCAAACCAAATGTTTTTGTAGGTCACACCCTTTTTTGCCAGAATATTCTTTGCGTCAGAGATAGCCGTTTTGTCACCGTCAAGTGTAAATGAATTGATTCCGACTACTGCTCCGCCTTTTTTTGCAAGCTGTTTATTCAGAGCTTCCAGGTCGGCAAGTTCTTCCACGCAGGGATTGCAGGTGGTAAACCAGAAGTTTACTACAGTAACGGTATTTTTTGCAAAAAGCGTACTGCTCTTAACTTCATTTCCGTCAAGATCCTTGCCGTCAAATGTTGGGAATTTCTTCAGATTATCCTTTTCGATGGGTTTACCGTTTTCCGCCGGAACGCTCATATCTCCATCAGACGGTTTTTGTCCGCATCCGGGAAATTTTTGTTCCAAAAGCGTCAGCTTTCCTTCAATTTCCTTAATCTCTTCGGCGCTTTCATTAAGCAGCTTCAACTCATCTGCACTGAACTGATCCTTGATACCGTCAATCGTTTTCAGAAGAAAATCACCGTAGTTTTTGCCGTCCTCATTCATCGCCATACCTTTATCGGCTGAAGCAAATACCTTTTCCCAAAGCTTGCTGTTTTCGGAAAGAATAGCATTTTCCTGTGCCATCAGTTTTTGATGCAGGTCGGCGGCCTCGTCTTTTGTTTTCGGATTCACAGCTGTCAGCATAGCCGTTTCGCTTTTCTTATTTGCAGTAGTATTCGTCGTATTGCCTTTGGCTGTGCCACAGGCGGCAAAGCTTAACAACATCACCAAGGCAGTCAGTAAGGTTAAAATTTTTGTTGTTTTCATGGTGTTTACTCCTTTTCTGTTTCAATTTCTGTTTTAATTTTTTCTTTTGCTGTTTCCGCTTTTTCAGCGGGACAATCATTTTCTTTTCCTTTGCCAAAGCCGTAGCGAAAGCTGACCGCCTTGGTAGGACAGGCACGGATACACTTACCACAGCGTATGCATTCGGTGTGGTCGGGAGTTTTGGTTACATCTACATCCATCTTGCATACTTTGGCACACTTTCCGCAGGAAATGCATTTGTGTTTGTCTACTTTCATTCCGAAAAGCGACACCTTGTTAAGCAACGCATAAAATGCACCGAGAGGACACAGCCACTTGCAGAACGGTCTGTAGAAAAGTACACTCAGTACGATTACCGTAATCAATATGCCCAGCTTCCACGAAAAGAGCGTACCCAGTGCGGCACGGATTCCCGAATCGACGGCGGCAAGAGGGATTGCCCCCTCGAGTACTCCTTGAGGACAAAGATACTTACAGAAAAAAGGATCTCCCATACCCACATCGTTTGTAATGAGCATTGGCAGCAAACCCACAGCAAAAAGCAAAACTGCATATTTTATGTATGTCAGCGGCTTTAGCTTTTTAGTGGAAAGCTTTTTTGTCGGTATCTTATGTAACAGTTCCTGAAGCCATCCGAACGGACACAAAAAACCGCAGATAAAACGCCCGAGCAGAACTCCTATCAATATGAGGAATCCTGTGATATAATATGAAAAACTGAATTTTGACGAACCCACCACAGCCTGAAACGAGCCGATTGGGCATGCACCCGATGCTGCCGGGCAGGAATAGCAATTCAGTCCCGGAACGCAAACAGCCTTTCCTTTGCCTTGATAAATTCTGCCCTTCAATAAATTTGGCAGATGAATATTACTCAGCAAAGTTGCTCCTGCTTGAATAAGCCATCGAAAGCGTGAGAGGAACTGCGATACACCGCCTCTTTTTTTCTTCGGTTCTTTGTTATCCAATTCCCACACACTCCAAACACAGCCGGATTGCCTTGCTTAACACGGTTTCTGCCTCTCCACGCAGAGCTCCGTAACACAGCATCGTAATTCCGCAGATAATCAGTACGATCTGAAATACGGCTTTTTTCTTTCGAGTCAATTCGGTCACTCCTTTCTTTTGTGCTCTCATTGTAGCACAGAGGATGTAAAATCCCTGTTAAGAACGAAAACTTAACAAAAACTTTATGTCTGAGCGATATAATGATATAATTAAATTATCAAAGAAATATGAAAACACAACAAGGAGAGTTTCTATGCGTATTTTAGTAATTGAAGACGAGCGTGCGCTGTGCGAGACAATTGTTCGCAGCCTTAAAAGATTGGCATACAGCGTTGATTTTTGTTATGACGGAAACAAAGCAAATGAGTTGCTCGGAATAGAAAAGTACGATCTTGTTTTACTTGATCTGAATTTACCCGGTGCAGACGGGATGACGGTACTGCGAACTCTGCGACAAACCGACAGAGATACCGGAGTGTTAATTCTTTCGGCACGCTGTGAGGTTGCCGACAAGGTGGAGGGATTGGATGCCGGAGCAAACGATTACCTGACAAAGCCTTTTCATTTGGAGGAGCTTGAGGCAAGAATACGCAGTCTGACTCGCCGGCGGTTTACACAAAACAATGTTGTTTTGAACTGTGGAAAGGTTGCTTTTGACACCAAAGCCCGTATTGCCGTTGCTGACGGTCAGGAGCTGTCACTTACCCGAAAAGAAATCGGAATACTTGAATATTTACTTCTTAATCAAGGTCGCCCCGTCAGTCAGGAAGAACTGCTCGACCATGTTTGGGATAACAGTGTTGACAATTTCAGCAATTCAATAAGAGTACATATATCTGCATTACGAAAGAAACTGCGTGCGGCACTCGGCTATGACCCGATTCGCAATCGCATTGGTGAAGGATATGTTATGGAGGAAGAAAAAGTATGAAAAAGCTATCCTTGCAATGGCGCATAACTCTGATGACTGCACTTCTTATCGGAGCCACCTGCATTTTTATGAATGTTCTTATCGGCTATTCCGGCAGTCATTACATGGATTCCATAGGCTCTTATGTTACAGGTTACGGTGATACGGACAAAGGAGAACCTGACTTTTTCGATCCCGAACACGAAAAGCTTGATCGGGAATTGACTATTGTAATTAACGGAGCACAGGAATCCTTTATCGCTACCAATTGGTATATTACGGCGGCGGCAACATTGTTAGGCGGTGTGCTTGCGTATTTTTTAAGCGGGCATGCGCTGAAGCCTCTGCGTACTTTTACCTCTCGGGTTGAAAAGGTTCAACCTAACAATTTGACGGATATGAAGATAACCGAAGAAGTTCCGCCTGAACTGAGACAGTTTGTCAAGTCGTTCAATCGGATGCTTGACCGTCTTGATGAGGGATTTACCGCTCAACGACAGTTCACAGGAAACGCCGCACACGAGTTGCGCACGCCGCTTTCGCTTATGCAGGCACAGCTTGAACTTTTTTCGGCAGAGCATCCCGAGGTATCGCCTGAAACGGCGGAGTTCCTGCGATTGTTGCGTGAGCAGACCGAACGAATGACGCAGATGACAAAAACCCTGTTGGAAATGAGCGAGCTTCGCACAGTATCGTGTGTTGATCGCATAGAGATAGGACCTATGGTAGAAGAGATTTTCACTGACCTTGCGCCTCTTGCAGAGAAGAACAATGTTACACTTGAAAGCACGGGCGATGCTGTTATGACAGGCAGTGACACGCTGATTTATCGTTTGTTATATAATCTGACCGAAAACGCCATACGCTACAACCGTTTTGACGGTACAGTGAATATTACCGTAACGCACAAAGACAATCAGCTTGTTATTACGGTTGCGGATACCGGCTACGGCATCCCCGAACAATGCAGAGAAAGTATTTTTCAGCCCTTCTTTCGTGTGGATAAATCCCGAAGCAGAGAATACGGCGGAGTTGGATTGGGACTTTCTTTGGTGTGGGAAATCGTTGCACTGCACAATGGTAAGGTTCGTGTGGAAGAGAGTTCGGAAAAGGGTACTGCTATAGTAGTAAAGTTTCCGACAGATGTGATAAAAATTTAATATTTTGCGATTTTTTCTTAATTAATTGTTGAAATTGCCGTAGCTCTGTGCTATACTATAATTAATTAATCGATTAGTTATCAAAAGGAAGCGAATATTATGAGAACAACAGAGGAACAGCACAACGAGCGTAAGAGGGAAATAATGGAAAAATGCTTTGAATGCTATGCTGAAAACGGATTGACCGGTACGGGCATCAAGGCTTTGGCGGCAGCGTGTGGCTGTACAACGGGAAATCTGTATTCCTATTTCAACAGTGTTGATGAACTGATTATTGAATCAACTGCATACTGTATGGAAAAGGTCGAGGATGATTTTATGGAAAAAGCTCCCACCGACCCGAAGGATGTTGTTCGATTTGTGAAAGAGGTTCCGTACTGGACCGCAAAGAAGCACGGCAAGAAATATCGGCTGATGTATCAGGTCTATACCCATCCGAAATATATTGAGCACGGCAAGAAATTTTTTGAGGGGGTAAATGAGCGCTATACCGAGTATGCAAAGCGACTTGAGCCGAAAATCGGCATTCCGTACACGGTGATTACACCGCTCATTTTTATATTTGTCCGTGCCTGTGTACACTATGCTATGTTTGAGGATGAATATTATTTAAAAACCCAAATGGAGGTCTTAAAACAGGGTGTTGCCCTGTTTACTGATAAATACCGTTCACAATATTTGAGAGGAGGCAATGATAAATGAAAAAACGAATATACTGTATTACTACCGCACTCTGTCTTGTGCTTTGCATCGTACTTTGCATTGCATTCGCTGCCGTATGCAGCAAGGCGGAAAACAGCAAAACCCTGTTGCCGGAGGTGCGAAACAACGGCACAGCAATCCAATGGAGAGATACCGCCGAAGAGGAATGGCACGATCTTGTAGCTCTTAACACGCTCAGAGGTACTGACGGAAAAAACGGCACTGACGGAAAGAATGGTCTTGACGGCAAAGACGGCACTGACGGCAAAAACGGCATTGACGGAAAAAATGGTGCTGACGGCAAAGACGGTACTGACGGCAAAGACGGTACTAATGGAAAGAACGGTCTTGACGGTAAAAACGGCGTTGATGGAATAAACGGCACTGACGGTAAAAACGGCATTGACGGCAAAGACGGTACTGACGGCAAAAACATAGAGGTACAAAGAACAACAGAATATATACAGTGGCGCTATGAGGGAGAAGACTGGCAAAACCTTGTTGCCATTTCCGATATAAAGGGACCCACAGGGCAGAACGGTAAGGACGGAGCAAACGGAAAAACACCGGAGTTCCGTGTAAATGAAAACAATCTTCAATGGCGTTATGTCAGTGACGAAATATGGTTAAATCTTTACGATCTTTCAAATTTGAAAGGTCTTGACGGAAAAGACGGAATCGACGGAAAGAACGGTGTCGATGGTATTGACGGCAAAAACGGTGATACTCCGTTCATCGGTGAAAACGGCAACTGGTGGCTCGGAGTGACCGACATTGGCGTAAAAGCCGCAGGTGTTGACGGTGAAAAAGGCGACAAGGGAGATAAAGGAGATGCCGGACAGAACGGTAAGGACGGAGCAAACGGAAAAACACCTGAGTTCCGTGTAAATGAAAATAACCTACAGTGGCGTTATGTCGGAGATGAAACATGGCTTAACCTTTACGATCTTTCAATTTTGAAAGGGCTTGACGGCGCAGACGGCAAGGACGGTATAAACGGCAAAGACGGTGTTGACGGTAAAGATGGTGTTGACGGCAAAGACGGTGCTGATGGTAAGGACGGAACAAACGGACAAAACGGCGCTGACGGCAAAGACGGCAACACCCCGTTCATCGGCGAAAACGGCAACTGGTGGATAGGAACAACCGATACGGGAGTGAAAGCCACAGGTGTTGACGGTGAAAAAGGCGAAAAGGGTGACAAAGGAGATAAAGGCGACAAGGGTGACGCAGGTCAGAACGGCAGCTGTTCGGGATATTTTTACGGAGAGGCGGCCTCTCCGATTAAAGTAGTACTGAAGAATAACAGTCGTGCCAATATTACTGTCTACCAAAAAATAAACAAGGGCGGCTTGATTTCATCCTACATGAATAATATTACACTCAAAAAAGGACATATTTACAATGTCTGCTTAAGCGGTTCTCTCGAAGTCGGTTCAAACGAAGCTAACAAAAGCGGCAATTACTCTATTCAGATGACAGACGGTTATGATGACGATCTGTGCAGGGAGCTTACACGAATAAAAAGGGACGGGGCAAAAATACCGTATACCAATGATCAACATTCCTTTAATTTCAACAGAATGTATGATGCGTCAAATAAAGACATTACATTGCAGTTGTGGTTTGAAAATTCGGCATACAATACTTATCTCGGTGGCTTTAGAGGTACTATTACAATAACCGCTCTTGATTAAATTTATATAACGGAGGTGGCGAAAAATGAAAAAACGAATACTTAGTATCCTGCTGACTTTATGCATGATGCTCTGCCTTACGCCGATAAGCGTATTCGCCGAGGAGGTTGGGACAGAGGGCTCTGCTGCGATACAGCTTGGTGCAGATCCACTAAGTGTGTTAAGTAAAAATGTAAACACAGCGACCGCACCGACTGTGTATTTCGGGCAAAACCATGAAAATAATCCCGCTGCATGGCGAGTTATCGGCTATGACGGAAGCGGTGTTACAAGCTCAAAGGGGGATATTACCCTGCTTGCGGCAGGCGCTATGGGGGTTATACCATTTGTCGATACCATATTAAACAACGAATACGCACCGAGTAATTTGAAAGCCACAATAGATGCGCTTGCGGAAAAGCTGACGACAGAAGAAAATGCTGCCGTAAAGAAACGGACGCTGACAAGCGGAAGTTACGACGGAGAGAATACCGACTGTGTAGCGGGAGGGCAGGTGGATAACGCTGTATTCTGGCCACTTTCCGCAAAAGAGGCTATTGCTGTAAACAACGATCTGCGTGCCTTGAATCCTGCACATCCGAATTGGGTGGATAGCGGTTGGTGGCTGCGCTCCCCCGGCTCCGATAAATATCGTCTCGCCGTCGTGCGTAGTGAGGGTTCTGTCCAATACTCTGGGTTCTCTGTCCTCATTTTCAATAATCATCGGACTGTTCGTCCCGCTTTTAACTTAAATCTGAACTCTGTCCTTTTTGCATCTGCCGCCGTGGGCGGAAAGCCTGACGGAGGATTGGCAGAAGTTTCCAAATACAGCGGAAACGAGTGGAAATTGACGCTTTTAGATAGTAGACGCAATTTTGCTGTAACGGAAAAAACTGTCAGCGCCGCCCCCGACGATACCGTTACGCTGAATTACAAAGGGGCGACCACAGGGAAAAATGAATATATCTCTGTCATCCTGGCGGATAACAACGGCGCACAGTATTACGGCAGAGTAGCACAACCTACTGCCAAAAGCGGAACGGTTGAAATCAAAATCCCGTCTGACATTGCACCGGGCGACTATACCATGAAGGTATTCAGCGAGCAGTATAACGGTGACTGCAAGACCGACCTTGCAAGTGCTTTTGCGGATGTCACGCTGACGGTGGAAAGTCAGCCTGACGAGCAGTTTACCCTCGCCCCTGGTGGCAGATACTATTTTGACCTTTCGGCGATGAACATCCCCGGAACGGTAAACAGCAATCTGCCGGACAGCACCCTGCATTATGTGCCTTTTACCTATGCAGGCACGGTCAACGCTTATAAGCTCACATCGGAAATGGCAACCACCGAGGAGTATGCTCAGAAGAATAAATATCCCCACAGCCTATTCATTGCGGACTATGCCGTAACGCATACGGTAAGCTGGGATAACCTGAATACCGCAGGTCTGATTTTCGGCAAGGACTATGCCGCAGGCGGCGTGGACTATACGCTGCGTGCGCCGTCTGTGGGAAGTAGTTATACAGGCTCAGGTGATTCAGAACGCGGCACGCCCAAAAGCAACGAATGGGATAAGATACTGGATAAGGACGACGGATATATCAAAAACTGGAGGGAGATGCTTTCGTGTGGACAAGATACTACTATAAGAATTTCGGCGTCGTTCCGTGCGGTTCGCGGGTGGAAACGTTCGGCCCGTTTCTGGACCAGCTACAATACTTCTTACTCGACCTTCGGCTTCCGCCCCGTCCTTGAAGTCCTGAACCCTGATACACTGGGCTCTGACGGACTGAAGGTCGTTACCCTTGACCTTGGCGGCGGAATGCTGGGTAATAGCTCCGAGGATATTCAAATCATCGTGAAAAACGGCAGTACATTTACCGCTCCCGCATCCGATGGTCTGACCCGCCCGGACGGAGATACCGATAATTATTTTATGTGGCTTGACGGCAATGGCAATTCCTACGAACCCGGCGGCAGTGTTCCTGCTGATGTGACGGAACTGACGGTGCAGTGGACAGCCCCGACCTATGCCGTAACGCTGAACACAAATGGCGGCACGATCAACAGCGGCAATGTCACCGGATACACTTACGGCGTGGGTGCAACACTCCCGGCGGCGGACGATATGACCTATACAGGCCACACGTTCAAGGGCTGGTATGACAACGAAAATCTGACCGGCTCTCCTGTTACGGCAATCGGCGGTGCAGAAACAGGTAATAAAGAGTATTGGGCGAAGTGGGAAATCAATCAGTACACAATAACCTTTGATACCAACGGCGGAAGTGAGATTGCACCCATTACACAGGACTACGGTACGGAAATTACCGCCCCTGACAACCCGACAAGAAAAGGTTATACCTTTAAGGGATGGGATAAGGAAATCCCCGAAACCATGCCGGCGGAGAATATAACGGTTAAAGCACAATGGGAAATCAATCTGTATACAATAGCCTTTGATACCAACGGCGGAAGTGAGATTGCACCCATTACTCAGGACTACGGTACGGAAATTACCGCCCCTGACAATCCGACAAGAAAAGGTTATACCTTTAAGGGTTGGGATAAGGAAATCCCAGAAACCATGCCGGCAGAGAACATAACGGTTAAAGCACAATGGAAAATCAATCAGTACACAATAACCTTTGATACCAACGGCGGAAATGAGATTGCGTCCATTACTCAGGACTACGGTACAAAAATTACCGCCCCTGACAAACCTACAAGAAAAGGTTATACCTTTAAGGGATGGGATAAGGAAATCCCTGAAACCATGCCGGCGGAGAATATAACGGTTAAAGCACAATGGGAAATCAATCAGTACACAATAACCTTTGATACCAACGGCGGAAGTGAGATTGCACCCATTACTCAGGATTACGGTACGGAAATTACCGCCCCTGACAATCCTACAAGAAAAGGTTATACCTTTAAGGGTTGGGATAAGGAAATCCCCAAAACCATGCCTGCCGAAAACATTACAATAACGGCACGGTGGAAAGATACCGAAAAGCCGACGGGCGAAATTATCATAGGCACGAATAAATGGAATGAATTCTTAAACGAGCTTACCTTTGGCATATTCTTTAAGGATACACAGGAGGTAACTATAAATGCCGTTGATAACAGCGGAGTTGTGTTTGTATCCTATTTGGTAACAGATAAGGAGCTTTCTGAGGCTGAACTGAACTCTCTTGTATTCCGTGCATATGAAGAACCGTTTTGCATAGACCCCAACGGAGAATATATTGTTTATGTAATGCTTGTTGATGAAAATATTAACATAACATACCTTCGCACCGACCGATTAACGCTTGATAATATTCAGCCTGTAATCAGCGGTATTGAGAACGGCAAGACCTATTGTGAGGCACAAACCGTTACTGTTGATGAGAAGTATGTTGATACCGTTACTGTAAACGGCACGGTGGTTACGCTTGATGCAGACGGAGGTTTTGTTCTCCCACCGACAAACGGTGAGCAGAAGATAGTTGTCACCGACAAAGCGGGCAATAATGCAGAGATGACCGTAACAGTCAACAACGGTCATACCTTTGGTGAATGGGTATCTGACAATGACGGTAAGCATACCAGAAAATGTACCGTGGACGGATGCGATGCGTTTGAAACCGAAAATTGCTCAGGCGGCAATGCCACCTGTACCGAAAAGGCGGTATGTGATGTCTGCGGTAAAGCCTACGGAGAATTTGACGGAACAAACCACGAGGGCGGTGTACAGGAGTGGACGACAAGAACCGCTTTTAATCACGAACAAAAATGGAACTGCTGTGGTGCTGTGATTGTGGCAAGTGAAGCACATGAGTGGAAAGACGGTGCGTGCCGAGAATGCGGATATGTATGTCTGCATAATGACGCAGATAAAGACCATATCTGCGATTATTGCAAAAAGACAATCTCTGAGCATGTTGATAAGGATAAAAACCATATCTGCGACTACTGCAAAAAGACAATCTCTGCTCATGAAGATGCGCCAACCGAAGAAATCAAAAAGGCTGACACCGTAACGGCTAAATTGCCTGACGATTCAAAGTCCCCTCAGACAGGCGACAACAGCAACCTTATTTTGTGGATTGCATTGCTGATTATCAGCGGCGGCGTTATGAAAGGAGTAACGGCATTCGGTAAGAGTAAAAAACATTCTGCCAAAATTAATAAGTAATATTTTACGCTCTGTCATGGAAATATAGTGAATACGGCACAGTAGGTATAGAAACCGCTGTGCCGTATTTCTTTCAGTGCGACTGCTTTTGAAAAACAGGCACTTTTTCGGTCATCATACGATAAGCAAAGATAAAGAATAAATGTGTAATCCGGAATTTAATGCCAATACTTCCGAAAATCGGCAGACAAGTTTGTTAATAAGTTCGTATAGTTGCATTTGTTTTTATTTATGATACAATTAAAAGGAATAAACTTAAAAGATTCTTATGCAGGTAAAATTCTGAAAATATGCCGATAGCCTTGCACGAAAAAGCAAAATTGTTTCAAATTGCTATTGCACTTTTGTGATTTTTTCTTATATCTCTTTTATAATAAATCAAAATGTGATACAATATGACTGATAATCTGAAAACGGAGTTGATTAAATGAATTTCATCAACAGAAATGAAATTGCAAACGGTGTTTACTTTACAAACATTAAGGACAGCCGTTTTAAAACTATGAAAATCAGCGTGAATATTGTTGTTCCGCTTTCTGTCGAGACAGCGTCGGAGAATGCGCTTGTGGGCGGATTGCTTGTTCGTTCATGCAAAAAATATCCCGATTTTACTGTTCTCAGCAAAAAACTCAGCTCACTTTACGGTGCAGACCTCACTTCATCGCTTTCAAAACACGGTGAAAGCCAGGTAATTAAAATTTCCGTATCAGGTCTTGATGACAGATATTCTCTTGATGATGTCAGCATTGCCAAAGAACTTTCGGAGCTTTTGTGCAGCGTAATTTTTGAGCCGAATGTCAAGAACAACGCTTTTATTGAGAGCGAACTTGAACAGGAACGCAGACAACTTCTTGATGTGATTGATTCGGAATTCAACGAAAAGCGAATCTATGCAATGGGACAGCTTATAAAGCATATGTGCAAGGATGAGGTTTTCGGAATCAAGCGTTACGGTACAGCCGAAAAAATCAAGGCCGCAACTGCCGAATCACTCTGCAAGGCATGGCAGAATCTTCTCAAAACCGCAAAATTTGAGATTCTCTATATAGGCGACAGCCCTGCCGATAAGGCGAAGGAGGTTTTTGCGAAGGCCTTTGCAAATATCGAAAGAAATGTTGTGACTTCGTCTACTGATGTTGTTAAGAATGTTTCAAAAGAAAAACATATTACAGAGGAAATGGAGCTCTCACAGTCAAAACTTGTAATGGGATTCAGAACACAGATTTCCGCAGGTGATGAAGAGGCGGTTGCCGAAAGACTTATGTGTGCTGTTCTCGGCGGTACTGCGAGCTCAAAACTCTTTAACAATGTTCGTGAAAAGCAGAGCCTTTGCTATTACTGCTCGTCCTCCTATGATTCAATCAAGGGCATAATGTACATCAACAGCGGTGTTGAGGGCGAAAATCTTGAAAAAGCCGAAAAAGCTATTCTAAAAGAAATTGAGGATATGAAGAACGGCGAAATTACAGATTTTGAAATTGAGGCAACAAAGCTTGCTGTTGTTAATTCATTCAAGTCAAGCAGCGACAGCGTAAGCGGTATTGAAAACTGGTACACAGGAAGAATCTTTAACGGCGACCTTGAAACTGTTGAAGAAGTTTCCGCTGAGGTTAATGCAGTTACCAAAGAGCAGATTGTAAATGCCGCAAACAAGCTCTTGCTCGATACGGTTTATGTTCTCAAAAATAAGTAAGGGAGGCGGACAGAATGAATATTACAGAAATTAAATCGGAAATTGCAGGCGACAGCTATTATAAAGTTGAACATCCATCGGGACTTACAATTTTTGTTTATCCAAAAGAGGGTTACACTTCTTCATATGCAATTTTCGGCACACGCTACGGCAGTATCAACACAAAGTTTTCCGTTAACGGCGGTGATATAATTACAGTTCCCGACGGTATCGCCCATTACCTTGAACACAAGCTTTTTGAAAGTGAAGAAGGCGATGCGTTTGTAAGATACGCAAAAACAGGTGCAAATGCAAACGCATATACAAGCTTTGAAAAAACCTGCTATCTTTTCTCATGTACGGACAAGTTTGATGAAAGTCTTGAAATTCTTCTTGATTTTGTTCAGGATCCCTACTTTACGGCTCAGACAGTTGCGAAGGAACAGGGCATTATCGGTCAGGAAATCAAAATGTACGACGACTCTCCCGATTGGCGAGTAATGTTCAATATGCTTGAGGGTATGTACCACAATCACCCTGTAAAAATTGATATTGCAGGTACGGTTGAAACAATTGCAGAAATTACAGCCGAAAAGCTTTATGAAGTTTACAATGTGTTCTACAACCTCAACAATATGATTCTCTGCGTTGCGGGTAATGTAACGGTTGACGGTGTGCTTAAAGTTGCCGACAAAATGCTCAAGCCTTGTGAGAAAAAGGAAATCAAAAACTATTTTGAAACAGAGCCTTATGAAATCAAAGAACCTTATGTTGAGCAGACTTTCCCTGTTTCAATGCCTTTGTTTAATCTCGGCTTCAAAGAGAAAGCAGACAAGCCTCTTAACGAAAAGCAGCTTGCATTCACAGATATTCTTCTTTCGGCACTTGCATCAAACACGAGCATGCTCTACAGAAATCTTATGGATTCAAACCTCATCAATTCAAGCTTTTCTTATGAACTCTTTGAAGGTCCGGGTTATTGCTCGGTAATCTTCGGCGGTGAATCAAGAGCGCCGAAACAGGCGGCTGAGATGATTAAGCAGTATATTTCGGATATTAAGAAAAACGGTATTGATAAAGAGGACTTTGAAATTGCAAGAAAGTCTGTTTACGGTGATTCGGTTTCATCGCTCAACTCAGTAAGCGCAATTTCAAATTCAATCATCGACTATGCAATGCAGGGTAACGAAATTTTTGCCTACATTGATGCGGTTGCAAATGCAAAGCTTGAGGATATCAACGCAAGGCTTGCCGAGGTGCTCGATGTTGACAACTGTACTTTGTCTGTTGTAAAACAGCCTGATGAGGTGTAATTATGCCGTATCATGTGCAGTTTCCCGGATTTGGCTGGGAATTTGATATTAACCCGATTGCATTTTCAATCGGTGATTACAAGGTCTATTGGTACGGAATAATCATCGCCTGCGGACTTTTGCTTGCCGTACTTTATGCGTGGAAAAGCGCTCCCCGTTACAAGGTTGACGGTTCAAAGCTTGTCAACTGTGTTTTTGCAGGAATGATAACGGGAATTATCGGTGCAAGGCTGTACTTCTGTTTCTTCAAATGGGATTATTACGGACAGAACCCGATTGAAATTCTCTACATCAATAACGGCGGACTTGCTATTTACGGCGGAATAATCGGTGCGTTGCTCGGCGGTCTGACTGTTGCCAAAATACAGAAAATGGAAATCATGCCTGTTCTTGACATCGCAATGGTCGGTTTCCTTATCGGACAGGGAATAGGCAGATGGGGCAATTTTATGAATCAGGAGGCATACGGCTCTCCTACGGATTTGCCCTGGAGAATGATGAGCGAGGGAACAGACAACATAGGAGTTCACCCGTGTTTCTTCTATGAATCAATGTGGTGTCTGCTCGGATTTGTACTTCTCCATTTCTACGGAAAATATAAGCAAAAATATTCGGGACAGATTTTCTTTATGTACCTTGTGTGGTACGGATTTGAAAGAACAGTTGTTGAAGGACTGAGAACAGACAGCCTTTATCTTCCGTTCCAAGTTTTCGGAACAGACATAAGGGTTTCACAGGTTCTTTCGACAGTAATTTTTATAACAGGTATTGTATTCTTAATTATAAACAGAAAAAAGGAGGATTCTTTCTATGCAGATTATCGACGGAAAAAAGGTATCGGCACAGGTAAAGGAAGAGGTAAAGAGGCAGACGCTTGAGTTAAAGGAAACTCACAAAATAACCCCCGGTCTTGCGGTAGTAATCGTAGGTGACGATCCGGCGTCAAGAGTATATGTAAACAACAAGAAAAAGGCTTGTGAATTTGTAGGCTTTAAGTCTGAGGAGTATGCACTCCCGGCCGAAACAACACAGGAAGAACTTTTAAACCTTGTTGAAACTCTCAACAATAAGAAGGGTATCAACGGTATTCTTGTTCAGCTTCCGTTGCCGAAACACCTTGATGACAAGGCTGTTATTGAGGCAATCAGCCCGCTTAAAGATGTTGACGCATTCCATGCCGTAAATGTCGGCAAAATTATGCTCGGTGAGTATGATTTTCTTCCATGCACGCCTGCAGGCGTAATGGAGATGCTCCATTCCTACAACATTGAAGTAAGCGGTAAAAACTGCGTTGTAATCGGCAGAAGTAATATCGTAGGCAAGCCTATGGCAATGCTTTTGCTCCACGAAAACGGCACGGTAACAATCTGTCACAGCAGAACAAAGAATCTTGCTGAAATCTGTTCACAGGCAGATATACTCGTAGCCGCAGTCGGCAGACCGAAGTTTGTTACTGCCGATATGGTAAAAGAGGGTGCGGTTGTGATTGATGTCGGTATGGACAGGGATGAAAACGGCAAGCTCTGCGGTGATGTTGATTTTGAAAATGTCAAGGATAAATGCTCGTTTATCACACCCGTACCGGGCGGTGTAGGTCCTATGACAATTTCAACTCTTATGAAAAATACTCTCAAGGCTTGCAAAATACAGAATAACATTTGATATACTCAAAAAATATCGGGAAAATTGTTGACAGAAAGTTTTCTTTGTGATATAGTATATAAGCCGCATATTGTGGGTTTTAAGTGATTCGTTCCACCTGCACATAGCGAGCCCAATGTAAAGGATGGTACTAAAATGTACGCAGTTATTCAGACAGGCGGCAAGCAGTACAAGGTAACTAACGATGAGGTTATCTTCATCGAGAAGCTTGACGCAGAAGCAAACGACACAGTAACATTTGATGTTGTGGCAGTCGGCACAGACGACGGCATCAAGGTTGGCACACCGCTCGTTGAGGGTGCTAAGGTTACAGGTGAAGTTGTAAAGAACGGTAAAGGCAAAAAAATCAGAGTTTGCACTTACAAGCCTAAGAAGGGCGAAAAGAGAGCAAAAGGTCACAGACAGCCTTACACACAGGTTAAGATTACTTCAATCGAAGCCTAAAAATGACTACGGTAACATTTTTTAAATCAGATGATATAATTTGCGGTTTTGAAATATCGGGGCACTCCGACTTTGCCGAAGAGGGCAGCGATATTGTATGTGCGGCAATCAGTTCTGCCGCATATATGACTGCAAACACTGTCACCGAGATTTTGCATATTAATGCACAGGTTACCGAGGATGACGGTCTTATGAAGGTAAGAATGTCACCGAATGATGCTTTAAAGGCTTGTGATATACTCTCAGGCTTAAAGCTTCACTTAACTGCTCTTTCGGAGCAATACAAAAATTTTATTAAAGTTAAATTTTCGGAGGTGTAAGGTAATGCTTAAAATAAACATTCAGTTATTCGCTCATAAAAAAGGTATGGGTTCTACAAAGAACGGCCGTGACAGTGAATCAAAGCGTCTTGGCGTTAAGCGTGCAGACGGTCAGAAGGTTCTCGCAGGCAACATCCTTGTAAAGCAGAGAGGCACACATATTCACCCAGGTGAAAATGTAGGCAAAGGCTCTGACGATACACTGTTCGCAAAGATTGACGGTGTTGTAAGATTTGAGCGTGTCGGCAAAGACAGAAAGCGTGCAAGCGTTTATCCTGTTGAGCAGTAATCTCAAAATTTATGAGGGTGGATTTTATATCCACCCTTATTTTTTACATTTCTGTTTATACTAATAACAAACAGGTCTGAGATTCTTTACATTTGTACTGATAATTAAACAGCAAAACTGTTACGGAGAAAAATATGTTTGTAGATACAGCGAAAATTAAAATAAAAGCAGGAGACGGCGGTGACGGTGCAGTTTCGTTTCACCGTGAAAAATATGTAGCGGCAGGCGGTCCCGACGGCGGTGACGGCGGCAGAGGCGGCAACATTGTTTTTGTTGCCGATTCCAACCTTTCAACACTTGCCGATTTCCGTTATAAAAGAAAATATGCCGCAAAAAAGGGCGAAAACGGCAGAGGCGGCAGATGCCGTGGTAAAAATGCCGAAGACCTTGTTATCCGTGTTCCTGTCGGAACTGTTGTAAAAGAGGAGAACAGCGGAAGAATCCTTGCCGATGTTTCGGGTGATGAACCCTATATCGTTGCAAAAGGCGGTAAAGGCGGTTGGGGCAATCCACATTTTGCGACTCCTGTTCGTCAGGTTCCCCGTTTTGCAAAACCGGGACTTCCGGGTGAAGAGTTTGATGTTGTTCTTGAACTCAAGCTTCTTGCCGATGTAGGTCTTGTAGGTTTCCCGAATGTCGGAAAAAGTACCCTTGTTTCCGTAGTTTCACAGGCAAAGCCTGAGATTGCGAACTACCACTTCACAACAATCACTCCCGTTCTCGGAGTTGTGTCAATGGGAGAGGGCTCATCATTTGTTATGGCTGATATCCCCGGACTTATCGAGGGTGCATGGCAGGGTACAGGTCTTGGACATCAGTTCCTCCGCCATGTTGAGCGTTGCCGTATGCTCGTTCACATTGTCGATGTTTCGGGTAGTGAGGGCAGAGATCCGAAAGAGGATTTCATAACAATCAACAATGAGCTTGCAAAGTTCAATCCCGAGCTTGCAGAGCGTCCAATGGTTGTTGCAGGCAACAAGTGCGATATGGCAACCGATGAGCAAATTGCAGACTTCAAGAAGTTTGTCGAAGATCAAGGTTATGATTTCTTTCCGATTATGGCGGCAATCCGCTATGATGTTGACCCGCTCCTCAAAAAGATTCAGGAAATGCTTTCAAAACTTCCTCCAATCACTCACTACGAGGCAGAGCCTGCTCCGATTGTGACCGTTGATGATTTTGATGACCATTCTGTTATAATAAAGAATGTGAACGGAATCTATACAGTTGAGGCTGACTGGCTGTTGCAGGTCATGAAGGGTATCAATTTTGACGATTACGAAAGCCTTAACTATTTCCAAAAAGTTCTCATAAACGGCGGTGTAATTGACGCACTCCGAAAAAAAGGCTGTTCGGATGGCGACACGGTTTCAATTTATGAGCTTGAATTTGACTTTATGGATTAATATTGCGTGATACGGAGTTAATATGGAAAATACATCTGTTCATTCATTAGCCGATGAAATTTCTCCGCTTACACTTGCCTTTGTGGGTGACGGCGTCTATGACCTGCTTGTGCGTGAATACCTTGTTCGCAAGGCTAACCGCAGTGTCGGAGAACTCAATAAAATAAAGGTTTCGCTTGTAAACTGCAAAAGTCAGGCTGAATTTGCAAAAATTCTTATGCCTACTCTAACCGAAAAGGAACTTGCCGTTTATAAGCGAGGCAGAAATGCCGCACCGAAATGTACTCCAAAAAACGGTTCTGTTGCCGATTATCACAGTGCAACGGGACTTGAAGCGCTTTTCGGATACTTGCAGATTAATAAAGAATTTGACAGAATAAATCAGCTTTTTGAAATAATTATACATACTCGTTTCGGGGAGTGATTTTATGCAAACAAATTTAAAACCGAATTCCTGTCTTGCAAAGGCAGGAACACTATTTTTTGATTATCTTGTAATTTTCGCCGGAGCAGTTCTTTACGGCATATCGGTAGCAATGTTTACATCACCTAACAATGTTGCCCCGGGTGGACTTACGGGTGTTGCCACAATGCTCAACTATATGTTCTCGTTGCCGATAGGTATTATGATTTTTGTGATGAACATTCCGCTTTTCATCTGGGGATTTATCGAGAACGGCAAGGGCTTTCTTACAAGAACCCTTGTTGCAACGGCACTTGTTTCGGTTATGATTGATGTTCTTACACCGATTTTGCCTGCATACACGGGCGATACAATTCTTGCCGCAGGATTCGGCGGAGTGCTTAACGGTCTAGGACTCGGTCTTATCTTTTACCGAGGCGGTTCAACAGGCGGTACAGACATCATCGCACTGAATCTTCACAAGCATTTTCCGTTCATTTCAACGGGTACGATAATCCTTGTGTCCGATATTCTTGTGCTATTAATGGTGTTCTTTGTTTATCACAGCATTGAAAATGTACTCTATGCTTTGCTTGTAATTTTTATCAGCATAAAGGTAATTGATGCTGTAAGCTACGGTACTTCAAGAGGTAACGGCAAGCTTATGTTTGTAATTTCGGACAATTATGAAGAAGTGAGTGCCAATATTATGAAAAACCTAAAGAGAGGTGTAACATACCTCAACGGTGAGGGTGCATACAGCGGTAATGATAAAAAAGTTATTATGTGCGCAGTCCGTCCTCAAGAGGTTTACAAAATCACATCGGGAATCAAAAATGTTGATCCCAATGCCTTTATTATCGTAACGACTGCAGGCGCAATAAAGGGCAGAGGTTTTGTAAATATTGACAGCAACTGAAAATTATACAAAAATAACGGTGGCATTTTCGTGTCACCGTTTTCGTTTGTTTTATTTTCTTTTGCTTTTGGGAGTTCTTTTAAGTCTGTTGCTGTCCTTGAAAACCCATATTCTCTGCATTTTGTAATTGACCGTCCACAACAAAAGATCGACAATCGCCTTTGTGAGTGTAACGGGAATCGGTAAGAACCAAAGTGCCGATACAATAAGTGAGCTTGCACACATTATGCAGAAAAACAGAATGAAAAATCTGAGTGCCTGTTTTGCTCCGTTATCCGTATTGCCGAAGATGACTTTTCTGTTGATGAGAAAATTAATTCCGCCCGAAACAACTCGTGCCATAAGCGTTGCCAGCATAATGTTAAAGAACATATGTGACGGCAGAATATACGCAAATATCGTGAACAAAACAAGGTCGATTATCGTACAGCCGATTGATGCCGTTGCAAATCTCAACGGAGTTCTGTAGATAAGGTAGGTGTCCTTGATAAGCCGAAAATTGCTGCTGCAGTTTGAGCAATCAGCTATAATGTTCACAAAGTAAAACGGGACTCTCATGTCGGCACATTTTGTGAGAAAATTCATTTCAAAATCAAAACGACTGCCCTTTGTTTTCATCACCGTGTCATACAGAAATGCAGGAATACCTCGCAGTCCTGTTTGAGTGTCCTTGCAGCTTTTGCCCGTAATAACCTTGAAATATGCCGAGGACAGTCTGTTTCCAATTCGTATATTAATCGGCATTTTAGACTTTTTGTAATCTCTTTTGCCAAGAATCAGACTGCCGTTTCTAAGGTCAAGCATACGGCTGATTTTCATAACATCATTTGCAGTATGTTGTCCGTCAGCGTCACAGGTAATGTAGCCTGTGATATTATAAAGGTTATCGTGAGCGTATTTGATGCCTGCTTTAAGGCTTGCACCTTTGCCGTTGTTATTTTTCAGGTGAACAAGATGACAGCCAATACTTGTCAATTCGTTAAAATATTCCGATTTGGGATTAAGACCGTCATTGACAACAACAATATGCTCAGCTCCAAAATTCTGTAATTCATTGCAGAGGTTGATTGTATTTCTGTTTTCACAATAAATAGGAATAATTATCGCGTGACTCATGCAGCTGTTCCTTTCATTTTTATATTTTTAGTATACAACAATTTTTCTTTTGTGACAATATTCAATTTTTTTATATTGTAAACATCGTAACGATTTTTTGCTCAAAAACATAGTTTGTGTCATTATTGGCGTTTTAATAAAAAAATATGGCAAAAATGCCAAAAACTATTTAAAAATCATATCATTTATGTTATACTGTATCTCAAGTAAGTTAAAAACAGAAAGACGGTGAAATATGTTTAAAAAAATATCAGCAGGAATTCTTTCGGCTCTTATGATTACTGCCGTTGCAGTGTCGGGTACTGGCTGCTCGCAAACTCAGCCGGCGTCAATTGACTACAAAACAGCCGACAAGGTGGCTGACGGTGCGATTCTTCAAGCATTTTGTTGGGATTTCAACACAATAAAGGAGTCAATGGGGGATATTGCCGCAGCAGGTTTTTCGGCTGTGCAGACATCTCCGATTAACGAGTGTCTTGAGGGCGAAGATGGCGGTATGGATCTTTACGGCAACGGAAAGTGGTACTATCACTATCAGCCGACTGATTTCAAAATCGGTAATTATCAGCTCGGTACTCGTGATGAATTTAAGGCAATGTGCGATGAGGCCCATAAGTATGGTATAAAGGTTATTGTCGATGTAATTGCAAACCACACTACTCCCTCAACCGATGAGGTAAGCGAAGATCTTATTGAGGCCGGCGGCGGAAGTCTTGAAACCCTTTATCACAAGGAGGGCAGAACGCCCCTTAATGATTTCGGCGACAGACTTGCCTGCACCACGCATGAGATGGGAGGACTTCCAGACATCAACACGGAAAGACCTTCGTTTCAAAAGTATTTCTTTAATTACATTAACGATTGTATTGCCTGCGGTGCCGACGGTTTCAGATATGACACGGCAAAGCATATCGGACTTTCCGATGATCCAAAAGAAGATGACGGCTTTAAAAATAACTTCTGGGAAAAAGCAACAAAAGAAGTTGATAACGCAGAAAATCTTTTTATCTACGGCGAAGTGCTTCAGGGCGACAATGACAGGCTTGCCGACTATATAAAAGAAATCGGCAGAACCACATCAAGCACCTACGGCAGTAAAATTCGTTCGGGAATTGCAAGCGGCAATATCGACACGGCAGTTGTGTCTGATTATTGGATTGGCAATGCAGACCCGAATATCGTAACATGGGTTGAATCCCACGATAACTACATCAATGACTGCACATACAACAATATCGACAACGAGCAGGTTGTCCTCGGCTGGGCAATAATCACGGCAAGAAAAGACGGAACACCGCTCTTCTTTGACCGTCCGTATAACAGTTCAATCGACAATTCATGGGGCATGAACCGAATCGGCACACAGGGTGACGATATGTACAAGGATAACCGTGTTTCCGCAGTGAATTTCTTCAGAACAGCAATGAAAGGTGAAGACGAAAATCTCGTTAATCCTAACCTTGACTCAACTGCTCTTATGATTGAAAGAGGTACAAAGGGAGCTGTAATTGTCAATACAAATGATGCTCTCAAGGTTGATTTTGAAACAAATCTTGCTGACGGAACATATGTTGACCGTGTTGACCGCAAAACCGAATATACTGTTAAAAACGGTAAGATTACCTGTGATACGGATATCCCTGAAAATTCAGTTGTAGTTCTTTATAATGAGGGATACACTGAATATGCAAGACCTGCAAGTGTTGGTGTTGTCTCAAAAACAGAGTTTACATACAGCGATGATACATACGAGGTAACTCTCACCTGTTCAAACACAGATAATGCCACATATTCCCTTGACGGCGGAAAGGCTGTTTCGTACAAAGACGGTGACAAAGTAACAATCAAGCACGGTGACAGCGATGTTTCAAAGCTTGAGCTTCGTGCGGAAAATGCCGAAGGCGTCAAAACTTACGAAAGACTTGAATTCACTTATATGTAAAAGATGAATTTTATGCTATGCTTGCACCGATGTCTGTAATGCAAAATCACACATCGGTGCAGAAACAAAAAGAAAAAGATGGAACTTACGACTGCGTAATCAAAAGAGATTTGAATTCACCGAATATTATTTTCTTTGACGGTGAAGTATCCGACGATTTGCAGTATTTCCCGACAAAAATCATACAGCAGAATAACGGAGGTAACAAAGCATGAGCGAACTTAAAGGCGCAAAAATGGAAGGAAGCAAAGTGCCGGCAGAGGAAATCAAGAATCCAAACCTCGTAGCCGCTATTGAAAAAATGCAGGATGACAACACAACCGAAAACATCAACAAGATGATTGATGAGGTTATGAAGGCGAAATTCATTCTCCCTGCAAAGGTAACACCAAAGACAGAGGCTAAGACAACCAACGGTCAGACTGTTATGCAGCAGTCAACCCAGGTTCAGTTCAGACTTCTTGAAAACGGCAACAAAGAAAAGTTTTTCGGTGTGTTTACGGACACAGACGAACTTTTCAAGTGGAAAGACACTCAAAATGCACAGAAGGTTGTTACAGATTTTGACAGTATTGCCCAGATGGTAATGGATCCCCAGGCTGATGTAAAGGGCTTTGTAATCAATCCTTTCGGCAAGAGCGTAACATTCCCGAAACAGATGGTTCATTCTTTCAAACAGCAGAAGGACTATATGAAACTCAAAAATCAGACAATCGAACCTGGTTCACCAATCAGTCTCGGCGAGCCTAAAGAATATCCGATTGATCTTATGGCTGCTCTTATTAATCATTTCAGCACAGAGCCGACAGTAAATGCCGCATATCTTCGCTTGATTGAGCAGAACGGTCAAAAGAGCTACTTCATTGTGGTTGATTTCTTCGGTGATATGGAAAGCACATTCGATGCAATCAGCAAGGTTGCAAATCCGTTCCTTGACGATGAAATTCAGCTTTCAATGATGCCGTATTCAATGGATTTTGCAAAAAATGCAGTAAAGGGTGTTGAACCTTTCTACAGAAAAGAAAACTGATTATTTAAATATTGTTTTTGCAAAACATTAAATCCGCTGACAGTTTATGTCAGCGGATTTTTTATGGTTAAAATATGTTGCGATATAGTCAAAAATAAGCTTTATTTAATTAAGTCTACAAAACTCTGCACAATAACTTGTACAAAGAAACAAAAATGTGATAATGAATTGAAAAAACAAGTGCAAAATGCTATAATAAAAGCAATCACATTGCCCACAATTATGAAATGGAGGAATCAAAATGAAAAGAACAAGAAAAATCACGAGCATTATTCTTGCCGCACTCATGGTGCTTTCAGCACTTGTCGTGTCGGCAGGTGGTGTTTCGGCAGCAACATCGTCAGGTTCAGAGGTGTACTTTGACAACTCAAAGTACGGATGGAAGGATGTTTATGTTTACGCATACGGCACAAAGGAAAATGCCGAATGGCCGGGAGAGCTTATGACAAAAGAGGACAGCGGTCTTTATAAGGCAAGCTTTGCGTCTTCTTTTAAATCGGAAAAAATCATCTTCAACAACGGTCTTGAAAAAGGCAATGGCAAGGAGCAGTATCCTGAGGCAGCAGGTCTTTCACTCAAAGCCGGCGAATGTAAAATGCTCACAGCCGAAAAGCAGTGGATTGATTACGGCAAGCCTGATGATCACGCTTACGGTTACACACTTACAGCAAACAATACGGCTTTTTCAACAGAATCACTTGATGTAAAGCTTGCGTTAAAGAATGCCGACAAGGGCTATTACTCAGTTGACGGTTCAGCTAAGAAAGAGTTTGCAAACGGTGATTCGGTAAAAGTCGGTGAGGGCAAAATCGGCAATTCAAAAGTTACGCTTACACTTTATGCAACAGGTGCAGACGGGGTTGAAACGGAGCAGACATATACCTTCAAAAAGACTTTTACAGCGTCAAAGACAACTTTCTCCGCTAAATCAGACGGCCACACAACAGCGCCTGAGAGCGGCTATTACGGCACAAACCCTGAAATGCAGCTCGGAAAGCATAAGACAATCTCTGTTGACGGTGATTTAAGCGACTGGGACAGCTCAATGATTATTGCTCAGGGTGTTGCAAACGATGATCCCCGAGTTTATATGCCTTCTTCAATGCATGAACAGCCGTGGGATGCTTATGCTCTCTACAGTGCATGGGACGACGATAATCTTTATTTCCTGCTTGAACTGGCTAACACAACATACATAACTTCTCCCGAGGACAACTTTGCCGCATCAAATGAGGCTCGTCCTTGGAGAAACAGTATTCCTATGTATCTTGCTCTGTCAATTGACCCTGCAAAGCAGGCAACAGGCAAGGCAGTAGGTACAAATAAGGACGGTTCTGTATATACCAATCCGTTCGTTTGGGGTTGCACAAACGGCACTGCAAAAGACGGAGGCACAGGCTTTACAACTCATATAGACACACTTGTTGCATTTGACTCCAACAACTCAAACGGCGGTGCTTCAATCTTTAAGGCAGATACTCAAGACACTGACGGAACATATATGTTTAACTATGACACAAGAATTCCGATCGGTGTAACAAGCTTTCAGGCCCAGGACAATAAAAACGGATTTAAAATCAAATACGCTAACGGAACAAAGAGTACATCACTCTTCGGTATCAACGCTCCAAAGGGGTCAAGAGTATCAGGAGATAACCTCGATATGAACTCAAACTGGGTTGACTTCTTCGATGAAGGTTACAAGAACTCATACGGCTATGTTTACGAAATTGCAGTTCCGCTCAATACTTTAGGTATTGACCGCAGCTACATTGAAACACAGGGTATCGGTGCAATGCAGATTCTCACATACGGCACATCGGGTATGGATACACTTCCGCATGATCCCTCAATGCTTGATCAGGCAAATCTTGAGTACAGCTACGATCCTTCAACCTCACACGAGAAAGAAGATATCGACAATATCACAGTTCCGCTTGCAAGAATCGGTGCGCTTCTTCCCGACACAGAAGTAAACGAAGCTCCGTTTGAAGTTAACTTCGGTGCAAACCTCAATTCAGGACAGAGTGCAGGCACACCTGTCACACTTTTGGCAGAAAGCTATCACGCTACAGGTGATGTAACTTATTCATTCACAGTTAACGGTGAAACAGTTCAGAACTCAAACACAGATTCATGTGTATGGACTCCATCGGCTGACGGCACATATTCAATCGGTGTGGTTGCAGTTGATGCAAACGGCAACAAGGCAGAGTCAACAAAGACATTCGTTGTAGGTTCGTCTTCATCGGATGAAACTCTCAAGGGCGATGTTAACCGTGACGGCAGTGTAACTGTTGTTGATGCAACACTTGTTCAGAAATACATCGTAAAGCTTGAAGATTTTGACGCAGAAACAATGAAGATTGCCGATGTAAACGGTAACGGCATTATTGAGGTTACAGATGCAACATTGATTCAGAAAATCATAGCTAACCTTGCTTAAACGATAAAATTTAATCTTAAAAACTTTTAAGGCGGTTGTGCATATTCTGCATAACCGCCTTTTGTATAAACCTTGTATGTAAATTAAAGCCTTACGGGAATTCCTTTTTCGTTGAGATATTTTTTAAGTTCGGGAATCGGAATTTCACCAAAGTGAAAAAGTGATGCCGCAAGAACTGCGTCAGCCTTGCCTTCTGTAAAAGCATCATAAAAATGCTCAAGTGCGCCCGCACCGCCGCTTGCAATTACGGGAATGTTCACCTTTTCGGAAACTGCCCTTGTAAGTGCAATGTCATAGCCTTTTTTCTGACCGTCCTCGTCCATGCTTGTAAGGAGAATTTCTCCCGCACCGAGTTTTTCGCATTTTACAGCCCATTCAATTGCATCCATACCGACAGGAGTTCTTCCGCCGTTCACATAAACTTCCCAGCTGTCACCGTTTCTCTTGGCATCTATAGCGGCAACAACGCACTGACTGCCGAATTTATATGCCGCCTCGCTGATGAGTTCTGGACGATGAACAGCGGCTGAATTTACGGACACCTTGTCTGCGCCGGCTCTGAGCAGAACATTGAAATCTTCAACGCTTCTGATACCGCCGCCGACCGTGAACGGAATGAAAATTGAATTTGCAACCTTTTCAACCATGTCAATCGTGATGTTTCTTGAATCGCTTGATGCGGTAATGTCGAGAAATACAAGCTCGTCAGCACCCTGTTTGTCATACTGCATTGCAGATTCAACGGGATCGCCTGCGTCAACAAGATTTACAAAACTCATACCTTTTACAACTCTGCCGTTTTTTACATCAAGACATGGAATTATTCTTTTTGCGTACATATTTATTCCTCCCTGCCTTTTACAATGTCAGCAAAATTTCTGAGAATTTTAAGTCCCGTTTTGCCGCTTTTTTCGGGGTGAAACTGAGTTGCAAAAACATTGCCTTTTTCAACAGCGGCGTCAATCGTAACACCGTATTCCGTCTGAGCCGAAACAATGCTCCTGTCGCTTGCGTTCAAAAAATATGAGTGAACAAAATAAACGTATGCATTCTGTTCGATGCCTTTGAAAAGTCTGCTCTTTTCATTGATTTTAAGGCTGTTCCAACCGATGTGCGGAATCTTTAAGCCTTCGCCTGACGGAATCTTTGTGATTGTACCGTCAAAAACCGAAAGACCTTTTACATTCGGACTTTCTTCACTTTCGGGAAAGAGGAGCTGAAGTCCAAGACAAATGCCTAAAAACGGTTTTTCACTGTTTATGTACTCAATAACCGTGTCTTTAATGCCGTATGAATTCATTGTGTCCATTGTATCGCCAAACGAACCGACACCCGGCAAAACAGCACCGTCTGCATTCATAATTTCGTCTTTATCTCTTGTAATCACACATTCACAGCCGATATGCTTTAACGCTTTGTAAACACTGCGGATATTGCCTGCGCCGTAATCAATAACTGCTATCATTTTTATCAACTCCGTCATTTGCTTTCTCTTAAACAATTTTACCATACAACATTTATTATTGCAACATAAACCGACGCATATTTCATAATTTCGTAAAATTTACAATAATTTAATTTATATCTTATTGTAAATTGCAAGTTCTTGTGTTAAAATGAATTGGTTAAGACAGTGTGTCTGTTTTTACTATTTGTAATGGGAGATATTAAAAAAATGATTACTCATTTGCTCACAAGAATAGATTTAATGATGAATTCCCTCTCAAAGGGACAAAAAAGGATTGCTCTTTTTATTGAAGAGCATTACGATAAGGCGGCATTTATGACCGCATCAAAGCTTGGTGAAACTGTCGGAGTCAGCGAGAGTACGGTTGTTCGTTTTGCAACCGAGCTCGGCTATGACGGCTACCCTAAGCTTCAAAAAGCAATGCAGGAGATGATTCGCAACAAGCTCACATCTGTTCAGCGAATTGAAGTTACCTCCAACCGTATCGGCAATGATAATGTGCTTGACAGCGTTCTTAATCAGGATATCGATAAAATCCGCAGAACAATTGAAGAAACATCTCATGAGGATTTTGCCCGTGCAGTTGATGAAATTTGCAAGGCAGAGCGTATTTACATATTCGGTGTGCGTTCAACAGCCGCAATCGCAAACTTCCTTGCGTACTATTTTGAAATGATTTTTGACAATGTGCGTGTTATCACAAGCGGCAGTCAAACCGAAACTTTTGAACAGATTTTCAGAATCACCGACAAAGATGTTATGATCGGTATTTCATTTCCCCGTTACAGTTCAATGTCGGTTGAGGCAATGGACTTTGCCCGTTCAAGGGGTGCTCACGCAATTGCAATCACGGACAGTATGGTTTCTCCTCTTGTTCAGAGTGCCGATTCCGTGCTTATTGCAAGAAGCGATATGGCGTCAATTGTAGACTCACTTGTTGCACCGTTAAGCCTTATCAATGCTCTTATTGTTGCAACCGTGCTTAAAAAGAAAGATGAAGTTTCCGACACATTCCGCAGACTTGAGCTTGTGTGGAATCGTGACGGAGTTTACACCAACCGTGACAGAGAAATAATGGGTAATATAGAAGATGATGATAAGTAAAAAAGTTGTGGTAATCGGAGCAGGTGCGGCAGGTCTTATGGCGGGTGCAACTGCGGCGCTCTATGGTGCATCAGTTACGATAATCGAAAAGAACAAGCGTGTCGGCAGAAAAATTATGATAACGGGCAAAGGTAGGTGTAACCTTGCCAATAACTGCGACGTGCAGACTTTTATCAATAATGTTCCCGTAAACGGAAAATTTCTCTATTCTGCAATCAATGCATTTACTCCCGAGGATACAATCGAATTTTTTGAATCCAAAGGACTTAAAACAAAGACCGAAAGGGGAAATCGTGTGTTCCCCGCATCCGACAAATCGGTTGATGTTGTTGATACAATGCATGATTATGCCGTTGAATCGGGTTGTAAAATCGTGTGTGATACAGCAAACGCTCTTATTCTTGAGGACGGTGCCGTTATAGGTGTTAAGTGTGAAGAAAACACCTACTATGCCGACAGCGTAATTATCTGTTGCGGCGGTAAAAGCTATCCGCTTACGGGCTCAACAGGTGACGGCTATACACTTGCAAAACAGGCAGGACACACAATCGTTCCGCTCAAGCCGTCGCTCGTGCCGTTTACCTCCGGTGATAAACAATGCAAGGATATGCAGGGACTTGCCCTCAAAAATGTTGCGCTCAGAATAGTTGATAAGAACAGTAAAAAGACTGTTTACAGCGACTTCGGCGAAATGCTTTTTACACATTTCGGAATGAGCGGTCCGATGATTTTATCGGCAAGCTCGCACATCCGTGATATTCAGCCCGACCGTTATATTGCGGAAATTGACCTCAAGCCGGCACTTGATTTTGAACACCTTGACAGGCGTATTCAGAACGATTTCAAAGAGAATTCAAACCGTGATGTTTCAAACGCATTTTCAAAGCTTTTGCCGAGAAAAATCATAGTTCCCGTTCTCAAACGCTGGGGAGTTCCCTTTGACAAAAAGTGTAATTCAATTACAAAAGAGGAGCGACACGCTCTTTGTGAAATTCTCAAATGCTTTACGGTTGAAATCAGCGGTTTCAGACCGATTGAGGAGGCAATCATAACCTCAGGCGGTGTAAAAACTTCCGAAATCAACCCGAAAACCATGGAAAGCAAGCTTGTAAGCGGCCTGTATTTTGCAGGTGAAGTAATCGACTGCGACGCCTACACAGGCGGTTTTAATCTCCAGATTGCATGGAGTACCGGACGGCTTGCCGGAGAAAACAGTGCATATATCTGATTTGATTATACATAATATATTTGATTGAAAGGATGTAATTTATGTCAATAGCAATCGCTTTGGACGGTCCTGCAGGAGCAGGTAAATCCTCAATTGCAAAAAGAGTTGCAAAGGCACTTGACTGCATTTATGTTGATACAGGAGCGCTTTATCGCACAATCGGTCTGTCGGCAACAAGAAATTCCGTAGCTCCCGAAGATGAAAATGCGGTAAAGAATTTGCTTTCAAAAATCACAGTTGACCTAACATTCAATGAAAAGGGCGAGCAGATTGTTTTGCTTGACAACGAAGATGTGTCCGGACTCATCAGAACTCCGGAGGCATCAATGATGGCGTCAAAAATTTCTGCCGTACCGATTGTAAGAGCATATCTTCTTGATTTGCAGAGAAATATGGCAAAGACGCATGATGTAATTATGGACGGCAGAGATATCGGCACGGTTGTGTTGCCCGATGCACAGGTTAAAATTTTTCTTACAGCGTCCCCCGAGGCAAGAGCCGAAAGAAGATATAAGGAGCTTGTTGAAAAGGGTATGGATGTAAAATACGACGACATTTTAAACGATGTAATAACCCGTGACTACAACGATACTCACCGCAAAACAGCTCCGCTCAAGCCTGCCGAGGGTTGCATTACCGTTGACACAACAGAGCTTGATTTTGAGCAGTCGGTTGAAAAAATAATTTCCGTTATAAAGGAGAATATCTGATGGGTCAGTCAAAGGCACTTTATGCAGTCGGCAGAGCTGTCTGCAAGCCTGTTTTCAAACTTTTGTACAGATATAAAACTATAATTGAAGAGCCGCTTCCGCTTGTGGGAGGCATGATTATTGCAAGTAACCATATATCAAATTCAGATCCGGTTCTTCTCGGTTTGTCGCAGAAAAAGCGCAGACTGTTCTTTATGGCAAAAATTGAACTTTTTAAAAATAAATTCTTCGGTGCGTTAATCCGTGCGCTCGGTGCATTCCCCGTTGAAAGGGGTGCAGGTGACGGCAAGGCTATCAAGACAGGCGAAGACCTTATCCGTGACGGCGAGATTATGACAATCTTTATTGAGGGCGGTCGTTCCAAAACAGGCGAACTTATGCGTCCCCGCAGCGGATGTGCTCTTGTTGCACAGCAGATGCAGGTGCCTGTTGTGCCTGCCTGCATCACAATTGTAGGCAACAAAAAGCATACATTTGCAAAGAGAGTTATCCACTTCGGCAAACCTCTCACACCCGAAAAGCTCGGACTTACTCCGGACAGCGGAAGACGGGAGCTTAAAGGTGCAACAACCATGATCATGGACGAAATCAAAAGAATGAGGGAGCAGGATTTAATTGAGTATAAAAAAGGCTGATTCGGCAGGATTCTGCTTCGGCGTCAACCGTGCAATCAATATCGTAAATGAACTGCTTGAAAAAGGAATAAAGGTTGCAACCCTCGGACCTATTATCCACAATATGGAAATGGTTCACGAGCTTGAAGAAAGAGGATGCACTCCCGTTAAAGCAGTTGATGAGCTTACTGACGATACAACGCTTGTAATCCGTTCACACGGAGTTGAAAAAAGCGTTATTGATTCTCTTGTAAAAAGAGGAATTAACTTTGAGGACGCAACGTGTCCTTTTGTTAAAAAAATCCACAAGATTGTATCAAACACAAACCCTGAAAATGATGTTGTTTTGATTGCAGGAAATAAAAATCATCCCGAGGTTTGCGGTATAATAGGTCATTGTGCAAGTGATTGTTACACATTTAATAACGAGGCAGAGCTTGATGATTTATTGCCAAATATTCTAAAAGAGAATAATAAACAGGTGCAAATTGTCGCACAGACAACATTTGACACACAAGAATGGAAAAAATGTGTAAAAAAGATAAAAAAGCTATGTACAAATGCAAAAATATTTGATACAATATGTAATGCTACGCAAGTTAGGCAAACCGAAGCTTCTCAGATTGCCGCCGAATCCGACTTTATGGTTGTAATCGGCGACAGGCACAGCTCCAATACGGGAAAGCTTTTTGATATATGCAAAAGACAGTGTGAGAACACGGTTCTCATTGAAACCGCTGCCGAGCTTGATTTAAACAAGGTTTCGGTTGCCGAATCAATCGGCGTAACTGCGGGTGCTTCAACGCCTGCAAGGATAATAAAGGAGGTACTGGATACAATGAGTGAAGTAAAATCCGGTGAAACAAATTTGGAACCATCTTTTGAGGAGATGCTTGAGGAGTCCCTCAAAAACTTTAATACAAACGAGAGGGTAATGGGCACAGTTCTGAGCATAGCTCCCAACGAAGTTCAGGTAGATGTCGGCAGAAAGCAGACAGGCTTTATTCCTGCTTCAGAGCTTTCAAACGATCCTAACGCAAGACCCGAAGATGTAGTTAAAGTAGGCGATGTTATTGAGCTTCTTATTATGAAGACCAATGATCAGGAAGGCACTATCATGCTTTCAAAGCGCAGAGTAGATGCACAGAAGGGTTGGGAAGAGCTCAAAGAAAAGGCAGAGTCACAGGAGGTTCTCTCCGGCAAGGTTACTGAGGCAGTCAAGGGCGGCGTAATCGTTCTTTACAACGGCTCAAGAATCTTTATCCCTGCATCACAGGCAACAGCAACTCGTGAAGAGAGCCTTGAAGACCTCGTAGGTCAGGATGTTGATTTCAGACTTATCGAAGTTTCACAGAACGGCAGACGCAGAAGAGCTATCGGTTCGATCCGCAGCGTACTCAAGGAGCAGAGAGCTGCTCAGCGTGAAGAATTCTGGAAAACCTGCGAAGTTGGCAAGCGTTACAAGGGCGTTGTTAAGTCACTTACAAGCTACGGCGCATTTGTTGACCTCGGCGGCGTGTTCGGCATGATTCACATTTCAGAGCTTTCATGGACACACATTAAGCATCCGAGCGAGGTTGTTAATGTAGGCGATACAGTTGATGTTTACATAAAGGATATCAATGAGGAAACAAAGAAGATTTCTCTCGGCTTCAAGAATGCCGAAGACAATCCGTGGGAAATCCTCAAGAACAACTATCCCGAGGGAACAGTTGTTAAGGCTACAATCGTTGGTCTTACAACATTCGGTGCATTCGCAAACATCATCCCCGGCATTGACGGTCTTATCCACATTTCTCAGATTGCAAACAAGAGAATTGAAAAGCCCGCTGATGTACTCAAGGTTGGCGATGTTGTTGAAGCTAAGATTACTGCAATCGACTTCGACAAGAAGCGTGTAAGCCTTTCAATGCGTGCACTTCTTCCTGAAGACGAGCAGGCACCTGCTAAGTCTGAAGAAGCTGCTGAATAATCAGAACTTTTGTGGGCATCCGAAAGGATGCCCTTTTGTTTTAAATTAATTTAATCGGGTACAGGCTATGAAACGACTGATTTCCCTTGCTGTGGCTGTTATGCTTATCACACTCCTCGGTGTGTGCAGAAGCCGTGCGTATGATGAATACAATCTGACTGACCTTGCCGCTTGTTCGTCTGTAAAAAGTGACAGCAACGGTAAGGGCGGATTTGTGTGCGCATTTTCGGGAAATACAGTGTTTTCAGCAAGGCTTGTGCCCGATTTTTCTGCATACAATTTTTCTGTCGGTGGTCGGATAAGGAGTGTGTCACAGAGCGGAAACTACACTTATGCACTTGTTTTTGACGATGCTTTCACTAACAAATATTCAGTGTATTCTCTTAATCTTAATAACGGAAATGTTTCACAGAACACTTTTGTTGACGAAAATTTTATGACCAATTCCTTTTCGGTAACCGATAATCGCATTTACTATATCAAGACCGACAGCCTGAAATCTTATGTTGCGTGTAGGGATTTTTCATCTGATAAAAAGTCGAAAATAACTTTTTCAGACAATGTAAACGAGGTTTTTAATAATAACGGAAAGTCATACGCAAGACTTTGTGACGGTTCAATTTACAAGCTCTCGCAATTGTCATCAACCTATGTTGCCGATACAGGTGAACTTAAAAATATTTATAACGCAGGAATAAACAGAGTTATAAACGAAGACGGGTTTATTGTTTCGCTGTCAGATAATTCAAGGGATTATGTTTCAAATGCCGCAACCGAAAATGTTTCGGTATCTGACGGAAAAATGTATTCTGCCGTGAATTATCGACTTAATCTGAAAACATCCGAAAAAACAAAAAGCGTGTCAATTTCCGACAGAGCAACTGCTGTTGTATCTTACAAAAATCAATGTGCTGTTTTGCTTGATAACGGAACGGTTCAGGTATTTGGTTCGGGTGATTTTGTAGAAAAGAAAACAGGTGGCAATGACGGCAGTAACGATAATCACAATTCTTCTAAATCAGATATTCAACCGAATAATTCCGAATACCTGTTTTCTGACGGGATAGTTTACGGGATTTACAGCGGAGGAACCGTTGCCGATTTCAAAAACAAAACTTCTGCCGAAAATGTATATAAGGCGGACGGTACGATTGCAAAGAGTGGAAAGCTGAAAACAGGCTTTACTGCCGTTATAGATTCAAAGACTTATGTTATTGCAGTTTGCGGAGATGTGACGGGCGAGGGCAATGTAAATTCAAAGGATGTCACGCTTTTGCAAAAATACCTCTGTGATAATGCAGAATTAGACGGTGCATATCTCAAAGCCGCCGATTTTAACCTTGACGGCGAAGCAGATAACCGTGACCTTGTCTTAATTTCAAGACAAAAAAATTGACAAAACAAAAACCGCCCCAATCGGAGCGGTTTAATTTATTTTGTCAGAAATAAACTTTATCAGTCCATTTCCCAGTTATGCCATACATTCTGAATATCATCGTTATCCTCGAACATATCAAGCATCTTCTGCATCTTAGTTGCAGTTTCTTCGTCCTCAAGCTTTGTATATGTGCTTGGAACCATTTCAATTTCAGCAGAAACGAATGTGTAGCCGAGCTTTTCAAGCTCATCTCTTACAGCGCCGAAATCATCTGTTTCTGTGTAAATTGTAAATACATCATCGTCAGCCTCAAAGTCTGATGCACCGCACTCAAGAGCATCGCTCATCACGGTATCCTCATCCTTTTCAAGGTCCTCACGCTCAATAACGAGAACGCCCTTCTTTGAGAACATAAAGCTTACACAGCCCTGTGTACCCATATTGCCGCCGAATTTATCAAAGTAATGTCTTACTTCGCCTGCTGTTCTGTTTCTGTTGTCTGTAAGTGCCTCAACAATTACGGCAACGCCGTTTGGACCGTAGCCCTCATATGTAACAGCCTCGTAGTTTGTTGAATCTGCATCGCTTGACGCTTTCTTGATGATTCTTTCAATGTTGTCATTAGGTACATTTGCAGCCTTTGCTTTTGCAATACAATCCTTGAGTTTTGAGTTAACGGAAGGATCGGCACTTCCGCCATCCTTGATTGCAACAATAAGTTCTCTGCCGATTTTTGTAAATACTTTAGCTCTTGCGGCATCGTTCTTACCTTTTTTCTGCTTGATTGTACTCCATTTGTTATGTCCTGACATTAATATCATTCCTTTGTCAATAAAGTATAATTATCTTATTAAGTATATCACACACACCTTTGTGATGTAAATAAAAAAAGTTATTACAGTTTTGTAATAACTCCATTGTCAAATATCGCCTGTGGTGCTATAATCTATGTTGTAGAAAATAAATGCCGATAAATTTGATGTAAATATAAAAAATAAAGCTTAAATGCCGAAAATATAATTTTACGAAGGGAGTTTTTGAAATGATTAGATCTATGACGGGTTTCGGAAGATGTGAAACCGTTATCAACGGTCGGGAGATTACCGTTGAAATCAAAAGCGTGAATCACCGCTATTTTGAATTTTCCTGCAGAACCCCAAGAAGTTACGGATTTCTCGATGACAAACTTAAAAACTATGTAAATTCAAGGGTTTCACGAGGCAAGATTGATATGTTCGTATCAATCGGTGCGTCCGATGAAGAACCCTGTGATGTAACTGTTAATCATCAGCTCGTTTCGGGATATATCAACGCTTTTAAGGAAATCAGCGAAAAGTACGATATCCCGAATGATGTTTCAACAGTTTCACTTTCACGCTTTCCCGATGTTTTCACGGTTCACAAAGCGCCTGAGGACGAGGATCAAATTACTGCCGATGTTCTTTCAGCCGCAAAGATTGCAGTTGACGCTTTTGTTGCAATGCGTGAAACTGAGGGCGAGAAGATGAAAGAGGACATTCTTTCAAGAGCTAACACAATTCTTTCTGTTGTAGGTGAAATTGAGGAGCGTTCTCCGCAGACTGTTGCCGAGTATGAACAAAGACTTATGGAACGCATCAAGCAGACGCTTGCTGAAAATGATGTCAAGGTTGACGAGCAGAGGGTTCTCACAGAGGTTGCCGTGTTTGCGGATAAGGTAGCCGTTGCGGAGGAAACCGTAAGACTTCGCAGCCACTTTGACCAGCTTTCAAAGTTCCTTGAATATGACGAGCCTGTCGGCAGAAAAATTGACTTTATCATTCAGGAAATGAACCGTGAGTCAAATACAATCGGTTCAAAGGTTCAGGATGCAATTCTTGCACATAAGGTTGTTGACATCAAGAGTGAGATTGAAAAAATCCGTGAACAGGTTCAGAATATCGAATAAGGTGAACAGATGAAGCTTATTAATATCGGTTTTGGTAATCTTGTCAGCTCCGACAAGATTGTTGCAGTAGTTGCTCCGGACTCTGCTCCCGTAAAGCGAATTGTTCAGGATGCAAAACAGAACAATCTGCTTATTGACGCAACCTGCGGACGAAAATGCAAATCTGTGATTGTTGCTGAGAATAATCATGTTATTCTCTCGGCAATTTCATGTGAGGCAATTCAGAACAGAACGGACGAAAGTGAGGAAAACAAGGATGAGCATTAACAGAAAAGGAAATCTTATTTTGTTTACCGGTTCATCGGGTGTAGGCAAGGGTACAATAATCAAGGAACTTCTTGACCGTGACAAAAATATCCGTCTTTCGGTTTCAAACACAACAAGAGAACCGAGAGAGGGAGAGATTGACGGGGTTCATTATAACTTTTTGACAAGAGAACAGTTCAACGATGTTTTGAAAAAAGACGGCTATCTTGAACACGCAGAGTTTTGCGGTAATCTCTACGGCACACCTAAAAAGCAGGTTGAAGATATGCTCAATCAGGGTTATGATGTTCTGCTTGAGATTGAGGTCAAGGGCGGACTTCAGATTCTTGACAAATATCCCGACATTCTCAGTATCTTCATTCTTCCGCCTTCAATGGAGTCTCTTGAAAGACGACTTCGCAGAAGAGGTACAGAGGATGAAGAAACTATTCGGAAAAGGCTTGCACAGGCTGCCGAGGAAATCAGCTACAAGGACAGATATAAGTACAATGTGGTAAACGGCGACCTTGAAACAGCAATAAATGAGGTTCTCGATATTCTTCATAAAGAGGATGAAAACCTCATTAAATAATATAAAAAGAAAATTAACATAAAATATTTTAAGAGGAGAATTATTATGCATAAAGTTGATGTGGATTCATTATTACAGGGTAAGCAGAGTAAGTACGCACTTGTTGTAGGCGTTGCAAAAAGAGCAAGAGAAATTACTCAGACTTTTGAAGAGGAACAGATTGTAACAGAGGATAAGCCTGTTCTTATCGCAATCAAGGAAATCGAAGGTCACGAAATCAACATTCTTGAGCCTGACGAAGATGAACTCTGATTTAACAGTCAAAGTTGCCGTTGAAAACACAACATATGTTTTCGACAAATTATTTGACTACCTTGTACCGTCTGCCTTTACCGATTTGGTTCAGGTTGGCAAAAGGGTTCTCATTCCGTTCGGCAGAGGCAACAAAAAGAAACAGGGAATAATTTTTGAGCTTTCTCCCGTGAGTGATGACATTCCGGTTGAAAAGCTCAAAAGCATTTGTTCCGTTCTTGATGACGAACCTGTCCTGTCAAAAGAACTTTTGAAGCTTGCCGAGTTTATGAAAGAGCATTATTTCTGCACCTATTATGATGCGGTAAAAACAATGCTCCCTGCGGGTATAAATTACAAAATCACAACGCTTTACGGTGTTCGTGAGGGTGTAGATGAAGAAGAGCTTTCCGAGGAACAGCAAAGAATTTTTGCTTACCTTCATTCAAAAAGAAAAGCCGTAAAGTCCGATAAAATTCTTGACGATTTCGGATTAGATAACACGGTTATTCTTGAAGATATGGTAAAGTCGGGATATCTTTACAAATCAGATGAGGCTTTCAGAAAGGTTTCGGATGCGGTTATGAAAATGGCTGCTCCGACCGAACTTGCCGACAGCGACAATATCAAGCTTACCGAAAAGCAGAAAGCCGTTCTCGACCTTATCAAAATGACAGGCGGAACTTCCGTTAAAGAGGTTTGTTACTTCACGGGTGTCACAACAGGCGTTACGGACGCACTTTATAAAAAAGGTCTTATCTACTACTATGACGAAGAAGTGTTCCGTATTGAGGACAGAACAAAGGACGAAAGTCTTGCCCCTGTTACGTTGTCAAAACAACAGCAGACAGCCTGCGATAACCTCTATGCCGAATATGCCGATTCAAAACCGCATACAAGCCTTTTGTTCGGTGTTACAGGTTCGGGAAAAACAAGCGTTTTTATGAAACTGATTGAGCGTGTAATAAACGATAACAAGGGAATCATCGTCATGGTGCCTGAAATTTCGCTTACACCGCAGTTTGTTTCAACCTTTTCAAAGCGTTTCGGCGAGCAGATTGCCGTATTTCACAGCGCACTTTCACTCGGTGAAAGGCTTGATGAATACAAGCGTGTAAAAAAAGGTCTTGCAAAAATCGTTATAGGAACACGAAGTGCCGTGTTTGCTCCGTTTGAAAAAGTAGGTCTTATCATAATGGACGAGGAACAGGAGTACAGCTATAAGTCTGAAAGCTCCCCCAGATATCATGCAAGAGAAATCGCAAAATTCAGATGCAGCTACGATAATGCCTTGCTTGTTTTAAGTTCGGCAACTCCGTCGGTTGAATCCTATTACTACGCAAAGAACGGAAGATATTCGCTTAACACGCTCACCGAGAGGTACGGCGATGCGGTTTTGCCGAAGGTTGTTGTCGCAGACATGAATGTTGAACAGCAAAACGGCAATGTAACGGGATTTTCCGAAACCTTGCTTGAAAATCTGCACTATAATCTTGAAAATAACAAGCAGTCAATTCTGCTTTTAAACAGACGGGGATACAACACCTTTGTAACCTGCCGAATGTGCGGTGAACCTGTTGTGTGTCCCAACTGTTCAATATCGCTCACATATCACAGCGCCAACCGCAGAATGATGTGTCACTACTGCGGATATTCCGTGCCTTACACGGAAGAATGTCCGTCTTGTCACAGCAAATCTTTAAGATTTGGCGGAACCGGCACTCAAAAGGCTGAAAGTGAAATTTCAGAGCTTTTTCCCGATGCAAGAATATTGCGTATGGATACCGACGCAACATCTTCAAAATCATCCTATGAAAAGATGATAACGGCATTTGCAGACGGTAAGTACGATATTCTTGTGGGAACACAAATGGTTGCAAAGGGACTCAATTTTCCCAATGTGACGCTTGTGGGAGTTCTCAACACTGACTATATGCTGTATGCCGATGATTACAGAAGCTACGAAAGAACATTTTCCCTTTTAACTCAGGTAGTCGGCAGAAGCGGCAGAGGTGCGTCAAAGGGTATGGCTGTTATTCAGTCCTACACTCCCGACAACCTCATAATCTCTATGGCGGCAAGGCAGGATTATCTCGCCTTTTACAGCACCGAAATTCAGGTCAGAAAAGCAATGCTTTATCCGCCTTTTGCGGATATCTGTCTTATCGGCTTTTCGGGTGAAAAACAGCAGCTTACAATGAAAGCGGCTAACAGCTTTTTGCAGTGCTTTGTCAGTCACGCAAGAAGAGAATACCCTACCATGCCTTTGAGAATACTCGGTCCGTCACCCGCAAATGTTGTGAAAGTGAGCAACAAATTCAGATATAAACTTATAATAAAATGTAAAAATAACCGTGATTTCAGAGGACTGCTCTCAGCGGTTATGACAGAATTCGGAAAGAATAAGGAATTTGGAAAGGTCAGTACATATGCGGATATGAACGCTCTGACCTGTTAGCGAAAGGATATAATTTATGGCTTTAAGACAAATTGTAAAAGAGGGCGACAGCGTTCTCACAAAAAAATGCAGACCTGTCGTAAAGTTTGATGACCGCCTTGCAGATCTTATTGACGATATGATTGAAACTTTGCACAAGGCTGAGGGAGTGGGACTTGCCGCTCCTCAGGTCGGAATTTTAAGAAGAGTTGTGGTTATTGATGTCGGCGAAGGTCCGATTGAGCTTGTAAACCCGAAAATCATCGCTTACAGTGGCAAGCAGGAAACTCTTGAGGGTTGTCTTTCAATTCCCGGCAAGTGGGGTTACACAGTAAGACCTGATTATGTAAAGGTTAAGGCTCAGGACAGACACGGTGACGAATTTGTTATTGACGGCAAGGATTTGCTTGCAAAGGCTTTTTGTCACGAACTCGACCATCTTGAGGGAATTCTCTTTACTCAGGTTGCAACAAGAATGTTGACTCCTGCCGAAATTGAAGAAATGAATAGCTGATAAACAGGTGAAGATATGAAAATAATTTATATGGGTACTCCGGATTTTGCCGTACCTGCACTCAAGGCTCTTGCAAATTCGGAACATGAGGTTTGTGCCGTGTTTACACAACCCGACAAGCCGAGGGGAAGAAAGATGATAATGACTCCTCCCGATGTCAAGGTGTGCGCTGAAAAGCTGAACATTCCCGTGTATCAGCCCGAAACCTTTAAGGACGGCAAACCTCTTGAAATTATCAATAAATATAATCCCGATGTCATTGTTGTTGCGGCTTACGGAAAAATTCTTCCCAAGTCGGTTCTTGACTCTGCAAAGTACGGCTGCATCAATCTTCACGGCTCACTTTTGCCTAAATACAGAGGCGCATCTCCTATTCAGCAGAGCGTATTAAACGGTGACAGGGAAACCGGTGTAACGGCTATGCAAATGGATGTCGGACTTGACACAGGCGATATTCTGAAAGTTGTCAAAACGGAAATCGGTGTGAATGAAACCTCGGGAGAGCTTTTTGACCGTCTTTCTCTTATGGGCGGAGAGCTTATTCTTGACACACTTTCCGCTCTTGAAAAGGGCGAAATCACTCCGATTAAGCAGGACGAAAGCCTTGCAACTCACACTTCAAAAATTGACAAATCACTTTGTCCGATTGATTTTACAAAACCGTCCTTTGAGGTGCATAATAAAATCAGAGGACTTAATCCGTGGCCGATTGCCACAACCGAAATTAACGGTAAAAAGATAAAGGTTCATTCTTCTTTGCTCTGTGAAAAGAGTGGAAAAGCGGGAACTGTAATCAGCACAAAACCGCTGATTGTTGCCTGCGGTGAAAAGTCGGTTGAGCTTTGTGAAATTCAGCCTGAGGGCAAAAAGAAAATGACCGCCGAGGCATTCCTTGCCGGCCACAGGCTTTCTGTCGGCGATGTAATCGGTTAAAAATTCCCGTCTGCAATATGCAGACAGAAAGGTGTTTGATTTATGGGCTTCTTTTACGGATTTGATATGACCTATCTTGTGTTTATTGTTCCTTGTATCATAATAACATTGATTTGTCAGGTCAAAGTTAAAACAACTTTTTCAAAATATTCACAGATAAGAAATTCAAGAAATATGACAGGCGCTCAGGCGGCTGAATATGTTCTTCGTCAGCACGGTGTAACAGGCGTCAGAATTGAACATGTTGCAGGCAGTATGACAGATCATTTTGACCCGAGAACAAATGTAATCAGACTTTCCGACACGGTTTTTAACAGCACCTCTGTTGCGGCTGTAGGCGTTGCCTGTCATGAGGCAGGTCATGCAGTTCAGCACGCAGAAAATTATCTGCCTAACAGAATCCGTTCGTTTATTCTTCCTGTTGCAAGACTCGGTTCAAGCCTCAGTTGGATTTTTATTATAGTCGGTTTTTGTTTTACACAGAGAGTAGGTTTTGTATTTCTTTATATAGGTATAATCCTGTTTGCGCTTTCCGTACTCTTTACAATCGCAACACTTCCCGTAGAGTTTAATGCATCAAAAAGAGCGCTTGAAACAATCAGAAACGGCGATCTTCTTTACGGTGAAGAATACACAGGAGCAAAGAGAGTGCTTCAGGCAGCTGCAATGACATATGTTGCAGCGGCTCTTACTGCAATTATGCAGCTTTTAAGATTAATTATAATTGCGAACAATCGCAGAAGATAATTTATTTTGGAGATTAAAATGGCAAACACACGCAATATTGCACTGAATGTGCTGCTTAAAATTGAAAATGAGGGAGCATATTCAAATATTGCTTTGAATAATGCCATAAAGGAAAACCGTCTTTCGGGTGTTGACAGCTCTTTTGTGTCAGCACTCGTTTACGGCGTTCTGGAAAGAAGAATCACGCTTGATTATATTATCAGGTCTTATTCTAAAATTCCGTTAAGGAAAATTGAAACAAAAACGAAAAATATTCTTCGCCTTGGTATACTCCAGCTTTTGTTTATGGACAAAGTTCCCGACAGTGCGGCAGTCAACGAAAGCGTTAATCTTGCCAAAAAGCACAAACTTCAGAAATCATCGGGTTTCATAAACGGAATTCTTCGCAATATCACAAGGGCAGAGGATAAATATACATTACCCGATGAAAAGGACAGGGTTCGATATCTTTCGGTAAAATATTCTGTTCCCGAAAACATTGTAAAATTGTGGATTAATTCTTACGGAGAAAATAATGCCGAACAGCTTTTGGCATCTCTTAACGGCAGAGCCAAAATCTGTTGTCGTGTTAATACCCTCAGAACAGATGCAGACACATTAATTAAGAAATTATCCGATGAGGGCGTTGTTGCGGAGAAAATTCCCTTTATTGACAACGCACTCTATCTTGAAAATACAGGCTCGGTTGAAAGACTCAGAGCGTACAAGTCCGGACTTTTTCATATTCAGGATGCGTCAAGCCAGCTTTGTGTGAATTTTCTTGACGCAAAGCCTCGCAATATTATGCTTGATGTGTGTTCCGCACCGGGCGGAAAGTCGTTTTCGGCGGCTCAGTATATGAACAACCGTGGCAGAATTTTTTCCTGCGATATGTTCGACCATAAGCTGAAACTGATTTCGGCAGGTGCTAAAAGGCTTGGCATCACTTGTATTTCAACGCTTCTGCGTGATGCGTCAACAAATGACACGGCACTTCCTGTGGCGGACAGAATCCTCTGCGATGTTCCGTGCAGCGGTCTTGGAATCATGTCAAGAAAGCCCGAAATCAGATACAAGGACGACCTTATTTCCAACGATTTGCCGGATTTGCAGTACAGGATTCTCTGCGCAAGTGCAGATAATCTGGCAGTAGGCGGTAAGCTTGTCTATTCTACCTGTACATTGAATCCTGATGAAAACAATAAAAACACAAAGCGTTTTCTTAAGGAATATCCCGATTTTTACGGAATACCGTTAAAACTTCCAAACGGAATTACCCGTGCATTTAATGAAGAACCATACGAGATAACACTTATGCCGCACACCTGCGGAACAGACGGATTTTACATCAGCTTATTCGGAAAGAAGGCGTCAAATTGAATAATTTAACGGATATCAAGTCAATGACGCTTGATGAGCTGACTGAATTTGTCACAGAAAACGGTTTTCCAAAGTTCAGAGCAAAGCAGATTTATGATTGGTTGTACAAAAATGTGACCGATTTTGACAATATGCGTAACATTCCTGCCGATTTAAAGGCTTTTTTGAAATCAAGTAGTTACATTTCTGTTGCAAATATTGAAAAAAAACTTGTTTCAAGGTATGATAAAACAGTCAAGTACCTTTTTTCGTTTAATGACGGCGAATGTGTAGAGTCTGTTGTAATGAGTTACAAGCACGGATATTCAATCTGTATCTCAACACAGGTTGGTTGTAAAATGGGTTGTACATTTTGTGCAACAGGCAAAAGCGGTTTTTCACGGAGTCTTGCACCGTCGGAAATGCTCGGACAGATTGAGGCCGCACAGCGTGACCTTAACATAAGAATTTCTAACATTGTTCTTATGGGAATGGGTGAGCCGCTTGATAATTTTGATAATGTTGTAAAATTTCTCCGACTTGTTTCGTCCGACAACGGTCTTAACATTGGAATGCGACATATTACGCTCTCAACCTGCGGTATAGTTCCGAAAATTTATGAACTTGCAAAACTTCATCTCGGAATAACGCTTTCCGTTTCATTACACGCACCGAACGATGAGATAAGACAGCGAACAATGCCCATTGCAAGAAAATATTCTATTGAAGAATTATTAAAGGCTTGTTCAGATTATTTCAAAACAACAGGTCGCAGAGTTACATTTGAATACTCTATGATAAGCGGAGTTAATGACAGCGTTGAAAACGCAAGAGAGCTTGCAAAACGACTTGAGGGTACACAAAGCCATGTTAATCTGATCCCCGTCAATACTGTTGAGGGAACAGGCTACTTAAAAAGCAATATTAAAAGACAGCAGGCATTCATAAATATTCTTGCTGCTAAAAATATCGGAGCAACCGTGCGCAGAACACTCGGAAGTGACATAAACGCATCGTGCGGTCAGCTCAAAAGAAAGCATATTGAAGAAGGAGGTAAATAACTTGGAAGTATTCAGCAAAAGTGATATCGGACTTGTTCGTAATCAGAATCAGGATGACTGTCGCTTCGGAGTTATTTCTCCCAGCTGTGTCTGGGCAGTTGTGTGTGACGGAATGGGCGGTGCAAACGGCGGTAATATTGCCAGCGCAACGGCAGTTGATTATATCAGCACCAAAATTACCGATTTGTACAAAGATGATATGACCAAGGAGCAGATTGGCGAGCTTATGGCAGAAATTGTTGTCAATGCCAATATGAAAGTCTTTGAAATGTCCATGAAAGATCCCGAGCTCACGGGTATGGGAACTACATGTGAATTTGTCTTTGTAAAAGATACAACCGTTCATGTTGTTCATGTCGGTGACAGTCGCACATACGCTATCAGAGGCGGTAAAATCAAGCAGCTTACAGAGGATCATTCCGTTGTTCAGGAAATGGTTAGAAGAGGCGAGCTTACATATGAGCAGGCGCAAAATCATCCGAACAAGAACTTTATAACAAGGGCGCTCGGCATAAAACCGTCCGTTCGCCTTGACTATATTGAAGCCAACTTTATTTACGGTGATGTTCTTCTCATCTGTACCGACGGACTTTCAAATTGCGTCACAACAGGAGATATGGTCAAAATCTGCCATGAAAACCGTGGCGAAGGTCTTATCACAAAGCTTGTTGACAAGGCGAAAGACGGCGGAGGTTCTGATAATATCACAGCTACCGTAATTTACTAAGGATAGGAGTTGACCGTTTTGGATAAATATTTGGGCAAAAGACTTGACGGAAGATATGAAATCCACGAGCTTATCGGTGTCGGCGGTATGGCAAATGTTTACCGTTGTACCGATACAGTCGATGACCGTGAAGTTGCCGTAAAAATTCTTAAAGACGAGTATCTCAACAATGAGGAGTTTATCCGCCGTTTCAAAAATGAATCAAAAGCCATCGCAATGCTTTCACATCCGAATATTGTAAAGGTGTATGATGTAAGCTTTGGCGATATGATTCAGTATATCGTAATGGAATATATTGACGGCATTACCCTCAAAGAATATATTGATCAGCAGGGCATTATTGAGTGGAAAGACGCAATCCACCTGACCGCACAGATTTTAAAGGCTTTACAGCACGCTCACGAGTGCGGAATTGTACACCGTGATATAAAGCCGCAAAATATTATGCTGTTGCAGGACGGTACAATCAAAGTTACCGATTTCGGTATTGCAAGATTTTCCGATAAATCGACACGCACAATGACGGAACAGGCAATCGGCTCTGTTCACTACATTGCCCCTGAACAGGCAAGAGGTGACGCAACTGACGGAAAAACGGACATTTATTCTGTCGGTGTAATGCTCTATGAAATGCTTACGGGAAAGCTTCCGTTTGACGGTGACAGTGCCGTTACGATTGCGCTTATGCAGTTGCAGTCAACACCGAAGCATCCTCGTGAAATCAATCCGGGAATCCCGATAGGTCTTGAGCAGATTACTATGAAGGCAATGGAAAAGCTTCCGTCCGACAGATACACTTCTGCCGCAGAAATGCTTTCTGATATCGAAAGATTCAGACTTAATCCGTCAATCGTTTTTGATTACGGCAACAAGTCTTTTGTTGATAATCAGCCCACAAAGTTTGTTCACTCTCTGCGTGACAGCAGGGTAAGAAATAAAATTGACAACGAGGCAACCAAAGTAGTTGATATGCCGCAGGACGATGTTGTTTTTAAAGAAGAACAGTTTGCCGATGAGGATTTTGTAAAGGAACATAAGCCGTCATACTATGCAGTCAAGGGTATTGTAATTGCGGCTGTTGCAGTATGTGCAATCTTCTTTGCGCTTGCAATGTTCAGAGGCTGCTCAACCTCACAGGCTAAGGATGTTGAAGTTCCCGATTATGTCGGCAAATCCTTTGTTTCAATAAAAGAAAATAACCCGAATGATTTCAAGTTTGAGGTTAAGAGTGAATATGATGAGTCAAAGGAAATGGGCGTAATTCTTGATCAAGAGCCTAAGGGCGGTTCGATGAAGGTTAAGTCAGGCTCAACAATCACGGTAACCGTAAACGGAACGGACACAGAGGTTTCTGTTCCTTATGTAACCAATTACAGCGAAAAAGAGGCTTCTCAGGCTCTCAAGGAGAAGAATCTTATTCCTGAAATTGTCTATGTAGAAAACACTAAAACACCAAAGGGCTACACAATTGAGTGCTTCCCGAAAGCAGGTGTAAAAACTACAATCGGTTCAACGGTATATGTATATATTGCAAGCGGTGAGAGAACCAAACAGGTTACACTCCCGTCGGTTGACGGACTTATGCTTTCCGAAGCAAAGCAGACTCTTGTTGATCTCGGACTTACCGTTGAAACAGTACAGGATGATGAAAGCAAAGAACCAAAGGATACAGTCCTCGGTATGTCGCCTCTCCAGTACGGCAAGGTTGACGCAGGCTCTGTTGTAACCCTGACTGTAAGCTCGGGACTCGGTGACGAAAACACGGTTAATATCTTCGTTGACCTTCCGTCGGATGTTGAAGATTCAGTCGATATGACTGTAATTGTTGACGGAGCAGTTGATTCCCGTAATTCAAAGACGCTTGTTCCGAAATATAACAAGACCTATACTCTTGAACTCAAGGGCTCAGGCACTTCAACTGTAGTAATTCAGCTTGACGGTCAGGCGTACAGAGAGTATTCGGTTGACTTTGCATCGGCAGCGGTAACCACTACGGCGTCACATGATTATGTCCGTGCGACAACCGCTCCTCCCGAAACCGAACCGTCGACACAGTATTACACAGATCCGTATGTAGCGCCTGACACGACCGTTCAGCCGGTTACGGATGATCCTGAACTTTAATCGGTGAAGTATGGATACTAAAAGCGGAATTTTAATGAAATCAATCGGCGGATTTTACTATGTCCGTGCCGATGGCGAGGATTACGAATGTAAGGCAAGGGGGAGCTTTCGCAAAAGCGGAAACTCTCCCGTAGCGGGGGACAGGGTAAATATATCTGTTCCGAATGACGGTTTTTGTGCGATAGAAGAAATTCTTCCACGCAAAAACAAGCTCCGCAGACCTGCTCTTGCAAATCTTGATATTCTTCTTCTCGTGTGTTCAACTGTTGAACCGTTGCCTAATTTTACGATTATTGACAAAATGACTGCGGCGGCGGTAAACAATAATATGGAACCCGTAATTGTCGTTACAAAAAATGATCTGGAAAACGGAGATAAGATTGCCGATATCTACAGACACGCAGGTTTTGAGGTTTTTCTCTGTTCGGAAGATGATTCTTCACAAACCGAAGAACTCAAAAGCTATCTGTCCGGCAAGGTTTCAGCCTTTATCGGTAACAGCGGTGTCGGCAAGTCCACATTGCTCAATAAGCTTTTTCCTTCGCTTTCTCTTGAAACAGGGCAGACAAGCAAAAAACTCGGCAGAGGAAGACATACAACAAGAGTTGTTGAACTGTTTGAACTTGACGGTTGTTTTGTGGCAGACACACCCGGATTTTCAACCGTTGATCTTCAGCGTTACGAAATGATTGACAAAAGCCGGCTGCAATATTGCTTTCCTGAATTTGAAAAATATTTAGGGGACTGTATGTTTACTTCATGTTCGCATACCTGCGAAAAAGGCTGCAGGATTCTTGAGGCGCTCTCTGACGGTGAAATTGAAGAAACCCGTCACCGCAGTTATGTTCAGATGTATAACGAGGTCAAGGATATTAAATCATGGCAGATAAAGGAGTAATTATGCGTTGTGTGATTATTGCAGGCTCGCCTGACACAAATTCGGATTTTTTGTCCGAGGTTATAAAACCTGATGACTATGTGATATGTGCCGACAGAGGCTGCAATTTTGCAAAACAGGCAGGCATTACTCCGAACCTTGTTGTAGGAGATTTTGATTCCGAGCCTGATGTACTGTTTCCAAACTGCGAAACGGTCCGCCTTATTCCCGAAAAGGATGATACCGACACAATGCACTCTGTTGACCTTGCACTTGAAAAAAGGTTTGACGAAATAGCAATTCTCGGTGCATTGGGCGGTCGATTTGACCATAGCTTTGCAAATGTGGCGGTTCTCTCTTATATTCACGAACACGGAAGCAAGGGCGTTCTCCTTTCTGAAAAAGAGAAAATAGAATTTCTTCCCGTAGGTCATTATGAATATAAAAACTTTAAAGGCAAAACATTTTCACTTTTCCCTTTCGGATGTCCGAGTGTCTGCGTAAGCTATTCGGGAACAAAGTATCCTCTTGAAAAATACTGTGTGTCGAGCAGCGTTACTCTGGGCGTTTCAAATGTATTCACTTCCGATATGACAACAATTGACATATATGACGGAAATGCAATACTTATAATTAATTTGATAGACTGTTAAAATTACAGCTTGACATTGTTTGCAAATGTATCTTGTATATGTCAAAGGCAATGTCAACATTATATGGGGGTATAGCTCAGCTGGGAGAGTGTCTGACTGGCAGTCAGAAGGTCACGGGTTCGAGCCCCGTTATCTCCACCACATTTTTTATACAACAATATTTGCAAAGAATTTGCTTTGTAAGGCTTTGCAATAACAAAATTGTAACTATATTAACACCTTTAAGTCTTGAAAAGAAATATGTTTTTATGGTATAATTCTTTTCAGACAAAATTTGAAATTGATACTTATTTGGAGTTGAGTAATAATATGTCATTGTGTATGGGATGCATGCAGGAAATAGGTGACAACAAGATTTGTCCGTCCTGCGGATTTGATACAACTGAAAAACAGCAAGCTCCTTTTTTACCGTACGGAACAATTCTTCAAAACCGCTATATCGTAGGTGCGGGAATTGATACCAACGGCGAAAGCACACGCTATATAAGCCACGACAAGCAGACAGGTGACATTGTAATCATCTGCGAATTTCTTCCTATCGGACTTTTTTCTCGTGAAGAAGGAACTGCCGAGGTCAGAATAAATTATGAAAACCGTCTTGTATATAATAAACTCAAGGACGATTTTCTTAACTATTACAGGATTCTTTCAGAACTCCGTGAGCTTTCCGCTCTTATGAATGTTCACAACATTTTTGAAGAAAATAACACAGTTTATGTTGTTGAGGAAAACGAGGATCTTATTCCTTTTGAGGAGTATGTTGAACGCAGTAACGGTCATCTTGAATGGGATATTGCCCGTCCGCTTTTTATGCCTGTAATTTCTGCACTTGAGGCTCTTCACAAGAGAGGTGTCGGTCACTATGCTATCGCACCTAAGAATATGTATATCACAGCATCGGGTAAAATTAAAATTTCAGGCTTTGCGTCGGAAAATGAGCGTAAAAGAGGCACGCCTCTCAAATCTCAGCTTTTTTCAGGCGCTGCGGCTCCCGAACAGTATGACGACAATTTTCCTCTTGACGATATTACGGATATCTACGGATTCTGTGCAACCCTTTTCTATGCCCTCACAGGTCATATGCCTAAGAGTGCGGTAGAACGCCGTAAGGACAGCCGACTTCTTATGAGTACAACAACAGTAAAGAGACTTCCTCCGCATGTTGTTTCGGCTCTTGCTAACGGTTTGCAGGTTGAGCGTGAAAACCGTATTACGGATTTTGACGAGCTTCGTTCACAGCTTTCCGTTGCTCATACAGCAAAGGCAATTCAGGACGAAATTTCAAGAACAGCAAGCATGAACCTCACAAAGTCAGAGCGTACACGCAAGACTTCAAACGGTATGTCACACGCTTCAATTATTATTATTGCGGCTGCTATCACGGTTCTTGTTCTCGGTATTGCCGGTGTGTTCTGGCTTATGCAGAATCCGCTTGCCGGAATGTTCTCAAATAATACTGATGCGAGTGTAAGCTCAACTCAAAGCACAGAGTGGACAGGTGCTACTGTTCCTAACTATATCGGAATGACATATGAAGAGGCTGTTAAGAGTGTTGACAGCAATAGCAGTATCACAATCTACAGAACTTTTAACGATGAGTACAGCGATGATTATGCAGAAGGTAAGATTATGTCACAGACTCCTGCCGCAGGTTCAAAAATTACTCAGGAAGATTCCGTAGTAGTGAGTGTTTGCGTAAGCAAGGGTTCACAGATGAGGACTCTGCCGAAGGTTGAGGGTGAAAAACTTGATACCGTTGCATCCGACATTGCCGCTCAGGGACTTCTTGCAACAGCAGAATATGAGTACAGTGACAAGGTTGCTGAGGGAAGGGTAATCCGCTACAAAGAACATGTTGAGGGTGATACTCTCGAATACGGTTCAACGGTAGTTCTTGTTGTCAGCAAGGGCAAGAAACAGACAAGTTCTCAATCATCAAACAGATAAAATTAATAACAATGTTTAAGACGGACTTTTTTCAGTCCGTCTTTTTTATTGATATAAAACAGTTATAGTTACTGATTATCTTAAAATACTCGATAAAATTGAGATTGGAAAAAATTTCAGAAAACTGTCACAAAATAAAGGTCAAAAATAGTCAAATTTCTCTTGACTTTTCTTGAAAATGGTATAAAATATAATTAGCACTCAGGGAACAAGAGTGCTAATTAATTAAAAGCAATTTAAAATTTTTACAGGAGGCTGTATTTATGACAATCAAACCATTACTCGACAGAGTCGTTTTAAAAGTTGAAGAGGCTGAAGAGAAAACAAAGAGCGGTATCATTCTTTCATCTGCTGCTCAGGAAAAGCCACAGTTCGCATCAGTTGTTGCTGTTGGCCCCGGCGGTGTTGTTGACGGCAAGGAAGTAAAGATGTATGTCAGCGTAGGCGATAAGGTTATCGCAAGTAAATATGCAGGCACACAGGTAAAGATTGACGGCGAAGAATACACAATCGTAAACCAGTCGGATATACTCGCAACTCTTGAATAATTAACTAAATATACGGAGGTAATTTACAATGGCTAAACAAATCGCATACGGCGAAGATGCAAGAAAAGCTTTAATGAAAGGTATCGACCAGCTCGCTGATACCGTTAAAATCACACTCGGACCTAAGGGCAGAAATGTTGTTCTTGATAAGAAGTTCGGTGCTCCGCTCATCACAAATGACGGTGTAACAATTGCTAAGGAAATTGAACTTGAAGATCCTTTTGAAAATATGGGTGCTCAGCTTGTAAAGGAAGTTTCTATTAAGACTAACGATATCGCAGGCGACGGTACAACAACTGCCACACTTCTTGCTCAGGCTCTCATCAGAGAGGGTATGAAGAATGTAACTGCAGGCGCTAACCCAATGGTACTTAAAAAGGGTATTGCAGACGCTGTAAATGTTGCAGTTGAGGCTGTAAAGAAGAACAGCAAGCAGGTATCCGGTACAGACGATATCGCAAGAGTTGCAACAGTTTCATCACAGGATGAATTTATCGGCAAGCTTATTGCCGAGGCTATGGAAAAGGTTACAACAGACGGTGTTATCACAGTTGAGGAATCAAAGACAGCCGAAACATACAGCGAGGTTGTTGAAGGTATGATGTTTGACAGAGGTTATATCGCTCCTTATATGGTAACAGATACAGATAAGATGGTTGCAGAGCTTGACAATCCGCTTATCCTTATCACAGATAAGAAGATTTCTACTACACAGGAAATTCTCCCACTTCTTGAGCAGATTGTTCAGATGGGTAAGAAGCTCCTTATCATTGCCGAAGATGTTGAGGGCGAGGCTCTTACAACTCTCGTACTTAACAAACTCAGAGGTACATTCACTTGTGTTGCCGTAAAGGCTCCGGGCTTTGGTGACAGAAGAAAAGAAATGCTTCAGGATATCGCAACACTTACAGGCGGTACGGTAATCACATCTGACCTCGGTCTTGAACTCAAGGATACAACAGTTGATCAGCTCGGTACTGCCCGTCAGGTTAAGATTGAAAAGGAAAACACAATCATCGTTGACGGCTCAGGTGACAAGGAAGCTATCAAGGGCAGAGTTGCTCAGATCAGACAGCAGATTGAAACAACAACATCTGACTTTGACCGTGAAAAACTTCAGGAGCGTCTTGCAAAGCTCGCAGGCGGCGTAGCAGTCATCAAGGTTGGTGCCGCAACAGAAGTTGAAATGAAAGAAAAGAAGCTCCGTATCGAGGATGCTCTTGCCGCTACAAAGGCTGCTGTTGAAGAGGGTATCGTAGCAGGCGGCGGTATCGCTTGCATGAACGCTATTCCGGCTGTTGCAGAGTTCGTTGACACTCTCGAGGGTGACGCTAAGACAGGTGCTAAGATTGTTCTTAAAGCACTTGAAGAACCGCTCCGCCAGATTGTTGCTAACGCAGGTCTTGAGGGCAGCGTAATCTGCGATAATGTTAAGAAGGCTAACAAGGTTGGCTATGGCTTCAACGCTCTTACAGAGGAATACACAGATATGGTTTCGGCAGGTATCGTTGACCCGACAAAGGTTACTCGTTCAGCTCTCCAGAACGCAAGCTCTGTTGCAGCAATGGTTCTTACAACAGAATCACTTGTTACAGACATCAAAGAGCCTGCAGCTCCGGCAGCTCCAGCAGCACCTGATATGGGCGGAATGTACTAATCCCGTAAGCTTATAATATTATAGATAATTTTTACCGCAGACTCAAAAGGTCTGCGGTAATTTTATGCTCAAATCCTTTTTCTTGCTTTTTGTCGAAAGGTATATTATAATTTAAATATGGATAAAAAATTCACACGGAAAACAGGCGATTTTATGAAGATAAAAGAAGATTTTGTTCTGCGAAAGGTTGCAGATTCATATGTTGTAGTTCCCGTAAATAAGCTGACGCTTGATTTTAACGGAATTATCAACCTCAATGAAACGGGTGCATTCCTTTTTGAAAAGCTCCAAAACGATTGCGAAAAGGATGATTTGCTCAAAGCAATGCTTGATGAGTATGAAGTGAGCGAAGAAAAGGCGAGTGCCGATATTGATACATTTATTCAAAAGCTAAGAGAGGCTGATGTCCTTGAATAAAGAAGTAGGTCTTGATGATGTTATGCAGATTATAGCCGAAAAGCTTGAGGCCGGAGGATCGGTTACTTTCAATCCGAAGGGAACAAGTATGCTCCCAATGCTCCGAGACGGTGACGATACGGTTGTTTTATCAAAACCGAAGGGCAGACTTCATCTTTTTGACTTGCCTTTATACAGGCGAAAAGACGGCTCGTATGTATTGCACCGTGTCGTCAATTTCGGAAGTGACGGCAGTTATACTATGTGCGGTGACAATCAGTTTGCCGTTGAAAAAGGTATTACCGATGATGATGTAATCGGAGTGGTAACTGCTTTTTACAGAAAGGGCAAGCCCTACACGGTTGACTCAATGAAGTACAGAGCATACCTTGAATTTATGTTCTATTCAAAACCGCTAAGGAAGGTTATTGCATCAACTGTGTCAAGAAGTAAAAATGCATTTTCAAAGCTTAAAACGAAAAAAGGAAAAAAATGAGGAAACATCTTAACGATAACGAAAAAATTGAATTTAAGTATCTGCTTGAGCTTGTTTCATCGTCTGTAAACGGAACAGCACCTCCGATTCCTTACGAGGGGATAAAATGGCAGTCGATAAAAATGCTTGCAAACTATTGCAGTGTTGAATCGCTTGTTGCCAATGCGGTTTTGTCGCTTGATAAAAAGTATGTTTCGCCCGAAGTATATGAAAAATTCAAACAGAATTTGTCGGTTGAAATGCTGATTGACGGAAATCTCTCATATGAAACCGAGAAAATTCTCAAGGCTTTTGATGAAAACAAAATTAAGAATATTCCCTTAAAGGGCTATTTTATGAAAAAGGAATATCCTCGTTCCGATTTTCGTTCCGTGTCGGATGTTGATATTCTGTTTGACAGAAAACAGGTTGATTCGGTCAAAAAAGCATTTTCCGAACTCGGATACACTTTTCTGAATGAAGATGACAACCAGTATCATTTTGAAAAAAAACCGATGATGAATATTGAAATGCATGCAACTCTTGTCCATGAAAACGAGGAATCTTATCCGTTACTTGTTAATCAGCTTGACCGTTCAACAAAGCGTGACGGCTACAGCTATTCATATGAAATGAGTCATGAGGACTTTTATATCTATATGCTTGTTCATAACTCGAATCATTTCAGAATCGGCGGAATGGGAGCAAGAATGGTGCTTGACAGCTATGTTTTCTTGAAAAATCATCAATCTGAGCTTGATTATGACTATCTTAATGTGATGCTTGAAAAAATCGGTATTGCAAAGTATGAAAAGCGTGTCCGTGAGATTGCGTTCAACTGGTTTGCAAAGCCACAGGCTGAACTTAAATTTGATAATATCGAAGAATATATTCTGCTCAGCGGTACACTCGGCAGGGTAGATGTCGGCACGATGATAAATTCTCACAAGACGATTACAGAGAATAACAAATCAAAATTCTCATATCTTGTGTCCTCAATATTTCCACCAAAATCCGAAATGCAGTATAAGTATCCATATGTAAAAAAAACACCGTTCCTTTTACCGATTTCATGGTGTCATATGTGGGGAAAAAGGCTTTTTGTAGACAGAAATATCAATTTTAAATCGGGTATCAAAAACCGTATGTCATACACGGATGAAGATGTAAATTTGTACAAGTCCCTTTTGGATGAAATGGGCTTTGACGGTATTGGAATAAATAATTTCGGAAATTGAATATGCAAATCAACCTCCCGACAGTTTTTGCTGTCGGGATTTTTGCATAATAAAGGTAAATTTGAAAATAATATTTCAAGATATTATTTTTGAGGTGATACCTAAATGGTCAGAATTATTACCGATTCAGCCGCCGATTTTGAACATTCAGAAAGTGAAAAATTCGGAATTTCTACAATTCCGTTAGCTGTATATATTGACGGAAAAGAATATAAGGATGATTTTTTACATTCAAAGGAACGCTTTTACAGGCTTGCAAAGCTGTCGAAAACTTTGCCGAAAACCTCTCAACCCTCGCCGTATGTCTACGAATGTGCTTTGAAAAAGGCGAGAGATAACGGCGAATCGGTTGTGGTGATAACTGTTTCTGCGGCATTGAGCGGTTCATATCAGAGTGCTGTTCTTGCAAGAGATTTGCTCGGATATGAGGGGTGTTATGTGATAGACAGCAAATCTGCTTCGGCAGGTCAGAAGCTTCTTGTAAACGAGGCACTTCGCCTGCGTGACAACGGGTTTACAGCAAAAGAAATTGCCGAACATCTTCTGAGGTTCAGAAGCAGAATTATGGTATATGCCTGTATTGACGATATGAAGTACCTCTATGGGGGTGGCAGACATACAAATGCCGCCGCATTACTCGGCTCAACAGGAAGAATAAAACCCGTAATCAGCATTACGGGTTCGGGCAGTGTAGCCTTTGAGGCGAAAACAATCGGAATGCGCCACGGTATGAATCATATGCTGATGTCGCTGAAAAAGCTTGGCATAGATCAAAATTATCCGCTGTATATAATGCACACAAACGCAAAAAATCAGGCATTGTATTTATCAAAGCTCATAATATCAAAAGGAATTCCTTTTGTTGAGGGCAGTATTGTCAGCGTGGGTTCTGTTGTCGGCAGTCATATAGGAGAGGGCAGTACGGGTATTGCGTTTGTCAAAAAAGAGCAAAGAAAAAGCGGACATGATTAACTGTCCGCTTCAATCATTTTATTAGGCTTTTTCGCTTTCTTTACTGTCGGGAATTTCTTTCAGTTTTCCAACAAATTCTTTGATTTTTGTATATTTGCCGTTAAGAATACACTCAAATGCAAAAGACGCAGTAGGAATCATAAGAATTATGTAAGTCAGCACATACTGCGACTTGCCTTCAAATAAGAGGTGATATCCGAATGCTCCCAGAATAACAAGAGGGAGAAGTACGGTTTCAATATTTGTCTTTCTGTTAATGAACAAGAAGTAAATTCCTGCCGCAAACGCAATGAAAAGAATCTGCATATAGAAGTTGAAGTACAGTTCAAAGAACTGTCCGATACTGCCGTCATACATTCCGTTGCCGATCCAATTAAGCTCGTTTGTATGAGACTTGACCTTGCTAACCCATATGCTTTCGTATGTCGGCTCATTCCATTGGCTGATAATTTTCTTCGAGAAGAAGTCAATCATATAGTTTGTGTTTTTACCGAAGTAATTCATTCTTGATTTTATATTGGTCCAAGCCTGTGCATTTGCGACTTTTGCGTCAAGACCTGCGTTTTTATAATCGTTGAGGGCAATTCCGTTGTACCAACCGGGAGCCATATATGAATCGTTAATGCCCATATCAAGGTACATAGCCTGTGAAACGCCGCTTGAAAGCTTCACTCCCGAACGGTTCTCATAACTCATGATAACAAGGTTGCTTGTTCCGACAACCGCAATGCAAATTGCAAGTGCAAACGCAATGCTCTGCCACTTCTTAGCCTTAATTGTGTGAATAATCAGCATAACAACAAACGCAACAAGATAAATCAGGTTGTTGTATTTTGCAAGTGTTGAAATAACAAGAAGTACGGCGCACGGAATGAGGAGCAGGTACTTGTTTGTCTGAAAATACTTGATGAGGAAGTATGATGCCCAGATTGCAAAGCACATTCCGATGATGTTGCCGTAAACGAATGTGCAGAAAAGTACGGGCTGAAAACAGCCGGCAAGCAGAAGAATTGTAATAAATTCAACCGAACGCTTTTTGAAAAGAAGTCTTGTGATGTTTACAATACCTATATAAGCGGCGGCTGTACACATTACATTGAATACCTGAATCGGCATCGTACTGTCCGTACCGAAAATTCTGTAAAAAATTTCGCTGATGAAAACAAAGCCGAGCTGGAACGGATAGAAGTTGTAGTAAGAATATCCGCTGTAAAAATCGCTGTTGTAAAAACCGCTGTTATTGTGGAATGACGAATAGTTTCCCTTAGCCGCCTGCGACGCTGTTTCATAGATGTTGTAGCTGTCAGCCGCAGGAACAGAGGTTACCGAGAATATCCAGACAAGTCCCACAATCATGACGAACGCCGCAAGACCTATATGCATATATTTCAGATTGACCTTTGCAAAAAAGTCACAATGCTTTTTCATTTTGAATATAAAAACGGTAAACAGGGAAGTGAACAGGATGTTCAGCGCAATGTTATCCGTCTGATACAAAATTATTTCACTGCCGTAATTTGCCGAATCAAACACGCTTGTCTGCACAAAGCTCATAATTGCTATGTATGCAAATGCTATGAATACGAACAGACAAAGAATGTTTACAATAACATACTCGACTGTATTCTGCTTTTTAACTGAAGTAACCGTTTTCCCAGTCTGTTTAGGTTTATTTGAATTGTTCTTAGCTTTAGTATTACCCATATTATATGTACCTGCCCGATTAAAATTCTTTCTTGACAGAACGCATAAACAGAGTTCCGAGTGCCTCTTTGATATCTGTTCCGTCGAATAAAACCTTGTATACAGACTCAACAATCGGAAGGTCAACACCATATTCCTGACCGAGCTTGTATAACGCTTTTGATGTCATAACACCCTCGGCAAGCTTTGTGAATCTGTCTCCCTTTGCAAAGCTTTCACCGTACATTCTGTTGTGACTCCATTTTGAAAACAAGGTAGCCTCATAGTCGCCGAGATGACAAAGACCGTAAGCGCTCATCTCATTGCCTCCGAGTGCCTTAATGAGTCTTGCAATCTCTCGTGTGCCTCTTGCCATTAACGCACCCTTTAGTGAGGTGTAGTTAAGTCCGTCAAGCATACCTGCGGCGATGCCGATAACATTCTTTGCGGCAGCACCGATTTCACTGCCGATAAGATCCGTTCCAAGGTAAAACCTGATAAGGTCGCTTGTGAATTCATTTACAAGCTTTTCCTTAATATCGTGATTATTGCTGTCAATAACCATACAGTTCGGAATACCTCTTACATAATCCTGGGGATGTCCCGGACCTACCCAAACTGCAACGGGTGTCTTGCTTTCGTCAACAAATTCACCGACAACCTCACTGAGCCTTTTGCCTGTAGTTGCCTCAACACCCTTCATGCAGAGGACAATTGTCTTGCCTTCAAGATTGTACTTTGAAATATCTGCAAAATACGAACGAAGATACTGCGATGAAATCGAAATTATAATAACCTCGGCTCTTTCAATCGCATATTTAAGATCCGAAGAAACCTCAATTGACTTTGGAAAGGTGAGATAGTCGTTTTTGTGTGTTTCTTTAAGCTGTATAAATTCGGGTGCGTCGGCAAGTCCGCAGCTTAAAACATTGTGACCGATTTTGTCGAGATACCAGGCAATGCAGCTGCCCCAGCGTCCGCAACCTAAAACGGAAATATTCATATTATTACTACTCCTGTTTATATATTATTTATATTTTTTATAGCTTTAATAACAATAAAAAACCCGCCCGACCGTATGATTTTTGCAATAACCTGCCTACTTGAGTGACAGGTGGGTGCCCGCCCTTGAACTTCAGGCTCCCTTCTTCCGAGAAAACGGGAGGTCTGCACACCGTTCAATGGAGCTAAGCTCCCGATTTAAATGTTGTAGGGTTATTTTAAAATCATTCGCGTATCGGGCAGGAATTCAAACTTATTAATCTTTAAGTCCTGCAATACTATTTATATGCAGAAAAATGAACTGTTAGTCATCTTCATCATAAAATTCTTCATTGTAACGCTCTTCAAAAACAGCGGCAATTCTGTCGAGCTTGTCATCATCCTCAATTTCGGCAAGCTCTTCTTCGCCGTCAATTTCGGTAACTTCAAAAATATAATATTCTCCCGAATCATTTACAGCATCCTCGGGATTTTCAAAGAACGGGTAGAGTACATAAAACTTACCCTCATCGTTTTCAATGATATCAAGAATTTCAAATTCTATTTCTTTACCGTCATCACCGATAAGGGTAATGAGGTCGGGCGTATATTCGTTAGCCATTCCAGAACCTCCGGTTTTTAAGAAATTTGGGTTTGCTTTTTTCACCGTAATTATTTTACAATTTTTTGAGCGTTTAGTCAAGATGTTTAACACTTTTGGTTGAAATAATTAAAAAGTATTAAAAAATTTGAAAAAGTGATAAAAAAGTGTTGACAATGACTAAAAGGTATGGTATACTATAAACACGATAAATCATATATCAATATTAATTAACTAACAACTTCCTTTCTATGTGCTTGATTACTCCATAAAATTACCTAAAAACCGACGGCTGCATACCGTCGGTTTTTACGTTGTGTTAAATTTTCTTTTATTGTAAACTTTTTGTAAGACAAATAGCCTTGAAAAATGATTTTAAAAGATATATAATGCTTTTGATAATGGATTAGTGTGGGAAAATAAGGAAAAATCAACTTTTATCGCATAAATCCGTTCCGCCGTATGTTCAATATACACACAGAATGGAGTTTTTTATTTAATGAAATCATTTCAAAAGCTTCCGCCGCAGTTTCAGTGTGCCGAAGTAAAAGAATACTATGACATTCTCTGCAAAAAACAGGGAAGTTTTGTTTTAAAGCGAATTCTTGATATTTTTGCTTCTGTTATTCTTCTTGCGTTTCTCATCATTCCGATTGCAATTATTGCGATTTTAGTTAAAACCGACTCAAAAGGTCCTGTGTTTTACAGACAGGAAAGGGTTACAACCTACGGAAAGAAGTTCAGAATTCTTAAATTCCGTACAATGGTAACGGGAGCTGACAGGCTCGGAACACTTGTCACAACCGACAGCGACTCCCGAGTTACAAAAACAGGAAGAATTTTGCGAAAATATCGTCTTGATGAGCTGCCGCAGATTTTCAATGTTCTTTCGGGCAGTATGTCAATAGTCGGAACCCGTCCGGAGGTTCAGCATTATGTAGATATGTACGAACCCGAATATCTTGCAACACTTCTTATGCCTGCCGGAATAACCTCGTTGGCATCAATTATGTATAAGGACGAAGAAAAGCTGTTGAAAGGCGAGATAGATGTTGACAGGGTTTATGTTGAAAAAATTCTTCCCGAAAAAATGAAGTTCAATCTTTCATATGTCAAAAATTTCAGCTTTGGTTCCGATATAAAGCTGATGTTCAAAACCGTAAAAGAAGTTTTCAGCTGATTTCGTTTTGATTGGAGTATTCAGATGACCGATTTTAAACAAAAGCTCAGAGGATTTTTTTCCGATTCGTCGCTTTTTAGAAGAATCTACATTATAGATTTGTTTTTTACAAACATTGCGTTTCTCCAGATTCCTGCGTATGTACTTCTTGTTTTTCTCTTTATATGGGGTGTATGCCTTTCGGTATATAATCAAAGACATAATAATACTTTTTTTAAACTGCGCTTCGGAATATGGATCGGAGCATTTCTTGCCGTAACGGTATTGTCGATGCTCATCAATTTTTCACAGACATTTCTTTTCAGCCTTCTTATGCTTCTGCACGTTGTAATGTGTTTTTTTCTTTTTTACGGAATGCACACAGAGCCTGAATTTGATTACAGAATAGAGCTTTATCACATTGCAAAATTCATAATATACGCAACCACGGTAATGAACATAATCGGCATAACCTGCCTTATGTTCGGCTTTAAATTTGAATGGTACTGGATTAAATTTACCGTTTACGAAAACAGGTTCACCGGTTGTTATGTCAACCCGAATCTCCTCGGCTTCATAGCTGTGGTGTCGATTTTCTGTTGCCATATACTTTCAAAAGGGCATTTTATGCGCAGAATTGCCGAAAAAATTCCTGAACCCGGCATCAGTAAGATATGGATTGTAGCCTGTATTGCCACAAATGCGTTTTCGCTCATTCTGTGCGATTCAAACGCCTCACTTGTGCTTGCTCTCGGATATGCAATTGTTTATATAGTTTATATGTTCTTTGCCGACAAGGCGGGACTTTCACTTTCAAAAATTATTTTGAAAATTACAGCGCTGTTTCTTGTGGGAGTTTTCCTTACAGGCTCTGCCTTGATGTTCAGAACAATTTGTCAGGAAGGCTTTTCCGTTGTTGTATCAAAGACAACCTCTGTTGTCGATTTGCTTTTAGGCAAAACCGAAAGCGAACTTGTGCAGGAAGAACTGACTCCCGAACAGAGAGAACAGCTTGAAAAGGATAAAATCACCTTTTCACACGAAAACAAAAACATTGACAGCGGAAGAAAGAAGCTTTGGCTTGAATCAATCAATCTTTTCAAACTGTCGCCGATTATCGGAATTTCCAACGGAAATATTGTTCTCTACAGTGCCGAATATTCAAACGGTGCTTTGGAATATTCGTATCACAAAAGTGATTTGCATAACGGTTTTCTTACAATTCTTGTTTCAACGGGTGTAATCGGTTTTGTTCTTTTCGGAATTTTTGGTTTTCGATTTGCAAAACACTCCGCACAGCACCTGTTTTTGCAGAAAAAAACATATCGTGACGATGTTTATCCCTGTCTGTTTGCTTTTCTTTTCGCATATTTGATTTTTGCCTGCTTTGAAAAGGCATTGCTTTATGACATATCGTTTATGGTGGTGTGGTTCTGGCTGATTATGGGATATATGAGTTGCTACATCACAAAGTTTGAACCGACGCTTGAAAGTCAGTATCTTTTTCACGGAAAAAGACTCAGACGGGTAACAAGAACAATGCTCTGATGCTTGTATAATCGGAAAATTTGATGTATAATAACCGTAGGAGCGTTTTGTTTCTGCGGTTATTATTTTGTGAGGTATAATTTTATGAAATACGGTTTCATCAAGGTTGCATCCGCAACACCGAAAATCAGGGTTGCAGACTGTAAAACCAACACAATAAATATTATTGAACAGATTAAAGAGGCACACAAAAACGGTGCGTCACTGGTTGTGTTTCCCGAGCTTTGCGTAACGGGCTACACCTGTTCCGATTTGTTTTATCAGCGTGTTTTGCTTAATGCGGCTGAAAAATCAGTTGAGAAAATTCTTAAAGAAACAGCAGACCTTGATATAATCTCAATTACAGGAGTTCCCGTCGCAATTGAATCGGCACTCTATAATTGTGCCGCAGTAATTTATAAGGGCGATATCCTCGGCATTGTACCTAAGGTCAACATCCCTAACTACAGCGAATTTTACGAGGTTCGTCACTACACAAGCGGTAAGAACCTCTATGATGAAATTTCATATGCAGGCGTCGAAACCATAATTTCAGACAATCTTGTGTTCTGTTGTGACAAAATGCGTGATTTCAGCTTCGGTGTTGAAGTTTGCGAGGATTTGTGGGTTGCCGCATCTCCGTCTGTTGAACACGCAAAACACGGCGCAACTATAATCTGCAACCCGTCAACATCGGATGATGTAATAGGCAAGGCACAGTATCGCCGTGACCTTGTAAAAATGCAGAGCGGTAAGCTTTGTTGTGCATATATTTACAGCGATTCGGGCTTTGGCGAAAGCACAACGGATATGGTATTTTCGGGACAGAACATAATCTCAGAAAACGCATCTCTGCTTGCAGAAAGCAAGCGCTTTACAACAGGCATTATCTATGCCGATATTGATGTTCGGAAGCTTTCGGCAGAACGCAGAAAGACAAATACTTTTACAAAAAGTGATGACAATAACTTTACCTCGGTATATTTTGATATGCCGTTAAAACATACCAAACTTACAAGAGAGTTCTCTCAGACTCCGTTCATTCCGTCAAACAAATCAGATCTTGATGCCCGTTGTGAGGAGATTATAACAATGCAGGCAACAGGTCTTGCAACAAGACTTGCTCACACGGGAATTCAAAATGCGGTTTTAGGACTTTCAGGAGGTCTTGACAGTACGCTTGCTCTCATCGTCTGCGTTCATGCTTTTGATATGCTCGGTATTGACAGAAAGAATATTCATACTGTAACAATGCCGTGTTTCGGCACGACAAAGCGTACAAAATCAAATGCTCAGCTTCTGGCTGAGGCTTACGGAGTGTCTTTTGAAGATATCAACATTACAAAAGCTGTTCGTCAGCATTTTGCAGATATCAACCACGATGAAAGCGTTACAAATATAACCTACGAAAACTCACAGGCGAGAGAAAGAACACAGATTCTCATGGATCTTTCAAACAAATATAACGGTCTTGTTATCGGCACAGGCGACCTTTCTGAGCTTGCTCTCGGTTGGGCAACCTACAACGGTGACCATATGAGTATGTATGCCGTAAATGTGTCAATTCCGAAAACCCTTGTTCGCTATCTCACTGCCTATGAGGCACAGCACAGCGAAGGAGTTCTAAAAACCGTTCTTCTTGATGTTCTCGACACACCTGTAAGTCCCGAACTTCTTCCGCCCGATAAAAACGGCGAAATTGCACAGAAAACCGAAGATGTGGTTGGTCCTTATGAACTCCACGACTTTTTCTTATATTATTTGGTAAGATTTGGCTTTGAGCCGAATAAAATATACTACCTTGCAAAGAAATCATTTGCAGGAAAATACGACAATGCCACAATCAAAAAGTGGCTCACAACTTTTGTCAGAAGGTTCTTTACTCAGCAGTTCAAGCGTTCATGTCTGCCTGACGGACCGAAGGTTGGTTCTGTAACACTTTCGCCTCGTTCAGACTGGAGAATGCCGAGTGATGCGTGTGTAAATCTTTGGCTTGAAAATCTTGAAGAAGATTAAGAAATAAAATTTTGACGGTGATTTTATGAAATTGTTTATTACACGAGATGTATCTCCGTCCGATGTTTGTTTTCTGATTCGTGATGAATTGGGCAGGGATAAATATACTGCTGTTATGAAACGCAGAAAGAGAAGTATGCGTGGTGTTGTCAACAACATTGTAAGGCTTAATATTCTTGATGAGAATAAAAACCTTGTTGCAAGACTTCGACAGTTGCCTGTTGCAGGAGTAAATTCATTTACTCTAAAAACAGACAAAACAGCGGCAACCCTCGTGGTGCTTATGACCAACAATATGGTTCAATGCAGATTCTACGGCAATAATTGGAGAATTCTCGGTGATGTAATTTCAAAAAATTTCAGCATTGTTGATGTTGACAACGCACAGATATGCAATCACATCAAGCGCCCTTTAGGGTGCGAACTTGAAATTGCCGATGCGCAAAACGAATTGATATGTTTGATGACCGCCTTATGCGTCAATATGATAAATACAGTTGACAAGCGAGAGGTACAGGTTGTATAATCTATGTGCAGACAGCGCAGATAAATATTAAAAATTGAAATTGTCAAAGCGACATCCTTTGATGTCGCTTTTTGCAAATTCAGCTTGCAACGCAAAATTTTGCGTTTAATATATTCTCAGGGAGGAATAAATATGGACAAATTATTAAAGCTTTTAAGTGAAAATTCCGGTTTTACAACAGCGGAAATAGCGGCAATGCTCGGCGAGCCTGAGGATTACATTAAGGCGCAGATTAAGGAATACGAAAATTCGGGGGTAATCAAGGGCTATCAGGCAGTCGTAAACTGGGATATGGTTGACGACAGCTATGTTGAGGCTTTAATCGAACTTCAGGTAACTCCCAAAAAGGAAACAGGCTTTGACGAAATGGCAGAACTCTGCATGGGCTTTGAAGAGGTTGAATCTCTCTATCTTATGGCAGGTACATACGACTTTGCTCTCATTGTAAGAGGCGAGTCAATGCAGGATATCGCAATGTTTGTTGCCAAAAAGCTTTCTACAATTGACGGTGTGCTTTCAACGGGTACACACTTTATTATGCGTCGCTACAAGGACAGAGGAGCGTGCCTCTTCAGCGATGAAGAGAAGCGTGACGGGAGGCATTTAATTCTGTGATAGATTACAATAATTTTATTAATAAAAAGATTTCAACGGTAAAACCTTCGGGTATCCGTAAGTTTTTTGATATAGCTAACGAAATGGACGATGTCATTTCTCTGAGTATCGGCGAACCAGATTTCCAGACACCGTGGCACATCCGTGAAGAAGGTATTAACAGTCTGAAAAAAGGTAAGACTTGGTATTCCCCGAACAGAGGCTTTGCCGAACTTCGTGAAGAAATTGCAGCTTACTACAAAAGAAGATTCGGTATTGAGTATGATGCCAAAAAGCAGACGCTTGTAACTGTCGGCGGCAGCGAAGCAATTGACCTTGTTTTCAGGACATTGCTTGATCCGGGTGATGAGGTCATCATTCCCGAACCTTCATTTGTTTGTTACGAACCGCTTACTGTGATGGCAGACGGCGTGCCTGTTATTATCAACACAAAAAACGAAGATAATTTCAGACTTAAAGCGTCAGACCTTCGTGCCGCAATTACTCCAAAGACAAAGCTTCTTGTACTTCCGTTCCCGAACAACCCAACTGGTGCAATTATGGAAAGGGAAGATCTTGAAGAAATTGCAGAGGTAATTAAGGAACACAACATTTTTATCCTTTCGGACGAAATTTATTGTGAGCTTACATACGGCAATAAGAACCATGTTTCAATTGCTGAAATCGACGGTATGTATGAGCGCACCATTGTTGTAAACGGCTTTTCTAAATCATATGCCATGACAGGCTGGCGGCTTGGTTATGCACTCGGTCCTGTTCCTGTTATTGCTCAGATGACAAAGCTCCACCAGTATGGAATTATGTCTGCTCCTACAACCGCACAGTATGCCGCTATTGAGGCTCTGCGCAACGGTGACAGGGATGTAGAGATGATGCGTGGCGAGTATGATATGAGGAGAAGGCTTGTTGTGGACAGCTTTAACGCAATGGGACTCACCTGCTTTGAACCTTTGGGTGCATTCTATGTGTTCCCGTGCATCAAAAGCACAGGTCTTACAAGTGAGGAATTCTGTACAAGACTTATTGTGGACAAGCATGTTGCCGTTGTTCCGGGCACTGCGTTCGGTGAATCGGGCGAAGGCTTTGTCCGTGTGTCATATTCATATTCTATCAAGCATCTTAAAATTGCGCTTGAAAGAATCAAAGAGTTTCTTGATGAACTGAAAAAGGGTTAAAATATGGAAGTAAAAGTTCTTGCTCCTGCAAAAATAAATCTTTCTCTCGATGTTCTTTCAAAGAGAGCAGACGGTTATCACAATATTTCAACTGTTATGCAAGCCGTTGATTTGTATGATACAATCACAATCACAGACAATGAAAGCGGTACGGTGACAATTTCATGTAACTGTGAGGGCGTGCCGTGCGACGATTCAAACATTTGTGCAAAGGCGGCTTACAAGTTCTTTGATTATTGCAAAACGGATGTTAAGGGCATTCATATCGACATTGACAAGAAAATTCCCACACAGGCAGGTCTTGCCGGCGGAAGCAGTGACGGTGCGGCTGTTATTTTAGGCTTGAACAATATGTTCGGAACAATGCTCAAGCCGGCAGAGATGAGAGAAATCGGTGAAAAAGTAGGTGCGGATGTGCCTTTCTGCCTTGAGGGCGGAACAAAGCTTTGCACGGGAATAGGTACTGCAATCAAAAAAGTTGCCTCTTTTCGTTGCGACAGCATTGTAATCTGCAAACCCAACTCAGTCAGCGTGTCTACTGCCGATGCATACAAAAAGGTTGACGCACTCAATCCTCACGCCTGCTATACCGATGAAATGGTAAAGGCACTGTTCAGCAGAGATATGTTTATGATTTCAACAACAATTTTCAATGACTTTGAACTTGCTCTGCAAATTCCGGAAGTTAATGAAATCAAGGGTATTATGCTCAAGTCAAAGGCAAGGGGAGCAGGTATGAGCGGTTCGGGTTCAGCCGTGTTCGGTGTGTTCACTTCATCACGCAGAGCCAAGAAGTGCTATGACAAGCTTTGTGAAAGCTACAAAGAAGTTTTTCTCTGCAAGCCCGTTTCAGACGGTTGCAAGGTGCTTTGATAAAATTTAATAATTCTGATTAAAATTACAATAACCTGTCCATACTTATTTCAAGAGAGGACAGGTTATTTTTATGAAAACAAATAAATCAATACTTTTAATCAAATCAGCAATAATTGCATTCGTACTTACAACACTCTATTCGGTAATTCCGTTTCAGGCGGTGAGTGCTGAAATCCCTAACAATGTTTTTCGTTTTCACATACTTGCAAATTCAGACACGGAAGAAGATCAGACTCTGAAGCTCAAGGTGCGTGACAAGGTTCTTGAAAGAACAAAAATTCTTTTTGATACGGCAAATTCAAAGTCGGATGCCGAAGAATTTGTAAAAGCAAACCTTGAAACTATAGAAGAAATTGCACAAAATGAGGTGTACAAAAACGGCTATAACTATCCTGTAAAAGCTGAAATTGTCAATATGCACTTTGATACCCGCCATTACGAAAGCTACACTCTGCCTGCCGGAATGTACGACGCACTTCGCATAACAATCGGCAATGCAAAAGGGCATAATTGGTGGTGCGTAATGTACCCGTCAATCTGCATTTCAACTGCAGATGAGGGAAAAGACAGGGCAAAAGATGTTCTTTCGGATGACGAATACCGCGTAGTAACTGATGATAAGGTGGAATATAAATTTTTCATAGTAGAACTTTTTCAGAAGATTTTTGTTTAACAACCGCAAAGTTCTTTAAATAACCCACGGAATATGTTATTATTTGTACAGATATTTAAAATAAAATTACTTTGTTGTAAATTAAATTTATGGAAGTGATGAAATGTTGAGATTTATTCTCGGAAAAAGCGGCAGCGGAAAAAGTACCGAGACTTTGAAGATTGCAGGCGAGCTTGCCGACAGCAATCTTCCCGTAATGCTGATTGTGCCTGACCAGAGCACATTTGAATGTGAAAAAACCTTGCTTGATGTGTTCGGCGCAAAAAAAGCCGAGAAAGTTCTTGTATTCGGTTTTTCAAGACTTTGCAAATATGTTTTTGAGTTGACGGGAAACTCAGCCGATAATGTTATTGACGAGGGTACAAGAGCCGTTGTAATGAGCCTTGCGCTTGAAGAACTTACCGAAAAACTCCGTCTGCTTTCATCAAAGGGCAACAAAAGCCTTGTTGATGTTATGCTGCAGACTGTTTCCGATTTAAAGAAAAGTTCGGTTACAAGCGATGAACTCAGAAGTGCGTCAATGCTTGTTGACGATGAAACCTTAAAGACAAAACTCAACGAAACCGCCCTCATAAGCGATACATTCGACGCTCTTGTCAGTCAAAGCTATATTGATCCTATGGATGACTTGACAAGGCTTAATGATATTCTCTTAAAGAATAATGTTCTCAGGGATTATACGATAATCTTTGACGGATTTTCAGGCTTTACAATGCAACAGCTCAAGGTGGTACGAAGCCTTATTCGTGACTGTACCGCTACATATTTTACCCTTACTCTTGATCCTCTTACGGACGGTTCTGAGGAGGTTTTCGCAACCTCACAACAGACATATAAAATTCTCAAGGAATATGCAAAGCGTGACGGAGTTGATATTAAAGCTCCGATAAAGCTTACCGATTTGCACCGCTTTAAAAACGATAACCTTGCTTTGCTTGAACAGAATATTTTCAGACCGCACATTGAACCGCTTGAAATTGTTCCCCAAAACATCTGCGTTTACAATGCCGTTGATATGTATGACGAGTGCGAATATGTTGCCGGTAAAATCAAGCACCTTGTTATAGAAAAAGGTTATCTCTACTCCGACATTTCCGTAATTTGTCACGATACAGAACCGTACAAAGGTATTTTGTCTGAAATTCTTGAAAAATACGAAATTCCGTATTTCAGCGATGAACACGCAGATATTGATGTAAAACCCGTAATAAGGCTTGTAAACTCAATTTTCAGATGCCTTATTTACGATTTTGACAGAGAAGATGTGCTTGCACTTTTGAAATCGGGTTTAACTGAATTTTCTGTTGAAGAAATAAGCCTTTTTGAAAACTACCTTTTTGTATGGAATGTTTCAGGTTCGGCTTTTAAAAATAAATTTGTTCAGAATCCAAAGGGCTATTCTGACAGGTTTTCGGATTATGACAGAGATATTCTTGCAAAGGTTGAAAATCTGCGTGAATCAGTTATTGAACCGTTACTCCTTTTCAAAGAAAATGCGAAGGATAAAAACGGACTTGAAATTTCAAAGCTGTTCTATGCTCTTCTTGAAGAACTTAAAGTTCCCGATGCGTTACGCAGAATGTATGCGGAATTTGAACGCTCGTATGATAAATCGGTGGGTGCGGAGCAGATAAGAGTTTGGAATATGTTTATGGCTGTTCTTGACAAAACCGCCGCTGTAATCGGTACAAAAGCAATGACTGTAAAGCGTTATTACGAGCTTTTGAGCTTACAGATTAACGCAATGCAATTGTCCGATATTCCGAGAACAATAGATTGCGTAACGATAACAACCGCTCAAAGGGTACGAATTTCTAAGCAGAAAGCGTCATTTCTCATTGGCTGTGTTGACGGAATTTTCCCGGCAATACCGCATACATCAGGCATATTCTCACCGTTTGAGTTAAAGATGCTTGCAATGAACGAAATTGAACTCGGCGACGATTTTGCGGCACTTAATAATCTTGAAACCTTTATGGCATATTCCTGTATGACCTCTGCAAGTGAGTTTCTTTCCGTATCATTTTATTCATCGGACATAACGGGAACAACCTATCAGCCGTCCGAAATTGTTTTGCAATGTAAAAAGGTATTTAAAAATATCATTGCATATGACAAATTTGATTTTGACGGCAAAAAAGAAAGCATGTACGCACTCCGTCCTGCTTTTGATACAGTTGCCGATATGATCGGAAAAGGCAAAAAAGTGCCCGAATCATTGCTTGAAATTTTTGCACAAAATCCTGAATATTCTGCAAAGCTTGATTCGCTCATAAATGCAAAGGACAAAGTTCCTTTTAAGATATTTGACAAGAAAAATGCCGAAAAGCTTTTTGGCAAAAATCTCAATATTTCAGCTTCACAGCTTGAAAAATTCAATCTCTGCAGATTTTCCTATTTTTGTAATTACGGCTTGAATGTTCGGGAAAGACAAAGAGCAGAAATCAACCCAATGCAGTACGGAACGATTGTTCATTACATACTTGAACGCTTTTTCGGCGAATATACTAAGGAAGAGTATTTATCGCTTGAAGAAGATAAATTTCAAAAAATTGTCTGTGCATATCTTGCGGAATATGCAGTTAAATATTTCGGCGAAGAACAGCTTGAGTCAAATTCATTCACATACCGCCTAAAGACAATTCTTGATAATGTGATGTATCTGATGAAACATATTATGGAGGAACTTTCCCAGAGTGAATTTTTTGTTGCCGATTGTGAACTTAAAATTGGCGAGGATATTCCGTCATATACAATCGTACTGCCAGACGGTCACAAAATTGCAGTCTGCGGAAGTGTTGACAGAGTAGATATTATGCAGAGAGCCGATATAACATATTTGCGTATTATTGATTATAAAACAGGCACAAAACAGTTTAAGCTTTCCGATATTCTCTACGGAATCAATCTTCAGATGCTTTTGTATCTCCATTCAATCGAGGCTTCGGGCGGTGACAAATACGGAGAAATTGTACCTGCCGGGATTTTGTATATGCCTGCAACCGTTCCGTATATTTCGTCAGACAGTCTGAAATCAATTGACAAGCTGCCCGATGAACTTAATAAAAAGCTCAAGATGAACGGACTTTTGCTCAAAGATACAGAAATAATTCACGGAATGGATAAGACAGACGCAGCAACATACATTCCTGTAAAAATTAAAGCGGGCGAACCTGTTTCTTCAACAAGCCTTGCAACACTTGCAGAATTCGGAAAAATCTTTAAAAAGGTTGATATGCTCATCGCTGAAATGGGCAAGAATATCTATAACGGCAACATTGAGGCGAAACCGCTCAAAGGCGGTCACGATTCATGCGAATACTGCCCTTACGACAGCGTATGTGCCTACAGACAGAGTAACCCGATAACTTGTTTTTCTGTCGATAACAAGACCGTTATCGAAGAAATTACAAACGAAATTAACGGAAAGGAGGAAGAGTAATGTCAAGAAATTGGACTCCGCAACAGAAAAATGCAATCTATGCAACAGACGGTTCTGTGCTTGTATCGGCTGCCGCCGGTTCGGGCAAAACTGCCGTGCTTGTAGAGCGTGTAATAAAGCTTATTACACGGGAGAAAAATCCCCTTGATGTTGACCGCCTTCTTATCGTAACATTCACAAGAGCGGCGGCTGCCGAAATGCGAGAAAGAATACAGGCGGCAGTCAACAAACTTCTTGAAGATGATCCGTATAACGCTCATTCGCTTGCACAGCGACAGCTTTTGTACAGTGCAAATATTTCTACAATAGACAGCTTTTGCGGAGATATTGTCCGTGAATATTTTCATACGCTTGATGTTGCAAGAGATTTTCGTATTGCCGATGAGGGTGAGCTTGAAATTCTCAGACAAGAGGCACTTGATAATACATTTGAAAGCTTTTATGACAGTGAAGATGACTGCTTTTATTCTTTGCTTGATCTTTTTAAAGGAAAACAGGGCGACCAAAAACTGCGTGAAACAGTCCTTAAAATATCCGAGTTTCTTACAACTCAGCCGTTCCCCGATAAATGGCTTGATGATATGCTCGAAAACTATTCTGAAACCGATATTGAAAAAACTGTGTGGGGCAAAATTATAATCGACTATGCTCTGAGTGCCGTGCTTCACGGAATCAATCTGACTGAAAATTCTATTCTTCGATTAAAAGATGACGAAAAGCTTCAGGATGCAGTCGAACCTCTTCTTGTCGGTGATTTGGCATATTTTAACCATGTCCAATTAAAATTTGTTTCTTCATCATGGGATGAAATCAGACAGGCAATATTTTCTTTTGAAACAGGAAGAATGAAAAGTCCGAAAGGATACAAGGATAATCCGATTAAAATTTCTGTTTCATCCAACAGAGATGAGGTCAAAGAAACGGTGAAGAAACTCCAATCATTGTTTTTTTGGAGTGAGGAAGATGCAAGGCTTGAATTGTCACAGCTTCATAGGTTCATATCTACCTTGTTTACACTTGTTCGTGCATATGACAAAAAGCTTTCCGAACTCAAAGCGAAGAAAAATATTCTCTCGTTTGCCGATATTGAATCACTTACTGTAAAACTTCTTGCAAAGCCTGATGATGAAAACGGCTATACCAAAACCGTTCAGGCTCAGGAGATTTCAAACAGATTTGATGCTGTTATGGTTGACGAATTTCAAGATGTAAATGATGTTCAAGACCTTATCTTCAAGTCGGTAAGCAATGATGAAAGCAATCTTTTTGTGGTTGGCGATGTAAAGCAGAGTATCTACGGATTTCGTCAGGCAAAGCCCGAAATTTTTATTGAACGCAAAAATGAATATAAACGATTCAATGAAGAAAATCCCGAATATCCTGCAACTATAATTCTTGACAGAAATTTCCGCAGTCGTTTTGAGGTGTGTGATGCGGTCAATTTTATTTTTGAAAGAATAATGACCAAGGAATCCGCAAAAATGGAATATAATTCCGATGAAAGGCTGGTAAACGGTGCTGAGTTTCCAAAGTCTGATGATTGCAATTTTGAAATTTCATTGATTGAATCCGAAAACTCAGACCTTGAAAAAGAAGAAATTGAGGCAAAGTACATAGCGGATAAAATTCACGATATGATTAATTCGGGCTTTAGAGTTAAGGACGGAGATATAATGCGTGAAGCCCGTTACGGCGACTTTGCAATAATTCTTCGCAGTCCAAGCGGAAAGGCCGCAACTTATGTCAACACTCTGAACAACAGCGGTATTCCTGCCTACAGCGAGAATAAGTCGAGTTTTTTTGATGCAGTTGAAATCAAAATTATGCTCAACCTTCTGCGTGTAATTGACAACCCGGGGATTGATATTCCGCTTTTGTCGGTTTTGTGCAGTCCTATGTATGCGTTCACTCCCGATGAGCTTGCCGAAATGCGTTGTGAAAGCAGAAAATCTTCGCTTTACTCTTCTGTCTGTGAATATGCGAAAACAAACGATAAGGCAAGAAAATTTGTTGATGAACTTAAAATTCTGCGTGATTGTGCCTGTACAAATTCCGTTGACGCTCTCATTTCAAAGGCGTGTAAAATGACGGGGTTTATGTCTATTTCGCTTGCAGTCAGCGGTAATGATTCGGCACTTAAAAACCTGGAGCTGTTGCGTGAATATGCAAGAAGTTTTGAGAGCAACGGCTACAAAACGCTTTCTGATTTTATTTCATATACCGACAAGCTTATTGCCAATAAGACAAACCTTGACGCATCATCACAAAATGAGGGCGACTCTGCAAATGCCGTGAGAGTTCTCAGTATTCATGCGTCAAAGGGACTTGAATTTCCGGTTTGCTTTATTGCCGACATAACCCACCAATTCAATAAAACCGACCTTAGAAACGATATTCTTCTCGACAGCAAGGCGGGACTCGGCATCAAGACACAGAGCAATGGTGTTGTTTATAACACATTCCCACGCCTTGCAACAGGGCTTAAAATTGAAGAAAACCTTATTGCCGAGGAAATGCGTGTGCTTTATGTTGCACTCACAAGAGCAAAGGAAAAGCTTATCTGTGTCGGTGCAGTAAAGAAGTGCAGTGATTATCTTGAAAGGCTGTATTCAAAGCTTGTGTCCGAAAGTGTAATTGAACCCTATACTGTCACAAGCTGTCAAAGCTATTGCGACTGGCTCTGTCTTTGTGCATTAGTTCACCCGTCACTCAATAATCTGCGTAACGATATTATGCCGGGTTCAAAGGTAATTCCGCACAACGGAGAATCAGATTGGAAATTGCAGATTATCGTTGATGAAAAAATGATTGATAAGGATAATGTCTTTGAGGACGATATTACTTCAATAAATCTGTTACAGGTTGCCGATGTATCCGATGATACTTTTGATTATGCAAAACTTTTGAAAAAGAATCTTGATTTCAAATACAGAAACAGGGATATTCTTTCACTCCCGCAAAAGGTCAGTGCGTCCGATATTGCACACAGTCAGAACGGTGATTATTTTGAAAAGATTCTTTCAAAGCCGTTATTCATAGCTGAACAAAATTCCGCTCCTGTTGCAAGAGGTACTGCTCACCACAAGTTTTTGCAATACTGCAATTTTGAACAGGCAAGAGCAAGTCTTGATACTGAAATTGACCGTCTTTTAAATGACGGAAAACTTACACAGGAACAAGTTGATATGATTGACAGAAAAACACTTAATGAATTTCTTTCAACCAAACTAATTGACCGTATAATTGCATCACAGCTTGTAATGCGTGAAAAACGATTTACCGCAAGGCTTAAACCGTCGGAAGTATTTGATGAATATAAAGATGTAAAAACCGATGCAACAGTAATAATTCAGGGTGCGGTTGATCTTGCGTTTGTTGAGGACGGAAAGCTTGTTATTGTTGATTACAAAACCGACAGGGTAAAAGATATAACAAAACTTGCAGGACTTTACAAGAAGCAACTTGATTTGTACAAATCGGCAATGGAGCAATCTGAAGAACTTACCATCAAAGAATGTATTCTTTGCAGTATCCACCTCGGCGCATACATTACCGTATAAAAAGAAAACCGTCCGTAAATTCTGCGGACGGTTTAATCATATTCAGTTTATATCGGTTGCTTCTGCATCAATCATTCTTTGATTGCGGTCGTATTCTTTGTGATAACGGCTGAGCAGAATAATAAGTGAAAATCCCGAAACACCTTCATAAATAAGCGCAATTCCGAGTGCAATCATAAGCAATGCACCAAAAATGTTTGTAAAGAAAATTGTTGTAAGACTGAACATAATCATTACAATTGCTATAATAAACGGAATCCACCATTTTCTCATGCCGAGCGATCTCAGCGTGAGCGAATGTTTCATATCCATAATGCTGTCAACAATAATGATAATGCCAATCGGAATATTGATTATTGCCGCAATTGAAGTGGGTGAAAACAAAGCAAATATACCGAATCCGGTTGAAATAACGCCTATTACAAGTTCAAAGTACATTCCGCCTTCTCTGTCAACAAAGAAAGAAATTATGTTGAACAGTCCGTAAACAGTCATTGCACCGCCGAGTGCATAGCACAAAACATCAAGCACCTTTTGCGGAAAGACAACCGTCACAATGCCGAGTACGATATAGGCAAGAGAGGTCATCATCATAGTAGCCGCCGGATTTTTCTTTTTCTTATGTTCACTCATTTAATACACCTCAGTCTATTCTCTTGTCGCAGTAACCGCACATTACCATACCAAGCTTTTCGTAGCTGAGGTTCGGAAGATATGGCTCCTGCTGTGTGATACATTTCGGATTGTTGCAGTGATGATTCGATACAACAAACGGTCTGTTTTCAACAAAGAACTCATCATCCTGCAAAAGCAGAAGAATAAGTGCCATTCTGCCGTACATACCATACTGAGCCTGTTTGAAATACAACGCTCTCGGGTCATCATCAATATCAACTGTAATTTCGTTTACTCTCGGCAATGGGTGAAGAATTATCATATTTTCTTTTGCCTTGTCAAGTTTTTCTTTGTCGAGAACGAAAACATTTTTCTGTGCCTGATAATCTTCTTCGCTTGCAAATCTCTCACGCTGAATTCTTGTCATATACAGAACATCAAGGTCTGTGATTGCATCTGCAAGGCTATGAGAAATTTCATACTTACAGCCGTTCTTTTCAAGAATGTCAATAACATAAAGCGGAACGCTGAGTTCCTTTGTTGAGATAAGTACAAAGCTGTTGTTCGGATATTTTGCAAGTGTCTTGATAAGCGAATGAACTGTTCTGCCGTTGAGAAGGTCACCGCATACACCTACTCTGAGGTTATCAAGTCTGCCTTTTTCACAGCTGAGAGTGATAATGTCGGCAAGCGTCTGAGTTGGATGAAGGTGACCGCCGTCACCGCAGTTGATAACGGGAACACCTGCATAGAGAGATGCCGCAGCGGCAGTACCCTCAACAGGATGACGAATTGCGATAATATCGGCATATTCGCCGACAATTGTAATTGTATCTTTAAGGCTTTCGCCCTTTGAAACGGATGAATTCATCGGATTGTCAAAACCGATTGTTCTTCCGCCGAGTTTAAGCATGGCCGTCTGGAATGACATCTGTGTTCTTGTACTCGGTTCATAAAATAATGTAGCAAGAATCTTGCCGTCACAGGCGTGTCGATAGTCGGCGGGACTCTGCATAATCTTTTTAGCTTTTCTGATAATTTTGTCAATCTGTTCGGTAGACATAACCGATAAATCAATCAAATTTTTGTCAAACATAAATAACACAGCTTTCTGCAATTTTTTCTATTTTATCAAAATTTTCTGTGTTTATATATACTTAAAAGAAAAATGGGAATAAAGAATAAAACAATTTTACTCATTCCCGCATTTTCTCGCATTAATTTTATAAGGTATGAAAAATATTAAATTGTGCGTCAAAATGATGTGCCTAAATAAAAAAGCATTTTGGAAATACGGTATAAGAAATTCACCGTAATCCGGCAAAGTCGATTAAAAGATTCGTACAAAGTATTTTTGTTGACAAAAAATGCATTAATGTGGTATCATATTAATAGTTATATCAAAGTGCAGACGCGTTTTTTACTGCGTAATTCTGCTGTTAAAAAAATAAATTTGACTGCATTTTGTAAAGTGAAGTCTGATTTGTGTTTTGAAAGGATTGTCTTACTATGGTTACAGCTATGTTATTTGCAGGCGGTATCGGTGCAAGAATGAAGTATTCCGATATGCCTAAACAGTTTCTTGAGGTTGGCGGAAAGCCGATTATTATTCACACAATGGAGCATTTTGCCCGTCATCCTAAGGTTGATGCGATTGTTGTTGCTTGTAAGGCTGACTGGATCGGCTACCTTAATGAGCTTATTGAGGCATTCAATGTTCCAAAGGTAAAGGCTGTTGTTCCGGGTGGTGCTAACGGTTTTGATTCTATTCACAACGGCGTAATGGCTACTGCCGAATTTTCAAAAGATCCTGAGGATATCATCCTCATTTGTGACGGTGTTCGTCCCATGCTCAGCGAAGAACTCATCACTAACTGTATTAAGGATACAAAAAAGTACAAAACAGCCGTTCCTGTTACTCCGAGTATTGATTCACTTCTTTACAGTGAGGACGGAGAAACCTGCGGCAAGAGTTACCAGAGAAGTACAATGTACATTACACAGGCTCCGCAGGGATATACAATGGAAAGAATTCTTTGGGCTCACGAAGAAGCTTACAAGAGAGGTATTACAAACCCTGTTTCCTCAAGTGAACTTTTTATTGAGCTCGGCGAAAAGGTTCATCTTTTCCTTGGCGAGAGATTCAACATTAAGGTAACAACACCTGAGGATCTCACAACATTGCGATCACAGTTCTATTATGAAAACTACAAGCAGTTTGCAAAGGAAGAACTTAAATATGGATTATAATGTTCAAAGTAATATAAAAAAGACGGTTTTTTCCGATATTAAAGAAATTACAAATACAAATGTTGATTGGAACAGATTTAACGGTAAAACTGTTCTTATAACCGGTGCAGGAGGATTTATCGGTTATTATCTTGTTCTCACATTTCTCGCAAGAAATGACTTTTATAACAATAACATCAAGCTCCTTGCGTTTGTAAGAAACAGAGAGAGAGCCGAGAAAAAGTTTGGTGTTCTTCTTGAAAGAGATGACATTGAGCTTGTTGTTGCCGATGTTACAAATAAGATTGAATGTGAGAGAGCAGATTTTATTATTCATGCCGCAAGTCAGGCAAGCAACATTCAATTTGAAACCGATCCTGTAGGCACTATTAACGCAAATCTCAGCGGTACATCAAACATTCTTGATTTTGCTCTTGAAAGCAAAAGTGAGTCTGTACTTGTTGTTTCAAGCCTTAAAGTGTACGGTGCTTTGCACAATGGTAAAAACAGTATTTCCGAAGATGATATCGGTTATATTGATTTTACTTCCTATAAAAATTGTTATGCAGTGGGTAAGAGAGCGTCTGAAACTCTTGCCGCAAGCTATTGCAAACAGTTTGGACTCAATGTAAAGATTGCAAGACCGAGCTATATTTACGGTGCCAGCAGTCTTACGGATGATCGTGTCTGGGCGCAGTTTATTGCAAATGTTGTTCGTCACGAAAATATTCTTCTCAAGAGCAACGGTGCGGCTAACCGTTCGTTCTGCTATGTTACAGACACGGTTTCTGCTCTCATATACATTATGCTTAACGGTCAAAATGTTACACCGTATAACATTTCTTATGAAAAATCAGATACAACAATAAGAAATTTTGCAAAGACTGCTTGTGAGGTTTTCCCTGAGAGAAATATGACTTTGGCTTTTGCCAATCCCGAAGATGAAAAGGAGCCTGAGGTTGATACTTCCGCTCTTGCAAAAACTCCCGAAATTCTTGACAGTTCAAGACTCTGCAGTCTTGGATGGAAGCCTCTTGTTGACCTTAAAGAAGGAATAAGAAGAGCAGTCGGAATTCTTGAAGAAAATTAATAACAGAAATTAGGAATACAGTTATGTCTGAGTTGTTACTTAACCAATTTGAACAGGACAGAGCATTTGTAGCTTTGCGTTATAAAAATTTGAACATCCGTAAATTATTCGGAAAATCTGTTTTTATAGCAGGAGGCGGAGAACTCGCCTTTTCTCTTGTATCATCGCTTCGCATGGTTAACTTAAAAAAACAAGCAGACATAGCTGTATTTTTGCTTGTAGAGGATAACGAAAGTTATGACAGGAGATTCGATTATATCGATTCATCAGATTTTTCCATCGTAAAGTATTCTTCACTTCATTCGGTTAATAAATGCGGAGATATACTCATTGAAACGGGATTTTTGCTTTCTGATAGAGTTGAAGATGTTGATGTATTTAAAAATCATATCAACAGGGCAAATAATATTATCTCGGCTGTCAATGCGTTAAAGATAAAAGAAACTGTTCTTGTGTCAGACGCCTCAATTTACGGAACACTCGGAAAAGATTTAGTTATTTCCGAAAAAGAAAAAACACATTCCGCTTTTAATTCGGATTCATTAAAAGCAATGCTGATTCAGTCTGTTGAGAATCTTTATTTTTCTGCATCTCATATGTATGATTTTTCAATCAAAGCAGTTAGAAGCGGCAAGATTATATCTGCAAATTCAAGTTCCAATTTTGTAAGGAATATGCTGGAATCGGCTGTTCACGGAAAATCTTTGAATGTTAAGAACAAATCACCCAAAGTGTCTTATATAAGTATTAATGACTTGATTTCTGCTGTTCTGTTTGTTCTTTGTAACGGTGAGAACAATCAGGTGTATAACGCCTGCTCAGATACTTCAACCGTAAATTCGGCAGAATTTTCACTTACGCTTTCAGATGCTTTTGATGAGTGTGAGGTTAACATAACTTCTGCAGGTGATTCTACGGACGGCTGTGCCATTGACTGCACAAGACTGAAAAAGCTTGGTTGGTTATCAATGGTCAACTACAAGGACGCACTCCTTATTTCGGGACACGAGGTAATGGATGATGACAGTATATTTATGTTTTCCGATTCATATGACGGTAAGCTTAATGATATTCAACAGATACTTCTGGGCTTTTTACTTGAGGTTGACAGAATTTGCAAAAAGCATAACATTAAGTATTTCTTGGGCGGAGGAAGTCTTTTGGGTGCAGTAAGACATAAAGGCTTTATTCCGTGGGACGATGATGCAGATGTTATGATGCTTAGAAAAGATTACGACAGGTTTCTTTCGGTATTGCCGAGTGAACTCCCGAATTATCTTTTTGCACAGACTCAAAAAAATGAAAAAGACAGCCATTTTCCTTTTACAAAACTGCGAATAAACGATACTCTGCTTTCTACTGAGTTTACATCAAGATTTCCCAATATTCATAACGGAATTTTTCTTGATGTGCTTGCACAGGATTATACTTCAAACAATGCTTTCTTACGAAAAATTCATATGAAAGCAACTGCAAGCTCAAGATGGCTGGTGCTTGATAAGTGGAGAGGCACTTCGGTGAATGCAAACAGCAGATTTTCTTCTTTGTGTGCGAATATTCTGAGAAAGATTTTTCCGCTTGGATTTTTGCAAAAGGTTCAAAACAAACTTATTTCAGTTCATAAGAATATGAAAAATCCGAAATATCTGTTTGACAGTATGGGAAGAAATGTTTCAAGAGGAGCTTTCCCTGCCGAATGGCTTGATGAGGCAATATGGGTTGATTTTGAAAATGCAAAACTGCCAATTCCTAAAGAATATGATAAGTACCTGAAGTATCTTTACGGGGACTATATGGAAATGATTCCTGTAAGCGAAAGACATGTAAGTCATGATATCAAGCAAATTGATCTCGGAGAATATGCAGGATATGTCTGCAAAGACAGTTTTGCAAAGCCTGAAAACAAATTCTAAATTGCATTATTAAGTGGGATATTATTAAAAATTTCAGCTTATAGTAATTGTAAGCAATATTAAGACAGTACCCATTTTTATTGACAAATTCAATCCCCGAAAAGTTTTTTATCGAACTTTTCGGGGATACTTATATCTTATGGCTCTGTTAACAATTCAGCATAGGGTAGGGGATAATATCATTTGGATTAGCACTGTGTTCGGCAATAAATTTTTCCATCCATATCATATCGTACCACTTATCAAATTTGTATGCACATTTATGAAAAATACCGACAGTTTTATAACCGAGTTTTTTGTGAAAGCAAACACTATCGTTATGCAGATGTTTATCCTCATGTTCAGTGTAAGCAATACAGGCATTTACATTTGTCACACCCTGTTTTGCGAGAATTTCTTCGAGCTTTTCGTAGAGTTTTCTGCCGATTCCGTTTCCGTGATTCTCAAGGCGGATATAAATACTTGTTTCAACTGACCAATCATACGCTTTTCTGCCTTTGAAAACTCCGGCATACGCATAGCCGACAATTTTTCCGTTGAGTTCGGCTACAATATAAGGGTACTTTTTGAGCGTAGTTTTTATACGATTTGCAAATTCTTCAACGGTTGGAACATTGTATTCAAATGTTATTGCCGTGTTTTCAATATATGGTTTGTATATGGCGAGCAATTCTTCGGCATCGCTTATTTGTGCCGTTCTGATATGCAATTTATCGTTCACAATTATGACCTCTTTAATACTTTATGACATCATAATAATACACTAAAGTTTAGTCATAATCAATATTTTAGGCATTTTGAAGTATATAAAAAAGAAAAAAGTCGGCACTCAAAAAAGTTGCCGACTGATAAACACCCCAACATTTTTATTATAACACAATGTGAATTTTACTTCAATAGATTTTCTAAAAATAAAATTATAAATATTTTTAATAAAAGTGTTGACAATGTGGACAACTAACTGTATAATATAGACAAAGAAAAGAACTTAAGGAGGTTTTAAAAATGAAAGCAAGAAAACCTTACTTCAAACAAATCAGAGATTATATGCGGAGCTTACCACCTAACTCTACAGCCCGTGTATTCTAAGAGATGATCTTCTAATTCTTACTTGTTTTGTCGGAACAGCTGATTATTTTGATGTTATAAAAACATATTTATTAATTTTTAATCGCAAGAGCATTCCGAATTCGTCTTTAGCAATCTACATCTTATGATTGAAATTCGTCCAATTAAGCATTAAAGGTTATCGAATTTAATACTCGGGAGAACGGAATTTTAATTATAACTTAATATATATTGAAATCTAAAAATTGGTGGTTAGTCCAATGGAAGCTTAATCGTTATTTAAGCAAAATAAGTCCGAAACGGAGATAAGTCCAATGGAAATTAATACTAAAACCAATGGATGAGCAGCTTATACAACAGCACACAGAGTAGTCTGAATTTAAAGAATGTAAGAGGCTGAATTTAATAAGCAGTTCAAACGGAATGTAAATTTGGAAACTTATAATACAGAGTGAAACCGTAAATTTCAATCTGATTTCTAAAATTCAAGGTAAACTAAAGTGTCAGGAGATAATTCCGATGAGATAAGAGCTTAAATTAAATCTCGCTTGTGCGACAAGATTGGAGATATTCCGATGTATGCTTGAGATTTTAAACCGATACAAGGTCAAAAATAAAATCCATTAACGGGAATTGACGGTATACGGTTACTGATATTGATTTGACAAAAAGTTAATATAAGTCGTAAATAAAGCATTGATTAGCAGTAAAGAAAATGTCGGGATGACATAGAAATCTGCAAACAACAGGAGATTATTCCAATGAGAATTTAGGTCTTATAGTTTGATTGTAGTATACATACTCAGATGTATAAACACAGTTAGTCGAAGCTAAAGTAAAAGGAGTTAATTCCGATGACTATATAGGCTGACAGTCCAAAATTCCAAAGACTTAGTTTAAGGACAGGTACAATTGATTTAGAGGAAAAGTTGATAAGCTTTTAAGCAATCTTTGTACTGATTGATATTATGAATTTTAACGGTCAAAAGACTTTTATATTCAAATTTAAGAACGGAGATAAGTCCAATGTAATACAAAGTTATTATTGTTGAGGGCATAATATCCGCTATTGGAGATGAGTCCAAAGGGCATATTATTTAATTTAAAATAACAACATACCCCTTTAAAAATTGCTATTTATAAATCAACCGATTACGGAGGTGACTGCAACAGCAGTCACCTCTGTTTTGCGTGTTATACAATGTATTATCACGAGAAATAGGGGAGTTGCGTTTTTGATAAAATACACATAAAAATAGGGAACAGAAAAATCTGTCCCCTTAACTTTAGGTGCAACTATTATATGTCGATTCCAATTACTTAACGCCGAGAATCTCTTTGCTTGCAACAACAAGCTTTTCACAGATTTCTGCAGCATTATCTTTATCCTTACCGACTGAAGTAATATAGAGCTTAATCTTTGGCTCAGTTCCGCTTGGACGGATAATAACAGCGTTGTCATCCGCAAGGTGAAGAGCAATAACATTTGACTTAGGAAGGTCAATGTCGGTAACGCTGCCTGTTGCAACATCTGTTTCTTTCCTGAGAAAATAGTCGGAAACCTTAACAACATCGTAGCCTGCAATGCTCTTTGGTGTGTTATCTCTTACAGCTGTCATAATATCAGACATCTTTTGCATACCGGCGGCACCGTCAAACTCGAATGAGTATGTCTGATTGAGGTAGTAACCAAATTCTTCATAAAGACCGTCTATAACCTCAGCAAGTGACTTGCCCTGTTTCTTATAGTAAGCTGCCATTTCACAAACGAGCATTGATGCAACAACAGCATCCTTATCTCTTACATATGTGCCTGAAAGATAGCCGTAGCTTTCCTCAAAACCAAAGAGATATCTGTTTTCTTCATGCTTTTTCTCAAGGTTGAGAATAACTTCACCGATATACTTAAAGCCTGTAAGAACATTCTTGAGTTCACAGCCGTATTTTTCGCAAAGCTTGTTGATGAGTTTTGTAGTAACTATAGTTTTTACTACAACAGGCTTTTCAGGAAGCTTACCGCTTGCCTTTTTACAAGAGAGAATGTAATTGGTGAGCATTACACCGTCCTCGTTACCTGAAATGAGTCTGTAACTTCCATCATAATCCTTAACGGCAATACCTACACGGTCAGCGTCAGGATCGGTTGCAAGGAGAAGGTCAGGCTGTTCTTTTTCACAAAGCTCAAGACCTTTTGCAAGTGCCTCTTTGATCTCAGGATTCGGATAAGGACATGTTGTAAAGTTGCCATCAGGAAGTTCCTGCTCGGGGACAACAACTACATCATTAACACCAATCTTGCCGAGAACCTTTCTTACAAGCTTATTACCTGTACCGTTAAGCGGTGTATAAACAACTTTAAGGTCTGCACCCTTGCAAACGCCGGGGTTAACCTGCTGTTCCATAACTTTTTCAAGATATGTGTCATAAACACTCTCGTCAACATATTCAATCATGCCGCTCTTAACTGCCTCGTCAAAATCGGCAATTTTAACATCCTTAAACATATCAAGCTTTGAAATCTCGTCATATACAGTGTTTGCGGCAACATCAGTCATCTGGCAACCGTCCTCGCCGTATGCCTTATAGCCGTTGTATGCTGCAGGGTTGTGGCTGGCTGTAACCATAATACCTGCCTGACATTTAAAGTAACGAACGAGGTAAGAGAGAACGGGAGTAGGCTGAAGTTCTGATGTGATGTAAACCTTAATGCCGTTTGCCACAAGAACTCTTGCCGCCTCATTCATAAATAAATCTGCTTTAATTCTGCTGTCGTGAGAGATTGCAACAGAACCATTGCCGTACTTTTTAAGCACATAATTAGCAAGTCCCTGTGTAGCCTGACGAACAACATAAATATTCATTCTGTTAGTACCTGCACCGATAATGCCTCTGAGGCCTGCGGTACCGAATTTTAAAGCTGTGTAGAAACGATCATAAATTTCATCTTCGTTGTTTTTTATACTTTCAAGCTCTGCTGTAAGGTCTTTGTCCTCAACTGCGTTTTCAAGCCATTCGTTATAAGTCTGCTTAATATCCATGATTATGCCCCCAACTTAAAATTTTCACAAAAATGCGACCAAATTCTGTGACAAGCCCTTCTTGCCTATCATAATTCACTATACCATAATTCACAAAAAAAAACAAGTTTTTTATTTGTACATTTTCAAGAATATGTGCTGAAAAACAAAAAAATATCACGCAGAAATCATAATTTTTATCCCTGCGTGATATTTATGTCTGAAATCTGTAAAATATTATTTATTTTACAAGTTTATACGAAACTTCGTTTTCGCTCAAAGAGTAACCGTTCTGCTGTGCCTCAAGAAGAATCTGCTGAAGATTATCCCACTCTGAGTCCTTCGGAATGTAGATATATTTCGGAATTTTTTTGCTGTTTACCGAATAATATGAGCGAAGTCTTGCAAGACTGTTCTGATTTTCACCCGTAACATATGCCGAAAGCGTTCCGTAAGGAAAATCCTCCGCCGCAAGATAAGTCCATGTTTTTTGCGTAAGGAACAGTATGTTTCCTTTTTCAAGATTCTGATACTGACTGATATCGGCATAAATCTGCTCATAGGATTGTGCGTTATTTGGTGTTGTTTTTATACCCTTTGCAGGACCGTTCTGAATTGTCTGTGTCAGCTGTTTCGGTTCACTGTCCCAGAAGCAATGCTCTGCCTTGACAGTAATCTGAAAACAAGCCTGCAGAATAATCAGAAACGCAGTCATTACGAATGCTAAATATTTACACGGAACAGCGTAGTCAAGATTATCGGGATTTGCTTTCATTTCCTTAATCAGATTGCCGATGAATACAAAGCTTGCAATATTTGATGCGGTGCAAGCCATTGCAGTTACATAAAAATACTGATTTGAAGAGAAACACAATGCAACAGAATAAAAAATTCCGAGAACAAAGAGTGACGCAAACAGTTCTCTTTGCTTATTTTCAGAAAGAACATACGCTGTGATGCCCATGAAAATCATCGGGAACATAATCGCATTGTAGTAAACGCTTGTCATTGTCGGCATAAACATTACAAGCGCCAAAATAACGATTGCACTTGTAAGAATAAGATAAACCGAACGGTGTTGTTTTCTCTTTCTGTCAAGCAACATAACAATTGCGGTAGCACCGTATGTCATAAGTACATATTTAAAATGAGTGTGACATTCTACGATTGTTTTAAAGTAGTAATTCATCTTTGCCATAAAGCCCATTTGCGGATGGTCGGGATCGGCAAGAAGATAGGGGAGATTTGAGAAAATCTCATTAATACTTACTCTTGAAAGTACAAATACAAGGAAAATAGCCGCAAGTATTCCTGCTCCCAAGGTAAACCACAGAAAAGTCTTAATCGAGAAAAGTTCAGAATTGAACACATTTTTATTAAGGGCAGTTTTCTTAATTACATAGTGAACTCCTACTGCAATAATATACATTACATAAACTGCCGCAAGGTACGGACAGCAGAGAACTGCGCCTGCAAATGCAAGTCCGCTGATTATGAGCGGTAATTTTTTTGAATAATCGGCTGTTGTCATTAAAACACCCGTGAGCGCAATTAGGTCAAGTCCCATTGTGTTATAACTCAATGCCATAATGTCAAACGGTGTAAAGAGGAAATAAAGCACACAACCGAATACTGAGAAATATCCGTACTTTTTAATTCTTGAATAGATAACGCACACAATAACAGCGTGACAGATTACATAGAAAACTCTTGCCGCAAAGATTATTCCGACAGTAGATTGCGTAATCATTGTGTAGAGCCATACGAACGGCAAAAGTAGAAATCCTGAAAGCTGTGTGAGGTGCCATTCGTCACCGAGTAACGAATCACCAAGAGTTAATCGGTGCGGAATTGTAAGATAAAACGATTCGTCGTTACCGCCAAAACCGTAATAGCATTTCCAAAGTGAAAATCCAATAGCAAAAACCATAAGCACAGCAAAAATTATGTGCTGCCACTTTCCTTTGTCAGGCTTTGAACGCAAATCCTTTATTATGTTCGCAAGCGATTTAAAACCGTCAATAAGCAGTTTTGCAACAAGATTCATAATAAATGATGCGGCGGCGGAAAGCACAAAAACTATCGGAACCGTAACAAAGTAATACGGAAGTCTGTTAGGCATTAATATTACTTTTTCGCAGAGTACGGGGTAAACAATGCTGTCAAAAATAAAGGAAATAAGATAAATTCCAAGTGCAAGGTCAGAAACTTTCCATAGTGCAATTTTAGCGGCTTTCGGGAAGTTATCGGTCTTGATTCTTTTAATCAAGAGAAAAAGCAGTACGGATAAAACAAACGGTTCAAATCCGTACCAATAAATGTATGTACCCGATTTGAATGTTGTGCCGTAGCTTCTGAAATAATTGAATGTGCTGAATATGAAAAGTGAGAAAACAAAGAGTACAAGCATTGTTCTTGTTTTCATTTTCAATCCGTATTCTCTTATGTAACAACCCACAAAGTAGTATGCAACGGGGTAGAATCCCTGCCACCAGCTTGGGACAAGTTTCTGAAACTCATCAGATGAAGTCGGATTAGTCCACCAATCAAGTGAACCAAAATTGAAAATATTAAATAACGAGGGGATGATTGTCAGAAAAACAGCTGTTACAAGGAGTACCTGCTTTTGCTTTTTGCTTTTAAGTTTTCCGTAAGCAAGATTAAGGAACGGTGCAAGCAGAAACAACCCTATGTACATTTCAATGTACCATGAGTAGTTTGAACCGGTAAAATCAAGCGTTCCGAGTATGAAAGATTTCAGGTCAAAAACATCACCTTGTGCAATGTTTTTGTAAATCATACACGCAAGTGTTGAGATTACAAAAACAACAAGTGTTTTCGTAATTCCCGAATAGTACTTTTTACTCAGTTCTTTTTTACTCATCAAATAACCTGTCAGCAACATGAACAAGGGAACGCAAACGGAAAACAGGGTTCTCATTACAACAGCAACATACATCGGTGTCCCTTCGATTGTCTGGCTGTAAAATCCGTTGTGTAGAAAAAAATGAACCGATAAAACGGTAAAGACTGCGATTATTCGCAAAATGTCCAGCGAGGTATCCCTCTTTTTCAGCTTTTCATAATCCATAATTTTTACCTTTCAAGCTTGAAATTTGCAAATCATTGCACATATAGTAATAATAGCATAATTTAGGCATCATTACAATAAATTGCAAACGAAAATATTGATTTTTAATGAAAAAGTTTGTAATGTTGTAACATTGATTTTATGACAAAAAACAAGTGACAGTTTCGGCTGTCACTTGAAAACTTTATTAAATTATGCCTGTTTTTCTGTTTGTTGTTTAGGCTTTCTGAATGAATCAAGAAAAGCTTTTGCGGTATCCATACCGTCAACCATAAGCAGAATAAACAGAGGCGTCATATCAAACAGGTATCTTGACCTTGTTTCCCATAACAGGAAGAAAAGGAATGCCGCAAATACAACTCCTTTGATTAACAGCATCTCATCAACTTTAGGTTTGATAAGAGTTTTTAATGCCGAAATACAAATCATCAATAAAATGAACAGTTGTAAAGCCGAACTGTAATTTTGGAAAGCCTTGTTGTACTTTCCGTCAATATGCAGAAAATCCATAAGAATATTATCATTCTTTGGCTTTCTGTTATGGTACGAAATGTAATATGTACCGTCCTGCCATGTCCAAACAGCTTTTTCAATCATATGTTCATACAAACCGCTAAATTTGTAATCTTTTATTCTTTCTTTAATAACCTTAATGTTAGCATCCTGTTTTTCTTTTTTCGAGGGAAACGAACGAGTGTAATAGTCATCATGCTCATCGTATTTTCCAAGACCTTTAAGCCCCATCATAAGCCAGTGAGTAACAGGATATTCATATTTTTCATACTGCTGTTTCGTGATCGGATTGACAGCGTCAACGGCTGTATTGTATGCGAATCCAATCACACCAAACCCTGCCGTAAACACCAGAATAAGGCAGATTGCTTTTTTTAATCTGAATTTCAAGAACAACAATAAAAGTCCGACTGCGAACAGTATGATAAGACTGCCCTTAACCTTATATCCGAGGAAAATCAATGCACCTGCAGCACAAAGCTTTGCGTACATACTCTTTCTGTTGTCAACTTGTAATGCGGAAACAATGAGATAAACAGCTCCGATAAGAAACGGCATCGACATTGAATCACTGTAATAGTATGGCAGATAGGTGAGATAAGGCAAAAACAATGCACAAAAAGCAAGTACAAAAAGAGCCTTTTTGTTGCCGAAAAGTCTTTTTGCTGTAAATGCCGTCAGCATTATTGAAATATTAATCGCAAAAATGTTTACAACAACAGGTGCAAAATCAACATAATGGCCGAATATAAGGTAATTTAATCTTCCGACAAGCGACACAATCAAAAGCAATGCCATATTATTCGGATATCTTACAAGATACTGATAATCGTTTGCGTAATCCTGCTCAATGAGGTTGAAATTGCCATGGGTTGAAAAATACATAGCATATCTTTTGATGTTATGCAAATCGGCAACAGGTTCAAAATCGGTAAGCAACGCAAAAATAATTTCAACAATCAGAAGAATACCGCATCCGATAAAAATAACCTTTTTGGTATTTTTATCATTAAATTCAAATCTCGACTTCGCTTTAATCTTCTTACAGCTTTTATCGGAGGTGTAATGAAAATACAATGCACATATTCCGACGGTCAAAACGGCAAAAATCAAAAGAATGAACATCTTTGAAAATGAATCGAATCTTCTGTCAACATTTCCGTCAAAGCCGATTATGATAATATTTACAAACAGAAAAACAAAACAAACCGTAAATACTCCGCCGAAAATTCCGGTCAGGACTTTGGTGATTCTATTACTGTTCATCGTCATCAAGAACTTTGTCAACAATAAATCTTGGTCTGCGCTTTGTTTCCATATAAATCTTTCCGATGTATTCGCCTATAACACCGATTGCAAGGAGCTGAAGTCCTCCGATTGCCCAAATTGAACATAAAAGGCTTGACCAACCGCTTACAGTCCAACCGCAGAAAAAGCTGATGAGTGAGTAGATAATCATAATAAGGCTGATGCCGAACACGATTGCACCGAGCCATGTAATCATTCTGATTGGCTGAATGCTGAGAGATGTAATACCCTCCCACGCAAGTGCAAGCATTTTCTTTAACGGATATTTACTTTCACCTGCAAGTCTTTCGGAACGCTCATATGTAACAATATCAGACTTAAAGCCAATCATCGGAACCATACCGCGAAGGAAGATGTTTGTTTCCTTATATAATGAAAAAGCGTTGAGCGCTCTCTTGCTCATAAGTCTGAAATCAGCGTGGTTAAAAATAACCTTAGCGCCCATATGATTAAGAATTTTGTAGAATCCTTCTGCTGTAAATCTCTTGAAGAATGTGTCTGTTTCTCTTTTAGAACGAACACCGTATACAACATCGCAACCGTCCTCGTACTTTGCCACCATTTCATCAAAGGTGTTGATATCGTCCTGAAGGTCTGCGTCAATTGAAATCACAGCGTCAGCCTTATCTTTGAGAGTCATAAGACCGCAGAGAAGTGCATTCTGGTGACCTCTGTTTCTTGAAAGCTTGATGCCCTGGAAAATAGGATTTTCTGTATGGAGTTCTGAAATAATCTCCCATGTTCTGTCCTTTGAGCCGTCATCAATAAACACAATACGGCTGTCGGCAGAAATTTTTCCCTCTGCCATCATCGTGCTGTATTTGTTTAGCAGTTTTTCCGCCGAATCCCTCAGAACTTCTTCTTCGTTATAACAGGGAATAGCCAGATATAACTTAGTCATATAAATTATCCTCCCGAAAAATTGTCACTCAGGTGACTTGTCGCAAGACAGGCACAAAATCTGTCTCTTATCCAAGGGTAATTATAAAACAATATTATATAAAAGTCAACAAACTTACAGCCTTTGTTACAAAATATTGTTATTTTATCGAAACAGAGAGGTGAAAACAGTGTATTTATGAACAAATTCACATATTTTTGTAACAAAACGGTAAAAAGGATTAAATGCTTTTGTAATAAAATCTTTTATTTTTTTAAAATTGCGAAAATCCACTTGTAAACAAAAAACAATTGTATTATAATGGTAGAAGTTAATAACCTATGGAGGTAGATTATAATGTCACAGACACAGAAATCAATTGCAGTATTAACAAGCGGTGGCGATGCTCCTGGTATGAATGCGGCTGTCAGAGCTGTAGTTCGTGCCGGTATAAATAAAGGAATGAAGGTTTACGGTGTTTACCGTGGATATAATGGTTTGCTCAACGGTGATGTTGAGGAAATGAACCTCAGAAGTGTATCTGATATCATCGGTAACGGCGGTACAATGCTTTACACAGCAAGAAGCGAAGAGTACGCTACTCCTGCCGGTATTCAGAGAGCTGCCGATTTTTGCAGAAGCATCGGTGTAAGTGGTGTTGTTGTAATCGGCGGTGACGGTTCATTCAGAGGTGCTCGTTGCCTTACAAACGCCGGTATTAACTGTATTGGTGTTCCCGGCACAATTGATAACGATATTGCCTGTTCGGAATACACGGTTGGTTTTGATACAGCTATGAACACAGCTATTCAGATGGTTGACCGTATCCGTGATACAGCACAGTCACACGACCGTTGTTCTGTAGTTGAGGTTATGGGCAGACGCTGCGGCGATATTGCTCTCCAGACAGGTATCGCAACAGGTGCTACAGCTATCCTCGTTCCTGAGGTTCAGTACAATATCGAAAGAGATGTAATCGCAAGAATCATCAACACTCAGAAAACAGGCAAAAAACACTTTATCGTTGTTGTTGCCGAGGGTGTCGGCGGTGTAAGAGATCTTGCAAAGTATGTAGAACAGCGTCTTGGTATCGAGGCAAGAGCTACAGTCCTCGGTCATGTACAGCGTGGCGGTTCTCCGACACTTCGTGACAGAGTTGTTGCAAGCCAGATGGGCTTTAAGGCTGTTGAACTTCTTGAACAGAATATCGGTAACAGAGTTGTTGCAATGCAGGGCGGCAAGATTATTGATCTTGATATCAACGAAGCACTTGATATGCCTCGTGTGTTTGATGAAGAGCTTTACAAGATTGCTATGACAATTTCTATCTGATTTAAATATAACTCGATTATTTCAGGGCGGACATTGTTCGCCCTTTATTTTCTTTTAGGGTTACGCTACACAGAATTTTCTTGAAAGGAATAATTCATAATGCTTGAACAATCTCAAAAGCTGACTGACGGCTTAATTATATATTCCGTTCTTGTTTCAGACTATGAAAAACTTGATTTTAAGAATGATGCACTTGCGGGTGTCCGTGCAAACTATTTTAATTCAGGCTGCAAAGAGCAAAAAGAAATTACCGAAATCGAACTTCACGGTATGGATTACAAGATGTCTTGTCTGCTGACGAAGAATGAACCGCTTTCGTGGAAGGTAACAAGTGATAATCTTCCTTATCAGTCCGTAAAAAGGGCAACAGGCGGAGTTTATTCTGTTATAACTTACAATGACAGGGGAATTGTATTCAAAAGACAATTTTTTGACCGTAATCATACATGGTTACGCACGGAATATTTTAACAGAAGCATTGCCGATAAGCTTATCACGAGAATATATCCACGCAAAGTCAGCGGAATTATAACTCTTGTCACCGAAGATATTGACGATAACGGGATTGTTTCCGTAAAAACTCTTTTCCCGTCTGATAAGCAGTCAAACGAAAATTCAAGGGTTTTGATATATTCAAATGTGGGTATGCTCTGGTATGATGCAAGTTTTTTACCGTCAGATATGCCGTTTACGGAGAAAAAATCCTACGGCAACAGCGGATTTGTGTTTAACGGTGATTTGTTCAAAAATGATTTTGTTCCCGAAAATGCTTATAATCTCGAAGATTGCACTTATCTTACGGACGAAGATATTCCAAATGTTTCCGACACGGCTGAACCCGTGAGTAAGAAAGATTATTCGGCATACGATATTATCGAGAAAATTCTTGTTGAGGCTCACAAAACAAATAAGGATTTGTTCGGTGAAATTATAAATCATACTGCCGAAGAAGATTTTGAACCGGCGGAAGTTAAAATTGTAACAGGCGAGAAAGACGAACAGCTTTCGGATGATGAGGTTGAAGAAAATTCTCAAATTTCAGAACATGAAATTGCAGATGATACAGACGCTGTCGCAGAAACAGCAGATGAACAGACAGAAGATTCCGAAAGTGTTGTAACTGTTGACAGTCCCGACGAAGCTTCCGAAGATGAAGAAACTGATTTTGAAAAAGTTGAAGCAAATATAGGCATACATTGCCATAAAGATGATGTGCCGACAGAAGAATCCGATGAAGAAAATCCTGAAATTGTAAACGAAGAAGAACCCCATTGTGATGTGGTGATTCTTACTAAATCCGGAAGATATACCTACTTCGGTAATCTTGATGAAAATAATTGCAGAACAGGCAGAGGCAGAACGGTTTCTCCTGACGGTATGACCTCATATGACGGTGAATACCTTGATGACAGGCGCAACGGATTCGGCGTTTGCTATTATAACAACGGCAGTATAAATTATGTTGGAAACTGGACCGATAATTCACGCAACGGCGGCGGTGTCGGTTACAGGCTGAGTGACGGTACAATGCATGCGGGCAAGTGGGATAATAATACTCCTGACGGCTATGGTGCAAGATTTGACAGAAACGGAAATCTTATTGATGTGAGCAATTATGAAAACGGTGTTCGCACAGGTAAGAGCGTTTCTTTTGATGAAAACGGCAATATAGTGGTTTCTGTTTATGAGAACGGAGAGAAGATTTCCGAATTTCTTGTTGATGCAGAGGTGTAGATATGAATATCACTGAAGAAAAGTTGCTTGAATATCTTTCAAAGGCTCTTGTGTGTGTAGCTGTAATTGTTATCGGATATATAATTACCAGGTTGATTATAGGGATTCTCCGAAAAATCCTTAATAAATCACGAATGGACGGTACAGCCGAAGGCTTTGTATTGTCCGTTCTCAAGGTGATTTTCTATTTCATTGTTGCAGTAACTGCACTCGGAACAATCGGTGTGAATGTTGCGTCGCTTATTACGGCACTCGGTGCAGCAGCCCTTACGGCAGGTCTTGCATTACAGGATTTGCTGAAAAATGTTGTCAGCGGACTTGTAATTTTGATAAACAAACCGTTTGTGTCGGGTAATATTCTTGATTTTGAGGGAGTAAAAGGAACGGTTGAGGAAATCAATATTTTCTCAACAACCGTGCATACACTTGATAATAAGCTTGTGACAATTCCTAATTCAAGACTTACATCAAACAATGTTGTAAACTGCACAATGGTTGAGCAGAGAAGGGTTGACTGCACTTTCTCGGTAAGCTATGATGATGATATCGACAAGGTGCGTGAGATTATTCTCAACCTTATGGCAACAAATGAGATGATTTTAAAAGATCCCGAACCTACTGTAAGAGTCGGTGAACATCTTGACAGCGGAGTGCAGATTAAGGTTTTTGCATGGGCAACTCCTGATGATTACTACGAGGTTTATTTCTTCCTGCAAGAAAATGTCAAGAAAGAGTTTGATAAAAACGGTATCACAATTCCGTACCCTCATCTTGTTATTGCCAAAGATTAAAATTATTAAATTCCAAATTAAATATTACGAAAAATTCCGTAAATAATAATGGTGCTGTTGATTCAGTACCATTTTATTTTTATAAGGATTGATTAGTTTGAAAAAATTTTTAGGCCTGTTTGCCGTAGCTTTAATTTCAGTATGTTTTATCACAGGTTGCGGCAATGATAAAAACGACAGTATGACTGACACAACAAGTCAGACTTCACAAACATCAAATACGCAGGAAACTTCAAAAAGTATGACTGAAAACGGAGAAGTTTCAGATTCGGACGGTTTCATCGGTAACGAAGAAAATGAAACAGGAAATTCGGGTTCGGATATGATGGATGATATTGAAGACGGAATTGACGATATTATGGGTGACGGAGATAATAATGATTCTGATACTGTCACCAATCCCTCAGATACTGTTTTATAAAAAACGAGAGCAGCAGGACAAAATTGCCTGTTGCTCTCGTTTTTAATACGAAATATGTTATTGGTTCGGGTTCAGACAAAAATCATACTGCTTTGTCAAGGTCAATTTTTAATTGGCGAATAATTTTCTTTTCAAGCCTTGATATGTAGGACTGCGAAATTCCAAGCTTGTCGGCAACCTGCTTTTGCGTGTGTTCCTTTCGTCCGTTAAGCCCGAAGCGTAACTCCATAATAAGACATTCTCGGTCACGAAGCTTTGAAACTGCCTGCAAAACAAGACTTTTTTCAAGCTCGCATTCAATATTTCTGTTTACCGTGTCAGGGTCGCTTCCGAGAACATCGCATAAGAGCAGTTCATTGCCGTCCCAGTCCGTGTTCAGCGGTTCGTCAATCGACACTTCATTTTTCAGCTGCGATGATTTTCGTAAAAACATCAGAATTTCGTTTTCAATACATCTTGATGCGTAGGTTGCAAGCTTAATATTCTTTTCGGGAGAAAAGGTGTTCACCGCCTTGATAAGCCCGATTGTGCCTATTGAAATCAAATCCTCCGCACTTGCATTCGGAGTTTCAAACTTTTTTGCAATATATACCACAAGCCTTAAATTGTGGACAATAAGCGGTTCTCTTGCCTTACTGTCTCCTTTTGCAATACTCTCCATAATATGCTGTTCTTCTTCTCGTGTAAGCGGTGGGGGAAGAGTTTCACTGCCGTTAATGTAGAATATTTCATTTTCAATAACGAGTGCAAATCGGATTTTCTGAATAACCTTCATTAAAAACATAACATTGCTCCTATTCTGATATTTTTACAAGTTCGTACGGTATGATTGCCTTAACATCTCCTTTCAATACATCATTACATATGCCTATATAAATGCTTTTGCAGATTTCCTTGCCGTCAATTTTAACCTTATCGGGAGGAAATCCTTTTACAATTCCGTTTCCGCCAAGGCTTTCAAACGGAATAATCCTTGTTTTGGTTTCATCGGGAACATAATCATCAAAAATATTTTGTTCAGCAATAATGACATAATTTCCCGAAAACGGTTCAACAAGGTTGCAACCCGTATCAATCTTTGCAGGGAAAAAATAGCTTTGTTCGTTAACCTTGATTTCAACTTTGCAAACTCCCGAACCGTTGCCCCCCTTCGTCAATATTTTCGTCAATTTGAGAATATAATAACAGACAAGAGTTAAAATAATCAGGAGGACGGGCGAAATGTTAAAATACACTGTGTCGTTGTATACTTCCATACCTTTCGGTTTGAAAGCGTTGTACAAAAACATCATAATTCCGCAGAATGAAAATGAGAGAGAAAGAAACACGGATATTCTTTTGATAAAACACTTAAACGGACACTTGCCGAATGCACATAACACAATTCCGGCGGCACATAAAACATCGATAGGTATATTCAAAAAGAAAGGCAGGGGAGGGAAAAGTGCAATAAGACTTTGCACTCCTCCCAGAAGCGACGCAAGCAACATTTTTTTAAACGAGGTGTTGATACAAAGCGCCTTTTTGGTGCATAAAATAAGTATAAAATCAATGAAAACATTTACGGTAATCAGTACATCTATGTAAACAGATTTCATTTTATTCCCCCTGCGGAATGCTGTTCTAATAACATTTCCATTAAATTTATTACCTTTGCTTATTATCTCACAAGCGGAAAATAATAATTGTCAAAATATGGTCAGGAGGTAAATTATTGATTGCAGGATTAATTATCGGATTGTTTATAGGAGGATTTGTCGGCGTTAGTGTAATGTGCCTTTTATATTGCACAAGGGACTGACAAAAGAAAAGCGTGCAGTTTAATTCAGACTGCACGCTTATTACATATTTTGCTGTATTTTGATTATGATTTAAGGTTTCTTGTGCCGAGGAAAAGGACTGCCAGCATTCCCGAACCTACATGAGTACCGATTACAGGACCTATATCCGTCATGACAACTTCCTTGCACTTACCCTTGATTGCCTTTTTAAGTTCTTCGGCGCCTTCCGGATTATCCGCATGGGCAACCATAACAACGCTGTCTTTGAGATTTTCGGCATCTCTTTCAAGGTGTTTTACAAGAGCCGGAACAACATTGCTCTTACCTCTGATTTTTGCAACATTGATAAGATGACCTTCATCGTCAACACTGAGGAGCGGTTTAATTTGCAAAGCTTTGCCGAATGTTGCGGAAACAGCGGAAATTCTACCGCCTCTCTTGAGTTGATCAAGGTCTTCAACAACAAACCAATGACATACTTTTATACGGGTGTCTTCAATGTATTCTTTTAGTTCGTCAATTGTAGCGCCTTCGCTGTATTTTTTGCCTGCAAGGTAGATGAGAAGTCCAAGTCCTGCCGAATCGCAAAGAGAATCAATTGCAATAATCTTTCTGTCCGGATAAACTTCCTTTAAATCCTTAACAGCCATCATACAGGTGTTGTATGTTCCGCTCAAACCTGTTGAAATGCCTGTGTAAATGATATCTTTGCCGGCTTTAAGATAGTTTTCAAAGCTCTTGTAAAAGCTGTCATAGTTAATCTGTGTTGTCTTTGAATCAATACCATCTTTAAGCTTACTGTAGAATTCCGAGAGGCTCATCATTCTGCAATCCGGATAATGAAGATAGGACTTGTCCTCCATATGAAATTCCATCGGAAGAACTTCAACGCCGATTTCGTTAACAAGCTCCTGTGTAAGGTCGCAGGAGGCATCTGTCATAAATACATAATTCATAATTATCGCTCCTTTTTTGCGAAAATATTGTGATTCAATTCTAACAAATTATGATATAAATGTCAATGAATATAATGACCGTTCCTTTTCATATATATGTATATCAAAAACAGATTTCGGAGTGGTTATATGAATTGCAGATTTACCGATTTAAGACATAAGGAAGTCATAAGCGCCTGTGACGGAACAAGAATAGGATTTATCGACGATGTTATTGTGGATACCAAATGCGCAACTGTTGTGTCAATTGTTATTTTCGGCAGACCGGGATTTTTTAGTCTGGTGGGAAAATGTCAGGACTACATAATTCCGTGGGAGAAAATTGACCTCATAGGAGAGGATACGGTAATCATCAGTTGCCAGACTCCAAAGCCAGTAAAAAAGCCGAAAAAACCCCGTTTTGGGGCTAAATTTTGAATTTTTTCAAATTTTCGCATTAAGGCAAAATAACCTAAGAAATATTTGCTAAATTATGCATAATGCACAAATCATTATTTTTTTAAGAAATTAAAACCACATAAGTAACATTTCGGTTACAATTGTTACAATTTATCTTCCCCCGTCAAACTTGCAATTTTCAAAAGTTTGTGCTTTAATACAATTGCAATTGTGTGTTTGATAAAATTTTACGACTAAAGGACTTGGCACATTTTTAAACAGATAACTACATCTTGTATATACGCTTGCTTTTGACGGCAGTTATAGTAGTTACCTTAATGTGCAAAAATCACAGGGAGGATAAATTTTTGAGAGCGACAAACTATAAACACTACGGATGTGATAACAATTCGGAGAGTTCAAAGAGAACTCGCAAACCCGAAAAGAAGTCAAAACGCAAAGGCTTTAAGGCATTGTCCTATGCTATTGCGGTATCTCTGGCGGCAGCTGCTCTTGTTGTTCCGACAACAACTCTTGCACCGGATGTAGATGCTTTTGAAGACAGCCGTGCTGCTTCGCTTGCAGTCGGTAACATCAATGATTTTTCACTCGTTATTACAGATAACTGCGTTGAAGAAACTACTGCCCCCGTAACCCAAGAGATCACAACATCCGCAGCGACTACACAGAAAACAACTGAAAAGGAAACTAAATCTGCAAAAACTGCGAAGAAGAAAGCTGAAAGTTCACAGGCTTCCAAAAAGGCTGAAAGTTTAAAGTCAGAGCCTTCTGAGTCAGAAACTTCAAGCCAAACTTCACAGAGCTATACAAGCTATGTTGACAGTTCATCGGACAACAGCAGTTCCGCATCTAATTCATCGGATTACGGCTATACAGACAGTACATCAAGCTCGTCAAACTCTCAGAGTGGCTACCTTGTAAGTATCGCCAATCCGGATCCGTCCTACAGTCCTTCTCCTGTTTCTCTTTCAAGCTATGACAGAGAGAAACTCGAAAGACTTGTAATGGGCGAAGGTGGTTCAATGGGTTACACAGGCTGTGCCCTTATCGCACAGTCAATCCGTGACGCAATGAACCGTTCAAACACAACATCAATTGACAGAATTATTTCGGAATATCAGTATTACGGTTCGACTGCTTATGCACCGAATCAGGATGTAAAAAATGCTGTTTCCTTTATCTTTGATCAGAACGGCTCGGCAGTTCAGCACAGAGTTCTTTGCTTCTATGTCGGTTCAAGCAGCTGGCATGAATCACAGAATTACATCACAAGCATCGGTAATGTAAGATTCTTTGATTTGTGGTATTGATCGGAGTTTCCGAATACAATTTAATATTTAAGAAAATATCAGGTGTTTTTGAAAAAACTTTTTCGAAAACACTTGATTTTTTTTACTTTTATGGTATAATATACAGGCAATTCGCACGCTGATGCTTGTCAACAGGGTGGCAGATTCATAGAATTTGCTTATTGCGTTGATAAAAACAAAGGCACAGCGGAGGTTTTAACCTAAGGAGGATTTTTATTATGGCAGTAGTTTCAATGAAACAGCTTCTTGAAGCAGGTGTTCACTTTGGTCACCAGACAAGAAGATGGAACCCTAAGATGGCTGAGTACATTTTTACTGAGCGTAACGGTATCTACATTATCGACCTTCAGAAGAGTGTAAAGAAGCTTGAAGAAGCTTACAACTTTGTTCGTGAGCTTTCAGCAGAAGGCAAGAGCGTTCTCTTTGTAGGTACAAAGAAGCAGGCTCAGGATTCTGTTAAGGAAGAGGCAGAGCGTGCAGGCGCTTACTATGTAAACGCAAGATGGCTCGGCGGTATGCTCACAAACTTTGCAACAATCAGAAGAAGAATTGCTCGTTTAAAGCAGCTCCGTGCTATGCAGGAAGACGGCACATTTGATCTTCTTCCTAAGAAGGAAGTTATTAAGCTCAACCTCGAAATTGAGAAGCTTGAGAAGTTTATGGGCGGTATCAAGGATATGACAGAGATGCCCGGCGCACTTTTCATTGTTGATCCAAGAAAAGAAAGAATTGCCGTTTCAGAGGCAAAGAAGCTCAATATCCCGATCGTTGCTATCGTAGATACAAACTGCGATCCTGATGAGATTGACTATGTAATCCCGGGTAACGATGACGCTATTCGTGCAGTAAAGCTTATTGCAGGTGCAATGGCTAACGCTGTTATCGAAGGCAGAGAGGGCCGCATGGGCGCTGCAGCTGTTGAGGAAGAGACAGCTGAATAATCATTTGTGATTATAACCCCGTTTTATATAAATTTATTTGAAAGGATGTTTTCAAAATGGCAGCATTTACAGCTCAGGATGTAAAGACATTAAGAGAAAAAACAGGCTGCGGCATGATGGATTGCAAAAAGGCACTCACAAATGCCGACGGTGATATGGATAAAGCAGTTGACTTTTTAAGAGAACAGGGACTTGCTAAGCAGGCTAAGAAGGCAGGCAGAATAGCAGCAGAAGGCGTTGCATACGCTTGCACAAACGACGACCTCTCAGTAGGTGTTGTTGTAGAAGTTAACGCTGAAACAGATTTTGTTGCTAAGAACGATTCATTTATGGATTTTGTTAAGGCTTGTGCTAACACAATTATCGAGCAGAACCCTGCCGATGTTGAGGCTCTCCTCACACTCAAGGCAACAGGTTCAGAGCAGACAATCGCTGAAATGCTTCAGGAAAAGGTTCTCACAATTGGCGAGAATATCCAGATTCGTCGTTTTGAGCGTATGGAAGGTGCTTGTGTTGCTTATGTACACGCAGGCGGTAAGATTGGCGTTCTCGTTAACTTTGATACAGACCTCGCTGCAAAGCCGGAGTTTGTTGCATACGGCAAGGATGTTGCAATGCAGATTGCAGCTCTTAACACTCCTTACCTCAATGAGAGTGAAGTTCCTGCAGAAATCATCGAGCATGAGAAAGAAGTTATGCGTCAGCAGGTAATCAACGAAGGTAAGCCGGAGCAGATTGCTGACAAGATTGTTATGGGTAAGATTGGTAAGTTCTACAAGGAGAACTGCCTTCTTGACCAGGAGTTCGTTAAGGACAATAAGATCAACATCAAGCAGTACACACAGAATACTGCTAAGGAGCTTGGCGGTTCTATCGAAATCAAGAAATTCGTTCGCTTTGAAAAGGGCGAGGGCATTGAAAAGCGTCAGGATGACTTTGCCGCAGAAGTTGCAAGCATGGTTAAATAATTATTTTGGCGTACAAAGCATAATAATCGGAGCAGAGAATGACTTCTCTGCTCTTGGTTTGCAGAAAACTCGAAATTCAGTTTGACCGAATTTCGAGTTTTAATTTTTGGAAAATTTTAAATATCGCAAATTGCAATAGCAAGTTGAAAAAATAAATTTTATTTTTCAAAATTAATGCTTGACAAACAAATGTATATGTAATATAATAGTTAGGTAAAATAAAGCAAAGCAGAGATGCTTTCACCTGTGGGGTGCCGTCTGCACGGGTCAATACCGAAGTTTTTTAGTATTGTTATGCGGACGGAGTGTTTCTGTCCGCATTTATTGTTTTTATGAGACTTTGGAGGTGTTTACCCATCAGCAAGAAAGAAATTCAGATTAACGAAGAAATCCGTGACAAAGAGTTGAGAATTATCGGCTCTGATGGTCAGCAGCTTGGCATTATGTCAGCTAAAGAAGCACTTGATTTGGCAGAACAGAAGAACCTTGACTTGGTTAAAATTGCTCCGCAGAGCAATCCTCCTGTATGCAAAATTATGGATTACGGAAAATACCGTTTTGAACAGGCTAAAAGGGAAAAGGAAGCAAGAAAAAATCAGAGAGTTGTTGATATCAAGGAAGTAAGGCTTTCTCTTAATATTGATACACACGATTTTAATACAAAGCTTAATAATGCTCTGAAGTTTATCAAACACGGCGATAAGGTTAAGGTTTCAATTCGTTTCAGAGGTCGTGAAATGGGACACCCTGAAATCGGTCTTGAAACAATGAAACGATTTGCTGATGCTTGCAGTGAAACAGCTGTTGTCGAAAAGCCTGCAAAGCTTGAAGGCAGAAATATGCTTATGTTTCTTGCACCAAAGACTAATAAGTAATTAAAGCTAAGGAGGATACTAATATGCCTAAAATTAAAACTCACAGCGGTGCCAAAAAGAGATTCAAACTTTCTAAGAACGGTAAGGTTATCCGTGCTCACGCTAACAAAAGTCACATCTTGAACAAGAAGACAACAAAGCGTAAAAGAGGTCTTCGTCAGACTGTTGCTGCAGATAAGACAAACACAGCTCAGATCAAGCGTCTTATTCCTTACAAATAATCATTGAGGACTACTAACTAACATAAACGGAGGTAATATATAATGGCACGAGTAAAAGGTGCGATGATGACTCGCAAAAGAAGAAAAAAGACATTAAAGCTTGCTAAGGGTTACTGGGGTGCAAAATCAAGACACTTTAAAATGGCTAAACAGGCTGTTATGAAGTCCGGCAATTATGCATATATCGGTCGTAAGCAGAGAAAGAGAGATTTCCGTCGTCTTTGGATTACTCGTATTTCGGCTGCCTGCAAGGCTAACGGCACAAATTATTCAACTTTCATGAACGGCTTGAAGAAGGCTGGCATTGCTCTTAACCGTAAGATGCTCTCTGAAATTGCAATTTCAGACCCTGCTGCTTTTACTTCACTTGTTGAACAGGCTAAGAACGCTTAATTTAACTTACTTTGTAATTGCGTTTGGGTTATCCCAAACGCAATTGTTTTTTACAGAAATTTGGATGGTTTTATGACTATACTTTCAAGCAAAGATAATTCTAATATAAAAAATGCCGTAAAGCTCAGAAAAAGTGCAAAATATAGGCGTGAATCAGGACTTTTCATTGCAGAAGGTGTTCGCATTTGTATGGATGCAATGCTCAGTAAGGCACATATTGACACCTTTTTCGCAAGTGAAAAGGCCAGTGAGAAATATGCGGATGACTTTTTAAAACTGCAAAAATATTCCGACAAAACATTCATTGTATCTGATAAGATATTTAATCAGATGTGTGATACAGAGTCGCCTCAAGGATTTCTGTGTGTAATAAAAGCACTTGACAAAACTGCTTGTTTTGATAAAATAAAGACTGGTGACAAATTTTTGGCACTCGATAATCTGCAGGATCCCGGCAATTTAGGTACAATTCTTAGAACGGCTGAGGCTCTGAATGTTACCGGTATCGTTCTTTCTGCTGATTGTTGCGATATTTACAGTCCTAAAGTTGTAAGAGGCAGTATGGGGGCAGTGTTCAGACTTCCTTTTGTTGTGTCGGATACAATTTCAGGTTATCTGAATGCACACAGTGAACTTGAATCTTATGCGGCGGTCGTATCGGCGTCGGCTGATAAGATTACAACGACTCCCTTTGTTTCGCCTTGCATCGTTGCAGTAGGTAATGAAGGAAACGGTCTTAAAGAAGAAACAATAAGTGCCTGTAAACATAAAATTACTATTCCTATGGAGGGAAGAGCCGAGTCGCTTAATGCCGCCGTTGCGGCGTCAATAATAATGTGGGAAATGATGAAATGATTTCGCGTAATGCCTGTTACTGGATTTGGATTACACTTTCGATAGGCTATAATAATCCAAAGGTAAAGAGAATATCCGAAATGTATTCCGATGTGTCTGCCTTTTATTACGGCGGTATTTCGGAGTGGCGTCTTTGCGGAATTTTTTCACAAAAAGACCTTGAACGATTTTCTTCAACCGGTCTTGATGACGCTAAGAAAATCGTAGACAGATGTATTGAATGCAATTATTCGATATTATGCATTGACGATGAATTGTTTCCGAAATGTCTTTACAATATTGAATGTCCTCCTGCTCTCATATATATAAACGGTGTTATGCCTGATATTGACAATACTTTTTCAATCGGTATTGTCGGTACTCGCAGAGCAACTAAGTATGGAATAGAAAATTCCTACCGCTTTGCATATGCACTGTCAAAATACGGAACAATTATAGTCAGCGGAGGCGCATTAGGTGTTGACGGTGCGTCGCACAGAGGCGCACTTGCTACGGACGGAATTACAATTTGTGTCAGAGGTTGCGGACTTAATTGTTCATATCTCAGGGAAAATTCAGATATTAGAAGTACAATTCCAAAAAGAGGTGCTGTCATTACAGAGTATCCGCCTGATGAAACACCGAGGAATTACTATTTCCCTGCCCGAAACAGAATTATAGCCGCTTTATCGGACGGATTGCTTGTTATGGAAGCGGGAAAGAAGAGCGGTTCGCTTATTACCGCAAATCTTGCCGCAGAACAAGGTAAAACAATTTTTGCTCTGCTCGGAAATAACAGCCCTCAGAATGAAGGTTCAAACGCTCTCATTAAAGAAGGTCTTGCAATACCCGTTACCGATTTTATGGACATACTCTGCGAGTTTGACAGCCTGTATGCAACCACTGATGATGAATTTGATATTGACAATATTTCTCTTGCTGATACGGGCAATTTTCCTGTTAAAGGTATAAGAAAACAAGCTCCTGCAAGAATTTATGTTAATAAACAAAATGATCAACCGCCGGCTAAAACCGCAGTGCCGTATGTATCAGAAAAATCAGAAACGGTTGTGCAAAAACCTGTTCATAAAGAAAACTTAAATTTGCCAAAAACAGCTCAGGATGTATATGAATACATCGGTAATGAGCCTGTTCATATAGATAAAATTTCAGCTGATTTGAAAATCCCTGTGTTTAAGGTGCTTACCGCACTTACGATGCTTGAAATGAAAGATCTTGTTTCGGCACTACAGGGAAGAAATTATATTTTAAAATGATATTTACCGAATATTCTTATTCGTTATCCGATATTCCGTTGCCCTTTTACACATAACAGGGCAGAAAGGCAGTGAAAACATATGTCAGATTTAGTAATTGTTGAGTCACCTGCTAAGGCAAAAACAATTAAAAAATACCTTGGTAGCGGTTACGAAGTTGTTGCTTCAATGGGTCATGTCCGTGATTTGCCTAAATCAAGATTAAGTGTTGATATAAAAAAGAACTTTGCTCCAAAGTATGAAATTATAAAAGGAAAGGAAAAACTTGTTGATGATTTAAAATCAGCCGCTGAAAAAAGCGAGCATATTTATTTAGCAACCGACCCTGACCGCGAGGGAGAGGCAATTTCTTGGCATCTTGCCTATATTCTCGGTTTACCCACAGATGAAACTAACCGTGTGGAATTCAATGAAATTACAAAATCCGGTGTTACAAACGGTATGAGCAATCCGAGATCAATTAATATTGACCTTGTAAATGCTCAGCAGGCAAGAAGAATCCTTGACAGACTTGTCGGTTATAAACTCAGTCCGTTTATTTCTCAGAAAATCAGAAGAGGTCTTTCTGCAGGACGAGTTCAGTCTGTTGCTGTAAGAATTATTGTTGACAGGGAAGAGGAAATCAGAAAATTCAAGCCTGAGGAATACTGGTCGATTGATGCAAAGTTCATCCCAAAGGGCAGCAGAAAATCTTTTTCTGCATCTTTATATTCCGATGAAAACGGTAAGATTAAGATTACCAACGGTGAACAGGCTGATAAAATTGAGGCTGATCTTCAGAATGCCGAGTATGTAATTACAAAGGTTAAGAACGGTACAAGAAAGAAATCTCCTGCACCTCCGTTTATAACATCAACTCTTCAGCAGGAAGCATCGAGAAAACTCGGTTTCCAGTCGAGAAGAACAATGAAGGTTGCTCAGGAACTCTACGAAGGCGTTGATATCGAAGGTATGGGTGCAACCGGTCTTATCACTTATATGAGAACAGACTCACTCAGAATTTCAAATGTTGCAATTGAAGAGGTAACCGAATACATAAAAAATTCTTACGGTGAAAAGTTTCTTCCGCCAAAGCCAAGATTTTTTAAATCGAGAAGTAATGCACAGGACGGTCATGAAGCTATAAGACCGTCAATGCCCTCTCTTACTCCCGACAGCGTAAAGGCAAGCCTTACATCGGATCAGTATAAGCTATATAAGCTCATTTGGAACAGATTTACTGCATCACAAATGGCTGATTGTATCCAGAAAACAACACAGGCTGATATTGTTGCCAACGGTTATACATTTAAGGCGTCGGGATACAGAGTCGATTTTGAAGGCTTTACAACACTTTATGTGGAAAGCAAGGATGTTGAAGAAGAAAAGACTACACAGCTTCCGCCGCTTGAAAAAGATATGATTGTGAGATGTAAAGAGTTAAAGAAAAATCAACACTTTACACAGCCACCTGCAAGATATACGGAGGCGTCACTCATCAAAGCGCTTGAAGAATACGGCATTGGCAGACCGTCAACTTATGCCGCAACAATTACAACAATTACAAGTCATGAATATGTTAAGCGTGAGGGCAAAAGCCTTGTTCCTACGGAACTCGGTGAGGTTACAACCAATCTTATGAAAGAGCGTTTTCCAAAGATCGTAAATGTAAAATTTACAAATCAGATGGAGGAAGACCTTGATAAGGTTGAAAAAGGAACAGAAGAGTGGCATGCTTTGCTTGACAATTTCTACGGAGATTTTGATAAAACTCTCAAAAAAGCAAAAGCAGATATGGAAGGTGTAAAGCTTCACTTAAAAGAAGACGAAACCGATATTATCTGTGACAAGTGCGGTCGTCAGATGGTTGTTAAAGTCGGCAGATACGGTAAATTTATTGCCTGCCCCGGATACCCTGAATGTAAAAACATCATTAAGTATGTAGAAAAAACGGGTGTTAAGTGTCCGAAGTGCGGCGGCGATGTTATTATCAAGCGTACAAAGACAAAAAGAATTTTTTACGGCTGCTCCAACTATCCCAAGTGTGATTTTGTAAGTTGGAATGAGCCAACAAACGAGAAGTGTCCGCAGTGCGGAGGAATTCTCTTCAAGAAAAAAGGCAAAAAGCCGACATTGTTCTGTGCAACAGAGGGATGCGGTTATACTAAAACAGCAGATACGGATGATAAATAAATGCATATTAATGTAATCGGTGCAGGACTTGCAGGTTGTGAGGCGGCAATGCAGATTGCCTCTCACGGAATAAAAGTGCATCTTTATGAAATGAAACCGAATAAAAAAACGCCTGCTCATCATACTGAGAAATACGCTGAACTTGTTTGTTCAAATTCTCTTAAAGCTATGCGTGTTGAAAGCGCCGCAGGGCTTTTGAAAGAAGAAATGCGCAGACTCGATTCTTTCCTTATGAAGTGTGCAGATGCCTGCAAAGTTCCTGCAGGCGGAGCGCTTGCCGTTGACAGAGATATTTTTTCTTCTCTTGCAACGGAAGGGATAAAGAGCAGTGAGCTTATTGAGGTTTACGAAGAAGAAGTTTGTGAAATTCCGAAAGATGCAATCACGGTTGTGGCAAGCGGACCGCTTACTTCTGAACCGCTTGCCGAATATATAAGGGGAATGTTCGGTTCCTCACTTTCGTTTTTTGATGCCGCCGCTCCTATTGTTACCGCTGAAAGTATTGACATGGAGTACGCTTTTTGTGCATCAAGATACGATAAGGGCGACGGTGACGATTATATCAACTGTCCGATGAACAAGGAGGAATATGAAACCTTCTACAATGCACTCATATCGGCAGAAAGAGCACCTTTGCATGATTGCGATGTCAGCAATCCGAAGGTGTATGAGGGCTGTATGCCTGTTGAGGTAATGGCACAAAGAGGTGAGGGAACACTTCGCTTTGGACCTATGAAACCTGTCGGTCTTGTGAATCCAAAGACAGGTCACAGACCTTGGGCGGTTCTTCAGCTCAGAAAAGAAAACAAAGCCGGCAATATGTACAATCTTGTAGGATTTCAGACTAATCTTAAATTTCCCGAACAAAAGAGAGTGTTTTCGCTTATTCCTGCACTTCATAATGCGGACTTTGTTCGTTATGGTGTTATGCACAGAAATACTTTTCTTGATTCGCCGAGAATACTTAACAGCGATTTTTCTGTTAAGGACAATCATAGTCTTTTTTTTGCCGGTCAGATTACAGGTGTTGAAGGATACATGGAATCTGCAGCTTCGGGAATTATGGCAGGTATAAATGCTTGTCGAGTTGCTGAGGGGAAAAGCACAATTACATTACCAAATGATACAATGATTGGCGCACTTTCGGCATACATCTCTGATTCGTCGGTTAAAAAGTTTCAGCCAATGGGTGCAAACTTCGGAGTTTTGCCGGAGCTTGAAAACCGACCGAGAGATAAAAAAGAGCGTGGTGCAGCTTATTCTGCAAGAGCATTAAAAAGTTTGGATAATTATTTAAAGGATATTTAAGGTGAATGGAATGAACATAATTGTTGACGCATTCGGCGGTGATAACGCTCCGTTGGAAATTATCAAAGGCTGTGTTGAGGCAGTTGCCGAATATAACATAAATGTAACTTTGACCGGTGATGAAACCAAAATTAAAAATGTATTTTCGGAAAACTCACTTTCAATGAATAATATTGATATTTGTCATTGTACACAGAAAATCACAATGGAAGATTCTGCTGAGTCCGTTCTTAAAGAAAAAAAGGACAGCTCTATGGCTGTAGGTCTTCGCTTGCTTAACGAGGGCAAGGGCGATGCATTTGTCAGTGCAGGAAACAGCGGTGCGTTGTGTGTCGGCGCAACTCTTGCAATAAAAAGAATCAAGGGGATTAAACGCCCTGCATTTGCTCCTGTTATGCCGTCTGAAAGCGGATTCTTTATGCTTATGGACGGCGGTGCAAATGTTGAGTGTCGTCCCGAAATGCTGTATCAGTTTGCTGTTATGGGTTCAATATATATGGAAAAGGTTATGGGTATCAAAAACCCCCGTGTCGGACTTGCCAATGTCGGTGCAGAAGAACACAAGGGAACAGAACTTTACAGAAATACGCATGAACTTCTTCAGAACAGCAACTTGAATTTCATCGGAAATGTAGAAGGCAGGGATATTCCGAACGGAGTATGTGATGTTGTAGTTTGTGACGGCTTTACAGGTAATTTGATTCTCAAAACATATGAGGGCGTTGCTCTTGTAATGATGAATCAGATTAAAAATATGTTTATAGGCAGCGTCAAGGGTAAACTTGCAGCAGGTCTTGTTATGAAGGACCTTAAAAATATGAAAACGCATTTTGATTACAACAGATACGGCGGTGCGCCTATTCTCGGTGCATCAAAGCCGGTGTTCAAAGCACACGGAAGTGCCAAGGCTGTTACAGTTAAGAATGCTATCAGACTTTCTGTTGAATATGTAAAAGCAAACGCTATTGAAGCGATCTCTTCATCACTTTAATTTTTGCAAATAATGTTGCTTTAGGAGTTTTATAATGGAAGATTTACAAAAGAGAATCGGCTATACATTCAAAAATACAGATTTGCTTACAGAGGCACTTACTCATTCTTCTTATGCAAATGAACATAAGGCTAAACACATAAAATATAATGAAAGACTTGAATTTCTCGGTGATGCGGTACTTTCAATTGTTGTTTCCGATTATATTTTCAAGCATTGTCCCGAACTTCCCGAAGGCGAATTGACAAAGCTCAGAGCGTCACTTGTCTGCGAGAAAACTCTTTTTGAATTTGCAAAGCAGATTGAACTCGGAAAGTACCTTGTGCTAAGTAAAGGCGAAAGAAACAACGGCGGTGCAGAACGCCCGTCAATTCTTTCGGATGCCTTTGAGGCTTTGATTGCAGCAATTTATATTGACGGTGGTATTGATCCTGCGTCGAAACATATTCTTAATTTTGTAATTCCTGCAATCAAGAACTCAAAGAAGAAGAAGCTTAACGATTATAAAACCGCCTTGCAGGAGATTATCCAGAAGAATCCCGGTGAACAGCTTGAATATGTTCTCGTGGGTGAAAGCGGTCCAGACCACAACAAACACTTTGTTGTTGAAGTTCATCTCAACAGTAATGTAATCGGCAAAGGCGGCGGAAGAAGTAAGAAAGAAGCGGAGCAACAGGCCGCCAGAGAAGCTTTGGAGCTGATGGGTTATTAAACACAGTAATGTATCAATTTTTATTCCGCACAACGGTTGTCCGCATATGTGCAGTTTTTGCAATCAAAATAAGATAACAGGTCAGGCATATCAGCCGACTCCCCTTGATGTTGAACAGACACTTGATAAAGCGGCTTCTGATTTGGGCGAACGCACCAAAAATGCAGAAATTGCATTTTTCGGCGGAAGTTTTACAGCTATTGACAGAACCTATATGTTATCTCTTCTTGATGCAACTAAAAAGTTCAGAGATAAATTTTGCGGAATAAGAATTTCTACCCGTCCCGACTATATTGATAAAGAAATTCTTGATATTTTGAAAAGCTATGGTGTGACATCAATTGAACTTGGTGCGCAATCTATGTCAGACGATGTACTGCTTGCAAATGACAGAGGACATAGCGCTGAAAGTGTTTTCAAATCCTCAGAGCTTATTAAAAGTTATGGCTTTTTACTTGGCTTGCAGATGATGACGGGACTGTATAAATCAGATATTCAAAAGGATTTATACACAGCCGAAACATTTGTGAAAATAAATCCCGATACCGTAAGAATTTATCCTACGGTCATTATGAAAGATACAAAGCTTGCCGAACTTTACCTTAACGGAGAATACACACCGTATAGTCTTGAAAAGTCCGTCAACCTTTGTTCAAAGCTGATTGAGCTTTTTGAAAAGAACAATGTAAAAATTATCAGGCTCGGACTTCATTATTCCGACAGCCTTGTAAATAACAGCTACGGTGACAACTATCACCCGGCTTTTAAGGAATTGTGCGAAAATAAGCTTTTTTATGATAAGTTTATCGAAAAAGCAAAAGATTTTCCCGATTTGAATGAAATTAAAACGGTTGTTATCAATTCTAAATCTCTGTCGAAATTTCTCGGACAAAAGAGAAGTAATGTAAAAAAATTGAATGAACTCGGATATAATTTTTCGGTTTGTTTTGACGATTCTTTGCAGAAATATGAATTATATTTAAAATAGGAGCTTGCTGATGCGATTAAAGTCTTTGGAAATTCAAGGTTTCAAGACCTTTCCCGATAAAACTAAATTATCCTTTGAACAGGGAATTACCTCTGTTGTAGGTCCTAATGGTTCAGGCAAAAGTAACATCAGTGACGCTATCCGCTGGGTTCTCGGTGAACAGTCACCGAAGAGCCTTCGTTGTGCCAAAATGGAAGATGTTGTCTTTAACGGAACAGATAAGCGTAAAAGACAGGGCTATGCCGAAGTTACTCTGAATATTGACAACAAAGACCGTGCCCTTGATTTTAACGGTGATGACATAGCCGTTACAAGAAGATACTACAGAAGCGGCGAAAGCGAATATCTTATCAATAAAGCGGCTGTTCGTCTTAAAGACATCAACGAACTCTTTATGGACACAGGCCTCGGTCGTGACGGTTATTCAATGATCGGTCAGGGTAAGATTGACAGCATTGTTTCATCAAAAGGTGAGGACAGACGAGAGATTTTTGAAGAAGCTGCGGGTATTTCTCGCTACAGATACAGAAAAATTGACGCTGAGAGAAAGCTAAAAAGTACGGAGGACAATCTTTTAAGACTTCGTGATATTGTAACCGAACTTGAAGAAAGAGTCGGTCCTCTTGAAAAGCAGTCTGAAAAAGCTCAAAAATTTCTTGAATATTCCGAAGAAAAAAGAGGTCTTGAAATTGCACTCTGGCTTTTAACTCTTGACCGTTCACAAAATGAATTAAAGGTTCAGGATGAGAAAATTTCAATTGCAAAATCTCAATATGATGACGCAGAAACCGCACTTGAACAAATTCAGACCGAAAGTGAAGAAATTTACATAAGAAACGGTGAGTATTCTTCTAAAATAGAAAATATCAGAACAGAAATCACGGATATTGAATCGCAGATTTCAGAGAAGCGTTCTCTTGTGTCTGTTGCGGAGAATGATATTCTGCATAACAATGAGAATATTGACAGAATAAAAAATGATATTGCACAGTTTGATGTCAATGCGGATGAACTTGTAAAAAGAATTGCCGATAAGGAAAAAGAAATTTCGGAACTTGACGCTGATATAATCGCTAAAAAGAAAAAGTACAGTGAGCTTTCGGAACATCTTAACGAAATTAATACGACTTCGGGTAAAAGCAGTGATGTTTTGCAGGAAATTACTGCCGAACTTTCTGTTCTTACTTCAAAGTCGGCTGATGCAAGAGTTACCGAGATGACTGCCGAAAGCACGGTTTCGGAACTTAATTCAAGAATAGAATCTTTAATTTCATCTAATGACGAAAAGAAAACGCAGTCTGAAGAACTTGCCGATATTTCAAAAGATTATGATAATAAAATCGGTGTTGCAAAAGAAAAAATTGAATCGCTGAAAAATACAATAGACGGTTTACAGCTTAAACTGTCTTCAAAAGAAAAGAAAAAAGACGAACTCCGTGAAGAAAGCAACAAACTTATGCTTGATGTCAAGGAGCATATGAGAAAAATTTCATTTCTTGAAAATCTTGAGCGTAATCTTGAGGGCTTTTCAAAGAGCGTAAAAACAGTTGTCAATGCTCAAAGTCACGGTAAGGTTCACGGAATATGCGGCCCTGTTTCACGAGTAATTTCAGTTCCGAAAGAATACGGAGTTGCAATTGAAACGGCTCTCGGTTCGGCTATGCAGAACATCGTAACCGAAACCGATGAGGATGCAAAGCGGGCAATTAGATATCTTAAATCCGTTGACGGCGGTCGTGCAACATTTCTTCCGCTTAACACAATCAAGCCGAGAGAACTCCGTGAAAACGGTCTTGAAGATTGCTACGGATTTGTAGGGGTTGCCGCAAATCTTTGTTCATGCGATAATAAATACAACGGAATTCTCTATTCCTTACTCGGCAAAATTGTGATTGCAGAGGATTTGAACTGTGCAACAACAATTGCTAAGAAATATTATTACAGATTTAAAATTGTAACTCTTGACGGTCAGGTTGTTAATGCCGGCGGTTCACTCACAGGCGGTTCGCTTAACAGAAACACAGGGCTTCTCAGCAGAGCAAATGAGATTGAAACACTTAAAAAGCAGACTGCAGTCCTTGAACAGAAATCAAAGGATGCAGAAAACAGAAGTATTGAAATTTCTCGTGAATATTCGGCGCTTGAGGCTCAGCTTCTCGGTTCAAGAGCAGATCTTTCAAATCTTCGACAAGACCTTGTAAGACTTGAGGCTGAAAAGAGAGCTTGTGACAATGAACTTGCCAATGCAGGTGCTTCTGTTGAAAATTCAATGAATGAAATTACAAATTGTCGTCGGAGAATTGAAACACTTGAAAAAGATAAAAATTCCGCAAAGCAGCTCCTTGTTGAACTCAATAAGAAAATCCTTGCTGCCGAAGAAAAGGTAAATGAACTTACGGGCAGCAGAGCAGAGCTTACAAAAAAGCGTGAAGAAATTTCTTTGCAGTTACAGAATCTGCGACTGGAAATTGTTTCTTCGCAAAAGGATATCGACGCTCTTAATTCGGATATTGTTTTTGCAAAATCAACAGGCAATGAAAACCTTGAAAGAAAAGCAGAATTAAATCAAGAGATTGAAAGAATCAAAAGTGTTATTCTTGAAAAGACAGAGCTTATAAATTCTACAAATGCAGAAATTGAAAAGTTGATTGCCAATCAGAACGAACGCTCAAAAGCTATTGAAAAAATCAATGCTGACAGAGAACAGCTTGAAAAACGCAGTGCCGAAATCAGAACTATTGAGCGTGATAAAACATCAGAGCGTGAAACCTCGGGCAGAGAGCTTGCCCGACTTGAAGAGAGAAAAATCAACATTCAGAAGCAGTATGATGATATTATCTCAAAGCTTTGGGAAGAATATGAACTGACAAGACGAGAGGCAGAAGATTGTGCTGTTGAAATTGATGACTCAAAACAGGCGCAGAGGCGACTTAACGAGCTTAAACAAAAAATCAGGTCTTTGGGAAATGTAAATGTATCCGCTATCGAAGAGTACAAAGAAGTTTCCGAAAGATATGAATTTATGAGCGCACAGGTAAATGATGTTGAAAAGTCAAAGAAAGAGATTGAAAAGCTTATTACTGACCTCACAAAGCAGATGAAGGAAGTGTTTGTCGAGAGCTTTGATCAGATTAATAAGAACTTTACCTACACCTTCAAAGAACTTTTCGGCGGCGGTACAGCGTCACTTTCGCTTGCGGATCCGGAAAATATTCTGACAAGCGGAATTGATATTCTTGTTCATCCGCCGGGTAAGATTGTTATAAATCTTGAGGCGTTGTCAGGCGGTGAAAAAGCGCTTGTTGCAATTGCACTTTATTTTGCTATAATGAAAGTAAGACCTGCTCCGTTCTGCGTAATGGACGAGATAGAGGCGGCTCTTGATGATGTAAATGTTTATCGTTTTGCCGCATATCTTCGCAGAATGACAGATAATACACAGTTTATTCTCATTACGCATCGCCGTGGTACAATGGAAGAAGCCGATGTGCTTTACGGTGTTACAATGCAGGATGAGGGCATTTCAAAATTACTCGAACTTCGTTCAAGCGAAGTTGCGGAAAAACTCGGTATAGATTCAAAGTAATTATAAGGACAGTGATAATATGGGATTTTTCAAAAAGATTAAAGAGGGACTGAAAAAAACTCGTGATGCGGTTGTAGGTCAGATTGACTCAATGCTCAAATCCTTTACAAAAATTGATGATGAGCTTTTTGAAGAGCTTGAAGAACTTCTCGTTATGGGTGATGTAGGTGTTCCGACAGCCGAAAAAATTTGTAAAGAACTCAGAGAAAGAGTAAAAAAGGAAGGTATAAAAGATCCGTCTGAAATTACTTCGCTTCTCAAAGAAATTATTGCTGATATGCTCAGAGGCGGCGAAGAACTTGATCTTGCAACATCTCCGTCAATTATTCTTGTAATCGGAGTGAACGGTGTAGGAAAGACAACTACAATCGGTAAGCTTGCAAATGCACTTTCAAAAGAGGGCAAAAAAGTTATTCTTGCCGCAGCCGATACATTCAGAGCTGCCGCAATTGAACAGCTTGAAATCTGGGCAGACAGAAGCAAGTGCGAAATTATTAAGCAGAAAGAAGGCAGTGATCCTGCTGCTGTAATTTATGATGCAATTTCAGCCGCAAAGGCAAGACATGCAGATGTAATAATCTGTGATACTGCGGGCAGACTTCATAACAAAAAGCACCTTATGGATGAGCTTGCAAAAATCAACCGTGTAATTGACCGTGAGCTTCCGGATGCGTCAAAAGAAAAGCTTCTTGTTCTTGATGCGACAACAGGTCAGAATGCGGTTAATCAGGCTGAGCAGTTCAGACAGGCAACCGGAATTACGGGTATTGTTCTTACAAAGCTTGACGGCACTGCAAAAGGCGGTGTAGTTCTTGCAATTAAGGACGGTCTTGGCATCCCTGTTAAATATATCGGTGTAGGCGAGCAAATTGACGATTTACAGCCGTTTAATCCCGATGCTTTTGCAGACGCACTTTTCAGCATTAAGGAATGATGAATATGAAGTTTATAATTGCAAGCAATAACAAAAAGAAACTTGCCGAACTTGAAAGAATACTTAATCCGCTCGGAATCAATGCGGTTACTCCGAAAGAAGAGGGAATAACTCTTGATGATGTAGAGGAGAACGGAACTACTTTTGCCGAAAATGCTTTTCTCAAAGCTAATGCGGCTTATTTAAAAACGGGACTTCCGGCTGTTGCCGATGATTCGGGTTTGTGTGTTGACGCTCTTGACGGCAGACCCGGCGTTTACACGGCTCGCTATGGCGGTGAAGGCTTGACAGATGAAGAAAGATACATTAAACTTCTTGATGAGATGAAAAATGTCGATGATGAAAAGCGTTCTGCTCACTTCACTTCTTCAATCTGTTGCATTCTTCCTGACGGTTCAAAGATAACAGCCGAGGGTATTTGTGAAGGTGAAATTGGTTATGAGCCAATCGGCAAAGACGGATTTGGCTATGATCCGATTTTTATGTTTGGCGACAAGAGTTTTGCAGAGCTTTCAGCCGAAGAAAAGGATGCCGTAAGTCATCGAGGAAAGGCTTTGACAGAACTTAAAGCTAAACTTGAAAACTATTTCAAAAACAACTGATTTGAAAGGAATTAATATATGTTGAACAGCAAACAGAGAGCATTTCTCAGAGGACTTGCAAATCGTATTGATACAATTCTTATTGTTGGTAAGGGTGAAATTACGGATAATATCATCAAACAGGCAGACGATGCTCTTACGGCAAGAGAAATTATAAAAGGTAAGGTTCTTGAAAACAGTGCATATTCATCAAGAGAAGCTGCTGAAGCTATCGCAGAAAAATGTTCTGCGGATGTTGTTCAGGTAATCGGTTCAAAATTTGTACTTTACAGAAGAAACGATGATGAGCCTGTTATCGAGCTTCCAAAGGCAAAGAAGTAATTATGAAAACAGGTGTTTTCGGCGGAACTTTTAATCCTGTTCACAAAGGACATATAATGCTTGCCGAGTATTGTATGGACAGCGTTGGACTTGATCGTATTATTATGATACCTACGGCTGTTCCGCCGCACAAAATAAGCAAGAATCTTGCAAGCGAAAACGATCGCCTTAATATGTGTGAACTTGCGTGCAAGGGAAAGAAAAACTTTTCTGTGTCCGATATCGAAATTAAAAGACAGGGAAAAAGCTACACCTACGAAACTGTTACACAGCTAAAAGAAATTTATCCTGATGATCACTTGTATACAATAATGGGTGCAGATATGTTTCTGACTCTGGATAGGTGGAAAAATCCCAAAATTATATTTGAAAAATCGTCAATAATAACAATTCCCCGTGATGATGAAAATAAGTCTGAACTTGAAAAATTCTACAAGAATGTTCTGAAACCTATGGGAGCAGATGCAGTTATTCTGCCAAATCCCGTAATAAGCGTATCGTCAACATTCATAAGGGATAACCTTGATGAATTTGATTTGATAAGCGGTATGCTTGATAAAAGTGTTTACGATTATATTATAAAAAATAATTTATATCGGAAGTGAGTGTTTTGAATATCTCTGATTACAAAAAAATAATCCGTGAAAGAATGGGCGATTACAGATTTAGTCACAGTGTAAATGTTGCGAAAGAGGCTAAAAAGCTCGCAAAACATTATGGCGCTGATGAAAATAAGGCTGAGATTGCCGGTATTTTGCATGATATAACCAAAGAAATGCCAAAGGAACAGCAGTTGCAAATTATTATCGACAGTGGTATAATTTTAGACAATGTTCAACTTCATGCACCAAAGCTTTGGCACGGAATGAGCGGAAGCATTGTTGTCCGTGATGAGCTTGGCATTGATGATGAAGATATACTCAACGCAATAAGGTATCACACAACAGGACGAGCGGGAATGAGTCTTTTGGAAAAAGTTATTTTTACCGCTGATTTTACTTCCGAGGAGCGTACATACAGCGGTGTGGCAACAATGAGAAAGAAATCTAAAAAGAGCCTTGAGGAGGCTATGCTTTACGGCTATCAGTTTACATTCAAGGATCTTTCTAAAAGACAGCTTGCGATTCATCCCGATGAAGTTGCCTGCTATAATGAAATTGTTCTGCAAATATCCCAAACGAAAGGAAAAAACAAATGAGTTCTTACGATGAAGCAATACTTGCAGCAAAAGCCCTGAGTTCAAAAAAGGGACTTGATATTCAGATTATAAAAATTGCCGATGTTTCTGTTCTTGCCGACTATATGGTAATTGCAACAGGTACAAGCTCAACCCATGTCAAGGCGCTTGCCGATGAGGTTGAATACAAGCTTGATCAGGCAGGAATTTCGGTAAGTCATATAGAAGGTTACAGATCAAATTCATGGATTCTTCTTGACTACATTGATGTTATTGTCAATGTGTTTGATGATGAGGCCCGTGATTTTTATGACCTTGAAAGACTTTGGCAGGACGGCGAAAGCGTTGACCTGACAGGTATCGTTGATTAATTGCAGGAGGGGTTACTTTGAAATACAATCATAAAGCCGTAGAAGAGAAATGGCAAAAAATCTGGGAAGATAAAGGTGTGTTCCATGCAAGTGATGACACAGAAAAAGAAAAGTTTTATGCTCTTATCGAGTTTCCGTATCCGTCGGGACAGGGCCTTCATGTAGGTCATCCCCGTCCGTACACAGCACTTGATACAGTTGCAAGAAAACGCAGACTTGAGGGTTACAATGTTCTTTATCCTATCGGTTGGGATGCTTTTGGCCTTCCTACCGAAAACTATGCGATCAAGAATCACATTCACCCTGAAATTGTAACAAAGAAGAATATTGCCCGTTTTAAAAAGCAGATTCAGTCACTCGGTATTTCTTTTGACTGGAGCAGAGAAATCAATACAACAGATCCCGAATACTACAAGTGGACTCAGTGGATTTTTATTCAGCTCTATAAGCACGGTCTTGCTTATAAAAAAGAGATGAATGTAAACTGGTGTACTTCATGTAAGTGCGTTCTTGCAAACGAAGAAGTTGTAAACGGCGTTTGCGAGCGTTGCGGAAGTGAAGTTGTTCACAAGGTTAAGTCACAGTGGATGCTTAAAATCACAGAATATGCAGACAGACTTATCAATGACCTTGACCTTGTAAATTATCCTGACAGAGTAAAAGCACAGCAGAAGAACTGGATCGGCAGAAGTAAGGGTGCGGAGGTTGATTTTACAACTACAACAGGTGACACACTTACAATTTATACAACTCGTGCCGATACGCTTTACGGTGCTACATACATGGTAATTTCTCCTGAACACCCAATGATTGAAAAGTGGGCTGACAAGATTTCTAATATGGACGAAATTAAGAAATATCAGGAGGCTGCCGCTCGTAAGTCTGACTTTGAAAGAACAGAGGTAGCTAAAGAAAAGACAGGCGTCAGAATTGACGGTGTTAATGCTATAAACCCTGTAAACAATAAGGAAATCCCGATCTTTATTTCTGACTATGTTCTTGTATCATACGGTACAGGTGCTATTATGGCTGTTCCTGCTCACGATACCCGTGACTGGAAATTTGCAAAAAAATTCGACCTTCCTATTATTGAAGTTGTTAAAGGCGGCAATGTTCAGGAAGAGGCTTACACAGATTGTGCCAAGGGTATTATGGTTAACTCGGGCATGCTTGACGGCCTTACTGTTGATGAAGCAAAGAAGAAAATTATTGACTGGCTCACAAGTGAGGGTAAGGGCCATTCAAAGGTTAACTACAAACTCCGTGACTGGGTATTCTCTCGTCAGCGTTATTGGGGCGAGCCTATTCCGATGGTATATTGTGAGAAGTGCGGCTATGTTCCGATTGATGAAAAAGACCTTCCGCTCAGACTGCCTATGGTTGAGTCATATGAACCGACTGATAACGGAGAATCACCGCTTGCCAAGATGACAGACTGGATTAACACAACCTGTCCTTGCTGCGGCGGTAAGGCTAAGAGAGAAACCGATACAATGCCTCAGTGGGCAGGTTCATCATGGTACTATCTCAGATATATGGATCCGCACAATAAAAATGCCATTGCATCAAAAGAGGCTCTTAACTACTGGTCACCTGTTGATTGGTACAACGGCGGTATGGAGCATACAACTCTTCACCTTCTTTACAGCCGTTTCTGGCATAAGTTCCTCTATGATATCGGTGTTGTTCCTACTCCGGAACCATACGCTAAGCGTACTTCACACGGTATGATTCTCGGTGAAAACGGCGAGAAGATGAGTAAATCAAGAGGCAATGTCGTAAATCCCGATGAAATCGTTGACGAATACGGTGCAGATACAATGCGTTTATATGAAATGTTCATTGGTGACTTTGAAAAGGCTGCTCCGTGGAGTAAGGCAAGTATCAGAGGCTGTCGCAGATTCGTTGAGCGTTACTGGAATCTTCAGAGTGCTCTCATTGACGGTGATAAAATCCGACCTGAGCTTGAAGGTGCATTTAACAAGGCAATTAAAAAGGTGGGCGAGGATATTGAAAATATAAAGTTCAATACTGCTATCGCAACTCTTATGGCTTTAATCAACGATATTTCAAATGTAAAGTCAATTAATAAGGAAGAACTCAGAATTTTCTCAATTCTTCTTAATCCGTTTGCTCCTCATGTTACGGAAGAAGTTTACGAGGCTTGTAAGCTTGGCAACGGTATTCTTGCCGAAGCCGAGTGGCCTGAATATGACGAGTCAAAATGCGTTGACGAAAGTGTAGAAATTGTTGTTCAGGTAAACGGCAAAATTAAAGCTAAGCTTAACATTCCTGTTGATGCAGACAAAGATGCTGTTCTTGATCTTGCAAAGAATGACGAAAATGTCAAAAAGGCTATTGACGGAATGAAAATTATTAAAGAAATTGTTGTTCCGAAGAAACTTGTAAACCTTGTTGTTAAGCCATAATTCAACTTTTAAAATTAATTTGACCTAAATTTCTACAATGCTATTGACATTATTCGAGTTATAATGTATAATAACATTTGCAATTATATGCAAATTACCCATGCCCGGTGGCAGATGGGAGGGAAGATAGATGGCAGAGATTAGACTTAAAGAGAATGAATCCCTTGAAAGTGCTTTAAGAAGATTCAAAAAGCAGTGTGCCAGAGCTGGCGTTATTGCTGAGGTTCGCAAAAGAGAAGCTTATGAAAAGCCCTCTGTAAAGCGTAAGAAAAAATCCGAAGCAGCTCGCAAACGCAAATACAGGTAATCAAACAGGCGGACAGAGCATTCTGTCCGCTTTTTGTTTTATCTTTATATTTCTTTGAAAAAAGGTGACACTATGAAAAAGATTCTTGTTATACTCGGACCTAACCTCAATATGGTAGGCGTCCGTGAAAAGGGAATATACGGAGAAGAAACTGCCTCCGATATTGAAAAGCAGATTATTTCATATGCAGAAAGCAACGGCTTTTCTGCCGAAGTTTTTCAGTCAAATCACGAGGGAGATCTTATCGATAAAATTCATTCGGCAAAGGGTAACTTTGACGGTGTTGTAATTAACGCAGGCGCTCTCACACATTACAGCTATGCTTTAAGAGATGCCATTGCTTGTGTAAAGATTCCTTTTGTAGAGGTTCATATGTCTAATATTCACGCAAGAGAAGAGTTCAGACATACATCTGTAATCGCACCTGTTTGTGTCGGTCAGATTGCAGGTTTTGGCAAAAACAGTTACTTTCTCGCAATTAATGCATTAAAGGACTTGATGTAATGCAAAACTCTTTATTTGAGCAAAGACTTGAAAATTTAAAGACGGTTCTTGACAGTAACAGTCAGGCTGTTTTGTTGACTAATGAGAAGAATATCGGCTATTTTTGCGGATTCTTTCACAGCGAAGGCTATTTACTTGTGACTGAAAATGAAACTGTCCTTTTTGTTGATTTCAGATATTATGAGGCTGCTTTAAAAAAATCAAGTGGATGCAGGGTTGTTTGCTTTACTAAGTTGTTTAAAGACCTTATAAGCGAATTAAAGAACAATTCTGTTGTGAATGTATTTTTTGAGGCATCCGATATTACGGTTGAAAAATATAATCGTTTTAAAAAGGATTTTTCGGAAAATAATATTGAGTGCGTTTGTGACGGCAGTCTTGATCATAAGATTGAAGAAATCAGATGTATCAAGGATGAATCAGAAATTAAAAAAATAGCTAAAGCGCAGGAGATAACCGAAAAGTCATATCTCGAGGTGTTGAATTACCTAAAACCCGGTGTCAGCGAACGCAGGGTTGCACTTGAGCTTGAACATCTCATAAAGCTTAACGGCGGTGAAGGTGTTTCATTTGATCTCATTACGATTACAGGCAAAAAGACTTCATTGCCTCACGGAGTTCCGTCAGATGATATTGTCAGTGAGGGAGATTTCTTTACTTTTGATATCGGCTCAATTTTTGACGGCTATCACAGCGATACTACGCGTACGGTAGCAATCAAGTCGGCTGACGAAGAAATGAAAAAGGTTTATGACATCGTATTAAAAGCTCAGCTTGCTGTACTTGACAGCGTAAAACCCGGAGCAAAATGTTCTGATGTCGATAAAATTGCAAGAGATATAATCTCGGAAAACGGGTACGGAAAATATTTCGGTCATGCAACCGGTCACGGTGTAGGACTTGATATCCACGAATCTCCCGTTGTATCTCCGAGAAGTGAAACAATCCTGAAAAAAGGTATGATAATAACCGATGAACCGGGAATATATCTGCCGGGTAAATTCGGTGTTCGCATCGAAGATATGCTTTGCGTGACTGATACAGGGTACAAAAACTTTGTTTCACTCCCTAAAGAACTCATTATTGTGTAATAAAAGTCTTGCATTTTTTGTCATTGTTATGTATAATGTAAATTGTTATATTACGGCATACATTACCGTATTTCCGTATGAAAGATAATTAGGAGGTATTACTAATGATATCAGCAGGTGATTTCAGAAACGGCGTTACATTTGAAATGGACGGTCAGGTTGTATCAATCATTGAATTCCAGCATGTAAAGCCCGGTAAGGGTGCTGCATTTGTAAGAACTAAAATCAGAAATGTTATTACAGGCGCAGTAGTTGAAAAAACTTTCAACCCGAATGATAAGTATCCCACAGCTTTCATTGACAGAAAGGATATGGAATACAGCTATTCAGACGGCGATCTTTACTACTTCATGGATACAGAAACATGGGAGCAGATTCCGATTAACAAGAGCGTTCTCGGCGACAACTTTAAGTTTGTTAAGGAAAATATGGTGTGCAAGGTTCTTTCTTACAAGGGCAATGTATTCGGCATTGAGCCTCCGAACTTTGTTGAACTTAAGGTTACAAAGACAGATCCCGGCTTTAAGGGTGACACAGCAACCAACGCTACAAAGCCTGCAACTCTTGAAACAGGTGCTGAAATTAAAGTTCCTCTCTTTATTGATGAGGGCGAAGTTATTCAGATCGACACAAGAACAGGCGAATATATGGGCAGAGCATAATTTCTGCGGGAGAATCAGTTATGAATCTTACTGAAAAAATTTCTTACATTCGCGGTCTTTGCGACGGTTTGGAGCTTGATGAGTCAAAACCTGAAGTAAAGGTTCTTAATGCAATCGTTGATCTTCTTGATGATATGGCTTTTGAAGTATCTGACATGGAAGAACTTTACGATGAGTTAAGCGCTCAGGTTGACGAAATTGATCAGGATCTTGCTGATGTTGAGTCTGATGTTTACGATGACGAGGACTATGACATTGAAGATTATGACGATGAAGATGACGATTACGATTTTGATGATGAAGAGAATCCTTTTTATGAGGTAACTTGTGATTCATGCGGTCAGAAGCTCAATGTTTCCGAAGATGTCCTTCTTGAAGGCGAAATCGAGTGTCCTAACTGCGGTGAGAACCTTGAGTTTGATTTTTCAGAGCTTTTCAGCAATGAGGAAGATGACGAGTGCGATGCCGATTGTGCATCATGTGACGGTTGTTCGGACACAGAAGAATAATTAACAAAACAAACATCCTTCGTATAGTATATACGAGGGGTGTTTTTATGTTGTACAGAAAAAGGTGTAAAAGAAAATTTGTTCTTTTAAAGAAAATACTTCTTACTGTGGTTTTACTGATTATCGGTGTTACTGTTTTCTGCGAGGTGCATTTGTCAGATTTCAGACCGGAGTACATAAGAATTCAGGCTGAAATATTGTCTGTAAATTCTGTCTGCGATGCAGTGAATAATACACTTGATAAGCTTAATTATTCTTACAGCGATATAGCAAAGATTAATTGTGATAAAAACGGAAATGTTCAGTCAATTGAAACGGATTCATTCAAAATCAACAGAATTAAAGCCGACATCACGAAAGCCGTACAAAAGGAAATAGCTAAGGTATATGACAATGAAATTGAAATACCTCTCGGTGCATTTACGAATATTACAATACTCTCAAATGTCGGACCTTGCATTCCTGTGAGTTTTAACCTTACAGGAAGCTTTTCCTCGGAAGTTATAAGTACATTTGAACAAGCAGGAATAAATCAGACAATCCACCATATAAAGCTTTTGCTCACCTCAAAAATAATGACAACCTCGCTTGATTATTCAGGCAAAATAACATTTACTACCGATTTTGAAATTGCACAATCCGTAATAGTGGGTAATATACCGTCCGGATACGGTTCTCTGTTTCAGACTTATAAGAAGTAAATTTTGAAAAACCTGTGAAAAACATTGAAAAACCGTATATCTTGTGTTATAATCTAACAGTTAATACAATGGGTTAGGAGGCATTTCTTTGCCTGACAGTCAGAAATTTTCCGAAAAACAATCGGAGTATATGAATTTAATAGCTGAAATTATGGATATTCGCAAAAGAGGAGAGAAGCCTGTTGCGTATATCAGAACATACGGCTGCCAGCAGAATGTGGCTGATAGTGAAAAAATTAAGGGTATGCTTGAACAATCGGGATTTGAGTTTTCAGATGAACCTGACAATGCGGATTTCATACTTTTCAATACCTGTGCAGTAAGAGAACATGCTGAGGACAGAGTGTTCGGCAATGTTGGTGCATTAAAAAATCTAAAGCGTAAGCATCCGCAGATTCTTATTGCTTTGTGCGGTTGTATGATGGAGCAGGAGCATGTTGCCAATAAAATTTACAAGAGCTTTCCTTTTGTAGGACTTGTGTTTGGTACTCATTCATTGCACCATTTTCCTGAGCTTATGTATAACGCTCTTCTTGACGGCAAAAGAGTGTTTGAAAGAGGTAATGACGATAATCAACTTTATGAGGGATTTCCTGTTAAGCGTGACGGCACTTTCAAGGGTTGGTTACCGATTATGTACGGTTGCAACAACTTCTGCACATATTGCGTTGTGCCTTATGTAAGAGGCAGAGAACGCAGTCGTGAAAAGAATATTATTGTTTCTGAGGCTAAAAATATGATTGAGTCGGGTTATAAAGACATTACCCTTCTCGGTCAGAATGTAAATTCCTACGGAAAAGGTCTTTCCGAGAAAGTAAACTTTTCACAGCTTTTGCGTGAGGTTGATTCAATTGACGGCGATTATTGGCTTCGCTTTATGACATCTCACCCGAAGGATTGTTCAAAGGAACTTATTGACACAATTGCATCGGGTACTCATATAAGCAAGCATCTTCACCTTCCGTTCCAATGCGGTTCGGACAGAGTGCTTAAAGCAATGAACCGTCACTATGACCGCAGAAAGTATCTTGAAATAATCAATTATGCTAAAGAGAAAATTGACGGTCTTTCACTTACAAGTGATATCATTGTAGGTTTTCCGGGTGAAACATATGAAGATTTCAAAGAAACTTTATCGCTTATCCGTGAGGTTGAGTTTACATCGCTCTTTACCTTCATTTTCTCACCGAGAGTAGGTACTCCTGCGGCTAAGATGGACGATCCGATTTCCGCTGAAGAAAAATCAAAATGGTTCCGTGAACTTCTTGATGTTCAGGAAGAAATTGCGGCAAAGCGTTGTTCTTCAATGGTTGGCAAAACCGAAAAGGTACTTATTGAAGGTGAAAACGATAAGAACGGTGAATTGTGCGGTCGTACAAGCGGTAACATAATAGTTGAGCTTGAAGGATCAAAGGACTGTATCGGAACATTCAGAAATGTAAAAATAACAAAGGCTCGCAACTGGATATTAAATGGTGAGCTTGTAAAATAATCGGAGGTTAAAACTATGGATATCATTGAGAAAGCAAGAGAACTCGGAAGACTCATTCAGGAAGAAGACTCATATAAAAAATTGCAGGACGCTCAGAAGAATGCAGATGCAGATATGGAGCTTCAGCGTCTTATCGGTGAATTCAATCTTAAAAGAATGTCAATAAACAATGAGGCATCAAAAAAAGAGAGAGATCAGGAAAAGCTTTCTAAGCTTAATACCGAGATGAGAGAGGCATATTCTCAGATTATGTCAAACGAGAATATGATTGCCTACAATGATGCAAAGGCTGCTTTTGATGTTGTTGCAAACAGAGTTCTCGCAATTGTTCAGCAGTCTGCTGAGGGCGCAGATCCCGAGACTGCTGATTACAGCCAGTCATCCTGCTCAGGCAGCTGTGCTACATGCGGCGGTTGCGGCTGATAAACGGTTCTAAATTTTGTTAAGGAAGTGAAACAAATGGCGGAGTTATCTCCAATGATGCAACAATATTTCAAAATTAAAGAAGAAAACAAAGACAGCATTTTGTTCTTCCGACTTGGAGATTTCTACGAAATGTTTTACGATGATGCAAAGCTTGCATCAAAGGAGCTTGAACTTACTCTTACAGGAAGGGATTGCGGACAGGCCGAGCGTGCTCCCATGTGCGGAGTTCCGTTTCACAGCTGTGAGGGTTACATTGCAAGACTTGTTGCAAAGGGCTATAAGGTTGCAATTTGCGAACAGACGGAAGATCCTGCAAAGGCAAAAGGTCTTGTAAAGCGTGATATTATTCGAGTAATTACTCCCGGTACCGTAATGGAATCGAGTATGCTTGATGAGAGCAAAAACAACTACATTTGCTGTATGTATTCTAAAAATAAATCTATAGGACTTTGTTTTTGCGATATTTCCACAGGAGAATTATACGCTACGGAAATCAGGGGTAATGACAGCTATAATGTTCTTACCAATCAGCTTACAAGCTATAATCCCCGTGAAATTCTTATTGGCGGTGACATTGTAAAGCTGAAAGAACTGCCTAAGTTCATTAAAGCGAAACTTTCGGCAGGAGTTGAAATGCTCGAAGATGAAAAATTTGACGAGTCGGTATGTACTGATGTTGTAAAATCACAGTTTGCGGATGAATACAGTACCGTATCTGACAAATCTGTTGTTGTGTGCGTTCTCGGTGCATTGCTTTCATATCTTCGTGATACTCAGAAAACGGGACTTGAAAGAATAAATCACATTGAGTTCTACAAAGAAAATCAATATATGAGTCTTGATTACAACACACAGCGTAATCTTGAGCTCACACAAACAATGCTGACAAAGGATAAAAAAGGTTCACTTTTGTGGGTGCTTGACAAGACAAAAACCGCAATGGGCAAACGCCTTATGCGTTCATGGCTTGAACATCCTTTGCTTAATATAACTTCAATTAACAACCGTCAGAGTGCGATTGAAGAGCTTGTAAACGATAATATGCTCCGTATGGATGTTACAGACACACTCTCGGGTATATTTGACATTGAAAGACTTATGACAAGAATCGTTTACGGTTCTGCAAATGCAAGAGATTTGCGTTCACTCTGCGGAGCAATTCAGAATCTTCCGCAGATTTCGGATTTGCTCGTTGATTGTAAATCAGTCTATCTTAAATATATTTATAAAAGCATTGATAAGCTTGAGGACATTCATTCTCTTATTGATTCTGCAATCGTTGAAGAACCCCCGTTTACAGTCCGTGAGGGCGGTATGATTAAGAGAGGTTATAACGAAGAACTTGATTCCGTGACAGGGGATATGAATGACTCAAAGGGGATTCTTGCCCGTATTGAGGCTGAACAGCGTGATATAACGGGAATTCCTAAGCTTAAAGTCGGTTATAACAGGGTATTCGGATATTATATTGAAGTATCAAATTCGTATAAATCCATGGTACCCGAAACATACATAAGAAAGCAGACACTCACCAATTGTGAAAGATATATTACTCAGGATTTGAAAGATGTAGAGGGCAGAATCCTCGGTGCAAAAGACAGATCGGTTGCACTTGAATACAACCTCTTTGATGATGTCAGAAAGACGGTTTCGGATAATCTTGAAAGAATTCAGAAAACCGCAAAAGCCATTGCTAATCTTGATGTTATTACATCACTTGCAAATGTTGCGGCTGACAACAGATACATAAGACCTGATGTAAATCTTTCAACCGCAATAAGAATTAAAGATTCGAGACATCCAGTTGTTGAGGCTCTATTAAAGGATGCACCGTTTGTTCCGAATGATGTCAGCCTTGATTCTGCCAATGACAGAGTAGCAATTATTACAGGTCCCAATATGGCGGGTAAGTCAACCTATATGCGACAGATTGCCATTATTGTTCTTATGGCGCAGATAGGCAGTTTTGTTCCGGCGTCTTCTGCCGAAATCGGAATTGTAGACAGCATCTTTACTCGTGTAGGTGCGTCTGATGATCTTGCATCTGGACAGTCAACCTTTATGGTTGAGATGAGCGAGGTTGCCAATATTATTAAAAATGCAACTTCAAAAAGCTTACTTATTCTTGACGAAATCGGCAGAGGTACTTCGACCTTTGACGGTATGAGCATTGCAAGGGCTGTGCTTGAATTTTGTGCCGACAGAAAAAAACTCGGTGCAAAAACACTTTTTGCAACTCATTATCACGAACTCACGGTTATGGAACAACTCCTTGACGGTGTAAAAAACTATAACATAGCGGTTAAAAAGCGTGGCGATGACATTACTTTTCTGCGAAGAATTGTTCCCGGCGGAGCAGATGACAGCTATGGTATTGAGGTTGCAAAGCTTGCAGGCATTCCGCAGTCTGTAATTTCAAGAGCAAAGGAAATTTTAAAAGACCTTGAACACGGCAAATATAAAAACGAGAATGCCAATATTCAAAAGCAGGATAATTCAGACGATATGCAGCTTTCACTTATCGGTTCGGCTGAAAGTCCCGTGATTGAAAAGCTGAAAGATACAGATATAAATACTCTTACTCCGATTGAAGCAATGAACTTGCTTTATGAACTTAAAGGTATGGTTTAATATTAGGAGGTGACACAAATGGGTGTAATCAACATACTTGATAAGCATGTTGCAGAACTTATCGCCGCCGGCGAGGTTGTTGAAAGACCGGCGTCGGTTATAAAGGAACTTGTAGAAAATTCAATTGACGCAGGCGCAAAAAATATTACCGTTGAGATAAAAAACGGCGGTACAACATTCATGCGTGTTGCCGATGACGGTTGCGGTATTTACCGTGACGATATCAAAGTTGCGTTTTTAAGACACGCAACCAGTAAAGTTAAGGTTGAATCTGACCTGGACAGTATTTCTACACTCGGATTCAGAGGAGAGGCTCTTGCGTCAATTTGTGCAGTATCACGACTTCAACTTATTACGAGAAATGTAAACGAGGAAATCGGAACTTCATATGAAATTGACGGCGGTGAAGAACAGAGCTTTGATGATGCAGGTTGTCCTGTCGGCACAACATTTGTTATCAGAGATTTGTTCTACAACATTCCTGCCCGTGCAAAATTTTTGAAAAAGGATGTTTCGGAGGGTAACGCAGTTTCAAATATAATCGACAAAACTGCTTTGTCACATCCCGAAATTGCATTTACATACATTAAGGACGGAAAGCAGGTTCTTCGTACATTCGGCGACGGAAAACTTATTTCTGCAATATATTCGGTTTTTGGAAAAGATTTTGCGAAAGGACTTATTCCTGTTGATTATCAGCTTGATGCAATAAAGGTTTACGGCTATATTTCAAAGCCCGAACATTCAAGACCAAATCGTAATATGCAGAATTTTTTTATCAATGGAAGGTACATCAAAACCAGAACGGCTATGGTTGCACTTGAAGAGGCTTTTAAGGGCTCAATTATGGTCGGAAAATTTCCGTCGTGTGTTCTTAATATCGAATTGCCGTGTGAAATTATTGATGTAAATGTTCATCCTTCAAAGCTTGAGGTTAGATTTATAAATGAAAGACCTGTTTTTGATGCGATTTATCATGCGGTAAAATCTTCACTTATGAAGTATGACAGCCGTAAAAAAGCGTCATTTAAAAAGGAAACGGCTTTTAATGAGGTGCAAAATAAATTTAATCCGTTTAACAATGCGCCTGCCATTCTTAATAAGCCTGTTGTGCAAAGTTCTAAAAATGATTTTGTACAAAAACAGTTGGAATATGCTAAACCGATACCTGACATACGAAAAACAGAGGTTACAAAACCTGTTGCTACATCAGAAAAATCCGATGATTTTAATCCGTTTTCGGATGTCGCATTTAATGATAATAAGAAGATTGGCGAGGCAGCTATTCGTTCTGTTACAAAGTCCATTGATGATATAAAAGTTGCGGATATATCCAATCCGTTTGATATTTTCAGCAAACAGGCGATAAATAAGGCAAAAGAGGAAGAAAAGTCAAAATCAACTTTCAAGCCTGAAATTCTTCAGCCAACTTCGCTTGTCGAAGATGAAAAAACTGATACAGAAAGTATTACCGATAAAAATCCGATTGTAAGCCCTAAAGAGGTTAATGTAATTGTTTCGGAAGAATCTATTGAGAAATCAAAAGAGCCTGTTCTTGTAAACGATAATCAGACGAGCATCAAATATATCGGTGAGGCTTTCGATACATATATCATTGCAGAAAAAAACAATAAAGATATTCTTTTGATAGACAAACATGCCGCTCATGAGAGAATTATTTATGAAAAACTCAAAGCCGAAAAGGCTGCTGACTACAGGCAGATTTTACTTGCACCTGTTACAGTCCCTCTCGGAAAAACCGAGTATGATGCGGCAATTAATAATCTTGATATGTTTTCTGATTGCGGCTTTGAAGTTGAAGATTTCGGTAACAGTACGGTTATTGTAAGAAGTTCTCCGCAGTATATTCCGGCTGTTGAAATTGAAGATTGCATTACCGAGATGTCGGGCTACATTTCTCAGGGTAAAACCGATATCTTTACCGAAAAAATGGATTGGTTTTACAGCAATGTTGCTTGCCGTTCAGCTATAAAGGCAGGCAATAAAAGTACGCCTGAGGAGCTTATAGGGATTGTAAAACACCTTGAAGAACATCCTGAAATCAAGTATTGTCCTCACGGCAGACCGATTTGCATTGTTCTTACAAAGGGTGAAATTGAAAAACAGTTTGGCAGGGTGTGATTTTTTGGAAAAATCTATTAATACGGTTTCAATTGTCGGTCCTACCGCATCAGGCAAAACAAAACTTTCGGTTGAACTTGCAAAGCATTTTAACGGTGAAATCGTATCTGCCGATTCCATGCAGATTTATACGGGAATGCAGATTGCAACAGCCAAACCTACCAAAGAAGAGATGGACGGAATTCCTCATCATATGATGGACTTTCTTCCGCCTGATAAAACATATTCGGTTGCGTCATATGTAACTGATGCTTCAAAATGTATAGCAGATGTCCATTCAAGAGGCAAATTACCGTTTATTGTCGGCGGAACAGGTCTTTATGTTGATTCACTTCTGAACAATGTTTCTTTCAGTGATGATAAACGGGATGAAGATTATTGCTTAGAACTTCGCAAGATTGCCGAAGAACATGGAACAGACAGGTTGCTTGAAATGCTTGCGAAATTCGATCCGGAATCGGTTGAAAGACTTCGTGAAAGCAGAAATCTAAAAAGAATAATCCGTGCCATTGAATTTTACAAAACAACAGGAAAAACTATCACACAACAAATTGAAGAATCACATAAAATTCCGTCTCCGTATATAACTGTAAAAATCGGTCTTAATTGCCGTGACAGACAGGTGCTTTATGACAGAATAAACAAGCGTGTAGATATTATGCTTGAAGAAGGTTTGCTTGAGGAGGCTGAACGGGTTATTAATTCCGACCTGAGCTATACATCAATAAAGGCGATAGGATACAAGGAATTGATTCCTTATTTTAAAGAAAATAAAAACCTGAATGATTGTGTTGAAAAATTGAAAATGGAAACCCGCAGATATGCAAAAAGACAAATTACTTGGTTTAAGCGGGATTCGGAGATTAATTGGATTTATATTGATGAATATAATTCATTTGAAGAAATATACAGTTATGCAAAGGCTGTAATCGAAAGAGGCTTACTTTATGGATAAATTGCTTTTCAGACGAATTTTGATGATTGCATTATCAGTTCTTGCAGTTGTTTATGCCGCCTATCTTCTGATAAGTACAAATTTTAAAATGTATCCGACTGAAAATGCTGTTCAAACAACAGTCACGGATAAAATTTATTCAAACGGATTTATTATCCGTGATGAAAATATGATTCAGAATAATACTTCGGGTGTGCTTTCATATACAGTGCATGACGGTGATGAGGTTAAAGCCGGCGGTGAAATTGCAAAATCATATGCAAATGATGATGACGCTGCTTCACAGTCAAAAATCAGCGCATTACAGGAACAGCTTTCCGATTTGCAGACACTTCAAAAAACAAGCACGGCCGGCAACATAGGTATTGATACTATCAACAACAATATAAATAATAATATCATTTCACAAATTAGCAGTATCAATGACGGCGATTTGGCAAATATTGATAATGTCACAAATAATCTGCTTTATTCAATAAACCAAAGACAGATTTACACAGGCAAAGCAACTAACTTTAATGACAGAATTTCAGAGCTCCAGGCTGAAATAGCCACTCTTGAAGGCAAAACAGGAAAATCAACAGGTAATATTACGACTGAAAAATCAGGTTGTTTTCTCTCGCATTGTGACGGATATGAAAATGCACTTGATTACAATAATCTTGATCGTATGACTCTTTCTGACCTTGATAATGTAAAGCAGACAAAAGTGTCCGGCAATATTGCAGGCAAGGTTGTAACGGGATTGAAATGGTATGTTGCCTGTAAGGTTACGGCTGATGAGGCAACAAGACTTTCTTTGTGGGACGGTTCCGCTACGGTGCTGTTCTCTGACGCATCGTCTGAAAGCATTCCCGCCACTATCAAGAGGATTTATCAGGAATCAAAAGACAGCGACGCCCTTCTTATTCTTGAGTGTGACTATATGAATTCCGACCTTGCTCAGGCAAGACAGGAACCGATTGAAATAGGTCTTGGTTCATACACTGGCTTGAGAATCAGCAAAAAGGCTATTCATGATGACTATGTAACAAAGACAACCTATGATGACAATGACAATAAACATACCGAACAGGTTAAGGTTCAGGGTGTATATGTGCTTCACGGAAGTGAAGTGCGATTCAAACAGATATCTATTCTGTATGCCGACGATGATTATGTTATTTGCGATCCGGAGCCGGACAGCAAAGACCTTGTTGACGGCACAACAGTTGAGTTATATGATCAGGTAATTCTTGAAGGAGATGATTTGTATGACGGAAAAGTTGTTAACTGACGTTGAATACAATTACAAATTTATTGATGAGCGAATAGCCGAGGCTGCCGAAAAGTCCGGAAGAAAGCGTGAGGATATTACATTTCTTGCCGCAACAAAAATGGTTGAACCTGAGGTTATTAACCACGCAATTTCACTTGGACTTGACCACATAGGCGAAAACAAGGTTCAGGAGCTTTTGTCAAAGTATGATAAGTATAACCTTGACAACTGTTCTCTTCAGTTTATTGGTCACTTGCAGACAAACAAGGTAAGACAGATTATCGATAAGGTTGATCTTATCCAGTCTGTCGATTCAATAAAGCTTGCATCGGAAATTTCTAAACAGGCTTTAAAAATCAATAAAAACTGTGATGTTCTTGTTGAGGTAAATATCGGCAGAGAAGAAAACAAGTCAGGTGTTATGCCCGAACAGCTTGAAGAATTACTTTGTCAGATTGCCGAATTGGACGGTATTTCAGTTAAAGGTCTTATGGCAATACCTCCGATTTGTGAATCTTCACAGAAAATTTCTGAATTTTTCAATAAAATGCATAATATATTTATTGACATCTCGCAAAAAAAATTAGATAATATAGATATGAATATTCTTTCAATGGGTATGTCTGCCGATTATTACGAAGCTGTACTTGCAGGTGCAAATATGGTCAGAGTTGGTTCGGCATTATTCGGTGCAAGGAATTATACATAATTTTAGGAGGATTATATAATGGCTGGTTTTGTAGATAAGTTTAAACGCATGTGGGACGCCCCCGATGATGAGTATGAGTACGATGAATATGGTTATGCTGACGAAGGTGCAGAAGAAGACTATAAAGAAGAACCTGTAAGAAACACTAAAAAAGAAAGAGATCTCGGCGGCGGAAACAAGGTCGTAAACATTAATGCTACCACCAATCTTCAGGTTGGTTTATTCAAGCCTGAGCGTTTCGGCGAAGAAACCCGCACAATTGCCGATGAGCTTATGAAGGCTCACACAGTAGTTCTTAATCTTGAAGATACAAATAAAGATATGGCAAGAAGAATCCTTGATTTTCTCAGCGGTGTTGCGTATGCAAACCGTGGTAAAATCAAGCGTGTTGCTACAAATACATATATCATTATTCCGAGCAATGTTGACCTGACAGGCGACGATTTACTTGATGAGCTTGAGAACAACGGTGTTTACTTCGGATGATGACAAACAGCTGATTGCTCGGCTTAATAACGGTATTGACCTTTGTCTGACAAGACAGAAACCGTATTTTATGCCTTTTATGAGTGAAAGGAAACAAGCACTTCTTGTTTCCGAACTTAAAAAAGCATATTTCGACAACTACCTTTTCTTTGGCGGGTATGATGATTCCGAGAGAAAAATGCTTGGCTTGTTTTTTGACGAACCGAGTACGAGTATGTTCCCGATATGCGGCATTGAATTTTCATTCAGAAAATGCGACCGACTCACTCATCGTGATTTTCTCGGTTCTTTGATGTCGCTCGGAATAGAGCGTGAAACTGTCGGGGATATTCTTGTTGAGGACGGACGGGCTGTTGTATTTGTAAAAGCAGAATTGTCCGATTATGTCAAGTCGCAGATTTCAAAAGTCGGCAGAGTCGGCGTTAAGGTTGATGATGCTGATTTGTCAAAGCTTCCGCAGGGAAGAGGAGTGGAAGAAAAAACATTTATAGTTTCTTCTTTACGACTTGATAATATTGTTGCCGCTGTATGTAAACTGTCACGAGAAAAAACAAAAACTGTCATTATGTCGGACAGCGTATGTGTTAATTTTGAAGAAACTAAAAATGTCAGTTTTAACCTAAAGGAAAATGATGTTTTTACAATTCGCGGAAAAGGCAAATTCGTTTTAAAAGGTATACTTGGAACTACAGGAAAAGGTCGAATGAGAATTTCGGTTATACATTATAAATAAGGAGTGCAGATAAATGCTTACAATTGATGAAATTAAAAATATAAGCTTCAGAAAAGCCACTCTTAACGGTGGTTACAGAGCTGAAGATGTTGACTCGTTTATTGATGAAGTCATTGTTTCTTTTGAACAATTGAAGAAAGAAAAAACTAACCTTGTTCATAAGATTGATGTTCTTGCAACAAGAGTTGAACAGTACAGAGCAGATGAAGAAACAGTAAGAAACGCTTTGCTTGCTTCACAGAAGGTTGCTGATGCCTGCATAAGAGAAGCAAAGGAAAAGGCTGCAAAGATTGTTCGTGATGCCGAAACAAAGGCTCAGACTCTCCTTGTTGACGCAAACAATATGACTGCTGCCGAGAAAGAGCATTATTTACAGCTTCAGTCAGATGCGGCTAATCTCAGAAATGAACTTATTTCACTTTACAGTAAGCATATTAAGTCAATTGATGATCTTCCTTCTACCTCCGATGTTGAGGCTTCAAAAGCTGAACTTGACGAAAAGTATCCTACAGAGGATGTGACAGCTCCTGCACAGCCTCAGGTTGAAGATGATGTTAAGATTGCAGTACCTTCGGAAATGAAGGCTGAGCCGATTGCTGAAAATGAAGAAGTATCTGCTCATCCTAAAAGACAGAGCAAGTTCAGTCATCTCAAGTTCGGTGATAACTATGATGTAACTGCCGACTGATTTTTATTTAGATTTTAGATATTGGAGAGAATATAAAATGTCCCAGGATTATAATTCAACACTTAATCTTCCAAAGACAGACTTCCCTATGAGAGCAGGTCTACCGAAAAGCGAGCCTGTTACACTTCAAAATTGGGAAGATGAAAAGGTTTACGAAAATCTTATGAAAGTAAATGAGGGAAAGCCTCTGTTCATTCTTCATGACGGCCCTCCTTATGCTAACGGTGACATTCACCTTGGTCATGCACTTAATAAGATTCTTAAGGATTTTATCGTAAGATATAAGAATATGGCAGGCTTTAAAGCTCCGTATGTTCCGGGTTGGGATACACACGGACTTCCTACGGAACTTAAAGCAAGAAAGAAAGCCGGTATCGGTAATTCTGCTGAAATTTCTGTTGTTGAACTTCGTAAAATGTGCGAAGAGTTCGTAAAAGGCTATATTAACGATCAGCGTACGCAGTTTAAAAGACTTGGCGTAATCGGTGAATGGGATAAGCCGTACATCACTCTTAACCATGAGTTTGAGGCTGAACAGATCAGAGTGTTTGCAGAAATGGCTACAAAGGGCTATATCTACAAGGGCTTAAAGCCTGTTTATTGGTGTCCGGAGTGTAAGACTGCTCTTGCAGAGGCTGAGATTGAGTATGCTGAAGATCCTTGCCATTCAATTTATGTAAAGTTTAATGTAACCGACGATAAGGGCGTTTTCTCAAATATGGGAATCGATCCTTCAAAGGTTAAGTTTGTAATCTGGACAACTACAACTTGGACACTCCCTGCAAATGTCGCAATTTGTGTAGGTCCGAGATTTGAATATTCTGTAATCAAAACAGGTGATGAATACCTTGTTATGGCGTCAGAGCTTTATAAGTCTGCTCTTGATGAGGCAGGTATAACAGACTTTGAAGTTGTAGCAACGGTAAAGGGCAGTGAGCTTGAACATATAAAAACAGCACATCCTTTCCTTGACAGAGAGTCCCTTGTTATCGTTGGTGAGCATGTAACTCTCGAAAGCGGTACAGGTTGTGTACACACAGCTCCCGGACACGGTGTTGACGACTACAATGTATGTCAGAATTACCCTGAGATTCCGATTATCTGTCCTGTTGATTCTAACGGTGTTCTTACAGAAGAAGCAGGTCAGTTTGCAGGTCTTACAACTGATGAGGCTAATAAGAAGATTGCCGCCTATCTTGAAGAAAACGGCTCACTTTTTGCATTAAAGAAAATTGTCCATCAGTATCCGCATTGCTGGAGATGTAAAACTCCTATCCTTTTCAGAGCAACAGACCAGTGGTTCTGTTCGGTTGACGATTTCAAGGATGAGGCTGTTGACGCTATCAATACGGTTAAGTGGATTCCTGCATGGGGCAAGGACAGAATTACATCAATGGTAAGAGAAAGAAAAGATTGGTGTATTTCCCGTCAGAGAAAATGGGGTGTTCCGATTCCGATTTTCTTCTGTAAGGATTGCGGAGAGGCTCTTATTGATAAGGATGCTATGCTTGCTGTTGCTGACTTATTCGGTAAAGAAGGCTCAAACGCTTGGTACAATCACACAGCCGCAGAGATTCTTCCTGCCGGTACAAAGTGTAAAAAGTGCGGTTGTACTGAATTTGATAAAGAAAAAGATATTATGGATGTTTGGTTCGATAGCGGTTCATCACATGCCGCTGTTCTTGAACAGCGTGATAACCTTGAATCACCTGCTGACCTTTACCTTGAGGGTAACGACCAGTACAGAGGTTGGTTCCAGTCATCACTCCTTACTTCCGTTGCTACAAGAGGCAGAGCACCTTACAAGGCTGTTCTTACTCACGGTATGATTCTTGACGATGAATCAAGAAAGATGAGTAAGTCACTTGGTAACGGCATCAGCCCACAGGATGTTATTAAGCAGTACGGTGCTGATGTACTCAGACTTTGGGTTGCATCAACCGACTATCAGACTGACGTTCATATTTCCAAGGACATTCTCAAGCAGATTTCCGAATCATACAGAAAAATCAGAAATACCGCAAGATACATTCTCGGTAACATTTCTGACTTTAATCCCGATACAGATATGGTTGACTTTGACAAGGTGTTGCCGATTGATAAATGGGCACTTGCAAAGCTTAATGACCTTATCACAAAGGTTAGAACTTCATACGATAATTATGAGTTTCATATTGTATATCACAGCATTCACAACTTCTGTGTTGTTGATATGTCTAACTTCTATCTTGATGTTCTCAAGGACAGACTTTATACAGAAAAGGCTGACAGCCTCTCAAGAAGAGCCGCTCAGACCGTAATCTATGTTATCCTTGATGCAATGACAAGAATGATTGCTCCGCTCCTTGCGTATACATCAGATGAAATTTGGAAATACATGCCTCACTCCTCAAATGAGAATGCAGAACATGTTATCTTTAATGAGATTCCCGAAAACATCGCTATTGATGTTGACGATAAATTTATGGCTTTCTGGGACAGAATCCACGAACTTCGTGATAATGTTAAAAAGTCACTCGAATCCCTTATAAAGGATAAGACAATTAAGGGTTCGCTTGAAGCAAAGGTAACACTTTGTGCAGGCGGCGAAACACTTGAATTTCTTAAAAAGGCTGAGCCTGAGCTTTGTGCAGCATTCATAGTTTCCGAAGTTGAAATTGTTGATAACGGCGGTGAGCTTGAAATCAAACCTGAAAAAGCTGAGGGTGAAAAGTGCGAGCGTTGCTGGGCTATCAGCAAGACGGTGGGTCAGTGTGCAGAGCATCCTACAATCTGTTTCCGCTGTGTTCAGAATCTTAAATAATAACTGCTATTACAATAAATCGGTGTGATAAAACACACCGATTTATGTTTATGGAGGATAAAATGCCTGTTATTGCTCTTATAATCGGTGTGCTTTTAGCTGCCACTGATCAGATAATAAAATATTTTGTGCTTACCTATCTTCAGCCTGTAGGTTCGGTAACTGCCATTGACGGATTACTTGATTTTACTTATGTTGAGAATAGAGGCGTTGCTTTCGGAATGTTTTCGGATATGCGTTGGTTTTTCGTAGCGGTTACTGCTGTTCTTATTGCAATAATAATATATATTATGTTCAAGAAGAAACCTTCGGGAAAGATGTTCTATATTTCTGCGGCACTTATAATCGGCGGCGGAATAGGTAATTTGATTGACAGGATTTTTTACGGTTTTGTAGTCGATTACATCAGCGTTTCATTCTTTCCCCCTGTTTGTAACTTTGCCGATTACTGCATTACAGTCGGAACAATACTTCTTATCGTTTATGTTCTGTTTTTCTCTAATGTTATGAAATCCGAAAAAAAGGTCAACAAAAGCAATGAATGAATTTAAACTTAATTGTGAAACAAGCGGTGTAAGACTTGATAAATTTATTTCGGATGCAAATATTGATTTATCACGCTCTGCTGCTGTTAATCTTATTGAGAACGGAGCTGTGCTTGTAAACGACTCTGTTGTTTCAAAAAAGTACAAGCTTTCGCAAGGTGATATTGTTGTTGTAAATGTTCCCGATCCGACGCCTTATGAGGCTAAAGCGGAAAATATTCCTCTTGATATAGTTTATGAAGATGAATGCTTGCTTGTTGTGAATAAGCCAAAGGGAATGGTGGTGCATCCTGCCGCAGGAAATTATGACGGTACTCTTGTAAATGCTTTGCTTTATCATTGCGGTGACAGCCTTTCGGGAATTAACGGCGTACTTCGTCCCGGCATTGTTCACCGCATCGACAAGGATACAAGCGGTCTTTTGATTGTTGCAAAAAATGATTTTTCTCACCGTTCTCTTGCAGAACAAATTAAGGAGCATTCTTTTACAAGAGAGTATGAGTCAATTGTATTTGGTAATCTGAAAAATGATGAGGGAACAGTTGACGCTCCAATCGGAAGAAATCCTAAAGACAGAAAGAAAATGTGTGTTATCGAAAAGAACAGCAAAAATGCGGTTACTCATTATTCGGTAATAACAAGGTATAAAGGTTACACACATATAAAATGCAAGCTTGAAACTGGTCGTACTCATCAAATCAGGGTGCATATGGCTTATATAGGTCATCCCGTGTCGGGTGATAAGGTGTATGGCGTAAAGAATGAAAAAGTTGATTTTGAAGGACAATGCCTTCATGCAAGAAAAATCGGTTTTATTCATCCAAAAACCAATGAATATATTGAATTCACTTCCGAATTGCCTGATTATTTCAAAAAATATCTTAAAAAGCTTGAGAATATATCATCACATTAATCGGAGCTTGACGGGATATATTCCGATTTTTTAAACTAAATTGAAAAAACACTTGCATTATTATTCCGTATGTGGTATTATATTAAAGCATTTGAAACCGTCGTAACTCTCGACGAGGTTCAAATAACGGTTTAACCGTCATTTTGATGTGACAGTCCGCTGCTCGTTTGAGTAAGAATGTCGGAAAAATAAGGAGGATAAAAAATGGACGCATTAAAGACTATTGCTGCAGCAAGCGTGAAGGAAACAACACCTGAGTTCAGCGTAGGTGATACTGTAAAGGTATCAGTAAACATTCGTGAAGGCGAAAGAGAAAGAATCCAGATGTTTGAGGGTACTGTTATTGCTAAAAGAGGCAGTGGCGTAGCTGAAACATTTACTGTAAGAAGAGTAGCTTACGGCGTTGGTGTTGAAAGAGTATTCCCTCTCCATTCACCCAATGTTAAAGATGTACAGGTTGTTCGTTACGGTAAGGTTCGCAGAAGCAAGCTCTACTATCTCCGTGACAGAGTTGGTAAGGCTGCTAAGGTTAAAGAGCAGATTCGTAAGTAATTCACGAAATCAAAAGGGACTTTTAAAAGTCCCTTTTTTTACTATTTTTCTTTATAGCAGGTGACAAAGTTGAAGAAAAGCAAAAATAATGTCAATGAGGCTAATATGGCTGTGCTTCAGCCTGAGGGTGTGAACGATTCTTCAGATATCAATCCTGAAATGTATGTGGATAAGAAACCGTCAATTTCCGAAAAACAATTTCTTGTTGCAAAAGAGGAAGGCGCAATGTCCGGTTTTTATGACTGGGTAAGATGTATCCTGTTTGCAATTTCGGTTGTTGTGGTTTGCCTTATCTTTTTGTTCCGCCTTGTTGATGTTGAAGGCAGATCAATGAATAACACACTTGCCACTAACGACAAGGTTATCGTAACAAATCTGTTCTACACTCCCCAAAATAACGATATCGTTGTTATTTCTCACGGTGCAGAGTATAACAGTCCGATTATTAAGCGTGTTATCGCTGTTGCGGGACAGACTGTTAAGGTCGATTATGACAACGACCAAATCATAGTTGACGGTGTTGTTCTTGATGAACCGTACATAGAGGGTTCAACCTACGGCAACAATATAGGCGACAATGAAATTCCGGAGGTTATTCCTGAGGGCAAAATTTTTGTTATGGGTGATAACAGAAAGGATTCAATGGACAGCCGCAGTACAAAAATCGGTCTTATAGATGTTGATGATGTAATCGGTAAGGCACAGTTTGTAGTTTATCCGTTTGACCACTTCGGCTATCTGTACTGATGCTAGAGATTGTAAAAATTTAATGTTAATTTAAATTTTGATATTGTGAAAAGCTTATTTCTGTTTTATAATAGAAATAAGCTTTATTTTTTACGGAGGGTTATATGCCTCAAAAACCTAAAAATAATAAAATCAGAATTAAAATTAACGATAAAAAAATCACGAATTATATGTTTGATTTTACACGGACAATAATTTTTGTGTTTGCAATTATATCCGTAGCGTTTACTTTTATCATCAGAGATGCCAATGTTGTGGGAAATTCGATGCTTGACACGCTCCACAGCGATGATAAAATTTTCATTACAAACTTTATGTATGAGCCAAAATGCGGCGATATTGTAGCTATCAACGCTGAAAATCAGATTGAAAAGAGAATTATAAAACGGGTTATAGCCGTTGAAGGACAAACGCTTGTTGTGGATTACAGTAAAAATGCAGTTTATGTTGACGGTATAAAAATTGATGAACCGTATGTTTCTTCTTTAACACGAGAACCGTCAAATCCATTGCAAATTCCGTATGTTATCCCTGAAGGTTATATCTTTGTAATGGGTGATAACAGAATTATTTCTCTTGACAGCCGTGATAAGAGTATAGGCCTTGTGTCTGTCGATGATGTAATCGGAAAAGCACAATTTATATTTTTCCCGCTTGACAGATTCAAGTATTTATATTAACAGAAAATTTTTAAAGGATGTACATATATGAGCGAAATGCAGACTATTCAATGGTTCCCCGGTCATATGACCAAAACAAAAAGACAGATTCAGTCAAGTCTTAAACTTGTTGATGCTGTCGCAGAAATTATTGATGCAAGAATTCCTGTCAGCAGTCGTAACCCCGACCTTGCAAAACTTGTTCAGAACAAGCCGAGAGTTATTCTTCTCAATAAATGCGATATGGCTAATCAAACTGCCACGAAAATGTGGATTGACTATTTTAAAAAGCAGAATCTTGTTGCTATCCCTGTTGACTGTAAAAGCGGCAGAGGTCTTGACAAATTTGCACCAGCCGTAAATACGGTTATGAGCCATAAGATCGCAAGATTAAAAGAAAAAGGAATGGTAAATCCCACAATCAGAATTATGATTGTCGGTATTCCGAATGTAGGCAAATCTTCTTTTATCAATAAAATGGTAAAGAAGAACCGTGCAAAGGTTGAGGACAGACCGGGCGTTACAAGAGGTAATCAATGGTATACAATTGCAAAGAACCTTGAAATGCTTGACACTCCGGGTGTGCTTTGGCCAAAGTTTGACGATAAGACAGTCGGAGAGCATCTTGCGTTCACAGGTGCGGTTAAAGACCAAATTCTTGATATCGAACTTTTGGCGGTAAGACTTCTTGATTTCATCAAGGAACTCAAGCCTGCTGATTTTATAACAAGATTCAAATTAGAAAACGAAGATATCGAAAATATTGATTCATACGAGCTTTTGAAAATGATTGGCAAAAAGAGAGGTATGCTTGTTTCAGGCGGTGAGATAGATACCGAGAGAGCCGCAATTATGTTGCTTGATGAATTCAGAAGTGCAAAGCTTGGCAGAATTACAGTTGAAATGCCGCAGGGGAGATAACAATGGATTGGCTTGAATATGAAAATAAAAATATTGCAAGAGGTTTTCTGAATATCTGCGGTGTTGATGAAGCCGGCAGAGGACCGCTTGCAGGACCTGTGTGCGCCGCCGCAGTTATACTTCCCGAAAACACTGTTATTGAAGGAGTCAATGATTCAAAAAAGCTTTCTGAAAAAAAGAGAGAGGCTTTGTTTGATGTAATAAAGGAACAGGCCTTGGCATATAGCATTGCATTTGCAAGCGTTGAAGAAATTGAGGAAATGAATATTCTTAATGCAGCTATGCTTGCAATGAAACGGGCAGTTGAAGGACTTGAACCAAGGGCTGATTATGCTATGATTGACGGCAACAGAATGCCCCCGTTGTCAATTGAAGGCGAATGTATTGTAAAAGGCGACGCAAAGTCAATGTCAATTGCCTGTGCGTCAATTCTTGCCAAGGTATCAAGGGACAGACTTCTTTATGAATACGACAAAGAATTTCCTCAGTACCTATTTGCAAAGCATAAGGGTTACGGCACAAAGGCTCATATTGAGGCGATTCTTAAATACGGACCGTGTAAGTATCACAGACCGAGTTTCTTGAAGAAAATATATAATAAGAAATGATTTTTACTACTAAACAAACAGGTGATAAGGGAGAGACTTATGCCGCAAAATATCTGAAAAAGCATAAGTATAAAATTATTGCCAGAAATTATAAAAAGCCTTACGGCGAAATAGATATCATAGCCGAGAATAAGGAGGTAATTGCCTTTGTTGAGGTTAAAACAAGAAAAGAGAATTCTCTTACACAACCCGTTGATGCGGTTAACCGTAAAAAGCAGATGAAAATATTAAAAACTGCCGATATGTATATGTATGAAAACAATATAGATAAAGAATGTCGATTTGATGTATGCGAAGTTTTTGTCAACAGTGATAATCTTAAACTTGTCGGCATTAACTATATTGAAGATGCATTCTGACGGGAGGTTGCCATGAATTTTTTTGACTTGCATTGTGACACACTCTATAAGGCAGTAACCGAAAAGTCCGAACTTGATAATCCCTCATACGAAGTGAAATTAAATAACAATTCCAAATCCCACAGGTTACAGTGCTATGCTATATGGTTACCCGACACGCTTGACGGTAATGCGGCGGAAAAATTGTTCTTTGAATCGGCTGATTACCTGAAATCCGAATGTAACCGACTTGGAATTGAATTGTTAGGTATCGGTGAATTCACTGACAATACTTTTTCAAAGTATAGAAACTCAGCGTTTTTTACAGTAGAAAACGGAAAAGCATTGAACGGCAGAATCGAGAATGTAAAGCGATTTGCAGAACTTGGCGTCAGAATAATGACTCTCACATGGAATGAGATGAACGAGATCGGTTCAGGCGTTTTATCGGAAGATAAATGCGGTTTAACGAACTTCGGAAAACTTGCAGTAGCCGAAATGGAAAAGTACGGTATTGTAATTGATATATCCCATGCAAGCGATGAACTGTTTTATGATGTTGTCAATCAGACGAATAAGCCGTTTATTGCAACTCATTCAGATTCACGGACAATTACTCAAAATCCGAGAAATCTTACAGATGAGCAGATTAAAATTATAATACAGAGAGGCGGACTTATAGGTCTAAATTTGCACAATGCTTTTCTTAATAATAATCCGGATAATGCATGTATGAACGATATTTTAAAGCATTGCGAATATATGCTGTCGCTCGGATGCGAAAATTCTCTTTGCTTCGGTACGGATTTTGACGGCTGCGATTTGCCGAGGGATATTGTCGGAAGCGATTCAATCGGCGAAATTTATGAACTTTTTCTTAGAAATAACTACAACGAAAGCGTTTTGAAAAAGATTTTTTACGAAAATGCGTATAATTTCTTTGAAAACTTTGACAATCTGCGAATAATGTAGTAAAATACTTGATGTTTAAAGCAATTTGAAAGGAAGATTTCAATGTTATACAACAGCACACAAAATGCCAAAGAAGTAGTTTCTGCGGCACAGGCCATTGCACAGGGTATTTCAAAGGACGGCGGTCTTTTTGTACCGCAGGAATTTCCTAAGTATGATGAAAATACCTTCAAGGCACTTTTGAAAACAGATTACAAAGGAAGAGCAAAGAAAGTATTTTCTGATTTTCTTTCTGATTTCACAGAAGAGGAAATCAGCGACTGCGTAGAAAAGGCTTATACAGCTCAGAAATTCGGCGGTGAAAATCCTGCTCCTATTTCATACTGTAATCTTGACGGAACAACCCTGAATATTCTTGAACTCTGGCATGGTCCTACATGTGCGTTTAAGGATATGGCACTCCAGATTCTCCCGCATCTTCTCACAAAGTCACTCAAGAAGAAATATGACGGCAAGACAGCTGTTATTCTCGTTGCTACATCAGGTGATACAGGCAAGGCTGCTCTTGAAGGCTTTAAAGATGTTGACCACACAAAGATTGTTGTTTTCTATCCTGTTGACGGTGTAAGTCCGATGCAGAAGCATCAGATGAATACTCAGGAAGGTGAAAATGTTCGTGTTTGTGCAATCAAGGGTAACTTTGATGACGCTCAGACAGGTGTTAAGAAGATATTCACTACACCTTCAGTTGCAGAAAAGCTCGCTGAGAATAATATGCTTTTCTCATCAGCAAACTCAATCAACTGGGGCAGACTTCTTCCGCAGATTGTTTACTATATTTCGGCTTACTGCGATCTTGTAAATGACGGTAAAATCGAGCTTGGCGACAAGATTAATGTTGTTGTTCCGACAGGTAACTTCGGTAACATCCTTGCATCATACTATGCAAGTCTCATGGGACTTCCAATCAACAAGTTCATTTGTGCGTCAAACTCTAATAATGTTCTTACAGATTTTATCAAAACAGGCGTTTATGATAAGAACAGAAACTTCTATACAACAATTTCACCTTCAATGGATATCCTCGTTTCAAGTAACCTTGAAAGACTTCTCTACAAGCTTTCAGGTGATAATGACGAAGTTACAAGAGGCTGGATGAATGCACTCAAATCAGAAGGCAAGTATGAAGTAAGTGATGATGTAAAGGCTGTTATCAACGAAAAGTTCTACGGCGGATTCTGTGATGATAAGAATACAGAGGCTACAATTCACGAGATGTTTGAGCAGGATAAGTACCTTTGTGATACTCACACAGCTGTTGCAATCAATGTGTACAAGCAGTATGTTGAGGAAACAGGCGACAAGACACCGTCTGTAATTGCGTCAACTGCAAGTCCGTATAAATTCTCTAAGGCTGTTCTTGAGGCTGTTGAACCAAACGCAACACTTCCTGAAACAGAATTTGATATGGTTGATGAACTTCATAAGGTTTCCGGTGCCGAAGTGCCTGCACCTCTTGCAAATCTTAAAAATAAAACTGCTCGATTCTCTGATGTTACAGAAGTTAATGATATGGAGAATTATGTTCTCGGAGCACTCGGTATAGATTAATGGCATTATTTGCTATAGCGGATTTACATCTTTCACTTGGTGAAGATAAGCCTATGGATGTTTTCGCAGGCTGGAACGATTATACTTCAAGACTTGAAAATAACTGGAGAAAGCTTGTTACCGATAATGACACGGTTGTTGTGTCGGGTGATATTTCCTGGGCAATGAAACTTGAAGAAACTCTTACGGATTTTACTTTCATAGAAAATCTTCCCGGTAAGAAAATTTTCAATAAAGGCAATCACGATTATTGGTGGAGCACCAAGACAAAAATGGATGTGTTTCTGAAAAATAATTCACTTGATTCGATATCTATCCTTTTCAATAATTCATATGTTGTTGACGATTATGCAATTTGCGGTACAAGAGGATGGTTTCTTGAGAATGAATCTCAAAATGATATAAAAGTCCTGAACAGAGAAGTCGGCAGACTTGAAATGTCAATACAATCAGCTATAAAAACAGGAAAGGAACCAATAGTGTTTTTACACTATCCTCCTGTTTACGGAACAACAAAATGTGACGAAATATTTAATGTTCTTTTGAAATATGACATCAAAAAATGTTATTACGGACACCTTCACGGAAAAAAGAATATGAGGTTTGCGATTGAAGGTGAATACGAAGGTATTGATTTTAAGCTGATTTCTTGTGACAGGTTGTCATTTATGCCAATTTTAGTCAGATAAATTCTGTATTTTCTATTGGCAAAATTATTTTGTTGTGATATAATAAGATGATTTCTTGATTTTGAATTTAAACTTTGGAGGAATATTAAAATGGCATTAAAGGAATGTACAAAAAAAGAACAGGCTAATTCATATGAATTAGAGGTTAATGTTGACGGTGAAACTTTTGGTAACGCTGTTAACAGAGTTTATAAAAAGCAGGTTAAAAGCATCAATATCCCCGGTTTCAGAAAGGGCAAAGCTCCCCGTCATGTAATTGAGAAAATGTACGGTTCGGAAGTGTTCTATGAAGATGCTATGCAGGATTGTTATCCTGACGCTCTTTATGAGGCTGCTAAAGAAGCAGGTATCAAGATAGTTTCGGTTGAAACCCTTGAGGCTATTGAGGCAAGCAAAGAAGGTTTCTCATTCAAGGCTAATGTTGTTGTTGAGCCTGAAATGGAAATTAATAACTACCTCGGCATTGAAGTTACAAAGAAGTCAACAGAGGTTACAGACGAACTCGTTGACGAAGAAATTGAGAAGGTTCGTGACCGCAACTCAAGAATGGTAACTGTTGACGATAGAGCTGCTCAGAATGATGATGTAGCAGTTATTGACTTTGAGGGTTTTGTTGACGGTGAAGCGTTTGAAGGCGGTAAGGCTGAAAACTACAACCTTAAGCTTGGATCAGGCAATTTCATCCCCGGCTTTGAGGAGCAGATTGTAGGTCACAAGACAGGTGAAGAGTTTACAATCACAGTTAAGTTCCCTGATGATTATCAGGCTGAAGAGCTTAAAGGTAAGGAAGCTGAATTCAAGATCAACCTTCACGAAATTAAGGCTAAGGAACTTCCGGAAGTCGATGATGAGTTTGTAAAGGATGTTTCCGATAAGGAAACACTTGACGAGTACAAGGCTGAGCTTAAAGAAACTGTTGCTAAACGCCTTCAGGATGAGGCTGACAAGGATGTTGACAATCAGATTTCCGAAAAGCTTATGGAACTCCTTGAGGGTGAAATTCCTGAGGCAATGTATGATAATCAGGCTAACGAGATGGTAAGAGAATTTGATATGCGTCTCCGTTCACAGGGTCTTGATATGAAGACATATATGCAGTACATGGGTATGGATGCAAACGCACTCAAGGGTATGTATAAAGAAGAGGCTGAAAAGAGAGTTAAGTTAAGACTTGCTCTTGAAGCAGTTGCAAGAAAAGAAAATATTGAAGTTACAGAGGCTGACCTTGACGCTGAATACGGCAAGATGGCAGAGGCTTACAAGATGGATGTTGATAAGGTTAAGGAGGCTGTTCCTGCTGAATCACTCACAGAAGATATTAAGGTTGAAAAGGCTCTTAATCTCGTAAAGGACAAAGCTGTTATTAAGTAATTTGAATATTTTTCTTATATCTGTTAATCACTATTTAAGAAAGGTTATGATTAAATGGCATTAGTACCATATGTTATCGAACAGTCAAGCAGGGGAGAACGCTCTTTTGATATCTATTCCCGCCTTCTTGAAGACAGAATTGTTATGCTTAACGAAGAGGTAAACAGTGCAAGTGCAAGCGTTGTAGTTGCTCAGTTGCTTTACCTTGAAAGTAAAGATCCGACAAAGGATATCAGTCTTTACATCAACAGCCCCGGCGGCAGCGTAACAGACGGCTTTGCTATTTTTGATACAATGAATTACATCAAGTGTGATGTTTCCACAATCTGTATGGGTATGGCTGCAAGTATGGGTGCATTCCTTCTTGCCGCAGGCGCTAAGGGTAAGCGTCTTGCACTTCCTAACAGTGACATTATGATTCACCAGCCTTCAGGCGGTGCTCAGGGTCAGGCTACTGACATGGAAATTCACACAAGACACATTCTTGATATGAAAAAACGACTCAATCAGATTCTTGCTGACAACACAGGTCAGCCGATTGATGTTATTGCAAAGGATACCAATCGTGATAACTTCATGACTGCACAGCAGGCACTTGAGTATGGTTTGATTGATAAGGTTATCGAAAAAAGATAAAGGTGAGGTAAACTGATGGCTAACAAAAATAACGAAGATATTTATTGCTCTTTCTGCGGAAAACCTCAGGAGATGGCAGGCAGACTTATTGCCGGCAACGGTGTCTATATTTGTGACCGGTGTGTTGAGCTCTGCATGAATATTCTTCGCGAATCAGGCGAGCTTGAACGTGAAAATGAAAATAAACTTTCAAAATCGGGAGAACCTCATACCCCCGAACTGTCCGTTGATGAACTTTTAAAACCAAAGGAAATCAAGGCAATTCTTGATGAATATGTTATCGGACAGGATCATGCAAAAGTTACCCTGAGCGTTGCTGTTTACAATCACTATAAGCGTGCTTTTTCAAATGATGAGAGTGTAGATTTTGCTAAGAGTAATGTGCTGCTTCTCGGCCCGACAGGTGTCGGTAAGACATTACTTGCTCAGACGCTTGCAAAGGCTCTTGATGTTCCTTTTGCAATTGCTGATGCAACTACGCTGACCGAAGCAGGTTATGTCGGCGAGGATGTAGAGAACATTCTCTTAAAACTCATTCAGGCAGCCGATTTTGATATTGAAAAGGCAGAGCACGGCATAATTTACATTGATGAAATTGATAAAATTGCGAGAAAATCCGAAAACCCCTCTATTACACGAGATGTAAGCGGTGAGGGAGTTCAGCAGGCTTTGCTTAAAATTGTTGAGGGAACTGTATCCAATGTTCCGCCACAGGGTGGCAGAAAACATCCGCAACAGGAATATTTACAGATTGATACTAAGAATATTCTTTTTATCTGCGGCGGTGCATTTGACGGTCTTGAAAAGATAGTTGAAAAGCGTAAGGGCTCTTCTGTTATCGGTTTTGAGTCACTTGTTCAGTCTAAGCAGGAGCTTGATTCAACCGATTGGATGAAAGAGGTCACAGCACATGATCTTGTAAAGTACGGAATTATTCCTGAACTCATCGGTCGTTTGCCTGTTATTACTGCTTTGAGCGGTCTTGACACGGATGCACTTGTCAAGATTCTTACTGTTCCGAAAAATTCCATTGTTCAGCAGTATAAGAAACTTTTTGAACTTGACGGTGTTGAACTTCTTTTTGAAGAAGAGGCACTCAGAGCTATTGCACAACAGGCGCAGGATCAGCATACAGGTGCAAGAGGACTTCGAGGAATTATGGAAGATATTCTTACAGATCTTATGTTTGAGGCTCCGTCTGATCCTACTATTGATAAGATTATTATTACAGAGGGCGTTATCAAAAACGGTGCGGCTCCGCAAATTACTCGCAAAAAGGAATTGTTACAGACAAATTCCGTAAAATTGACTCAAAAAGATGCAAAGAAGCGTCAGAAGCGCAGCACAGCGTCTTGATATTGTGAATTAAAGCTGTATTGCAATTACAATACAGCTTTTTGCTTTTATGAAAGGAATTTAAATGGATTTTGATATGCAAAAAAATCTGACTCTCCCTGTTCTTCCGTTGCGAGGGTTGGTGGTTTTTCCAAAATCACTTATTCATTTTGATGTTGGACGGAAAAAGAGTATTACGGCTATAAATAAAGCTATGAAAGCCGATCAACTTGTTTTTCTTACTTCTCAGAAGGATGCCGCAATAAACGAACCGGATATATTTGATGTTTATGACACGGGCGTAATTGCCAAGGTTGTTCAGGTTTTGAAACAACCTGAAAATACTACACGAATTGTAATTGAAGGTCAATGCAGGGCTACAATTATAAATCCTGTTTTTGACGAAAAGTGTCTTGTTGCAGAAGTTAAACCGTATGAGGAAGAAAGCGAGTATCTTACAGCAAGAGATTCCGCTCTTATGCGAACCGTAAAAAATGAATTTGACAAGTATCTTGAGATTTCTCCGAAGATGCCGTCGGATATTATTTTTAAGGTTGCCCTTTGCAAAAGACCGGGTGAACTTGCCGACTTTATCACAGCTAATCTAATTCTCGACTACAGAGTTAAACAGTCGATTCTTGAAACTTTCCCAGAATCCGAAAGACTTGAATCTGTTCTTGATGTACTTGTAAATGAAAATTTTGTTCTTAAACTTGAGGACGAAATATCTCAAAAAGCTAAAATGAGAATTGATGAAAATCAGCGTGATTATTTTCTTCGTGAACAGAAAAGAGCAATCGAGGAAGAGCTCGGTGAAGATGATTCACCGATTGACGATGCTGAAAACTATGTCGATAAAATTGAGAAGCTTAATCTTGACGAAAAGTCTGCCGACATTCTTTATAAAGAATGTAAGAAACTCAGCAAGATGCCTTATGGCAGTCAGGAAGCGGCTGTGATTCGTACATATCTTGATACGGTTCTTGATTTGCCGTGGAATAAGTCATCTAAAGATAAAATCGTTATATCTAAAGTTCAGAAGGCTCTTGATAAGACTCACTATGGACTTGACAAAGTTAAAAAGAGAATCATTGAACAGCTTGCCGTTCGTGTGTTAAGTGAAAAGCAAAAAGGACAGATCATCTGTCTTGCAGGACCTCCGGGTGTTGGTAAAACCTCAATTGCTCAGTCGATTGCAAAGGCAATAGGCAGAAAAAGTGAAAGAATCGCTCTTGGCGGCGTTCGTGACGAGGCTGAAATCAGAGGTCACAGAAAGACTTATATCGGTTCAATGCCGGGTAGAATTATTAATGCATTGCAACATGCCGGCACTAATAATCCTGTACTTATTCTTGACGAAATAGACAAGCTTGCCGCTGATTATAAGGGCGATCCAACATCGGCATTGCTTGAGGTTCTTGATATCGAACAGAATAATAAGTTTGTTGATCACTACATTGAACTTCCGTTTGACTTGTCAAATGTGATGTTTATTACAACGGCAAATGACATTTCAGCTATTCCGGCACCGCTCCGTGACAGAATGGAAATTATAGAAATCAGCAGTTATACAAGAGAAGAGAAATTCCATATTGCAAAGAAGCACCTCATTCCTAAACAGCTTGAGGAGTGTGGTTTTACTTCAAAGGAACTCAAATTCACTCAGAAAGCCATATACGCTCTCATAGACTTCTATACGAGAGAAGCCGGCGTAAGAACTCTTGAAAGGCTTATTGCCTCAGTTATGAGAAAATGTGCCGTTGAAAAGCTTACAGAGGGTACAGAAGTATTTAAGATTGACGAAAAAGAGGTAGAAAGATTTTTAGGCCATAAAAAGTTTATTCCTGATTCACTTGCCAAAATGGATGAAATCGGAATAGTAAACGGACTTGCATGGACCTCTGTAGGCGGAGAAATCTTACCTATTGAAGTTGCCGTTATGGAGGGTACAGGAAAGATTGAACTTACAGGTTCTCTCGGTGATGTTATGCAGGAGTCTGCTAAAACAGCAATCACCTGTATTAGAAGTCATGCGGCGGTTCTTGGAATTGATTCCGATTTTTACAAAAACAAGGATATTCATATTCATGCTCCCGAGGGTGCTGTTCCAAAGGACGGACCGTCTGCAGGTATTACAATGGCAACCGCAATTTACTCAGCGCTGACTTTAAAGCCTGCAAGACACGATATAGCCATGACAGGTGAAATTACCCTCAGAGGAAATGTTCTTCCTATAGGCGGTCTTAAAGAGAAAAGCATGGCTGCTTTTAAAAACGGAATTACAACAGTAATCATTCCAAAGGATAACGAACCTGATCTTGAAGATGTCGATAAGGCGGTTCTTGAAAAGGTTAAGTTTATTCCTGTTAGGAATTTTTCGGAGGTAGTTGCACTTGCGGTGAATAATACCGTGAGAATTACCGATAACCAATGGAACGGAATTGATATGACAGCAGTTCGTTCTGCAACGAAAACTGTAAACGCAGTAAAACAGTGAAAGAGAGGGATTTTATGAACTTTAATGAAGTCGCTTTTGAATTTGCGGCAGGTCGTGTTGATCAGTTGCCGGAATCGGATATGCCTGAAATTGTATTTTCAGGTCATTCAAATGTAGGAAAATCCTCTCTTATCAATAAACTTGTTCAGAGAAAAACCCTTGCAAGAGTAAGTGCTCAGCCGGGCAAAACGGCTACCATTAATTTTTATAAGCTCAAAGAGTTTCGTATGGTTGATTTGCCGGGCTACGGTTATGCAAAGGTTTCAAAAGCAGAAAAAGACAGATGGGCAAAGCTTGTGGAAGGCTATTTTGCACAGGACAGACAGCGTCCGCTCGTTATTCAGATTCTTGACTTGCGTCATCCTCCGACTGATGATGACTTGCATATGATAGATTTCCTTTACAGAGGCGGATTTAACTTTGCCGCAGTTCTTACAAAGAGTGATAAACTCAAAAAGACTGCGTTTGAAAAGCAGATTGAGTATTATAAGGACATTTTCAGTACAATTAAGCATGTTCCGTTGATACCGTTTTCTGCACAAACAGGCTTCGGAAATGATGAAATAAGGAAACTTATTGAAACTTCAATAGCAAATTTTAAAAATACGGAGGTATGAGTAAAATGTTCGTTAGCGAATGTCTTAATGTGAACAATAAGGGACATCTCACAATCGGTGGTTGCGATACACTCGAACTTGCCAAAGAATTTGGTACACCCTTATATGTTCTTGACGAAACAACAATCAGAAATGTGTGCAAGGCTTATGTAAAGTCCTTTGAAAAGTATTACCACGGTAATGGTATGCCGTTGTATGCAAGTAAGGCTCTTTCTTGTAAGGAACTTTGCAGAATTGCAAAGGAAGAGGGACTCGGTCTTGATGTAGTATCAGGCGGTGAGATTTATACAGCCGTACAGGCAGGTTTTCCGATGGAAAAGGTTCACTTCCACGGAAACAATAAAACTGCTGATGAAATCAGATTTGCACTTGAATCTAATGTAGGAAAGTTCGTTGTTGATAACCTTTACGAACTTGAGCTTCTCAATGAAATTTGCGGTGAAATGGGTAAGAAGGCTAATATTTCTTTTAGAATTAAGCCCGGTGTAGATGCTCATACTCATAACTTTATCAGAACAGGTCAGATTGATTCAAAATTTGGTTTTGCTCTTGAAACAGGCGAAGCTTTTGAGGCAGTTAAAAAGGCACAGATGTACGATAATGTAAATCTTACGGAACTTCATTGTCACATCGGTTCACAGATTTTTGATATTGATCCGTTTGTCACTGCTGCCGAAATTATGCTTGACTTTATGGGCAAGATTCACGATGAGCTTGGAATCGTTATTTCAGAGCTTAACCTCGGCGGCGGTTTTGGTATTATGTACACTAAGGATGATGAACCTGTTCCTTACGAAAACTATATGGAAAAGGTTTCTGAGGCTGTTAAGGCAAAGGCTAAAGAACACGGACTTCCTGTTCCGTATATCTTTATTGAGCCGGGTCGTTCAATTGTCGGCGAAGCAGGTATTACACTTTACAAAGTTGGCGGCAAAAAGGAAATTCCTAATGTAAGAACATATGTATCCGTTGACGGTGGTATGACTGATAATATTAGGTATGCACTTTATCAGTCTGCTTATACCGTAGTAAATGCAGGTAAGGCTGACAAAGAGCCTGATGAAATCGTAACGGTAGCAGGTAAGTGTTGCGAGAGCGGTGACCTCGTTCAGGAGCATACAAAGGTTGCTAAGGTTGAAGTAGGCGATACACTTGCTGTTCTTTCAACAGGTGCTTATAACTATTCTATGGCGTCAAATTACAACAGAATCCCTCGTCCTGCAATCGTAATGGTTAAAGACGGCAAAGCAAGAGTTGTTGTTAAGCGTGAAAGCTACGAGGATATAGTAAAGAACGATATCTGATAATCGAATTATAATTATTGTGCAACACCGAGCCGCTGAATTGTGTTCGGTGTTGTGTTGTGTAGATTAGCGCATAGATTCGGAGTTGAGTATTGTGTTTAGGATAAGAAGTTTTTTTAAGGAACTTGAGCCGACACGACAGATGTCTGAGGCATTTAGAAATTGTATATTTCTTGCGTTATCAGGCGGATTTCAGGATGCATATACATATTTTACCCGTGACGGAGTATTTGCAAATGCACAGACGGGTAACGTTGTGCTTATGAGTACAAATTTTATGACAGGAAAGTGGGGAGAGGGGCTTAAATATCTTTTTCCTATTCTTGCATTTGCGTTAGGTGTCCTTGTAGCTGATTTGATACAGAAAAAATTCAAGTATTTCAAAAAGATACATTGGAGACAGGGAATACTCTTGTTTGAAATTATCATATTATTTGCGGTTGGATTCATGCCGAAGAGTATGGATACCGTTGCGGCGGTAATTGTATCGTTTTCCTGTGCAATGCAGGTTCAGACTTTCAGAAAAGTCAGAGGATATTCCTATGCCAGTACAATGTGTATAGGTAATTTGAGAAGCGGTACGGCTGCTCTGTCAGGTTTTATTCACGAAAGAAAGCCCGAACAGCTCAGACAGGCAATGTATTATTTTGGTGTTATATTTTTCTTTGCAGTCGGAGCAGGTCTGGGAGGAAATCTTTCGTTATCGTTTGGAACGCATATAATATGGGTTTCATGCGGGTTGCTTCTTGTAAGTTTTCTGATGATGTTTAAAGAAAAAATTCAATAATCCGGCAATTTTATATAACAATAAAGCCGTCGTCAATACTCGGACTTGGTATTGACGACGGCTTTATTTTACAAATTTTTCTATTCCGAGAATATAATCACTTGAAGTTTTATAAAGACAACAAAGTGTTATCAGATGCCTGATAGGCAGTTCTCGTTTTCCATTTTCGTATTTGCTGTATTGTTCCTGTCTTGTGTGAAGTATAAATGCAATTTGTCCTTGTGTGTATCCGTTTTTGACTCTTAATTCTTTTAATCTTTTGCAGTAGTCCATATAAATCACCTTTAAAAATATTACAAATAGTATTGCTAATAGGATTTTATCATGAAATATGTCCGTTTGCAACTAAAATTTAATTGTTAAATAAAATATGAATTATACAAAATATTGTAATGCAAATGAAATTCTTGGGTTCATGAATACATTTTCATAAAATTCAGCTTGTAAAATGTACGAAAATGCAACTAAACTTGGGAGATTTGTAAAATTAATTGCAGAAAAGGAATGAAATCGGCTGTTTTTTCAATAATTTTAAAAAAATTTGCAAGAAACTCACAAAAGATATTGCAAAATCGTTAAAAGTATAGTATTATTAATATGTTGATTGTAGTGCTTTACTGTGCTACAGCATAATCGGAATTTTTTCCGTATAATTTATGCGAATTTTATTAAGGAGGACTTACTTATGTCATATGTAAGTGAACAGCTTGAAAAGCTGAAAGCAAAAAACGCAAATGAGCCTGAGTTTATTCAGGCTGCTACCGAAGTTCTTACTTCACTTGAGCCCGTTTTCGAGCAGAATCCAAAGTATGAAGAGAATGGTATTCTCGAAAGAATTACAGAGCCTGAAAGAGTTATTATGTTTAGAGTACCTTGGGTTGATGACAACGGCAAGGTTCAGGTTAACCGTGGCTTCCGTGTTCAGTTCAACAGTGCTATCGGACCTTACAAGGGTGGTTTAAGACTTCATCCGTCAGTAAACCTCGGCGTTATTAAGTTTCTCGGTTTCGAGCAGATTTTCAAGAACTCACTTACAGGTCTTCCTATCGGCGGCGGTAAGGGCGGCTCTGACTTTGATCCTAAGGGCAAGAGCGACAGAGAAGTTATGGCATTCTGCCAGAGCTTTATGACAGAGCTTTGTAAGCATATCGGTGCTGACACAGATGTTCCTGCCGGTGATATCGGTACAGGTGCTCGTGAGATCGGTTATATGTTCGGTCAGTATAAGAGAATCAGAAATGTATATGAAGGCGTTCTTACAGGTAAGGGTCTCAACTGGGGCGGTTCACTCGCAAGAACAGAGGCTACAGGTTATGGCCTTCTTTATCTTACAGAGGCTATGCTTAAGGATAACGGCAAGGACATCAAGGGTGCTACTGTTTGCGTATCAGGTGCAGGTAATGTTGCTATCTACGCAACAGAAAAGGCTACAGAGCTTGGTGCTAAGGTAGTTACAATGGCTGATTCAACAGGTTGGATTTATGATGCTGAAGGTATCGACCTTGATGCTATTAAGGAAATCAAGGAAGTTAAAAGACAGCGTCTTACAGAGTATAAGAACTATCGTCCTAACTCAGAGTATCACGAAGGCAAATTCGATTGGTCAGTTAAGTGTGATGTTGCACTTCCGTGTGCTACACAGAATGAGCTTAACGAAGAAGACGCTAAAAGACTTATCGCTAACGGTTGCTATGCTGTTGCCGAAGGCGCTAACATGCCTACAACTCTTGAGGCTACAAAGCTTCTCCAGAAATCTGGCATTCTCTTTGCACCGGGTAAGGCTGCTAATGCAGGCGGTGTAGCTACATCAGCTCTTGAGATGAGCCAGAACTCACAGCGTCTTTCATGGACATTTGAAGAAGTTGACGCTAAGCTCAAGAACATTATGGTTAACATCTATAAGAACATTTCTGCTGCAGCTAAGAAGTATGGTCATGAAGGTGACTATGTAGTAGGTGCTAATATTGCAGGCTTTGAGAAGGTTGCTGATTCAATGATTCAGCAGGGCGTTTGCTAATTTAAAAGTTAAATTCCTTTAAAATTTACAGCCGTACAGACTCAAACGAGTCTGTACGGCTGTTGTAATTTAAATGCTGTAAATTGGCATTAGTTTGTCATTAGTAGTATGTTTCGGTTTTATCTTGTTTTACCTGTTCCCCGAATTATACAAAATATTGTTTTCTTGTATAATTCCCTTAGGGTTCGAGTTTGACCCTCGGGGGGGTAGAAATGTTGTTGTTCTTGCTGGTGCGTGTTAGGTTGGGGGCGGTCTGTTCGGCGTGAACTTTCGTCTTTTATCGGACACACCAATTGCACCCGCAGGGCGTAGGCTGAGTGGGGCGGATATATTCGCCCCGCCTGCCGAGGTCTGCGGAACAAACTTTCCCTTTGCTCCCCTATTTTCGGGGTCAGCTGTTCGGGTGTTGCTTATTGGGCTTAGTTTCATAAATATCCTCATTTCTAATTAGCTTTAAAAAATGCCCATTTTTTACCACCATTCTTGCACCGTTCTTTTTGACTTCGGCGGTGTTTCTTCTTTGTGTGCAAAGCCCAAAGTCTGCACCAGAGAACCGCTCCCCGATTGTATCGGGGCGGGGGGGTTAAGTTTATCAAAGTTTCCGTCGAACCCTATTATCAAGAGGAACGCTCGCAATCTCCTTAGTAAAACAAAGTTATAAAAAAACCCCAGCTGGAAAAAAGTAAAATAACCAGCTGGGGAAAAATCGGGCAACTATTGTCGCACCGTCGAACCAACTATGAGTTTATCACAATTGTTTTGATATGTCAAGCGTATTTGTAAAAATGGCGGGGGTTTACCCCCGCCACAAAGCCCGCAGGGCGCAAGGGGGATTTGTCCCTCTGTTGCCAAAATCGGGACAGGTGTTGAAGTCGGTGCAGGTGTTGAAGTCGGGGCGGTTGTAGTGTCGTTTGGGTTCGGAGCAGACACCCAAACCCAAACGAACGAAACGACCCCAGAACGGCGAGCGACCACAGCAGGACGAACCGCCCAGACGAACCGACCCAACCGCACCCCCGGAAGAGAAGAAACGGACACGCAAACCCAGCGACCCGACACCCCCGAAACAGGGCGAAAACGAGGACGGGCGAACCGAACGAAACAGACCCGAGAGAGGACAAGAGCGACAACACCCACAAGGGACAACCCGAGCAAAACAGCAGACCACAAAAGCAGAACCCACAAAACCAGCCAAGGCAGAACCCGAGCAAACCCCCACGCAGAACCCCAACAGGCGAGCGACACAACAGGCAGGAAAAACAGACAACCGAACCAGCGAGACCACCACGCACCGAGGACACCACGCAAACGAGAACCAAAAAGAACAAACGACAACAACACAGGAAACACCCCCAAACAAAAAAATTTACGCCGTTTGGCACTATCTCCAATGTACACATTGTTTCTTAGGGACTGTTGTTTCCTTTAAGCAGGGGCGGGAGCGTAGCGTGTACAAGCCCCGTTTAGTTAGGGGAATAAGGCATACCCCGAGCGTAGCGAGCCTGTCAGCAAAAAAAGGACTGTGTTCTTTTTTTTGCGTGGGGTTGCCGACCCGTAGTTTGGCATAATTGGAGAGCAAACGGCGTAAATAGTTTCTGTCAGATGATAGTTTCTGTTTTATCCCGTTTCTGATATAGCAAACCTTAGGCGGTAGGCAACTTCGGGGATTCAACAGACCAAACAGGCATTGTTCTGTTTGGGATGTTGTAATTTCGGGGGGAACTGTTTCTGTTCTATCTCGGATAGTCGAACTGACTTAGTAGCAAAAAACAGGCATTGTTCTGTTTTTTGCGGTCTGATATTGTTTAGATAGGAGTAGATTCTTTCCTATTTATAATACTTGATAATAGGGACATTATTTGGCCAAAACTATTGGCAAAAGAATATATTAACGGTGTTTTTCTTAACACCAAAGAGTGTAAATACAATCAAAGAAAAAAGCTGTATATCGACAAGAACGGTGTTCTTTTAGGGACTGAAACTATGGTTTCCACCTCTCAGCTGTTTAGTGATAATGGTAACGAACTTTCGGACTTATCAAAAGACAGAATAAGAAAAGAAAAATGGAACAAAGACCTTGACGAAATGTACGGTTTTTCTGGGAATTATCAGCAGAAAGGTATCAAAGAAAATCCGCTTGATAGGTCAAAACGGAGAGCAAAAAAGCAGATTAAGGACTTTATTCTGTGTGGTAATTTTGACTGCTTTGTAACTCTGACACTTGATAAAGAGAAAATCAGCAGAACAGATTACAACGAGGTCATTAGGAAAATGAATACATTTCTCGGTCATAAGGTACAGAGAAACGGACTGCGTTATTTAGGGGTTGCAGAACTTCATAAAAAGGGCGGTATTCATTTTCATTTCCTCATGAACAAAGGTTCTTTGAACCTTTGTGATTCTGGAACGGTTTCCGTTCCAGATCATAAAAAACCTATCAAGGTTTCTACTGCCGATAGATACAAGATAGCTGAGAGTGACCGACACAAGGTTTATAACCTTTGTGACTGGGGCTTTGGTTTCTCTACTGCTATTGACTGCTACGGTTCTTTGATGTCTGTTGCAAATTATATTTGCAAGTATATAACTAAAGCTGACGAAAAAATTGGGGGTAGGTGGTATTATTCTGGCGGTAGTCTTGTTAAACCTGTTGTGCAATATTCTAATTCTGATTATGACAAGGCGTTAAATTATGACTGGGAATATGACTGCGATTACGGGACAATTAAATGCAAAATGGAGTGTATGGAAAATGAAGATTGAAACTGTTGACGGTGATTTTATGATTAGCTCTTTCGACCTTTCGCCTGATGATTTGGTTAGGGTTGCTTGTGCTTGCTGTTCGGCTTTGATTATGTTGCACCCCAGCCCGCATTTACCAAAATTGCTCATCAATGATTATGACGATTATTATGGTAATTCGGTTTGGGTGCAATACAGGTATCAGAAAAAAATTGAAGATAATACGGTTCATTAGGGTACAGAAATTTTCTGTACCCTCTTTTTGTATCTGCTCACACAATTTTTGAAATTTTTTTGAGTTGACTTTTTTAGGATTGTTCACACGCTCGGGGGTACGGTGTGGGGTAACGGGTAACTCAGGGCGTGGCAAAGAATTGACGGATAGCCTTAAAAGGCTTAAAATTGAATTATGAGAGCAGATTACATAAAACCGAGTGTTTATACTCGGATATATCATTTAATGGAATATGAGAACGCCCTGGCGTTGAGGCTGTCACTTGAAACGGGGTTGCGTATCGGTGACTGCTTGGCACTCCGTCCTGAGGATATAGACGGCTGTGTGATTTCCTACACCGCACAAAAAACAGGGAAGAGCGGTAAGAAAAAAATTTCCGCAGACCTTGCGAAGAGGTTGCGGAAAATAGGGGACAAGAAATTTATATTCCCTGGGCGTTTCGGTGATAAACCGAGAACCCGACAAGCTGTATGGAAAGATGTCAAAAAAGCCTCAAAGGCTTTGAAGATTAACGAAAACCTTTCGCCACATTCAGCCCGTAAAACATACGCCGTCGAGGAATTTCACGAAAAAGGTTTTAAAGAGGTGCAAAAGGAACTACAACACGACCGAGCGGAAACGACAATGTTGTATGCGTATAGTGATATTCTTTTTAAAAATCATAACGGCGTAATTGATGAGGAATTGAAAGATATTTGCTTGGAAATTCTTGAAACCGTGCAAGACACTCACCGAATTATACAAAATTTCTGTCAAGCTGTGCCGTTTCGCTCCGAGTGATGAACGAGGTGCGACCGTGCCGCATAAGTGGCACACGGCACAAAAGCAGAGTAGCGAACCGCACAAAACCGCCGTTAGAGGCGGTCGGCCAACATTTCAAGTAAACGCTTGTAAGATTTTTCAGGATTGTTTGTTCCACCGCCAAATGGTGTGTATGAGTTGGCGAAACACCAATATCTATAGTTGATGTACATATTGAAAGTCGGGTAATATTTTACAATGTGAAATTTACGCTTATATTCAAGCCAACTCATATACGGAAAGTTTGGGCTTGAAATGTTTGCTGACTGCCTTTTGTAGTTTTCTGAATTTTTGTAGTACCATTTTGTCATAAGATTACCGCCTTTTTTGATTATAACATAACCGACCTGTCAACGGCGGTAGTTCATTTTACCGTTGACGGGTCGGTTATAATCAAAAAAAATGAGGCGGTAATCTTGACAAAGTGGTGCGGAATGTGATAATCTTAGCCTGTGTGAGCGTTCCGATATATCAAAAAATTCGGGAGGTGTGGCGTAGTCAGTAGCCCCCAAGGAACACGCACTTGTAAGTGGTATAACAGAATTATACAAAAAACATATTTTGTAAGTGCCGTCCTGCTTGCGACGGCACGAGTAGTTCGGGTTCCCCGAATTATACAAAATATTCATTTTGTATAATTTTCGTAATTAGAATATACACCGCCCTTTTTTGTGTTATAATAGCATTATAATTCTTTTAATACAGATTTTATTTCAACTTCTTTGAGTTATCCATTATAAGAAATAAATTTACGGTGGTGTGTTTATGGCAGTTGATTTTCGTGATGAAGCTCCTGCAATTTTGAAGGACTATTTAATTTACAAGCAGACAATCAAAAATATGTCGAAGAAAACCGTTGACGAATATTTTATTGATCTCAGAACTTTTTTTAGATTTTTAAAAGTAATGCGTGGTCTTGTGCCTGACGGTACTGAGTTTGATGAAATTAAAATTGACGATGTTGACCTTGATTTAATTAAAACCGTTAATCTTGAACTTGCATATGATTATATGAATTTTCTTTATCGTGACCGCAACAATAAGAGTGCGTCCCGTGCAAGAAAATGTTCCAGTCTGAAAGGCTTTTTTAAGTACATAACAAATAATAAACATTTGCTTGATACAAATCCCGTGGAACAGCTTGAATCGCCAAAAAATAAAAAAGCTTTGCCAAAGTATCTTACTCTTGAACAAAGCATTGAGCTTCTTAATGCTGTTGACGGAAATAACAAACAGCGTGATTATTGTATTTTGACTCTCTTCCTCAATTGCGGACTGCGTGTGTCTGAAATGGCAGGCCTTAACTATAATGATATTCATAGTGACAGTACAATGCGTGTTGTCGGTAAAGGCAATAAAGAACGCATTGTTTATCTAAACTCTGCCTGCATTGACGCTTATAATGAGTATATGAAGGTGCGTCCGATTGATGAAGTTAAGGATAAAAAAGCGTTGTTTATTAGCCGTAATCACCGCAGAATGTCTGTGAAAACAATTCAGGCTATGGTATATAAATATCTTGAGAAAATCGGACTTGATTCTCAAGGATATTCCTGTCATAAGCTTAGGCATACCGCCGCTACGCTTATGTATCAGCAAGGCGGAGTTGATGTCAGAGTGCTTAAAGAGGTTCTCGGACACGAAAACCTCGGTACGACTGAGATTTATACGCATTTGAGTTCCGAACAAATGAAAAATGCCGCTGACTCAAATCCGCTTGCAAAAATAAAACCTAAGAAAAAAGTTTAAAGGATTCTTACTATGCCGCCCACATCTGTGAGTGGCATATTTTTGCATAATATTTTAATTTCAATTTTATTTTTTAAGCATAATTCTTTAATAGAAGAATAGCAGGGATGCATTTCAGCGTTTCCGAAAAACACTACGGTATTATCAGAGATTTTTCCGCTTGCACCGCCTATAAATCCATAATCATATCCTTCAAGTTTTATATCACCCGAGGATATTAATAACACCTCTGCCCCATCTTTTTCAAGGGCATTTTTTATGGAAATATCAGCTGTTACGGCAGTGCGATTATTGAGTATTAGAGTTGAGCATCTTGCGTATCCTTGGTTTATGTTTACGATTTCAATATCGTTTTTTACGCAATATTTGTAAAGAGTTGGATCTATTGCAGATACTTTACCGTAAAGCTTATCGTTAAAGAAAAGAAAATTCAGCAATACATTTTCGGGATACTTCTTCCCTGCTTTGTTTTTACATATAATCAAATTTTCTTTATATGGCAAAGTTTTTAGCTTTTCGCACTCTTGAAGTACAAAAACAGTATTATTAATCGTCAAAATCTGCATATCGGCATGAGCTTGTTCAGGTTGCGGAAATGCTTTGACAGTGTCCGAAAATATAACATTATGCCCCATTTTTGAAAGCTCATCGGCAAAACATGGGTATTTGTTTGATATTACAAAACTGCTCATTGACCTACCGCTTCAAATGCCTGACGAATGTTTTTTACTCCGATCAATTCAGCATCATCACATGATACACCTTTTAGATTATGATACGGCAGAATGATTTTTGTAAAGCCGAGTCTTACCGCTTCGTTAATTCTCATCTGAGCGTTTGATACAGCACGAATTTCGCCTGCAAGACCGATTTCACCGAATACAACAGCGTTTTCGTCAATCGGAGTATCTTTCAGACTGCTTATAAGAGCCATGGCAATTGAAAGGTCAATCGCAGGTTCGTCAACTCGCAATCCGCCTACGATATTTATGTAGGTGTCGCAGTTTGAAAAATAGTATCCTGCTCTTTTTTCAAGAACGGCAAGTACCATTGACAGTCTGTTATAATCATATCCCGTAACCATTCTGCGAGCGTTGCCGTATCCACTTTGTGTGGCAAGTCCCTGTGTTTCGGCAAGAATTGGTCTTGATCCTTCAATTGTACAGGTGACGCAAGTTCCCGAAACATTTTTCGGACGCCCTGAAAGCAACATAACAGACGGATTTGCAACTTCGTTAAGCCCTTTATCAGTCATTTCAAAAACGCCGATTTCATTTGTTGAGCCGTACCTGTTTTTTACGGCACGAAGAATACGGCAGCTCATCTGTTTGTCACCTTCAAAATGCAGTACGGTGTCAACGATATGTTCAAGTACCTTTGGACCTGCAATTGAACCCTCTTTGTTGACATGACCTACGATAAACATAGGAATATCAAGTCCTTTTGCAGTTCTCATCAGCATATTGGCAGATTCTCGTACCTGTGTAATGCTGCCGGGGGACGAGTTTAATTCTGAAAGATTCATCGTCTGAATTGAGTCAATCATAACAAGGTCGGGCTTGAGATTTTTTATTTGTTCGCAAACAACCTCGACATCGGTTTCAGTCATTACATACAGATTCGGCGAAGTTACACCCAGCCTTATTGCTCGGAGTTTGAGCTGTCTTTTTGACTCCTCTCCCGATATGTAGAGAATTTTCAGAGTATCGCCGAGGTACTGGCAAACCTGCATAAGAACGGTCGATTTGCCTATGCCAGGATCACCACCCAGAAGTATAAGACTGCCCTTTACAATTCCTCCGCCGAGTACACGGTTGAGTTCTCCGCAGCCTGTGTCATATCTGTGCTCATCCTCGGTTGAAATATCCGATATGGCGTATGGTTTTGAGTAGGTTGCAAAAGAGCGTGTTTTTGCAGTTGCTGACTGTTTTGATGTATCTTTAATTTCTTCATTCATTGTGTTCCATTCGCCGCATGACGGGCATTTTCCGTACCATTTAGGCGATTCGTATCCACATTCCGAACATATGTAAACACTTTTGATTTTTGAAGCCATTTATTTCACTTCCTGTATTTATTGATGAGTATAATCTAAAAATCCTGTTATTATTGCAGTTGCCATTTCTTTTTGATATTCGTCACTTTGCAGCTTAGCAAGTTCATCCGGATTTGAAATAAATCCGCATTCCACAATAACGGACGGGTTTTCAGCCTTTTTTAAAAGATAGATTGAGCCGTCTGCTTTTTTGCATTGCCGTTCGTTATTAGGCTGTAAGCATTTTTTTACGGAATTTCTAATGCATTCCGCAAGATTTTGACTTTGACTGTTATTCGGGGAATAAAAAATTTGAGTTCCGTAATATTTGCTTTGAGAAAATTTGTTTTGATGAATACTGATTACAATATTGTTTTTGTCTGAATTGAAAATTTCGAGCCGTTTTTTTAAATCGGCAACTTTCCTTGAATGAACCGAATCTTCTCCGTTATCAAGAGATACATCATCTGTTCTTGTTTGAACAACCTTATATCCGAAAATTTTTAATAAATCAGCTGAATTATTTGCTATAGAAAGATTGATGTCCTTTTCAAGCACACCGCTTTCGCTTACTGCTCCCCCGTCTTCGCCGCCGTGACCTGCGTCAATTACGATTATCGGCTCTGTTTTGTTTTCGGTTATAACAGATTTTGTCGGATTAAGTCTGAAAAAAACAGATACCATAATAATGCAGAATATTGCAAACAGTATAAAGCAGAGAGCATAAAATGTCGGGATTTTTTTATTCATACAAACACCTCTGCATAAAAATATGCCGAGTGTGAGATTATATATTACTTATTCAGTATATACTACAAAACTTTTTCTGACAAGATTTTTCTTTTGGATTTTTGCATACGACAAAGATGTTGTAATAAAATTTGTTTGGTGGTATAATTATCAAGGATTATGAATTGGAAAAATGAAAGGAAGTTAGTAAAATGGAAAAACCTGGCAGAAATGATCCTTGCTGGTGTGGCAGCGGAAAAAAGTATAAAAAATGTCATATAGATTTTGATGAAAAAATTGAGGAATTTGAGGTTGCGGGTCACATTGTTCCCTCCCATGAAATCTTGAAAAATGCTGAGCAGATTGAAAAAATCAAGGAGAGTGCGAAGATTAATATTGCAGTTCTTGATTATGTTGCAGAGCATATTAAGGCAGGTATCAGCACGGCTGAAATTGATAAGTGGGTGTATGATATCACAACCAAAATGGGCGGTGTTCCGGCTCCCCTTAATTTTGAGGGATTTCCCAAGAGCGTATGTACTTCAATAAACAACGAAGTTTGTCACGGTATTCCGTCGGAAGATGTAATAATCAAAGACGGCGATATAATCAATGTTGATGTTTCAACTAATTTGAACGGATATTTCTCCGATTCTTCAAGAATGTTTTGTATCGGTAATGTAAGCGAGGAAAACAGAAAGCTTGTTGAAGAAACAAAAAATGCAGTTTATGAAGGACTCAAACAGGTTAAGCCTTGGGGCTTTCTCGGAGATATGGGTCAGGCTGTCAATGATTATGTAAAGAGTAAAGGTTACTCTGTTGTTCGTGAAGTAGGAGGTCATGGAATTGGTCTTGAATTCCACGAAGATCCATGGGTAAGTTACATTTCTAAAAAAGGCACGGAAATGCTTATGGTACCCGGTATGATTTTTACGATTGAACCTATGGTGAACGCAGGAAAACCTGATATTTTCGTTGATGAGGATAACGGCTGGACTATTTATACAGAAGATAACTCAATGTCTGCTCAGTGGGAAATTCAGGTTCTTGTAACTGAGGACGGCTACGAAATTATTGCATACTAAGTAAAAACAAAAGGCATTTGCTTTGAGAACTCTCATTGCAAATGCCTTATTTTTATAAGTGAAAATTAATTATTCCTTACCGTCCCAACAATAAGTACAGAGTTTGCATTTGTCAATTCCGCAGGAATCAAGCATATCGTCAAGCCTGTTAAAACGCAAGGATGTGAACTTGAGTTCTTTACAGATTTCATCAACCATCTGCTCGTATTTTTCAGAATCGGGATTTGTGTATTCCTGAAGAATTTCGTCTGTAACATTGCCATTCTCAAGTCTTTCAATAACTCGTCTTGTGATGAGATCCATTTCAGAAGATGATCTTGAGAAGTTAAGATACTTACAGCCGTATACAAGCGGAGGACACGCAGGTCTGATATGAACCTCTTTTGCACCGCTTTCAAAAAGATATTCCGTTGTTTCACGAAGCTGTGTGCCTCTTACAATTGAGTCATCAATAAGAAGAAGGCTCTTTCCTCTGATTAAATCCTCAACTGCGAGAAGCTTCATTTTTGCAATAAGATTACGCTGACTCTGAATTGTCGGCATAAATGATCTCGGCCAAGTAGGTGTATATTTAATAAACGGTCTTGAGAACGGAATTCCCGATGCATTTGCATAGCCTACTGCGTGGGCAATGCCTGAATCGGGTACACCTGCAACAATATCGGGCTTTACGGAATCTCTTTCAGCCATTTTTGCACCGCAGTTGTAACGCATTTGCTCAACACTTGTACCCTCATATGAGCTTGCAGGATAGCCGTAGTAAACCCACAGAAAAGTACAGATTTTCATTTTATCACCGGGCTTTTTGAGTGTAATGCAGTTTTGGTCTGTAATTACCGTAATCTCACCCGGTCCGAGTTCTTTATAATCATTGTAGCCGAGGTTTTTGTATGAGAAACATTCAAACGCCACACAAAATGCGTCCTCTTTTTTACCGATAACAACAGGAGTTCTGCCGTACTTATCTCTTGCGCAATAGATGCCGTTTTTATTCATCAACAGGAGCGAAACAGAGCCGTCAACTTTTTCAAGAGCATAGCTTATGCCGTCAACAAGGTTTTCTTTTTGATTGATGAGAGTTGCAATAAGCTCGGTTGCGTTGATTTCACCGCCGCTCATTTCAAGAAAATGCGAACCGCCTTTTTCAAAAATTTCTTCAACAAGTTCATCTGTATTATTGATTTTGCTTACGGTGGTAATTGCATATGTACCGTGATGTGAACGAACAATAAGAGGCTGCGGTTCGTAGTCGGAAATACAGCCGATACCGAATTTGCCTTTCATACTCTGCATATCTTTATCAAATTTAGTTCTGAAAGGTGCATTTTCAATATTGTGGATTGATCTGTCAAATCCTTTTTCTTTGTCATAAACAACCATACCGCCTCTTCTTGTGCCAAGGTGTGAATGATAGTCAATTCCAAAGTATAAGTCGAATACGCAGTCCTGTTTTGCTGCAACACCCATAAATCCGCCCATATTTTTTCTCCTTTAACCTTTTTAATTCTGAATTAAAAGTATTTACAGTTTGCCGTTTTAGATTGTAAATACTGTTTGATTAAAATCAGACACATCAAAATTATAATATTATTTTCGGATTATGTCTATACTTTTGTCGAAAATTTTTAAATTACAGCACAAAAAACAGCAGAAATTTTATCTGCTGTTTAGGTTTATTCGATAAGTCCGTACTTAACTTTAATTCTGTCAAGCTTTTCAAGCATAGGTTCTGCTCCGAAAAACAGAAATATAACAGTCGAAACTGCGTGAACAATATCCATAGGAAAGCCCTGAACATAAAAAGTTATGAGCATATTTAGATTAAATGCGGAATGTGATGTGAGTGCCGAATAAAGGTTCATAAGTCCGCCGTAAATGACCATTGTGGCAATGAAACCGTATACACAGAGCGAAGTCCTTGTTCTGCCCAAAAGACCTTTCTTAAAGAGAATACCGCCAATGAAGCCTATTATTCCTGCCGCAAACATTTGCCACGGCGTCCAAGGTCCTTGACCGAACATAAGATTTGAAACAAGCATACTTACAGCACCGACAAGAAATCCCGATTCACCGCCGAATGCTACTCCTGAAATTATCACAATTGCCACAACGGGCTTGAACTGAGGCAACATTGTAAATGCAAGTCGTCCTGCAACTGCTATTGCACATAGAACAGAAATTATGACAAGCTCTCTCGCTTTTGGGTGCCTGCCTTCAAAAACAAGAAAAAACGGAATCATACACTCAATCATAACAAGGAGTGAAATAAAAAGATATTTCTGATCCTGAAGATATGTCATTCCAACAAAAATTGTAACAGGAATTGCAAGCAAAACCATAATTGCCATACTGACGGTTCTTTTACTCAGTTTTGAACTTTTTCTCGGCAGGTCAATCGGTCGTTTTGATTTTGTTCCGAAAGCAATCATAAGCAACGCAACAGATACTCCGATTATTCCCCAGTTGAACCAGGTAGGCAAAGTCTTGGCTGAAAAATTCGGAATATATTCCAGATTTACAATCAGACCGAATATGAACAGTACTGCACCAAATAATCCGCAGATTTTTTTAAAAACAGATAGCTTTTTGTTTTCAGCTTTGTTTTTTTGGAGGGGAATATTTTCGGTGTCGTTTTTAAAAAGGTAAATATCAGGTGTGTTTCTGTTAATTTGAATATCTCTGTTTTGACCTGTGCAGGCGTATATGACATCATTTGATGATACTGCGTTATCTATTATGCCTTTTGACATTCGGCTTGCAGAAGTGGAATAAAAGCTGTTTGACGAAAAGAAGTTTCTCGGTGTACCTTCCGACACAACTTCACCGTTAAAAAACATCAGACAGCGGCTTGGATATACAGCGCAGAACTCTACATCGTGACTTACCATGAGAACGGTTATGCCGGCTTTATTGAGGTCGTATATAATCTGAGCAAACTCAATCTTGAATTCGGCATCAAGTCCCTTTGTAGGTTCATCAAGTAAAAGAATTTGAGGCCTTATGAGAAGAATTTTTGCAAGAGCCGCTCTTTGCTGTTCACCGCCGGATAAATCATAAGGATGGCGATTGCAGAGACTTTCAAGTCTGCACAGCTTTACCGCTGCGGTAACCCGTTTTTCTTTTTCCTCCTTGCTGATTTTTCTGCCGTCAAATACTTCGTACAAATCTTCAAGTACAGTTTTTTTCAAAAACAGTGTCTGCGGATTTTGGGGTAATACTGCTACGAGCGTGTCAAAAGAATTTTTGTTAAGCGGAGAGATTTCAACTTTGCCTCTGTATGGCTTGTTAAGTGAACAGATAATTGACAAAGCGGTTGATTTTCCCATTCCGTTACCGCCGAGTATAGCCGCAAATTCCCCCTGATATATTTTTAGCGAAAGACCTTTTAGTACATCTGCACCCGACTTTTCGTACCTGAACCAAATATCATTAAGGCTTACTGCTTCTTTATCAGAATGTTTCTGAATGTTTTCGGGCGTGAGCTCATACATTTTATGATTTTGGGCATATTCCGAAAGCCACTTTTTGCCGCTTGGAACAGTTACGGGACAGTCGGTATTGTCATTTTCTGTAACAGCCTGCCATATCTGCATCGGAGCAGGCATAGAAAGAAATGTTTTACTGTTTTTTTCTTTAAGAATTTTTCCGACCTTTTGGGGAGAGTCAAAAGCTGAAATTCCGTTGTTTTCGATGACAAGCACCCTGTCTGAAAGTGGAAGCACCTCATCAAGTCTGTGTTCCGTTATTATCACTGTTGTTCCCAGTTCGTGATTTATGCGTGAAACGCAGTGCAAAAATTCGCTTGCCGCAATCGGATCAAGTTGGCTTGTCGGTTCATCCAAAATGAGAACGGACGGTTGCATTGCCATAATTGAAGCAAGGTTTAAAATTTGCTTTTGTCCGCCCGAAAGTTCGAGAACACTTTTTTCAAAATAATTTTGGATTCCGAAAAATGAAGCTGTTTCGGCAACTCTTTTTCGGATTGTATTGTTGTCATAACCAAGACTTTCAAGTCCGAAAGCAAGTTCGTGCCATACTTTATCGGTAACAATCTGATTTTCAGGTGATTGCATAACAAAGCCGATTTTACTGCTTTGCTCCCTGTGAGAAAGGTCTGATATAGGTTTTTCTTCAAAGAATATTTCTCCCGAAAGAACACCGTGCGGTGAAAGATCGGGTTTCAGATGTCTGAGAAGTGTGCTTTTTCCGCAGCCTGACGGACCGCAGACTGTGATAAACTCGCCTTCATTTACGCTGAAAGTAATATCTTTAAGTACATCAATACCGGTTTCGGGGTATCGAAAACTCAGATTTTTGATTGCATATGTTTCCATTTTATCCCCTCTCCTATATTTACCGATAGCGGAATCAACATTAAAAATGTGTAGAATATATAAAAAATAATACTTTGCACCGTAAACAAATCGCCCTTAATTGACGGATAGTATCTGAATTTTATTGCGTTTGTAAAAAGCAAAATCATAAGTACCAATCCGGTAAAAAGGATTGTGCAAAGCATAAATGCATCTCTTTTGTCAAATTTATAAAGTGAATAGGATGTTCTGCCTTTAAGACCGTGACCTCTGCCTTTCATTGAATCGGCTGTTTCAATTGCGTTTTCAAGCGACCATGTTATCATAATCGAAAGGATTTTTACAGCATTTCTTATTCTTTGAAACAATGTTCCCTCGTTTATATCTCTGCCTATTATGTGTTGTGCATTACGCACAAGTTTCATTTGTGCCGAAAACCTTGGAACAAAACGCAATGCCATTGAAATCACCAGACTCAATGACGGCATTATTCTGCCAAACAGGAAAACTACCTTGTCGGAAGTGATTACTGCATTGAATGAAGAAAACCATAAAACTGTTGACGAAAGCAAAAATGCACTTGCAATACCGTAAACGATTGATTCGAGGGTTAGTGGGTTATCCCACGGAAAATATGTGAGTATAGTCATTCCTTCATGATTAAAAACAGGATTTACGAGAACTATCAAGAGTATCATAGGTAAAAGAAAAACAAGTGACAATCTCACAGCTTTTTTGCCGTTAAGGTATAAAGCGGTTACAAGTGCACATAAAAAACTTACAGCAAGACAAACAGGGTTCATGATAAACATCGTGAACCCTATTGTAAGTGCAAAAAATATAAAATTGATAAAGGGGTGCATATTTGAAAAAGTATCCTTCATCATTATTCTCCTGTTGCGTATCCTCCGCCGACATCATAGCCTAAGTTACAAGTGTAGCACCAGACCACATCATCGCCGTTTTTCAGTACATATCGTGAACAGCCGTAGTTTGGAAACCATTCATTGACTTTGTACATCCAGCCCGAAAGAGAACCGCAGTCAAATTCGTAGAGGTTGTTAATTCCTTCAATATAAGCGGAATTATACATAGGAGTCCAGCTCGATTCCATATGAATATTGTTGTCCTTACAAACTTTTACAAGGACATCATATACAGATTCACCCTCTTTGAATTGAACCTTCTGCTTTTTGAGGATTATACCGTCCTTTGGAACGAGTTCAATTTTTTCGGGATCAAGGTCATCTATATTGTCAAGAATTGTTGAACAGGTGATTGTAAAGGTACAATAAAGATTTGTATCTTTTGTTTCCTGTTCTTCCGGTTCAACCGGCTTTGGCTTTCCCGACGGTACGGGATCGGTTTTGTACTTGTCCTGCGTTGTCGGTTGAACATCATTCTTTTTGTTCGGCTTTGAAGAACTGTTTGATGAAGAAAACGGTTTTTTCTTATCCGAAGAACTGTTGCTTGAACTCTGCTCGGATTTCTCACTTTTTTCAACAGCTGAACTGTTACTGTTCTGCGAATTATCCTTACTGTTCTTTTTATCTTCGGAATTTTTTCTGTCCTTTTTATCTTTGTTTGATTTAGTGGAATCGGTAGGATTTTGAGTGGTTTTCTCTGTTGCAGACACAGAAGTTGTTTCTGTGTCTGCATTTGTTGTCGATAGCGAGGAGGCAGTTGATGCAGTTTGAACTTTATTTTCCGATCGGTTGCCGCCTGCAAAAAATGCTACTGTAAGTGCGGCAATACAAACGCACACCGCAATTAAGAGTATTTGATTTTTTTTAACAAACTTTTTTATCTTTTCCATAACCCATCTTAACTTGTGAACTCTAATCAAACGAGCTTAACGATGATTTTCTGAATTTCTGTTGCATCAACAACATCGATAACACCGTCATGATTTACATCAGCTTTGATAAGTGAAACCTTTGAAAGCTGTTCAAGGTTTACAATCTGCTTCTGAACAAGTGTTGCGTCAATTACAGAAACTGTGTTGTCAAGATTAACATCACCTACGGCATAATTTTCTGCAAGTCGGTCAGTCATATTGTAGAGTGAAGTTTTGCCGTTTACAAGACGGTCAAATGAAACAAAAGCATAGAAACCCTGTTCAGTTGCCATCTGATTGTATGTTGTGTCTGTATGACCAAATCCGTTTTCAGCGGAGAAACTCATCATAGCATCAATGAGTGTGTTGCCGTTTTTGATGAATCTTTCATCATTTGTAGGATCAATTCCAAGGCTTGTAAGTGCAACGAGTACCTGTGCACAGCTTTCGCTGTTTACAGAACCCCATGATGCAAATCCGCCGTTTTCATTCTGTGCGTTTGACATTGCTGTGAGTGCTTTATCAATTGCCTCTTTAACATCGCTGTTTGTTGAGTAGTAAGGAGCAAGTGCCTGAATTGCCATACCTGTCATATCAGGATCTGCAGTTGAGCCGAAAAATGTCCAGCCACCGTTTGCTACCTGTGCATCAAGAATTGTCTGTACGAGTTTTTCTCTTGTTGTGGGATTTGCGGCGTCAGTCTGCGGAATTTCATAATCGCCCGTATCAAGTGCGATGAGGGCAAAGACAGGACCGTTGATACCCTGCTTCTTAACATAATCCATATCTGCAAGCGGTTCAAGAAGGTTATATGATGCAACATCCGTAACATCCTTACCGATTGCAGTAAGGGCAAGAATTACTCTTGAATTGTCTGTTGATTTAGTATTGTGAAGTTTTGCAGAACCCTTTTCTTCAACATACTTAACTGCATTCTGATAGTAACTGTCTGCAATTTCGTCTGTGATTTTACCTGCTCTTGCAAGACCGAGGACTGTCCACTCGCCGCCTACTGAAGAAACTGTGGGGGCATCCTGTGATGCAAGATATTTTGCAACCTCGTCAATCTTGTTTGAAACTGTGTCAGCTGCGGAAGGAGCATATTTTACTGTGAATGTATATACAGTACCGCCTTCCCCTGTGTTCATTGACGGCCATGCAGTATCACCGCAACCGATGATAATTTTGTCACCGTCAGAAACATTAACAGTCTGACTTCTCTTATAATTTGTGTTTTCAACATCAGGAGTATATTGGTTTTTATACTTTCTTGTCTGGAAGTTTTTGTTAGTTGCAGTAGGAACTACATTTACATCAGCTGACGGTGTGCCGATTGTAAGTGTATAGTCTGTAACTGACGGATCAAATTCGCCTGTAAGTTCAGCACCTGTAATTTCAACCGATTTAACAGTTGTATCGTTATTTGCCCACGTACCGCCGATATCCTCGCCGTAACCGTTTGAAGTATACATAATAGCGATTTCGTCACCGCTCTCAAGTGTGCCGTCTGCTACTGTATAGGATGCATAACCTGAATTTGTGAACCAGTCATTGAGAGTTCCCATCCAGCCACTCATTGTACCGCCGTCAAATGCAGCAAGACCGTTAATTGATGAGATGTAATTGTTCTCAGCACCTTCCTGTGTGTAGCCGTGATTGTTGAGTGCATCAACAACGGCTGACATCATAGTAGTGTCATTATTAATGCTTACCCACTCATCAACGAGAACGCCGTCCCACGGAGCGCCGTTTTCTACTGAGTATGTATCATTTCTGACAATTACTCTTACTTTTCCGTCTTCAACTGCGCTTACTGAAAGTGAAACCGTCATAAGTGACGAAATCATCATTACAGAAAGTACAATTGAGAGGATTTTTTTAAAAGATTTGTTCATAGTGTTTTCCTCCATATTGTATTGTGTATATCGAAAGGCAAAATAAAAAGCCCTCCGTTTTTGGAAGGCACAACAAACAAAACCATACAGACCAAAAGTCTGTACAGATATGGTCGGCTGCACCTCTTCCCTGTCCAAGATTTGCAAAATCCGAGGCATACGGACAGCGACCTGACTTATGGCAATGCCAAATACAGTAATGACTGTTGCTTCGGATTCTCACCGAATTCTCTGTTATCTACTCTGCAAGATGCATTTTGAACCGTAAACCCATATTAAGTTATATACATTTGAAATCTGCATTTAATTATAACACCTGTTTATAGTCGTGTCAATTCCTTAAAATTTTTCTGATATCAGAGTTTATTCGGGTACGTTATAAGTTTAGTTTATGGCCAGCTTTTTGTGTAACTCAGTTGTATGAATTGAATATGCTGTTAATAAAAAGTTGAAATCGGTGAATCAGATGAAAGAAAAATGTTCGCTTGACAAGTTACCGCTTGGAGTTACGGGGATTGTCTATCGTGTGAACTGTAATGAAAATATCAAAAACAGAATATTTGATTTTGGTATTATGGAGAACAGTCCTGTTATCCCCTTGTTTACAAGTCCGTTCGGTGATCTGTCTGCGTATCTTGTTAAAAATGCCGTTGTGGCACTGAGAAATAACGATTGCAAAGATATCATTGTTACTCCTGAATAAAAGGAGGCTTTTTTATTGTTTTCTACGGATAAATCATCTTTTAATAAAAAGGATGTCTCGGATTGCGATTACAAAATTTCTCTTGCCGGTAATCCTAATGTCGGCAAGAGTACAATTTTTAACGAACTGACGGGATTAAGACAGCACACGGGAAACTGGACGGGTAAAACAGTTGAGTTTGCCAGAGGTTGTTGCAAAATCAAAGACGCAAGATTTTGTATTACTGACTTACCCGGATGCTATTCCCTGCTTTCATTTTCGGGCGAAGAGGCGGTAACAAGGGAGTGCCTTATACAAAATCAAAATGACTGCGTTGTAATAGTTGTTGACTGCGGAGTTATTGAAAGAAATCTTTCATTTGCATTGCAGGTGTTATCTGTCACAAAGAATGCTGTTCTTTGTCTTAATCTTTGTGATGAGGCTGAAAAAAACGGTATAAAAATCGACTGTGACGAGTTATCGCTAAATCTTGGAATACCTGTTGTAAAAACCTGTGCAACAGACAAAAAAGGTTTGGATGAGTTAAAAAAAGCGATCTATAATGTATGCAGCGGAAAGACAAAATGTTTTAGGGTAGAAAGAAATTTTGAAGGCGTTGATATACTATCCGAAAAAAACTACAAACAGAATATTGAAAAGCTTTCGCAAATTGGTAACAAAATTTCAAGTGACTGCGTAAAATATGAAAAATCAGAGTTAAATGCTTGTACAAGAAAGCTTGATAAAATACTTACAAGCAAAACCACGGGAATACCGATTATGCTTGCAATGCTTGGTATATTGTTCTGGATAACAGTTGTTGGTGCAAATTATCCGAGCGAATGGTTAAGCAATTTGTTTGGCTTTATAAAAGAGAAACTGTATATTCTTTTTGATTTTTTACACGCTCCCGATGTTGTAACGGGACTTTTGATTGACGGAGTTTATACAACTCTGTCATGGGTGGTATCTGTAATGCTGCCGCCTATGGCTATATTCTTTCCGTTGTTTTCACTTGTTGAGGATTCGGGATATCTGCCGAGAATTGCATTTAATCTTGATAGGTATTTTTCAAAGTGCGGTGCTCACGGAAAGCAAAGTCTTGCTATGGCAATGGGTCTTGGCTGTAATGCCTGCGGAATTACGGGATGCAGAATCATTGAGTCGCCAAAGGAACGGCTGATTGCAATTCTTACAAATAATTTTATGCCGTGTAACGGACGGTTTCCCACAATAATTGCATTACTGCTCATGTTCTTTGCAGGTACGGCATTTACGCTGAGCAGTTCGCTTGAGGTAGCGGCATTGTTGATTGGAATAATAGTTTTCTGTGTTTTTATAACACTTGTTATATCTAAGGTACTTTCAGTCACAATATTGAAAGGCGAACAGTCCGGATTTGTGCTTGAACTTCCGCCGTACAGAAAGCCGCAGATTTTAAAAATTATTGTCCGTTCGCTGTTGGACAGAACTTTATTTGTTTTAGGAAGGGCTGTTGCGGTTGCCGCTCCGGCAGGTGCGATAATTTGGATTCTTGCAAATGTGCATATAAGCGATGTTTCACTTTTAAAATATTGTACTGATTTTTTAGATCCGTTCGGCAGATTTATCGGGGTTGACGGCGTTATAATAATGGCATTTATACTTGGATTTCCTGCGAATGAAACCGTTATTCCGATTATAATTATGTCATATATGGCAAGCGGTACTCTTGTTGATTATTCAAGCTACGATCAGCTGTTTCAACTTCTCAGTATGAACGGCTGGACAATGACAACGGCTGTATGTACGATTATTCTTTGCATTCTTCATTATCCGTGTTCAACAACCTGTCTGACAATAAAAAAAGAAACAGGCAGCCTTAAATGGACGCTTGTTTCTATGGCTTTGCCTACTGCAATGGGAATTGTGCTTTGTATGATTACAGCAGGTGTTATGAGATTATTTTAAGTCAATAACTTCAAAATCATCGGGAACAAATATATTTCCGTTAAAAACTGTTCTTGCCTCTGAAGTATATGTACTTTTGCGTGTTTGAAGTGTTTCGTCCTCGGTGTGATACAGGATAAGATTTTTTGCAAAAAGACTCTTTGCAAGTTTTCCGGCATCAAGTGCTGTGCTGTGGAATTTTTCGTAGGGCTTAAAAATATCTTTTTGACTGTAAAGACAAAAAGCTTCACACATAAGATAATCACAGTTTTGAACAAAATTTCTGCATTTTTCATTGAACGGTTCATCACCGAGACAGGTGAGAACTTTTCCTGACGGAAAAACAGCCTTGAATCCGAATTGCTTTGTTTTGTCTGAAAATATATCAAAGAAAGTGAGTCGGATACTGCCGGCATTTTGCATTTCACCGTCTTTTACTTCATTGATGAAAATTTTTGTATTGATATTTTTGAGAAATTTCGGTGCAAGTGTGTGGTTGCAAATTGCCGTGATTGAATCAACACATTCATCGTGGCAGTAAATATTAAAATTACCTTCATATTTGCCTGAATTCATAAGAGCGCTTATTTGCCTTATTACCCACACGGCACCTAAAATATGATCGGTGTGAGAATGAGTAATAAACATTGTCTTTATGCTGTTCCAAGCTACTCCGGATTTCTTAATTGCGGATAAAATCCCGTTTCCGCCGCCTGCGTCAACAAGAAGACAGTCGTTTTCGGATTTCAGAAGAAAACAGGTATTATAACAGTCGGTAACCATCGCACTTCCTGTGCCGAGCATAATAATTTTTTCGTTCATACAGCACCTCGAAAATACAGGCAGATACAAGAAAAATGTATCTGCCTGTAAATTTTATTGTAATTTTATTCTTCCGCTTCTGCAACCTTCATCATAATGGCACATTCCATTCTTTTTCTGAAAAGCTCACAGCCGTATTCGTAAATACCTGTGATTGAGCCTGTTGCGTGATAAGCGTTTGCGGCACAACCGCCGCTGCAATAAAGTCTTGCCCAGCAGTCTTTGCAGTCGGGACGGGCGTATGCGTTACAAAGCTTAAATTCGTCCTGAATTTTCGTGTTTGAAACACCGTTAAAAATATCGCCGAGCTTGTACTTTTCATCGCCTACAAACTGATGACAGGGATAAAGGTCGCCCCAAGGTGTTACAGCCATATATTCTGTACCCGAACCGCAACCCGAGATTCTCTTATAAATGCACGGACCGCCTGTAAGGTCAATCATATAGTGATAGAAGGTGAGCGGTCTGCCCTCTTTTTCACGCTTGAGCATTTCCTTTGCAAGAATTTCGTACTGTTCAAAAAGAACAGGCAAATCGTCATATGTAAGTGCATATGGGTCATCGGGAGCACATACAACCGGCTCCATTGAAAGCTCTGTAAATCCCAAATCCGCCATATGGAAAATATCGTTTGTGAAGTCTGTGTTATTATGTGTATAAGTACCTCTTACATAGTAACCCTTGTTACCTCTTTTTTTGACAAATTCCTGAAATTTCGGAACGATAATGTCATAACTGCCCTTGCCGTTTACAGTTTTGCGAAGATGGTCATGCACTTCTTTTCTGCCGTCAAGGCTGAGAACTACATTATGACATTCTTTGTTTGCAAATTCAATTACATCGTCATCAACAAGCATACCGTTTGTTGTAAGTGTAAAACGAAAGTTTTTGTTGTGTTCCTTTTCAATGCTTCTTGCATAGGCAACAATCTGCTTTACAACATCAAAGTTCATAAGAGGTTCTCCGCCGAAGAAGTCAACCTCAAGGTTTACTCTGCTGCCTGAATTTTCAATGAGAAAGTCAATTGCTCTCTTGCCCACTTCAAAGCTCATCAGCGCTCTCTCGCCGTGGTATTTGCCCTGGCTTGCAAAGCAGTATTCGCAGTTAAGGTTACAGGTGTGAGCAATGTGCAGACAAAGTGCTTTGATTACTGTGTTTCTCTTTTTAAAGTCAAATGCAAGGTTTTCGTACTTGTCGTCTGTAAAGAGCTTTCCCTGTTCCTCAAGCTCTTTTACATCATCAATGCAGTCAGAGATTTCTTCTTTTGTAATCTCAGGATTGTCTGCATATTTTGAAAGCATTTCGTCGATTATCTGTTCTTTTGTTGCGTTTTTGTACATTGCAATAACATCATAAGCAAGGTCATCGACTGCGTGTACACTGCCGCTGTAAACATCAAGAACTATGTTGTATCCGTTAAGTTTATACTGATGAATCATAATATCTCCGTTAGACAAAAGGAAAGCCGTTAACCCTTTGGGAAAACGGCGATAATCCTTAATAATCAAATTAAAATAGAATTATTTCTCGCTCATGCACTTTTCGCACTGCTGGTTAGCAACGCCGCAAGATGTCTTACACGCTGACTGACATGAAGTCTGGCACTCGCCGCAACCGCCTGTCTTAACGCTCTTCTTGAGGTCACGAGTTTCGATAGTTTTAATTCTCTTCATAATAAATCAAACTCCTTGTTAGATTTTGTTAGTTTAATATTATCACACAGCCATTGATTTGTCAATCTTTTTTAACTACGCTTATGTTGTCAGTCATACCGCCTTTTGTTGACATAATCTCAACCTTGCAGGCTGAAAGATATTCAATGTAATTTATAAGTTCCTTGCTTATAATTTCACCGGGTACGATGAGGGGAATTCCGGGTGGATATGCCCAGATATACTCGGCAGAAGTTCTGAATTCCGAATTTTGAAACGGAATAGTTTCTTTGTTGAATTTGTACAACTCGCAGGCGTTGAAATTTTTGCCTGTGTAGAGATTTTTTAACGGAACACGCTCGGTGTCGGCTCCTTTTGAAAGTTCGCTGTCAATTGAAATCAGAGCGTCTGAAAGCATATCAAAAGCTTTTTCAGTGTCACAAACAGATGTCATGGCAATTACATAGTCCGAATATGCCATTTCGGTTTCAATCTGACAATTATTTCGCAGTATTTCGGCAAGCTTTGTTCCCGAAATATTTGCGTTCGCTGTTGAAATTACAATTTTGCCGATATCATAATCAAAATCAGTATCGCTTTTATCATAAATTTTCAGATATTTTAGATTTTTAAGTTTTTCTCTGACCGTTTTAAGATTGCAACAATATTCCTTGAACTTATCTTTGCTGTTTTCGCAGAAATCAAGACATTTTTCGATTGAACTCATTAAAATATATGACGGACTGCTTGTTTCAAATACAGCCAAATTTTCGGCAAGAATTTCAGAAAGCTCGCTGTCATTTGTTATGAGCAATGCAGTTTGAGTTAATGACGGCAAAGTTTTGTGCAGACTCAATACTGCGGCGTCTGCACCGCAGTTAAGTGCTTCATCGGGAAAACTGTCCGAAAACGGAAAATGCGCTCCGTGAGCTTCGTCAACAAGTAATTTTGCTCCGTGTTTGTGACAGATTTCGGAAATTGACTTTATATCCGAAACAACTCCTTCATATGTAGGCGAGGTTATGATTACAAGTCTGATTTCATCATTGTGTTTTGTAAGTTTATCTTCTATATCGCAAGGTGAAACCGATGTAAGAATATTGTATCTGCTGTCTGTATCGGGAAAAATGTAATCGACATTGAGATTAAACAGTTCTGCTGAATTATATACAGATTTGTGGCAGTTACGAGCCATTAAGATCTTGTCGCCTTGATTTGTCATTGAGCGAATTGCTGAAAGTATTCCGCCTGTTGAACCGTTAATCAGAATGAAAGCATTTTTTGCATTGTAAAGCTTTGCAGCCTTTTTCTGAATTTCATCAATAACTCCGTTTGGTGAATGGAGATTGTCAAAATCATGAATTTCGGTTATGTCGATATTATACGGTATTATACCCTCTTCTGTAATGTCCGTTCTTTTGTGTCCGGGCATATGAAAAGGATATATGCCGCTTTTTGAATAATTTTTAAGCTTGTCGTACAGCATATATCCTCCGATATTTTAAATATTTAGTTTGTACCGAACTCAGCGAGTTCAAGTCCCTTGTTGTGTTCAAGCGCCCAGTTTATGCTCCAGTAGCTTGTAAAGAGCAAAAGATGATTGCCTTTAAGGTCCTGAATTTTCTTAGTATCGGACGCAAGGTCGAGAGTTTTCGGATCAAGGTCATCGTTTACAATCCAACGGATAAATTCATATGGGAGTGTTTCCATAATGATATCACAGTTGTACTCGTTTTGAAGTCTGTATTTAAGAACATCAAACTGAAGTACGCCTACAACACCAACGATAACTTCCTCCATACCTGCGTCAAGTTCCTGGAAAATCTGAATTGCACCTTCCTGTGCAATCTGACTTGTACCCTTGATGAACTGTTTGCGCTTCATTGTGTCTTTCTGACGGACAAGTGCAAAGTGTTCGGGAGCAAATGTAGGAATTCCCCTGAACTGTACCTTGTGTCCCGGTGAACAGATTGTGTCACCGATTGAGAAAATGCCCGGATCAAACACACCGATGATGTCGCCCGCATATGCCTCGTCAACAATTTCTCTTTCCTGAGCCATAATCTGCTGTGGCTGTGAAAGACGCATTTTTTTGTTGCCCTGAACATGGAACACTTCCATATTCTTTTCAAACTTGCCGCTGCAGATGCGCATAAATGCAACTCTGTCACGGTGAGCCTTATTCATGTTTGCCTGAATTTTGAAAACAAATGCAGAGAAAAAGTCTGACATAGGCTCAACCTTTTCATCAACTGTTTCTCTTGGCAGAGGTGGAGTTGTGAGCTGTAAGAACTGTTCAAGGAATGGTTCAACACCAAAGTTTGTAAGAGCTGAACCGAAGAATACAGGAGTAAGCTGACCGTTGCGGACTGCTTCAAGGTCAAATTCATCGCCTGCACCGTCAAGAAGTTCTATTTCATCAAACAAATCCTGCTTATGATAGTAGCCTATTGTATCTTCAAGGGCAGGATCGTCAAGCGTAAGTTCTTTCTTTTCAACTTCTTTCTGACCGTTATTAGCGGTGAAAGCAAGGATTTTCTTAGAATTTCTGTCATACACACCCTTGAATTCCTTACCTGAACCGATTGGCCAGTTTACGGGATAGGTGTGAATTCCGAGAACATTTTCAATGTCTTCAAGAAGGTCAAAAGAATTTTTGGCATCTCTGTCCATCTTGTTGATGAATGTAATGATAGGAATATTACGCATTACACAGACCTTGAAAAGTTTGATAGTCTGTTTCTCAACACCCTTTGAACCGTCAATTACCATTACGGCAGAGTCTGCCGCCATAAGTGTACGGTAGGTATCTTCCGAGAAATCCTCATGTCCCGGTGTGTCAAGAATATTTATGCAATAACCGTTATATTTAAACTGCAAAACCGATGATGTAACAGAAATACCACGCTGTTTTTCAATTTCCATCCAGTCGGACACAGCATGCTTTGCGGTTCTTTTGCCTTTTACCGAACCTGCAAGGTTAATTGCTCCGCCGTAGAGCAAGAGCTTTTCCGTAAGTGTTGTTTTACCCGCATCAGGATGCGAAATAATCGCAAAGGTTCTGCGCTTGCTGATTTCTTCTTTAAATGAACTCATATCTTTCTTCCCTTCGGAGGTTAAGTATATCCACAATTCTATATTGTACTATTTTTGGATGGTATATGTCAATAAAGAATGAAGAAAATGTGAGAAAAATAATTACTACAAAAACTTGACAAATTTGTAAATATATTGTAATATATTGATACAGAAGGACTTAATGTGATTTTTCCTATTTTTTCATATACCTTCCAAATCGAGGCAGAAACTTGTGTTTCTGCCTCAAAATCATTTATGAGGTTTTTTATGAGTAATTCTATCGGTCTTTACATTCACATACCGTTTTGTAAGCACAAATGTCCGTATTGCGATTTTTTCAGCGGTAATGCAGATGAAAACGCTTTCGATAATTATGTGATTGAATTAAAAGATAAAATAAAATACTGGTCTGAAAAAGCCAAAAGAGATGTTGCGACCGTATATTTCGGCGGCGGTACGCCGAGTGTTTTGGGTGCAGACAGACTTTGTGATATTCTTGATTTTATCAAGTTTAATTTTAATATTCAAAATAATGCCGAGATTACGGTTGAAGTCAATCCCGACTCCGCCAAAACTATTGATTTTGAAAAAATGTATGCCTGCGGATTTAATCGCATTTCAATGGGTATGCAGACTGCTGTTGAAGATGAATTAAGGCTGCTTGGGAGAATTCACAGCATAGATGACGCAAAGACTTCTGTTGAAAGGGCTAAAAGTGCGGGATTTAATAATATTTCACTTGATTTGATGATGGGAATTCCTAATCAGACAATTGAAAGCCTTGAAAAATCAATCAGTTTCTGTGCCGATTGTGAAGTTACTCATATTTCATCATACATTTTGAAAATTGAGGAGAATACTCCGTTTTATAAGGTGCAAAATAAACTTAAGCTTGCTGATGATGATATGCAGGCTGAAATGTATCTGAAAGCTGTTGAAATGCTTGATTCTCTCGGATACAAGCAATATGAAATTTCTAATTTTGCAAAACAGGGTTATGAAAGCCGACATAATACCAATTACTGGAGATGCGGTGAATATATCGGCATAGGTCCGTCTGCACACTCATTTTTTGAGGGCAAAAGGTTCTTTTATTCGAGAAGCATGGACGATTTTAATAACAATAAGCTGTCTTTTGAAGGTACGGGCGGAGATGAGGAGGAATTTATTATGCTCTCGCTCAGGCTGAAAAGCGGTCTTAATTATTCTGAATTTGAGGAAAAATTCGGATACACTCTCCCCTCTTACATTATCAAAAAAGCTAAAGAGTATGAAAAATACGGCTATACAAATGTTACAGACAAGTCGATCAGCTTTACACCGAAAGGTTTTCTTGTTTCAAATTCAATAATCAGTGAACTGATATAAAAAACGCTCCGAGAATAAATTCGGAGCGTTAATTTTATGTTATGAATTTGTATGTCAGATTAATACCATGAAGGGTATGAACCGCCGCCGATGAGCGATGTAAGAACACTTGTTGCAAATGTACTTGTGTTAAATGACCACATAGTAAGTTTTGCGCCGATGAAGAATACAATCATAAATGCAACGGCAACGATGAGTGTGAGAATTAAAGTGAATAATGCAGAGTTCTTTGCTTCTGGAACATTAGCTTTTACCTGATTTACAAGTGAAATAACAAGGTAAAGCATAACAATTACGAAGAAGAACAGGAACATATATACGCTGATTAATGCGCAAAGACCTGCCAAAATCCAACCGATTGATGCCGGAATAGATTCAATTGAAAATGTGATGAATGAATCAATAAATGCTTTGGCTGTGTTTTCTTCGGTTTTGTATTTCTTTACATATGCAAAGAGAATAACAGAATAGAAGCCACCGATAAGGACAGCAGTAACAAGACTTACAAGAAGTGTTTTCGGAAAATCAAGTGCGCTCATAGAAAGCATAAGAAACATATTGCCAAGAATGAGTGCAATAAAGAAAATTGCCGAGAAAAGAGCGCCGAGAATGATGTCTTTTTCAGCCTTTGCTGTTTTGATAACAGTTTTGGAATCCTTAAAGAATGAAGTGAACACAACAGGAATGTTCTTTAAAGCCTTAACAAAAGCATTTTCCCCAATGGGTGCTGTGTTATTTACGGCATAAGGCGACTGCTGTGTCTGAGGGTTTTGCGGCTGTGCATACTGTTGCTGAACAGGGTTCTGATACTGTGGCTGTTGTGGTTGAACAGGCTGCTGATACTGAGGCTGTGCCTGTGCATTTGCCTGCTGAGCCAGTGCTTGAGCGGCTCTTGACTTTTCGCAGTTGCAAACAGCATTGTCTTCAAGCTGTGCTCCGCAATATTTACAGAATTTCATGGTGATTCCTCCAAGATAAAATAATATGTAACAGGTCTTATAGCTACCTGTTGTTTGTTTATTGAGAAGTGATAATATCAACGCTCACATTGTATCACAAATTACAGCAATAATTCAATATTTCTTACAATTTTTTAATTTTTTACACTACAGAAAATTATATGTTAAAATAATGAAATGATGTACACATAGCAAATAATGACAATAAAACAGCGGCAAAAACTAATGTTTAAAGTTTTTGCCGCTGTGGTTTAGTAATAATACCTTATAAATTTTATATTGTAGTAATCACAGGTTGTGATGTCGTTGGTGTCAATCTCATTTATAAGAATATAATCCTGAGCAACACCTAAAAGATAGCCTGTTTTCTGAACAATTGTGTTTGCTCCCATGAGAAAATCAACGGTGATTCGTCTTCCGATTTGTGTTCGCATAAAGCCGTTGTGATATCTCAGACTTTCGGCTGTTACAGGAAACGGATATTGATAATCACTCATCGACATTCCGATATTCTGCCTTATCGGCGTTGCAACGGTGGCACCGGAGCTCGCCGTTGTAGCAGGGGTTGCAGGCAAAACAGGTATAGATGTATCTATTTTTTTTAAGTCCTTAATGAACGGTATATTTTGAAGACTTCCGCTGTATTTATTTATATTTTCAGGTTGTTCTTCTGATGTACTTCCGCCCTCTTCATATGCTATTTCTGCCTGTTCAAGCGAGGGATTGTCATTTGATTTTTGAACTTTTTCTGTCATATTGGGGTGTGCAACAGACGGTGCGCCCTGATTGTGTCGCATAATTTCGTCAATCGCAGGAATATAACATCCGGTATCCGCTGTGTTTGACGGACAAGAATTATTGAGGCAGGCTTTGTTTTTGTCAAGTCCGTAATGATGTTCGGGATTAATCTGATTTGCCGTAGGAGTTGTATTAACTGCCATATTTGAAGAATTATCCATTAAGCTATGCTCCTTTATGTTTTGGAATAAGCCTCGGTAGGCGAATAAAAGCAATGATCCCCTACCCTGTTGTAAATTACTCCGTTGTTTGACGGAAAAAATGTTGGGCAGGTATCTGAAAATGGATTAAAATAGAAAATTGAATTTCCGACAGATGAATCAGTATTGCCCGCCAATGCCCAATCGGCAATGTTATAGTGAATTTCGTCAGGGCGTATATTGTAAACATTCTGAGGATTATATTGTCCTCCGACAGTTGTTTTAAGACAGGTAAATTGATTTGGTTGTTCCATTATGGCACGGAAATCTCCGCCCTTGCTGACTCTTGCAAATTCCCCGTTTGGAACACGGGTTCGGTTTACAATTACCGACGCAACGGCACGCATTCCGTTTTCACCTTCCCCACCTGCCTCACATTTTAAAAGCCTTGCAAGCAATTCTCTTGTACTCAATGCCACCTTTTTTCACCAACCGTTATTTTATTCAATGATATTTTATGCATAAATTAACTTGTTGTTACAAAGAAAAAGCTTGCGATAAATGTGTTATTCACGCAGACAGAAAATTCTGTTTTATTGAAGCAACTCAGACGGTGTTCTATAATCTTTTGAGATGCCAACTACAACATTTATTCAGATTAGCTGTTGTTGTCTACCGCTTTACTTGCTCTTGCAGGGCTATTTTGCCAATCCAAAAACTATCTGATAAATTGTTTGCTTTGCGTGATTTTGTTAATCTTTTTGTTGACATTATTGTCAATACTGCGTATAATGGTGCCAGAACTCAAGTTATTAAGCGTCCTAGGTAATTGGTACCCTGACCGCTTAAATATACTTTGAGTTCTTTTTGGGACTGCAATCATAACAGGATTTTTAGATTATACTTATCAATAAATACAGGGCATGAAAATAATTAGCCACTTGTAAATATCATATACTTGAATTTTTCGGATTATCCCCGGCTATTGATATTGAGCAAAAAAACACCGTAATTCTAACAGAACTACGGTGCTTTTTTGTTTGGCGGAGACGGAGGGATTCGAACCCTCGTCCCTCAAGGGGCATCATGATTTCGAGTCATGTCCGTTATGACCACTTCGATACGTCTCCGAATATTGGTGATTTACCTTGTTTATTGTACTTGTTTTTTGTGTGATTGTCAAGCAAAATTACGCAAATTTGTAAATTTTAAATTTAATCTGTAAAAGCATAAATAAGTGTCTGCGATTATTATATGAATACCTATGCTTGATTTTGCGGATATTTTTTTGAAAATCATGTACGAAAAGATTATTGAAACAACCATACTCAAATTATCAATCGGCACAACTGCACCTGCGGGATTGTCTTGCAAGACTTTGTAACAGCAGAGTCACGAACAGACTGTTGTAGCAAAAGAAAGGCAGATTAGGCGAATTTATTTTTGGCATTTATTTACTGCAGACGGTTTTCCTTTTGCAAAAATAAGCAACCTAGCAATTATAAGCAACGCTTATGCGGATTGATGTTCCGAAATTTGATTAAGTTTCTTCTATGCTTTTAGGGTGTATTTTCCGTTTTTGATTATAACAAAATCCTTTGCCATAAGTTTGTGAAGAAGTTGCTTCGATTTTTTATGACTTATTCCGAGAAGTTCGGAAATTTCTTTTGAAGTTACCGTGATGTTGTCAGTAATGTATGAAATTACGGCATCCTGCCTGTCTGTTTCAATATCGGGACGATTTTGTAAAATTTGAGTTTTAGTTGATTTGCTTTCAGGAACAAACGAAAGCTTTAGGGTGATGCTTTCGGGGTTGAAACTTTCTTCAATGACCGGAAGAACCAGTCCGTGACTTTTCCAAACGGAGAAAATATTAGAAATACCGAATCCGTCGTTACTGCCGATTCCTATCAGATTAAACATACGCATAATTGCCGTGTTTCTGGGGTCGGATATACCACCCGCTCTTGCGGCGTCGAGTTCAACTCTAAATCCGCCGGGATTGGACATTGTAATGCTTTCATCATCTTTCATAATAACAACACCGTTTGAGCCATAATAGTCGGCATTTATAAGGCAGTTTGCAAGAGCTTCCTGTAAGGCAGTTGTAATCGGTGTAATGTCTGATTTTATGTTTGCTGTCAGTTTTATATCGTATGAAATTTTTTCAAAGACCTTTATAAAGAAATCATAAAGGTTTTCACAGTCAGAATTTAAATCTGATGAAATAATTGTGTGTTTATCATCTTGTGTTGTTTCCTTATATTCAAGACAATAGGACGGGTATTCTTTTTTGATGAATTCTGACCTACCGAACATAAGAAGTCCTGCGGCTGTAGGGTGAAACAAAAGGTCTTCCCCTACTCCGATTGCTCCTATTGCCTGCAAGAAATCTTTATCCGACAAATTTTGAAGCCGATTATTTGGCTTAACATTTGACATTTTTATTCGGTAGCTATGGAGTGAATCGGTATTAAATACGGAAGCAGTCATGCATTCGATGATATTCATATCCTGTGTTTTAATCTCGGAATCACGCACCATAGCGTTAATTTGGTCGAGTGTGCAACGGTAGTCACCCTCGCCGTTTCTTCTGTATGAATTATGAATGCTGCCGTCAAGATACACGGGACGGTCAAATCTTTTGGCTTTTGGCACTGTAATAACGATAATATGCTTTTCTTCAATTTTTTGCACATAAACATCATCATATGAAAGAATGTTTGTGCTAACTTTTTGAATATCGTTTGCTATCTCCCAAAATTCCTCAATAAGTTCATCCGGATCGGGAAGATTTACGGGATGAAGTGATTTGTCCCTGTATTCTTCTACACCTAAAAGTATAATTCCTCCGAGTGTATTTGCAAAGGATGAATATGTTTCCCACAAGCTTTTAGGTAATCCGCCTGTTGCCTTTTTGGCCTCTATTCGATTGTTTTCTCTGTATTTTTCAATGTTGTTGAGGTCAATCACATTCATCCCTCCGTTATCCTATAAAATAATATTACAGTATTGTTTTTAATATGTCAACGCAGAAAAGGAACAAACGTTATAGTTGTTCCTTTTGCGTTTAGTGGTTATATTTAATTGAGTTTCCAATTACTGCTTTCGGACTGTAAGTTCATCATATGAACAAATATTCCGTTCAATTTTTTAAGGCTTTCTGCTGTACCTTCTTCTGCAACAACACCGTCTGACAAAACTACAATTTTGTCTGCACCTGCAACTGTTCTCATTCTGTGAGCAATTACAATTACGGTCTTATTTTTGATAAGTTTTGAAAGAGCTGTTTGAATAAGAGTTTCGTTTTCTACATCAAGTGATGCTGTAGCTTCATCAAGGAGGATAATCGGAGCGTCTTTAAGAAATGCTCGTGCAATTGAAACACGCTGTCTTTCACCGCCTGAGAGCTGACAGCCGTTTTCACCAATGTCGGTATTATAACCGTTGGGAAGTTTAGAAACAAATTCATCGCAGTTTGCAAGTTTTGCGGCAAGGAGAACTTCCTCATCTGTAGCGTCCTTTTTGCCGAGTCTGATGTTTTCCATAATCGTATTGTTGAAGAGAGTTACATCTTGGAAAACGATTGAATAAAGTGATAACAAAGTTTCGGGTTCAATCTTGGAAATATCCATACCGCCCACGGTGATTTTGCCCTTGTTAATATCCCAGAATCTTGCGGCAAGTCTTGATACGGTAGTTTTACCGCCGCCTGATGGGCCGATAAGTGCGGTAACTTCGCCTTGCTTAGCTGTGAACGAAACATCCTTGAGAACATTATCTTTGTTGTTGTATGAGAATTCTACATTCTTAAATTTAACATCATAGCCTTTATTTGTAAGCCTTGTGTTGCCTGTCTGAACATCATGATCAAGAATTTCGTTCATTCTCGCAACATTCGTGTTTGTGCTGATGATTGCGGCAAGGTTCTGTAAAGCAGACTGCATTGGATCATAGAGTCTTGATACAACAAGCAAAAACATAAAGAATGTAAGTACATCAAGCTGTCCGTTTACGAGCAAAATTGAGCCGACAAGTGCTGTTGTGGCAATGCCGAGTTTGAGGACAAGTCCTGCAGATACAACAAATGTTGATGTGCCGAATTCGTTGATTATTGAGCGTTTTTCTACATTGTCTATCTTTGTGTCAAGGCCTGCCATATATGACTGTTCGGCGTTATTTGCCTTTAAGTCCTGAATTGTTTCGATACATTCCTGAATTCCGTCTGCACAAACCATTTTAGCGTCCATTGACTTGCGGTTTAAACTCTTCTGAACTTTTGATGACAAGCCGATTATCGCAAATGCAACCGGAAGAACCCAAAGAGAAGCAATTGCCATTCTCCAATCAAAAAAGAAAAGGCTGATTGCGATTACTACGGTTGAAATCATAGCTCCGATAAACGGCGGGATGAAATGAGAAAATGCTGTTTCAAGGTATGTACAGTCCGCCATAATTGTGCTTGTGAGGTCGGCAAGGTCTTTTTTGCCAAAGAATGACAGAGGGATTTTCCTTAACTTTTCAGCAAGCGTAATTCTTCTTGTGCCTGTTTCTACATATGTTGCAAGAAAGGTTGAATTGTACTGCCAATATGTTACTGCAAAAATCAGAGCAAGTGCTATGATACATCCCACAATGTAGAACCATATTTTTTCGGGTTTTATGCCGCCGTTTAGCAAATCATTTACGAAAAAGTAAAGTAAACCTACAGGAAACATAAATGAAATGTTCTGTACAGCACAGGCGATTATACCTTGAATAAGGTCTTTTGCGCCTCTTTCCGAAAGAGCAAATTTATGCTGAAGTTTTTTAATCATCATTTACCCTCCTTTGAAATTTTCCAGTTTACTGATAAAACATAGTTTTTCATCATTTTTGCATATATGCCGCCTTTTGCAACGAGTTCGTCATTTGTACCTGATTCGGCAATCTTGCCGTTTTCAAGAAGATAGATTTTATCGGCATTTGCAATGGTGGAAAGTCTGTGTGCAATCATAATAACTGTTTTATCCTTTGCAAGTTCATTGATTGCCTGCTGAACTTTAGCTTCGTTATCGGGGTCTGCAAAAGCGGTAGCTTCATCAAGAATAAGAATAGGAGCATTTTTGAGAATAGCTCTTGCAATGCTGATTCTCTGTTGTTCACCGCCTGAAAGGTATGTGCCGTGTGTTCCGATTACTGTGTTGATACCTTCGGGGAATTTCTTAATTATGTCATCACATTGTGCTTTGTGAATAGCTTGAAGTACTTCTTCATTTGTAGCGTCAGGTCTTGCCATTTTGACATTATCAAGAATTGTGCCTTTTATTAATCGGCTGTTCTGGAAAACAAATGATACTGTATTCATCAAAACGGTTTTGTCAATGTTCTGGACATTTACACCGCCGATAAACACCTCTCCCTCATCTGCATCAAAAAATCTGCTTATGAGGTTTGCAAGCGTGGTTTTACCGCCGCCGGACTGTCCGACAAATGCAACTGTTTCATTTGGCTTAATTGAAAGCGATATATTGTCAATTGCTTTTTTTGTTTTATTTCCCTTATCGTAGCTGTAAGAAACCGATTTTAGAACAACGGAATTATCTTTAGGTGTTTTTACATCTGTGCTTTCAAGCGGTTCAAGATTAAGGATTGAGTCAATTCTCTTGAGTGCGTCTGTAACAAGCATTGTGTTCTCACTCTGGAACATTATTTTTGTCATTGTAACGGTTAATACAGGAGTTATGATAATATAGAACAAGATGCTGAGAATTAAATCGGTTGTTACTCCGCCTGAAGTAAACCACATACCTACAACAAGGATAAATGCAAAAATTCCGTTAATAAGCATTGTAAGAATACACATTGGCTTTCTCATACTCTCGGTATAAGAAATTGCCCATGTGCTGTAGTTGTCAATAGACTTTTTGAAACGGTGAAATGAAAAAACAGACTGACCGAAAGTTTTTACTACAGGAATACCTCTTACATACTCAACAGCTTCATTTGACATATCTTCAAGAGCATTCTGATATTCTTCCATTTTAGTTTTAAGTGTAGGCCCTGTCATCTGTGTGAACATAATAACAAAACTCAGCAAAATAGGAATTAAGCAGAAAAGACCGAATCTCCAATCAAAGAAAAACAGCATAAACAGAAGTCCGATAGGTGTTATGTATGCGGTTACCATATCGGGCAGCTGATGAGCAAGGTATGTTTCAGTTGATTCTGAACATTCGTTGACCGTTTTTCGTACTTTACCGCTTCCAAGAGCTTCAAGAGTTCCGAGGGGTAACTTAATGATGTGGTGCATCATATCTTTTCGCAGATTTGTCTGAACCCGAAAAGCTGCTTTGTGCGAACATAAAAGTCCTGCAACATAGATTAAAAATGCGGCAGCGGCAAATATTACTGCCATCCATCCGTTGTGTACAAGACTTGTTGCCTTTGAAAAGTCAGGTATTACTTCAAGTACTTCTTTGATAATCTTCCAAAGATAATAGAAAGGAGCAAGTGCAAACACAGCACTGCTTCCCGAGAGAATCCAGGAAGCATAAGTAAAGTATTTGTGATTTCCTGCGTAGGACATAAGTCTTGATAAATTTGATTGCTTTTTCAAGAATAGACCTCCTCCAAGTGGATAATTTATATCTGATACGAAAACGCTGCAGTCATTTTCTGTTATCATTCAAATTCAGGTTAGCTATCGCTAACTGCTGTTCAAAAATAATAGGGCTTAATCCTGCCCCATTATTTTCATCCAACCTGCCGTGTAGAATTCACGCATTTCATCAAGGTAAAGTTTTGCGTCCTCAATCGGCATTTCGTGGATTATAAGTTCAAAATAGGTATTGAACATACCCGTAATAATCATATGCTCAAGTTTAGTATCAATTTTTGGTGACGGTTTTCCGAGCCTTTTAAGCACATTCAAATATTTATGAGTAGCCTCAGCCTCGATTTCAACCATTTCATCTATCATATGAGAAAACTTTGTGCCCTCTGATTTTAATAAAATCAGCTTAAAAACATCAAGATTATCATAACAATACAAAAGTCCGTCATACATACAATTACCTGATATGCTCGCCATATTGTCAGGTTGTGATTCTTCAGGAAGACTTGCAAATTCATCTTGTGCGGCTTTGTACATCTCGATAATTTTATCGTATTGCTTCCCTACAATTGCCTCAAAAAGTCCCTCTTTGTCGCCAAATCTGGTATAGATTGAACCTGTTGTTGTGTGTGCTTCAGTAGCAATTGTTCGCAGTGAGGCATCGACATAGCCTTTGTTCAGAAATTCTTTTGTGGCACAGGCTATTATGTTTTCGTAAACGCCCTCAATTTGCTTTGCCAAATGAAACACTCCTTAGTTTATCTTAACATTTTGAACATTCCCGGACCATCCCAGTAGCACGGTCTTTGTTCAAATCCAAATTTTTCATAAAAAGCAACAGCTTCTTTAGAACTGATAAGTTCAAGGCTTACTGCCCAATTTTTAGGCATAGAATTGCGTATGTAATCTTCAAGAAATTGCATTAACGCTTTTCCTACACCCTTACTCTGATATTCTGGAATAACGGCATAGTCTTTTATATAGAATGACATACCGCCGTCGCCGATAATTCTAACCATTCCGACAGGTTTGTCACCGTCATATGCAACAAATTTTGCATATGAATTATTTAAGGCGGTTTCGATTTGGTCAATGCAAGGCGACTCCCAACCTACCGACCTGTACAAACTTTCAAAAAGTTTTGGCGTAAGAGTTTCGAATGAAATTGTGTAAGCTGCCTTGTTTTCAGTCACAGTAGTCACCTCTAATTCATAACATTGTTATGTAACGCTGTTATGATTATATAATTAAAATACTCGCTTGTCAACATTTATCAGCAAAAAATAAAAGCACCGCAGAAAAAAATCTACGGTGCAATTTAAAGATTCGGTTAAAAATCAGTTTTCTCTTCCGAGAAGGTAGTCAACAGACACTTCAAGAATATCGGCAAGTGCAACAAGCTCAACATCTGTTACGAAACGAATCTGACCTTCAAGCTTTGAAAGACCTGACGCATTCATATCGACGCCGTTAACCTGTAATTGGGCAAGAAGCTCCTTTTGCTTCATACCTTTCTGCTTTCTTACAGCCTCAACCCTGCTTCCTACGAGGTTTCTGTCTCCAAGTTCCTGTTTTCTTAATCTCATTTTTACTCTCTCCCAAATCGTTTTAATTCTTTTTTAAAATTCTTTAAAAACATTGTGATGTTATTATAATACTAAAAAGGAAAAAAAACAAGGGGTTTTTGTAAATAAATTTAAAAATTTGAAATTTTTTCGTAAATTTGGTTACAAATTGAAATATAGTAGTTATAATGCACTTATAAATAGGTATGTTATTAATAATATTATACAATTAGCACAATACATAATTCCGACTGAGAAAGAATAATTTTCCTTAATTTCCTGAATGGAATTAATATTTATGAAATGGTTCTATATATGAAATAACAATTACAAAATATTACAAACAAGAAATCTAAGTTTCAAAAAGAAAAACGCTCTTAATAATAAGAGCGTTTTAATCTTATTTTTAATTTGTTTATGCTTTAAAAGTACCGTTTTCAATGTCTGTAATCATTGACACACGGTTTTCGTGTCTGCCGCCTTCATAAGGTGTGTTAAGAAAGATGTCAGCAAATTTAACAGCATCTTCTTCGCTTGTAACTCTGCCACCCATACAAAGAATATTTGCGTTATTGTGTCTGCGAGTCATTTCAGCACAAAATTCGTTTGAAACAACTGCGGCTCTGATTCCCTTTACCTTGTTTGCGGCAATTGAGATACCGATGCCTGTACCGCAACAGAGAATGCCTGTTGAGCATTCGCCCGAGGTGATTGCAGTTGCTACCTTGTAGGCATAAACGGGATAATCAACGCTTTCTTCGCTGAAAGTGCCGTACTCTTTGTATTCAAGTCCTTTTTCATCCAGATATTTTTTGATTGCGCAGATAAGGTTATATCCGCCGTGGTCGCATCCGAGTGCTATCATTTTGTTCTACCTCCAAGTTTTTTATTAAGCTCACGCTGTGCCTGAGGCAAGCGGAGATATACCGGCATAAGCTCTTGTGGCGAAACGGTTTGTCCGTTATTAATCATTTCAAATGCAACAAGTGCAGTTGAAGACGCTCTCTGATATTTAAGATTTACGGGAGCAGACTCTGCATTTTTAATTTCATTACCGATGTATTTACAGGTAATATCGGTACCGTCACCTGCTATGATGATTCTTCCGTCAACAGACAGCAGTTCGTTTTTTAAGTCATCAAGTGATAATGCTCTGTCATCACAAAGTCGGGTAACAACTCCGTTTTTAATTTCAAACAGTGCATTGTATACCTGTGAACAGCGCGCGTCCATTACGGCACATACAATACAGTCGGTTGAAAGGAAATTATAAGCCATACTCTCAAGTGTTGAAACCGAAACACACGGTATATTATTTGCAAAAGCAAGACCTTTTACTGCCGCAACACCGATTCTTACTCCCGTGAATGAACCCGGACCTGCGTTGACAGCAATTGCGTCAATATCGGATATTTCCGTTTTTGTATTGTTCAAAAGCTGTTCAACCATAGGGATGAGCGTCTGACTGTGGGTAAGACTTGTGTTTATGAAAGTTTCACCGATCAGCTTGCCCTCTTCTGAAAGTGCAACAGATGCGGCTGTTGCAGATGTGTCAACAGACAGAATTTTCAAATTTCAACACCTTCAATTTCAAAGATTCTTTCGTCATCGCTCTCCCCTTTTTCAATCGTTATTCTGATTGCATTTTCGGGAAGTGCGCCTTCTATATTTTCACTCCACTCAATTACGAGAATGCCGTTGTCAATATAGTCAAAAAATCCCGTTGAGTACAAATCATCCCATGAATTAACTCTGTACATATCAAAATGATAGATATTGTACTTTCCGTTGTATTCGTTTACAAGGGCGAAAGTAGGGCTTGACACACCGTCATCAACACCGAGGGCTCTTGCCAGTCCTCTTGTAAAGGCGGTTTTGCCCATACCGAGTCCGCCGAAAAGGGCTATTACCTCTGTGCCGTGGAGCTTTTTTGCAATTTTTTCGCCGATTTGCTCAGTTTCATCGGCGCTGTGAGAAATCAATTTAACCATATCAGAAAAGTCCGCTGATTTTGCCGTTTTTGTCAATATTAATTTTTTCTGCGGCAGGAACTTTCGGGAGTCCCGGCATTGTCATAATATTGCCTGTATAAATTACTGCAAAACCTGCACCGTTTGAAATTGTTACATCTCTTACTGTGATTTCAAAATCCTTTGGAGCACCGAGCTTTGTAGGATCATCTGAAAGCGAATACTGTGTTTTTGCTACACATATAGGAAGTTTGTCTCCGCCGAGTGCCGCAACTTCCTTGATTGCTTTTTCTGCGGCTGTTGTGTAGTTTACCTTTGATGCACCGTAGATTTCCTTTGCAATCTTTTCAACTTTTTCCTTGAGTGTGATGTCGAGTGAATAGAGCGGTTTAAATGCAGACGGCTTTTCACAAGCCTCTACTACCTTATTTGCAAGCTCTACGCCGCCTTCTCCGCCTTTTCCGAATACATTTGAAAGGGCAAAGTCTGCACCCTTTGAAATGCAATATTCTTCAATGTATTTGAGTTCTTCATCTGTATCTGTACCGAACTGATTAATTGCTACAACTACGGGAACATTGTACTTTCTCATATTGTCAATGTGAACACCGAGGTTTACAATGCCTTTTTTGAGAGCTTCAATGTTTTCATTTGAAACCTCTGACTTTGGAACGCCGCCGTTGTATTTTAATGCACGGCATGTTGCCACGATTACAATTGCCGACGGAGCAATGCCGGCATATCTGCACTTGATGTCAAGAAACTTCTCAGCACCGAGATCCGAGCCGAAACCTGCCTCTGTAATACAGTAATCAGCAAGCTTTAATGCAAGCTTTGTTGCTCTTATGCTGTTACAGCCGTGAGCGATATTTGCAAAAGGTCCGCCGTGCATAATTGCAGGAGTACCCTCGAGCGTCTGAACAAGGTTAGGTTTGATTGCGTCCTTGAGAAGTGCAGTCATTGCTCCCTCTGCTTTCAAATCTTTAGCATAAACGGGTTCACCGCTGTATGTGTATGCAACAAGAATGTTGCCGAGCCTTTCTTTAAGGTCGGAGATATCATTTGCAAGACAGAGAATTGCCATAACTTCCGATGCAACTGTAATAATGAAGTGATCTTCCCTCGGAACACCGTTCACCTTACCGCCAAGACCGATTGTGATATTTCTTAATGCACGGTCATTCATATCAAGACAACGCTTGAAGAGAATTCTTCTCGGATCAATGCCGAGTGTGTTGCCCTGCTGAATATGGTTGTCAAGCATTGCGCAACAAAGGTTGTTGGCTGCTGTAATTGCGTGCATATCACCGGTGAAATGAAGGTTGATGTCCTCCATCGGAAGAACCTGTGCATAACCCCCGCCTGCGGCACCGCCCTTAATTCCGAATACAGGACCAAGCGACGGTTCACGGAGTGCGATGATTGCCTTTTTACCGATTTTAGCCATTGCCTGACCAAGACCTGCAGAAGTGGTGGTTTTGCCCTCGCCTGCCGGTGTTGGGTTGATTGCTGTTACGAGGATGAGCTTTCCGTCAGGATTGTCCTTTACACGGTCTGCAAGTTCATCAGAAAGTTTTGCTTTGTACTTTCCGTAAAACTCAAGCTCATCAGCAGAAATCCCAAGCTGATTTGCAATTTCTGCAATAGGCTTTAATTCTGCACTCTGAGCAATTTCGATATCAGATAACATAATATACCTCCGAATCAAATTCATGTTTTTATTATTATAACAAAATGCGAAACTTGTATTATTCTGTATTGAAATTATACTTGATATTGAGAGCGTAATTTAATATAATTATAGGGTAAAATTAATTTCAAAGGTTGTTTTGGGTGAAAAAAGTTATTACAAATATTTATGAATATTTCAGACAGTGTGACGCAGTGTTGTGGCTGTTGACCTTGACCGCTGTTGCGTACAGTTTTCTTTTGATTGCGAGTATGCAACGGTCGGGCGAATACAGTTATCTAAGAACTCAGATTATCGCTGTGTCAGTCGGTCTTGTGGCATCGGTCTTTATATCAATTGCCGATTACAGATTTCTTATACGAAAGTGGTACATTGCCACAATAGTGGGAATTGTTTTTGCCGGACTTGTGTTTGTGTTCGGAGTTCAGGTTAGCGGAACAGATGATACGGCATGGATTAATCTTCCGGGTGGATTTTCAATTCAGCCGTCTGAGTTTATAAAAATCTGTTTTATCATAACTTTTTCAAAGCATTTGTCGTGGCTGAGAGAAAAGAAAATGATTGAAAAGTTTTCGGGAGTACTTTTCCTTGCACTTCATGCAATGATACCAATGGCAATTATTCATATTCAGGGTGATGACGGTACAGTTCTTATATTTGCGCTTATGTTTTTGGTTATGACATTTGCGGCAGGTGTTCAACTGAGATATTTTGTCATTTTCGGAGGATTGCTTGTGTGTGCAATTCCGATTATATGGAATGTGTTTATGAATGAAGAACATCGCAACAGGGTTCTTGCTTTGTTTGACCTTGACGGGAATGCACTTACAAATTACGGTTGGCAACAGTATCAGGGTAAGGTTTCAATTGCAAGCGGTGAAGCTTTCGGAAGCGGACTTTTTAACGGACAGCGTGTTGAACATTCAATCGTCCCCGAACAGGAAAACGATTTTATCTTTACCGTTGCAGGAGAGGAACTCGGATTTGTCGGATGCATGGCGCTTTTGCTGATTTTGTTTTTTATTATATTAAAAGTGATTTTGAATGCAAAAAATTCAAGTGAATTTGAAGGCAAGTATATCTGCTACGGTGTGTTTTCAATGATAGCATCGCAAACAATTGTAAATATAGGAATGGTGCTTGGATTTCTTCCCGTAGTCGGAATAACCCTTCCCCTGTTCAGTTCGGGAGGTACTTCGGCTTTGAGTACGCTCATTAGTCTTGGTCTTGTACAGAGTGTGAGATATCACAATACTGACGATATGAACAAAGCTTTTGTAAGGCGAGGAAGTTCAAATCGAATCAGAATGTAATTTAATACAAATAAACTAAACCGCAGACATCAAAATGCCTGCGGTTTTTATGGGTTATTTTTCGCTGATTGTGATATTTGCCTTGTAGCTTCCGCTTACCCAACAGGTGTCAGTACCGCTGAGTTTGAAAGTAACAGGCATCTGAACCGAGCCTACTGTTCCGCTCTGATCTGAGGTGTCAATTACGCCTTCAATATCTGAGCTTTTAAGGCTTTTAAGTTCCTTTTCACTGCCGATAACGGTAACATTCATACTTGTTTGTGTTACATCGGCTTTGTATTTTGAAGAAAGACCGCTTACTTTGAATGAATCTACGGTAAAGGTTTTCTTGGACAGACCGCTGAGGTCAAGTACAAGCTTTGCTGAGGTTGAGTTACTGATATTTTTGCAGTCACTCGGGATGTTTATTCCCTGCGTATCGTACTCATAACGCTTGTTTGAAAGTGTTGCAAAATCGATTGACTCAAGTTTTACGCTGTCAGTCTTGTCAAGCACTTCTTTTGGACCTGCAAGCAGAATCTTTGAAGGCTCAACCGTAAGCATATCATCGTTTAAATCAAGACCTTTGGGTTTGTTAATAAACTCAGGAATTACATTCACCGTCTTTTCGGGAAGAACGGAAATTGTAGCCTCAACATCCGTAAACTCCATTGTAAGAAGCTCGGTGGAGACTTTATTTCCTGCTTTATCATAAAGCACAATATTTGCGGTCGTTGTGGTCGGCGCATTTAGTGTACTGTCAAGTTCTGCCGATGCCGAAACCTTTGCAATTTTGGCAATCTCTGTTTGAGGTCCTGAGATTGTGATATTCTTTGATGCAAGAGAAGTTGACGCATAGTACCCGTCGGCAACCTTGTAAACAACATTTTCCTGAATCGGAAAACTTGTTTCACGCTGATAATCAACAATTACATTGACATTTGACGGCGTAACGGTTGAGATAATCTGAAAGTTGGCACTCGGGTTGGCTTTTACGGCTGAAAGCGAAAGCTGATAAGTTCCTGCCGAGTCAATTCCGTTTGTAGCACCCGTGACAGTAATATCCTTTGTTCCGATAGAACCGAGAACGGCTCTGCTGCCTGTTACGGTTACCGTGGCAGTCTGCTCCGCATCACGGAATACCTGCAACCCGTTGTTATCAAGCTGGTCAGGCAATTCAATCTGAATGGGAATATTGCTTATTGTTACGGTTGTATCATTTGTTGTACCCATACTCATATAAACCCATGTTATTGTTGAGATTACAAGGGCGAGTATAATCAGAAATTTGTTATTCTGAAACAGTTTGTTGAGAGAGAGTTTTTTCTTTTTCATTTTTCAGCCTTCTCTCTTTTTGAACTTTTCGGGTTCTTCTGAAAAAACTTTTTCGGCGGTTCATCATCGTCATAGCCACGATCATAGATGAGAAACTGTTCAAGCTTTTTGATTAGTTCTTCTCTTGTAAACTCACGGAGCAAAATACCGTTTACCGCAAGAGAAATCACACCTGTTTCTTCACTTACTATAAGGACAACAGCGTCGCTTTGTTCACTGATACCGAGTCCTGCTCTGTGTCGTGTACCGAGATTGATATCTACATTACGATTTGATGTGAGCGGTAAAATACATCCTGCTGCAAAAAGTTTTCCGTCACGGATAATGCTTGCACCGTCATGCAATGGTGCTTTGTTAAAAAATATATTGCCGAACAGAGCTACGGATGTTTCGGCATCAATAATTGTGCCTGTAGCGGCTATATCGGAAAGCATGGTTTCTCGTTCAAACACAAGCAAAGCACCTGTTTTTGAACGAGAGAAAAGAACTGCTGTGTCAGCCGCATCTACGATTGACTTTTCTACAGCCTTTTTCCATTCATCACCTTTGTGGTGCTTAGTAAATATTTTTATATATTTTTTATAGGTGTTGTTGCGTCCCATCTGTTCAAGAGCCTTTCTGATTTCCGGCTGAAAGATGATAGCAATAACAACAACTGCTGCCTCGAAAAATGTTCGCAACAGGGATGAAAGCATAACAAGACCAAACAGAGACGAAAGAAAATACACTATCAGGAGCATAATTACACCTTTGAGAAGCTGAACTGCTCTTGTTTCCTGAATAAGCTTGAACAGTCCGAAAATCAACAGTGCAATTGCAAGAATATCGACAATATCTCTTAGCTGTATAGTCTTGATAATGGAAAGAATGCTGTTAAATATTTCCAATCTGCTTTCCCCTTCCTTTATTTTTAAATTCCTTGTTATTATTCTAACATACTTTTGTTATTAATTGCAACCTTTTTAAATTGTTTTTTTCTGTTTGTTGTTCTTAGAAATACGACTTACGGCATTTGCAAAATATACAACATCATTTTTTGTTGTAAATGCCGATACAACAGCTCTTACGGTTCCTGTATCCTGAGTGCCGAAGCTTTTGTGTGCAAGGGGCGCACAATGGAGTCCTGCTCTTACGGCAATGTTGTAGCTGTCATTAAGAATTTTTGCAACCGTTTCACTTTCGGTATTTTTGATATTAAAGGAAATTACAGGAACGCTGTGATTTTTCTCAGGCATTTTGGTGTATAATATTACATTTTCCGCTTTTTCAAGCCTTTTGTATAGCATTTGTGCAAGACTTAACTCGGAATTATATATTCTGTCTGTTTTTTTGTTCAGGACAAACTTTATTCCTGCATTAAGCCCTGCTATTCCCGGAAGATTCGGCGTTCCGCTTTCGTACTTATCGGGGAGAATTTCAGGCTGATTGAGGTTTGCGGAATCACTTCCAGTTCCTCCCTGAATAAGACTGTCCGGAGTTGTTTCGCTGTTTATAATAAGCAAGCCTGTTCCCATCGGTCCATAGAGTCCTTTGTGACCTGCGGTGCAGAGAAAATCAATGCAACTGTCAGAAAGGTTGATATCTGCTGTTCCTGCACTTTGTGCGGCATCAACACAAAAAAGGATGCCGTTTAATCTGCAAAGAGCGCCTATTCTTTCTATCGGAAGTTTGATGCCGAATACATTTGAAGCATGGGTACAGATTACAAGTTTTGTGTTAGATTTGAATTGTTTCCTGAAATTCTCGATTGTTTGCTCATCATCATAAGGGACACATTCGGCAACAGAGTATTCAATCTTATTTTTCTTGAGTGTTTCAAGCGGTCTGACGACAGCATTATGCTCAAGTGATGAAATTACGGCATGGTCACCCTGTTTTAATATGCCTTTAATAACTGTGTTCAAAGCCGTTGTGCAGTTAAGCGTGAATATTATATTTTCGGGATTTTCCGAGCCAAAAAGTTTTGCGGCATTATCTCGGCAAGAATACATTATTTCAGATGATTTCACCGACATTTTGTGACCGCTTCTTCCCGGATTTGCTCCGTAGTCGGACATAGCTTCGTTAATCGCTTTTCTTACGGATAAGGGTTTCGGAAAGGTGGTTGCACCGTTGTCAAAATATATCATAAGGTATCAACAGCGGCTGTTCCTTTGACAGCAATACCGTTACTCCTGATAATTTCCAATGCCCTTTCAAAATTTCCCGGGACATAAAGGCTGTATCCGCATGATTTTCGATTGAGGTGTATAGGAGTTCTTACAAGCCCTGATTTAATATTGTTTTTTAAAAGTAGGTTACGGCTCTTCATGGCAAGCGTTACCGAGCCGAATATTATTAAATTATTTTCCATAACTTCCACCCTTTGTTAAATCTTTGTGACATCTCAAAACAATATATCACACTACATATTATGAAAGTAGGCAAAGTTTGGACATAAAAGAAAGCACGGCTTTTATGCCGTGCTTAAAGGTGTTATTTTTCAGTTCATTTTTTCAGAAAGAAGGTTGCCCATGTTGTACATACCTGCTTTCTGATCTTTAAGAAATACTGCCGCATTAACAGCACCGACAGCGAAAACTTCTTTTGACTGAGCCTGATGAGAGATTGTTACAACCTCATCGTGACCTGCAAAGATAACTTCGTGTTCGCCTACAATTGTGCCGCCTCTTACAGAATGAATACCGATTTCGTTCTTTGAACGCTTTCTGCGGTAGCTGTGTCTGTCATAGACATACTGCGGATCTTCGTCAAGCTGTTCCGAAATTCCGTCTGCAATCATAAGAGCTGTTCCGCTCGGAGCATCAAGCTTGAGATTATGATGCTTTTCAACGATTTCAATATCGAACTGGTTTCCGAGAATTTTTGCAGCCTCTTTTGAAAGCTCAATAAGAAGATTGATGCCGAGTGACATATTACCTGAATAGAAAACAGGAATTGTCTTTGCCGCATCTTTGATTTTTGCAATCTGATCTTTAGAAAAGCCTGTTGTGCAGATAACACAAGGTACTTTGTTATCAACTGCATACGAAAGCATACCGTCAAGAGCTGCAGGATTTGAAAAATCAATGATTACATCAGGTGTTTCGGTTGCCTCGTCAAAAGTCTTGAAAACATCAAAATCATAATTACTTTCACCGAATGCGTCAACACCGAACAAAACATTGCAATCCTCACGGCTCTGAACAGCCTGTGCCACAAAGCAGCCCATTTTACCGTTACAACCGACTATTGCTGTATTTACCATTTTTATTCCCCTTTAAACTTCTTGAATTTTAAACGAATCGAAGGTTGATTATTTAACCTTCTTGCTTAAAAGGTCATACTTCTCCATGCAATCCTTGAGGTCATGGTAACCCTGAACGCTCATGGGTACGAGCGGAAGTCTGCACTCGCCTGCCTCATAGCCGAAAAGGTTCATGGCAGTCTTTACGGGGATCGGGTTAACATCGCTGAAGAGTATATGCATAAGCTCAAGATAGTGGAAGTTAAGCTTCTGTGCCTCTGCAAAGTCATTGTCAAGACAAAGCTGACAGATGTCATGCATTTCTTTTGGGCAGATGTTTGCGAATACAGAGATAACACCGAGAGCGCCGAGTGACATGAAAGGAACAGTCTGGTCATCGTTACCTGAGTAGATGTCAAGATTATCACCGCAAAGTGAACGGATGAGAGCAACCTGAGAGATGTCGCCGCTTGCCTCTTTTGCGGCAACGATGTTAGGATGCTTGCAAAGCTCCTGATAAGTTTTTGGCTTGATGTTACAGCCGGTTCTTGAAGGAACATTGTAAAGAATAATCGGAATATCAACCGAATCTGCAACAACGTTGAAGTGTCTTACAAGACCCTGCTGAGATGTTTTATTGTAGTAAGGAGTTACGCAGAGAAGTGCGTCAACGCCTGTGCTTGCGGCAGATTTTGAGAGCATAACGGCCGTTGAAGTATCGTTACTGCCTGTACCTGCAATAACAGGAATTCTGCCGTTTGTCTTTTCTGCAACGAAAGAAATTGTTTCACAATGCTCTTTTTCCGAAAGAGTTGCAGCCTCACCTGTTGTACCGCATACAATAATTGCATCGGTACCGTTTTGAACATGAAATTCTACGAGATCGCCGAGAACATCGTAGTTTACGCTTCCGTCAGACTTCATAGGAGTGATAAGTGCAACACCTGAGCCTGTAAAAATGTGGTTAGACATAATTTACCTCCGTAAGTAATCAGTCCATGTAGCCCTCAGCACAAAGGAGCTCTGCAAGAAGAACTGCACCGCCTGCTGCGCCTCTTAATGTGTTGTGTGACATACAAACGAACTTATAATCATATTGAGTATCAGGTCTTAATCTGCCAACCGATACTGCCATACCGTTTTCAAGATTTCTTTCAGATTTAATCTGCGGACGGTCAGGTTCTGTGAAGTAGTGAAGAAAATGCTTTGGCGCACTCGGAAGATCAAGCTCCTGTGCTCTGCCGCTGTAGTTTGACCAAATGTCAATAATTTCTTCGACAGTAGGTTTCTTTACACCGTCCTTAAATGACATAAATACAGCTGCTGTGTGACCGTCTGATACGGGAACACGGATGCACTGTGATGTGATTGAAATATCATCGGTTTTAACAATCTTGTCGCCTTCAATCTTACCCCAGATTTTAAGCGGCTCCTGCTCTGACTTCTCTTCCTCACCGCCGATGTAAGGAATAACATTATCTACCATTTCAGGCCATGTCTTAAATGTTTTGCCTGCGCCTGAAATTGCCTGATATGTGCAGGCAAGAACCTTGTCAACGCCGAGTGCCTTTAAAGGATGAATTGCAGGAACATAGCTCTGAAGTGAGCAATTGGACTTAACTGCAACAAAGCCTCTTTTTGTGCCGAGACGCTTTCTCTGAGCGTCAATAATCTTAATGTGATCGGCGTTAATTTCAGGAATAACCATAGGAACATCATCTGTAAAACGATGAGCGCTGTTGTTTGATACGATAGGACATTCAGCCTTTGCATATCTGTCTTCGAGATCACGGATTTCATCCTTCTTCATATTAACTGCGCAGAAACAGAAATCAACCTGTGATGCAACCTCTTCAACATTTTCAGCGTCAACGATAACCATATCCTTGTACTTCTCAGGAAGAGGAGCAGTCATATGCCATCTGCCTTCAACTGTTTCACCGTATGTTTTGCCTGCACTTCTCTTACTTGCGGCAAGAACAGTAACCTCAAACCACGGGTGATTCTCAAGAAGAAGTGTAAAACGCTGACCTACCATACCGGTAGCGCCGATAATACCGACTTTATACTTTTTCATAATAATTCCTCCGAATTAAACAAATTTTAAAAAAGCGGTTGCCTTATTCAAACAAATATTATATTATATGAAGAGATGTCTGAAAACACGACTGTTTGTCGATTATGCAAACTGCTCATAATAAGATAATATATCATTTTAAAAGGGTAATGTCAATTATTTTGAGAATTTTACAGGACAAATACTTGTGTTTTACAAAGATTTTTGACAGAACAGCTTTTAAAAAGCAATTTTAGTTCTTGAAAGGAAATAAAATGAAGACTAGTGATTTTTATTACGATTTGCCTAAAGAGCTTATCGCACAGACTCCGCTTGAACCGAGGGACAGTTCAAGATTGCTTGTGCTTGACAGAGAAAAACAAACTCTGGAGCATAAACATTTTTATGACATTATTGATTATCTTAACGAGGGTGACCTTCTTGTTGCCAACGATTCAAGAGTTTTGCCTGCAAGAATTTACGGTATCAAAGACGAAACAGGTGCAAAAGTTGAATTTCTGCTTTTGAAGCAGGTTGCTAACAACCGTTGGGAAACACTTTGCAAGCCGGGTAAAAAAGCAAAAGTCGGCACAAAATTTTCATTCGGCAACGGCATTTTGCGTGCAACTGTTGTTGAAGTTAAGGATGACGGCAATAGAATAGTTGATTTTGATTGCGAAGAGAATTTCTTTACCGCTCTTGACAAAATCGGTCAAATGCCTCTTCCCCCTTATATTACTGCCGAGCTTAAAGACAAGGAACGCTATCAGACGGTTTACAGCCATGAACTCGGTTCTGCGGCAGCTCCGACGGCAGGGCTTCACTTTACAACCGAGCTTATGGACAGAATCAAGGCTAAAGGTGTAAAGATTGCGTATGTTACACTTCATGTGGGACTCGGTACATTCAGACCGGTTAAGGTTGACGATGTTACAAAGCATAAAATGCACAGCGAACATTATGAAGTCCCCGAAGAAACCGCAAAGCTCATAAATGAAACTAAGAAAAACGGCGGACGGGTTATTGCAGTCGGCACAACATCCTGCAGAACGCTTGAAAGTGTTGCGGCAATGTACGGAGAAATCAAGCCCTGTGAGGGATTTACGGATATTTTTATTTATCCAGGATTTGAATTTAAGGTGCTGGACGGACTTATTACTAACTTTCATCTTCCCGAAAGTACACTCATTATGCTTGTATCCGCTTTTGCGGGATATGATTTTATTATGAATGCATACAAAGAAGCTGTAAAGGAAAAGTACAGATTCTTCTCTTTCGGCGACGCTATGTTCATATCATAGGAGGATTTTACGGATTTATGTTTAAGGTAATTAAAAAGGAAGGCAGCGCAAGACGGGGCGAATTCGTTACGGTTTACGGTACGGTTCAGACTCCTGCCTTTATGAATGTTGCAACATGCGGTGCAATCAAGGGTGCTGTTTCTGCGCTTGATTTAAAGAATATAAAATGTCAGGTTCAGCTTTGCAACACCTATCATCTGCATCTTCGTCCGGGTGATGAAAAGGTTAAGCAAATGGGCGGACTTCACAAATTTACAAGGTGGGACGGTCCTATCCTTACCGACAGCGGCGGATTTCAGGTGTTCTCTCTTGCAAAGTTGAGAAATATTAAAGAAGAAGGCGTTTACTTCAATTCTCACATTGACGGCCGCAAAATTTTTATGGGACCTGAGGAGAGTATGAGAATCCAGTCAAATCTTGCATCTACAATTGCGATGGCATTTGACGAATGCGTTGAAAACCCTTCTCCATATGAATATACAAAAAACAGCGTTGAAAGAACCACAAGATGGCTTAAAAGATGCGTTACAGAGATGAAAAGGCTCAACAGTCTTGATGATACCATAAATAAAAACCAGATGCTGTTCGGCATAAATCAGGGCGGTATCTATGACGATTTGCGCATCAATCATATGAAAGAAATTGCAGAGCTTAATCTTGACGGCTATGCAATCGGAGGTCTTGCCGTGGGTGAGCCTGCAGAAACGATGTACCATATCATTGAAGAGGTTGAGCCGTTTGCTCCGAAAGATAAAATCAGATATCTTATGGGAGTCGGAACTCCCGTGAATATTCTTGAAAGTGTTGCAAGAGGCGTTGATCTTTTTGACTGTGTTATGCCGAGCAGAAACGCAAGACACGGTCAGCTCTTCACTTGGGACGGAGTGCGTAACATCAATAATGCAAAATATGAAACAGATGAATCTCCGATTGACGAGCATTGTGACTGCCCTGTTTGCCGAAACTTTTCAAGGGCATACATAAGACATCTTCTCAAGAGCGGTGAGATGCTCGGAATGCGACTTGCTGTTTTGCACAACCTCTATTTTTACAATAATCTTATGGAAGTTATCAGAACTCAGCTTGATAACGGCACATATATGGAATTTTACGAGAAATATCGCAACATTTTAGGCGTGCGTATCTAATATTTTTTCAAAACAGAAAAAATACTTGCAAGATGTGATTAAAACTGATATAATCAATACATTGTATGAAAGGAATGACGAAAATGACAAACTTTTTACCTGTAGTTGCAGAAGCAAGTGCAAGCGGCGGAAATCAGTCAAGTATGATTTTTATGATTCTCTTCTATGTTGCTATTTTTGCAGCTCTCTATTTCTTCCTCATCAGACCTAACTCAAAGAAGAAAAAAGAAGAAGCTCAGCTTCGTAACTCTCTTGAGATCGGTGATGAAATTACAACAATCGGCGGAATTATGGGCAGAGTAGTTGCCATTAAGGACGACGAGGACGCTATCATCATTGAAACAGGCTCCGACAGAGTTAAGATGAAGTTTAAAAAGTGGTGTATTTCTACTGTTGACACAGTTAAGGAACAGCCACAGCAGGCAGGTCAGCCTGAAAAGAAAGGCTTCTTCGGTTTTGGCAAGAAGAAAGATTCTGACGAAACTAAAGCTACAAAAGAATAACTTTTTGAATGAATGTTCTTTCCCCCGAATATATTTGTAACAGAATATATTCGGGGGTTGTTTTATGTCTGATAAAAAACTACTTGCAAAGGCTGTTTTGTTTTCATCAGTATGCGGAATACTCATACTGGTAATTTTGATGTGTTTGCTTGCAGCCGTGATGATGTCATCGGGAGTAATTTCAGCAGATATACTTGATTACTGCACGGTCGGCATAGTCGGTGTTGCAACGCTGATGTCGGGAATAATATCATCAAGAATTACAGGAAGTGCAGGTCTTGCGGTGGGTTCGCTGACAGGATTTTTTATTTTTCTTGTCATAACCTCTATTGCATTGATTTTTAACGGTGAACCTATAACGGTACTAACCCTGCTAAAACTGATGTCATCTGTTCTGGGAGGAGGTATAGGCGGAATTATCGGAGTAAACAAAAAGGAAAAAATAAAAATCAGATAAGATCGAGTAAGATATTTTACTGAAATTATGTTTTCGGCAGTTCGTTTAGGCGGACTGCTGTTTTTTATGTCGGATTTAATTACAAATTAGAATTATTTTTTAAAAAATTGAAATATCTATGGTAAAACAGCTCGTAATATGGTACAATAATCCGGAGAATGAGATAGTGAGGGTTAATGACCTTGATTTAGATATAATATGAAAAATAAGGAAATATTTAAGGAGTGTTAGTATGGCAAAAACGATTAAATTGCCGGCAGATTTAAGGGATTGGAAGGTTACTTCATTTGTTGGAGAAGACAACGGCTGTGAAGTTTACAAGGTATCAAGGAAGATTGATAAAAATACTGCTCAGAATGCGATTCTCAGACACGCATTTGTCGGCAAAAGCAATTATACCGATGAACATGCCGAGTATTTTACCGAAGAGGCTGATTTTATTGAATCGGTTAAGGAGCTTGACGGTATTTCAAACTATCTGGATGTTTATGTTCAGGATAATCAGAACAAAAAAACCTGTGATTTGTACATATTTACAGAAGAACTCACAAGTCTTGAAGAGCTTATGAAAACCAAAACTTTCGCTGAGGATGAAGTTGTTGATTTTGGTATTCAGATGAGTGAAATGCTTGAAACTTTGGAAGCAAAGAATATTTTTCACGGTAATATTTCGCCAAAGAATATTTTTGTAACCGCTGACGGAAGGTATAAAATCGGCGGATTTACAGATTTTGAAGGCAAGATTACGGATACCTCATTTGTTGCGCCTGAGGTTTACAAGCAGGAAAATGTTGACTATACAACCGACATTTATTCTGTCGGAATAATTATGTATGCAATGTGCAACGGCGGTAAAATTCCGTTTGAAAGTGATTCATGCGACAGAAAGAATGCCTGTGAAGAAAGATTCTCGGGCAAGGCTGTTACCGCACCGTCTGAGGGTGATGAAAAACTCAAGAGTGTTATTGTAATTGCATGTCAGCCGAATAATACAAACCGCTGGAAGAATGCAAGCAACATAAAAAATGCTCTCACATCTATCAAGGCCGAAATAGGTACATCCTCCCCTGTTCCGAATCCCGATGTTGTTGTTCCGGAAAATACAGATTTTGACGGAAATGTATTTGAAGAATATGATTATGATGAATTTGAGGATACAGAGCCGACTGAACCGCAGGATAATTTTGACGATAAGGATGAGGTTCAGACAGTTGAGGACGCTGTTCTTGATAATGAATTTAAAGGCGGCGAACAGCTTGGCATTGCCGAAGTTTTAGCCGGTGAGGAATCCTTGCCTGTTGACGGTAATGCTCCTGTAGATTCAGATGAAGTCAGTGAGTCTGATGCTGATGAAAACGGCGGATTTGAGGTTGTTGATGTTACAGACGCAGTTGATGAGCCTGAAAATTCCGAGGTTAAAACTGACGAAGTATCAGAAGAAAAACAGCCTGAATTTGAAGATATCAGTTCCGTATCAAGTGAAGATGACAAGAATGAACAAACTGTTACAGATAAAAAAGCTGAAGAATTTGAAGATGTTTCAAGCAACAGCGAAGTAGCTCCGGAAGTTCTTCCTCCTGTTACAAGCGTTGAAGTGTTTGACGATTACTCCGGTGCAGATCATAAAAATGTTCTTACAAGCAATGAATCAAGCAAGGACTACGGTGATTTCTTTGAGGACGAGCCGTCTGTTAAGCGTACTGACAATAAAGCTGACGATACTAAAAAAATTGAAGAAAAAAACGACTTTGACGATAACAGCTTTGAAGATAATGACAATGAATTCGGATATGCAGATGAAGAAGATAATAAAGAAAATGTAAAGAAAAAGAAGAATAAATTTATCATTATTCTTTGTGCCGTTGTAATTGCCGCCGCACTCGGATTTATCGGTTTCTGCGTTTATAACGGCTTGTCAAATTCATCTACTGACAATAAAGCTACTACAGCCGAAACTGCAACATCTGCCGAAGTAACCACACAGGCGCCGAGTACGGCGATGCCTACTACAGTTCCTGCTACAACAGAACAGGTTACAACATCTTCTTCATATAACAATGTTGTTCCTGTTGTCGGTTACGGTTACAGTTACGGTAAAAAGCTTCTTGAACAGGCAGGATTTACCGTTGAAATTTCTGACTATGAATACAGCTATGATTATCCGGAAGGATATATTATCTCCCAGACTCCGGAAGGTGACACAAGCGCAAGTACGGGTACCGTTGTTAAACTTGTTATCTCAAGCGGACAGATTCAGAGAGAAACAGAAGCTCCTGCAACACAGGCTCAGCAGTCATCAAATAGTCAGAGCAGCGCTTCGGGCAATTCAAATTCACAGTCATCAAGCAATACAAACACTAATAATAACGGCGGATTTATCTTCCCTAACAGCGATTCTTCATATCTCAGCAACGCACAGGTAAGCGCTTTGAGTGATAACGACTTACAGCTTGCAATTAATGAGATTTATGCAAGACGAGGCAGAATTTTTAAGGACGCAAGCCTTAATGCATACTTTAACTCACAGTCATGGTATGAGGGCAAATATACCGCCGAAGAATTTGAGAAGAATGTTAAATTTAATACTTACGAACAGAAGAATCTTCAGCTTTTGATTAACGAAAGAAGATCAAGAAAGTGATTTTTAAACAAGAAAGATAATGCAGAGGAGTTATTATGAAAGATAAAATATTAAACGCACTAAAAAGCAAGACCTTCTTTGCTTTGGCAATTAATATTGTTATTATGGCTTTGATTATAGTTGTTACTGCATTTTCCTATGACAGTGCTGACGATTTTTACAATTCTTTATATATCTGTCAGTATCATAACTATTACAATAATGATATTAACTACATTTTTGCGACAATTACCGGTTCATTGCAGTACATTCTTTTGAATTTCAACTGTTTTGTACTTTTTCAAATTCTTCTCTCCTGTGCCGCTTTTTCTTCTGTTACATTTGTTTTTGCCGATAAATTCGGAAAGCACAAGGCTTTCATATTCACTCTTGTGCTGAATATTTTGTTTTCATTTGACCATTATTCAAACATTTTAAGCAGTAAAACTGCCGCTTTGCTGCTTACGGCAGGGTTTCTGATGGCACTTAATGCAATCAGAAATAAAAGGTACTCTCTCCCGTTTTGGATTGGTGTACTTGAAGTTATATTCGGAACATTTTTATGTTTCAAATATTTCTTTGTAGGACTTGCATTTTTCATTGCATTCTTCATCGGTGATATGATTGCAAAAAGAAAGTACAAGTTGCCGTTCAGAAAATTCTTCTGGTATTTCAGACCTTTTGTGCTTGTATTTGTCTTTATTGTTCTTGTCGGATGCGGTCTTGAATATTATTCATATTCGGTCAATAATGCAAATGCAGAAACTTCGGGGTTGTACAGATACAGCGTCCTTGCCGATAAGACTGATGATAATGCTTTTCCAAACTATTCCGATTACTGTGAGGAGCTTAATTCGGTCGGAATAAATTCGGCAAATGAGTATGAACTTTTTGTTGACGGATATTATGATGAAAACAACGGACTGAATACTGCTGCCCTTGAAAAGGTTGCGGATATCCAAAAACGGGAAAATCCGTATAATTTCTTTGATAATGCGGGTGCATTGTTTTCAGATGCATGGGGACATATTATAAATTTTGATTCATATCTTATTGCTTTTGCGGTAATACTTGCCGTTATGGTTGTTTTTGTTACCGTTCAGAAAAAAAGATTTGCCTTCTTCCCTGCTTTGTATTTTGCGGTGGGATTTGCGGCTTGTATGTATGTTCGTTATGCAATGGATTCTTCGGCATACACAATGTACGGAATTTTGCTGATGATTCTTTCGTTTACAATGTATTCGTTTGATTTCGGTCATCTCAGAAAAGACGAATACAGCAATATTACAGATAAAAGCAGAAAAACTGTTCTTATTTCGGTTATTGTACTTGTGATATTAAGTGTGGCAAGCTGTGTATCATATTTCTTCCATATCACTCCTGTTTCATATGACAAAAAGCCGAGTGATCTTTATACTGAGGTTGAACGCCATCCTGAAAATTACTATGTTCTCGACCCTGTAACAGCTAAAGAATATATTTCATATACCGATAACTATATTCATCCGCTTTGGGGATTTCCTTCAGATTTTCTCAGTAATGTTGACGGCTTCGGATATCTTCATCGGACAAATCAGCTTGTGAACCGCAACCTCTCAACAAATATTTATGAGGCGGTCGTTGACGGAAGAAATGTATATGTTATCGATAAAAACATTACTTTTATCAAAGAAAATTATCTTAACCAATATTACGGCAAAAAAGATTCCGTCATTGTTTACAAGGATGAAAAAGAATTCAACGGATTTACAATTTACAGCGTAAACAGAGTTAAATAACATTAAAAGAGGATTGAACAATTAAAAGTTCAATCCTCTTTGTTGTTTATTACAGACTGCATATCTTCGGGAATCTCGGCAATAACCGTAATGTATTCATTTTTTATCGGGTGATAAAATTCAAGTCTTGCACAATGAAGTGCCTGCCTTGAAATTTTATCAAGCTTTCCGCCGTACAAGTCATCTCCCATAAGCGGATGCCCCAAATAAGCCATATGGCAGCGAATCTGATGTGTTCTGCCGGTTTCAAGCCACAATTCAAGCAATGTAAAATCTTTTGTTGCAACAAGCGGTTTGTAGTGCGTAACTGCTTTCATTCCGTCATCACGGACAATTCGCACCATTTTGGAATCATCACGCAAATCCATTGGCTTATCAACTACACCTTCAATATTTATTTCACCCTCGCATAAAGCGTAATAGACTTTATGCGTTTTATTTTTTACGGCATTGGCTGTAAAACGGTTTTTCGCTATGAGAACAAGCCCTGAGGTATCCTTGTCAAGTCGATTAATTGCCCGAAATACAAATGGCTTGCCGTTTTGACTGCAATAGTACGAAACAATATTTGCGAGCGTATCGCTTTGGTGCTGCTTTACAGGATGAACAGGCATAGAATGCGGTTTGTTTACCACAAGAAAATGTTCATCCTCATATCTTATATCAAGTGTCCCCTTTGTCGGTTCAATTTCACATTTTTCATCGGGAATTGCAATTGAAACAGTTTTTCCGCTTTGCACACAGTCAATTGTTCTTAAAATTTTCCCGTCCATCAAAATACCGTCTTTTTCTCTTTTCAGTCGTGTTATTATTCTTGCAGAAAGACCGCATTTATCACGCAGAAATCTTTGAGCAAGCATATTGTCATATTCGTCAGGTACGGAAAAATACAGTCTGTCAGACATAAATCATCCTCCAAACAAAAAACAGAATTATCAGCTGAATAATAAATATTATCGGTATGCCGAGCATAAATTTAATGTGTATTGTTTTGTGTCTGATTAATTGCATTGTAATGTACATTGCAACACTTCCTCCGAGTGCGGAGAGAATCAGCAATGTGCTTTCTCTTACTCTCCATTTGCGGTGAATTGCAAAGTATTTGTCACAGACTGTTACAATAATTGATATCAGGCTGATGATGCAAATGTATATGATGAAAATTTCCATGAGAACTCCAAAGGATGATTTGATTGAAAAACAAAAAGATTGTTCCGATTATAGTATCTGTAATAGCTATGTTAAGCGTTATCTGCATAAGCTCATTTACAAGAGAAAAACCGCCCAAAAAGCAGAATGATATCAACAACATTGCAGCTTTATCATCAAAGGCAACCGCCGACACACCCGAAAGTGATGAAGAAATGCGTGGTGTGTGGGTATCATATATGGAGCTTTCTATGGAAAATGAAAGCTCAAAAACACAAAAAGCGTTTGAAGATAAATTTACCGAAATAGCACAAAAATGCTGTGAAAGCGGTTTCAACACGCTTATTGTACAGGTACGCCCCTTTTGTGACGCATTATATAAGTCAAGCTATTTTCCGTGGTCACATATTCTCACGAGTACGCAGGGTGAAAATCCTCAATATGACGCACTGCAAATTATGTGTGATATATGCAAAGAAAACAATTTGAAAATTCATGCGTGGATTAATCCATACAGAGTCAGTTCAAATGAAACTCCGAAAAAACTTTCAGACAACAATCCTTACATAAAGAATTCCGAAATAGGTATAAAAACCGATAACGGAATTTTTCTTGATCCGTCAAATGAAACTGCACAACAGCTGATTTGTGACGGTGTAAAGGAAATTGCGGAAAATTATGATGTTGACGGGATACAATTTGACGACTATTTCTACCCTACTGAGGATGAAAGTTTTGATAAAAAGCAGTATGAGGCTTATATTGAAAAATACGGTAAAGAGAACTCTATGAGTCTTGATAATTGGCGAATGCAAAATGTAAATACGCTGATTTGTAAGGTTTACAGAACAATAAAAAGTGTGGATTCGTCAGTTGAGTTCGGCATATCACCGCAAGGCAATATAGGTAACAATGACGGATTGTATGCCGATGTAAAATCGTGGTGTACCTGTAAAGGCTTTGCAGATTACATCTGTCCGCAAATTTACTTTAGCCTTGAAAATCCTGCTCTTAATTTTGAAGATTGCCTTAACAGCTGGACATCTCTTGATTTTGACGAAAATGTAAAACTGTATGTCGGTCTTGGCGGTTATAAGGCAGGTAACGGCGAATATGACGAAGAAACATGGCTTTTAAGTGACAGTATTCTTGCCGATGAATACGATATTTTGCGTAACAACAAATCTGTCAGGGGCTTTATGCTTTACAGCTATAATAGCCTTGAGGATGATACTGCAAAAAAAGAGATTAATAATCTGATTAACGCTTTAAACTAATTCAGCATCGCAGTAGTCATCAAATGATTTTGTAATTTTTACATCAATAATTTTACCGCAAAGACTTGTATCTTCGGAATTAATATGAACAGGCGTGTAGTTCTTTGTGTAACCCTCAAGATAACCGTGACGAAGTCTTTCAACGAGAACAGATTCACAAAGGCCAACCTGATCTTTAAGAAATTCCCTTCTGGTTTCATCGCAGACCTGCTCCATAATTTTGGCTCTCTGCTCTTTAATTTGCGGATCAATTTGATTTGGTGCTTTATCGGCAACAGTGCCTTTACGGCGTGAATACGGGAAGATATGCACCTTTGCAAAGCCGATTGACTTTACAAATTTTAGAGATGCGTTGAAATCTTCCTCTGTTTCACCTGCAAATCCAACCATTACATCGGTTGTCATAGAACTGTTTTCAAAAGCGTTTCTGAGATTTGTAACAATTTCAGCGTATTCTGAACAATTGTAGTGACGGTTCATTGCTTTGAGTGTGTTATCACAACCGCTCTGCAGTGAAAGATGAAACTGCGGACAGAACTTTGGCTGTGCGGCAAGACGGGCAATCATTTCTTTATCCATTCTTTCCGGTTCGATTGACCCGAGTCTTACACGGTCGATTCCGTCAACGGAACAAGCACATTCCACAGCATCTGCAAGATCAAAATCTTCGTCAAGACCGTAGGCGGAAAGGTTAATACCAACGAGAACAACCTCACGGTAACCGTTTGCGGCAACCTGAATAAGCTCTGCCTTTAAATCTTCAAGAGATTTTGAACGCACTCTGCCCCTTGCATACGGAATAATGCAGTAAGAACAAAATCTGTTGCAACCGTCCTCAATTTTAATGAAAGCTCTTGTATGCTCTCCGAGCGACGACACGGAAAGGTTTTCGTATTTTTCGCCTTTTCCGATATGCTCTGTTATATGAACAAATTTCTGTTTTTCTTCGAGAAACTTGTAAATTGAAGGAACGAGTTCAGCTCTCTTTGCATTGCCGAGTACGATATCGCAATTTGAAAAGTTCTCGCTTTCTTCGGGGAAAGCCTGTGGCATACAGCCGGTTAAAATAACAATTCCGTCAGGATTTTCACGGCGGACACGGTTGAGAATCTTGCGGTTTTTTGCGTCACTTACGGATGTTACCGTACAGCTGTTAACGATTGTTATGTCTGCCCTGTCCCTGTCATCCGAGAGAAGAAATCCGTTCTTCAGCATATCCTCACGCATTGCCTGTGATTCATACTGATTAACCTTGCAGCCGAGTGTAATTATATTAAAATTCATTCACTAACCATCCTTTTTTGGGTAAATAGTTGAAATTGCAAAAATTCATTAATTCGTTGTTGATTTAGACAAAAATTAATGATAAAATATAGATAAGATGAACAATGGAGGTGAGATCTTGTTTTCTGTACCGGTTTCCGTTAAAAATAAAAAAGAAATGATCGATATGTTTGAAACTCTTGCTCACTTTCCGGATACAGTAATGATGCTAAGAAACGGCGATAATACTGTTGATGCTCATTCGTTGATGGGATTTTTTGCAATTGACGAAAAAATTCCGATTGAACTTCTTCTTGAATCAGAACCTGATGATAATCTCAAACAGGCGATTTCAAAATTTGCTTTTGTTAATGCATAAAAATAATATATACATACTGTTAAGCCCTATGACCAAAGTCATAGGGCCTTTTTGTTTGTGCTTTTAGTTATGAATTTTTGTCAACAACATGGAACTTTTTAAGGTTTCCTGTCTTTTCGCTTCTCTTGTCAAGTTCGGCAAGAACATCTTCAAGCGGAATGCCGAGCTTTACCATCATTACAGTAAGATGATAGATAAGGTCTGCAATTTCATAAACAGTTTCGCTGTTATCATCATTTTTTGCCGCAATGATTGTTTCACTGCACTCCTCGCCTACTTTTTTAAGAATCTTGTCAATTCCTTTATCAAGAAGGTAGCAAGTGTATGAACCCTCTTTTGGATTATCTCGTCTGTTTTCTACTGTAGCATAAAGTGCTTCAAGAACTTCTCTGTCGTTCATATTAAAATTCTCCTCATTTTAATTTTTTAAAAAAGCAGGAATGATTTCCCGTGTGGCAGGCCGCACCTGTCTGTTCAACTGTGATGAGCAATGTATCGTCGTCGCAGTCGGCATATATATCAATTACCTTTTGTAAATGACCTGATGTTGCACCCTTATTCCAAAGCTCCTGACGGCTTCTTGACCAGAACCATGTGTAACCGGTTTCAAAAGTTTTTTGCATACTTTCACGGTTCATATATGCAAGCATAAGTACCTCACCCGTTGACTTTTCCTGAATAATTGCGGGAATAAGTTCGGATTTTACAAAATATTTATCAAGATCCATAATTACCTCAGATTTTATTTGTTACTTCGATCGCCTGTTTCAAATCAAGCGAACCTGTGTAGATAGCCTTGCCGCAGATTGCACCGTAGACATCGAGTTCTGCAAGATTTATGATATCCTTGAGAACTGCAACACCGCCGCTTGCGATAATATTACAGCTGACTTCGTGAGCAAGGTTATCAAGCTGTTTAAGGTTAGGACCTGCAAGAGTACCGTCCTGATCAATGTCTGTGAACACAATAGTCTTTACTCCGACATTTTCCATACGCTTTGCAAGCTCAATATAGTTGATTTCCGAATTGTCAATCCAACCTTCTGCACGAACCATACCGTCCTTTGCATCAATGCCAACTACAATTCTCTCGCCGTATTCTTTTACGGCATCAATAACAAGCTGCTGGTTTTTAACTGCGGCTGAACCGAGAATAACACGGTTTATTCCTCTTGAAAGATAATATTCAACCGCTTTCATATCACGGATTCCTCCGCCGACCTCAACAGAAAGTCCCGAGGCTTTTGCAACATCTGCAATAAGATCGGCATTAACAAGCTTTGCATCTTTTGCACCGTCAAGGTCAACCATATGCATCCACTCTGCACCTGCGTCAGCAAAGCCCTGAGCGGCAATATACGGGGACTCTGCTACCTTCTGAACGGTTGCATAATTGCCCTTGAAAAGACGGACACAATTGCCGTCTTTTATGTCAATAGCGGGTAAAATAATCATTATAACACTCCTTTAGTAGAAAGAAGTACATTTGAAGAATTTTGCTTTACTGCAAGACGGAGTGCGTGTGCGCAAGCCTTGTACAAAGCCTCTGTGATATGGTGAGAGTTGTCACCGTAAACAGATTTGAGGTGAAGTGTGATTTGTGCGTTAAATGCAAATGCACGCATAAATTCTACTGTCATTGAACAGTCATAGCCGCCGCATCTTTCCTGCGGAAAATCAGCGTCGAATACAAGATAAGGTCTGCCGCTGATGTCAACCGATGCAAACGCAAGCGCTTCGTCCATAGGAACATAAAAACTGCCGAATCTTTCAATTGACTCTTTGGTTGAAAGGGCCTCTGCAAATGCTTTGCCGAGAACTATACCTGTGTCTTCAACGGTGTGGTGTTCGTCAACATAGAGATCGCCTTTTACCGAAACCTCAAGTCCGAATCTGCCGTGAGTGGCAAACGAATTGAGCATATGGTCAAAAAAGCCTATGCCTGTATCAATTTTAATATCGCCGCCGTCAAGATTTAGTTTTAGCTTTATGTCGGTTTCCTTCGTTTTACGCTCAACATATGCACTGCGCATATAATCACCTCGATAAATAAGTTTTAATGCAACTTATCAGTTCTTCGTTTTCTTCTTCTGTGCCAACGGAAATTCTGATGTAATCGCCCATAAACCGGATTACAATTGAATTGTCCTTGAGATAGTTCCACAAGTCTTTGCCGAATGATGTTTTAACAAAAACAAAGTTTGCACAACTGTTGTAAACCTTAAAATCATCGGAAAGAGCGGACAACCCCAATAAGTCATTATACAGCTTTTCTCTGTTTCTGACAATTGTTTTTTGTCTATTTTTGAGATAATCTTTATTTTTATATATTATACTGCCGACAACCTGAGAAAATGTGTTCACATTGTACGGAGATTTTACCGCTTTTACAGCTCTTGAAATTGTTTCATTTGCAACAGCAAAACCGAGTCTGAGTGCCGCTGAGCCTACTGCCTTTGATGCGGTTCTGAAAATAATGAGATTTGAATACTTTTCAACCTCATTTATTAGACTCTGATCCCAGAAATCCATATATGCTTCGTCAAGAATTACAAGTGCATTTACGCTTGTAACAAGCCTGCGTGCATCTTCGGCGGTCATTCCCTGCCCTGTCGGATTGCATGGGTTTGAAAAGAGTAAAAGTTTGATATTGTCACGATTTACCTTTTCAATAAGTGCATCCGTATCAATTGAAAGGTCGTCGGATTTGATAAATGTGTCACATTCAACCTCACAGATTGATGAATAGAATTTGTACATTGAAAAATCGGGAGCAACGCAAAGCGTCCTGTCCCCTTTTTCCATAAATGCGGCTTCAATCAAAAAGATAAGTTCATCTGAGCCGTTGCCTGCGGTTACATATTTTGGATTGATTCCGTAATAATCCGCAAAAGCCGTAACAACCTTTTCCGCAAGCGGATCGGGATAGCGGTTGAAATCAATTGTATCAATTGCATTTTTGATTTCTTCTTTGATGAAATCGGGATAATTTTCGGGACATTCGTTTGCATCAAGTCGAATTTTATATGTACCGCTGATTGGTTCATACGGTTCAAGTTCACGGATTTTTTTGTTTAATTCATAAGACATTGCATAACTTCCATTCTTATTTCATATCAAAACGCACTTTAATTGAATTTGCGTGTGCTGTAAGTCCTTCTGTTTCTGCAAAGCGAACTACATCTTCGGCATCTTTTCTCAAAGCATCTTCCGTATAGTAAATAAAGCTTGATTTCTTTACAAAGCTGTCTACCGAAAGAGGTGAGAAAAATCTTGCCGTGCCGCTTGTCGGAAGAACATGATTAGGACCTGCAAAATAGTCGCCCAGAGGCTCGGGACTGTAGTTGCCGAGAAATACAGAACCGGCATTATCAAGCTTGCCGACATACTCCATTGGGTTTTCACAACAAACCTCAAGATGTTCGGGAGCAAGTTCGTTAGCAAATTCAATCGCCTGTGACATATCACTGCATACAATAACTGCACCGAAATTGTCAACCGATGAACGGATAATATCTTTTCTTGAAAGAGCGGTCATCTGCTTTTCAAGCTCTGTTTCAGTTTCTTTTGCGAGCTCTTCACAGTCGGTAAGCAAAATTGCAGACGCAAGCCTGTCATGCTCTGCCTGACTCATAAGGTCTGCGGCAAGGAATTTTGGATTTGCAGACTTATCGGCAATGATGAGTATTTCACTCGGACCGGCAATCATATCAATGTCAACTGTTCCGTAAAGAAGTTTTTTTGCTGTTGCAACAAAGATGTTGCCGGGACCTACGATTTTGTCAACCTTTGGTACGGATTCTGTACCGTATGCAAGTGCGGCTACTGCCTGTGCACCGCCCATAAGGAAGATTCTGTCAACACCTGCTACCTTTGCGGCGGCGATGATATTCGGATTCGGTGTACCGTCCTTCTGAGGAGGTGTACACATAATAATTTCCTCAACACCCGCAATTTTAGCGGGAACTGCGTTCATAAGAACTGATGAGGGATATGCTGCAGTGCCGCCCGGAACATAGATACCTACTCTTTTAAGGCCTCTGATTCTCTGCCCCATCATTACGCCGTTATTCTTTGTTGTGAGCCAGCTTTGCTGAACCTGTCTTTTATGGAAATCTGCAATATTTGCGGCTGCCTTTTTGATTGTTTCGAGATAATCCTTATCGCATTTTTCAATAAGGCTGTCGATTTCATCGGAAGTAATTTCTACCTTTTCAGGTGCTTTTCCGTCAAATTTAACGGTATATTCCTTTACGGCTTTATCACCGTTTTCTGCAACATTTTCGATGATTTCCGAAACAATCGGAACTACATTTTTATCTGAATTCTGCGCTCTCTTTTTGAGCAAATCAATAAATTCATATTCGTTTTTTCCGTCTGCTACAACAGTTGTAATCATTTTGTGACAGCCTCCAGTTTCTTCTGCAATTCTTCAATTTCAGCCTTGCGCAGTTTAAGACTTGCCGTATTGGCAATAAGTCTTGCTGAAATATCACATACCCATTCAATTACTTCAAGTCCGTTAGCCTTGAGCGTTGAACCTGTTTCTACTATATCTACAATACCGTCTGCAAGACCTACAAGAGGAGCGAGTTCAACCGAGCCCTCAATTTTAATGATTCTTACATCCATATTTTTATCGTCAAAAAATGCCCTGGTTACATTGGGATACTTTGACGCAATTGTCTTTGTTTTGTAACCGCCGTAAAAATCGGAGTCCTTTTTTGTAGCAAGAGCAAAACGGCACTTACCGAATCCTAAGTCGAGAAGTTCATAAAAAGATGAACCGTTTTCAAGAATTGTATCCTTGCCAACGACACCAAGGTCACACACACCGTGCTCAACATATGTAATTACATCTGCGGCTTTCGCAAGCACAACTTCAAAATCATTGTTGCCGATCGGAAGAATAAGCCTTCTTCCCTTGTTTTTTACTTCATCACAATTATATCCGATTTTTTCAAGAAGTTCGATTGTAGTCTTTTCAAGTCTGCCCTTTGTCAGAGCAATTCTTAATGGTTTCATATTTAATCCTTTCCGACAGCTTGATTATATACTTTCAACTTTTGCAATTCCTCTTGATTTTGCAAACTGTTCTGTTTCTTCAAGAGTTTCAAGTACGCTGAACTGTGCATTTATTCCCTTTTCGTTAAGCTCGTCAACATATCTGAGAGCCTTCATTTCATGTCCGTTTTCTGCAAAAACGAGAACATCGGGATTATCTGAATAATTTACATCATCATCGGAAAGATGTTTCATTGTAATTGCGTCTGTATCAATCGCAAAGCCTGCCGCACCCATAGGAGCGTCAAATTCGCTGAGAAGATCGTCATATCTTCCTCCCGAAATAACAGCGTCACCGATTCCGTTAATATACCCTGAAAATACGATTCCCGTATAGTAATCGTTTCTCTGAACAAGTCCGAGGTCGATGATAAGCTTGTTGCCGAGTTCAAGCACGGAAAGTTCTTTATAGATTGAGTGGAGATAATCAAGAGCGTTTTCGGCACCTGTACCTTTGCAGATGTCATATGCCTCATCAAACACTTCTTCACCGCCGAAAAGTGACGGGAGCGAACGGATTGCGGAAACAGTCTTACAAGGCTTGAGTTTGTCAAGAAGATTGTTAAGCGCCGAGTAGTTTTTACTTTCGATTGATACTCTGATTTTTTCTTTGTAATCGTTATCAATATCAAGTTCTTTTGACAGAGCATTGAATACTTCGGCGTGTCCGAGTTCAATTCTGAAATCATCGGCAACAGCTGAAATGCTTTTTATTGCCGAAGTAAGAATTTCAAGGTCGGCTCTTTTTCCTTTTGCCCCGAGAAGTTCAACACCCATCTGGAGAAATTCGTTTCTTCTTCCTGCAAGTGACGGATTGTTGCGATATACTGCCTGCTTGTAGTAAAGCCGAACAGGAAGTGTATTGTTTTTAAGTCTTGTAGAAACCATCCTTGCAATCGGCAGAGTGGAGTCAGGACGGGCAACAAGAAGTCTGCCTTTGTTATCGGTTGTCTTGAACATTGATTCCTGCGAGATTCCGCTTGACGGAATTGAGAACACATCATAGAATTCAAGAGCAGGAGTTATTACCCGTTTAAATCCGCCTTTTACAAATACCTTTTCAATGCTTGTGCAGATATAATCCATAGCGGAACATTCGGCGAACAGAAAGTCCTTTGTTCCCTCGGGAGTCATTTTTAAATTCTTTTTCATAATTACCTCTCAACGCTTTAGCATGTTAATACGGTAATATATTAACACACTAAACTTGATTTGTCAACACTATTCAGATGAAACGAAAATTTTACGATTATTCATTTGTATTTTCTGAGGATTCGTCTTCATCATTTGTTTTGTTACGGTTGATGAATTTCATAAATTTTTCTCTTTGCTGCATTTCTTTTTCTTCACGAAGTTTTTTCTGCTCTGCGGCAATTTTGGTATAGTTAAGCACCTCAAAATCAAGAGCCTCCTGAGCAATTCTACCCTTTGAGTCAATTTTGTTTTTAACTCTCTTGCCGACAAGAGCATAGATTACGGCATAGATTGGTGTGCCGAGAATAAGACCGAGCACACCGAACATTCCTCCGCCGACAATTACGCTGAACAGTACCCAGAAGCTTGAAAGACCGACCTGACTGCCGATAATCTTCGGCTTGAAAAGATTGCCGTCAAGCTGCTGAATTATAACTATAATGATTATGAAAATAATCATGTAAATAGGATCAATAAGCAAGAGGATAAAAGCACTCGGAATTGCACCGATGAACGGTCCAAAGAACGGAATAATATTTGTTACACCGATAAGAACCGCAATAAGCGGTGCGTACGGTAATTGACAAATTGACATTGTAATGAATGTGAGAACACCGAGAAAAGCCGCATCAATGATATCGCCAACGAGAAAACGACCGCATTTTGTATCTGTAATATCGACAATTTCATAAATCTTAGGAAGATACTTTATCGGAATAAAAGCAACAGCAAGCTTTTTTATCTGACGGCAAAGTGTTTCCTTTGCGGCAAGGAAGTAAACTGAAATAACGATTCCGAGCAGGAAGTTATACACACCGTTACACGTAGACATAATTGCGCTGAATACGGCATTTGTAGAGTTGCCGAGAAAACTGGTGATATTGCCTGCCGAAATAAGGTTTGTAATATACTTGAAGAAGTTGTTTATTACTTCACTTGCGTCAATTTCCATACTGAATGTATGGTTAATCCAGTGCACCACTGTTTTTGTCATGTCAGAAAGTACGCCTGCATACTGAGGCAGGCTGTTAATAAGACTGAACAGGCTGGCTGCAATCTGCGGAACTACAATTGAGATTATAACAACAAAAATTGCTACTACAATTGCATAGGTTATAATAAGCGCAAGGGGTTTTCTGAAGTTAGCAAGGAATTTTCGCTTTCGCCCCATTCTGCCGAAAACTTTGGAGTAGAAAAATTTGTACGGATAGTTAAGGATGTAAGCAAAAAGGAACCCGATTGCAAACGGAGTGATTATGCCTGTTATCCAACCGATTGCCGACCACACAACATTCATATTATCTTTTACAAGTAAAAGAAATACTGTAAATGAAATGCAAATCAGCAAAGTTTTTAGCGAAAGCAGTTTTTTCATTTAGACAACTCCTTAAAATAATGACATCTGTGAGCTTTCAGGCAAATCCTTGAGAACTCCGACATCCTTCAGTGTTTCAATAACAGCCTTAGTAACCTTTGTTTTTATCTGCATATCTTCAATTGAAAGATATTCTGTGTGCTTGCCCGTTTCTGCGAGTGAATCTGCGGCGGCGCCGCCTACACCGGGTAAGGATGAAAACGGAAGTCTGATTTTTCCGTCCTCTACCTTGAACATTTTAGCCTCGGATTTGTAGATGTCAACAGGAAGAAATTCAATTTTTCTTGCCATCATTTCGTTGACAATCTGCAAGGTCTGGAACTCTGCTTCATCCTTGGCTGTTGCTTCGTGAACACTCTGTTTTTGTTTTATGTTGTTCATCTTGTCACGGACAGCCTGATGTCCCTGCATGGCAATTGCACCGTCAAGATTTTCGCTTCGTACGGTAAAGTATGCCGCATAATATTCAACGGGCTTGTGAACCTTGTACCAACCGAGTCTGAGCGTTGCAATCATATAGGCTGCGGCATGGGCTTTCGGGAACATATACTTGATTTTCATACATGAATCAATATACCATTCGGGAACATTGTGTTCACGCATAGCCTTGAAGTGTTCTTCTGTAAGAAGTTTTGTTGCGTTACCTTTACGGACAATCTCCATTATTTTGAATGCCATGCCCGGTTCAAGACCTTTGTGCATAAGATAAGTCATAATCGAGTCACGAGTACCGATTACTTCCGAAATTGTACAGGTTCCGTTATGAATAAGTTCCTGAGCGTTTCCGAGCCATACATCGGTACCGTGCGAAAGACCTGCAATCTGCAAAAGGTCGGTAAAGGTTTTGGGCTGTGCCTCAACAAGCATTCCTCTTACGAAAGCCGTGCCGCATTCAGGAAGGCTGAATGTACCGGTTTTTGAGTCGATATCTTCCTCAGTAACTCCGAGTGCTTTCGGAGAAGTAAACAGCGACATAACCTCGGGATCGCTCATTGAAACCTTCATTACGGGGATACCTGTGTAGAGTTCAAGATAATGATAGATTGTCGGAACATCGTGTCCGAGCTCATCAAGTTTTGTGATTGTATCATGAATTGAATGGAAGTCGAAGTGCGTTGTAATGTTATCTGAGTTCACATCATTTGCAGGATGCTGAACAGGGCAGAAATCGTAAACATCGTTTGTTCTCGGCACAACAACCATACCGCCGGGGTGCTGACCTGTGGTTCTCTTAACACCCGTACAACCGATTGCAAGACGCTTTTCCTCAGCCTTGTGCATTACAAGACCTCGCTCCTGTGCAAACTTCTTAACGAAGCCGAGTGCTGTTTTTTCGGCTACGGTAGAAATTGTTCCCGCTTTGAACACATTATTCTTACCGAAGAGCTCTTCCGTGTAACGGTGAGATTTTGACTGATACTCACCGCTGAAGTTAAGGTCGATATCAGGCACTTTGTCGCCCTTAAAGCCAAGAAATGTTTCAAACGGAATTTCGTGACCGTCCTGATCCATAAGAGTACCGCATTCGGGACAGTTTTTTGGCGGCATATCAAAGCCTGAGCCATAACTGCCGTCTGTGATGAACTCGCTGTGTTTGCAGTTTGGACATACATAGTGCGGACAAAGCGGATTAACCTCCGAAATACCGGACATAGTAGCTACGAAAGACGAACCTACCGATCCTCGTGAACCGACAAGATATCCGTGTGCCTCACTGTCTGCAACAAGCTTTTGAGCAGTCATATAAAGCACCGAGAATCCGTAGGTTGTGATTGAATTAAGTTCCTTGTCAAGTCTTGCCTTTACGATTTCAGGCAATGGATCACCGTATTTCTCTTTTGCTCTTTTCCATGTAATGTCAATAAGCTGTTCCTGTGCGCCCTCAATGTTAGGCGGGAATGTACCCTTTGGAATAGGTCTGATATATTCGCACATATCGGCGATTTTATTGGGATTTTCTACTACATACTCATAGGCTTTATCCTTGCCGAGCCATTCAAATTCCTTGAGCATTTCAGCGGTCGTTCTGAAATAAAGCGGAGCTTGCTGTTCGGCATCTTTAAAGCCCTGACCAGCCATAAGAATTTTTCTGAATTCAGAATCTGTCGGATCCATAAAGTGGACATCACAGGTTGCGCATACAGGCTTGCCGAGTTCTTTTGCAAGCTTAATTATTGTACGGTCAATTTCATGAAGTTCGTCAACAGAATTAAATCTGCCGTCACGAATCATAAAGCTGTTATTGCCTGCAGGCTGAATTTCAAGATAATCATAGAATGACGCAATCTGTTTGAGTTCGCCCCACGGCTTGCCATCAAGAATTGCCATATAAAGCTGACCTGCACAACAAGCTGAGCCGATTATGAGTCCCTCTCTGTACTTCACAAGCTCGCTTTTCGGAATTCTCGGCTTTTTATAGAAATAATTAAGATGACTGTAAGAAATAAGTCTGTAAAGATTTTTAAGACCTGTTTTATTCTTTACAAGAATAATCTGATGATAGGTCGGAAGCTTTTTAAAATCTCCGCCTGCTATCTTTGTATTAATGTCGTTTGTTTTTGTTATACCGTAATCATCTGTAAGTCGCTGACAGAGATTTATAAAAATTCTCGCAAGCATTTCGGCATCATCGGTTGCTCTGTGATGATTGAAGTCGCCGAGCCTTAAAAATTTTGCAACCGTATCAAGCTTGCAGTTCTTGATATCTGTAAGAATCGCTCTTGAAATTGCAACCGTGTCGATTGAAGTATAGTTATATTCCCTGCCCATATCTTCACAGGCTTTTGCTATGAAGGATGTATCAAAGGGAGCATTGTGAGCAACAAGCACATTGTCACCGGCAAATTCAAGAAATGCACCGACCGCCTCGCTCTGTGACGGAGCATCCTTAACCATATCATCGGTAATGCCTGTAAGCTGAATAATTTTCTGCGGAATCGGCATTTCGGGATTTGCAAAGGTTGAAAAAGTATCGGTAATGATACCGTTTTCAACCTTGACTGCGCCGATTTCGGTAATCTTGTCACGGGCGGCTGAAAGGCCTGTTGTTTCTATATCAAAGCAGATGAATGTGCCGTCAAAACCTGTGTCGGCATCACCTTTTACAGACTCTACAAGGTCATCCATAAAGTATGCCTCAACACCGTAGATGATTTTAATTTTCTCTTCGTCTTTGTTGATTTTATCTGCGGCTTTCATTGCATCGGGAAAAGCCTGTGCGACACCGTGGTCAGTAATTGCAACGGCTTTGTGTCCCCACTGATAAGCACGGTTAACAAGGTCACCTGCCGATGTTACGGCATCCATCTGCGACATATTTGTATGCATATGGAGTTCAACACGCTTTTTCTCGGCATTATCAACTACTTTTACTTTTTGAGCCGTACCGATTGAACGGGCATTTACAACAAGTTCGCCTGCATATTTATCGTACTCAACATCACCCTGAACAACGATTGTATCGCCTTTTTTAATATTATCAATTACGGCTGATTCCTTGATTGAATTGAATACTTTAGCTGTTGTTGAACCGGTATAATCGGTTATGTCGATAGTGAAAATATTTTTGTCACCGCTTTTAGTGACTTTCTTTTCAATATCAAACACATCGCCCCACACCACAATTCTTCCCGAATCACCTGAAATTGAAGAAATGGGAATCATTTTTCCCCTGATTGAACGACCGTATAACGGACGGATTGAGGACTGGATAATCTGCGGTGTTGCAAACTTGCCCTCACGAACTTCAATTTCCACAGTAGTGTTTTCAGCGTGTTTTTCTTCTCTCTTTTCTGCTGTTTCAACCTCTTCCTGATAGAATTCAGCGGCTTTCTGAAGATTTTCTCGGTTGATTTTCTCCTGAGCATCCTGAATAGCGGCTTTGTATTCTTCACTGTTTTCTTCAACCTCAAAGGTTCCGGTATAATTAACGGAAATGTAAAGATTGAATTCTTCCGAAACGAGTTTTATAAGTGCTTTGTCAAAGCCTTTACTGTCAAGGAGAGTTTTTCCGCCGTTAAGAAGATTTATCGTAAGCGTATTGTTTTCAAACCTAACCTCAGCATTGTTGAGAGTTCCGTTAATACTCGGAATATCTCGCCTTACGGCTGCGTATAGCTGAGGAAAATAATCAGCGGAAAACAACTCTGTCGGGAAATGCGGTTTGATCACAGTATGATACGCAAGTGTCTTGGTAAGCAGCTTTTCCGTGTCAAAAAGCGTATTACGCTCAACGAGCCCGTTGAAATTTACTGCTAAAGTAATCAAACGGGCTTGTTTGTTAATATTAAGTTGTGTCAGTTCTCCCTGTGAAATCTGTTGCGGCAGTTTAATGCCAAATTGGGAGTCAAAGACTTCTCCTAATGTTTTCATATATGTCCTTCTGTCATATTACAGCAAATGTATTTTGACTGCTGAGAGAGTTATAATTTTTCTACTTCTTCCAAAAGTGCGTCAACGAGTTTATCTTCCGGAACTTTGCGAAGAATTTCGCCTTTTTTGAATACAAGCCCGCAACCGTCACCGCCTGCGATGCCGATATCAGCTTCTCTTGCCTCTCCGGGACCGTTTACAACGCAACCCATTACCGCTACTTTGATATTCTTTTTACAGTTTCTGAGTTTATCTTCAACCTCGTTTGCAATCTTCACAAGGTCAATCCTTGTTCTTCCGCAAGTCGGACACGAAACAAATTGAACTCCGTCTTTCTCAATATCAAGAGCCTTGAGAATATCATGAGCGGCATAAACTTCCTTTACAGGATCGGCTGTGAGTGAAACTCTGATTGTATCGCCGATACCATGGAGGAGTAATGCACCGATTCCGGCAGAAGATTTGATAATACCCATTCTTTCCGTTCCCGCCTCTGTAACACCGAGGTGAAGCGGATAGTCACATCTTTCTGCGGCAAGCTCATAGGCTTTAATCATAGTAGAAACGGTTGAACTTTTCATTGAAAGAACAATATCGTTGAAATCAAACTTTTCAAGAAGTGATGCATGGTACAAGGCGCTGTCGCAAAGTGCCTCGGGTGTGGGATGACCGTATTTTGCAAGAATTTCCTTTTCAAGCGAACCTGAGTTAACACCGATTCTAATCGGAATGCCACGCTGTCGGCAAGCGTCAGCCACTGCCTTTACCCTATCGTCTGATCCGATATTACCCGGATTGATACGAATTTTGTCGATGCCTGCCGCACACGCCTCAAGCGCAAGCTTATAGTCAAAATGGATATCGGCTACAATCGGGACGCTTACAGCCTCTTTGAGGGCAGGAATAAGCTTTACTGCATCTTTATTAGGAATAGCGGCACGAATAATTTCGCAACCGGCCTCTTCAAGCTCTTTTGCCTGTCTTACAGAACCCTCAATATCGGTTGAGGGAATGTTGAGCATTGACTGAACGCTTACTTTAGCACCGCCGCCAATTTTTACATTGCCGGCAGTTACCTGAATTTTACTTCCCATAAAATTTCCTCCGTTTGTCTACATTCCAGGAAATGTTCCCGTTACAAGCTGGAACACATCTTTCACCGAAATAATAAGCATAAATGCAAGCAACAGAACAAGACCGACTGTATTTACAATCTGTTCTGCCTTTCTCGGAATCGGCTTTTTGAATATCCATTCAATCAGCAAAAATAAGAATCTTCCGCCGTCAAGCGCCGGGAACGGCAGCATATTTACAATTCCGAGGTTTACCGTAATGAGTATCATTACGAAAAGAATGTTATTGACTGCATCTCCGAAGCCTGTTTGAAGTCCCATTGATGCAACCTGAGTGACAGCTGTAGCAATACCAACAGGACCTGACATATCGTTGAATGTAAATCTGCCCTGAACAAGCCACACAAGAGATGTCCACACGGTTTTTGCCATTGAACAGGTCTGTGTGAATGTTTCACCGAGGACAGTACCGACATTTTTCTCAATCGGTTCAACGGCAAAGTCAAATGCTACAGTAGGTTTGTTTTCCTTTTCCGCATCTTCATCAGCGTAATAGGTGAAAAACTGTACATTTTCAAGTGTTATTTCTTTGCCGTCACGAACAACTTTTACATCACCCATGAATCTCGGTCGTGATGTAGTTGTGTCTATTTCGGGTGTTTCATACTTTGACATATCATATGATTTGTCAAGTGCATAAATTGACTTGCAAGTTTCATCAAGAAGTTTTTTAACCTCGTCTTTGCTTGCAGCCTTATTTATTTTTGAACAACCCTCAGAAAGAGCATTGTAGTATTTTTGAAGTTCATCCTTTGAAAGAGACTCGTCTTTTGCATACTTATTATATACACCGCAAGCGGCAGATGTTGCTCTTTCTTTGTATACCTCAAGTGTATTGCCTTCTACTGTTTCATATGGAAGAGTTGAGATTGCAAACTGCAAATCTCGTGAATTCCAAATTGAATAACCATTCACTTCAACAATTTTATCCCCTGTTTGTAAACCTGTGTTTGCAGTAAATGCATTGGGTTGAAACTGAGATATTGTTGTTGAACTGTAGCTGTCAGCCTGAACGGTAAAGGCAAACATCATAACAAAACCGAGAAGAATATTCATAACCGCACCTGCGATTATGATAATCATTCTCTTCCAAACTTTTGCGTTATTAAAAGCACCTTTTTCTTCACTGTCTTCATCCTCTCCTTCCATGGCACAGTAACCGCCTATAGGAAAAAGACGAAGCGAGTACCTTGTTTCGCCTTTAACAAAACTGATTATTTTCGGTCCCATTCCGAGTGCAAATTCATTTACCTTTACACCCGAAAGCTTTGCGGTAATAAAATGACCGAATTCGTGAGAAAAAATTATAAGCTCAAAAAGTAATATTCCTATTACAATGAGAGCCACAACTGTTAAAATTTGCATTAAAATAAATCAACTCCAAAATATTCATTGCCGTCGTAAAGACGGCAGTGGAAAATATTACCGCAAATTATAGCTTAGAGAGTACATACTCTCTTGCAAGTTTATCTGCCTTTAACACATCATCAATGCATAAAGGCTCAAAATTGTCTATGTTATCAATTGCACCCATAACAAGGTCACCGATTTCAAGAAAAGTGATTTTACCTTCTCTGAAAAGACGGTTAGCCTCCTCATTAGCACCGTTGGCAATTGCTGTTGCAACGCCTCCGAGTGAAAGAGCTTTTTTACAGGCTCTCAAACATTTGAAAGTATCATAGTCAGGTTCAAAGAAAGTCATTTTGCCGATTTGAGCAAGACTTAATTCGCCGACAGGTGACTCATATCTTTCCGGATATGTAATTGCATACTGTATCGGAATCCTCATATCGGGGAGTCCAAGCTGTGCAATTACGGAATTATCTACATATTCTATGAGAGAATGTATGATACTTTCACGATGAACAACAACATCAATGTTTTCGGGCTGAACATCAAAAAGCCATCTCGCCTCAATGATTTCAAGACCTTTGTTCATCATTGTAGCAGAGTCGATGGTTATTTTTGCACCCATACTCCAATTTGGATGATTGAGAGCCTCATTAACTGTTACATTCTTTAAGTCTTCGACTGTTTTGCCAAAGAACGGACCGCCGGATGCTGTAAGGATGAGCTTTTTAAGCATTTTCTTTTCAGGCATTCCCTGCAAGCATTGGAAGATAGCGGAATGTTCACTGTCAACGGGAAGAAGCTTTACACCGTTCTTCTTTACCGCATCACATACAAGCTTACCGCCTGTTACAAGCGTTTCCTTGTTTGCAAAAGCAATATCTTTTTTAGCGTTTGCCGCTGCAAGTGTAGGCTTTAAGCCTACCATTCCGACAACCGAATTTACAACAAGGTCGGCATTCTCAAGCGTTGCCGCCTCAATAAGTCCGTCCATACCGCTTAAAACACGGGTGTTTGTATCTTTTATATTATCTTTGAACTCTTTGGCTTTTTCTTCGTTAAAAACTACTGCAAGTTCAGGTTTGTATTTTCTTACCTGTTCTTCAAGCAGCTTTATATTTGTTGACGCCGTGAGCGCGGAAACTTTTAAATTAAGTTTATCTACAACATCAAGCGTCTGAGTTCCGATTGAACCCGTCGATCCGAGAATTGAAAGTGAATTTACCATTTTAGTTTACCCCACTGTTATGAAAGGTATGAATTGATTGATTACCACAAGAACAGGGGCAGTAAATATTATGCTGTCAAACCTGTCAAGCATTCCGCCGTGACCGGGAAAAATTGAACCGTAGTCCTTAATTCCGTAATTTCTTTTGATAAGTGAAAAGCTTAAATCACCGAGAATTGAAACAGGAGCGTCAATTACACCGAGAAGAATCAATGCCCAGAAATTAATGTTAGCATCAGACATAACCAAAAATTTGAACACAAGTCCGATAATTACTGCTGTGAGGTCACAGAAAAGTATTCCGCCGATTGCGCCCTCAACAGTCTTTTTAGGGCTGATTTTCGGGCAAAGTTTGTGCTTGCCGAACGATGCTCCGATAAAAAAGCCGCCTGCGTCTGCCATCCACGGCAATGCGAAAATACATATATAGCAGAAAGTAATTGATACAGTTGATGCACAGGCAATCGGTACGGCACTCATTCCAAAAGAAATTAAAAATGTTCCGAACACTGAATGTGCAACATCGGCATAGTTTGTCTTTTCGTGTTTAAAAATCATTACGGCAAAGACTGTCAGTATAAAAGCAAAAATCAAAACATACAGATACTTTGTCGTAACTAAAACCGAAAGCAGAAAAGCAAACAGCATACAAGGTATTGAAAGGTGTAATTTATAAAGCATCTTTCTTGCATGAAGATACTCGCCTGTCATAAATGCCGATAATGCTCCTATGACTATGCCTACAAATGGGTGCCAAAGTTCCGAAACAAACAGAACGATCAGCAGTATTGGTATTCCTATTACGGCTGTCAGCAGCCGTGGCTTGAGGGATTTCATTTTATATCAACTCTAATCAGACTCCACCGTATCTTCTGTTTCTGGAGGAGTATATTTTTAACGCTTCGTCAAGGTCCGATTTCTGAAAATCAGGCCAAAGCTTGTTCATTATAACAAATTCCGTGTAGGCTGACTGCCACAAAAGGAAATTTGAAATTCTGTATTCACCGCTCGGTCTGATAATAAGGTCGGGATCTGGCTGACCTGCGGTATAAAGATAATTTGAAAAAAGATTTTCTGTTATGTCATCGGAAGAAATTTTTCCGTTTCTGACATCTTCGGAAATGTTTCTGACGGCTCTGACAATTTCGTCACGACTGCCGTAATTCATAGCTATATTGAGGACCATACCGTCACGGCCTTTTGAACTCTCCTCGTTTTCAATCATAAGCTCACGGAGTTCATCGTTAAAACCCGACTTGTCACCGATGAATTTTACCACAATACTGTCATCCTTAAAATCTTCAAGTGCTTCATTAAGATATGATTTAAAGAGCGACATTAGTGCATCAACTTCCTCCTGCGGTCTTTTCCAGTTTTCGGTTGAAAAAGCATATACGGTAAGGTACTTTATTCCGATATCGGAACAGTATCTTGTTATTGTTCTGAAAGTTTTAGCACCCTGACGGTGACCTGCTTTTCTCGGAAGTCCTCTTTTCTTTGCCCAACGGCCGTTGCCGTCCATAATAATTCCGATATGTGAAGGCAGATTGAGGTCTGTAACCTCAATCTGCTCATCTTTTTTCTTTGAGAAAAAAGCCATATTACATCTCCAAAATTTCTTTCTGCTTTACTGCAGAAACGCTCTCAACTTCTTTGACATACTTATCTGTAAGATCCTGAGCTTTCTTTTCGCCCTGCTTGAGATCGTCCTCTGTAAGCTCGCCGTCCTTCTTCATAGCTTTAAGCTTGTCGATAAGTTCACGGCGGACATTACGAATCTGAATCTTTGTTTCCTCAGCAATCTTCTGAACATCTTTTACGATTTCTTTTCTTCTGTCCTCTGTGAGAGGCGGGAAAATAAGACGAATAATCTTACCGTCATTCTGTGGGTTGATGCCGATATCGGAAGTCTGGATAGCCTTTTCAATCTGTCTTAATACAGACGCATCCCATGGCTGAATGGTAAGAGTTCTTGCCTCTGTAACAGATACTGCGGCAAGCTGGTTTACGGGTGTAGGTGCGCCGTAATAGTCAACCTTTACCTTATCAAGAACTGCGGGATTTGCTCTGCCTGCTCTGATTTCTGAAAATTCCGTGCGCATATGCTCAAGTCGTCTGTCCATACTTTCGCCGGCTTTTTTTAACTGTGTCTGCATATTTATGCCTCCTGTGTAATAATTATTGTTAAAAAGTCAGTAAAAAATTCAAATTAATTGTTGGCTGTTACGATTGTACCGATGTTTTCACCGCAAACAGCTTTGTAGATATTTTCGGGATCTTCAATACTGAATACAAGAATCGGAAGATTATTGTCCTTGCAAAGCGATGCCGCTGTGCTGTCCATAACAGCGAGATCTTTGTTGAGAACATCATGGAAAGAAATTGTATCATACTTCTTTGCATTCGGGTTTTTCTTAGGATCGCTGTCATATACACCGTCAACCATAGTAGCCTTCATTACGATATCAGCCTCAATTTCTGCCGCACGAAGAGCCGCTGCTGTGTCTGTGCTGAAGAACGGGTTGCCTGTTCCGCAACCGAATACTACTACCCTGCCCTTCTGAAGGTGAAGAACTGCTTTGTTTCTAATGTACGGCTCTGCAATCTGATGCATAGCGATAGCTGTCTGAACACGAACATTAACTCCAAGCTGTTCGAGTGCATCACAAACACCTAGTGCATTGATTGTTGTTGCAAGCATACCCATATGGTCGGCTCTTGTTCTGTCCATTTCGCCTGAGCTTCTGCCACGCCAGAAGTTACCGCCGCCTACTACGATGCCGACTTCTACGCCTGCATCAACACATTCTTTAATAGGCTTGCAGATTTTGAGAACAGTTTCAAAATCAATTCCGTGTTTCATTTCGCCTGCAAGTGATTCGCCTGAAAGTTTTAATAATACTCTTTTATATTTTGGTTTCATACATAACACCCCATGGTAATTTATAATTACTAATATAATACAATATCTTGTAGGGTTTGTAAAGGTTTAGTGGCAGTTTTTTGAATAAATAACCGAAAGCTGAATGGTTATGTCATATGAAATGCTAAAAAATTATTAAAAATGACCGTAAATGCATTGTATGTGCTAACTCTTCACCGTAAATCCGTTGACAACAAATCTTGCCATACGATACAATTATATATATGAAAAACAACACCTTTTATTAAGAAAAACAGGTCAAAAAAATAACGCTGAACCTAAAAAAAGTTCAGCGTTTATGGCGGAGAGAAGGGGATTCGAACCCCTGATACGGTGTTCACCGTATACATGATTTCCAATCATGCTCCTTCGGCCAGCTCGGACATCTCTCCAAACGACCTGTTTATTATATCAAATGAAATCAGAAAAATCAAGTGAGATTTTGAAATATTTTAATTTTATGTGGCGAACTATGAAAAAACTATTTTCTATTATTTTAATTTTGGTAGCTTTATTGCAAATATCTTTAACAAGTGCATTTGCAACCGCAAGCGTAAGTTTTGAAATGCAGAATGCAGATATGAAGCCGAACAGACTGTTCAGTGTTGCACTTTCCGCAAATTCCGGCAATCGACTTTCTGCCGCAACATTTGAATTTACATATGACCCCGATTATATCGAATTCAGAAAGGTTAAGGCAGTGAATAACGGCTCAAAAATTCAGGTCAACAAGAAAAGCGGCAAGGTTAAAGTTGTTTTTCTTAATTCTGAAGGACAAAATATTTCGGGCGGAAGCGATGTCTTAACGCTTGATTTCAAAACAATAAAAGAAGGTACTGCGTATATTGACTACACGGTGAATCAATGTGTTGATTCCGATGTGAACTTTATGGATGTTGGAAGTTGCACTGCATCGTGTATCAGAATATATAAAAATGCATCGGGAACGGTTAGCGGCGGAAGTTCCTCGTCAAGCAATAAAAACAGCACGCAAGCTACAGGAAATGGCGGTAAAAGTAAACACCCGACCGAGCCTACAACTGTTAATGCCTCAGATGACGAATATATTGATTACAATCCCATTAAAGATAAGCAAATAAAATTTTTCCTTGCCGGTATGGGCATAACTGCGGGATGCTTAGCTATATTGGCTGTTGCATATGCAATCGGTAAAAAAACATCTCAGAAGAAAGCTGAAAAAGAGAAAAATCACAATGACAATACTCTTGAAAACAAGACTTCCGATGATTGATTCGGGAGTCTTTTACTTTGCCTTTCTTCCCTGCGTGATATCACGCTTTGCAAATTCACGGTTGATTGAGTTTAAAACACGCTTTTTGTAGGCACTCCACATGGGTGCAACGAGCAGTTTTTTATCCCCGTCACCTGTTAAACGGTGAATTACAACATTTTCAGGCAACACTTCAACGCAATCGCAAAGAATATCAATATAATCCTCCATTGAAAGCACATCAAATTTTCCGCTTTCATAGTCATCACACAAGTCTGTGTTTTTTAAAATATGCAACAATTGCAGTTTAATTCCGTCGGTTTTACTGCCTGCATATTTTACAGATTCAAGCATCATTTCTTTAGATTCGTTCGGAAATCCCAAAATAATGTGTGTAATTACATTGATTCCGATTTTATGAAGATTTTCTGTAGCTGAGTCATAAACTGATAGCGGATACATTCTTCTTATATAATCTGCCGATTTTTCATGAATGGTCTGCAATCCGAGTTCTACCCAGACAGGTTTTATCTTGTTCAGTTTTTCAAGAAGACCTAACACATTATTTCCCAGGCAATCGGGACGGGTTGCGATTGAAAGAGCAACAATGTCGGGTTCTGAAATTGCATCTGTAAATATTTTTTCAAGATATTCAACAGGCGCATAGGTATTTGTGAACGGCTGAAAGTATGCAATAAACTTTTTACAGTCGGATTTCTTTTTTATTCGCAGTTTAGCCTGATCGATTTGTCTGTGAACAGGAAGAAGTGCATCGGAGGCAAATTCTCCGGAGCCTCCCCTGCTGCAAAAAATACAGCCCCTTGTTCCGAGGGTTCCGTCACGATTCGGACAGGTCATATTACCGTTCAGCGAAATTTTGTACACCTTTTCACCGAATGTATTTTTGAGATACTTATTAAGGGAGTAGTAATTCATAATAAAACACCTGATAAATTAAAAAGGTCGGCAGAAAAGCCGACCTTTGTGTCTTTCGACATATTAGAGAGGAAATCTATGAAAAGTTCTTGTAAGCATTACCTATGTGAAGTTAAAGTGTTTTTTTGTTTATCTTTAACTTACAAGCATATAATAACTGTCTTATGTGACAGAAAATTGAACGCTTGTGTAAAGTAATGTGAAAGTTTAAAAAGATTATGAGAACTTTCTGATATATTCAAGAAACTTTGCATAGAGCTTGTCCTCAAGCTCTTCAAGAGTATCATCTATACCGCCGTTAAAAAACATTTTATTGTGCTTTGAAAGTGAAAGGTATGCACCAATCATACTCTTTCTGACTTCATCCTGCAAATCCTCTCCGAGTTCATTGCCGCAGGAAAGTCCGAGATAGATGTTGCCGTCAACAAGCTGTGACGCAACAGCTGCATTTTTCAATTCAAAAGAATTGAATTTGCCAAGTCCGGTTGCAAATTCACGGAGCGAGAACTCCTCTTCACCTTTCTTGTATTCTTTTTGTTTTTCTGAAATTTCATTTTCACAGACTTCAAGCGAAAAGTTTCCGCCGGTAATATATTCGTGCATATAATCCGGATTTATAGCAAGGACATTGTAAAGTCGCATTGAGTTCACGGCTGTTTCAAGACAGGAAAATGATGCAAACTGCATATTGCTGTCATTCAGCTTGATGAAACTGTACATATTCTGAAAAACAGACTTGTTGACTACAAGCAAAACAAGTCTTTCGCTCTCACGCACATCAGACAAAAGAGGGCTTGTTAGGTACGACATGGTAAATTTATACGACTTATTTACATAGTCACTCAATAAATCCAAAAATCCGTTTAAAAAATCATTTTCTCGTATTGTAAATTCAAACATATATTCACCTATCTAAACAATTCCATATCTGCGTTGTAGAGGTCATTCCTTGTGATGTCGATATCACAGGAAACCAAAAAACGGTTTTCAAAAGCCGATACAAGCAGATTCGGATTCACATTATCTGAACTGCCTGCCGACAAAACAACATCAAGTTCTGCAAAGTCGAACTTCTCGGTTACTTCAAAGCTCTTTATACCCTGTTTTATGTCAACGGTTTTTATGCCTTTTTTAGATTTCTTTTCAACTTCAATACTTTCGCTTGTCAGCAGTTCTTTGAGTTGTTCGCATACTGTACGGGAGTTTTCACCGTCACAGGAAATCTTGATTGTAAATGATGCAAAAGCAATCTTTCCGGCTTTCATAACGGGTTCCGTTACATCAAACACACGAAGTCCTCTGGGCAGACAACCGTTAAGCCTTGAAATGATTTCTTCAAACGGAAAGCTTTCATCCTCAAGCTTGACATCCATACATTCGTTTACACCCCTGAAACCAAGCGAAAGCGGCAACGGGAATGTTGCAAACGGATGCGGGTTAAATCCTTCTGTATGCCAGATAGGGATTTTGCTCTTATGCAATGCACGGAGCATACATCGATTGAGATCAAGGTGCGAAATATAGCGACATTCAAAATCTTTTTTAAACCATATTCTTACGCTTTTCAAAACACACACCCTTTCCGTATTTAGCCGCACCGCAGTTATTGCATTTCAGTCTGCAATGCGGTGTTGTTGTATCTGCGTACGCTTTTTTACATTCTCTGATAAGGAAATCCTTAGTTACACCGTAGTCAATATGATCCCACGGAAGAATTTCGTCAAAACTTCTGCGTCTGTTTGCATAAAATGACGGATCAACACCGCATTCATCAAAGAGTTCAAGCCACTTTTCAAGGCTGAAACAATCATTCCAGCCGTCAAAATGAAAGCCTCTTTCACATGCAAGCTCCATAACCTTACAAAGTTTTCTGTCACCCCTTGCAAATACTGCTTCAAGGTAGCTTGTATCGGCATCGTGATAGTTAAACTGAATTTTTCTTGTTGTAATACTGTCCTTAATGTGCTGTTGCTTTTCATGAAGAACAGGGATTGTATCCTGCGGTTCCCATTGAAACGGGGTAAACGGTTTTGGTACAAAAGAGGATGCAGACACGGTTACACGCACCGACTTGCCCTTTGGCTTGTCGGGACATTTGTAATATGCATCAACTACAGACTGACCAAGGCCGGCAATTGCGGCGACATCGTCCATTGTTTCGGTAGGCAGACCAATCATAAAATAGAGTTTTACCGTAGTCCAACCGCCTGCAAATGCAGTTGTGCAAGTCTGCAAAAGTTCATCTTCACGAACATTTTTATTGATAACATCACGCATACGCTGACTGCCTGCCTCCGGAGCAAAGGTAAGTCCGCTCTTGCGTACGGTTTTAATCTTATTCATAATGTCATCTGTAAAGCCGTCAACACGCAGTGACGGAAGTGAAATGCTGACTTTTTCGTCTTTGCTCCACTCATTCAGCTTGTCAAGCAACGGTACAATCTGACTGTAGTCACTTGAACTGAGTGAAGATAGCGAAACTTCATCGTAACCCGTGTTATCACATAATGCTCTGCATTGTTTATTTATAGTTTCGGGAGATTTTTCACGGACAGGACGGTAAATCATGCCCGCCTGACAGAAACGACAGCCTCTTATACAGCCACGGAAAATTTCCTGAACCGCTCTGTCATGAACTATCTCAACGAGCGGAACTACAAAATTATCAGGATAGAACGACTTGTCCATATCAAGCATAATACGCTTGTGGATTTTAGCGGGAGCATCTCCTTTTGGAGTGAAGGACTTGATTGTGCCGTCCTCGTTATATGTTACATCATAGAGTGCAGGAACATATACACCCTCAATTTTAGATGAGAGTTCAAGAAACTCCTGTTTTGATTTACCCTCGACTCTGCACTTTCTGAAAAGTTCAATAACCTCAAGGTCAACCTCTTCACCCTCACCGATGAAGAAAATATCGACAAAATCTGCAATCGGCTCGGGGTTGCAGGCACACGGTCCGCCTGCAACTACTATGTTTTTAAGTTCTTTTCTGTCACAGCTTTTAATCGGCACACCCGAAAGCCTGAGCATATTGAGCATATTTGTAAAGCTGAGTTCATACTGGAGAGTGAAACCGATAAAGTCAAAATCGGACACGGGATCTCCGCTTTCAAGCGCATAAAGCGGAATATTGTGTTTTATCATCTCTTCTTCCATATCAACCCATGGGGCAAAAACTCTTTCGCACCAAATGTACGGCACAGCGTTCATAAGGCTGTAAAGAATTTTCATTCCGAGATGGGACATACCTACTTCATAGGTATCGGGAAAGCAGAAGGCAAATCTGCAATCTACTTTCTTTTTATCCTTGATTACTTCGTTGAGTTCACCGCCGACATATCTTCCCGGCTTTTGAACTTTCAGAAGTAATTTTTCAACTTCTTTGCTGACCATAGAAATCCTCCGTCAGTAGTACCTGTTGTTTTTACATAAAAGTGACGCAATGAGATACGCACACACAAACAACAGCGAAAAATTATATTTTGAATTTAGCAAAACCATAAAGCCGAGTACCGTCAGCGGAAAAAGAATTATAACAGCAGTTATATTTATGATTCTTTCGGCTGATTTTTCCGAGAATTTTCTGCACAGAATAACATACATAAGCTGTCCGCCGTCAAGCGACATAACCGGCAGCATATTAAAAAGTCCCGTGCAAAGGTTCGCCATGGCAATCGGCAATAAAAATTCACTATTACATAAGTATAACAGATAAAACAGAATAAAACAAATGAAATTGACTAAAGGGCCGAAAAAAATTATAAAAATGTTCTGACGGGTTGTGTTTAACTGCCTTGAAGAGTTGGTAATCTTGATTTCAAACAGCGAAATTTTGATTTTATCAGGCGGAGATTTGCAAATGAACATTGCAAAAAGATGACCGCATTCATGAATTATCACAGCCATAACGCAACATAGAAATCCTAAAAATATATTCAGTATCACACATATTGCTCCAAGACAAACGAGTGAATACGAAACCGTAAAATCAATGTTCAGCAGACAAAACTTCATCGCTTGTTGCAGTAAACAGGTTTGATAAATCTATTTTATTATCGCCCGTATCAAAAACAACTGATTTTTCAAGGTATGAATAGTACCATTCCCGTGTTGCAGCATAGACCTCACCACCGAATAAATTAAGCAAAAAAGCCACAAGAGCTATAATAATACAACACACAAGTTGAATCGTTATCACAAGCTGTTTCGGAGAATTTTTCTTTTCATCACTATTTTCAGCCGATAAAGAGTTCACATCCTCCTCATCTGAATCAAGCTCCTCCGATACCTTAGGGTATTCCGAATATGAAACAGATTTCCAGTCATCGTCATATGTAATGGTATTTCTGTTATCATTATTTTCTGTCAAAAAAATCACCTCAATGCAATATATGCAATGAGGTGAACAAATTTAACTGCGTCATTCAATCTTTTGGTCAAGTCTTTTAAAATCGCCTTTTGTAAGGTTGACAAAAAATGCAATTGCAAGCATTAACGAGAAAAATTCCGCAATCGGGAAAGCATACCATACGGCTGTATAATCAAACACCATAGAAAGCACCCACGCAATCGGAAGAATGAGTACAAGCTGACGACAGAATGACATAATAAGACTGCGCAGTCCCTTTCCGACTGCCTGAAAAAGTGTTGTAAAGATAATGCCGGCAGCGGCAGGAATAAAGCAAAGACTGATGATTCTGAATGCAGGAACACCGATATCCATAATATCCTGTGTGCCACCAAACATAGCAATAAGCTGTTCGGGGATTGTCCACATAAGAATTGTGCCGACCGCCATAATAATTACGCCAATGATGAAGCCGCGCTTTAAAGCGGAATACATTCTCTTTTTCTTTCTTGCACCGTAGTTATAACCGATAATCGGCATTACGCCCTGATTGAGTCCGAAACAAGGCATAAATACAAAGCTCTGTAATTTATAATATATACCGAGAACAGTAACGGCAGCCTCCGAAACAGCAAGAATTGCATTGAGTCCGATAATCATAACGGAACCTATTGACTGCATAATTACAGACGGAAAGCCTACAACATAAATAGATTTCAATGTGGAACCATTCAATTTGAAATGTTTGAACGAAACTTTAACTTCGTTATTCTTAAAGAAAAAAATGCAAAGGCAGAAAACCATACCGCAGAATTGACCGAATACAGTAGCAATTGCCGCACCGAGAACGCCCATTTCAGGGAAAATTCCTATACCGAAAATCAGGAGCGGGTCAAAAATAATATTTACAATTGCACCGAAAAGCTGGGATAACATCGGGAATATCATATTGCCTGTTGCCTGAAGCGTTTTTTCAACCATAATCTGTACAATTGAAAAGAACGAGAAGCAAAGTACAACCGTCAGATACTGGATTCCGTAATTTACAATAGCCTCATTCTGCGTGTACATTGCCATAAACGGGCGAACCGCAAAAAGTCCGAGCAATAAAAATATTACATAATTAAAAATACAGGTTACAAGACCGTGAGTTGCTCCGTCGTTTGCCTGAACAAAATTTTTCTCACCTAATTTTCTTGAAACAAACGAGTTTACACCGACTGCCGTACCGGCTGCAAACGCAATCAAAAGCATTTGCAGAGGATACGCAAGCGAAGTTGCGGTCAGTCCGTCTGCGTCATAGTTGCCGATAAAAATACTGTCAACAACATTATACATTGCCTGAATTGTCATTGAAAAAATTGCAGGCAGACTCATTGTTAGAATTAGCCTTGTCATTGGCATAGTTCCCATTTTGTTTTCATGGGGCTTTACTGAATTTTCCATATTTCCCATACTGATTCCTTTCTTATTCGCATACATATAGTTAGTTGATCTTTCGTATCTTCCTGTAAATCCAAAATGCAACAAGCATTACAGCCGTACCAAGCAACACACCGAAAAAGTCAATCCACATATCGCTTACCTGTCCCGATCTTCCCTCAACCCCAAGTTGGATTGTTTCATCAATAAAACAGGTAAACAATCCGATTGAAACAGTGTAGGGTATGAATTTTATCGGTTTGATTCGGTCAAATGAATACGCACATGAACAGAGCAATGCTCCCAGAACGGTATATTCCGTAAAATGAGCAAGCTTTCTGATTATGTGGTCCGAAAGATTCGGCTCAATTCCGAATAATTTTAAAATTACTGTGACAAAATCAAGGACGCTTTCACTCTCTTGTGCCGACTCAACTGACGGCATTGAAGAATGAATAAACGCAAATGCAATCACTGATGCGGTCAAAACAAACATAATTATTCTAAATCGCATTGAACAGGAATTCGTTTTCATCAAATCACTCCTAAATATATTTTACAGATTATTCAGTCAATGTCAACTTTTGAATAATTATTTATCATAATGTATAAATAAATCAAATTTTAAGGCTTTATTATGGAAGATTTTATCTTGCTCAAATATTGAAAAAAACTTTTAAATCTGTTATACTTATCAGGTATTGGCAAAATGTAATTTCTAAGGAGCAAATATGTGGTATTTAATAGTATTTTTTATTTCAATGGTTCCGATAGTAGAAATCAGAGGTGCTGTGCCTGTTGCGGTTGCAAATGACTTAAATCTTTTTTGGACATATGTAATCTGCATTTTAGGCAATATGCTCCCTGTTCCGATTATCTACCTCTTTGCAAGAAAGGTTCTTGTTTGGGGTTCTGATAAGAAGTTTATCGGCAGATTCTTTTCTTTCTGTCTTGAAAAAGGCGAAAAAGGCGGCAGAAAACTTGAGGCAAAAGCAGGCAACGGAATGTTTGTTGCACTTATGCTTTTCGTAGGCATCCCTCTTCCCGGCACAGGCGCATGGACAGGAACACTTGCGGCAAGTATTCTTGACCTCGGATTTAAGAAAAGCGTTATAGCCGTTATGTGCGGTGTTGTTATCGCAGGTATTATAATGGGTATCGGTTCGGTACTTGTTGCAAACGGAATCAACTTTATTTTTGCTCCGTAAATAATTTTGGGCAGCACATCGCTGCCCTTATTTTTTGGTGAATTTATAAAATGGAAAAGAAAAATATATATGATGCAATTATAATCGGCGGCGGTGCATCGGGACTTATGTGTGCAATCACAGCAAAGAAACATGACCGTTCAAAGAAAATTGCAATAATCGAAAAAAATGACAGATTAGGCAAAAAGCTGATGTCAACAGGCAACGGCAGATGTAATCTGACAAATCACTGTATATCTCCCGATAAATATGTCGGTTCTTTCAAAAAGCAGAGTAAAAAAATTTTTGAAAGATTCAGCGGTGATGAAATGGCGAATATTTTTAAAAACTTCGGTCTTTTAAGTTTTTATGATAACGAGGGCAGATATTACCCGATAAGCAAACACGCCGCATCTGTTCAGGATGTTCTGCGATTACAGATTGAAACACTCGGAATAGATGTTTTCACGGAACAGAATGTCAATTCTATAAAAAAAGTTTCAAACGGTTTTAAAATTTCGTCTGATGACAGCGAAAAAAAGTACGATTTCATATGTAACAAGCTTGTGATTGCAAACGGTTCAAAAGCCGCACCTAAGCTTGGTGGAAACGCAAGTGCAATTGATTATCTTAAAAATTTCGGTCATAAGGTTGTTTCGTTCTCCCCTGCTTTATGCCCTGTTAAGGTTAAAAGCGATGTTCTGAAAACATTAAAAGGTCTGAGAGTTACGGGCAAGGCACAGTTATACGGTGAACACGGTCGATTAATCAAGGAAGAAACAGGCGAAATTCAATTTACCGAAAATTCGCTGTCGGGAATTTGCGTGTTCAATCTTTCATTGTTTGCTAAACCGAACGACAAAATAGTGCTTGATTTATTGCCCGATTATTCGGAAAATGAGCTGATTAAAATAATCAGACAACATATAACATTGTTTTCTGATTTGCCGTGTGAACAGCTTTTGACAGGGATTTTTCAGAAGAGAATCGGACAGGCAATTCTGAAAATCAGCCGAGTTGATTTGTCAAAGATTTGTTCCAAGCTTTCAAAGGACGAAGTATCAGGAATTTGCAAAACAATAAAATCGATGTTATTTACAGTAAGCGGAAAAGAAGATTTCTCACACGCACAATGTGCTTTGGGCGGTGTTTTAGGCAAAGAAATTGACGAAAACACTATGATGAGTAAAATTGTGAAAAATCTTTTTATATGTGGTGAGGCAGTTGACCTTTGCGGTGAATGCGGAGGGTTTAATCTTCATTTTGCATTTGCCGGAGGAATTATTGCAGGAGAAAATTTATGATCAGAGTGAACAATATACATTTAAGCCTTGACTACGATGATAAATCGGTTCGCAAGGCAGTTGCACAACAGCTGAGGGTTGAAGAAAAATCCATAAAAAGCTGTAAGATTTTTCGCAGATCGGTTGACGCAAGAAAAAAGGATAATATCTACTTTCTTACAACCGTTGACGCTGAACTTAATATCAACGAGGATAAAGTCTGCAAAAAGTGCGGTAACGCTCAAATTGCGAGAAAGTATGAATATAATCAGATGAAATTTGGCAATGCGCCCTCACCCGTCGTTGTCGGAGCAGGTCCGGCTGGATTGTTTGCGGCACTTATTCTGGCAAGAAGCGGTGCAAAGCCAATTCTTATTGAAAGAGGTAGTGATGTTGACAGGCGAACTGCCGATGTGAACAGGTTCTGGACAAGCGGTCAGCTTGACACAACTTCAAATGTTCAGTTTGGCGAAGGCGGTGCGGGAACATTTTCTGACGGCAAACTGAATTCAGGTACAAAAGATATAAGACAACGCAAGGTGCTTGAAGAATTTGTAAGCCACGGCGCACCCGACGAAATTCTCTATAACGCAAAGCCGCATATCGGAACGGATATGCTAAAAGGAACAATAAAAAATATCCGCAACGAGATTATTGAACTCGGCGGAAGGGTTATGTTTGAAACAAAGCTTGTTTCAATGGGTTTTAGTGATAACAAACTGAAAGCTATAACCGTTGAAACGGCTAACGGCAATGAAATTATAGAAACAGACAATGTTATTCTTGCAATCGGTCACAGTGCAAGGGATACTTTTGAAATGCTATACGACTTGAAATTGCCGATTGAGGCAAAGCCTTTCTCGGTAGGAGCAAGAATCGAACATCTTCGTGAAAAAGTTGACAAGGCACAATATGGCAGGTTTGCGGGCAATAAAAAACTCGGCTCGGCAAATTATAAGCTGAGTACGCACCTTGATAACGGACGGGGTGTGTATACATTTTGTATGTGTCCGGGAGGCAAGGTTGTCAATGCATCAAGCGAAAAAAACAGACTTTGCACCAATGGTATGAGTGAATTTGCACGAAATGCCGAAAATTCAAATTCAGCGTTGCTTGTAGGAATAAACCCGGATGATTATGAATCCGACCATCCGCTTGCCGGAATGTATTTGCAGAGAAAGCTTGAATCAAAAGCATTCGTTGCCGGCGGTGAAAATTATAATGCACCCATACAAAGAGTTGACGATTTTCTTAATAACAGAAAATCCACACATCTCGGTGATGTAAAGCCAAGTATCGGTCCGAATTATGAATTTTCAAATCTGAACGAGATTTTGCCTGAATATGTCTGCACTTCTATGGCTCAGGGCATTGTGAAAATGGGCAGAACGTTACACGGATTTGATGACGGTGACGCTGTTTTGACTGGCGTTGAGAGCAGAAGCTCTTCCCCCGTCAGAATAATGAGAAAAACAGATTCACTCGAAAGTGTACTTATTGAAGGGCTGTATCCGTGCGGTGAAGGTGCAGGCTATGCAGGCGGAATTATCTCCGCCGCAGTTGACGGCATTAAATGTGCCGAAAAGATTATAGAAAAATCGAATAAATAAACCTCCGAAATCAATCGGATTGTGAAACGCCCCCTAAAGGTCAGAGCAAAAATCTGACTTTTAGGGGGCAATCATTTTTTACAGGCGGTTTATTTAGTATTGTGATTTAAACAAATAGCAGCACCGCCCCGACAGTAAAAATCAAAACAGCAAAATGCGCTTGATTGTGCGGGGCGGCTCTTAGATAAACTTATTAAATTTTACTTGGAGTATTTACTCCACTGTCCGTTTGAGTAAATCATATTTACATCGGGGATTTTTAAGTCACCTGTCTGTGTTGAACCGTTATTGAATATAGCATATTCTGCACCATTCGGAAGTTCAAATCTGTATGTGTTATTACCTATACTTTCCATAGCCTTGCCGGGCCAGCTCATATAAGTCGAATCTTTTGAACTCCATACATAGACATTTACTGTTGACCAGTTTTCCGTATTATTGAAATAAACATAATTCTTCGTCTGAATTGAAGTCGGTTCGGTTGTTGGCTCTGTGACATTTGTTGTAGGCTGGGTGGGTGCAACATTTTCTGTGTAAGTACCGCAGTATGAGTCTTCAACAATAAGCTTAACGATATAAGCCTGAATCATAGTTGCGTCTTTTACAGAAATAACAGAATCCTTGTTTACATCTGCCGCAATGAGAGCCTCATCGCTTAAAGTCGATATGCAAGCAATGTATCTTTGAACCTCAGTTGAATCACAGACTGTAATTGTTCCGTTTAAATCAACATCACCGATAAGAATTCTGTTTGAAGGCTCTGTTACCGGCTGAGTTGTAGACGGCTGTGTTGTAGCAGGCTGTGTTGTAGTAGGCTGTGATGTGGTAGGCTGAGTTGCGATTGTAGTAGGACGGACTGTCGTGGAAGGAGCTGTTGTCGGCTGAGTGGGTTTTACAGTCGAATAGTTCTGCCAAGAACCGTTGCTGTAAATTTTATTACCGTCTGCAATCCTGAGGTCATCTGTCTGACTGTCACCGTTGTTGAAGATTACATATTTTGCACCGTCAGGCACTTCAATATCAAAAATATTATTACCCTTGTCGGTCATTTTCTTGCCCGGCCACGATGTCATTTCTTTATTATCATCACTCCAGAAATATGCATTGACCTTAGACCACTTGGTTGATGAGTTATCATAAGCAACAACCTTTACGGCATTCGGGTCTACCTTTGTGTATGTATATGTTTCTGGATCGGATGTTGTCTTGCCGTCGCTTGCTTTTACTGTTACTGTGGTTACAGTATCGTAAGCAAGGTTTGTACCGATTGTAATTTGCTGACCGTTTGTGTAGTTTACAAATGCACCGTCATCAATTGAATACTGAGCATTTTTTGCATTCTTGCAATTGAGCGTAAGTGTGAGCTCATCTGTATTGTAGTTTGTTGAACCCGGAGTTACCGACGCTGAAGGTCCTTCGGGTTCGGCATCATAGACTACTGCTATACCTGATGAACCTATTGTACCTGAAATGGTGCTTGATGTAATTGTAAATGTATTGCCTGAAACAGCGTCTGTGTATGTACCCGGTTTTGCGTAACCGCCGCCGTTTTCTACCGATACCTCGCCGCTTCCGCTGCCTTTTACGATAACAGCACCGCCGTCTTTACGGGTAATTACAGAACAACCGTCTGAAACTGTGTAGTAATCGGCTTTGCCGTCCATTGCATTATGGAACTTATTGATTTGGGCAACCTCACTGCTGGTGAAATGAGTTGAGCCTTTTTCTCCCATTTTGATACTTTCTTTGTTGGTTGAAGAAGGACGGGAAAAATAAAGAGCAGTAACTTTATTACGGCTTGCCGCAACCGCATAGGCACGATCAATAACATTCTGACTCATTTCATTTGAAAAGCCCCAGTCTTTGTTGTTTGACCATGTATCATGGCTTTCACCCCAATAAAGAAGCTTATCGTTTGAAATGCCTTTTTCACTCCAGTTTCCGCTTGAATTAGGAGCTTTGCCCGAATTAAACGAATCACGGAGTTCTTTACCGTAGTTACTGTCTGTGACAGAAATATAATCGGTATACTCTTTCATAATGTCTTCATTGCCTGTCGAACGGTCATCGGGACCACCGAGAATTTCGCCGTAGTTATAAAGACCGTACTGTGTTACCGATTTCCAGAAATCGTCGCCCTCGCTCGGAACGCCAATGTGTTTTGCAGCGTCCCAACGAAGTCCGTCAACACCTACCGACTTGAGTTCCTGAACATAGTTGCAAACTTTTTGCTGAACATATGGATTTTCGGTTGCAATGTCCGGCATACCAATCGAGCCGTGTGTTACCTGCCAACGGTTTTTCCAGTCAATACCTCCGCCGAAGGTATGCCAATACTCGGATGGCTTTAAATCGTTGTCTATGTTGTTGTGATCGCCTCTCAAATGGTTAGCGACAACATCGACAATAATCTTAATCCCGTACTTTTCTGCCTCATCACAAAGCGACTGAAGTTCAGCCTTTGTGCCGACACCATTTGTTCCGATACTGAATGAAATTGGCTGATATAACCAATACCAAGTACCTGTTCCGTTTGGCTGTGCCGGAGAAGTCTGTATACTTGTAAATCCGGCTTTTGCAATTTTAGGCAATTCAGCCTTAATATCGTTATAAGTCCAGTCAAAACAATGTAAAATTACACCGTCCTGAATATTATCTTTGAGTTTGTACTTATTAGCCGATACGGTTGGCGAGCTTTCTGCCGCCTGAACACCGAGTGAACCGGATACAAAGGCAGATAGGCTTGCCGACAGGATGCTCACGCTCAATATTGCGCTGAGTATTTTTGATTTTGTTTTCAAATTTTTACACACCTTTCAAATTAATTTCAAAACTCTACTATGTGTCGAATCAGTCGGCTGAAACTAATCAAATTAAATCAAATTAAATCAATTTCAATAGATTTCAGCATAAAGCAAAGTACAATAAAGAGCAGCATAAATGCAATGCATTTTTTAAATTAATTGCAAATGTGCATAACATTTGTACAAATTGCTAAAATTCGACAATAATATTAAAGCACCCATACAAGGTGCCTTAATATGCGACTGTGTCTGTAAGCCGGGTTTTGTCGTGAACAGCCATCTATCTTGGCAGACCGTTACCGAATCTGCTCGATGCCACCTCCTAAGGACACGCCGAGCAAGCGTACAATGTCCTACCACGGTGTTGCTTCAAATAGGGTTTACACGGCAGAGCAGTCTCCTGCCCTCCGGTGAGCTCTTACCTCACCTTTCCATCCTTACCATATAATGGCGGTAATTTTCTGTTGCACTATCCCTGGAGTCGCCTCCGGCGGCCGTTAGCCGTTATTATTGCTCTGTGAAGCCCGGACTTTCCTCGCACAGTACCTTTCGGCAGCTGCTCGCAGCTGTTCAACACACTCGCACATTTATTTTATACCTTTTTTGTACAAAAGTCAAATGAATTTTGTGATTTTTACTTGATATAACGGCTTTTTAGGGGTATAATGAGAGGGAATTAATTATAAGGAGTTACCGATATGGATATCAGAAAAGAATCACTCAAAAAACACTATGAGTGGAACGGTAAGATTGAAGTTGTTTCAAGAGTTCCGATTAACTCGGCTGAAGCCCTCTCTCTTGCCTATACTCCGGGTGTTGCAGAACCGTGTCTTGAAATTCAGAAGGACTATGACAAGTCTTTTGAACTCACAAGAAGAAACAACCTTGTTGCCGTTGTAACCGACGGTACAGCTGTTCTCGGTCTTGGTGACATAGGTCCTGAGGCAGGTATGCCTGTTATGGAGGGAAAATGTGCGCTTTTTAAGGAATTCGGCGATGTTGACGCATTTCCTATTTGCGTAAGAAGTAAGGATGTTGACGAAATTGTAAACGCAATTTACCTTATCAGCGGTTCATTCGGCGGAATCAATCTTGAGGATATTGCCGCTCCGAGATGCTTTGAAATTGAAAAGAAGCTCAAAGAGAAGTGTGATATTCCGATTTTCCACGATGACCAGCACGGTACTGCCGTTATTGTTGCCGCAGGTCTTATCAACTCACTCAAGCTTGTTCACAAGAAGCTTGACGAAATCAAGGTTGTTATGAACGGTGCAGGTGCGGCAGGTATTGCAATTGCAAAGCACCTTCTTAATATGGGTGTAAAGGACATTACGCTTTGCGACAGTAAGGGCATTATCTGCAAGGGTGATCCGAGACTTAACGCTGTTAAACAGGAAATGGCTGAAATTACTAACCTTTCTCACCTTGAGGGCTCGCTTGCAGATGCAATGAAAGGTGCTGATGTATTCCTCGGAATTTCTGCCGCAGGTTGCGTAAGCGAAGAAATGGTTAAGTCAATGGCTAAAGATCCTATCCTTTTTGCTATGGCTAATCCGACTCCCGAAATTATGCCTGACATTGCTAAAAAGGCAGGTGCGGCTGTTGTCGGTACAGGCAGAAGTGACTTTCCTAACCAGATTAACAATGTACTTGCTTTTCCGGGTATTTTCAGAGGTGCTCTCGACTGCCGTGCAAGCGATATTAACGAAGAAATGAAAGTTGCCGCATCTTTTGCAATTGCTTCACTCGTGAGCGATGAAGAGCTTAATGCAGATTATATTCTTCCCGAGGCATTTGACAAGAGAATCGGCAAAACTGTTGCTGAGGCTGTTAAGAAGGCCGCTGTTGAGACAGGCGTTGCAAGAATCTGATAAAGATTTGCAAATAAATATTTTAAGAGAAAGAAAAAGAGGAAAACAATGAAAAAGACAGTTACTTTATTGGTACTGATTTCAATGCTGTTCTCCACTGTTTTTCTGTTCACCGGATGCGGTGATTCATCGGTTAAGGAAATTAAGACTGCCGATGATATCAAAGGAGCGTCCGTAGGTGTTCAGAATGGTACAACAGGCGATACTTTTGTATCTGACTATGAGGCTGACGGCACCAAGGTTATGCGTTACAGCAAGGGTGCCGACGCTATCGTAGCTCTTACACAGAATAAAATCGACTGTGTTGTAATTGACAGTGAACCGGCAAAGGAATTTGTAAAAGCAAATGCAGGACTAAAAATTCTTGATGAACCTTTTGCGGAAGAGGAGTATGCAATCTGCATTTCAAAGGAAAATCATGAACTCACCGAAAAAATCGACAAAGCTCTTGCAGAGCTTAAAGACGAGGGCGTTCTGGACAAAATCAAAAGCTATTACATAGAGGGTAATACTGATACCGTACCCTATGAATCACCTAAGGATATCAAGTATGACGGTGAACTTCATATGGCTACGAACGCTGCTTTTCCACCGTATGAATATGTTGAAGGCGGTAAAATTGTCGGTCTTGATCCGATGATGGCTACAGCAATCTGTGACAAGCTCGGTAAAAAACTTGTTATTGATGATATGGAATTTGATTCTGTTATCACTGCTGTTCAGACCGGCAAAGACGATTTCGGTATGGCGGGTATGACCGACACACCGGAAAGAAGAAAAAATATCGACTTTTCAACTTCATATGCAAACACAACTCAGGTTATTATCGTAAACGACAGTGCATCGGGCAGTTTGTTCGGCAATCTCGGTGAAAGCTTTAAAAACACATTCATCACAGATAACAGATGGCAGCAGCTTTTAAGCGGTTTGCTTGTAACCCTTGAAATCACATTGTTTGCAGGTATTATCGGTGTTATTATCGGTTTTGTCATTGCTCTTGTAAGAGCTACTCACGATATTCAGCTTGACAAGAGAAAATGCAGGAGCTTCGGTGATTGTGTTCTGAAATTCTTTAATGCGATTTGCAATATCTACATTACTGTTATCAGAGGCACACCTGTTGTAGTTCAGTTGATGATTATGTATTACATTATTCTTGCATCTGTAAGAAACGGTATCTTTGCCGCAATCATTGCATTTGGCATGAACTCTGCCGCTTATGTTGCAGAAATTGTTCGTTCGGGCATTATGGCTGTTGACATCGGTCAGACTGAGGCAAGCCGTTCACTCGGTTTTAACAACAGACAGACAATGACAATGGTCGTTCTTCCGCAGGCAATTAAAAATGTTCTTCCTGCACTCGGCAATGAAATTATTACACTTCTCAAAGAAACTTCGGTTGCAGGTTATGTTGCACTTGCAGATATCACATATATTGGTAATATGATTCGTTCAAGAACTTACGAGGCATTCTTCCCGCTTATTACGGTTGCATTGATTTACCTTGTAATTGTACTTGTGCTTTCGTACATCCTCAGAAGATTTGAAAGGAGATTGAAAAAGAGTGAAAGATAACGCATTAATCTCCGTAAGAGGACTTGAAAAATCATTCGGTAAGGATATTCAGGTTCTTAAAGGTATTGATATTGACATTTTTAAAGGCGATGTAGTTGTTGTTCTCGGTCCGTCAGGCTCTGGTAAGTCAACTTTTCTCCGTTGCCTTAACAGACTTGAAGAACCGACAGGCGGTCACATTTTCTTTGAGGGTACCGATATTACGGATCCAAAGGTTAATATAAATGTTCACCGTCAAAAAATGGGAATGGTGTTCCAGCAGTTTAACCTTTTCCCCCACAAGACTGTTATTGACAACCTTACAATGGCTCCTGTCAAGCTTCTTGGCAAGAGCAAAGATGAGGCTAAAAAAGACGCTATGGATCTTCTGGAGCGTGTAGGACTTGCCGAAAAGGCAAACGCATATCCGAACCAGCTTTCAGGCGGTCAGAAACAGCGTATTGCAATTGTAAGAGCGCTTGCGATGAATCCCGATGTTCTCCTTTTTGACGAGCCGACATCTGCACTTGACCCCGAAATGGTCGGCGAAGTTCTTGATGTTATGAAAGAGCTTGCCAAGGCAGGTATGACAATGGTTGTTGTTACTCACGAAATCGGCTTTGCAAAGGAAGTTGCAAGCGATGTTGTATTTATTGACGACGGTGTTATCAAAGAAAAGAACAATCCGCAGGAGTTCTTCAATAATCCGCAGGACGACCGTTTAAAGGAATTTTTATCAAAGGTTCTTTAATTTAAAACAAAAATCAGAGGATTTCAGTTTTCGCTGAAATCCTCTTTTTTAATTACTTATTTATTTGATTACCGTAAATATATTCTTTGGCTTTTGATATGAGTATTGATTTTTTGTTTGGAACATTTGCATCTACTACAAGCATTAGCAGATAATCGAGAATATTTCCGACATCTCTTCCCTCTTTTACGCCAAGGTTTAAAACATCTTTACCGTTGATATCAAGCTGACTCAGCTTAAAACATTCGTTATCTTTGATTATTTCATTAAGGTGTGTCTTAGCCGTGCTAAGATATCCGAGCTTTTCTTCTCGCTGATATTCAGACTGGGCAGATATATCGGCGTATTCGACCTCTAACAACAGGTTTGTAAGGTCTGTACCGAGTACATTCATAACCTTTTTCATAAGCTTTTTACTGCCGTTAAAACGGACATCATGATATTCAATAAGCAGAAGAGTTTTGTTAATAAAATCAGACGGTAATCTTAGTCTGTGCAGAATTCTGTCTGCAATTTTTTTACTTTCAAGCTGATGTCCCTGAAAATGCGATTGACCACTGTTGTCGGTGGTTTTAACAGAAGGCTTGCCGATGTCATGCAGAAGCATTGTCATACGAAGTATGGGATTCGGTTCAATTGTGCCGAGTGCAGTCAGGGTATGTTGCCACAAATCATACGAATGATGAATGTTGTTCTGATTGAAATTGAACATAACGGTAATTTCAGGGATAATAACAGCAATCGTTTCTCGGTAAGCGTCAAGAATTTTTATGGCATCCTTACCGCAGATGAGCTTTAAAAATTCCGAAATCACACGCTCTGTTGCAATGTTTTTTAGCAAGTCTGCATTTTTAAATATAGACTTTGATGTGTTCTCTTCAATTGAAAATCCGTAAACAGAGGCAAAGCGTAATGCCCGCAAGATTCGCAGAGCATCCTCGTTAAAGCGTGTATCGGGATTTCCGACACAACGGATAATTTTATCTTTAAGGTCATTTTTACCGCCGTATGGATCGACAAGACCGTATTCAGCGTTATATGCCATTGCATTTACCGTAAAGTCACGGCGTTGCAAATCTTCGTTTATGTTTCGTGTAAAGCTTACGCTGTCCGGATGACGGTTATCGGAATAATCACCGTCAATACGGTAGGTTGTGATTTCATAGACTTCACCGCCGCATACAACGGAAATTGTGCCGTGTTTGATACCTGTATCAAACATACGATAAGCCTCAAAGCATTTTTTTGTCTGCTCAGGCAAAGCGTTTGTACAAATATCTGTATCATGCGGAGTCAAACCGAGAAGATAATCACGAACACAACCGCCCACTATAAAAGCCTCATAACCTTGATTATTCAGTTGTCTGATTAATTTTTCAGCGTTTTTGTTTATTTGCATTTCTTTTTGCAGTCAGTTTAAGATGACTTTCCTTTTTGAATTTTTCTATATAGTGCTGTGCTATATTGTAGAATATATTAAATACAACAAATGTGCCTACAGCAAAGATTACAAGCAATATGATGTTTTCAAATGTAAGCGGTGCAAGTGAGAACAATCCGCCGAAGAAGATTGAACCGATTATTATTCCCGCGGAACATCCGATGACCATAACGGCTCTGAGCGGATTGAACGGGATTGATAATCTGATTACAAGCAGCATACATGAAAATGCCGTAAGATATACGCAGAGAGTTGAAAACTGTGCCTGCGGCATATCTGTCATATACTTTAAAATTGCGAGTAATATTGTATCTGCCGAAATACAAAAAGCTGTTGGGAGTGATCTTGCTATTATATTTACGGTGAAATTACCTTTTACTATATCTTTATTCGGTTGAAGTGCGAGAACAAATGATGGCAGTCCAACCGTTAATGCACCGACAAGCGTAAGCTGTATCGGTTCAAAGGGATATCCTGTGCGGAAGAATATGAAGAAAATTGAGAGTATAACCGAATAAATCGTCTTAACAAGATAGAGTGCAGAGCTTCGTTCAAGGTTATTGATTGTTCGTCTGCCCTCTGCCACAACGCTCGGCATTGCACCAAAGTCATTATTAACAAGTACAAGCTGTGACACATTTCGTGCGGCATCACTGCCCGACGCCATAGCTACGGAGCAATCCGCCTCTTTGAGTGCGAGAACATCATTTACGCCGTCACCTGTCATAGCAACCGAATGTCCGTGCTTTTTAAGAGCAACCACAAGCTTTTTCTTTTGAGCCGGAGTTACTCTGCCAAACACATTACAACGCTCTGCCGCATCTTCAAGCTCTTTATCTGTTGTCACGGTTGACATATCGATTGCATTTTCTGCACCCTCAATCCCTGTGTCAAGCGCAATATTTTTAACAGTTTTAACGCTGTCGCCTGAAATGACCTTTAAGGTGACCCCTTGTTCCTTAAAATATTTTACCGTTTCATTTACATTATCACGAAGTTTATCCTTGATAAGAATGAGTGCAAGCGGTTTTAAATCATCAGGCAATGAGTCTTTGTCCGGTTCACTATCGCTTTCGGTAAGAACAAGGATTCTGACGGTTTGATTTATCTTTTCAATCTCAGAATACACCTCGGAATACTTTTCTCTGCTTTTTAAAATACATTCAGTCGCACCGACTATGTAGGTCTTGCCGTTTTCAAATGTACCGCCCGACCATTTTGTTTCGGACGAAAAATCGCAGAATTTACTGCACTCATACGGTGAAACGGAATCCGAATAGTCACGCAGTGCATACAAAGTTGCATTCAGTTCATCGGACGCTTTTACAATTGAAGAAAGAGCTTTCTTGATTTTATTTTCATCAGCCCCAAACGGAATGACACCTGTTACCGTCATTTCGTCTGTTGTAAGCGTTCCCGTTTTATCAAGACAAAGCACATCAACTCTTGCAAGTGTTTCAATGCAATACATCTCTTGTACAAGAACCTTTTTAGATGAAAGCCTGATAATTGATACTGCAAGAACAGAGCTTGTAAGAAGAATCATTCCCTTTGGAATCATACCGACAAGCGACGCAACAGTGCTGATTACAGCAGACTGCAATGTTGCATCGGGCAGGGTGAATTGTCGAATAAAAAATGCAATGCCAATCGGGAAAAGTACAAATGTACAGATTTTGATAATGAAATTGAATGACTCCATAATCTGAGAATTTACTTTTTTAATATATTTTGCTTCGTTATTTATCTTAGCGGCATAGCAATCGGCTCCGACCTTTACAGCCTGAGCATAGCATTTTCCTGCCGCAATAAAACTGCCCGAGAGCAGTTCATCTCCGACATTTTTTTCAATGAGATTTGATTCTCCTGTAAGCAAACTTTCGTTGACTCTGCAGTTGCCGTCGCATACAATGCAGTCGGCAGGAATCTGGCTTCCTCTTGAAAGCACAAGAATATCGTCAAGAACAATCTCATCTTTACTTATTTCTGCAATTTTACCGTTTCTGAGAACATTGATTTTTTTCTCAGACAAAATAGTCAGCTTGTCAACGCTTATTTTTGAACGAATTTCCTGAACTATACCTATAATTATATTTGCGATAACAACACCGATAAAAAGCATATTCTTGTGTGAACCCACAAAAATCAATGCCGCAAGCAAAATTACATTTATAAGATTGAAAAGCGTAAAAATGTTATCACAAAATATTCTTTTGATTGATTTGGTTTTAATATTAGTTGAAATATTTACCTTTCCTTCATCTATACGCTTTTGAACTTCGGAATCGGTAAGACCGACAAGGTTAGAATTTATGTTTTCCATATATACCTCATAATAAGAAAATGATATAATTTTAGAAAATAATTTACAATGCACGGCTGTTTATCGCCTTTTCGAAAAATCCTCTGCCAGTAACATTTTTAATATTTTCATCAACGCACTAATCTATATTATAAATGCAAATCATAATAAAGGCAACGGAAAGAAGGTGAATTTTTTGCGAAAATTTAAAGAAATTATATCAGTTGCCCTGATTTTCACATTATTATTTACTGTTTCGACTTTTTCGCCTTATGCCGCTGATGATAAAAATGAGGTTTACATTGGCGGTGAGGCTTTCGGAGTTAAATTTTATGCTAACGGAGCAATGATAATCAAGCTCGAAAGCTACTACGACGGTGAAAAATATGTTTGCCCCGCAAAAGACGGCGGACTTAAAGTAAACGATATTATAAAGAAAGTAAATAATACAAAAATCAGCACAAATGAAGAATTAAAGTCTGAAATTGAAAAATCAAACGGCAATGAAATTACTGTTGAAATTGATAGAAACGGCAAAACCGAAAATAAAACCGTTTTGCCGATTAAAAATACCGTGGGAGTATATCTCCTCGGTACGTGGGTTCGTGACAGCTGTGCAGGCATTGGAACTATGACCTATTATGATGACAGCAATAATTATTTTGCCGCACTCGGTCATGGAATATGCGACTGTGACACGGCTGCTTTGTTACCGTTAAAATCAGGAGAAGCTGTTCGGGCTGAAATCAGCGGAATTGAAAAAAGCGTCTGCGGTAAAGCCGGCAGTTTCTGCGGATATTTTACCGATGTAAAGTTTGGTAATTTGAGCGTCAACTCCCCTTTAGGAATTTTCGGAGATTTAACGAGTGAAAATTATAAAAGAAACAAGAAATATCTGATTGCAAATGACGATGAGGTAAAAACAGGAAAGGCTGTTATGGTAACAACGCCTGTCGGAGATACGCCACAGGAATATGATATTGAAATCAAAAGAATATGCAACCGTGATATGACATCAAATGAAAATTTTGTCATAAAAATAACCGACAGCAGATTGCTCGAAAATTGCGGCGGTATTGTACAGGGTATGAGCGGCAGTCCGATAGTTCAAAACGGCAAAATTATTGGCGCTGTTACCCATGTTTTTCTGAATAATCCCAAAGAGGGTTACGGTGTGTTTGCACAATATATGGCAAATCGCTACAATAATCAACACTAAATATATGATGGTTTGTTCATTTTGATTTAGTAACGCAAATTATAAAACTTTTTTCTCAATTTTTCAAAAAAGTTTTATGGAAGGTATTGCCAACTTTACCATTTTGTGGTAATATTAGTACAACAAAAATTACTGGGGGAAATCACAATGAACAACAAAATAAAACTAATCGTAACCGATGACGCTTCCGAATTTACGCAGGAAAATCTTAATATCTTACAGAGTAAGAATATTTCCGTTATTTTCTGCGCAAAAGACGGAGAAGAATTGTGCGATAAAATTAAAAGAGAAAGCCCTGATGTTGTACTGATGGATTCATTTATGACAAGGCTTGACGCAATCGGTGTTATGAGAAGCATTACACGAGAAAGCACGAAAGTGCCTGTGTTTATGGTGTATTCGTCATTCCACAGCACTGTTCTTGAGCGTGAAATTATGAATTCGGGCGCATCGTATTTTGTGTTGAAGCCGTATAACATTTCCGAATTAAGCACCATTATCAGCGATTTGTCGGATTTGAGCAAGAAAAACAATTTTGGCAAAGGCAGAGTTATTGACGCTTTCGGAATTGAAATGAAAGTGACCGATATTCTCCATGAAATAGGAGTTCCGGCTCACATCAAAGGCTATCACTATCTGCGTGATTCAATCATTATGTCTGTTGAGCATCCTGAAATTATCAATGCCGTGACAAAACAGCTCTATCCGTCGGTTGCCAAAAAGTACGAAACAACTTCTTCACGGGTTGAAAGAGCTATAAGACACGCAATTGAGGTTGCATGGGATCGAGGGGACATTGATGTTCTGAACTCATATTTCGGATATACAATTCACAACGACAGAGGTAAGCCCACAAACAGCGAATTTATTGCCATGATTTCTGACAAATTAAGACTGCAGATTAAAAATGCAGGCTAAAAAAAGAGCCGCTCGTAATGAGTGGCTCTTAATATATTATTTAGTTTTGCCGATATCGTGTCTGTAATGAGCGCCTTCAAAGGAAATTTTTTCTACTGCGGCATATGCCTTTTCGAGTGCCTCATCAAGTGTATCCGCTGTCGCAGTAACACCGAGAACTCGACCGCCGTTTGTATAGAACTTTCCGTTTTCGTACTTAGTGCCGGCATGATAAACGATTGCACCATCGACACCGCCGTTATCATTAAGACCGAACATCTCTATACCCTTTTTGTATGAAACAGGATATCCGCCGCTTGCCATAACAACACAAGCCGCAGCACCGTTGTCCCATTCAATGTCAAGATCGGAAAGCTTTTCATCAATAACAGCCTCGCAGATATCTACAAGGTCAGTTTTAAGTCTTGGAAGAACAACCTGAGCCTCAGGATCGCCGAAACGCGCATTGTATTCAATAACCTTTGGACCGTTCGGTGTAATCATAAGTCCAAAGTACAGACAACCCTTAAAAGTTCTGCCCTCTTTATTCATCGCCTCAATTGTAGGAATAAAGATTGTATCCATACATTCCTTGGCAATCGCATCTGTATAATACGGGTTCGGGCTGATTGTGCCCATACCGCCTGTGTTAAGACCTTCGTCATTATCAAAAGCACGCTTGTGGTCTTTTGAGCTGACCATAGGTTTTACGCACTTACCATCTGTAAATGCAAGAACAGAAACCTCGGGACCTGTAAGAAACTCTTCGATAACGATGTTGTTACCTGAGTCGCCAAACTTCTTGTCCTCCATAATTTCTTTGACTGCTTCAATTGCCTCATCAACAGATTGAGCAATAATTACGCCCTTGCCGAGTGCAAGACCGTCAGCCTTTACAACAACGGGAGCGGTATTTTCGTTCTTTATATAGTCAATTGCTTTCTGAGCATCATTGAATACTTCATACTTTGCAGTAGGTATGCCGTATTTCTTCATGAGATTTTTTGAGAAAACCTTTGACGCCTCAATAATAGCGGCATTTGCATTAGGACCGAATGCTCTGATTCCAGCCTCCTGCATAGCGTCAACCATACCGTCAGCAAGCGGATCATCAGGAGCTACAAAAACAAGGTCAATTGCATTGTCCTTTGCAAACTTAACCATATTTTCTTTATCCATAACTCCGATATTAACAAGCTCTGCATCTCTTGAAATACCGCCGTTGCCGGGAGCGCAATAAAGCTTTGTGCATTTAGGACTTTCAAGAAGCTTTTTAATTAAAGCGTGCTCTCTGCCGCCCGAACCAATCATTAAAATTTTCATAACCGCACCTCTATCAGTGATGGAAAAGACGAATACCCGTAAATGACATTGTCATATTGTACTTATTGCAGGTTTCAATAACATTATCATCACGAATTGAACCGCCAGGCTGTGCCACGAACTTAACACCTGAACGCTTTGCTCTTTCAATGTTGTCACCGAATGGGAAGAATGCATCAGAACCGAGTGAAACACCGTCAAATGTTGCAAGCCAAGCCTTTTTCTCTTCCTTTGTAAGAGGTTCGGGCTTAGTTTTGAAGAACTGCTGCCATATACCGTCAGCAAGCACATCCTCATAATCATCAGAGATGTAAACATCAATAGTGTTATCTCTGTCGGGACGGCGGATGTTGTCAACAAACGGAAGGTTCATAACCTTCGGATGCTGTCTGAGATACCAGATATCAGCCTTATTGCCTGCAAGTCTTGTGCAGTGAATTCTTGACTGCTGACCTGCGCCTACACCGATTGCCTGACCGCCCTTTGCGTAGCAAACAGAATTAGACTGAGTATATTTAAGAGTAATAAGAGCAACAAGAAGGTCACGCTTAGCTTCCTCTGTAAAATTCTTATTATCTGTTACAATGTTCTGAAGGAGCATTTCTTCGTCAATTTTGAGTTCATTTCTGCCCTGTTCAAATGTAATGCCGAAAACATCCTTATGCTCAATAGGAGCAGGAACATAGTTCGGGTCGATTTTTACGATATTATAGTTGCCTTTCTTTTTTGACTTGAGGACTTCAAGAGCCTCGGGAGTATAGTCAGGAGCAATAATACCGTCAGAAACCTCTCTCTTGAGGAGGATTGCAGTCTGAACATCGCAAGTATCGGAAAGAGCCACCCAGTCACCGTATGACGACATTCTGTCTGCACCTCTTGCCATTGCATATGCGCTTGCAATCGGAGAAAGCTCAAGGTCATCTACAAAGTAGATTTTCTTGAGTGTGTCAGAAAGCTCTGTTGCAACTGCCGCACCGGCAGGACTTACATGCTTGAATGATGCAGCCGCAGGAAGACCTGTTGCCGCTTTGAGTTCCTTTACGAGCTGCCATGAGTTAAATGCATCAAGAAAGTTGATGTAACCGGGTTTGCCGTTGAGAACCTCAACAGGAAGATCTTTGCCGTCCTGCATGAAAATTCTCGAAGGCTTCTGATTCGGGTTACAGCCGTATTTTAAAGCAAGTTCGTTCATTGGATTCATCCTTTCCGAAAAATAAATTACTTGTTTTTATTGATAATTCTTGACTCTGCCTTATTTGAAGCAATGTCAATATAGCGTACAAAAAGTGAAACCTTGTTATCCTCATTGAGAGAATTCCAGATTTTCTCGGCAAATGTGTCAATATCATCGTTACCGATTTCTACGAGTGTAGGTTCACCCTCAAAGCTCGGAAGCGGATTGCCGTCACTCATATATGTGTGAATGAATCTGCCAAGACCGTTTATCGGCTTGTCATATGTAAATGTGTATCTTTCGCAACAATCGGGATTGCCGTCTGCACTTTTGAGAATTGACATTGCATAGTTCATCTTGCCGTTTTCGCACTCAACGATACCTGAAATTCGAGGAGTGTAGTTAGGACCGTCAGGCTCAAATTCTCTTGTTGTGAGTGACTGTTCAAATGTCTGACCTTCATTCATAAGGTCATAAACAGTATCTGTCTGGTCACCGTTAGTAACGATAGTTTTGTTGCCGAGAACTCTTACGGGAGAATAGATGATAAGTGACGGATCAACAAGCTTTGATGGATCAAAAGCCTGAGTTTTGATGCCGTCCTCGGTTTCTGCAAACACTCTGTTTCTGCTGTTTTCGCTTCTGCCCATAATGAAGTATGCAATAACAGCCTTTGAGCCGTCTGCACTTTTGCCGATTACAATGCCTCTGCCCGGATATGAAGTTGAAGCAATGTCATTGTAAAGTGATACAGGTTTCATATTTTTCCTCCGTTAGTCAAGAATTTCGGTTTTATTGTCTTTTACTATAATTTTATCTTCGCAGAAAAGCGAAACCGCCCTTGGAAGAATCTTCCATTCAGCCTGCTCCATAACTCTTTTCTGAAGAATTTCGGGTGTGTCGCCGTTCTGAATTTCAACGGCTTTCTGAATGATAATGGGACCGCCGTCACACACTTCGTTTACAAAATGTGCGGTAGCACCAGTTACCTTGACGCCTCTGTTAAGAGCCTCCTCATGAACTCTGAGTCCGTAATAGCCCTCGCCGCAGAATGACGGAATAAGCGACGGATGGATATTGATTATTCTGTTTTCAAAAGCAGAAATAAACTGCTTTCCGAGAATAGTCATAAAACCGGCAAGAACAACAAGGTCAACATCCTTGGATTTCAAAAGCTCGGTCACAGCAGAATCATACTCATCAAATTCGTCATAGTCTTTTCTTCTGATAACCTCAGTTGCAATCGAATTGTTTTTTGCTCTTTCAAGTGCATAAGCGTTTGGATTTGAGGACACAACAAGAGAGATTTTTCCGTTTTTAATCTCTCCCCTGTTCTGAGCGTCAATAAGTGCCTGAAGATTTGTGCCGCCGCCCGACACAAGAACTGCAATATTTTTCATTATTCAAACACTACTCCGTCATTACCGCTGATTACTTCACCGAGTACAACAGCGTCTTCACCGTTAGCCGCAAGAACCTCAAGAGCCTTGTCTGCATCTTCCTTGGCAACGGCGATTATCATACCTACACCCATATTGAATGTGTTGAACATATCATGCTCGGGGATATTACCTACTCTCTGCATAAGCTTGAAAATAGGAAGAACAGGAATATTGTCCTTTTTGATTTTGGCAGAAAGACCATCTGTAAGCATACGGGGAATGTTTTCATAGAAACCGCCGCCCGTGATGTGTGATACAGCCTTTACATCAACCTTATCCATAAGAGCGAGAAGAGGTTTTACATAAATTTTTGTTGGAGTGAGCAATGTTTCACCGAGAGTTTTGTCAAGCTCAGGATACTCGGCATTAATTGTTTCCTCGTTGATATCAAAGATTTTTCTGACAAGCGAAAAACCGTTTGAGTGAACACCCGAAGAACGGAGTCCTAAAAGTACATCACCCTCACAAAGCTTTGAACCGTCAATCATCTTCGGCTTGTCTGCAATACCAACGCTGAAACCTGCAACATCATATTCATCAACAGGCATAAGGCCCGGATGCTCTGCAGTTTCACCGCCGATAAGAGCACAGCCGGACTGAACACAGCCTTCTGCAATGCCTGATACAATTTCAGCTACCTTTTCGGGATAGTTCTTGCCGATTGCGATATAATCGAGGAAGAAAAGAGGTTTTGCTCCACAGCAAATTACATCGTTTACGCACATTGCAACTGCGTCAATACCGATTGTGTCATGCTTGTCAAGAAGAAAAGCAAGCTTGATTTTTGTACCTACACCGTCAGTACCGCTGACAAGTACAGGCTCTTCCATATCTTTGAAATCAGGGGCAAAAAGTCCGCCGAAACCGCCGATGCCTGAAATAACACCGTCAATTTTTGTGCGTGCCACATGCTTTTTCATAAGCTCTACAGACTTATAGCCTGCTGTTACATCAACACCTGCCGCTTTGTAGCTTTCGGAAAAGCTGTTGTTCATTGTAATCACTCCGTCACTTTCTGTTAATTTTTTTAGCGTATTTATCTACAAAGATTGTTCTCGGGATCTCAGCGTCATAGCTGCCCGTGAAACAACCGTCACAGAATTCTATATTTGCACCCTCAGCAATTTTTCTGAGACTGTTTATACTGAGATAACCAAGTGAATCTGCACCGATATATTCACAGATTTCACTTGTTGTCAACTTGTTTGCAATAAGACTTTCTTTATCGTGAATGTCCACACCAAAGTAGCACGGACATACAAACGGAGGTGAGCTGATGAGCATATGCACCTCGGCAGCTCCTGCCTCACGCATAAGACGAACAATATGCTTTGAGGTTTCACCTCTGACGATTGAGTCGTCAATAATAACAACTCTCTTGCCTTTAACATTAGCCTTCAAAGCGGTAAGTCTTGTTCTGAGAAGTCTTTTCTTTTTATCTTTACCCGAGCCTACTGTTCTGCCGATATATTTGTTCTTGACAAAACCTGTGCTGAACGGGATACCCGAAGCCTTTGCGTAACCCTGTGCGGCAATAAGTCCCGAATCGGGAACACCGCAAACCATATCTGCCTCAATCGGGAACTCGTCATAAAGAAGTTCACCGGCTCTGAATCTTGCATTATGTACGCAGACACCGTTGATTACGCTGTCCGGTCTTGCGATATATACATATTCAAAAAGGCAGAATGATGTTTTATCGGGCAAAAGCTTTAATTTGTAGCTGTGAAAGCCTTCTTCGTCAACTACTACCATTTCACCCGGTTCAACATCACGGACAAATTCACCGCCGAGGCTGTCGATAACACAGCTTTCGGAAGTGAAAATCCAGCTGTTTTTGAGTTTGCCGATACAGAGCGGACGAAATCCGTGCATATCACGAAAGCCGATAAGACGGCTCGGTGCGCAAATTACAGTTGAGTAAGCGCCCTTGAGCTTTCTCATTGAAGAAAGAACAGCATCTTCAAGCGTGTCTGTTACACATCTTTCGGTTGCAATAACATAAGCCATAATTTCAGCATTAGAATTGGACTGAAAAACAGCACCGCCTGTTTCAAGCTCCTGTCTTATTTCATTGAAGTTTGTAATTGAGCCGTTGCTTGCAATACCGATTGAACCCTGAATATATCGCATAACAAGCGGCTGGTTAGATGCACGGTCGAGTGATTCCGATGAAGTATAACGGACATGACCGACTGCAATCTTACCGTTTGGAAGTTTTTCAAGTGCTTTGGGTGTAAAAATCTCGGACACCATGCCGAGTTCCTTGACAGTTGTAAATTCACCGTCTTTATTCACGGTGATACCTGCGCTCTGCTGTCCCCTGTGCTGAAGGCTGTAGAGTGCGTCATTTGCGGCGGCAACAACATCTATATCGTCATCATTACGGTAAATACCGAACACACCGCACTCGTCATTTACTTTGTCAAGTTTTGTGTCAATATCTACATAGTTCTTAATCAAAGCTCTGCCACCTTAGCCTGCATTGCCTTGTCTTTTTCGGCAACGCCTTTTTCCATATCAGCTTTCATATTTTCAAGCTTCTCTGCAAGAGAATCGTCGGAAAGTGCGAGCATTTCAACGGCAAGAATTGCAGCGTTAGCCGCACCGTCAACTGCTACTGTTGCAACCGGAATTCCTGTAGGCATCATAACCGTTGCGAGAAGAGCATCCATACCGTCAAGCTGAGCCGACTTGCATGGGATTCCTATCACAGGAAGGGTTGTTTTTGCCGCAAGAACACCTGCGAGATGTGCCGCCATACCTGCTGCGGCAATGATTACGCCAAAACCGTTCTTTTTAGCCTCTGCCGAAAACTTAATTGCCGCATCGGGAGTACGGTGTGCACTCATTACATGAACCTCATACTCTACGCCAAATTCTTTGAGTTTACTGACAGCCTTTGACACTACTGGAAAATCACTGTCGGAGCCCATAATAATTGCAACCTTTTTCATAATTACTCATAGCCTTTCCGCCCACTTGATAAATTGCCGCAAAAACCATGCCGTGGGCAGACAAAGTCAGGACAAATATGCCAATTTATGCTTTGAATCGACATAAATAAAGCATTACTAATTAATTATATAAAAAAATCGGTTAAAATTCAATAGTCAGGCGAAATTATTTTTAAAATACCGCCAAAAAGCAAAAAGTGACTGTGCAAAGCATAGCCACTTCATGATATTAATTAATCTCGGAAACATCTTTTCCCTGTTCGATTTTCATGCCGTTATCGGGATCTGTAGCATCAAGATACGGTCTTTCGTTGGAAATTATGCCCTCGGTTGTAACTCCCGCCTCTGCAGCCTTTTTCATACCCGGAAAAAGAAATTCCATCTTTTCATTATCGAATTTTTCATCGAGATATTCTTCAAAGCTGTTTGACGCAGGCACTCCTTCTGTTCTCTGAGTCCATCTTGCCGTAGCTGTTACGGACATAAAGCCGTTGAATGCCATGAATACAATCAGAAATGTTGTAATAATTGCACCTGCTCTTTTAGGAATTTTTTCAATAAGCTTTGCTGTCCACGGATACAGATAACGCACCCAGACAAGACCGAGGAATCCCCAGATAAGGGCATACATAAGATTAGTTCTGCCGTCAAGGTTAAACGGAGTGTCACTGTAGTCCCATGAAACCGTGCCGAACATCTGCTCCTGCAACCACGAACAGAAATACTCAAAACCTGCTCCTACAAAAGCACTTATCACAAAAACAAGCGTATCATTAAGCTTGTAAAGCTTATACAAAGCGGCTGTCAAAAAACACGCACCGCCGCCGTAAACAGGAATAAACGGACCGTAAACCATACCGACACGCATTTCAAAATGTCCGTCAACGCAGAAGGCCCATATTGTTTCGAGAATCGTGCCGATGAAAGAACCGATCACAAACAGATAAAAAAGCTTTGTAAAACAGAATCCGTAAGCAAACGGCTTGTCCTCTTTGCTTTCAAAGGTTTGTGTATATTCTTTCATATTATCCTGCTTAATCTCCTCAATTTTAGCATTAATTTGCTTTACATAAGCCATATGAGTGAGATCGGGATAAGCGTGTGCAAGTCTTTTTCTTAAAATATTTTCTGTAAAAAGTCGGTTATAGTTTTCTTCAAGTTCCTGAATTTCAACCTCTGTTGCACCTTTATCCATAAGCTCAGAAGAATTTTTAAGCTTTGCAATTCTTCTGAGCAGACGGATTGTTGTTATCATTGAAAAAACGTAATCAATTACAATAATTCCGCAGAAGCAAAGAACAAGAATAAGACTTACCCAGAAAGGAATTGCTTCAACGGCTGTGCGAAGCACCGGAATTATCAATCCGACAAGCAGCATACCGAGCAATCCGAGGAAAAGTGCATAAGGAAAAGTTATATAATTGCCTATGCTGAATTTCGACGAAGAAAAATCCCATGGCTTGAATTTGAGAGTTTTTTCTACAAGCACACCAACCACAACCATAAGTGCAGATAATATCAGAGTTGAACCGATGAATAAAATCAGCTTGCTGTTTTCAAACGGTTTTAGTGCCGTATAACAAATAACCGCCGAAAATCCGTACATAGGGCAAAACGGTGATGTCAGAAAACCGTTGTTACTAAATTTTTTCTCAAGAAGAAGCGAACGGAAACTGCTCGCCACCCAGCCAAAAAACGAGAAAATTACGAAGTACCACAACAGGTCGAGTAAAAATTGCATTTCCTATCCCCCACAATTTTATGCAACAAATCGGACACAGAATTCTGTGCCCGAAAAATTGCCGTAAATTTCACATTCTTTATGCCTTTGGCGCATCATCTTTCCAGAGTTCTTTAATTGCAGTAACATTACCCGCAAGTCCCTGAATATCTGACGGAATGATAATCTTTGTAGCCTTGCCGTCAGCGGCTTTACCGAATGTCTCAAGTGATTTAAGCTGAATAATTCTATCGGTAGGAGAAGCCTCATTGAGCATTTTAAGTGCGTCGGCATTAGCTTTCTGAACTGTGAGAATAGCCTCAGCTTCACCCTGTGCCTCACGGATTTTCTGCTCCTTAACAGCGTCGGCTTTAAGAATTGCAGATTCCTTCATACCCTCTGCAACGAGAATCTGACTACGTTTTTCACCCTCCGCATCAAGAATTCTTGCACGGCGCTCACGCTCTGCCTTCATCTGCTTTTCCATCGCATCCTGAATTTCACGGGGCGGAAGAATGTTTTTAAGCTCGACACGGATTACCTTAATGCCCCATGCGTCGGTTGCCTCGTCAAGAATCACTCTGATTTTACCGTTGATTGTATCACGGGATGTGAGTGTGTTATCAAGCTCAAGATCACCGATGATATTACGCAATGTTGTTGCAGTAAGATTTTCAATAGCGCTGAGCGGTCTTTCTACACCGTAAGTATAAAGCTTTGGATCGGTAATTTCAAAATACACAACCGTGTCAATCTGCATCGTAACGTTATCTCTTGTGATCACGGGTTGTGGAGGGAAGTCGATCACTTGCTCTTTTAGTGAAACTTTCTTTGAAATTTTGTCGATAAACGGAATTTTTACATGCAAGCCTGTTGACCATGTTACATGATATGTTCCGAGTCTTTCAATTACATATGCGTGTGCCTGCGGTACTACCTTGACATTGCTTACGATTACTATAAGCAGGATTAAAAGGATAATTCCTAAAATAATAAGTCCTAACATTATTTACCTCTCATTCTGATATGGGTTCTACTATGAGCTTTACGCCCTCGATTGCAAGAACCTTAACTTTTGTTCCTTTTAAAAGCGGTGCTTTGTCGGATTTTACAGTCCATGTTTCCGCACCGACCTTTGCCTGTGCTGTTTTGTCAATATCGGTTAAATCTGTGAGCATAAATCCGACTTGACCGATGTGGCGGTCTGCGTTTGTTCCTGTTGTCTTGTTACGCTTTTTAAAGCGTTTTACAAGCGGTCGTGTCACAATCAGCGAAACAAGTGACACAACAAGGAACACCGCCGACTGGATTGTTATGTCGCTTGTGAATATAGTTGTTATTGCGGCACAAACCGAGCCGAGAACGAACCATATTGACACAAGCTGTGTTGTAAAGCCTTCGCAAAGCAACATGAATATTGCAAAGCCTATCCACACTATCGGCATATATTGCTCCATAGGGCTGTCACCCTCCTTTTCGCATAATTTTAACACAATATTATATATTAGTCAAACTATTTTATTGCTATTTTATGCATTATCTGTCAAATAAATTCATTTGGCTAATCGCCAAAAAAGTACAATAAAAAAATCACCACCTATGATAATAAAGAAATTACCATAGGAGGTGTCATTGCTAACTGTCATTTTATTATAACCGTAAACAAATGCAAATGTAATATAATCAATGGTTTCCTCACTTTTTTCGAACACTATTGACAAACTTATTTGCAGTTTTTTGAAGTATTGACATTGAAATCTATTTATGATATAAGTCATTAAACAAAGGCAATATATTTACTCTTTTTTATTGGATGTCAGACAAAAAACACGGATTAGGTTATATACTACTTAGCTCAGTTAATAAAATTAGATAAATTAAAATATAAACAGGGAGCAACTCTATTTTAGAATTGTTCCCTGTTTATTGTAGTCATTTTAAAAAAATCGGTTCAAAATTCATTCTTGGATACTTGGAAATAAGAAAATCGTAAACCCTACGACTAACAACCCATTTAGGAAGAAACATATCAAACTCTTCAAAAGTCTTATTAACATCGTGCAAATCAAGCAAGCCTTCCTGCGAAATAAAGCTAAAAGGAAAACCATTTTCATTTAAATACTCTTTTTCTCTATATTGAATTGAGCCACAACATTTACATGGAGATAATTTTCGTATTCTATTTTGAGAAATTATCGGTAACATAGTATGCATAGGTGATATTTGATAATACACAACATCTCCGGTTTTATTGCGAATAGGTCGAAAATCATCATCGGTAATATTAAAATTATCAATCAACATATCTCTTATATTTATACTTACACCATAATGGTAGGTAGCTAAAATTGAGTATTCTTTTTTTATAGCTGATTTAGGTACAAGAAAATCCGCTATTTGTTCAGAATAGCCACACAAAGAACAAATCTCATTTTCGATTTCATCAAATCCGACATTACCATATCCACACAGCACATTTGTAAAGGCAATTCTAAAAGCTACTGCTTTAGATATATTAGGATATCGCTTTTCATTGATATTCATAGTGACACCTCCTAAATACTATTTTTTCCAATTTTTTTCAAACCATTTGAGAGTTTCATTCAACAATTGGGGCATATCTTTATAGACTTTTTTTATAGCGTTTCTCATTTGTGTTTTTGTTATTTTAGAATAATTAGTTCCGTACGGAAAACAATTACGCCATCTATTTGTTATTGTACGATGCAATTCTTTTGAAAGTGGTACAGATAAAAAATCATCTGTTTTCACTTTTTTAAATAACTTTGAAAAACGTTTTTCAACAAGATGATGTATTTCAATTCCTTTTTTTCCTTTAAATACTTTTTTCAATCCCCGATATGCACCTGTTATATATTTTTTACCTTTTGAAAAATCGCTTATTTTACTAGCAACTTTAACTGCAAGCTTTCCACCTTTAGCAACATAAGAACCAGGCACAAATGGGACTATTGCTGCAACAACATCCCAAATAAAAAAGCCCAAATTCAGCCAAGATGGTGCTGAAATTAAATCTACCAAACTCCAAATTGCACTTGCAATATCAAGGACCGTTTCGATAACTTGACCCGATGCATCATAGTTGCTTATAGGATTATTCTCACAATAAGCAAACATATTAGTGCTTAATGTAGTGTCTGTACCAGTATCGCAATATATATCCGCATTCAAAAATCTGCCTGCAAATGGATCGTAGTAGCGGCTTTGGAGATAATAGAGTGAAGTTTCGGTATTGTAAACATAGCTACGATAGCGAATCGGGTTTATTTCTCGAATTGTCGGCTCGCCTTTGGTATCTTTTATGTTACCCCAAGCGTCATAAACATAGCTTGCGACTTCTGTGCCTGCGAGGTCAATAATTCTGATTACATCACCCTGCAAGTTTTTTACATAAAAGTACATTGTACCGTTATATGAGAATGAGGTTGCACTTCCGTCACTGTCATAGTAGAACAACAGAGTATCATTACCCTTTACAAGGGCAATAAGGTTTTTGTTGCTGTCATAGTAATAGTTGGTCTTAACTCCGTCAACAGACTTCTGTGTTCTCATACCGTTTGAGTCATAGCTCATTTGAACGGCTTTATCGGAAGTGTTTATATTCTTAAGGATTCTTCCGTTCTCCCATTCAAAGCTCATTCCGTCACGGTATGAAAGCGGATTGCCGTTTGTATCATAAGAATACTTTGCTGTACTTCCCTGCTCATTTGTTTCGGAAGTTACATAGTTTCCTGTGCTGTCATACTCAGAGCTTGTCTGCATATACGGCTTTGACTTATCAATACTTTCCAGATTAGACTTCTTCGTCAACAGCCTCTTTTTCAGAAGTTTCATTCTTAGAATCTTCGGAGCTTTGAATTAACGGTGAAATGTTTACTTCCGCATTATCAACCGTCATTTCATTCTCATTATAACCGTAAACAAACGCAAATGCAATATAATTTACAACTTCATTTGTTTTTTCAGGAGTAATAGAAAGTGATACCTGCTGATAAGCATCTGAATTGAGAACAGAAACAATTGAACCACTATTATCAAAAATATGAGTTTCACTATATCCCTGCTTATTTGTATAGATAATTTGCTTTATCTAAAATTATCATATTCACCATAAGCACTATAGAAATTTATGAAAATGATTTTATTCTGAAATCGTTTTGACAAAGAAAATGAAATAAATAAGGTGAAAAAGCCACACAAGGGCAAGTATTATACTTGGGATAATAATCCCATTTAACACCATAGGGATAAAGCCTAACAGCATAATTGCCGTTACCGATGTAAGTATGGTTACCTTGGTTTTTACTTTCATGCCCTTTTTCTTTACAAATGAATCAAGGTGTTTTTTGTACATTTTTGTGTTCACAAACCAATTATGTAATTTTTCGGAAGAATTTGCAAAGCAGAATACTGTCAGCAAAAAGAACGGTACTGTCGGCAAAATCGGGAGGACTATTCCGACACAGCCTATTCCGAGAGATACGCAACCGATTATTATGAAAATGATTTTTTTGAGTTTCAAGTTTGCTCTCCTTGGGTTATTTTTTGTTTTGAGAATATTTGACAAGTTTTCGCAAAGCGTTAAAACTTTCGGGACTTACTACATGTTCAAGTTTGCAGGCATCGGATGCAGCTGTTGTTTTATCTACACCGAGATTTTCAAGCATTTCACAAAACACACAATTACGCTCGTAAACGCTTTTGGCAATCTTTTTGCCTGACCTTGTGAGGGAAATCACCCTGTTTTCGTCACGAATTATGTAGCCGTCCTTTTCGAGTGATTTTAATGAAACCGAAACAGTCGGTTTTGACACACCGAGTTCTTCAGCTAATCTTGTTGCGTGAACTTCTCCCTTTAATGAAAGAATATAAATTGTCTTGAGATAATCCTCGGTTACTCGTTTCAGTTTCATTTCCACCTTTCTTTTTACACGGGCATTACAAACGGCTTGCCGTCAATCTCGCCTGTTTCAAGGGTAACACCGTAAACATCTTCGATAAGTTTCGGCGTTATAATCTCTTTTGGAATACCCTGCGAAAGTATTTTTCCGTCCTGCATTGCAACAATTTCGTCACTGTAATAGAGCGACTGGTTGATGTCGTGCAGAACCATAATGACAGTTATGTTAAATTCGCTGTTCAGCCGTTTTACAAGGCGGAGAATTTGCAATTGATAGCGGATGTCGAGGTATGTTGTCGGCTCGTCAAGAAATAGAATTTTCGTGTCCTGAGCAAGTGCCATTGCAATCCACACACGCTGTTTTTGACCGCCTGAAAGCTGTGAAACAGGCTTGTCCTTAAACTTTTCTGTGTCAGTTATTTCAAGGGCAAATTTCACCTTTCCCCTATCTTCTTCGGGGTTTGGCGACAAACCCATTGTGTGATACGGAGTTCTGCCAAATTCCACCAGCTTTTTAACCGTAATGTCCAGCGGGGCTGTGTTGTACTGATGAACAATTGCCGCCTTGCGGGCAAAGTCTTTCAACTTCATTTGCTCAACACTTTGACCTGCAAGAAAAATTTCGCCGTTATTGGGTTTGAGATTTTTCGTCATAAGGTTGAAAAGCGTACTTTTGCCGCAACCGTTTGCACCGATAAGGGTTGTGATTTTGCCCTCCTTGATTTTGAGGTTCAAGCCGTCAATGACTTTGTTGTTGCCGTATGAAAACGAGAGGTCTTTGATTTCAAAAATATTAACAGGCATAGTTTTGTTTTGACCTCCTTAACAGAAAAATGAAGAATGGGCCGCCAATTACGGACATTACAACTGCGGCGCTGATTTCGTAGGGCGAGGCAACTGTTCTGCCGATTGTGTCGGCAAGCAAAAGTGTGAATGCTCCGAGCAAAATTGAATACGGCACGAGAACCTTGTGGTTACTGCCGACAAGCAATCTTGCAATGTGCGGAACGATAAGTCCGAGAAAGCTGATTGCACCGACTACGGCTGTGCTAATTGATGCAAGAAGTACGGCTATAACGGAAATAACAATTCTGCTTCTTGTGACATTCATACCAAGACTGCGAGCGGTTTTGTCTTCAAGCGAAAGCAGGTTACATTGATTTGTCACAAAAAACGATGCGACAAGTCCGATTACAACATAAGCGGCAAGCGTTTGAAAATCGTCCCATGTTTTCTGGGTAATGTTTGCGTTTACGATACTTGCAACACCTGTGTATGAACTGCCTGTTGCGGAGTTGAACGCACTCATAAGGCCTGTGCAGAGTGCATTTACTGCGACACCGACAAGGATAATTCTTAGCGGTGAAAGTCCGCCTTTCCACGAAAGGCTGTAAACAAGCAGAAATGCAACCAAGCCGCCTATGAACGCAAGCATTGGCGTGAGAAAAAACAGGCTTGGAAAGAATGCCGTTACGATTACGGCAACAAGGCTTGCGCCTGAACTTACACCGATAATACCGGGGTCGGCAAGGGGATTTTTCATTACCGCCTGCAACAAAACACCCGACACGGCTGTTGCCGCACCGCCGAGCATTGCAATGAAAATTCTCGGAAATCTCAGGTCATAAATTGTTGCGACATCGGGATTGTATTCAATAAAAAGTCCGCTGAAAAGTTCTGATGGAGTGACTTTCAGACTGCCCGTATTTACTGCAAAAATAAACAGAACGAACAGTGCGACAGCTGTCAGAACAAAGGACAGGATTTTTTTGCGTGTGCTAATCAATTATAAAACCGCCTTTCACGCACAAACTTATTCATCGCCGTAAAGCAATGGCTGGAGTGCTTCAAGAGCATCGCTATAGCTGAAATTTGCACTCATATTGAAAAGTGATGAGTCGAGATCATAGACTTTCCCCTCTTGAACTGCACGGAAATGCTTCCAAACATCGTTTGTTTCAAACTCTTTTGCAAACATTTCTTTAACTTCATCAGGGAGTGCGTGAGCGGCTCTGAGGATAATATCAGGATCTTTTGTCTGCATATCCTCTGTGTTAGCCGTCAAAAATTCCTCACCGTCACCGTCACCGTAAACATTTGTACCGCCAGCAAGTTTTACAAGACTGCCGACATAGCTATTGTCGGTTGCAACGATATACGAACCCGGTAAACCCATAAGGACAAGGACTTTCGGACTTTTCTTGTCCTTATTTTTATCCTTGTACTTATCCATAAAGGTTTTGAACTCGTTAAGCATTTCGTCAGCTTCGTCTTTACGGTCGAATTTTTCGCCGAGGTCCTCGATTGAAGCATACATACCGTCAACGCTTTTGAGGTTTAAAAACAGCGACTTGACACCGATTGAGGCATATTTTGGCTGTAAATCCGATTCAAGAGATGACGGAGAAAGTACATAGTCGGGATTGAGCGACTTGATTGTTTCAAGGTCGGGATTCATTGCCATGCCGACTTTTTTCACCTTGTCATATTTTTCGGGAAGAGTACCCGAAGTGTCGCACACACCGACAAGGTCAAGATTCAACCTGCTGCAAATTTGTGCAACAGCGGGAGAAGTTGCCACAAGGCGAACTTCTTTATTTGCCTCTGTTTTAGTGGCAGCACTTTCGGGATGCTGATTTACACAACCTACAAGCGAAATGACTGCCACAGCAGAAAGAATCAGAGCAATAATACGCTTTGCTTTCATTCATAAAATCTCCTTATTTTTTCTTTTTTCTGAAGAAACCGAAGTACCATACACAGAAACCCGCAACTAATACAACGACAACACCGCCGAGAACATACCAAACGGCATAAGAACCGTTCTGAACTTCGTCAACAGTTGCGGGAGCAGTTACTTCACTGCCCTGCTCGTCAAATTCCTGCAAACCGTTTACTTCCTGAGCAGAGTCTGTTGTAGGCTCTGTTGCAATAGTTGTGGGAACGACTGTACTGGGTTTTACGGTTGTGGGAGCGGTAGTTTCCTTTGACTTTTTCTTGTCGGATTTTTTATTGCTCTTTTTATCGGAACTTTTTGAAGAAGAGCTGTTATTTGAGCTTTCGGCAGGCTCGTAGGACGAGTTATTGTTGTTGCCCGAATTGTTATTGCTGTAGCTGTTATTTGAAGAATTTGCGTTGTTAGAGTTGTTATTTGACTTGTTATTGTTTGAATTGTTGTTCACGGTAATGCTTGTAACAAAGTCGCCCGAACCTGATTTAAGGTTGGAAACCGTGATGAAGAAAATAACATCTCTGCCCATGGGGACAACATACATACTGCAACGGATAACGGAATTTTCGCTTGCAACTTTCATTCTGAAGTCAGCAGTATTGGCGGAGTAGTCCTCCTGCATAAGAGATGCCGAAACAGAGCTTCCGTCAACCTTGAATGTCGGGTTCTGAATGTTATCCATAAGTTTAAGCCTTACGGTTACATATGTATTGCCGTTTGAGTCAACCTCAACAAGCGTCTTTGTGTCGGTTGCGGATTCAGTCATTGACTGACCGAGAACTTCGGAATCTTCACCGCCTGAGTCCTCAATTCTGCCTGTGAGGGGGTTTCTGTAGTGCGGAGTGGCGGTGGCTGTGTAAATTCCGTTAGATGCGGCATAGGCAGGTATAGCAGTAATGCCCGCCACAAGAGCGAGCATTACAACCATACTGCACAAAGCCTTAAAAAAGTTTGTACAATATAATTTTTTCATTTTAGTTATTCTCCCTGAGATTTACGCTTTTTGTTGTAGTCAATCACGGCAAGAACTGCACAAGCGGCGAGCATTGCAACAAGGCAAATTGTAAGAGGTCTGTTGTCGCCTGTTTTAACAGCGTTGTTTACAAGCTGATTGTTGCCTGAATTTGTGTTGTTGGCAGTATCGGAAGTTGAAGACTTTGCAACATTTTCGGAATTCTGCTTGACTATGATTGTGCTTCCCGATTCGGCAAGGGCATAGTTACCGCCTGTTTTTGTAACAATAGTATAGAAACCGTTTGCGAATGTACCCTTAACAACAGTCTTAGAAGAACCGTCATTGATTCTGAATACAGAAAGTTTTGATGTGTCATAACCTGCAGGAGCAGGTATACTGATTGAAACAGTACCGTTAGGAGTTACCTCGTTGCCGTCTTTGTCAAGGAACTTAACATTGTAAAGTTTGAACTTTTTGCCTGTGTCCTCAAGAGCCTTAACGGCAACAGTGTAGTCTGTACCCTCGGTAATCTCGGTAACAACAACCTGAACGCCCTCATCAAACACACCCTTGTCAGCGCTAACCTTAACGCCTGTCTTGGAGTCTGTGTAGTCTAATGCCGGTGACTGTTCCTCAGGCTTGTCGGGAACGATTTCGCCGTTGTCAGTTTTTAAAGTTGTCCAGTCAAGTTGCATAAGAACAGGCTGTGTACCTGTTTCGTCAGCGATTGATTCCATAATCGGAACAAATACCTGAAGCGGAACATATTTTTTGCTTGCCTTATCAACAAGTTTAATTCTTACGAGTTCGGGATAGAGGTTATCAGCATTGTTGTATTGGTCGATAACATCGTTGCCGTCACTGTCCTTCTGAGTTGTAAGAACTTCGGCAGGAACTAATTTACCCTCAGGAACACCGTAATCATTGTATGTGTAGCCTGTGTCAAAATAAGAGAGGTTGAGCAAGTAACCGAACTTGTTGTAAATTGACATACCCTTAAACTGCATTGTAAGGTAATATTCACCGTCTTTTACTTCAAGCCATACATCATGCTTGATTGCGTTATTAGACATTGAGAAGCTCTCTCTGTCTGTTTTAATCATCTGAGCATAAAGTGTGTACTTGCCGTCAGGAAGATTGTTGATATCAACCTTTGTATCATCTTTCTTTTTAAGTGATTCAATGGCTGTCTGTAATTCTGTTGCTGCATTGTCAACTTCTTCCTGAGTTGCTTTGCTGTTTGCAAGAACTGCCTTTGCATTTGCAAGGGCATTTTTCATTGTTGTGTAAGTTGAAGTTGTGTAATCATCTTCGTTGTAGTTGTCTGCCTGTGCAACGAGTTTTTCAAGTTCTGTTGTGTCAGCAGGTTTGAAGTTTGGAATTTCTTCGGGGTCTGGGTCGGGAGTTTCGTCAGAAATCTTTACAGCATCATCATAGTAGATTGTAAAAATAGCCTCACGGGTTGCGTCACCGTTATCACCCATAATTGCATCCATTGCAGATACTCTGAACTTTGTCAGGAACTGTACATCGTCAGTCGGCAAAATCATATAACCTGTTTTGGGATAGTAGTTGTTTGTGCCTTCATTGAGTGCGTCCGTATAATATGAGCCGTCTTCATTCTTATAGTAAGATGTGTAAGTCAACTCTTTATACTCGCCATTCTTTTCCTGTTCCCACATCTGAATGAGGTAACCCTGCATTTCGCCGATATCAACAGGCTTGTACTCAAGTTCAAGTCTTTTTACACCGTTCTTAACAACAAGTGTTGCATAGTCGCCAAGGCACTGTGCTGACATTGAAGTTTGGTCAGGCTGAACCTGATTGAATGTTGTAATCGGAACACGGTATGTACCGTCTGAAAGTGATGAACCGTCTGAATTAGACATCTTTTCATCATAAATGCACCAGTTACCATCAAAATAATCACTGTCAAGAGATAATGTGTAACAGTCATCGTGTGCTACAATCCTATCATTGAACCAACCAAAAGCAAAACTCTTATAATCGGTATCATATTTATTGAGGAATAAACGCATTGAACTTTCATTCAAGCCGTCAACCTTTGGAACTTCAATTGAAACCGCACCACCAAAGTCTGTAACTTCATTTCCGCCGTCTGTAACATTGAAGTTAAAGAAATACATCTTGTTATACTTTGGCAACTTGCTCATAGCGTTTGCCCAAGCATCTTTATCTGTGTCTGTGCTTCCTGTGTCTTTTACAAGACTTACATTGAGTTTAGCGTTCTCGGAAATAAACTTTGAAGTTGAGTAAAGTTTAATGCCTGTTGCGCTGTCTGTAATCGTTACAGGCTTTGCAGTAAAGTCAACCGCAAAATCGCTGTCATACATACGATTGTATGCACCACGAGCAGCATTGACAATTGATACATTTGCATTTACATATGTACCGGAAATGAGTTCATCATAACTGCTGTATTCAAGTGTAATTTCATTGTTGCTTGTGTCGAGTTTGTTACCCTTTGCATCATATACAGCTTCTGTACTCTGAGCGTCAGTAATATTCTGTGCCTTTGCCTTAGGATCGAATGAATATGTTACATAAACCTTACCGTTTTTGCTTTCGAGTGTAGCAAACGGCTGTTTACTTACATTACGCTCTGATGAGTTACTGTTACTCGGACTTTCAGTCTTAACATAGGTGCCTGAAAGTTTTGTAAAATCATCTTCAATTTTAGTGATACTTGATTTATCAAAAGTAAAAGTACCGCCTAATGTATAATATTTTACTTGTGCTGTACCGTCACTATTGTGATAATTATAATTATAAAGACCGTTTAATATGAACTCGCTGTCAAGTTCATCTGTTTCAAAAGTTGTTGCAACACTATTGTCAGGAAGTACAGCATAACTTGAATCAAAGAACAAATCATCGTTATCTGAACTTACCGCTTCCTTTACCGCGTCCTTATATTCGGTGTTATTCATATCATAGCCCGAAATAAGATTTTTCTTTGAAAACTTATCAGTAGCTTTATTAAACTGTGAATTATTTTCAGGCTTTACAACTTCAACCTGAGGGAAAGTCCAATCGGAACGATCATATTGAGTGTATAAAACATTACTTTTGTTATCTCCGACAAACTGATATGAAGTTCTTGTGCCTGTGTACACTGTTACTTTATACTTACAGTCTTTAGCAACAATTTTTGCTCTTGGCTTAACTTTAGATTCAGAGATACTTGAATTAAGTTTTGCATAGTATGTACCGTCTTCAAGTTTGATTGACTCATCAGGCTTCTGTTCTAATGCTTCAATCGCTTTTTCAAGGTCTGAAAGCATTTTAGTTGCAAGTTTCTCTGTAATGTTATCTGATGATACAGGTCTGTCAACCGAGTCAATGATTTCCTGAACCTTTGCCCAACTCTCTTCTGTGTAGTCAGCTGAATTGAGTGCTTCTGCTTCTTTGAGTTTGTCTTCGAGTTTATCGAAAACTGTCTTTTTATCGGCAGGTTGTAATTTATCCATTAAATCAGTAAGTGTAGTAATCATGTAATTTGCAACCCAGTCGGGCATACCGTCGCCGGTTGCTTCATCATATGGTGTTACAGGTCTTACTACGCTGTCTGCCTGCTCCTTAAGTTCGTTATAACTTTCAGGGGTATAATCATCTGCGTTAAGTGCATAGATTTTGTCAAGCAAATCTTCCAACTGACTCTGCGGAGTTATCTTAACGAGATTGTTCATTGCCTCTGTAAGATTTTTAATCATTATGTTGGCAACCCAATCAGGCATACCGTCACCTGTTACCTCATCATAGGGAGTAACAGGTCTGTTAACGCTGTCTGCCTGTTCTTTCAGCTCGTTGTAACTGTCTGCTGTGTAATCGTCTGCGTTAAGCGCATAGATTTTATCAAGCAGGTTTTCAAGCTGTTGCTGTGGTGTGTCTGCACTTGTATCTTCGGTTGCAAAAGCTGTCATACTAAAAGCACCGAAACACATCAGAACAGACAAAAGCACAGCAATTCCCCGACTAAAGAAATTGTGCTTTGTCGTTTTCATTTCCATAAAATCCTCCTTAAATATATCCCCAATAGGGTTTAATTTAATGTTAGCTAATGCTAACTGCATTTCAAAAAAATAACGGAATAATCGCACTTTTCGGCACTTTGATTTAATTGTGCGGGTTAGCTTTGACTAACCTAAAATCTTTAAAAACAACAGCCGTCAGCTGTTGGAGTTTTAAAAATTACCGATTAAACCTTGTGCCGTTGAGGCGGTAATATTCAGTCATTTTCTTTAGCGATTTAGAGTATATCATTTTTCATTTTGGCGTGCAAGCGTGGTTTTGTAACACTTGTGCGACAAAATGGGTTGATTTTTGCAATCATCTCGCCTTTACAGGCAGAATTTTATTATTTTATGTCACGCTACCGTTACAAATTTGTATCACGGGTGTGACAATTTTTAAAATAATACCCTATTCATATCATTATTGTAAAGATTGCCGTTGACTCGGGCATATGGTTTGTGCCGACCGAGCATTGCATTCGCAGGCAAACACTTCCGTGCAGTATTTGTCCCATTCCCGAACCGATGTTCAGAAAGAACATACTGTCAGCCGGAAAGGTTATACAGCCGTCATTGTCGGGTGCCTGAACAAAATCGGTGCCGTCAAAGTACATCAGCTTGCGTACCCTGCCGTACATATCCTTGCCGTTCATCTGCGATTTGGCGGTTATGTCGAGCGGTTTCAGCACGATTGTACCTTTACCGTCTGCCACTACGAGTTTGCAGGGATGTTCAAATCCCGAATTTGCCATTGACAGATTTGTGCCGTTTGACAGATTCTCTTTATATATCAAAAACGGGAACAGGTATTCGCCGTCGCTGAGGTGTTTGCAGAGTTCATCTCCGCCAAATTGGTTTTGTCGGCGCAGTTCGTATTTGGCTCGGTAACGCTGTTCGGAACTGCGGATGATTTCCATTACATTTTCAGAACTGTACAACGCCCATGCGTAGGAATCGTGTTCCGCACTTTCTATGTCGAGTCCTTCATAGAGTAAGTGGTTGAGTATTACGCTTGTACGGTCTTCGTAATATTCCGCCGACTTTATGCCCTCTTCCGTGAGTTTTGGATGTCTGAGGTCGGTGCGGTCGAGCAATCCGTCCTTTTCAAGCGACATTAACAATCTGCTGATTTTCTGTTTGCTCTCGCCCAGTACAGACGAAAGTCCCGTTACCGTGCAAAATCGGCTGTCCTCATTGAGAAAGCTCAACAGCACTCGCATTTTCAGTATTTCAAGCGATTCGGTCATTCCCACTCCCCCATATGCAAAATAAGTTAGTCTTTGCTAACTGCCTTGTATATTATCACATTTCAATTTAATTTGTCAAGTATCATATAAAAACGGCAGGCAACAATCTGTTCAAAGACTGCCACTCTGCCGTAAAATTTAATAATTTTGCTTATCCTCTTGAAGTTTCTTTTTCTCTTTATTGCTTTCAATAAGATGACTAACCGCCATAATCGGATGGTGAAAAATCATTCTCGGGCCTGAAAAACGCATAACCTCTCGTATCTTTTCACGCATCTGCGGTTTGTAGCAATGCACCTTGCAATTTGAACAAAAGGTTTTTGTTTCCATAAAAGGACACTTACTGATTCTCAGCTCTGCGTAATCTTTTAAGACTTGACAATCGGGACACATCTTCCCTTTAGTCTTATGTTTTTTACGGCAGTAGAGGTCAATCATTTTTGACACAACCTGCTGTTCTCTTTCTCGCTTTTCGTCAACGCTGAGTTTCTTGCTCATCAGCTTGTCCTCCCGTTTTCAACACAATAAACGGTGTCGGCAATCTTCATTGTTGACTCTCTGTGAGATACAAGCACAACTGTTTTGTTATCTCTTTCTTCATTTAGCGATTTGAGAATTACCGCCTCGTTAAGGCTGTCAAGGTTACTTGTCGGCTCATCAAGGAGCATAAGCGGTGCATTGTGCAGAAAAGCTCTTGCAAGTCCGAGCCTTTGTTTTTCTCCGCCTGAAAGTGTGTCGCCGAGTTCACCGACCATTGTGTCATAGCCGTTTGGCAGACTCATTATAAAATCGTGAACAGATGCTTTTTTGCACGCTGAAATTATCTCATCATCGGTTGCGTCAAGCTTTGCGATTTTCAGATTATTCTTTATGCTGTCGTGAAAAAGGTGTGTGTCTTGCGTAACATAGCTTTCAATATCACGCAGATTTGAAGTATTTATATCTTCTATGCTTGTGTTTGAAATTTTAATATCGCCTTTTTGAACCTGCCAAAAACGCATTAAAAGTTTCAGCAATGTTGACTTTCCGCTGCCGCTTTTGCCGATTATTCCGACAACCGAATTTTCCTTTATATCAATCGAAACATCGTTTAATATGATTTCATTGCCATATGCGAATGTAACATTTTCAACTTTTGCACCGGTGAAAGCAACATCTTTTTTGCCTGTAATTTCTTCGACAACAGGACTTTCGTCAAGAATGTTCAGCACACGGTTTCCTGCGGCAAAAGTGTTCTGCAATGTACTGCCGAGGTTTGCAAGTGCCACAACAGGGCCGAATGAACTCATAAGTGCAATCACTGGAATGATTACACCGTCAAAACCGACCGTACCCGACTGATACAGAAATGCGGCTGTAATCAAAAGGATAATATCAAACGCAAAAATAACCGTGTTTGTAACAGCCATATTTGTGCCTGTTTTCTGCTTCATTGCTTTTTCTGTTTTTAGCAAATCCTCGGTTTTTTCAGACATTTCATCTGAACGCTTTTTACCGTTGCCGAATTGAATAAGTTCTGAAATTCCGTACAGACTGTCAAGAACAAATGCACTTAGTTCACCTGATTTTTTACGAAATTTCTCGCCGTTATTTCCGCTGATTTTTGAAACCGCAATCGGTATAATCACACCGACCGTAACATATGCCGCAAGCGCAATCATTCCGAGAATGACACTGTACATACTTATGAATACAACCATAATAATGCAGAAAATAATCGCAATTGCAATAGGTGAAATTGTGTGTGCATAGAATACCTCAAGCAGTTCGATATCAGAGGTGATAATTGAAATGAGATTGCCCTTGTCCTTACCCTCAAGCTTTGCAGGGCAAAGTCTGCGTAAAGCAACAAACGCCCTGTCACGGATAAGTGCAAGCAGTTTGAATGCTATATAATGGTTGCTTGATTGCTCGGCATATCTTAAAATACCACGCAAAAGTGCAAATATCCCTGCAAGTATAAAGGCTGTGAGCATTGAAATTTCCGTTGAAATATTGAGGGCGTCAAGGATTGCGTAGCCCCCAAGAACAGTTATGAATGCGGCACACAAATTTCCGATTACACCCATAATAATTGCAAGCACCATAAATCCCGCAAGCGGTTTTACAAGTGCCGAAAGACTGAACATAATACTAAGGTTACTTCTTTTTTTCATTACTCACACCTCCGTTGTGTAGTTTTCAAGCTGAATCTGTGAATTATAAAGCTTGGCATAAACACTGTTGTTTTTCAAAAGCTCGGTATGTGTTCCACTTTCAACTGTATTGCCGTCCTGCATAACATAAATGTTATCCGCATCGACAACATTTGCAAGTCTGTGTGAAATCAGAATAACCGTTTTGCTTTTTGCAAGCTCGGCAATCTGTGTCATAATATCGTTTTCGCTTTCGACATCAATATTAGATGTCGCCTCGTCAAAAATATATATTTGGCTGTTGTGCAGCAATGCCCTTGCAAGCGCAAGTCGCTGACGCTGACCGCCTGAAATATTGCTTGCCTTTTCATCAATAACCGTATCAAGACCGTTTTCGTTCTTTAAGAAATCCGCAAGATTAACCTTTTCAAGCACTTGCCACAATTCGTTGTCATCAACCTCATTTGCCATAAGGAGATTTTCTCTTACAGTGCCTTTAAAAATATAACTGTTGTGACCGATGTATGTAATTAACTTCATAAGGCTCGATTCGCTGATTTCATTTATCGGAATGTTTCCGATTGTCACGCTGCCTTTAAAGCCCCTGTTTTTGCCTGTCAGAATTGACGCAACGGTTGACTTGCCGCATCCGCTCTTGCCGACGATTGCCGTAAAACTGCCTTGTTTAAAATTCATATTGACATTATGCAAAATCTCTCTGCTTTCATCATATGAAAAGCAAAGGTCTTTGCACTCAATATCGGTATTATCGCTGGTTTCTTTTGTTGCGGGACTGCTCTCATCAATATCAAGCAGATTAAAAATCTTATCGCTTGCCGCCATTCCGTTCATTGCAATATGGAAAAAACTGCCGAGCTGACGCATCGGGATAAAGAAATCTGCCGAAAGAAGTATTATGAAAAGGCAATCCGACACATCAATATTGCCACACGCAAATTGTGTTACGGCAAGAATCATTCCGACAGCCGCTCCGCCGTATGCAATCAAGTCCATAATCGTAATGGAATTAAGCTGCATTGTCAGCACTTTCATCGTTATTTTTCTGAATTTTTCGGCTTCAACATTCATTTCATCATTTTTGAATTTGTCTGATTTATAAATTTTCAGAGTTGTGAGTCCCTGCAGATTTTCAAGAAATGTGTCACCGAGTGCAGTGTATTGTCCCCAATATTTTGAAAGCAACTTTTTTGCCCAAGTCTGCACAAGTGCAATTGCTATCGGGATAAGCGGTACGCATACAAGAAGTACAACCGCCGACAGAACATTAACAAAACAGGTTACAACAAACAATGTGAGAGGTGCAATCATCGCATAGAAAAATTGCGGAAGATATGCACCGAAATATGTTTCAAGCTGTTCAACCCCCTCAACCGACACCTGAACAATTTCAGAAGTCATAATCTTTTCGTTGTATGATGCGCCGAGCCGCAAAACCTTTTCGAAAATCATTTTTCTGAGTTTTTGCTTGACTGATTTTGAAGAAAGAAAACTCATTTTGGAAGAAATTTTGGTGCAGACAAATCTTATCGCAACACAAATTGCAATTGTAATCATAAGAAAAATAATATCGCTTGTCTGCGGTTTTTCAAAAGCGAGCCTGCCGATAAAATTTGCAATACTGCCCATAATCACAACATTTGAGCAAAGCGACACCCATTGACTTGCCACATTGCCTGCTATGTACTTTTTACTCTCTGCGACTGTTCCAATCAGCCGTTTGTTTATCATCATATCCTAACCACCTTTGTTCAAAACACTACTACCCTTTATCCCAGATTAGCCTACGCTAACCTATTAAAACACAAATCTGCATTTTTTGCAAGTAATACTAATATAC